>Ga0160455_100001_pt1 | contig 1265300 bp, 1019 predicted proteins | sample HID1972I_E6MG_FD_108206 | JGI IMG/M metagenome (GOLD analysis project Ga0160455, IMG submission 108206) | Enriched pill bug-associated microbial communities from UW Madison campus, WI, USA - HID1972I_E6 MG | ecosystem: Host-associated > Arthropoda: Insects > Digestive system > Unclassified ... | reverse complement strand
TCCTATCGCGGCCGCATCGGATGCGAAGCTTTCCGGGTTGCGCGTGGTGGCGACGGATACTTCGATGCCGTTGCGGGCAAACGCCTTGGCCAAGGCCTGGCCGATATTGCCGAAGCCGATAATTGCGTAGCTTGCTACGTTGTTTTCTGATTTACTCATTATGTAATGTTTTTTAAATTTGTTTCGCAAAGATACTGTCAATAGTCTATCTTTGTAACTATTATAGTATATTCTGGTTACTATTAAGTAACTACAATTTTAAAAAATATGAGAGACGACAGATTTTGCAATTCGCATTGCCCCTTTACAAGAGCTATTGGCACTATTGGTAATAAATGGAAACCAATAATAATAGATGTTATTGGCATCCGTACCATTCGTTTTGGCCAGCTAGATTCCATAATACCCCTCATTTCAAGGAAAGTACTAACCGAACAACTAAAAGAGTTGGAAGAAGATGGACTATTGGAAAGATTGGCTTATAAGGAAATACCGCCACGGGTAGAATATAAGTTATCTGAAAAAGGCTTAGCGTTTTTGCCAATTTTAGAAAACATAAAAGAATGGAATTTAAAATATGAAGTAGCTCCAATAGTTGAAGTTTCGTAAAAAAGCCTCCAAGATCGCCGATTTTGAAGGCTTTTTGTCTGATGCCGGCTACCGGGCCTCTGCTACCCTTTGGAATCAGGCTGCCCTTCCTGCTAAAGCAATTTTCCCTATTTAAACGGAAATATCGAAATGGGATGCAGGCTCGAATATACCATCAGATCAGTGAAATCAGTTCAGCTATTCGGTTAGAAATACCCACTTCGTTGTCATACCAGGCAACAACCTTCACCAGTTTGCCAATGGCTTTGGTCATTCCACCATCGACGATCGAAGAATGCGTATTACCCAAGATATCCGCGGACACGAACGGTTCTTCCGTGTATTCGAGCACGCCTTTTAGCGATGTTTCCGCATACTGTTTCAATGTCGCGTTGATCTCGGCCGCGCTCACCTCCTTTTGGAGGTTGATGGACAAGTCAACGATTGACCCATCGATTACCGGTACGCGATAAGAATATCCATCCATCTTTCCAAGAAGATTAGGAAGTACATTCCCGATGGCTTTTGCAGCACCGGTTGTGGTCGGTATGATCGAATACGCGGCTGCACGGGCCCGGCGCAGGTCCCTATGGGGGGCATCCTGCAGATTTTGGTCTGCCGTAAATGCGTGAACGGTGACCATATACCCTGATTCTACGCCGTATTCTTTGTCGAGACTGTAAAGAATAGGCGCGATACAACCGGTTGTACAAGACGCAGTCGAATAGATCTGATCATCTCCGATCACTTCGTTGTTGACGCCATGAACGATGGTTTTTACGCCACCGGTTGCAGGTGCCGTAATCAGCACCTTTTTTGCGCCGGCATTTATATGTGCAGATGCGGCACTTTTATCCGTAAAACGTCCTGTCGATTCGATAACCGCGTCTATCTTCATGGAGGCCCAGGGTAGATTAGCAGGGTCTTTCTCTTGGAACATAGCAATGCGTTTGCCATTCATAAGGAGGGTATCACCGTCGGTGCTAACCTCGCCGGGAAACCGGCCATGAGCGGTATCATATTTTAACAAATGCGCAAGTGTATTGATATCCGTCAGGTCATTGACAGCGACAACTTCTACATCAGACTGATGTTGTAAGGCTCGTAGGGTCATCCGGCCGATGCGGCCGAATCCATTAATTGCAATTTTCATCGGTATAAATTTGTTTTTTAACGGTGATGAAGCTATCAGATGTATTCATTCCATTGTGTGGCCTGAAAAATCATGATGGTTTCATATATTATCAATGCTTTATTAATTTACCAGCAGGTCCTCAATACCTGTATCTTTTAAAGCGGTTCGGAAAATACGGCGGTAATCAGACGGCGTAACCAACAGGTGCCTCAGGAAAATCCGACGCATAGAAACCAGGTTACCCATCCCGCATTGTTCAGCAATTCTTTCCAGCGGTATGTCGGTGTCTTCGAGCAATTTCCGGGCTGCTTCAACTCTTAGTTTTTCAATGAACTTGGCTGGCGGCATGCCGGTCTCTCTGTGAAATACACGCGTAAAGTTGCGTGTGCTCATGTTCATCTTTCCAGCGATCCGCCCTACCTCCAGCGACTCATGCAAATGATCGCGAAGCCAGCTTTGTATTTTACCGGCGATATTTTCGCTTTCATAAATCGGCAGCAAATTACCAAACTGAGCCTGGAAGCCGGGACGACTCAGGTAAAACACCAGCTTTCTGGCCACCCGTATGGCGATATCCTTTCCAAAATCCTCTTCGACCAAAGCAAGCGACAGGTCGATGCCGGAAGACACGCCCGCAGAAGTGTAGACATTCCCGTCATTCGTAAAAAAAAGATTGGCATTCACCTGAATGGAAGGGTATTCTCTTTTCAGTTTTTCGCTCAGCTCCCAGTGCGTTGTAGCCCTTTTGCCTTCGAGCAAACCTGCTTTAGCCAATACAAAAGCTCCTCCGCAGATCGATGCAATCCGCCGTGTATTCGCCGCACTGATCAGGGCAAGCCATTCGTAAAAGTCGTCCAGTGCTGCTGCGCTGGATCCGTGGAAATCATTACCGGCGATAATGAGTGTGTCGATCGGTAAGGTGATTTCCATGACATGATACGGACACCGGATTTCAACACCCGTGCGGGCCTTTACAGTACGGTCAGCTGTCGGCGCAGCAATTAAAACCTCATATCCTTCGGCGAGACCGGAAGCCAGCAGGCAATTGTTGGCATTAGAAAATACATCTGTGGGACCGGCAAAATCAAGTAACATGTTACCTGTCATGACAACGATGACTACTTTCTTTTTTTCAGCTGCGGTATTCATACATCAAATATAGCCACTTTATAAAATGTCTCAAAGGACATAAATTATACAATTTAGGCCAAAAAGAAATTAGGCGATTATCGATGTATGAAACCCAGACATTTAATTGAAAGAATGCCTGAACTCCATTGGAGAAAGGTTTGTCTTGGTCTTAAAAAGTTTACTGAACGATTGCAGGTGTTCAAACCCTAATTCGTATGCGATCTCGCTGATTGAGAGATTCGTCGTCGACAGCTTTTCCTTAGCCAGTTCGATCAACTTGCTATGCAGGTGCTGCTGGGTATTCTGCCCGGTCAGCGATTTCAACAGACCGCTCAGGTAGCCTGGTGAGATATTTAAGTATTCGGCAATATGGGTCACGCTGGGCAGCCCCTGTTTGGCGAGGGCGCCGCTGTCAAAATAGCTGGAGAGATAATTTTCCAGACGTGTCAGCAATTCGTGGCTGGCTATCTTCCTGGTGATGAACTGGCGCTGGTAAAACCTTTCCGAATAGGTCAGCAGGAGTTCCAGCTGCGCGATGATCACATTTTGGCTGAAACGGTCAATGTTGGCGTGGTATTCTTGTTCTATGCTATTGGCAATGCCTTCGAGCATGGTTTCTTCCTTATCGGAAAGATATAGTGCTTCAAAGACAGAATAGTTGAAGAAGTCGTACTGTTTGATGGTTTTCGCCAGCGATGTATTCCATAAAAAATCCGGGTGGACCAGGATCATCCAGCCTTCGGGCCTGTGGTGGGTAGTACCCTTTTCAATTTCAACGCCGAATACCTGGCCCGGTGCCATAAAGAACAATACGCCTTCATCGAAATCGCTGGCCTGCTGGCCGTACTTAAATTTCGCGTTTTGCACCTTTTTCAGGGAAATGGTGTAAAACTCATAGATCACGCTGAACGGCCCTTCGGCCAGGGGCAACGCTATATCATCCATACGGATTAGGCTGATCAGCGGGTGCGCCGGCTTGGGCAGGCCTGCAGCCCGATGATATTCAGTGATCGTGCTGAAGCGAAAAAGCGGATGACTGTTCATCGACGTAAATTTAATTATTTTTTATAATAGGCTTCAGCAAATTCATTCGCAAAATCGGCCAGTTTGACCTTGCCCATTTTAGGGCGGCTCCTGTGAAAGCTTTCCAAGGGTTTACCGCTATGCATTACTGCTTGCATTTCCACTAAAGTCTCGGCCAGTTTTTCCGGCACTTTGGCCATCTTCAACCCCCGCAACATTTCCCCGTCCGATAGCAGCACCCATTTTAACCAGGGCTTACCTACGGCAGTACCAATAATCTTAGCCGCTTCGTTACAGGTCATTTCTTCGCTGCCCACATAACGGATGGTTGTTTTTTCAGGATGCAGCAGCAACTCCTCAGCCACCGCATCGGCAATATCTTTTGGCGAAACAAAAACGATGCGATCATCACCCCCATAATTTCCCATCAGCAGGCCGGTTTTCCCAGTCAGCAAAGCCCATAAGCCGGAATAGCGGAATGTAAGGAATTTGCCCATAAACCCTTTGCCTTTGATTAGGTCCATCGACTGGTAGAAATTGGTGTAAAATGAAGCCGGACGTATAATCGTTATCGAAGCGTCCAGGTCGTCAAAAATATCCTCAACATTTTCGCCCTGTACCAGGTCTGCCGCCCAGCCGCTCAGGAGTACTATTCGTTTGGTGCCAGCCTCCTTGAAGGCATCCGCGTAATTCTGCGCCATCCGGCGTAAGTAATCACCAGAATCAGGCTCCGTGAAGCTTAGGGGAATCATTGCGTAGACAGCGTCCGCGCTTTTAAACGTGTTCGTGAGGAAGGCGATGTCTGAAATGGAGCCAATGGCAGGGGTTGCGCCCAATTCGTTGATAACTGCCTGTTTTTTGGGATCACTGCTGACCACAGTCACGGTGTGCCCCTGCGCAACTAATATTTCTGTCAGTGGTTTACCGATGTTCCCCAGCGAACCGGTTACGATAATCTTCATAGCTCTTATTTGGTATAAACGCCGTTCTCAATATCCGTAAGCAGCGTCGGGTGTGTTGGATGCCAGTTCAATCGTTCCTGGGTTAATTTACTCGATGCAGGGCAGTCAATCGCGGCCATGTGTGCAAACCAACCAAAATGTTCTGATGCAGCTTCAGCCGATATGGAAGCTACCGGGACATTCAGTTGTTTACCTATGGCCTCAGCAATCGCTTTGACAGTAATTGCTTCTTCAGCAGAACCGTGAAAACGGGCACCAGACGCTGCATTCTCTAAAGCCAGCCGGAACAAATGGGCCGCATCCAGCCTATGCACGGCGTTCCATCGATTGAGCCCTTCTCCTACATAAGCAGAAAAGCCTTTTTCACGGGCGACATTGATTAGTATAGGTATAAATCCATGTTTATCTTCATCACCATGCACTGAGGGCGATAAACGGATGGCCGCTGCACGGACACCCAACGCCGCGACAGCATCCGCCGTTTGTTCAGATGCGCGTGGCCAGGCGGGGTTAAAAGGCGGGATAATGTCTTCTGTGGCCAGTCTTCCCGGACTGACCAGCGCCGTACCGGAGGTAACGATCAAAGGACGATTGGAACCGGCCAGTGCTTCACCGATGGTTTCGATAGCGAGTTTATCGACCTCGCATACTTCATTGAACCGGCTAAAATCATGGATAAACCCGGCATGGATTACGCCGTCTGATTGAGCAGTGCCGCTACGCAGGCTTTCCACGTCTTCAAGATCACCGCGGTGAACTTCCGCGCCCGCTTCGATCAGCTTTTGGGCTGATCTATCCGAACGGGCAAGCCCCAATACTTGGTGTCCAGCGCTAATTAATTCCTCCACGATAGCAGTTCCGATGAAACCCGTGGCTCCTGTTACAAATACACGCATAATTGATTTTCTTTTGTTGACACAAAGAAACACCGTACTGCACAGAAAAATTTATCCAAATCTGCGTTTTGTTTAGCCGAAACCGGAAATCTGTATTAATTGAGCAGCTGACTTCTACTTTTCGTATTATTCAAGTGCGTTACAAGGTGGTTAATCAAATTGTTCGCCATTGATCACTCCATCCAACCAGTCAATCCGAACCGTCAAATAATTCCGGATAAAGTCGACGTAATCTTGGTGGGTTTCACCTGTATACCAACTTTGATTAATATTGGTTCCAAGCACATCCCATCGCTTAAAATTGGGTATTTGACTATATTTGATTTGTTCTGCTTTCTCATCAACATATTCGGGAATGGACTGCACCTTCTCCTTTACCGTATTCCACCGACTACGGGCCAACTTCTTAAATTCCGGATCATTCATAAGCTGGTTCATCCAGTCCCTTGGCTCGTGAGCTTCGGTGAGCATCAATTTCTTCTCGGAATCCCCAAGGCGCTTGTCATTATTGAAGCCCAGATCGAAGTCCCAAACTGGCCCAATATATATCTTCGAATCTTGGCTGCTCTTTTTATACATTCTCATGCTCCATAGCATATCCGAGTTTCCACAAATTTCATTGATAAGATAGTAATTGACAAAACTCTCCAGATCGAAATATTGCTGATAATTCGCTTCGGAACCATCACCCGGGATTAATAAGCTGTTTTCGAAGGATGTGACATAGTCTTTGATGTACTGAAATTCATCCGGAGTGATATCATCCTCATCAGGAAACTTTATCGTGATGGGCATACCACGAGGGGTGTAAAAATGAGAGGGTTCCTGGGCGGCATATCCGTCCGCCTCTATGATAAAGCCTCCATTATCTTCATCAATAGGAACGCGGTTTTCGCCTTCTTTGACGTGTTCAGTCAGGGTATAATTTCCCATGTATTCACCATTGAGGAATAATTCAATAGGTTGTTGACGAGGCGTATATTCCAGTTCCAACCTCCGGCTTACTTCGAAGGCCACGTCGTTTCGGAGTAATGACTGATCACCGTAATTGGCCATCAGTGCCCAACTCTTATCTGCCGGCATGCCCAACAACGAGGTTTTCTCGTCTAGTTTGATTCGATAGGGTCTTTTGGGCATTCCCCATGTGGAGTTACCACGTCCCTTAATCGCTGTGATTCCTTCGAATAGGACCGCGCCTTCGAGCCCATTGGTGATCTTAATCTGTCCATCTACGTACACTTCTTTACTCTCAATTGGCTTGCCATCGGTGAAAAGATAGATCGCCGGTAAGCCCGTGTCAGAAAACTTAACAACATAACCCTGGGTAGCGCCGTTCTCTGCCACTACGGTGTATTCGACCAACTGCGAAAAATCCTGTTCTGAATTACCGCTCTGCTGTTCTACATCGCCCACGGTCACCTTAACGCCGTTGTATTCAAATTCGGGAACCAACGCGGTAATGTCTGTTCCTACCAAGGTGTGGGCATAAATGGTGTCCCCCTTTATTTCTGCTTCTATATCATTCCATAAATCGGGATTTTTTTCCTTTTTGAAGACGAAACTAATTAGATCATTGCTTTTTGACGGGTTTTCAGGAGTTTGATCTTTTGTGCAGGCCAAGGTAACGACAAAAAGAATCGTCAAATACCAACCATGCCAATAGTGGATTTCTTTTTTCATGGATCGTTCATTTTTTAGACCATCGGTAATGTAACCCTATACAGTAAATAGCTTGTGCACCATCATTCAGAATTAAGTCCCTATGCCTGGTGACTAACAGCTGCGAGCATTTTGATCGCATCAAACACTTCTTCCATGAGTGTTTCCCCATAACGAAGGTAGTAAATCTTAGCCTTTCATAACGTTACTTGTTAATCATCGTTTATATTACAGGCAAATGTATTGGCTAAATAATGCTTCAATGCGGAGTAAAAGGGACTTTTTTGTGGTTGACTTAATTTTTTCAAATCCAACAATTGATTTGAGTTTTGTTTCTTGGTACAGCGGCTTAAGCGGTACAATTTATGAGGGGATTAAATGGAAGCAACAGACACGTATTTCACCACGCTAACCGATTTTTTCGGCACCTATAACTGACAAAAACATCTCATCTCATAGTTCGGGGATCGCTCAGTTGCGGCTAAATTTTATACTTTTGGCCGTGCAAAGAATTCCCCATGATTAAGAAAGAATACATTAGGAGATACCACTGTGTGGTTATTTTCGTTTTCGCCGGCCTGTTTTCCCACGCTCAGGACGAACGGAAAGAGATCGTCACCTTTGAAGATGCTTACAAACGGGTATACCATATTACCCGGCTGAGCGGAGATAACATCAAGATAGACGGAAAGCTGGACGAAGATGTATGGCAGAACAATGGAGAATGGTCTGAAAAGTTTTCCCAGGTCATTCCGTTCGAACGCGTATTCACACCCTCGTGGACACGCATGAAAATCTTCTATGATGATCAAAATATCTACATTGGTGTTTACTGTAAAGATCAGCACCCTGAAACCATGAACGCTTTTATCGGAAACCGGGATGACAACAGCAACGGCGACCTGATCAGCATCGCATTTGACACCTATCACGATTACCGCGTGGCACCGGAATTCAATATAAATCTGGGGGGCAATAAAACAGACTTGACCGTAACCGACAAGCTTTCCGTGAACCTAAGCTGGAATGCGGTCTGGGAAGGACGAACTAATATCAACCTACCGGATTCAAGCTGGACAGCGGAACTCCGTATCCCGTTCAGCCAACTGAGATATAACCAGAAAAGCACGGATGGAATATGGGGATTACACGTGAGGCGCATCATCCGCCGGAATAATGAAGTCCAGAATTGGAGCTTGATCCCCATCAAGAACAACGGACACGTATTTTCGTTCGGCGAAATGCATGGCATGACTGATTTGCCGAAACCCCGGGGAATGGAATTCATGCCATACGTCATGGGCAAGCACATCAACGAGCCCCGTATCCCTCAAAGCCCTTTTCAGAAAGGGAGCCGATGGGGCGGAAATGTAGGGCTTGATGCAAAAGCCGCCTTGCAGGATTTCACACTGGATCTGACCATCAATCCCGACTACGGCCAGGTGGAGCTGGATCCATCTGTGATGAACCTGACTGCGTATGAAGTATTCTATGACGAAAAAAGGCCTTTTTTCTTAGAAGGCAAACACATTCTGGAATTTGAGAACAACGACGACGGAATGATGTTTTATTCCCGCCGGATCGGCGCCATGCCCTCTTACCAACCCCAAGGCATAGACAATATCGAAAATTTTGCGAGTACGCCTACCTTCATCCCCATCATCGGCGCGATGAAACTAACGGGAACAAACCGGAAAGGGCTGACCATCGGGCTGTTGGAGAGTGTCACCGCACAGACGTTGTCAAAGGTCAGGCGCAACGGTGTATACGGCAGCGAGGTGACCGAACCGCTGACCAATTACACCGTGGCACGCATCCAGAAAAATTGGGATGGGAATACGCTGATCGGAGGCATGGTGACTGCAGTAAACCGGAATCTGACCAAAGAACACCTGCAAGATGCGCTGATCGGAAATGCATTTACGGCGGGAATGGATATAACCCACTACTTCGCAAACCGCCTCTACTACATCGATGCGAAAGGCATGTTTAGCTCCCTGCATGGTTCGCCGGAAGCTTTGCTACGAACAAAGACGAATGCCGTCCATTATTTCCATCGGGAATCTGGCGCCGATTACCTGAACCTCAACCCCGGCAGCACGTCGATGCAGGGAACGGGCGGCTATGTCAAGGTCGGAAAAAAGGGAAATGCACAATGGAATTTCTCCCAAACGTTCAGCTGGTCGTCTCCCGGATTTGACCTCAACGACGTGGGATACATGAAGCAATCGGACTACCTGCTGAATGAATCAGAAATCGCATTCCGAAAAACGGACCCTTGGGGACCGTTCCGCGCTGCCGGCATCAATCTGACGCAGAAAAACAGTTGGAACTATGGCGGAGACGCGATGAATAATGATGTAGCCATCCAATGGCGCAGCCTGAGCATTGAACACCGTATTGAAATGGATGTGAAAGAGACATTCAGTTGGAACACCGTAGATAGCCGCAGGCTACGGGGAGGGCCGGATATGCGATACAATGCAAATTTCGAAACCAACATCAGCGTGAACTCTGACCGGGCAAAAAGAGTGGTGTATAAAGTGATTTACGATGCCAGGCACTATCTGGCCGAGGAAACAGGTTACAACCAAATACATCCAAGCTTGATTTTCCGTATCGGAAATCACATGCGCCTCACGGGACAATTTGATTATGCATGGAATACGGATAACCTCCAATATGTAAGTAGCATACCATCGGCATCGGATACCGACAGTAAAACAGCCTATATGATGGGCCGGATGAAGCAGAAAACGTACGGCGTGACACTGAATATGCAGGTCAATGTGACCCCCGACATTTCTATCCAATACTATGGATCCCCGTTTACATCGGTGGCAAAATACGACCGATTCAAACTGGCGGCGGATACCCGGTCGCGCACGTATTCCGATCGGTTTCACCCGATTGCCGACAGTGAAATCAACTTAATAGATGATCATTATATCGTCGGCGGAAGTAGCGGCCCACTGTCCTTTGCGAATCCAGACTTCAGTTTCAATGAATTTCGCTCCAACCTGGTTGCACGCTGGGAGTATCTACCGGGTTCGACACTTTACTTGGTATGGGAACATAGCCAGTCCTACCAGGACAACGTATACCGTCCCGGATGGGATGGCAACCTGGACCGGATGTTGGCATTACCTGCCACGAATACGTTTATGATGAAAATCAGCTATTGGTTTAATCGCTGATAAAATGCTTTTCTAAATAATCCCATACAACGGCCCACCGGCTGCGCCCAATGCATCCACCCGTTTTTCCACTTGGGGATCTTTTATCAGTTCGGGTGCATGATGGGGCTTCTTGCGTGCATCGATAATCAGCGGTCCCCGGCACCCCCAATGTTTATGCCTAATGAAACTTCCCACACCATGGATATCGTGCGACGGATTGCTGCGGGTAAAGGCGATCCAGACCAGGTTGTTCACATTGGCAGCAGCAAAGGAGGTATCGTCGCAAAGCACCATCAAGGCGATACCCGACAGGTCCCGATCCGCGATCTCCCGGCACCACGTTTCAATACGTTCGGCTTCGGCCGCTTCATCCGTATAAGAAGGTGCCCCGATGGCTAGGATACCCGGCAATGCGAGCTTACCGGCGTCAAACGGTCCCGGTAGCTGAAAACCTCCGGGCAATTCGCGCCAAAGTTCACGCTTCACACTGCCCGCTGCCGCGAAAACGACCTTGGAACCGGTATTCAACCCATCGCCCGAATAATCCAGCGTATCGATGGTGGTACGGGTATGGAAATGGAGGTCGCGTTCAAAATCCATCCGCTCAAGCATGTGCTTCAGGAAACCTGGAATATCGTGTATGTCGAGCCGTGGATTGTCTTCATATGCAGCAATAAAAAGATATTTGGCAAGGCTCAATTGGTTTTTACCTAATATCTGGTTGGCAATGGTGAGGATTTCCTGCGGTCTGTCGGTCTTGAGATAAGGCGTATACCGCTCGCTGCCAATGGCAAAAAGCAAGGGATGTACACCCGCCGCATCCACGGCGTGGACGGCATGGAGACCGTTTATCTCCTGCGGAATGGCAGAGCCGGTGATCTCGTGGATCAAGGCACCAAAACTGGTATCCTCCTGCGGTGGCCGCCCTACTACGGTGAACGACCAGATCGGATTGGGACGGCGGTACACCTTGTGCACATGCATCAGTGGAAACGGATGGGCCAGGCTGTAATATCCCAGGTGATCTCCAAAGGGCCCTTCGGGTTTATTTTCCTGCGGATAGACCGTTCCCGTGATGACAAAATCAGCATCCGCGGAAATACAGAACCCTTCCTCATCGTAAAAATACCGGAAACGCCGGTTGCCCAAGGCTCCTGCGAATGTCAATTCGGACAACCCTTCCGGCAACGGCATCACAGCCGATAAGGCATGTGCCGGAGGGCCACCCACGAAAATGCTCACTTTTAAGGGTTGACCCAACGCATTGGCCTTGGTTTGGTGCACCCCGATACCCCGATGCAGCTGGTAATGAAGGCCGACTTCGGTGTCTGTCACGTATTCGTTTCCTGCCAACTGGATACGGTACATGCCCAGGTTGGCGTGCATCACGCCGGGTTGGGTGATATCCTCGGTATATACCTGCGGCATCGTCACAAACGGCCCGCCGTCCATCGGCCAGTTAACAATCTGCGGCAATTCGCTGATGCGGGTGGTACCATGCCGGATGGGCGCTCCGGCTTTCTTCTTCCACGGAAGTGCAGACACAGCCGTGGATGCCACATGGGCATAACGCAGCGGATTTTTCAGCGCCCGCATGGGATCGGATTTGACATCCACCAGCACTTTGATCTTCTCGAGCGTGTCCCTGAACATAAACCGCGAACGTTCCAGCGTACCGAACAGGTTGGAAACCGCCGGAAACGGACTACCTTTGACGTTTTCAAACAATAAGGCGGGTCCTTGGGCATCGTACACACGCATATGGATGGCCGCCATCTCCAAATATGGGTTCACCTCCTGCCGGATACGGATTAAGTGTCTGTGGCTTTCTAAATCGTTAACGCATTCGGTGAGGCTGCTGTATCCCATGATCAATTGTTTTGGCAAAGATAGCGGAAATACAATTTCTCATTCTTTTTTCTGCACTAATACTTTGAACTTTGTTCCCATATCAAAGAGCAATGTATGTCGTATCATGGATGCTTTCTTTGCTGCCAGCAGGATGTCCTTCTCCTGCGAGAGAGATTGATTCAAAAAATCATTGAATCCCATCGCCAGCAGAAATTGGCATTGATCAGTAAACCAGTGTTCCTTCAAGCCGCTGTTTTCGCCCCAATAACGGAGCGCCGAAAAATTTACATGTGACGTGATATCCTGCTGACCTATATCTTCATAAAATGATTCATTGATGCGATGGTTTTGGTAGCACAACAACGTCCCGTTACTCCGGGATTGCTTATAAAGTTCATTCGATAAATGGCCGTAATCAATGGTCATCACATATCCTTGCGCCAGCGCATGGACAACCTCTTTTACCCAGTGTTTTGCCTCCAGGTTTACCTCTGTCCGAAATCCATTAGGCAGATTGATGCCTAATTCTTCGATATACTCCCTGAGTTCCGGACCGGCAGGTCGCAACAACTCATTGAAACCGTTGTCATACGAGACGTATACTTCCATCAGCTCATCCGCCATTACCACTTGGTGCACTGCGAAATTATCCACAAGCTCGTTGGAAAATATGCAACCCCTGAATTGGGGCATTTCACCAACCGAATGGTACCAAGATACTTTTTCAGTCAGCAGCTTTTTTTCTACCTTCCGCATGACGGGGCTTTTTTCAATGATGCTATAGGAAAGCTGCTCATACATTTCGCCGTGGTTATTTTTAAGATAACATAGGATATCATGACAAAGGATACCTGTACCCGCACCGTATTCAACTACCGTAAATTCTCCGCGTCCTAATGTGTTCCACATTTCTTCCAACTGCTTGCCTATCACCGCGCCAAATGCCGAAGTCAAGTAGGCGCTGGTATAAAAGGAACCATCCTTGCCGATACTGCAATTTGGCGACATATAAAAACCCAATTCTGGATAATACAGACACATTTCCATAAATTCGCGAAATGTAATAGGGCCGCCCGTCCTAATCTTTTCAATGATTATTTCTTTAAGGGTCATGCAAAATAAATTAACAGTGCAGACAGCAGATGGTTTTGCAAAACCAAATGTTCCGGTTTTGTAAAACCCGTAAAAAACCTTTCGTGCGCTGCGTGCCGAATCGGAAAGCTGCCAGATACCGGTATTCGTTCAATGCTTAGAAAAGTCAAACCGATTTCTTATTTTCGCCACTGAACTAGGAAAGAGTCCATAGGTATAGATGCAACTGACCAAGCTTGAAATAAAAGGGTTTAAAAGTTTTGGCGACAAAATAACCATCCACTTCAACGAAGGCGTCACTGCTATCGTAGGACCAAATGGATGCGGAAAGTCTAATGTGGTGGATGCCATCCGCTGGGTACTGGGCGAGCAAAGCACCCGCATGTTGCGTTCCGAAAAGATGGAAAATATCATCTTCAACGGCACCAAAAACCGCAAAGCGGCCAATCTTGCTGAAGTATCACTCTCGTTTGACAACACAAAAAACATTCTGCCCACGGAGTTTTCGCAGGTCACCATCACGCGTAAACTTTACCGTAATGGCGAAAGCGAATATCGGCTCAACGATGTCAAATGCCGGCTGAAAGATATCACCGACCTCTTCCTGGATACCGGCATTGGGGCCGACACATACTCCATCATCGAGCTTAAAATGATCGATGAGATCATTAACAACAAGGAAAACTCACGACGGAACCTGTTTGAGGAGGCTTCGGGAATTTCCAAATACAAAGTCCGCAAGAAACAGACCCTCAGTAAACTGAAAGATACCGAAAGTGACCTGGAACGGGTAGATGACCTCCTGTTTGAAATTGAGAAAAACCTCAAAACGCTGGAAAACCAGGCCAAAAAGACGGAACGGTACTACCGCCTCAAAGAACAGTATAAAACACTGAGCATTGCGCTGGCCTCCCACCGCATCGCTCACTTCAGCGACTCGCTGGCCAAAATTGAAGCACAGGAATTGGCGCAACGCACCGAACAAACGCGCATAAATACCGAAATTGCCAAGTTGGAGGCACAACTCCAGCGGTTGAAGCAAGAAAGCTTGGCCAAGGAGAAAAATCTGGCCACCCAGCAGAAAGCAACCAACGAATATGTTGCAAAAATACGTGCTTACGAGAGCGACAAAAAGGTCAAAAACGAACAGCTCCGTAACCTCCAGGATAAAGAAACCCGCTTGACCAATGAGCTGAATCAGGATAAACAGCAGCTCAACCACGCTCTTTACAACATCAAGCGGCTCAATGAGGAACATCTCGTGGAGCAGACGAAGCTGGACGGCATCACATCCTCCCTGCAACGGCAAAAAGCCGAGGTGGATGAACTCCGCGGCCAGCAACAAACGGCAAAAAGCAAACTGGATGCCACCGCACGCCAGCATACGGATTTACAAAACGAGATCTACAAACTCGAAAAGGAAATTGCTGTATTGCGCATACAGCACGATGCGCTGGAACAGGAGAGCGTCCGAAACATAACCGATGCCGAATCAAAGGCTTCGGAACTTGACCAATTCAACGCGTTGGTCGATCAATTGGAGGGGCAAACGGAGGCGCTGCAAGGGGAACACGATGCCACGGTGCAATCGGAAAACGAGCTCCAGCAGCAAATCGTGGATACGGAAACGGCCATCCAATCGCTAAAAGACGAACTTATCCGGGATAACCGGCAGCTCGATGCGAAGCAGAATGAATACAACCTGACGAAGTCGCTGGTCGACAACCTGGAAGGTTTCCCGGAATCCATCCGTTTCCTCCGCAAAAATGCGGGATGGAAAAAGCAATATCCGTTGTTTTCAGACATCTTGTTTTGCCAGGAAGGGTATCGCATTGCCATCGAAAACTACCTCGAACCTTACATGAACCACTATGTGGTGCAACGTCAGGACGAAGCGGTGCACGCCATCCGGCTGCTGAGCGATGCTGCCCGTGGGCGGGCCAATTTCTTTGTGCTTGACGCCCTTGTCGATATACCGGCACCAGGCAGCGTTCCTGCGACAGACAACCAGCTGATCCCTGCATTGGATATCATCAGCGTGGAGGAACAATACCTCCCCCTATGCCGCAGGCTGTTGCACAACGTGTTTCTGCTTCAGAAAGATGACGAAAAAGTACTCGAAAGCGATCTACCTACCGAAGACATCGTCATCCTGCACAAAAGCGGCAAATTCAGTAAAAACAGGGTCGGCATGGCCGGTGGATCCGTGGGCCTGTTTGAAGGGAAACGCATCGGACGCGCGAAGAACCTCGAAAACCTGGCCAAGGAAATCAAATCGCTAGGCAACCAGATCGCCAGCCGCCAACAAAAACTGGATGATGATACCCTGCGATTGGTAAACCTGAAAGGGAGTTCACAAAAGGCCCGTATCGAAGAATTGGGTCAGCAGCTCAACCGCCTCAACAACGAGCTGGTATCGGTAAAAACCAAGCAGGAGCAATACCAGGCATTCATCGCAAACAGCCAGAACCGCAAGCAGGATATCGAGCAAAAGATGGCCAACATCACACGCGAGCTGAAAGAAGCCGAACCCCGGTTGGAGACCTTGCAGGCCGACAAGGAAAAGCAAAGCACGGTATTGCAGGAGATGCAAGGTGCTTTTCAGGACCTGTCCGAAGTACTCACGGATAAATCATCGGCCTACAATCAGGAGAACATCCGCTTTCACCAGCAGCAAAATAAGGTGTCAGGCATCGACAAGGATCTTGAATACCGCGAGAGCTTACGGGAAACGTACGAAACACGGATCCAAAAAAATACAGCCGAATACGAACAGGTACAGGCGGGTATCAAAGATACGCTTCAGCACGTCGACGATTCGGATGAAGACCTGATCGCCATGTATGCGCAGAAAGAGGCCTATGAAAAGGGCCTGCACGATGTAGAAGAAGACTACTATGCTTCCCGGGGGAAAATCAATGAAACCGAAGAGCAGATTACCGGGTTGCGACGTCAGAAGGAACAGGTTGACTTTTTATTCGATGAACTACGGGACAAAAAGACCAACCTGAAACTCGATCTCAATGCGCTGAAAGAACGGCTGTCGGTCGAATTTTCCATCGACATCACCGAATTGATGGCCAACGATGCGGATGAAAGCAACGCCGACTTACAGCAGCCCGAAGAAGATGAGGAAACGCTGCGGTTTAAAACCGAAAAGCTGCGGAAACAGCTGGATGATTTCGGCACCATCAATCCGATGGCCATGGAAGCTTACCAGGAGATGAATGAGCGTTACACCTTTATTATCAAGGAGAAACAGGACCTATTGGATGCCAAAAACTCGCTCCTGGAAACCATACAGGAAATCGACGATACCGCGCGGGAGAAGTTCATGGAAGCATTTACCAAGGTACGCGAAAATTTCATCAACGTGTTCCGCTCGTTGTTCAATGAAGAAGATACATGCGACCTGATTCTCAGCAATCCGGAAAGCCCGTTGGAATCCGATATCGACATTATGGCCCGTCCGAAGGGCAAGCGGCCGCTTTCCATCAATCAGCTTTCGGGGGGTGAAAAGACACTGACGTCTACAGCCCTCCTGTTTTCGCTGTACCTGCTCAAACCGGCACCCTTCTGTATCTTTGACGAAGTGGATGCACCGTTGGACGATACGAACATCGACAAATTCAACAACATTATCCGGAAATTTTCGGATCAGTCCCAATTCATCATCGTATCACACAACAAACGCACTATTGCCAGTACCGACATCATCTACGGTGTAACCATGGTGGAACAGGGCGTATCGCGTGTAGTGGCCGTAGATATGCGGGAAGTCGCATAGCTCACCACGAGCAGTTTATCAGTTATACCGGTTAGCGTAGTCAACCGGCGACAATCCGGCAATCCGTTTGAAGATATCCCTGAAAGCCTTCGGATCGGTGTAGCCAACATCATACATGACTTCAGCCACCGTTTTTCGGCCGGTTTCCAATTGCTTTTTAGCCGCTTCTATTTTCACACGCTGAATGTATTCGATCACCGTATTTGCGGTCACCTTCTTAAACCGCCGCTCGAAGGTACGCCGTCCAATACCGAATTTATCCGCCAGCATGTCTACCGTAAGCCGATTGGCGTAGTTTTGTTCGATGTATTCCTGAATAGCCAGTATCAGGTCATCGCCATGGTCTTTCTGTCCCTTGAACACGCTGAATGGCAGCTGACTGTTTTTCTCGATGTCCAGCAGGAAAAACTTGGAAGCAATGATGGCCATCTCGCGCGTGGTGTATTTCTCAACCAGATACAGGAGTAAGTTCCAATACGTGCTGGCCCCGCCACTCGAATACAAACCTTTCTGATGGGTGATTACCCGGTCGTCTGCCAATTGCACCTCAGGAAAGCGTGCCCTGAACTCGTTGGCGAACAACCAATGGGTGGAACACGATTTCCCATCCAATAATCCGGTGGAAGCCAATAGGAAAGCACCGACACATAAACTCGCTATTTCAGCTCCACGTTGGTATTGTTCAACAATCCAGGGATAAAAGGTTTCATTGCGACTGATCGCTTCACCGATATCCCCGCTGATCGCGGGAATGATAATCAGGTCTGTCTTTTCCACTTCCGCCAGCAACCGATCGGTATGGATGGAAACCAGCCCCTCATTTAGCTGCACCTCTTTGGTGAGCCCCACTGTCTGGACGTCAAAAAAGGGCCGATGCCCCGCGCTTTTGAAAAATCCGTTTACGGCGGTAAACATGTAACGTGAGTCTACAACCGCCGATGGTACCGCAGTTTCCGGAACAAGTATACTTACTTTCTTCATCCACCAAAGGTAGCGCAAAGCATTGTCGCAATCAACCCGTTAGTTTGTCGTTTTTGCCTTAGCCAGCCGCTTGCCCAGCCAGCCCCGAAGCGGGACAAGTCGATCCCAAAACCATCTGTTAGGATCTCTTCTCCGTTCGCCGCAATCAATTACTTCGCACGACCGGCGAAAGCGGTTATATAAGCCAAATGGAAATATAATCCTAAACAACATACTGTATTTCAATAGACAATACTCAACATACAGATGCCCCACTATCTCCACAATAAGCGAAAGACGGCCAATGGCTAATGTTTCACCGTACGCCCCCCGATAATCTGCCTGGATCAAATCTACCAGCCGCTCCGCAAACACCAGCGGCTGAACGGCAGCAACAGATTTAAGAGCCTCATCGTTAGTAATGCGCACAAGGCCTTTATCGATAACTACTGCGATGGCGTAACCATATAACAAATAGGTTTTGTTCATACCCTCGCTAAGGTAAGAATTGTGGTGCAATAACTACAATTAAATTCATTCATTATATAAGTTATGTATACAATTGATTTAAAATTATTTAAAATACAAAATTAACCTATAGTTAAGTAGAAAATAGTGCTTTTTGATGCCTGAAAAAATGTCAGCAACGCTCTTGGTTCTTTATTTTAATGCCATTATTTACTAATTTCGTATTTAAGATTTTTAAGATTTTCTTTAAAGCCCAATTTCATACGCAATTGTCTAACATCCTAATTTTTATTTGATATGGGAAAAGGAGATAAGAAAACCAAACGTGGTAAGATCGTAAAAGGCACCTACGGCAGAAGAAGGCAAAGCGCCAAGAAAAGGAAAAAGAAGCTGGCTGCAACAGCCAGCAAAACTACAGATTAAGCGGGATTAGCCAGCCGTTGCCTCACGGCTTCGTATAACGCGACGCCTGCCGATACGGATACATTGAGTGACGCGATGGATCCCAGCATTGGAATTTTCGCCAAATGGTCAGCTATACGTAGCAGTTCATCAGAGATGCCCTGTTCTTCCGAACCCAGAATCAATGCGGTCGGTACCGAGTAATCAAACTGATACAGATCAGCAGTCGTTTTCTCCGTACAGGCGATTAATTGAATCCCTGACTCCTGTAAGAACCGGGCGGTTTTGGAGAGGCTATCTTCCCGGCATACGTTGATTTTAAACAATGCGCCGGCCGATGTTTTGATGGCATCGGGATTGACTTCGGCAGAACCCCTTTTCGGTACAACGAGGGCGTGCACGCCCACACATTCAGCGGTCCGGGCAATGGCTCCGAAATTCCGTACGTCGGTGATGCCGTCTAAGATGAGCAGCAGCGGCACCTCTCCCCTTTCATAAATTACCGGTACAATATCTTCTACACGCTGATACGTAATGGGTGAGATAACCGCGATGACCCCTTGGTGATTTTTCCCTGTCATCCGGTTGAGTTTCTCGACAGGTACCTGCTGGTAGCCAATCCCGTGTTGTTTCAACAGTTCCTTCAATTCGAGGAACAATGCACCGCTCAATCCACGCTGAACGAACAACGATTCGATTTCCTTACCACTGTCGATCGCTTCGATAACTGCGCGGATGCCGTATACCTGTTGATTTGTTTCCCGTTTCTCCTGACTGCCTCGCCACTGCTGATGTTGCATATTGTTGTATTTGCCGGCGAAGTTACGGATATTATACCACAAAAGCACCGAGGATTGCCGCAGGATGCAGCTCCTTATTGTTCAGTAAATGAAACCGGCTTCCCATATCATACATAAATTCGAGAGATAGGCCCACGATGATTACCGTTCCCGCCGGTTCGGCCACATCGAAATGCCAATGCTGCGAGGGCACCTCTTTTTCGCGTGTACGTAACGGGATAACATGTTGCCCGCGACCGATGGCGTGCCGTGTCCTACTTTCGAAATCAAAAGCAAACACCCGAAGTTGAACACCACAATGCGTCATGTCACCTGACCAAACCAGGTCCCTTTCCGAATGAAAAGCCGGAATAAGGACTTCCAAGCCTCCGGAAGGCGTGTACTGAACCTCAATATCCACAAACAGGTAGTCCTGTAAATGGCATTTCGCATTGAACTGGAAATCGACCAAACGAAGCAATTTTCCCGCCGCAAGCCGCATCGTTCCTGGTTGCTGCCGACGATTTGCCCGCATAGCCCGCAATACCTGTGCATTCAGCCGGTTGATCATTCCACTATCTTGATAATCCAAGATCAGTGCCCAAAACGTCTGCCTGATCATCCGCGCGCAGCGGCTAGCCGTACCAAAGTCGATACCGGCGGCTTTCGTCGCTTCGGTTTGCTTTACCCCAAACCGTGCGTGCCCCTGCAGCACATTCAAATCGCCAACTTTACGGCTGATTACGGAGCCCACCAAGCCCCGTATATAACCATCTTCTATCTTTCCCATAATTTCTATTTTTTTTATGAAACATAGGGCTAAGATATAGAAACAATATGCTGATTATCAAATATTTGTTTATTTTTGAAAAATTGAAAAAGGAGCTTCGATGCTCCATATAAATTTCGAAACACACTATCGAAGCATCATTATTAAAATGACAACCTGCGGTCTTCTTTCGACACTTGTTTGTACCATGTTCGTCACTGCTTTGCAATCTATGCACCAACCCTGCACCGTAAATCCACGTTGAGTCCACGTTCTAAGTAACAAAATGCGCATTCGCCGTAGCGGCACCCTGCCCGCACTGTACGGGCATAGCGAAGCTGTTGCGAGCGAGTGTCGAACCGGTCTCAGAGAGATACACCACGATCTCTCGGTATGCGGAACTATCTCGGTACGTGGAAATAAGGCCAGCGTCTATGTTTAGAGCAAGCCGAGAACCTTACCAAACCGATAACTGAAGCCGATTTCATGGGTGTTATTGCTGATACTCCGGTTTAACGCTTCATTGCGCGTACTGAACTGGTAGCTATAACCCAGTCCGAACCTTCCCGCATTGATTTGCGCCATTCCTGCCACCTCGCCATAGCTCCGCACGTTGAGCCCGATCCCCACCGTCCGCTTCACGAAAACCATCGCTGTGGCCTCTGCCTGCGGGCGCAAATTTTCCGAGTAGGTCACCAGCAGGCTTGGCCGGAACTGGAAGTCGGTCCCCATGCTGAACAGCGCTCCAGCCGTAAGGTGGTACACGTTGCGGAAATTGTAGCGGCGCTCGCCGCCAACACCTAGGTTGCCCAACATCAGCCGCGGAAGCGACAGCCCCACGTAGTATTGGTCTGGCCGATACAGCATCACTCCGAAACCCACTAGCGCATCGGTTTCCTTCACGTCCTCCCGGAATGCCGGATCCTGCGGATCCAGCTGCGAGAACCGACCATCCATGTAGCTGAAACCCGCATTGAGCGACAGTCCGATGTACTCCCTTTCCGAGACCCGTACCCCCTTGGCGAAAAACACAGATGCCTCCGTCAGTTTTTCCACCGCCAGGCTTTCGTGGCGGATGTTCAGTCCCGCCGTGGCACCCATCCGTTGGAACCCCACATGCCCGCTGCCCCAGTACACCGTGGGGGCGCCTTCCATCCCCACCCATTGTCGGCGGCCCAGGAAAGATACCTCACCGTCCAGGTGCATCAGCGAGGCGGCTGGATTCAAAGCCGTGTGCAGCTGTCCGTGCTGCGTGTACGTAAGCGGCTGCTGGCCATGTGCCATAAACGCCGCCAGCGACATAACGCTGAATAATAGTTTTTTTATCATTGTTAAATACTATGTATTCAATTAATTAACCATTAACAATTAACCTAACCATTAATCATTAATAATTAGCCGTTAACCCTTAATACCTTAAAACAAACCACCCTTTCTCATACTTCCACTTTCCGCCTACCCGGATCTCCGCCACGTAGAAGTAAGTACCCGCAGGCATCCGGTGCTGTCCCGTGCCGATGCCCCGGAAGGCCACCGTGCCGTTGTTGTAACCTGAAGCCTCGTACACCACCGTACCATTGCGATTGAAGATGCTTACCCGGTTATCCGGATATTCCCTGATCCCCTCGATTACCAGGTACTCGTTAATCCCGTCACCATTGGGCGATACCGCTTTGGACACCCGTACCGGGAAGTCCGACGCCGGGTCGGTGATCCGCACTACGACCGTCACCGCATCGGCGGCCTCGTGGTTATCGTCGCCCGCCTGGGTCGCTGTGATACGTACCGTGCCCAGCCGGTGGATGAGCAGCGTGGTGCCATCCAGCGTGGCTACTTCCGGATCGTCCACCGTCAGTGTCACCGGCAGGCCGCTGTCGGAGCTTGCCCCCACCGGGACACTGCCCATATCACGGTGGGCTTCCGCTGGAGCGTCGAGCGTGATGGTCTGTGTAGCCTTATGCACGGTCAACGTATGTGATAGCGCGGGTTTATTACTATAGTTACTGTTTTCCGGCACCGTGGCCGTAATGATTGCCTCACCCGTACCCGTGATCCGGATGGTGCCGTCGGTCGTCACCACGGCCACCGCAGGATTGCTGCTCGTATAGGTGATGCCTTCCCCGCTGCTGGCCCTGGCCCCCGCATCGAAATAGTCATCACCGTAGATTTTCGCGGGCAGTACCGGAAAGCTCAGCGTGCGCATCGCCGGATTGACCGTCAGACTACCGGCCCGGTATTCGGGAGCATAATCGGTTGCCAGCAATCCCGAAGGCATGATGGTGTAGCTGCCCGCATCCACGGCACCCTGGGAGCTGCCGCCGTAAGTGAGCGTGCCACCGAGTACGGACTCATCCTCACCCGGCACGAAGCCTCCGTAGGCCACCCCATTGCCGCCGCTGTAAGCCGTACCGGTATACAGCACCGTGTGGTTGTTCGCCGTGATGGTCAGCGCCTTCTTTGTGATTGCGCCCACGTCCCCGTTGACCGGAGCCGTGTTGGCGACCGAGTAGTTATCTCTATCCGCACCGGCAAGCGTGATGCCCTCCAGCGGAAGCGTCACTTCTTTGCCCGTGCCTGCATGTTTATCCGCGTAGCTGCCCGTGCCGGATGAAAGGTTCACTGACAGTTCATCGTCCGCGATCACCTCTCCCGCCCCGAAGGCCAGGTCCTGTGAGGTCACCGTGGCCGCGGAAGTGCCGTCGTATTCCTTCGTAATCTCCGCACCCGCGGCAAAGGAAACCGTCACCGGCCGCTTGGTCACCGAAAGGCTGCCGTTGCGGTAGGTGATTGCGTAGTTGGGCGAGGCGTAACCACCCGGAACGATCCCGTAGCTGCCCACATCCGTGGCACCCTGCGAACTGCCACCGTAGGTCAGCGTGCCGCCCAGTACCGATTCGTCCTCCCCGTATACAAAACCCGTATACTGAACGCCGTTGCCCCCGCTGTAGGCAGCCCCGTCGTAGGTTTTACTGCCGTTGTTGGCCGTGACGGTCAGTTCCTTCCGTGCCACCCGCAGGGTAAAGCTGATATCCGGGGCCGGATCATGGTTCGCGTCGCCCGCCTGGCTGGCCGTGATCCGCGTGCTGCCCGCGCCCCTGATCGTGACGGTACCGTCGGCCGATACCGTGGCAACCGTTCCGTCACCGCTGCTGTAACTCACCGCAAGACCCGAGGTCGCCCGTGCCGCTGCCGGCAGCGGCTCCGCCCCGTACACCGCATCCACCGTGCTGCCCGCCGTCCGGCTGTCGAACGTCAGCACGTTATCCCCGCCCGGGACAATGTCAAGCCGGCCGTCTGTATACGTGATGGTATAATTGGCCGCGCCCAGTCCCCACGGCACGATCGCATAGCTGCCCGCATCCGTGGCGCCCTGCGAAGTGCCCCCGTAGGTCAGCGTGCCGGAGAGCACCGACGGGTCCTCGCCCGGGATGAAACCGCTGTAGTCAACACCCGCTCCCCCGCTATAAGGTACCCCGTCGTACACCTTCGTCGCACTGCGCGCCGTGACCGTCAGCGCTTTCGGCTGTACCTCCAGCGTAAAGCTGATGTCCGCAGCCGGGGCGTAGTTCACGTTGCCCCCCTGGCTGGCTGTGAGGGTGGCGGTACCCACCCCCTTTATGCGGATCTGCCCGTTGGCGTCAACCGTGGCAACGTCCGCATCACTGCTGCCGTAGGTCACCGAAAGACCCGAGCTGGCTACCGCAGAGCCGTCCACGTCGCCCCCGCCGTAGATCCGCGCAACCGCTGACCCCGCCTGCTGAACGTTAAACGAAAGGATGTTCGCCGCACCGCCGGAGATCACTAGCGTGCCGTCCGCGAACGTGATCGCATAGTCGGACGAGGTCAGTCCACCGGGGGTGATCAGGTACGTGTCCGCATCCACGGCACCCTGCGAGCTGCCGCCGTAGGTGAGCGTGCCGGAGAGTACCGATTCGTCCTCACCCGGCACGAAGCCTTCGTAGGCAACCCCGTTGCCCCCGCTGTAAGCCGTACCGCTGTACAGCACCGTGTGGTTGTTCGCCTTGATGGTCAGTGCCTTCTCCGTGATCGCACCCGCATCCCCGGTCAACGGGGCCGTATTGGCCACCGCATAGTTATCCCGGTCCGCACCGGCAAGTGTGATGCCGTCCAATGGGAGCGTCACTGCTTTGCCTGTACCCGCATGTTTATCCGCGTAGCTGCCTGCACCCGATGAAAGGCTCACCGACAGTGCATCGCCCGCAACCACCTCCCCCGCCGCGAAGGCCAGGTCCTGTGAGGTCACCGTGGCCGCGGAAGTGCCGTCGTATTCCTTCGTAATCTCCGCATCCGGGGCAAAGGAAACCGTCACCGGCCGCGGAGTAATCTCGCCCAGCAGTTCCGGCAGCACCGGTGTATAATTGCCTGCTTCCGCACCGGCCAGCGTAGGCGCCGTAGACAGTGTAACCGGCTTATTGCTGCCCGCACCCGGACTGTCATAGGCTGCCGTACCGGTAAACTCTACAGACACCGCATCACTTCCGACCAGCCCGTCCCCGGCAGTGAATGGTTCGAAGATCACCGTAGCCGCAGTGGTCCCGTCATACGTTTTGCTGATGGCCGCCGTGCGCACGGTAAGTTCTCTGGGTGTGACCGCTCCCACCGTGCCCGTAATGTCTTGCGTGTTGCCGATGATATAATTGTCCGATTCGGCTCCCGCAAGCGACACCCGCGCCAAAGGCAGCGTTACCGGCTTATCGGTATCTGCATCCCCGCTATCATAGGCTGCGGCACCGTCGCTGAGCGTTATGGTCAGTTCGTCGCCGTCGATCACATCGCCGGGGGCAAATGCCAGCTGACCGGCGGTGACGGTCGCTTCCACCGTGCCGTCGTATTCCTTCGTAACCAATGCATCGTCAGCAAAACCGATTTCAACCACCCGTTTGGCAATGGTCAGCGTAAAGGTTTGGTCATCTGCCGGCAGGTAATCACTGTTGCCCGCCTGACTGGCCGTGATGGTCACTTCGCCGGCTTTGAGGATACGGATTTTCCATTGATGGCCGTCATCGGCATCCTCGAACGCTTCGGCAATGGTGTTGTCGCCCGATGTATAGCTTACCGGAAGCCCCGAATCGGCCGTCGCTCCCGGCTCGAACGGTGCGTCGCCATAGGTCTTTTCGATGTCTGCCACCGTAATAATTTGTTCCACGGGCTGGTATTCATAGGCGCCCATATCGACCGTGCCAGCCAGGCTGTGTACCCGCAGGTTACTGGCCAGATCTACGTCGTTACCCAAACTGTTGTTGCCGTCATCGCCATCCGCCGCTTCATACCCGGCATTGCTGCCGGCATCAATGGCGGGGCTGCCCGGACGCAGGCGGTAATCGCCCGCTGCCGGATCCACAAAATCCGGATCCCGGCCTAAGACCAGTGACGGATCGTCCTCATTGATAAGGACGGTTCCGAAACCCGATGAACCAACTGACACTTCATCCGGATCAAAGAGGCTATGGTCAAATGAGAGGGCCAGTGTTCCGGCCTGCGCGCTGTTAAACAGGTTACTTCCCTCAGAAGCCGTATTTCCCCATACGATGACATTCGTGAATGAATAAGAAGACGAAGAACCAGGAGAAAAGATCTCACTATATATGCCGCCACCCCGTGAAACTGCTGTATTCCCGGTGATGGTCACATTGGTCAGCGTCAGCGTGCCCTCCTCCTGGTTGTGCATTCCGCCACCATATTGGTCTGCCGTGTTGTCGCTAATCAGTACATTGACAAAGGTCGGTGCACTGTTGAACCTGTTCATCACCCCGCCGCCATTTGCTCCCGCATGATTGTTGCGGATGATCACGTTGGTCAAACGGGGGGCGCTATGGTGATTGAATACCCCGGCGCCTATGAGAGCATTGTTGCCACGGATGTCCAGGTTCGCCAACGTGGGGCTGCCGTCCATATTGTATATCCCGCCACCGAGCGCTCCTTCCCCAAGTGCGGCGGTCAGGGTAAACCCATCGAGCACCGCGGATCCGTCGGTATCCGAACCAATGACCACGTGACGGCTGTTGGCTCCCTGCATCTGAGTTGCGGGATCAGTAATGACGCCATCCAGAGCGGTGTCATTGCCGTCAATATCCCCGCTCAGGATGGTGGCATTCGTCTTCCAGTCACGATCCGTACGCTCCGTTTCCCCGCCGGTGAAGCCGCCGTAGATTTCCACGTTATTCACCAATTGGAAAGCAATCGCGCGCTCTGCTACCGTAACATTATCCGGATCTACCGGTTGTACGGGTGTATATTTCCCCTTAGCCACCCAGATCTGCAGGGGCTCCGTCGTGCCCCATAAACCCCGGTCTTTGGTTGCTTCCGCCCACCGGAGGGCGTCGCGCAGCTCGGGGATCGCATTGGCCCACGAACTGCCGGACTGGTCGGATAGGACGTCCCCCGGTCCCTTGCCTGCATCCACGGCGGCATTGACGTAGAGGATACCACCGGTGGGACTGATCACACCGTAGGGGCTTTCGTAGGCCCCCAAGTCTACCGTGCCGCGCTGTATACGTAGCTGGCCACCTAGGTCCGTCGTCACGTACGACAGGTCAGGGATGGCTCCTGCATCAAACACGCTGTTATCGCCTCCGTTGATGGCCGGACTCCCGGGCTGCAGGCGGTAGTCGCCATTGGCCGGATCCACAAAATAAGGGTCGGTAACACCGGCAATATTGCCATTGGTGTCGTCCACGGTCATTCCCTGGGCTAGACTATGAGACCACAAGAGGTTCAGTGTAGCAGGACCAACATTATCAAATATCCCGCTACCACCTATATTGCCCCACACGATGGTATTGGTAAACGTAATCGTAGTGGTGCCTCCGGTTATTTGATTGAACATCCCGCTGCCGTCGGTGCCCGCCGTGTTGCCCGCGATGGTGACATTGGTCAACTCCGCCGACATCGTACCGCCACTGTTGTGGATGGTCATCCCTCCTCCGTAGCCACCCGCCGAGCTGCCGCTGATCAGCACATTGGTCAGCACCAGTACTGGGCTGTTTTCACTGTATATACCGCCGCCCGAGTCGTCCGCCGTGTTGTCCCTGATGATCAAATTGGTGAGCTTAATGGAAGCGGAGTTTTCACGGCCGTAGATTCCGCTGCCGCGATTGTAATAGACGGGATACGAGTTGCTGCTGACGCCGATATTGAAGGTACCTCCGGTGTTGGCGTTGCCTCCGCTAATGGTGAAGCCGTCCAGCAGGGTTTCGCCTGCCAGACCGACAGCGACGACCACGTGGTAGGCGTTTTCATTGCGGGTAGCTGGTTCGTCCGTGTTATCGTCCTCAGCCAGATCTCCCGACAATACGGTAAGTGCTGAAGGGGAAAAGACCCGATCTTCAGGGCTCGTTTCCCCACCCACAAACCCGCCATATAGCTGCACATCGGGTACCATCCTAAAGGTGTTGTGACGGTCGACAGGGTTATCCCCGCTCATCGTTGCGGCATGGTAGCGAGGCAGGTAGGTACCCCCAGCCACCCAGATCTGCAGGGGCGTTACGGCATCCCAGGAAGGGTCTCCACTGTCCCATTGCTCCTGCGCCCACTTGAGGGCATCGGCCAACTCCGGCATCGCGGTGGCCCACGAGCTGCCATCGCCGATCCTGCTGGCTACCTGTTTATCCACATACAGGATGTTGTTATCATCCGGCCCCATGGTGATGGGGTATTCAAAGGCACCGATGTCGATGCCGGAACCCGCCAACCGGGGTTTTCCGGCTGCGTCTACATCGGTACCCGGGTTGCCGCCGGCATCAGCATAGTAGGTATCGTTACCGGCATTGATAGCCGGACTGATGGCCTTCAACCGGTAATCACCGTTTGCCCAATCCTCAAATACCGTTGATACGTCTTCGTTAAAAAGATTATTGCCACCGCTCAATCCATCGATGGCGCCAAGAATCAAATCGGTGAAAATACTGTTGCGGATGATGATACCTCCTCCGGCATCGGCTCCGCTTGTGTTATTTACAATGCCCGTATTGCCGGTTACCGTGGCATTGATCAGCCAAAGGTCATTCACAAACGCACTCGACCAAATGCCGCCACCAGCGGCAGCACTGTTGCGGGCAAGGCACACATCAATCAGTCGTGCCTTCCCGGCATACAGGTACATACCTCCCCCCAACTGACCTGTTTGGTTGTCACAGATGACCGCCGACCGGAAGACATGTTCCGCGTTGCTATCCGCAAATACGACGGCCACGCCGCCGCCGGAAACCGTTGCCCGATTCTTTTTGATCTTCAGATGGATCGTTGTGGGCGCTGCATACATATATACCATCCCGCCGCCTTTATTTCTATCCAGATTCGCAGGCCCCACATCAATCTGGCCATCATCGTCTGCATTTCCACCGGTAATGGTAAATCCATCCAGCACCGTGTGATGATCGACTTCTACGGCCACAACGACGTGATAGGCATTGTTGCCGTTGTTGCTGCCATCAGCTTGGTCGCTGCCGTCAATATCGCCGGAAAGAATAGTCCCTATATCCGGGGCTTCGGGACGGGGATCCGGCAGCAGCCGTGGGTCGGTAAGCCCGGTAATGCCCCCATCAGGATCAAACCCACCGTATAGCTGCACATTGGGCACCAGCAGGAATGTATTATCACGCCCTTCATCGACCGACCCAGCGCCCGGCCGAACACTGTATTTCGGCTTATAAATACCTTTGGCCACGTAGATTTTCAGCGGATTGGTTGATGACCAGCTGCCTTCATTTTCCTTCGCCCATTTCAGCGCGTCCGCAAGCTCGGGGATAGCGTTTGCCCAGGAGTCGCCCGATTGGTTGGACAATGCGTCCACTCCCCCCGTCTTGCCGACATCTACGTTAATGTCTACATACAACACGCCGCCCGTAGGACTAACAGGCACATAAGTGCTCTCATAAGCACCCATGTCGATCGTACCGCCATATACCCGGGGATTGCCCACCATGTCAGTATCGCTGCCGAGGCTATTATTGCCCCCGTCTCCATCCGCAGCCTCGTATGCTGCATTGTCGCCGGCATCGATGGCCGGGCTACCCCGCCGCAAGCGGTAGTCTCCGGCCGCCGGATTGGTGAAAATAGTTGCGGCGGTATGATTGGCTGCATCTACATTTCCATTAACAGCATCATTGCGCCCCTCTATCAAACTATATGTGATGGTGGACAATACAGATACGCCCACTTCCCCTCCCCACACAATACAGTTGTGCAGCGTTATTCGGCTGCCGGGCATGGTCCCATATCCGTATCTGATTGCTGCACCCGAATTTCCGCCGATGGTCACGTTAATGAGCCGCAGGTCATAGTTCGTATCGTTGTATATGCCCCCCGCTTGATCGGAACCGCTGCCAAGCAATGTATTGCCACTGATAACGGTATTGATCAGGGTAGGCGTGCCTTTGACGTCCATACCTGCCCCGTCCACGGCCGAGTTATTACGGATAGTCACCTCATTGAGCGTTGGGGCGCCGAAGGTAGTCATACCACCCCCCTGGCCATCAGTGGCATTGCCGGCAATCGTCACGCGGGTATAGGTCGCATTGCCGTTGTTGTAAACCCCGGCACCGCGCGGAACGAAACCATCGCTCATAGCTGCCCGGTTGCGGACGATGGATACGTTCCTGATGGTGCCACCGGAGTAATTGAATAGCCCACCGCCATAACGGCGCGCGCAGGGCTGACCAAATACCGTGGGACCGTCGGGACCGCCATTGGCGTTGCCGCCGCTGACGGTGAAGCCGTCGAGTACACTGCCCACAGCTGGCACGAGGGCGAGTACCACGTGATAGGTATTTTCAGTGTGGTTATCGAAATTGTCGATATGGTCGTCGCCGTCCAGGTCTCCGGAAAGGATGGTTTTGTGCGCAACGCCTGCCAGTGCTGTTGCAGACCGATCGTCGGCACTGGCTTCCGTGCCGGCGAAGCCGCCATAGATCTCTACATAAGGCAGTAGAACAAATGCATTGTCACGGCCTCCGTCCGTCTCGTATAGGCCATCATCAGTATTGTATAGCGGTTTGTATGTGCCTTCGGCCACAAAAATTTTCAGTGGGTCGGTAGCATTCCATACCGCGGTACTGCCATCAGCGCCCCACTGTTTACGGGCCCATCGAAGGGCATCTGCCAACTCGGGCATGGCATTGTTCCACGAGCTGCCCGAATGGTCAGAATGTGAATCCACGCCGTTGTTTACGTACAGAATGCCATCGGTGGGGGTTATGGGTTGAGTCGAGTACTCGTACGCACCGATGTCAATGATTCCGCCATCAGTATAGCGATAAACCCGTGGATTCCCTGCCAAGTCCAGGTCATTACTCAAACTATTGTTGCCGTTATTCCCGTCGGCCGCTTCATACAGCGTGTTACTGCCTTTGTTATAGCCCGGGCTGGCGGCTTGCAGCGTATAATCCCCATTGCCAGGATCCGCAAACGTAGGGTCCTCATCTCCGCGAATGTTGCCACCGGCGGTACTGTTAAAACCTTGTATCAAGCTATACGATCGCTCAATTGAATTTAATCCATCCACACCGTTCCCCCAGATGATGGAATTGCGGATTACTGGATGGCCAATATCATCATACCACTCGGCACCTTCGCTGAGAAAGCTTCCTTCAATCGTATTCCCGCTAACGGTCACATTGGTCAATATGGGTTCCCCTTCCAAATTGTTGATACCGCCGCCGTTGCCTTCTGCATAGTTGCCGGCAACCAATACGTTGGTAAGCCTTGGTGCGGCCCTAAATAAGTCGATTCCCCCGCCGTTCCAAGCGTTATTGCCTGTCACAACAACCCTATCCAGCTTTGCTGGCTGCTCCGTGTCGACGATACTAATCCCTCCGCCATCATTATATGCATAATTTTCGCGGATGGTCACGTCACTTAGATGAATCCCACCGATATCATAAATGGCTCCTCCGTAACGGTACACCTCATTCCATCGGAATAGCATATTCCGGATCATCGGGCTGCCAGCATTAAACATCCCCCCCCCACTCTCCGGATCTACCTGTTCATCAAAGGCATTTAATGGCATAGAAAAGAACGAAGTATTTCCACCTTGCACGGTAAAGCCATCCAAAATCGTAGATTGGCCAATCTTTGACGTAGCAATCAGCACATGGAAAGCATTTTCGTCATTATCATCAATGCTTAGTGTCTCTCCGAATCCACTAAATAGGTCATTTTCATCAAAATCACCCGACAGGATCGTACCCGGATTATCGTATGTGGGCAGTACCCGGTTATCCAAGTGGGTTTTTCCACTTGCTGGATCAAATCCTCCAAACATCTGTACATCCGGCACCAATACAAACGCATTGTCTTGGCCACCATCAGAGGTATATCCACCATCATCTGCACTGTAAAGGGGGTGATAAGTTCCTATGGCCACATATATTTTCAAGGGGGTAGTTACCGTCCACGCTGCGGTGCTTCCATCGGCGCCCCATTGTTCCCGAACCCACCGGAGTGCATCTGCCAATTCGGGGATAGCGTTGCCCCACGAACTGCCATCGCCTCCTGCGCTGACGCGCTGATCGACATACAGGATACCGTCCGAAGGCTCATACGACTGGGCATTTGCCAACTGAAAAAACAAAAGGCACATGATGGCCTGTAATCCGTAACGATACATCGTTACTTTCTTTTTGTAATAAGGACGCGCATCTGTCGTCATCGCTATTGTTTGATCAGTTATGGGTTTCATCCAATTCTTTTATCTCCCGGTTAATCTTTTCCAGCCTACCGTGGTAATACCAAACGACACCAACAAATGCCAGTGCTAGCAAAAAGAGCAGCAGGAGGAAGATAGGTCGGTATGTCAGCCGGCATCGCATAGTAGAATTTCGGCAAATGTAACCGACGCGGTCATTCACCGGCGTTTCGGACACCTTACAAAAACCTTACAATTGATTAATATTATGATTATCAGATCAATATACCATATGTTTGCTTTTCGTTTATTTGCCATTCGCTGTTCGTTTATTCGCAAAGAGCAAATCGGCAAGATGATCGAGGTCATAGCGTTTGAAGTGGATGAAACTTCATTGTTAAAGAAAAGCAATCGAAGAAAAATACCGCGGCGCAATTAAAGAAGGAGTTGGCGGCAAAAAAATTTGAAAATTTTGTAAATCGTTTACGGTTCAAGACGTCCACTTAGCAGCAGCAATTGTAGGTATGTAATGGCGGAACGCACTCAAAGCGACTGGACAAAACCTACCAGTTCAGCGTGCGACGGGAAACCGAGCTTCTTGCGGATGCGGTGCTTGGTCACCATCACCGCGTTGGTGGAGATGCCCTGGAGGGCGGCCATCTCGGCGTTACTGAAATGCAGCTTTTCCATAGCCAGGCAACGGATCTCTGCAGGCGTCAGCGCAGGGTATCGGAGTTTCAGCTGATGCTGGAAGCCCGGATAGACCTTACCGAACAGGGTACTGAAGCGGGTCCAATCTTCATTGGTGAGCACGACCTGCTTGGTCAACTGTTCGATGAGCTCACCATTTTCGTTTGTCTTTTCCGCCTTGGCATGGGCTTCCAACAGCTGATTTTTTTCTGCCATTGTACGGGCAAACTCGCTGAGCTGGTAGCGCGCATCCTGCAATTCGCGGTCGGCAGCCAGGAGCTGCAGATCTCGATCTTTGAGCTTGATTTCACTTGCTTTCCGCTGTCTATATCCCCAAAAAGCCCCCAGCACGGTCAACAGCATCAACCCGGCAAGGATCAAGTTGCGCCTATTGATCTGACGTTGGCTATCGGCGCGCAGCTGTTGCAGGGCTGCCTCACGTTGGCTGGCCATGATGGATTGGTTAGCCCGCAGCATTTGCAGGGCATTGAATTTACGGTGGTAACGTTCGCCAGCTGTAATTGCCGAATCCAGGTAGCGGGCGGACATTTCCGGATTACCCGAACGCGCATGCCATTTGCTCATTACCGGAAATAGCTTCCGCAACCGGTCGGTCTGCCCCGAACGGTAGATAAAGGCATAGGCACTGTCGATATAGGATTTCGCACGCGGCAACAATCGCTGGCGGATAAGGATATCGGCCATAGGGATGGCCGAACCTGCCGCAAGTGCATAGTCGCCATATTTGATGGCGATATCGATATCCCGCTGGAATAACGGGATGGCAGTCGCATAATTTCCCCGGAGGTACTGGCTATAACCCAGATTACCCGAGACGATACCTTCCCAGACTTCCGAATCGTTCTTATTGCGCGTAAGCACATTGTTAAAGCATTCGTCGGCCCTATCCAGGCTATCCTGCTGCTGGAAAATAAGTCCCATATTATTCATCGCATGCTTCCAGTCACGTTCGTAAAAGTCCGACGTCGGCACACCGACCACTTTCCCAAAATAAGCCATCGCACGGGGATAATCGCCGAAACGCATGTACTTCCCGCCGATCTCTTGCAGGTAGGCGACTTTGTTGGGAAATTTCGTTACCGTGACCTGCTGGAGCAAGCTATCCAGCGAAGCATACCACCGGAAGGACAGCTCATACTGCTCATCGTCCCAATGATGCAGGGCAATCACGTAGGTGGCCCGGCAGGCGATATGCCAAATCCGCATCTCCTTGCCCCGCTGCGCCATGCGGTACATTTTTTTCAGCGGTGCCGTCTTTCCCCTGAAATCGAACAGTGCTTCCAGAAGATCCGCTTCCATCTCGGCTTCATTGTCGCGATACCGCCGTGCCGCCTGCCTGAGTTCGTCGATGGCGGCGTAGGCCTTGGCGGCATCGTTTTGTAAATTGATAACTTTACCATAAAACCGGTGAATGGCATCTAGTTTCTGATTGTAAGGTTTACCGAGGAGTTCGGCAGGTTTCGTATCCGAATTATTGTCTGACTGCGCCCAAGCGGTAATGTGCAATAGGGTAAGTCCTGTCAAAAAAAAGAGGGGAAGGTTGATCATGATGTTTAGGTACTTTTGATATGTTATTCCAATATCGTTACGCTTCGATGGTGTATCTGGATGAATGTATCCAGATACACGCTGAAGTTAACCCAAAGTGATATGAAGCGGATTTTAAGCATCCGCCAAAAATAACATTCTTTCCCAAAAACAAAGATGGTGGAACACGTAAAAGCTAAAAGTAGAGGCGAAAAAGATAAAAGCCCGGGCGCTTAGTTGTCAAAACAAGCTGTATTAATCCCCATCCCCGCCCATCGTCATTGATTGGTAATCCTTTTTATTAATGATCTTCGATATCTTTTCCAACTCGGTGCAAACCATTCTGACGCTACCTTTCTTTCCATTTTTCGGCACGTATTCCATGGCCATGAACAACGCTTTTGGTCCTAAATCAGGTAAACCTTCGGGGATGTAATCCGCTTTCATCATACCGTTCACCCCGTTCACCAACCCTACCGGCGCTTCATCGGTTATCCATACCTTCGAAATACCGTCGTCAGACTCCATCTGGAAGCCTTTGCAACGATACCCGAGGATGACCTTGCTTTCAATCGGTGTGATCTTTACGTCCGCTTCGCCGTCTTCAGTAGCCTTCATGTATTTATCCATCAACTGCTGGTTACCGTCCAAGCGCATGGCCGTCTTTTTCTTGCCGTCGTCCATAAACATCACCATGCTTTCGATATCCATGTCGATTACAGCGACCGGGCCAGCTGCCTTATCGGCCAGCACTTCCGTGGCAAAATACGTGGCGTCCGGTTCCAGCCAATACAGTACGTTGGCTTCCTCCTTTTCGTTTTCATCGATGATCTTCATCGTCGCCCGGTAAGAGAATACATAGGTATCCGGCACATCTTCCATACTACCACCGAGGAACGAGGCGAGTGCTGATTGTCTTTTGGCTACCGTCGCATCGTTTTCTTCCGCACTGTCGTTCCCTTTCGCTGCGGCCGTTTCCTTTGTTTCACCTTTTTGTTTCTGCTTCTTTTCGCCGTTGTCCTCAAACACTTTATCCAGCGCCTGGTCAGTCTTTTTCTCTGTTTCGCGTTCCGCACGGCGTTCCACGGTGCGCTCAGCGGCCTTTTCTACCTTCTTACCCAGATTCTTTAAAAACTGACCGTTCACGGTTTCCATCCCCCCCAAGGCCACGGCGACAATCAATACAACAACCGATTTATAATTCATGGTGTTTAAATTTACAAGGTCATTTAAGCAAACAAAGGTTGCCACAAATAAACGCCTATCCAATACACCAAATTAGGTATTTGTCAAGCTGTCCAATCTCGTGGGAAGTTGCTGAGCCGCTGGTCCAGCGGCTGAGTCTGCGTGTTGGCCCCGTACTAGTAGGTCGTGGTAGTTCCTATTCCAATGTCGCTAAGCCTTGTTGGATAATCCGGATACATTCATCCAATTGTTCTTTTGTAATCACCAGCGGTGGCGCAAAGCGGATTTTATCGCCGTGTGTGGGTTTGGCGAGTAAGCCGTTATCTTTCAGCACGAGGCAAAGCTCCCAAGCCGCTTCGGGATTTTCATGATTGATAACAATGGCATTCAACAGACCTTTTCCTCTGATCTGTTTGATATTCGGGTGATTGAGTTGTTGCAGTTGTTCACGGAAGTATTCGCCCAGTTCTTCTGCACGTTCCACCAATTTCTCTTCCTTGATCACTTCCAAGGCGGCTATGGCTACCTTGCAAGCTAAGGGGTTACCACCATACGTAGAACCATGTTCGCCTGGCTTGATGCAAAGCATCACTTCATCATCGGCCAATACGGCAGAGATAGGCAGCGTACCGCCACTAAGCGCTTTGCCCAATATCAGGACATCGGGTCGTACTCCCTCATGGTCGCATGCCAGCATCTTGCCCGTACGGGCCAATCCGGTCTGGATTTCGTCTCCGATGAATAACACATTGGCTTTCCGGCATAACTCATACGCCGCCGCCAGGTAACCATCTTCTGGCACGTAAACCCCGGCTTCACCCTGGATAGGTTCCACCAGGAAGCCCGCGACATCGGGGTCTTCCAATGCGGCAGCCAACGCTTCCAGGTCATTGTATGGAATCACTTGGTATCCCGGCATGAACGGTCCGAAGCCCTCGCGCGACGAAGGGTCGGTGCTAAACGATACAACATTCAGTGTCCGGCCGTGGAAATTGCCTTCCACCGTGATAATCTTGGCTCGATTAGTAGGAATGCCCTTTTTGTCGTACCCCCAGCGACGCGCAAGTTTCAAAGCCGTTTCCACGGCTTCCACCCCACTATTCATCGGTAAGACCTTGTCGTAGCCGAAGTAGCTTGTAATGTATTCAGCATATTCCCCCAATAGGTCACTGTGAAATGCCCGGGACGTTAACGTGAGTTTTTGCGCTTGCTCCACCAATGCCTTGACAATCTTTGGATGACAATGCCCCTGATTCACGGCAGAATAACCGGAAAGGAAATCGTAATAGCGGTTGCCTTCCACATCCCACAGGTAAACACCTTCGCCACGTTCCAAAACCACCGGCAATGGATGGTAGTTATGGGCGCTATATGTTAATTCCCTTTCAATGAATTGTTGGGTTTTTGACAGATGATCGATCGTTAGCGACATGTGCCAAATTTACCATTCTTTCCGGAAACAGGATAGCGAAATCGGCACAAACTGGAAAATGGGGGTTATCCCCCCATCTCATCGGCACTCGGCCCATAGCTTCCCGGGATTGCGATATCCAGCAGACGCAGGAATACCCCCAGTTGTGCCCGGTGGTGTATCGTTTGGGCGAAGGCGTGGCGGACCATGCCATATTTCGTGGTATCCAGGTAAACGACTTCACCTCCCCGCATGATCCAAGGTGTGTCCAGCATCGGTTCTGACAACCGCCCCAATGCGGCTTGCCCCGTTTGGTAAGATTTGTCAAACAGCGCCAATAAATCGGCATTACTATTCACCGGAGTGGGTTTATAATCACCTTCGTTAAAATTCAACTCATCCCGATCAACGGCCATTACGACCCACGAGGGGATTTCAGCGATGTGTGTGGCCAGTTGCTTCAACGTCATGCTTTTGGGGTGCGGAGACCAGTCAAACCGATCCTCCGGTACAAGTGCCAACATTTTGCGGGTGGTTGCCGCTTCATTTTCCATCTCGGTCGAAAGTTCTTTAATGATATCCATTTTTATGATTGTTGTTTATGGACACAAAGGAAAAAGCTTTAGGTGACAATCCTATGTCAGGTGCCAGGAAAATTTAAGTATCTTTGAATTGTTCCAAATGAAATACCGTATGAATAAGCAACAGGTTACTGATTTTTTCCTTCGCCTCCCCGTCGCAATGTCGTTTTTGGGCCACGGATTGGTCCGGCTACCAAAACTTGCGGCATTTGCTTCGGGTATGGCCGAACAATTTGCATCTACTCCGCTTCCCCAGGGTCTGGTGCTTGGATTCGGTTACCTATTGGTCGCTGCCGAATTCTTAATCGGGGTGTGGCTCATCAGTGGACGTTGGCTTAACTATGCATTGATGGCCGGATTGGCGACCATGACCGTCCTTATCTTTGGCAGCGCATTAATTGAAAATTGGAATGCGGTATCGGTACAATTGATCCATTGCATTTATCTCGCTGGCTTGCTGATCTATTGTCATACGCGCGAACGCAAGCAGGAGGCCCACAATTAATGCTTTTCGACCGGCAGCCTTCACCGCCTGGCAGTGGCTTACGTAAGCAAACATTATGGCTGATGACTATCGGCGCCGGTCTCGTCGTGGCCAACAATTATTATAATCAACCCTTATTGAGCCTGATCGCCCGCGATTTTAACGTTTTAGAAAGCAAAGTCGGTATCGTAGCCATGTTAACACAAATCGGTTATGCTACCGGATTGTTTTTTATTGTCCCGCTGGCGGACATGTTTTATCGCAGGCGGGTAGTGTTGTCTATTTTTCCATTTATCCCACTTTCCCTCTTGATGGCAGCTTACAGTTATTCGTTGACTTGGCTGGCCACAGCGAGCTTCTTTATCGGACTGAGTTGCGTGATACCACAGCTTTTCGTTCCGATGGCTGCGACGTTGGCCACGCCCGATAAAAAAAGCTATTCCATCGGTTTGGTTATGAGTGGCCTGTTGATCGGGGTTCTCGCTTCGCGCATCATTAGCGGAGTAGTAGGCGAATACCTGGGTTGGCGCCATATGTTTTTTGGTGGTGCTTTCGTGATGGTCATCTATTGGATTATTCTTATCCGGCGATTGCCCGAGGTCGCTCCTGCTTTCTATGGTGGCTATGCTGCACTTATGCGATCGCTCGTCCATTACTTCCGGTCGGACCCTGAATTGCGACTGGCTTCTTGGCGAGGTGCATGCAGTTTTGCTACGTTTGCCGCGTTCTGGACTACATTGGTGTTTCATCTGGAGGGACCACCTTTCCACGCAGGGAGCGGAATAGCCGGTGCATTTGGAATTTTGGGGGTAACCGGCGCAGTCGTTCCGGCTATCCTTGGCCGGCGGATTGACCACCTCGACAAAAACCGGGTCATTATCGTCATGTGTGCCGTTTCACTGCTCTCGTGGCTTTTACTGGGTGGGCCCGGAGCCCGTAGTTACCTCGCATTGATTATCGGCGTGTTGTTAATTGATATGGCATTACAAGCCATCCACCTAACCAATCAGGCTATCATTTTCGCGCGACATCCGGAAGCTACGAACCGTGTAAATACCATTTATATGACCAGTTACTTCATTGGCGGTTCGTTAGGCACCTTTATGGCTGCCCTGGCGTGGCAATATATGGGTTGGATGGGCGTATCCGGTGTGGGCATCGGCTGTTCGGTCTTGATGTTGGTCGGTCACCTATTATTCCATCGTAAGTCTTAATCGCAAACCCCTAATAAGGCCGCACTTCGTCATCCCATTGTCGTTTTCCACCAAACCCTTTTGGGAATTGAGTTTCGGTTGTTACTTTTGCTGACAGTGTTAAATTTTATACACAGTGTTATAAAATGGGGATATCCGAACGTAAGCAACGGCAATTAAAAGAAGTACGCTCAGCGATACTGGCACAGTCTTGGCAAATCGTGGAAGAGGAAGGCTGGGATGCGCTTTCCATCCGCCGGATTGCCGATGCCATCGAATATAGCACACCGGTTGTTTACAAACACTTTGAAAGTAAGGAAGCCATCCGGAGTGCGTTTTCACAGGAAGGATATGCGTTATTAGCCGAGCGGCTCCACCAAGCAAAAACGCCGCATGAGCATCCTACCGATCAATTAATGGCCCTTTCCCATGCCTATTGGACCTTTGCTGAGAAACATCCCAAACATTATCAAATTATGTATGGGTTGGGCATTCCAACCTGCGAGATGGTCCGGGAGACCAGTGAAATCATGGAAGTCAGCACGGTTTTTCACCAAACCATCGAATCGGCTATACGGGAAAGCAAACAGCCGGATGCTGATGTACACCTAAAAGCCATGACATTCTGGTCGATTCTTCATGGACTGGTGGCCATGGGCATGATCGCCGGTCCGGGTGATCCACATACCGCGAAACGGATCCTGGAAGATGCCACTGCCGGATTTATCAAGGCATTGGTAGAATGAAATGAATTTAAAATCTCATATCTAAAATATCATTAATATGCAATTACTGGAAACCTTGAAGTGGCGCTATGCCACAAAAAAAATGAACGGACAAGCCGTTCCCCAAGATAAGATTGATAGCATACTGGAGGCCGCTTGGTTAGCTCCTACCTCCTCTGGACTGCAACCTTTTAAGATTCTCGTGATTACCAATCCGGAATTGAAAGCAAAAATTCAACCGGTTGCTTTCGGACAAACGCAGATTGTGGATAGCTCCCACCTTTTGGTATTTGCCGCCTGGGACCGGTATACTGAGGAGCGGATTGATGGTGTATTTGCCCATACCGCCGCTGAGCGTGGTATCTCTGTCCATTCTTTTGACGACTATACAACGCGCCTGAAGAGTATTTATCTGAGTCAACCCGCACAGGTGAATTTTGAACATGCCGCCCGTCAGGCTTACATTGCTTTTGGACTTGCCATCGCAGCGGCTGCCGAGCTTCAGGTCGATGCAACGCCGATGGAGGGATTTGACAATACTGCGCTCGATGAGTTACTTGGATTACCTGAACAAGGGCTCAAGAGCGTCACCTTACTGCCTTTAGGCTACCGGGATCCGGAAAGCGATTGGTTGGTAAACCAGAAAAAGGTGCGTATCCCGAAAGAAGAGTTGGTACTGAAGTTCGCTTAACAATTTGGACAAGCCCCAAGGGTGCCGGGAAGATTACCTTGGCACCCCATTTACATTATAAAACACTTTACGATGATGAAGATAGAAGTTTGGTCTGACATTGTCTGCCCATTTTGCTACATCGGAAAACGTAATTTCGAAACGGCATTGGCGCAATTTGGCGAAGCAAAACTTGTCGACCTGGAATGGAAAAGCTTTCAGCTTGATCCCGAATTACCAAAGGGTACCACCTATGCTGATACATATCGATACCTCGCCGAACGAAAAGGGCTGAGCCTTGCACAAGCCAGGGAAATGACATCTGGTGTCGCTACAACCGGTAAAAATGCGGGCGTAACGCTGAATTTTGAAAAGGCAATCGTTGCAAACACGTGGGACGCCCACAGGCTGCTTCACCTGGCGCAATCGAAGGGGATCGACAGTCTGATGGAAGAAGCTTTATTTAAGGCACATTTCACAGACGGAAAAGATATAAGCGATCCCGAGACGCTCATAAAGTTGGGCCAGGAAGTAGGTTTGGATGACGCGGTGATTGCGACAATGCTAGCAAGCGATCAATATGGTAACGAAGTAGCACAGGATATCCAGGATGCCCGCAACATAGGGGTCCGCGGTGTGCCCTTTTTTGTTTTTAATCGCAAATATGCGGTGTCTGGTGCACAGCCCCCTGACGTATTTTTGCAAACGCTGCAAAAATCATTTACCGAATGGCGGTCCGCAAATCCGGATACATTGATTGACCTTACAAAAGGGCCATCCTGCAACCCGGATGGAACCTGTGACTAAAATTTGTCAGAATGTCCAGATAAATCGGGATTAATCCATGGGTTTTTAAAACAAAACACTAACTTTGGTTGTATTAAAGCTGTAAAATCAAATCTTTAACCATTATGGCAACGACCAATAGAAGGAATTTTTTACGTACAACCATTGGCTTTTCTGCAGCAACAGTTGCGACAACAGCCTTGGGTGTTAATCCATTGAACACATTGGTAGGATGCAGTTCTCCGAATTCCTCGGGCGATTCATCCGCTGAGTCAAACGGTGCCCCGCTGGAATTTTCACAGGAACCTTTAGGTTTCGAATACAACGCATTGGAACCAAATATTGATGCGCGGACCATGGAAATCCATTATACCAAGCACCATACCGGGTACATTGAAAAAGTAAATGATGCAATCAAGTCGGAAGAAATAACGTATTCCACACCGGAAGAATTGTTTGCTAATATCTCCAAGCTGTCGGCTACTGTTCGAAACAACGGTGGCGGTGCCTGGAACCATTCATTTTTCTGGAAATCACTGCGGGCTCCTGTTGATGGCAATGCACCTTCCGGTGCGTTGATGGATGCCATCAATGCTTCGTTCAGTTCCCTTGATCAATTCAAGGAACAATTTGCTGCTGCTGGCGCAGGTAGATTCGGTTCGGGTTGGGCCTGGTTGGTGAGCGACAATGGCACATTGAAGATCGGGTCTACACCCAATCAGGACAATCCATTGATGGACGATGCGGAAATTAAAGGACAACCTCTTTTGGGACTGGATGTATGGGAGCATGCCTATTACCTCCACTACCAAAACCGCAGACCGGAATATATTACTAATTGGTGGAACGTGGTGAACTGGGACTTCGTAGCAGAACAGTTGAATGCGTAATGCCCATTAAGATATCTAAAAGCCTCCCTGGTAATCGATCGATTGCCAGGGTTTTTTTTCTTATTACAGCCCTAGGCCATTAATGCCTTCAGACGATCGACCTGATGATCCACTAACTTCTGCAAGGGTTTAGCAGCCACCATTTTCATCATCATGTTGAGATCCGCCTCGATGATCAACCGGGCGATTGTCCGACGATCTTCCTGGGCAGCCAATTCCCACCGAAGAGTCACATCAAATGGCGCTTTTTCCAATGGAACAAACATCACCTCGCTATTCTCGATCCGACGATCGATTTTGAGTGCCAGTTTCGCCATGTTTTGAACCGTGAAACGCGCTTCATCGTGAGTAGACGACCAGTTGTATATCGTATCGGGCATCAGCTGTTCGTGATTATTGCAGTCAGCTAAAAACGCGTATACTTCGCCAACGGATTTGTCAACAATCGCTTGATTTTGAATAACGGTCATAAAAAATAAATGAGAACTCCGAAACTATTTGGGCGACCATTCCGATGGATTAGCACGCCATTGCTCCAGCATTTCGATGTCGCTGTTCAATATGTAATTGTGTTTGGCCGCAACTTCTAGCAGGTTGTCGTAATTGCATAGACTGAGGTGCCTGCATTTGGCCTCGGTAAAGTTCGCTTCCGCTTCGGCAAATCCATACGTAAATATAGACACCAGCCCCACTACATTGCAGTCAGCTGCCCGCAGGGCATGCACAGCTTTTAAACTGCTTTTTCCCGTTGAAATCAGATCTTCCACCACTACCGCACGTTGGCCGCTGACGATTTCACCTTCGATTTGGTTCTCCCGTCCATGATCCTTGGAGTTACTCCGTACATAGGTAAAGGGAAGACCCAAATCCTGGGCGACCAATACGCCCTGAGGGATGCCTGCAGTGGCTACACCTGAAATCATTTCAACCGATCCAAACTCTTCCTGTATCAACTCGGAAAGCTTCTGACGAATGTAAGTACGGATGGGAGGGTGAGACAAAGCTACACGGTTATCGCAGTAAATCGGAGACTTCCAACCCGACGCCCACGTAAAAGGTTTTTTGGGTTGTAATTTAATTGCTTTAATTTGCAACAATGATTCGGCAACTTTTTGTGCAACCTCATTCATATTATTCATGGCGCAAATCTATAAAATTTATATGAACCAATCCGCCCTCGTTGTGGCAGATTTTGTACCCGAAAGCCTCACCAATATTCAATCTATTGACCATCAACACCTTGACTTGGAAAAACTTTTCAAGCAATCTAAGGAAAATAAAATTCCCATCACATATTTCATACTAATAAAAAAACCATTAGACTTTTTAAATCTCATTAAAAAAAGAATCAAATTAATTAAAGCAGCGGGTGGCTTAGTAAAAAATGGAAAAGGGAAATTCCTGTTCATTCACCGGCTCGGAAAGTGGGATTTGCCCAAAGGTAAGGTAGATGAAGGGGAGTCTATGCGAAAGGCCGCTGTACGGGAGGTACAGGAGGAATGTGGAATCCGTGTCGACTATCTCGGACGGAAAATAGCCTCCACTTACCATTTATATTTTATGAAAGGTGAGTTGGTTTTAAAGAAAACCAATTGGTATGAGATGGGGGTAAACAAAGTTCCGAAGCTGACGCCCCAGCTTGAAGAGGATATCACAGACGCCCTTTGGTTGGGCGAAGACCAATTGGGGAGCATCCGGAAAAACACGTATCCATTAATTGCGGATCTGTTGGACACAATTACTCGAAATTAAACACTTAAGATTTACGATTTTAGATTTACGATTTTAGATTTACGATTTCTAGCACCGCCGCGGGTACGAGTGGGCTTACATCGCCATTATTGACAATAATTTCGCGAACAATGGTAGAGGAAATATGAGATAACCCACTGCTACTCACCAAAAACACCGTTTCAATATCTGGCGCCAATGCCGCATTGTTTAAGGCGATGGCTTTCTCAAACTCAAAATCTGCCGCATTGCGCATGCCCCGGAGAATGTAACGGGCACCCACTTTTTTACAAAAATCGACTGTAAGCCCCTCAAACGGGACTGCCTCTATTGTATCAGTTTGCGATGCGAATATCTTTTTGATAGCCGACAGTCTTTCATCGTGACTAAAAAAGCCTTTTTTGGTGGTATTGGTTCCAACGGCTATATAAATTTTATCGAAAAGAGCCATTGCCCTTTCAACGATGTCGACGTGAGCCTTGGTAATGGGATCGAATGAACCGGGAAATACTGCAATTTTCATCTATTTCACCAATGGTTTTCTTCAAAAATAGAAGATTGTTGCTATATCAGCAAATATATGCCAGTTTAAATTTGATAAAGCGAAAACGACGAATATCCGTATTTACGGGTTTCGACGAGGGTGGGATGTACCCCGATACTCCGCGTAGAAGAATGTTCCAAAACCAATATTGCTCCCGGTTTCAGCATCTTTTGGGCAATCACCTGCTCGGGGAGCTGCGGAAGCTGTGGTAATTCATACGGGGGATCGATAAATATAAAATCAAATTCCTCTTTACAGGCCGGTATAAACTTAAGTACATCGGCCTTAATCGCCTTGATCGCCGTCAATTCCAGCTTCGTTGCCGTAACATTAATATATTGCGTGCACTTGAAATGAATATCCACCGCCACAACCGATGCCGCACCGCGCGATGCCAGTTCGAAAGCAATACCCCCGGTTCCGGAAAACAGATCAAGCGCTCGTATTTGCGCAAAGTCCATCCGATGCTGCAATACATTGAATAGCGCTTCCTTTGCCATATCTGTCGTGGGCCGTACCGGCAAGGAGGTAGGTGGATGCAAACGCAAGCCGGCGCGACTCCCTCCTATTATCCGCATACGTGAAGTCCTAAAAGTGTCAGGAACCGATGTTGTTGCGATATCAGCTGTTCCGGTATTGCTATACGTACCAGTGTCCCGGTGTCTGCAAACATCACTTCATTGCCATGAGTTACAGACCATTGATGAATTTCATCTCCCGACAGAATGTCTCCCGACAGGCAAACTTCCGGTCGCTTCTCTTCCAGGCCGAGGTGCTTCACAACAGCAAATAAGTAATAGCGATCATCTTCCGCACCTGTTACATCAAAATCATTGGCATACACAAATCGGTTTCCATCAAAAAAACAGATATGAAGCGTCGATGCCTGTTTGTCAATAAGGAGCACAGGAGCCTCTGAGTTCAATCCGTGGCCGGCAATGCTCTGCAACAACACCTGCATGGCAGCATAGGTGAGCATACCGGGAAACCGTTCTGTGAAAGATTCTACATGCAGGCGGTCGGTTTGGTGAAGCACCTTCATACCCAGGGGCGCAATATCCGATACCACGGTTTCTGCAAGGCCATCGTCGGGTAGGTGGCGAACATACATTTGCATGGCTGCCTCATCGAACACCTCCCCGGGAATAAATGCGTACCGGCTACCCGGAATGGAAAGTTTCACGGCCGCAAAATCGAGGTTTAGTAAATCTGCCATTTCCTGCTCTAAGGCGATCGGATTATACGTGGTAATCAACTTCAATTGCCCATCATCACCTACAATGGCCAATGCGTTTTCATCGGATCCCACCCTGACGAGCAAAGTGTAAACAGCCGACTGTTCCCTATTAAAATCTGTTGAAGTATATATCATCACCATCCGTTTACCGGCGACAAACTTACTTAGATAAATCATTTGTACCAAACTTTTGGGTACCTTTGGCCGTGCAGATTGCCGAATTAATTTCCAGTCGTTTTCCGTTGCCACCCACCCGTCAACAGCAGGAAGCCTTTCTGCGATTCGCTGATTTCATACGTCATCCTGAAGATAATAGCTGCTTCGTACTTAAAGGTTTTGCGGGTACGGGTAAAACGACCCTCATCAGCACACTGGTACAGATACTACCAGCGTTGTATATGCGTTCGGTACTGCTTGCTCCTACAGGCAGGGCAGCCAAAGTGATGGCCCACTACTCCGGCAAAAAGGCCATGACGCTACACAAAAAAATATATCGTAAAAAGGTCGCCGTTTCTCCCAACATGGCATTTGGTCTGGCTGAAAACCCGCATACCGATACGCTTTTCATTGTCGACGAAGCGTCGATGATTTCGAATGAACGGTTGTCGTTCAACGGAAAAAGCCTGTTGGAAGATCTGATTGAATACGTAACGAACGGTAAAAACTGCCGGTTGATGTTTGTGGGCGATGTCGCACAACTCCCTCCGATCGGGCTGCTCCAAAGTCCAGCACTGGACCCTCCATGGCTTGAACGGGCATTCGGAATGCGCATATTCGTACAAGAACTTACGGAAGTTGTCCGACAGGAAAAGCACTCCGGCATCCTTTATAACGCCACGATAATACGACAGCAAATCCATTCGTCTTCTGAAAATGAGGAATCCGTGCTCTTTCCCCAATTCCGGATCAAGGGATTCCCGGATATCTATCGGATGACAGGCGAGCGGCTCCTCGAGGGGTTGCATTACGCCTATGACAAATATGGCATGGAAAACACGCTCGTCATATGTCGTTCAAATAAAAACGCCAATTTGTATAATCAACATATCCGCAATCGCATTCTATTTCGGGAGGAAGAGCTAACCGGTGGGGATTATATCATGGTCGTACGCAACAATTACTATTGGCTTTCTGCCGATTCCAACCGCACGGGCTTCATCGCCAACGGCGATATGGCACGGGTGCGCCGCGTACGCAATATCCACGAGCAACACGGATTCCGCTTTGCGGATGTCAGCCTGGAATTCATGGATTCCGATGAGATTGAACCGATCGATTGCCGCATTCTGATGGACACGCTCCACAGCGATTCGCCCAGCCTTTCTCAGACCGACCAGCAGCGCCTCTTCGATGCCATCATGATCGATTATGCCGACATTCCAGACAAAAAGGCGCGCCTAGCAGCACTCAAGGCCGACCCCTATTATAACGCCCTGCAACTGAAATTTGCCATGGCCATTACCTGCCACAAAGCACAGGGCGGCCAATGGCACGCTGTGTTTGTAGACCAAGGATACCTCACCGATGAGATGCTCGATATCGAATTCTTACGCTGGCTATACACCGCCTGCACCCGAGCCACCAAAGAATTGTTTTTGGTAAATTTTAGCGACAAGTTTTTTTCATAGCCCAGACTATCAACAAAATTATTACATACCTCTGGAAACAAACTCTCCTACGGATTGTATTGTTAGTTGTATACCCACACTAAAAACCGTAAGGTATGGAAAGAGGAAAGCAAGGTATGTCCCCGCGACCCCTAATCCGAACCATCGACGCAGTAGCCCTTGTAATAGGGATCATTGTAGGTGCAGGGATTTTCCGCGCGCCATCTATTGTTGCCGCTAACACCGGCAGCGCTGAATTATTTCTTTCCGTATGGCTCTTGGGCGGGGTCATTTCGCTAGTTGGTGCATTGTGCTACGCTGAATTGAGTACCGCTTTTCCGAATACGGGAGGCGACTATCATTTCTTGATGCGGGCCTTTGGCAAGCGCTTCGCATTTCTGTTTGCATGGGCTCGATTAAGTATTATCCAAACCGGATCCATTGCCTTACTGGCTTACATCGTTGGCGACTATGTTTCGCAATTGTATTCAATCGGCCCTTATTCCTCTGCACTGTTTGCCGGACTGGTGGTTATTATGCTTACCGCGATCAATATGCTGGGTGTCAGTTTCGGCACCGGCACGCAGAACCTCCTGTTTGCTTTTGAATTTTTAGGGACCTTATGTGTCGTAGTGGTCGGTCTTTTCATCCATCCGTCGCCCGAGCATCTATCGGTCCTTCCAATGGCAACTGAAAATCCGACATCGATTGGACTCGCTTTGGTATTTGTGCTACTTACGTTCGGAGGTTGGAATGAAGCCGGATACATTTCGGCCGAATTAAAGGCAGGCAGTCGGAAAATGGTCTGGGTATTGGTTGTCAGTATTCTCGCTACTACCGTACTCTATGTGCTTGTCAACTGGGCATTTTTGCACGCACTCGGTATCGAACGAATCGCTGCCTCCAACGCTGTAGGCATCGACCTAATGCGGGCTACATTGGGTGAACCGGGGGTATTCTTAATCGGCATATTGGTTGTGATGGCTACACTTACGTCGATCAATGCTACCATTTTCACCGGCGCCCGTACGAATTATGCATTAGGTCGCGACTTCAATGTGTTTGCCGGACTGGGCAAATGGAATATGAAAGTCTCTTCTCCCATCAATGCGTTAATGGTACAGGGCTTCATTGCATTGGCATTAATTGCCCTGGGAGCACTTACGCGTGACGGTTTCCAGTCTATGGTCGACTTTACCGCTCCCGTATTCTGGTTTTTTTTCCTCGCAACCGGAATCTCTTTGTTTGTTTTACGCAAAAAAGAACCGGAGGCGGCACGGCCATTCCGGGTGCCGCTCTATCCCATTACGCCGATTATCTTTTGTGGGGCTTGTGCTTACCTGCTGTATTCCAGCCTGGCATATACAGGTGTCGGTGCTTTGGTGGGGATAGCGGTACTGGCGTTGGGAACCCTGTTTTTCTTGATTTATAATGAATGATTTATAATTAATAGAATGTACAACCATTAAAAAAGAAGATGATGAGCAATGTTAAAAACTGGCTGATCGCCCTATTTGTAGGTGTATGCACGGGAGCATATGCCCAAGACAACCTCACGTTGGATGTACCCTATGTGCCCACCAACCAAGAGACGGTCGAGGAAATGCTAAAACTGGCAGGTGTGAAACCTGGTGATGTCGTCTACGACTTGGGATGTGGCGATGGGCGTATCGTCATTACAGCAGCAAAAAAATTCGGCGCTACAGGAGTGGGCGTAGACCTCAACCCACAACGACTGAAAGAGGCCAATGAAAATGCAGAGGCTGCGGGGGTAACAGACAAAGTAAAGTTTGTGAAAGGCGATCTATTTGACTTTGATTTCAGCGAAGCAAATGTAGTAACGATGTACCTGCTGCCGTCGGTCAACTTAAAGCTACGTCCGAAGTTACAGAAAGAATTGAAGTCCGGAAGCCGCATCGTATCCCATGACTTTGATATGGGCGATTGGGAAGCCGAGAAGACCGTCGAAGTAGGTAATGATACGATTTACCTTTGGACAATTAATTGAGCAATATAGCCCGAGAAAAGCCATCGGTTCACACCGCTGATCGATGAGGATAGGAATATCTTTGGCGGTGTACCGTGTTTCCTCGAATCGGTAATAACGCAGTGGGTATATCCGTCGAATCGGATGTGACATCTACACGCTAGGATAATGTAGCGTAGCAATCGAGCGCCAGTCGCCTAGAAAGCGGGTGGTTATCAATCTATTGCACGTATTGATTAGCGGTCATAATCCGCACATCCGACAAACCTTTACCGTCCCCTTCAGCTGGCTCAACCGTATACTTTTCCATCACCCGCTGCGCTGCACGCAGCAGTTTCTTATTGGACTTCTCAGGATGATCCGGTTCAAAACGTTTCTCGGTTTTATGGCTGATTCTACCGATCAGCCGCTGCCGTACACGGTCGGCGCGCTTTAACTCGGGATCAAAGGATTTCAGCGTCAAATTGGGCTTCAATATACCGTCTTGCACGAACGTATCAAAAATGTATACCCGGTTTGCCGCAACTTCAGCCTTTACCACGCTCGTTGTCTCGGAGTCTGCCCAAAACAGGTATTTACCCGGATCACACTCGTAAACCAAGTAACTCCCCACACCGATTTTACCAACGTACGTGTCGTTACAGAAATATTTGAACTGTAAAATAGGAGCATCCAGCACAGGACGTGTAAAAATAACAAGTGCCTTCCCTGCGGACGGCATCGGCAAGCTGAACCCTTCGGTTACCGGTTCTTCGTCGCCGGCAACCTCTTCGTCTTCCTGACCCAGTGTAAACATCGGTACTGCAAACAATAGGAGGAAAGATAGCATTCTCAACGTTTTCATGATGTATCACTTTGATTTACATGTACAAAGTACTGCAATGGAAATGACACAATAAATCCCCGAAATCCACCATTTTAATACTTAAATCCAAGTGGCGTCAGCTACGGAACCCTCTTTTTCCATATATAGAACACAGGGATACCCAGGAGTACGATAATCAATCCTGGCCAGGTAAACGTGGGCTGATAAATCAGCAATCCTACGCATATCGTGAGCGCAGCCACTACGTACAGTGCAGGCAATATCGGATAACCAAAAGCTTTATAGGGCCGTTCGACATCGGGCAATTTCTTACGCAAAATAAATACGCCGATAATGGTAAGGGAATAGAATATTAATACGACAAAAATCACGTAGTTGAGCAAATCGCCGTACCGACCTGTCAGACACAATGCCGATGTCCAGATACATTGTGCCCACAGTCCCCAACCGGGCACATTAAATTTATTTAGTTCGCCTGCTTTTTTGAAAAACAGTCCATCCTGCGCCATGGTATAATATACCCGAGCACCTGCCAATATCAATCCATTGTTGCAGCCAAATGTTGAAATCATAATCATCACCGCGATGACCAATGTCCCTACCTGACCAAAAATAGCCTGCGCTGCTGCTACTGCAACCCGATCTGCCGGAGCATGCGCGATCTGTTCCATCGACAGTGTAGCCAGATACATCAGATTGGCCGACACGTAGATGACGGTTACGATGAGCGTTCCTAAAAAGAGACTCATGCCAATGTTCCGTTTCGGATTGCGGATTTCTCCAGCAATAAATGTCACGTTATTCCAGGCATCACTGGAAAAAAGAGAACCGACCATTGCCGATACAATCCCCGCGAATACAGCTGCGCCCCCTATCGATACGGCCGTACTGCTACCACTATCCCAGCGAGCCGTTTCCCATGCCGTAGACCAATTGGCACCCCATATTTCAGTATTAAACGCACTAAACAAGCCCATTACGATCAGACCGCCCAGGGAAAGGATTTTAACAGATGTGAACACAGTTTGAATGATCTTTCCATTCTTTACCCCACGCGAATTAATCCAGGTTAAGAGGACAATCGTTCCAATCGACACCAATTGCGCGGCATTGATACGAATAATGCCTAAGTCCCACAATACGTTTTCGTCGCTAAGTGAAGGAAAAATATAGGCTGCAAACTTGGAAAATGCGACACCGACTGCTGCAATCGTTCCCGCCTGGATGACCATGAACAATGACCAACCGTAGAGAAAAGCAATCAAGCGATTATAGGCTTCCCTCAGGTAAACATACTGTCCGCCGGCTCTCGGAAACATGGCAGATAGTTCGCCGTAACTCAAGGCAGCAATGATGGTAATCAGACCCGTAAGCAGCCATATAAAGATAAGCCAACCTGCACTGCCTACGTTACGGACAATGTCGGAGCTGACGATAAAAATTCCAGAGCCGATCATGGATCCAGCCACCAGCATGGTCGCATCGAGTAATCCCAGCTCGCGCTTCATGTCTTCGTCTTGTTCAGGGATGGTATGCATTATGAATTTTGGATTGAGATTCGTACTATCGAAAGTAGCTAAATATTATTGATATTCATGCATCGACTTACAAAAACACATAGGAATATATGAATTAATACAAATTAATTTGATTATTGCAATAAGCATCTTATTTTTGGCGACTCTTTGTTGAGACCTATTTTGACAATGTAGCATTTCGTAAACAATTGAATCGGTTATAATGGGATTTTTACAAGAAAATTTGATTTATTTAGTACCTGTGCTTGCCTTGGTCGGCATCTTGGTGATGATTGTGAAATCAGCGTGGGTAAGGAAACAGGACGCTGGTGATGATCGGATGAAAGGCATCGCTAAAAACATCCAGGAGGGCGCCCTGGCATTTCTGAAAGCGGAATATCGCATTCTTCTTATTTTTGTGATCATCGCATCCATTGCGCTCTTCGCGGTATCTACCGTGGTCGAAACCACTCACTGGATCATTGTTGTTGCATTTGTTTTCGGCGCATTTTTTTCGGCATTAGCAGGAAACATCGGAATGCGCATCGCAACCCAAGCCAATGTGCGTACCACACAGGCAGCAAGAACCAGTTTACCGAAAGCCTTAAAGGTTTCTTTCTCCGGTGGTACGGTGATGGGCTTAGGGGTAGCCGGACTAGCCGTTCTTGGCCTAAGCATTTTCTTTTTGATTTTTCTTAACATGTTCGTCACCGATGGCGGCAACCTCTACCGCGAAATGACCGTGGTGCTGGAAGCGCTGGCGGGATTCTCTCTGGGAGCCGAATCCATTGCGCTTTTCGCACGCGTAGGTGGAGGTATTTACACCAAGGCCGCTGATGTCGGCGCAGATCTTGTTGGGAAAGTAGAAGCGGGAATTCCAGAAGATGATCCCAGAAATCCAGCTACCATTGCAGACAATGTGGGCGATAACGTAGGAGATGTAGCCGGAATGGGTGCCGACTTATTTGGTTCGTATGTGGCTACCGTGTTGGCTTCGATGGTGCTTGGAAATTACATTATCAAGGACATGGCGGAAGCTTCGGGTGCATTTACCGATGCATTCAATGGTTATGGTCCCATTCTGCTACCGATGGTGATTGCCGGTGTCGGTATTATTGCTTCGATCATTGGTACGCTCTTCGTCAAGGTTTCTTCCAATGACGTAAAAGAAAATCAGGTACAAGGTGCGCTGAACTTGGGAAATTGGGTTGCAATCCTCTTAACCGTTATCGCATGTTTCTTTCTGATTCGTTTCATGCTTCCCGAGACGATCAACATGAAGTTTTTCGGCGAAGGCTTTAAAGATGTGCCCAGGATGAACGTGTTTTATGCAACCCTGGTAGGTTTAGCAGTAGGTGGGTTGATTTCGGCTTTCACAGAGTTTTATACCGGATTGGGTAAAAAGCCCGTGTTGAATATCGTCCGGAATTCCTCTACCGGAGCGGCTACCAATATTATCGCTGGGTTGGCTACCGGCATGAAATCGACATGTTCTTCGGTACTGCTTTTCGCTATGGCTATTTGGGGTTCATACGAGTTGGCGGGATTTTACGGTGTGGCTATTGCCGCATCCGCTATGATGGCCACTACTGCCATGCAGCTGGCCATCGATGCATTTGGACCGATTGCTGACAATGCCGGAGGCATCGCTGAAATGAGCGAGCTGCCCAAGGAAGTCCGCCAGCGTACCGATATCCTCGATTCCGTAGGAAATACAACCGCAGCGGTGGGAAAAGGGTTTGCAATTGCTTCTGCCGCTTTGACCGCTTTGGCGCTCTTTGCTGCTTACGTAACATTTACAGGGATTGACGGCATCAACATCTTCAAGGCCGATGTTTTGGCGGCGTTGTTTATCGGCGGAATGATTCCGGTCGTGTTCTCGGCATTAGCCATGCAATCCGTCGGAAAAGCTGCGATGGATATGGTTAATGAAGTACGTCGCCAGTTTCGTGAGATACCAGGAATCATGGAAGGAACGGGCACACCCGAATACGGCAAATGTGTTGATATTTCAACCAAAGCTGCACTTCGTGAGATGATGCTTCCCGGTGCAATCACCATCATTACCCCAATCATTGTCGGCTTCGTAATGGGCGCAGAAGCATTGGGCGCTTATATGGCAGGTGTTGCGGTCTCAGGCGTACTTTGGGCTATTTTCCAAAACAACGCAGGTGGTGCATGGGATAATGCGAAAAAGTCATTCGAAGCTGGTGTGGAAATCAATGGCGAAATGACTTACAAAGGTTCGGATGCGCACAAGGCTGCCGTGACCGGAGATACGGTAGGTGATCCATTCAAGGATACTTCTGGTCCGTCCATGAACATCCTGATCAAATTGACCTGCTTAGTTGGACTGGTGATCGCACCCATTTTAGGCGGCCACACCAACAGCCAAACAAAGCTTGAAACCAAAAGGAACATTATAAACAACGAGATATCCATGACTGAACACACTGAAGATGTGCCGGTTATGGTACAAACCAAGCAACCGGAATAAGACATAGATGAGGGTTGTGCAACCAAAACAGGGATTTGTTAGTGTAACAAATCCCTGTTTTGGTTTAAGGTATTTTTACGTCGCTGATCATGCTCTGTTAGGTAAACGCATGGTAAAAAAATCATTTATTTAAAAATAAAAATTTGTAGGTTTGGCACGGCCACATGTGAATGGGCCTAAATTGAAAAAGAAAAATTGCATGTTATTTAAAAAATCGATCCCTACATTAATTGCCGAAGCTGCAGAAAGCGGAGAAGGCACACTAAAGCGGACGTTAACAAGCAGTGGCCTGGTTGCATTGGGCGTCGGGGCCATCATCGGAGCGGGATTATTCTCGTTAACCGGGATAACCGCTGCAGAAAATGCGGGACCGGCGGTAACTATTTCCTTTATTGTTGCAGCCGTGGGATGTGCATTCGCAGGTCTTTGTTATGCGGAATTTGCCTCAATGATCCCCGTAGCCGGAAGTGCTTACACCTATTCATATGCCACTATGGGCGAGTTTGTCGCTTGGATTATCGGCTGGGATCTCGTGTTGGAATATGCTTTGGGTGCCGCCACAGTCGCGTCCAGCTGGTCCCAATATTTCAACGAATTGCTTCTTGTATTCGGCATACATCTCCCCGAGAGCCTTCTTCATGGCCCCTGGGAAGGCGGTATTGTTAATATTCCAGCTATCGTTATTGTCTGCCTGCTTTCGCTACTCCTGATTAGAGGCACGCAAGAGTCATCCATGGTTAATAACATTCTGGTAGTCGTCAAGGTAGCTGTTGTATTGATTTTCATTGCCTTGGGCTGGAGTTTCATTAATCCGCTAAATCACGATCCTTTCATTCCGGCCAACGAGGGCGAGCAGCTGGTCAGGTCAGGGCAGCTAGGTTTTTTTGAATTTTTCAAAAGTGACTATTTCGGGCATTTTGGCATCAGCGGAATCATGCGCGGTGCCGGCGTCGTATTTTTTGCGTTCATCGGTTTTGATGCCGTAAGTACCGCAGCACAGGAAGCAAAAAACCCACAGAAAGGAATGCCCATCGGTATTATCGGATCGCTATTGGTCTGTACACTTTTATATGTGCTCTTCTCTTATGTGCTGACTGGACTGGAAAACTATGCCAACTTTGCCGGTGATGCAAAACCCGTAGCCACAGCATTTGCGCAAACGGGTTACACATTTCTGAACACGGCATTGATCATTGCCATCCTTACCGGATATACCTCGGTGATGCTTGTGATGCTGCTTGGCCAAAGCCGCGTCTTCTACACGATGAGTAAAGACGGCTTGCTACCCAAATTCTTTTCGGATCTGTCCAAGTACCAAACCCCCTGGAAAACGAATGTGATTTTCATGGTTTTCGTCAGTATTTTCGCGGGCTTTGTTCCCGTATCCGATCTGGGACATATGGTCAGCATCGGCACCCTCTTTGCCTTCGTATTGGTGTGTATCGGGATCCTGGTACTGCGTAAGACCAATCCGGATATTCCCCGACCATTCCGTACACCACTGGTACCGGTGGTACCCATACTCGGCATTGTTGTGTGTATATCCATGATGGCATCGCTACCCATAGAAAGCTGGGAACGGTTAGCTATTTGGATGATCGTAGGTATTGTCTTCTATTTTGCTTATGGAAAAAACCACAGCAAGATCAGGAACCGGTACGAATCAGAATCCAATACACCAAATATAGGTTGATCGGTTTTCTGAATCTGAATATACGAACGGCAACACTTCTGTTGCCGTTTTTTTGTTGGTGGCATCTTGAGAAATCCACATCTACACCGATCTGTGGATAAAAAAATGTTAGATAATAATATATTAACAGTAACTTCATACGCAAAGAACTACCTTTGTAGCGCAAAATAATCATTCATCCCATGAATGTATCGTTTTTCACGGCACATGAGTATTCATCTTCCTTGGTTAAAAGAAGAACGACATCATTCACACTCAATTTTTCATCAATTTATGTACATATGAAAGAGAAAATTACCAAATGGACAGCTTTAGCTGCTATGTTAGTGTTGTTTAGCAACCATTCTTGGGCACAACGCGTTCTCACAGGAAAAGTTACGGATGGCACCAGTCCAATTGTTGGTGCCACCGTTTCGGTACGGGGCGCTGCTGGCGGCACCTCTACCGACGATTCCGGTAACTTCACCCTGTCCACGAATGCCGAATCAGGGGAATTAATCATCCGCATCCTCGGTTTTTCCCAACGCACCGTGTCGTTTTCCACCGAATCCAGCTTAGGCACCCTTGTATTAACGGCCTCCGACTCGCAGTCGCTTGAAGAAGTGGTTGTCGTGGGGAGAGGCATCATTGACATAGCAGAAGATCGGAAAACACCGATAGCGGTCTCAACGGTATCTCGCGCGGAAATATTGAATAAAGGGGTTGGCAACGTAGAATTCCCCGAAATTATGAAAAATACGCCCTCGGTTTTCGTGGCAAACCAAGCAGGGGGATTTGGTGACGGCCAGAATTTCGTCCGTGGATTCGACCAATCCAACACGGCCTATTTATTGAATGGCCAGCCGATTAACGGCATGGAGGATGGTAACATGTATTGGTCCAATTGGAGTTCGATTGCGGATATCGCGAATGCGGTACAGGTACAACGGGGATTGGGTTCATCCAAGTTAGCAATTTCTTCCGTTGGCGGGACAGTCAATATCGTGACGAAAGCGACCGATTTCGAAAAAGGCGGTTCCGTGCGCTTCCTAACCGGTAATAACGGCTTTGCAAAAGGGACGGTATCCTATAATACCGGGCTTAACGGTAAATGGGGATTCTCTTTTATGCTGGATTATTGGCGTGCAGACGCAAAATATGCAACCGGCACAGCGGGGGAAGGTCAAAGTTATTTCTTTTCCGTCGGGTATAAACCAAATGAACGCCATAATTTCAACTTCATGGTGTTTGGAGCTCCGCAATGGCACGATCAAAACTATTCGAAAGCACTTGTAACCCGGTATAATACCGACGCTCAGGGAAATCGGACGACTATCAATACCCCCGGGTATGACATTACGGGAATCAAGGGCAACTCAAACTATGGGTATCTGGATGGAAAAGGGTTGGCGATTCGAAAGAATTATTACCACAAACCGGTGGCTAATCTAAACTGGGATTTCAACATCAACGAAAATTCTTCCTTATCTACTGTGCTGTACGCCTCTATCGGAAGAGGCGGCGGCGTTGGTCCCTTGGGGAACGGGTTAAGTTTCCTCGGTGAGCAATTCGGTGGAGGTGGTTACCTTCCCAATGGTTTGATCAATTGGCAAGGATTGGTTGACTATAATCGCGAGACCATTGCGGACGGTATCGGCGCTGGTTACAATGGCAGCATGCTACGTGCATCGGCCAACAACCATGCTTGGTACGGTTTGGTGACCAACTACACTTTTGACACAAAAAGCTACTTTACGTTCAATGTCGGCGCAGACCTTCGGTTCTACCATGGCGATCACTTCCAACAACTGGTAAACAAATTAGGACTCGAGGGTTGGGATGGTTCCAATACCAATCGCGGAGATGATTACGTCATCACCAAAACCTTTAAAGCCGACCCCTGGGCGGCTTTATTTAATCCTGCCGGAGAAGCATACCGGGTGGGGTACGACAATTCCGAACAACTAAACTATCAAGGACTTTTCGGACAAGCCGAGTTCAGTGACGGAACGATCTCTGCATTCGTACAAGGGGCGGTATCCAATCAGTCTTACCAAAAATTCGATCGTTGGAACTACGAAGGTGGAGAAGCGAAATCCCCTGTAGAAAATAAATTGGGATACAACCTCAAAGGTGGCGTTTCCTTCAACTTTGAAGAAAGTCATACAGTTTTTGCGAATACGGGTTTCTATTCCCGCCAACCATTTTTGGATAACGTATTTATTCAAAACACCGTGGATTTTACCGATCCGGTTGTGGATAACGAGGAGATCTTCGGATTGGAGGCAGGTTACCGTTTCGCCATTCCTAATTTTACGGTTAACTTGAATGGCTATTATACTTCTTGGGCCAATCGTTTTCTTTTGTTCAGCGGCACGTATTCGGATGACAATATTCAAGGAGCTTACCTCATTACAGGCATCAAACAATTGCATAAAGGATTAGAACTTGACTTTGAAGCACAGGTATTGCCCCAGTGGATGATTCGTGGCTATGGCTCCGTGGGCGATTGGCAATACGACGGTAGTTCACCATTCCGATTTAGGGAAGAAGTAAACTCGGAAATCATTGGTAACGGAGAATTACCCTTGTCGGGTGTAAAGATAGGCAACGCGCCCCAAACCTCCTTGGGTCTGGGCACTAAATACAACATCCTTCCTGATTTGTCTGTTGATGTCGACTTTAACTTTTACACCAACTTATATGCACAGGTGGAACCTGAAAACGTCGTAGGTGCGGTATTGGATGACGAAGTATACGAAGCTGAAAAACTGGATGGCTTCGGCGTCGTAGATGCAGGATTAACGTACGCCTTTAACATCGGTACCCAACGCCTAAAACTACGCGGAAACGTGCTCAACCTTTTCAATAAAGAATATTTCGGTCGTAAGGATGGTTTTGGATATTTCTACGGTTTAGGCACCACGTGGAATGCCTCGTTGACTTACAGCTTTTAAACGTTGATAGATTTAAAAGAAAAAAAAAGCTAGAAAGACCGCACCCAAGAGAAAATGGGTGCGGTCTTTGTTTTATGAATTGTAATAAAATTCCTCCACATAGGTAAGGCTGATCATTTCATCATTGAACGCTTGGAGATTTTTACGGTCGGCCGACATTTCAAAAACGACCGATAACCTTCTATTACGTTTGCCAACGGTTTTACGGCGGTAACTAATTCGATGTTTATCCATCAAGCGTTTCAACAACTCCATATTAGCGACATCCATATCCTGAAAGACAACGAAAATCGTTCGGGTCAGAAAGACCCGCTCCATGACACTTTCAACCCGATTGAAGACGGATAAGACCAACACCGTTATCACCGAAAGCGATAACGCCAGTCCATAGTAGCCAATTCCGGCAGCCATGCCAATTCCCGCCACGATCCAGATAACCGCAGCTGTTGTCAACCCCATTACCGAAAACTTATCTTTGAAAATCACACCGGCGCCGATGAAGCCGATACCGGTGATGATATTAGCCGCTATCCGATCATCACTGCCCACACCATAACGGGACACAATCGTGAAAGCGGTGGCCCCCAAACAAATCAACACGATGGTGCGAAAACCGGCAGATTTGTTTTTATACTCCCGCTCCAGGCCCACCAAGCTACCCGCGATGATCGAGACACAAATGGAAATTAGGTCTTCGTTTTCAGGAATAAAGTCCATTTTTTGAGTTATCAGCGATCAGCGCTCGGCCGTCAGCAGGCACGTTGATCATAACAATTAACCATTTACAATTAATCAAGATACGCATAGGTGATACCCTCCCCTCCCCGATCTGCATGTTCATCTTCCATACGCGTGACCTCCCCGTATTTGCGCAAATAATCACGGATGAACTTACGCAAAATTCCGTCCCCTTTCCCATGAATGATTTTCAAACTGGGAAATCCCATCATCACCGCTTTATCCAGATACTTTTCAATTTCATACAAAGCTGCTTCGGTACGCATCCCACGTACATCTACTTCGGGGCTGAAATTGGCGGCATTATCAGATACGCTGGTGTGATATGTCTTTCGCGGCGCCTTGGAGGCACTCTTTTTTGAAACAGGTTCCACTTCGTTTCGCTTCTTGACCATGCGTAATTCGCCCATTGCCAACACCAAATTATTCTTCGACACGCCGATTACCTCGGCTTCATTTCCTGTACCCGGGATCTTTACCCAGTCGCCTACCTGAATAGAAACCGCTTGAGGAGCGATTTGTTTGGCTGCCGCGGGTGGAGATACCGCCGGGCGATCGGTATGTTTAGCTAATTCCACATCGAGCTGCTGACGCAGCAATTTGGTCTTTTGCTTGTCGGCTTGGCTCGCTTTGATGCCTGAAATCGTGTTTTCGACAAGCTTGTTGGCATTCCGGATGATTTCACGGGCTTCTTCCTTCGCCTTATTGAGAATCGTCTTCTTATTTTCTTCCAGATAAGTCTGCAACTGTTCATTGTCGGCTTTTAACCGGGCCAGTTGCCGCTCCTTTTGGGCGATGGATACCTTCGTATCATACACCTCCTTCTTGTCCCGTTCAAGGTCCACCAACAGGGTATCTACCCGTTTTTGCTGTGCCCCGATCTTTTGTTTCGCCGCCTGCAGAATCGCCGTGTTCAGGCCGATCTTCTGCGCAATTTCGAATGCATACGAGCTTCCCGGTTTACCTGTTTGTAAGATATACAGCGGACGCATCGCGGCATTGTCGAACAGCATGGATGCATTTTCAATCCCATCAGTATTACTGGCAAATGCTTTTAAATTTGAGTAATGGGTAGTCACTACCCCCCTCACCCCTTTCCGGTTAAGCACCTCCAACACGGCCTCTGCAATAGGGCCGCCGAACATTGGATCGGTGCCTGTACCGAACTCATCAATGAGCACCAATGTTTTCGCATCGGCATGATCCGAAAAATATTTCATTTTTGAGAGGTGTGCACTGTAGGTACTAAGATCGCTTTCGATGGACTGGTCGTCGCCGATATCGGCAAAGATCCGATGGAATACTCCCAATCTTGAGGTAGGGTCTGCGGGAATCAATAGCCCTGCTTGTACCATAAGCTGCAACAGTCCGATGGTTTTCATACAGACAGATTTACCTCCTGCGTTGGGCCCCGACACCACGATAATCCGCTGCGTTTGATCCATGTTTACATTCAGCGGAACGACGGTTTGCCCACTGCCTTTGAAATTGAGCAGTAAAAGTGGATGCCGGGCATTGACCATCGAAATCGAAGCTTCTGTAGAAAGCTCAGGCATGTGTCCATCGATATCAAGCGCAAACAGTGCCTTTGCCCGCACGAAATCCACCTTCGTCAATAGGTTGTGATAGTCTATCAACAGAGGAACCTGCGGACGTAACTCATCGGTCAACGCGGTTAGTATGCGCACAATTTCGCGCCGTTTCTCAAATTCAAGGTCGCGCACCTGGTTATTGAGGTGAAACACTTCCTCCGGTTCAATGTAGGCCGTCTGCCCGGTAGCCGACTCATCGTGTATCCACCCCTTAATCTTACGCTTGTTTTCCGCCAGCACCGGGATGCACAACCGTCCATCGCGGATCGTCAAGTTACCGTCGGCGGTCCAACCGTTTTGCTGCGCCGTCCGGAATACCTGATCAATACGCTTGCGGGCCTGCTGCTCCGCCCTCGCAATCCCAGACAGGAGGTCTGCCAATGCAGGGGATGCGTTGGCCCGCACTTTTCCTTTTTCATCGATAATCCGTTCAATTGCGAGTACGATATTCTTTTCGATAGGCAGATGCTCAAAAAGGACTTCCAAACTGGGATACGTCCCGCTGCGTTCGTTAAAATAGCGGATAATGGCAAAGACGGTCTTCAATGAAAGCAGAATGCTGAAAAAATCCGCTTCGGAAAGGAAAGCTCCTTCCACCCTGGCTTTATCTGCCAATGGCTTGATAGGATACAGGTGATCTACCGGCAATGGTGCGTCGTTTATCAGCAGCTCTTTAAATTCGTGCGCCTGCCGAAGAAACTTGTCCAGCTGTTCATGCCGCTTCTGCGGTTGCATTTTCTCCACCAATTCCTTTCCGGCATCGGTTAGGCACTTGGCCTTGATGAGCGCTTTTATATCCGTAAAGCCTAATTTATCAGCCGCGTTATCCGGGTAAATCATCACTATTTTATCTTTTCGGGTAACCGCAGTCGCGGCTTTTGGGGCGTAGACGGAGACGGCTTGGGCACAACCGGTGGACTATGTGGGGGTACAGCAGGCTCTTTCTGACCACCGGTAATCATACGCTTCAACCCAACGTCCTCCATCATCCGTTCACGTAACGATTCATAGGTAATGGAATCAGGCTTTCCATACAGACTATCCGGCGCGTCCAGAAATAACAAATAGCGCTTACGCCTGAAATCAAGAGAATCACGGGCGATGCGTCGGAGACTGTCCGTTACCCGTGCATTGCGAAGAGAATCCGTACGCCGCTGCGCTTCGTATTTCTGTTGAACACGCTGCTGCTCAGCCAGATTCAATGTCTCTAGTTTCTTCTCGATATCGTCATAAAATTCGTTCATCAGGTAGGGCCTGCTGGAATAAAATTCCACACTTCGCCTGAACATGATGGAATCGATACCATACCGTTGAAAAACAGCGTCATAATACCTATCACGGCGCATACGGGCCGAGTCGATCGGCAATGAAGCCAGCTGCCCATCTGCTAAGTGCATGTCCGTCAATACAGCAGGCATCTGTTTAGGTGAAATTACCCCATCAGGTATCTTCTCCCCACCACAGGATATGCAGAAAATTAACACCATCGATACGATCACTGCCCGTTGCATCCTATACGCTGCCCAATTTGTTCCAATCGTTGTAAATAATATTCGCCTGATAAACCGCTTCCCTTTTGGCGGATACCTGCTGGTTTTGTAGTTTTGTGCAAACTTAGACAAATTGCACATGAAAAGCAATTGTTCACCGCCGCGTCAGCATTAAGCGGCGTTCACGAATGCTTCGCAATTTGCCGATCTCTCATCTGCCGCTGAGAGAAAAAGTTATGAACAGATGTACCCTGCCGCGTCAGGTTCCATGAGGCCATTAAAGACAGATTAGTATCGAATGAAACTTACAAAAATAGCGCCGGATTTATGAATATAGCCGATCAGATTAAAATCATCGAAGAAGAACTTGCCCGTTTGAGTGTAAAGCTTATTGCGGTTTCAAAGACCAAATCAAACGAAGAAATACTGGAAGCTTATCAGGCCGGTCAGCGGGTCTTTGGCGAAAACATGGTTCAGGAACTCGTCGGTAAGCAGGAGGCACTTCCCAAAGACATCGAATGGCACCTTATTGGCCATCTTCAAAGCAACAAGGTCAAATACATCGCGCCATTCGTTGCGTTGATCCAGTCGGTTGATAGCCTGAAATTATTGAAGGAGATCGATAAACAAGCAAAAAAAAATAACCGCACAATTGACTGCTTATTGCAGATACATATCGCCGTTGAAGACACAAAATTCGGACTCGATCATGTCGAACTCATCGAGCTGCTACGTTCGGAGGACTTTACTCATCTCACTAACGTACGAATCCGCGGACTCATGGGAATTGCGACAAATACGTCCAATCCAAAGGAAATCAAGGAAGAATTCCGTGAACTAAAGTCGTTGTTTGACGGTATCAAAGTGAGTTTTTTTACCGACGCGGAACATTTCGACACGTTGTCCATGGGTATGTCTTCCGATTATAAAATTGCGATCGAACAAGGCAGTACAATGGTACGTTTGGGAAGCACAATTTTCGGAAGCCGATGAACATTGTAATCCGAAAAGCCGATGCGGCAGATTGTCCACAAATGCTGGAACTCGTCAAAGAACTGGCCGTTTACGAACGCGCGCCGGATGAAGTGACTGTCAGCATGGAAGAATTTGTCGAAGCGGGTTTTGGGCCTTCCCCCGTTTGGGAAGCTTTCGTTGCCGAGCTGGATAGTCGCATCGTGGGTATTTCGTTGTTCTATATCCGGTATTCTACGTGGAAGGGCCGCAGGTTGTATTTGGAAGACATTATCGTTACGGAGAACCTGCGCGGACAAGGTGTGGGCAAGCGATTGTTTGACGAAACCATGAAACTATGCCGAGAGCGGAAATATAGCGGCATGGTTTGGCAAGTGTTGGAATGGAATGAAGCCGCTATCAATTTTTATCGAAAATATGGTGTAACTTTTGATAATGAATGGGTAAATGTCTCGTTGGATTTTAGATTTTAGATTTTAGATTTATGCAAAAAAAGATCAAATATATAGGTTGGATGTGCTTAAGCATTGCATGTGTCTTTTCGGCCTGCCAGTTCAATCGGGAGACCGAAGAAACGGATAAACAGACTGCCTCAGTAGACACGCTGACCTACGATTACCAACATTATACGCTATATAGCGATCACGTGGTCAAAACAAGCGAGACCACCGATACGACCTTTTACGCGGTGTCCTATCCTTCATTCAAGGATTCAACCATCAATAAGTTCGTTTTAACTACATTATTAGGTAACGACACGGCCACCGTAAAGGGGACGGCTCAAACATTTATCAGCGAATTTGATCGGTTCTTTCTGTCGGACTCGTTTCCGCGCGTGTGGACTTCTGAATCGCATGTAAAAGTACACCAAATTACTTCCGGTTATCTTGGTTTGGCTATTGATGTCTACACCTATACCGGTGGGGCACATGGCAATTACGCCACTGTTTTTACTCATTATGACCTGACAAACCATACACCACTGATCCCCGACGACATCGTGACGAAGCCCTTCCAGAACGAGCTGACCGCCGTTGCTGAACGTTATTTCCGGAAGCAGGAAAACCTTGCCATTGACCAGCCCTTGGACGATCGGTATTTCTTCGATCAGGGGCATTTCCACATTCCCGAAAATTTTGCGCTCGAACAAGACAGCTTGCTTTTCCTATATAACATTTACGAAATCAAACCGTATGTAGACGGACAAACCGAACTGCGTGTGCCTTATACCGAAATCGACCGGTTACTCACAGATCGGGCGAAACGCATCGTCGCTGAATTAACTAATAAATAGCACATCTCATTTAATGCAAGTATTCAAATTCGGAGGTGCGTCCGTCAGAGACGCCGAAGGGGTCATCAACCTGAGCCGTATTGTATCGACTCATCACCAGGACAAGCTGCTCATTGTCGTTTCTGCCATGGGTAAGACCACCAATCTACTGGAAGAACTCACCTCGAACTATTTTAAACAACAGGGCGATACATTTGAACTTTTGGACCAGACTAAACAATATCATGACGCCATCATGCGAAGCCTGTTTCCCGACGGCAACCACCCCGTATACCATGAGGTTGCCAACCGCTTCGTAGAAATCGAATGGATACTGGAAGAAAGCCCAGCAGACCCGTATGATTACCTCTATGATCAGATTGTCGCCGTAGGCGAGCTCGTCTCCACCACCATCGTGTGCCATTATTTAAACGACGTCGGATTGAAAAGCAAATGGGTGGATGCACGGGACTACATCCTAACCGACAATACCCACCGGGAAGGACGTGTAGACTGGGAAACAACCACTGAACGCATTCAACGGGGATTACTTCCCCTACTGGAAAAGCAGCGGATAATTACACAGGGATTCATCGGTTCCACTTCCGAAAACTTTACAACGACATTAGGCCGGGAGGGATCGGATTATTCCGCCGCAATCTTTGCAGCCAGCCTCCGTGCGGAAAGCGTGACGATCTGGAAGGACGTACCCGGCGTATTGAATGCAGACCCAAAATGGTTCGACCAAACGGAGCTGATCCCCGAACTATCCTATCTGGATGCGATTGAACTCACGTATTATGGCGCCACGGTTATCCATCCCAAAACCATCAAGCCTTTACAAAACCAGAATATTACGCTCTATGTTAAATCATTTGTAGATACCGATGGAAACGGCACCCAAATTCGAAAGTCAAATGAATCGTTGCCGGTACCTTCCTTCATCTTTAAAATCAATCAGATTTTAATTTCTGTACTTCCTAAAGACTTTTCATTTATCGTGGAAGATAACCTAAGTGATATTTTCGCGAAATTTCATCAGCATCATATTAAAGTAAATATGATGCATAATAGCGCCGTAAATTTCTCCGTCAGCATAGATGATACCGGTGAAAATGTAACGGCTTTGCTCGATGATTTGGCTACGCGGTACGATGTGCAATATCAAAAAGGACTGGAACTCATCACAATCCGGCACTATAATCAGCAGACGATAGACCGGGTATTGGTTGGAAAAGCAATCATCCTGGAATTGAAAGACAGTTATACCTGTCAACTTTTGGTTCGCAAACTCTCCGTATAATCCCCTATCTTTGTGTCCATGATCACACGTACAACTTCTTTATTGATACTGGCCGGCATTTTGTTGACAACAGCAATTTCCTGCGGTAATAACGTTAAATCTGCTAATTCAACCGCAGAAGCTCAACCGACAGACGTGACGGAAGAACAACCGACGACGGCAGTACAAACCGCAGCACCCCAACAGACTGCACCGTCTTCGCAACCCACATCAGTCATTCCGGATTTTACATTTTTTATACTGCGAAGCGGCATTCAATTTACCAAAGCAGATCTGCCCAAAACAGGGAATCTCGTTTTTGTACTCTTTGATCCCACCTGTAGTCACTGTCAACATGAGGCCAATCACTTGGGTCAGCATTATAATGAGGTGAAGGATGCTCATTTTTATTTTGTATCAATGAACGATCCTGCATTGATGAGTACTTTTCTGGAGACACATGCAAAACAGCTGGTAGGAAAAGACAACGTCGAACTATTGTATGATAAAAATGCTGACTTCATTAATAAGTTCCATATTCCGTCTCAATATCCTGCCGTATACATCTATGGTAACAACGGTCAATTAAAAGAATATTGGGACGGAGAGCGTGATATCAAAGACGTAGTGGCGGCTATTCAAAAATAATCCCCTTCAATGTTTCTGCTGCCTGACAAGTGACAGCGGAATGGACAGCAACGGTACCGACAGACCGGAAGCCATAATTCGTGTTTTGCTCCGGTGAATAAGCGAAGCCCAAAACCCATATCGGGCAGGCAACATAATCAGCAAGTCGGCGTTTATATGAATCAACTCATCTGCGATGGCTTTGATTACTGCATTGGATGCTATATCTTTATAGTAATACATCACACCGTCCAACCCTTCTCCAAATTTGGCTATGGTTTCATCATCGAATTCCCCTTCCTGTATTTTGTGGATGCGGTCGTTCACGTGAAAAATCTCTACGGACGCTTTCAGACCCTGTGCCAGCGCCTTGATTTCGTCTAAGATGATCCGTTGGACCCGCTGCAAATTGTCACAGGCGAATAAAATCCGGTCTATTCCCCGGAACGAAGCTCCGTGTGGAACAGCCAGCACAGGAAATTTAAATTGGTGGATTAATGCTGTGGTTGTATTGCCCAGCAAATCTTGCTCAAGGGATTTGGCAGCCATACCCATCACCAATAAATCTGCGTTGTGTGCAGAAAATAGATGGTCAATTTCATCTGCAATATCTCCCAGGATACTGGTGTAACTCGAAACCGCAATGGAATATGTTTGGCTAATCTGTACGGCCTGCTCGGCTAACTGTTCCTTGGTGTGACTGGCAGACTCATCAAGGGCCTTGGGCGACAAGCGGGCATTCGAAACGTGAATAGAAGGCCTATACGCATTGAAAAGTATCATTTTTCCACCAATTTGCTGGATAAGCGATGCCGCATAAGCAATTGCATTTTCCGCTTCTTTGGAAAAATCAGTAGCGACAATAATTGTTTTCATGATCTAATGGAATTTCCTATAAAGTTAACTCCATTACAAATGAAAGCGAAAAAACTATGTCACCCCATTGTTATATTGCCCCCTTAGGTCTTTGAATTATGCCGGGTAGGAGGCTGTTCGCTGAATTTTCGCTTCAACGCCGGGGCAGTTACCGACGGCTCTTTCTGCTGATAGTTCCGATCCTTAGCATGCTTAACCGTCCTATTGGCTTTTGGAGAGGACTGATTAGAATCTTTGGGTTCAAATTTTTCATTCTTGCTCATGTTTGTATAACCGTATTTCCGATATTTTGTTTCGCATGATAGAATTCAAATATGTAACTTTGACCGTGGTTAAGCCACAATAATCCAATTCATATGCTCAACATTGCCATCAATGGATTTGGCCGCATCGGCCGAAACACACTTCGTAACTTATTATTGAGGAAACACACCGGAATCAACGTCGTCGCAATCAATGATTTAGCGGATTCCCGGACGCTAGCACATCTATTTAAATACGATTCTGTACATGGCCCCTATCCGGGCACCGTGGAGGTTACTAACGATGCATTGATCATCAACGGTCAGTCGATTGCAATACTTAACGAACGTGCGCCGCATCTACTTCCGTGGAAAACCTTAGGGATCGACCTGGTGGTTGAATCAACCGGAAAACACGTCACGCGGGACCTGGCATCCAGCCACCTAGCTGCGGGTGCCCGTCAGGTGATTATATCGGCCCCCTCACCGGATAAAGAGATTCCGACGGTGGTATTAGGCATAAACGATACGTCTGCAGACCTGCGTGCACCCTTGCTGTCAAATGCCTCCTGCACGACCAACAACGTTGCGCCCCTGATAAAAGTACTGGATGATAATTGGGGTATCATTGACGGCTATATTACCACCGTGCACAGCATGACAGGCGATCAAAACCTACACGATGCTCCGCATCGCGATCTCCGCAGGGCGCGGGCAGCTTCGGCATCTATCATTCCCACGACTACCGGCGCAGCCAAAGCCGTAACCAACGTGTTTCCACATCTTGAAGGAAAGCTGGGAGGCGCGGGTATACGGGTACCGGTATTGAATGGATCACTTACCGACTTCACCTGTATCCTACGTGAGCAGCCCACAGTCAGTGAGATCAACAATACTTTTAAAAAAGCTGCGGAACAAACCTTGAAAGATGTTCTACAATACACGGAAGATCCAATCGTGTCGGTCGATATTATCAACAGTCCGTACTCATGTGTTTTTGACGCACAACTAACATCCGTTGTGGGCGGACTGGTGAAAGTAGTGGGGTGGTACGACAACGAATACGGGTATTCGAATCGGTTGGTGGACCTATTAACTAAAATCGAAAAATAAAAAAGGAAGCCATAGGCTTCCCTTTCATTAACAAAATCGATATCGGGTTAAAACTCTATTTTACTGCATCAACTACGGCTTTGAAAGCCTCAGGGTTGTTCATGGCCAGGTCGGCCAATACCTTGCGGTTTAACCCGATGTTTTTGGCATTCAGCTTGCCGATCAGTTGTGAATACGAAATCCCGTGCTCACGGGCGCCGGCGTTGATACGTTGTATCCATAAAGCCCTGAATTCCCTCTTTTTGGTTTTGCGGTCGCGGTAAGCATACTGCAATCCTTTTTCTACTGTATTTTTCGCAACAGTATATACTTTGCTGCGCGCCCCATAATAGCCCTTGGCCAATTTGAGGATCTTTTTGCGTCTTCTTCTGGACGCTACTGCGTTAACCGAACGTGGCATAATCTTTTGATTTTTGGTAACAGGCGCCGCGTTTTGCAACGGTCTTACAACCTAGTACCCGGTTCCTAATTTTTATTGTTTAACTTCTTAGTTATTTGCCGATGGCGAGCATACGTTTCACGTTGCCCATATCCGCTTCAGACACTAAGCCGGTCTGTGTCAGATTGCGTTTGCGCTTAGTGCTTTTCTTGGTCAGGATGTGACTTTTGAAGGCATGTTTGCGCGCAATCTTACCTGTCCCAGTAAGCTTGAAACGCTTTTTTGCACTGGAATTGGTTTTCACTTTTGGCATGATTTACTAAATTATATATCGATTTGTTAATTCTTATTTCTTTGCACTGACTTTAGGTGCTACCGTCAGGAACATCCGCTTTCCTTCCAATTTTGGAAGGAGTTCCACTTTTCCGTATTCTTCCAACGCCTGAGCAAAACGCAGCAGCAGGATTTCCCCCTGCTCTTTATATACGATTGCCCGGCCTTTAAAATGCACATAAGCACGGACTTTTTCACCTGCTTCCAAAAATTTGATCGCATGCTTGAGTTTGAACTCAAAGTCGTGATCGTTGGTGTTGGGCCCAAAGCGGATTTCCTTGATAACCGTTTGTTTGGCGTTCGCCTTGATCTCTTTCTGCTTCTTCTTCTGTTCGTAGATAAACTTACTGTAGTCGATGATCCGGCAAACCGGAGGAGCCGCATTCGGCGAAATCTCCACTAAATCCAGTTCCAATTCGTCGGCCAATTCCAAAGCCTTACGCGTTGGGTATATCCCTTGTTCTACATTTTCGCCCACCAGCCTTACTTCCGGTACTCGGATGTTTTCGTTAATGCGGTGTTCCGGCTCCTTTTTCTTAAACGGAGGTCTCGGGCCTCTGAATCCTGGTCTATTTAATGCCAAATGCTATAATATTAAACGGTTATCTCTTTTATTAACTGTTCGCTAAATTCTTTTATGCTCATCATTCCAAGGTCGCCCTGGCCGTGCTTTCGAACAGAAACTGTGCCGTTTTCAGCTTCTTTCTCACCAACAATAAGCATATATGGGATTTTCTTCAATTCCGCATCCCTGATCTTGCGGCCCACCTTCTCGTCCCGCAGGTCGACCAAGCCGCGAATATCGGAATTATTGAGCGATTCTAAAAGTTTTTTTGCATATTCTTCGTATTTTTCGGACACTGGAAGAACGATAAACTGCTCAGGAGCAAGCCACAGCGGAAACTGACCCGCACAATGTTCAATCAGCACCGCCACAAAGCGCTCCAACGAACCAAACGGTGCCCGATGGATCATCACCGGACGGTGTTTTGAGTTGTCGCTACCGGTATATTCCAGCTCGAACCGCTCGGGCAGGTTGTAATCTACCTGAATCGTTCCCAACTGCCATTTACGGCCCAATGCATCTTTAACCATAAAGTCAAGCTTGGGTCCGTAGAATGCCGCCTCTCCGTATTCCACGATGGTCTTCAATCCCTTTTCTTCCGCCGCTTCGATAATATCTTTTTCTGCGCGATCCCAATTTTCGTCTGATCCAATGTACTTAGCACGATTTTCAGGATCACGCAACGAAATTTGGGCCGTGTAATCGTTAAAACCCAACGCACCAAATACATAAAGCACCAGATCAATTACTTTTTTAAATTCATCTTTCACTTGATCCGGGCGACAGAATAAGTGAGCATCATCCTGCGTAAACCCTCGCACACGGGTCAATCCATGCAATTCTCCACTCTGTTCATAACGATATACCGTACCAAACTCCGCATACCGGATGGGCAGGTCTTTATAAGAGCGGGGTTTGGTTTTGTAGATTTCACAGTGATGCGGACAGTTCATCGGTTTGAGCAGAAACTCCTCACCTTCCTGCGGTGTGTGGATAGGCTGGAATGAATCTGCTCCATATTTTTCGTAGTGACCGGAAGTGACGTATAGATTTTTGTGCCCGATGTGTGGGGTAACCACCGGTTCATAACCGGCTTGCATCTGCGCACGTTGCATAAAGTCGATCAGCTTTTGCCGCAGCCGCGCGCCTTTAGGCAGCCACAGCGGAAGGCCCAAGCCTACCTTTTCAGAAAAGGCAAACAGTTCCAATTCCCTGCCCAATTTCCGGTGGTCACGTTTTTTCGCCTCCTCGATCATGTGAAGGTAATCCGCCAGCTCGCCGGCTTTGGGAAACGTTACCCCATAAATGCGGGTAAGCTGCTTCCGACTTTCATCGCCTCGCCAATATGCACCGGCAACGTTGGTCAATTTCACCGCCTTAATAAATCCCGTGTTGGGGATATGTGGTCCACGACAGAGATCGGTAAAGTTTCCCTGCGTATAAAATGTAATGCCTCCATCCGGCAGGTCCTTGATCAGGTCCAGTTTGTATTCGTCGCCTTTTTCGGCAAAATACGCTTCCGCATCGGCTTTGCTCACCGGTTTGCGTACATATTCCGATTTCATACGGGCGAGCTCAATCATCTTATCTTCAATCTGCTTGAAAGCATCGGAAGAAAACTCGCGATCGCCGAAATCCACATCGTAATAAAATCCAGTTTCGATTGCCGGACCGATACCGAACTTGGTGCCGGGATAAAGTGCCTCCAGCGCTTCAGCCATTAGGTGGGCAGATGAATGCCAAAAGGTCGATTTCCCTTCCTTATCGGTCCAGGTAAGCAACCGCAACTTGGCATCTTGCTCGATCGGGCGGGACGCGTCCCACACCTCTCCGTTTACTTCCGCGGCCAATACGTTACGAGCCAGGCCTTCTGAAATGGATTGAGCGATTTCCATCGCTGAGGTTCCCTTGGCATACTGACGCTGGGAACCGTCGGGTAGGGTAATGTTAATCATCTACAACTATGATTTTTTGTTAATTGTTATATTTCCACAAACCACCATACAAGGGCGATTCAGTATTGGGGTACAAAGGTAAAGAAGGAAACACGAAATACGAAATTAGAAGTACGAAATATTGACACAGCAAAATTCCTTATCTTTGCATCCTCAAAATTGCATATGGCGCACCAGGTTCCAGACGACGGCACATTACTTCCCTTGATGGAAGAATTTTACACCATTCAAGGGGAAGGATATCATACGGGCAAGGCGGCTTACTTTATCCGCTTGGGGGGGTGTGATGTAGGATGCCACTGGTGTGATGTGAAAGAAAGCTGGGATGCCGAATTGCATCCGCTCACGACAGCCGATACCATTATTGAAAATGCCAAACAACACCCTTCGAAGGCAGTGGTTGTAACGGGCGGCGAACCCCTATTGTACAACCTCGATTATCTGACTCGTGGCCTGCAGGCTGCGGGCATCCAAACCTTCATCGAAACGTCTGGTGCCTATCCATTGAGCGGTCATTGGGACTGGATATGCTTGTCGCCTAAGAAATTTAAGTCGCCGCTGCCGGATGTTATTGCGGCCGCAGGAGAACTAAAAGTCATTGTATTCAACAAAAGTGACTTCGCATGGGCCGAAAAACATGCAGCGCTCGTTCACCCCTCCTGCCGGCTCTATCTTCAACCGGAGTGGTCAAAAGCCCCGGAAATGACACCCCTCATTGTCGATTACGTCATGCAGCATCCCAAATGGGAAATTTCCTTGCAAACACATAAATACCTCAATATTCCCTAAATTGCAGACCAGATACTGCCAAGCAACTGGTTTTTGGAACATTTTTTGCCCTTATCAATCTAAAACAGTAGATTTGTATTATCATCACTAATGAACATTTACTACAAACAAAAAAAAACAACGATGAAAAAATTTGCTTCTATATGCATTCTGTTGGTTACCTTTATGGGCACCGCGGCTTTAGCCCAGCAAAACAGCAAAGCAGAGTTTAAGTTTGACAAAGAAACGCATGATTTCGGGAAAATCCCTCAGGGTAAACCTGTTACGCACGTATTTACATTCACTAATGTGGGAACAGAGCCGATTATCATCAACGAAGTAAAGCCTTCTTGCGGATGTTCAGTGGCTGAGTTTACCAAGACCCCGGTAAAACCCGGGGAAACGGGTACCATATCGGTTACGTATAATGCAGCGGCTAAACAGCCATTTACCAAAAATTTCACGGTGCGGTCCAATACCAAGACACCTGTAAAAACTCTCTACATCAAGGGAGAAGTAACCGGCTAGTTCACACTTTATTATCAAAACAATGAAAACCGCTATTTATTTAGCGGTTTTTTTTGCTTTTAAATGAAAAGCTATGCTTAATATTGCGTCAAATTACTACAAAATTATTAATACATTAACATGCCCGCAATTAGTATAAAAGGCGACGAAATGCCGGCTTCTCCGATCCGTAAGCTTACTCCTTTTGCCGAAAAAGCGAAACGGGAAGGCAAACACGTATATCACCTGAATATTGGGCAACCCGATATCGAAACGCCCAAAATAATGCTGGAGGCGATTCGGAATATTGATTTCAAGGTATGGGCGTATACGCCGTCTGAAGGAACCGAATCGTACCGCAACAAACTAGTCGGTTATTATAACAAATTGGGCTACGCCTTGAGCCCCGATGACATTCTGGTAACAAATGGCGGCTCGGAAGCGCTCTCATTCGCGATGCAGATCTGTCTTAACCCGGGCGAGGAAATCATAATCCCCGAGCCTTTCTACGCGAATTACAGCAGTTTCACGCGCGCAGCAGGTGTCAAGGTAATCCCTATACTTTCTCACATCGATCAAGGATTCGCACTCCCCCCGATTGCAGCTTTTGAAGCAGCCATCACCGTAAATACGCGGGCGATAGCCATCTGTAACCCAAACAACCCCACCGGCTATCTCTATTCCCGCGAAGAAATGGAAGCGATACGGGATCTCTGCCTAAAACATGATTTATTCCTGGTAGTGGATGAAGCATATCGTGAATTCTGCTATGACGGCCGGGAGTTTGTATCGCCCATGCAGCTTGAGGGATTGGAGCAGCATACGGTAGTCGTTGATACGGTTTCCAAGCGTTATAGCGCCTGCGGAGCACGGTTGGGGTGTTTGATTACCAAGAATAAAGAGCTCTGGAATGCGGCATTGAAATTCGCGCAAGCACGGCTCAGTCCCCCCGCTGTGGCACAGATTGCGGCCGAAGCAGCCATCGACACCCCACAGGCGTATTTTGATGCCGTAAAAAAAGAGTATACGCTTAGAAGGGATACCTTGGTAGCCGGCCTGAATGCTATCGATGGTGTATATAGTCCCAACCCCGGTGGTGCCTTTTACGTGGTTGCCCGTCTACCGGTTGATGATGCCGACCGGTTCTGCCAATGGATGCTGGAGCATTTTTCATACGAAAACCAAACCATTATGATGGCGCCCGCAAGCGGCTTCTATAATACATTGGGATCCGGAAAGGATGAAGTTCGGTTAGCCTATGTACTGAATGTAAGCGATTTGGAAAGAGCGCTGCTCTGCCTTAAGCGGGGTTTGGCTGAATATCCCGGCCGTTTATAGTCGGTCAATGACAAATTGCAACTGCTGTTCTTCGTTAAGTTCGCTATTGTCGAGTACGATGGCATCTTCCGCTCGTATCAACGGACTTTCTTCACGTGTCGTATCAACATAGTCGCGGTGTGCTAAGTTTTCAAATACTTCTTCCAAGGAGATGGTTTCTCCCTTATTCTTCAATTCGAGGTAGCGCCGTTCGGCACGTACTTTCGGATCTGCAGTCATGAAAATCTTTAAATCGGCATCTGGAAATACCGTTGTACCAATGTCACGGCCGTCCATCACGATATTACGGCACTGTCCTAATTTTTGCTGTTGGGTAACCATCGCAGTGCGTACGGCTTTCACGGCACTGACTTCGCTAACAAAGTCCGAAACATGCATCTGCCTGATCTCTTCCGATATATCCTCACCATTCAGGAAAATACAGGTCTTTCCACCTTCATTATGAAAATCTATTTGGATATTTTCCAGGGCACGGGTCACAGCTTCCACATCGGTAAGGGGCACACTGTTCCGAAGAAAATAGAGTGTTACGGCGCGATACATTGCTCCACTGTCGATATAAACGTAGTGAAGCCGCTCGGCCAATGCTCTGGCTAAGGTGCTTTTTCCGCAAGATGAATAGCCATCAATCGCAATGATTTTGTTTTCTCTAACCATTAATCAGTTATTTCCGCCAATCAATACACCGGGTTTATTCAATACCGGAATTTTGATCAGGTTGTCGTCAATGATACTTTCGGGCAAAAAGATATATTTCTTGTCGTAGATGGTCTCATCGACGTAATAACTAAGCCAGTACTCGTTGGTCAATCCAAATACCTGTTCGTCGATCGCTTCGATCTTGGCATAATCCTGGGGATCGATATCGCCGATAAAGTGCCGTAAAATAGAAGTCTTTACTTCTTTTTCGTCTTTAATGCCATAGCCTTTCGAGCTGACCATCACATTTTTAATGGGCACTTGCTTTTCATTAATTAAGTAAACATTCCAAACCTTTCCCGTGGGCGACTCACTTTCCAGGACTACCGCAATTGAAACGTCACTGACTATATTTTCAGGCAGGTCTTTTTTCATTTCACGCTTACTTACGTTACTTTTTTCCTTTCCTTTTTGGTTTCTTATCACCTGCCTCTGCCCATTTCAGCACATCGGCATAGGTAATAGATTGTACCTCCGTACCTTTAGGTATCTTGATATTCTGCTTGCCAAAGCGGATGAATGGCCCCCAACGGCCGTTTTCGATACGCGCATCTGGATTTTCATCAAATACTTTGACTATTTTCTCTATATCCCGCTGCCTTTTATCCTGAATAATCTGCACAGCAGCATCGGTTGTCACGTCATGGGGGTCAACGTCCTTAGGCAATGAATAAAAGGCATTATTGTGTCGAATGTAAGGCCCGAACCGGCCAATGGCCACGGTCATTTCTTTCCCTTCGAATTCGCCTATTTTCTTGGGCAGCTTAAATAAATCCAGCGCCTCTTCAAATGTGATGGTTTCAATCATCTGTCCGGGTCTGAGACTGGCATAACGGGGTTTCTCTTCCTCGTCTGCCGATCCGATCTGCACCATGGGCCCAAACCGGCCGATGCGTACACTGACCCGTTTGCCCGAATCGGGATCAATTCCCAATTCGCGTTCATTGGTAGCACGGTCCGCGTGCTTGATGGTGGTTTCCACTTCGGTATGAAACGGCCCATAAAAGCCGCGCAACATATCCGTCCATTCCTTCATCCCCTGTGCTATCTCATCAAATTCCTTTTCAACTTTTGCTGTAAAATTGAAGTCTACGATTCCTTTAAAGTGTTCAACCAAGAAATCATTTACCACCACTCCGATATCCGTGGGAAATAACTTCGCTTTTTCTGTACCCGTAATTTCTGTTTTTGTCACGGTTGACAAATGCTTGTCCTGTAGCTCCAACACACGATAGTCCCGCGATTTTCCCTCGCGGTCTTCCTTAACCACGTAACCTCGATTCTGGATTGTTGAAATCGTTGGTGCATACGTAGAAGGGCGCCCGATACCCAGCTCTTCCAATTTTTTAACCAGACTGGCTTCCGTATAACGGGCAGGCGGGCGGGAAAAACGTTCGGTAGCAGTCATTGTGCGCAATTTCACCCGTTGGTTCCGTTGCAATGGCGGAAGTAACGTATTGTCTCCATCGTTGTCTAGATTGACATCCTGTTCCTCGTCCGTCGACTCAAAATACACCTTTAGGAAACCGTCGAATCGCATCACTTCTCCATTGGCCACCAATTCTTCCTTCCGCGTGGAGATGCCGATTTTTGCAATCGTCTTTTCAAATTCAGCCTCACTCATTTGAGAGGCGATAGCCCGCTTCCAGATTAATTCATACAACCGCCTTTCTGCGTTATCACCATCAATGGTATGCCGATCGAAATATGTGGGGCGAATGGCTTCGTGTGCTTCTTGGGCGCCAGCCGATTTCGTCCGATACTGACGGCGTTTATGATAATTGGCTCCGTAGGCTGCTTTAATCTCTTCTTCGGCGCCCAACAATGCGGTGTCACTTAGGTTTACCGAGTCGGTACGCATGTACGTGATTCTGCCTGCCTCGTAAAGACGTTGCGCAACAGTCATCGTGCGCGCCACGGAAAAGCCCAATTTTCGGCTAGCCTCCTGCTGAAGGGTGGAAGTCGTAAACGGTGCCGCGGGATTTCGCTTGGACGGTTTGGTTTCCAAACTATTGACAACAAATTCGGCCGATATGCAGTCTTTCAGAAACTGCTCGGCATCGGCCAATGCCGAAAATCGCGGCGGCAATTCCGCTTTGAATAATTCTTTGGGATTGTCTGTATGGAAAATAGCAACAATTTTAAAGGCAGCTTCCGCTTGAAAGCGATTGATCTCGCGTTCACGATCCACAATCAATCGGACCGCAACGGATTGTACCCTTCCAGCCGAAAGGGAAGGCTTTACCTTCTTCCATAATACTGGCGAAAGTTCAAAGCCGACCAGCCGGTCCAACACACGCCGTGCTTGTTGGGCATTAACCAGATTGAAATCGATCCCCCGCGGTGTTTCGATCGCTTTGAGAATGGCTGGTTTCGTGATTTCATGGAAAACGATGCGTTTCGTACGATCGTCCCGAAGCCCTAAGGTCTCGTATAAATGCCAGGAAATGGCTTCTCCCTCGCGGTCCTCGTCGGAAGCTAGCCAAACGACCTCTGCTTCTTTGGCTAATTTTTTTAACTCACTGACTATAGCCTTTTTATCAGCCGGAACTTCATATTTTTGTTTAAAATCATTTTCGATATCAATCGCATCATCGGTCTTGACCAAATCACGGATATGCCCGTAACTCGACTTAACCAAAAAGTCTTTACCCAAATATCCTTCTATCGTTTTCGCTTTTGCTGGTGACTCTACAATCAGTAAGTTTTTCGCCATTCGTCATTTCAGATTTTTGCAAATAAAGGGATTTATTCAGGGAATGACAAAACGTTTTCGATAAAAGTCCGAAAGTCCCGAAGACAGAAAGCCCGAAAGCAATGCATGATTCCCCGGCTTGCGGACTTCCCGACTTCCCGACTCAAAACACCATATCCAACAGAAAGAAACACGCAAATACCACCGAAGCTACGCCGTTCGTAGTCATAAATGCGCGGTTCACTTTACTTAAGTCCGAAGGGCTCACAATCCGATGCTGGTAAATGAGAAGTGCGCAATAAAAAATTACACCTGCCACATAATACCCTCCCAGCGGAATGAAAAACAGAGGCAGGATAACAAAAATGGTTGATAGCACATGGAACACCTCTGAAACACGTAATGCGCCCTGTCTGCCCAACCACGCAGGAATGGAACTAAGTTTGTGTGCGCGGTCAAACTCTTCATCCTGCAGCGCATAAATAATATCGAATCCGCCCACCCAAAACAATACGGCCAGCGAATAAAAGATCGGAACGATATGAAACACACCAGTGACAACAAGATAGGCTCCAATGGGTGCCAAACCGAGCCCCAGTCCCAGCACTAGGTGACAAAGAGGTGTTAATCGCTTCATATAACTGTAACCCAAAATCACCGCTAATGCCACTGGTGACAGAAAAAAGCAAATCGGATTAATAAACCAAGTGGCTCCGACGAACAGAATACAGTTGACCATGGTAAACGTGAGTGCCTGCGTAGGGCTGATCTTCCCTGCAGGGATATCGCGCATGGCCGTACGCGGGTTGATTGCATCGATATTGCGGTCCAAATAGCGGTTAAACGCCATGGCTGCATTGCGCGCAAACACCATGCAGGCCAGCATCAGCACCAATTTCAACCAATCAAATTCATAATCCGTCGTGTTAACGGCAAGAAAAAAACCGATGATCGCAAACGGAAGCGCAAAGATGCTATGAGCAAAAAGTACAAGGGAAAAATATTTCTTCATGATACCTCTGGGGGTTCAAAATTCATATTAATATCATCAATGGCCGCTAGTAGCCGGTCGCACCCCAATCGGGTTTCTGCTGATGTAAGAAAATACGTAGGCACTTCTTCAAACCATTGCAGCAATGCGCTACGGAATTTTTCGATGTGAGATTGGGATTTCAAGGCAGACAGCTTATCAGCCTTGGTAAAAACCAACATAAAAGGAATGCCATTTTCGCCCAACCAACAGCAAAAATCCAGGTCAATCCGCTGGGGCTCATGCCGACTATCGATCAGCACAAACACACATTGCAGGTTTTCCCTTAGCGATAAATAGCGTCGGATAAACTTTTCCCAGGTAGCGCGGCTGGATTTGGAAACCTTAGCAAAGCCGTACCCCGGAAGATCTACCAAATACCAGGCATCATTGATCAGAAAATGGTTCATCAACTGCGTTTTTCCCGGTGTTTGCGATATCTTCGCCAAATGCCGATTTCCTGTAAGGGCATTGATCAGCGAAGACTTGCCCACATTGGAACGGCCAATAAATGCATATTCAGGGAGCCTGGCAGCAGGCAATTTATCCACACGGGTATTGCTGCTTATAAATGTTGCCGTTTTAATGACCATGATGCAAAGGTAATAGATTGGGAGATTTTTGGGCATAATTACATAAATTAGCTCGCAATTAGTATAGCTACGAGACCATGAAATATCTCCACGTGCCTTTATTGGGATGCCTCTCCTTATCAATTCTTTTATTAAGTGGCTGCCTTACACGCAAAAATGCGCTTCCACCTGATCGGACCGTTGCGTCAACACCCTATCATAAAAAGAAAGCAAAAGACAGAAAGAACGCGAAAGGCACAATCCTCACTGATGCGACTACCTCGCCCAAAGATATACAAGCCGCAAACAGGCTGATGGAGGGCTATGCGGAGGTATTGGGCGTCGCCCCCGGTCAATTGGAGACGGCCGCCCTGTATAGTTACATCGATGAATGGATGGGCACCCCTCATCGTTCGGGAGGAGCAGACCGCCGGGGGCTGGATTGTTCTGCATTTGTCGGGATGGTCATGCGTGATGTGTATGGTAAGTCGGTGCCACGTATATCTAAAGATATCGCTGGCCAAATCAAGCGCAAATATGAACGGCAATTACAGGAAGGAGACCTCGTGTTTTTTTCCTTCGGTCGCAGGGAAATAGACCATGTGGGCATATACCTGCATAATAATAAGTTTGTCCATGTATCTACCAGCAAGGGGGTCATTATCAGCGATCTTCATGACACGTGGTACTACAAATATTTTACAAGAGCCGGCAGTATAAAATAATCCGATTTTATTAACTTTATCCCCAATGAAGGGATGTCTGACACTTGTTTTTGCCTTTGCATTGCTCTCTGCAGCACGATCTATTGCTCAGGAACGCGTGCCGTTGACTTCGCTGGATGCACTGGAGAAACGGCTGGAAAAAGGGGGCGACACAACTTTTGTCGTCAACCTGTGGGCCACTTGGTGTGCGCCCTGTGTTGCTGAGATGCCCCATTTTGAGCGCTTGCAAAGGGAATATACCGACAAACCTTTGCGCGTGCTTTTTGTTAGTCTCGATGGAACAACACATCGGGACGTAGTGGTGAAGTTCGTTGATAACAAGGAATTAAAAAATGAGGTGTGGCTGCTCGACGAAAAAGACCAGCAATATTTCATTCCAAAAGTCAGTCCCGATTGGTCAGGCGCAATTCCAGCTACGCTTTTCGTAAATACAGCTAAAGGCGTACGGATTTTCAGAGAACAGGAATTTGATTACCAGCAACTCGAAAATAGTTATTTATCCATTGTTCGTTAAACGATTGAGCCATGAAAACAATCAGCATTTTGTCAATAGGATTAGCCATCCTGTTTTCGGCCAAGGGCCAGGTGTCTAACAACGGATACCAAATTGGCGATGTAATCGAAAATTTCCGTCTGAAAAATGTAGACCGCAAGGAAGTATCCTTAGCAGATTACCCCGATGCAAAAGGGTTTATCCTCATTTTCACCTGCAACACATGCCCGGTTGCCAAAGGATACGAGGATCGTATCATCGCATTGGATCAGCAATTCAAATCACAGGGTTATCCGGTTATCGCGATCAATCCCAACGATGCGGAAGCCGATCCCGAAGAATCCTATCAACATATGCAACAGCGGGCTACGGAAAAGGGGTTTACGTTTCCTTATTTATACGATCCGGATCAGATCGTCACCAAACGATTTGCAGCGACCCATACTCCACATACGTTTCTATTACAGAAGACCGATGAAGGCAATGTATTGCAATATATCGGGGCCATTGATAACGATAGCATGGGAGGCAATCCAGATACGAAATTCGTCGAATCAGGAATATCGGCATTGGAATCCGGCAAAAGGCCGGAACCAAACACGACCAAAGCGGTCGGATGTGCCATTAAATGGAAAAAAAGCACCTGATTTAATTAGGCAATGAGTGGTAAACGAAGGCAAAAACGGGTGCCTTTGCCCAGCTCACTTTCAAACGAAATCGAACCATTCTGTGCCTGTGCATATTCTTTACATAGAAATAGTCCCAGTCCGATGCCCCGTTCGTTATTCGTACCATAGGTGGAGCGTGTCCTTAACGAAAATAACGTGTCCTGCTGCTCAATAGGTATTCCAATTCCATTGTCTTCCACCGTAATCTCGCAAAACGCATCATGCTGCGCCATTGAAACGCGGATGCGCCCATTAGACGGGGTGAATTTGATCGCATTGTTAATCAGGTTTCTCACGATAAGTTGCAGCATATCCCGGTCTACCAGTACTTTTAGTGATCCGTCAATATGCGTTTCCAGCACGATACCTTTTTGATAGGCGTAGATTTTCTGGATGTCAACGACCGGCATCAACACTTCCTGTATCGTATTAGGCATCAAAGTGATATGCGCTCCTTCCAACTGACTCTGGGACCATACCAACATATTGGAAAGCATTTCCTGGGTGCCGTGAAGTGCATTTGCCAGTCCACGCTCCACCTGTTTCCGTTCGTCGGAGTTAAACCGGTTATTGGCTACCAGCCGTACATAACTGTGCAATGACGACAAAGGTGCCTGCAAATCATGCGAGATGATGGAAAAAAGTTTCAGCTTTTCTTCATTCAATTTCATCAGTTCGATGGTCTTTTGTTCAGCTGTTTTTTTTTCTTCATTATAAGCATCCTTAAGATAAAAGATACTGAAGAAGCTAACCAGAACACCTGTCCCGTAGGTAACCGCTATGTCAATGAAGAGCGCCTTCCTATCCGAATAAGACACACGGATGAGATCAGGATGGCGATACTCCGCCCATAATAATCCCGCAACTATCAATAAGCTCAACGTAATCCATAGTGCATAAAGCGTTTTCGGCGATACGATGATAATCAGCACAAAAGCCAGCATGAGTGAAAGGAAAGTCGCTCCATGGATACCGCCGCTAAAAAAGTAATTGACAGCAAACAGCAGGATCACCAAAAAAGAGGAAACGGCGATACTGATTGATACCTGTTTCCTGAAGCGGGCCAGGTAATATAGATAGCCGATCATGATGGTAAGAAAAGCAAAAATCACCGAAGTCATCCGCAGACCCGAGAAATAATTAAACGGAATATTGAACACCATTATAAAAACGGCTATCAATGTCATCGAGTTGAAAAGTCTGTTTTCCAAGGTCAAATCTGTACGACTTCCGATCAGAAATCTTAGGGTTCGTTTAGCGTATAATTTGATTCGTTGAATCAGCCCAAAGGTCATACGGCAAATGTACGCAAAGAAATCCAGTAAAAACCGGCAACGTAAACACCTAAAATAGCGCGAATGTTAATTATGACATGGAACAAACGGATGGCCCCTTGTAATGTCAGCCGAATTTTCCGATCTTTGTGGTTATTCGGCAGTCGGAAATCGGCTGATAACTGATAGCAAAAAACACCATGGTAACAATTACAGAGAAAGCTAAACAACGGATCACCGATATCATGCGTAATGAGGGCTACGACACCAGCTATTTCGTGCGTGTGGGTGTAGAAAGCGGAGGTTGTTCTGGATTAAGCTATAAGCTTGATTTTGACAACGAAGAGAAAAAGGGAGATCAATTGTTTGAAGATAAGGGAATTAAGATCTGCTTGGATATCAAATCTTACCTCTATCTGGCGGGGACAGAATTGGATTATTCCGATGGTCTTAATGGAAAAGGGTTTGAATTTCATAATCCAAATGCGTCCCGTACATGTGCTTGCGGAGAGAGCTTCGCGGTTTAGGAGGGTACATTTTACTTTAATACAAATACATCGTCTACGCCAAGTAGTCTCCGGCATGTAAATCCTTCGGCATGCCGTGCGCCGATGTATTTACCGTATTCCCTCGACCTGGCTTCAATATATTCCAAAAAATCCGGTTTCGAAATATACGTCTCAGGTTCAGTCGCTTGATACGATTCATCAAAAAACTGAGACCGATAAGCCTTAATAGCCGCTATCTTACGATCCCAATAATCGCTGATGTCGACAATAATATCTGGTTTGATATAATCATCCTGAATTAACTGAAGCACAAGCCGCGGGCGATGAGGTGCTTGGTTTACCCCGTCTTCGGAAGTTTCAATTTTACGCAGACCAGCTAAAAACACGGCGTCATTCACCAGTTCCCCAGCCCTTCCGTGATCGGGATGGCGGTCGTGCAGCGCATTGGTAATAACGATTTCCGGTCGATACTTGCGAAGGGCGTAAATAACCTTCCGTTGATGGGATTCATCATTTTGAAAAAAGCCGTCACGCATCCCCAGGTTTTCCCTTACCAACAGCCCCAATATGATGGCTGCAGCATCCGCTTCGGCCTTCCGTATTTCCGGGGTACCCCGCGTGCCCAATTCTCCTCTTGTTAGGTCTACGAGCCCTACTTTACGACCCATCGCTATCTGTTTAGCAATGGTACCTCCGCAGCCCAACTCGGCATCATCGGGATGCACTGTTAACACTAAGATATCCAGCTTCTTGTCTTCGTTCATATGTATGTAGATCGGAATACGTTAAAAATAGCGGTACGAGGGGCGTTCCAAGCTCCGGATGATGTTTTCGATCTCAAAGTCATCCTCCGCATTGTACGTATTTTTCAGATTGTGGCCAAATACCCTAGCCACAGATTGATAGAAAAAGGCCGTAATCCCCCCTCGCAATTCTTTGACCACTTCATAACTGGAATTCCCGGTTTGGCGGTCGATTAGTTTGATGAGTATTTCACCCTGCGAAATCGTCAGATTTTTGACTTCCTTGTTAAACATGTCTTTGATTTCTTTTTCACAAGCCTTTACCAATCGTTTTTGCTCACGTTTATTTCCTGTAAGGGCCAAATCCCGATAAAGCTGCTCGTACCTCCGTTGGGCGTATTTGGCATAGGGCAACACCTTGAGCACATTATACCGCAGCCGAAGATAACGGGCCTTATCCTCCGGGCTTCTGAAAACACGTTTACGGGTCACTTCCACTTCCGGAATCAGCATCCACGGAACACGCTCGCCGTCCAGCACGGTGGTAGGCATTCTCCGATGTGCCGACTGCGGAGGTACTGGCTGCCGCGACAACGTATCCTGTGCCATTGCGGTCGCCGAAAGAAATACGATTGCAAAAAAAGTCAGCACTGTAACGTAACTCATCGATGCTATTCCAATAATTATCCGTATATTTATATGATTAAACGAATGGACAATAAACGTGTCCAATCACCATAACGGATATACAAACTTAGACAAACTTGGATTGATATGCAAGTTTGTGTTTTTTTCGGAATAAGAGGTACGAATGAAAGAATTAGTGATTGATTTAGAAGCGGAAAGCAAAGAAATTCGGCGACGATACCGTGCGTTGTTACGGGCATGTAAACCTACCTTGCAACGCGGCGATAAGCAAATGATACGCAAGGCATTTGATCTGGCACTTGACAGCCACAAAGACATGCGCCGCAAATCAGGAGAGCCTTATATTTATCATCCAATAGCGGTTGCCCAGATCGCTGCGGAAGAGATCGGGCTGGGAACAACATCCATTGTGTGCGCATTGTTACACGATGTCGTGGAGGACACATACATTACCCTGGATGATATCGAGCGTGAGTTTGGTAAAAAGGTAACGCGTATCATTGACGGATTGACAAAAATCTCTGGCATCTTTGACCCCAACAGTTCGATGCAAGCGGAGAATTTCCGAAAAATGCTACTTACGCTGGCAGACGATGTACGGGTAATCCTCATCAAACTGGCCGATCGCTTGCACAATATGCGGACGATGGATTTCATGCCGCGAGATAAACAACTGAAAATTGCTTCTGAAACCTCCTATCTGTATGCACCGTTGGCCCATCGACTCGGATTATACGCCATCAAATCCGAATTGGAAGATCTTTCCATGAAATACACGGATCCCGACACATACAAGTTTATTGCCAAAAAACTGAATGAAAAAAAGGCTGAGCGTGAACGTTTTATCCACAACTTTGTAGAGCCTATCAGAGAAATTCTTCACGAGCAAGGAATCGAAGCACAGGTATTCGGCCGGCCAAAATCCATTCATTCCATCTGGAGCAAAATGCGTAAGAAATCGATTCCTTTTGAGGAGGTATACGATCTTTTCGCTATCCGGATCATCATCTATTCCGAGCCGGAAAACGAAAAAGCAGACTGCTGGAAGGCATATTCTATTGTAACAGACCTTTATAGGCCAAATCCGGATCGGTTAAGAGATTGGGTCTCCTCTCCTAAAGCCAATGGATATGAGTCGCTGCACACCACGGTCATGGGCCCCAAAGGTCAATGGGTGGAAGTCCAGATCCGTACCATACGGATGAACGAGATTGCCGAAAAAGGGTTTGCTGCCCATTGGAAATACAAAGAGTCCAATTCGGATAGTGGCCTGGATCAGTGGATACAGAAAGTACGCGAGATATTGAGTAACCCCGAGTCGAATGCGATGGACTTTCTGGACGACTTCAAGATGAATCTGTTTTCGGATGAGATCTTTATCTTCACACCCAAGGGAGCACTCATCCAATTGCCGCATAACGCTACTGCATTGGACTTTGCATTTGAAATACATTCCGATCTCGGTGCAAGCTGTATCGGCGCTAAAGTCAACCACAAACTGGTTCCGCTGAGTCATAAGCTGCAAAATGGCGACCAAGTGGAAATCATCACATCGAGCAAGCAGACACCGAAAGAGGATTGGCTTAATTTCGTAGTAACCGCCAAAGCCAAATCCAAAATAAAATCGGCACTCAAAGAAGAGAAACGGCGGGTGGCGGAAGACGGAAAGGAAATTCTCGAGCGAAAACTCAAATCACTGAAAATCACCTACAACACAGAAAATATCAATAAACTGACGGTGTTCTTTAAATATCCCTCGTCGCAAGACCTATTTTACAATGTCGCCAAGGGAGAGATAGACATTAAGAATCTCAAAGAATTTGCGTTGAGCGAAAAAAATGTAGATCAACCACACGGGCAGCAATTCGCGTCGCATATTGGTGGCTTGGTGGATAAAATCAACAAAAAAGATTATGAAACTCTGCTGATTGGGGACGATCTACAGAAAATTGATTACACCCTCTCCCCCTGCTGTAATCCGATTCCCGGTGATGATGTTTTCGGATTCATTACCGTAAACGACGGCATTAAAATACATCGGACGAATTGCCCTAATGCGGCTAAACTGATGGCAAATTATGGCTATCGCATTGTGAAAGCAAAATGGACTTCACAAAAAGAATTGGCCTTCTTAACGGGCTTACACATTGTTGGCATCGACGACGTAGGATTGGTCAATAAAATTACTAAAGTGATTTCGGATGATTTTAAAGTAAATATCCGCTCCATTACCATATCCAGCAACGACGGGATATTCGAAGGCTCTATCATGATTTTTGTAAACGATACAGCCCACCTCGAAAGCCTGATCCGGCATTTAAAGCAGATCAAAGGCATCACGGGAATTACGCGCTTTGACTCCATCAATTGATGACAAATGGTTACTTGTATAACCCAATAACTTTATGTAAATTTGTACGTTAAACTTTGGGATGATGACTCAAACGGAAAACTACCAAACAGTAAAGAAAATTTTCGAGGCATACCTGGAAAACAAAAGTCTTCGTAAAACTCCGGAGCGCTATGCCATTCTAGAGGAAATTTATTCCCGGAATGATCATTTCGATGTGGAATCGTTGTATATCCACATGAAAAACAAAAAATACCGGGTAAGCCGGGCAACGGTATACAATACCTTAGAACTGTTGGTATCTTGTGACTTGGTCACAAAGCACCAGTTTGGCAAGAATATGGCGCAGTTCGAAAAGTCCTATGGATACAAGCAGCACGATCACATTATTTGCATCGAATGCGGTAAGGTAGTCGAATTCTGCGATCCACGCATTCACCAAATACAAAGCATGATGGCTGAACTTCTCAAGTTTGACATCAAACATCATTCCCTCAATCTTTATGGTGTATGCAGCGATTGTTCAGCCAAAAAGGCAAACATACAGGAAGCACCGACGAGCAGAAAACGAGAACTCGCTGAAACCCACTAAGTAGTGCTTCGCATCCGTGATTACCTAGCCATGGCCAAGCGCCGCCAGCAGGCAGCACAAATGGTCTTTTGGAATTAGTCCTCGTAGAATATCAAAATAATGTTAGATTTGCCACGAAATTGGTATTCCATTAAATGATCTCTTTTTTTCAATGCTAAAGTAAACTATGCAAGTTGATGTGCTTTTGGGCCTGCAATGGGGCGACGAGGGGAAAGGTAAAATTGTAGATGTACTTTGTCCCAAATATGATTTAATTGCCCGTTTCCAGGGGGGGCCTAATGCAGGACATACACTGGAATTTGATAACCAGAAATACGTATTGAATACAATTCCTTCGGGAATATTCAATAAGGGTACCCTCAATCTGATTGGCAATGGCGTGGTCATTGATCCCATCATTTTAAAGCGCGAGCTGGACACCTTAAAGAAAAACGGCTTTGATCCGGTTGCTGCCGGAACGCTCGTTATCGCCCGTAAAGCTCACCTTATCCTACCCACCCACCAGCTACTGGACGCAGCGTCTGAAAGCAAAATGGGCGCAGGCAAAATTGGATCGACGCTGAAGGGTATTGGCCCCACCTATATGGACAAAACCGGAAGAAACGGATTACGTGTAGGCGATACCACGTTGCCGGACTTCATGGAACGGTACGAGCGGTTGGTTGAAAAACATAAATCCATCCTTTCACATTACGGTGAAATACCCGATTTCAGTGAGCGCGAACAGGCGTTCATGGAAGCGGTGGAATTCCTGAAAACCATCCCGCACGTTGACAGCGAACATCTTGTGAATCAGTATCTCCGTGATGGTAAGCGAGTGCTCGCAGAAGGTGCACAGGGAACCTTATTAGATATCGACTTCGGCTCTTACCCGTTTGTTACTTCATCCAATACCACCACAGCCGGTGCATGCACGGGATTGGGAATAGCCCCTTCCAAGATCGGCCAGGTGATCGGCATTTTCAAGGCCTATTGCACGCGGGTCGGCGGTGGCCCCTTCCCTACCGAACTGGAAGATGAAACTGGCGAAAAGCTCCGACAGTTGGGACACGAATTTGGCGCCACAACGGGACGTCCACGCCGTACTGGTTGGATTGATCTGCCCGCACTCAAATATGCCATTATGCTCAATGGCGTCACCGAGTTGGTAATGACCAAAGCAGATGTATTGAGCGGATTTGATACCATTTACGCATGTACCCATTACATCCATAACGGTGAGAAAATAGATTACATGCCCTACGACATCATAAGCGTCAAGCCCGAACCGGTGTATGAGCAACTGGAAGGCTGGAATGAGGACCTCTGCGGAATTACTGACAAGGAGCAACTTCCTCATTCGCTGACAGCATATATCCGATATCTGGAAACCCATCTGGGTGTACCGATTAAATACCTTTCTGTAGGACCCGATCGCATTCAGACATTGCTATTGAATGAATAATTAGCCTACCGTACCATGGTATCACTGGCATGCCATCTGAACGACAGCGAGACTTTTACTCAAAAGGCATTGCAATGGGCAGTGCAATTTGACAACGTATGTTACCTGGATTCTAACGGCTACCGTGACAATTATGGTAATATCGATGTGTTCATTGCTGTCGGCACTACGGCATCCTTCACGTCAGACGGTAGCGATACATTTGCTAAGCTGCAGCATTTCATCGACAGCCATCCCAACACATGGATTCCGGGATTTTTGGGGTATGACCTGAAGAATGAGATAGAAGACCTGCATTCCCAGCATCCCAATCGCACAGCGTTTCCCGATGCTTATTTTTTCGTACCCCAGTATACGCTGCTTATCGGCAAGTATAATGCAGAGATTAAAGGGGTCAATCCGAGGGCTATCGTGGAGCAGATCGAGGCCACCGAAATACAGGAAGAATCACTGGGGTTTAAAGGACAGCTAAGAAGCCGGATGAGCAGATCTGCCTATTTTTCGGCTTTTGACCAGTTGCAGCACCACATTCGGAAGGGAGATATCTATGAAGTCAATCTGTGTCAGGAGTTTTTCGCAGACCAGGCGTCAGTCAACCCACTGGAGGCTTACCGAAAACTCAATGAAATATCACCCACCCCATTTTCATGTTTTTTTAAGTTCGGTCAGAAATACATCCTTTCGGCTTCACCTGAGCGTTTTCTTTCCAAAAACGGACGCGTTTTATTGTCACAACCCATAAAAGGTACGGCCCCGCGGGGAAAGACCGCCATTGAGGACGAACAACTGAAAAACGCGCTTGTCTCTAACCCAAAAGAAATCAGCGAAAACATCATGATTGTTGACCTGGTGAGAAATGATCTGACACGCAGCGCTAAGCCCGGTACGGTGAAAGCCTCCGATCTTTTGCAAATACATAGCTTCAAACAAGTTCACCAATTGATTTCCACCATTTCCTGCCAAATCCGTGAGGGAATAAGTGCTGCGGATACGATCTCTAATACGTTCCCACCCGGATCTATGACCGGAGCTCCCAAAATAAGTGCCATGCGACTGATTGATCAATATGAAAACAGTCGCAGAGGTGTCTATTCGGGCGCATTGGGATATTTCAGCCCACAGGGCAACTATGATTTCAGCGTGGTAATACGGACACTGATCTACAATGCCGAAAATGGCTACCTCTCCTTTCACACTGGCGGAGCCATCACCGATAATGCCGACCCGGAAAAGGAATATAACGAGTGCTTGTTGAAAGGAAAAGCGTTATTTCAAACACTTAAATGATTGTTGCTCCCACCACCACTTTGACCATTTTGTCGTAATCCAAATACGTATTGGCCAGATGACGTATTTCATCGGCACTAATCGCATTGACCACGGAGGCATAATAGTCGTAATAATCGAGCCCTAATCCGGAAAAATACACATTCTTGAATTTATCTGCGTGCGAGAATATATTTTCCAGACTGCCCAGCAAGCTGCCCATCATGTAGCTTTTCACTATGGAAAGTTCTTCTTCGCCCATCAGCTCGTTACGTAGTTTGCTCATTTCCCGTTCTATTTCCTCGAGCGTTGCGGCCGTTACATCCACTCCAACTTCAGATGCCAAGGTAAAGAACGCACTGTGCTTTAAAGACACTAACCCCGAACTGATGCTGTACGTATACCCTTTGTCCTCCCGGATATTAGTCATTAAACGCGATCCAAAATATCCTCCCAATACGGTGTTCAATACTTGCAATGCTGGGAAATCGGAATGAGACCGCTGAATACTCAAGCATCCCAACCGGATAGCCGACTGCACGGAATCTTCACGTCTATCTACCGTCAAAATTCCCGCCGGGGTTGGCACATCGGGCATCCGCTTCTCGCCTGCAACATCGTTTTGATCCGACCAGCTACTTCCAAACAATCGTTCAAGACCATCAATAACACCCGCTGTGATTTTACCGGAGATAACCAGCGTACAATTCGAAGGTCTGTATTGCTGCTTAAACAACTTCGATAAGTTATCTCTGGTTAGCTCATCATAATCGGACATCTCGGGTACATATCCATACCGTACAGAACCGAACAAAGATTTGTTAAACAGCCTCCTAGCCACGAAGTTATTTTTCTGAAGCGATATCCGAAGCTTCTGTTTATTATTGCGAATGTAAGTTGCCAGTTCTTTTTCGGGAAAAACAGCATTTGTCAGCATATCTTTGACCACGGGCAATAAATCGTCTAAATGTTTGTTTAACGAAAACAAGGTCAACGAAGATCGATCATATCCTAACTCCGGTATTAAAAATGCACCATGGAAATCAATTAATTCTGCGATTTGAGCGCTACTAAGCGTACGGGTACCTTCCGGTACTAATTCACAGATACCGGTATTCAGAAGCGCTTGGTCTTCCCGGTCAAAAAGATGATCGATGATCCATTCAATACGTACCAAATCCTGTTCACCGGAGTCAAAGACAAACACCTTCAATCCATTCGCGAACGTAAGTTCCTGGGGCTTGATCAAATTCAATCCGGCTACCGGATGATACGGAGGCTGCTTCGTTCTATCAAGCATATTTATCGGCTATATAAATCAAAGTTGATGAGTTCTCTTTCCGGAACAACTGAGCGGATTGCTGCTGGATGTGATCAACAGACACGTCAGCATAGCGATCTATCTCGCAGTTTAGCCCGTTCGCATCACCCAATAGCTCAAAATAGGCCAGGTTCATGGCTTTCTCCAAAATGGCCATCTCTGCAAACACCATGGTAGACTCTATCCGGTTTTTCACCTTATTCAGTTCATAATCTGTAATCGGCTCTGATTTCAATCGATTCAATTCGTCCCAAATAGCCTCCTCTGCAGCTTCCAGGGTTACATCTGGTAACGGCTTGCCTTCTACCACAAACAAATTGCCATCTATGCTTCCCGTATGATATGCATTGATCTCACTGAACAGTTCTTCCTCTTTGACCAGCCTGCGATACAGCCTGGAAGATGTGCCACGCGACAGCAGATCTGAAATCAGGTCCATGGCATAATACCCATCTTCCAGTCGTGCAGGACCATGGAAAGCCATATATAAGTTATTTAAAGGAACGTCGGCATACACCACCTCCCTGCGTGCTTCCTGTTGTTCCGGCTCTGCTGGAAGCCGGCGCAGATACTTACCGCGGGAAACAATCGGACCAAACCATTTTTCTGCAAGTTGCTTTACCCTGTCAGCTTCCACGTTTCCGGCGACAACGAGAATCGCATTCTCGGGTGTATAATGTTTCGTAAAAAAAGCCTTGACATCATCCATCTGTGCCTGTTCGATATGGGAAAGCTCTTTTCCGATGGTGGCCCAACGGTACGGATGCACCTGATAAGCTAAAGGTCGGAGCCGAAGCCATACATCCCCGTACGGTTGATTGAGGTAACGTTGTTTAAACTCTTCGCAAACCACATTGCGCTGTACATCAAGGCTCTTTTCATGGAATGCCAAGCTCAGCATACGGTCACTTTCCAACCAGAAAGCAGTTTCCAGATTAGCGGCAGGCAGGGTAATGTAATAATTGGTAATATCATTGCTAGTAAACGCGTTGTTTTGCGCGCCCACCGCCTGCGAAGGGCCGTCGTAACTGGGGATATTCACCGATCCACCAAACATAAGGTGCTCAAAAAGGTGCGCAAATCCCGTCTGATCCGGATGTTCATCGCGTGCACCGACATCATACAGTACATTGACCACCGCCATCGGGGTTGCCGCATCTTCGTGTACCAATACCCTCAAACCATTATCCAGAGTAAACCGATTGAATTTTACCATTCACAGATCGTTTAATATTGCTGATTATTGAGCGAGCCAATCCACTCCTTGTTGAAGCCATGATACCGTTTCCGCTTCAGCGCTACCGGGCTTCGGTTTGAAATCGTAAGCCCATCCCGCATGAGGGGGTAGACTCATCAAAATAGATTCAATGCGCCCATTGGTTTCCAGTCCAAATTTGGTGCCGGCATCATACACCAGGTTAAACTCCACATACCGCCCTCTCCGCAGGTATTGCCACTGCTTATGGTCCTCAGAAAATTGCCGGTGGCGGTTTCTATTGACCAATTCGGCATACATAGGCGCGAACCCGTTGCCCAACGCACACGAAAAATCAAAAATTCCTTCCCAGGAAAGTGTTGTTTTTTCCGGCGTGAGCCGGTCGTAGAAAATGCCGCCTATCCCACGGGTTTCTGCGCGGTGCTTAATGTAAAAATAACGGTCGGCAAAAGCCTTAAATTCCGGATAGAAAGACGTGTCAAAACGATCGCAGATGCTTTTTAGCTGTCTATGGAAATAAATTGCATCATCCCGCTGTACGTAATGCGGCGTCAGGTCGATACCTCCACCAAACCACCTGACTTGGTCATTCAGTTCAAAATATCGGATATTCATGTGGATGATGGGTACAAACGGATTGCTGGGATGAATCACAATGGAGACACCGGTCGCAAAAAAATCCTGTTCGTCAACCTGAAAGGCACGTTTAACCGCTTCAGGCAATACGCCGTGTACCGCTGAAAAATTCACACCACCTTTTTCAATCACCGCCCCATTTTGAGCAATACGGGTCCGGCCGCCTCCCCCCCCATCGCGTGTCCAAAGTTCTTCCACAAAAGAAGCTTTTCCATCCAAACGCTCCAGCGTCTGGCATATGTCGTCCTGGATCTGTCTATAGCGTTCTGCGATGTCGTCTTTATCCATGTTCTTTCATTAGTACGTTTAGTAACCCATCGCCTTATCATCTCCGCGGGGATCTGCTCCACCGCTGAAACTCCCGTCTGGCAACACTAAGACTGCATCTACTCTCCCAATACCGTTTCGGTCAACCAATTTATACCCTGTAGCAGACAAAGAATGTCGGATTGGCTGGGCAACAGCCTCTTTTTCAAGGGCTACTTCATCCGGCAACCACTGATGATGAAACCGCGGAGCGGTCACTGCTTCTTGTATTTCCATACCAAAATCGACGACATTCAAAATTGTCTGAAACACAGATGTCATAATGGTCGATCCACCCGGTGTACCCACTACCATGAACAATTTCCCATCCTTTTCGAGGATGGTAGGAGTCATCGAGCTAAGCATCCGCTTTCCGGGCTCAATGGCATTGGCCGTCCCACCGATCAGTCCATACATGTTGGGAGTACCCGGTTTAACGGAAAAGTCGTCCATCTCATTATTCAATAAAAATCCAGCTCCGGCCACCACCACCTGTGATCCGTATGAACCGTTGAGTGTAGTGGTAATCGACACCGCATTCCCTTCCTTATCCACAATCGAAAAATGTGTAGTCTCTTCACGCTCGCCTTTTGGTAAGCTGCCGGCGAAGATATCGCTGCTAAACGACGCATGTTTGAAGTTGATATTTCGCATGCGTTCGGCGTTATAAGAAGAATCAATCAGCATGGACTGGGGAACTTCATAAAAATCGGGATCACCCAAATGGGTGGCCCGGTCGGCGTAAACGCGGCGTTCTGCCTCGATCATAACGCGCATCGTTGAATCTTCCTGAAATCCCCATTCGGATAACGGATAGGTCTCTACGGATTTAAGTAAGGAGATCAGTGCGATCCCACCACTCGATGGTGGCGGCATGGATACGACCCGATAGCCCCGATAAGTCGACGACACCGGCTCCCTCCACTTAGCCTGGTAATTTTTTAGGTCTGCGTGACTAATGATACCGTTTCCACGCTCCATCTCTTCCACAATCCTGTTTGCTGTCTCTCCTTCGTAGAAGCCCGCCCTACCCTGTTGGCTGATTAGCAATAGTGTATGTGCCAATTCCGTTTGGATCAATGTATCGCCAGTCACCCATTCAGCATCCCGCAAAAAGGCGACTCCCTCCGGATTGTATTTCTTGAAACTTTCTTCTCGACCATTCAGCTCTTTGGCCTGCATTTCCGTGATAGGGAACCCCCGTTGGGCCAGCTCGATTGCTGGCTGCAGTAACGTAGGCCAATCAAGTTTACCAAATTTTTCATGTGCTTTTACCATTCCGTCAACGGAACCCGGCACGCCCGAAGCCAGCTGACCTCGGAGGCTCAGTTCGGTTACCGGGTTGCCTTCCGCATCGAGATACATATCCTTTGTTGCCGTACCGGGTGCAGCCTCTCGAAAATCCAGCGCGGCAAGACCTCCATCCGAACCGCGGTACACCATAAAACCTCCACCACCGATATTGCCTGCATTGGGATAGACAACAGCCAACGCAAACTGGACAGCGACAGCTGCATCCACGGCATTGCCCCCGCCCTGCAGTATTTGTAATCCTACGGCCGATGCTTCCGGATGAGCCGAAACCACCAGCCCATTGCGGTACGACCGCTGACTGGTGTGTTTGAGTGAGTCACATGAACCACCGGAAATGACCAGAAACGCCCATAGGCAATAAGACCATTTTCTTTTTCCAGCATACAAACAGCTTATTTCCATCAGGTTAATTTTTCTGCTAGTTCTTTCATTTCTGATGCAGGCGACAAATTCCGGTATAATATATTGTATACCGCGTTGCATATGGGTAGGTCAATACCATATTTCACGCAGATTTGCTGGATGCAGTTTGACGCATAATACCCCTCGGCTATCATATTCATTTCCAATTGTGCCGACCTGACGGAATACCCTTTGCCGATCATATTGCCAAAGGTACGATTACGGCTGAATTGTGAATAGACCGTAACCAGCAAATCACCCAAATAGGCGGATTCCTTGATATCACGACCAATGGGATGTACGGCATTCACGAATTGGGACATTTCCCGGATTGCATTGGAAACCAGTACCGCTTGAAAATTGTCGCCAAACCCTACTCCGTGACAAATACCAGCGGCCACCGCATAAATATTTTTCAGTACCGCGCCATATTCCGTTCCATAGATATCGTCAGACACATTAGTTTTGATATACCGCGTATGAATCAATGCAGCTACCTGTGCTGCCACCTGCGTATCCTGGGAGGCTACGGTTAGATAGGATAGTTTTTCTAGTGATACTTCTTCAGCATGGCAGGGTCCGCTGATAACCGCAATCCGGCCAATCGGCACCTGGTATTCCTGCTGAAGGAAATCGCCGACAATCAAGTTTTCCTCTGGTACAATACCCTTAATAGCTGATACGATGATTTTGTCCTGAAGCATGTCAGGCGTAACTCCTTTCAGCGCATCTTTCAAAAAAGCTGCAGGTGTATTAAGAATAATCAAACTTGACAATTCAACTACCGCACGGGCATCGGTATGAATATGACGCTTTGGTATACCGACCGTAACAGCACTCAGATAGTTTGGATTGTGCCTAAACCTCCGGATGTATTCGGCAGTATCTCCGTTACGAACCCACCAATGCACGGACTTATCAGCCTTGTTGTCGCCCAGCATTTTAATCATTGCAGTTGCCCAACTGCCACTTCCGATAACACCTACCGTCGGCTTGGTTAAGTCTATCATATCCGGCAAAAATACCCTTTTTTGCCATTCCCACCACATTAGATCTTGTTTTTTATTCGGGTAGTATACCGAAACGTATAAATGGCGGTGGTTATTTGTCTGCGTTTAACTGCCGGGAAAATTAACAAAGCCGACGGTATTTAGTATTCCCTACGTGAAACGGCGAAATATCGTGGGTTTTTACAAGCCAAACAACACATAAAAAGCTATACATCAATTATTTAACCCATTGGCATAACGCTTGTAAATCCGATAACCACATAGAAACTTAAAATGGAATTTATGAAAATCAAATTCATACCAAGTAAGTTACCGTTCGGGTGTAGAAGCCCATAATACCGCACTTCGTAGTCGGTATTAATTGAAACCGACGGTAACCAGCAAATAAGATTTATAATTCGTTAACCATTAACAAATAAAAACAAAAATGAACGAGTATTTATTAGTGATCCATAGAGATCTAACCAGCGAGCGCCCAAGACCTACACAAGAACAGCTGCAATCTGCTATGAAACCTTATCAGCACTGGATTGCAACCATCGCTGATCAGCATAAATTGGTAGCCCCGCCAAAACGTTGGGATGTAAGTGGCCGTGTTGTCAAAGAAAAGGGAGTAGGGTTGGCAGTCAGTGAGGGTCCGTTAGCCGTAGGCGATCTTTCTATTGGCGGACTTTTCCTCGTCAAGGCGGAAAGTTACGACGATGCCGTTGAGCTGGCAAAAGCATGCCCGATTATTCAATATGGTGCTGTTGTTGAAGTGCGCATGGCCATACCGCCGGCACAATAAACCAAACAGGGCTCCAGCACAGGTTGGAGCCCTATTGCAATTCGCTTTTCACTGTCATCCATTAGGCGATACGGCCGATACGGCCGGGTGAGCCGACCGTTGATGGTGTATCGGAAAACTAAAAAAACAAAAAAATGAATACCTCATCAATTTCAAATTCTCCTGTTGTTGATTACGCAACAGATCTGCGTTTAAGCAGGCAAGTGCGAGCTTTCTTAACGAAATTAAACACGGCCGGGGGCGCCCCGTTGGAAACCCTTTCCAAAGAAGATGCCCGCAAGGTATTGGTCGATGCGCAGGCATCCGTACATGTCGATCTTTCAGGCATTGACGTTTCCGAACGGACCATTGTCAGTGACGGTTACAAGGTCAGGATTCATCTGGTACGGCCGGAAGGGGTCAAAGGTAAGTTGCCCGTATTTATATTCATACACGGCGGTGGGTGGATATTGGGCGATTTCGAGACCCATAAGCGAATGGTGCGGGACCTGGTTGTCCACTCAGGTTTTGTGGCGGTGTTCGTAAACTATACACCCTCGCCGGAAGCTCACTATCCGCAAGCCGTAAATGAAATTTACGCAGTGACCAAATGGGTCGCTGCAAACGGCGACGAGATCAATGTGGATGGAAAGAACCTAGCTATCGTTGGAAATAGTGTAGGCGGAAACATGACCGCCGTAACCGGGTTGAAAGCGCTGGAGCAAGGAGGCCCGAAGATCAACTTGCTGATCATGCTGTGGCCGATTGTCGATGCGGACTTTGAAACCGGCTCTTACCGTAAATTCGGTAAGGACCGGTTCCTGACAACGTCCATGATGAAATGGATGTATGACCAATACACGAAAGATCCCGATCAACGGAAGGAAATTTTCGCCTCACCGCTTCAAGCCACCAAGGAGCAACTGAAAGGCTTGCCGGCTACGCTGATACAAGTCGCCGAAAATGATATCCTCAGGGACGAAGGAGAAGCCTTTGGCAGAAAGCTGGATGAAGCGGGTGTACACGTTACAACGGTCCGGTACAACGGAATGATCCACGACTTCGGACTCCTGAACGGGCTGGCAGAATTGCCGGCGGTACGGTCCCTGTTCATTCAGGCCGCCATGGAATTAAAGAAGTATTTAGGCTGAACGCCGTCAATTATTTTTTCACTTTAAATTTAACTCTTATGACTACGCTCCATCAAATTGCGTTGTGTGCAGTACTTGCACCGATTACGATGTTTTCATCGTCCATCAACCCGAAATCCAAATCCGCTCCCAACGGAATAAAAAATGTGGTCCTGGTACACGGAGCCTTCGCGGATGGTTCCAGCTGGGCGGAGGTTATTGCCCGATTGCAGGACAAAGGTTACCACGTCATTGCTGTACAGAACCCGCTCACGTCCCTCGAAGACGATGTAGCGGTTACCAAACGCGCCATTGCATTAATGGATGGCCCCGTATTGTTGGTGGGCCACTCCTGGGCAGGTATGGTAATCAGCGCTGCCGGCAACGATCCCAAAGTAGCGGGACTCTTCTACGTTGCCGCGTTGATACCCGACGAAGGGCAATCGGTGGTTGATGTGAATGCGCCCTACCCTGCCGGACCGGGTGCCGCCGAATTCCGCCCCGATGCCGAGGGGTTTCTGTCGATGACGGAGAAAGGCATCCACGAAGATTTCGCACAAGATCTACCCGCGGCAGAAAGAAACGTGCTAGTGGCAACGCAAACACCGTGGGCGGCCTCGGCCACAACCCAAAAAGTCCACAACGTGGCCTGGAAGACCAAACCTTCCTGGTGTATTGTGGCCACAAACGACCGGATGATTAACCCCGAACAGGAAAGGGCGACGGCAAAGATGATCAATGCCACCACCATCGAACTGGAATCCAGCCATGTACCGATGGTATCGCAGCCCGAAAAAGTGACTGATTTCATCATCAAGGCCGCACAGCAATTAGGCCACTAGCTAAACGTTACATGCCGGAACCAAAACAAGATGGCGGCTGCCGAAATGGAAGCCGCCATCTTAAAAATAGTTTGCTTTTGAAACGCCCAGCTTTTTCATTTTCGAATGCAGGGTAGTTGCCGGGATGCCCAGGATATCGGCCGCACCGCCAGCACCGGAGATCTTACCGTTACATCTTTTTAAAACCTGAATGATATAAGAGGCTTCGATTTCTTGCAGCGCCTTGGGAAAAATATCCGTCTCGGAACGATCCGGTTCATCGATCGTAGGCAGTTGCACTTCTTTTAAGATATTCCCCTCCGCCAACAGTACACTCCGTTCAATCAAGTGTTCCAATTCCCGAACATTTCCGGGCCACGGGTAACGTTTCAATTCCTCGACAACCTGCGGCGATATCGCCGTCACTTTCCGTCCGCTGCTTCTGCTGTAGCGCGCCACAAAAAATTGGGCCAACGGTTCAATATCCTGCCATCTGTTTCGTAAAGGCGGCAGGATTATCGGGAATACATTCAGCCGATAGTAAAGATCGGGCCTGAACCGGCCCGCGCTGACTTCTTCATCCAGTTTGCGGTTGGTAGCGGCGATGATCCGCACGTTTACCTTTATCGGATTCTTTCCACCCACCCGTTCAAACTCCCGCTCCTGGAGGACGCGCAGCAACTTCACCTGGGTTTCGAGCGGCATTTCGCCAATCTCATCGAGAAATAAGGTGCCGTTGTGCGCCAGTTCAAATTTCCCAAGCCTGCGATCAACGGCACCCGTGAATGCGCCGCGCTCATGACCAAACAACTCACTCTCAATGAGATTTGCCGGAAGTGCAGCACAATTAACCTTGATCATCAATTTATCTTTTCTCGGTGATGCATTGTGAATAGCGCGGGCAATCAGTTCCTTTCCCGTACCGGTTTCGCCTAATAACAGTACCGTAGAATTGGTTGCCGCAACCAAAGACATCAGATGGTACACCTGTCGCATTTCCTCACCATTCCCTATGATTTCGGAAAAGTTGTAGATGGTTTTGATCTGCTCTTTGAGATGATCATTCTCTATTTCGAGCATTTGTTTGTAGTGGATCAGCTGCTCATTGGCGAGGATGTTCGATACCGCAACCGCCAGTTGCGAACAGATGGCCCTTATCAGATTATTCTTACCCATGAGTGCTTCGTTGGGGTCGATGTGGAAGAATGCGGATCCAACGGTGGTGCCACCAACGCGCAGTGCCATACCTAATACATACCGCAGTCCGACCCGTTTCCAAAAGTCGACATACGCCGGTACATCGGGGTTGTCCACGAGCTTAGCGACATCGAATAAAATGGGATCTTCGGATTGTATCAGGGCGCTGAATACCGGGTCGTTCACTACGTATTTCGCACCCGTTACCTGTTCAAATTGTGCGTCGCTTTCAATCGTTCCTCCGAGGTCCATGACAAACGCACTGTAGGTTGTCCCGCCTTCGTCGACCTGTGAAATCCCAAACTCATCAATGGAAAACAGCATCTTGAGCTTTGCGCTTACCACACGTAACAAATCATTCCGGTTTCTCATGGCAGCGATCCCGTCACTTAAGGAAAGTAATTTTGATTTTTCTTCCTCTCTTCTCGCGATTTCCTCATTAGCCAGGATATTCGAGATAGCGATCGATAGCTGTGCGCATATTCCCTCCAAAAGCGCAGCATTTATCCTATTGGTAATGACCCAAAGCACTCCTAACTCTTTTTCTCCTACCCGCAAAGGCGTACCGACCATCTGCTCAAACCCCGCCTTTTTGTAACCCACTTTTTTCCAGAATTCGACGTAAGGATCAACCGTCCCGCGGTTGACTTCTTCGGCGAAGTCGATAACAACCGGAACGTTTCCCCCCATCACCCTTCCGGTGATGCCGTCTGTAATGGTGATCTTTTTGCCAAGCAGCGTTTTAAACAAGGGACTTTCGATATAAAATGCATCTTTATCATGTAAAAAGGGGCTTAGCGTAACCCCATCTTCATTTAACGTCCTGATAAAATAAGCATTTACCTGGCTTAATTTTTTCAAGGAATTATACACAACATCAGCCAGATCATCCTTGGTCCGCACAGCAGCAATGCCGCCGCTGAAATTCAGCAGGAAAGACTTGTCCCATTCTTTTTGTTTGGCTTCTTCATTTCGGATAATATTTGAAACAGCCGCCGAAAATAAAGGGGTTAATGCCTTAATTATATGCTTCAAGGCCACCGTAAAGCCGCCTGATGCATTCGAAGCGAAGTACAGGAATCCGATGGGTTGGTCTTTATGCCTCAACGGAGTCACCAACAGTTCCTTTATCCCTATCCCATGGTTTTCCTTTAGAAAGAAAGAATGGCTCGAACGTCGCATTCCATCAAGCGAAGTGAATAGCACCGGACCGTCGGCATCGACAATTTGCCTGATAATTGGATCGTTGAGCTGGAGGGGCGTGACGATTGGCGGATGTTCAATACACAAAAACGGGACACAAGCTTCTTTTTGATCGTCAATCAGTGTAATAACGGCATATGTATAGTGAAATAAGCTTTTGATTCCTGAGGAAAATAGCGTAACCAAATCATCGCGCACCCTGACCTGGGTAAGCGCCTTGCTTAAATCCAGAAGGATTTGCTTTTCCGCTTCATAAAATTTTACCGGGTCCTGAAGTAGGTTCGTTAGCTGTGGGTTTAGCAATTTCTTTGCATGAAATCCTGCTTTAGTTTCAGCATTTCCAAGCTTTTCCATTTTCTTTTCATAAAAAAATTTAAATCATCAAGCCACTAGGTATATGCCCAGACATAACGCACGCTATGCCATTTAACTGATTTAAAGTTAGTAAATAAAATTGTTGTTTGTTTCAAATAACGGTATTCTTTTTTTCGGTAGTAATTATTTGCTGCTCTTTGTCCCACTCCATTTTTCTATCGCCTGAACGAAAGATCATTCGCAATACCTGATCATGGGTTAAATAAGCAACGAGCCAATTATAGAACGTTTTGATTTTATTATTGTAATTGACAAGGGAAATCAGGTGTATAAACAACCAGCTTAGCAACCCCATCAGGCCACCTAAATGCAAACGGTGCTTGAAAAGATCGGCTACGGCCCATCGTCGGCCGATAATGGCCATATCGCCCCTGTCGAAAAAGCGAAATGGCTTCATTTTTCTGTTCCTTGCCTGCAACAGTAAATTTTTGGCCAGTCTTTTACCTTGCTGAATAGCCGGTTGTGCCAGCTGGGGATGCCCCTCCGGATATGCCCTGTCATGATATTGAACACTGGTATCACCAATTGCATATATATTTTCGTAGCCTTTTACCTGGTTGTATCGGTTGGTAATTAACCTCCCGCCCTTTCCAAAGCGATCCTGTTCCATGCCTTCCATGGTATTTGCCGTTACACCGATGGCCCAGATTAACGTTTTTGTCTCGATGATTTCCCCGGTAGATAAATAAACCCGATCCTGATGGAAATGGGTAACCCGCGTATTCAACCGTATCACAATGCCTAATCGCTCAAGCACTGCATAGGCCTCCCGTCGCGATGCTGCACTCATGGGGGCAAGCAGGTAAGGCGAACCCTCGATGAGAAAAACCTGCAGCGTTTCATTTTTCAGTTCCGGATAATCCATACCCAGCAAACACTGCTTGAATTCAGCAAGCATCCCCGCCAGCTCGACTCCGGTAGGCCCACCGCCGGCAATAACCATGGTCAACAATTTCTTCCGGATAACCGGGTCCTTTTCAACGGAAGCCCTTTCCATCGTCTGAATAAGTCCGTTGCGCATAGACAGCGCGTCGTCTACCGTTTTGATATAGAAGGCATTTCGCGCAATCGCGTCGTTGCCGAAGAAATTCGTCCGGGATCCCGTTGCAATGACCAGCAGATCATATGGCAATTTACTGCCATCACTTAAATACAGTAGATTCCGCTCCGTGTTTACCCGCACAACGGTCGCCATCCGGAATGTAACCCCCGTATCTTTGAGCAGCTTTCTGAAGGGATAGCTGATCGCAGAGGGCTCAAGAAAGCCGGTAGCAACTTGGTAAAGCAGCGGAGTAAAATAGTTATAGTTATTTCGATCAACCAGCGTTACCTGGTAGAAACTACTCCTGAATAAGCGCCTTGCAAAATTGAGTCCTGCAAACCCTCCCCCAATGAGGACGATGTGCTTTCTGTTGGTATGCGTTGCCATGCGGTGGGTCTTTTATTTTCCGGATCAACCAAACATCCCCACCTGATACGTGCCGGGGGTATTCTCGAACGCCACGTTAAATCGGTTCCAGGTATTGATGGTGGTTATGCCCAGGGTGAGATCGATCAGCTCTTCGTCTGAAAATTCTGCTTTTACCACACGGTACACTTCCTCGGTAACATGCACTTTGGTTATCGCTTCCGCCCATTCCAGCGCCGCCCGTTCACGGGGTGTATAATAAGGACACTCCCGCCAGGCGCTCAACCCGTAGAGCCGCTGCTCGGTTTCTCCCATTGCCCGCAACTCTTTTGAATGCATATCCAAGCAGTAAGCACACGCATTTAGCTGCGAAACCCGGAAATCTACGAGCTCTAAAAGCTGCTTTTCAACACTGGATTTCTTCAGGTAACTGCCAATGCCATACAGTGGAGTCAACGCCTTTTTTCCTTTTTCAAATACATTAATTTTAGTTTCCATTTTATTGTTGTTTTATTTGTTTTCTTATTCGGTAAGTAGCTATTCGATCCATTTCAGGAAGATGGACAGCGGCATCATCGCGAACGTTAAAAAAATAATCAGGGAAAATACATTTCCGGTAAACCGGATGATACCGATATATTTCTTATGCGTGAGCCCCAGGCTCTGAAATGCACTCGAGAAACCGTGCAATAGATGCCAGTACAGCGAAAAAGCACCCAAAAGGTAGATCACTACCTCAATGGGGTTACTGAACTTTTCGAGCATCATCTCGTAAAGCGGCAATTCCTCGCCGTATCGGAATTGATGGGCACGGTTGGGGATCCAGAAATTGGAGGTATGGACCACGAGAAACAGCAAGATCAACGTTCCCAGCAAGGTCATGCTGCGACTGTACCATGTGCTTTGCGGAGGATGTTTGACGACCGCATAACGAATCGGCCGCGCTGCTCGGTTGGAGCGCCACAGGAGTAACCCCTGAAGGATATGCCATAGGATACCCAGCACCAGCACTACTTCAATTGTTCGGATGATCGGGTTAGTGGCCATAAAATGCGCACCCTTTGTAAATATTTCACCGCCGTCGTTATAAAATATGAGAGCGTTCACCCCCGCGTGTACCACCAGGAAACTGATCAGAAACAGTCCGGTCAGCGCCATCGACATTTTCTTGCCGATGGAACTTGTCAATGTGTTGGTAAGCCAATTCATGTCGTTCTACTTAAAACGGTTTTCCTTTGACCGGCGGAATGATCTGCCATTTGCCAGCCGTGAGGGTAATGAAGCCCATTTTGCCTTCCTCATAATCCGCAAAAGCCTTTCCCAATTCTTCCGTTGATGTCATCGACATCGTCTCCGATCCGAAAACGGGCTCCTCGATTGGGACGCCGGCAAAGAGCAGCAACTCGGTTTGGCCATGGGCAAAAAACGAGATGGGCTCAACTACCGAAGACTGTCCCAGTGCAACCGTGGCGCCGGCTTCGAGCTCGGTAACACCCACGCGGGTTTGCATTTCCACCGAGCCATCCAAAAGATGTACCGTCGCGTTCCATCCCTTCGGCAAAACGTATGCGGCGTTTTCGCCATCAGGAATACGTGTATGGAAGAACGTCGTACCTGTACCGCGACCAAATTCACCCGAGATGGGGGGCACATCGTACCTAATGACTTCCGGGTCCGATTGCTTGCGGTCTCCCGGCACATTCAGCAGCAGCTGCAGGCCCCGGCAAACCAGCCCTTCGGTCTCCGGAAATGCCGCCCGGACAATTCCCCGCCCTGCATGTGTCCAAACAAATTCTCCCGACCGGAGCAAGGTATCCGTACCGGTTGTATCCAGCATATGGCAGGGTGCCGAATCTTTAAACAGGTACGTAAGGATGGAAATACCCGCAAATGGCCGCGGACGGAACGTCCGTGCACGCATCCGGAATAACTCGAAGCCGAGCAATGGATCCATTAGGCCATTAAACGAAGAAGCGCGCACGGTGACTACGGAATAATCCGCATTGCCCATCAAGGGTGAGTTAATCGGTTTAGACACTTTGAGCACGCGCATACAGCTTGAATTGATTCCATGGATAAGGAAGTGTCGATTCAGGAGCAGGTTTTCCAACTTCAGGATCGGCCACCAACACATAACGAACCTGCCCCTGTTGAATCAAATCATCCAGCGGCAATCCAAGTGCCGATTCGTGTTGTATGGGCTGGTCGACCATACGAAGATTGTCGTTCAGGAATTCGCTCCCATATGCCCCGCATTCGCTGTTCATTTCCGCTTTCAGAGGCCCAAAAAGATCATCAAGTATGTGATATAATATTCCAATCCGTTTCATATCCTAAATCTGTTGAGTCATAGCCCAGCCTCCGTTTCCCGGTGTAGCTGATCGGTGTTTCATGGGGACACCATGCCGACGTGGGTTTGTCCCGTGCACGAACGGGCGGAAAGTGCACGCCCCTTACAGCCTCCTCCGGGAGCTGACACCCGTCATCTCCGTTACGAAGTCAAGCCATGATATTTACGAAGCTTTTTCTAATTTATGTTGGGTTTCCAACCAGTTTGCTATCCGCTTGTTGCCGATGTGAGCTATGCCTTTGGGTAACAGCATTTCCTCGGTGAGCAATGCGCCGAAATAGCGTGCCCATGAATCGGCTACGACTTCCCGTGGATCGCCTGTAGCTTCAAAATACCGTTGCATGAGCTCAGGCATCCGGAAACGTTCCGGTCCCGCGATTTCCACGATTCCATTGACGGGACTGTCAAGCGTTACCTCCGTTAGTGCTGCCGCGACATCGTCGGAAGAAATCGGTTGGACAAAAGCAGTAGACAAACGCACTTTTTCACCATCTGCAGCTGATTTGGCAATACCGCCCAGGAATTCGAAAAATTGGGTGGAGTGCACAATCGTATAGGGCATTCCGGATTCCCGGATGAGTTTTTCCTGTGCAATTTTCCCCCTAAAATAACCGCTCTCCGAAAGCAACTCTGTACCAACCACCGAAAGTGCAACGTGATGCCCCACACCAGCGGCCCGCTCAGCAGCCAACAGATTACGGCCCGAAGTCTCAAAAAATTCCAGGACCGCTTGGTCTTCAAAAGATGGCGAATTAGCTACATCAACAACGATCTGGGCATTTTCCAGAACGCGTGACAATCCTTCGCCCGTAATGGTGTTGACACCCGTTGCCGGTGAAGCTGCAAACACTTCATGGCCGAGCATCCGAAGATTGTGAACCAATTTACTCCCAATGAGGCCCGAGCCTCCAATGACTACAATTTTCATAACTTGTTATTTTATGTGAACAATGCCAACCTATTGACAAGGGACATGCCATACAGATAACATCTTGACACACAATAACTTTATGAATATTGTATAAAAAAAAAGCTCGAAATATCGCCATTATACGTTAAATACACGAAATATCGCGTCGGTAGCAACTACCCGCGGGCAAAGTAGTCTTTCTTCTCAATGCGCAGCTTCTTCAATTTGGAATGAAGGGTCGTTGAAGGAATACCCAGGTACTCCGCTGCACCACCCGGCCCGGCAAGTCTGCCACCGCATCGTTTGAGCGTATCAATGATATAGGTCCGTTCCATTTCCTTGAGCGTTCCGCCACGCAAGCCGGTTGCCGTGGCTTCGCCGGTACTTTTCATGGGTAGGTGCACCGCCGTGATCACCGGACCGGTGGCCATGAGCACACTGCGTTCGATTACGTGCTCCAGCTCACGTACATTTCCCGGCCATGGATAACCGTTCAGCTCCTTGACGGCCCGAGCCGAAAGTGCTTTTACGTTTTTGCCCGTATTTTTACGATAACGGTCGAGAAAGAACTGTGCTAACTGTCCGATATCTGACCTGCGATCGCGCAGTGGAGGTAGATGGATTGGGAAAACATTCAGTCGATAGTAAAGGTCTGACCGGAAACGGCCTTCGGCCACCTCGGTTGTTAAATTACGGTTTGTCGCCGCAACGACGCGCACGTTTACCTTGATTATTACGGAGCCACCAATCCGCTCAAATTCCTTTTCTTGCAGTACCCGCAATAACTTTACCTGGGCTTCCAGCGGCATTTCGCCGATTTCATCCAGGAACAGCGTGCCATTATGCGCCAGCTCGAATTTCCCGATACGCCTTTCCACCGCACCCGTGAAAGCACCTTTTTCATGACCGAAAAGCTCACTTTCGATCAAATTGGAAGGCATTGCTGCGCAGTTGACCTTAACCATCACCTTATTTTTGCGGGATGATGCATTGTGGATGGCCCGGGCAATCAGTTCTTTTCCGGTACCCGTTTCGCCTGTCAGCAGCACTGTTGAATTCGAATCAGCGACCATCCGCATCAGTTTATAAACCTGTTGCATTGCCTCACCGGTGCCGATGATTTCATCGAAATTATAGATCGTCCGCATCTGCTCTTTGAGGAGCTCATTTTCCGTTTCCAGTATCCGTTTGTAGGCAAGGATGCGCTCATTGGCCCTGATATTGGCACATGCTACGGAGATCTGCGCACAGATCCCCCTTACCAATTCAGGATTCACGTAGTCGCTTAACAACCACAGGGTGCCTATATCGGCATTGCCTACCCGCAAAGCGGTAGCATACGCATAGCTGAATCCCACCTCTTTCCACAGCTGTGCATAGGGATCATCCGGCTCCCGGGCGAGTTCTTCGTCTACGTTGAATACAACCACATCGTTGCTGTTTAATACTTGAATCGTGTATTTCTCGCGGATGTCCAATACGGCGTCCTTCCGCTCCTCGAATCGTGCCTTAGCCTGTTCGAAAAGCGATTCGTCCCACATGTAGTGCCGTAGGGTCACCCCATCGTCCTCCAACAGGTTGAGCATTGCCAGCTTCGTATTCAGCAGCTTCTGCAGCACCTTCGATATCGCAACCTCCAAGTCGGCTTTGGTGCGCACACCAGCGATATCATCGCAGAAGTCAAGCAGGAATTGCTGTTGTTCCTGTTTCTCCACGAGTGCATCGTTTGCCATGACATGGGCCATCGCTATAGACAGCTGCGAACAGACGCCTTTTAACAATCTTAGGTTGATATCCTCTATCGCCAACCATAAAGCACCCAGTTCCAGATTCCCGCTGCGAAGTGATACACCCACCATCTTCCGGAATCCACGCAGCTTCCAGTGAAGCAAATAATCGGCGGTAATACCATGCCCGATCTCAGAGTCGACATTGATCAGGATAGGGACCGTGCTCGCCAGCACCCGATCCTGCAGGCCATCCGAGATCGTAAACCGCACGGACCGTTCATCCATCATTTCATCTTGATCTGGTGAGTCCTCGTTGCCGATATAGAGACTCATTGTCTGACGGTCTTCGTTAATCCGATGGATAGCATACCCATGTACCGATTTCAGCCTGCTCAACGATTCCTTTACGGCTAATGCCAGGTCCAGGCGATTTCTGACGCCGGACAGGCTGTAGCCGATGTCGAGCAACGTAGAGTTGATTTCTTCCTTCTGGGCGATGACTTCATTGCGGAGGATGTTGGAAACCGCGTTGGAAATCTGCGGAGCAATTCCTTTCAGGATGCTTCGGAATGCGCGCGTAAAGCTATCTGTCCGATCGGAATAAACATGCCAGAAACCGATCGTCCGATCGTTGCGCTTCAAGGGAGTCATCAGGATTTCACGAATACCGCACTCGTAGTTCACACGCAAAAACGAGGGGCTCCCCGGATGCCCAATCACTTCCTCCAGTAGGAAAGAGACCGGGCCATCCGCGGCCATCACTGTCTGTATGAACGGCTCATCCAGGTTGAATCCGGTTTTGATCAGTTCGGGATAATCGGCATGATCCCTCAGCGGTGAAGACATCGGATCCAGTATGAACGGGGTGTAAATACCGTTTTCATCGTCAATAAGCGTTACGATTGAATGTATGTAATAAAAGAAACGCTTTATCCGCTTGGACAAAAGTGCCGTCAGATCTGATTTTTCACGGATTTGCGTAATATCCTCACTCAGTTGCAGAATGATCTGCCGCTCGCGTTGATAGTAATCACGATCAAACGTATTATCGTTTGCTTTTAAACTCGTTGTTTGGTTCATACTACCTGATCATCGGGGGCAATTGAAAACTCAAATTTACACGTTTCTGCATATTTTAAAAATTTAATAATGTGACTGTAAGCCTCCTACCAGTCTCGATCGATCATTTGAACAACTTGACTATTTTCAGAAAATCAGGAACAGCTAAGTATATAATTTATATTATTGTAACACTCGTGATGCTATAATAGCTCCGACCCCCGTTACCCGTTGCGAAGTGATTAGGACGTTTACCAAACAATAGGACAATGAAAATAGCTCATATCCATATCTTTAGCCTTCTCCTAGTATTCAGTAGTTGCCAGGGACAGGAAGCTGTCGAAAGCACCTGTGAACTGGATTTCTCGGTGGAGGAAATGTCCCAGGAACTTACCCTTGGCAATGTCAGGTTTGAAGATCCGTTGATGCGGAAAGCGGTTATCGAAAGCAATGCATCGCTGGGGTTGAATTCGGATACGCCAATAAAGTATATTGAGAAGATCATCGTAAGTCATCAGGTATTAAGCTCCACCAAAGACCTGCAATATTTCTTCAATCTCAAGACGTTGATCATAGATGATGCACAGATTTCTTGCATCAACCTTTCCAATAATATAAACCTGGAACAATTGCAGCTTCCAAACAACGAGCTTAAAACCATCGATCTTTCTCCCCTTACGAAACTGGAAGGTTTAAACCTGGAAGGTAACCGTTTTTCGGCAATCGATCTGACCAGCAACCCGTCGATCGAGCAGTTGGTATTAGGCAACAACCGGCTTACCGAAATTGACTTGAATGCCTTGGAATACCTGGAAGGTTTGGACGTTTCACATAACCAATTAGTCTCGCTGAATCTGGACAACAACGTTCATGTAAATCACCTGGAAGCCAACAACAACAAAATTGAGAAAATAGCTACCAAGCATTTAGCTGAATTAGCGCACATCAATCTTTTCGACAACAAACTGACGGAAGTTGACCTGAGTGAAAACCAGTACCTGTCTGACATCTTACTGGCCAACAATCAGATCCACTCCATCGCACTGCCAAACACCGATATTGATCAGCTTATTTTGGCCCACAATAAAATTGTGGATATTGTTCTTCCAGCGGAAATGACTTTCCGCACCTTCTGGTTGTATGAAAACCCACTGAGTGATAAAACTATCGGGTATCTGGATCAGATCGGAGGGGTCTCCATGGGAAACACATCGGATGATGAATAATGGATTGAAATGTATTTGCAGCACCTGCTTAATTGGGATAGCGACACTATTGCCCACCCTCCTGTTCGCGCAAAAAGAATTAAAAAACACCGATCGGGCGAGGTATGCGGATGTCGGCTACTTAAAACTGGGCTTCGGCGAAGTCAACCAGCAACTGCTGACGGAAAAACAGGTACAGAAGCTCAACCGCCGCATACAACAGATTCAAATGGATTATGGAACGGTAATTATAATGGTCTCACTCGTTGCTGAAGAGGTAAACGAATGGGAGAACGGCCAGCTGCGCGGACTGCCCAGGCATTACCGGGGAGAAGATCCACGTGTGGCAAGGAATCATGTCACCTTGCTGTTCGATGAGGAAAACGGCCGGAACTGGATGCTATACGGCAGCGATAATGCGCTTGATTTTACGGTCCACACCCAAACCTTGAGCCGCCTGTTTGCTTCTGCCTACCGAAACCGGAAAGCTTACCGCCCGACAATGCGGCTGCTAAAAAGAATCAACCGCATATATTCCGGATTGCCTGTACAACGCAAGCAAGCGCTGCTGCATCCCTCCCTATCCCCCGCCGAATGGGTCGATCTGGCCCGGGCCGAAATCGACTTTTCTCAAGATTTCGAATCGGCCACCCGACACCTTGAAGATGCGGTCTCGCTGGACACCACCCATGCAGATGCGTACATGCTTTTGGGTTATGCCCATCTCGAATTGGGCAACTGGAAAGCAGCAGCAGACGCCCTAGAAAGATCCTGGGCGCTGGAACCTGGTTTCGATACAGCCGTAGGCAATGTGGCCCTCTATTACCTGCTTCATGACGGCAGAGCAGTGGATAAATGGGTCGGCCGGATTCGTGAATTTGATGGAGAGTTTAAAGAGAAAATCCATGAGATGGCCCACTACGAAAACGGCGGGTCCTTTATCGGGAACGCTGCACGCAAAGTCCTCAGTAAACTTTTTCAGCGGGAAATACGGCAGAGCGAACTGGAGGAAATGCCGGAGGCCGAGGACAGAGTCCACTGATTGATGAATAAATTAATTGACAAGTGTGCGTGGTATTTTATACGCCACGGCATTCATATTCACTCCTGCACCGACAGCCGCAAATACGATTGTACTTCCTTTTTGCAGGGTTTGATTAATAAATTTCCCTTTGTACATCAGGTCAAATAACGTAGGTAATGTTGCGACAGAGCTATTTCCGAGCCACGAAATGGTCATTGGCATAATGTCCTGAGGACTGCTTTTAAGGTCATACAGTTCAAACAAATGCTTCAGGATTGCATCATCCATTTTTTCATTAGCCTGATGAATCAGTACTTTATTGATATCTGTTACTGACAAACCTGCGTTATCAAGGCACTCCTTAATGGTCTGTGGCACGGCCTTCAAAGCATACTCATATAACTTACGGCCATTCATTTTCAGGAACAGGTGATCGTGACCGTATTCGGGATTGGAAGACTTGTCCATGCGTAATACATAAGCCAGCTCAGTGGCGTAGGACTTAACTGTATGGGCCAATATACCCACGGGTTTGTCGCTTTCCATTGCTTCCAGGACAACAGCTCCAGCACCATCGGCGTAGATCATGCTGTCCCGATCATGCGGGTCGCAGATCCGGGACAATGTTTCCGCTCCGATGACCAATACCCGTTTGGCATTGCCAGAGCGGATATAAGTATCCGCCTGAATAAGACCTTGTAACCAGCCTGCGCAGCCAAAAGGTAAATCATAGGCTATGGTCGATGGGTTTGTGATATTTAAATGGTGTTTCACCCGTGATGCCAATGCCGGTACGAATTCGCTTCTGCGGTTATCTGCCTTTATATCGCCAAAATTATGTGCAACGATGATATAATCCAGCGTTTCTCCATCTATTCCTGCCGACTCCAGCGCTTCCTGCCCAGCAAAGCCCGCGATGTCAGAAGCCACCAGGTCATCCGTCACGTACCTTCTTTCCTGAATACCGGTAATCCGACCAAATTGCTGGATGATTTCGGCATTCATTTTTTCCAACCGGATGCCGCTCTGGTCATAAAAGACATGTTCCAGGAAGTCTTCATTTCGTATCGTTTGCGTGGGAATATAACTACCGCTTCCAACAATAACGGCATAAGTCTGATGATTCATAGCGTTCGTATTTATGGGGTTTATTCCTTTCCAAGGAGTTTTAGCATGTTTGCATGCAGGAGGAGGGCTTTCATAAATGTTTCCTGCTCATAATAAGGCAACCCGAATTCCTGGGTCGTCGATTTGACTATGGGTGCAATTTTGGGATAATGAACATGACAGATTCCTGTAAAGAGATGGTGTTCTATCTGAAAATTAAGTCCACCAATAAACCAGGACAATATACGGTTTTTCGGCGCAAAGTTAGTCGTATTACCTAATTCATGTACTGCCCAACTATCTTCCATCCGCCTCTTCCCCTCCGATTCGACAGGTGCCGCGAAGGCGGACGTTTCCATGATGTGCGATGGCTGGAAAACACAGGAAAGAAATAAGCCAGCCGTAAAATGCATGAGCATAAAACCTGCCAATATCAAGTACCACGGCATACCGGAAAATAAAATCGGTAAGACCAGGATATACGCGTAATAAAACAGCTTGTACATGGTAATGCGGAATACAGCCTGACCGAAAGAAACTCTCTGTTTGACCAAAAGGTCGTGATGCTTGTAGCGTACAACCTGTAGGTAGTCCTTTGCCGTCATCCAAAAAAGGGTCATGTTCATATAAAAAAACCAGGCATAAAGATATTGGTAACGATGGAACCAATACCAAGGCTGGCGTGGAGAAAAGCGCAGCAATTTAATGCTGCTGATGTCATCATCTAAACCTGCAATGTTGGTATAAGTATGATGTAACAGATTATGCTGGATTTTCCATGTTACCGAATAACCACCCACGATCTCCAGGATGTGCCCAATCAAACTGTTTACTTTCTTATTTGGTGAATAGGTTCCATGATTGGCATCGTGCATCACTGATGTTCCGATACCTACCATTCCCCACCCCATCAGGAACCAAAGTACGAAATACAGCCAGTAATTGCCAGACGCCTGCCCCGTTACCATCAGGACATAAGGCGCAACGTAAAGCAGCAGCATGAAGAAAGTCTTTATCCACATGGTAGTATTTGCATACGGAGAAATCTGATTTTTTTCAAAATAAGCTGAAACTTTCCCCGTTACAGCTTCGTAGAAGCTATTCGCGCCTCTGGATGCAAAACGTACGACAGGTAGCTTTTCGGCCTTCATCTGAACAACTTTTTAAATTTTGCAGATCGGATTATTTGCCCATTTAAAAAAACAAGCTTGCAAAAATATTGTTTAGCGAAAGTTAAATCGCTGTAACCTGCTTCCCCCGTGTTTGCAGGCGATGATACGTCCCGTCGATTTTGATCCGTTAAATTCAGTATTCCAGCATCTTCACATCTTTAAACATAAATAGATTGTCACTTATTCTAAGCGGTTTGCCGGAGGTTGTTGTTATATTTTTGAGAATTACCTCTTTGGTTTTTATGTAAGGAAATTTCTCCTGGTAAGATTCGTCTTTCATTTGCGGATTAAAATCGGTAAAAAGAGCGGGACCTTTATAACCTTCCGGATTGTTGGAATCGTCAATCTTCAAGTTTTCAATGGTAATGCGCTCGGGCATATAGCAAACATATCCAAAATCATGCAGACCGGTATAGTTTCCGCCAATGAGCGATGCACTGAACGGCTTTCCGGCGGCAGGTTGGAAAACGCAGTTTCGGATGATAAGCTCACCCTGCCACGTGCTACCATAGTCTGGTCGTAGGTTGATGATGTTTCTGCCGAGGATCGTGCTGTTCTCTACGGTAAAAATTCCGGTGCCGATGGCGTTGATTCCCATGTGGCCGAGCGTGGAATTACGAATGGTGGCATTGGCCACCCCTTGATGCGCATCAAAGCGGGATAACGTACATCCATCGTACAACAGATTCTTACCAAAATTGGATCCCATAATGCCCCAATAGGTGGCATCCTGGATGTCGTTCGTTTGAGTGCAGTTAATAAACGAAACATTGAGCGCACGATTAACTAAGAGGTCGTAAGTTCCCATAGACACCGGCCTACCTGCCGAGCCCACGGTGGTATAGGTTTTTCGTCCGGTAAGGACCGCATTTTTTACCGTCACGTAGGCGCAATTTCCGACATCAATGAATCCATTGTATGGTGCGCCGTGGTCGCCCTCACCAGTCACGTAGTGTACAAGTCCGTCCACACTTACATGAGACCGTCGTATGGCAATATTGCGGCTATAATACGTATATTTTGATTCTTCGTTATTGGCAATAGTGGTAAAAATCCCACCGGTAATCTTCAGCGGAGTTTCGTCAATCGGTAGCGCCGTGATATCAGTAATGTGGTCAAAATCCCAAATAATAGGCGCATTCATATCCACGTTGCCGTTTTTGTCCACCACAAAAATGTCAGTCTGTGGCGAGCCGTTGTTTTGGTTCGGACCAAAGCGGATATACTGTTTTACGTTGGTATCGACAACTGCAATAAGGCATGGGCCTGGAAGTGTTAGGTCAACATTTGCCTGGTTTTTTCTAAGTGAAGTGATTCCCTTCGGTTTAAAGGGCTGCATTCCGGAGCTCACCATAAAAACCGCTGCACCTCGACGCTCAACGTTGGTATCGTCAATGATAAAGGAAGTCTTTCCGAAATCCGTATCTGTTTTGATGATGGCGGTACGCGTTTTTCCGCCGATATAATAGCTGGCATTACCATCCGCTTTTACCGGTAATCCGTATATATTAGCAAATGCATGGGTGGCCGCTATGGCATCGATATCATCCGTTTTTCCATCTCCTTTCGCGCCGAAGTCGCTATACTGCACCCAACCGGTTACCTGGAATTTGCGTATACGTTTAGGCGGTACATTGAGGCGCAGGTGTCCATCTTCCTGTACATGTACCTGTATTTCCCCTTTACGAGTGGTGATTACTACATCATCTTGATCTTGCGCTTGACTGGCGATAGCAACCCCTATAAAGCAGCCTATGAATAGCAGGTATCTCATTGGTTCCCCCGTTTTAACGTGAAACCAAAACTAAGTAAATTATTTTTGTTTTACTTCGGGAGTAACTGGCAAACTTATCCAATTGTCATTCTTTCGGTTTACCCGTAGTTTCCCCCGACGCGGCTGAATATCTGTTTAGGTTGGGCCAAAAAGGGGCAAAATAGCAGCCTTCTATGGTGCCGTCATACACGAATGCTACGCGGGCGCCGCCATCCTCATCCTATGGATGATTAATCATCGAAAATCAGATGGGGGTTTCCCCGCGAAGGATTTGAATTCACGAATAAAATGGGATTGGTCATAATATCCCGCATTTAATGCGATTTCAGTAAGATTTTTGCTCGGTGTGGATGCACGGAGAACGTTTCTGAACCGCGTGAGGTTGGCATACTGCTTGGGGGTGGTGCCGACCTTTTTTCTAAATCGTTTTTCAAATACATCCCGGCTTACGTTCAACTCGTCGGCAAGCGATTTGATGGAAATAAGTCCATTTCGGTGATTGATCAAATGAATGGCCTTCATGATGAGGTCGTCCATCAACAGCGGATTCAGCGCCGTTTTCAAAAAAGCTTCCATGATGTCAACCATATCCTTATGGGAATCCGCTTCTTTCAACTGCTGGCCCAGCTGGTTAATCTTTTTCGCGTTGAACATAGACTCCAGTGGAACAATTTGCTCAGCCATAGCGTTAACAGGTCCTTTAAGTACAGTAGCTGCGGAAGCCTCCTTAAAAATGACCAACAGAAGTACGGTGTTTTTGGAAAAGGTGAATTGACGGGCCGTTTTAGCGATACCGTAGGCTACCGCTTTTGGCAAGTCCATTTTAACACCGTCTTTTCCGGTTATGCTTATGTTTCCACGGACAATGTAGTCAATCGCAATTGACGTACTTGGGAGTATTTCTAACTCCATTCCATTCTCGCATTCGATAACGATGAATTCCTTAATAAAAGCACTTAAGGCATCACAAGGCGCAAATCTGTATTCCGCCCGTTTATTTTGTTTAAGGTCCCGGTCAAAAAAGCTGAAATCCGACTTATTCATGGCCCTGATTTGGAACTATGTTCAGGTAAATGAACAAAAAAGAAGCCAATTAAAAAATTAAAATTGTAAAAAAGCATAACATCGATTGTCGTATGGGTGTTCTATTTATTGGTGCGGGAGGGGCCATACGGTCTTGTTATCCAGAAAAATGAACAAAAACATAAGTCAATGAATTTATACAATTATCCCATTTCCATCGGCAATAGTTTTGCATAACAAATCGAGTGTAACGAGTTCATTTATGCCATGGAAAATTTACACTCATAAATAATTTAATCAGATGAAAAAAGTAGTTTTAATTACAGGCGCTTCTTCGGGGATGGGAAAAGCAACCGCCATGCTTCTGGCGGAGCAAGGTTATCAAGTCTATGGTGCAGCACGGAACATTAAAAGGGCGACGGCATTGGCGGCTGCAGGGGTTAACTGTATCACCTTGGATATTACAAACGAAGCGTCCCTCCAGGCGGCGGTGCAGAAGATCCAACAAGAGGAAGGGCGAATCGACATCTTAATCAACAATGCGGGATTTGGCCTCTACGGTGCGGTGGAAGATGTCAATATGGATGCGGCCAGGTATCAACTGGAGGTCAATCTATTGGGAATGGCAAGGTTAATACAATTGGTGGTTCCCTATATGAGGAAGCAAAAAAGCGGGAAAATCATCAACATCAGTTCCATTGGGGGCCGAGTGGTTGGCCCCTTTGGGGCCTGGTACCACGTAAGCAAATTCGGGGTTGAGGCATTGAGTGATGCACTGAGACTGGAATTGAATCCTTTTGGCATTGATGTGATCACCATCCAACCCGGTGGCATAAAAACGGAATGGAGTGGAATTGCGATGGATAACCTAAATAAAACGTCGGGATATGGTGCTTACGGGGAGATGGTGGCCAAAGTGATCGAAAGCAACAACAAGCTTTCAACCGAGTATTCAAATCCGGCTGTCATTGCCAACCTCATTTTGAAGGCCATACAGGCAAAGAGACCCAAAACCAGGTATCATGCTGGATATATGTCAAGTATGCTATTGTTTCTCAAAAAAGTAGTTCCGGATCGCATATTGGACAAGATGATGTTGAGTCAGCTCAAAAAATAACGGTAAGTCTAATTTAATGAAATTCAGAGATCTAGTCGATTTTGTATTCGACAGATAACTAACAAAATCTAACAAAACCATGGTTTTCCGTGATTTCCGGAAACGCATATTCAATCACAACAATGAGAAATCTATGCTTACAGCATTGTTTGGAGCGGGACTGCTTTATTCTTTGGTACCAGACATAGAGATAACGGGCGACCGGAATTGATGGTATGTCTCGAATATGAAGCGCAGGTGGAGGTGTTCAGCGATTCGTCAAACCCCATGGTTCATGTAAATAACGATTTACGTGCATAGGTTACGGTTGTTTATCCAAAAAACGGGCAGCCTGCTTTCCTTTGAACAGTTCACCCTTTTTAAGGTCAATTACCCAAGGCTTAAGATCAATTACCCTCGCATCCGAGCCGATCTCCTTTAGCAACAAAAAGGATTCGGGATGGCCGATTTCGTAATCAGCCGGATCGGCATAGAGCCCCTCTGTCTGCGCCAGAGGGGCATTCCGAAACAGATATCTTGCGTTCTTTGTTTCGGTATAAAAACGGGAAATATGCGACGACTTTTTTGTGGTATCACTTTGCGAAACGATGCCATTGTAGGACCCATCGGAATTTTGCTCTAGAAAAAAATAAGGCTGTCCCTGATCGCTGAAATCTGAGCTGTAGCGCAAGAGCTCTTTTGGATGATCCAGATTGGAGATATTAAAACAGAAAACCCCATAGCTGACCGCGATGCCCAGCAAATAATTATCCTCATCAAAAAACTGGAGGCCGTTTATCTGCCCGCTGATTGCATCCTCTCTGTATTCCACACCCAGCCCCGGTTGTATAGCGGGTGAAATGGTTTCTTTTTCCAAATCGATCAAGAATAACCGATAACGCTCCTCTACAAAGAAAAATGGATGTTCTTTTAGCGTTATCAGCGTGACATTGGAAATTTCCAGATCTTCACTTTTCGGTGCGACAATATTCCGGCAATATACCTGATACTGATTACAACTGTCTCCTTCATAAATACTAAGCGTAAGCGGGCCATATTTTCCGGTTTCCAATAGTAACCGCTCAACCCTATAGCGCTTTCCGGCGTGGTCAAACTCCTTTTCTACAGCAACATTGATTGTCTCTTTTCCTAATAACCAATTATGGTATTTGATGTCCCCAAAACGTAAATAAGACAGGGGAACTACGCCCGGACGCCCCCCCACATCCCCTCGGCTATATAACATAATATCCATCCAACGGGTACCATTTACTATGGTAACCACATCTTCAAGCACACTCCACTTTTCGGAGTGCCAATGATCTGGCTCAAAAATGCATTTATATCTTCCATCCGCCTGTTGCGCATAAATGCCATATATGCAGTCTCCTCTACCATTGCACCAGCCGAAACTTACAATCAGATCATCCAATCCGTCAAAATTGAGGTCTATTTTTTTGGCGATTCGACCGGTAAGCTTACTGCTATCCTTTTCGGGAATAAGAAAAACGGAATCATCGGGCGTTATCTCCACCCTATATTCCAAACAGTCATGCTGATCGGGAATGCCCTGCTGCGCATCAGCCGGCAGGCTACTGCAAATAGCAAGACCAGTTAGTGTCATCATTAACCGAATACTAATACCATGATCTCCCATTACTTTCCAAGCTTACATACAGGTTTGAGCGTACCAAAAGTAATCCCCAGCCGAATGATATCAAAATCTACAAAGCAAAATGGCGGTTTTCGGGGATAAGCGCAACACGCTGTTTTGAAGAAATTTGTAGCAGCGTTAATTACCGCTCTATTGGATATTTTGGCCTATGACAAAATTTATGGTTTTACTTTGTACGATCCTCACCAGCAGCGCCTGTGCACAGCACTTCATCATCCGAATCCTTCCGCAGTATAAAACGGCTAGTCTGTTTACCAAACAGGGTTACGCCGTCGTGACGGATACCTATAACACGTGTGTAGAGTTTGGGCCTGGCGTACCGATAACGAATGCTAAAATAGTTTGTCAGCGGCTGGTCTTCTTCTTTTTGTCTGTGAGTTCTGTGGGCGTCATTCCAAATGATTGCTTAAAAGCATAGGAAAAATGTGACAGGTTCTCAAAGCCCAAGTCAAGATATATGTCAGACGATTTTTGATTTTTTTTGTCAATGAGAAAATAGGCTTCTTTCAGTCTTTTCTGAATTAACCAATGATTAGGAGTATCGTTGAAAATAGTTTTGAAGTCCCGTTTGAAAGAAGATAAACTCCGCCCGGTCAAATATGCAAATCGGTTAAGGCTGACATTGAATTTGAAATTACGGTCCATAAATTCTTCTAAATCTATTTTCCCGGGCTTTCTAAATTCAAATAAAAATGCTGCAAGCTCAGGCTGGTTTTTAAGCAGTATAATTAAAAGCTCTTCATATTTTAAATCTTCAAATACTTCATCCAGTCGCATCACGCCTTTATAGTAAGGTTTTATGGACTGAATAAAACTTTCTATCAATTCCGATTTTTGAATTTTGATAAAAGTATCTGTTGATGTAGCATGTATTTGTTTTGATTCGTACTTTTTCTGAATTTTTTGCAAAAAGGGTTCATCAAAGCAAAAAAGTATGGGTTCGAATCCATCTTTACTTTCCAACAGCTCATATTTTACCAATCTGTTTTTTCTGGCAATGCAAGCATCTCCTGCTTTGAAAGTATAGCTTTTGTTTCCGTCAAAAACCCGGATGGCCCCTTTGGCAAGATATATGAAAACATGGTCCGGGATGAATTGTTCATTCAAGATGTTTGTCCTGGTATCGTCTGCTATAGTTCTCATTTCAATAACTATATTTGAGTGGATGCCTTAAATAAATCAACATCAAAGGTATCAAAAGGAAAGGGATCTCAATCAATGCAAATTTATAGTTTCCCGCTTTTAAAGCTAAGGTCATCATTAATAACAGAAATATTGCCCGTAAAACATTCCTATAAAAAATGTTTTTGGAAACAAGATTAAAATTGCTGAAAGTAAAGAGCAGATACCAAAGATCATACGAATGGTATTGGTAATTCCAAGCGAAGTCATCGTCTGTAAATATTCCGCCGAAGGTTTGCTAAAAGCTCGAGAACCGTGGCTTATGCCAAAGTAAACAGTTACCACAATGAGCAAGGCACTAATTATTTTTATCAACATTGTTGATTTATGTTGATTAAGTTAAATTTTAACATTGAATTTACCGATGCCAAAATGGTTTCTTCCTGCGAAGCAATAGGTTTCCAGCCTAAAACGTTTTTTGCTTTGACATTGCTCACATTACGATTTATATCCATGAACATGGCAGCTTGCTTTGCTTGTTCATTAAAAAGAGCGCCCAGTTTTATCGCAAAAGTCGGGATTGCTTTGGTGGAAATTTTTTCCGCTGCTTCAGGCCTTGTCTTTTTTATAAATGCTGCGATCTCAGGCATAGAAATTTTTCCATCTGCTGATGCTATAAATCGTTGGCCGTTCGCCGCCGGGTTTTCCATGGCCCGGATATGCAAATCTGCTACGTCACGCACATCTACAATATTTAACGGAATTGGCGGAACAGCTTTCCAGGTCCCATCAAGCATATGTTTCAAAATATCAAAGCTGCCAGAGACATGTTCATTTAAAGAAGGACCAAGAATTGCGACAGGATTAATAGTTGCAAATTCTAAATTACCACCTTCTTTTTTGATGAATTCCCAGGCGGCACGTTCCGCCAATAATTTTGATTTTTCATAAATTGATAAGCCTTTTAAATTAGGGGCAGTCCAATCGGCTTCGGTGGTTTCTCTGCTCTTATCTGTTTGGCTAAAGCCTACCGCCCCAAAATTTGAAGTCATTACCACACGTTTAATACCGGCATTTCGGGCAAACTTCAAAATTCTGATTATGCCTTCCAATGCCGGTCGTATGGCTTCATTTTCATCTTTTGGTATTTCAAAAAATACCGGTGACGCCACACTTAAAACATATTTACAATCTTTCATTGCCGCTGCCCAATTATCATCTTTTGTCAATTCTGCTTCTATGAATGAAAGATTGCCAAACGATGTGATGCCATTTGCTTTTAATGCCTCTATTACTTTGTTTCTGCTTTCTAAGGACCGTAATGTCGTTCTGACATTATACCCTTTTTGCAAAAGCTGAGCGATGCAATGTCCACCTACGAAACCCGAACCGCCCGTTACTAAAATCAATTTGTCTGTATTTACCATTTTGTAATTATTTAAGACTCAAAGGTCGTCACAAAATAATTTACCCGTTATGGTATAAGGTCCAAAGTTGTTTTGTTGAAAAGTTCAAAATAGGAGGCGATTATCTGGAAACACATCCGTTACGCAATCACTAGACCAGACGATTACTTGGTGAATTTACAATATACTTGAACCGCAAGAGTATTTTAATGCTGTTTCAATTAAACGATTGTCTAAACTCCAAAGGAGAAACATCTGTCTTTGTCTTGAAAAGTTTGCTGAACGATTGAGGATGCTCAAAGCCTAATTCGTATGCAATTTCGCTTACCGATAAGTCTGTGGCTGATAGTTTTTCTTTAGCCTTTTCAATAAGTTTTTCGTGAATGTGTTGCTGTGCTGACAAGCCTGTATTTTGCTTGAGCAAATCGGAAAAATACTTACTTGACAAATTTAATTGTTTAGCAAAATAGCCGACTGTTGGCAAACCATTTTCTGCAATTTCAGTTTCAAAATATTGATACATTAGTTTTTCAAACTTACTCAGCAAGGTGTTATCGTTTGGCTTTCTCACCACAAATTGCCTATTGTAATACCTGTTACTATAGGTAAGCAATAAGTCTAAATTAGCAATAACTACATCTTGACTGAATTTATCAATGGGCAAATGATATTCAGTATAGATTTGTTGAAAGATTTGTTCGATTACTTTTTCTTCATCTTCTGATAAAATTAACGCTTCGCTAACTCCATACTCAAAAAAGCCATAGTCTTTTATTTTTTTTCCTAAATCGTAACCTCGCAAAAAATCAGGATGTATGCTGATAGTCCAACCCGATGTGGGAAACAAGATACCTTGCTCTGCGATGCTCACTTGTTTTGGAGCAAAATACGACATCACTCCTTCATCAAAATCGTATATCGTTTGTCCGTATTGAAGTTTATTAGGGCAGTCCTTTTTTAATACAATTTGGTAATAGTCAAATATCAATTTTGTTTTCTCCGCCAATTCTGTTTGAGGTATTTCTTCAAATCTTGCTATGCTGAACAAAGGATGCTTGGGCTTGTTTAACCTCATCAACTGATGGCTTTGAGCAATAGATTTTATGTGAACTGTTTCCATATTTTATTTCTTTATTATCGTTTTCTTTTCTGCTTTGCAAGCATACTTGCGATCAATCTTGGCGGAAAAAGGGGCGATAACGCGGCAGATATTCTATTTTTAAATCCTGATACATGGGCACGCTTATTTTTAGAAAATGCCGACACCAATTCTTCGGCTACCTGCTCTGGTGTTTGGGTGCTGCTGCTTTTTGATGTTGCTTTCCCAAAATCATTATTATTGGCTTTTGTTTTCATAAAATTTGAGCTTGTAAGCCCTGGGCTAAACAACATTACGTTTACGCCATAAGGTTTACATTCCTCTGCTATCGAATAGGTAAAGGCTTTTACAAAATGCTTTGAACCTGCATACACGGCCATATACGGACTGGGTATAAATGCTATCATAGAAGCTACATTGATAATGGACCCTTTTTTGTTCTTTATCATATCCTGCAAAAATAAATAGGTTAAGGCTACTAAACTCATATCATTAAGTTGAATTATCTCTAACTCGGTTGATAAGTTATTTTGGCTAAACTCTCCACTCGAGCCTATTCCTGCATTATTGATTAACACATCTACCTGAATATTTCGTCTTTGACATTCATCAAAAACAGCTTGCGGTTCTTCTGTCTTGCTTAAATCGGCAACTATATATTGAGCTTCTATTTTATAGCTTGACATTAGTTCGCTACAAAGTGCTTTCAATTTTCCCTCATTTCGGGCTACTAAAAGCAAGTTGTGATTTATTGAGGCAAATTTATATGCAATAGCTTCGCCTATACCTCCTGATGCACCTGTTATTAATGTTACTTTCATCGTTTTTATTATTAAAGTTTGATGATGCAAAGGACTATAAAAATCAGTTGCCGTAAGTAGCTAAAAGTCGGAAGATTGTAGGCGAATAGCCGGATTAGCTGAAAGCGTTCCAAAATTCCAATGGGATGTGTCCAACCTTACTTTAGTCTTGGATTTAATATATTGTAAAGTTAGTCAATGCTATTCGGATGAGCTTTATTGGATGGCTCAATTAACACTACGAAGGCTCATCAAGATGGTGCGTATATCGCAATCTCTTCCTTTTCCTCATTCGTTTTGCAAACTGTTCCTCCTCGTAATCCTCGCCTTGTGTGCATCAGCAAAGAGGGCGAGGTATCCTCATTTGATATCTTTTACAAGCTTCGATTTTGCGCAGTCTCGCTTATGGTCTCGTTGCACTGAAAATCTTCGCTTCCCTATTCCTAAACGTATAGCAAATACACGAAATGAACGGGTTTAAACCTTATACTTGTGCAGTTTATAGTACTTTCAGGATGGCGGTTGATCAGCTGGTATATATAAATAACAATCTCGCTTTAGGACGAATACTTATGGTCGGGTTATATGTGTTTTCGGAATAAAAAAATAGCGCATTTGTTGTCGCGAATAGCGTTTTGCGACAAATTCCTGTCGCGAAAATTGATTTTGCGACAGAAAACAACTATTATTATCGTAAAACTGTCGCGAATACCTTATGAATCACAAGGGTTTCGCGTCAGATCAAGTCTTAACTTTTACAGATTAATGATTTCAATCAATTTAGTTAGCTGGGTGTCGTCACCGTCCAGGACTTGCTTTTCATCCGTTGGAATAACAATATCGGCCGGGATTATAAATTTTCAGAAAACAAAAGGTAGCGTACCTATTGTTACGAACAATGTTTTGCAACAGGAAACAAGTATTATTGTCCTGCAATAGTTATTTCAGATAGTGGCCACGAAGTGACTGGATTTCAAGGATCACTACGGTATGATCATTGTAAACTTCATAAACTATGCGATGTTCACGATTGATCCGCCTTGACCACGAACCGGACAGTTGGTGTTTCAAGGGTTCAGGTTTACCAATTCCCTCAAATGGGTTTTCTATAATGGCGAGGATAAGTTGTTGTATTTTCTATTGAATGGCTTTGTTTCCAGACTTTTTCCAGTAGTTCAAATCTTCAACTGCCTGCAGAGTATAGATTACTTCCATAAGTCTTCTAGGGCAATTTTAACTCCCTTGCCATTTTTGACATCTTCCCGTCCGTCGAGAATTTTCTTGACAAACTCCGGATCATACGGACTTTCTGAAGCATTAGTTTCAAAATCCATCTTCAATGCCTTAGCAAAAGCTTTAATAGCCTCCAGCTGTGTTTTGTTCTTTGGACGAATAAGTATGGTATCCATAATACAAAAATACTAAATTTTGTATAGAAAAAATTGTTAGTGCTTAATGTGAAGTCACATGTGTGATCATTTTCAAACAATTGGACAAGAGTACCAGTTAACGGCTCACTGTTTTTTCTTTATTCCATTGTAATGCAACTGGGTTAATCCTGTGTCAAATGTTTCCACCTGCGCGAATTCGAGTTGTTGTTCCGGTCGCCCATCTTTAAATAGCCTTGTGCCTTCGCCCAACAAAATCGGTATGACCGAAATGATAAATTCGTCGATGAGGTCGTGCTTCAATAATTCATTGATTACTTTCGCTCCACCATCACAATAAATGTTTTTTCCATCTTCAGACTTCAATCTTTTGACCAAATCAGGCAGACTTCCGGTGAAAAAGGTTGTCCTATGTCGGCTTCCCTAAATTAAGACTGCGTAATTTTACAAAATTCTCATCAAATTAACCTAAACCTAAATGCCCTGACACGCCTGTTTATCGCCTTCAAAAGCCGAAAGAGCAGCATATTCCGTTGGCGACATATTACCCAGGCTGTCGTGCGGTCTGTGATTGTTGTAGTCATCCATCCATTGCCAGGTAACTTCCCTCACGTCATCCAGGGTGTCAAACAGGTAACAGTCCAGCACATTATCACGGTAGGTTCCATTCAATCTTTCCACAAAACCGTTCTGCGTAGGCTTGCCGGGCTGGATGTAGATAAACTCAATGCCGTTGACCAGGCTCCATTCCGTTAAAAGCTGGGATATGAACTCCGGGCCGTTGTCCTTCCTGATTTTCCCGGGCTTCCCTCTGCGTTTGATCAGGTGGTTCAATACCCAGACGACCCGGGAACTGCGCAGGGAATAGTCCACTTCGATATGCAGCGCTTCCCTATTGAAATCATCCATTACGTTGAAAGAACGGAACCCTCGGCCATTGCTCAGCGCATCGCTCATGAAATCCATCGACCAGGTGTCGTTGGGCGATATGGGTTTGACAAGCGGCTGCTTTATCCTTTGCGGCAACCGCCGCTTTGCTTTCCTTCTGATGTGCAGCCCGATAAGCTTATACACCCGGTGGACGCGCTTGTGGTTCCAGCAATGGCCCTCCCGGCGTAATCTCCTGAACGCTTTCCAGAAACCCTCCCGCGGGAAGTCCTCCGCTTTCTGACGTAGAGCTGATTCCACATCGCTGTCGTCACGTATACTGTTATAATAGTAACACGTCTTGCTCAATCCCAACACCCGGCACGCCCTGCTGATGCCTTTTCCTGACTCCCTCAATTCCTGGGCAATCTGCTTTTTCTGGCAGGGCTTCAAAGCTTTTTTGCAATCACCTCCCTGCCCGCCTCTAAATCCAATGCAAGCTCCGCGTACATCCGCTTAAGCTTTTGTTTAGGCAAGCTCACAAAAGCTATAAAACGACAAAACCCCGCTGTTGCGGGGCTTTATTTTTCTTTGGCGGAGAGTTGGGGATTGACTGCGTTCCACGGGGCCCGCACTTTAGGCTGCATCCTTCTTCGAATCGAACCCGGCCAACCCTTCTGTTCGGACGTCTTCCAACGCAAAAAATCCCTCATCTTTCGATGAAGGATTTTTCCGCGGGGCACGTGGGTCTCTATTAGAACACTTTGAAGGTGTTTTGAAGATTGTGGAGAAGGTGGTCAGAAATTCCGAAAACAGAGGTAAAGCATGGTGACGAATCCATCGTCGCTACGCCATTTTCCAGGGGTTCTCAATATGGTGCGTCCAACCAATGAATGATATTCATAAGAAACTGGGCATTCTGGGTTGCGTCAGGATGGTTCATGCCCCGTTTGACGCTTTTAATTCCCTCCAATTGGGCGGTAAATGGTGCCCCATCAGCGAACAGAAATACTTTTCCACGTCCGAACTGCAGGATAGCGCCATTGGCTAAACCTGTGCCCGTGATTTTCGGAACAGAGGCAGCAATAGGATGATATATTTCGGACACCTCCGACGGAAGGAATACTTCATAGTCTTCACCCAGTGCTGAAACAATGATGGCCTCGGGTGGGGGGAAAAAGCCAGCTCCTCCCCAACAGCGGATACTGTCTATTTCAAAACCTTTGACATCCGTGATCGGATTGGCAGTGAGGTTGCCTCGCGAACGGGAGAATATCTCTGGTTGGCCGTCTTTTCGCTGAGCAGATCCGTTTATCAAGTTGAACCCAAAGCGTGCAGCAAGATTACTGACCGAACCTGCGGAGGGCATGTGGTCGGTGATGAGGAAAAGGGCTCCCCCGTGTTGATGCACCCATTGGTATAGCGTTTCGACCTCTTCATCTGTATAAACGTTTCCCGTCGGCAGATTCCAGTTCTCCATATCGTATAGCGCATTCACGGTGACGAATATCCTGGCATTTAACAGGTGTTCCATCGTGATGGTTTCGCGTTGTGTCGCCAAGCGGTAGCCGTCTGCTTCAAGTACATGGGCAAATGCAGCGTATTGCCCCTGGAGACTCAGGGGATTGTTATGCCCCTCGTCATACAGGACAACTGGTCCTTTCCCTTCGCTGTAACGGGGGCTCATGATCTCATAGTGGAAATTCGGGTCGGCCACGCTTTGGGCATAAAGATGGGCAGTCGGCAAAAGTAGCCAGGCCAATAGGCTCGCTTGAAATATTCGCTTATTCATGTTCCTCCTTTTTCCAATTGTCTGACTCGAAGCAGATAAGATTTTTGACGATGCCGTTTTCGATGACGAATGTCAATGGGAAGGATACCTCCTCATTAAAGAAATCCGTGGGGGAATATGCCTCAAACAAAACGGTCTTGCCATCCCAAAGTTGCCTGATGGCGAGTTTATCGTCCTGAATCGACACTTGGATTGCCATGGTGCTGTCTTTTTGGAATCGGTAGCGGCCTAGGAGTGGCGTAAGCTGTTCCACACTAAGCTCGACGTATCGGGTGGGATTGTAGGGAACCTTTTCCAAGATTATCCGGTCGAGGATCTTTGCTTTTTCGATTTTCCCTCCGGTTCCCTCGATAAAAGTAATTTGATAGGCCTCAGCGTGTGATTGAAAGGAGAGTGATCCCGTGCGGTGTAGCGGGTAGATCCGTCCATCCCATGTCTGCTGAGCTACGAATTGGCCGTCCTGATCAAAAAATCGAATATATGCAATCCGGTTTGGGAAGCGGTAATACCCAATGAAGTCATCCAAAGATGCGCTATCGATTTGATACGGAATCATGGTTGAGGAGGAACTCACTTGTTCCAGTTCTACTGTGGAGCTGCTAAACATTACGAATCCCATGGCTAAAAGTACCCATGTCCCTTTAGGCCTTTGCTTTACTGTTTTTGCTGTCATCATCATTGTGTTTTTGTTTTGATGATGCAATAATCAGCATAGGATCCATGAAAACCGTTCGGTTGGATACAAGTGGACGGATTTGACTGCTTTTTATCGGAAAAATTGCTTAAGTGCCGGATTGTTCAAAGTAAGCCTTTGGCGTCATGCCCGTTATTTTTTTAAATGCTGTATAGAAAGTGGTTTTAGAATTAAATCCGGCGTATATTGCAACTGCGACGATATCCTTGTTCTGGAATTCCGGGGTCACCAATAGTCGTTTGGCTTCTTCTACCCGCAGTTCATTAATATACTGGTAGAAATTTTTGCCGAAACCTTGGTTGAGGACAAATGATAACTCGTGGGTGCCGATACCGACCTTTTCGGATAATAAAGGCAAATTGAGCAGGGGATCGAGATAGAGTTTTTCTCCCATAACGACCTGCTGCACATTTTCTCCAAGTATTTGAACCTGATCTTCGGTTAAACGAGTATAACGTTTGTTGGAAACGGTTATCGCTTCGATGATTTCCGGTAATTGGGCTTGGCTTATGGGATATATAACCTGTTGGTTGATGGAATAGTAAGCAACAAATAAGGTAAGCGCAAAATACCCGAAAGGAACAATCTCTGCAATCAACGGATAGGTTTTGCCAAGTATCCAAAGGGCAGTCATCCCCAATACGGCGTACATAACCAATCGTACCCACGCCAGATTGACACGTTCGATGCTAGCTGAAAACCGTTCAATTTGGCGTTGGTGGCGCTGCAATAATAGGAAGGAAAGCGTCCAGTATAAAATAGCTTGTCCGAGGAATAAGTGCCGAACGATCCACACCCCCCATTCCGGAAGGTGGAAAGGAATTCGGGCGTCGCTGTATGCGTTGGGAAATGAGACGAATGCAGCATACAAGCAAAACAAGAAAAAAGGGATGAAATGCCAAAAGAGGGGACGGGATGGAGCCGTCGGATTGACAAAGTACGTTAATGCAAGAAAAAAGCAGGGGAATGTAGCCCAACGCGGGAGTTCCAATAGTGGAATGAGCCAAAGCCACGGATGCTTTGTTGCCGGCGCAGCTTCTATCAGCAATTGGATAAATATGGCCGCTACGCAGAGGAAGAATAATCCCAACCACCTGTTCGCTAACTTATTGGCATGAGTTACATTGGTTAGCAGGAGAAAACCTAGCAAGGTCATCGATCCCGCCGATAATGTATACCACAAAAATGATGTGTCCATCGTCCATGTGTTTATAGTTGTATTGTTCGTGTAAAAGTATGAAATACGATGCACAACAAGTTGATTTCACGTGTTCACTTGGATACATTCGTACTTTGCAGGTTTGATTCCAACCGAGATTGTTGCCGGATTACCTCACTTCGTTCGGTGATCTCTGTTGGGGGGCGTCAAAGAAAATAAAGCCATTCGCTTCGCTTATTATTTTGTTGTTTTTCTGGGCTTGATTGAGCAAGGGATTGGTTCAGCCGCTTTTGGCCCCGCCAACTCCCTGAACCTTCTGGAATCAAACCCGGCCAACCCTCCATTCGAATCCTATCCACTTTAAACAAGAAAATCCTCCATCTTTCGATGAAGGATTTTTTGTTGCGGAGAGTGAGGGATTCGAACCCCCGGTCCTGTTACAGACAACGGTTTTCAAGACCGCCGCATTCGACCACTCTGCCAACTCTCCGGCGCAAAAGTACAAACTCTGCGATATATTGCAAATTCAATTATACCTTTTTTTTTCATTCCCTGCCGCTGAAATCGCCAACTACGTGAAGGACACGGCAATAAATTGAAAGGGCAGCAATCAACTGCAAATTATCTGTAGAATAAAAAACCTTCCGATCGTTCATGACCGGAAGGCTCCCATTCGTACGCCAATCAGGATTCGAACCTGAGACCGACGGTTTAGAAAACCGTTGCTCTATCCAGCTGAGCTATTGGCGCTCCCTTAAATCGTTGCAAAAATAGCTAAACTTGCCTGAATTGCAAAAACAATCCATCCATTTTGTGGTTACCTATTGAAAACATCATGAGAGGTTTTCTATTTATTCTGGCTTTAATCCTGCTTGTCATTTGGGGCATCGGCATCTTTTGGTATGCGCTGAAGGGTCTATTCAATATCCTGATTATATTGGCCGCTATATCGTTCATTATGGCCATCTTCAGCAAGTCCAAAAGCGCTTAGCTCAAGCTTGTGCCGTAGGGCCGCCAAAGTTCATTGGAAACGGTGGATCGTCCTGTGTATTGATGCTGCCGTTTGCTGCCTCGAATTTTGCGATGTTGTCATTCAATGCGCCCAACAGTCTCTTCGCATGCTCGGGCGTCAGGATAATCCTTGATTTTACCTTGGCCTTCGGAATACCGGGCATCACGCGTATAAAATCAAGTACAAATTCCGTATTGGAGTGGGTGATGATCGCGAGGTTGGAGTAGACTCCTTCCGCGACATCCTCCGCCAGCTCTATATTCAGTTGGTTTTCATTTTTTTCTGCCATCGTGTTTTATATTTAACCGGAAATTATACGATTACTGTGGAAACGATCTGAAATCCTGTCCCGATTTAATCGACAATAAAGCCTCATAAATCAAACGAATCACGTTATCCACATCTTCTTTATGAATCATCTCTACGGTGGTATGCATGTAACGCAGCGGCAGTGAGATCAAAACCGACGGAACCCCCTCATTCGAATAGGCAAATGCGTCGGTATCCGTGCCAGTCCATCGCGACGATGCTTGCCGCTGGAAAGGGATTCCTTTTTTCACAGCCGTGTCGATCAATAGCTTATTGAAATTGATCTGTACAGACGGAGCATAGGAAACGACCGGACCTTTGCCGCAAGCCAAATCACCTTGCGTGACTTTATTGATCATCGGCGTTTGCGTATCGTGTGTGACGTCTGTTATGATGGCTAGATCGGGTTTTATCCGGTGTGCAATCATTTCCGCCCCGCGCAAACCGATTTCTTCCTGCACAGAGTTAACAATATACAGCCCGAAAGGCAATTTTTTCTTGTTCTCTTTAAGCAAACGTGCCACCTCGGCAATCATAAAGCCTCCCGCCCGGTTATCGAGCGCACGCCCCACGTAGTAGCGGTTGTTCAGCACCGTAAACTGGTCCTCATAGGTAACCACACACCCCACATGTATACCCAGTGCCTCCACTTCCTCTTTGCTGGTGCAGCCGCAATCCAGAAAGATATTTTTTAGTGTCGGGCTCTCTTCCTTCTCTCCCGAACGTGTGTGGATTGCCGGCCATCCGAAGACCGCCTTGACGATTCCTTTTTCCGTATGAATATCTACCCGCTTGGAAGGTGCAATCTGATGGTCGGAGCCGCCGTTACGGATCACATAGATCAATCCATCTTTGGTGATGTAATTCACAAACCAAGAAATTTCGTCGGCATGTGCCTCGATCACTACTTTGTATTCCGCATTGGGGTTGATGACGGCTACAGCAGTTCCATAGGCATCGGTAAACGTTTCGTCCACATAAGGTTTTAGGTAATCCAGCCACAGGCGCTGGCCCTCCCATTCAAAACCAGTGGGCGAAGGATTATTGATATACTCCTCAAAAAAACGAAGAGATTTGGATGTTACGACAGGAATATGTTGTTTTTCTTCTTTTTTTGCTTTAGCCATGTTAAATTTGAATAAATGGAAGTGAACAAATCAGCTGCGGACAAATTTAGGAAATAAATGAAGAAAGTTCTGTTCAAGTTACTCGTCAAAGTCAATAACCGGCTGCTGCCGAAATATTCGGGTAAGGATCCCGCTACGCTGACCAAAAGCCAGCAAGCAATTTTGGGGTTCCGGTATTGGGTGCTCATTCATTCACTTTGAGTAGCGCGCGGATCCACTGGCTTTTACTTCAACACTTCCCGGGCAATCACCAGTTTCTGTATTTCGGAAGTCCCCTCCCCGATGGTGCATAACTTGGCATCGCGATAGTACTTTTCCACCGGAAAATCCTTCGTATATCCATATCCTCCAAAAATCTGAATAGCTTCCGTAGCACACCGCACCGCAATTTCCGAAGCGTAATATTTGGCCATTGCCGAATTTTTGGTTACCTCCTGCCCCTTATTTTTTAATTCACACGCCTGCCTGATCAGCAGTTCGGCTGCTTCGACTTCCGTGGCCATATCCGCCAGCTTAAACGATATCCCCTGGAAATTGGCAATGGGCTGTCCAAACTGGTGCCGTTCCTTTGCATATTTTAAGGAGGCTTCCAGTGCCCCCTTGGCGATACCCAATGCCAACGCAGCAATCGATATCCGGCCGCCATCCAACACTTTCATGGCCTGCTTGAACCCTTCGCCCTCCGCGCCAAGTAAATTTCCCGACGGCACCCGGCAATTATCAAAGATCAGTTCGGTGGTTTCCGAAGCACGCATACCCAGTTTGTTTTCCTTTTTCCCATGTGTGAACCCGGGTGTGCCTTTTTCAATGACAAAAGCCGAAACACCATGAGAGCGGCCTTTTTCCCCCGTCCGTGCCATCACCAACGCGACATTGCTGCTCATCCCGTGTGTTATCCAGTTTTTTGAGCCATTCAAAACATATTCACCATCGTCCAACACCGCAGTTGTTCCCATGCCCAGCGCATCCGATCCGGTATTAGCTTCGGTGAGCGCCCAGGCACCGATCCATTCGGCAGCAGCCAGTTTCGGAAGCCATCGCTCCTTTTGCTCCTCATTGCCGAATGTCAGGATATGTCCCGTGCACAAAGAATTGTGTGCAGCCAGTGACAGGCCTATACCGCCACATACTTTGGCCACTTCCACAATGATGTCTACATATTCGTGGTAACCTAAACCTGCGCCGCCATATACTTCCGGCACCAATACACCCATGATCCCCAATTGCCCCATGGCCTTAAAGGTATCAACCGGAAAAATCTGCCCTTCATCCCACTCCATTACGTGCGGGCGGATATCCTTTTCTGCAAACTCACGCACCATTTGGCGTATCATGTCTCGGTTTTCATTTTCCCTTACTGTTGATTCTGTATGCATAATTACCAGTATTTATACAATAATAAGGATTGCCGTTTGAAAAGCAAACCAAAGAAAATACCGTATAATGCGGAATAAAACGGTTTTTGGTATGATTTCGGATTTTATTAAAAATATATGCGGAAAATCGATATAAAGTCTACTTTTGAAAACAACTAGGTAATGCGCAAAAAAATTACAAATGATGAGGCAAGCAAAGGTATGGGGACTATTATTCGTCCTGTTTTTAACGTCTAACGGCATACGAGCAGATCAACCGATCCTAGAGACGGTCGTGCCACAGCAAAAACAAGAAATACAGTTGAAGTTCAACCTAATGCCGGGAGAGAAGTATCTTTTTTCATCGGTTATCAAACAGGACATCACACAGGAAATGATGGGACAAAAGGTCGTTACGAAACAAGCCCTGACTTCGGATTATATCTACGATATCCAAACGGTAAAAGATGGGATCACTACCATCAACGTCACGTTCAGTACCATCAAAATGGATACCGATGTGGCAGGCGGAATGCAACAGCTGCATTTTGACTCCAACAATCCCGACGCCGGCACCGGCGAATTGAAAGTGTTGTCCAACCTCGTTGGTAAATCGTTCCTTATGGATATCAACGAAGAAGGAAAGGTGGAAAGGATTGAAGGTTTGGCGGAAATTATCGGGCCGACTGACGACCAACAGGCCGAAATACTGAAGCAAAATTTCGGGGATTCATCCATGATCCAGAGCATGAATCAAATCACGAATATTTATCCAAACAAAATGGTAGCTAAGGGTGATAATTGGACGAAAAGCTCCTCCGGATCCATCGCCGGCATGTTACATTCGACAGCAACTTCCGATCTAACTCTTTCCGATGTAAGTGGTGATTCGGCCTTCCTAGCCATTGAAGGACAGATGGCCTTTACCAAACTGGAAGGTGAGGGTGGCAACCCGCTGCTTCAAGGGGCCAAATTCGACTTAAACGGCACACAGAAAGGCACGTTGGAAGTGGATGTCAAATCCGGCCTACCCGTACACACTGTGGTAACGCAAGACATCAGTGGGACTCTTGAAATACAGGGAATGGAGATACCCATGAGCATCGTCTCTGAGATGACCATCATCGGTAAAAAAATGTGACGGCTTTAGTAATCGATCAAAGAGATAATCTGCTGGCTGTAATCAGCCAGTTTTTTTTTACCTCCAAGAAACCCCAGGCTGATGATAAATGCGTATCCAGCAATTGTCCCACCCAACTTCTCAATTAATTGGCTGGTAGCAACGACCGTACCTCCCGTAGCCAATAAATCGTCGTGCACCAGCACACGCGACCCCGGGTCAAAAGCATCTTCATGGATTTCGATAGTCGCCTCACCATACTCCAGGGCATAAGACTGTGCCACTGTGCGATAAGGTAATTTTCCCCGCTTGCGGATCGGCACAAACGGCTTTTCAAGACGTTGCGCCAGCGATAAGCCAAACAAAAACCCACGGCTTTCAATACCGGCTATCACATCGATAGAATCGGGTTGTAACCGTTCGATAAAGCTATCCAAAATAGCATCGCAAAGATGTATATTTTTCAGAATAGGTGTAATATCTTTAAACACAATACCCGGTTTTGGAAAATCAGGCACATCTCGTATCACATCTTTAAGCTGCTGGTCAATCATCAGATAGGGATAAATACGGTACAATCTTACGAAAAATACTTTCATCTATAATTGCTATTTGCAATAAATCGGAAAGCGACTGATAAGGCCCGTGTTGTTTGCGGTATTGTACCATCGCATTAGCCAGTTTGGGACTAATAAAGGGGTGGCTTCTGAGACGTTCGTAGTCCGCCGAGTTTATGCTGATCTTCTTCAAGCGGCTACTGTCTACGTAGATGTATTCTTTTAACCCTTCAAAACGTGCAGTATCCACACCGTAGACATCCATGAGTTGGGAGATATGATGGAATCCTCCGAGGCGATCACGGAATCGTACAATCCGCGAAGCAAATACCGAACCTATACCCGGTAGCCGCTGCAATTCCACCGAATCCGTCGTATTGAGCTCGATGGACAACCGCGGCGTCGCGTTCAGCGCTGCCGACTTCCCATCTGCCCCTGCAAGTTGTGTATCTTCAGGCATTGTGCTTGCGCTCCGTGCAGATTCCCTCGGTCGGATCTGGATGTAAGGTTCCAACCGCACATAGTCTTTGTCACTCAGGGAATAAATATTCTTTAGATCCTCTTTCTTCCGAAATGCTCCGCCTTTCGCCTCGTAATTCTTAATTACCCGTATCTGTCCGTCAGAAAGCCCCAGCCGCTTCCAGTCGGCAATGGCTAATCCGTTAGGATCAAACGTAAAATATTCGACATCTATATTTGGCTTTTTTGAACCGATTGACGCCGAGTCGGTCTTGGCAATGGATGGCTTTCGTTCGTCTACGTTAACCAGAAAGTGTTCTATTTTTTTGATATGCTTGGCCATATCAATGGGGTCATGTTTGCCATGGGGTAGCAACTTGGGAATTAACCAAAAGAAGAATAACAACACACCCAATACACAGATGCCACTTAATTCCCGGCGACTAAATGCGAAGTATCTTTCAAACCATTTATACATGATTATCTTTGGGTTTGGGTACCCAAAGATAGCAAATATTAAAAAAAAAGACAGCAAAAAAAAACCGACAGCCTCTCGTCTGCTGTCGGTTTGTATTCAATTCTCCCATATAATGAAGCCTACACGAGGTCTTCGTCTGCTATTGAAAGAAGCTCCTTATGATTACTGGCTTTGGTACGTGTTTTCGTTTTATGTTTATTGATCTGTCTCCGGAGGGACTCGATTGCGGTATCCGTGGCTTCTTCAAAAGATTTCGCATGTGCCTTGGCAAATAACTGGCTGCCCGGTATGTTCAGTTTAAATTCCGTGACTTTATTTGCCTCATCTTCCACGTTTTCCAGTTTCAGGTAGCATTCGCCATCGATAATCTGGTCAAAAAACTGATCAAGCTTGTTTACTTTTTTCTGAATGAAATCGATTAACTTTTTGTCCGCATCAAACCGGATCGACTGCACAATAATATTCATAGATTCCTCCTTTTTTTTAAGCCTTTGGATGGGCCTGTTTATAAACTGATTTAAGTCGTTCGACTGAATTATGTGTATACACCTGTGTCGCTGCGAGCCCCGCATGTCCCAACAGCTCTTTAATCGCGTTCAGATCGGCCCCGTTATCAAGCAGGGCCGTCGCAAAGGTGTGCCTCAATACATGGGGGCTTTTCTTTTGCTGCGAGGAAATCGCACCAAGATAATGTTTTACAATGTCATAGATCAATTTGGGATAAGCCTGTTTCCCTTCTTTAGTAACGATTAAACCTATTGAATTGTTATCAAAATATTGCGTTTTTTTTTCATTAATGTAAAGTTGAAGTTGCTTCATCAATGTTTCGTTCAACGGCACTAATCTTTCTTTGTTCCGTTTACCAAAGATACGGATATTTCGGTTGTAGAAATCGATGTGTTCAACATGGATTTGTAATAATTCCGACAATCGGATGCCAGTTCCGAACAGCAGTTCCATCACAGTCTTATCGCGGACTCCCTCAAATGAATCCGGAAATACACCCTCCATATCCAGCAGCGATGACAACTTATCTTTATCAACTACCACGGGTAATTTCTTCGGCGTTTTCAAGGCTTTTACTAAGGCAAAGGGATTCTGAGAAATACAGCCTTCACGCATTAAGAATTTGTAATAGGTACGAAGCGCAGAAAGGCTTCGGTTGATGCTTGTCGGGCTTTGACCTTCTTCGAGCAGGGCCGCTAAATACGATCTCGCCTCACGGTGAGTAACGGTATCCACTTCTGTATCCCGCTCTGCCAGATAGCCCGTGAATCGACGAATCTCATGGCTGTAAGCCAAAAGCGTGTGCCCGGAATAGCGCTTTTCATATTGAATAAAATTTATAAAACGCTCTATAAACATCGAAAACTACCTCTATATTCCACACGCTGAATATACAGATAGTTTTCAGATGTTGCAAATAAATTGCTTATCTATCGAATCCTTAGATCGTATCCTGATTGAGGCCTTGTTTATAAATCGCCTTCTTGATTTGTATACGACGGGTAACGGACTTCTTCTCATAGGCTTGACGGGCACGCAATTCGCGTAATACACCGGTTTTCTCGAATTTCTTCTTGAAACGCTTCAATGCCCTATCCAACGATTCGCCTTCTTTTACATTTACAATGATCATATCCTGTTATACCTCCTTTCGTACAAATTTTGGATTGCAAAGGTATTGATTTTTTTTAGTTCTGCAAATTCTGCTTTTTATTTGGAGCTTGGGTATCCCTGCTGGAAAAAACAGAAAATCACACTTGGATTAAATTTGTGCGGGAAAAGGGTCATTCCATATCCTATGATGCCAGCCCGCTGCTTCCGCTTCGGTCAGTAAGCATTTTTCCAGCTCCTGGAGGTGCCTGTCACGGTCCAGGTATTGTCCAATGAAGACAAGCTCGGTCTTGCGGTCGGCCCACTTCGGATGCCAGCGGGCCTCTATGGATAATCGATGTTCGAGGTAATCGCTGTGCCCGTAACGTGCAGCTTCAGGGAGGCTACACCACCATGAGCCCGCACCTTCGATACGCAAGCTACCGCCTGCCTGGCTGAAACTGATGGCTACGTCTGGCCGTGAGGCCATCCAGAACAGCCCTTTAGCGCGTATCAGCCCATCTGGATAATGGTCATTGAGATATCGATACCAACGTTGCGGATGAAAAGGCCGTTGTGTCCGGAATACGAATGACGATATTCCATATTCCTCCGTCTCGGGCGTATGCTCATTCTCCAATTCTCTGATCCAGCCTGTGGAGGATGCCGCCTTCTCGAAGTCGAAACGTCCTGTGCCCACGACCTCCTTTGTTTCCACCCTACCGAAGTGGGAACGGATGATGCTGGCATCAGGGTTTAGTTTCCGGATGGCCGCTTCCAGTGTCCCAACCGTGTCGTCCGCGACCAAGTCTGTTTTATTCAACACGATGACATTGGCAAACTCGATCTGATCGGTGAGCAAATTCACGATGGTGCGATTATCGTGAGTATCATCCGTCAGCGACCGATCCAGCAGCGTCTCGTCTGTTCCGAAATCACGGAAAAAATTGCTGCAATCCACCACGGTTACCATGGTATCGATGTAACTGAACCGGGAAAGATCTATGCCGTTGTGCTCATCCGTGTAGCTGAAGGTCTGTGCAACGGGGATAGGTTCGGAAATCCCGGTACTCTCGATCAGCAGGTAATCGAACCGGTCTTCCTTTGCGAGACGCTCGACCTCCATCATCAGATCTTCCCGCAACGTGCAGCATATGCAGCCATTACTCATCTCGACCAGTTTTTCATCGGTACGCGAAAGAATATTTTCACGCGCTACCAACTGAGCGTCGATATTCACCTCGCTCATGTCGTTAACAATAACCGCTACTTTCAGGTTTTCCCGGTTGTGCAGTACATGGTTCAATAAGGTGGTCTTCCCTGCCCCAAGGAAACCGCTCAACACAGTGACGGGCAATTTATTTGCTGCCATATAAGTTATGTATATCCAAAAAATTTCTTGGAACAAAGATAGGAAAGTTTTTGTAATTGCAACAAAGTTGTATTTACATTCTTTACAAATGCAACTGCGATTAAGCGTTCGCTTTTATCAAAAGGCATTGGCTAGCGGAAATTCCTGGCATACAGTCGGGGCAATGGATCGGATTGCCAGTATTGCTGGGTATCCACATCCATGATAGTGAGCCGACCGTCGTGCCCCGCGCCAGTATCCAGGTTCCATAGGTTGAATGCTTGCAATGGCAGGTCGCTACCCCAATTTATCGTGGGGGTGTGCCCCAGGTAAACCTCAGAAAATTCAGCAACTCCGCCGAATGGGTTGATACGGTCTGTGTTGACTGTCCGCAACCGGTGCTGATAGGCATTACTCCACAAGGTGCGATCCCAGAAAAAGTCGACTGGATTCTGCCGATCGAACTGCACACCCGGCTTAAATCCGGCATGCACGAAACACCGACGTTTTTCGTCGATATAATAGAGCTGCTGCCTGTCGAAAAACTGTCGGTGGCGTACGGGAATATCTGATGGACTGAGGGCGGTTATGAAACCACCATCTGACGACTTATATTGTCCGGCCTTATTAACATGTGCTAAGTAAGATTTCAATGTACCCCGGCCGCCCTGGTTCCAGTGGTAGGGATGAATACCTGTTAGTACGAACTCGTGAAACCAGTCGTCGTGGTTCCCTTTGATTGCAATCAGCTCTTTAGCTTTCAGCAATGTCTCCACACATTCGAATACCTCCGGATAGCTGTCTGTGACGTCGCCGAGCTGAATCAGCCGATCGGCATCCAAGTTGACCCCTGCACGCTCCAGACACTGGTCAAGTGCCCGTGCAGCACCATGAATATCACCGATTACATAGGTCGTCATTATTACAAACTTATAAAATCTGAAATATACTAGTGCTATTGGGCGAAATTCAGCAAATACTTCTTTATCTTTAGCCATCGACTTTATTACAACATATACGGTACTGATTATTTTTCTTGCGACCCTCGTCCGCTCGATATTCGGGTTTGGCGAATCGCTTGTGGCAGTACCGTTACTGGCGCTGTTCCTACCCGTCGAAATTGCTGTACCGGTTTCCGTGCTGGTATCCATTGCCGTGGCCGGAGTGGTAGTCGCCCAGGATTGGGAAAAAATCCATTTCCGGAGCGCCGGATGGCTGGTACTTTTTTCCATGTTGGGCATACCTTTGGGACTTTGGCTGTTGACAAGCGCAGACGAACGGTTGGTAAAATCGTCGTTGGCAGTCGTGATTATTGGTTTTGCATTGTATTCTGTTTTCGGGCGTACCATAAAACTCGAATCGGAAAGCAGGATTGGCCTGTTCTTTTGCGGGTTGTTGTCCGGTGTATTCGGGGGAGCCTACGGTCTTAACGGTCCCCCGTTGGTTGTATACGGTGCGATGCGGCGGTGGTCCGCGCAGCATTTCCGGGCAACTTTGCAGGGATATTTTCTTCCAGCAAGCTTGATGGGAATGATCGGCTATTGGATAAATGGCCTATGGGTGGCTCAGGTAACCACACTCTTTCTATGGAGTCTTCCGGGTGTTTTTCTCGCCACTCTGTTGGGAAGGTCGATTAACCATCGGATGAATGGCACCTCATTTTTCACGTATGTGTATGTCGGTCTGATCGGTATCGGCATTGTACTGTTGCTGGAGTCCTTTTCCTGACGTTATGCCACCACCGGGTGATCCGTCAGCCGAGGAAATACCTGTGGAGATCGCCTGTACAGAGGATATTTTTTCTGAAATGCCATCGGAGTCGTAATTTATGCGTCCCTCCCCCTCATCGATGAAAACTCCATCGCCTCCTTGGCTATTATCGATATTGACAAGCCCCACCCGTAAATCCTTCAGGTCATCTCCTTCTTTGATTGCTGATAGGATAATCGCGAAAACGGCCGAATAGCTATTAATTGTCGCTTTTGCTTTGCCATATATTGTAAAGGCATTACCAGATCCGGAAATAGCGGTGGCGATGCTGGTGTCGGCGTTCCCAAGTACATGCTCACTGATAAATTTTATACCAAAATCATCACGGCTTTGCTCAGATAATTCTAATTTTGCATCGAGAAAGAGACGTCCAATCACATCCGTTTCAACGCTGCTTGTATCTAAAACATGGGGACTCACAAAATAAGTGCCTTCTACATTCGGTGGATTAACCCCTGTATACACTTCCAATCCCAATTTCTTTAGCGAATCCAGGAACCGCGGCGGGATAATATCCTCAATTCGCTGAGTCAATAATTCTTCATCACTGGGTAATGCCGCTTCCCTATCGTCTTTACTGCATGAATACAGGATAACAGAAACAATCGGTATAACGATAAAAAGATACTTCAACATACAACTGTTTTTAGTAGTAAAGGCAATCCGCCTGTCAATGACAAATTTACTCGCGTTAAAAACAGCAATCAATACTTATTTATGAGGATTTTTTCAGCACCGAAACGATCGAAAACCCTCGCATCTCTCAGTGTAGAAGTCGATATACGGATAGCTACCTAATCAATTCCTTTTGGAGTTGCTCAAGCGACTTATTCTTGGTCTCTGGAAGTACAAACCACGCAAAGAACAAATTGGCTACCATTGCCAGGGCGAAAAAGCCAAATATATACGCTGCGCCATGCCCGATGCTGCCGACAATGATCGGAAACGTCCAAGACAATAGGGTGTTCCACACCCAATGGGTCATGCTTCCGAACACCTGCCCTTTCGCCCGGACACTTGTTGGGAAAACTTCAGCGATAAGCACCCAGATCACAGCGCCCAACGATATGGCAAACGAGGCAATAAAACCGATGAGGTAAAACAGCATGGAATACCCCTCAAAGCTATCCTCATAGAACCCTTTGGCCGCTAGTCCGAGGGAAACAATCATGCCGATAGAACCCACAATTAATAATTTCTTGCGCCCTATCCGATCAATGATAAGCATTGCCAGCATCGTGAATACGAGATTGGTCATACCTATGATGGCAGACTGCATCAGCGCAGAATCCCGGAGAAGGCCCGCACTTTCGAAAATACGCGGCGCATAATACAAAATGGCATTAATGCCTGACAACTGATTGAACGTCGCAATCAAAAAGGCCAAAAGTATCGGCTTGTAGTATTTACGTTGGAAAAGCTGCTCATCGCCCAAGCCTGTTTGGAGCGACGCTTTGATCGCTTCCAGTTGATTGCTGATGTGTTGCGCACCGATTTTTTCGAATACTTTCCCCGCTTCGGCACTACGTTGCTTTTTTACAAGCCACCTGGGGCTTTCGGGAATCGTAAACAAAAGGGCTGCAAATAGGAAAGACGGGATAGCGAGCACACCCAGCATCCATCGCCAATCTTCCGGAATGCCGCTCAACCAGTAATTTGATGCATAGGCCGCTACAATACCGAAAACAATATTGAATTGAAAAAAGGCAACAAACCGACCCCGCCAATTGGATGGCGATATCTCGGCAATGTACATAGGCCCCACCACAGACGATGCGCCGACGGCAATACCGCCAATCAATCTGAAAAATAAAAACGAATACCAATTGACGATCAGCCCACATCCCAGCGCAGAAATCAGGTAAATAAGGGCCACCCATTGCAACGTAGGCCTCCGACCGTATTTTTCAACAGGTTTGCCACAGACCAACGTTCCGATGATCGTTCCGATCAATGCGATCGCAATTGTGAAACCGTGCCAATAGTCGGTTAACGCATACACTTTTTGTATTGCCGATTCCGCACCGGAAATAACCGCAGTATCAAAACCAAAAAGAAAGCCACCCAACGAAGCCACAAAGGCAACGTAGAACATGTATTTATTAGTCGTACCCATTAGACAGGAATTAATTGGCCGCAATATAGTTATTCTTTTCAAACACTAGCCAACAGACTGTCATCCACATAGATCATCCGCCCGTTGACCTGATTAACATCACTCCAACGGCCACTGAGTATACGTGAGTTGCGGAGTCATGCACTTCCTGTCCGTTCAACTGCCATTCCTTTTGTCAGCAGCTTTAACTCGCCAGCTAAAAGACCGGCAATTTGGTATCACTTTGGAAAGTTCGGATCGGCCTTAACTTCCTCGATCTGCAAAGTATGGCGTGCCGTATGTGCGGGAATATAGAGCAGGGAATGATATCCATCCACCGGACCAAACGGTGAATCGGTAATTCGGTCGCGCATGTCCTCTACTGAAATCCCCTTAATATAGCCAAGCAGCTCTTTGCGTTGCTTTTTCAGGTCCTTAAGTGCAGTTTTCCCATTCCGGTACTTACCGACTTCCTTCGGACTCAATTCTTCAGCGGCTTTTGCCTTGAAACTTCGGTCCGTCATCCCTGTAATTACCTCATCGTCTCCCACCTTTACGTCACCTGCCCGCTCAGGGTTTGGTTGTTGTGCAAGCGTTTTTTTTGCATAATCAAAGAGCGCCTGCTCTGTCAAAATGATGTGCTCCAGACATTGGCTGATAGACCATCGATCGGGGGCCGACTTAAACTGCAATTGCGCTTCACTCAATCCCGTTACAGATTTTTGCAGGATATCGAATGTCTGCTGATAATAATCAAGCAAAAATGCTTTGTCGTGCTGCGTTCTCGGCGTAGCCGACTGTGCCATTACCGCGTTCACCAGTGTACTCGCGGTGATCAATAAGAATAGTAACTTTTTCATTAGAATAATTTGTTTTTTTAATGGTAATGAAGCTTGCTTAAACTATCCATGCCCTTTTGGCAATTCATGCAGGTTTCATATCATTGATTTTATAACAAATGTAAATACGTTCCGTTTGGATCTGTGGTGCAAAACGCGACATGTTAAATGGGCATCCAAGACATTTCAGAAAATAATCGAATAATTATCAGTACCTTTGTAGCCACTAGTAACATTATATTTTGCAATTTACATCATTAAATCTTTCTGGTCCCCTTTTACAGGCACTGGAATCCGCGGGTTATCAAACCCCCACCCCTATTCAGCAACAAGCAATTCCCAAGATACTTCAGCACCACGATGTATTGGCGTGCGCACAAACCGGCACCGGCAAGACTGCGGCTTTTTCATTGCCAATTATTGAACAGCTGCTAACGGCAAAAGTAGATACCGCGTTTCAGGGACCAAAAGCATTGATCTTGGCGCCCACAAGAGAGCTGGCCATTCAAATCGGCGAAAACATAGCGGTATACGTAAGTCGGACCCGTATCAAGCATGCCGTTATATTCGGAGGCGTATCGGCTGTCAGTCAAATAGCCGTCCTACGCAAACGCCCCGATATATTGGTGGCTACTCCCGGGCGACTGCTTGACCTGATCAACCAGAAAGTTTTATCCCTGCAGCAGGTACGTTTCCTGGTATTGGATGAAGCAGATCGCATGCTCGATATGGGATTCATCAAAGATATCCGTACGATTATCGGTAAGATCCCCGAAAAACGGCAAACGATGTTATTCTCGGCCACGATGCCGGCAGAAATAGACAACCTGGCGAGATCCATTCTGAATAACCCCGAGCGGATTGCGGTCGCTCCCGTCTCTTCGACCGTGGATACGATCCAACAAGCGATTTACCCCGTTGCAAAGGCCGATAAAGTAGACCTATTGTGTCACCTCGTGCACAACGAGAAAGATGGGAATGTATTGGTCTTCTCAAGAACAAAGCACGGCGCGGACAAAATCGTACGTAAACTTAGCAAAGCGAACATCACCGCATACGCGATTCATGGCAACAAATCACAACAGGCACGGCAGAAAGCGCTTAAAGCTTTTAAGGACGGAACTGTCAAGGTGTTGGTAGCCACTGATATCGCCGCACGTGGGATCGACATTGACCGGCTTCAGCTGGTCATCAATTTTGATTTGCCCAACGAGCCGGAAACGTATGTGCATCGCATCGGACGCACCGGAAGAGCCGGTGAAAGCGGACGTGCCTGGTCGTTCTGCGACACCGAGGAACGGGAATATCTCTGGCAGATCACCAAGCTGATTAAGCAGGACCTGCCGTTGGTCGAAAGCCATCCCTTTCTCCCGGGAAACATCGCTGAATATCGGCATCAGCCTGCGAAAGTCACTGGGCCTTCTCCCAGCAAGTCCAATAAAAACAAAAAGAAGAAACGTAGGCATCCGCATTCAAATTATCGGGCAGCGGTATAAAGGCAGCCTTCACTTAGCAGTATTCTCCACTTAGTGCCGTTAGGTATTTATCAATGTACCACTGCTTGTCTTTGGATTTGTATTGCTGAATATATCGTGGATGCTCCAACACGACGGCCTTTTCAAACAATTTTTCTGTTCTGTTCAGTTTCTGGATAAACTGAGCATTTTTTTTACCGAGGATATACACTTCTGAAGTATCCAGTCCTAAGCTGATATGCTTTTTCATGGATGCGATCATAAACGGCTTCACCATTTCAAAAAGTTTGGGATCGTCATAATAGTTGGCATTCAGCCAAGTATCCGCTTTCACGTGGCGAACAATGGCCAGCGGAAACGGTGAGTTGATATAAAACCGTTGGTAGAAATCTTCCGGCCCACCCCACGCCGTAATCATGTCATATACGAATACTGAAGACACTTCGTGCGTACGGGCAGAAAGCATTTTTATTCCACAAACACTCTCCAGTCTTTTCGTGTCGGTAAAGGGCACGCCCGTTACCCCGGCACCGTGGCGACTGGGGTTAATGCCGATAATAAACTTCCGCTTTTCGGAATCGCCGTAATATTTCTGGTAAAAAGCCTGCATCACGGCCATCGTTTCCGGGTTATCCAGATACGGGTTCATCACCCCAAAACCGGGAGGCAACGCACCGGTGTATTGCAGCTCCCTGTTAAATGTGGTAATCTTATCCGCAAATGTTGTTGTCATATGGCCGCCTTTTTTTCCCGCGTCAATATCCGGCGGACAATCCACAGACCTCCCAGCATACAAGCAGCACCGATCAAAAAATGGATTCCCGGAAAGTGAAACGGTGCCCGGGGAGTGGTAAAATACGAAAATGTGCTATTCATAAGGAGTGGTCCCAAGATCGTTGTCAGACTCATCAAACTTGTCAGAGCACCCTGTAACTCGCCCTGCTGGCTGCTCTCCACATGGCCGGCTATCAACGATTGCAGGGAGGGCCCGCAAATGCTCCCTAGGCAATAAGGCACCAAAAAGACAAACATCATCCATCCTTCGGTAGCAAACGCAAACAAAACAAGCCCCAACGCATACAACGAAAGGCCTAAGTAGATGCTCTTCTCGTTGCCAATTTTCGGATTCAAAATCCGTGTCAAACCACCCTGCACCAAGCCGGTCAGCACACCCACCACCGCCAGCGAAATCCCGATCATGCCTTCACTCCAGTCAAATTGATAAATGGTAAAGAAATTCCAGCTCCCCTGTACCGCCTGGGCGCCTAAGTAAATCAGGAAAAAGCTGACCGCTAGTCCGCCGATTTCCTTATGTTCCATCAGAAACCGGAGCGATCCCAATGGGTTTGCGCGCCTCCAGTCGAACGCTCTCCTGCTGCTTACGGGAAGTGATTCCGGCAGCATAAGGAGCCCAAACAAAAAGTTTAACAAACAAAGTACCGCGGCCGCATAAAAAGGTGCCCGTAGCCCCCAGACAGCCAATAATCCGCCCAGGGCCGGCCCCAGCACAAACCCCAATCCAAAAGCAGCGCCGATCAATCCAAAATTCTTCGCCCGCGTCGTCTCGTCAGTGCTGATATCCGCAATATACGAAGAGGCTGTCGTAAAGCTGGCACCGGTGATACCGGCAATAACGCGACCCACAAATAGCCACCCGTAAGTAGGTGCCCAAGCCAGAATCAAATAGTCAACTGCGAATCCCAGCAGCGAAATCAGCAAAACCGGCCGACGCCCAAACCGGTCGCTCAGGTTGCCGACCAACGGGGAAAACAGGAATTGGGTGATCGCAAACGATGATAGCAAAAATGCCCCGTAGGTGCTGGCTATATTCACCGGAATGCCCTTGAGCTCGGCAATCAGATCGGCCATCACCGGGATGATCAATCCCCATCCCATCACGTCAATCAGCAAGGTGACGAAGATAAAGCCGATAGCAGCCTGTTTAGTGGTGCGCATAAATTGCCGATGCAAGGATAAAACCGGGCCAATATTAGTGATATTTTCGGTGGTTTGCAGCGGCTTTTTGTGTCATTTTTAAGGGCTAAGTGCGCCAAGCACTCCGCATTAGTTTAACAAAATCAAAAATCATTTGCTACAAGTTAAAAAAAACCTATTTTTGCAACACCCGGGAAATTAGCTCAGTTGGTTCAGAGCACTACCTCGACAAGGTAGGGGTCACAGGTTCGAGCCCTGTATTTCCCACACTGTAAGCCCTTTTTCACTCCAATCACAACGTTTTTGCGATAGCCCGCCCGCAAACCCGTCCCGAGAAAATACACCCGCCCAGAAACGTGCCCTCCAACGCCCGGTAGCCGTGCATGCCGCCACCGCCGAATCCTGCTACCTCGCCCGCCGCGTACAAGCCTGGTATCGGCTCTCCCGACGTGCCAAGCACCCGCCCATCGAGGTCGGTTTCCAACCCGCCCAGTGTTTTCCGGGTGAGTATATGAAGCCTCACCGCGATCAGGGGACCATTTTTTGGATCGAGGATTTTATGGGGTTTGGCCGTCCGGATGAGTTTATCCCCTAAATAATTCCGCGCCGAACGGATCGCATTGACCTGCGAGTCCTTCGAAAACCGATTGTCAATCTCCCGATCGCGCGCTTCGATCTCGGCTTGGATATACGTATGATCCAGCAGTTCGTTACCTGCAAGCCTGTTCATCGCCGTCACCAACTCGCGCAGCTCATTACGCACGATAAAGTCTTCCCCATCGGTCTTAAAGCGTTCCACCGGCGGCGTCGCTCGTGTTCCAAAGGCACGTTTCAGCACCTGTCCCCATTTTTTGTCCGTCAGATCAGGATTCTGCTCGGAACCGGATAATGCAAATTCCTTCTTCAGTATCTTTTGCGTCAGGATAAACCAACTGTAATCATATCCCGTATCCATGAGGTATTTGAGCGTACCCAGCGTATCGAATCCCGGGTAGAGTGGTACAGGCAGACGTTTACCGGTGGCATCAAACCAAAGCGACGACGGGCCGGGAAGAATCCGGATGCCGTGATTGGTCCAGACGGGATTCCAGTTTTTCAGCCCTTCGGTATAGTGCCACATACGGTCGGGATGGATGACATTTCCGCCGATTTCCTGCACAATTCCCAGCATCCGTCCATCCACATAATCGGGTACGCCGCAAACCATATTTTTTGGGGCATGCCCCAAACGGCCCGGCCAGTTCTGCCTCACCAGCGTTTCGTTGGCACCGATGCCGCCGGAAGTGATCAATACGATGGGAGCCCGCAATTCAAATGACGACACTGCTGTGTCGCTGCTCTTCTTGCCTCGTGCCACCCGGCTATCTTCAAGGATATCACCCGCCACGCCTATCACCACACCGTTGGCGGTCAATAAACGCGTTACCCGATGCCGGAACCGCAACGTTAGCTTCCCTTCCTTTTGCGCGCGTCGTACCGCTTCAACAAAGGGCATAACCACACCGGGACCCGTGCCCCAGGTCACATGGAAGCGGGGAACCGAGTTGCCGTGTCCGATGGCACCGTAACCACCTCGCTCGGCCCACCCCACAACCGGGAAAAAGCGGATGCCGAACGAGCGCACATAATCCCGCTTTTCGAATGCCGCAAACCGTACATAGGCTTCCGCCCATTTCCTGGGCCAGTAGTCCGATGCACGGTCAAATCCTGCTGTCCCCATCCAGTCTTGCAGTGCCAGTTCGTAGCTATCCTTGATGCCCATGCGCCGTTGCTCGGGCGAGTTAACCAAAAACAACCCACCAAACGACCAATAGGCCTGACCTCCAAGGGATTGTTCAGGTTCTTGTTCCACAATGACCACTTTCCGACCGGCTTGCGTTAATTCCACGGCCGCCACCAGTCCCGCAAGACCGGCGCCGACGATGATGACTTCGGGTTGTTCCATTTACCCAAAGATAACCGATATCACACCGCAAACAAAACTTTCCATTATTTCGGGCTTTTGCCTACCTTTGCACTTTGAAAATGAATAGGAAAGTCGCTTTTTATACCTTGGGATGTAAGCTGAATTTTTCGGAAACATCTTCCATTGGCCGCATTTTCCAACAAGCTGGATACGAGACCATACCCTTCAACAGCCGGGCCGATGTCTATGTAATCAATACCTGTTCGGTAACCGAAAATGCCGACCGCAAATGCCGGAAGGTGGTGAAGGAAGCTCTGAATCATTCGCCCGGAGCCTATATCGTTGTTGTAGGCTGCTATGCCCAGTTGAAACCCCGTGAAATCACAGAAATACCGGGGGTGGATATGGTGCTCGGGGCTGCGGAAAAATTCAATATCATCGAGCATATCAACGACTTAACCAAGCAACCGAAAGCGATTGTTCATAATACACCGATTGCAGAAACCAATCAGTTCGTTCCGGCATTCTCCATTGGCGACCGTACCCGCACGTTCCTGAAAGTCCAGGATGGGTGTGATTACTCCTGTACGTTTTGCACGATTCCCCTGGCAAGGGGCGCAAGCCGCAGTGGAACCATCGACGAGCTGGTGAAGCAGGCGGAAGACATTGCGGCATCCGGTGTACGGGAAATCGTTCTTACCGGTGTAAACATCGGTGATTTCGGTATCCGCAATGGCGAACGCGCAGATCGCTTCTTCGATTTGGTGAAAGCATTGGACCGTGTGGAGGGAATTGACCGCTTCCGCATCTCTTCCATCGAACCCAACCTACTCAGCGACGAGATCATTGAGTTTGTAGCTCAGTCCAACCGCTTTGTCCCCCATTTCCACATCCCGCTGCAATCCGGATCCAACAAGGTGCTCGGATTGATGCGCAGGCGCTACAAACGGGAGCTTTATGCCAGCCGGGTGGCCAAGATCAAGGCGCTGATGCCCGACTGCTGCATCGGTGTGGATGTGATCGTTGGATTTCCCGGTGAAACGCGCGAAGACTTTTTGGACACATACCAGTTCCTTAATAGCCTCGACATCTCCTACTTACACGTGTTCACCTATTCCGAACGTGAAAACACCATCGCCGCACAGATGGAAGGTGCCGTACCGGGAGCGCAACGTGGCGAACGCAGCAAGATGCTACACATTCTTTCGGATAAGAAACGACGTGCCTTCTACGAATCCCAGTTAGGCAAAGAAGGGACGGTTTTATTTGAAGGAGACATTAAAGATGGCTATATGCATGGTTTCAGCCGCAATTATGTAAAAGTGCGTACACTCTACGATCCGCTGCTGGTCAATGAAGTCGTACCCATGAAGTTCTCAATAATTACGGATAACGGCGACGTGGAAGCAACGGAAATCCCGGAATTGCTGACTCACTAGGACCTATCACCGGAAAATAATTAGTCTCCCACAACAGCAGGAAGAATAAATTGTTCCATCATTTTGTCAGCTTGCTGGTGGGCATAAGCTGTACCATAAGCAGTAGCAGTGATAACTATGACTATCGGCAAGTCTTTGAATATAAATATTTTATTGCCGCCGTTGCCCGAGCAATAGAAGGCTTCATAATTTTTGCCGTCATATTGATACACTTTGTTCCAGAATAGATATCCATAATATTCTCCTTTCCTCCCCGTAATTGTCTGGTGTTTTGTGAAGGTTTCCCTTATCCACTCTTCAGGGAGGATTTTCTTGCCCTTCCATTTGCCTTTATTTTGGTATAGCTGACCATATTTAGCAAGATCGAGTGCCCTCATACGAATACCACCCGCCGTGTTTACCACCCGCTGCGGTGTATATTCCCAACGGTAGTTCGTAATACCTAGAGGCTTAAACAGTTTGGAATCTGCATATTTCTCCAGCCCCTCAGGTACTACTTGATTCAGAATATCTCCGAGTAACACCACCCCCGTCGTAAAGTAATGCCATTGCCCCGAATACTTAACGGTGTCCATCGGTAAATCCAATGCAAATTTCACCCAGTTTTCGGTCGGATACATGTTTTCCTCGTTGCCCACTGACCTACCGTCGTCGTCATCTCCATCGAATTCCGAACTCATTGTAAGCAACTGTTTAAGCGTGACACGACACTTTGCAGACGAGTAATTGCGATAGCTTCTCAAATCATAAAAGTCAGTTAACGTTTCATTCTCCGATTTCAAATAACCCTCATCTATAGCCATTCCTGCGAGCGTGGATGCAAATGATTTGCCTACCGATCGAACATCGTGCAAGCTATCTCGACCGGCCCCATTAAAATATTCTTCGACAATCAGGCATCCATTTTTGACGATTACTAAACTCTTCACATGTTTAAATACATCCGCTTCGATGTGTGCTTTTAATTCTTTGATCTTTTGCCTGTCAAAATCTTCGGATGATAGCGCAAATCCCTCATAAGGTTTCACGGGCGATAAACTGACTCCCCTAACATTAACAGTAACTTTCCGATTCACACTGATTTTCAGACTGCCAGAAGCGATAATATCGCCTTCTTTCAACTCCTCCGTTTGTACGTAAGGTCTTATTTCTATCTTAAGTATATGTTTGCCATCAGTTAAAGCATCATCTCCACCATTATACATAAAACGATTCCATGCAGATTGTGTCCATAAGCCTCCCTCGTGCTGGTTGTCAATCAACGGTCTGCTCCAATTTGTTTCCTGTTGTTGTTGCGACGGAGCGGGTGCGCCCGGAAGAAGATTAGTACGATAAATTTGCCGCTCGTCGACATAAAAAGTAAACTGATAGTTACCAATCTTAACTAAAGAGTCAAGGCTCAGAGATGGGGCTAGCTCACTAAGGTAAGCTGTTAGCGGTTTGTCAAGAAAGACATTCATGAAGAGATTACTCTTGTTCGTCAATACGTATTTGCCAAGAAAATCAGTTTGATTGGCTCCTTCTTCTTTTTCGGTAAAGACAATTCTCTTCTGATACTTTTTATATCGTTCGGATCTAGCATTGTCCGTGTTAGCGGATTCGTTTATCTGTCCATAAAGGGGGGAGCAGTAAAGTGATAAGATTAGACCGCATAAAATAAAAAATCGCAAACTGTGTAACCGCATTACTATTCGTTTGTACAAAAGTAAATAGCTCATTACAATGAAAATAGAACAGAATTAACATTCCATAAAATTACAATAGCAATTTACGATAGGCCATAGGAGTAATACCCTGCAACATTTTGAATGAACGGATGAAATGACTCTGGTCAGAAAACCCACATTTAAGCGCTATATCGGTCAGTGAAAACTGTCTATTTGGAAGTAAGGCCAATGCTCTTTGAATTTTTATCATGCGTAAATATTCTCCCAAATTACATCCGAAATACCTGGAGAAACTACGTGATAAATGAACAGGATGTATATTTAAATGCTGCGACATTTGCGATAAGGGCAAAGGGTAATCAAATGAAAAGTCATGCACCAAATCTCTGATCTTATTGACCCAAACTGGCCTTTCACTTTTATTCTGCGTTTTTTCATCACCTGCAAGGACAAAGAAATTTATCAATAACGAGTCAATTGCTGGACCAGCCAAGTCTTTATCAAGCTTCATTTCTTTCAGAATATTATACATGATAGTTTTCAATCTGAGTTGCTGCAGATTGATACTACCCTGTAAAAACCTAATATCCAAGTCAAAACAAAGCCACCATTCGGGCGCCAGCTCGATATGAAAACCGCGGGTGAAGCCCTCAGGCTTGATGTTGTAGTGTGGTTCTTCTGAGTTATGAAAAAGAAGACTTCCTGGTTTACAATCGTAAGTCTCCTGCTTATTTCCCTCTAAAACATTTCCTTCCAAAATGAAAGTTAAATAAGCATTTTCATGATAATGCCAATCCACATATGCATGAGTATACTCGGTATCGGTAAGCGTAAGACCGGCGAGTTTCACTGTTTCGTTCGTATTTCCAAAAAACTGACCTGAAGTAAGCATTTCCATTTTCGAAATTTAAAAAAATCAGCGGTGGAAATGTATTTGCGTGGATTTCCGTGGTCGACTTTTGGCCTTCCGTTGGGATCAGGCCCCAATCTCAATTCTGTTCTTTCGCTTCCTTCTCTGCTTGCTTCCGCTGCTTCCGGAAAAATCCCCTGAACAGGAAATTGTGTTGCAGCGCTTCCATGTTCTGATCCAGCTTTTCGGTGCTCTGCTCCAAATTCTGCAACGTTTGTTTAATGGTTTCAGCTGCGCCCGGATCGTTGAGCAACACCCCTGCCACGTTATCTTTATCATCCAGTTTACCGGCCGTTTGGTTCAGGTTGGTCACCAATGCCGATGCGGTCTGGGTGATACCCTGCAATTGTGCTACAGCCGATTGCAGATTACCATAAACCACGGTGTCTGTAAGCAGGTCATTGATGAGCGTGCCTTTCGCATTCAATTTATCCGTCAATTGATTCAAGGCTTGAGACGCTGTCGCTGTATTTGAAGCGGTCTTATCAAGGTTCGCGATCATCTGCCTGATGTGAATCGCCATTAGTGAATCCGTCAATACAGCGCCTACCGCCCCCTCACCCCGTGCTATCCGGGCACTTAGTTCGCTGAAATTCTTGGTAATGATTGCTAAATTTTCGTTGTTTACCTGCAAAGTTGACAACATCGCGTCAATTCCTCCTTCCCGGGAACTTTGCAAAACATCGCCATCTTCGATAGCTGGCGCTTCGCTGCTGCCGCCTTCTATGACAATCAGTTTGTTACCAATAAAACTTTCCGATCCGATTTTGGCAAACGCATCCTTTCGGATGTATTCATGTGACTTTGCCTCGATGGCCATCACAATCTCTACCTGCTTGAGATTTTTGAACGTAATGCTTTTGATCGTTCCGATTTTCACACCCGAAAACCACACGTTATTGCCGGCTTTAAGGCCACTCACGTCATCGAAAATGGTCGATACATGAATATTTTTAGAAAAGCGATTTTGTTGCCCACCAAGAACCAAAATCCCCGATATCAAAATGACAAGCCCCACTAATACAAACAACCCTACAATAATCGAACGTCTATTTTCTGTAGCACTCATAGTCTATGTGATAAAATTATAATCATAAAACGGTTTTACCCGTTCATCATCCGTGTCAAAGATCTGATCGAAATTACCTTCTCGTTCAAACTTGCCATCGAGCAGCATCACGATCCGGTCGCCAACACTTTTGGCGCACGCCAGATCGTGTGTGATAATAATGGAGGATGTCTTGTATTTTTCCTGTACTTCATTGATGAGCCCGTTGATCTCAATACAGGTAATGGGATCAAGCCCAGCCGTTGGCTCATCGTAAAGCATAATTTCCGGGCGGAGTATCAACGTGCGTGCGATACCGATCCGCTTGCGCTGTCCTCCCGAAAGCTCCGATGGCATCTGGTTGATCGTGTGCAGCAACCCCACTGCATCTGCTACATCTTCCACTTCATGGTTGATTTCAGCACGCGTGAGGTGACGTTTGTTCCGTACCAGCGGAAACTCCAGGTTCTCGCGCACCGTCATGCTATCATACAGCGCGCTGCTCTGAAATGAAAAACCTATTTTCAATCGGAGTTCCTGCAATTCCTTTTCTTCCAGTTCGTCTACGTGCTCATCTAGCACCTCAATGGTACCGGAGTCCGGCTTTAACAGACCGGATATCAGTTTGATCAACACCGACTTACCGGTCCCCGATCGTCCCAACACCACCAAGTTCTCACCCTTATATAGCTCAAGGTTTACCCCACGAAGTACATGCAGATCGCCAAACGATTTGCTCACATCCCGCACGGTAATCACCTGTGTCTTCTCATCGATATGTCCGCCTGTTTTCAACATGATTTAAGCACGCATTGCCTGAATAATTTGCACAATCAATATTTCCTCGATGAACACGAGAAACATAGACATGACCACCGCCCAATTGGCTGCCCTGCCCACGCCTTCAGTTCCCTTAGATGAATTATATCCCTGATAACACCCTACGATGCCAATGGTGAAACCAAAAACAACGGCTTTCAGCACCAATGAAAAGATATCCAAATAAGTTACCGCTTCAAATACCTGGTCGAAATAAACCGTAAAACTGGTGCTTTCATTTTGATTTACACTTAGAAAAGCGCCGATTAGTCCAACACCAGCTGTGTAAAAGGAAAGAACAGGTATCGTAATTGTCGTTGCCAACACCCGGCTCACCACCAAAAACTTAAACGGATTGGTGCCCGATACTTCCATGGCATCGATCTGCTCGGTAACCTTCATGGAGCCCAGCTCGGCCCCGATCTGCGACCCTACTTTCCCCGATGCGATCAGAGCGGTGACAAGTGGTGCCAACGCCCGGATAATCGCAATAGATATCAATGCGGGCAGCCATGAAGTGGCACCGAACTCAGCAAGCGACGGACGCGACTGGTTCGTAAATACCACACCCGTGATAAAGCCCGTCAGCGAAATCAACGGAAGTGACTTCCATCCCACCTCGTAGCATTGTCGGATAATTTCCTTGAATTCGTAGGGAGGCATGAATACCTCCCGAAAGAAACGCATAACAAACCGATGGATATTAGCTAATTCGATCAGTATGCGCTGTATCTTTTTTGTCATCGGGGATTTCAGCAGTTAAGGCTACAAAAATAGAAGTTTAATTTTAATCTGTATTGTTTATTTGCGGATTCACCGATTATCCGTGGTTATGCACGTGTTCGTACCCATTTGCGTATTCGTGGCAAATAACCTTGCCACCGTGCTCAGATTAACACCGATTTCAGGAAATTGTTCTCCGCCCCCTATTAAACCCTGGCCCCAGCTTTGCAGTCATACCTGTATAAACGAACAAGATTGTTGAATTAAATCAGCTCGTCATGAAAACGTTAAAGAGAACCGGACAATTATTAATTACTGTACTTACCTTGATGGTGATGACAGCAACGAACAGTGCGAAGGCTCAACCCGGTATGAGCGTTTCATTTCAAATGTTCTACGACGAACTTTCACCGTACGGGGAATGGATAGACGACCCTGAATATGGATATATTTGGCTTCCTAATGCAGATCAGGACTTCCAACCGTATGCTTCAAGCGGTCATTGGGTAATGACTTCTTATGGTAATACGTGGGTCTCTGACTACGATTGGGGATGGGCTCCGTTTCACTACGGACGATGGAACTATTCAGATTACTATGGTTGGGCATGGGTACCTGGTTATGAGTGGGGCCCTGCATGGGTAAGTTGGCGCAGCGGAGGTGGTTATTATGGTTGGGCACCGCTTGGCCCCAGCATGAGCATCTCCGTTAATGTGGGCATTCCCGCCGCACATTGGGTATTTGTACCGCAACGTTATATTAGCAGCCCGCGCATTTATAGCTACTATGCGCCTTACCGAAATCGGGTGAATATTTATAACCGCACGACGATTATTAACAACACCTATGTGTACAATAACCGCACGTACGTAAGCGGTCCGCGGCACAGTGAAGTCGAGCGTGTAACGCGCAGCCGCGTGGCTGTGAGGGATATCAATAACGCGGCACGTCCCGGAAGGGCTTCGGTAAATAACCGTTCGGTGAGTTTATACCGTCCAGAAGTTGACCGCAACACGCGCTCTTCTGCCAAGCCCTCACGGGTGGCCGATGCATCCGCTGTACGGTCGGCCGGTAACCGGAACACCACCTCCCGTACCAACGGCCGTACGGAAGCTACCACTCCGAAGGGTTCTTCCACACGCGGTTCTTCTGCGACTCGCAGTACCCAGACAACCCGTGAAAACGGCAACACTTCGCGGGCTACCCGTTCATCGGAAAGCCGGACAAAAGCCACCACACCGGCACGTCAATCGACTCCGAGTCGTACTCGTACAGAATCCGGATCGAGCCGTTCCACTACCCGCCCGGCGCGCACAGAGCGAAACAGCACGAGTGTGAGTCGTCCGCAAACGAACAGCAGTTCGAAGCCAGGTAGTCAACAAAGAGCGACGACTCCCAGCTCACGCCAAACGACACGGCCTGCCGCACGGGAGAGTAAACAGCCCGCCGCACGGACGCAAACCGTGTCCTCGCGCAATAACACCACTTCAACCAGCGTGCAACGTAGCTCGCCGAGCCGTAGCAGCTCGCCAAGCCGCAATAGCTCCGTGTCTTCACGTTCGACATCGAGCCCCAGTGTATCAAAGAGCAGCGGTGCCAAAAAAAGCAGCAGCGCCACGCGTAGCAGTTCATCCGCACGGACAAGTTCTTCTTCACGCGGTAGATGATAAGCGCTTATATCTGCCCAAAAAGGGATCCTATGGAATTGCAACCGTCAACTAAAGACGATTGCAATTCCATATTTCACATTTCTATGCAGCAACTCATGAATACCGATTACGACATTGTCTGTGTGACAATTGACCGATCATAAAAAAATATTAAATTCATTTATAAGAACCTAATAATTTACGTTAATTACCGGCAATTCATCCAGTAAATGAACTTTTTACCAAAAAGAATATTCCTCATATTGGCTTTCGTCTCACCCCTGTCGGTCGAGGCGAATGTTCTGTTTACGACGGCGAGCACGCAAACACCTGATTCACTGAAGCAACTGGCAGCTGCTGTTGAAGATAACCTTCGGACTAATATCATCCCGTTTTGGTTAGATCACAGTGTCGATACCATAAACGGCGGATTTTTCGGTGTCGTGGATGCAAAAGGCCAAGGTGATCCGCAAGCCTCTAAAGGTTTGATATTGAACGCCCGTATTCTTTGGACATTTTCTGCCTTGTATCTGATGGAGTCAGATCCGCGCTACAAAGCAATGGCTGACCGGGCATATCAATACCTCGATACCTATTTTATCGACAAAAAATTTGGTGGAGCGTTTTATACGGTTGATAAGGATGGAAACTGTTTGGTAGACCTGAAATATACCTATGCGAATGCATTTCTCATTTACGGATTGTCTGAATATCATCGCGCAACGGGAAGTTCATCCGCGCTGGAACAAGCAAAGGGGGTTTTCAATGCCCTTGAAAAGTATGCGCACGATCGTCAATACGGGGGGTATATGGAATTGTTCCAACGAAACTGGACTGCGGTTCCTGCCGATATAAAAAATGACATCGGTGACGCCGAAAAAACCATGAATACCAGTTTGCACGTCATGGAAGCGTTTGCCAACTTGTACAGGGTGTGGAAATCACCTCAGCTTGCCGAACGTCTGGAAGAAATGATCACGCTTTGTCTGCAGAAGATCATTAACCCGGAAACGCATCGACAATTCTATCTATTTAACCGCGACTGGACCAGTACCGCTAACATTGAGTCGTATGGACATGACATCGAAAGTTCATGGCTTTTGGTGGAGGCCGCGGAAATCCTGGGGAATGAAGAATTGATCGGACAGGTTAAAAAAACCTCCGTAGCAATGGCAGAAGCTACGCTGAAAGCCCTGCATCCAACCGGACGACTCATTTACGAATCAATTGATGGAAAAAATGCCGGTTCGCTCCAATGGTGGGCACAGGCTGAAGCGATTGTTGGATTCGTCAACGCCTGGCAGCTATCAAACGATCCCACCTGGATTGATCGGGCCTGCCTTGCATGGGATTTTGCTGAAAAAAACTTGATTGATAACGATTACGGCGAGTGGTATTGGGGATGGGCAGATGGAAAAGTCGTGAAAACAGCGCCTAAAGTATCTGCGTGGAAATGCCCATATCATAACGGAAGGATGTGCATGGAAGTGATTCGTAGAGCTCGAAATCGTGAATGATCGGATTATCATTGGCGCATCTGCCCCCCTTAACCATCCGGCTCCCCTTCCATGCTGTTTGTTTTCCTGGTGTCTTTCATGTACACGAACATCACCAGGGAGATCCCGATTGCCAAGGTGATGTACCAGGGGAACCATTCCTCATAACCGGTATTCTTTAGCCACAACGCAATATATTCTGCCGACCCCCCGAACAAGGCTACCGTAATGGCATGCGGAAGCCCCGCTCCGACAACCCGTATCTCCGCCGGAAAAATCTCTGCCTTAACCACCACGCTGATACTCGAGTAAAGGCTAATGATCACAAGGTACAACACAAGCAAGCCAAAAATGGCCCAGTACGAATCCGCAGAACCGAGCGCCCGCATTAAGGGAACTGTGGTGAGAACACCAAGTACACCGAAAGTGATCAGCAACGGACGGCGGCCGATGCGGTCGGAAACCGCCCCAAAAAACGGCTGCGCTAATGCGAAAATCAGCAACCCCAGAAACGTGATCAGCGTGGCGTCCTCCTTGGAGATCCCGCCCGTATTGACCAGGTATTTCTGCATATAGACAATAGCCGTGTAGAACGCCAATGTACCGCCAAGTGTCAGGCCAACCACCATCAGCATCGCCCTGGGATGCCGGAGAAGCTGTTTCCACACTCCGGGCGTCGACGAGGTCTTCCTGGCATTGGCTGCCCGGTAGGCTTTGGTCTCGTGCAGGTAGTTCTGCAGACGGATCATTCCCATGGTAAGTATGGCTCCGAGGGCAAAAGGAATGCGCCATCCCCAATCATGGAGCTGCGCATCGGTCAGCACGAATTTCTGCAGCACAATGAGCAGCCCCAGCGCAAGTATCTGCCCGCACACGAGCGTCATGTACTGGAAACTCGCGTAGAAACCACGCCGGTGGGGCGGGGAGATCTCCGCCAAGTAGGCGGTGGTGGTCCCCGTGCCGCCCCCGATGCTTAGCCCCTGAATCAGCCGGGCAAAGAGCAGCAAAATAGGTGCATATACGCCGATGGTATCGTATGTCGGCATCACAGCGATCAGCAACGAACCGAAGGACATCAAAAATACCGATAACAACATAGACTTCCTCCGACCAAACCGATCGGCGAAAGCACCGAGAAACCACCCACCTATCGGCCGCATCAGGAACCCCAGTGCAAAAATTCCCGCCGTCTGCAACAGCTGAACGGTTTGGCTCTGGTTTGGAAAAAACGATGCTGAAAAGTAAATGGCAAAGGCGGCATAGATGTACCAATCGTACCACACCAGCAGGTTGGCCAATGAACCGGCTACAATTGCTCTTAACCGTCTTCCGGAAAGCTCCCTGTCGGCAAGTCGTCCCATACCCCCTTATTTATCCAGGATTGCCTGAATGAGTTTTGCGTATGCTTGGGCGTGTTTCAGCATTCCCCCATCCGTGGGATGGGTACCGTCAACCGAATCATATAAATCCAAACCAATGTCTTCAGACTTCAAATAGTAAAGGTGCTCCACGCCCTTCGACTTTAGTCCCTCATAGGCTTTCAATGACGCAGCATTAATCAGCCTCAGTGCCTTGACCCGCTCGGCATTCACCCTGTTTTCCAGGTAGCCGGAGTGTTCAACAAGAATAATGGGTGTTTGCGGATGCCTTGATCGGATGGTCTGTACCGCATCGTTGGTCTTTGAAACAACCGCTTCCACCTCACCGCCAAGGTTTGGCAAACAGTCAAGGACAAAAATGCTGGCATCGTTTTCTGCGATAAGATCGATAACCGCTTTCTCCAGCCGGCCATTGCCCGAAAAGCCAAGATTGACCACCGGTGTATAAATGGCTCTTTCCAACAAATTGGTCCATGCCATACCGGCCCGTGAAGCGCATCCACCCTGAGCAATGGACGTTCCATACACAATAACCGGTTTTTCATCCCCAACAGGAATGAATGTAAAGGAATTCGCGGAAGGCACACCTATTTCCAGCCACTCCACGGTATTGTACAGTGGCAAATACAGATGAAATTCTCTTCCGTTACGATAGCGATCCCGATCCAAATCCAACCCTGGATAGGTATAGGTTATGGTATCTTTGAAGCTATACGAACCATTGGCCCATAGCCACGTGCCGTCGTTATTCGTGGCAAAAAGATCAACACCGGAAACGCCTGTGGCAGGAAAGTGATCCATGGCGTAATTCTTCTTTGAAACCACATATCTGACCGTGATATCGGTCGCATCTGTCTTAAAAACAAGCTTTAAGCCTGCTGCATTTCTGGAAAGATCCCAAACCTCCTTCCTGACATCATTTTCTGCCTTAGCAGGTAACCGATCGTAATAAGAAGCGATTTCCGATCCACTCCACAACTGGTTATGGACAGTTCGGAAATCTTCTTTTGACGGATCATACCATTTCATGTGTCCTTTTTCCTGAGCGTCTAAAAAGAGAACGATTAAAAACGACGTTAAAAAAAGGAAGTAGCCCTGTCTATTCATATGTATCTGTTGTTGTTCTATCCATACCCTACTCTTCTTCAAAAAAACAAATCATTTCTTCAAAAAACAAATTGTCATGATATCCTCTTTCGAACATCAGTTGGTTTGGAATGATCGGGCCTTCACCTACATCAAAAAAACCAATTATATTGCATATAAAACTAAATATCTCTATGTTTGAAACCATTAAAACCATTTCTTAGCCATGGATAAAAGCAGAAGAACCTTTATAGGAACCTCGTTGATGGGAGCCGCAATGGCGGTGAGCCTTCCCGAAATTGTCAAAGCCGCCGTAAAATCTTCACACGCGGCACCGAAAATCCGCATTCAGGAAAATGACATCGTTTTATTTCAGGGAGATTCCATCACGGATGCGGGACGGGATAAAGAAAACAAAGCACCCAACAACAACGGGGCGTTGGGAACCGGCTACGCGTTTCTAGCCGCTGCGAATCTGTTGAATACACATGCATCCAAGCAGCTGACGGTATACAACCGGGGGATCAGCGGCAACAAAGTGTACCAGCTGATTGACCGCTGGGAGGACGACTGTGTTGCGATTAAACCCAATGTGCTTAGCATTCTCATTGGTGTAAACGACTTTTGGCACAAATTCGATGGGAAATATGACGGGACTATACAAGTATACCGCGACGACTACCACAAATTGATTGACCGCACACTGACCGCACTTCCGGGAGTCAAGCTCGTTATCGGCGAGCCGTTTGCCGTCAACAACGTAAAAGCTGTAACGGATGCCTGGTATCCGGATTTCGACGAATACCGTCGTGCAGCACGGGAAATAGCGACAGAATACGGTGCTGCGTTTATCCCCTACCAACGGGTATTCGACGAAGCGATCAAAGTGACGCCCCCCTCCTATTGGACCGGCGACGGCGTGCATCCTTCATTGGCCGGAGGCCAGTTAATGGCTGAAGCCTGGCTAGCCGTGGTGAAGTAACCATGATCAATTCCCTGCTCGACAACGACTTCTACAAATTCACCATGCAACATGCAGTGGTGAAGCTGTTTCCCAAGGCAAAGGCGAAATATCGGTTCATTAACCGGGGTGGGCATAAATTTCCCGACGGATTTGCTGAGGAGTTACGGAGAGCGATCAATGAATTGGCAAAGTTACAGCTAACGCGGGCGGAAAAAACCTTTTTCTCCGTTACCTGTCCGTATATCGACCCCACGTATTTCGACTTCCTGCAGGGTTACCGGTACGATCCGGAAGAAGTCCACATCCGACAGGACGGTGAAGAACTCTCCGTATCCATTGAAGGGTATTGGTATCGCACAATCCTGTGGGAGGTTCCGATTATGTCGCTCATCTGCGAACTTTACTACCAGATGACCGGCCAACAGCGGCAACCGGATGAACAGGTAATGGACACAGTACGCGAGAAAATCAAGCGGTATCGCCAATTGGGGATTACCATTGCTGAATTTGGTACCCGGAGGCGCCATTCCTATGCCGTGCATCGGTTGGTGGTGCAGGCGCTCACACAACATGGCGAAGGTTCATTCATCGGCACCAGCAACGTACACATGGCCATGTTGTACAAAACCAAACCCATCGGAACCCATGCACACGAATGGTTCATGTTCCACGCAGCCAAATATGGGTTCAAGATGGCAAATTTACTGGGATTGGAACACTGGTCGGACGTATACCGGGGTGACTTGGGAATTGCACTTTCCGATACGTATACCACGGATGTTTTCTTTACCCAATTTGATAAAAAACTCACCAAGCTATTCGATGGTGTCCGCCACGACAGTGGAGATCCGTTACTGTTTGCCGAGAAAACCATCCGGCACTACCAACAGAAAGGGATCGATCCGCGGTCGAAAACGATCATTTTCTCCGACGGGCTGAATTACGATAAGGTGGCCCGCATCGTTGAATATTGCCGGGATCGTATCGGCATGTCTTTCGGTATTGGCACCAATTTCACCAACGATGTGGGATTGACGCCGATGAACATTGTGATCAAAATGACGGAAGCGTATCCCGAGGAAGCGGAGTGGACACCGGTTATCAAACTGTCCGATGAACCCGGCAAGCACACGGGTGATCCGGAAGCCATTGCGCTTGCCCAACAAATCCTGCATATTCCCCATGGCGCCTGATGTTTTGGGCAATGCCCTTCATGAATATTTTCTCGGCAACACGCGCGACCAACTGATGTTGCACACCAGCTACGGCGACCCGGAAGAGATGCCCATCGACGTGTTTTTCAGGGAACCGGAAGACTTCCCGGAATTGGAGCACATTGCCCTGGCGCTGTGCGATGGGCGTATGCTGGATGTCGGTGCCGGCGCGGGCAGCCATGCACTGTATTTACAGGAGCGGGGGTTTGACGTAACTGCTTTGGAATTTTCGCCGGGCGCCTGTTCCGTTATGCGCGATCGAGGTGTCCGAAACGTGTTGCAGCGAAATTTTTTCGGTTACCAGGAGGGCAATTACGACACCTTGCTATTTTTAATGAACGGCATCGGCCTGGCGGGAACCGTATCCGGTTTGCGCACACTACTGCAACACTGCCGCCCGATGCTGCGCAAAGGGGGACAATTATTATTTGATTCGTCCGATATCAGTTACCTCTATGCGGATGGATCGGTTGAAAAGCCACACGGATACCACGGGGAAATCCGCTACCAATACGGATACAAAGGCATAACCGGCGAACCGTTCAGCTGGCTATTCATCGATCAGGAAATGCTAACTCGTATTGCCCGGACGGAGGGCTGGGTGGTTCAGGTGGTGTTTGAGGACGCAAACGATCAGTATCTGGCTCGGATGGAGCCAATGGCTCGATAGCCCCGCAATATACACTATCGGATATATCGTCGGATACCGTGCTCCGGAATGCGGCGTATACGTGAAGGGGCCGTTCCAAAAAATTCAGCTGCGCAAGCTCCCAAACATCCTCTCCTTCGCTCCGTTCAGCTCCTAAATTCCGAAAAAAACGGAACGAGTCACCGTCGTACGCCAACGTCAGAAGCCGATGATATCCGTAACGATCCGGATCATCCCAACGGAAAATCAACCGGTTGCCTTCCCGCGTTACCCGACAATTTAGAGGAGGTTCCAGATTTCCCTTTGAAATCAGCACCTTTGCCGGGTTCACAAACGGTCTCCCTTCCGAATCGATCTCCAATGCATGCTTCCTTACCTGAGACTGAGCCAGTTGGAACGCTCCTACCCTGCTCCCCTCCGGTGCTTCCGCCCGAAAACCGAATTTAACAAAAGGCTTTATCCGGCTCAAAAATTCCGACGTTACCTTCATTTTTCCCTGATTCAGCAACTCCAAAGCGGTAAAAGGCCGTGTGCGCCGCCGGCCGATCGAACGCATCACGTTCTGTCCGTTCAAATTATATCCGATGATAGAACCCACCTTGCCACGGAAAGGGCCATTTATTCCTTGTTCTGCAATAGCCATATAGTTCGTTCTTACTTACCGTATATTTGATACATCACTTTCCCATTACAAATATAGGATTAAAAATGATAAAATAAAGTATTAACAGGGTATTAATATAGGTATAACCTATGTTAACCCTCTATTAATACATGGTATATACATCATTTACTATCTATTAAATACAAATAACGTAGCTTGATGGGATAAAGATGGGATGGAATAAGCAAGGAGATCAGAGCGGTTAATTAGATGTATAAAAAAAGGGGCGGGCGCCCCTTTTTTTGAAAGAATTGTTTTGGATTCACAAACACATGATACGAGCGGAACAATTCCGGGAAACCGCAAGTACTATCTTAATAAGCATGATCCTACTGGGTACTGTTTAAGTATTGTATTGTGTTTAGACTCTACAAATATAGAGAATATACATCCATATCAAAATATTTTTTCAATAAAATGCTTAACCGGATATTTTTACCCCGACTCGAAGATTAAAAAGAAAGAACGAAGTGAAGAAGGAGACATTGACGGAGCTCGGCCTCTACCTTGCCAAAAGATCTGTGAATCGGGCCGAGGTAGCGAGAAAGACCGGACTAAGCACGTATCGGCTCAGCCAGCTAAGCATCAATCCAAAATCACGGTTACGAGCAGAAGAACTGTACCTCATCGCACTAGCCATCGGCGAAGATCCGGGTGCCATATTCAAACATTTATTTAGGGAAGTGACCCTTCCCGAATGACCTGCAAGGGCTTACTCAATCCATTCAAATCCCGTATAAGGTACGAGTACGTCCGGGATCCGAATCCCCTTTTCTGTCTGATTATCTTCCAATAGAGAGGCCACAATGCGGGGCAATGCCAAGGCACTGCCATTAAGCGTGTGGGCCAGCTGCGTTTTACCACCTTCACCTTTAAAGCGCACTTTCAGCCGATTGCTTTGATACGTTTCGAAATTGGATACGGAAGAGACTTCCAGCCAACGTTTCTGGGCAGCACTCCATACTTCCATATCATAGGTCAACGCGGATGTAAAACCCATATCCCCTCCGCAAAGGCGCAAGACCCGATAAGGCAGGTTCAATGCCTGAAGTAAGGACTGCACATAGGCACTCATTTCTTCCAACACTTCATAGGATTTGTCGGGATGCACAATCTGGACAACTTCGACCTTGTCAAATTGATGTAGGCGGTTCAATCCACGCACATGGGCCCCGTAGGATCCCGCTTCCCTTCTGAAGCATGGTGTATAGGCTGTCATTTTGATGGGGAAGTCCGATTCCTTGACAATGGTATCACGGTAGAGGTTGGTTACCGGTACTTCAGCCGTCGGAATCAGGTAAAGATTATCGATTCCGACGTGATACATCTGCCCTTCCTTGTCGGGTAACTGACCGGTGCCGAAGCCCGATGCCTCGTTAATCAAAATCGGAGGTTGTACCTCTTTGTATCCAGCTTTGTCTGCCTGATCAAGGAAGAAATTAATCATTGCACGCTGCAGACGTGCTCCCTTGCCTTTGTATACCGGAAATCCGGCACCGGCGACCTTGGTGCCGAGTTCAAAGTCGATGATATCATACTTGGCCGCAAGCTCCCAGTGAGGTAATGCGTCTTCCCTGAGTTCAGGACGGAGACCATGCTCCAGTACTACTTCATTGTCCTCTGCATCGACACCGGCTGGCACCGAGTGGTGCGGCAGATTGGGAAGAAGCACCAACTTTTCATACAAGTCTGCTTCTACAACAGCCTGCTCATCGGCCAGCTTCTTTTGTTGCTCTTTATATCCGCCGGAACGGACTTTGATCGCTTCCGCTTCTTCGCGCTGTCCCTGCCGCATCAGCTCGCCGATCTGCCGTGCCGCGGCATTAGCTTCGGCGGCAATGGAATCCGACTCGGTCTGAAGCTGCCTGCGGCGCTCATCGAGCGCAATTACTTCGTCTACCAATTCCAACGCTTTGAAGTTCCGGATTGCCAGGCGTTCGACCACATGGTCGCGGTTTTCACGGATATAATTAACTTGCAACATATTTTCGTTTAATTTGTGTCGGACAAAAATAGCAATGTGATTTTAGATTTTAGATTTTAGATTTTAGATTTTCCCAACTTACAGCCTATACGATGATGAACAGCGAAATTTTAAAGAAACGTACGAAGCTATTCTCTATTAATACCGGAAAATTGGTTTTGGAGCTAACGTACAATGCGTTGAATAAGAATTACGCGAATCAAATTACACGTTGTTCTAGTTCCGTAGGAGCAAACTACAGAGCGGCATGCAGGGCAAAATCTAGCGCAGACTTCATCTATAAACTAAAAATAGTGGAAGAGGAACTTGATGAGACGATGTTTTTTCTAGAACTTCTTAACGAGTTCAATCCGAACCAGCGCACAATGATTGATGACTTGGAAAGAGGCGAATGAACTATTGTCCATTTTTGTTGCAACAATAAATACAATGAAAACAAAATACTCGAATCACAAATCGTAAATCAGTTAATTTTAGATTGTAGATTTTAGATTGTAGATTGGATCGTAAATCACAAATCGTAAATCCACAAATCGTAAATCGTAAATCCACAAATCGTAAATTTAAATGCTTTATCTCGTCCCCACTCCGATCGGTAATTTGGAAGACATGACCCTTCGGGCCTTACGCATCCTGAAGGAGGCCGATGTCATCCTCGCGGAGGATACCCGCACCAGTGCACCCCTGCTGAAACATTTCGGCATCGAAAAAAAAGCGTATGCCCACCATCAGCACAACGAACACAAAGCGCTGAATGAGGTGATCCGCTTCCTGAAAGAAGGCCAAACTGTGGCCCTCATTTCCGATGCGGGCACACCGGCAATATCCGACCCGGGATTTCTCTTGGTCCGTGAGGCCATTAAAAACGGACTGGATGTGCAGTGCCTACCGGGTGCTACGGCCTTTGTTCCCGCGTTGGTGGCATCAGGTCTACCCAACGACCGGTTCTGCTTTGAGGGCTTTCTTCCCGTGAAGAAGGGTCGGCAGACCCGCCTAAAAGCCCTTGCCGAAGAAGCCCGCACGATAGTGTTTTACGAATCCCCCCACCGGTTGCAGAAAACGCTGCAGGAGTTTGCTGGGGTATTCGGCGCAGAAAGACAGGCCTCCGTATCGCGCGAGCTCAGTAAGGTATACGAGGAAACCCTCCGCGGCACGATCGCGGAACTGATTGTCCATTTCGAAAACCACCCCGTCAAAGGCGAATTCGTGGTCTGCGTGCAGGGGGCTTAACTCATTTGATAGAAAGTATATACCTTACCATGGCTTCCGCATCGGCTTTTTCCATACCGGGGTGCGGTGTCATGGGAATATCGCCCCATACCCCCGATCCGCCTGCGATGATCTTGTCCACCAATTGCGGGATGTCTTTGTCTCCATATTTTTTGGCTACCGCGGCATAAGCTGGGCCGACCAGCTTGTCTTGTTCTTGGTGACAGGCGAAACAGTCTAAGCTGGCAATCAGCGCTTTCCCTTTTTCTTCGGGCGTCCGGTTGTCCGGCTTCTTTGCTGCCGCGGCAGCGAGCCAGTCTTTTCGGAAGGACACTGCGGCAAGGTTGTCTTTCAGCTCGTCGTAATCGGCATCCGCGAGTGCGCGCCAGCCGTATTTACGCCATTCCGGATCGTCAACAATAAAGCCTGGTACCGCCAATTCCTTTTCATCTGCCAGCGAGCCGAGCAGCCAGGACGCTTTTTCCGACTCATTGGCCAGGTAGTTGTGATCTTTTTTAAGCATCGCCCACCAGACCGGCTTCAGGTAACGGAAGGATTCCTTCAGCGCATAGTCGATGTAATAATCCGTCGGCTGCATGGCGGCATCCAGCAGTGCAGCAACCGACTGTTCCGTTTTAAAATGACTAAGTGAGATAATGGCCTGTAGCCTTACCTTCATGGAATTGTCCTTGGAAAGAGCGACCAACCGATCCACCGCGTTTGGAATACGGTCCTGCCAATAGAACAATACCCGTGTGGCCGCTGTCCGGATAGATTCCCGTTCGCTTTTCAGCAGGTCGTCCAGCAATGTTGGATTGGGCTGGTTGAACTGCTGGTAAACCCAGAGTGCTTCCAGGCGGTGCTGGTCGTAGAGCGAATCTGTTTTGTCTAACGATGACACCCATGTTTCCAGTACTGGCAATACTGTGGCGGCGTCCAGCTGCCTCAATTGCGTTCTGATCCGGTACCGCAGCCCGTCTTCGTATTCCTTCAATTGATCCAGCAGTTTCTCGATAGGCAGTTTGGTCAAGTCCACGGGTTTTATCGTTGCCTTATTTTTATAGGTGACCCGCCATATCCTACCATGGGTATGGTCGCGTAATGGATCCCTCAACGCCCGTTCCCCGTGGTTGATGATTGGGTTGTACCAATCGACGATATACAGAGCACCGTCGGGACCGAACAGCAGGTCCACCGGCCGGAAGTTGGGATCGGATGATTGCACCAACGGTTCTATTTCCTGGGCTACAATGCCGCTTCCGCTTTCGTAAATGCGGTGTTGTTTGGTACCCATGGTACCTACGAATGTGTTCAGCAACACGTCGCCCTGCATTTCTTCCGGGAACTGCCTGCTGGAAATGATTTCCGTTCCACAGGTCTTGGGTTTGCTGACTGCTGTCAGGAAGTCCTTCATTAAGGTATGTTTCACCGGGTATTCGGAAGCTACCGTAAGGGGTGGTGCAAAATAATTCATGCCCGTGGAAACATCGCTGATGATTTCCATTCCGTCCCGACGGAACACGTGTCCCCATGGATTAGCATACGGGTAGGAAACATAGGGTTCCAGTTTGTTGGTCAGCGGCTCAAAGCGCCAGGTAGCCCCGTAGTCGCTTCGTTGCGGCCCCCAGGGGGTTTCTACCTGGGAATGCAGGAACGTACCACTGTGCAGGTACAATGCGCCATCCGGCCCCCAGGTATGCGTATCCATCGAATGATGTACATCTTCCGTACCGAACCCATGGAGGACAATCTCCCGTTCATCTGCCTTTCCATCCCCATCCGTGTCTTTCATGAACCAAAGATTCGGCGGTTGTGAAACAAAGACGCCGCCATTTCCCAATTCCATGCCCGTAGGCATATACAAGCTGTCTGCAAAAACGGTTTCTTTATCCGCAACGCCATCTGCGTCAGTATCTTCCAGGATCAATACCTTGTCGTTGGGCTGTACGCCCGGCAGGTACTGGGGATAGGACGGCATGTCGGTAATCCACATTCTGCCTTTCGGGTCAAATGTCATGGCAACCGGGTTGGTCAGCGAAAAATCGACCTCCGATGCGAACAGGTTGATCTCGAAGCCTTCCGGCAACGTAAATTGTTCGGTGGAAGGTTTCTTTAGTTTGGTTTTGTCCAACGGCACATACTGTATCGTATCATTCAGTATCTGGTCGCTCTTTACGAAATTGGCCAGATCATCCTTCGTGCTTTCGTTCCACACGAGGGTATCCAGGCGCAACACCATGTTTCCGAGCTTGGCTAATTCCGACGGATAGGAAATCGGGCCACCGGCAGGCTGCACCCAGGGTTCTTTTCTCCGGCCCACGATGTACTCGCTGTTGACCGCCCGGTAGAGGTAAAAGAATTGCTGGTTTTTCTGGTCGATGATCTTCTTCAGGTTTTGCAGGTGGCTATCACCATCCTGCCAGACTGAAACTGGTAAACCCAACGATTTTGCCATCACTTCGCCCACGGCTTTATAACCCACGTTGTTGAGGTGGATGCCGTTGATGGTGATTTTGTCAGTGCCTTTCTCAAGCCGCTGGGTTGCTTTAAACAGGTTGATAAACGGGACACCGAGCTCTTTGGCTACCTGCTGCATTCCCTCGGTGTACAAGGCCAGGTTTTTATTGTGCTCGGCCGGGTCGGGAGAAAAACCGCCCATCTCCTCGTGGGCTATCGGTGAAACCAGCACGACCTGCGGCGGTGTTTCCCCATTATATTGCTGCTGCTGCAAATGCTGCAGGTAGGTGGTAAGCTGTGCCTTAAACGCCTCCAGGCTGTCCGGCCCTTTAAACGCTTCATTCAATCCATAGCAGGCAAGTATCAGGTCTGTTTTGTAGTCGGCCATTAACTCATCCTGTGTTGGGAAATTCAGCGGCCGCGACCGCATATTGATTTCATCTGCGCTCCACCCTAAGTTTCTGACTGACATAAACTTATCCGGGAAACTGCGGTATAGCAGCGGTTCGAAGTAGTTATAGTATTGCAACCGTTCCGCAAACGTGTTTCCGATGATCACCACGCTGTAGTTGTTCCCGGGATTTAATTGGTAAACCACTTTCGGTTCGTGGTCGGAGCACGACGAAAGCAGGGCAACGCAAGAGCAGAAAAGAAAGCTGGCGCTAGCAACAAATCGATTGAAAAGCATATATAACAAGTTAGTGGAACTGATATCCGATAGCAAATTACAAATATTACCCATTACCAACCTTCGTTTTGTACGAGATTCGGATTTTTTTCCATCTCCCTTTGGGGAATGGGCATAAAGTACATCTTTTCCTGGAACACACAGGGAACGCCGTCAACCGGCTTTCGCTCATACGTGTAGGTATCCTCGGCAACCCGGGTAATGTACATGGCGCCAAATTGTTTTCCGTCGAGTACCTCTGCGGCTATTTTCCACCTTCTCAAATCCCAATACCGCTTTTGCTCGAAGCACAATTCTACATAACGTTCGTGCCTGATTACTTCTCTCATCTGCTCTTTGGTTAATCCTGCGGCTAACTGATAAGGATCTAACCCGGCCCGTTTACGAATCGCTTCTACTGCTTCGTACACACTTCCATCGGGAATATTCAGTGTTTCATTCTGTGCTTCCGCATAGTTTAACAGCACTTCGGCATACCTCAATTCCTGCCAGTTCTGATCACTTCCTACGCCACCGTAGTAATCTTGGTTCGATTCGTCCGTCCCTTTCCGCATCAAATAGCCCGTTACGGTCTGGTAAGGGATATTGATACCATCGGCCCCGCCTACGTAGGTATATACCGGTAGCCCTTGGTAACCAAAAACAGAACCATTGACAATCAATGTGGCATCAAACCTCGGATCCCTGTTCACGTATGGGTTTCCCGGATCGTATCCCGAGGCAGGATCTGTGATCGGTTTTCCATTTTTCATTTCAAAGGCATCCACCAGTTCCTGAACGGGAGACCGGCGTGAGGCGTCCTGCCTTGAGCGGGAATCTGGCATGGCCCACGAATCCCACCCGTGTTCTTTTAATGTTTTTAGGAATTGTACACTGAAGACTTCCTCCTCATTATTCTTATCCAACATGATTCTCCTGAAATCGGGATGCAGCGCATAGACACCGCTTTCGATGACCGCTTTGTTCGTGGCGGCGGCAGCTTGCCAGCGGTTCGCATCGTGGTTCGGGTTGTACAGCTCACTTGCCCAAAAAAGTTGTACCCTACCCAGGAATGCCCGGGCGGAATGCTTGTTTATTTTCCCCACATCAATGTTTCGGTCGCCATAGGATTCCGGTAGCAATTCCACGGCTTCTTCCAATTCTTTTACCACAAATGCAAACGTTTCATCCGTACTCGCCCGGCTCACAAACAGGTCGTCATCCTGCGTTTGGGGTACGGTGATGATCGGAACACCGCCATACCTTTTTGCCATGTCAAAATACAATTTTGCACGTAGGAATTTCACCTGGCCGGTGAGGACCGTTTTTTCATCCCCTTCCAATGCCGATTCATCTACTTTGGCCAGGAACATATTGGTTCGCCTTACCGGGTCGAAAGCCCAGTAATCCATTGGATTGTTATCGGCAAACCATTGCCCCCGAATCACATTCAGCGGGTTCCCTCCCCAGAAATTCCTGGATTCATCGGTAACATTGTCGTATAAATCGTGATCAAATGCGGGAACGTCGGCATACATCTGATTGACAAAAAGCTGTATGAGCGCTGGATCGTCGAATATCGCCTCCTCGGGAATAGACGTTGCGGCTTCCCTTTCCAGGAAATCCTTACTGCATGAGATAGTCAGGAAGCTAAAAATCACGACTAACGATATATTAATATTCAATTTTTTCATGACCGCTATGTTTTTAAATAGAGAGATTAATACCTAGGTTGAGCGTACGCTGTTGTGGGTAATAGGCCCCATCCGTGTTTTCTATTTCCGGATCGAACATGTTCATTTTATCGAAAAGGAACAGGTTATTTCCTGAAAAATAGACCCGCAAGGTCTGGGCTCCCAACTTTTTGCTGATCTGTTCGGGAAAGGTATACCCAAGATCAATGGATCGCAACCGCAGGTAGCTCGCATCCCGGATGTACAGGCTGGATTCCAGCGAGTTATTGGGGTGTTGGTTCTCCCAAGGCCGTGGATATTTCGCATCCCTGTTTTCCGGTGTCCAATAGTCGAGCAGGTCCCGGAAATTATTATGCGACCCCCCGTTAAAGAAAATCCGTGATCTTCCGCTCATCAATTGGTTCATTCGTGTCGCCCCCTGGAACAGGACATTCAAATCAAACCCTTTGTAGGATCCCCCGAAAGAAAGCCCTCCCAAAAGTTTGGGGGTGTTGTTATCCATTGAAATGATGGTACGGTCGTTGGCATCGACCACTTGATCCCCGTTGATGTCCGCATACTTCACATCCCCGGCCTTTTGCCCTCCATTAAACTGCGGATAATAGGCAGTCACTTCTTCATCTGACTGGAAAAAACCCAAGGCTTGATACCCGACGATGAAGTTCAAGGGTCGCCCTGTTTGCAGCAGGTAATCGGGGATATTGGCAGGCTCATCCAATAAGATGACTTTACTCTGGGCAAAACCCAGGTTGGCTTTCACAAAATAGTGCAGGTCGTTTATATTCTTTTGATGAGTCAGTGCAACCTCAAAGCCGTTATTGTCGACTTTTGCATAATTTTCAGCAGGAAGCTGGGCCCCGATCGTTGCCGGGATCGACCGGATTCTACTCAGCAGGATGTCGGACGTCCGCTTGTGGAAAAGATCCAGCTCAAAAGACAACAACCCGTTCCACATCGATCCATCCAATCCCACATTGGCAATTGCTGCGCTCTCCCAAGTGACGTTGGGATTGGGAAGCACACCCGGTGAGACGCCCAAATATGCATTGGATCCGGAAATAATGGTCGAAGACAGGTTGTAAACCTGCTGATACTGGAAGGTCGGTACCCTTCCCGAATACACGTTTCTGTCATTACCTACCAATCCGTATGAGGCCCTGAGTTTCAAATTATTCACAAAACTCAACCCACTGCTATTTCTGAAAAAAGCTTCATCCGATAATTTCCATCCCGCGGATACGGCTGGAAAGTTGCCATACTTGTTATTGGTAGGAAAAGCCACGGAACCATCCGAACGGAACGAAGCTTCCAGCAAGTACCTGTCTTTGTAAGCATACTGCAGCCTGCCCACAAAGCTGCGCCTACCGTCGGTAAAGGAGCTGCCGTTTGCATCCTTCTGCTCCTGGCCACCGTATAGCAGCTCATCCAAACCGTTGGCCGGAAAATTAGTCCGGAAGCCACTGAACTCTTTTGATTTGGCGTCAAACTGTTCCACCAGCAACATTCCACCCAATTCGTGGTCGCCGAAATTTCGATTGTAGTTTAAGCTCAGGTTCAGCATAACGGTTTTATAGTCGCTGTACTGTTCCGTCAGGCCGGTCTTACCATTCCACCCACCGAACGGGTAAATTTCGAGCGTATTTCCGGCTTCATCCTGCCGGTTCATCAAGATGGGTACCTGGTATATCTTGGAGGTGTAGGCGTCCTGGCCAACGGAAGCACGTCCCTGCACAGATAAACCCGGGACAAATGGCAATTCATGTTTAGCCGAAAGCGTTGCCTGGAAAATGTCAGACTGTCCTTTTTGGTATCCTGTTTTGATCTCTTCCACCGGATGTTGTTCATGAGTATAGAAAATGGTCCCATCCGGATTGTATAACTTATCAAACGGGTAGGCTGCCATTATGTCGCTGAATATGGCTTCCGGTGAATACCCGCTGCCGTTATTGTTTCTGCGGCTCGCATCGATATCCAATGATATATTCAAGTTTTTATTGATGCGGGCGTCCACATTGGACCGGACGGTGTATCGTTTGTAATTGAGGTTATCGTACAAGCCATCCTGGTCCATATACCCCACCGCCATGAAATATTTTATCGCATCGGTACCGCCGTTCACATTTACATTCTGCTGGGTTTGGAACGCCCGTTTATTTAACGTAAGGTCATACCAGTCCTGATCCTGCATCCTACCCTGTATGATATCCTGCATTTGTTCGTCGGTAAAGGCCGGCATCAGCCCCATGTTCTCACGGGCTACATTTTTGGTTTGCGCATACTCCAACCCATTCATCAGCTCGGGGTAGACAGTTGGATTTTGAACACCTGCGAACCCATTGTAGGTGATGGTTGGCTTTCCAGATCTCCCCCGCTTGGTCGTCACGAGGATTACTCCGTTGGCGGCCCGGGAACCATACACCGCCGTAGCGGATGCATCTTTCAGAATGGAAATACTCTCAATTTCGTTGGGGTCGATCTGATCGAGACTCCTGACGATATTATCAACTACGACCAACGCGCTGTTATCACCAAATGTGCTCACTCCCCTGATGGTGATCTGTGAACCACTTCCCGGCTTCCCGTTGCCGTTCAATGCACTGATGCCCGGTAGCCGCCCAGCCAACGCGTTGGTAATATTGGTTACCCCGGATTTCACGACTTCTTTTCCATCTACTGCTGCGACGGAACCCGTAACGTCTGCCTTTTTCTGTGTTCCATATCCAACGACGACAACCTCTTCCAAATCACTCACGTTGGGATTCAGGGATACATTAATGATCGACTGATCACCAATCTTTAGCTCTTTGGTTTCAAAGCCAATGTTGCTGAAGACAAGAAAATTTTCTTTCCCCGGGGCAGCAATTTCATACGTACCCGCAGAATTTGTAGTGGCAGCAATGGTTGTTCCTTTTACCCGAACCGTAACACCCTCCAACGGATTCCCTTCTCCATCTTTAACCTGCCCGGTTACCTGTTGTTGTTGCATGATGTCATCCGTTACCTGTGGCGCCGGTTTTGCTTTCTTTTTGGGTAAAAAATATACCACCTTACCTTCGACTTGATAATCAAAAGGCTGGTTTTCAAATACGTAGGGCAGTGCATCCAAAATCTCCACCCCCTTCAAAGACAGCGTCACAGGATTGGCACGTGTCAGGTATTTTTCATTCAATACGAACGAATACCCGCTCTGGCGCTGTAGCTGTTGAATAACGGATTTGAATGACGTATTGGTAACCTGAATATCCACTTTTTGTGCCATCGCACTGGCCAGCGATTGAAAAGATAACACACAGGTAAGCAAAATTGTTAATTTCATAATCAGGAGTGCTTGTAAAGGCACCGTGCCTAAAATTGACCGTGCAGAAGAAAGAAACGCCCGGCCGTTGGCATAATGGCTATTATTCATTATGTTTGTCATGTTGGTTAGAGAAAAAATTACAAGTTCAAAATTGGCTTTCTGCCCGACAACCGCCGGATTTCGAGGGCAATTCGAAATTCGGCATTTTCCTGCTGGGCAAGCGAATGGTCTTTTTATTCTTCTATAATGCTTACCCTCCTTTCTTCCAGTTTTAGTTTAACCTGATACGTTTCTTCAAGTGCTTTGAGCACACTCAACAGGTTTTCATTCCGATTGATTAACACATAAGCCGTATTATTCGTCGTAAATGCAGGAATGTTAATTGTCACATCGTACCAGCGTTCCAGTTGCCGCATTACATCCGCAAGCCGCGCTCCGGAAAGTACAATGATGCCATCTTTCCAAGCCGTATAGTCAAAGACATCTACCTGGCTGACCTGTAACGAAGATCCACGCGTTGTGGCCTGTTGGCCGGGTTCGAGGTATGAGATGGGCGAAGAGTTGTTTGAGCCGTCAGGTACAATTGTTTTTACACGCACTTTGCCTGCAACCAATGTGGTTTTGGATTCATGGTCGTCTGCATAAGCGGACACATTAAATTCCGTTCCCAGCGCTTCAATAACCTGGCCATGGGTCATCACCTTGAACGGTACATTTTGTGAAGCCGGAACCACATCAAAGTAGGCCTCTCCTTCCAGTTCGATCATACGCTCATCACTATCAAATCGAGCCGGGTATTTCAACGTGGATGCCGCGTTGAGCCACACGTGGCTGCCATCGGGCAGGGTGATCTGATACGTGCCTCCTTTGGGTGTACTCAATTTCAACAACGGAATGTTTACCTGGCGTTCTCCGCTTTCCTCAGCATCGGCAAGCCGATTCCCATCTTTGTAGGTTATCGTCCCGTTTTCAATTACAATACCGTCCCGAGCTTCATCTAAGGTTATCGTGCGTCCGTCGGCCAAGGTAAGTGTGGCACGATTGCCACCTGCCGGAATATCCGTTTCCCGCTGCTCAACAATCTTGGATTCATCACGCGATTGGTTATCAAAAAAATACCACGAAGCTGTAGCCGTTGCGACCAGCACAGCGGCAACATAGGGCAGCCGCCTCCATACATTATGCCGCCTGCGCAGCTCCATCCGGTTCCAGATCGTTCTCCTAGCTGCTTCCCAATCAATGTCGGTATCCAATTCACCCGAAGCAAGCTCTTGATTGAACCATCGTTCCACCAAGCGGCGCTCCCTATCCGTGCAGTTACCCGCACGGTATCGCTTCAGTAATTGTTCGGCTTGATGTCTGTCCATAATTTAAGTGGTCGGGTTTATGCCCGTTTACTTATAGGACGATCTCTAAAGGTGTAGGTAGACGTAGCTGGTGAACATTTTTTTCATGCAAATCAACCAATTGATTTTGAGCGGGTATGGGCGCAACCAAAAAGGAGACAATAATCACTTGCAGCAGCTTATGGCGCAGCACATGCAGCGCCCGATTAATTGTCTTTTTGACGGTGTGTTCCGTAATCGCAAGCTCTTGGGCTATTTCCGCATGGGATAGCCCTTCTTCACGGCTCATCCGGAAAATGCGCTGCATCTGCGGCGGCAGGTCGGACACGACAGCCTCGATAAACCGGACCAAATCGCTGTAAATAACGGCGTCGTTCACGTCATCTACATATTGCTCGGCAAACATCGCCAACGAATCCAGGTAGCGTTCACGCACTTTTTGATGCTTGGCAGCGTCGATAATCCGGTGACGCACCGTAACATTCAGGTAAGCTCGCAGCGAGGTATGGGTAGCAAGCCGGGCGGGATTATCCCAAAAGTCGGCGTAGATGTCCTGCACTACGTCCATGGATATGGCTTCGTCTCTTGTAATTTTCAATGCAGTGGCATACAGCAACGTCCAATATCGCTCATAAATTTCGGCGAATGCCAGTCTATCTTTCTGCCTCAGCAGATATACTAACGTGTCGTCAGAGTAATCGCAATAAGACTTCATTTAATAGAGTTACCACCTGCACCTTACACCAATAGTTTCGGTTAGCTTATTGCAAACTTAGCTAAATTTCTCTGATATGCAATATCACTAGTGTCCCATTAAAATCGGGACATTTTAAAAATTAAATAAATTAGGTCCATTAAGGCCTCCTGTCAAGCCGATTGTCAGATCTGAAAGTACATTTCCGGGTAATTCGTTGTTTGTGTACAAGGTTTTTAGCTGGCTCTTTTTCCCTGCATTAAGCGGTTAATCGCTTCATCGAAAGAACCTGCTCTTGTCACTTCACCGAGGTTGACAAAAAATATTTCATCTGCGTTTTCGATGGTATTTAAACGATGGGCAATGATCACCAACGTGGTTTCTTCAGGTAACTTCTTCAGGATTTTTTCCAGCAGCTGTTCCGTAACCGTATCAATATTTGCGGTTGCCTCGTCGAGAATGAGTATTTCCGGATCTCTCAATACGGCACGAATAAAGGCAATAACCTGCTTCACCCCTAGACTGAGATTATCTGCATTGGACGAAACCACCGTATCAAGACCACTATCAAAGACAGACAGGAGTTCTTCCAGGCCCTTGACTTTGATCAGCTCTTTCAATTGCTCATCATTATATCCTTGATACGTGCGATTGCCATAAAGAATGTTTTCCTTGACTGTTCCGCTGAACAAGTAGGGTTCCTGCAGGATGAAACCAATTTTTTGGGCAAGTGCTTCCGGTTCATACGATCGGATATCTTTACCTTTTAGCAGCACGACGCCCTGCGTGGGATCATACAGACGAGCCATCAACGACGCTGTGGTCGTCTTACCGCCTCCTGTGGGGCCTACCAAAGCGTACGTTTTTCCTGTTTCCAGACTAAAATTGATATCATGTAGAATTTCTTTGCCATTCGGATAAGCAAAATGCACATGCTTAAATTCCAGCAAGGCACGACTAAGGGGTTCCGATGCTTCAACTGTAACGGTATTTAAATTGGTTTCCAAGGATAGAATCTGCGAAATCCGATCCCAGCCAGCCATGGCAACTTGAAAGCTCGACCAAAGCGAAGCAAGTTGCCTTAATGGGTTATAGAAATTAACACAGTAGGCTAAGTAACTTACCAATAAACCAATGGTAAAGTCACCAACGGAAATCAAATAAATCCCAAACGCCAAAACGGCTAATTGCGCTAAGTTGGAAAACAGGCTGTAAACCGGAAGGAAAATAGTATTGGCCAATCCTGCGCGAATAGCAGTACCATAATTTTCTTTATTCGCGTCGTTAAAGCGCTTTCTAAAATAGTCGCGGCGATTAAAGGCAACGATAACCTTGAAATTATCCAGGCTTTCCTGGATTTCGGCACTCATGCTGCCTGCACTTTTGAGATTGATGGCATTTTTTTTCTTTACCCAGGGAGATACTACTTTGGTAAAAAGCAGGATAAAGATTGCCGGACTCAATGCAGCCAATCCGAGCTTAACATTTATTACTAACAAAAAGATTCCCGCGCCGGTCATCGTAGCGATGCTACTGATAAACTGCGTCAATGCCTGAGAAAAAAACTGATTTAGTTTATCGGTGTCATTATTAACACGCGAGATCAGATCACCGGCCTTATTTTGATTGAAGAAAGCTACCGGCAGCTGTTGCAATTTATTAAATATTGCATTCCGGAGGGTAAATAATAAGCGCTGCCCGATACTCCCCATCAATTTGGTTTGCAGGTAACTTGTTAATAGCATTACTAAATACATGCTTAATAATATTGCGGAGAACACCAATACGCCGTGGTATTGCTTCGTTACCACATAGGTATCGATCGTATGCCCTATTAAATAAGGTCCCAGCAAACTCAAGGTAGAGTTAACCAATATCGCCAACAGCGCCAGGAGCAGATTTTTCCGTTCATGTGCTATAAGCTTTAGTAACCGTTTAACGGAAGAGACGGTAGAGGTTTTTTGTTCCTGCGCGGTTATTTGATTTAGATTATAGTTCATAATTACTGGTACTTTTTTGTGAATTGGAAATCTGTACGTATTCCGGACTTACCTGTATTAATTCCTGATGTGTTCCTGTGGCTATAATTTCGCCATCCATTAGTAAAATCAGTTGATCGTAATTTTCTACAGACGCTATCTTTTGCGTAACAGAAATCAGTGTTAAGTCCGGGTAATTGTGTTGGATATTCTCCAAAATCCGATGTTCGGTCTTATTATCTACGCGAGCGGTAAAATCGTCAAGCAGCAAAATTTTCGGATTCAGGGCCAATGCCCGCGCCAGCATAATACGTTGTTTTTGTCCGCCCGAAAGACTGGATCCACGTTCTGAAACAACGGTATCTAATTTATCTGGCAATTCACTGATAAAATGTTCGAGTTCGGCCGTCGCAATGGCTTTTCTCAATGAATCATCGGTCACGGTATCGCTGAAAGCAATATTCTCGCGGATACTCATGTTAAAAATAATACTGTCCTGGAAAACAAGACCAAGCTGCTGATGAAAATATTCCGCATCATAGGCTTGAATGGGATGGCCGTCCAATGTGATCATGCCTTCATCGGGCTGTATCAGTCCGGTAAGTAAGTATAATAATTGTGTTTTTCCTGCTGCTGTCGGACCTATAATAGCTGTTTTTGTTCCCGGCTCTACCTCAAATGAAATTGCTTTCAAAACAGGCTTCTGTCCATAATTTACAGACACGGCCTCTAACCGGATCGCCCCGTTCAAATCGGCTGTTATCGTACCGCTCGCTTCGATATCCGGTGCCGTTATTACATTATTGATACGTCCATAGGAAGCGGTAGCCTGTGCGATTACATTGCTCATAAAACCGATTACTAAAATCGGAAAGATTAGCAGTGCTAAGTAGCTGTTGAAGGCAGCGAAATCGCCAAGGCTCATACTACCGGAAATCACGAAATGCCCACCCATCATTAAGATGGCCAATCCGGCCATGTTAGCCGTAAAAATGATCATTGGAATAAGTGCGGCAAATAAGCGAAGGATGGAAAGGCCGAAACCTTTTGCTTTGGCGTTAGCTTCCAGGAACTTTCCATATTCCAATTGTTGCGAATTGATTACCCGAATGATCGCAGCACCTAAAATGCTTTCGTTTATTATGCGATTGAGCCAATCCGTGACACCCCTACTTTGGATAAATAACGCCCGCACCTTGCGCAACACAACGAAAAAAGTACCGCCAATAATTGGAATGATGGCAATAACGGCGAGCGCCAATTTCCAGTTAATGGTGAGCAATAATATGCTTGCACCGATTATAATAAACAAAGAGGAAACGATGGAAACAATCGCCTGGGCGACAAACAGCTTAATCGAATCTACATCTGCTGTTAGGTTGGTTAATAATTTGGAAGGATTGGCTTCTTTGATAAAGGCAAAAGGTTGTCTGGATATTTTATCCGCAAGTCGTGTACGCAAATCCCGTGCTACCTTTTCGGAAACGTAGGTTTGTAAGATACTTTGCAAATATGTGAATACAAAAATAACAAAGACAACAATACAGAACTGTGTAATCATCGTACCATAGGAAAAATGATGGTCGCGATAAGCATCTATACCGTTGCCGATAAGTTTAGGAATCCATAGATTTAAACCATTGCTGCAAAAGGCAAACAACAGCAGCGTACTCAGTAGGAGTGTATAGGGTTTTAATAAACCAAAAATACCTGAATCCTTTTTTCTATTCCCCGAGGGTTTCTTCATTTTTAAAATTTTATATCTATTCCCGAGCCGTGGTTTAATTTAAAGACGTGTGAGCGACAAATATATTACAACAGTTAGTCCTTTTTAAACATTCTCTGATGTTTAGGGAAAACTTTTCAGAAAAAAAAGATTTAGTATAGTTTGATCAGTCTCGACTTGCCGCAAAAAATCGGACAAACCGAATGAAATTGCTTCGTTGGCGTCAGTTGCGTTTTTATTTAGCGGTCAGGCCTTGTATGTACTGTGTAGCTTTCGCTAGTGGCAATAACGATAGGTAGTTGGTAGTTTCCTAATTGATATTATTGGATGGCTTCTATGGTTGCTTCTCCGTCATCATCCAGTTTTGTTTTTAACGGCGAATTGGGGATAAAGCCCAGAGGAAAATCCTTGACATAGTATTCTTCAGTCAAAAGAAAGTTTTCACTTTCAGTATGCGCATAATTTGCACCGCAATCATCCGTTGTCCACGTCGCTTTAAATTCGGCATATTCCCGACCATTTCCGCTAAGCATAATTTGGAAAGGGAACAGACCATATCCGGCTTTATCCACCGTTAATTTTAAATCTGAAAAGAAGATCCCCGTGTTGGGATATGATTCCAGGTGAATGCCCGTCGTGCAGGTGCAATTGCCGGCATGCGTAATCTGTAGCGGGTTAGCCGTATACTTCGCGGAGACCGATTCAAAACCTTCAGCCATGGTAAAATCGATCGTACCTCCATAGTTGACGTTGTAAGCATAGCCAAAATCGTCGATCCCGTCACATTCGCGAGCCGACTGTCTGCTAATCTGATATCGCCATTTTCTTGCATACACATTGACCTGCTGTACGAACTGCAGCTGTCCATGTTTTTGTGTGTTGATCACAGCGGCAATAGCCATGGGATTATCCAGGGGCATCTTACCGGGTGTTTCGTAATGATAAATATTACCTACAAAGTCGGTGATGGTACCGGTGGCATTGTTCCCGTTCACAACGCCATTCACCATCCACTTATCCGGCTTTATGATTTTGTTATGAATATCGTCTGTACTGACAGGAGGCGTAAACGTAACGGGCGCAAATAGAGCGCAGTCTGCACAATCCTCCGAAGCGTCGGGGTTTATCGGATCTTTGGCCAATATTTCGCCTATCTGTTGTAGGATCTTCAGCATCTCTTCGTCGTCTGCCGAAAGAGGGGGTAAATCCATGACGATACAAACCTCGGCCCTTTCATTGGTCAGCATGGGTAGGTTTATTTCATTGTCCCGTGACAATACCCCGTTTACCTTTGTGTAAAGGTGCAACCCTGAAAAATAAGCCCAATGGCTGAAATGCGTGATCTTCACGGAAATAGTTTTATGGGTGACATCAATTTTTCCGCCAATCAGGGCATACCACTTTCCGTCGTCCTCATTCTTAAAGGCTAGTCCGATATTTTCGGGAGAATTGCCTTTAAGCATCTCATCGGTATAATGTAGTGTGAGGGTTACCGGCTTATTGAATTTGGTACCGGCGGGGAGGAGTTCAAATTGATGCAATACCGCACCTGTGTCGGCAAATTTTTCAGTTGACGTCTTTACGCTGATCTGCGTTCCCTCGGCCATCGCACCGACCGGGATTTCCAGTTCCAATTGTCCGTCATTCAGGCTGACCGTTTGCGCTTCTGTATTGGTTGGCCCGGTAACGGCCGGTTCGTTGTCCGCTTCTTTTTTACAGCTGCCTAGGGTTAACAGGCCACATAATAGGATGGCGATGGGTGTAAAATACGTTTTCATTTTTTAATTTTTTTATTTCGTTTGCCAAGAGCCGGATGTTTCGTCCGGCTCGCATTTCACCGCATGCTTTCCTTGAGGCGGTGATAATCGATGCGTTCAAAAATTTGTTTGGTTCTTTCTTTTAAAAAATCAGGGCAAAACTGTTGATGATACCAGTAAGTCACCACGATCGCCTGTGTTTTTGTAGGTGGTTGTGTCTGATCGTAATAGCTGGGGTTGACGATGTATAATGGCCAGCCTTCTTTTCTGCCGTAAGGCACTAAATAGGGCGGGTCGCTATGGGTGTATCGGGTGCTTTCCATATCCACGTAAGCCACAGCATTCGCTTCGTCGGTAGGCACTGTTGACAAGAGGTTTTGATAATGGTTGATGCGTTCCTGATATTGTGCGTTTTGTGCTTGCAATTCGCGAATCGTACCTTCTGTTGATTGGATGCCGTCTTTAATGACTTGCTGCGAATTCTTAAACACGGGTTCTTTCAGGTTTTTTTGAGACTGGATGATCTGGCTTTTAAAATCTGAAACCTTTTCTTCATTGTCTTTTATATGCAATTGCTCTTTGGCTATTTGGTATTGCACATAATCATTTCGGGTAAAAGGAACGAATATCGGCTTATCATTCCGACTTAGCACCCGGAAGGCAAAGTCGCCATCATAGCCGCTATTGAAGGGGTAACTTTTAAAACTATACTCTGTATAATCTGCGGTAGAATCCGTTACGGGTACCCCTTGAAAAGGGTGGGGAATTTTCAGCTTTTCGTCGTAGGCATCAAAAAAGCCAGCTGTTTGTGTAAAGAAATCGGCAGGATTCAAATACATTTTAATAAATGCCGGTGCTTCATCCACTTTTGTCGGAGAACCGGAATTGCTCCTGATGTAATTGAACAAAAAAATATTGAAGGTTCCGGTGTATCGTTTTTGTCCTAACTGCGGCTGAAACTTCGAAATAGTTGCAAAAATCATGGGGTCAAATCCGATCGGTTGCGCCAGCACATCGCTTGCCAGTGAAGCGTCCAATAGTTTACCAAAAGTTGCATTAAATGCGTTCACCGCCATTGCAGGCCCAGTTACTTCTTTAAAAACACCGTTTACGGGTAGGCCGGTTATCTTTCCCGGAGCCTGAGAGAGGTCACCGGATTGTGCCCGCGAAGACAGGGCCGCTAACAGGAGTGTGAAGAAAAGTAGATTTTTCATATATCCAAGAAACCAAGGATTTGACTTATTCATTCGGGATGTATCGGGTAACACAAATTTCAAATAACCGGCTATACCGTTGGTTTATCCATGCGCTCACTTCCGCACAAATTCCACCCGGCGGTTATTGGCCTTACCTTCTGCTGTATCATTGCTTTCCATGGGCTTGGTAGCACCGAACCCTTCGGTGGTCAACCTGTCTCCGTCAATTCCCATTTCCACCAACTGCCTTTTCACTGCATCAGCGCGGGCTTGAGACAGCTTCATATTGGCATCGGCATTGCCGTCGCTATCGGTGTGGCCGTCAATCTCAAACTGCAGGTCATTGTGGTCGTTCATCAGTTTCGCGATCTCGTTGAGTGTACCCGTCGATTCGGGCTTGATGGAAGATTTGTTGACATCGAACAGAATCCCATGGGTGATGAACTTGCCATCTGTCACAATCTTATTGTACTTATCATCGCCGCCGCCGGCCAGGCGCACATTTTTAAGTTTATATCCGTAACGGCCATCTGTTTTAAAGGCAAGTTTTGCCGCACCGGCAGGGAAGTTGTTGGTAGCGGAAACACGGGTTGCCCCCACATAAGCCTTCGCAATATTCTTACGGAAATAAAGCGCGACATGATGCCATCTATCATTGGTGCTTAATTCTTTGGCCACAGTTTCACTCGTTTTATTCTGACCGGTTCCGTGTTGACCCAACACCGTTGCTTCGTTGGAATGAATACTAAATACGCCCAGCCCGTACCCATCATAATTCTCATCCCCTGCCTCGTAAAACTGCACGGTAAAATCATTTACCTGATCAAAGTAGTCCGACCTCGGATTTTCATACATGAAGTCAAATTCCAGCGTAAACTGCTCCGGTAAATAGTTGTCGTTATCCATCGACGGAGTTACGGTAACATACCCACCTTCATCCAAGTGCAGAATCTTTTCACCTTCGTAGCTCTGTATTTCGGCATTTCCTTTTTTGAGGATAAAACGTGCCGGTAGTTCGGCATCCGGTTCGGAACTTAGATCGGGCTGAAAAATGATCTTATCACCGGGCACAAAATCGTAGTTTTTGTAATCCGAAGGACTTTTTTTATCTATTTCAGTTTTATCCCCCTTAGTTGCCCCCAGCGCTTCATCCTTGGCGTTATCTATGGCTTTCTCCGTGGCGTCTCCGGCTTCCCGGACCACCTTGTTTTCCGCGCGATTTTTTACTTCCTGTGTAACCCGCTTTAACAGTTGGGCATGGGCCTGATGGGAGAACAGGGCCGCTGCAAAGATTGCTGCAGTGATAAAAATCATTTGTTTTATGCGTTCCATAAGCTTATCATTTAAGGTTATCGATCTTATTCCATTTATTCACCAAAGTTCGGATGGGCACCCAAACTGTACAATCCTGAAAAGGTGGATTTTAGGATCTCCCCTAAAAAGGGGATTTTTACCACTTCCGCGACAATCGGAGGGAATATCAATTAAATGCTGGCAAACTGTTTCAATAAATCTTTGCTAACTTAGCCAGCCAAAATACAATCATTGGGCAACATGAAGAACATTGATCGATACATCAACGACGGACAGGACCCCAAGGTCGTCGAAAAGCTGCTGCTGAAACTCCAGGACCTCCTGGCTCCCGATGAGCAGATTCAATATATAGCCGTGCAGAAAATGCCGGCCGTCAATTTGTTTCCAGATAGTATAGCGGTGACCAATCAACGGGCGTTGGTGAGCAAGTCGACCAAACTGGGACTGGCTACCCATTTCGATATCTTTCTGTGGCATCAGTTGGCCGAGGTCTGGTTTAAAGAGGGCATCCTCGGTTCCCGGCTGTTCCTGATCCCGGTGAATGGCGACCCTGTAGAGGTTGGATACATCCCCAAAAACCAGGCGCGCAAAATATATCAATGGGCGAATGATGCACTGGAAAGCCGACGTTCCATGGAAAAGCGGCTTTCAGAACAGCCGCAGACAACGGCGGCTGAGCCGACTGAACAAGAAGATGAGCTCGCCCTGAAACTCAGGAAGCTGAAATCCTTGTTTGAGCGGCAGCTGATTACACAGGAAGAATACGAGAACAAGAAAAACGAACTCTTATCCCAACTTTGACCGTGAAACGAAATTACCTACTTGCCCTGCTCAGCGCCTTTTTATTGTGGTTGGCATGGCCTCCAATCCCTTATACCGCTCCCCTACTTTGGGTAGCCTTCGTTCCCCTCCTGCTGGCCCTGGAATCCGTAATGCGGGGTGGCTACCGGAAAAAGGGAGCGAAAGTATTTTTATTGGGCGGCTTAACCGGCGTCGTGTGGAATACAGCTTCCATCTATTGGGTATTCAATGCCATGAATGCGATAATGCCGGTTTATGCTGCGGCCTTTGTTGCGCTCATCCCTTTTGGCTTGGCTGCTCTCCTGATGGCGCTTGCTTTCCGGCTGTACTATCAATTGCGCAAGCGGTATGCCATCGGATGGTCGCTGGCAGGCTTAGTCTGCTTCTGGATTGCCTATGAATACCTGCACCAGACGTGGGATTTGGCTTTTCCCTGGATGACCCTGGGCAATGGGTTTGCCGAAACGCACCAACTGGTGCAATGGTACGAATATACGGGGGTATACGGTGGCACGGTGTGGGTCTGGACCATCAATATACTGGTGTTTCTATCGATATTGTCCGCCCGTGACGGTTTTGCTCGTTCCCATCGGCGGAAACTGTTGGTTGCGGTAGTTCTGCTGATCGGGGTTCCGTCTTTTGGGTCACTGTGGCGGTATTCCACGTATGAAGAACATGAGAATCCCTCCAACGTCGTAGTGGTACAGCCGAATGTGGATCCTTATGGGAAATTTACTTTTTTGACGCCCGAGTCGCAAATCGACAACCTCATCAAGCTTTCGGAATCCGTTGCGCAGCCGAATACGGAATTTTTCATATGGCCTGAGACGGCCATCGCCCGGCAGGGCGGCTTCGACGAAGACCGCTTTTACGAACATCCCTCTTTTTTATGCATCCAACGGTTTCTCGATACTTACAAAAATGGAAATGTACTTTCCGGCATCGAGGGATATCGGTTCTATAACGGACCTCAGACGCCAACGGCACGTCTGTATGACGGCATCTATTATGATGCTTTTAATTCGGCTATTCTCATCGAAAACTCGGCGAAGCTCCAATATTACCACAAGTCAAAGCTGGTTGCCGGCGCCGAGCAATTCCCTTTTGCAGGGGCATTGGCCTTCATGAAGCCGCTATTTGAAGGTTTCGGAGGCACCACGGGCAGCTATGGCGGGCAAGATATGCCTTCGGTTTTCTACTCCCAAAGCGGCATCGGCGCGGCGCCGGTGATCTGCTACGAATCGATCTGGGGGGACTATGTAGCGAAGTATATCCAACAGGGTGCCCAGTTCATTGCTGTCATCACCAACGATGGTTGGTGGGGCAACACAGCGGGTAAAGATCAGCACCTCGCCTACGCCAAACTGCGGGCCATCGAAACGCGACGCTGGGTGGCACGGTCTGCGAATACGGGTATATCGGCCTTCATCAACCAGCGGGGCGATGTGGTACAGAAGACCCGATGGTGGATACCTGCGGCCATCAAGCAGGACATCAACCTCAACGAAGAAATGACCTTGTATGTTCGGACAGGCGACTACTTTGCCTATGCGGGATGCGGGGGTAGCCTGGTTTTCGGTTTTTTGATTCTATTGACACTCGCAAAACGTAAAAATAATGGCTAATTTTGGTTTCGTTCACGCAAAGAACACAAAGATTTACGCAAAGATCGCGAAGAAACGACTTTGTACTTCTAACTTCGTACCTCTAACTTCGTACTTGATTTAGCATGTTCACAGGCATCATCGAAACCCTAGGCACCGTAGCTGATCTCAGGCATGAAGCGGGCAACCTGCACATTACGGTGGCTTCTTCCCTATCGGACGAATTGAAGATCGACCAAAGTGTGTCACACAACGGAGTTTGCTTAACGGTAGTGGCCTTATCGCCCGGCGAACATACGGTCACCGCCATTGCGGAGACTCTTTCGAAAAGCAACCTCGGCAGCTTGCAGATGGGAAGTGAGGTCAATCTCGAACGCTGTACCCGGGTAGGCGACCGGCTGGACGGCCATATTGTGCAGGGCCATGTGGACCAAACTGCGCAATGCCTGTCGGTGGATGACCAGCAAGGTAGTTGGTTCTATACCTTCCAATACGACGATACGCCCGGGAATATAACCGTTGAAAAAGGATCCATCACGGTCAATGGCATCAGTCTCACGGTGGTTGACTCACAACGCAATCAATTTTCCGTGGCCATTATCCCCTATACCTACGAGCATACGAACCTCGGCCAGGTGAAAGCTGGCAATATCGTTAATCTCGAATTTGACATTGTGGGGAAATACGTGGCGCGGTTGATGGAATTGCGCCGCTAGGCATTCCCTCCACCTTTCGGATCATCCTCGTCAAACGGATTTCCCGTTGAACCAGCGTTGACAATGCGCATTTCCTGTTGCGGATAAGGAATGGTAATATTGTTGGTGTCGAGCGCTTTCTTGATCTCTTCGAAATTATCGCAGTACGCATTCCAATAAGCGTCTTTCGGCGCCCACGCCCAGATGACCAGATTGACCGAGCTGTCGGCCAACTCCGCGACATGGACCTCCGGCTTTGGGGTACCCATTACCCGGCTGTCGGCTTTCAGCACCGATAGAATGACTTCCCGCGCCTGCTTGATATTCGATTCGTAGCTGATACCGATTTTATATTCGATGCGCCTTTTGGTGATGCTGGAATAATTGGTAATGACCGAATTGGCCAACGGACCATTGGGCGCAAATACGGCAATCCCTTCGGACGTCCGTAAGCTGGTGTAAAGAATATCGATTTTCTCTACGGTACCGGCGGCTCCGGATGCGCTGCTTACGTAATCGCCTACCCGGAAGGGGCGGAAAAGCAGAATCAACACGCCGCCTGCAAAATTGGAGAGGCTGCCCTGTAGAGCGAGGCCGATGGAAAGGCTGGCGGCTCCCAGTACGGCCACGAAAGAGGTGGTCTGGATCCCTACCATCGATGCGACAGAAATGATCAGCATGGTGTACAGGATAAACTTGACGATGCTGGCCACGAAATCACGGAGCGAAAGATCCACATTCCGCCGCTCGAACCGGTTGCGGAGAATTTTCAGAATCAGCCGGATAAACCACCCTCCTACGAACAATAGGATGATTGCGAGTACCAGACCAGGTATCCGCAACATGATTGCTTCGATGATGCGGTCCAATGCAAGTTCCATCTTTTCCATAGGCCGTAAAGTTAATAAATCGGGATAAAAGCGCACTTGTTTAATTTGCAGGTCAATGAATTGTTTCCTATTTTTGTGTAAATTGATCTAAAACCGAAAATAGGATGAGTACCATTACAATCACAAAGCTATGTTCGTTGCTCTCCGGGAAACTGGGAAAGGAATCAGCCGAAAACCTGACAACGTACATCGAAGAGAAAATCAAGGAATAGGTGGAAGACAAAACAAAAATTTTGGCGACGAAAGCCGATTTGGCAGAGAACAAATCCGAACTCATCAAATGGATGTTTATTTTCTGGATCGGCCAAGTTGCGGCAACATTTGGGTTCATCCCGCTTTATTTGAATAGATAGAGCTTAGTTATGGCGCTCTACGTAAACCATGGATTGGAAAACCGCCATCAACGGCTTTAAACATTACCTCCAACTGGAGCGGGCTATGTCGACCAATACCGTGGAGGCATACCTGGATGACATAGCCAAGCTCCAACAGTTTTCCGAACCACAAGACATACAGCCTCAATCCATTACTCCGTCTCAATTACAGGATTTCCTGACATGGATCAACGGATTCGGGCTTTCCGCTTATAGCCAGGCCCGTATCCTCTCGGGTATCAAAACGTTTTATCTTTTTATGGCACTGGAGCACGGACTGATGGAAAACCCCACGGCACTCATTCAAGCACCCCGTTTGGGCCGCAAGATCCCCGACGTGCTCAACATTACGGAAATCGATAGTCTCATCGCCGCCATTGACCTGTCGGCAGCCGAAGGGATGCGTAACAAGACGATATTGGAGGTGCTGTACGGATGCGGTCTCCGGGTAAGCGAACTGGTGGGCCTGAAAATTTCCAACCTGTTCCTCGACGTCGAGTTTATCAAGGTTGAAGGCAAAGGAAGCAAAGAACGCCTTGTACCCATTGGTACCCAAGCCGTAAAATACCTCCGCATCTACCTGGAAGAAGTACGCATACACCAAAAAATCAAACCGGGCTGCGATGATTTTGTATTCCTGAACCGACGGGGAGCACCGTTGACCCGGGTGATGGTGTTTATCATCATTAAAGACCTCGCGGCAAAAATCGGATTGAAGAAGAAAATCAGCCCACACACGTTCCGCCATTCCTTTGCCAGCCACCTCGTGGAAGGTGGGGCCGATCTCCGTGCCGTGCAGGAAATGCTCGGACATGAAAGCATCACCACCACCGAAATCTATACCCATGTGGATCGCGACTACCTACGGTCTGTCATTACGCAATACCACCCGCGCTCTTAATAATGGTTAGCGGACAAAATAAACTTTGTTGCATTTAATTTGGATATTAACGCAACTATGTTGAAATTTGCCGCATTCATAATAGCGTGCGGATGCAGATCAGAACGATACTTACTTTTATTCTACTTGGTTTATTTCTTACTACGGGATATACTCAAACTCCCGCGTGCACGTTCACCATCCGGGGCCGGGTGGTGGACAGCGATACGCAGCTTCCCCTATCCGGCGTAACCTTGACCGTCAGCCCGGGTACGCAGCAACTTCTTTCCGATGGGCACGGTTATTTCCGGTTTTCACAGCTTTGCGGGGGTGTTCGCTATGCGATTACCGCCACCAGTGTGGGGTTTGACAGTCTCGTCACGGAAGTTACGCTTGCAAATGACGAAACGCTAACCTTGGCGCTCCACCATGGCCGCATCCTTTTGCACGATGTGAATGTGGTGGGTCACCAGCAGGCTGTGGTTACCACGAACGCCGTACGGTCCGTAGCCAGCGAGCAGGTAGCACAGGTACAGGGAAAAACGCTGGCTGATATCTTCAGCACATTGCCGGGGGTAAGTATGCTCCAAACCGGCACCACGATTGCAAAACCGGTCATCAATGGCATGCACAGCAACCGGATCCTCATTCTTAATAACGGGATCCGGCAGGAGGGTCAGCAATGGGGCAGCGAGCATGCGCCGGAGATTGATCCATTCGTCGCCAAGGATTTCAAGTTGATAAAAGGTGCGGAAGGGGTTCGCTACGGTGCAGATGCCATCGGCGGCGTTATTATCACTTCGCCCGCCCTCCTGCCCGTTGATCCGCATCTGTCGGGCGAACTGAACACCATCTACCAGGCAAACGGCCGCGGCGCTGTTGTGTCGGGCATGCTGCAATCGGGCGTCAGTGCCCTACCGGGACTCGCCTGGCGGGTACAGGGTACTGCCAAGCGAAGCGGCAATGTACGTACAGCTGATTACTACCTGGGCAATACCGGGCTGGCTGAGTACAATGCCTCCGCTGCGTTGCGCTACAGCCATACGCAATCTGTATTCGATGCATATTACAGCCGCTTCTACACCTCACTCGGTATTTTCACCGGTGCCCACGTCGGTACCATCGACGACATACAGGCCCGCGTGGACGCTGGCCGGCCTTTCGAGACGTATCCGTTCACCTATGCCATCAACGTGCCCCGGCAGCGTGTCATACACGATCTTGGCAAACTGAAATGGCACCGCGATTATGCCCGCGGTGGAAGTTCGGACATCCAATACGGCATACAGCGCAATCACCGGCAGGAGTATGACATCCGCCGTGGCGGCCGGGATGCGTTGCCCATGCTGGATATGGTGCTTACCACCCAGACACTGGATGCAAACTACCAAACACCGCTTTATGATCACTGGCGTACCCAGGTGGGCACGAACCTGACACTCCAGGTCAACAACAACGTCCCCGGCACGCTAAATACCCCCCTTATCCCCAACTACGACAGCTTCACCGGCGGACTTTTTGCCATCCAACGGCTCATCCGGGAAAGATACGAATGGGAACTGGGCATCCGTTATGATTTTAAAACCTTTGACGCTGCCGGGTTCGACAAATACCAGAACCTGTATGGTGGCCAACGCAACTTCCACAACGTGAGTGGCTCTTTTGGCGGCGTCTGGCATGCGGGAGCTGCGTGGCAGCTACGTAGCAATGTCGGTCTGGCGTGGCGTGCCCCCAGTGCCAATGAGCTGTATAGCAACGGGCTGCACCACGGTGCGGCACTCTACGAAATCGGGGATACGGAGTTGGCTAGCGAACATGGATATAAATGGGTCGTCAGCCCATCTTATGGGAGCGGACCGGTGACCATTGACCTCGACCTATACACGCAGTATATACAGCATTACATTTACGCACAACCATCGCCCGGCGAATTCCTGCAGACCATCCGCGGTACGTTTCCGGTATTCAGGTATAAGCAGACCGACGCCACGTTTTTCGGCGCAGATTTCTCCCTGCAATACAAACTGCTAGACGGATTGAATTATAACCTCAATGCATCAATTATCCGTGCCCGCGATATAACCAACGACGTATATCTGCCTTACATCCCGTCCGACCGGTTCGACCATCGGCTGCGGTGGCAGCTACCGGTGGAAAACAAAATAACCAGCAACACGTATATCACATTCGCGCATCAATGGGTACTGGAACAAAAACGGTACGAACCGGGCACGGATTATGCGCCACCGCCCCCGGCTTATCATACCTTCTCACTGTACGCAGGCAGCCAACTTGCTTTGGGTGATCACCCATTGGAAGCCGGTATATCCGTCACTAATTTATTCAACGAACTTTATAAAGAATACATGAACCGGTTCCGCTATTATAGTCATGGCTTGGGCCGAGAAATCAGTGTCCGACTATCGTATTCCTTTTAGTATTGTCAATATACTATTTACCAATACAATAAGAAACATAAAATAAATAAACTGTTTAACTATAATTAAAATCAATTCAGTTATGAAACACCCCTTTAAAACCCTCTCTGTTACGCTTTTATCAGTGGGATTCCTCGCGTTTGCATCCTCTTGCAGCAAAGACGATCCCGAACCGGAAGTCCCCCAGGAAGAAATCGGCTCTGCAACATTGACATTTACGGAAGTTGAGTGGCATGGCGATCATGCCCACGACCTGGAAGATCCTGAAGTCGTGGAAGTAACCTTTGACGAGGATGGATTGCCTCCGGTAGGCGCACACCTGCATTTAGACGCCGGAAAAACCTACCGGCTAACACTCAGTGCAACGGATTTCGTAGGCCGTGAAGGTGCCGAACAGGAATTTCTGGAAGAATCCGATATCCACCAAATATTCTTCCTTGGTGCTCCGGAAGGCGTGCTGGACTATCAATATGCCGACCCCGACAACAAGCGGGTGGGTGTAACGGGTTATTTACACGTACTCAAACCATCGGACTCATTTGTATTTAACGTTATCCTGCGCCACTTAAATAACGGGGTGAAAGCGAATATCAGCGCCGATGACTGGAACAACCCCAACTACGCGCAGTTCAGTGGAGAGACTGATCTTGATCTTAAAGTTGAAGTCCATGTAGTGGATGGAGATCATGATCACGACGATCACGATCATTAATCAACCATTGAGGTAAAAAAGCGATGCCGGATCCCGATGATGGTTATCCGGCATCGTCTTTTTCCAGAAATTCCAATACCTTGTTATTGTGTTCGGTGGCATTCATTAACGCCCTGTATTTAAACGCAAGTTTTCCGTCGAGCCCTATCAAAAACGTCTCACGCCCCGTAAGAAAAAGTACATTTTTTACCCCGAACAGCTTCAACACCCGGTTGCCGGGATCGCTGAGCAATGTAAAAGGCAATCCATGTTTTTCGGCAAATGCCCGGTGACTTGCTACGCTGCCTGAATTGATGCCAATGACCATGGCGCCGGCGTCGGTATAGTCGGCAAAACTATCACGGAACGCACAGGCTTCTTTGGTACAGCCCGGGCTCTCGTCTTTCGGGTAAAAATAGATCACCAATTTCTTCTTACCGATGTAATCTGCGATGTCCACATCCAGGCCATTTTGGTCCTTCAGGACAAAACGGGGCACTTGATCCCCGACTTCCAATGTTTCCATATGATTCAATTTTTTGCCGCTTTCCTGTGCACATGCCATCGCTATCCCGATTGACACGATTGCCATTAATATTATTTTCGTCAGTTTATTCACCACGTTGCCTCCTTGCTTTATCGAGCCGGACCATGGCACCGAAGTCGAGCCCCATTGCCATAGCCTCCACCGTCATGGCGATGCGCTTCGCGCGGGTAGGTTCCGTTTTCGCGCCATTGATGTGATTGAGGAAATAGTTGCGGTGCGCTTTGGGCAATGCCCTGAATCGCTCCATTAAATTCCCTTCATCGTCCGACAGGCATATTTCCAGGTCTTCGGGTATCTCGATCACAAATTCCCGATCTTCCTCCAACCGGAGGGACAGGAAATCCCCTACTCCTTTTTTCAGCGTCTTCCGCATGGTACCATTGATGGCCAGGATGTAATCGCCCTCCCCTTTGGGCATCAATGCCAACCCGGAAAAAGGCTGTCCATCGATTTCCCCGCGTACCCGATAGACCTGCCGGTAGCCGGGTTTCAGCTGTTCAGCAATGTCCCGTGGCACTTCTATATATGCCCACCCCGTCATCGCCGTACCGTGTTGATTTTCGGATCGTTCTATGAGTGCCCGGAATTCTACCATGCTAACATCTCCTCATCAGTCTACGTAAAATACTTGGTTATTTACCTCTAATTCACTTAGTTGAACCTGTTTATTAAACAATCCATACACCGAAGATCCGCTGCCACTCATGGAGGCAAACATCGCCCCGTTTTCGTAAAGGCTTTCTTTAACAGCAGCAATTTCAGGATGAATCGCAAAGATACCTGTTTCAAAATCGTTGACGATCGTATCGCGCCATGTGGGTACGGGATGGCTGATGGCAGATTTCAGTTGCCGGCTGGTTGGATCGGGTGTAACCGTCCCATAGGCTTCCGCCGTCGAGACATGCACAGGAGGCTTTACCAATACCAGGTGGTATCCCGACAAATCCACCCCGATATCCTCGAAGATATCTCCGATACCGGTGGCCAATACGGGTGTATTACGAATAAAAAAAGCACAGTCGGCCCCCAGTCGGCGGGCATACCCGAGTAACTGCGGATCACTGAGCCCCAGTCCGAATAGATCGTTCATCAACGTTAAGAGAAATGCGGCATCTGCTGAGCCTCCGCCCAGTCCCGCACCGATAGGGATGGTTTTGTGAAGGTAAATATGCACAGGAGGCAAATCGCAGTCTTCTTTAAGCAACCGGTAGGCCCTCAAACACAGGTTGTCTTTCCCGTCGTTGGGAATCGGTATCCCGGAAGGGATGAAGCGAGTATCCCGGGCTTCCACCACCTCCAGCACATCATAGATCTTCAACGGATAAAAGACCGTTTCGAGCTGATGATATCCATCATCACGGCGGTTGAGCACCTGTAAGCCGATATTGATTTTGGCATTAGCGAAAGCGATCATCTACATTTCAGTTAACATATTAAAGGAAGCTCCTATGTGCCGGCCAAGCGCCTTTCAGTTTACGAATAAGAATGATTTGGCCAGTATGATACGCATCATGCACAATCAGATCCAAAAACTGAACACCGATGGGTCTGTCCCGCGGCATATCGAGATCGGTCTCTTCCATGCCTTCCAATTGTCGGTACAGTTCGCGGTGCACTGCAAATAGCTTAGCTACCGCCTCCTGCCAGTCCGCTTCGTCACTCCCTTTCACGACAAATGTATCGTCGTTACCTCCAATTTCCAGATCTGGCAAGCCTTGAATGCGCCGCAACAGCCGTTCCTTAAAATAAATGATATGTGTTACCGTTTCCCAAATGGTGTTTGCTGCGTTGCCCTCAGGCTTCCAACTGGCCAGCGAGGCATCGACACCGTTAAGTGCATCTGCATAGGGCGGATACCATCCTTCGGATTCAGCCGCCAACTGCCAGTATTGCAATAAAATTGATTTTCTGTCCATGATCTCGCCCTTCGATCACAAACTTAGATAAGTTCTGTTTCATATGCAATATAATCGCGTTGCATATGAAAAAAGTTAGCACGGTTGTTGCGATGCAAACAATGTACTAAATCAGTTGTTACTAAACGGAACAGCAAAATTGAATAATGAATCTACGATCCTACCTCAGCATCTTCTGCATAGCTAGCCTATTTTCCTGTCAAAACAGCACGCAAAACGAACAGGAGACGACCGGTGACACGCTCTCGCATGCGGAGAAGCCGCTTCCAACAGATCAGGAACAGAAATATTGCTTCCTTCGGACAGAGGGAACACAACAGCAGGATTCTTCCTATATCCAATTGGCGATCCGCAAGGAAACGGTTAGTGGAGTTTATAACGTCATTCCGGCTGAAAAGGATGCCAGGCGCGGCACTGTCCTGGGAACTGCCGAGGACGGTGTACTTGATCTGGTGTGGACTTTTACCCAGGAGGGTATGCAAGACACACTGCGGGTGGTGTTTGCGCTAAAGGACGAAAAATTGATGCAAAAGCCGTTGTCGGTGGATACGCAAACCGGTCGGCAAATCACGCGCGACACCAGCACCTTTTCGGTGATGTATGAGCCCGTGGATTGTGCAGCGGACTAACGCAACAGACTGTGCTGGCTGGCGGTAAAGATATCGCGCCATATCCGGTTGATTTCAGTTGAAGTGTCCGCAGCGGCTAGTCCGACGTGCGGATACAATTTCATCAATTGCGCTCGGCATAAGTGCGCCAAGGCCCTGCTTTGATCGCTTACCCTTTGCAAAGTTGCTGAAGAGGGCTGTCCTTTCGCTGCCAATTCGCTCCACGACGCATCGACCGCCTGATAAAATGCAGCACTTGCATCAGCAAACTGTATTTGCACGTTTTCCACCAATTCAACCGCAGCGTCTTTTAACAAATCCATTGCACTCGACACAAAATGACGAGCCATGCCCAACGTATTCGCCGCGAGCGTTGCTTCTGCAAATTGCAAAAAGGGATAGTGGTATATCAGCTGGTCTAATGTAGCGTATTCGGGAGCAATGACGAATGTATGTGTTTCGTCTACCCAAAGGTCTGTCACTTCGAAAGAATGGCTTGCGGTGGCTTTCAGTCCGAATGCGGGCCAATCTTCCACCACCCGGACATCATCCTTTGCGAAGAAAAAGGACTTAACCACGGGGTTCCCCGCTTTGTCCAGCACCGCCTCGCCACTGCGTTCCAGGACACAATTGGCCGTAAAATGGGTTAGGTGCGGCGCTCCAGTCGCATAACGCCACTTTCCGGATACCCGGTAACCGTTGTCCTCCAGGGTGGCCGTTCCCGATGCATGCCCGCTTCCTCCGAGACAGACGGCTCGGTCGGTAAACAGGGCTTGAGCAGTCGGCTGTTGCATGTACCCTACAAACAAGTTGGCTCCGGCACAGAGTGTCACGGTCCACCCCAGGCTACCATCTATCCGAGCGAGCTCTTCTTCCAGCCGTATTCCCTCGGGAGCCGTCAATTCCAGTCCACCATAACTTCGGGGCACAAAGAGCTTAAACCAGCGCTGGTCATAGATGATATTCAACTGCTCGGGAGTAAGCCGGCCATCGGCCTCGGCGCGGTTTGACAAATTATGCAGTTGATGGATGATTTCCGGCGCGATCATACTTGCACCCTTTCCCGGCGGATGATATGTTTCCACTCGAAATAACCGAAAATAGCCACAATAAACAAAAACAGTGTCAATACGGCATAAAGATGAAGTCCCTTATAAACAAGCAGCGGGATGGCCACTGCATTGCTGATGTTGAGCCATATCCAATTTTCAATCTTGCGCTTGGCCAACAGCCACATACCGGCCCACGCCGTGGCACTTACCCATGCATCCCACGCAGGCACCGTTGAATCCGTGAAATGGATCAACGTATAATACAATAGCGGAAAACCGATGGCAACGATGCCGATCGTAATGATCCACTGTCTTTTACCCGAATAACTCGCTTTTACCGGCGCTTCGTCCTTACGCTTCACCCAGTAGGCCCATCCGTAAATACTCATCGTCAGGTAATACAGGTTCAGCAGGATTTCGGCATACAGCCCGGCATCGTACAGCACGTAGAGGGTAATCAAAATACTGGCAATGCCGAATGGGTACAACAATACGTTGTTGGCTTTCGCGAGCAATACCTGTACAACGCCACAAATTACGCCCACCCAGTGCAGAAGCGGGGTGTTAGCGATCTCTATCCCCATTTCCCTGAACCAGTCGGTCGTAAGTGCCGCCGCTACCATCAAACGGACTCGAGGGTTGGTTCGAGTTTCAGGATTGCCGCCGACCGCTCGCGGGTTTCCCGGCACAGCTGTTCATCGGCAGCGATGGAACGATTGAAGGAAGGCACCATTTCCCCCAATTTATCCAGGTATTGTTTGGTTTTCGCCCGCTCCGGAAAACAGCGGGCAAGCAGATCGATCATAATGGAAACAGATGTAGATGCTCCGGGCGACGCGCCCAGTAAAGCGGCAATGGAACCATCGGCGCTGCTCACCACTTCCGTACCGAATTCCAATATCCCGCCGTGTTTTTCATCTTTTTTGATCACCTGAACCCGCTGTCCCGCAATTTCGAGTTCCCAGTCTTCCATACGTGCAGTGGGCACGTATTCCCGCAATGCTGCCAGCCTGTCGTCCGGACTCTGGCGCACCTGGTTAATCAAATATTTGGTCAATGGGATGTTGTCCATACCGGCTGCCAACATCGGTCGGATATTGTTGAGTTTAATGGAAGCCGGCAGATCAAGCCACGAACCGTTTTTGAGAAATTTCGTAGAAAAGCCCGCATAAGGGCCAAACAGAAGGGCTAATTTACCATCGATGACACGGGTATCCAGGTGGGGTACAGACATGGGGGGTGATCCTACAGCCGCTTTTCCATATACCTTTGCATGGTGCTGCGCGATGACATCGGGATTGGTGCATTTCAACCATTGCCCACTGACGGGGAACCCACCGAAACCTTTCGCTTCCGGTATATCCGACTTTTCGAGCAGCAGCAGTGATCCACCACCTGCACCGATAAACACAAATTTAGCAGATACCGTACGTTTTTTGTCGGTGGTCAGGTTTTTCACCGTGACCTCCCAACGCCCATCGGCCGCCCGCTCGATATCCCGCACTTCATGTGCCAGCCGGAGTTTCACGCCTTCCTGTTCCATCAGATGGTGAAATAGGGCCCGCGTCAATGCACCGAAATTGACATCGGTCCCGATGTCGATCTTCGTTGCTGCCAGCAATTCTTTTTCGTCTCGCCCCTCCATAATCAACGGAATCCATTCCTTCAACAACGCATGATCTTCCGTATAGTCCATCCCCTGGAAGAGATGGTGTTCTTTCATCGTCTCGAACCGTCTTTTAAGAAAAGCGACATTTTCCTGACCGAACACAAAGCTCATATGCGGAATATTCCGGATAAAGCTTTCCGGACGGTCTACCAATCCACTAACAACCAGGTACGACCAAAACTCTTTCGACTGCTCAAATGACTCAGCGATCTTGATGGCCTTGGTGATATCAACAGATCCATCCGGACGTTGGGGCGTGTAGTTAAGCTCGCAAAGGGCGGAATGACCAGTCCCTGCGTTATTCCATGCGTCGGAACTCTCGGCCGCTACCTCGTCTAATCGTTCAAAGATTTCAATGCTTGCACGGGGGTGCAGTTCATTGATTAAGGTGCCCAAGGTCGCACTCATGATGCCCGCGCCGATAAGAATAACATCCACCTCATCGGCGGTTTTTTTTCTTCTTTTACCCATTCTGTTAAAATTGCCGCAAAATTAGTGACAGAAATCAGAAAATCCCCATTTTTACAATATTAATTACAAAATTTTAACAATAGGATGGATCAACGATCGTTCCTAATAAAATACCGGTAGACATAGCGTCCAAGTTGACCGTCCGCAGTCATGCCTTCGATCACAATCCGGTATCTGCCCGGCCTGGCGGCATTGAAATACTGGATCTCGGCATTGCCAGATGCATCTGAACGGATATCGGGATTCCAGTAAACGGTTGTCCGCTGATCTGCGATGGCGTCCGCCACGTCGGAAACTCCATATTTGGGGGAATAAAATTCGCGAACATTGCTGAAACCTTTGGGAGCGAATAGCTTAGCACTGTAATTTGGCGCTGAACCGCGCCGCCACCCCATCGTGGTGATGATGATAACGCCGTTCTGCCCACCCTGTCCGTACACCGTGGTGAGCGACGGCGTGCGCAACACTTCGATGCTGACAATCTGGGTTGCATCGATCATCCCTTGTTCAAAAATACCGGCGATATCCCACAGGTCTGATTCATTGCCCGGGTCGAGCGTCCACCCATCGATGACTACCAGCATCGTACCTCCCCGGGTACTGTGGGGTATCCCGACCGGACCGATGGAAGTTTGTGTGGTCTGAAAGCGTACGCCCGCCAAGCGTCCTTCCAGGCATGCACGCAGGGTTGCACAGGCCGACAACTCGTTCCCGGATATTACCTGATCGGCATTTCCCGGTCCATTCAAGTTGGAAGATACCCCCATACCCGTCCGGGCGCTCGCTGTAACCGTCACTTCATCTAAATGGATGATGCGGCTCGCTAATCCCAGCGCCGCTAACAGGGAGTCCGTTAACGTTGCCTGTTCGGTATACACCGCCAATTCCTTCGATACGTCGAGGATCATGTCGGCACGGTTCTTTGTGGCCGACACCGATACGCCCGGTAATGCATCTACGACTACTTCGACTTTATCACCCCCTTTTTCATTACGCCCCTGCACCGTAAATTTAATGCTATCGGAAAGCATGAGGTTATCAAACGAAAATTCGCCATCGGCATTTGTAACTGTGTCCAATGTCACGTTTGCATTGATCGAAAAAAGGGTCACCTTACCGTTAGGAACCGGTTTATTGTTGCGAAGAAAGCGCAACTTCCCACGGATGGAACTCACCATTTTCTCCACCGGATAGGCGGGATCATTGACCCGGCGATCCGAGCCAAGGAGATCTTCCCAGCGGAACCTTCGAAAGCCCTGGGTCATGAGCAGTAGGTCGAGATGGTCACGTTTCTCGTCCGTCACATCCGTAAAATAATAGTTTGGCTGCTCGATGTATCCTTTCAGTTCGGAGCGTAACAGCAATTCGGAAAACAGCGTATGTTCGGTTTCCGCAGCCACAGGCACTTCGTCTTCGTTGACGACTGAGACCGAAAAACTTGCCACGGACGGCTTTCCCAGGGAATCCTCACTGCTCCACTTCAATGCCATCGGTGAGCGCCCATTCACTTGCTGTGGCCAGTCTATTCCGGCAAATCGCAACGTATCAGCATTTTCGATGAACACTACCCGTTCATTCGTCGGCTTGCCTGTCGCATCAAAAACGGTAAGTTGCGCGATACCCGATGGAATATGTTCCACTGGCAGGCGCAGGACCGTCATCGGACTGGACACGGTCAGATTATCGGCGTAATACACCTGCCCCTGCCGGTGCAGCAACAAACTTATTGGTCCATAGCGATCTTCCGTAGCCTGCAACCTTATCAACAGCTCGCCCAAGTCCGTTTGTGTATAGGCCGACAGTACATATCCCGACGGATCGGCATGCGGTATGTCAATTACTTTTTGTGTGCCGTCCGGCAAGCTCACGCGGGCGGTATACGTTTGTCCGGTTTCCTGGATCGTGGAAAAAACCCCCATTCCGGCGTGCACACTCTCAAACGGAGTGACCACCTCACCCTGGCTGTCCAGCACTTCACCTTTGATAGCAACTCCTAATCCATCGGTGCCAATGGCTTTGAACGCAACACGCGAACGCAGACCGGTGATGCTACTGCCCCCTTCGGGAAAAAATTGCACATCGACATCGGAAAAAGCAGATTTAACGGGAAAGGTATGAACCTGTTTATCCTTGCCATTGGTGATGGTTGAAACGATATACGTAGTCAAACTGTCGTATTCAGGCCGGGCATTGAATCGCAGCGAAACCGTACCGTTCCCATCTGTCTTTTCATTGCCTACCCGGATCTGTTCCTGCGAGGATTTCACGACATATCGTACCGGATTGCCCACTTGTGGCCGGCCCTGATCATCCGTGTATCGGATGGTAGCAGACACTTCTTTTTTTTCCGGCAGGTATTCGTAGTTAACAGCGGTGTGAAAGGCTTTTGCCGACGCCCTGCCAATCGGAAGAATCCGATCGAAAAAATACGCCTCACCTGCATTGCGCATCCATTGAGTGTAGGCGCGCAGGCGATAATTGCCTACCTTTAGGTCGCTGGGGAGATCCACATTTCCCTTGGCGAGTCCGGCAACCAGCGGCAATTTCAGCGCCGCAACCAATGAATCCATTTCGGAAATCAACTCCACATATACGGCTCCGCTCCATCCCGAGAGCGAATGGTCGGAACCGATTACCGTATATACTTTGAACCAAATGGTATCGCCTGCCAGATAGTATGGTTTATCGGTATGGATATGGATGCGCTCAGGCCTGTTTGCAACTCCCCATGCATCCAACCGGGACACGACGGTATCCAATGGAACCTGTGCAAGTCCACGGATTGCCGTTCCCATGAATAGTAGCAACAAAACTATGTACCGAGCACGCAGTAACATGGTCAGTTACGGAATGAAAGCATGCGCCATTCTGCCAACTGGAACAAACTGCCGGAATTGACCGCGGTGATATTCAGCCGATACACCACGTAAGGCGTTGTATTGTTAAACAAGAATGTACGGGTTTGAAAACGTTCCGGGAAATCCTCTCCTTCACGGGCATCCAACGTCACCCAGGTTTCGCCATCGTCGGAGCCTTCGAGCGTCCAGTCTAACGGGTCCCGGTCGTCAGCGTCGTTTGCGGAAGTCATGGAGTATCCAGCTATGGCCACCGGTTCGTAGAAAGCAAGCTGGCACCAAAGGTCGCCACTGTAGTCAAACTGAAGGAACTTTGTGTTGACATCGTTGTCGATCAATTTCGGCGATCCCTCACCGGATTCGGGCCCATTGGAATTATCGCGAGAGACGGATAAGCTGGCTTCATCGGTTACGTCGCGCACCAGGCCTAAATCGGTTACTTGTCCGAATAGCTCTACCACCGATCCGTTAGCTGTTACACCCCGGAATACATAGTCATCCAACCGTCCGGATTCAACCGCCACACGCAGTGAATTTTCTTCGCTCACCAAATTTAACGTATTGTCCTCTGCCTTATACCATTTGACTTCTGCCAGCGGCATCAGGGCCTCAAATCCAACGTTCAGAAAACCCGGTTGGGCAGCCGCTGTTTTTAAGGTAACCAGTGAGTCTGGTAAAATTTGGATCACAAATTCTTTCTGTGCCCAATATTTGTCGTTATTTTCGGTACGCAGCTTGACATTGAATACACCGGTTTTCAGGAATGTATGCGTAGGGGATTCTTCGATGGACGTGCTGTCGTCTCCGAATTCCCAACGCGAGACCACAAAGTTCTCGGATGTATTTTCGAATTTGAATGTAAAGGGATCGTCTTCCGAAACCTGCGTAAAGGAAAAGCCCGCCAACGGCTTCGGCTCTTCTTCTTTGGGGGTCTCCCCGACTTCTTTCTTATCGCATCCCCAGATTATCAGGGCTAACAGTGCCCCAGTTATTAAGATTTTCATATTCATAACGCTATTTGCTACTTAGCTATCCAAAAAATCATCCTGCATTCACACGACATTCCTACGGAATCCGGATCAGCCGCCATTCGGCCTGTTGATACAACGAATTTCCCCAGTTTTCGGTAATGTTCAGCCGGTAATGGGTATACGCGACGTTGGTATCAAAATCGTACCGTTTCGTCTGAAACCGGCCTACGAATTTTTCATCCTTCCGCCTGTCCAACGTCACCCAGTTTTCCCCATCCATTGATCCCTGCAAATCCCACGTTTTGGGATCCCGCTCTTCGGCATCGTTTGCAGACGTCATCGTATAAGCACCTACCAGCTGCGGCTCATCAAAGATCAGCTGTACCCACAGGTCCCCGGCGAAATTCGACTGCAGAAATTTCGTATTAACGTCGTTATCTACGAGCTTTTTTGAGCCTTCATTGTTATCGGGACCGCCGTTGTTATCACGGCTTACACTGAATGCGCCCAGGTCCGTGACATCCGTTTCAATCACAAACTCGGGATAGATAACCACGATAACGGAACTCTTCTCGGGATCAATCAGGTGCCGCGTGGTCTGGGTAATGGCAACTTTAATCGCCAGCACCTTATCTACGTTGGTGTTGATTACGGACATCGGTACGATCATGCCCATCGGGCCACGTGAGGTATTGCTGGCGACACGCAGGCTTGAGTCGAGCTCAAACTGATCGTTGGTCAATGCAATGGTGTTGGGCGGAAGTATGCCATCGGCAATCAATTGCTGGATCGTGTCGGTTCCGGCTGCCGATTTCACATCGAAGAACCGGCCCGGTTGGCCGACCAAGGAAATGCCCAGGGGAATATTCACACCATCGGAAGAAATGGAATAATTCCGTCGGTTGCGTACCTCCAGTATACCACCACCGCCATTGGTGATGGATACGTAATGAATGTCTTCCAGTTCAAGCAGGTCGGTCGAATTTACGACGATCAATTTGGTCACCTCCGAAGCAAGCTGGTTTCCTTTACCGGGATTGGCTAATGTGACCGCAAGGGCAATTTTCTCTCCATAAAATTTTTCCAGCTCGGTGATGCTTAACGTCACCGGAAACGTTCCTTCGGAAGCCCCATAGCCAAAGTTCACGACATTAGGCAGCGTCACGCCTATGGTTGGGAAGGGAAAAGCGCCCTCCAGCTGACCTGCGTCAGCCAACTGGGCTACGGTATCGGGGTTCAGCATCAACTCTACCTGAAAAGCCTTGGTGGCTGGTGCCGACAGTGCGACGCGGACCTGCATGGTCACCGTTTCACCCGACTTCGTAATTCCTTCAGCCACATCACCCGTTTCAACGACCACCGGTGTACCGTGCTCGATGTTAAAATCTTCCAATTTGGGGTCACTGCATGCCGCAACCATTGTGGCAAGCCCCAAATAAATTAGTGGAAAAAAATGTGCTTTCATATCCATTTTACTGATCTATCCAAACCCGACCATCCAATTGCCAATTCTCTTCGGCGAAAACCTTCAGCCATGTAAATATTTGCTGCGGCACATCGACCGCCCGGGGTACGTTTGCCGCTAGGTCGTCACTGCTCGGTGCGCAAATCAACTCATTGAGGTGTAACGAAGATTCGCCGGTATTGGAAAGAATCAGGTGGTTTCCCAGCGGCCCTAAGTCTTCAATCCGGCCATCTGAATAGCTGGTTACCGGCCAAAAACCCGCCAATGCATCGTAGTAGGGATGGTTTTCATCCACCCCAATCTCACAGGCATACTGATTGATCACTTCTTCGGCTAACGCCAATTTCCAGATCCGCACATCGGCTATATATGCATCCGGATCCCAGTCTTCATGGGGTCCCATATAACCGATCCGAAGCGGCTGGTTGTTGTCAATCGCGCCCCAATTCTTTACATTCAATTCGTTGTTCCGGACACCATTGGTGTAGGTAATAAGTATACGTTCGCCATTGACAATGCGGCCCACAATCGCAATACTATTCCAGGTGCCGTCAGCGAGTTCCCCACCCGAAATCTGTCCACCTCCGGTAGCTCCCCGCGCGTTGAAGCGCCAATAATTGTCTTCCAGAAAAATAGTCCAGCCCACGGAGTCGGTTTCGGTATCCCATTCCCCCCGCTTACTCAACAGTGTTGGATATATTTGGGTGATGGTTTTATTCTTCTTCACCTTCAATTCGATCGCAAAGGAATTTTCACCGAAGTTGTAAACGGAATTATCTCCGTCTGAAACCGTTCCGTAAAGCTGTTCATCAAAGCGGATGAAATTGCCCTGATACCGGTTTCCCGCAAAGGGTTTCCCTATGTATCGCGTCTTGTACGTAGGCGAGTTAAAAATGGTGAAAGTGTTGTTCAGCGGTTTACTGAAGATGGTATTATCGTTGTCGTCGTCATCGATGGGATAGTCGCCCCCAATGCTGGACGTAACCACAATCAACCATTTTTCTGTATCAAAGTTCTCCCGCGAGCGCAGTGCAGCAAGGAGTTCCCCTACCTGGCTATCAAACGATAAAACCGCTTCCCGATAGGCCGGCACAGAGGCGTCATACCCGGCTGTGGCGCCCACGGCGTTCGGACGCGTGTAATGCACGGTAAACAAATCCAGATCATCGGCCGACCCGAGCGCTGTCACGGCTGCGGTGGTCACCTCCTCGTCGTTTGCCGATACCGTCGATTGGTCGGCTGACTCGCCAAACTCGGCACCGAACAGTGGGGACGACGTATATACGGCCGATTGAATCGTCGTATCTACTTGTCTTAACCGATCGAAAAATAGCGGATACGTTTCGAAATTATTGTTTTCAAAGTCATTATTGAGCACGCCGTGCTTACTCTTGGAGACGCCCGTAAGCATACTCGCCCAGTTGGCACCCGGTTCGACGGTACCTTCGTCACTCACGGATACCCAGGAATGGATAGCAGTATTCAGGAGGCTTTGGATGGTCGGCGGTTCGATTTCCTGGATGGATTGGCCACGCACACCGTCCACGATGACCAGCAGCACTTTCGGGTCGCCGTACGTCACATTCACCGAGTCCGTCCCCTCGTTTTCGGGAATCAGCCGACCAAATTGCTCCTGACAGGCAAATGTCACAAACAACAATGCCATCGTCAATAATCCCGCGGCTGTAAAACGGTTATATTTTTTACTCATTTTCATAGTACGTCTTAAATTTTACTCATCGCTGCTTACTTAATCCATCACGATACGAAGGATGCTGTTCGCCGGTTCGCCATTAAACTGATTAAAAGATCCAATGATCAATAATGCAGGCTTGTTGTCGGCAGAGCGGGTTTCATACACTTCGGTCACCATCCCATTGAATGTACCGATGTTGTTATAGCCTTCTTCCAAATTGCCCGCTGCATCCAGGAACATGAAGCCATTTCGCACCACGTTGTTATATAACTGAAAATCGCCCAGCACCAATACCCGACCGTTTTCCAGTTGACGGGCGTAATAGGGAAATCCATTGGTGAATGCACCGGCATTAAACGAATCATTCAATGAGCCGTCTTCATTCAGTAGAACCACGTTACCTACAGGGGTACCATTATAGGTCCGGAAAGAGCCGCACACCAAGTATTTCTGCGTTATCTTATTATAGGTGACGCTATAGACATCAAAATCAAACGCTGGTTTTCCTGCGTTAAACGTACCGTCGACGGTTCCATCGGCATTCAGCCGCAGGATCCGGCCCGCCGCCTGGTCATCGAACCTGCTGAACCGTCCATACAGTAAGAGCTTGCCTTCCAGCGCCCCCTCATTGTGATAAAGCGATGCGACAGCACTGCTATTGGCTCCGGTGGGGCTTTTTTTCGTGCCCGCATCGTAACGGTAGGTTTTGTCCAGGGTGCCGTCCAGATTCAACCGCGCAATCTGCCGCATTTCGATGCTGTCAATGATGACGGTATCCCGCGTTTCCAGCCGGTTGGCTTTGTCATATTGCCGGGATACATAATAGCGGAAAGCGCCGGTAACCAACACCTTATTTTGTTGGTTATATACCTTGCCGACTCCCCCGCCGTGAAACCCGCCATTAAACCGGGAAAAATATTGGGTGGTATCTTCCTGATTGGGTCTTCTCCATGTCTGGATTCCCATCGTATCGATGGTGCCGTTACTATTCAACATGGTGAGGTTGCTGATGTTGGCCTTTTGCTGGGAATACCCGGAAAACGATCCGCCGATAAAATACTTGTCGCCGATCTGCGTAATGGAGCTGATAAACCCATTGGCACCGGTGCCCGATCGGAAACTTGCGTCGTAGCCACCGTCGAGGAACGCACTGGCAATCCGATTGATCGGTCGCACAGTACCTCTGTTGTTGTAATTCGTGAACTCGCCTACCACCAGCATCTTACCATCATTGGTAAATAAAACTTGGGCAGCGAGGCCATTTGCACTTCCCATTGCCACACCTCCTGTAGCCACAAAGGTCGGATCGAGACGTACTTTTCCCTCCACATCGAATTCAGGTCCGAAAACCACCTTATCGTCCACAGATACAGACGTAATGCCGGTACTCGCAAAGGTAGGCACCACCACCCTGATCCCCTCTTCTGTCACTTCCTGTATTTCGGCTTTTTCCCCATTGATACGAAACGTCAAACGATCCTTATAAGGCATCAATCCGGAAGCCTTGACGAACACCTCCGTTCCGGGCTCGCCGGAAGCCGGCACGGGTACCTGTGTACGGTCGATGGTAATACCGATCCCCGGTTCACCATCCGTATAGGGTTCTCCGAAAAATTTAGTCTCCTCGTTACAGGAAACCATCGAAAAGAGGCCGAGTATCAAACCGATAAATAGTCGGTACTGGTTATTGCTTTTCTTCATCTCGCTATCGCTTACTGTCAATTATATCCAACTGGATTTGATTATCAAACCCAAAACGGCTATTCAAATAGGCCAGGGCATGCACGATGCCGTTATCAGGCTCAATGTCCGAGGATATCACATACACCCGTATCCAATTATTGAATGGAAAGGACACATTCGGAATGAACGAGATGGCCAACTGCCGATACCCCATATATTTCAGACGGGTTTCCGTAGGTTTTCCGGCGTCGGTTACTGCATCGTTAAATTCTACGCCGATGTTGCATACCGAATTATTATAGGAGTAATAATTCTGTCCTGGGAATGCATCCGGCACCTCAAAGTCAATCTGTGGATAATCGGCCAGTTTCTTTTTGCCATGATACATGTACCGCATCAAATATTTCCGCCAGATCAGCGAATCGATGTCCGATAGTTGCTGGATGGTATCGCGGTTTAACCGGTAGAGTTCCGTATTCACGCCGCCACGGCGGTAGTCACCGATCAGTTCCCGGATATTCCGGTCGTTCGGTGCGAAAAAGGTGAGCGTATCGCTGTTAAATACCTCCTCCAACCCGGCCAATCGGATCACCTGAGCAACGCTATCAAAATGAACCGGATTGGCATCCAGATACGCCATGATCGTACCGTTAAACCGCGCATTGGCCAAACCACCGTCTAGGTAATAATCGTCTTTTTTGCATGCTGCCACCATTACGGCCATGCCGCAAAGGAGCCCTGTTATTTTACTAATCGTCTTCATACTGCAAACCATGCTTTTAAAAATTAACTTCCCCCGCCTCCCGGCAACCAATACTCATTCAGCACCATGCGTGGATTGTTGACCAATGCCGAGCGGTCTATCGGCCAGGTCCATGCCCGGCGGTTAAACTGATCCAGGTTCAATGGCCACGCCGTCCATGCCGCATTCAGGATGCGCCGCGTACGGATCAGATCAAAATACCGATGGCCCTCTCCGAACATTTCGCGGTTTCGCTCCAGGAAGATCGCATCCTTCAGTGGCCCGCCGGTTCCTCCCTGGTAGGGAGCTGCACCCGCACGGCTGCGTACCCTGTTCAATGCTTCGATCGCCTTGTCGTTCTCGGATATTTCTGCCAGCGCTTCCGCCCAGAGCAGAATCACATCGGCAAAGCGGAAGATCATGTATGTGTTATCGGGGTTCGTACTTTCATTGTCGCCTGCGTACACATTCAGTCCGAACTTACGGGCGGTGAACAACCCATTGTCGGCCAGCATATTTTCAAACCAAATATCCTTTCGGTCATCGCTCTCGCCTGCCGGGAAGAGGCGCTCCATGTATTCGGCCGTATAGTAGCACTGGCTATAGAAGTTATCCTGTCGGGGGTGCTTATAAGGCCAGCGCAGGAAATGATCGCCGAAGGCAGCGATCAGGCTCACGTTGTCGCCGTAATTGATACTCCGGTAGAATTCAAAGACACTTTCTTCCGAACGCCCTTTGGTGACTTCTGCCCACCCCTCGTCGGTCATCGGCAGCAACCGATAAGGTCCCTGCGTTACAATTTCCTGCCCCAGGGCGGCGGTTTGCCGGTAGTAGGATTCGCGATGACTCAGGTCAAAACCCGCATTCCACATATTCATATGCATGAGCAATGCAATCACACTGCCGCGGCTCGCCCGTGCACCGCGCAATGCCACATCGCCATAGGTCCAGGGTATCTTGTCTTTATGCGGCGCGAGGTCCTCGATGCATTTGTTGATGACCGACACCATGTCTTCGCGCGGCAACGGATTTGCGTGATAGGAATCCGTATAATAGACTACATCACCATAGAGCCGTACCATCCAGAAATAGGTAAAGCAGCGCAAAAAGGTCGACTCGGCGATATAGCGGTCGGTTTCCGTGGTACTAAGTCCCGGGATTCCCTCCTGCAATTTATCAATCAATATGCCGGCCGATTGAATCACCTTGTAATAGTCCCTCCAGTCGGAAATGTATTCGAAATGATACAGATCGTTGTATAATGAGGTGTTTCGGGCCAGCAACAGTTGGTTTTTACCCAGTACCTCCACCACCTTCTTCCGGTTTACATCGCTGTGTTCGGGAGAAGCTCTCATCTCACCGGTCCGTGCCTCACCTACCGAACCGATGACCCACGACTCGCTGAGTTTACCAAAAAACAAGCTGTACATGTTTGCCAACGCAGCTTCCACATCGTCCCGCGATTGATAGAAATTGTTGCCGGTCAGGCGATCAAGCGGCTCCACCGTAAGAAACTCTTTACAGCCGTGAGTTACCAGCAGCAGTGCTCCCAATGCGAGTAATTTTATTCGTTTATGTAGATTATTCCTCTTCATTTGTCGACAGATTAGAAATCAATGTTACAACCAAACGTGAACGTGCGGGGCACCGGATATCCGTTGGAGACATCGCGCCCCAGGGCCGTCACATTCTCCGGATTGGGCCCTGAGTAGGAGGAAAATGTATATACATTATCCATGGAGAAATAGAAGCGCAGCCGGCTCAACCCAAAGCTTTGTGCAACGCGTGGATCGAATTGGTACGATGCCACGATGCTATTGATCTTGAAATAAGAGCCGTCCTCGGCCCACAAGGTTTGGTCGTATCGGAAGGGTTGGACGATACCGATGCGCGTATAGTCATATGCATACGGATATTTGGCAACATCGCCCGGTTGCCGCCACATGTCCAACTCGTCCAGTGGCACGACTACGAGCGGACCGTCAAGCCCAACGCCATAGGGATCTCTCATCAAGGACAACCGCTGGGCGATTGCATTGTTCAGGATGGTCCGTTTGGCCGTATAGGATGCATTGAAGGATAGGCCGTACCCTTTGTAACGCGCATCAATAAAGAAACCGCCCGTCACCAGCGGTTGCGTATTTCCAATCCGGGCGTAGTCGTTATCGTCCAGGATATAATCGCCATTCAAATCCCGGAGTATCGGATCACCCGCCTGGAAGGGCTCCCCATTTACGCTATACCGCAAACCGGTGGCAGGGTTTACCGGTACATCCGCATCGGTCGCATACACCCCGTCGTTTATCAACGCATAATTAGACAGTGAGGGAAATCCAACCCGTAAAATGTAACGCTGCCAATAATTATCGTCGTCCTGGCGGTTTTGGATAAACTGTCCTCCGTAGTCGGACGGTAATTTCAATAGGATATCCTTATTGTAGGCCCCGTTGATCGACACGGTAAGGTTCAGCGGACTGGTGCGTGGCAGCGGCCGAAACGTAAGTGCCAGTTCGTGTCCGTAGTTGATAATCCCCGCATCGTTGCTGATGAGTTTGTTAAACGCCGCAGTGTTGGAAAGGAACTGTTCAAATAACAGATTATCGACCTTTTTATAGTACGTATCATAAATCAGGTCGATCCGTCCGTTAAAAACCGTCAGATTTGCCCCCAGGTTATATTGTGTTGACGTGGTCGGTTTCAGGAGCGGGTTGGGTATTTGGTCAAAGTCCAGCCCGATTCCCTGTTCACCGTTGTAACTCCCTTCGATGTTGTACTTACCGTAAATCCGTTCCAGCGTACCGTTCGGCACCACGTTGATTCCCCAACTGGCACGAATGGAGGCCAAGTCCAACCAATCCGCGTTTTCGCCGAAGTTTTCACGGTGAAGATTCCAGCGCAGGCCAATGGAGGGATTCCGAGAATACAGATCTTCAAACCCGTTACCGGAGGAACCATCTACCCGGTAAGCGGCATCAATGACGTACTTTTTCATGTAATCATAGGAAGCCATCACCGCAAAGGATGCCGCACGCTCGTCGCCATAGGCCAGGATGCCGCCGCCCCGAGAAAGGGTACCATCAAACCCCAGCGGTCCTTGGAACTGATCATTCGGCGTGCGATCCTGCCGGGTTGCTGACGTCTGCCGACCTTTCATGCGGATTTCGTTGAATCCGTTTACAAAGAAATTATGCTGTTCATTCCACGACTTCGAGTACGTAATGTTAGTTCGGCTGTATAGCGTTGATTCGCGTCCAGTATAGGAGTACACCCGTGCAAACTGGCCATTCGCCGCCGCCGGTGTAAAGGTATCTTCGCCTTCCGATTTGTACTCATAGCTGAAGAAGGTTGTTGCCCGGATGGCATCGGTAAGCAGAAAACTGGCTTCCACGACGGGCCGCAGCACCCGGGTATAATTATCGTTGGTCGTGGTAAGCGATGATAAATAACCGGAGCTAGCCAAGTAAAAACTAGGGGGTGGCAGCAACGTGGAGGTAAGTCCACCTTTCGCTACACCCGTCTGTAAGATCCCCTGTCCATCGCCTTTGTTCTGCTTCCCCAACTGAGTATAGATATATCCCTTAAAATCCAGGCGCTGTGTGGGCTTGTACTGGAAATTCAGGTTTGCCGTATAGCGGGTGAAGCCCGTATTCTCAATAATCCCTTTTTCCTGAAAATATCCCAAATTGGCTTTATAGTTGAACTGCTGGTCGCCCCCATCAATGGTGAGGTTATGCGTCTGATTGTAGGTGGTCCGATAATACAACGACTGCCAATCCGTGGAATTGTTATAATACGCATTCAAACTATCGGAGAGCATGGCAATCTGTGAAATCCGGTCAATATCGCCCTGACTCCTGGCATTTTCCAGAATCTGTGCGATTTTGAGCCGACGTTCCAGTGCCCCACCCAAGGTAGGCCGTAGGGCCGGTGGGTTTTTCAGGAAGGCAGCTCCGTTGTAGCGCACACGCGGCACCTCCGACTGGCCCCGTCTGGTGGTGATGATAAATACCCCATAGGCACCCTGTGATCCGTACAAGGCGGTTGCCTGGGCGTCTTTCAAAATTTCAATACTTTCGATATCTTCCTGCGGAATCAGCGAGAGCGGCGATACACCCGGCCCCAATTGATCAAATCCATATTCGCTTGCCACATCGCCCTCTATGGGTACGCCGTCCAACACGATCAATGGGGATGTCGGCTGTAAAAAAGACTCATCGCCCGAGCCGGTTACCGACAGCGTAGAGAGCCCCCGGATTTGGGTTGATCCGCGGAATCCCGGCGCTCCGGTATTCAGCTGGATATTCATGCCCGGGACTTTTCCCTGCAACAACTGTTCGATGTTCGCTACGGGGCGGTCCTGCAATTCAGGCCCCGATACTTTGAACGATGCTCCGGGATCGGTTTCCCGGGACCGCTGCACATATCCCCTGGACACCACCTCCACTTCCTGCAGGCTTTGCTGGGAAGCACGCATGGTGACGGTTACCCGGTTCTGATTGGCACCGATCTGCACCCGTTCGGTGGTATATCCCAAAAACGAGAGTATCAACGTTGTACCGGGCGCAACACTCACCACGATTTGCCCTCTGTTATTGGTGATGCCCAAATCCCGTTTGGGGCTTGCCACGGAAACGGTCACTTCGGGAAGGGGCAAGTTGTCCTCGCCCACGGCGATGATGGTAACCGATTGGTTCTGGGCGAAGGCCTTATTTTGCGGTGCCATCGCGATTGAAAACACGAGGGCAACACCAGTGACCATCCGAACCCAAATTTGCCTTGTTATGTTCATGGTACAATTAAAATTCATCTTCAAACTTTGGAAGCTCATTACGGAAATGGAAAATAACCTGCCAGTCCCCTTCGCGGTAAATACGGAAATTCAACCCCATATTCGCCATGATCAACGCGTCATCGAAACCAAGCCGGGAATACCTAAAATTCACGTTGGCAAAATCGCCCGACGTATAATCGGTTTCCACGGTAGTCAGCGGAATCGGATATGCCACGTCATACTGCACATATTCGTCTGTATTTACGCGATTGAAACCATGCACCAGTTCATCCCAGACCGTCTCGTTGAAAAGCGCAGGATTAATCGGCACGGAGTCCGGCCCCCAGAACACAAAGCGCAGATTATGCCCGTTTCCGCCTTCAAATGGTTTGATATAGACCACAACGTTGTTTAACTTGTCGTTGTCATTGCCCAAGTGCTTATCCGATACGGCACCGACTACCTCGGCCAGCGAAGGACGAATGTAATTGCGTTTGAGCGGGTGGCGTGGATCGTTTGGATCGGGTGCAACGCCGCCAGTATACGGATTGATGTCGTCCGAAGGATCGTAAGGCCGCTCAAACCAAGGGATCAGCTGGAAATCCTTGATGATGGTAGATCCGCCGGCATTGGTCACTTTCAAATCGAAAAACCGGATGTCCTGCACAAGTAACGCGGTATCCGACGGGCGCGGTTCTACCAATTCGTTGGAAGAAGACCCCCAGAAAAAGAACTTTCCGGAAGGGGTCACTTCGAATATAGGCCGTTCTTCGATCTTTCGCTTCGCCTCGATTTCTTCCAGGCTGGTTTCGTCGCCGTCATAATCTGCCGTCCACACTTTTACGGGTTGCGTCTGAAAAATATCCGTTACGGGCCGGCCATCTCCATACCGGGCATTCACGATTTCAAACTCCATGGGTTGCGTGGAATTATCCAGATTCGGTTGCCCCAGTTGTGTGGTCCTTCCGATAATCGGTTCCAGGATCATGTTTCCGTAATTGACATTCGGACTGAGGTATTCCGATTCAGGCGGCAAATCGTATAGGTCTTTACAACCCATTACGGTCATAACCGCTACAGACAAGGTGAGTGCAATTTTTCTGTTATTCATCTCTATTCACGGTAAAGTCGCCAATCTGCAATGTGCTACCGCTCCTTACACGGGTGATATTCAACCGATAAAATTTGTAAGCGGTCCTGTTATTAATGCGGTACACCCTGGTAATGGCGTTTTGAGCAAATTCTTCGTCGAGGCGATTATCCAAGGTGATCCAATTTTCGCCATCATTGGAGGCCAAAAGCGTCCAATCCGCCGGATCCCGTTCGGGATAGGCTTCCGAGTCGTACCCTGTGGTAATGGTATACGCGTTGGCGATAGCCGGTTCGTTCAATTCGTACTGCAACCAAACCGATCCCATCCCACCGACCAGGAATTTGGTACCCGGTATGCCATCAAATGCATACTTTGACGCTTCGCGGCTGTCGGGACCGGCGCCCGCCTCGCGCTCCGCCTGATAGGTTCCGCCGATCAGGAAGAACAGATTGGGTGGCGGCGGTATATACGTCAGTCGCCTGCTGAAGTCGTCAAAACCAAATACATGATCGGGACTCAGCACATGGACCACACCATTGGAGGCCGCGATGTTTACCGAGCCGGTTGTGGTCGATACCCAATCGCGCTCGAAAAGGCTTCGCTTGGTATCCGAGAACTGGATGGAATTGGGTCCCCCATTGACGAATCCCGATGACGAATTATCATTTAACCGGGCATGCATCGGATAGCCGAACCGCGTGCTTAAAAGCGTTAAACCGTCTTTTGTTTTCAGCGAATCGCTGGTATAGTATCCGCGGATGATGTATTGGGCTACCATCGTATCCAACTGCGTTTTGTCTACATTTTCCAGATACTCCGGATCCCTATCATTCCGTTTCCGTAAGTTGTTGAGGTTTGTCAGCGCCAATTGGAAACTGGCATTTGAAGGTGCAAAAACGGTGACAGTACTATCCCGCAGCACATCTTCCAGTCCCAAGCGTCTTACCACCCGCAACAACGAATCGTAGATTCCAGGCTTACTTTCCAAATACGATAAAACGGTTCCATCAAATCCTTCATTCGGATTTTTACGGTCGTAATAGCCTTCATCCTTTCCGCAGGCACAGACCAGCACGGCCAGGAGGATTACACCAAATTTTAAGAAGTTACAAACTGCGATCATCCTTATTTTTATTTACTCCAATATTCGGTTTGCTCCAACAATGTATTCTGCTCCAACAATGTTTTGCTGAGCGGCCAATAGATGCCCCCTTCATCTATCAATTGCCTGAACGCGGGATCGTTCCGTTTGATACGATGGTAGCGAACCAGGTCATACCAACGGTGCCCCTCACCCATCAACTCGCGCTGTCGTTCGCGGAAAATGGCTTCCAGCAAGCTGCCGGAGATTTCTTCATCGTACGGCTCCATACCGCGTAGATCCCGGATCGTGTTCAGGTTTTCCACTGCTCCGGCGCGATCACCCAATACGGCCAATGCTTCGGCGCGCAACAAGGTTAGATCCTCCAGCCGGGTGAAGACCACGGAACTCGAATACGTACGGAAATTGGCATCGGTCGTGGAGCCATCCATGATGCATTTGATTTTGCTGAAAATGGGGTATTTGCCATTGAAATTCGTAAAATACCGTTCATTGGATGGATAGCCCAGCGTATCCAAGCTAAAGCGCTCGTCTTTGGCCTCGTTGAAAATGGATAAAATGGAATCCTTGGGAAGATAGATATCCGGGATCGTTTTATTGATAATGGGCGCAGCCAATGTAAGCTCTTCCAAATGACCGGCAAATGATTGGTCGGAGTAAGCCCATTTGAATTGGAAACCAAATAGCTGGTTATTGTTGTTGTTATTGGGATCGGCGAAGAAAAAGCCGTTGGCGTCGGTGAGGTGACCGGTCGTGATATAATTATTATTCGCCCGGATGAAGTTCTTCAGAATAAAGTCCGTATAGGTCGCCACTGCCGAATAATCACGTTCCCAAGCTGCCAAATGGGCGAGTACGCCATATGCAGACAACTTACGCGCCAAAGCACCATTCCATTTGGCCGGCCCCTCGTTATAGTAGTCGCCCAGTTGCTGCTCGTCATTCGAGCTGTAGAGATAGGGCAAGTCTGCCGCAGCGGCAAGCAATTCTTCCTCCGCCCATGCCAATATTTTGTCCTGATCTTCGCGCCCCTTGTTTTCGAATCCGCCATCGTGCGAACTGGTAATCAGCGGCACATCGCCCCAGATCCGTACCATGTAGAAATAGCAGAACGCGCGAAGAAAACGGGCCTGTGCAATGTCTACCGTCATGTTGTTGTCCGTATAGCGTCTATCCTTTTCCTTTACTTCCGGAATCCGTTCGAGGAAGATATTCGTCGCATTGATGGCCGCATAAAACCGTCGCCAGTTGGACAACGCTTCGATCGACGCGTACGACGACGTGAGGTCGTTGGCAATCACTGCCCGCAGGTCGGGCCTATTGGGACTGACAAACTCGCCGGCCCGTACATCCCCATATATCCAGAACGCATTGTTATCGACCAAAGCGGCACGGACCAGTCCGTACATACCCATCAGGGCGGCGCGTGAATCTTCCATGGAATTCCACATGTTTTCCTCGCCTACGGTACGGGACGAATCGATGTCCAACATTTTTTTGCACCCCATATTGCTGAACACGTACAGTATCAGCAGGGATACGGGGACAAAACGTCTTAAAAAATTGCTTTTTATCATGTCATTCATTCGCTGCATTACAAACTCAGTTTAACTCCCAGCGTAAATGTCCGGGGAATCGCCATGCCGTAGCCTGAATAATATCCCGTATACCCGGCAAGCTCCGGATCTCCATCGGAGAAGGAACTAACGGTAAATACATTAAACACCGATCCATATACGTATAAGCGTTCCGCAGACTTCACACGCGTGCCTATCCAATCCGACAAATCGTAGCCCAAAGACAATGACCGGAGTTTTAAGAATGATCCGTCTTCTAGAAATAGATCCTGCTCGACCCGGTACGGAATGACGGTGCTCCATGGATTATAGAGCGGATATTGATCGTATTCTCCGTGTTTTTCCCAATACGTGATTTCTTTCACGGCGTCCATGGAGGTACCTCCCTCGCGGTTGACGAAATCAAACCGACTGGCGACTTGCTGGTTCAGGAGCTTGCGACCCAGCTGGAAGTGAAGGTTAACACCGAATGTCCAATTATCGTAGCGGAATTGGTTGTCAAATCCGCCAAATACCTTCGGCATGGCATTTCCCCTCAGCTTTCTGTCTTCGTCTGTAATGCGGTTATCTCCGTTTATGTCGCGCCAATTGGGATCGCCGGCCTTGAGTGTGATGCCATTGAAGGTCCGCCGTACGCCATTGCTCTCGGGAACTTCCCCATCGGCTGTATAGATGCCGTCGTTTTGGAGCAACCAGTATTGGTCGATACGCTCGCCGACTTTCAGGAGTCGGTCGCCGACAACCAGCTGATCCAAGCCGCGTGGAAGCGCCTGAAGCCGGTTTTCATTGAAGCTCAAATTCAGCGAAGAAGTCCATGTCAATTTTTTCGGATCGATCGGCTTCAGGATCGAAGCGGCAAGCGTCAGATCGATTCCCAGGTTACGCACGTCCATTCCATGTTCATACGATTGGCTATATCCATATTCGGCGTACGAGGGAATACCGATCAACTGATCTTTGTCGTCGCGGATGTAGCCGTCTATCGCGATATTCAGCCGGTCGCCCCACCATCCCAGATCGAGTCCCACATTCAACTGATCTGCATACGCCCACGGTATTCCATAGCCCACCCAACCAAAATTATAGGGGCGTGACAACACCGCAAATGCATTATATCCCGGGGCAGTTACATTGCCTGTATAGGTTACATCTGATGTATATTGGGGTCCTTGCGAAAAATTATCAAACGCATACACCCTGCCGATGCGTGCCGCACCTAACCGCACATTGAAAGCCGAGAGATCGGTCGCGTCCGGCAAGGTACTGTTTTTTACATCCCAGCGGAACGAAAGCCCCGGCGTAAACAGCCAACGGCTGGTGGGCTGGGCATTTGAGGAGCCATCGGTACGCAGGAGCAGCGATAGGAAATACTGGTTTCTGAACGAATAGTCTGCTTTCCCGTAAAAAGATACCAGGTTCTGCTTGGTCCGATCCAAAAATTTATACACCAGTTGGTGAGAAAAGCTGGTAGGGTCCAGAAATTCAAATTTATTACGATCTGCTTCGATCAGGTTGAGCTTGATAAAATCATTGATACCGCGGTATCCGTATGCATAATTATATTTATAGGTATCCCACTGCAGGACGCCGCCACCACTCACTTGAAGCGAATGTTCTTCGTTGATCTGCCAGTCATAACGGGCGGAATTATCGAAGATGAGCCGTTGGTTATATCCATAATAATTGGAGGCAAAATTGACTTCATCCATCAATCCGCGTGGATAGAAGATATCCCGGTGCCCCTCGTTGTAATCTATGGAAAGCTTGGAGCTTACCGTCAATTTCGAAAAAATAAAGTCCAGGTTTGCAAAACCCTGAATGCTATTGGTGGCGTTATTGTCAAATCCGTTTTCAAACTGATTTAAATATTGGCTGTATACCCCGTTACTGGGTGCCAATGGTGACTGCAATTCGGGTAAATACCCCATTTCACCAAAACGGTCCCGCAGCGTCCGGTTCCGATCACGAATGATCCGGTTTCCATTGATCATAGCCGTAAAGCCCAACCATTTCAGTGGGCGCATATACAGGTTGAACATGGCGCTGTACCGGTCTACTTTGGTGTCATCCGCGATTCCCTGATTGGATAACTTGCCTGCAGAGAACCGGAAGTTGGCCAGTTGGATACCCCCTGCAATATCTGCGGTAATGGAATGGTTGAGGCCATTCCGGTAATAACCATCCGTCCAATCCGAAGGGCCGTAATAATCGGTGTTCAATGAGTCACTCAAATATAACGGGTACACATCGTCGGGCGAATACACGCCGGTAGCGGTATAACGATCGTAAAACTGCCGCCGGAATGCATTTTCATAAGCCCCGTTTATCGTGGTTACATAGGGCCGCTGTGCCAGACCGATGTACGAATCGACATTAATACGGGTCTTTTGCTGTGCTTGCTTCGTCCGCAATACGATCACGCCGTTTACGGCATACGGGCCGTACGAAGCAACATCCACCGGATCTTTCAATACCTGCACGGATTCAATGTTGTTCATGTCAATATTGGCCAGCAGATTGGTAGCCGGACCGATCCGGTTGAAATCAAACAATTTGATGTCATAAGCAAACGGATGTTCCCCTACCAGCGGGATGCCGTCTAACACCACAAGGGGCTGTGCCTGATAGACTTCCCGTGAAGAAATCAGTGGCATGGACATCCCACGGATAAACATCTGCTGTACCGTTCCCGGCTCGCCGGTAGTTTCCTGCACATAGAGGCCCGAAGTCTCATTTTTCAACAGCTGCTGCAAGGACACTACCGGTGAAAGCGACAATTTTTCAGGATCAAGCGGTATCCATTCCGGTGACGTTACCAACGTATCCAATATCATGGATGCGGTGCTATCTGTCATTGTCGTATCCTGCACAGTGGTATCCTGCGTATTCAACGCACTAAACGATAAAGTGTGCGTCGATGCATTCGCAGCGTAGCCGACAAATTGATGGGCCACGATGGACAATAACAAACACACGATTATTATTCCCTTTTGAAACATAATTTAATTAGGTATTAACTAGTTACTTTAAAAGAAATAGTATTAAGTCAAAAGCAAGCGTATGCGCACTCTCAATCCAGCACCTGTTTAGGATACGTTAATAGGGGTGGTTTTGATTTGCAGCCATTAACGTATTACCCGATTGGAAATAAATTTCCAATCACGAAAGGCTTTAATGCGGATTGTAAAGATTGCAGATTATGGAGCGTATAAATTAGTCATGTCTTTTCACAATTAATTATTGGTCTGTAGTAAAAATCTATTAGGTATAACTTTGGCGTGTTATATTGTTAGGGCTAAGATGAAAATAAAAAAACGATTTAGCAAATTTTTTTTATTTTTTTTTATAGACACAACCGTGTCGCTATCCAACATCGATTCCAAAAAAATGTGTCGTCGGTGGTGCGAAAATACTGTCGGTATCGCCGGCCTCCCACCGGCCTTACAAAGGCAGTAAGGATGGAAGGGAAAGAGTCATAGATCTTCCCCTACTTTTCGCATTTTTGTGTATACCTCGGAAGGCAGGTGATTTTCAGGAATCATGTTGAGCCCCACTTTCCAACGGAAAAATATAATTAAGACGCCTGGCTTGCCGATTCACCTGTCGAATCAGGAGCGCTGGGCTTCTCGTCTTTATTGGGCTTTTTGAAACGCCGCTTCTTCTTTTTCTTGGGTGACCCGTCGGGCGTCGCGCCAGGTGTTTCGGGCACGTTGCCATCGGAACTCTCCCCTTTGGGCTGTGCCGGATGAGCCGGTTTACGGTTGGGCTTACGGCCGGATTTACGGTTTTTCCCCGGATAACGGCCGCCCCGGTTCGATTGCGCTGGATCCGGAGTACCCGTATCACCTTCGATTCCTTCTGGCAAGGCCGCCTCGTCTACTTTTCTGTCCATTAACCGTTCAATGGCAAGGAAGCGGCGTTGATCACGGTAGTTGACAAAGGTAATAGCGGTACCGGTACGCTCGGCACGGGCGGTACGGCCCACGCGGTGTATATAATCTTCGGGATCGGGTGGCACGTCGTAGTTCACCACCAAATCGATTCCTTCCACGTCGATCCCCCGCGATAACACGTCGGTTCCAATCAATATCGGGAGTTGCTTGTTTTTGAACCGAAGAAGGATCTGTTCGCGTTCATCCTGCGCCAGGTCGGAGTGGAAGGGCTGTACGGTCAGTCCCAATCGGGCCAGTTCCCTTCCGAGGCTTTTTACCTTTTCCTTGGTAGACGAAAACACAATGATGCTCCGGTAATCACCACTTTGCAGTATCTGTTTCAATAACGGAGTCTTCTGCCCATCTGCCACCTTATATTGCTGCTGAAGGATGCCTTCGGCAGGCTTAGAGAGGGCAATATTTACCTGTTTCGGTTCTTTCAGCAATGTTTTGGCAAAAGTCCTGATCTTGGGGGGCATAGTTGCTGAAAAAAGCATGGTCTGCCGTTCGGCGGGTAGTTGCCGCACAATCCGGTTGATGTCGTCTTTGAACCCCATGTCCAGCATGCGGTCGGCTTCATCCAGCACAAGGAATCTGATTTCATCCAGCCTGACGATGCCTGAGCTGATATGCGCAATGAGCCTGCCCGGTGTCGCGATGACGATATCCACCCCTTCACGAAGCGCCCTGCGTTGCTGTTCGTAGCCGATCCCGTCACCCCCGCCATAAATGGCGATGGACGTAATGCCGGTGAAGTACGCGAGGCCCTCGACCTGCTGGTCGATCTGCATCGCCAGCTCACGTGTGGGGGCCAATATCAACGCACTGATCGGCGGACGCTGATCGACGCGGCATATTGCATCCATTACCGGAAGCAGATAGGAGGCGGTTTTACCGGTACCTGTCTGCGCACACGCAATCAGATCGTGCTGTTCTTGGATAATCGGAATAGTTTGAGCTTGTATGGGTGTGGGCGTTTTGAAGCCCATGCTATTCAGACCTTCGAAAAGGTTGCCATCAAAATTAAAATCGGTAAATGTCAATGTTTGCTAATTAATCTATACCTACGATGGTGCAAAAGTACACAATTTCACCGACTTATACGAAATGAGTATTTGACCGTTTGACCTTGATTGTCAAATTTCCGTTAACAAAGCATATCTTCATCGATTTTTCGCGAATAATGCGTTCCTTTGCCGACCGAATGAACGTTCAATTGGAACATACCGCAGAGAAGAAGTGTGCTATTTTCGAAAGCACGCTGCGATTGGTGATGAAGCAGGGCTTCCATGGAAGCCCCATGAGCCAGATTGCTCAGGATGCCGGTGTGGCAACCGGGACGATCTATCACTATTTTTCGTCGAAGGATGAATTGATCATCGAACTATTCAAGCACTGCAAGCACCGTATTGGGAATGCCATGTTCAAAACAGCAGAACAATTTCTCCCCTATCCGCAGCGATTTGTGGCAATATGGATAAATTTGGTGAATTTTTACGTCGAATATCCCGAAATGCTGAGTTTCATGGAGCAATTTTTTTCGTCGCCGTATGCAGAAATAGTCCAAGAAAGGAATTGTGGCGTGCAGATGCAAAACGAAATGTCTGATTTCCTGCAGCAGGGTGTTGATGAAGGGCATGTCAAGCCGCTGGATATCAACATTCTCAGTGCCGCCTTCATTGGTACAGTAACCGCCACTGCCAAACGACATATCAACGGCCATTATTCGTTCGATGAATCGTCTATGAACGAAATGGTGGCGATCATTTGGGATGGCATCAGAAAATAAGTTAAACACTACTATCACGACAATACAATATGCTTATCAGAAAATTTATTTATAGGTTATTACCGTTTCTATTCATCGGACAGGCGTTTACATCAACCGCGCAAGATACAACAGCCACCCTGCCACAAAAAGCGGGATTGCCGGAACTGATCGACTTTGCCCTTCAAAACCGGGCTGCCGTAAACCAGGCATTAATCGACGAAGAGATCGGCGAACAAGAAATCGCTTCTGCCTTATCCGGTTGGTTCCCGCAGATCAACGCAACGGGCACCTATAACTGGAATGTCAAGATACCGACCAACGTCATCGGCGGTAACGTGATCCAATTGGGCCAGAAACATGTAGGTGCCGCTGTATTGCAGGCGGATCAACAAATCCTTAACCCGGGATTAATGCAGGCTTCCAAAGCAGCGAGGTACATACGGCAGCAAAATGCGTTGAATACCGAAAACAGCTATATTAACACGGTCGTGGATGTAAGCAAAGCCTATTACGACATTTTAACCAGCGAGGAACAACTCAATATCATCCAGGAAAACATCCAACGTCTCGAGCGGCAACTTAGCGATGCCAAAGTGCGGTACGAGACGGGTATCGTAGACAATACCGATTTCAAACGGGCGAAAATCACACTAAGCAATACACTGGCGGAACAAAAACGGGTTCGCGAGCTGCTTACCTATAAGTATGCCTTCTTAAAAGAACTTGTGGGTGTTTCTGCTGAACAGCCGCTGGATCTTTCACTCGTCAATGCGGATGCAATGGAAGGCGAAATGCTCGTAGATACCACCCTGGCTTTGGACTATGAGCAACGGGTTGAATTTAGGCAATTGCAAACGGTGAGGCAACTCCAGCACCTGAACACACAATACAACAAGTGGATGTTTCTTCCCAGTTTATCGGCTTTTTATAATTATGCGTGGGATTTCAGGGATCCGGAGCTGTCCGGATTATTCAACGAAGCTTTCCCCCGCTCGGTATTTGGGCTTACGCTGAATATTCCGATTTTCCAGGGCGGCAAACGCACGCATGAAATCCGGAAGTCCAAGCTGCAAGAAACCCGTCTTGAATGGGATGTTGTCAATTTGAAAAATCAAATCAATACACAGTACGAAATGGCCATGGCTACTTATCAGGCTAATTTGAATGATTGGCAGGTAGCGCGGGAGAATGTGAACCTTTCGGAAGAAGTGTACAATACCATCAAACTGCAATACGACGAAGGTATCAAAACTTATCTGGATCTGATGACTGCGGAGACTGACCTGCGCACCACGCAGATCAATTACCTGAACGCACTCTATGCCGTACTGGCCGGAAAGCTGGACGTGCAGCGTGCATTAGGCCAGATCCAACCTGACGTAAATTAATCCATTGTCTGAATCAAAACATGTCGAAATCCATAACCATGAATACCAATAACATCACAATCGGCTTACTTATTATCGGAGCAAGTATCGCAGCCTCGTGCAGCAACAACCAACAGCCACAGGGGCAGGGACAACAGCAAGCCCTTCCCGTATCCACGGCCGCGGTCACTGAGGAAGTCGTGGTCGGGACAGATAGCTATCCCGGCAACGTAGTAGCGTTGAACGAAACAGAGCTGCGCGCGGAAGTAAGCGGATACATCACCGGTATATTTGCGACAGACGGAGCATCGGTTTCCAAGGGCCAGAAGCTCTACGAGATAGACCGTACCCGCTATGCTGCGGATGTGGAGCAGGCGAAATCGAGCCTTGCCATTGCGGAAGCCAACCTCGCCCGAATACAGCGGGATGTAGCGCGTTACCAAAAGCTTGCTGAACAGGATGCCATCGCCAAACAGACACTCGATTACGCGGAAACCGATTTCAACAACGCACAGGCCCAGGCGGCTTCGGCGCGTGCGGCACTGACCACAGCCCAGACCAACCTCGACCGGTCGGTTATCATTGCCCCGTTCAACGGCACCATCGGTATTTCGCAGGTCCGTATGGGCGCATTGGTTTCTGCCGGATCAACTTTACTCAACACCCTTTCATCGGTCAATCCCATTGCGGTAGATTTTCCGGTAAGTGAACGTGAGATTCCCCACTTCAATGCCCTGCGTCAATCGGACGCCGTGATACGCGACTCCTTGATTTCGATCAAGCTGCCAGGCGGTCAGGCTTACTCCCATCCAGGTAAGCTCATCACCATGGACCGGGCGGTAGACCGCAATACAGGCACCATCACCGTGCGCGCAAGTTTCGCCAACCCGGATGAATTGCTGCGGGCAGGAATGGCCACCACCGTGCAGATTCGTAACCAATCGGAATCGAAGCAATTGGTTATCCCCTATCGCGCGGTTATTGAACAACTTGGACAGACCTCGGTATATGTATTGACGGATAGCAGCACCGTCGAGCAACGCGGTGTGCGGCTGGGATTAAAGGTAGCGGATCGCGTCGTGATCAACGAAGGGCTATCAAACGGTGAACAGGTGGTAACCGATGGTACCATCAACCTGCGGCCAGGAGCCAAGGTACAAGTAACCCAGCCCGCCGAAAAAAATTAAGGCGGAAAGAAGACCATCAAGCATTTAGGACAGAAACAACATGATTTCAGAAATATTCATAAGAAGACCCGTCACCTCCATCGTTATCTCCATCTTGATTACGTTGATAGGTATCATTTCGATCAGTACACTGCCTATTAGTCAGTACCCCAATATTTCCCCTCCTACTGTACAGGTCCAGGCGACGTACACCGGGGCGGATGCGCAGACGGTGGAACAAACCGTAACCACGCTCATCGAAAGCCAGATCAACGGTACGCCGGGAATGACGTATATGACCTCCAACAGTACATCCGATGGACGTTCGTCCATTACTGTCACGTTTGATGTGGGTACGGATATCGACATTGCTACGCTGGACGTACAAAACCGTGTCGGCATCGCCGAACCGGCATTGCCGGAAACCGTTCGGCGCTTGGGGGTAGTTACCCGAAAAGCCAATACAGACGTATTGATGATGGTTTCCCTGATCTCACCCAAGGGAACACGGGATCAGAAATTCTTGGCAAACTACGTCAACTTATATGTACGTGACGCACTGATGCGTGTAAATGGTGTGGGCGACGTGATGGCATTTGGCCAGCCATTCAGTATGCGGGTATGGCTGGATGCGACCAAACTTTCAAACCTGGGGCTCACCCCAGCAGACGTGAACGCCGCCATCCAGGAGCAGAACATCCGCATGCCGGGAGGTAGTGTCGGTGCAAGGCCGCAGGTAAACACCCAGGTTTTTGAATACCCGGTCATCCTGGATGGAGACCTGAACGAAGAGGAACAGTTTGAGCAGATCATCGTCAAGACCAATACCGATGGGTCCATTGTATACCTCAAGGATGTAGCGCGCGTAGAGTTAGGCGAGTTTGCCTATTCGATCACCAATAAGCTTAATGGGATTACCTCGTCGGCGATGATGGTCAACCAAATGCCCGGCGGGAATGCGGTGGAAACTGCAGAGGGTATCTACGCTGCCCTTGAGCAATTGAAAGCGGATTTCCCGAGCGATATGGACTATGTAGTCAACTACGAAACCGTGTCGGTTATCCAGGAATCCATCAGCAATGTGCTTCACACATTGGTGGAAGCGCTGATACTGGTAACCTTGGTGGTGTTCATCTTCCTCCAAAGTTGGCGGGCTACGCTGATTCCGGTACTGGCCATCCCCGTTTCGATTATCGGCACCTTCATTTTCTTCAACCTGTTCGGCTTTTCGATCAACAACCTGACGATGCTGGCCTTTGTGCTGGCGATCGGGATTGTGGTGGACGACGCCATCGTGGTGGTGGAAGCAGTGCAGCATTATATAGACCACGATAAATTGTCGGCACCGGAAGCAACACGACGGGCCATGAAAGAAATTACGGCGCCCGTCATCGCGATCGCGCTGATTCTGGCAGCCGTGTTTGTGCCCGTTGGCTTCATTCCGGGTATGGTGGGGCAGCTTTACCAGCAGTTTGCCATCACTATTGCGGTATCGGTATTACTTTCTGCATTTATCGCGTTGTCACTCACCCCTGCGTTGTGCTCGTTGTTGCTTAAGCCGTCGCAATTCAACGAAAAATCGACTGGCATCAATCGGTTTTTCTATATGTTCAACAGGTGGTTTGAGCGCGTTACGAAGCGATATTCCAGCGCGGTCAGGGGTGTGATCAAACGTGCGCCTCTTGCCATTATCTTACTGGTCTGCATTTATGTGGGTACTGTGGGATTGTTCAATGCCAAGCCTACCGGGTTCATTCCTACGGAAGACGCTGGTGTATTCATGGTGGGTGTTACACTGCCGGAGGGGGCTTCGTCCGAGCGTACGGCCAACCTCTTAGACGCGATATCCGATTCGTTGCGCCGGGAAAATCCTGAGATCAAGAATATCATGCGCATCGCGGGGATCAACCTGTTGAACCGTTCTTTCAAACCCAATGGCGGTACATTTTTCGTGCAATTACACCCTTGGGACGAACGCCACCGTACAGCACAGGAAATTGTAGCCAGCGTACAACAGAAATATAGGGGGCTGCAACAGGCTACCCTCCAGCCCGTAATGCCCCCCGCTATCCCGGGGCTGGGTATTAGCGGTGGATTCAGCCTACAGCTGATCGACCAGCGCAGCGGCGATATCAAAGATTTCGAAGCGCAGGCGGGCAAATTCCTGATGGCGGTCAACCAGCGCCCGGAAATCGGCATGGCGTATACCCTGTTCAATTCGAATACACCCAATTACCTGGTGAAGGTGGACCGGGAACAAGCAAAACGAATGGGCGTACCCATTTCGAATGTTTACAGTACCATTTCGTCTTTCCTGGGCAGCAGCTATGTCAACGATTTTACCCGCTATGGCCGGAGTTTCCGGGTGGTGACGCAGGCAGACACTGCGTTCCGCATGGACATCGCCGACATCAATAAACTGTACGTGAAAAACCAACAGGGAAATCCAGTACCTCTGAGCACCTTAATATCTCATGAGATCGTCGAAAGTCCGTCAATTATCAACCACTTCAATATTTTCCGTTCCATTGATATAATGGGCGGTGCCGCACCCGGATACAGCAGTGGAGATGCATTACGGGCATTGGAAGAAGCGGCAACGCAGACGTTGGGAGCTGGCTTTACCTATCAGTTTTCGGGACTAAGCCTGCAGGAAAAAGAAGCGGGAAATATGACGATCATGATCTTTGGACTCTGTATCATCTTCGTCTTCCTGTTACTGGCAGCGTTGTATGAAAGCTGGTCGGTACCGTTTTCGATTCTGTTGTCGGTACCGCTCGGCATATTCGGGGCCATCCTCGTGCTCATTCTCCTGCCAAGGCTCGACAACAACATCTATGCACAGATCGGTTTGGTGGCGATCATCGGTTTGGCGGCTAAAAACGCCATCCTTATCGTCGAGTTTGCGAAAGAACGGGTGGATATCGGCATGGGACTGCTGAAAGCAACCCTGGAAGCGGTAAAATTACGGCTGCGCCCCATTATCATGACGTCATTCGCGTTCATCCTCGGTATTGTTCCGTTGATGTATTCAGCCGGTGCCGGTGCGATTGCACGGCAGACCATTGGCTGGACAGTTTTCGGGGGTATGTTGATTGCTACGTTGTTTGCCATATTCATCGTGCCTGTCCTGTTTGTGCTGATCACCAAGATGGCCTACGGCAAAAAGAAATTGGCTGCACTCAGGGGTACCTATAAGCCCGAAGAGCATCAGGATATGCTTCATACAGATGATGAGGAAGAATAGGAATCTTACTACTTGTTCGAAAATTTAAAATTAATAATTGACAATTAACCATTATTAATATATTTGCACTCCCCAACGGATTAATAGTTTGGGGATGCCCGCCCGGATGGCGAAATTGGTAAACGTTGCGGTCTCAGAAGCCGTTGGGAGCAGTCCCTTGAGAGTTCGAGTCTCTCTCCGGGCACACAGGAAAGTGCGATTCTAAGGTAGAATCGCACTTTTTTTATGGGGATAAAAAATCCCACCAAAAATCTCTCAAGGTTTCATTTCAAAGTAGCATAAATTCGCTCAATGATGTCAACTACTTTCAGACCTTCCAAAGCATTGGTCGTCAGGTATGATCGCATCCGGTATTTGATAGAATCCTCCAGCAGGATTGTAGTATCCAATTGCACTAAAACAGTCCAAACAAATAATAAATCATCCCTTTTTTTCTTCAATACGTGAACTTGTACTTGAAAACAAAAAGCACCTTTGAAGAATCAGAAACAGTTTGGTAATCGAATCCCGCAAACCATTCTTCATCTATAGGAAGGTAGTGGCCCCATCCACGAACCAATTTAACTTTATCCTTGTTTATAAATTCCCCCAGAGGGATACCTACATATGCTTTGCCATTAATCTTAAAAAGAGGATCTGTCGTTGAAATACCGACTATCTCATTTACGTACTGTCTTAACTCATCCGCGAAAACAATGATTTCCATCTCTTTTTCCGACGCTTCAAATGCAAATTTCAGTTTTTGCTTGCGATCTGTTTTACCGGAAACTTGCTACGAAGTTTTCAAGGTTTCCATGGCATACTTAATTTATTTTAATATTTATAAAAGGCAAAATTAAGTACGGGCTATTGTATAAATAAAAAATCACAATTGCAATCTTTTTTTAAATATTGTGGATTTTCATTCCATTATTTTTTTGAGAAGAAAAACAGGGTCTATCCGGATTTCAGTAGCTGCTGTGGTCGAATCATACATACTGCATCTATAAAAATATCACAAACTTTCACTGTACTTGCTCACAGTATTTACCGAATTTTGTGTCAGAAAATTGATAAAGACAAAAATGATAAGACCAGAAATGAGTATACGTGTGGTAAAAGAAAACACAGCACAAGGTTGGTTGAATGGCTTTATGGGCGTCGTACTGTTCAGTGGCTCGTTGCCTGCCACAAAGGTTGCGGTCCTGGCGTTTAACCCGGTATTCCTGACCGTCGCCAGGGCGTCTATTGCGGGACTACTTGCGCTGATTGCGCTGGTAGCTTTCCACGAAAAACGTCCAACCAAAAAGCAGCTTTTGTCGTTGCTCGTGGTGGCTATTGGCGTGGTCGTAGGTTTCCCCTTATTGAGCGCTTTAGCATTGCAATACGTTACGTCCGCCCATTCCATCGTGTTTGTGGGCATATTGCCGATTGCAACGGCTATCTTTGGCATTATTCGCGGTGGGGAACGTCCACGCCCTATATTTTGGCTTTTCTCCATTCTGGGAAGTCTATTGGTGGTAAGTTATGCAGCGGCACAAGGGCTCACAGCTTCACCCCTTGGCGATATGTTGATGCTTTCGGCCATTATCCTTTGCGGGCTGGGCTACGCAGAGGGTGCAAAACTCACGAAAATATTGGGCGGCTGGCAGGTGATCTCCTGGGCACTGGTCATTTCATTGCCCGTGATGTTGCCCTTGTCGTTTTTCTACCTGCCTCCCTCCTTTGAGGGCATTCCGACAGCGGCTTGGGCTGGCCTGGCGTACGTATCGCTGTTCAGTATGTTTATCGGTTTCATTTTCTGGTACCGGGGTCTTGCTCAGGGTGGTATCGCAAGCGTTGGACAACTGCAGTTACTGCAACCCCTTTTCGGTTTGGCTTTAGCGGCTTCGTTGCTTCATGAAACGGTGAGCATAGGTATGTTGGCCGTTACTGTAGGGGTAATCCTATGCGTGGCGTGTACAAAGAAATTTGCAAACTGACAGTTCTTCACCTAACCGCATCTTTTTCATACTCAAATTTGTATTCGCCGATATGCTTCGTACTTTCCGTAATCTTCCTTTTTTGAATAAAATAGTTTACGCCCCCCACTACCAGCACGGCAACGGAAATAACAAGGAAAATATACTCAAAGATATGGCCTCCGGGTAGTTTCAGCAATTGACCCAACGATATACCGGCGACCGCGAAATACATGGACGTCCGCAGGAAAGATAAGAAGGTAGACTGATTAGCCATTATCGTACGCTGGATAGCTAGACGCTCACGTAAAATCAGATCTTTATTCATGCTGCAAAGATAACTAACTAAATGCGCATCTTTGTGACAGGAAAACAATCAACAGAAAAGCGCGTTGACTAAGAAGAGAATCGAAAAATGAGCACATTCAATGAATTGATTAACGGCGAGAAACCCGTGTTAGTGGATTTTTTTGCTACCTGGTGTGGCCCCTGCAAGACACAGGCACCTATCTTGGAGGACGTGAAGCAGCGCATTGGCGATGCGGCATCCATCATAAAGATCGACGTGGATAAAAATCCGCAGGCTGCCACCAAGTATCAAATACGTGGAGTACCTACGCTGATCATTTTTAAAAATGGAGAAATCAAGTGGCGTGAATCGGGTGTCTTCTCGGCAAATGAGCTGGAACGGTTGCTGAAGGAAAATGTGTAGGTAAAAATCACCGTCTGATCAGCCGTGCCACGAACATGCTGTCCGCGCGCCGCTCGTAGCCCTGCAAAAGCTCCATCCGCTCCAATTCTATCAAACCTGTGCCTTGTAGGTACGCGATTACCTGTTCATTTTCTTCCGAAAAAACAGAACACGTAATGTAAATCAACGGTTTACCGGGCTTCAGATGCTTGATCACGCGTTCAGCGATTTGCCGTTGGGTCGCTGAGAATTTCGCGATGGAATCCGGATGGAAAGAGGTAATCATTTCCGGTGTCCGGCCCCACGTGCCCGACCCACTACAGGGAGCATCGAGGATGATGCCGTCAAACTGCTCATCGCCAAGGATGGCCGTTATATCTTTAGTTAAATCAATGACTTTCTGCCGGTATTTTTTGATACCGGCCACCTCAAAACGTTCATCCAGGTTGCGCAGGATGCTAAGTCGGATATCGGACACCAATAGGTTTACCCCCGGCTGCCGATCCAGTAACAAGAGGGACTTCCCTCCCGCCCCCGCCGTTGCATCCCACCAATTTTCGCCTTCGGATGCCTCGAAAAAATTTCCGGTGCGCTGCGACGAGTAGTCTTGCACGACATAATTACCAGCGATACCTGGAATACGATCCAGCGCGACCCCATTGGAAAGGGCCAACGTGTACTCGCCCAATACGCTATAGGCAATTCCCTCTTCCGTAAGCCGCACCTGTACTTCTTTCGCCCAATGAGGACGCAGGCGGATGAAGAGATCGGGTTGTACAAATAAGCTTTGAACGAAATTCAGTCGGCCAATTCCCGCCGACAGGTACGCTTGATAAGGAAACACGTCTTCCAAACGGAAATCGGTATGCTGTTCAAGCAGCACGACCTTTTCTTCCAACGGCAAACCGATAGCCGCATACAGTTCGGGGAGCATCTGTTGAACCACGGCACTGTCTTCATCGCACAGAAATTCAGCGATAGCTAACCGCATAGGTAATTCCGCTTGTTGCGCCGCATTGCCAATACGGAAATAGCGATAAACAAGACGGGAAACAGTCCGGCGATCGTTGCTTCCCATTTGGCGGTTTCGTTTGTAAAACCCGGTTAGAAAGCGTGCCAACGGCAGATGCCGTTCGTGGTCATATTCCTGCAACAGTCGCCCTACCATCCGCATTTGGTGGTTTATCCGCTGTTCGGTAGTCATAGGTGTGCCGTTATCGATGGTTATAAAGGCATGAAATCGCCATTCCGGTACTGGAGGATGGATACGGCGTTGTTTACATAACCCCAATTCGAATTGTATTCGAACTTGAAAACATTGTGCAGCCCTTTGTATTCCGCCTCCGTAATGTGTTCCTTATAGTCGGCACCATATTTCGCCAGCAGCCCACCAAAGTAATAAGCTGCATCGTATCCCTTGTAGGCAAATTCCGTAGCAGGTACGCCAAATTCGTCGCGGTATTGTTCATCAAATTTGCGCACGTCGGTACGGCCTTTGTCTACGTAGTACGAGCTGGTTATACAGGTACGGAAGAGTGCCAACCCATCGGATTCATCAAAATCCAGTTTCGCCCAATTGGGGTGTGCAAACAATTGAATCTGATAGGAAAGCTCACTTTGCAATTTCCGCAAATGAGCCAGGATAGGTGAAATCTGGTATTTATTGGTGGTGGCCAGCACAACGAGGTTTTTTCCGGATTGGTGCACATTGCTTTCCAGAGACTGTTCATCGGTCACTTCCACCACGGTAATATCTTTTTTCATCCGGCCGATTTCCGTCTTCAACGGAGCCAGAAACTGTCTACTTGCCGCATCCTGGGTCTGATAAAAGATCACGACATCTCCGGCTTCGTACTGCTGGGCAATACGGGCAGCCAGTGCCTCTACGTGTGTGGTAATCGGGGCCGTAACCGTAACCAAATTAGGTAGGTTAAACTCGGAAGGCATGCTTGCCGCCAAGGGAGAAATCTGCAGTGCATTTTGCAGTGAAGCATTAAACCCAAACACCTGGATTTCTTTCGGATATACCGGTCCAACCACCAACGCGGCATCCTGAACCTCTTCCAGTTTCGCGATGCGGGTATTCTCTGCCGGATCGTCGCGTGTATCCAGCACATTTACCTTGAAGTTGGTTCCTTTTTCCGCAAGCGCATCCAACCCGAGTTTAAAGCCCTGGTAAAAGTCCAGTGCCAATGCCGAGCGTCGGATATCTTCGGTACTGGGCGCATGGGGATTCGCCTTATCCAATTCAAAAGGCAACAGCAACGCAATGTTCTTCACGTCGACCTTTTCAGTTTCCGTTACCTTTTCTTCGGTTTTATCCTGCTCTGTGGGTTTCTGGGTTTTTGGGGGCGGCTTGGTGCCCGTACCACGCAATACCCGTACTTTGGGAGTACACGCCGCAACCAGAAACACAAGTGCAAGCCCAACTAACCATTTACTCCCATTCAATCGTAGCTGGCGGTTTCGAACTAATATCATATACAACCCTATTTATACCCTTTACGTGATTGATTATTTCGTTTGATATTTTTGCCAGCAACTCATACGGTAGGTGCGTCCAGTCTGCTGTCATCCCATCGAGCGATCCTACGGCGCGAAGCGCTACCACATGCTCGTAGGTGCGCTCATCCCCCATTACCCCCACCGATTGTATCGGCAGGAAGATGGTACCAGCCTGCCACACCTTGTTGTACCAACCTGATTCGCGCAGGTTGCGGATGTAAATATCATCAGCTTCCTGCAAAATCCGTACCTTTTCTGCGGTAATCTCACCCAATATCCGGATGGCCAGTCCCGGCCCCGGAAACGGATGCCGCCCCAAAATAGTAGGAGCCACACCCAACGCCTTCCCTACCCTTCGTACCTCATCTTTAAAAAGCGTATTGAGGGGCTCCACGACTTTCAACTTCATAAAGTCGGGCAACCCTCCCACGTTATGATGGGATTTGATGGTCGCTGAAGGGCCCTTTACCGATACGGACTCGATGACATCCGGATAAATGGTTCCTTGACCGAGCCATTTAACCGAGACGCCTTCCGGAAGTTCAGCCTGCACGGTATGTGCTGCTTCGTCAAATTCATCAATAAATGCCGCCCCGATAATTTTTCGTTTTTGCTCCGGTTCACTCACACCTGCTAACTTTCGGTAAAACCGGTCTTTCGCATTTACACCCTTAATGTTGAGGCCCATATGTTGGTATGACTCCAGTACTTGTTCATATTCGTCCTTACGCAGTAACCCATGATCCACAAAGATACAATGCAAATTCTTACCGATGGCTTGATGCAGTAAAACGGCGGCAACTGTAGAATCCACTCCTCCGGATAATGCCATGATGACGTGGTCGTTGCCTAATTTCTCTTTGAGTGAGGCGATGGTTGTCTCTGCGAATGCATCGGCAGTCCAGGAAGGCGTACAACCGCAAATGTCGATGACGAAATTTTTCAGCAACGTCGTACCATCCGTACTATGGGTTACCTCCGGATGAAACTGGATGCCGTAGGTTTGGGTTCCCTTCACATGATAAGCGGCCACCTTTACCTTGTCTGTACTAGCGATAATCTCAAAATCAGCCGGAATATCCGAAATCGTGTCACCGTGCGACATCCATACCTGGGAATCCGCGGGAATATCTACCAGAAGTGAGTCTACATGATTCACGAAATGAAGGTTTGCCCGACCGTATTCGCGTATTTTCGATGCGACAACCGCTCCACCTGAATGCTGTGCCATGTACTGCGCACCGTAACACACGCCCAACAACGGAAATTTAGACTGAAGTGTTTTAAAATCGACCTGTGGCGCATCGGTCTGACGCACGGAATAAGGGCTTCCCGAGAGAATCACTCCTTTTACCGTTTCGTCAAAGTCAGGAAGGTGATTATAGGGATGGATTTCGCAATAAACGTTCAGTTCCCTCACCCGGCGTGCAATCAATTGGGTATATTGGGAGCCGAAATCAAGGATCATGATTTTTTCTGGCATGGGCCAAAGGTACGGAAAACCATTTAGGATTTTAAGATTTAGAATTTACATTTTCCCCTTCCACATTTTTCCTTTTTTGTCTAAACGTTTTTTATTTACGGCGCTGTGTACCGCTGAACGAACGTTGGGAATATGAATATTCGCCGGCTTGCATAAGTTGTCACGTTTTGTCAGGACCAATTGTTTTATAACCAAATTTCAAAAACATGAAACAAAGATTGTCATACCAAGATGCACCAAAAGGACTTATGGATGGCTTGGTTAAAACGGAATTATTCCTAAAGAAATCTGAATTGGATGCCAAACTTTTTGAACTGATCAAATATCGTGTATCCCAAATCAATGGATGTGCCTATTGCCTGGATGCGCACCACAAAGAGGCCATCGCGATGGGAGAAAGCCAACTGAGGCTACATTCGCTGATCGCCTGGCGGGAATGTCCCTTTTTCGATGAACGAGAAAGAACCGTACTGGAGTTTTCAGAAACGCTGACATTGACCAGCGAACGGGAGGTCGACGATAGGCTATTTGAAAAACTATCGACCTTGTTTTCTGCTGCAGAAATTACCGAACTATTGGTTGCTATTACCCAGATTAACACGTGGAACCGCATCAATAAGACCCTAAGGTTGGTTCCCGGTAATTATAAAATCGGGCAATTTTGATCGGATGCACATTATCTCACCCTTTTTAATTTTATACTACAATGGAAAAAACAAGTAAAAACAGTAAACACAAGCAAGCATTTGTTATCTGGCTGGCCATTTATCCGCTGATTACGCTGTTGTATGCGTTGTTGGGTAATTATTTGACCGATCTTGCCATGGCGTACAAAACATTGATACTTACGCTGATTGCCGTACCCATTATGTTTTACGGAATGGTACCGCTATTGAACAAACTGCTCTTCAATTGGCTGAATAAATAAATTGAAATCCGGTGGAACCTGTTGTCACGTTTCGTCATCCATAATTGTTAAATTAATAAATAAAACAAATAAAAATGAAACTTGCATGAATTGCCATTCACAAAAGGATATGAATAACTCATGCAAGCCTCATCGCTATTAAAAAAACAAATTACTGTAATGAAAATTGTAAAAGTAACGTACACCGTGCAGCCGTCGTTTGCTGCGAAAAACCTCGAAAATGTGAAGACCTTTGTTCGTGATATCAAAGCCCTTGACAATTCTTCAATCCGCTACATTTCTTATCTTGGCGCGGATGGAAAAACATTCACACACATCGCTACGTTTGATAATGATGAGGCGCAAGCGCAGTTCCTGGCGCTCCCATCCTTCAAATCGTTCCAGCAGCAACGTGATGGCAGCGGTTTGGAAAGAGGAGAGCAACTGGACATGCTTGAGCTTGCAGCCGCATCCTATGAGATTTTTTAATGAGTTAGCAATGGGCCCCATTCGTACCGGTACGGATGGGGATTCATTACTCAATCTGAAAAACCAGAAAGTTATGACTGATTATCAAAACAAACTATTCCCATATGCCTATAATATTCTGGGCTCAGTGGATGATGCACTCGATGTCGTCCAGGATGTCATGGTGAAGCGACTATCGGGTGTTGGAAAAGTGTTTGAAAATGAAAGTGCGTATCTAATAAAAAGTGTGATCAACCGGGCTATCAATCTTAAAAACCGGAATAAGCGAATTCGTGAGCACACCATGTGGCTACCGGAGCCCATCTCTACCGAACCCGCTGATGCCCCTGTAAAAAAGAAGGAGATCATCTCTTATTCCATGCTGGTGCTCCTGGAATACCTCAACGCAAAGGAACGTGCTGTATTCATTCTGAAGGAAGCATTTGATTACGCGCATGAAGAGATCGCGGAAACCCTGTCAATTAGCATAGAAAATTCAAGAAAACTGTTGAGCCGCGCAAAGAACAACTTAAGGTCTAACAATGCCGAACTTAAACCGGCCGCTGCGGCAGCTCCTGATTTCCTGCAGACGTATATCCATTACATTGAAAATGGCGATATCGAGTCCCTTGCACAGTTGCTGTCCAAAGAAATTGCGGTAAAAGCGGATGGCGGCAAGAAAATGAAGGTTGTTAGTGAGTTGACTCGGGGCATCCGGCCGGTTAGTGAACTGATGTTGTATTTGTATAGACAGTATCAGTACCGTTTTCAGATCAAACTACATACCGTCAACCACCAACCCGCTTTGCTTTTTTACGATGATGGCCGATTGATCAATTGCCAGGTTTTTGAATGGGATGACGCTCAATCCAAAATACAAAATATTTTTTCAATTGTTGACCCGGATAAGCTTAGCCGGATTGGTGGATTGTAAGTTATGGAGCAGATTCGAGCCTATTTTGAAAAAATGGTCAGGATGACGGACGCAGATTGGCAAACGTTTTCTTCCAAGCTTTCGAGACTGGAATTCCCGAAAAAAACGGTGCTTTTAAAATCCGGCCAAACCGAAGCCCATCTTTCATTTATCGAAAAAGGCATTATCCGTTTTTATGTACCGAAGATGGATAATGAGATTACATTTTCTTTTTCCTTTGCCAATGAATTTGTAAGTGCATACGATTCTTTCCTGACCCAGACCCCATGTAGCTATCAGGTGGAGTCGCTTACCGAAACTGTCCTTTGGCGGCTTACCTATCAGGACCTGCAGGCAATCTACTCAGAAACGGAAATCGGCAACACCATCGGGCGGTACGCAAGCGAACGCCTATACCTGGAAAACATCAGGCGGGAAATATCGTTATTGACCGACTCCGCAGAACAACGTTACCTAAACCTGTTTGCCGAACAACCTCATTTAATACGAAACATTCCATTGAAATATATCGCCTCCTACATTGGAATTACCCCCCAAGCATTAAGCAGAATACGTCGCCGGATTTATTAACCCAGGTTCATTGATTGTTACTTCCTGACTGTTGACCTTTGTAAAAAAAACAAAAGACAATGCCAGAGATTATTTTACCGATCGTTTTTTGCATCGCGCTACTTATTTTGAAGTGGATACACAAGAAGTATCTATTTGCCTTATCGGCGAGGATTGCCATGGCGGTCATGTTGGTAACCACTGCGATCGCACATGTTGTTTTCGCGGAAGGGATGTCGATGATGATACCGGAGGTAATACCTTACAAAACGGCACTGGTGTACATCACAGGGATGCTGGAGGCCACGGCTGCCGTTGGACTGTTGATACCCACATACAAAAAATTGACGGGTTGGTTGCTGATTGTGTTTTTTATACTGCTCCTTCCAGCCAATATTTATGCTGCGATGAAACATGTAAATCTTGAAAGTGCAGCATTTGATGGCGACGGCCCCAGTTACCTGTGGTATAGGGTTCCCTTGCAGGTATTTTTTATCGCCTGGGTTTATTTTTCCTGTATAAGACCCAATGCGGATAAAAAAAAGAAACACTAACGATGAAAATAAGCGATAAAAGAAAGCGGAAGACAAGGTGGCTCGAGCTGCATGAGCGAATACCGTACGAGTTGCTGCTGCTTGCCGACGAAACCGTTGAGGCCATCAATCGATATATCATGGATAGCGATATCTATGTGCTGGAACGTGGCGGTAAACCAATCGCGGCCTATGTATTATACACATTGAACGAACATGAGGTGGAAATAAAGAACATCGCTGTCGACCGCGCATATCAGGGCCAGGGAATAGGCAGATTCTTATTGCGGGATGCGGCCGTCAGGGCGGCGGAAAGAGGCCACAGCTCATTATTGATAGGAACAGCGGAGACAGCGGTAAGGCAGCTGGCTTTATACCGGAAGGCAGGATTTAGCTTCCATACCCTTAAAAAGAACTTTTTTACCGCTAATTATCCTGTTCCGATCGTTGAAGAAGGTATCCCGTTAAAGCACATGGTTATGCTGCGGAAAGAAATCAAATAACATCACATAATAATTTAAAATCAAAAAAATGGAAAACTTTAATGACACCGTACTGGCATTTAATCTATTGGTTCAGCAAAATAGATTTATGGAGGCTTTGGATACATTCTATGACGACAAAGTGATCTCCACGGACAATCTAAATCCTCCAAATGTGGGCAGGGCTGCATTGACAGCCGAAATGCAAAACTTTATAGCGAATGCGACCATAAAGAAAGTGGAATTGGTGTCCATTATCGTTGAAGACAATTTATCGGTAAGCAACTGGTACTACGTGTTTGACCACAAGCAATTCGGTAAAATCAACACACACCAGCTATCCGTTCAACGTTGGGAAAACAATAAAATAATCCAGGAAAACCATTTTTACAATTTGGCGTAGTCCGTCCGATGGACGAAAAACTACGGGATTTCCGGGCAATTCCGTAGTTTTTCTGCGTTAGCATTACCTTTTTAAGTGTTTATTTAAGTGATAAGCGGTATTTGATTTTTTATTTTTCAAAAACTCCTGAACGGTTCCTTCAAAGAGGATGTTTCCTCCAAATTTCCCGGCTCCGGGACCGATATCGATAATCCAATCAGCTTGCGCAATAATGTCTAGATTATGCTCTATTATAATTAATGTATTTTTGTTGCTCACCAAATCATTAAAAAATGACAGCAGCTTCTGAGTGTCGCTTGGATGCAGTCCTGTACTCGGTTCATCCAGAATGATTGTTTTATCTGAATTATTCAGTTCTTTAGTCAATTTCAGTCGTTGTCTTTCGCCTCCCGAAAAACTGTCGAGTCGTTTACCTAATGTTAAGTAGTCCAAGCCGAGTTTCATTAAAACATCAAAGACATCAGTAAATTTGCTATTCGTAAAGAATCGGGCGGCCTCGATAATCGTCATATTCATTACCTCGACGATATTCTTTTTGTTGTATGTGTGTTGAAAAACTTCTGGGGCAAATCCCGAGCCCCCACAAACTTCGCAGGGTTGTTCAATGTCATCCATGAAAGCCAGGTCAATTTTGGATACACCCAATCCTTTACAACCTGGACAAGCTCCTTTGCTGTTTCTACTAAAAAGCATATCAGAAACGTTATTGGCTTTAGCAAACAAATTTCTTATGGTGTCAGATAAATGCAAGTAAGTCAATAAATTGGACCTCGCGCTTGCGGAAAATAGCGACTGATCGATGACGGTGACATCTTGGTAAAAATTGGGCAGGACTTTATTGATAAGTGTGCTTTTCCCCGAACCTGCAACACCCGTAACCACTGTCATAATACCCTTCGGGATTTTTACGTTAATGTTTTTAAGGTTGTAAAGATTGGCATTTTTTATCTCCAAATACCCCTTGCTAACTCTTGGTGTTTTGTTAAACGCACGTTGTTTGGAAAAGTAGGAGCCTGTTTTTCCTTTCGATTTTGGGAGTTCACCGAATGCCCCTTCATAAATGACGTCTCCACCCTCTTTTCCCGAACCCAATCCCATATCAACTACCCAATCAGCAATTTTAATTAAATCAGGGTCATGCTCTACAATCAGAACGGTGTTGCCCTTATCTCTGATTTGCTGAATGATGGAGGCAATGTTTTGCAAATCTTTAGGATGCAGCCCTATGCTCGGTTCATCAAAAATGTAAAGTAGGTCAACCAAGCTGTTGCCTAAATTCCTTACCATTTTAATGCGTTGAGATTCTCCCCCCGAAAGTGTATCTGTTCTTCTGTCCAAGGTTAAGTATTGTAATCCGATGTCAATGATGTTTTGTAATTTCTTGGTAAGCTCATTTAAAATAACCTCATACGTTTTTGATTCCAGCGAACTGATAAATTCGAGTAATTCATCAATGAAAAGAGCCGCGCAATCGGCTATATTTTTGCCTGCAATTTTGCAGGACAATATCTTTTCATTCAATCTTTTTCCATCACAAGAAGGGCATACTTTGATAGTGATGATAGGTTGCAAGTCGCGTTTTCTTGTTACGCTTTCCTTTGCATCTTTTCTTAGAAATGCTTTATCAATTCTTGGAATTAAGCCTTCATATTTCACCGTCTTCCCCCATTCTTTATTTGGGTGTTTCGGTTTATGTTCGACCCCATTAAGTAAGATATCCCACTCTTCGGGTGTATAATCTTTAAGTTTTTTGTTGTTATCAAAATATCCTGACAAGGTATACCGCGTCAAGCGCCATCCACCCGGTTGGAATGTGGGAAACTGAATAGCTCCTTCATTTAAGGATTTATTCTTATCGATTAACGTACTGATATTGACTGTCTGAATAAACCCCAATCCTTCACATTCCGGACACATTCCCTCCGGGTTATTGAACGAAAAGACAGTGGAATAACCTACGAAGGGCTTTCCCATTCGCGAAAAAAGAAGCCGTAACGTCGCATAAACATCTGTTGCCGTTCCAACCGTTGATCTGGCGTTACCTCCTAATCTTTTTTGATTAATGATAATAGGTACATTCAGGTTTTCTATTTTATCTACATCAGGAACTCCATAGTGCTGCATTCGGTTTTTGGTAAAGCTGTTTAGTGATTCATTGAATTGCCGTTGAGCCTCGGCTCCAATAGTTTCAAATACCAATGACGATTTCCCCGAACCAGAAACGCCTGTAAATACCGTGATTTTGTTTTTAGGAACATTGAGCGAAATACCTTTTAGATTATTTTGCTTTGCATTGCGAATGTGTATAGCTTTCATAAAGTTATTTTGTTAACTTTGTTAATACTTAACAAAGTTAACTAATTATATTTTATGGGTAAAGATTATAGTGAGTTTTTCGATATGTATACGGACTTCCAATGTTTTATTCTTGCCAATATGAACAAGGGAGAAGTAAATGGTATTACGGCGACGCATTACAATATTATCGAATTTATTTATAGGAAAGATGGTGTAACTGGCAAACAGGTGGCTACCGCATTTAATGTAAGTCAGGCTGCGGTATCCAAACAATTGAAATTTTTGATCGAGAATGGTTTGATTGCACAAAACCAAAGCAGCTCAGATCGAAGAATATTTAATCTTAATGTTTCCGAAAAAGGGAAGTTTATTGTAGATAATTCGGAAAACTTCAGAGAGAATGTTTCTAGCAAAATAGCCGCAATATTAACCGATAAAGAATTCAAGACCTTTACTCGTTTATTGGGTAAAGTCGTATCCGGTTTAAAAAGTTAGCTAGTTAAAAACTCATTCTAAACTTACCTGGTTTTCCAGCTCACTGGCGCGACGTTGATAAAGCGGTTAACGGTTCAAAAAACGTACAGGGAGTTGGGAAATTAACGAAAAACCCCTGCCCGTTACGCGGACAAGGGTTTTTCTGATCGACCGTGGCAATGTTGCCTACAAACGCTGCCTACAGCTTGCTGTTTACATCCAGCGCATTCAATTCGCCGAATGCCTGGGTAAGCCGTTTAACAAAGGTATCTTCTCCTTTACGCAACCATACACGGGGATCATAGTATTTCTTATTCGGTGAGTCCGATCCTTCGGGGTTGCCAATCTGGCTTTGCAGGTACCCCTCCTTGGCTTGATAGTATTCACGAACACCATCCCAGAAGGCCCATTGCATATCGGTGTCTATATTCATCTTGATGGCGCCATAGGAAATCGCCTCGGTAATTTCTTCCGGAGCGGAGCCCGAACCACCGTGGAACACAAAATTGACCGGCTTTTCTGCCGATAGGCCAAATTTCTGCCGGATGTACTCTTGTGAGTTGTGCAGGATAATGGGCTGCAATTTCACGTTACCGGGTTTATAAACACCGTGCACATTTCCAAATGCCGCTGCAACCGTAAATTTATCACTCACGCTGCTCAATTCCTCATAGGCATACGCTACTTCCTCCGGCTGGGTATATAGTTTGGAGCTATCCACGTCGGAGTTATCCACCCCGTCTTCTTCGCCCCCGGTTACGCCGAGCTCAATTTCCACGGTCATCCCGAGCGGTTTCATCCGCGCCAGGTATTTCTTCGAAATTTCGATGTTTTCTTCGATGGGTTCTTCCGACAGATCGAGCATGTGGGAAGAAAACAACGGCTTCCCGTGAGTCTTAAAAAATTGCTCACCATGGTCAAGCAGTCCATCAATCCAGGGTAGCAACTTCTTGGCAGCGTGATCGGTATGAAGGATAACGGCAACACCGTAATGCTCCGCCAACAAATGAACGTGCTGGGCGGCCGATACCGCTCCTAATACACACGCTTTCAAGCCGTCGTTATTCAATGATTTACCTGCGTAAAACTGTGCTCCGCCATTAGACAATTGGATAATTACCGGCGAATTAACTGCTTTCGCAGTTTCCATTACCGCGTTGATGGAATTGGTACCGATCACGTTGACCGCAGGCAGGGCAAATTTATGGGCCTTGGCGGCCTCAAACAATTCCTGAACGGCATCTCCGGTAACAACTCCTTTAAAATCTTTCAAACTCATGGTATTCTCTTGTTATCGTTGTTTAACGGCTCCGAAATTAGGGATAATTTTTGAAAAACGGGCACGCTTTTTGGACTTAACCCCGGCATATCAATGCAACTAATCATATGTTACGGCTCAAGAAGTATCATTTAGCCATGCTGATTGCATTCAGCATGATGCTCGTATTTTCAAGTTGTAGTAAAGACGCCGATGATTCGCCGGATGCTTCTTCCTGGACAATCGTCGGTAATTGGACATTAGACGGGATCGCCTTCGATACCGACAAGGACGGTAAAATTACCGATGAGGAGCGGATGAAAATGCCAGACGAGTCAAAGATGGAGCTCACCTTTAAGGATGACGGTACAGGACATCAATGGGCCCGTGACGAAGACGGGGAAGAAGAGTATGACTTTACCTGGGAACTAATGGGTAATAATTCCCTGATTGCCATTACTTATAAAGACGAAGACGACCTCGGCTTAGCCCGGATTTACGTAATCTCAGCAAACGAAATGGGTCTGCAAGCGGTGGAGGAAAACGAAGAAAGCCTGATTATCGTTCTGAAGAAATAACGCCGGGACGGATCGGAAAAATAAAAGCGATTTGCAATTTTGGCCTATGTTTTGCAGTCGCGGTAGTCGAATCAATTTATTATTGAAAAAATCATGTTATGACGAGAATCAAATCTAACGGTGTTGGCCTGCTCGCACTGGTGGGTGTCCTTGTGGCGCCCCAGCTCATGGCTCAACCCTATTCAGCCAACGATGTGCCGTTTCTGGCGCCTGCCAGCGCCTACCGTACCTGGTCCATCGGTGTCAACGGCGGTGTATTAAACCAATGGAACATCGTTGGTTTGAACCGCGATGGATTCGACAAAGTACAACACAACATCGGCTACAGTGCATACATTAAGCGACAATTTTCCCCATCTTTTGGATTAAAAGCACAATACCTGGGCGGAAAAGTAGGTGGCATTGATGAGTCGGCTCTTTCGGCCATGCCGGATGTGGCTCATGAATTTGAAACGAAAGCGCCCTGGTCTGCCGCCCTATCGGCCGAGTTTACGCTCGCTAATATCAACTGGCAATTTGCCAACAGTGTGATCAAACCGTATGTGGCTGTTGGTGCCGGTGCGCTGAATTTTCAAACCACGACCATGGATGCAGGAGGAAATGCCACAACAGCCGAAAAGCAGACTAAATTATATATACCGGCAGATTTCGGGTTTAAGTTTGCCATAGCCAACGGTGTCAATATCGACCTCGGTTATCAGTTAAATTGGGCAAACCAGGATTTTGACGGCAAACGTGGCGGCGAATACAAAAACGATCTTTTTTCTTATACGCACGCCGGGGTTGAATTTGCCTTGGGCGATCGTACCAAACCGTACTTAGGAAACAGCAATCCGGTTGCCGCACTGAAAGACGCTTATCTTCAACAATACGACCAATTGGTGGCCCAAAAAGCCGAACTGGAAGCGCGGAAAGCGGAAAACGAAAAACTACAATCGCAAATGGAACGCCTATACGGGGATCTTGCCGACGAAGACAAAGATGGGGTAGCGAATCTCTACGATAAGTGTCCGGATACCCCGCCAGACACCAAGGTAGATGGTGCCGGCTGTCCGCTTCCGGAACAGAAGGCACCGGTGATCCAGCAAATTACGGTGACCGAAGAAGACCGGAAAATCGTGGATGAAGCCATTCAAAACCTAGAATTTGACCTGGGAAAAGCCACCATCCGTTCCTCGTCGCATGCAAGCCTCAATAAGGTTGCCGTTTTGCTCATTGAGAAAAACTTTAGTCTGAAATTGGCAGGTCATACTGACAATACCGGTTCCATGCAAACGAATATGCGTTTATCAAAAGAACGTGCAGAAGCGGTCAAAGCATACCTGGTGGGCAAGGGTGCCAATGCCTCGCGCATTGAGGCGACGGGGTACGGCCCAACACAACCCATCGCCGATAACAATACGGCTGAAGGCCGTCAGCAAAATCGTCGCGTAGAATTTACGCTCTATTAATCCAGGCAAAGGGCTTAAGCTAAAAAGGGCCGTCTCGTTATTTTGAGATGGCCCTTTATTGTATCGGCGTGTTTTTGTGCCGGCGTGAAGGCGCCCGGCTAATACAAAACGGCAATCCCCCCGTAAAAGTTTCTCGGTGAAGCAGCATTGAAGAAACGACCACCGAAAGCGTTGATGTCGTTACCGAGGCTGTAGCGTTGGTTTAACAGGTTGTCGCCACCCACGGATAACTGAACATCCAGCTTATTCCCCATCGGTATGCCCCAACTTATTTTAGCCTGCAATACGTGGTACGCATTGGCAAACACGGTATTTGCGTCGTTCAATGGAATGGCCGACGTATAATTATGCATGACATACGCCTGGATGCGCTTTGGAAATCTCACCGCCACGGTGCTAACCAATGTTGTGCCAGGTACGCCGGTAAGTTTGTTTCCTGTAAAATCGTCGTCGCCTACCTGGTAGTCACCGAAACGGAATCTGCTCAACGTCAGGTTTGACCCGAGTTGAAGCCCGCGCAACCACCCCGTTTGACCGGGCTCGAGAACCCAAGCCGAAGCCGATAGCTCGATACCGCGCTGCGTAACCCCGCCTGCGTTATCGAAAAATTCAGCATCGGTTTCGAGTATCTGGCGGATAATGGCATTCTCCATCCGATAGTAGAATACCGATCCATCAATGGCTACCCGGCGGTTGCTGGTCTGCCACCGGAAACCGGTTTCATAGTTCCAGCCGGTTTCGGCGTCAAGCGCAGTATTAATTACTTGATCGGATGCGCGGACCTCCTCGAGCGTAGGCGGCGAATATCCCCTTGAAACGGAAACCCGTCCTACCCATTGCGGATTAAGCATATACGATAACGCCACGCGGGGCATCCATTCTCCATCGAATGTTCGCCGGGTGTACTGAGATTCGCCATCCGGAAAAAGGGGTCTGAATCGATACCCGTAGTAATTGAGACTCAATGAGGTTTCCAATAACAACCGGTTATATAGATCGGCGCTGAAGCGCGCAAAGTAAAAGTGCTGGTTGCTCCTCAAAGCATCCTTTGCCATGGCGTCACCGCGTACGCCGCCATGGTTTTCGTAATTGGCAAAGTCGTTTTTCCCATACTGCCACTCCAAGCCGACGTTGGCATGCCAGGAGAACGCATCGGAACCGACGCCGGTATAGTCCAGATACGTACGAACCCCCATATTGGATTCGTTCCGTATTTCATAATTGGTAATGAAGGGATTGCTGAAATCGGTATGCGAGCCGAATACCGTGGCGACATGCCGGAGGTGGGTGCCAATTTGGGTATCATGCACAAGGCCACCGATGAGCGTTTTGTTGAAAATGCCCGCCTGCTGTTCCAGCGCCCCCGGCGTTGCAGGGGTGGCCGGCCGGGCAAGTTTCGGATCGTCGGCGTATTGTGCTTCCGTAAGTCCGCCGGGTGTAAGGTATCGCAGGTCCGAATACAGAGCGATCAGGCGCAACTCACTTTGCGGTTTGTAATTCCACCGTTGTACGGTTTGAAACGCCGCACGCTTCATGGCCGAATTTTGCCGATAACCATCTGCACGCTGGTATGCCTGACTGAAACCGAACCGATACCCGCTCGACGGTTTCAACGTCGTAGACAGCTGTTCGTGGAACAGCCCGAAAGATCCGCCATTCATCCGCAACGTTGTCCGCTCATCAGGTTCATCCTCCATGCCCTGTGGCCGGATGAGCACCACGCCGCCGGAGTTGGCCCCGAAGAGGCTTCCGTCGGGCCCTTTCAGCACGTCAATGCCCACTACGCCACTGGCATCCAATAGATTGATGTATGTATTTCCACCCGCATCGGTGAGCGGGATTTCATCCAGGTATACCTTTACGTTGCGGACACCGAAGGGTGAGCGCAACAGGCTACCCCGGAGCGACAACCGGTAGCTTCCGGGTGAGCGTTCTTCCATCCGTACGCCCGGCACGGTATTGATAGCCGGCAACAAGGTTGTACCAGGCTGATGTGCCAATGCAGCACGACCCACTACGCCCGCAGAAGTCGTGAGCCGTAGCAGAGGCTGTTCGGTAAAATAGGCCTTTACGGTTACCTCCTCCAGGTGGGTGGTCGTATCCTGGAGCGTGTTGGCTACCGACGGAAGTGCAGCGATAAATACAATATAGAAAAGAATAATGCGCATCATGGATAATGAACTTGGGACGAAGTTAATCATTAGGACGTTATCGTCCATGCCTCGTGGAGAATTGTAACGCAAATTAAACTTTAGAAGCCGAAAAATGTCTTTACTAAGTAAGGAGGAAACAACGCATGAAACGCTTCATTTTGTTTATGTTAACCTTGTGCTCAGTTGGCGCATTTGCTCAAGAAGCCAATACGGTGCACATCGGCAAATTATCAATCGGTAAGAAGAAAAAAGAAGTATATAGCGGGGGGAAGGATTCTTCGTTGGTATTGCGTATCGATACGCTGATTATGGCCGACCGGAGCCAATTGGTATTTTACGGTAAAAAGGATGTAAAACTGGATATTGGTCATGCAGAGATCGATAAACGTGCTTACATATTCGGCACGGACGGAAAAAACAACGGCACCGACTTTGACATCCGCGTGCACTTTGATAAGCTGGGTGCTTTATATGTGCTTGCCGGCGGACAAGATGCCAGTAATAACGGATCACGCACGTTTCCCAATGGAGACGGTGGCGACGTGAATTTCATCTACGATAGCAGCGGAATCACCCCGCAATCTGACGATAAAAAATCCGACCATTATCTCCAGATCGACACAAGGGCGGGTGGCTACCGTGTAAATCCACACAATGAACTTTCCAACATCTACAGCATGATCGGTATGGGTGCGCCGGGTCGGCCGCTGAGCAATCTTTCCCAGGGGCAGGTGTATTCCGGAACGCCCGGCCGGGATGGAAAAAGCACGGTTAAAGCCCGGGAGTAAGGGATCCTATAGCCGCTTTTATTTCAGGATACCGGAATTGGAAACCTGCATTTTGAATCTTTTCGGCCGACATGCGCGTACTGCTGAGCAGCATTTCACTCATCTGCCCCATCACTGCCTTTAACACGAATTGCGGAATATTCGGTAGCCACAGGTTTTTTTTCAACTCTTCTGCGATCGTTCGGACAAACTGAGAAAACGTAATATCGGCCGGTGCAGCCATGTTGTAAATGCCGTGTATTCCGTTATGTTCCAGCGCAAAGATGTACATGGTTACGGCATCTGTTACGTGAATCCAAGGCATCCATTGCCTGCCCGTACCGGGTACCGTACCCAGCCCCTTCTTGATAAAATCAGCAAATTTAGGAAAGATTCCCCCATCCGCCGAGAGGACGACCCCACTCCGCAGTGATACAGTACGCAATCCCAGTTTCCTTCCCTCACCCACTGCGTGTTCCCAGTCACCGCACGTCTGCCCGAGAAAATCTGCGGCAGGTGGTTTATCTTCTGTCATCCACTCATTTCCCCGATTTCCGTAATAACCGGAGGCGGAAGCCGATACTATCGCTGCTACTCCGTGTTCTTTTTGTTCACGGATTAACTCATACAGCAATAAGATGGATTGGATACGACTGTCACGTATGAGGCGTTTCCGCTTATTGCTCCACGGAAGGGCGGCAATGTTTTCGCCGGCCAAATGAATAACAGCGGTGACACCGTCCAGACATCCCCTATCTATATTATTCGCGAATACGTCCCACTGAAAGAACCGAACATCCGGCAACATGGAGTGTTGTTTATTTCTGCTCAGCGCGTTGACTCCATAGCCCCTGTTTGTTAATGCGGCCATTAATGCCCGACCAACCAAACCGGTCGCACCAGTCAGCAATATTCGTCCTTTCTTTGCCGTGTTGGCCATGAGTCAGTTGGTTTAAGACAACCCCAGCGCATATTGCAATGAGACATGGAAGGGTGCCAGTTTAATGGACGGATAATGGGCACCGAGCCCATCGTTCACGGCCACCAGATCTTTATGCATATAAACCATAAATGCCGCTGCTACATCCTGTTCGAATTTATAGATGTACCGCCCCATAAAAACAGAAATCGGCCTGCCTAGACCCGGTAGTGCCAGAATGCTTTTCTTCAATTTAGCGATATCCAGGTAACGTTCGAAGGCTTCTTTATAGGTCATTACCTCCGGGCCTCCTACGTCGAATACTTTCCCGTAGGTACTTGTATTCAGGATAATCTTACTGAGATAGGCACATACATCCAATAAATGGATCGGTTGGCAACGGCTTGTCACAAACTCTTTTGGAAGAACAATCCATCGCTGTTTGGCTAGGTTAGAGAAGATATTCATTAAGGCAGAACCTTTACCAATGATATTACTGATCCGGACCACCGTATAGGCCATTCCGCTTTGGTTTAGCAAGGCTTTAATCCGATCCATATTGTCATCTGATAGTTTGGTGACATAAATCAAATGTTCACATGCGGTTGACTTCAGCACGCGCACGTACTTCTGCAAAGCGATCAGGTCCATCTCCAGGCGGATATCGATTTCGTCGATGGGCGATTGATTAAAATAGAAAGCTGCACGTGTCTCTTTGTTTAGGCCAGGTGGAAGCGCTCCGCGGAACAGATCGCCTTCAATGATGTTGATCCCGTATTTTTTGGGCACGTGTTTATAAAAAAACTTACGATTTCTGAGTAGGCAGGTGACTTGATAATCTGCCTCGGCAAGACACACCGCAATGTTTCTTGCTAAATAATTATTAAGGCCGGTTATCAGGACTTCCATACACAATTATACCTTTACGAAGGCGGCTTGGTTACTGTTAATAGCTACTACAATCGAAAACTAATTATGTTTCCGGCTAGCGATTTTTTTTGCAAACTTAAAAAAAATGGACGGCTTACAAACAGGGCGCGATCAATAAAGTGTGGATAATTGTGGTTTTATTGTCAATATCTTGTTTGTCGGCGCGAAACAGTGCTTGCTTACCATAAATAAAGTCTATATTTGTAGAATTTAATCCCTTAGTAAGTATGGACGAGAGGACGATCTTGGTTTGGTTCAGGAACGATTTGCGTATTCATGACAATGAAATTCTGCTTCGTGCCATTGAGCGCAGCCACCAGATTGTACCCGTGTACTGCTTTGATCCCCGGCATTTTGCCCGCACCAGGTATGGCACCCGGAAAACCGGCGTATTGCGCGCCGCTTTCTTGCTGGAAAATGTCCTCGCCCTGCAGCAAACCCTGCGGCAATTGGGTGGCGATCTAATTGTTGACTATGGCTATCCGGAAGTGCTGCTTCCTCAAATCGCGGAAAAATACCAGGTGGATGAGGTCTATCACCACCGTGAGGTGGCGTATGAGGAAACCTACATCTCGGGACTTGTTGAAGAAGCGCTCTGGAAGATGCAGATCAATCTCAGGCATTTCATCGGCCATACCTTATACCATAAAGAAGATTTACCCTTCCCCATCCGCGATATTCCCGATGCATTTTCTGTTTTCAAGAAAAAAACAGAACGGGAAAGTTCAATACGCCCCCAGTTAGCAACACCGAAAGCCATTCCTGTACCGGAAGAGATAGACCCCGGAAAGACCCTGGGATTGGCAGAACTCGGCTTTAGCGACGATGAAATTGCGCAGGCTTCCAACCTCAAATTTCGCGGAGGCGAAGTGGTTGCCTTAAAGAAAATGCAGGAGTTTTTGTACGGCCGCTCGTCGACGTCGGATGATTACAGCCAGCTTTCTCCCTACATCGCGGTGGGCGCGTTATCCCCAAACACGCTTTACCACGCTACCAAGGAGGCTGAAAATACCACATTAGACAAGAAGCGCGGCGAGCAGATCATATTGAAATTGTTGTGGCGTGACTATTATCGGTTCATGTTCAAAAAACATGGCAACCGGTTTTTCAGGTTGGGCGGCCTAACGGACACTCCTCCTGAGATTTCTGTAAATGATGAAAAACTATTCAAACTTTGGAAGTGCGCAACTACCGGGAATCCCATTGTGGACCGCGGTATCCAACAACTCAATGAAACGGGATTTATCCCCCATCACCAACGGCTTATCGTGGCATCCTATCTTATCCACGAACTGAAAGTCAACTGGCTGAAAGGAGCGGCCTGGTTTGAAGAAAAACTTATCGACTACGGACCCGCCAATAATTACGGCAATTGGGCACATCTGGCCGGTGTAGGCAGCAGCCTCAAAGATAATAAACCGGTAGATCTGAAAAAGTTGACCGCACAGTTCTACCCGAAAGAAGCCCTGGAGTTGGAATAGTTCGAATTTTGGCCACAAAATTGTGGTATATTGCTATGGTAAACGATTTAATAATTATAACTTTGGCGCATTATTGCATAAACAACTAAATGGACAAGCTTTCTTATCTGAGTAACGCAGATTCGGCCTATATCGACTCGTTATACGAAGCATATAAAGAAGACCCCAATTCAATTGATTTCGGCTGGCAAAAGTTCTTCGAAGGTTTTGATTTCGGCCAGAATGGTACAGCAACGGCATCGGACGGCCAGGCCACTCCCGACCACGTGCTGAAAGAGATCAATGTCTTGAACATGATCAATGGCTACCGCGACCGCGGGCACCTGTTCACCGAGACCAACCCGGTACGCCAGCGCAGGAAATATTATCCGGGCAAGGAATTAGAAACATTCGGTCTCAGTGAGGCTGATATGGACACCGTATTCAACGCCGGTGTTGAAATTGGTCTAGGCCCTGCTACATTGCGCGACATCCGTCAGCTTATTGAAGATACCTACTGCCGTTCCATTGGGGCCGAATTTAAATACATCCGGAGTCCGGACAAAATCAAGTGGTTGCAAGACCGCATGGAAGGCGAACGCAATACGCCAAACTTCCCGCTGGAAACGAAAAAGCGGATACTCAGGAAACTGAATGAAGCTGTGGTGTTCGAAAACTTCCTCGGGACCAAGTTCCTCGGCCAAAAACGTTTTTCGCTCGAAGGCGCAGAAAGCTTAATCCCGGCTTTGGACTCGGTCATCGAAAAAGGAACCGAACTGGGCATTCAGGAGTTCGTACTTGGTATGGCCCACCGTGGCCGCCTGAATGTGCTGACCAATATACTGGGCAAATCCTACGAAAGTGTCTTCTCCGAATTTGAGGGAAAAACCTATGCGGAAGAAGCAGAGCAGGATTTTGGAGGAGATGTCAAATACCACCTGGGCTATTCTACGGACATCACGACCAACCACGGAGCAAGCGTACATTTGAGTCTGGTACCCAACCCTTCCCACCTGGAAACGGTTGACCCGGTGGTCGAAGGGATTGTCCGCTCAAAAATCGATATGAAGTATGGTGGTGATGCGACCAAAATTGCACCGATACTCATCCATGGGGATGCTGCAGTTGCCGCTCAAGGCATCGTCTACGAAGTGATCCAGATGTCCAAGCTGGAAGGCTTCCGTACAGGCGGAACCATCCATATTGTGGTAAACAACCAAGTAGGTTTTACAACCAATTTTAAGGATGGGCGATCATCCACCTACTGTACGGATATTGCAAAGGTTACGTTATCTCCCGTATTCCACGTGAATGGCGACGATGTGGAAGCATTGGTATACGCCATTAATTTGGCCGTCGAATATCGCCAGAAATACCATACCGACGTATTTATCGACCTGCTGTGCTATCGGAGGTATGGGCACAACGAAGCCGATGAGCCCAAATTCACGCAGCCATTATTGTATAAGGCAATTGAAAAACACCTCAATCCACGCGAAATTTACAACCAAAAGCTGCTCGAGCAAGGTAGCGTAGATGCAAACCTGGCGAAGGAAATGGAAAAGGATTTCCGCAAGCTCCTGCAGGAGCGGCTTGACGATTCCAAAGAAGACGAAAATCTGACCCAGGACAACCCCATGTATTCGGGTGCCTGGAAAGGCCTTCGTAAAGCAAAATACGAAGATATCTTTGTTTCCGCAAAAACGGGAGTTTCCGAAAAAACATTTTTAACACTCGCCAAGGAAATCACCACGCTCCCAACGGATAAAAAATTCTTCCGCAAGATTTCGCGCCTGTTTGACGAACGCGCCAAAATGGTCGAATCAAAAACGTTCGATTGGGCGATGGGTGAGCTTATGGCGTATGCCACACTGTTGGATGAAGGAGCGAGAGTCCGGATCAGTGGGCAGGATGTGGAGCGCGGTACGTTCTCGCACCGCCACTCGGTACTTACCTTGGAGGACTCCGAAGAAGAATATATCCCTCTTCAACAGATCAGCGGGGGTGAACGGTTCAACATTTACAACTCCCACCTTTCCGAATACGGTGTATTGGGATTTGAGTATGGCTACGCGCTGGCGAATCCGCAGTCGTTGACCATCTGGGAAGCGCAATTTGGCGATTTTTACAACGGTGCACAGATTATTGTGGATCAATACATTTCCAGTGCAGAAACCAAGTGGCGGCGCTCGAACGCCCTAGTTATGCTACTTCCGCATGGGTTGGAAGGACAAGGCCCCGAACATTCCTCGGCACGTATCGAGCGCTTTTTGGAATTGTGCGCAGAAAACAACATGCAGATTGTCAACTGTACCACGCCGGCAAACTTTTTCCACGTCTTGCGCCGGCAACTGAAGCGTGATTTCCGCAAACCGCTGATCGTGTTTACGCCGAAGAGCCTGCTGCGGCATCCGAAAGTTGTTAGCCCGCTTTCTCAATTCACCACGCGTTCGCAGTTCCAGGAAGTCATCGACGACAGCTATGTCAAGTCGGCAGATGTAAAGCGCGTGCTTTTCTGCTCTGGCAAGATTTACTACGACTTACTTGAAAAACAGCAGGCCGATAAACGCAAAGACGTGGCACTCGTGCGGGTAGAACAACTATACCCGACCCCCATGGATAAGCTGCGTGCTGTGCGCTATAAATACAAAAATGCAACCGAGTTCCTATGGGTACAGGAAGAACCGGAAAACATGGGCGCTTGGCCCTATATCTGCCGTAAATTCAGAAACCGCAATATCGTGCTTGATGTGGTGTCACGAAAAGAAAGCAGCAGTACGGCTACCGGATATGCGAAGCAACACATTTCGCAGCAGCTGGCCGTAGTGGGGAGAGCTTTTGAAGATAAAGCCGGTGCAGAGGTGAAGGAAAACGTAAAATCCAATGTAAAAGTTGCCGCAAAAGCGGACTGACAACGTAGCTAAATATCGTCATATATGAGCGTAGAAATAAAAGTACCGACCGTAGGCGAGTCTATTTCAGAAGTAACGTTATCCCAATGGCTGAAACAGGATGGTGACTACGTGGAAATGGACGAAAACATTGCCGAGCTGGAATCGGACAAAGCCACATTTGAACTACCCGCCGAGAAGGCCGGTATCCTCCGGATTGTTGCCCAAGAGGGCGATACCCTTGAAATCGGGGCCCTAGTAGCCACCATCGAAGAGGGCAAAGCCCCGGCAGGGAGTGGAGATCAGAGCGAAAAGAAAGAGTCCACTACCCCGGCGAAGGCCGAGACATCGAAATCCGAGGCTACACCCCCGGCAACGGGAACAGCTTCCCCCGCCGCCGCGAAGATCCTGCGGGAAAAAGATATCGACCCCGTCCATGTAAAAGGCACCGGCAAAGATGGACGCATCACGAAAGAGGATGCGGAAAAAGCAGAAGTGAAAGCATCCGCTACGAAATCCGCTGAAGAGACCAAACCGGCTGCGGCAGATGTGTCGGCGCCTGCAAACAGCGGAGGGCGCACCGAGCAGCGACAAAAGCTCTCGGCATTGCGGAAAACCATCGCCAAGCGATTGGTCTCCGTAAAAAATGAAACGGCCATGCTTACCACGTTCAACGAGGTAAATATGAAGCCCATCATGGATCTGCGAGCCAAGTACAAAGAAATATTCAAGGAAAAACACGGGGTGGGACTGGGCTTCATGTCATTCTTCACCAAAGCAGTATGTACGGCCCTGAAAGAATGGCCTGCCGTCAACGCCCGCATCGATGGCGATGAAATTGTATACAGTGATTTTGTGGATGTTTCCATCGCTGTATCGGCTCCCAAAGGCTTGGTGGTACCTGTCATCCGGAATGCCGATTCGCTTGCGCTTCACGCCATTGAAAAAGCGGTGGTTGAGCTTGCTACCAAAGCGCGGGACAACAAACTGACCATCGAAGAAATGACGGGTGGAACGTTTACCATTACCAATGGTGGGGTTTTCGGTTCGATGATGTCGACACCGATCATCAATGCTCCGCAATCGGCCATCTTGGGGATGCACAACATCATCGAGCGGCCTATTGCGGAAAACGGACAGGTGGTGATCCGTCCGATGATGTACATCGCCCTGTCATACGATCATCGGGTCATCGATGGACGCGAGTCGGTAAGTTTTCTGGTCCGTGTGAAACAACTGCTGGAAGATCCCGCACGTTTGTTGTTGGAAGTTTAAACCCATCCCATTTTAGGGACCGGAATATACGATGCTGAAGGCGTATGGTAATTGATTCCGAATTCTTCACCAAATTTCTGCGGTTTGGCCTTGTCGGCTTATCCGGTGTGGTGGTTGATTTCGGAATCACTTGGATCTGTAAGGAAAAATTCCGTTTTCATAAGTACATAGCCAACTCCCTCGGTTTTTGTACGGCTACGGTAACCAATTATTTATTAAACAAGTATTGGACATTCCACGCCACCGGGCAGCAGGACATGCTTTTTGAATTTTCCAAGTTTGTCGGATTTGCATTGGTAGGGCTCCTGATCAACAACCTGGTCTTATTTCTCCTGCATGGTAAAATGAAGCTCAATTTCTATCTGTCCAAGCTCATCGCAATCGCCATTGTATCCATATGGAATTTTTTAGGGAATTACTTATATACCTTTTCCGCTTAATGTAGTCTCCGCTTTTATGCCAGATAAAACCACACGTAACCTTTCTTATTTCTTGTTGATCTGGTTGGCGGTCAATCTCATCCAGTCTGCCTCGTCCGAGCTACATTACGACGAAACCTATTATTGGGTATTCAGCCAGTTTCTCGACTGGGGCTATTACGACCATCCCCCCATGGTTGCTTTATTTATTAAACTGGGGTCGATGCTAATGCCCGGTGCCCTGGGAGTAAGGCTATTCAGCGTGGCATCAAATGTTGCCGCGATCTTCATTTTATGGAAAATTGCGAAAGCGTATGCCAATCAACTTCCCCTATTCATTCTGCTATACAGCAGCATGCTGATTTTGCATGTGTATAGCTTTATCACTACACCGGATACACCGCTTTTCTTTTTTACGGCCCTATTTTTCTTTTTCCTGCGTAAGTACCTCGAAAGAGATCGACTTGATTACACCTTGATTCTGGGCTTAATTGCTGCGGCGATGCTGTATAGCAAGTATCACGCCATCCTGGTTTTCGTATTTACCATTCTGGCCCAATGGAAATTACTTAAGCGGCCGAGCTTCTGGCTGATTGCGGGCATGGCCGTTGTTCTTTTCTTACCCCATATTCTTTGGCAGGTCAACCATGACTATCCGTCGATCGAATACCACTTGTTTGACCGCACTGCGAGGGAATACCGGTTTTCGTTCACCACCGATTTCCTGCTTAGCCAGTTGCTTATTGTTGGCCCGTTGACGGGCATTTTCTTATATTACTATGTATACCGCCAAAAGACGCTCGACGTCTTTCTACGGGTATTGAAAGTTAACTGCTTTGGTTTCTTATTGTTCTTCTTCCTGAGTTCATTTAAAAACCGCATCGAAGCACACTGGACATTGCTGGCCTTTATCCCGTTTTTTATACTGGCCTATATCTATCTCGCCCAGCTTCCCCGAATACCCCGGTGGCTCAAACGGCTGCTGTATGCCAATATTGGACTCATCGCGCTGATCCGGATCATTCTGATTTTCCCGCTGCCGGGATTGTCTCACATAAAGGGTCTGAAGCAATTCTGGGGAAAAGTGACCTTTGCGAAACAGCTACACGAAGTGGTCGGCAATGAACGGCTGATTATGGATAACGGTTTTCAGGATATCTCAAACTACAACTTTGTCAACCAGACGGTCAGCGGCTTTTCTTACAATACGCGTACGTACCGAAAAACCCAATACGACTATTGGCCCATCGAAGACAGTTTGCGCAATCAACCGGCTTACTTTGCATCCTTCAATCGACACAATAACACACTTCGTCAGGATTCTATGGAAACCAATCGGGGATGGTTGTACCTCACCCACATCGATTCGGTACGAACGTATCAAAAAGTAGCGATCACAGTGAAGGGCATGGCAAAACGTGTCGCCGCAGGGGCACTACAGCGTGTGGATCTGGAACTTTATAACCCCTATCACGATACCATTTCCTTCTCTAATGCCGGAAAGTGGAAATGCTTTATCGAGTATGGTTTTACCCAACGCATTTACGATCAGGGGAATTTTAAAGAAATCCCCGGTAACTACCGGCATCTACGGATCCCCCCCGGCGAAACGGCATTCCTTTCGACCACCCTTCGCATGCCGGAAGTCCCGGATGATTACCAGCTGGTTTTTTCAATCCGGACGACACCGTTTGCCGGTTCGAGAAACAGCAAAAAAATACCGATAACGATTTTAAACAATTAATTCGACATGCGCACCATCCGCCGTCTCACCTTAGCATTCTTTACCTTGCTCGCCGCCGTCCGGGGATACGCCCAGGATTTCGGTTGGAACGTCGACTTCCATGGGTTTGCCGATAATCGCGAATATGCGAAATCAGGTCGCTATTCTCAATCCATTCTTGGCGTCCGTATCGCTCCCGAAATCAATCTTTCCCTGGATAGCATCCATTTCCTGCATGCGGGAGCCAATTTCCTGCATGAGTTTGGTTCCAGAGGCACCACAGCCGAACAGATTACGCCAACCATCTACTATAATTACAAGCAGGCAGGCCACGATTTTTATATCGGTATGTTCCCCCGGAAGGATCTGCTCAATGCATACCCGCGGGCGTTACTGAACGACACGTTAAACTATTACCGGCCGAATATCGAGGGCATGCTGTGGCGGTACACAGGCAGCCATTTCCATCAACAGATATGGATCGACTGGACAAGCCGGCAGACCGAAATCGAGCGGGAGCAATTCATGGTCGGCATTTCGGGCCGTGTGAACCTGGGCATTGCTTATCTGGCACACCACATCACCCTGCGGCACGATGCGGGCCGCAAAAACAATACCGATGTGAATGAGATGCCTGTACGCGACAACGGCGCGACAGCGCTGAAGCTTGGCCTGGATCTATCCCCTTTCGTCTTCCTGGACTCGTTAGATATAAACGCCGGTGGCGTCATTGCCTACGACCGGCTTCGGAGCGTATACGACTGGCGGCTACCGAAGGGATTCATGAGCGATGTGTATGCGGAATATCGAAAAGTATTCCTTGCGAATACGCTGTATGCCGGCGAAGGACTGGATGTGGCGTATGGCGACCGGTTTTACACCGCCAATTTTTATGACCGGCTGGAACTGGGGTGGAAGCCCCTGCAATATAAAGGACTCGAAAGCAAGTTTACGTTGAGCTTCCATTTCACACCCGGGGCCATCGACAACCAACAACAGTTTACACTGCAGTATAACCTCGGACGGTTGTATACTAAACGACGGTAACCTTCACGCCGAGTTTTTCTAAGGCGGTTACCGTATGCGGCGAAACACCTTTGTCAGTAACGATATAGTCCACTTCGTCAATGCCACATATCCGGCCGAACCCCCGTCTGCCGAATTTGGTGGAATCTGCAAGCACGATGACCTTTTGCGACACCTCCATCATCTTCCGGTTGAGGTGGGCCTCCTGCGCATTGGTAGTGGTTAGTCCAAATTCCAAGTCGATGCCATCTACTCCGAGAAAAAGCTTACTGCAAAAGAAGTCGCTTAGAATCTGTTCGGCATACAATCCGGCCACAGACGTTGAGCTTTTACGCAAGATTCCGCCCAGCTGCAGAATTTCTACGTTGGGGTGTTTGATTAACTGAACGGCAACATTCAGTGCCGACGTTACAACGGTGAGGTTTCCTGCAGGTTGGATTTCTCTGGCCATCGCTTGGACGGTGGTACCCGATGCAATAATGATGGAATCGTTGTCGCTGATCATCGAAGATGCTTCTTTCGCAATAGCCACTTTCTCCTGTGTCTGGATTTTTTCCTTCTCTGAAACCGTCCGGTCTATCGTATAGGGATTAATCAGCGTAGCCCCTCCATGCGTACGGAAAAGCAGCTGCCGGTCCTCCAATAGTTTCAGATCTTTCCGCACGGTTACAGACGACACATTCAGTTGCTTGCATAACTCCATCACATTCACAGATCCTTTATGCTGCAATTGTTCGATGATGGCTTGGTGACGTTCTACGCTATTCATAATTTCCAGCTCTTTCGCACACGAAAATAATCATTTTCCAGAGAATCCGGTTAAATACTTTCGGATATTGTTTTTTATTTGGTTTTCCTTTTACCATAAAGAAATTTCATATACTTTTGTAATCTATTGAAAAGTTTCGATTAGTTACATATTTAAACTCCTATTCTGTATGCGGCCCCAGTTGTTAAATCGAATTTCCTCGTTAAAACAGATTGCTGACCCTCCACAGTATGACATCGTCGTGATCGGCGGAGGCGCAACTGGATTAGGCATTGCTGTCGACGGGGCCAGCAGGGGCCTAAAAACGGTATTGCTGGAGCAAAACGATTTCGCAAAAGGCACCTCCAGCCGCAGCACGAAACTGGTGCATGGTGGGGTACGTTATTTAGCGATGGGAGATTTCAAATTAGTTCGTGAAGCCTTACGCGAACGCGGCATTCTATTTGCCAATGCCCCTCATATTGCCCACATACAACCGTTTGTGATCCCCTGCTATTCCCTATTCAGCAAATGGAAATACCTAATTGGCCTCAAGCTGTACGACTGGCTGGCCGGACGATACAGCATCGGCAAATCGACGCTCGTAACCAAGGGAGAAATTCAGCAAAGTTTCCCCTTTTTAAAATCAAAAAACCTAACGGGAGGAATCCGTTACTTTGACGGGCAATTTGACGATGCCCGTTTGGCGATCCACCTTGCGCAAACCGCAACGGCCCATGGAGCGACAATCCTCAATTACAGCCGCGTGACGAGTTTACTGAAATCCGATAACGGGACTGTAAACGGTGTCCGATTCGCAGACCTGAACACAGGCACCGATCACGAATTGAAGGCCAGGACGGTGATCAACGCAACCGGTGTGTTCGTGGACGACGTGCTGATGATGGACGCCGGCAACCACAAACCGATTGTCAAACCCAGCCAAGGCACGCACATCGTATTAAATCAGTCCTTACTAGGTGGTAATGAAGCGTTGATGATTCCCAAAACCAGCGACGGACGTGTGCTCTTCGGTGTCCCCTGGCATGGGCACCTCCTGCTGGGAACCACTGACGTACCCGTCGAACGGCATTCCCTTGATCCCAAACCTTCCGACATGGAAATCGATTTCATTTTGGGAACCGCCGCAAAATACCTGACAAAAGCACCCGGAAAAGCAGATGTACTGAGTGTGTTCGCCGGCCTACGGCCGCTCGCAGCCCCGCAACATGACGACGGGGCAACCAAAGAGATCTCGCGGGATCATAAATTGATGACCAGCTCTTCCGGACTCATCACTATTACCGGCGGAAAATGGACCACCTACCGGAAAATGGCCGAAGATACGGTCAATAAAGCCATTGAAATCGGCAAGCTTGCGCGACAACCTTGTCGTACCAAATCCGTGAAGATACACGGTTACACGGAAGAGAAGTATCCGGGTCATTGGGAAGTCTATGGAAGCGATGCGCCGCGAATTCAACAATTGGCAGAGACCCATCCGGCCTGGAAGGAAAAGCTGCATCGAAATTTCGAGCACATTGCCGCAGAAGTGGTCTGGGCAACCCGTTATGAGATGGCACTTACCGTAGAAGACGTATTGGCCCGCAGATTAAGAATTCTGTTCCTCGATACCCGGGCATCCCTCGAAATGGCCCCGAAAGTCGCAAAAATAATGGCCGTCGAACTGGAAAAAGATGAACGTTGGATTGCCGATCAATTGGCGCTATATACGGAGATCGCAGCAATGTATCAAATAGAAAATTAAAGAAAATATAATGAAATAATAAACAACTCGATTGAATTCAGCCGTCAACCCTTCCTAAATACCACGCAACTGCACTCAAACAGGCATTAAAGCTATATTTAACCAAAAAACATAACCGCAATATCTTGCGATTAGTTTTGGTTTCATTCAAATCAAAACATTAAATCACTATAATTGCCTTTAAAATTTTCTTTTACTTTTGTTTATTTTGTTTTAATTTCATTACCTTTGCTTATGAAATGAATACGCCAGTGGCAATTGGCGGATTTTCAAATAAAACTAACCAATAGTTTACGTTTAAAAATCTATTTATTATGAAAGAAGAGCAATTTCCCCAGTGAATGCTGTCGTTCGCAGACGTGTATACTATGTTCCGGTTCGTTTACCGGAAATGGTCTGCGGCATAAAAAATTATCGCTATATGGCAGGTTTCATGGTATTGTAACCTGTTATTAACAAAAAGCAAACAATAGATTCTCAATCTTGCGGCCATAAAAGCCTTTTGGAAATTAAAATAACTATGCAATGAAACACTACCCCTCACTGGCGTGTATTCTTTTTGTTCTGTCTTTTTCGTTTGCCTGTAAAAACGAAGAAGCAATTAACCAAAAACAACACGATCCCGGCAAACCCATTACGTTGACTTCCTTTTCTCCGCATGAAGGAGGAGCAAAAGATAAAGTTTTATTGGATGGCGAAAATTTTGGCACCGACGCCAGCCAAATTGAAGTGTATTTCAACAACACCCCGGCAGCTGTCGTTTCTTCCAGTGGAGACCGGATTTACGCCATTGTGCCACGCCTTCCGGGCGAAAATCCGGCAATAAAGGTCGTGATCGGAGACCAATCCGTCACTTACGACGACCCGTTTACCTACACTGCCCAGGCTCAGGTAACCACTGTGACAGGTTCTGGAGACAGAGAATTTGTGCCCGGAACCCTTGACCAGGCGCATGTGTGTGCAAAGTACCTGGAATTGGATGCGGAGGGTAACCTGTTCATGACCTGGCGGGATGGCACGGGTGATTCGCAATTTGGCGTAGGTCGGATCAGTGAGGCGGAAAACCTAGTGACTTCCATGTATCTGGCTGCGAGTAGCCCCTACCCGTATGCCAACGGCATAACGGTAGACCGCGCCTCGGGCGTGATGACGGTTTCCCACGAATCGGTTGTTGAGGTATTTTTCTCCTTTGACCCGAGAGAGGGATGGTACCCCCGTCAGCGTAATGCTGCCTTCGCAAGTGCACACGGAATTCCAACGGGCGACCAGTATATGAACTTTGTTTCTTTCAGTCCCTATGACGGGTATCTCTATACCCGATCCCGTGATGGCAGTGTGGTGAAGATACACCCGGACACCTATGAAGCGACCGTCGTACATACGGGATCGAAGGCAGCTGGGTCCAAATGGCCGTATGGATCGCAATATGGGCAGGGCATCAACCCAAAGAAGCCTTGGGAACTGTGGATGACGCTTCATTCAAATGCCAGTCCGAATGAATTCAGACAAGGACTTATGGTGCTGGATTTACGTCCGGAACACATCAATGAAGGTTTCAAACGGGTCAATGCTACTGGCGGCAGCGGCCACCGCGATGGACCGATCGAAGATGCGGTATTCAACTATCCAAAAGATATCAAATTTGATAACGACGGAAACATGTTCGTTGCAGACTACGGTAACCATTGTATTCGTATGGTATCGGCAGACGGTATCGTCACTACGGTAGCGGGACAACCCGGAGTAGCAGGCTACCGAGACGGAGGCCCGATCGAGTCCATGTTCAACAACCCTTGGGGGGTTGCGGTCAACGAACGAGGAGACATATATATTGCCGACTATGGCAATTCACGGATTCGTAAACTAGTTATTGAATAATAAAGCTGTCTAACACAATGAGAATCATTCATATTTTGTGCCTCCTGCCGTTGTGCTTATGGATCACGGCGACGTCTGCACAGCAAACACAAGAGTTAACGATCGCCGGTAAGGTCGTCAACGAAGTTGGCGAGCCACTATCTGCCGTGTCTATTTATATCAAAGACAAGGCCGCCACGGGTACATCAACCAATGACAATGGAGCGTTTAGCATAAACGTGGTCTATGGGGACAGGCTGGTGTTTACATTCGTCGGTTATGAACCCCTCGAATATGTCGCCATCGAATCGACCACTAATCTGTCCATCGCACTCACCAACAAGAGTGAGGCCCTAGACGAAGTCGTTGTGGTCGGTCTCGGTGCTAAGCAGCGAAAGATCAGTTCAGTCGGCGCCATTACCACTGTAGACCCCAAAGACCTGCAATCACCGGCCCCCTCCATGGCCAACCTGCTCGGTGGACGGGCAGCCGGTGTGATTTCGATGCAGGCCAGTGGTGAGCCCGGACAAAACATCGCTGACTTCTGGATACGCGGTATTGGTACATTCGGTGCCAATAGCAGCGCCTTGGTACTCATCGATGGTTTAGAAGGTGATCTGAATACCATCGATCCGGCGGATGTCGAAAGCTTCTCCATACTGAAGGATGCATCGGCCACAGCCGTTTATGGGGTGCGCGGTGCCAACGGGGTGGTATTGGTCACCACCAAGCGAGGTACCGTAGATCGAATACAGATCACGGCCCGTGCCAACTCGACCCTTTCGCGACTCAATCGCTTGCCCCAATACCTACGCGCTTATGACTATGCCCAATTGGCGAATGAGGCGGCTTTCGCCCGCAACGAATCGCCTGTTTATACCGAAACGGAGCTGGGTATCATCCAGGACGGATTGGATCCGGATATGTATCCCGATGTGAGCTGGCAGGACGAAATCCTAAACAAAAACTTTTGGCGCCAAAGCTATTATCTGAGCGGTCGTGGAGGCTCCGACGTAGCCCGTTACTTCTTGAGCTTGGGCGGTAACAGCGAAACAGCTGCTTATAAGGTAGACCAAAGCAGCCCATACAGCTCCAATGTAGGCTTCGACACCTACACCTATCGGATCAACTTAGACATCAACCTAACCCCAACGACAAAAGTATACCTGGGATCGGATGGATACCTATCCAAACTGGATATGCCCGGTGTAGCCAATACCGACTATATATGGGGTGCACAGTCAGGGCTCACCCCGCTGGCCATCCCCACGCAATATTCCAACGGCATGCTACCAGCGATGGGGGGTGGAGAAGGATCGTCGCCCTATGTGCTGATCAACCGTACAGGGAAAGCGACGGAACAGTGGTTCAAAGGTAAAACGACCCTCTCGCTGGATCAAGATCTTTCCGCTATACTGTCGGGGCTCAAGTTCCGTGTGCAAGGTGCGTACGATATCCACAGTAGATTTACGGAGCGCAGATGGATACAGCCCGCTCTTTATCAGGCGATGGGTCGGGACTACGATGGATCGCTCATCACCCAAGAAACGGTACAGGAAAGAGCTGCTGCTTACAGTAAGGATACACGGCAGTACCGCAAATACCATTTAGAGTCCACGATTAACTACGACCAACGATTCGGTGATGACCACCGCACATCCGCATTGATCTATTACTACATCAGTGATGCCAAAAACACCCAAGATGCCACGAACAACCTAACGGCGATTCCTTTACGGTATCAAGGAGTATCCAGTCGATTGACCTACGGCTTTCGGGATACCTATTTGCTGGATGTCAATTTTGGGTACACGGGTTCCGAAAACTTCCAACCCGGCAGACAATATGGTTTTTTCCCTTCTATCGCATTGGGGTGGGTACCCACGAGCTACGGATTCATGCAGGAAAAGGCGCCTTGGCTCAATTACTTCAAGATCCGGGCATCGTATGGTACGGTGGGTAACGATCGTATCATCGACGATGTCCGCTTTCCGTACCTAACCAAGGCCAATCAAGGTTTCGGCGCTGTATGGGGAGTCGGTGGTATAGAAACCATCGACGAAACCCGTATCGGAGCGGACAACCTGGCTTGGGAAAGGGCCATCAAATCCAACTTAGGGATTGAAGGCCGGTTGTTTAACGACAAGGTGGATTTTGTGATCGACTTTTTTCAGGATCAGCGCAACGGTATTTTCCAACAACGGGTGCAGGTACCCGAATACGTAGGTGTCGTTACCAATCCCTGGGCCAATGTGGGGCGGATGAAAAGCACAGGTGCCGACGGAAATATCAGCTACAACACGCAGATTACGCAAGATTTCGGTTTCACGGTACGCGGTAATTTCACCTACTCAAAAAATGTGGTGCAAAATTGGGAACAGGCCTACATGGAATACCAGTACCTGGAATACAACGGCTTCCCGTACAATTCCATCCGTGGCTATCAGGCCTTGGGCCTGTTCAAAGACGAAGACGATGTGAAGTATAGCCCGAAACAGACCTTTGGAACCGTCTTACCAGGAGATATCAAATATAAGGATGTCAATGGTGACGGTGTGATCAATACGCTCGACAAAGTACCGTTGACCCATAGCGATTACCCGCTGTTGATGTTTGGTTTTGGTGGTGAGTTCCGCTATAAAGATCTGTCACTGGGCGTGCTGTTCAAAGGAACCGGAAGAACACCTTTCTACTATGTAGGAATGTCTAAGACCTATAAGGACGTCACCGAGATCAACGGTAAGGGTTATATGCCGTTCTATAACGGTACTGAAGGAAATGTGATCAGCTTGGTAAACGACCCAAAAAACCGGTGGATTCCACTGGAATATGCCATCGAAAACGGTATCGATCCGGCGTTGGCAGAAAACCCGAATGCCCGTTTCCCAAGGCTGCAATATGGAAAGAACAGCAATAACACCCAATTATCGTCATTTTGGCTAGACGACGCGCGCTACATACGCTTGCAGGAGATCACGCTGAGTTACCGTGTCAGTCCGTCCTTCCTGAAAAGGGTAGGTATCGGCTCGATGGATCTCCAATTTGTAGGAAACAACCTCTATATATGGGACAATGTGAAAATATTTGATCCGGAACAGGCCGCATGGAACGGCCGTAAATACCCCATACCTACTACGTATTCGGCACAGGTGTATATCAATTTCTAGGCGACAGGCATAAATAAACGACATGAAAACGTCAATAATCATACAAAGAATAGCGAGTGCAGCCCTGATTATTCAGCTGGTTGCAACGATGACCTCCTGCGAGGACTACCTGAATATCGACAGTTACTTTGACGATGAATTTAACATCGATTCGGCATTTAGCAATACCCGGAATATAGAAGCTTATATGTGGGGCGCAGCTTCCTTGTTCAATGACGAAGCGAAAACCATCCGGAGCAATTATACGCCGGGGCCCATGGCAACGGACGAAGGATTTAACGGGCTGACAGGGACCGGAACCGCCAACATCTATTACGGGATGGATTTTGCTACGGGAAACATTACGGCGGATAAACTTGGTGGACTCAACCAATGGAACGTCTACTACAAAATCATCCGGAAATGCAATTTGATCCTGGAAAACCTGGATCGTCCGGCCGACATGTCCACGCTGGATCGACAACGGATCGAAGGGTATACACGCTTCATACGGGCCTATGCTTACTACAATATTTTGGTGGATTACGGTCCTCCGATATTGGTAGGCGATGAAGTGCTTAACACGAACGAATCCATGGAATATTATGACCGTCCACGGTCTACCTATGATGAAGCGATGGAGTACACCTGTGGAGAATTTGAGAAAGCAGCCCAACTGATGCCGGCAGACGTGGGGCTTCTCAACTTCGGACGTCCGACGAAGGGAGCGGCATTGGCGCTGGTCGCCCGTTTGCGGCTGATACACGCCAGCCCGTTGTATAATGGTGGCGAAGTTGCCCGTTCCTACTTTGGCAATTGGACCCGGTCTACAGACGGGGTGCACTATGTTTCTCAGCAATATGACGAAGCACGTTGGGCGGTAGCCGCTGCGGCCGCCAAACGAGTGATGGATATGGGACAGTATAGCCTCTATACGGTACCGGCAGATGATCGAACACCTGCACTGCCAACAGGCGTTACCTCCGATCCCGACTTCTATAATTCTTTTCCTAACGGCGCGTCCGGTATTGATGCATTCAGATCGTATTCGGATATCTTTACCGGTGAATCCGTGGCCGCCATTAATCCGGAGATTATTTGGGGAAAAAGTGCTCCATATATTAATTCCGACCTGAACCAAGGAGCGCTTCCGCCAACTCTTGGAGGTTGGGGACGCTTCTGTGTGACGCAGAAAGTCGTCGATGCTTACCTGATGGATGATGGCCGGACCATACAAGAAGCACGTGGCGATACCTATTTTGAGCAGGTCAGCGACCTGCCTGCCGGTGGCAATTTTAATGACCTCTTTACCGAACAGGCAAAAAGCTTCTCGGGATACCCGCTCAATGCGGGGGTATTTAAGATGTATGCCAACCGGGAGATGCGCTTTTACGCATCCGTCGGATTCAACGAGGCAGTATGGCAGGCTTTGTCTTCCACAACACTCTTTAATCACACCGCCAAATACTACTTCCAGGATCTGGATGGCCGTGGCGGGGTAAGCGCGAGTTCTCCCAACTATCCGATCACAGGGTACGTAATCAAAAAATGGATCCACCCTTATGATGCAAAAAATGGTACAGGGGCGCGACAGCTCCCCAAGTTTTACGCCATCATCAGGTATGCCGAAATCCTGTTGTCGTATGCGGAAGCGCTCAACAACCTGACCGGTAGCCACACGGTCCAGTTAGATAACGAAACATACACCCTGAGCCGCGATGCCGAAGCCATCAAAAGTGCGTTCAATGCCGTCCGCTATCGTGCCGGACTGCCGGGCTTGCCGGTAAGCCAACTTGCCAGTCAAGCGGAAGTGCAGAAACAAATCGAACGGGAACGTATGATTGAGTTTCTGTGGGAAAACAGGCGATTCTACGACGTACGCCGCTGGGGCATCTATGAGGAAACCGAACGCGAGCCCATCATGGGTATGAACCCAGACGGAAGTACCAAGGAGGCTTATTACAGACGTGTCGTTCCGGGCACCTCCTCCTTCCTTGCGAGAGAGGTCAATAAAAGAGCCAACTGGGTGCCGTTACCGCGTGCCGAATTGAGGAGACTCCCTTCGGTCGACCAAAATCCGGGCTATAATTAGGAAAGAACGATAAAAGAAAAAAAATGAAAAGAGGTTATATCGCAATGCTTGCACTGAGTATGGTGTGGGCATCCTGCAAGGACAATGACGTGTTCGAAAAAGAAATGTATAAAAATGAGGTCTCTTTAATCAGCAGCGACGATCACAATGTTTTCCAGGAGGTCGTACAATTGACCGGAGACGAAATCATTGGGTATGTTGCCGCTTCTGTGGGCGGGACACAAGCCCCTGAACGGGATTTGTTGATCGGATTGGAGGAAGATCCCGAACCACTGGAAGAATATAACTGGTCGAATTTTGATGCGGCTGAGGACTTGTATGCCAAACTAGTGCCCCCAGACAAGTATGAGCTTCTTGACGACAAGATCGTGATCAAAGCAGGTGAGCGTACGGGTCGAACCATGATCAAGTTGCACCCGGAAGGCCTATCACCAGACTCGACCTATTTTATCGGGTTAAAGGCCACCAATATCTCGGACGTGGAGATTAACCCAACTAAAAATACCGTGCTTTATCAGGTATCGTTCAAGAATGATTATGCCTCTCAGGTAGCCGATTCCAGGTATACAATGACCGGGGTAAGAGACGGCGAAATTCCCGTAGCTGCAAATAAGGAGCTTTTTCCCCTGACTTATAACACGGTACGGATGATCGCCGGCAATGAATTATACGAAGCGAAGGTATCAGAAATCGACAAAAAATCCGTCGTATTGGAAGTAGACGAATTCGACAAGGTGACCATCAAACCGTATAAGGATATTCAGATTGTTCAATTAAATAACGACCCGTTGTACCCGAATGTATTTCGGGTCGAAGAGACTTTTGGCAGAAAAACCAACGTATTTCTATTGTCTTACGAATATACAATAGATGGGGTTACAACGGTCATGAAAGAGCGGGTGGAGTTGCAGATCAGGTAAACTAGCTGATTTATCTTAAAATCAAAACCATGAGAACAAGTTATCAAACTAATTTTAGAAAAGCTTCGACAAAGCTGTGGGGAGCATTGTGCCTGGGCTTTTTGGTATCTTTTTCTTCTTGCGAGAAAGAAGTCGAAGGGGGTACACATTTTGCGTTGAAGGATAACCCGACAGCTATGAGCGTCACGTCGCAAGGAGCATCCCAAACCTTTACCGTGCAGTCTGGAGGCATGTGGAAGGTTGAACCCTTATACAACGAACGATGGGTGAAGATTGAACCCCAGGACGGGAACGGAGAAGGAACATTTACGGTTACTGTCGACCGGAATACGACACCGGAACCCCGTCAATCCATCCTGACTTTTGCCGTGGACGGTAAGATACAAAACAACGTATTGAAAATCGAACAAGAGGCCAGTAATCGAGACGACGAAGAAGACGATCCTTACGTAAATCTGGATGGCCTTCCAGGTTTAGAGGTTCCCGAGGCTGGGCTTTATGAGCGGTATGCCATCCGGTCTACGGGGACGTGGAAAATCGAAATACCGGAGGATGCAGATTGGCTAAGCATCGAACCGATGGAAGGCCGTTATGATACGGGAGTGACGGTGAGTGTCGACATCAATACAACCCCCGAGTCGCGTACGGCGGGTTTAGTGTTCTACCTGGATGGCGAACAAGTCCCCGGCGTATTTGAAGTCAACCAGGAAGGCATGGAGATCGTTCTCTACGAAGATTTTAACTGGCTGACGTACGGAAGTGCCATTTTTTACGAGACATCCGGCGAAACAAGAATCGATAATTGGAACGATACCGAGCTAGCACGCGGCTGGAGCTGGAACAATCCGTCTGCCGATGGCATCCCTTCAACCTATGCCCGCCAAGGTTTTGTCAAACTCGGAAAAACGAACTACGGATCAGACATACTCAGCCCTAAGTTGTCTGCGGTGCAAGGCACGCAAAATCTGAAGGTATCATTCAAGGCTGTGCCGTATGAAACGGCCGGAGGAGGAAGAGACGGCTCTATCCTTAAAGTAGGTATTACCGGTCCCGGCACAATTGATTTAACTGAGTTTACTATTGACAACTGGCCCGACTATGTATCGGATCCCAACTGTACCGAAATTTGGAAAAGCCCCGAAACAACACGTTCTTTCACAATTACAGGAGCTACCGCCGAAACTCAAATCTGGTTTCTAGGTGGCGATTATGACCTGCGTGAGGAGACGGGTGCACCGATTAATAAGAACCGTATTTTCCTGGACGATATTCTGGTAGCCGTTCTGAAATAAACGCGCTTAAACCCTTCGGCAATATCGATGGAATCAGCAATTACATGGAAAAGAACATACGATTACTAATCAGACGCGCTCTCCGGTACAAAACCCATCGTGAGTTTCTACTTGGCCGGATATTTAGACACACGTATTGCTTCGTGGCTATATCTGCATCTTGAAGTTTCACTACAAGCCCTTATATCGGATTTGCTATGGATGGCACAAATACGTATGCTAGCGGTTCAACAACAGCAGTGATCATTTATGATGATAATGCCTTGAAAAGTTTGGACTATGGCATCAATTTTTTAGCGGGTGTTATTTTCTGGGCGCGGGTTTCCCTAAACGCGAACTATCGTTTAGGTTTGGCCAATATAGCCGAGGCTAATTATAAATGGTCGGACACGATTAAAAATCGGGTATTTGCACTGGGTGTCGGCGTAGCGCTTTAGGAGAATGATTAGCTTGCGCTAGCCGAGTTAGTTTCATTTGGTTTCATTTTAGCAACAAACACCCACTTTATACTTTCTTTATATTCAATTTGTTTTAAATTAAACATTTTCTAGCTTTGACATTTTGCAATGCTTCTGAAACATATAAATCTAACTGTATACCGTTTTCGAGGCAGAATGCGGGGAATAAGAAGGAACAGGTAACGTGAAGATGGGCAAACAAATCCGAAAATCAGTAAATTGAAATTATGAATCCATATATTTTAGCATTAGACCAAGGAACCACCAGCTCGCGCGCCATCATTTTCGATCAGGAAGGACAAATCGTGGCCTCCGCCCAAAAAGAATTCAAACAATATTACCCCCAATCAGGATGGGTGGAGCATGACGCCCAGGAAATTTGGTCGAGCCAACTCTCTGTCGCCACCGAAGCTGTAGCCAAAGCGGGATTAAAAGCAGCTTCCATCGCGGCAATAGGCATTACCAACCAGCGGGAAACCGCGGTGGTTTGGGAGCGGGCTACCGGGCGCCCGATATGTCCCGCCATTGTCTGGCAGGACCGTCGGACGGCCAGCTACTGCGATTCCCTAAAAGAGCAGGGCCATGCCGATTTGATCCGGAAAAAAACCGGCTTGTTAATCGACGCGTATTTTTCAGCCAGCAAAATCAATTGGATTCTCGATAACGTAGCAGGAGCCCGTGAAAAGGCAGAAAACGGCGAGCTCGCTTTCGGAACAGTAGACAGCTGGTTGGTGTGGAATCTTACCGGCGGCGAACAACACATCACCGATATATCCAACGCTTCGCGGACGATGCTCTATAACATCAATACCCTGGAATGGGATGATGAATTATTGGAACTGTTTGCGGTGCCCAAGAGCATGCTACCCGAGGTAAAAAGCTCATCGGAAGTATACGGCGAGACAGCGGCAAACATCTTAGCAGCTAAAATCCCAATAGCGGGCATCGCCGGTGATCAGCAGGCAGCGTTATTTGGTCAGTTATGTACGAAAACCGGCATGGTAAAAAACACCTACGGCACAGGTTGTTTCATGCTCATGAACATCGGGGATAAACCCGTGTTATCCAATAACAATCTGGTTACCACCGTCGCGTGGAAAATAGGCGATAAGGTCAGCTATGCACTTGAAGGCAGCATCTTCATCGGCGGTGCCATCGTGCAATGGCTACGGGATGGGTTGGGCATCATACGGAATTCGGCAGATGTGGAAGAGTTGGCGTCAAAAGTAACAGATACCGATGGCGTTTACCTGGTACCGGCATTTGCCGGCCTCGGAGCTCCCCACTGGGATCCCTATGCCAGGGGCACCATCGTTGGGCTCACACGCGGAAGCAATGCCTCACACATTGCGCGCGCGGCCCTGGAAGGCATTGCCTTTCAAACGGTAGACATCCTTCGCGCCATGGAGGCCGATGCCAACGCCGAAATTAAAGAACTACGTGTAGATGGCGGAGCCACCGTAAATAACCTGCTGCTTCAATTTCAGGCCGACATCCTCCAAGCTACTGTCGTACGCCCTCAGGTGACAGAAACCACCGCCATCGGAGCGGCCTATCTCGCAGGACTGGCGGTCGGACTTTGGAAAAGCACCGACGACATCCAAAGTCAATGGCAAATAGATAAAACATTCGCACCGAATGGAGACTTCGATGCGGATACAGCGCTGGAACGCTGGCACCGTGCTGTGGAAACTGCAAAGCATTTTAAGTGAACAAGTAGGTGTCGGTGAGCGAGTACATGGTGAAGAATTCACGTAAAACAGTACCGATAGCTGATAGCTGATAACTGATAACAAAAACAAACAACAACAAATTATGACCCCATTTATCGCGGAAATTATCGGAACTGGATTTCTTATCTTGCTGGGTGGTGGCGTGGTGGCCAACGTCGTGCTCAACGGCACCAAGGGAAACAACGGCGGCTGGATCGTCATTACCACGGCATGGGCCCTGGCCGTATTCGTAGGCGTAGTTATTGCCGGTCCCTACAGCGGTGCACACCTGAATCCAGCAGTTACGTTGGCGATGTGGATTGCCGGTAACGTAGAGGCTGGAGAAGCAGCTTCATATGTATTGGCGCAGTTTATTGGCGCGATGGCCGGTGCTTTTGTCGTTTGGTTGATCTACAAAGACCATTTCAATGCCACGGCGGATTCAGGCGCGAAACAAGCAGTATTCTGCACCGCACCTGCCATCCGTAATCTACCGGTGAATTTGATCAGTGAAGTGGTGGGCACATTTGTCCTGCTGTTTACGATCTTCTATTTCACCGATGCAGAATTAAGCACCGAACAGGTCACGCCCATTGGTTTGGGTTCCGTAGGCGCCATTCCGGTAGCTTTTGTCGTATGGGTGATCGGATTAGCGCTGGGAGGCACAACCGGCTATGCTATCAATCCCGCCCGTGACCTTGGACCGCGCATTGTACATGCGCTGCTACCGATCAAAGACAAGGCCCCGTTTGATGTGGCCTATGCATGGGTTCCGGTAGTGGGGCCATTACTGGGTGCAGCGCTTGCTGCAGCGGCGTTTCTATGGTTAGGTGCATAAAATGAATAATTAACCTTCATTAAAAATACCAATTATGACTGAAAACAGAAGGGAGTTCCTAAAAAAACTGACCCTGCTGGCAGGAGCAACCGGCATGGCAACCAGTATCCCGCCAGCCATCCAACGGGCGCTGGCCATCCAACCAACCCCGGGAAGTACATTCCTGGATGCCGAACACATCGTTATCCTGATGCAGGAGAACCGGTCTTTCGATCACAGTCTGGGTACGCTGAAAGGCGTACGGGGTTTTAATGATCCGCGTTATGTATCGTTGCCCAACGGCAACCCGGTATGGTTCCAATCGGATAAACAGGGCCATACCTATGCCCCTTTCCGGTTGAACCTTAAGGAAACGAAGGCTACCTGGATGGGAGCCGTACCCCACTCCAGGCCCACACAGGTGGATGCGTACAATGAAGGATGGCACAACAACTGGATAGAAGCCAAGAAGCGCGGACGTGCTGACGACAACATCCCACTTACGATGGGTTATTATAACCGGCAGGATATCCCTTTTAACTATGCGCTGGCGGATGCTTTCACCGTATGCGACCAAAACTTCTGTTCGGGCATGACCAGCACCTGGCCCAACCGTTTGTTCTTTTGGACCGGCACGATCAGGGAGGCCCCTACCCCCACCAGCAAGGTATGGATACGGAACGACCTCCCCCGGGGGGAAGGTCGCTGGAAGACATTCCCCGAACGACTCGAAGAAGCCGGCATCGATTGGAAAGTATACCAAAACGACGTGACCTGCGGTGGCGGATTCGTGGGTGATGAACGTTCGTGGCTGGCGAACTTCGGATGCAATCCGCTGGAGCTGTTCGAGCGATACCATGTAGCGTTTACATCACGCTACGTACCGGCCCTACAGCGCCAGTTGCGTGCGCTTCCCGATGAAATAAGTGAGCTTCAGCGCAAACTGGAGAAGGTAGAGCAGGGAAGCGCCGCCTATACCAAAGCAAAAAAAGCACTGGAAAAAAAACAGGCCGTCTTGGCCACCACACAGCAAGAAGTGGAACGGTGGGCAGCTGAAAACTTTGACAAACTGAATGAAACAGAAAAAAGCTTGTTCCGCAGGGCTTTTTCGACCAACCAGGAAGACCCTGATTTCCACAATCTGGATGTGCTGAAATATACCGATGAAGCCGGTCATCCCCAAGAGCTGACCGTACCCAAAGGCGACATACTACATGCCTTCCGGAAGGATGTGGAAGCGGGCACGCTACCTACGGTATCCTGGATGGTGCCTGCAGAAAAGTATTCAGACCATCCTACGGCGCCTTGGTACGGATCCTGGTATATTTCGGAAATCATGGATATCCTCACTAAAAATCCGGAAGTGTGGCGGAAAACGATCTTCATCATGACGTATGACGAAAACGACGGTTATTTCGATCACATTCCGCCGTTTGTACCACCTAATCCGAATAAAAAGAACAGCGGTAAATGTTCAGCAGGCATTGACCCCCGCATTGAATATACTTCGCTCGAACAGGAGTTGGCCGAAGGAAAATCCAAAAAAGATGCCCGGGGGGCAGCCGTGGGTTTGGGTTATCGGGTACCCCTGATTATCGCTTCACCGTGGACTACAGGCGGGAACGTCTGCTCGCAGGTGTTCGATCACACGTCGACTTTGCAGTTTCTGGAAACGTTTGTAAACCAAAAATTCAAGACGACTATCCGGGAGGACAACATCAGCGCATGGAGGCGCGCGATCTGTGGGGACCTGACAACAGCCTTCTTGCCAGCCAGCAAATCAGCCAGCAATAGAAACCTGCCGTTCATCCAGCGAGACCCCTATCTGGAAGCCATTCACCAGGCGCAATTCAGGGAGGCTCCCCATGGATTCCGTAACCTCGGACCGGAAGACATCGCCAAGTCCCAAGCACACCCTTGGGACTTGCCCGACATGCCCCGGCAGGAACCCGGCACAAAGGCAGCTTCACCCCTGCCCTACGAACTACATGCCGACCTGGCATCCGGAGCAGACGGATTAACACTAAAGCTAGCCGCCGGAAATACATTTTTCGGCAAAAAGAGCGCGGGAGCGCCATTTACCGTATATGAAGCGGATCATATCCGCTCTTATGCCTTAGTCGCCGGCGACGAGCTTTCAGACGATTTTGAAGTCGGAAATGCAGGCTACGACATCCAAGTAAACGGTCCGAACGGATTTTACCGGCGCTTTAAAGGTGAGCATGTTCCTGGTTTCTCCGTCCAATTACAATACGAAACCGACAACGGGCGGCCCACGGGAAACTTGTCTGTATCGTTAAAAAATGGAGGCGATGTCCCGTTGACGGCACAGATTAACGATAACGCATATGGAAAGCCATCCCGTGCCCAGTCGCTCAAAGCCGGGGCTACCGAGACGATTCTCCTAAAACTTGCAGATAGCCACAACTGGTACGACCTAACGATTACCACGGATACCGAACCCGGTGCTTCTTGGAGTTATGCAGGCAAGGTGGAGACGGGAAAAATCGGTGTTACGGATCCGCAGATCGGAAATTTAGCTTAGTCGGAATCGCCGCTGAGTGTTCTGACGGATATGTGACCGGCAAAATGCCTTATCAGGTGCTCGCCGTTGCCATGTACGGTCCAGATTTCCTGTGGATTCACCCGGTCAACGTAGTTTAAAATATCATGCCAATCTACGTGATCCGAAATATATAGGTCCATATCGTTTGATCGTTGCAGGTGTTTCCAACCCGAAGCAAATACACGGATCACGTTGGTTGCCCGGTAATAGCTGTTGAATGTCATCGGCGGAACGAGGTATATATGATGCGCCTCCTCCGTTTTCATTTCCCGGCGATTGTACGGTTCATAGTTCAGTTGCGTAATTCCCAGTGTTGCGTACAGCCGATGCAACGGCAGAATCCCATGGTGTACCAACACCCTCCTGCTGGGGCAGTACCGGTTAATTAAAGACGTTATCCGTTGTGCCTTACCCAACGCATAGGCTCCCAGTAGAATGTGGTGGGGCTTGTCGTTTATTTTACGGATTTCAGCAACCGGGTCTGGATGCACAATTTGTGGGTCCGCAAACGTGCTTTCGGTAATCAGTACATCTGCTTGTACCATTTCCAATGGCTCGCATGTATCGTCATCCTGCAGCTTATAGTCGCCCGTAAACAGGTACCGTATCCCTTTATACTCCATCACAATCTGTGCGGAGCCCAGCATGTGTCCCGCAGCAATAAAATAGACGATAACCCCGTCGATATCAAACACCTGCCGGTAAGAAAATTCGCGGAAGCTATCCGTCGGCTGGCGACGATACCGGTACCGCATAAAGGCAGCCGTGGGCGGCGTACAGTATATTTTCCCGTGCCCCGGACTCGCATGGTCGGCATGAGCATGGGATACCACCGCCCGATGCACAGGCAGCAACGGATCAATGAAAAAATCGCCATATTTACAATAGTACCCCTCCTGGCGCTTGACCAGAAAATCCGGCAGTATGCTTTCCATTAGGGCTGATTTGAGCGGAACCGTTTATCGAGTTCCAGCACTTGGGGAATGAGGGCTTGCACACCGTCGTTAACGATGATGAAATCGGCAAGCTGTCTTTTTTTTTCTTCCGGCCACTGTTTTTCCATGCGCGCTTCCACCTGTTCGGGGGTAATGCCGTCGCGTTTCATTACCCGCTCGATCCGCAGGCTGGCCGGAGCCGATACCAGAATGGTATACTGATTCAGCTTGAACGAACCACTTTCAAACAAGAGCGCAGCCTCCTTAATGGTATAAGGCGCCTCCTGCTTCCTTGCCCACTCCTCTCCGGCCCGGATGACCACAGGGTGTACCAATGCATTCAATTTTTTCAACCGTTCTTCATCGTTAAATACCTGAATAGCGATATACGCACGGTCTAATGAGCCGTCGGGTAGATAGGCTTTCTCACCGAACTCGGCCTGGATGGCATCCACCAGGGTCGTGTCATCGGTCATCAACCGCTTGGCTTCTGTATCTGCGTCAAAAACCGGTATCCCCAGTACGCTAAATATCCGACATACGACAGACTTGCCGCTGCCGATTCCGCCGGTTATTCCTATCTTTAGCTGCGTTTTCACTTTCTCACGAAAAAGTCAACATTCTGTGGCTCTATTTTCACTAATTTACAAAAATCAGGCATTTGGGTAATGATTACAGGCAGGTTTCGGACGTCATTTTCTACCCAATCATCCATGTTTACAACGGCTTCAAATGCGCCTGCCGTAACCTTTTTAAAATCGCGCAACGAGACGACTACCGTAAGCTTCACCTTATCTGGCAGCAGTTTCACCGAGCGAAATTGTTTCGTGTTCTCGGCCTTTAGTGGTACTTCGAGGATTTTCTCGGTAACCTCTCCTACGGGAATATCTACTTCAACAGAAGTGGGATAGACGTTAATATTGGCACGCTGGTTTTGTTTCAGGTTAACAACGGTATGGACATCGCTATCGACGTCCGCATATCGTATGGTATCCGTTTCCCAGCGTTCAATCTGGACAACGTCTTCGAGCGGTCCGGTAATGGTGACATATTCAGGCGAAACGTGCAATTTATCGATAACATCATACTGTTTTCTAAATTGCAGATTATACAGTGCAGTTACCGGTACCTTGCGTTCGGTCTGCTTGGAAAAATCAAAATACAGCGTATCGGGAACCACTGACCTCACCTGTTGATTTTCCGGAAATTGTCTATTGATAAACCCCAATTGATTACTAAGTACCACCCAACTCCGGCTTTGGAGTCCGCTTAGATCCACCTGTACAGTGGGAGGTGCCGATCGTAACTTTGAAAACAACAACTGCCATCCGGTAGCCTCAACCTTGACGTTTACCGTATCCGATTGCAGCGGGTGAAATGCACGGTTATCCGGTATATTGACGTATTGTACGCCAGACTTTACAGTATAAATGTACTTATTGGATACCGCAAAAAGTGCCCAGGCTAAAAATGAAAAGGCTATGCATTTTACAAAAATGCTAAGTTTGCGCCGCTGGGTTTTATTTAAATTCAGTATCGGCATACTACGCAAACTTAGCAAAAGTGAGGTTCACAAACAAGCCATCGTAACGGCGTAACCCAGTATTAGGCCTTCGGTGGAGTGTTCAATGCTTTGGAAGCATCCAGCGCAATGGCCGACTTATCGAAACGGATTTTCACTCCGCCTCCTACGTCGACCAGGAATGTCGTTTCGGATATCTCCACGATGCGACCATGTATACCCGCGTTTGTCACAACCCGATCGTTTACCTTGAGTTCTTCAATGTATTTCTTATGATCCTTGGCCTTTTTCATCTGCGGCCTGATCATAAAGAAATAGAAGACTACAATAATCAGGATCATCGGCAAAAAGCCCATGATTCCGCCAGCCGCACCAGATCCGCCCGCTTGCAATAAAATTGTTGATGTAATCATTATTGTTCGTTATTTGTTTTCTGTTTTTCGATTGTTGTCTTCCCGACTTCCCGTTTTCCTAACTACTTCTTCACTTCGCCCCGGAGGTGCAAAAGCGTGTTCGGGCTGGCAGCGTTGGAGGTGACGGTAATCACTTTATGCTGTTTTCCCATTTGTCCTGCGCTGTTGAATACCACTTTCACTTTTCCCATTTCACCCGGTGCAATTGGATTTTTCGAATATTCCGGCGTGGTACAGCCACAGGATGCCTGCACTTTTGAGATGATCAGCGGCTCGTTGCCTGTATTAGTAAAAGCAAATTCATGCTCCACCTTTTTCCCTTCTGTGACTTCGCCGAAGTCATACGAATCATTTTCCAGTTCCAATACCGCGCCTGTCGAATCAACGCCCGGTATGATGGTTTGCCCGACGGGCTGCTTCCCCTGTTGTTCTAACGGAATTTCGGCTGCTTTTTGTTCTTGGTTTTTTCCGTTATTGCAGGACACCGTGACCATGAGCCCTACAAAAAATAAAAATATCCACTTCATAACACGCTATATTGATGTTAACAATTATATGCCTATTGTAACTAATTGCCTATTGTACGAGTCCCCTTCCGTGTTTGCGTATTCGCCCCGCTACCTGCAGTTCTCCCAGAATCTTATCCAAGATACCATTAATAAACGTATTACTTTTGGCGGTACTGAATACTTTTGAGATTTCGATGTACTCGTTGATCGTTACCTTTACGGGTATGGTTGGAAAGTTTAGCAGTTCGCAGATGGCCATGCGCATCAACAAATTGTCCAATAGCGCAATCCGGTCCGACTCCCAGTTTTTGGTTTTTGTACTGATCAATTGCTGATAGTCATCGGCATACCGGATGGAATTCACCAACAAGTCAACAATGAATTGCCGGTCTTCTATCCAATTGGGAGTCAGTTCGGCCAATTGATTCTGCTTGGGGTTTTCACTCGCAAAATTCTTGAAGGTTTTGGCGATCATTGCTTGCAGAACCTCTTTATCTACGGGCCAATTGATAAACCTCTCCTCAAACACCTGTTCAATGGCCGGATTCTTAAGGATGATCTTCTTAAAAATAAATTTTATGATCTCCTTTTCGCTGGTAATTGAGCGGTCTTCCTGATTCAAGTATGCCAAATACTCCTCCGCATCCTTCAATTGCAGGAAAATTGTGCGCACGATTTCCGGATCGAAACTCCACGAAACCTTGTATTTTTTGACGTCTGCCAAATACCCGTCATTGTGCCGCAGCAATTCAATAAATGTATTGGTGAGCAGCCGGGTATTGGGGGCTAGGTCGGCCGCAGACGGCAGGTGCTTATTCGCGCGATCCTCCGCATCGATACGCGCGTAATCGGACACCTCATCTAGAAGATTCAGCGCCCAAATATACATCTCATATACCTGGTCGACGCTTTTAAGCAATGTCTTTTCAAATTTCCCGACCTGCTTATCTTCGGATAATTGATACGCATAGAGCGTCTGTAATACTTTGACCCGTAAGTGTCTTCTGTTTAACATAGTTATTTAAAAGAACGAATTTTCCGCATATCGGCTATCCGCGATTCCGCGATCTCATTGGCCGCTTGGAAAGACGCTACATTTTCAGCAATTGATTTACGCAGTACCGAACGCGTAGCTTCATATATATTTTCGGTCAGCGCCGCAGTTCGCGAGACACCGTAACCGGCAATTTCGGAATAGCAACTGATCAATCCCCCTGCATTAATCAGGTAATCAGGTGCATACAAAATCTTCTTATCGACCAGCAACTGCCCATCTTCCCGTTCATCACGCAACTGATTGTTCGCTGACCCCGCAATGATGCGACACCTCATCTTGGATATGGTATCTTTATTGACCGTACCACCCAACGCACACGGTGCATATACATCAACATCTAACTCATAGATATTGTTGTTGGAAACTGCAACAGCCTTATATCGATTGGCCACCTCGATCATGCGCTCTTCCACGATGTCGCTTACATACACTTTCGCATTCTCTTCACGCAACAGAGCAATCAACTGTTCGCCCACGTTGCCAGCTCCCTGCACAGCCACGGTGCGGCCTGCCAGGCTATCATTTCCATAAAGTTCTTTTAAGGAAGCTTTTATACCATAATAAACTCCTTTAGCGGTAAAAGGCGCAGAATCTCCACTTCCACCCAGTGGCTTCGGAAGGCCTGCTACATGGCGGGTCTCCATGTGGAGGTATTCCATATCTTTCGGCGTCGTGCCAATATCGAGTGAGGCGATAAATGTACCACTCAGCTCTTCTACGAACTGCCCAAACCGACGTAACAGGACTTCACTTTTCTGCGTACGGTGATCACCGATTATGGCTGCATTCCCACCACCCAAATTCACGCCTGCCACGGCTGCTTTGTAGGTCATGCCCCGCGAAAGCCTCAACACGTCGTCTATGGCTTCGTCCGTGCTTTGGTAAGGCAGCATGCGCACGCCCCCGATTGCCGGACCCAGCGTCGTATCGTGGATGGCGATGATCGCCTGCAGACCAACTGAATCGTCGTTACAGAAAACAAGCTTCTGATGGCCGAACTGAGCCATCAGCTTAAAAGATGAATTGTCTTTGGTAGGTACGGACATACGAAACAATATGGGGCAAACTTAGCAAAAATATTGATGCATGTAGCCAATGCGGACAAACATTTCGTATTTTTGCCAACAGTATCGCATGTCACATCTCGCACACCTCAATAAATATTTCTACAAATACCGCTGGCGGATGATCCCCGGTATTGTATTTGTGGTGTTGTCCAACTATTTCGGCGTATTACCCGCCCAAGTAATTCGGATCTCCTTTGATCTGGTTAAGGAAAACATCAGCATGTACCGACTGTTCCATGGGTTTGAGCGGCAGCAATTGGTGTATGAGGTCTTCGGTTACAGCTTGCTCTTGTTCGGTGGGCTGGTACTCGTGTTAGCACTTATCCGGGGTTTATTCCTTTTTTTGATGCGGCAAACCATCATCCTTACTTCCCGTCATATTGAGTACGATCTTAAAAATGAGATTTATAACCATTACCAGCAATTGGATATGGCATTCTATCGGCGGAACAACACCGGAGATCTGATGAACCGGGTAACGGAAGATGTAAACCGGGTACGTTCCTATCTCGGCCCCGCCGTGATGTATTCCATCAATACGGTGGTACTTTCAGTCATGGTGATCGCGGCCATGATCAGCGTAAATCCGACATTGGCCATGTACGCATTGATGCCTATCCCCGTATTGTCTGTCATTCTCCTATTTGTCAATAAAATCATCAACCGCCGCAGCGAGCGGATACAGCAGCAGCTTTCCACGTTATCGTCTTTTGTTCAGGAAACCTTTTCGGGGATACGGGTCATCAAAACCTACAACCGTGAAGCAGATAAGATGGACCGTTTCGCGGGCGAAAGCAACCAATACCGGCACGCATCATTGGCATTGGTCAAGACCGAGGCGATCTTCTTTCCGCTCATTCTGCTGCTGATCGGACTGAGTACGGTCATCACCGTGTATGTAGGGGGGTTGGAAGTTGCCAAGGGTACGATTACCTCCGGCAATATTGCCGAATTCATCATCTACGTGAACCAATTGACCTTTCCGGCCATGGCGTTGGCGTGGGTGACGTCGCTCATCCAGCGGGCCGCCGCTTCGCAAAAGCGCATCAATGAATTTTTGCGCACGCAACCTCAGATCCAAACCGCTGCGCGGGGGAATTTTCAGGCGGCGGGGCACATCCGGTTTGAAAATGTAAGTTTTACCTATCCCGATACAGGCATCCAAGCCGTTAGGAATGTTTCGTTCGAAGTGAAGCCTGGCGAAGTACTGGCCATTGTGGGCAAAACCGGCTCGGGAAAATCCACCCTGGCCAATTTGCTGATGCGCATGTATGATGTACAGGCCGGTGCGATCCGTATTGATGAGCAGGATGTCCGGCAGCTTCCCCTTCAATCTTTCCGGAGCCAGATTGGTTTCGTACCGCAGGATGTCTTTCTATTTTCCGACACGATTGCCGGCAACATCGCATTCGGTCTGGATGAAATCAAGCAAACGGAAGTGGAAGAAGCCGCCAGGCGGGCTGCGGTTTATGATAACATCAAGGGATTTGAAGACGGATTTGAAACGACCGTAGGCGAACGGGGTATTACACTTTCCGGCGGACAAAAACAACGTGTATCCATCGCACGGGCACTCATTAAGCAACCCCAGATTCTCATTTTTGACGATTGCCTTTCGGCTGTAGATACCAAAACGGAGGAAGAAATTCTTCGGAACCTCAGCAATGCCATGCAGGGAAAAAGCACGATCTTCATCGCACACCGGATATCCACCATAAAAAATGCCGACCGCATCATCGTATTGGACGATGGTGCAATTATCGAACAGGGCAGTCACGAGACACTGCTCGCCCTGCGGGGAAGTTACTTTGAGCTACACGAAAAACAATTGCTGGAAGAGGCCGTATAAAAAGAAAAGCCATTGGCAGTAATACCAATGGCTTTTCAGATTATCATGAACTAAGATGCTTACTCAGCGGCTTCTTTACCGCCATCGAGTTCATCCTGCCATTTCTTCAATTCGTCAAATTTACCTTCAGCGGCCAATTTGGCTTGCTCGGGCCAGGTATCGGTTACCGCGGTGTTGAACTGATCGCCCGCTTCTGCCAACAGTGCCTTGATATCTTCTGCAGACTTAGCTGCCAAATCTGCGTAGCCGCCGATACCGGCATTTGCCAACACTTCCGCAATCTTAGGACCGATCCCTTCAACGATCGTTAAATCGTCGGCTTTCGCCTTTTTGGGAGCTTCTGCCTTAACTTTCTTTTCAGCTTTCGGCGCTTCTTCCGCTGCCGCTTCGGTTTTTGCTACTTTCTTTGGAGCAGCTTTTTTTGCTTTGGGTTGTTCAGTAACGGCTACTTCTTCAACCGGTACCACCGATACAAACGATTTATTGTTTGCCTTTTTGCGAAACACTACTTTCCCATCGATCAACGCAAACAAAGTATGGTCTTTACCGATGCCTACATTTAGGTCAGGATGGTGTTTGGTACCCCGTTGACGAACAATGATATTTCCGGCTACGGCTTGCTGGCCACCGAATATTTTCACTCCTAAGCGTTTGCTATGCGACTCACGGCCGTTCTTTGAACTACCCGCACCTTTTTTATGTGCCATGTTCTATCTATCTATTTATGTAAGGCAAGAAGCCTAATTAAACAATCAAATTTATACCGTGATTCCGGTGATCTCAATCTTAGTGAATTGCTGACGGTGTCCGTTTTTCTTTTTGTAACCTTTACGGCGTTTTTTCTTGAACACGATCACTTTATCGCCCTTCAAATGTGACAAAATCTTAGCCGAAACCTTTGCACCCTTTAACTGGGGTGCGCCGATGGAAAATTTACCATCATTTTCTGCTAACAGTACATTGTCAAATTCAATACTAGCGCCTTCATCCCCTTGCAAACGGTGTACAAAGAGCTGCTGGTCTTTTGCAACTTTAAATTGCTGTCCGGCTATATTTACTATTGCGTACATCAGTTAATAAATTAATTAAATAATCTTTTAAAATTCGAAGCGCAAAGGTAACGCTTTATTTTGATTATCCAAAGTTTATATATAAATTTGCAGCCCGTTTGAAACGGAGTATTTTATCAAAAATTTAATTTTTAAACGAAAGTATGCAACAGTACGAAACCGTTATTATTCTGACCCCGTTGCTTTCTGAGGAAGTTTCGAAAGAGGCTATTGCCAAATTCCGGAATCTTCTTACTGAAGGCGGAGCCGAAATTGTCCATGAAGACAATTGGGGTTTGAAAAAACTTGCGTATCCGATTGACAAAAAGACAACCGGATTCTATCACCTCATCGAATTCAAGGCTCCCGGTGAACTGATCAGTAAACTGGAAGTCGAATACAAGCGTGATGAGCGAGTAATGCGTTTCCTGACGATCAGATTGGATAAACACGCCCTTGCTTACAATGAAAAGAAGCGTAGTGGTGCATTCAACAAGAAAACTGAAACACCCAAATCAGAGGAGGTAGCAAACTAATGGCAAACGATCAAATCCAATACGTAACTGCCCCTAAGGTAGAAGACAACCGTAAGAAATACTGCCGTTTCAAGAAAAATGGCATCAAGTACATTGATTACAAAGACGCCAACTTCCTGTTGAAGTTCGTCAATGACCAAGGCAAGGTATTGCCGCGCCGTCTTACCGGTACTTCGTTGAAATTTCAACGCAAAGTGGCCCAAGCGGTGAAGCGTGCCCGTCACATCGGCTTATTGCCTTATGTAGCTGATTCACTTAAATAAGGAGGGGAAACGACATGGAAGTAATTTTAAAGCAAGATATCAAAAAGTTGGGTGAAAAGGACGACGTTGTCACCGTAAAACCCGGCTATGGCCGTAACTACCTCATTCCACAGGGTTTTGCAGTACTCGCTACCGAATCGGCAAAGAAGGTATTGGCTGAAAACATCCGTCAGGCTCAATTCAAGCAGGACAAAATTAAGAAGGACGCGACCGGACTGGCGGCCAAGCTGGAAGGTCTTAAACTGACCATCGGTGCAAAAGCTGGTGAATCTGGGAAGATTTTCGGATCTGTGAACAGCATACAGATTTCCGAAGCCCTGAAGAAGCAAGGTTTCGAAGTAGACCGTCGCCGCATCACGTTTGAAACAGATCCCAAAGTGTTGGGCGAATACGTTGCCAACCTGAACTTACACAAAGAAGTGAAGGTACAGGTTCCTTTCGAGGTAGTGGCTGAATAAGCAGACGTACCAAACGTATATAAAAGCTGTCTTTCGAATGAAAGACAGCTTTTTTTATCTCAATTGCTTCGCTAGGCTACCCCCTACCTCTCTATTAACTCCTGACCTTCTCCTGCCATTATATATATACCACGTTACACTCATCTAAGGCTTATCTATGAAAACGTTAGATGCGCCTTAGACACTGCATAGATAAAACATACATTACGGCAGGACAATGGCAGGAAAAAGGGTGAAGAAAGTTGCTATTAATGCTAGTGATTCCGCTGAGCAATGTGCAAGCCAAACTGTCAAGCGGAACTGTTAAAACTTTTCGCGGCAGGCATATCGGACAGCCAATAACTGGAATTAAAAAAAGTGATGGCTAAATTCCTATTGGATCAGGCACACATTGGGCACCCGCTGGCAGAAGGCTCCGCATCAAGGACGGGGCAGCTAGCAGTCATCCTGCTCACAGCAGTCCGATCACCAAGCCACCCGCAGCAGTCCGAAAGCAGCCTGGCAGCAGGTGCAATAAAGGTAATCCATACCGCTAAAACCGCTTCACGACATTGATACCTAAACCATCCCTGCCGTCAGGTACCTGGATACGCCGGAATCCCCAGCGCACGGCTTTTTCTTTTTTAGGGGCATTTGTAATCAGGTTCCAGGAGCTTAGGATCATCGTCGCTGTGCCTAATCCAATATTGAGTAATGATACATTCCGTTGCCCTACATTGGAATAAGGTTCGTTGTAGGCATTTATTTCCTCCTCAGGATATTCAACGACCCCCAGTGTAATTTGTGCTGCGCCCGTAGCCAATCCAATCCACGGAACCGCGTTGTGATCCATTCCCTTACCGATCTGGACTGTATTGATCGCATTCAGCGACAGATTCGCTCCGCTAAGCAATGCCGAAGAAATACCATACCCCTTTGACACATGGTTGTTGGCATTCACTACGGTAACACCTCCATATGACGGCTGAATCATCGCACACTCCATTTTCGTCAGGCCGCTCTCTCCAATCCAGCGATCAACCAATGGGTCATTCATCGCTAAGATCTCTTCGTATTTATACTTTTTGTTTATGGCTTCCGCCGTCTCTCGACCCGCCGTTTGCTCAATCAGGTATCCCACAGCACATATCCGCTCGTCTCTATCAATAAAACAGGGTTTGCGCTGATTCTGGTAATCGTAATTCCTGGGAAAAATGCCAGCTGTCCGATATGCGCACAGTAAGTTGAGCATGTGTTGTCTTTTTTCCTTAAGCTTCTCCGGCAGTGCATCGCTATCCACATTCCGAAGCTGCGCTTCCACATATTCCAAATGCGTGCGGACACGCAGGTCCTCATCGGTTACGTCAGTGGGTTGAGTACCGTATTTTTCTACAAAGCTGGCATCGCCAAGAATAGCATTAACCGACTGGTCGGTATCGGATGCAATACGCCTGTTGCAGCTCGACGATAATACCACCAACGCGAATGCAAGAAAGAAGGTCGTGGTTTTCATAATTCTGTCTTTAAATGGTTATTTACTATTACATAAGACGACCCAACAGGTGATTTCGCTACAAGGGTTTACAGATGCGTTATAGCGCCTTCTTCGATATGGCTTCGGAACTTAGTCTTATCTCGGTTTGGTCTCGGTCTGGACTTGGTCGTACCTTGGTTTGGTTGAAGCAATTGGAGCGCAAACTGAAGTAGCACTGAGATCAATCGGAACTCCGAAGCCAGGTCGAAGCGGGCCGGAAGTCCACGCCAAACGTTTAGTACACCCGATCTTACTCTGCATATGTAGTTAAGGGAAGAACATAACAGCATGACCATGGTTTGTTTATTGATGCTGCCCGGTTGCAAAAAAGAAAAGTTGACAAAGGACCTGAATGTAAATGAAAATTGGTCATTCAATGGAACTTTCGAAACCTGGGGATTAGAGGATAATACCTCGGGAACGATCGCTCTGAAAATCGCAAACGGGCACTACGAATGTTCAACAAATTTACCGTATGGTCATCGGGAAGGAACACTTGAAACAAATGGATTGACCCTAAATTTCGTTAACACATTATTCTTTCCCATTCCTGCCCTATATGGGCCCAGCTATGCACTAGATGGGGAATATCAAACTCAACACACTCCGACATAACACACAAAATCATACGGGCCACTCTCCGTACTGGGGTTCACTATCTAATACTTGCAACCACAAACGATCTTTAACAGTAGCGAGCCAAGTAGTTACTAGAGCCGCTTATAACGCAGAACTACAACAAAAAAGGGACGCAACCTTTTTGAAGATGCGTCCCTTAAAGTTATGGCTTTTTATAATTATTCTCCTTAGTCTACATCCCACCAAACAGGTGTGTCAACAGACTTCACAGTTGGGAAATTTGTATTAGACGTGATTTCGCTGTTTGGATACGGGAAACGTAAGGGCATATTATCACCGCTGAGGGATGAAGACTGGGATACCACGAAGAAATCTGGATAACCTGTTCTCCTCCACTCTGTCCAAGCCTCAAAACCTTGAAAACCGTTCATAGCATAATATTTCTGTGTGATAATGGCCTTCAATTCGTCTTCGTCGAACAGTTCTTCTGCATCAGGTGCGGCTGTGAAATACGCATTGGCTTCGTTGGAAGAAAGATCGGCAGCAGCGAAACTTTCCTCGATGCCCAGTTTGAACAGCTCCTTGGCGTCACCGGTTCCCCAACCCCTCGAAGCTGCTTCCGCCTGCAGAAAATAACTTTCCGCAGCTGAGATCAACTTTACAGGCGCGGTTGCTGATCCCGCATCATTGGCTCGAGCTCCAACAAGCGACGAGGGCGACGAGTACAATTTACCCGTGTAATCTGTATCATCGTAAGCTCCCTGGGGTAAATAGGTAATAGTATCTCTGCCTTCCAGTCGATCGTAGAAGCTGAAAACCCGCGGATCACTATTTCTATTATATGCCTGCACAGCGGTGCCGCTGGCAACAAGATTCTGTGTATATCCCAACCCTACCATTTCATTATAAAGCGGATTCTCATTCCCGCCTACGGTCAGGTACCCGATGGAGACATCCGCATTTAAAAACGCTGGATTCGAAGCATACAATGCTTGGATACCGCTCTCAGCGAAACCTTCATCCACACCGGAAAGGCGGAGGTAAGCCCGCAGCTTAAGCGTATTTGCAAAAGCAATCCACCTTTCCATATCACCTCCCATCAACATATCCTGCGATCCGGGATCAGCCGCATCCGGCGTTTGTGCCAAAGCAATGCCCAAATCGAGATAATGGAAAATGCTGTCATAAACAGTCTTTTGATCGTCATAATGCGGATTATCATACATAGATGGGTTCATCGCTTCACCCAACGGAATGTCACCGAAAGCATCGGTAGCCAACTGCGCAGTATATGCCTTCAAAATATAAGCGATGGCCTTGTAATATTCCGAGGATGCTGTCTCCTGATCATTGATGATCAATTGCGCATTATTGAAAGCGTTCCGGTACAGAATACTCCAAGCAACATTGAATGCGGTGCTGATAATATTATAATCTTCTACCGTCTTATATTGCGAAGACGCGACATTCTGAGCCCAATATTGACCCCAGATACCACCATATATTTGAAATGAATTACCCACTACTTGACTGACTGATGCTTCCACAGTAGGCAACAACAGACTTGGAGCTGCATTATCAGGATTATTTGGATTTTCATTGATATCCAAAAATTCATTGCAACTTGAAAATCCAAGAAGCGAAACCAGGACAATCCCCACCATACGCTTACTTGCTGAAAAATATCTTGTTCTCATATTGAGTGTACTTTAAAATGAAACTTTTACATTTAACCCATAGTTCCGTACCGAAGGCTGTGCCGTAAAATCAAATCCTTGTTCATTTCCGGCCCCGGTAGAATTGATCTCGGGGTCCGCAAACTGATTTTCATCAGGCGTCCAGATAAACAGGTTGTTTCCGTATACGCCGATCGTGAGAGAACCGAAAGGTGAACGTCCTAACTGCGCCTTACTGAATGTATAGGACAGACTGGCCGACCGAAGTTTCACATAGGAACCATCCACGACACTCACCCCGGATTCACGACCTGGATAATAATCCTGCTTGATATATGTATACTCGGTATTTACGATGCTGTTTCCATTTTCGTCAAGATAGACGGAGTTAGGAAATATAGCGTCAACACGCTCACCGCCCGTTTCCGCAGACGTGCCGACGAACGCCATGATGTCTTTGGTACGCGAAAAGAACTTACCGCCTTGTTTGGTATCAAACAACACATTGAAGGCAAAACGGCGGTAATTTAGGTTGGTACCCCAGGAGGCCTGATATTTCGGGTTGTAGGTACCCAAGTAAACCGCTGTTGGAGTAGTAAGAGGCATTCCGTCGTCTGGATCGATGATCGTGCGCCCCTGATCGTCCTTCTGTTCAGCTACGGCATAAAATTGTCCATACGGTCTACCCTCTGCAGCCACAATTCCCATACCACCGAAACCACCGATGGTCAGCTGGTCAACTCCCAAATCCGAGACTGTATTGTCATTTTTGGTAAACGTACCAAACAGTTCCCATGATAAGTTTGCTGTTTTGATGGGAGTACCTCTTAATGCCAACTCAAATCCCTTATTCTCTACTTTTCCAGCATTGATTACTTTAAATCCATACCCGGTAGAGTTGGGGATGGGAATGGTTAAAATCTGATTCCTCGAATTATTGTTATACCATGTGAAATCGACCGAAAGCCTATTCCCTTCAAAAAACCCGAGCTCCGTACCCAATTCCACAGACGTGGTGATCTCAGGCTTCAATTCGGGATTACCGATTGTACTACCGGACATCAGAGCCGCAACGTTGCCAAACGGAAATGTTGTATTGCCAAAAGATGCATTAATCTGCCCACGGGAGAATGTAGTCAACAGTTGGTAAGGATCTGTATCATTACCTACGCGTGCCCAGCTTGCCCGGATCTTACCGAAAGGCAAAATCGTTTTGGATTCTATCAATTCGGAAAACACAAACGATCCACTCACGCTAGGATAGAAGAATGAATTATTCTGCTTAGGCAATGTTGAAGACCAGTCGTTTCTCGCCGTTGCATCCAAGAAAAGGTAATCCTTGTAGCCTAAGCTTAACTGACCATAGATGCCCACCAATCGACGACGACTCCAGTTATCCTGAATTACATTGATGGGCCCGTTGCTATTGGCAAGATTGTACCAACCAGGAACAACTAACCCACCGCTTGTATTGGTCGCTGTAACCGAGTTGGTAACATGGCGCTGACGGATGTTATTACCGATCATCAAGGAACCGTAAAAATCGGGTGAGAATTGATGTCTTGCTGTAGCCATCAAATCATGCACGATTTCGCTTACGTTAAACTGTGATATTTTATAACTACCATTGCTGATGTACGCGTTGCCGTCCCTATCATAGTTACCCGAGGTATTGTCAGCAGGGTAAAATTCATACTTCGGCATTATTTCCCGTCTCCGGTCTGAATACGTATCGACTCCGATCCGTTCTTGAATATCCAGCCATTCAACCGGTTTATATCCCACATTAACGTTTCCGGTTACCCGATCAACGTTGCCGAGGTTTTCGAAATTCTGCAACACATAATATGGGCTAATAGCATATGCTCCGGTGTAACCATACAAATTTTCCTGCATCACCCCATTCGCGTCCACGAAACCGAACCCATAATATGGATTGCTGAGATCGCCCATTTTATCTATGGGAATGTCCCTCGCAATTTGCAACACCTTATCATATACTGAGGCATTGTTTTGCCCCCCACCGACAACGCTGCTATTGGTTCGCGTATAATTCACCGAGATGCCCGCGTTAAACTTATTATTAAACTCCATTGTACCGTTGAACCGGGCGCCATAACGATTAAAGTTATCTACAGATGTAGGGTAAACACCGTCGGAATTTAACGAGTTTAATCCTACAAAAAACGTTGATTTTTCACCGCCTCCCGAAAAAGAAAGATTGTTATTAGAAGCAATCCCGGTGTCAAAGAAATTTTTGGCATTATTCGGTAGTGGGGAATAGGGTTTCTCAAGGCGTACGCCATCAATCTCTTGTCCCCAAGGCTGCATTTCGCCGTTGAAAGGGGCACCCCAGCTCCAGTTTTCCCTGGGGTCATTTTCGTAGACAGGTTCGCCGTTTCTAAATCCCGCTAGGTAACCCTGGCCATATTCATCCTGAAAATCAGGAAGTTTCAATACCGATGAAAGCGTATTGGATGAATTGAACGTGATCTCCGTCTTTTCCGCATTCTGTTTCCCACGTCTTGTCGTTATAATCAATGCGCCGTTGGCTGCCCGAGATCCATAAAGCGCGGCAGCAGCCGGTCCTTTCAGCGCTGTAACCGATTCGATGTCATCCGTATTGATGTCGTTTCCTCGGTTACCAAAATCCAAGCTTGACAATGCGTTCACCCCACCGATTACGCTTGAATTATCGATCGGCACCCCATCGACTACGATCAACGCCTGGTTATTTCCAGAGATGGAAGTTCCACCGCGAAATACGATCCGTGACGAACTACCAGGTGTATTAGCAGTGGAAGTAATATTGACACCCGCAATCTTACCTGCCAACGAATTGATGGCACTCACATTTTGACCTTGTGTCAATTCTGCATTGCCAATTGTCGGTGCAGAATAACCCAGCGTTTTCTTTTCTCTTGAAATCTGGTTTGCTGTCACAATTACTTCCGTCAATTCGGAGGATTCAATATCAAGCTGTACGTTAATGGTAGCTGATGTCCCAATCGTGATGGTTTGACTCTCATAACCGATAAAGCTAAAGGTTATGGTTCGAGCAGCATTGGTCACCGTTAATGAATAGTTACCCGCTTCGTCTGTAGTGGTTCCTATCGGCGTTCCGGTGACCACCACAGACACTCCCGTTACCGGCTCGCCGGTACCTGCATCCGTCACTCTACCACTGATTCTCCTGTCTTGAGCATATGCCGATCCGATCAGCAGCATCCCCAACATAAAGAAACATAGTAATTTTTGTTTCATGTGTTTTTGAATTTGGTTAAAAAAAATAGTATATAGCTGTAAAATTTGTTGGAATCACCCCATGTTTTCACCATTGGGATTGGATATGAGTAAAAATCAAAAATCGGTGAATTATTCTCCTGGTTTAATGACAAGCTGGTACTGCCTACTTTCTATGGTCATTTTCCGAAACATCACGTTAACTCTACTGAAATAGGTAGCCACAATGTCAAACTGATGAAAATTTTAAAGATAATTAATAGCCAAACACCGATGTGTGCGTCGATTAGGCAGATGCCAACTAAAAGTGTTGTGACGTGTAAAAATTACCCAATAGTTTGTGTCTACGTGTATTGTCTTCTATGTGTGTACTTTTATCGCTGCGCCAAAAATACAACTAAATATCTCATCGACAAAAATTTCAAAAAAAAAAGTTAAAAAATGTTAATTCCCACAAAAAAAATACAAATTCTCATAGAATACTGATATCCAAAAAGATTTTTAGTATTTTCGTTACTGTAATTTAAACGAAACCATGCGCGCAAAAACCATTTTCATCATCGTTGTAACCGTTTTGGTCACGGTCATTCTCATGAAAAACATGGATGAGGTGAATTTTTGGATATTCGGCACCCGTACCGTGCCCAAATTAGCTGTGCTGGGCACGATGTTTTTCATTGGTGTTATTGTCGGTTTTCTACTGGGACGCCCTAGAAGAAGAAGCAGCAGTGAGGAGCAGCTTATGGACGACCCGAGCTTCGAAATCAACAAACCATTGGACCCAACCGATGAAGATTATATCAGATAGGGCAGGCGGAAGTACAGACGGTGCAGCCCCTCCGTGTGCCGGTACCCTACTTCGGCTTGATACAGTTGCGCAATCGCCTTGACCACAGCCAACCCGAGCCCTGTGGATGAGGGTTGGTCGCCCGACCGGTAAAAACGGGTAAACATTTTTTCGGAATCCAGTGCCTCCTGCCTACCGGTATTCGCAATTTCAAATTCGTCTTTTCGAATTGTAACGGTAATCCGACCGCCGTGATAATTGTGAACAATCGCATTCTTTAACAGATTCGAAATCAAAATATCTGCCAGGTCTCCGTTGAAAATCCCTTGAAACTTGGCATGTTCCATCCAGCCCAACTGAATGTTTCGGTAATGGAGAAGCTCTTCAAAATCATCTGCCTGCCTCCGCAATCGCTCATTGAAATCAACCCGCTCCTCTTTGGAGAATTGCCTATTTTCAATTTTTGAAAGCAACAGCAACGATTTATTGAGTCGCGTCATCCGCTCCAGGTATTGGATCGCATTGGCGAGCAACTGCGCCTGTCCTTCCTTTCCCTGGCTTTGTTCCAACAGCAACTCCAGTTTGTTGATGGCGATAGCCAATGGGGTCTGCAATTCGTGTGAGGCATTTTCAATAAATTGCTTCTGTTGTTGGAATACGGCAATATTGGCTTTGAGCAGTTCCGCCACCGTATGGTTCATATCCTGAAATTCCGTTACCTTGGTTTGCGGCGGGTTAAACGTCTTGTCCTCTCCCAGCCTAAAACTTCTCAGCTCATGCTGCAATTGATGGAATGGCCGCCATATTTTACGCAGCACCCAGTTATTGATGATGAACGCACTCGCGATAACGGACACATACAGCCACAGCAATGCATGTAACAAATCGGCAACCAGGTCTTCACCCTCTACCATGGAAGTGATGATCTTTAATTCGTAATATTGCGCTTTCGAGGTAGAAAAGTACGTGGTAAGCATGCGCATAACTTCGTAATCTTCTTCATATTCCATGTACATGGATGTATCTTTAAACTCCTCGGTAGCCTGTAATGCAAAGTGTCGGTCAACGGGACGTATTGCATAATTACTCTCATCAAAACGGCTTTTAGTGAGGAGTACTGAATCACGGCTAGCCTTTTTTATGATAAGCATCTTGTAATTTTCAAGGCCGTCGTCAATGCTATCATATACCTCCTCCATCATGCTGAAATAAAAGACCACCGCCCATATGCTCAGGATAAAGACCAACGAGGTCGATAAATATAACAGCGTATGATTGAGCAGCTTCATCTATACGGTCAATTTATAACCTACCCCGTAGATGGCTTGGATTTCAAGGTTCGCGCCATGGTCCTTCAATTTTTTCCGCAGATTTTTGATTTGGGAATAAATAAAGTCGAAGTTGTCGGCATTGTCCATGTGGTCGCCCCAAACATGTTCCGCCAACGCTGATTTATAGATTAACCTGTTCTTATTGACCACAAAAAATGCCAGGATATCAAACTCCTTTCGGTTCAGATGAACAGTCTCCCCGTCTACATGAAGCGCACGTCCGTTGAAATCCAGTTCCATGTTATTCAATTTGACAACGTTGCCACCGTCTAACGCTTTCCGTCGTAGCACGGCTTTGATACGCGCATTCAGTTCGGCCAGATGAAACGGCTTGGTTAGGTAATCATCGGCACCAAGATCCAACCCCTCCAGCTTATCATCCAGTGAATCTTTGGCCGAAATAATAATCACATTGTCGCGCTTTTGCCTCGACTTTAGCGATCGGAGTAGATTTAAGCCATTACCATCGGGAAGGCCTACATCCAGCAAAATACAATCGTAATCATACAGCGCAATTTTTTCCATGGCCGACTGAAAATCGATCGCTGCTTCAACGATGTACTGCTCTTTCTGCAAAAACTGGGTGACGTTATCCCGCAGACCCTGTTCATCTTCGATAATAAGTAGCTTCATACCTCAAAGATACCGCGAAAATCTGTAAAAAGGCTGGACGACTCCGTTTCGGATAACAAAAAAACCCAACAGGCATGCGATACCTGTTGGGTTATAATGCGTGAAAAATTTTCAGTTAATCTTTTTTCTTCAGATCTTCTTTTACCTCTTTGGCGGTTTCGTCGACCTTGTTACCTACTTTCTTCGCAGCGTTTTTCACGTCGGTAGCGGCTGCTTTTGAAGCGTCCTTCACCTCTTCCTTAGCGGCTTTTACGCCTGCTTTAACCCCTTCTTTTGCCTCCTGAAATTTGGATTTGGATTCTTCGCCCAAATCCTCAGCCTTTTCACCGATCGTATCGCCCACTTCCTCCAATGTGTCCAATGTCGCATCCACCTGCTCGCCTACAGTAGGATCGTGATCGTGTCCGTCGTGGCTGTGGTCATGTTCCGCTTGGTCGGAATTCTGTACGTCGTTTCCAGATGTACCATTATTGCAAGCCGCGAAAAACAGTGCTCCGGCAAATAAGGCTGTAAATGCTATTTTCTTCATTTCTATTTATTTTTTTGACTACTATAGAAACAATTGTCATACCAAACTGTTTGGCAGCTGCCGGAAATTGGCTATCGCCTATCAGCTGTCGGCTAGAGAAATTGAAGTCGTTATTGATAAATAGTACCTTTGGCAGCTTCTAAGGTGTTTTTCAACAGGCCGACAATGGTCATCAGGCCGACACCACCGGGCACCGGCGTTATCCAGGAGGATTTCGGTGCAACCTGATCAAAATCGACATCGCCATAGAGTTTATACCCCGATTTGGTTACGTGGCTCACTTCCCGGTTAATTCCCACATCGATCACAATGGCCCCCTCCTTTACCATATCGGCCGTAATAAAATGTTTCTTTCCAATGGCTGCAACAACGATATCGGCCCGAAGCACCTCTTCCTTGATATTTTGGGTACGACTGTGGGTAAGCGTTACGGTGCAATTTCCGGGATTGCTGTTCCGTGCCAGCAAAATGCTCATTGGGCTACCGACAATGTTGCTCCGGCCTACCACAACCGCATGCATCCCGGAGGTGTCAATGCCATAGTGCGCAAGCATCAACAAGATGCCATAGGGCGTAGCTGGAATAAAACAAGGCAAATTGCGCTGCATGCGGCCGAGGTTCACTGGGTGAAAACCGTCGACGTCTTTCCGATGGTCTATCGCTTCGGTGACCCGCTCCGGATCGATATGTTTTGGTAGCGGAAGCTGTACAATCAATCCATCTACTCCGCTGTCTGCATTGAGCTCCTTGACTTTAGCAATGAGTTCATCTTCCGAAATACTGGTATCAAAATGAATATTGGTCGACTCAAACCCAACCAGTTCACAGTTACGCATTTTACTGGCTACATAGGTCTCACTTGCCCCATCGTTACCCACCAAAATGGCCACTAAGTGCGGCTTTCGGCCGGTTTCTGAAAAAAAAGCTGCTGCTTCCTGCTTAATGTCTTCCTTAATTTTCGCTGATACGAGCTTTCCGTCTAATACGTTCATTTTTAATCAATTAATCCAACTTCAACACGGCCATAAATGCCGATTGCGGAATTTCCACGTTGCCCACCTGGCGCATCCGCCGTTTTCCTTTCTTCTGCTTTTCGAGCAACTTACGCTTACGGGAAATGTCACCCCCATAACACTTAGCGGTCACGTCCTTGCGCAAGGCGCGGATATTTTCCCGGGCGATGATTTTTGCGCCGATGGAAGCTTGTATCGCGATTTCAAATTGTTGTCGCGGTAAAAGCTCCTTTAATTTCTCACATATTTTCTTTCCAAAATCGTACGAGTTGCTTCGGTGGATAAGCGAGGAAAGCGCATCGACAGGTTCGCCATTCAAACGGATATCCAGCTTCACGAGGTCCGACTGGCGATAGCCGATTTGGTGGTAATCAAACGATGCATATCCTTTGGATATCGTTTTTAGCTTATCATAAAAATCGAATACAATTTCACCCATTGGCATTTCAAATACCAACTCCACCCGGTCTGCCGTGAGGTACGACTGATTGATGATGATTCCACGTTTTTGGATACAGAGTGACATTACTGGCCCTACAAATTCCGATTTGGTAATGATGCTGGCTTTGATATACGGTTCCTCAACGTAATCCAACTTGCTGGGATCGGGCAGATCAGAGGGGTTATGCACCAGGATTTCCTGCAGGTCTTTCGTGAGGTACGCTTTGTACGATACATTGGGTACCGTTGTAATCACTGTCATGTCAAACTCCCGTTCCAAGCGCTCCTGAATGATCTCCATGTGCAACATTCCCAAAAAGCCACAACGGAAGCCGAACCCAAGCGCCGCAGAAGACTCCGGTTCAAACACCAAGGATGCGTCGTTGAGCTGCAGGCGGTGCATGCTTTCGCGAAGTTCTTCATAGTCTTCGGTATCTACCGGATAGATTCCGGCAAACACCATCGGCTTCACCTCTTCAAACCCTTTGATTGCCTGCTTGCTCGGACGGGCCACGTGAGTAATGGTATCCCCGACCTTTACTTCCCTTGCCTCTTTGATACCGGAGATGATGTAACCCACGTCGCCCGTACGGATGACCTCCTTAGGCACCTGATTGAGACGCAATGTCCCGATCTCATCGGCGCTGTATTCCCTGCCGGTGGCCATGAATTTCACCTTATCCCCTTTTCGTATTTCGCCATTTTCGACTTTGAAATACGCCATAATCCCCCTAAAGGAATTAAATACGGAATCGAAAATCAGTGCTTGGAGAGGCGCTTCGGGATCCCCCACAGGTGCTGGAACTCGGTCAACGATCGCATTCAGGATGTCTACCACCCCAAGACCTGTTTTTCCGGATGCTGGGATGATCTCTTCGCGCTTCCCACCGATTAACTCGACAATCTGATCTTTTACCTCCTCGGGCATTGCGCCGGGCAGGTCCATCTTGTTGAGTACCGGAATAATTTCCAGATCGTGTTCAAGTGCCAGGTACAGGTTGGAAATGGTCTGTGCCTGTATCCCCTGCGAAGCATCCACAATGAGCAGCGCTCCCTCACAGGCAGCAATGGACCGGGATACTTCATACGAAAAATCCACGTGTCCGGGTGTATCAATGAGATTTAACACATACTCCTGACCGTCCTTCACGTAATTCATCTGAATCGCGTGGCTTTTAATGGTAATGCCGCGCTCCCGTTCGAGGTCCATGTTGTCCAAAAGCTGGGCTTGGGCTTCCCGGTGGGTAATGGTATTTGTAAACTCCAACAGCCTGTCTGCCAGCGTACTCTTACCGTGATCTATGTGCGCAATGATACAAAAATTGCGAATGTGGTTCATATAACTCGACTTCAAACGGCAAAGATAGTTTTTTGGGAGGATATTTAAGGAGGGGTTTGTATCTTTGAAGTGAAATTAATCAGGTAAATGTTATGCGACTGTCCATCCTTTTGACCCGTAAATACCGATTACTAAGTCTTGCCGCCATCGTGGACGTGTTTGAAACGGCCAACCGTTTTCTGGCTGAAGAAGGAAAATCAGAAGGATTTGAGATCAGCTTCACAGGCGCGCCCGATCATCAAGCAGTTCCCGACAACTTCCAACATATTGCTTACCTACCGATTACCAACGGTACGTCTTACGATCTGATTTTCATACCGGCCTTCGGACCGGTAGATATGGCGCAAACCCTCGAAGACAACCGGTGCTTTATCCCGTGGCTTCACGAACAATACGCACAGGGAGCTATATTGGCCAGCAATTGCACGGGCGCATTTTTATTGGCAGCATCGGGGTTGCTGGATGACCGCCGCGCAACCACGCATGTGGATGCTGCCGAGAAGCTGGCGACGTATTTCCCCAAGATTAAACTGGAACAGGATGCGGTGGTGACCCACGATGCGAATATCTATACCAGCGGCGGGGCCACCAGCGGATTCCACGTGATGCTGGCGCTCATTCAAAAGTGTTGTGGCCGGGAAATGGCCATTCGCATCGCTAAGAGTTTTGCGATTGATATGGATCGTGAAAATCAGGCTTACTTTGGCCACTTCTCACCCGTGGAAGCACACGACGATGAATTGGTGATGCGCGTGCAACACAAAATCAAAAATCAGTTTCCGGAGATAAAAAGCATCGAAGAGGCCATTGCCGACATTCCAGCCAGCAGACGTAATTTCGTGCGGCGGTTTAAACAGGCAACTGGACTCACGCCGATACGGTACCTCCAAAAGACCAAAATAGAGGCCGCAAAGCGATTGCTCGAAAATACGGAAAAAGGCCTGCTTGAAATTATGCTCTGCGCGGGATACAGCGACATGAAAAACTTCAGGCAATTATTTAAGGACAATACCGGCATGACTCCGAAGGCATACCGGGATAAATTTGCGATGCGATTTGAGCCAATTATCTAGGTGAATTGAACACAGATGATACAGATGGTACGGATATCTATTTTTGTTGCTTGCCTATGCTGGACGTTTTGCTGCTGGGCTCAGCCAACACCCGGCAAAGAAAAAATAGTCATCAGCTTTCCGGGTGAGTACCGATGGAAAAGCGCCAAGATCCCCAAAGACACAAAGGGCATCCGGGGCACTGCCTATACAGTGAGAGGCCGTGAGGCAGAAGAAGCCCCGGTGAAAACCGTTACCGTAACGACCATCGATCGGCGCTATTATCCCATGAAAGCCCTGGGCACACCGGAAGAAAAATGGGAGTTTGAGAAAGCCGGCTGCCCGGAAGCGTCGCTTGATATTGTCGACAAAAAAACGGTGGATGGCCGCATGTCCATTCTCTACCTTATCAAGGCCACCAAATCTTCCGATGGTGCTTGCGGTTCAACCGCATTGCTGACGTTTGTGGCCGAAGGACCTACTGCTTTGCATACCGTTGAACTGGCGATACCACAGGATCATTTAACACCAGAATTGCAGCAGCAATGGTGCGAAGCCCTGCTACAGAGTCAAATAGAATAGCGCCATTACGGCTCATTCATTACTGATCACTCAGCAAAACCCGCTCACCACGTGCCGCAGACTCCCTCGCCGCCTGCAAGATTTCGACAACAATCAGGTTGTTTGACAACGAAGACAAATCATTGGTTCCATCGGTATCTCCGTTTAATAGTGCTTTCAAGTACGAGAGTTGGTCGTTGAAGTACGTGGTTGTCAGCGACACCGGTTCCTGTTTACGCGGGCTTGAATAACGCAGCAACGTACCGGGATCCACCGCATGAAGCGACGTGCTCTCGCCATACACCTGCAGATCTTTGATGCTGTATGGCCAGTCCCACGATGCTTGGATAACGCCCGTGGTCCCACTTTTATATTCCAAGATCAGGGTTGCATCATCGTCCACCAACGGATAAATATCCGGTTTCTGTTGCCGTGTGACCGCAGTGACAGCGATCGGCCGCTCACCGTTCATCAGCCAGGTCATCAAATTGGCCCCGTAACAGCCGAAATCGATCAGTGCTCCGCCGCCATTTTTTTCCGGATCGGTAAGCCAGCTCAGGAAATCTTCACTACACCCAATTTCTCTGGGTCCCTGATGGCCGTCCTTGACCATTATTTTCTTCAGCGGACCGACGTTTCCCGCTTCCACCAATTGTTTCAACGTTTGATTGCTGTCATACCACGTGGTTTCGTAATTGGTGAAAACGGGCGTGTGGTAGGCGGCAGCCAGCTCGGCAATCCGCCTCGCCTGTTCGTTGTTGACAGCCAACGGCTTTTCCACCATTAATGGCACGTTCAGCGGCAAGCATACCTCTGCAACGCGAACATGCTCAGAAATGGCATTATAGGCCAACACCACATCTGGATGAACCACTTGCAACATATCATCAACAGTTTTAAAAAACAGCGAATCGGGCAATTCGTAATTTTTGCGGTAGCGATCCGCCAATTGAGCATCGGCCTCAGCTATTCCGAGAATCTCTACCGCTTGCTGCTGATAGGCATGAAGCAACGTATGTACATGGTCATGACTCAATCCGGCAACGGCTACCCTGAGTCGTTCCTGCGCCAAGACACTGCTAACAAATAGCCCAACGGCAACCAAAAACAATATGAGAAAACGGAGGGTTGGCATTATCATTGTATTCATAGAAACATATTAAACGCCAAGTATAGGAAAAAATTAACAGATATTTCCTATGTTTACGGCAGCAAAGTTATCGAATATGAAAACCGTAAGTAATTGTGTATTAATGTCATGCATTGGCATGCTGGCGATCTCTTATCAAGGTTGCAAACCAAAACAAGTAGTCCTCCAGCCTTCGGCGGAGGTGGTCGAGCGAGAGGTCCCCGAAGAGCGGGTTGTCGCTGAGCCCGAAAAAAAGGAACCAACCCCTGCGCCTACACAATCGACACCTGCTCCGGTGTCGGCGCCAAATTACAACTTTAACAACATCCAATTTGAATTTGATTCATCGGTATTGAAAACGAATTCGTATGCCATTCTTGACCAAATAGCCCGGGAAATGCAAAAAGACTCCAATGCCAAATTCATCATCGACGGCCATGCTTCTGTCGAAGGTACGGCTGCATACAACATGGAACTGTCTATTGACAGGGCTAACGCTGTTAAACTCTATTTGGTCAATTCCGGCATCGGCGGAAATAACCTGACCGTAAAAGGATATGGTGCCACCAAACCCATTGCTTCCAATGACACGGAGTCTGGCAGAGCACAAAACCGACGGGTAGAAATCAGGCATGTAGACTAACGGCGGCAATGGCTGATTTTAAATACAACCTGCGGGGAGTATCCGCTGCCAAGGAAGACGTACACAATGCGATAAAAAACCTAGACAAAGGGTTGTTCCCCCAAGCATTCTGTAAAATCATACCCGACATACTAACGGGTGATGAGGCGTGGTGCAACATCATGCATGCCGATGGGGCGGGCACGAAATCCTCCCTCGCGTATGTGTATTGGCGGGAAACCGGCGACCTTTCGGTATGGAGAGGCATTGCACAGGATGCCATTGTTATGAACCTCGATGATCTGCTTTGCGTAGGGGCAACAGACAACATCCTCCTGTCATCCACCATCGGACGTAATAAAAACTTGATCCCCGGCGAGGTTATTGCGGAGATCATCAAGGGTACAGAAGAAATTTTGGCGGAACTCCGCGACTTAGGTATCGGCATCTACTCCACCGGGGGCGAAACAGCCGATGTTGGCGATCTCGTTCGTACCGTGATCGTGGATAGCACGGTTACCTGCCGCATGAAACGCGACGAAGTGATTTCCAATCACCGCATACAGTCGGGCGATGTGGTCGTCGGGCTGGCGTCCTTCGGACGGGCAACTTACGAACGTGAGTATAACGGTGGTATGGGATCCAACGGCCTAACTTCAGCCAGGCACGACGTATTTCATAAGTCGGTCGCCGAAAAGTTTCCGGAAAGCTACGATCCTTCGGTACCTGATGAATTGGTGTTTGCGGGTACAAAGGGACTGACGGATGACATCGAAATCCCCGGATATGATACGGTTACCGCAGGTAAACTGGTTCTGTCACCTACCCGTACCTATGCGCCTGTCATCAAGCAGGTACTCGATCGGTACCGCACCGATATCCATGGCCTGGTACATTGCAGCGGTGGTGCACAGACGAAAGTCCTCCACTTCATCGACGCACTTCACGTGGTCAAGGATAATTTGTTTGACATCCCCCCCCTGTTCCGGCTGATTCAGGAAGAATCCGGCACCGACTGGCAGGAAATGTATAAAGTATTCAATATGGGCCATCGCATGGAACTGTATGTACCGGCTTCGATTGCGGACGATATTATCCGTATCTCCGAACAATACGGCATCGCTGCCCAGGTCATTGGCCGCGTGGAGCCTGCTGCCGTAAAGCAGGTAACCGTCAAGTCTCCTTTTGGCGAGTATATCTATTATTGACGTTTACAGCTTGTCGAAACAATGGCCCCTGTTGCAATGAAGACGATCGGTTGGAAGGAAACGGTAGATTTACCGGATCTGGGTCTGTACGGTGTTTCCGCAAAAGTAGACACGGGTGCACGCACTTCGGTACTGCATTGCAGCTATATCCAGCTGGTGAAAAAAGGGCGGAAACAGTACGTTGAATTCTGCCCGTTGGATGATCGGACGGGATCGCAGCCCGCCCACTATACGCTGCCATTCCATAGCGAACGCAAAATCCGGAACTCATTCGGACAGGAGGAAAACCGCTACGTGATTAACACCAACATCCGGTTGTTTAATGAAATACATGCCGTCGAGCTATCCCTACGTGATCGTTCGGGCATGGAATTTCCGATGTTACTGGGGCGCTCATTTATCCGCAAAAAATTCCTCGTAGATGTTTCGCGGGCAAACCTTTCAAAAAAATAAGTGTTTCTATCCATCAAGGGCTTATTTTCGAACACGTGAAGATTGCAGTTTTATCCACTATTAAAAACCTTTATTCGACACGCAGGTTGGTAGAGGCTGCGCGGATGCGCGGGCATGAATGTGTCGTCATTGATCACAGTCAGTGTTATGTCGGCATCAAGCAGGGAAAACCGAGCATGCATTACAAAGGAGAGGATCTGTCAGATATCGATGCGGTCATTCCTCGGATCGGTGCGTCTGTTACCTTTTACGGATCGGCTATCGTCCGCCAGTTTGAAGTAATGGGTGTGATATCCGCCAATCCCAGTCAATCCATCACGCGGTCCCGGGATAAACTGCGTTGCATGCAGATTCTTTCTGGGGCAGGTATTGGTATGCCCATTACTGGATTTGCCCGCCGGACGCGCGATGTGGACGACCTGATTAAGATGGTGGGTGGTCCGCCGCTGGTCATCAAACTGCTCGAAGGTACACAGGGCATTGGCGTAGTGCTTGCGGAAACAAAGAAAGCGGCATCGTCGGTTATCGAAGCCTTCTACGGTTTGGGCAACAACATCCTTATCCAGGAGTACATCAAAGAATCACGCGGTACGGATATCCGCGCATTTGTGGTGGATGGACGGGTGGTCGGTGCGATGAAACGTACCGCCAAAGAGGGCGAATTCCGTTCCAATTTGCACCGCGGCGGCAGTGCAGAAGTGATCAAACTCAATAAGGCTGAACGCGAAACTGCGATACGTGCCGCCAAGGAACTGGGGCTGACGGTATGTGGCGTGGATATGCTGCCGTCTGACCGGGGGCCGCTCGTGCTGGAAGTGAATTCTTCTCCCGGACTGGAGGGGATTGAAAAAGCCACGCAGAAAGACATCGCCAGTGAAGTCATTGCCTTCCTTGAAAAACAATATATTTTAAAGCAACAGAACCGGAAAGACCGCAAAGCGAGGGCTGGGCAGAAGTTGTGATTCAGCAAATAAACAGTATATTTACCGACCTAAACAGATCATAACCATGATAGATACCCTGCTTGCTGCAATCCATTGGAATGTTCGCCCAGAGATATTCAGCATCGGAAGTTTTGAAGTCCGGTATTATACATTGTGTTTTCTGCTGGCCTTCATCACCAGTTATGCGTTGATGCTCCATATTTTTAAGCGTGAAAACAAACCCCAGGAATTGTTAGATCAATTAAGTATTTATATTTTTCTGGGCACACTGCTGGGTGCACGCCTGGGTCATTGCCTGTTTTACGAATTTGACTATTACAAAGACCATCCCTTGGAGATGTTGCTCCCGTATACCTATGTGAATGGCGAGTTTAAGCTTACGGGGTTTCATGGATTGGCCAGCCACGGCGGCGCCCTCGGCATATTGGTAGGCATCTTCCTGTTTTGCCGAAAGACAAAAACAGATTTCCTCTGGATTACAGACAGGCTGGTCATTGTCATTCCACTGGCAGGCGCTTTCGTACGTTTGGGAAACTTTTTCAACTCCGAAATCGTCGGTTTGCCCTCAAATCTTCCCTGGGCCGTAGTTTTTGAACAGAACGACCAGATTCCCCGACACCCGGCACAATTGTATGAAGCACTGAGTTATGTATTGATTTTCATTTTGCTGTGGAACATCTATCACCGCAAAACGAGGCTGAAACCCGGGTTTATCTTTGGCGTTTTCTTGATCTTGCTGTTCGGTGCACGATTCGGTCTGGAATTCGTCAAAGAAAATCAGGAAGCATTTGAGGAAGGGATGAAGTTCAACATGGGACAATTGCTGAGCATACCTTTTGTCGCACTGGGAACCTATCTCCTCTTCCGACCGTACCCAACGGCAAAACGGAAGTAGTTTTACAAAGCGGAAACAAAGCCGTAGTTTTGTGGTCTTCATGACGTCCACGCAAAAACACGGTTTACTGACGCTGGTTATTCTTGGGTTGCTGTCGGCCATTGGTCCTTTTTCCATCGACATGTACCTTCCTGCCTTTGAGTCGATTGCCAAAAGTCTTCAGACGACTGTTTCGCATATCCAGTTATCACTCACATCCTTCTTCATTGGCATCGCGTCAGGCCAGATTATTTATGGTCCGCTGCTGGATCGATTCGGCCGAAAAACACCACTCGTTATCGGGCTGGTGATTTACATCGTGGCGTCACTAAGCTGTGCATTGACCAATTCTGCCGATCACCTTGTTGCCTATCGCTTTATTCAAGCATTGGGTAGCTGCGGTGGTATGGTCGCATCGAGGGCCATGGTCAGGGACCTTTACGGTCCGACGGAAAGTGCGAAAATCTTTTCGCTGCTGATGCTGGTTATTGGTATATCCCCGATTGTCGCGCCAACGGTAGGCAGCTTCGTTATTAGCCATTGGAATTGGCACGGTATCTTTCTGGTATTAGCCGCCATTACGACTTGCATATTGCTGGCGGTCGTATTTTTCCTTCCTGAAAGCAAAGGGGCCAACTCAAGCATATCCCTCATGCCGCGCCCCATTGTACAATCCTATTGGCAGGTATTCAGAACGCGGCAGTTTTTTACCTATTCATTTGCTGGTGGGTTGGCATCTTCCGGATTGTATGCCTACCTGGCCGGATCGCCCTATATCATGATTACGCTATATGGCCTCAATGAAAAACAATACGGACTGGTGTTTGCTCTGATCGCATCGGCGCTGATTACCGCAAGTCAATTGAACCGGTATCTACTCCGCTTCCATAGCAGTGAAGCGGTTGCCAAAATCGCGTTGATGGTCCAATCCTCCGTTGGGTTGGTATTGGCCATCTGTTGCATAACGGGGATGATGAATCTCTTGGCGATGATCGTTCTGATTTTTCTTTTTCTGGGTTCACAGGGGTTTGTGTTTCCCAATACCTCCGCCCTGGCACTGGCCCCTTTCAGTAAATTAGCAGGCAGCGCCTCGGCATTGCTGGGTGGTTTGCAAATGGCTTTCGGTGCGCTTTCATCCGGCTTGGTCAGCTATTTCCACAATGGCACCACGATTCCCATGGCCACGGTGATGGCTGGTTGCGCGAGCTTGAGCCTATTTATTTTGTTAATAGGCTGTCCACGGCCAGCCGGTAACCATCCAGGCCAAATCCGCAGATAACCCCCTTACAATTTTTGGCGAGGTACGAATGATGCCGAAAAGACTCACGGGCATACACATTTGAGATGTGCACCTCTACCACCGGTGTTGTAACCGAAGCAATGGCATCGGCTATAGCCAGTGACGTGTGGGTATAGGCGCCGGCGTTGAGCACGATTCCATCCACCGAAAAGCCCACTTCATGTATTTTATCAATGATGGCTCCTTCGTGATTACTTTGGAAATAGGTCAAAGTCGCATTCTTGTAGGACTGACGGAGCGTTTCAAAATAAGACTGGAAATCACGGTCTCCATAGATACCCTTTTCCCGTACTCCCAACAAATTCAGGTTAGGACCATTGATGATGACGATATTACTCATAAGTTCGCAATATCCTAAAAAAAATGGATATCCTAAAAATCGTAATAAAAATTACGAAACGAGGCCCGTAGTCCCAACGTCAGCATGCCGGTCTGATGGTGCACGCCCTGCTCCGGGATACCGTGTTTCCGATATAGGGCACCCGCTTCAATCCGGAGATTGTATTTGGGATTGAACAGGTATGACACTTTACCATCGGCATACAGCAGATTGTTTTCAATCCCCTGCCCAATGTAATTCCCATACACACGCTGATGGGTACCGTAGGGTTGGAAAATGTCCCCGCCGAAGTTCATATTCGGATCCGGGTCAGTGCCAAACTGTCCCCAAGTGCCCTGGAACGAGAAATCAAACCGCCGATATGAGTAATTCAGTATACCGACCAACTCCCGGAAGTTGGCTCCCCAGGGATGAGCCAGCGACTGTCCGTAATTACTATAGTTGCTTACCGGATCAAAATGGGCGTATGTATACGGACGGGCTGTATTGTACTCGGCAAGGAAATTGAGGTCTTTGATACCGAACGCATCAAAGCCACGAAAACCCAATTGTGCCGCCCATTTATTGTTGACGTATCCATTTCCTGCAAAAAACTCCTTAGCCGTAAATTCACCCAGCAGGAACTGCCCATATACCGTCAGGTTTCTCAACGCTTTGTATTTTGTGTTTAACCCTAAGTGCATTTTGTCGGGAGATGATGTATTCGTAAGCTCCACCGGCCGCAAGAAGATAATGGGGTTAAGATAATTAAAGTCAAACCCTCTTCGGCCCGCCGCATTTCGGCTGCCCCACACGATCGACTGGAAAAGACCCACTGAAAACCGGCTGTTCACATTCCAGTCCAAGTACTGAAATGCACCCCACTTCCAATTATCACCGGCACGTTGGAGCGAATCGAGTGAGCGGGGATGCATGGGATCCAGCATATAGGTCCACATACTCAGGTATTGCACATTGCCCAGCGTACCGGTAAACTTTAACGCCGTATAATTGGATGAAACATCCGAAAGCAGCACCGACCGGTAACCGTCACCAATGAAGTTCTTGTCGTAGGCCAGCGTTACGTTCAGGTACTTATTAACCGTATAGGATAACACCGCAGACCCATACATCCAATCTTTCTTTCTGGGATTATCCGCGAGCGATTTCCCGTATCCCTGTCCCGGCGTAACCGCATGGGTGAAAATATAATCGTCCAGGTACTTCGGAAAAACGCCTTGGTTTTCAAAAAAATTCACATACAACGAAAATTTATCTTCGACGGTCACCCCCGCCTGTGCCCCCCTGGTATTCAACCAAGTGGTACGCCCACCGCCGGCAAAATCACGTCCGATCTGAAAGTCAGGAAGAAAATCTGCATAAAACGTATATTCTTCCTCCTGAATATCAATAAGATGCTCGTTAAACAGTTTGCGGCCACCCCACGAATACCGCTGCATTACCTCTAGTTGCATGAGTGAGTCGTATTTCGGTTGGAGGTCGTTGTCAATGATCATCGGCTTTACCGACGTATGGAGTTTGGTATCCGTATTGTATAATACGTTATTCAATTTCTGGTAAAAGTGATAGGAATAGGGCTGATAGGCCGATTGAGCCTGCCCGCTATACGCATAACAGCAAAGCACCGTTAATATCCCCACCCGCAAAGAATTGCAGTGTAAACGTCTTATCATCGTATAAAAAATCAGTCAGCAAAGATAACATTGCTTACCAAGAATTGAGCCATTAATGGCACTTGAAACAAGAATTACCGATTAAAAGGCATAAAAAACATAAAAAATGAGTGTATATTGCATCCGAATAGATAAATAGCATATTAAACAGGGAATACGCATGAAACGAAGAACATTTATTCAGCAGACGGCTGCATTGGGTACGGGAATGCTGGCCAGCAAACTTTCGCTTGCTTTCTTCAGACCGGATTATCCGGTGGTTCGGGTTCCAGCAGATCAGCGGCATTTTTCCAGTGTAGCCATAGAACATGCCATTGAGACATTTCAGCAACATACAAAAGACAAGGAATTGGGGTGGCTATTCGGCAATTGCTTTCCCAACACATTAGATACAACGGTATTTCCGGAAGAGCAGGATGGGAAGCCTTCCACCTATGTAATCACCGGCGATATCGATGCCATGTGGCTTCGCGACAGTTGTGCGCAGGTGTGGCCCTATTTGCCTTTTATGAAGGAAGACAGCGGCCTGCAACGACTTATCGCAGGATTGGTCCGGAAACAAAGTCAATGCATTAATATTGATCCCTATGCCAATGCTTTCTACAACGACCCTACCCGCGTGGGCGAATGGGGCAGTGACCATACCGACATGAAGCCAGGCATCCACGAACGTAAGTGGGAGATCGATTCGCTCTGTTATACCATCCGGCTGGCTCATGGATATTGGAGCGCTACTCACGATAAATCACCTTTTGATGCCGAATGGGTTACCGCCCAACGCAATATCCTGAAAACGTTCCGGGAACAGCAACGTAAAGAAGGGTTGGGCCCCTATCGTTTCGAACGTACAACATCTCGCGGCTCGGATACGCTTCAGGTGGATGGGTACGGATATCCCGTTAATCCGGTCGGTTTGATTTGCTCGGGCTTCAGGCCGAGTGACGATGCTACCCTGCTATCGTTTTTGATTCCTTCCAACTTATTTGCGGTAGTCAGTTTACGGCATTCGGCGGCCTTACTCACACAGGTAACGAATGAACAGGCATTAGCGGATGAAATGCTTACATTGGCGGATGAAGTGGAAACAGCCATCAGGAATTACGGTATCATAGACCATCCGGTGCATGGCCGTATCTACGCATATGAGGTGGATGGCTTCGGGAGCTTTATCACGATGGACGATGCCAACATTCCCAGTCTTTTATCCTTACCCTACCTGGATGCGGTAGATGCCAGCGACCCATTATACCAACGTACCCGCGCCTTCATCCTATCGGAAAACAATCCCTTTTTCTTCAAAGGTACTGCTGCGGAAGGCATTGGTGGACCCCATATCGGCCGCGATATGATTTGGCCTATGGCTATCACGATGCGCGGGTTGACGTCTACCGATGAAAAAGAAATACGGACCTGCATCGAATCGCTGAAAAGTACCCACGGTGATACCGGATTCATGCATGAGTCTTTCCACAAGGACAACCCAAAAAAGTTCACACGCAAATGGTTTGCTTGGGCAAACACGTTATTCGGCGAATTTTTATGGAAAACCTACAAAGAAAAGCCGGGTTTGCTGAGATAGAGATCAGCTGTCAGACATCAGACAGGAGGCCGAAAGCTATTATCTAATATTTAACATGGGACCGATAGGTATATTTGATTCTGGTTATGGCGGCCTTACCGTATTCCGCGAAATCGTAGCAAAACTACCCACGTATGATTACGTATACCTAGGCGACAACGCCCGGGTACCCTATGGCACGCGATCGTTCGAAACGGTTTATACGTATACAAAGGAATGTGTTGAAAAGCTGTTTGCAATGAACTGCCACCTCGTGATATTGGCCTGCAATACGGCCTCGGCCAAAGCGCTGCGGACCATCCAACAACAAGACTTGCCACTTCATACCGATCTTCGCAGAGTATTGGGCGTTATCCGCCCTACAACTGAGGTAATCGGCGACTACACACGCACACGGCATGTCGGTATTCTAGCAACTCCGGGCACGGTGAGGTCTGCTTCTTATCCGATTGAAATCCAAAAATTTTTTCCAGACATCCGGGTATTTCAACAGGCGTGCCCCTTATGGGTACCCTTAGTTGAAAACAACGAACTGGATTCAGAAGGAGCGGCCTACTTTGTGGAACAAGATATCAAGCGACTGCTTCACCAATCGCCGGATATCGATACCGTAATCCTCGCATGCACTCATTACCCCTTACTCCTGCCATTGATTAGGCGTTTTATGCCTCCTCACATCCAGGTACTGGCACAGGGGAAATTGGTGGCTGATAGTTTGGCGAATTACCTCATTCGCCACCGCGAAGTGGAAACGCTTAGCACGAAAGGCGGGCATATCGAATTTTTCACCACAGACGATAATGCGATTGATTTTGAAGAAAAAACAGCGAGATTTTATGGTCAGCCCGTTAAGGCCCGTCAGCTGTTGATTTAGCTTATTTCTTATCCGTCACGATCGTCACCTCCACCCGGCGGTTTTGTTGTCTCCCCTCTTTGGTATTATTTGCCGCGATCGGTTTGGTTTGTCCATATCCATGCGTTGTAACGCGTTTTTCCGCAAGGCCTCTGCCTACCGCGTACTTTTTCACGGACTCAGCCCGCTTCTCAGAAAGCCATTGGTTATACTCCTCAGTACCGGTTGCGTCGGTATGCCCGTCCACAATGAGTGAAGCACCCGGGTAATCGTCGAGTAAAGCGACTAACTTATCAAGCTCTTGCTTTGCCTGATCGGTGAGATACGATGAATTGAGCGGAAACAGCACATCCGAATCAAACGTAACCACAATACCGCGATCGGTCACTGCCGCATCTTCAAAATCACGTTGCACGTGTTTCAAACCATCTTGGGTACCATCGATGCTCACCCGTGCTCCGGGATTAACAGCGATTTGTTTATCCTTACATGAGGTAACGGCCATGGATAAAATGAGTACGGATGCTAGGAGCGTATAGAATTTCATATCTGAATATAGAAAATGTAAAAATAAAAAATTTTACTCGATGCTAAAATAATTTTCGACTACCTTTTTTATGCCTGGATTCCGGGAAAATAAATCCCAGATCAATCCACTACGACCGTTTTCAATCATGACCGCCACGGTGGCCTGATTGGCAGCATCATAGGTGTCGGACACCGCATTTTCATCGATCCCGATCCCACTGCGGAACCCATATTCAGTGAACAATGCTTGGCCAAATCGATAATAAAGCACCCGCATGGATTGGATCGCTTCTTGAGAAAGATACCCATAACTTGCGCATGCAATGGCCGGATTGATGGTACACAGCGTATCCAATGAGTCCACATGTATTTCCGCGCCCCATATATCACGCGAGAACCCACCGTAGCCTTTTTCGTTGTCGCGCCGTTTGTAAGCCCTCGTCAGATTGACATTATTGACGAAGTAGTTAGCAAACGTATCGCGCTTTGCCCGGGGATCGAAGGCCAGAAAGGGCTTATAGGCATCCAGCAACGACGTATTTATCGATCCAACGGTGAGCTGAAGGCTATACAATGTTGTATCATTCACATATGGGTATTCGACATAGCGAGGCAATACATTGACATCCGATGTCCCGGTTTTGACGGCGAAAGATGCATTGTTTGCTAATTCCAGCACGTGAGCTGAGTCGGCTAATTTCCTTCGGAATCCCAGGCCCACGGTGTAAGCATCGCTCGGAAGGGAATGCTGTGGCGACGCCAAAGCAAGTACATAACAGATAAAATCTTCCCCGAAACCACCCAGTGGCGACGCATCCCTGAACCCAACCGCAGGAGACCAGCGATCCAGCAGGATATTCTCCTGCCCAGCAACTGCAAACTGGTCCCATTCGACCGAATTCCATAAAGAATCGATTTGTTCCATCAACGTCCCTGTTTCTCCACTATCTGCCTCAAAATATTGCTTAGCGACCAATAGTCCCTGCATCAAAAATGCCGTAGACTTTAAATCGCCCTCAGGTACGGTATCGACTGCAAAGACTCCTTTTCCGGTACGCCCATCTATCTTTTCCGGAAACATCCCGTGATATCGATCTACCTTACTCAAAAAGTCCACAATCCGCTGGAGCCTGCCTATTGCCGTTGCATGGGATATGAATCCCCGTTCAGCTCCAACCACATAAGTAAGCATGCTTAGCCCGGTTTCCTTCACCGATACTGTCGCGTCGTCCACACCGAAATGAATCGCATGCATTCCACTGTTTATTTCTGCCCGCTCAACAAAATAATTCAGGTTGGCTGCCTGGATGAAATCTAGCGTGGCCTCATCACTGGCTGCTTTGGGTGAAGCTTCCAGCACATTGGAGAAAGGCGATTCAAGATACCCATAATCCACCCATGCGATTTTGTAATAATAGGTACGATCTGAATACGGGACGAAGTCCGTACACTTTTGTACGAAAATTGGGCGGATAGCGACGGGATCAAAATGCTCGTTATCCTCCGATCGGTAAATTTTTATATAGCGGATACTGGGCGTCAGCGGCAATTGCCACGTTAAATCCACATGCCGGTCGTACGCAACTGCAGTTGATAATACCGCTGGCGAGGATAGCTTAACCCGTGGTGGATTGGCCGGCAAAAATTCAATCTGATCCACATAAAGCCAATGGATTGTGTTATCCGCCTCCCCCTGGAGAAAATGTACACCGTCTATCGGCACATTGAGATCCAATTCGTGGATGTCGCCTAGGGGTATTTCCACATTCAACCACATATTCGGCTGGAAATCACTGATATATTTCGGTAAATCCAGCACTGTACTCGCTTGCTCTTTTTGCGTTAGCATCAATCGGGGCAATGAAGCAATATCCGTATCGGAAGCAATGAATAGCTTAAATGTCAGCACATGGCCTGCACTAGGTTGGTAATGACGGGCACCCTCGGGATAATTGATCCGCACATGCCATGCACCGTTCGCAACCGACTTATATTTCAGCGACAGCGCGTTGCCAGGCGTGAAAAATACCGAATCCGAAACGGGTAATCTTCCAGCGACATTTTCCACCCAGCTACCATCGCTATAATCCACCCCACTGTATGCATAATTGCCGCCCAATATGCTGTTCTCAAACAGAACCTCCGGATAGGTATCGGCAATAACCGTCAATACCCCTTTTAGAAAAAATAAAAAAAGTAACGTAGTCGTTCTAATCATAAGCCTGCTTGAATACTGTCGATTTTACTGAATTGCATAACCCTTCGCAAAAACCAAGCCATCCCGATGGTCGGCGGCCGGAAATCAGCTGGCGGCTAGCGGAAGTCGGTTATCGACTATCGGAAGCCGACCGCTGAAAGCCGAAAGCCTTTTTTAATTAATCAATACAATTCCCTAACTTAGCGCACTGATTTTGCAAATAGCATGGAGACAACGTTTGATTTCGAGAAGCCAATTGCGGATCTGCAAATGCAGATTGAAAAAGTGCACCAAGTTGCGGAAAAAACCAAAGTGGACATGAGTGCTACGCTGGCTGAGCTGCAGGAGAAGTTGGAAAAGACCAAACAGGAAATCTATAGTAACATGACGGGTTGGCAAAAGGTGCAGATGTCGAGGCATTCAGACCGGCCACAGACCCTGGATTATGTTAACCTGATCTGCGAAGAGTTTATTGAATTGCACGGCGATAGAAACGTGAAAGACGACAAAGCCATTGTCGGTGGCTTTGCATCCATCGATGGCCAGTCGGTTATGGTTATTGGCCACCAAAAGGGCAAGAATACGAAAGAAAGGCAGTTTCGCAATTTTGGCATGGCCAACCCCGAGGGCTATCGCAAGGCACTTCGGTTGATGAAATTGGCAGAGAAATTCAATAAACCGGTCGTCACGCTGATCGACACCATGGGTGCCTACCCCGGTATTGAAGCAGAGGAACGGGGTCAGGGAGAAGCGATTGCGCGTAATTTAATGGAGATGTCGGTACTGAAAGTGCCCATCATTTGCATCATCATTGGGGAGGGAGCTTCGGGTGGCGCGTTGGGTATCGGCGTGGGCGACCGCGTATACATGCTTGAACATACCTGGTATTCCGTGATATCTCCCGAATCGTGTTCATCGATTCTCTGGAGGAGCTGGGATTACAAAGAAAAGGCCGCGGAAGCATTGAAACTGACTGCCGACGATATGCTGAAAAATGGCTTGATCGATGGCATCATCCGGGAACCCTTAGGGGGTGCTCACCACAACGCGAAAGAAATTGCCGAATCGGTCAAGCAACAACTACTCACGGATCTGACCCTCCTCAAGACCCGGCCTGCGAGTCAATTGGTTGCTGAACGCATCGAAAAGTTCAGCAAAATGGGTGTCGTAATCGAATAAGCAAATACAACCGCCCGGTCGGTCGTCAATCAATTGCCCGGTCTAAATGTACATATCCTCCATCCACATGGATCAGTTGGCCCGTGGTATGGCTCGACCGTCCGGAGAGCAAAAATGCCACCATATCTGCTATTTCTTCCACGGTAGTCATGCGATTGCCCAGCGGAATGTGTTGGGTGATTTTCGACAGTGTCTCCTCCGGATTGGCGAGGGTTTTTATCCAGCTATCATATAACGGTGTATAACACTCCGCGACGATTACGGAATTCACGCGAATGCCATCCTTCAGTAACTCCACCGCCCACTCGCGTGTCAATGCATTGCGGCCACCGTTGGCAGCAGCGTAAGCCGATGTATTGCCCTGTCCCGTTTCCGCAGTTTTCGAGCCGATGTTGACAATGCTCCCTTTACTTTCTTTCAATGCCGGGAGCGCATGATGCGCCATGAGGTAATAATGAATAAGCGATTTATGGAGGCTGTCTACAAATTTCTGGTAGCTCCCGCTTTCCAGTCCTACTCCATCGTTTACACCGGCATTGTTTACCAACCCGTCTATCCGTCCAAACTCCGCTAACGTCTGCCTGATGACACGCTCACAATCGTGCGGCCGGGTCAGTTCAGCTTCAATGCAATATGCGTTCCCTCCCAGAGACTCAACTTCCTCTTGTGTCTGCTTATTGTCAGATTGGCGCCTACCTACAATGACCGGAATGGCACCTTCAGCGGCCAATGCCAACACAATTCCTTTGCCGATTCCTTTGGCGCCCCCGGTAACCACCACGACTTTATCTGTTAACCTTAGATCCATAATTTTACCTGCTCAATTCATAAAAATCAGCAAGGATCCCACCCCTTCTATTCTATAAACGGGTGCCGCACGACAAGGCTCAGCAGAAACCGGTTTCTGCTGGGCTTGCCGACACCGTCGCCCGGCACTCCCTGTTCACATCCTTCCTAGCCTTCTTGGTATGCCTTTACAACCTGACGGGAAGTTCCCAATCCATCCGCACCTAATTCGATTACATCCCCCGGTTTAAGATAGATGGGCGGATTGAACCCCAATCCGACTCCAGCGGGAGTGCCCGTGGAAATGACGTCACCGGGGAGTAATGTCATAAACTGACTGACGTAGCTGATGATAAAAGGTACGTCGAAAATTAAATCCCGCGTGGTTCCATCCTGATAGGTTTTGCCATTTACCGTCAGCCAAAGTCGCACATTATTGATGTCGGCAATTTCATCTTGGGTAGCCAAAAAAGGGCCGATCGGTGCAAACGTATCGCATCCTTTGCCTTTATCCCAGGTACCTCCACGCTCCAATTGGAAAGCACGTTCGGATACGTCGTTGTGCAACACATAGCCCGCTACATAATCAAATGCGTCGGATGCATCCACATAACTCGCCTTCTTACGAATAACTACCCCAAATTCAACCTCCCAATCGGTCTTCGTTGAGTTTTTAGGGATCACCACATCGTCAAAGGGCCCGCTCAACGACGTCGTCGATTTCATGAAGAGAATGGGTTCGGCTGGGATCGTCGCACCGGTTTCGGCTGCATGATCTCGGTAATTGAGCCCAATGCATAGGATTTTCGAAGGTCGGGCTATTGGGCTTCCCAAGCGGGTACCTTCCGGAACCGCCACCAGTTTGCCTTCGTTTGCTTTTACAAACTCTTCCAGTCTTGCTAAGCCCTCATTTCCAAAGAATTCCTCGTTATAATCGCCACCAAACGCGGATACATCGTAATTTACACCATCAATCTGTACCCCTATTTTTTCACGGCCGGGATCGCCGTATCGGATTAATTTCATATTTTTTTATTTTTTTGCTATCGGCTGTCAGCTATCGGCCTTCAGCTATCAGACAACTGATTTCTGATAGCCCATCAATTATTCAACTTAACAAATCCGCCATCTACTGGATAGTCGTTGCCGGTAATAAACCCAGCTTCGTCGGAGCAGAGGAACAACGCCATCGAGGCGATTTCATTGGGTTGAGCCATGCGGCCAATCGGCTGTGTTTTAGCCAGTTTTTCAAACATTTCCGCTTCGTTACCCGGATAATTCTTGGCAATAAAACCATCTACAAAAGGCGTATGCACACGAGCCGGCGAAATACTGTTGCACCGGATGCCATGGTGCAGATAGTCCCGGGCGATGGACAACGTCATTGCATAAATAGCACCTTTACTCGTCGAGTAAGCAAACCGGTCGGTGATTCCTACCAAGGCCGCTATGGATGCCATATTAAGAATCACACCGCCTCCCTGTTTTTTCATCTGGGGCACAACCGCATACAACATGTTGTAGGCACCTTTTACATTGACTGTGTAAATCCGGTCAAAATCTGCCTCACTGGTATGCTCCACATCGCCCACGTGGGCGATGCCCGCATTGTTTACCAAAATATCAAGGGTACCAATGCGCTCCACTACGTCCAACACCGCTTGCTGGTTGCTTACATCGCAGGCATAGGCCTGAGCTTGTCCCCCGGAAGTCCGGATTTCGCTGATCAGTGCGTCTGCGCGTTCAGTATCCAGTTCCAAGATATGCACAAAAGCCCCTTCGTTGGCAAATAACAGGCTGATTGCCCGCCCTATTCCACTTCCGCCGCCCGTGATGACGGCAGTTTTTCCAATTAATCTTTTAGTTGACATGGGTTAAAATTTGCTAAATCTAGTAAGATAAATTGGAACGACCAACTATAAGGACACTCCCCTTCTCCAGGGGATAAAATCATCCTGCCCCAATAGTACCGCTTTGGGCTGCGTAACGCCGCTGGCAACCTGGATCACAAAATCCAAAATCCGGTGCGCCGTTTGCGCAATGGTTTCCGTTCCCTCGATGATGGTGCCGCAATCGATATCGATGATATCAGGCATGCGTTCAAACAATTTGGTGTTTGTAGCCAGTTTGATAACGGGCGCAATGGGATTTCCCGTGGGTGTGCCCAACCCGGTGGTAAACAACACCACATTGGCTCCGGCAGCCACCTCCGCGGTGGTACTTTCCACATCATTACCCGGCGTACATAACAGATTCAGCCCCGGTTTATTTGCCACCTCCGGGTAGTCTACCACAGCGGTGACCGGCGACGCGCCTCCTTTTTTTGCTGCACCTGCTGATTTGATCGCATCCGTAATCAGACCATCCCGGATATTTCCAGGCGACGGGTTGGCATAGAAACCCGATCCATCCGCTTCCGCCTTCGCATTGTAGGTCTTCATCAGTTCCATGAATCGAAGCGCGGTAGACTCGTCGACACACCGGTCGCTCAGCTCTTGTTCGACGCCACACAGTTCGGGGAACTCGGATAAGATGACCGAACCTCCCATGGTCACCACCATATCGGAGACGTAACCCAATGCCGGATTAGCCGAGATCCCTGAGAATCCGTCTGAACCACCACATTCCAGCCCAATGCATAGCTTACTTAACGACGCAGGCATCCGCCGTTGCCCATTGGCTTTTATCAAACCGGCAAACGTGTGCTTCAGTGCCTGCTGAATCAGGTTGGCTTCCGTACCCATCAGTTGCTGTTCAAAAATATACAGCGGACGATCGAAATTCGGATCACGCGTGTTAATTTCCTCCCGGAGAATAGAAGCCTGCGCATGTTGACAGCCCAGACTCAGTATGGTAGCCCCTGCTACGTTCGGATGCGTGATATAACCCGCGAGCAGCCCGCAAAGCGCATCCGAATCAATCCGTGTACCACCGCAACCCATTTCATGGTTCAGAAATTTAACCCCATCTACGTTTTCGAATAACCGCCCACTCCCCTCGTATTCCCGATCCGCCGCAATATCGGCGTTCAAAATATCCTCCACCGTTGCACCCGCCTGATACAGACGGATCATCCGATCCACCTCTGGTTCATAGTCCCTGGATTGTTTGCGGTAGCCCAATTTCTCTTCCAATGCTTGTTTCATCACCAGCACATTTCGGTTTTCACAAAATACCAGCGGAATAACCAACCAATAATTGGCGGTGCCTACTGTTCCATTCGTGCGGTGATACCCGAGGAACGTTCGATCCTGAAAGGCACGTACGTCCGGCTGTTGCCAGTTGAGTTTGCGTTCGCCCAGTGTAAATGGATTTGCCGCATGGTGAACGTTTTGTGTCGTGATGGTTTCTCCTTGTGGCAACGCTGTATGGGTTCTACCTACCAAGACGCCGTACATCCGTATCTCATCGCCCGCTTTCAACGCCTCCAGCGTAAATTTGTGTTTCGCCTTTACATCACTCATTAGGGAAAAATGCCTCCCCTCACATACAATTTCGGTGCCGGCTGCAAGATCCTGCAACGCCACTAATACATTGTCATCGGGATGTATTCGTAGAAAAAGTTGTCTATCCATCGTTCCGTTCGGTTTCGGTACCACTAAGTTCAAAAATCTGATTCATCATCACCCACTTCTCTCCGGGCCTGGAGCCCGGTATTGGTTTTTGGTATTTCCAGGTAAGCTCCTCCCATTCCTGTACCAGCGGATTGGCAGCATCTGCAGCAGCTTTGTCGTCAAATGAGAAGTCATCATTTGCTTCGATGATCATAAACATCCGATTGGCGAACCGATAAATGTCCATTCGGGCAATCCCCGAATCTTTGATGGATCGTTGGATCTCAGGTGCCACGGCACGGTGCAGTCGCTCGTATTCGGCAATCAGCCGCTCATCATCCTGTAAGTCCAGTGCTAATGCGTATCGTTTCATGGTTTTTATTACGTTTGCTGCTTTGTCACTACTAGCTTTATCGGTCATTGGTTCCCTACTAAGACTACGCAAAGTAAGTAAACAAAGCACTTAAAAGCAGTCGACATATTAGCGATATATTCAGCTATATTAGCGTATATTTATTATAATTGCGGGATATTATGTTCAGTTAACTGAATAGTAGGCATAATTGATTTTTATTTCCGAATGAAACCACAGTTGCTAAAAGTAAGTACAGGTCCGGCTCACTCCTTCAGTGCGCGACGCGACACGGTGCCTTATGCGAACAACCGCTGGCATTATCATCGGGAAATAGAACTTATCCACTTTGAAAAAGGACGCGGCACCCAATTCATTGGCGATAGCATACGGAATTTTTCTTCGGGAGACGTGATTCTCATCGGTTCCAACCTACCCCATTACTGGAGTTTCGACAACACGTATTTTGATTCCACCACCGAAGCGGCGGCAGATGTGCGTGTGGCACATTTCAACGAGGATTTCTGGGGCTTGGATTTTCTCAATCTGCCGGAAAATACACACATCAGGACGCTGCTTCAACAAGCCAAGCAGGGCATTTCTGTGCAGGGTGTGGCCCGCGTACGCGTATGTAAGCTGTTGGAAGAATTGATCACCACAGAAGGCACCAAACGGATCGTTTTGCTGATTGAAGCGCTCACGGCAATCGCACAGACTAAACATATCCAGTTACTGTCGTCTGTGGGGTTTAACCCGCATTTTCACCGCGTTGAAAAAGACCGGATTAATAACATCTATGATTTTGCCCTGCAACACTTCAAACAGCGGATCGCCCTGGATGAAGTGGCGGAGGTTGCAGGAATGAGCAGCAATGCGTTTTGCCGCTATTTCAAGTCGCGCACTGGCAAGACATTCTCCCAGTTCCTGATCGAAATACGAGTGGGTCATGCCTGCAAACTGCTCATCGAAAACAGCCTGAGCGTGAAGCAGATCTGTTATGAAAGCGGATTCCATAACTTTGCGGGCTTTCACAAATACTTTAAACAGATCACCGGCAAGAGTCCATTGAACTACCAGCGGTCGTATCTGAAATAAGCTCGCTCACGCCCACTTCATTATTTTTCAAGACTTAATGAAAACGGAGCATCTTCCGGATTGGTTCCCCGCTTCATATTCGGTTTATCCCCCATATCGAAGCGCAGTACGGCACCTTTTACCAGTTCGCTGTGCTTGAGATAGTTCTTACCGTATTCCTTGCCGTTCAACGTAGCCGATTGGACATACCGGTTTTCATTGCTGTTATCTGGCGCCTGGATTTCGATGATTTTTCCGTTTGTTAAGTGAATAGTTACCTTTTTGAACAACGGAGCACCCAATACATACTCATCCGTTGCGGGGGTAACGGGATAGAAACCCAGTGCAGAAAACACGTACCAAGCCGATGTTTGGCCATTGTCCTCATCGCCACAATATCCATCGGGCGTAGGTAAATACATCCGCTCCATGGTTTCGCGTACCCAATGTTGTGCTTTCCAGGGCGCACCGGCATAGTTATACAGATAAATCATGTGCTGAATCGGTTGGTTCCCATGTGCATATTGCCCCATATTGGCGATCTGCATCTCGCGGATTTCGTGGATTGTAAATCCATAGTAACTGTGATCAAACACGGGAGGCAATGAAAATACAGAGTCCAGCTTCTGTACGAAAGCCTGATGTCCGCCCATCAGCTGTGCCAAGCCTTCCACGTCCTGAAATACAGACCACGAGTAATGCCAGCTATTCCCCTCCGTGAATGCATCTCCCCATTTAAACGGGTTAAAGGGACGCTGGAAATTTCCGTCTTTATTTTTCCCCCGCATCAAGCCTGTTTCCTGATCAAAAAGTTTCCGGTAATTGAAGCTGCGTTCCCGATACAACGCAATTTCGTCGTCGGGACGGTTCAGCGCTTTTGCCAACTGGTAGATCGAAAAATCATCGTATGCATATTCCAGTGAACGGGCAGCATTTTCGTTGATCTTCACATCATAGGGCACGTAACCAAGCGTCGTATAATATTCCGCACCGGCCCGCCCCACAGCCGTAATCGGTCCGGCGTTGTTTGCACCTTTCAATGCTGCTTCATACAGTTTTTCTATGTCATATCCCCGGAGGCCTTTTATATATGCATCCGCGACGATGGAAGCTGAGTTGTTGCCCACCATGATATTGCGGTATCCCGGACTGGCCCATTCGGGCAACCAACCTCCTTCTTTATAGGCATTTACCAATCCTTCCTGCATTTGTTGGTTCACCTCGGGATAAACGAGGTTTAGGAAAGGAAACAATGCCCGAAAGGTATCCCAGAAACCGGTATCCGTGAACAGATAGCCAGGCAGTACCTCTCCGTTATAGGGGCTGTAATGAATGACGTTGCCATTGGCGTCATACTCATAAAACATCCGTGGGAAGAGAATGGTTCGGTACAAACAGGAGTAAAACGTACGCACCTGATCTATCGTACCGCCAGATACGGCCACTTTTCCGAGTTCGGTGTTCCATTGATCAGCTCCCTCTTGTTTGAGGGTCTCGAAGTCCTTGTTACCGATTTCCCTTAGGTTCAGTTCGGCTTGTTCCACGCTGATAAACGAAGAGGCAACCTTGGCCTGCACCTGCTCGCCACGATTACCGATCCGGAAGCCGACAATGGCCCCCACGTGATCGGCCTGTACTTCCATCCGATCATCCACTAACACGGAGTCTGCAAATGTTCCTACGTTGGCAAATGGGCGGTCAAATACGATTACAAAATAATTTTTGAAATTATCCGGTACTCCACCGCTGTTACGGGTGGTATAACCGACAATTTTGTTCTCTCCGGGCACAACTTTGACATGAGAACCTTTATCAAACGCATCGATGACGACATACGCACTGTCGGTTTCGGGAAACGTAAAACGAAACCGCGCCGCCCGTTCCGTCGGGGTGAGCTCCGTTGTTATGTCATGATCGGCCAGGTAAACGCTGTAATAATGCGGCTGGGCTACCTCGGCTTTGTGTGAAAACCAACTGGCACGTTCGTTCTCATCAAACGTTCGCTGGCCTGTAATGGGCATGATGGAAAACTGACCGTAGTCATTCATCCACGGCGATGGCTGATGCGTCTGCTTAAATCCGCGGATCTTGTCGGCTGTATAGGTGTACATCCATCCGTCGCCCATTTTTCCCGTTTGGGGCGACCAGAAATTCATGCCCCATGGGCGCGCAATAGCCGGGTATGTATTTCCATTAGACAGCAGATGTACCGATTGGGTACCCATCAATATATTTACATAATCCAATGGACGTTCTACCTGAGTGACGTCTTGTGCCTGAACAGCGTGCAAAACTGCGGTAAATACAAAAATCAATAATCGCCTCATTTCAGTAAAAATTCGTTTACGGGGTTTACAATACCAAAGTTATCCGGTTGCTAAGATGAGAAAAATAATGGAAAAGCAGAATGCTAAAAGTGTTTAGCAATTATTCCCGCACGGCCAGCACCAGCTTACCGATAAAATCGCCGGATTCCATTGTCCGATGTGCTTCGGAAGCCTGTGCCAACGGAAAATCCCGATGAATAACTGGGCGGAATACGCCAGCCTCCACCAGCGGCCATACCTGCTGTTCGATAGCTGCCCGCAGCTTGCTTTTGAACGCCGCATCGCGTGCCCGTAGTGTACTGCCCGTTAATGTAAGCCGTCGTTGCATCAACTTCATGACGTCCATCGGTGCACGGCTTCCCTCCACTGCATTGATAAACACGAGTCTGCCTTCCTCGGCTAATAACGCTACGTGACGTTCGAAATAGGAAGCCCCTATACTATCCAAAATCACATCGAACTGTACATCGGACAATGCTTGAGCAAAATCGGCTTCCCGGTAATTAATACATCGGACTGCCCCCAATTGTTCACAGAAACGGCACTTCCCTTCCGATCCGGCTGTAGTGTAGACCGCAGCACCAAATTGCACTGCTAATTGAATAGCCGTAGTCCCGATTCCACCGCCTCCACCGTGCACCAAAAGCGTATCCCCCGCTTGCAGTCTGCCGCGCTGGAACACATTGTGCCAGACTGTGAATACCGTTTCAGGCAAACAGGCTGCTTGTATAAAACCGAGGTGATCGGGTATGGGAAGACAATGTGTGGCATTGACCGTTACATATTCAGCATACCCGCCCCCAGCCAAAAGCGCGCATACGCGATCACCGGGCTTCCATCGCGTTACCCCGCTTCCGCACGCCTCAACTACCCCGGCTACCTCCAATCCAGGAATATCCGCTACCACTCCCGCAGGAGCAGGATAATGACCTTTGCGTTGAAAAACATCGGACCGGTTGATACCCGCAGCATACACCTTAATCAACACTTCATGATCAAGAGGCACAGGCATAGGCCGCTCCGCGAGCATTAAGCTTTCCGGGCCGCCATAAGCGGCTATCACAACTGCGTTCATCTGCTTTTCTTTGATGGATATTTCTGTAAGCGTATATTTAACGAAAGCATAAAATAACGGGCGAGCCGATTGTTGCGGACATCCAAAATATCCGTACCGAATACTTCCCGTGTAATGCCTGTGTTCTGGTCGAACAGGTCAAAACCCTGCAACCGCAATAGGGCCATGTTGTTGTTGAGAAATGTGCATTCAATATAGGCATTCAGCAACGTTGGATTGGCATTTACAAAATCGCTATACCCGTTGTTAAGTCGGTGCGAGAGATCAAACCCAAACGCCCAATTATCCGAAAGGTAGCCTTTTCCCGCCAAGCCGACCAGAAAGGAATTTGCATTGATTCCATTAACCAGCCCATATGCTTGATGCAGGGAGTAACGGGTACGATTAAAGGTGTAACTGGTGTTTAGCTCCGTTTCAATCACGTCATCCAGCATAAACCGCATTTGCATGGCCTGCGAATAAATAAAGTTACGTCCAAAATTCTTCTCATCATTAACATACGATATGTTGTTGACATAGTCCGTCGTACCGTTTAGATTAAACTGGAAATTGTTATTGAATACCGTCGTACTATACATATAATACCCGCGTGCGTCAAAATATCCGGATGTATTTCGGAAACTGGTTTCCTGCACTGTACCGCTTGGATTTGATCGGTTTGTCACGATTTTATGCTGAACTTGATTAAGCGCCAGCTGTGCTTCGAAAAAACGATTCTTTCCCAGTTTAGTTTGACGGAAGCGGGTCGTGATCCGATTGATAAACTCCGCTTTCAAGTCTGCATTTCCGATAATAATATTCTGCGAGTTGGTCGCATCGCGGACGGGCTGTATCTGCGAAAAATTAGGTTGATTATTTGTTCCTAAATACTCGATTGACCATTCACTTTCGTTGTTAATACGGAAACGGAAGCCCACACTTGGTATCAGGTTGACATTCCGGTGCTGGGTAATTGTATCCACATCAATCGTCCGCCCCTGTAAAAGCAGCGGCTGTACGGCGAACCCCAGAGTATACCTGAAACGCTTGCTTTGCTCCATTTGATAAACCATTCCTATCCGATTACTCTCAAAAAAGTAGGAGTAGTCGACGCTCAGGGAATCTACGGGTAGCTGCTTATCGACGTCCCATACGCTACGGCGACTGTCAATTGCTGTGTAGTTGTATTCATAGCTGAATTCCAATATACTGCTGTTATCGATGGGCTCTACGTAGGATGCTTTCAGCCTCCCCACCCGGTTCTGATTGTCGCTCTTCACATCCTGCATCAGGTCGTAATCGTCGACACCTGCCACGGGTTCGCCGGTTTGCATATTGACGCTCCTGGATGCATCACTAATGTTTTCCTCTTTATCCCGTTGAGCATACTTCCCCTGCATATTGACCACAAACTTTCTTCCCGGTTTATGAAATGCGCGGGAGTACAGCACATCCATGTCAAAATTGGGAGTCGAAACATTCTCCTCCGCCAGGTAGTCGTGGTCGGTAATGACCTGCGCATGGCCCCGCCGGATAGTGTCGTTGCTGATATGGCGGGAACCGATGCTACTATATGAAATATTTGGACTGATCTTCAAGTAATTGCGATCATCCAGTTGCGCTTCGATATCCCAGGCCATCAAGTGATTCTTATTGTCGGTATTGATCTCCTTGTCCTCCAGCTTGACGATGGAAAATGCCCCCAAGTTACTTGTCAGTTCCGAATTGCTTAATGTCCGGTTCTTCCGGTTTGTAAACGTATACTTTCCATAAATACTTACCTTGTCCGAAACATCATCTGAATAACTTACCCCGACGGAATTCGTTGTATTTACACCGTCTTCCGGATCCACCATTCCCGTCAAATCCGAATTACCACGATCCCTGACACCCGCTCCCGTCGGCGCGCCATAGCTGAAAAGGCTGGTATTGGTATTATTTAACGAGCCCAGTATCGAAAATTCCTGACCATCGTTAAAGTTGTTAATTCCAAGGCTGCCAATATAGCGGTCTACCGTGCCGCCGCCCGCGGTTACCTGACCGAAGAAAATGCGCTTTTTATCTTCTTTCAGCACGATATTAAGTATCTTTTCCGGCTCCGAGTCTTTGATACCGGTGCTATTGGCCATATCTCCATAATCATCGATTACCTGTATGGATTGGATAAATTCAGCAGGCAGGTTACGGGTAGCCGTCAGTACCTCACCCCCGAAAAAGTTTTTGCTATCCACCTGTACGCGACTGATCTGCTTCCCATGAGCAATCACCGTTCCATCGCGGCGCACTTGCACATTCGGAAGCAATTTCAGCGCTTCTTCAAGCAGCGAGTTGGGCCGTACATTAAAGGCATCCATGTTATACTGCACGGTGTCTTCTTTAATGACTATGGGTTGAACGCGATTGATCACAATCTCCTTGAGCAGCGTCTGCTGTGGGGGGAGCACGGTGGGGAGCAGTTGTACCTGCGGGCCGGGGAAGTTGGATGGATACGACTTATCCAATATCTTATAGCCGATCATGCTGAATGTAAGCCGAAACTCTGGACCGATGATGTCTTTGAACCGGTAGGCACCCCGTGCGTCGGTAATCACCAATGCCGTATCCAGTATCGTGGTCAGCCGAACATTTACGCCCGACAGCGGTATGCCCGCTGTATCAATCACAACGCCGTTTATTTCTTTTCGCTGATGCTGGGCAAATGCCTGCAACGATACAAAAAGTAATGCAAAAATGAGTAGCCTATGGATTGTTATTGATGGCAACTTTATGTAGGGATAGCTAACTAATTGATATATTTACTTCTTATATAAGGAACGAAAGATAGTATATTATCTGTATGTGTGCAAAAAAAAACGGGTTGTCCTTTCTAAAAAGACAACCCGTATCAACCGGTGGGTTACAACAGGCTACTAGCCTTCGTAACTCACCTTGGGGATGTGTTTATCGATCTCCCAACGGCCTGTTCCTTCTTCACCAATCACATCGAACATCTCCAGAATACGCCTTGCCACATATTCTTCTTCAATTTGCTCTTCGAGAAACCATTGGATAAACTGAAAGGTCACAAAATCCTTCAGCTTAATACATTTCTCGGCAATGTTGTTGAATTGTTGGGTTACATACATTTCCTGTTCCAACATCTGCTCAAACACGCTGCGGAACGATTCAAAATCAGTAGGAACGTTTACAATTTCCGGAGAAATCGCTTTGCCACCCCGGTCATTTACGTAATTAAAAAGCTTCATCATGTGATTCCGTTCTTCTTCGGACTGCTTGGTAAAGAAATCCGAACTGAAATCGTACCCTTGGTCATCACACCAGGATGCCATAGCCAGGTACACAGATGATGAATGTGCCTCAACCTTGATTTGAGCATTCAATATATTTTCTATTTCTTCGTTTAATGACGTTTTTAATCGCAATAGATCTTTCATGATACGTGTATTTAGTTTCAACTAACGGGTACTCGCTACCCGTAATTCACCCTACAAAAATACGGAATCTAAGCGGTAAAACACTCAAAATAAAAACAATACAAATTCAGTCTAAATTATAACCTAACTTACCCGGCTGGGTATGGTTTTCAGGCATGCGTTGACTACGCTATTGAGCTCAATCATAAACTTCGCCCCTTTCAATAGCTCCCGGAGATTTAGTACATCGTTGATATCCAACACGAAACAGCGGGGCGTACGAAAAGGCATCAGAATGGTGAAATCAGCGGTCCGGGAGGGATCGATAATCATCGCCGAAACATCAATGGCATCGATCTTTTTCTTGAAATTCAAAAAATCGCCCACCTTAAATGCAGTCGTATCGCCAGCAAACTCCAACCAGTAACAATTCTGTCTGCTGCATTGATATACTGCACCGCAATCCGTCCGATAAACCTCTTCAAAATTAGCCAAAGGGCAAACCATTGTAAAGCTTTTTAATTAACGGAGGCGAATATACACATTATTTATAATCAGTCCAACTTAAACTGATTAGTTTTTTTGCAGCGGTTTGCTCAACAAGGCGTATTCGGGAGGAAATTGCTGTTGCCACAGGTTATGATAGTACCCTTTTACGTTCATCAAGCCGGGATGGTCGCCTTCTTCTACGACATTGCCTTTATCAAGCACGACAATTTTGTCGGCATTCATGACTGTGCTGAGCCGATGGGCAATGAGAATAACCGTTTTACCCGCTTTGTTAAAATCGGCGATGACCCGCTGGATGTGATTTTCAGACATTGAATCCAGCGAGGAGGTGGCTTCATCGAGCACTAAAATTTCCGGGCGACGGTACAACGCCCGCGCAATGGCAATACGCTGTCGCTGCCCTCCCGAGAGCTGGGTTCCGTTTTCACCGATATAGGTATTGAAGCCGGCTGGCAAAGTCTCAATGAAGGCTGAAATCCCTAATTCTTTGCAGATTGCCAGGATACGGTTCATATCCGGATTGATATCTCCCAACGCGATATTGTCCACAATATTTCCGGAAAAAAGATGAATATCCTGGGGAACAACCCCAATCACCTGGCGCAGGCTGTCGTTCGTCAAATAACGAATGTCATAATCACCGATCAAGATTTTGCCGGAGTTAATGGCATAAATACGCTGAAGCAACGCCATTAGCGTGGTTTTACCGGACCCACTTTCGCCCACAATAGCCACCAGCTTTCCTTTTGGGATGTGGAGATTGAGCTTTTCGAAAACCGTAGTGCGTGAACCGTATTCGAAATGAACATCCACAAACGTAACATCTCCAACCATTTCGGCGGTTAGCTGGCTTCTGTTGGTTTCGTCTTCCCTTTCCAAATCCATGACCTCAAAAAGCCGATCGGCAGCAATAACAGCATCCTGGACCGTTTTATTCATGCCGATTAACGTACCAATGGGTCCTGTGAAGTATCCGATAATGGCGTAAAAAGAAAGCAATTCGCCGGGTGTGATGATTTTTTCCAGCACAAAGGTAGTCCCGAGCCATAGCAGCAATAATGTGGCAATACCGGTTGCCAACTGATTGGCATTGGCAATCCACAAACTATTGGTAGCCGACTGATAAACACTCCGTAAAAGCCGGATAAAACGTGTTTCCGTTTTCAGATTCGCAAATTCCTCCAGACCGAAGCGTTTGATGGTTCCTGCTGCATGGATCGATTCGACTAACTGAGCTTCCAGATCGGCACTGTCTTCCATAAGCTTACGCTGTGTTTTGCGATTTATGATATTAGAAACATAATAAATCAACCCATAAACCGGTATGATCAGAAAAATAGCAAAAGCAAGCTTCCAATAGTAAGTAAACATCAAACCAAAGGAAAACAACACGATGAACACATTGACTGCGGTACCAACAAGCGCTTCATTTATAAACGCCCGGATTTTAACTGCATCGTTCATCCGCGATATAATTTCCCCGACACGCATGTTGTCAAAGAAATGTTGCGGTAGTTTCAGCAAGTGTTTGTAGTAACCCAAAATCAACCTGCTGTCAATTTGTTGTCCCGTTTTTATGGTAAGCAATACCTGGGCATGGTTTAGCAGCACCTTCACAATCAGGATAACGACCATGGCCGCTCCCAGCAAGTTGAGCAAGTTTCGGTTACCGTCCGGAATGACATAATCGACAATCTTTTGAAGAAAGATAGCCGTGGAAAGTCCCAATAAAGTAAACATCATCGCTCCCAGCACAACCTGAAGCAAAATTGCCCGATGTGGTCGTAACAGGTAGTTAAAACGAGGCAATATCCCTGTTTTTTCGCTACCGGTTTTAAACCCTTCCTGGGGACTCAGAACGATAAGTACCCCCGACCAGGATTGCTTAAATTGGGAGATTTCCATCCATTCCAGTTTACCAACGGCTGGATCCATCACCTGAATGCGATTGGCGGTTACTGCATAAATGACCACGTAATGGTGCAGCATGCCTTTTACTACTACGTGAGCGATAGCCGGCAAAGGCAGTTCTTGCAGGTCATCCACCTTGCCCCTTACGCCTTTCGCCGAGAGATCCAGACGATGGGCAGCCTGTATAATTCCCCACGCTGTGGTCCCTTTTTGGTCGGTAGCCGCCAATTGCCGAATACGTGCGATCGGGACTTCCTTTTTATGCCAACCTAATACCGAAGCCAGGCAAGCAGCGGCACAATCTGTAAAATCGTGTTGCTTGACCTGAATGTGCTTTTTCCGACGACTAAAATTGAATAACTGCATATTCCTGACAAATTAATAACTACTGGACCGAATATTTGCCTGCTGGGCAGCAGGGATAATATTTGGGTTTAGCCAGTCGTCCGCTTTATCATACAACAATTGAAAGAGGGTCCGCTTGGTTACAAAAAACCTTGCCTGCAGGGTCATTCCCTTCTTTAACTTCCCTTCATATCCATTATTTAATGCGAGTTTATCTTCGTTGAGTTTACAGCGTACTTTAAAATAAGGTTGTCCGCTATCCGTAAAAACATCTGCGGAAATAGCGATCACGTTTCCCGAGGCCATTCCCCATTGATTGTAATTATAGGCGTCGATCTGCAGATTAACCTGAGTGCCCACCGTCAGATAGCCGATGTCTTTGGGAGGAATATACGTTTCTACGACCATTCCGGAGTCTGGTGAAATCTCCGCGAGCACCTCATTGGCACTGACCATACTCCCATTCCTTAGTCCCTTTATCGCCTGCACGGTGCCTGTTGAGGGCGATTGCAGGGTATAATACGCGCGTTGTTCGCCCACTTGATCGATTCGGGAGCTTAGCTCCCCGGTTTTTAACCGCAACGCGCTCAATTCCTGCTGCCAAACAGCACCTTGTTCGTCATACGCCAGTTCCAAATCCGTATTCGCCTGTTGGTAAACAAACTGAGCTTCCTCGTACTCGGCTACTGAAATGACCCGGTTTTCGTACAACTTTTCATAGCGTTCAAAATTCCGTTTGGCGAGAGCCTGCTGGTTTTGAAGTTTCGTTACTTTTTGCCAAAAAAAGGTAAATTGCTGACTATATATGGACGATACGAGGGACGGACGCCCTGAGAACGACCGCTTTGAGACCAAGCCGGTCAGCTTCTGTAAATCGGAAAGCTGATCGAGTAAATCCTGTTGCTGGGCAGACAGCATGCTGCGTTCCTGATCCAAGATATCGGCCTTGATCCGAGCCAATACCTGTCCCGCTCGTACCGCTTGACTCTCTTTCACAAAAACTTCTTCGATCCTCCCGGAAACGATAGATTTGACTTCCTGGTTCTCAGATACCGCCCGTATGATGCCGAGCGCCTTCACACTGACATCTACTTTCACAAAAAAAAGAGAAAGAAAAGATACCAATACGATTGCCAACAGCAATTGATAAATCACCACCGTCTTGGTATGATACCGTTGGTAATGATATTCAGTCGTATACTTTACGATCTCGGCGGGAAACAACTTGTCGTCCATGAATTAAAAAAACAGGGGGATTTCAACTGATCAAATCCCCCCTTTTACAATAGATATCAATTCAGAGGCCACTCAGTCAGCGCCTCTATAAATCGATGACTCGAAGTTATTACAATCTGCCGAGCAAACCGCCCAGCAAACCATTCACGGTACCCAACAGACCGCCCAGCAAGCCGCTTCCACTTCCCAGTAGGCCACCTAGCAAATTGTTTACCGATCCCAAATCGACAGAAGCGTCTACGTCAATTGAATTCTGGCTTGCACCGATGTTGAGACTCAACAAGCCGCCGTTGGTTTCCTTCAATTCTTGTTCATTTAATTCTTGAAGTTTCATAGATAATTAAGTTAGAAATTGCGCCTACTCTAGTTTAAAGGTTTTCAGCATCCCCTTTGACACAACCAGTAGAACATTGTATCACGACAAATAACGCCATTTTGCCAGGAAAATCATATAACGACATTATCAAATCAAACAACTGAAGGGAATACAATATAACCAGCAGGAATATGGGCCGTAGCAATTAGCATGAATGAAATAAACAAGAAATGCCTAATGGATATGACTTCGGCTTTCTAATTTTAACCACACGATAAAATAAACTGCAAAGCAACTTATTGCCATTGAAAACAATCCGTACCTCAAGAACTGCGAAGCATTGATGAACCGAATGTAGCGAACCCATGAATACGATTGGAAACAAACATATCATGAATCATACCAATGAAAGCAACCCCGTAACGAATCCTTCTTTTCGAATGAAACCTAACGCCAAAGCAAAATCAGTGGCAAATAATATCCGGCGCGTGCGGGAGTTTAGGAATTACACCCAGGACTATGTTGCAAGGAAAATCGGAATATCTCAAAACGCCTACAGTAAGCTGGAACTGGGGTTCCATAAGCTGTCACTCGAACGTCTCTTCCAAATTGCTGACGTGCTGGAAATCGAATCCACAGCACTTCTCCAATGTGATAGCGACGGAATTGTACAGCTCCATACAGATTTCGCAGCTAAACTACCTGTTCCTTAAAGCAAACTGTTCTTATCTACTTTTTCTACTTTACTATCATTTTTCAATAGCTTACTGATCGCGTTGAACGGGCGGGATACGACTTCATCACCTTCGTTAAGTCCCGAAAGAATACGAATATTCGTATCGTCCTGGATACCCGTGGTCACTTCCACCTGCTTCACGACACCTCCATTGTATACAAACACATATTCTTTCATTTTGGGCACCCCGGCGGAAGCACTGCCAGTGTTGTTGGTAGCCTTGGCCTTATCAGTAGTATCTGCGGTAGTATCTGCACCCATCGGCTCACGCGTGGTGACTGCCTGTATCGGTACAGCCAGGCCCGTATCCTGCTGCGTATGGATATCTACCGTAGCCGATAGACCCGGACGGAAAGGCGAAGGATTAATTGCATCTTTCTTCAACAAATCGCTATATGACTCAGGCAAAATACGAACCTTTACATTGAAATTGGTCACCTGATCGGTTCCCGCCGTCGAGGTCGTCTCTGCAGCAGCCGTGGTAGATGAACTCGCTATTTCGGTGACAATCCCCTTAAATTTCCGGCTTTGGAATGCATCGATTTCAATCGAGGCTTCGTTCTTGAGTGCCACCCGATTGATGTCATTTTCATTCACTTCAACAACAACTTCCATCGTTTCCATGTTAGCAATCCGCATAATTTCCGTGCCCGCCATTTGAGCCGTACCCACTACGCGCTCACCGAGTTCGATCTGCAATAAGGAAACAACGCCGTCTACCGGTGCATAAATCGTGGTACGGGCCAGGTTGTCGCCTGCTTCTTTCACCGATGCCTGCGATTGGTCTATGCCATACCGTGTAGCGATAACATTTTGTCGCTGTCCTTCCAGGTTGGCCCGGGCGCTCTCATAATCGGCCCGGATTTGATCAAATTCCGCTACCGAAATCACCTTCCGTTCAAACAATTCCTGGTTACGTTTGAAGTTGGCCTCAATGTTGGTAAAATTCGCCTCTTGCTGCTTCAATTGCTGCTCTGCCATGGCCAAACTGGCGCGCTGTGCATTTAGCGACGCGATCGCCCGATCATAACCGGATTGCAGAATGTCTGGCCGTACCCGGCAAAGTACTTGTCCCTTAGTCACCACGTCACCTTCTTTTACCGTCAGCTCGACGATCTCACCGGAAACTTCCGAGCTCAGCTTTACCTCCACTTCGGGATGAATTTTACCGCTGGCCGAAACCTGTTCGTTTACGGTCTTCTTCTCTGCCTTATCCGTAGCCACTTTGATCACATCCCCTTGACCGATCCATCCCATTTTGTTGGCAATGATTACCCCCACTACCAGGATTACTGCGCCGATCAGCACATATTTAAGTGTATTTTTTTTCTTTGCCATCGTCTGTCTATGCTATTGCTTATTATTCGTTAGTTTCCGAAATTTATTTCATTACCTAGATAGAAGTCAATCACTTTGCTTCTGAACAATAGGTCGTACTTTGCCTGGATATGGTCAAATTCTGCCTTATTCATGGTTGTCTGAGCGGTAAAAAGTTCCACGGAATTAGCCAGCCCCACTTCATAACGCTGTCGAATCACTTCGAAAGCGTCTTTAGCCGATTCAAAAGCGGTCTCTGTCGACCCATACCGCTTGCTGGCGGAGCGAAGATCCAATACCGCCTGATTAACAATTTTGTTTAGGTTGTTTTTGGCTAACTGCTCGTTTGTCAGGGCATTTTGGTAGCTTATTTTTGCTTTATTTACATTAGTCCTAACTTGAAACCGGTTGAATATCGGAATGTTGAGTGTCAATCCAATATAGGGACTTTCGTTGTTGCGCAACTGATCACGAAAAGACACCCGACCGTATTCCGTCGGCATCCCGTTCGGATCAAAAGCGATCGGCTGCGATGCTACCGAAGACACGCTGGTTCCGTATCCTGCGCCGAAACCCAATGTCGGATAATACCCCCCTTTTGCAATGTCGATGTTGCTTTTGGCAACTGCTGTTGAAAAAACAGCCGTTTCTATATCGGGCTGCGCTTTCAACGCTTGCTGGTAAACTTCGGCCGCTGCATAGGGAGTTTCTATTTGCTCAATATCTGCAAGCGGCGGTTTTTCCAATACAATATCTTCCGAAGGGTCCATTTCCATGAGCTGCTTTAAATTCAGCATAGACAACTCAAAGGCGTTCTGGGCCGAAGTCACGTTCAGTTCATCGGTTGCTACCTGACTTTTTGCCTGCGACAGATCGGCCAGCGTATTGTTGCCCACCTCATAATTTGCTTCTGCTACTTCCAGTTGCTGCTGAGAAAGCTTCAGTTGCTGCTCGGCAGCCGTGAGTAAATCCTCGTTGGTCAGTGCCTCCAGATAAGTCGTTGCAACAGATAATACCAAATCATTTTTCACTTTTTCGATGTTACTTTGATCGGCGGCCAGTTGATTTTTATTCGCTAATATCTGATTGATACGTTGAAACCCCTGAAAAATCGGAATGTCTGTCGAAGCACCTACATTAGCGGTATTTACTGAGGGGACCAATTGACCCGTTGTTTGGTCAAAGTACCTGCCGAAACGCATGTTTCCGCCTAACTGGGCATTCAATGTCGGATAAAATTGGCTTTTCGCTTGCTTTAAGTCTTCTTCTGATAAAGCTTCCTGAAACCGAGCCTGTTTTACCTGCAGGTTATTATCTAACGCATGGTAAATTGCCACTTTAATGGGAACCAGTTTCTGTGCAGTACTTTGTTGAGGCAGCAATAGCGCCACGCAAAAGCAGGTGGATAAGTAGGCAAGGCATGAGAAACTTCTTTTCATTGTCTCCAAAATCGTATCTTTACTTTTTATAATAATCCATGTATACCGTTAAAGCTCCCTTCATTCTGCATTGGCTCTATCCTGCGCTCAAATGGCATGGCAATCGTAGTGAAAAACGCATTTTTCTTACCTTTGACGACGGGCCGATACCGGATGTTACACCGTTTATCATAAATACCTTAAATAATTATGGTGTCAAGGCTACGTTTTTCTGTGTGGGCGAAAATATAAAAAAACATCCTGATATATTCCATCATCTGCTGGAAAATGAGCATCGAATTGGTAACCACACCTACAATCACCTCAATGGCTGGAAAACGCCGGACGACCTGTATCTGCAAAATGTCGACCGCTGCCAACAACTGACAGCCACCCGCCTTTTTCGCCCTCCCTATGGGCGTGGCAAACGGTCGCAATACGTAACACTTAAAAAAAACTTCGATATCATCATGTGGGACGTGCTTAGCGGTGATTTCGATACGAGAATTTCGCCTGAAAAATGTTTGAATAACGTGTTACGGTATACGCAGCGCGGATCCATCGTCGTATTTCACGATAACATCAAAGCTATTCCCCGTGTCACCTATGCGCTGCCCCGCGCCATTGAGCACTGGATGGCTGAAGGATATGAGTTTGGGGTATTGTAATGCCGACAGATACTACTGAACCGTTAAAAAATATTCCGCGACAGCTTGTGCACTGAAATAGCCTAACGCGCCATTTCCGAAGACGGACGGTGGGTTGGCCGGAGACGCCGTGCCGGGATTATTGGATTGCACAACATTCCAGAAATCAAATGTCGCCTTGTCAATACATTGCATCCAGACGGATACCGAGTCACCTGTAACCAGCTCGGTCTCAAAATCAGTCACATCTTCATTCACATATTTACCGTCATTGAATTTGTCGTTGGTAACCCGGACTGCCTTCCGAGGACCTCCATTCACGCTCCATAAATAGCGGTAATAATTTCCGATACCGACAGGATCCTGGTATTTGACGCTGATAAATTTCTGCTCCTCATTGAAGAGGTCCCGCACGCTGGTACCGATCGAATCCGCCAACACGGGCTCAGGCATGCGGGAAGTCGCCGTAAATTCCTGCCCCTCAATACGCACCCGTAGCTGATACCGTTGGCCTGTCTCACCTTTAAACCTGGATCGGTACCTTCCGGGCGTCCGCTCAATCAACACGTGCGACCTGCCGCCTTCGTCAAAAATCGTTATCTCTGCGCCCGACACGGGATCAAAAGGATTGTCTGTACTAAAGGCAACCGTACGACTGATGGCCACTTCTTGGTCTTCCAGTCGGTTGCTTACTTCTCCGACGATCACCAATTTCGGAGTTGCATCTTTCAGGTCTACGTCAATAACATCTTCGCATCCCATCCCTAATAAAATCAAAACTCCTATAAGATATCTGTAACACCTGTTCATTGCTAAAACTTAAAATTCCAAGTGATAGAGGGAATAATACCAAACAACGCGATTTGATAGGCTTCCGTGGCATTTGGGTTCCCCTCCTTCTCCCGGAAATCAATAATAAACGCATTTTTCCGATTATATACGTTGTAAACCCCAAATGTCCAACTGGATGTAAAGCGCTTGGATGCCGACGATTCCCAGGTGGCTCCCAAATCCAGTCTGTGATAGTCAGGCATCCGGTAACCATTGCGCTCGGTATAATACCAAAGGGTGCGTCCGTCCACTGTATATTTGCCACTGGGGAAGGTGACCGCATTACCGGTACTGTAAACAAAGGTGGCCGAAAGATTCCATCGGGGTGATAATTGGTACATACCCACCACAGATGCATCGTGTGTACGATCCTGACGTGCGGCGAACCAGTCCCCCCCGTTGATGCCATCAAACCGCCGCTCGCTTCGCGAAAGCGCATAGCTTACCCACCCGTTCAACCTACCTTCCCGTCTCTTCAAGAACATTTCCACACCGTAAGACCTGCCGATGCCAAACAGCAACTCAGCTTCGATATGCTCATTGGCCTGCAAATCAGCTGCATTACGGTAATCTATCTGGTTTTGCATGTATTTATAATAGGATTCCACCGAAAATTCGTATCGGTCACTCCCGAAGTTTTGGTAATAACCTACTGCTGCCTGATCGGCAATTTGAGGTTTGATGTTGTTGCTACTCATGACCCATGCGTCTGTAGGTAAGCTTGAGGTAGAATTAGACAATTGATGAAGATTCTGAGTGTTACGATTGTACGAAAGCTTGATACTGTTGCTACCCGGCAACTGATAACTCAGGGATAAACGGGGTTCTAAGTTCAAGTAATGCTGTACCAAGTCGCCACGTCGATATTCCGTTCCTTCTACCACATCTCCGTCGTCATCGTAGGTGTAAAATGTCCCTGGCCCAAACAACAGAAAATTATTCAGACGAAGTCCGTATACCAAGCTCAATCGATCGGTCGGCTTCCATTCATGCGAAAGATAGGCCGCCATTTCCATTCCTTTTCGGTCGTCCAGTTGCAAACTATTTACCGCCGTATTTTCATCGGCATCGATGTTGGCTGGAGAAATGCCTTGCTGCAATACGTTGACGCCAAAGCGCCAGGTGCTCTTGCTCGAAGAAAAAAACTGGAAATCCTGTTTCAGGTTGTAGTTCTGTATACGGGAGGCGATGACGAAATTAAATTCATCGTTTTCGATACTGACGTTGTAATTAAAATTGCTATACACAAAGGTAGTATTGGAAAACAATCGGCTATTCAGCACGTGATTCCAACGGAAGGTACCCGTAGCATTACCCCAATCAAAACCAAAGAGGTTGGAGTAGCCCAACACATCCCTGCCGAAATATCCCGAAAGAAAGAGGGTGTTCTTTTCATTAATCCGGTAATTTGCTTTAGCGTTTAAGTCGTAGAAATAGAGCCGGCTGTTATTTACTTCTTCGTCATTTGAAAGCTTCAGGAACAGATCGGCATACGTCCGCCTCCCACTGATCATAAAAGATCCGCGATCTTTAACGATCGGTCCATCTACTTTCAACCGCGACGCTATGAGCCCAATTCCTCCTTCTGCACCGAAGCTCTTTTTATTTCCATCCAGCATGTTGATATCCAATACAGACGCAATCCTGCCTCCATATTGTGCTGGCATTCCGCCCTTGTATAGGTTCACTTCTTTAATAGCATCCGAATTGAACGTGGAGAAAAAGCCAAAAAGATGTGACGCATTATATACCATTGCCTCATCCAGCAAAATCAGGTTTTGATCGCCTGTTCCGCCACGTACATAGAAACTGCTGCTACCTTCTCCCCCCGAAAGCACCCCTGGAAGCAGTTGGATGGTCTTCAGTATGTCTTTTTCACCCATCAATACAGGTACATGCTTAATCTCATTCACGTCTACCCGGGCAATCCCCATCTGCGGACTACGTACGTTTTCCTGGCGTGCAGATTGGCTGATCACCACCTCTTCCAACAATTCGCCCTTCGTGAGATCGATCTGAAGGGTAGTACCGCTGGTCGGATCAACCGGCACTTCCTGCGTCTGATAGCCTACGTGTGAAATAACTAATACCGGGGCCTCTACTCGCACAGTAAGCGAAAAAAATCCGTAATTGTTGGTCCGAGCGCCAACAGAAAGCTCCTCTTTCAGCCGAATGCTTGCACCGATCAGTGTTTCTCCGGTTCCAGCATCACGAATATGACCGCTGATTGTGTAGGAGGTTTGGGAAAATGCAGAATACGGGGCAGCTGCAAGTAGGACAATGAAAACAAAACACACCCTGCGAGACCAAGTAAGCGACATGCCTGCAATAATACACCCTTTATGCCAATTAATGGCCCGTAAAAAGACATTTTTTGGCTATCCGATCACTTACAGCCACTTAGTTAACACAACTTTCTGTTTATCAGATTAATATACTTTTTCAAAAAAATGTTACAAACTCATGATATTTCTCGGGTGGATACCGTTTACCCGTTCTTATTTGTGTATATCTGTATACAATGGCCTACTTCGCTACCACATAGTTCGCGGCTATACCGACCGAACTAACCTTTATTTTTAACAAAATAATCGGTTAAAAGATTCGTTTTTGAAAATAAGTTTGTAGTATTGAAGCCTAATAAACTTGCAAATCGAAACATCGCAGAATTTAACATGAAAAATTTAAAAAAAACAGTATCAGTTGTTTTGACGGCAGCTGTCATGGCGGCATGCGGATCCGGTCAGAAAACGGATGGAGGACAAGACACTACCGCTACAGAAACTACTCCGGAGAATGACGGCTGGGTTTCTTTATTTGATGGCCAAACTACCAGCGGTTGGCATACGTACCTGAGAGATACCGTGTCTGAAGCATGGACCGTTAAGGATGGGGCATTGACCTTCAACCCGGATGTAGCCCGCGAGCAACGCGGCGATCTCGTTACCGATGGGGAATATGAAAATTACGAACTTGAATTGGAATGGCAAATATCATCCGGCGGCAACAGCGGTATCATTTTCGGCGTTCACGAAGACCCCAAGTTTAGCGCCACTTACCAAACAGGTCCTGAAATGCAGGTATTGGATAACATCGATGCGGAGGACCGCAAAATTGAAAACCACTTGGCAGGATCGCTCTATGACTTAATTGGCAGTCCGGAAGTATCCAAACCCAAACCTGTCGGCGAATGGAATCAAGCCCGTATCCGTAAAAATGATGGACAGGTCACACTGTGGCTCAATGATGTACAAACTGCCGACATCACCATTGGCACCCCCGAATGGGAGCAACTATTGAATGCCAGCAAATTCAAAGATTGGGAAGGATTTGCTAAATATCCAAAAGGAAAAATAGCCTTACAGGATCACGGAAACGTGGTAGCTTACCGCAATATCCGGATTAAGGAATTGTAATTGATTGTCGATTGTCAATGGTTAACTTCCAACGCCCCAAGGCAGAAATTAACCATTGACAATTAACTATTACTCAAGATAGGTTGCCTGCCGCATCAGCAATGCGCGATATTTATTAAAAACGGCCGATTTAGAAACAAATCCCATGTAGTTTCCTTCGGCATCTACCACGGGCAATATCCAAATATCCTCCCGGTTCATTTTTTGCATCACGGCTTCCATATTGACATCCATCCGGATAATATCTACCGGTTTCTCGGCGAGCTCACGCATCGTTTTATCTGTATCTTTCTTCCCCAGATTTTCGCTCAGTAGGATTTCAAAAAGTCGCTCGCTGTAGATAATGCCCAACAGTTTACCATCTGTATCGACCACAGGAAAAATATTACGCTTTGTATGGATGATATCATGCCGGCGATCCGCGGGCCGTTCATCGGGACGAAGTATCGTAAAGTTCCGTTCTAGTACATAGCGAAGTTTCATCATACTCAATACCGTGCGGTCTTTATCTTCATGAGTGAGCAAATCGCCCTGCTCGGCCAAGACCTTGGTATAGATGGAATATTTTAAGATGGTCCGATTGATCAGATACGAGATTGCAGTAACCAACATTAATGGAACCATCAGCGCATACCCGCCTGTTATCTCTGCGATGAGGAAAATACCGGTCAAGGGTGCATGCATAATGCCGCTGAGCGCTGCGGCCATACCGGCGACCACGAAATTAGGCACATTCAGCTCAATCAATCCTGTAAGATTAATACCATAGGAAAAAGCAAATCCCAATAGCCCTCCCATCACTAGGCTCGGTCCAAACACTCCCCCATTTCCCCCACTACTGAGTGTGATAAGCGAAGCAACCGATTTTGCAAAGACCGTGACCACAGCATATACCATCGCCAAGACTCCTATATGCTGATAATCCGCAAAAATGCTATTTGCAAGTAAAGATTCTGTCCGTCCGTCAAGGATTTGTTGAATAGAAATATATCCTTCGCCATAAAGGGAAGGAAACAAAAAAATCAATAAACCCAAACTTAACCCACTTATCCATACCTTTTGATAAGGGTTCTTAATTTTGGCGAAGGCGCTTCTAACCCAAGCACTGATTTTAGCAAAGTAAATCGAAAAAAGCCCTATCAAAACGGCTAATAAGAGATAAAAGAACAACGCCTGAAATTCCCAATCGTCTGTGACCAAGTGGAAAAGTGGCTCGCTATAGATCAGTTTAGATACGACAGAAGCTGTGGCTGCAGCCATCAACAAGGGAATGAACGCCGGAATAGAAAATTCAGGCAGGAGAATCTCGATGGCGAAAATCATTCCAGCTACGGGGCTATTAAAAGCGCCCGCTATACCTGCAGCGGCACCACAGGCCAGTAGCATAGTCACTTCGCGGTAATTTAAGCCAAAAAAGCGCCCCGCATTCGCTCCGATAGCAGAGCCACTATAGGCGATGGGAGCTTCCAATCCTGCGGATCCTCCAAACCCCACCGTAAGTGCGCTTGTAATAATTTGCGAATAAACATTATGAACTTGAATACGGCTGGATTTGCGTGAAATGGCATAAATAATGGGAGTCATGCCATGTTCAAAAGTACCTTTTCGAATAAATCGTCGTACGTAAAGTACACTAAGCAGGATGCCGATAAGGGGAAAAAACAGGTAAAGGTAATACTTATACTGCCATTGTAAGTCATCCTGTAAAAAGGCAGCTATGTAATGCGTAAGCCCTTTAAGAGCCGCGGCGGCCAGTCCACCGACAATCCCAACCACTACAGCCAGCAATACCATAAAATTGCGGTTGGAAATCTTCTGCATCCGCCATTGATTGAGCCGGTAAATGATATGCCGTTGCCGCCTTTCCATTGCTAATAAACCATTACTCAAGCCCCATCACGTCTTTCTTCTTTTTCGATTTAAACCGCTTTGGAACCGATTCCTTAATTTCCCTTTCCAATGCATCAATGGCTAATTTTTTCAAGAAGTTATGCGTGGTTACCAAACTGATTTCCCGTACCGGCTCGGGCGACTTGAAATAGCGTACACGGGCCATTTGATCTTCGTCAAAGTCATCAATACTCAGCTCGGGCAGAATCGTGGTTCCCGAGTTACTGTCTACCATCCGCTTCAAGGTTTCCACACTACCGGTATTATATTCGAAAGTCCCTTCGGGATCCATGCTCCGCTTACGCTGGCAGATGTTTAATACCTGACCGCGCATGCAATGTCCTTCGGTCAGCAGCCATAGTTTGTCACCCAGCACATCGTCGGAAGTTACTTCTTTTTTTGCCATCATTGAGCTGTCGGATGATAAATAAGCAACAAACGGTTCATAGAACATCGGACGCTCTACTAACGCCGGATCATAAACGGGAGTAGATAATATTCCACAATCCAGGAGTCCCGCCTTCAATTCGCGGATAATTATTTCGGTTGTATATTCCCAAATCTGCAATTGCAGCTTGGGAAACCGTTTCATAAAATTCCCCAATACCCGTGGTAACAGATAGGGGGCGATGGTAGGAATCACGCCGATGCGGAATTCACCCTCCAATTCACCCTTCTTCAATTGCACTAATTCGTTGATTTTGCGACTTTCGGTAAGTATCACGCGGGCCTGCTTGATAATCTCAACACCCAATTCCGTCGGAACAATCGGTTGTCGGCTGCGATCAAATATGCGCGCGCCGATGGATTCTTCCAATTTCTGGATTTGCATGCTCAGCGTTGGCTGGGTTACAAAACATTTCTCCGCGGCCGCTACAAAACTACGATACGTGTCAACCGCTATAATATATTCCAATTGTGTAAGGGTCATACTATCGAAAAAAACAATGCAAAGGTACGAATCCCACTTCTTATTTCATGCGACCCGCTTCCCGAAAACGCGTGTGCCAGGTATGTCCGCCGCGTAATCGCCGCTTCGATTACTGCGATATCAATTCGGCACTTTCACTGAGATGTTGATCGATGAAGAGTACCTCACCCCGATTTATTGCCTTCCTTATCAGCTAACTGGGTCGCTTTAATCCGTTCGTAGGTCATTCTAATGAATTTATCTCCCTTAATTCTAAATACCGACATGCAAGATAACGGTTATCGTCGGGCTATGCTTATTATATCAGGTCATAAATTTATCCGTTTTGGCCAATAACTCGTGTTTTCTCCTTAATTTAGCCCGCAATTTCCGGTGAGCGCATCTCTCCGGTTTTGCGAGAAATGGAACACTATGTAAATCGATACTATATCACCGAAGTAGACCGGTATCCGGACACCATTTACTGCCACCATGCGGTCATGGGAGAGAAACTCATTCCTGAACATGTTCACAAAAAAGGCCAATTCCTTTACACGGAAGGCGGCGTCGTATACCTTAACACGCCCCAGCAATCCTATTTTCTGCCTGCCAGACACTACATCTGGATCCCGGCAGGTGTGCGGCACAGCATTCATCCCAGCACGCCGGAAGTAATCATGCGTAACCTGTATTTCCCGGTCTATGAATGTGATGATGCTTTCTTTATGCAAACGGCTATTTATCCCGTTGACGATCTGTTGATGGAACTGATGATGTTTACCAATCGTTGGAATGGAAATATATGTCCGGAAGAGGAAAGCCGATACAGTATCGCCAAAGCATTCAAAATGTTGCTGCCCGAATTGAGTAAGGGGGCACTGCCTTTAGCATTGCCATATCCCGACGATAACCGGTTGCTCAAGATCGTCGAATATTTGGACAGACACATTGCCGACAATGTGGGCTTTAAACAGGTTGCTGACCACTTCGGTATCAGTGAACGGTCGCTCGCCCGGTTGTTCAAAAAGGAACTCAATATGTCTTTTATTCAATATTTTACTATTTTGCGCATGTTAAAAGGATTGAAACTACTGCTGGATGATAAACTCAGCATCAACGAAGTGGCGACAAAAGTGGGTTATAGCAGTCTACCCACTTTCAGCAATACATTTACTAAAATAGTCGGTGTACGGCCGAGCGAATATGTAAAACACCGTGGACTATGGGATCGGTAAATTAATATCAAACTCAATTATACAATCAATGAAAACACCCTTAATCCTCCTATCGGCAATGGCCCTGTTGCTATCCGCATGTACCCAATCGGCCAGCGAAACAAACGATTCGTTGAAATGGATCCAACTCTTTAATGGAAAAGACCTCGATGATTGGACCGTTAAAATCGCGAAACACGATGTGGGCGAAAACTACGCCAACACCTTCCGTGTAGAAGACAGTCTCTTGAAAGTACGGTATGATGGGTATACCGACTTTGACTTTCAATATGGTCACATCCATTATAACACGCCTTTTTCAGCCTACCTATTGCGCGTTGAATACCGTTTCGTAGGCGAGCAGGCACCCGGTGGCGAAGGGTGGGCATGGCGCAACAGCGGAGCCATGCTTCATGGGCAGGACCCCCATACCATGTTGAAAGACCAGGATTTCCCCATATCCATCGAAGGACAACTGCTTGGCGGAAATGGGACGGAGGAACGGACTACCAGCAACCTCTGTACGCCGGGCACCAATGTATTTATGGAAGTGAACGGTGAACTGTTTACCCCGCATTGTACCAATTCGACCTCAAAAACTTATCATGGCGACCAATGGGTAACCGCAGAATTTCTGGTGTTGGCCGATTCGGTGGTCCACCATATCCTTGAGGGTGACACGGTGCTTACCTACTACAAACCCCAGATCGGTGGCGGTAGTGTGTCAAATTACGATCCTGCAGTAAAAGTAGATGGCACCCCCTTAAAAAGTGGATATATCTCCTTACAGAGCGAAAGCCACCCGATTGATTTCCGGAAAGTTGAATTGCTCGATCTCGAACCTTACATGGGAGACCAGGCAAAACTGCAAGAGGTACTTGAACGGTTGAGGAATGAAGCCATAACCAGGTAAACGGCACGTGCGAATGAACCCAAATAAAAAAGCCGCTCTGAGTAATCTCAGAGCGGCTTTTTCAATGTATCTGTAGTATTTATTATGACAAACTATTTACGTACTTCGTCAATTTTGATTTATTGTTAGAAGCCTTATTCTTATGAATGACATTTTTCTTGGCCAAGCGGTCAAGCATGGAAACCACTCGTGGCAACAATTCCTTTGCTTCTTCCGAATTCGTGGTACCCCTCAATTTTTTGATTGCATTGCGGGTTGTTTTAGCCTGGTAACGGTTCCGCAAGCGCTTCGCAGCGTTTGCGCGGATTCTTTTAAGTGCTGATTTATGATTTGCCATTTATTTAGCTAATTTTTCTTTGCATACTTTTTTCAGACCGCAAAGATAGCACGTTCTTTTTAATATTCAAAGCAAATACCTAAAATTTTAGACGGATCCGTTACCTTCGTTTCGTACGCCGTATTTCGTATTTTTGCCCCATGCAGAAATTATCCATGGACCAATTGCAGCGTCCCTCTGTCGACGTGTTCAAATTGCAACCGAAACTTCCTGTTACACTGGTACTTGACAATGTGCGCAGCATGCACAACGTAGGGTCAGCATTCCGTACATCCGATGCTTTTGCGATCCAGCAGATTGCTTTGTGTGGCATTACCGGCCTTCCACCCCATCGGGAAATTGAAAAGACCGCATTGGGGGCTACCCAGTCGGTAACCTGGTATCACGCACCCGATACCCTTCAGGCCTTGCGGCAGCTCCGGCAGGAAGGGTACCGCATCATTGCAATCGAGCAAGCCAAAGAAAGCATTCCCCTTCACCAATTTACACCGTCACCAACCGAAAAATATGCGCTGATATTTGGAAACGAGGTACACGGTGTAACCGAGGAAGTGATGGAATCCGTCGATGCATGCATCGAAATTCCCCAGTCGGGCACCAAACATTCACTGAACATCGCCGTATCTGTTGGTATCGTGCTGTGGGAGTTTTACCGGAATAATTTCTGTAGTCTACGATGACAGTAGATACACTCCTACATTTGTTTCCGCCTAGCACACCCCCCTGGAAATCATAACGGCCACAATGGTGTCTTATGTTAATCGAGAAAGCTTATTATACCGGAGCACGAAGAGATTATATTACGGCTTTCATTCTTTGTGATTTGCTTGCATATTTTAGATTTAAACACCGTCGCGTTAAAAGCGATCGCTATAGTAGTATGCTTGATTTTCATCTTCTTAACTATAGAAAAATTTCACGAATTAACGAATCAGTACCGATACCATAAAACCAAACAACTTGCCGAAGCTGGTTACCACGAAGAAGCCTTAGCAGGCTATCAAAAATTAAAGGATCTTTTGTATAATGACTCTTGGTACAAAGAAAAATTATTCTTTAGCAACCAGTACTTGGATTTGGGCGATTGCTATTATGCCTTAAACCTATTTGCCTAAGCAGAATGGCACTACAAAAAATCTGTATCTTCTTTTATTAAACGTGAAGCAGCAACGTTTTTAAAGAGCAGTCATCTCCGTTAGGAGTCAATTTTTCGATCTGTCAAAACTGTTTTTCAGCGACTAATGAGGGACAAACATAATTGTGTTGATATGCTGCTTTCGCTAACTTGCATATCAAACAAGTTTTATCTAAGTTTGCGGTGCAAAAAAACAGGACCATGAGCGTATTAGTAAATAAGGATTCAAAAGTAATCGTACAAGGTTTTACGGGCAACGAAGGCACTTACCATGCGTCCCAGATGATCGAATATGGCACCCAGGTAGTGGGCGGTGTAACCCCGGGTAAAGGAGGTCAGACGCATTTAGATCGGCCGGTATTTAACACGGTGCAGGACGCGGTGGAGCAAACAGGTGCCAATGTATCCATTATTTTTGTCCCCCCAGCATTTGCTGCCGATGCGATCATGGAGGCTGCTGCGGCCGGCATTGAAGTCATTGTATGCATCACGGAAGGGATTCCTACCAAAGATATGATCCAGGTAAAGTCGTACCTGAGCGATAAAAATTCACGGCTGATCGGGCCAAATTGCCCCGGCATCATCACCGCAGATGAAGCTAAAATTGGCATCATGCCCGGCTTCATCTTCAAAAAGGGGAAGGTTGGCGTGGTATCAAAATCAGGCACATTGACCTATGAAGCGGTGGATCAAACGGTAAAAGCCGGATTAGGTATCACGACCGCAATTGGTATCGGCGGCGATCCCATCATCGGTACCACCACCAAGGAGGCCGTCGAATTATTGATGAGCGATCCCGAAACAGAAGGCATTATCGTCATCGGTGAAATCGGCGGTGGAATGGAAGCCGAGGCTGCCCGCTGGATTAAAGAACATGGCACCAAACCGGTTGTCGGGTTCATTGCCGGACAAACCGCCCCTCCGGGACGCCGTATGGGACACGCAGGTGCGATCGTCGGCGGTGCCGATGATACCGCAGCCGCGAAGATGAAAATCATGCGGGAATGCGGTATCCGCGTCGTAGAATCTCCGGCGGAAATTGGTAAAGCCATGGCAGAGGAACTGGGAGTAAATGCCTAATTAAGGCAGGTTTCAGTCCAACTATAACGGTTTAGGGCACCTGTTGGGTGCCTTTTCTATTTTGCATATACAAAGCAAGTTGTCTAAGTTTGTGATTATGCTATCCGATACCGAAGAAAATTACCTGAAGGCGTTGCTCCGCATTACCGGAGAGCAAGGCAGTGGCGGCGAAGCGGGCACCAACCAATTGGCGGCAAAGCTTAATGTACGCCCGGCCACCGCAACCGATATGCTCAAGAAACTTCGGGAGAAGCAGCTCGTTAATTACGAAAAATACGGGAAAATATCCCTCACGGATACCGGACGTGACCTAGCCGTTGCCATTATCCGCAAACACAGGCTTTGGGAGACTTTTCTGTTTGATAAGCTCGGATTCAGCTGGGATGAAGTGCACGATATTGCAGAACAACTGGAACATATCAAATCTGACAAACTGGTGGAACGACTCGATAAATTTTTGGGATTTCCCCAATTCGACCCGCATGGCGATGCCATTCCGACGGCCAATGGTGACTACATTGACGAAGCCCGCCTCACTTTGGCGGAAGCCGTGGAACACCAACGGTATGTCATTGTCGCCGTAAGAGACAACAGTCCATCTTTTCTGCAATATGTAAGCGAAATCGGCATAAGCATACACAGCCAAATCCAGGTGTTGCAAACATATGCTTTTGACCATTCCATGGCGCTGGATATCGATGGAAAAACTATAAACATTTCCGACAAGGTAGCACAGAACATTTATTGTAGACCGATATAAACAACAATGGCATTATCTTCAGAAATCAACATAAAAAACAAAAAGGCCTACTTCGAATACCATATGCTGGACACCTACGTGGCAGGTATCCGGCTCCTTGGAACGGAAATTAAATCGATCCGAGAAGGAAAAGCCAACATAAATGATGCATTTTGTTCTTTTTTTGAAGATGACCTGTACATTCGCAACATGCATATTGCAGAATATTCGCATGGGTCGTTTTACAATCATGAGGCAAAAAGGGACCGGCAGTTGCTGCTGAATAAAAAGGAACTTAAAAAACTGAGGACCAAAAGCGAAGAACGGGGTTTCACCATCATTCCACTTCGCATCTTCATCAGTAAACGGGGGTTTGCCAAGGTGGAGATTGCCCTTGCACAGGGTAAAAAGGATTTCGATAAACGGGAATCCATCAAGGAACGGGATACCAAACGGGAATTGGCGCGGGTGATGAAAGGTTAAGGTTTAAACCACTTCCACACCGATCTCCTTGAGCAACAACGATGCATTGAAAACGGTGCATGCCCCGTCCTTTAACTTGTAATCAAATAACATCTCTCCATCGTTCACCTGAATATCGAAATGGAAATTATGTACGACGTCGGGATACTCGTCGACCAATTTGGCCAATTTCAGATCGTGCGTGGCGACCATACCGACTCCCTGATGCGCGATCAGCTTTTTTATAATGGCTTTTGAGCCCCTATATTTGTCGACCGAATTAGTTCCTCGCAGCATCTCATCGATGAGAAAAAATGTGTCTGATTGGCTTTCCACGGTCTTCAAGACCGCCTGTATGCGGTTCAATTCCGCTTTAAATGTAGAAGTGCTTTCATTTAGGGAATCTGCAATGCGCATGTAGGTAATCAGGTGAAATACGGACACGTGCATTTCCACGCCACAAATAGGTGCCCCACAGAATGCTAGCACTGAATTGGTCCCGACGGTCCGGAGAAATGTACTTTTACCCGCCATGTTGGAGCCTGTAATCAAGGCAACCTGGTGATTGCTCATTTGATAATCGTTCGACACTGCGTTCTTATTCGGAATTAAGGGATGAGCCAGCGCTTTCCCAGCAAAAAAAGGAGCCTCGGTTTTCTCAATTGTGGGGAATGCCCATTCCGGATGATTCCTACGTAATGTAGCCATGCCAACCAGCACTTCAAACTCAGCTACCGCATCAAATGAGCGAAGAATATCCACACCGTATTTCTTTCGCCACTCAATCAACGCATAAGTCTGCCTGAAATCCCACAGCGCAACCATGTTAAGTACCGCACCCACCAACATATTCAATCGGTAATCCAGCCGGTCTATCAACGTTGCCAATTCCCGGAACACGGATGAAATAGGCTTATTATCAACTGACGGACGCAACAACGAAAAAAGCTCCTGACCACGTTGGCTTTCCCACGCTCTATTTTCAATTAATTCAAAGGCTGCCGCGAATGCACTCAACAGGCGACCTGCCTTATCGGTCGAACCCGCCACTTGGTTTACCTTTCGGCCGTAACCAAAAGCGGCCATCAGGTGTATAATAGCAAAGAATAGGGTGATGCCCGAAAAAACAGGAATAAACAGGGCTGTAACAATCAGTATCGCCATCAACCACGGTGCTGCTTTTACATATAGCCGCAGGAACCCGTTGCCAAACGAAACATCCGAATTACGCAAAAACTGGGCAAATTGCTGTTTAAAATCAATCGCTTGATGCAGGTTGAACCGTAAACGACCCTGAAATTTCTGACACCACGCGACGTCATCCGCCAGTTCCCTCACCACCTCCTGTCGTGCCTCAATAACTGAAGCATCCGCCGGTGCCGACAACCATCCTGCTAACAGCGCATTGGCCTGAGGAGTAGCCCCACGATTAACCAAAACAAACAACGACGACGGCCCGAACAGATCCAGATCGCCACTGTAAGGATGACGATTGTCTGCGAATGCTTGTCCATCCGGATAGTGATTGGACTTCCCCGCAGCTATATCCAGTTCATTCTGATTGACCGCCAAAAAGCTTTCTAACGCTGTTTTCCGTATCTCCAGCCTGCTTTGGCGCCATACCAGCCCCGCGAAAAGTACAATAACGGCAAAGAAAACAACCATCACCAATCCTACCCGTTCCGATTGCACAGCCATAAACAAGGCCGTCCCACCACCAATAATAGCGGCTAAACGCAGCAATGAATTGGTATTGATCAATCGGCGCAGCCCAGTCAGTTGCGAATGGGTGTCTGTTACATTTCTACGGTACGTCTCAAAAATATGCTTCATCGGTTACTCGCTTGCTACCACGCTTGATCGCCCACTAATGGAACAAAGCGGAACGTATCCAATTCAATCCGTTCATACTCCTGCTCCCCAACGCGGAGAATTGTCACCATTTTCTGTTCCTTTTCGCTCCCTACCGGAATAACAATTACTCCCCCCAATCGAAGTTGTTTCAGCATCACATCAGGCACCAGTGGTGCTCCTGCCGTGACCAAAATCTTATCGTACGGCGCATGTTCGGGTATCCCCCTGGAACCATCACCCAAAAAAAAATGTGGTTTATATCCCATGTAAGGCAATACCCGGGTAGTCCTGTCATATAAGTTGGGTTGACGCTCAATTGTATATACGTCTGCTCCTAATTCCAGCAAGATACAGGTTTGGTATCCAGAGCCAGTACCGATTTCCAACACCTTATCCCCGCGCTGGATATGTAGCAGCTCGGTTTGGTACGCTACGGTGTAGGGTTGTGAAATGGTTTGCCCATCGCCGATCGGAAAAGCAATGTCTTTATAAGCCTGGTTCCAGAAAGTTTCATCGAAAAAATAATGTCGCGGCACCTTACCGATAGCGGCCAGCACGCCCTTATCTTCTATTCCGCGTCGTTTTAATAGCTCGACCAACTGTTTCCTCGCTCCCCGTTCCCGGTAATTGTCAATAAACTTATATGCCATTGTGCTCCAAAAATACGGAGATTAGGTGAAAAAGTCTTATTTTCGCAGCATACAAATGCTACTGCGGATGAAGTATATCCTTTTGGCCGTCTTATTGTGTATCGGCGCTGAACAATTGCTGGCACAGGTAACGAAAATTGATACGGTTGATTATCCCGCGATTGTCATTCCCAAAAAAAAGAACTATCATTTCAATACGGACTACGGGTATACGATTGCTGTTCGCACATATGCGTATGAGCAATTTCCGCTATTGCTTAACCAGTCTTCAAGCCAGCCTTTTAACAGTTCTTATTTCAACGGCCTTTTATTTAAAATAAATGACAATCAAATCAGTTACCGGTTGCAGGCGGCCTATTTCAATAACAACATTGAATTTGATAACGAATGTGAAGGCTGTTTTCCAAAGGTAGCCGGGAAACTCCAGAACACTGCGGTGAAGGTAGGTGCGGAAAAAAGTTTGAATTATTCACGTTTTCAACCCTACTTTGGCGCAGATTTGGGATTCATGGTACAGAAGTTCAGCACAAAAGGATTTGAAAATTCACCGGTATTTGCTGAAGACACGAAGAATGCGCTGTTGTTTTCACCTTTCGTTGGCGCAAAATTATACATTGTCCCGCGAGTGGCTATTGGTGCCGAGGCCAATTTCAATGTTGCTTATACCTATCAAAAAGTAAACAATTACAGCGACAATTCCTTTTCCGGTGCGCCCAGTCAAACGAAGCGCTACCGATGGGAGTATTTTTTCGGGCCCGTAGCGGCCATCACCCTGCAATACAACTTCGGCATACTTAATCAATAAGGGTCGACATCGATCTGCACGCGGACTCCCCGATTGATTTTATTGGCTTCAAACTGCAACAGGATGGCCTTCACCAGCTCCTTTACTTTGCTCACACTGGCACCAGTGCGTTCAACCTTGAGCAGAATACTGAAAATGTAATGGTTGCGCACACGCCCTACCAGTGGCGTCTCGGGGCCTACCACCCGATGCCCAAGCGCCTCCCTCAATGAAACGGCTAACCGATGAGATGCATCGTGGGCGGTTTGTTGTTCTTTGTGTTTTACGTCTAGCCGGAATAATCGAAAGAAAGGCGGATACGCGTAATTCTTACGTTCGGTTGCTTCCGCCATGAACATGCCTTCGTAGTCGTTCGCAATCACCTGCTGGATGATGCGATGATGGGGAGCATAAGACTGGACAATCACTTTTCCGTTGCTATCCCGGCGGCCCGCCCGTCCACTTACCTGCGCAAGCAGCGAAAAAGCTCGCTCATACGCCCTGAAATCAGGGTAGTTGATCAGACCATCTGCATTGATGATACCGATTACACTCACGTTGCCGAAATCCAGTCCTTTCGCTACCATTTGGGTACCTACCAATATGTCATAAACGTGTTCATCAAAGGCATTCAAGACGCGGTCAAATCCATGTTTTCCCCGTGTAGAATCCAAATCCAGGCGGCCAACGCGCGCTTCAGGTAACAACGTTTCCAACTCCTCCTCTACCCTTTCGGTACCGAACCCTTTGCTCTCGATATGCGTGGATCCGCAGGCGGGACACACCTGCAAAGGGTCTTCGGAAAATCCGCAGTAGTGGCAATGCAGTTTACCGCTGCTTTTGTGGTAGGTGAGACTGACATCGCAATGAATGCATTTCGCGATGTATCCGCAGGTTTTGCATTGCAGAATTGGTGTGTGGCCCCGCCGGTTCTGGAAGAGGATCACTTGCTGCCGCCGGGCAATGGCATTTTCCATCTCCTGAAGCAACGTGCTGCTGAAATAAGAAGACATATTGCCTTTCCGGTTTTCTTCACCAATATGTACGGTCACGATTTCCGGTAGCTTAGCATCGCCGAAACGCTGTTTTAACTCAACCAGCCCATATTTTCCTGCCCGGGCATTATAATAACTTTCTACAGCAGGGGTAGCCGATCCCAAAAGTACGTTTGCCTCATGAATATGGCCGAGGTAAATGGCTGTATCGCGTGCGTGATATCGCGGGGCTGGGTCAAACTGCTTATAGGAGGTCTCGTGCTCTTCGTCGACAACGATAAGACCCAATGCGGGAAACGGCAGGAAAACCGCCGATCGTGCCCCCACAATTACCTGATATTCATTATTGAGCACCTTATTCCACACTTCGGCACGTTCGTTGTCGTTAAAACGTGAATGATAAACGCCCAATTTAGTGCCGAAATGCAACCGGAGGCGCTCCGTTATCTGTGTGGTGAGTGCAATCTCGGGCAGTAGGTACAAGACATTTTTACCGCTGGCCACCGCCTTTTCAATAAGCCGGATGTATACCTGCGTCTTACCGGAGGCCGTAACGCCGTGCAAAAGCACGACATCTTTTACCTCAAATTGCTCGTTGATTTCATCAAATGCCTTCAACTGAGGTACACTGAGCGTAAAATCCCCCGTGAGTTCAATATCCTCTCCGTCGAGTCTGCTGACCGCATATTCTTTCGCTACAAATATCTCCTTTTTGATCAGGGCCGCGATACTGGCTGCGCCGCAACCACTGGCCTCAAGAATATCTGCCTTCGTTATTTTGGAAAGTCTGCGATACAACTGAAGATAACCCAAAACTGCATCCTGCTGTTTAGGCGCATTACGGAGCATTTCCAGCAATAGCTTTCGTCCCAAATCGTCGGTGTAATCACTATGCAGCGAAATAAATGTTTTTACCTTGGGCTTATATTTTGGTGTGATCTCTTCGGAAATCAAGATCAGTCCCTTATCGAACAGCCGTTTCAGGATGGGGAATACAGTTTTTTGCCCAAGCAATTTGACAATATCACTTACTTTAAGCTCGGGTGAGATTTCCAGGGCATCCAAAATCAGAAATTCCTTGTCATTAAGTGTCGACCGATCCACCGAATCAACTGCTGCTGCAATGACCCGCGTTTCGCTGGCCAATTTCAGCGCAGCAGGTAACGCAGCTTGCATAACTTCACCGAGCGTGCATAAATAATAAGACGAAATCCACTCCCAAAGCCGGAGTTGGGCGCGGTCCACAACTGGCTGTTCATCCAACACATCCAGAATATACTTCGCCTCGTAACGATCTGGTGCTTTATGGGTTACCTGATAAATGATAGCTGAATAGACCTTATTTTTTCCGAACTGGACAATAACCCGCTTCCCAACTGCCACATTTGTATTCAACGCAGTGGGCACCCGGTACGTATAGGTTTTGGAAATGGCCAATGGTAATATCACTTCCACAAATAGCGTGGTGCGCACATCATCATTGCCTTCCATAAATTCAAGCATGGCCAATTGGAATAAGCTATCCCTTATTTTTGATGGTGGCAATAAACAGACCCAGCCATCCTAAAATAAAACACAGTCCGCCGATGGGTGTTACAGGTCCCAGAATAGTCGGCGACCCGAATTCAGTAATCGAATAGGTACTCAGGAGATATAACGAACCTGAAAACAACACGATTCCCAAGGTAAACGTAACAAAGGAAAATTTGATGTAGCTATTTTTAGCCCGCGAGAAAGTCGCTAAGAATAACAAGGCCACCGTATGGTAAAATTGGTAATCGACTGCAGTCTTCCAAGTCTCCAATTGGTCCTTACTGATTTTACCTTCCAGACCGTGAGCTCCAAAAGCTCCCAGTAACACAGCGGTCAAACCAAAAAAGGATGCAGTGAGTATAATCCGTTTGTTCATTCGTCAATAATTTGAGTGCTTTTCACAGGTTCCATCGGTATTCCAATGATTTCATAAAGGCCAATTTATGTCATAATATTTTGCCAAACATAACGATAATTAGGTGTATATGCAAGATGCTGTCGGGCCGTCAAATCACTTGCATATAAAAGGCAATTCGGCATGTTACGCGCACTTTTTTCGATTGTTCTTCGGGATTACATGGCATTTTAACTAAGTTTGTAGAGATGAGGAATCTGATAATCATCACGTCGGCTGTGTTCATTGCGATCATCGTTACCTCGTACGTTTATTTCTCGAATCTGAGAAAAAACGAAGAGTCTGAGCAGGATGGCATTGAAATCACCGATGTGAATGCGGCGGTAGCGGATGGAACTTCGGCATATCCGGCCCCTTTGTGGACTTTTAATCTGAATGCAGAGCCGATAAATAAACCCGGCGTGTTTTCGTTAGACGACATCCGCCAATTTGTATTAGTGCAGGATGCCTATCATATCCTCTATGCCATTTCGGAAAGTGGGGAAAAGCTATGGAACGCCCAGCTTCCGGGTGCAATCGTAGGCGGTATACATCAACTATCGGACAGCAGCCTTTTGTTTACCACCGCCGAACGGCTGTATCGCATCGATAAAGAAGGCGATCCGTTGCCGGGCTTTTCGTTGCAACTTCCACAAAAAGCTACCGACGACGGCGCTAAGGCTTCATATGAAAACAGTGGAAATGTTCGCATTGACGTACAGGCGGGCAATCGTGTCCTTTCTTTTGACGGACACGGACGACGCCTTCAGACCCAGCGCTCACTCACCGCAGCGGCCGGCGACACTTTCGATGAAAACCAAGAGGTACAAACCAATCTGCGCGATAGCTTGCCGACAGGTTGTGGTCCGTTATTTTATTTTGGTCCACTGTCAGGTGAAGAAATCAACTATCTACTTTGCGGTAATGACCAGAAATTAGTGTGTTACCGCTACGACTGAGTGCTCTTCAAACGTCTTCGCAGTCTCATAAACGGGTATTCTACCAGAAAATTCAGCAACCACGCTCCCAATATAGCCACCGCTAAACATATCAGCACGCGCAGGCTGCCGTCTTTCGCAATCCCCCAAGCATCCAGCGGCCCCTGCATAAGGTGATTCAAAAACTTATGACATAGATACATCCCATAAGACAAAGCGGCTATCAGCGTGCTAACCTTCCAACGGACGCGATGCAGAATACAGGAAGGAGAAAGTGCCGCAAACACCATCACTCCGTAGGCTACCGAAAGCAGCGGATAGCCGAAAAGCGTAGGCCAAAACGCGAGACGGTCTCCCCGCATTAAAAAATAGGCTCCTGCCAACAAGATCAGCCCCGCCAGCAGCAATTGATTGCCCTTAGTTGCCTGCCAAGCACACCATCGCGGACGATAGTTCATAATCGCGGCAATTGCGACCCCTACCATGAGTCCGTCCAAGCGGTTATACGTCGGATAATAAACCCACTTATTGTAGGTAACGAAACGATTGTCCGTAACACCCCCCTCGTAAAAAGGTTGCATGAAATACATCCAGTTGATGCCGCGCAGCAATAAACCAGCGATGAATATCCAGAAAAAAATCCAAATTCCCCGCTTCGACATACCCGTGCGTGCCGCCAGCCACAGCGAGATGGGCAACAGCAGGTAGAATTGTTCCTCAATACACAACGACCAGGCATGAGAGAACGTGGCCTCATTGCCGAAATCGAGATCAAAATTTTGGGTAAATGTCAAAAACTGCCACAACGGAGCGATGCCCTCCCGCTCGCGGATAAGCGGAAATGCGAAATACAGGAAAACTACAACGAAATACGCCGGAAAAATCCGTAACGCCCGATTCAGATAAAACTCCGAAAAACCAATGGCCCGCCGGGCCCTCAACTGTAGCATCAGCTGGTTACCTATCAGGTACCCACTAAGCACAAAAAACAGATCGACGCCCGTCCAACCGAACAGCCCGATTTCATTGACCCAAGCCGGGCGGTCATAGGCACGATAGTGGCATAAAAAAACGAGTAGTATTGCCAACGCACGTAGGTGGTCCAATCCTGCGAGGTGCCGACGGTCGACATCTGTTAATTGATTCCAATACCCTTTTAACATCCGTTCCGACGTCAGTCCGACTTTGTCGACAATTTTAAGTCCACTGTTTTCGATCCGGGCAACGGCCGGATTCCCATGCCCGGGGTGTTCGTATATTGCGCATGAACACGTAGCACGGTTTCTTCGGCATCTGTATCGGGTTTCCTCGCCACGATCACGCCTTTCGCCGGCAGTGATTTCTGTTTAACCGATGCGTCGTCTGCCAGCGACAGCACCCATTGGACGATTTGTTTGGCTTCACCTTCTTTCATGCCTGGATGTGCCGCCATTGCGACTTCTCCCCACACTCCACTACCACCATTAAGTACTTTGTCTACCAGATAAGCGGATGCATCTTTTTGGCCTCGGTACTTGGCGGCTACCTGAGTGAACGCAGGGCCGACGCTTTTTTCCGATATTTTATGGCAAGACTGACAATCAGACGCCATCATCAGGCTTCGTCCCAAAATCAGTTCGGAAACTTGCTGGTGTCCCAATGATGCACCGGCTAAATCCGTTCCTTTCACGTAATCCACCGATACCACCAAGTTGGACAAGTCGATTTCACGGCCGTGATCGTCTACTTTCACTTCATACTCAATACGCTCACCGGGTGTATACTGACCCGAAGTATTGGACAAAATGATCTCAACCGTGGGTTCCTCGTTTCCCGCGTAAACGGATGTGGGATTTGATTCAGCACTGTTGCCCGACGGATCACTCACCCTAACGCTGATGGGGTATTCTCCGGATCGGTCCAGTGTGTAGGTGAGCGACGGATCCGCTGTATCCTGTGTCACATCCCCAATCTTCCAGGTATACGTCAGTTTATCGTTCTCATAGTCAGTAGCCTCCACCGTTGCATGAATAGTGAACGGCGTGGCGCCATTCATTTTCTCCAACTTAACTTCGCCTACCTGGGGCGGCAAGTTTCCGGCAATGTAGTCGATACGGGAGATCCCCGCGTCTTTATTCTTTGCAAACCAGCCTTTACCGTATTCCAGTACATATAACCTGCCGTCCTTGCCTACTTCCATATCAATGGGATTGGCAAACGGTGCCCCCTCTATAAACGGTTCCATTTTATCGAAATCACCGTTCGGCAACATCGTCACCGCCTTAATCCAGCCACGTATCCAGTCGTAGATAATCAACTTACCGTCGTAATAGTCCGGATAACGCGTTTCTTTCGGAAATAGATCGGTATAATACACCGGTCCGGCCATCGCATTACGGCCGCCTGTACCCACTTGAGGGAAATCAGGGGAAGCGGCATAAGGATACCAGATAAAAGCAGGCTGCGCCGGCGGGAGTATCTGCAACCCAGTATTATTCGGTGAATTGTTTTCGGGTCTCTCCGGATCGTAAGGTTCACCTACGCGGCCGGTGGCATAATCGTATGCCCGATAGGCGTAGTTATTACCTACAAAGAGAGGCCATCCGAAAAACCCGGCCTTTCGGGCTTGATTTACTTCATCGTAACCACGCGGTCCCCGCGTATCCAGACTATCGTTGTTCGCATCGGGTCCCACCTCTCCCCAATATAGGTATCCGGTTTTCTGATCAACGGAAATCCGGTATGGATTACGATTACCCATTACGTAGATTTCCGGTTTGGTTTTATCGGTGCCCTCGGGAAAAAGATTGCCTTCTGGTATCTCATAGCCACCATCCGGCGTTACTTTGATACGCAAAATCTTGCCCCGCAAGTCATTGGTATTTCCGGAGGAACGACGCGCATCGTATTGTTCATAACCCGGACGGCCATCTCTCGGAGAAAATCCGTTATTTTTGTATGTGGTGGGCTGATCAAAAGGCGTAGAGTTATCGCCCGCAGATACATATAATAATCCATTACCACCAAAGGCAATGGAACCGCCCGTATGGCAGCAGATCTGACGCTGTGAATAGAACTGAAGAACCACCTTCTCCGATGCCAGATCGAGTTTGCCATTATCGAAAACAAACCGTGACAGTCGATTCACCGACGTATCCACAGGACTGTAAAAGGCGTAAATGAACTTATTGTTTTCATAATCCGGATCAAGCGCCAGCCCCATAAATCCTTCCTCAGCGTTTACATTTGGCACACCGGATTGGTGATAAACGTCCAAGAATCCGACCTGCTCCACCGTACGGCTGTCTTGCTTATATAGCATCAGTTCTCCACGCCGCTGGGCAATCAGGATGTCAAAGTTGGGCAGAATTGCCATTTCAGTAGGCTCAAAGAGGTCTCCTTCATGTAACTGTGTTTTGGTAAAACGCTGCCGATCCGGCGGCAGTTGCGACGTCGCTTTACTGTAGTTAAGTAATTGGTTCTTACCAATTGCATATTGGATTCCACCTAATATCAGTTTCAGGTGAAGAGGATCCTGGAAGGATTCCGAAGAATGCCCCAACGCGGTGTAAAACGAGCGGCCCCCGTCGTATTCATGATACCAGACCATCGGATGATTTTCCCCATTTTTCCCACCTTCATAACTGCTTTCGTCTATGGTAATCAACACATTATTGTCCGGATTAAGTTTTTTGAAATTATACCATTCGTCGTGGTAGCTGAATGTTGCGGACAACCCTTTGGTTATTGCGTGAAGTGTATCGAGTACATGAAACGTTGCTTCCTGGGGATGGGGATGGTTTTGGAAATATCCCCCGACCAAACGACCGAACCAGCCCCAGTCGTATTCGGTGTCTGTTGCAGCGTGGATGCCCACAAAGCCTCCTCCTGCCTGGATATATCGTTCAAATGCTGCCTCCTGACGATAATCGAGTACATCACCGGTTGTACTCAGAAATACCACCGCCGAATAATTCTTGAGACTATCCTCTGTAAACCACGCTGCATTTGTAGTGGTATCGACATCAAACCCGTTCTCTGCTCCAAGCTTAATTAGTGCTTCGTTTCCAGCAGGAATAGACTCATGGTAAAAACCTGCTGTTTTACTGAAAACCAATATCCTTGGCTTGCCACTCCGTTTGTTGCAGGAGCTAATGCCAACGATGGCAAAAAGAACGACAAAAATAAAAGGCAATCTGCCGATAGCTGTTCTACGAAACTCTTTCATGTTACGGTTTTATCACGTTAGCAATATCTGGGTTACAAAAATGGTAATTTCTCCGACAATATGGAGATTAAATTTATCTTTCCTTCAGCAACATCAAAAATTACCAATTCTTTACAGATTCTAAAGGTTATTTCACTGCCAGTGACAAGTAGTGAACGGAGGATACGTTGGAAGAATACCGAGACTTAGCATTAGTTATTGCTTGGCCCGATCAAACTGCGCGTGGAGATGAACGATGGATGGCCTTACTGAAATGGGCCGGCATCGTAAAAAACCTGAATTTCAAGGTTGGCCATGCAGCTATCGTGTTGGTGAATCGTCGCACGGGATTGCTGGCATATTACGATTTCGGGCGGTATGTTACACCGCGTGGGTATGGACGGGCGCGATCAGCGGCATCTGACCCCAGATTAGTACTTTCGACCCGGGTACGGGTAGATACCGGGGGAACCATCGAAAATTTGCAGGCAATTTTGACTGAACTTCATCTGAAAGAAAGCGCTACCCACGGTGGTGGCAGACTTTTCTTTTCCGTCGCCGATGGACTTTCTTTTGGTAAGGCTACCCATTTCGCCGAAGAATTGGTTAACCAAGGGCCCATTCCATATGGTGCTGTCGCGGGAAGCCACAATAGCTGCTCGCGGTTTGTCGCTCAGGTATTGCTGGCTGGATGGCCACGCGCAAACCCCATAAAACGACGGGTCAAATTCCCCGAAAGCCTCAAACCGAGTCCAATGAGCAACGTGGTGAATGCATCGTCCGATCATGTTGTGTACTGCTTTCACGAGGGGGTATTGGTGTCCGAGCGGATGACCCGGTGGCGTTCACTACGTTTTCAGGTGAATTTACTGTTTCATAACCTATCGACTACCAGGGCAAAAAGCTTACCCTGCGATCGCGAACCCGGGAATGTAGCCGAACCCAAGCGACCCAAGTCAGTACCGGCAAGTGCCCAATGGTTGGGCGGTATCGGTGAAGGAGCGTGGTATGTGCTTGAACCGGGTACGGAAACTGGCACGCTCTTGGTAGTTAAATATGGAGTGGATGGCCAAGCAGATTATCAGGTGAGTTGTCAAACCAACGCAGAGATAGATCCTTCCCTACCCTATCAGTTCACATACAACTGTCATTATCAGAGACACGTGATTACACAGCACGAGCAGCAGTTTATCTTGGAAACGTGTGAGCACGCAGAAAGCTACATCCGAACAGCATAACGATCAGCTAAAAAACACACAATAACAACAAATGGAGTTAACTATTTTAAAATCAAAAATTCACACCGTTAAAGTAACCGAGGCAAATGTCGAATATAACGGATCAATCACGGTAGATGCCGATCTGTTGGATGCTGCCCAAATCAGAAAATACGAACAGGTATATGTTAACAATGCGATCAATGGCAGTCGCATTATGACTTATGTAATTCCAGGCAAACGCGGCAGCGGCGAAGTATGTATGAACGGTGGAGCGGCATTGCACGCCAAGGTGGGTGATACGGTACATATCCTTAGCTTTTTCAAGATTACCGAAGAAGAAGCGGAGAACTATCACCCGGTATTGGTGTTTACCGAAGAAGGTAACCAGATAGCTTCAGTGGAAAGATACGATTATTAAGTTTAGTCAGCCCCTCCCCCATACGGTATTTATGGAAGAATCTATCCGTTACTTCAATTTGAAATCAGCGACCCATATAGAGTTTCTACCCCTTGGAACCCCATGGTAGTAAAACATCAAGTATCTTTCACCTGACAAGGGAAGTAACCAAGTGTATCCGTAGTCAGGGTGGACGTTATCCTTTATGTGAGGAATTTCCATTAACAGTTTATCCACTTTAAAATCAAGTGTCTCCACATCCCCCCGCCATAGCCAAACACTCCCTGGCAGTGGTCGTTCAACCGTAATGGCCAACAATTCATGGCTATTTGAGGGATTGATCATCGCAAACGGATGTGCTAACACTTTCGTGTGCTCATTCTGGGCAGTAATTCCCGTCAGCTCTAAGCGCCATGTCTCACCAAAATCATCTGACACAGCCAAATATTGATGAGCGGACCCCTCACCTCTGCCTCGAATGAAGGCCATTAATCGATCTCCCGACCGTACAAGGACTGGCTCTCCTCCATTTACGTTCGTAACCATTTTCGGCGCCCCCCAGGTCAAGCCATTGTCAGCAGAGGTAGATTGCCATATACCTACTTCGTAAGGATACGAACCGGCTCTGTAATGCCCCAAAACCATCAGTTTATGATTGGGTAATTGAACAATGGTCCCAGAGGTAGAACCCGTCTTGTTCGGGCCTAATTTAGAGGTGTCGACAGGTTCCCAAGATTCCCCGTCGTCAACAGAACGCCATCCAAATATATGATTCAATTCATTACCCCTAAATGCCATTGCGAGGATGATTACAGCTCCGTCTTCTGCTATTCCCATCGCTAAATTCCCGCTTTCGGTGTATGCCGTTTCGGCAGAAAACTCCCTAAGAATATGTGGCTTACTAAACGTTTTTCCATTGTCTTTCGAAATGGAAACCGCCGGTGAGTGTTCGCCGTGTGTCCCATGAAACCGACCGGCTAAATAAGCGAGAATGATCGTTCCATCTGAAGTTTGGATAGCCTTTGGCCATGATAGATGGATATGCCGATCATCATCAATCGGCGGTACCGCTACCCGTACGTCACCGGGAATCATCAATTTTCCTGCCCACGGCAGCGAAGTCGAGTCGGCAGCAGGATTTATTGAAGCACTTCTACTGGCTTTAACCTGGGGAATGCCATATACTAAAAGACATAAGGCGAATATTGTTGGTAAGAGATCAATCAGCAACTTTCTCATCTGCTTTTATCCAAGTTTGTTTCTTTTTAAGTTCCGGCTTCAAAAAACCAAATGGGTAAAATTTCGTGGGCTCCTTGCCTCACATCAGGTACTTCTGCCGCGGGTATCCACCGATAGGGCCAGCGTAATCTGGTCCCTACATCCGTCCAATTGCCTACCGCTGCCAGTAGCTTGTCCAATGCTGGGTTGCTGTATCCCTGCTCGGCAAACGGAACGATATAGCGGGAAAAGAACGCCTGGATGAGCTTCTCGACGGCTAATGCTTCCTCCATATCGGTCTGCATCAATTGCCACCAGCGTTGTGCCGCCCAAGGATTTAGGCAGGCCACATTGGAATAAGCGCCGCGTGCTACGCCTTTCGATACTCCGGTAGCTAAATGATGCCCAGGTACAAAAATTGCTGTTTTGTCGGCAAGAGGCTTCATCCGATTGTACCAGCTACCGTCACCATCCAATAATTTGATGCTGACTAAATCAGGGATTTTCTCTACCAAAGCATGGTATTGTTCGGGCTGGAGAACGTTCTTGGCGTGGGGCGGATTATACAGCACGATAGGTATGGGGCTTGCTTCTTCCGCTATTCTCACCAAGAAGTCAATGGCTTCCTGCTCAGCGACACGAACCCAATCGGGCAGGATGACCTGAAACGCTGCGGGGTTGAGGTGTTTCGTACGCCGGATACGTTCAACCATCGTTATCGGGACCAGATGGGATGCACCGATCTGAAACCGCATACCACCAGCGTGACATTTCTTGGCCAATAGTTGGTTTACCCGGTCAAATTCATCTTCGGTCTGTGTATGGAACTCACCCGCTGTTCCGTTGGAATAAATGCCATCGACCCGAGCCGCGATCAGCAAATCGATTTCGTCGGAAAGCCTAAGGAAATCAATCGAATCGTCTTCATTGATGGGCAGCAACAATGTTCCCCAATTTCCCCGGCAGCTGGTCGCCGTTAAATGCTTATTGTCCGCCATTTTTATGATTCCTTTTTCACCTTTACGAGCAGTAGTGACCACGTTCCCAGCAACAGTAGGCCTGCGGCAATGATGTAGATGACTGACAACTTTATTTCAGCATCCTTCAGCGCTCCGCCCACGTATACCATCAGTCCACCGGCAATGGTGCTCAGGAAATTCAGGATCCCATAGGCTGTAGCCGCATAACGGCTGTCGACAACCTGTCTTACCACAGGCATTAAGTTTGCGTCGCTAAAACCTCGGGCAATCCCGAAAAGTAGCAATACCAGGATCGCGATAATGAAAACACTTGTCCACGACATCCAAATCAGCGCCGGGGCACCTATAGTGAATCCCAGCACGATCACCAATATCCGTCCCCGGGGATTCGCCTTCGCCCACCTGTCGGCCCAGATACCACCCAGCAAGACCCCGATGAATGATCCGATTTGCGGATACAACGTTGCCGATATACCTGCCTCGCCCAATCCCAGTGCGAAGCGATCTTTCAAGAATGTGGGTAGCCAGGCATAAATCAACCAATTGGCAATACCCAATACGACGAAATAACCTAGTAGCACCAAATAGGAACGTTCGTTCAACAGCGACCGGATAGATTCTCTCAATTTCACCTGGCTTTCTGGCTGATTCCTATCGATTGCAGCGTTCTTCTCTGTGTTATCGCGCAGAAAAAACAATAGTAAAACGGCATAAACACAACCGAAGATCCCAAACACGTGGAATCCGTAGCGCCATCCCCACAGTTCGGCAATATAACCGCCAACCCCGCCGAGCGCCAATCCGGTATACAGACCACTGAAGTGCAACCCTGTAGCCAGAGATCTCGTTTTCCCCCGATGATAGTCGGTGATCAGTGCCAGGCCTGCTGGAATATAGAAAGCCTCACTCACCCCCATCACGATCCGTGCGGCAATCATTTCTTCGAATGAGGATACATATCCCGTCCAAACGGTAGCCAGAGACCACACGGCAACACTGAAAATGATCACATTCCTACGGCTGTATTTGTCGGCAAGGAAGCCACCGAAGGGACTGAATATCCCATATGACCACAGAAACACCGAGGTAAGTAGTCCAAACTGTGCATCTGTTAGCGAAAACTCGCCCACAATGGGGTCCCGCATCGTTGTCAGCAAAATCCGGTCGAGATAATTCAAGAACGCGACGATCCACAGTGCGCCGACCAACGCCCAAGGGTACCACGATTTGGCATTTACCGATTTTTCCATAATTATTGTTCGTTTAACGTGGCTATCAACACACGATTAGTCCTAACGCCGGGGCGCACTTCTCCCATGGGAAGAATTACCTTCCCGTTCCAGACCACCAACGGTGTCGTCACCGGTGCCCACGTACTAGCGTTGGGATGGTTCTCGGGGTCGGGTTGCTTATCGGTAAGCACCTCACCCATGGTATTCCATGAATCCGAGCCCGCATCATACGATAGGACATCCCTCCGGAAACCGGGGTGCCCGTCTTTAAGTGCCCCGCTCCGGTCGGCCAGCCTCCCATCGTCACCGCCGAACACGAACACCTTATCTGTGTTAGTAGTATAACCCGGGCTTGGTGCGGCTGCTACCGCATGCGGCAGATCAGCGATACGCTGCCAACCGCTCCCAGGCGTATACCGATATGCATCGTTTAAATACGTGCGATGGGCCAATGAATCGCCCTCTGGTACATGCAATGCAACCCCGCTCATCAGGTAAAACGCATCACCGATGATACCCGCAACACCTAACATCCGGGATGAACCGGGCCAACCCTCCAGTACTTCCCACTTTCTATCTGCTTGGGAGCGTTTCAAATCCAGCGACCAAAAGGTATGCGCAGCGGTCGTATCAGTCGGGTGAGTAAGTCCGCCGGCAACGTAAATCACATCATCTACCAAGGCTCCGCAGGCATTGGCATTCGGTGCCGGCAGATCGGGTAATCGCTCCGTTGTCAGCCTTCCGTTTTCGTAATGCAGTACATAGGCTTCCTGATAATGTTTGGTTTGATCGGCGCCACCGATAATAATCACTCCGTCTTGCCACGTCAACGACACTCCATACCCCATCGGCTGGGGTAATCGACCAATTTCCTTCCACGCCCCCTCCTGCTCCGCCAATACAAATACTTTGTCATTCCAGTGCTTGGTGCCACCCGACCAAGGCCGGGTTCCTTCCGGAAAGTTTGCCCCACCGGCTACAAGGAGGTGGCCGTTACTGACACCTGCATACGCACCCGCGAACCCAACGGCGTCTGGTACTTGTACAGCTTGTTCCCACGCTATATGCTCCGATCCCGAAGGCTGGCACCCTTGTGCCATCGTTAATGCCATGATAAATACCCAGCTGTTTTTTCGATGCAATAAATAGCTCATATGCGGTCACTCACCTGTTTAATCTGCTTCAGGGCGTCAAGAAAGCCAATGGCTTCCAACCGTGCTTGCAGTAGTTCCTTATCTTGTTCGGATAGTGACACCAACGGTAAACGCGACGGGCCAAGGTCCATCCCAATCATTGCCATGATCGCCTTTTGTGCCGGTATGGGTGAAAATTTAACCATCTCGCGGATCATGTTGACCAGCAACAGCTGCAATTGCTGTGCTTCGTGCAGATTTCCACACTCAAAAAGCTCCATAACACGCAAATATAACGGCGCAGCGAAATTGTAGGTGCTTCCCACTGCGCCTTTGGCGCCTACTGCCAGTGCGGGCAGCAATAATTCGTCATAGCCAAACAACACGTCAAATTTACCCTCTTTAAAATTCAAGCACGCCTGATACTCATGGATGGTCGCCGCCGTATATTTGATGCCTGCCAAATTCGGTATTTTTTTCTCACCGAGGCGGAGAAACTCTACCATATCCATTCCAACTCCGGTCAATGCCGGGATGTGATAATAGTAAAACGGCGTGTCCGGGGCCGCAGCGGCGATCTGTGCCATACAATCGACCAGGTTAACCACATTAGCGGGTTTGAAGTAAAACGCAGCCACTGCTGATATCGCATCTGCCCCGATTTTTTCCGCATGCACCGCCAGTTTACGGCACTCGGCAATGGAGGTATGCCCCACGTGCACAAACACCAACAATCTACCCTTTGCCGATGCAACATATGCCTCTGCCACTGCCATCCGCTCCTCTACCGTCAAATTCGGTCCTTCACCGTTTGTTCCGCAGATAAATACCCCTTTTAAACCATCTTCTATCAACTTTTCAACCAAAGGAGGAATGCCATTAAGGTCAAGCGAGCCGTCTTCATGAAATGTCGCAAAAGTAGCCGCTATAAGCCCATTTATTTTTACCATATTTTTATAAATTTATTATGAGAATATTTTCAATCAATTTTTGAGGATTATCTTTTACCAATCATCGGTTCTAAACGACGAAGCAGGCAACCCCGCCGAGTTATACAAATCGCCGGCTACCCAGTCCTTAAATGCATAACGGACGCTCACAGGTTTGGCGACCTGCTGACAGGTGACCACAACTTCGTTCTTCGAGACAATACGAGCTTGGGCCGGATAAAAAACCCGGTCTTCACCTGCAATCTCAAAGCATTGCAACCCCCGGCCCGAATCGGTCAGCCCATCTGCTACATGGTCAAAGTACAGGCGAATTCCCTCTCCATCCACCTTCCTCATCCGCTTCAGCTCCGGGCCATACACCTCGCCTCGTTTCTTCTTATAGGTTTGTGCCAGCACCAGGTTTGATAACCTGCCGGCAACCGTCGTCTTGTCCGGCGGATGAATTGTATTTTCGGAACCCACATCCATCGTCACTACCATGCCAGCATTGGGGATGCGGTTGGCTGCATTTAATTGAGCCTCGCGCAGGTATGCCGATTGGTGCATTCCGTCGTATTTAAATGGTGCGATCTGCGCATAGTAAAAGGGGAAATCACCTTGTCCCCACCGTTGCCGCCACCCCCGCACCATGCCTGCAAACCAATCTGCGTAGCGATCAGCAGTAGCACGGTTTCCTTCCCCTTGGTACCATATCGCGCCTTTAATGCCATATCCTAAAATGGGATTAATCATCGCATTGAACAATACTGTGGGTGTATTTTTAGTGATTTTCTGCGGCACTGGTTGGCCGGACAGCTCAGGAAAGGTATTCAATGTGGTGGAATCCATCCACGCCTGCACCTGAGTGCCGCCATAGGCAGACTGCACGATCCCGATGGGTACGTTAAGTTCGTGCTGTAAATTTAACGCAAACTGATAAGCAACCGCACTGAATGCCGATACGGATGCAGAATCAGGAACCGTCCATTTTGCATCGCAATCATCTAGGGGATGGACCGACTGATTTACCGGCAGTCTAAACAGACGGATAAGCGGATTGCCCGCTTCCGCAATAAGTTTACCTGCGTGCAACACCGTGTCTTTAGGCAAATTCCCAACCCGCATTCCCATGTTAGACTGGCCGGAAGCGAGCCACACCTCACCTATTAATACCTCTTTTAGTACCTTTTCGTCGCCATCATTTAGGTGAATTTCGTAGGGTCCTCCGGCTTTCGGTGTCTTGACCGTTAATCGCCAGGTGCCATCCTGGTTTACGTTTACGTGATATGCCTTTTGATTCCACGAGGTGGTTACATCAACCGACGTACCGTCTGACGTTCCCCAAAGGGGCACCATGGTTTGCTGTTGCAGTACCATCCCATCGCTGAATAATGCGGGCAACGTGATATCGGCATAGGCTTGGCCGAAAAATAGACTGGCCGATAACAGGGAGATGGCTTTTCTAAAGATGATCCTTTTTACTGTTGATCTCATAAGGTTTATTTATTTAGGATGCTTACTTTTTCTTGCCCATTGTACCCAACAATGCGCGCATCTCCTGCAGTTTCTTTCGATAGCCGGGCTGTTCAACCAGGTTTTCGGTTTCAACACCTGTACCGTCATACCGATACAGTTCCGTTGCCACCACAGCAGCATCACTGATGCTCCTCCATTCCGTGTACCGATAATCTACCGACCGCACGCTGTACCCCATCACTTCCGGTGTATTCTTGTACATCCAGGGCCGCGGGAACTGGCTGAAGGCACTATTTTTCCACGACCGATCAGGGCGGACCAGCAAAGGCACCAAACTAGTGCCGTCTACCTCTCCGGGTGCAGGTAATCCCGCCAAATCGGTCAAGGTTGGATACAGGTCGACCAATTCGACAATGGCATCTGTCTGCTTTCCCCGACGGAGCGCACCCGGTGCCGAAATGATCAGCGGTACCCGTGTATCCAACTCGAAATTCGTTGTTTTGGTCCAAAGATTCAATTCGCCGAGGTGAAAACCATGATCGCTCCACAGCACAACAATCGTCTCATCGAGCAGCCCCTGTCGTTCCAGTTCATCCAGCAAATAGCCGATCTGCGCGTCTACGAAGCTAATGCTTGCATAATATCCCCGGCGCAGGTGCTCGATTTGTTCGCCGGACAACGGACCCAGATCCGGAATGTCTGTGTACCCCCGAAGCTCCACGCCGTCATGTAATGCAATTTGGGGTGCATCCTTTGGCGGCACCGGCTGCGAAGGCATGGGAATCGCTCCATCCTTGTAGAGATTCCAATATTTTTTTGGCGCCGAAAAGGGAAGATGAGGCCGTCTGAAACCCACGGCCAAGAAAAAACTGGTGTCTTTCATCGTTTGGATTGCCTTCACCGCGGCCATGCGCACCTTACCATCCACATAGGCACTGTCAGGCACATCCGCACACTCGGTAGCGGCGGCTTTCCAGGAATGCTTCGAGTCCAAATTCTTGCTCAATGCATATTTACCTCCCGCATCGTCAGTAACCGAGAGTACTTCGGGCATAGACCATGAAATTGGATCTTGTGCGTCTTTTGGATCGTGATAAATCTTACCAACGGCCCTCGTCTTGTATCCATGCTCCTTGAAATATTGCGGCAATGTAACGACATCGGGAAGTGCCTGTCTGAAATGGGTTTTCAGGTCCCAGACCTTGGTTACATCCGGTCTCCTACCCGTCAATACCGAAGCTCGGGATGGCGCACAAACCGCCTGCTGGCAATAGGCCCGATTAAAAACCACACCACTTGCCGCCAATCGATCAATATTGGGTGTAATCGCTACGGCATCGCCATAGCACCCCAATTGAGGCCGCAGATCGTCCACTGCAATGAATAGTACGTTGAACCGGTCGGGAGGAACCTGATGATCCGTTCTCCCGGCTCCGGTGGCATGGCTTATTGGCCATACAAGCACCATCCACATCCAGCCATATTTTACACTTTTCCGGATCATACGCATATGATGTTAATACCCCGGCGTTTGCTTGATGTTCGGATTCGTATTAATCGAACTGTTGTGTACCGGCCAAAGCAGGATATGCGCTTCGTCCTCATGGCCCGCTAAACTCGGAACTTCATCAAAGACAACGCCGAAACGGATTAAATCCCACCATATCTTTCCTTCGGAGACGAATTCCTTTTTGCGCTCTTCCAAAATTTTGCGATCCAACTGATCCGTTGAAAGTGCGGAAGAATAGAAGTTTTCAACACCGTAAGCCCGTTTGGCAAGGGTGTTTAGCCGTTCCATGGCCAACGGTGAATTGCCCAATGCATTCTCAATTTCTGCACTCATCAGCAGGGCATCCGCGTACCGGTAGACCACAATATCGGCATCAAAGACACGCGTCTGATTTTCCCAACTACCCGCATACTTATTGATCCATTGAAAAGTGGCATTTTTAGGTGCGTCGAAAAAGGTTTCAAAACTTACGTTTGTCCGTTGATCGCTTTCGTTTTCAGAAAGGAATTCTTTGTAATCGTCTGTCAAAAATATCCATTGTTGATGACTCCCCACCTTGATCGGATTTTCGACGTACTGTGCCGATATGTATTGCAACGGTACTAAGTGATCTGCCGGATATCCGCCGGTATACTCATCCATTACATAACTCCACGCAAACACAATTTCGGGATTCAGTTCACTGCTGAACACCGTTGAAAAGTCCGACAGCAGCGTATAATTGGCGTTGTTCAACACGGCATCCACCGCCTGTTTTGCCTGGTTCAACGCCTCCGTGCCTCCTCCCCTCACCTTCGCCATCCACAAATAATAATCGGCCTGTAGCAGATTGATAGCCGCCTTCGACGCCATATCGCGGTCAGTGACGTCTTCCGGCATCAGTGAATTGGCCGCTTCGAGGTCGACCTGCACCTGCTCGAAAACACGATCAGCCGGTTCACGCGATGGATACAGGTCATCCTGCTGTCCAGACTCGAAACCGTTCAGTAGCACCGGAGCATCGCCCCAGACCCGGCCAATCCAGTAATAACAAAATGCCCGAACGAATAGGGCATTCGCCAATACCTTGTTCTTGTCTGCCTCGTTGATAAAGGAAATATCCGGCACGTATTTCAGAATAAGGTTGCAATCGTTGATGGTCGTATACAAATCTTGCCAGTTAGCATGGGTATGGGTAGCGTTCAACTGGTTGGTAAACGGATCGCTGTACGTAGCATTGGTAGCGAGCCCCGGCCCCCACAAGCCTGAGCGGTATTCCCCCCAAAAGATATACGCAGCGGAAAATGTTGAACGCATCTTGTTGTATACACCATAGACCGCCGCCGTGGCATCTCCTTCGTCTTCCCACATGGAATTTGCCGTGATGGCACTTTTCTGGTTCACATTCAGTTTATCGTGGCAGGCCTGCAAACCAAGCAAACTAGCCATTATATAGATAAGATAAAATCGAGTAGTCTTCATGACGCTGTGATTTATAAGGTTATTTTGGCTCCAATTGAAAACCTTCTGATCGGCGGATAGTTGTAATATGCATTTCCGCTGGCATTGGAATAGGTGGTAGCCGCTCCCACTTCGGGCGAAATACCGGTTCCTTGTACGGCGGAAAAATAGTGTAAATTGTTTCCGGACAATGTCAGCGTCAAGTCCTTGATCCCCAATTTACTGAACACGTTTTCCGGCATGCGGTATTGCAGGGTTACTTCCCGCAGGCAAAGGTAATCGCCTTTGTAATTGAACACATCTGATGTCCTCGAGAAATTTGAATTGCCCGCATCCGGGTCGTTGGCCGTAAACCGGGCATATTTAGTCGGATCACCTTCTTGTTTCCATGTTTCCTTTACCGCGTCTACGATGGTATAATTATTGGCGAACGTATTCATGAAATAACGCATGTATGCATTGTGGTTAATGGAATGACCCAACGCCCAATCCACAAACACATTCAGGCTAAAGTTTTTATAGGAAAAGGAGTTATTCAACCCGCCGGTGGTATGTGGTACGGTGACACCCAGCTCAAATTGATCCATGCTTGTAATCCGTCCATCCCCATCTCGGTCTTTCCATTCATAATCTCCGGGCAACTTCCTGCCTCGTATGCTCTGCCCGTCGGCGGGATCGAAGCCACGCGCACTTTCGTCATACCGCGCACCGGCAGCCTGTTCGGCATTCTGCAGGATATAATCCACCATATAACCGTAATACCGATACAGGGGTTCGCCTTCAGCCGTACCACCATAAGCAGTTCCATCTTCAAGCGTGATTCCTCCGATGCGATTCCGGTCACGCCCATTGTCGGGTAATTCAAGCACCTTATTCTTTACAAAGCTCCAGGTCAGCTTGGAATCCCACGAAAACGCATCGTTTTGGATATTCCGCGAAGATAATTCCAGATCGAACCCATGAAACCGTACTTTGCCTACATTCGTCTGTACATTACCAAAGCCGGACGTATTTGGCAGTTCCATACTAAACAGCAGGTCTTCTGTGATTTTATTAAAATAATCAGCACTGAGCGAAATCCGATTATTGACAAAACTCAAATCAAAACCAGCATCCAGCTGCGTAGAAGTCTCCCAAGTCAAGTCTCTGTTCGGCATAGTCGTAGGCACAATGCCTGCATTTCCATTATACCGTGCGTCGGTTGCATACCGGCCCAATGCATCGTACAGCCCGATGGAATTGTTACCGGTCTGCCCGTAACTGGCACGTAACTTCAGGTAATTGATTACGCGGCTATCCTGCATAAAATTCTCATCTGAAATTACCCAACCACCGGATATGCCCGGGAAAAAGCCCCAGCGGTTCTCCGCTGCAAACAGCGAAGATCCATCAACCCGGAACGTAGCCATCAGCAGGTACTTCTTCAGGTAATCGTAAGAAAGACGCCCAAAATAGCCGATGAGCACTTCCTCATCAAAGTTACTGTCGGCGCCGGTTTTATTCGGTCCAGCTGTCAAGGTAGGAACTTTGTCCGAGCTGGCACCGGTAGCACTTGCCGAAAATCCTTTATTATTAGTCACCTGGTAGGAGTAGCCCGTCATCCCGGAAAGAGCGTGTTTACCGCCAAATGTATCGTCATACGAAAGGTACGCGTCCAGTTTGGTTCTTCCCAGCTCACCAAATTTTGCCTCGGTAGTTCGCAACCCACTGAACTCATGGGCCCTTTCAAAGTAATCGTATTGGGTAACATGGTTATAGCTCGAAACCTGTACATTGGCCTTCAACTGATCCAGAATCCGGTAATTCAACCCGCCGATCAACGACAGCCGACGGTCCTTATTTGCCACATCACGGGTATAATCCCACCAAACCGGATTGGGTGAAGTGGCATTGTAGCCTGGTGTTGGTCGACCGTCTGCATAATACACTTTCTGTGTCGGCGGGGTAGCGAGGCCGCGGGCAATTACATTCATCTGGTTTTCAAACTGACTCGAATTCGTCGACGAAAAGTCGAAGGCGGTGTTCAAACTGAGCCGGTCGGAAATCTTTACATCCGCTTTCGTGCGGGCGCTATAACGGGCATAGCCGGTGCCTAACGCAACCCCGGCATCGTCCGTATACCCACCGCTGGCGGCGTAGCGAAGAAATTCATTTCCGCCGTCCACACCTAAGTAATAGTTTTGCCAGAGTACGTCGCGATACATCAGTGACTGATAGTCATTGTCCTGATAAATCAACGTTTTACTGGGGTCCAGCGGATCCGGCATCGAACTGTAACCTGCGGGCACGGTCTCTCCGTCCTGCAGATAGCGGGTAGAATAAAGCGAGCTTTCGTCATTGCCCGAGCTGGCCGAATATCCGGAGGCACTGTTATACTCCGGGGTTGGACTCAACGCTACGGCAGGTCTCACGGTGTTGATATAGTCTCTCGCATTCATGAAATCGATCAAGGTCTCCGCTTGCTGGTGTGCGAGACTCGCGTCAAACGTAATGCGCGGCGCCTGCGAGGCAGATCCCTGCTTGGTGGTAATCAAGACCACGCCATTGGATGCACGTGAGCCATAGATCGCTGTAGAAGCGGCATCTTTCAGTACTTCGATGGATTCGACGTCGTTGGGATTAATCCCGGAAAACGCTCGTTCCACTCCATCAACCAACACCAACGGATCGTTGGATTTATTAATGGATGAGCCGCCCCGTATCCGGAAAACAGCATCTGCACCGGGTGTGTTATTGGACTGATATACGCGTGCACCGGCCACCTTACCTCTCAGGCCTTCTCCGACGGTACTGATGGGAATATCTCGCAACGCCTCACCGCCGATTTTCGTGATGGCGGACGTGATCGTCCGGCGAGACTGTGTGCCATACCCCACCACTACGACCTCATCTAAGCTCTCATTCACCTGGGCCAACGTTATGTTTACTTCGTTGGACGCTGAAATGGCCACTTCTTTCGTTTCAAATCCAAGGGTCGAAAAAATGAGCGTACCACCGCCGGATGGCGCATTTATGTGAAAAACGCCGTTCTCATCAGTGGTCGTTTTTAGATTGGTGTCTTTCAACGACACCGTCACCCCAGGCAAAGGCTTCCCATCAGCTCCAGCGACGGTACCTGCCACCCCCCTATCCTGTGCGGCGAGATTTTGGCTTGAAAACACCATGCCGCAGAGGAAAATAACAAACAATGAAACACCCCTCATAGATCAATTAATTTACTTTGAATAATTGGTAATTATGTAGAACATATCAACAAATATAGGGGATACTTTTTGACAGTTCCAAATAATTAGCAAAAATTATCCATTTAATGTCTAACCAAGTTCTCCATGGTTAGCCGCTTTAATACAAGCGACCAGTTGTCTGTAGGGTTAAGCTTCGTTTCCAACAGGCAATAGACGACGCCGTCAGGTCCGACAGCAAGGTCCGAGTAGCCCGAAATTCCTTCATTGACCACCTGGTCTACCGACCAGGTCTTACCGTTGTCGTCGCTCACTTTCAGCGTTAGATTCTGCCGGGGGTGCTTGGGGATGTCTTCGCTGTCTGGGTTCAAGAAAAGTAAATAATCCGCCTTCTTATATTGCGTAGCAATGATGCTGGACATACAAATCGGCTCGAACAATCCTTCATCGTATGTTGGAGCAGTCCAATCCGAAATACCATCCTTGCTGTAACTTATGCCCTTACGTCTTTTTTCCGACTCATTCCGGATGCTCAACATCACCCTGCCATCGGGGAGTTGTACAGCCATGGTTTCACTGGGGTTTTTGAATCCTTCGGCATCAGGCACCATAGCCCCTCGCTCCCAGGTTTTTCCATTGTCATCGCTGTAAATGGTGGCGATTCGCGAAGGCCGGTGACTCCTGTGCGGTTCCAGTTTATCTGAATTGGCAAGCCAGACGGGAACCAACAGGCGGCCGTTCTCAAGCTGTATACTGTGGCCTGGCCCCGGAGCCAGCACCTTCCAATCGTAATCGCTCTTAAATGCTTCAAACGTGGCGGTGATATTGACAGGAGGCGACCAAGTAAGTCCATCATCGGTGGATTGCGTATAGTATGCGTAGGCATAATCGCGTTGGTACAGCAGGTGTATGGTGCCGTCCTGTCCAACAATCGGCGTTGGATTATCTGTTGGCTTACTGCCTGCACGTTCGGCAACTACCTGTATTGGGCCCCAGGTGTCGCCGCCGTCTTCACTTCTCCGTACCAGCAGGTCCATATCGGCCCAGTCGCTCGCACTTTCGATCCGACCAGCCGCAAAAGCAAGGAGCGTTCCCTTTTTGGTAAGAACCAAGGCGGGAATACGGGTCGACGAATACTGGCCCGAAACCGGTTCAAACACCGTGGTTCCTTCTTGTGCAAGCACCGGATTATGAACCATTGAAAACCACAGACACCATCCGATGAAAGCGACCTTTGACAATGACAACCTTTTCGTTATTCCTATCATACTATTTTTAATTTATTTCAACTGTTTTCATAAAAATTCATGCCAATTCCTTCCATCCAGCAACCAAGCCAGGTTGAACCGGGAAAAACTCCCGTCGATACAAGTTAGATATATAATACCCTCACTGGGTGTATCCTTTTTGCCAACAGCCAACCCCGAGTATCCCCCGCTTTTATGCACGAATCGCTTTGTCGGCCAGGTCTTACCCCCGTCAAAACTCACCCAAACGGTTAGATTCTCCCGGCCTTTCGTGGAATGTCTGGAAGTATCCCTGTTGGCCGGCACATCGTTCATGCTGAACAACAGGATATCGTAGCCTTCGAACGGTAATCTGACGAGCCCTCCTTTGCATCCGTAAAAAGCAGGCGGACCGTCCGGCAGTTCATCGGATTCCCTGAAATCTCTCCACGTAACCCCACCGTCATAACTGTAAGCGGTAAGCCGGTTGCCCATACGGGTATGACAGCGCGAATTGTAATAAATCACCCCGTTGGACAGTTCAACCAAACCGGCCTCTCCGGTGCCTACAACTGGAAACGGCTTACTGGCCAACCACGTCTTTCCACCGTCATCACTGTATATCGCATTGCTATAATGGTAATCGTAGTTCTTTTCGTTATCATAGCCCACAAAAACGCGGGAAGCTGCCAGTAGCCGTCCTTTATATTTTTCGCCTGTAAGGGTAATACCGGGATCGCAGGCACTACGACTGGGTAGCCATCCGTTTTTATCCGTTTGGAGATCTACCGTTTCCTTTTCCCAGGTAACACCGTTGTCCTTGCTGCGCCACTGATAAAACGGAATAGTGGGTTTATGCGGTCCCGTTGTAGCCAAAACATGTTTTGACACCTCGTCAACGACATAATAGAATGCATGAAGGGGCTTCCCAACCATCGATTTCCAAGTAACCCCACCATCTTCACTGTATCTGTTTTTAATTAACACATTCCCATTGGGTGCGATAGCTACCATTGTTTCGCCTTTTCCCAATGATTGCCGCTCATAAAACGGTTTGCCGTCATTCCAAAACGCGCTGCTATCCAACGCATGCGCTTCATCAGGAATGGTGTCGGCCCCTGCCATACAGGGAGCCAACAAGAAACACCAGATTAAACTACCCGTAAGTACCGTCACGGCGCTCATTCTCCGTCGTCGATTATCCATGCTAAATTAAATTTGTGAAAGTCAATAGAATGGCGTCTATTTAAGGCAGCACCCGCCATGGGATCGCTGTTGTGCTCAACCAAAGCGCCGATATAGCCGTCGCCCGTGGCAATCATGCTGGAATATCCGCCGTATCCTTGTTCACAGGCCTCCTCCGCTGTCAGGTCGGGATACAGCCTGCGTGATTCCGTCCAGGTCGCACCGTCATCGTAACTCAAACGCACCGTCATCCGGCAGCGGAACGGCATGCCGCTACCTCCATCATTGGCCGGATTCAGGAAGAGAATTCGGCTTGGCACCCAGGAATACCGCAGAATGGACGCCTGGCACCGGGAGTCCGGCAGGTTCTTTTCTGCACGGAAGGGCGAAAATCCACTTTCAATTGAGCCCATGGACACAAATCGCGCATGGTTGCCTTCCCAAGCGGATGCCACCGGCCGGTCATTCCGCATGAGCAGCCCATTGCTCAGCTCAACGATGGTGGCTTCCCCTGTATTGGATGGTACGAGTTCATACTGCCAGGTGTTTCCATGGTCATCGCTGTAAATGTTCCGTCCCTGCGCGGGAATGATCAGACGGCCGCTGGCTGGGCCGTGTTCCACCTGTATGCCGATACCAGGCCCCATGGCATCCCACGTGAAGTGTGGCGGCAGCAATGTCTCGGTAAGGTCCTGCGGCGTTGTCCAGCTTTCACCGTGGTCGTCGCTGTGGATGGCAAACACCCGTCGTTGCCCCCATGCGTCAATGGGATCGTAGGTCTTGCCATCAAATGAACCGCCCGCCTGGGCATGATTGTCGTCGTTCCACGAAAGAAACAGCCAGATACGGCCAGTTTCACGATCTGTTAACGCGGTTGGATTGCCCCAGGTCCCCTCCCCCTCATCGATCACCGTCTTCAGGTCGGACCAAGTCAGTCCTCCGTCGGTAGACAGCTTATAGACCAGGTCTATGTCGCCGTAATCCAGGCTGGTATATTTCCGTCCCTCGGCAAACGCGATCAGATTGCCGTTGGCAGCGCGCGCCAGGCAGGGTATGCGATAGGAATGGTATCCATCCTTCCCTTCCTCGAAGATGCGGATCACTTCCAGCGAAGGGATTTCTGACTCATCGTCGGGCACCTCCGTTTCCATTTCCGGCCGCTGGAAGGGAGCCTCATCGGTCATACCCGTGCCGTGTTTGCCGCATTGTGTTAAAAAAAAGATCACACACACCCACCAGCACCCTCCAAATCCGATTAGTCCTTTCATAATTATTTCTATTTACTTTCTGTAAACTACAATCCCCTCCCGTGGGCTTTCCACACCGCCTTCACCGACTACAACCACCGTTCCATCGCTCAATGCCACGGCATCCATGATGCCAATCGGCGAACTGTAGGTTCGGTACGTGATTCGGTCGAACAGGGGTGCTTCCTGTCCGAAGGATAGGCCACCATCTGTACTTGAAAATAAGGTGGGCGTCACCCCGTAGGCGGGCCCGTTATAGGTTTGGTTATCCGACTCGCGGTTAGTGGGCGTGACTAAGTGGATAACACCATCGGCCGATCTGACCAGTGCTGCGTGGAACATGTGCCCAAAATCTCCGGTCTTCACCGTGGAACTAAGGTTCGCCGGGGCAGTCCAAGTTTCCCCGCCGTCACTGCTGAACGTCACCAGCCTGTTCCGGGGTGTCGTATTGCTGTGGCCCACCACCATCATCAACCGGGAATCGTCAAGTTCCACGATGGCACCAGATAGTCGGTTGTCACCCGCTATAGGTTCCGAAAGTCGCCATGATTGGCCGCCATCATCGGAAAGCGCAGCCCGCACCTGCCGATCACCATACGCGACAGGCATCACCAACCGGTCCTTGAACGCATCCGACACAAGCTGAATGCCATGGCCCGGTCCATTTCGCAAGTACCCCACATCGGTTACCAAGAAATCGGTGATCTCGGTTGGCGCGGACCAAGTTTGACCGTCATCATTTGAGACTACTTGATAGACACGCTGTTGCCCCGGGTCGTATGCATACCTTCCGTTCTGTTCATGTCCCGGCAAGGAACTGTAGTGAAGGATGATCCGCCCGTCATTTGACGTTACCACCTGCGGAAAGGCGAACGTTTGATCAGATCCTTGCCCTGCAACCACTGAAAGTTGCTCTTCCCACGAAGTGCCTTGTGAGGACGATCGGCGTAGGATGATATCCGTATCGCCCGCTGGCATCGTCTGCTGCGCTACGCGCTCAATCGCAGAACGCGGGTTCGACCTCCCCTCAGCGAAGAGCAGCAGGTCGCCATTCGCTGCCTGTGCCAATGCCGGAGTCTGTATGCGGCTGTATCCTTGCTCGTATTCATGCATGGCGTAGTCCACTGAAAAGGCATCCTGACTTTCGATATAATAATCGTGCACCGTGACAAAATTCCGCCACGGCCTGATCTGGGGAGTGAAATAGAACAGCTCCCCGGGCAGCTTAAACTGAAAACACAGCGTCCCATTGACCTTTACATAAAAAAGGCCATCGTGGATGACCACTTCAACCTCTGCAGGGACCCCGGGTACGATCACTTCATTCACGGTAGGCCATCCCTGATTAGGGTCAACCGTGGCCGTGGTTCCGTACAAGTCAACAAAAAACGTTGGAGCAATCGCAGAAGCCCCGTCCATGCCCAGTACAAAATTCTGTCCGGTCTCCCAATTTACGCCCAGAAAAAGGCCGAAAGCCGTGCCCGCAAATGTACCGACTGTCAATTTCGTATACATGTAAAAGCTCTTGCCCGGTCCTACCGGTACAAAATATTTGCTATATGCCCAGTTAAACTGAAAGCTATTCGGATTTCCGCCAAAATGGTCTGCATTGGTAATCGGATAAAAATTCCGATGGGGAATCAAGCGCATGCCCTGCGGCTCAGGCACCCACGACAGTGTATCGCCTGCCGGATAAAAATCAGTATATCCTTTAAACAATATCTTTTCATAGTCAGGCACACCGTTTCGCATCAGCCAAACTCCTGCCTCCCGGTTGGGGTCGAAGGGGAAAGGCAAGCTGTCCGGCAACTTTTGCTCCTCATCAAACGGCCCCGGAAATCCGAAATGCTGTTCTTTATAACATCCCGAAAACAGCAGGGTCATTATACAAAATAACAGCATCGCACCGGCAGGTGTCCACTTCTGCGAAGCATATTTTCTTTCGATTGATTTCTTCATGATCGTTACTTTTTTCACATTCGCGTTCATAACTATCTCGTTATTTCCAAAGCAGCGGATCGACCGGAATGTACCAGTTCTGTTCAAACTGCAGTTTGTCTCTGATCTGTCCGCGCATCTCTAGCGGATATTTTGATGCCACATGCGGCGCCAGCTTGTTTTCTCCGGACAATTTCGACCAAAGCATCAGGTCGTACCAACGCTTCCCTTCGAAAGCGAACTCCCTGGCCCGCTCCCGGAAAAGCAACTCCAACATAAACGTCTTGTTCGTATAGTCAGTCTCTTCCGGCAGCAGGGGAAGCAGTCCCCTCGCCTCCCGCACCATGTTCAGGAAATTAAATGCGGAGGAATAGTCGTTCAGCATGAGGTCGGCCAGCGCCTTAAACAGGTAGGCATCTGCACTCCGGTAAAAGTGCCAGCTAGCATCACTTTGGTAGGGCGGACGCCTCGATAACACGTTGTCCGTGCCGATATACTTCCAGATGACCGTGTCCTGCCCGATTACCTTGAAGCTGAAGTCCGTGCGGATGTCCGATCCTTCATAAGAAAATAGGGTATTGATTACGTGAGAAACTGGTTTTAAATAATAACGCCCCCCGTCGTCAGGGATCGGTGACGTAAATTCCTGAAGGCGGTTGGTCTCGAAGCTCTGTTCATACTGATAGCCCATCAAAAACATCGAATGTTGTGATGCATAGGGCCCGGTAAATTGGTTGATCCAGTTCCCCGAAGTTCCCAATCCGTGATTCGTATTCAGGACCGGCGAATTGGCAAAGGCCGAAGCCGATTGGTATTCGCCAAGCCATAAGGCGATCTCCGTAGCGAGCGTAGCAGCCATCGGCTGGGACACCCGCCCATACCGCTGTTGCGCGGGCAGGCTGTTGCGGTCCCACTGGTAGTTCAGCGGGAGTATTCCCAATACGGTGAGCACATCGTTGTAAATCATTAGCCAAACTTCCTGTTTGTCCTCCGGGAATTGATATAGTCCCCTGATTTCATGGATAGATAAAGCCATGGTCGACCGCGACACCGTATCGCCCTGTTCATTCACGAAACGGATTTCCTCGGCATAGTCAGACCGGATGATCGGGAAGCGGTCAAAGGTCCTTGCCAGCAGATAATAACAATACGCGCGAAGCAGCAAGGCTTCACCATAATATGCTCCGGCATCCCTGTCAAGGATCTTATCGTCCAGCTTCTTGACGCTGTACACCCGTTCCAATTGCCGGTTACAACGCGCAATGGTTTCGTATATGCCCGAGTAATCGGTATATGGGTTGTTCACCGTTACGTTATTCCGCACAAACTCATTGATATAAGGATCCGGCTCACGCTGTCCGGTCGTAACCATATCCGCGCGGGCATCGCCCCACAGCAGGAATTTATGTACTTCCTTGGATAAGGATTGATACATTCCTATGGCCGCGGCGTTCAGGTCTTCCCGGTTGTTGTAAAATTCGTCTTCCTCTACAGCATTGTATGGGGTGACTTCAAAAAAGTCCGAGCATCCGCACAATGCAATAAAGCCGATCCACATTAATTTCTTCATAGCTGATTTCATGCTAACATTAATCTAAAGTTAAAGCGACAGTTTAACACCCATTATGAACGTTCTGGATAGCGGCGATGCCCCAAAATCAATCCCCCGCATCAACGGATCGCTGGACGAGACCACTTCGGGATCCATGCCACTGTAGCCCGATACGGTAAGCAGATTTTCCCCGGTCACAAATAGTTTGACCCCGCGCAGAAACCGGAGGTGAGACTCGGTATCGATCTCATAGCATAGGGTCACATACTTCAGACGCAGGTAGCCGCCGTCGGCTATCCAACGATCAGACGCAATACCGTTAAAAGAAGGGTCGCCGTAAGCTGCCCTGCTCAACCCATCCCCCGGTTCTGTCGCTGATTTCCAGCGTCCGGAAACGGCTGGCGACTGATTGGAATAATCGCTCATTAGTTGCATGCGCTGGTTAAAGCTGTTGTAAACATCCTGTCCGTAAGCATAAGCAAACTGTGCGCTCATTGACAGGCGTCCCCATCCTACTGTGGTGCCGAAACCGCCGTAGAGAGTGGGCAGCGCCGACCCGATGACTTGCCTGTCCTGTTCGTTGATTTTCGAATCCCCGTTTACATCGTCTATAATGTAATCACCAGGCCGATAGTTTGTTCCGTCGGCCTTGCTCAGGTAGATATCTTCCTCAGAACCGAATACACCAAGGATGCGGTACCCGTAAAAGCTACTCATTGAATGGCCGGCGAGCGCCACGCCATTGACGTTTCCCAGCGTCTTGATCACTTCCCCGTTTGCCAGTGATTCCAGCCGGGTATTCAGCGTAGACAGGTTTCCGAAGACGGACCAGGAAAACCGACCTGCATTAGGTAAGAGACTTACATTTAAGGCCAGTTCCAGACCGTGTGAATACATCACTCCCCGATTCTCAAATTGAGGCCCCAGCCCGATTTCGATGGGCAGGGCCTTAGAGGTGATGAGATCGTGCGTCCGCTTATAATAATAGCCCACGTCAACTGTAGCGCGATTTCTGAATAGCGTGGCCGATAGCCCTCCGTCTACCGTGTTGGTGATTTCAGGACCGATATCTGCATTGGCAACGTTCCCTAAATAAGCCCCGCCGTATCCAAAATACCCTACCGGATAATATAGGTTGTACTGATAGAAACCGCGCACATCGTGGTTGCCGCTGAGGCCCCAGGAAGCTCGCAGTTGCATTTGATTTAAACCGTTTGGCCGTAGCAGATCCAACACAGCGCCAACGCCTGGGTAAACGTTCCACCGACCACGCGGACCGAAATTAGAGGTACCTTCCAGACTCACATTGGCCGAGAGCGTTGCCCGGTCCAAAATCCGCATATCACCACTCAAATAGAACCGCATTAGGTTAGACTGGAACTTTATATTGGAAGCACTGTCAACAGTTCCCTGCTCCAAGGTCTCATAATCGTCCGTACCGGCATTGATCTTCCGTGCGTAAACCGCCTTTTCTTCAAACATTTCCACCCATGCCCCCACGCGGCCCGTATAGTGCGCCCAATCGTCGAATGCACCACTCCGATCGAGATGGGTATTCCACAAGAGCGTAAATTCGCTGGACGATCGCTGTGCATTCTGGCGGATACGGTGGCGGTCATTGACGATGCCCAGTGCAGGCCGGTACTGTTTCTCCTTCAGGTTGAAATAATTCACCGCCATCACTGACGTTAGCGATGTCCGCTCGTCGGCCTGCCACGTGGCACTGATCGAGCCGTCCACCCGGTTCTCCTCATTATCGTTGGTCATGTTGCTTACCAATGCCCAAGGGTTGCTTTTACCCAGCAGATCGACACCGGCCAAAAGGTTGGTTGGTTGCTGGTCATCCGTGTACGCATAGCGTCCCATGAAGGGTGCCTTGGTCGCAGCCGTATAAATGGGATGCACATCCCAGTTACTACCTTGTTCGAGGTAACCAGCTGTTGTGTTGGCATAGGACAAATTGTTGGTAATTTTGAACTTCTGGGATAGCTGGTAATCCAAGTTGAAGCGCATGCTGATGCGCTGCATATCATTGCCGATCAACGTGCCTTCCTTATCGGTGTAACCCACACTGAACAGGTAGTTGGCGTCGGCATCGCCTCCTTTCAATTTCAGGTGGTAATCGTTGAATGCAGCATTTCTCGTGATCATATCCACCCAGTCCGTATGATATGCATATTGCGGCAACGCAGCGTCGAATATCGGATTTGCGGCCAGTTCGGCATCAGAAGCACCGTTCTCGCGCATGAATTCCCATAGATAGCGCTTAAAGCCGTCGGCTCCGGTGCGGTTTATCGGATAGTTCGCGTTTGACAAACCATAATTTGCCGTAAAATCAATTTGCGTGCCGCCAAACTCACCACGTTCGGTGGTAATATAAACTGCTCCGTTTGCACCCCGACCACCGATTTCAGCAAGCTCCTTCCCGCCGCTGGCCACGTAGATTGTGCCGATATCGTGCGCGTTAATGAAACCGAAACGCGTAGGCTCAAATACGGAAAGAAACGAAGGGAGCGCCCGGTTATACCGTACCGGCACCCCATCCACAAACACCTGCGGCGTTACATTTAAATTAATACTATGCATGCCCCTGATCATCAACTGGGGCGCTGAACCGACGACACCGGATTCCGTGACCTGTATCTTTGCATTACCCGCCAGCACTTCGGCAAAGGAGATGGCGTCACTTTGCAAAGGGATGCGTACCTGTGTCACGGCAGCAATGATACTGTCCTGCAGTCCACCCATAGTAACCGTATCGCGTCCTGCCTGCCCAGCAGCCGACCATGCTACATTTGTGAGCATAGCAAGCGCAACCAAACTCCTGTATAAAAATTTCATTGACATATCCATTTGTTAGGTCTTCAATTAGTTATCGGTATCAGATCCACCATATCCATCAAGAGATCACAGCAATAACTCGGGCTCGAATTGGAACCGAATCCGGCGAATGCAAAATACAGGGTGACATCTCCCCGCTCCTCCACGGTAATGTCACCACAATAGTTGTAAACAAGGTAATCCCACTCTTCAAAGGTGCCGTCCTCCCTGCTCATCACAATATCTTCTTTCACAATCTCATCGTTATAAATGGTGAGATACCTTCCCCGCGTCCCGCCGCCCCGGTGCATGATGCGGATTCGGTAGTCTCCTTTTGGGACATCCGGCACCGTCAGCCAGAAATAGTCACCTACCTGGGTGGCATCAAACTGCATGATGCGGAACTCCTGATTCTGGTGATAACTGCGTGTACCGGTGTTCAGCAAAATCCGCGCAGGCGCTTCCGCGAATACATTCTGTGCTCCATAAGGACTTCCGGGAGGATAGAGATTCAACCGGATCGTCGCCGGCCGCGCTTCGACAATCTCGAGCAGGGTATCCAGCGTGTGATAGATTCCATTTCTGGAAACCTTGTCAATTCCGAAATCCCGAGACTGATTGAACCGGTAGTCATTGTTCACATAGTACTGCCCAAATTCATCCACCTGGAAGCTCAGCGCCTCATCCGGGAACAGCGGGTAAAACCGTTGTGCAGTCAATAGATTAAGAAAGTAGCCCGAGTCGGGGATGATGTGATATTTCAGCCAGTCGTCCACATTGCCGATTGCCTCCAGTGAAAAGCCGCTGCGCTGCAAGGCTGCATCGCTTTCGATCAGGAGGGTGACCGTGCTGTCTCTGAGGTAGTCACCGTATCCGTTTTGGTCCATCAGGTCCAGCATGATGCTGTATTTCCCGGAAGCTTCCAGGGCCTCGTAGATGCTCTTCGTCGGAGGAGTCAGCACATCGTTCACAATATTGACATATCCGTTACTCAGTTCAATGTTGTATTCCGTGATCGTGGCCATATTGTTCAGTCGGATAGCCTGGTACGATTCACTGATATCGGCCAACACGTACTTATCATTGAATACGGTTGGATAAGGCAGCGGACCATGTGTAAACTCATTGGTGTTGATTTTGCGATCTAGCAGATGGTACCTGAAGTAGGCGAGCCAGAACTCCGGACTGGCATCTTCGATGGCAGTGATGGACTGGCTACCTTCGCTAAGTTCAGCAAACAGGCGCTGGAACGCCTCATTGGTAGGGACAAACACGGTATACGTCCCAGCTGTTTTCAATAGACTCCGCTGACCTACGTAATCCACCAGTTGCCGATACGTATCCAGATCTTCGCGACTGTCAATATAGTCCATGATCTGGAGCTGATCCGTGCTATCATACCGTGCTCCGGACAGTTCTTTATCACAACCTTGCGTGCCCACGATGAGACACAATGCAAGCAATTTATATAAGCGTTTCATGGTTTAGAGCTTTATTTGTTTTTATAATAGGGTTTCTGATCAAGCTGCGGATTGTTCTCCACTTCCGTTAAATGATAAGGAAGGAACCAGCTTTCGGGGTCGAGCAATCGCGCACGGATTACCTGATAGGATATTCCCATTGAATTGTTCAACGCAGATTTTTCCCGTAAAACACTCTCGTATCCCGGCCTGCGGGCTACGCGTACGGCAGCAAACCATTCTTTCCCTTCGAAGCCCAGCTCGTATTCACGCTCCATCAACAGCCTGGTCATAAACTCAACTCCTTCGCCACCCTCTCCGGGCGTGAGTGCCGGGATGTTGCAATGTTCGCGAATGATATTGATCTGCTGCTCCGCTTCGATATACCGGTTCAGCATCGCATATGCCTCTGCCTTCATAAACAGCACCTCCCGGTAACGATAGAAGATATAGTTAGCATCACGGGCATTGGCTGGCCGGTAAGAAACCTGGTAGGGAGCTGTACCAATGAACTTATAGACCTCCATAGCCGCGCCGTAGCCATTGGAAACCGAAGCCGGGTTTACCAACGCAAACGCTTTTAGCCGGATCGTATCCGAACTCTCATATCCGGGCAGCACCGGCGGATAAAGAAGTTCCGCGGCATTGATGTTTACGTTCACCGCATTGGCCAGGTACTTTTCACCGTCTGAATTTCCTCTCGAAACAAATGCAAACCAATTATACAGTGGCGACGCCGGCCCCAACTGACCATATTGGAACTCGAAAATGCTTTCCGTGGAGTTTCCGGGATTGAAAATTGTATACCAGGACAGCGGACTTACCAAAGCGCTGGCATACTGCGCTTCCAACTGGTTACAGAGGTCTATACATCCCTGGTAATCGTTACGCCAGAGCTTCACGTCGGCCCACAGGGCCATTACTGCGTTCTTGGTAATGCGTCCATACCGGTTGTTAACCTCTTCAAAGGTAGACGGTGCATCGTTGAGCGCCTGCTGGAGATCGCTCTCAATGAAATCCAGCACCTCGTCTTCAGACGACGGGGAGGTATCGAACTTCTGATTATCCGACTCATAAGGCTCATTAATAATCGGAACCTCCTTGAATGCCCGCACCAGGTAAAAATAGTTCAACGCACGGAGTGCGTATGCCTCTCCCATCATTGACTGAAGTTCGGCAGGGCTGAACGTATTATCACGTTCTAGTGCGGTCGGCGCATTTTTAATGAACGAATTGATCCAGGTAATAGAGCGGTATTGCGAAGCCCAGGAAAGTAATCCATTATCTGGGTAAATGTCGTGCGTCAAAAATTGCGCATATGAATTGGTGAACGAATCACCCGTCCCCGGTGCATAGAAGCTCGACCGCAGGTCGCCCCAGGTGTGGTAACTATTCAGGTTACTGTGCAAGGAAGTATACAGTCCGATCAGTGACGAATATACCTGGTCTCGGTTTTGCCAAAATTCCTCATGGATTAAATTATCCGGTACGTCTACCTCCAGGATACTGTCGCAGGAGACGGTCAGTACCATGCACAGCCCTAAGATTCCATATTTTATATTTGCCGTCATCATCTTTCGTATTGTCATGTTAAAATGTTGCCCTCAGTCCCATTGTAAACTGTCTCGCCGGTGCCGTGGTAGCCAGGTCGATACCGAACAACAGGACACCCCCGGTGATGGGCACCTCGGGGTCCACACCAAGGTAATTCGTCCACGTATAAAGATTGTAACCGGTTGCAAATACGCTCAACTGGCGTATCCCCAGTCCCAACCGGTTCGTAAACTCCCGGTCTGCATTGTAGGTCAACGATACCGTCTTCAGCCGCAGGTAAGACGCATCTTCCACCCAGCGCGAAGAAGCCACACGGTTCCATTCGCCATCCGGTAGTGCCCGGGGAATGTCCGTGATATCCCCCTGCCTTCTCCAGCGGGCCATTAACGATCGCGATTGATTATGGGAGTAACGCATCTGCTCCATTTGGATCCGCGTACCGTTGATGACGTCGTTTCCGTATTGGTATTGGAAATTAACGGTGAGTGCCCAGTTCCGGTAGTTGACCGTATTGTTCCATCCCCCGAAAAACAGCGGGTTCGCATCACCAATTTGTACCCGGTCCAGCTGGTTGATGATGCCATCGCCATTGATATCTTCGAAGATCATATCTCCTCCCTTGAACTCGTGTCCGGTATTGGAACCATAGCGCATGTATTTCGGTGTAATACCGTCAGCTTCATAGATGATATTCCCATCTGGCGCACGCAGCATAGCGTCTGCATCTGTCGGATACACGCCCAGTGTCCGGTACGCATAAAAACCACCGATGACATCGCCCGGCTGCAACTTAGAGGAAAATCCGCTGACCGTTGCTGAGAACGCATCTGCGTCAAATTGATCCGGTAGGTTCAGCAGCTTATTATGGTTGGTCGCAATGTTGAAGAACGACTTCCAGCGGACCCGTGTATCGCTACCTTTCAGGATCACCGCCGTCACCCCGAACTCCAAACCGCTGTTGCGCACCCGGCCAAAATTCGTATATTGATTTGCATACCCCAACGTGGTCGAAAGACGCTCCTGCAACAGGAGATCGTCGGTCGTACGCGTGTAATAGTCGAACTGACCGGTCAGCCGATTATCAAACAAGCTCCAGTCCAGTCCAATGTTGTACTCCGTCGTGCGTTCCTCTCGGATGTTGTCATTGGCAAATTTGGACGGATAGATATACGTTTCACCCATGTATCCTACGCCGGTTCCGTAAGCGATGTCATATAGGTTCAGGACATTTGGCAGATTGCCTGTAATCCCAAATGCAAACCGTGGTTTGATCGAATTGATCCACTCTGCATCGGCCAAAAAAGATTCTTTCGCGACTTCCCAGGCACCACCGATTGCCGGAAACACCGAATAGGGATTATCACTGCCATAGCGGGAGTCACCTTCCGTCTTGCCTGTTACGGTAAGGAAATACCGGTCGCGGAAAGCATAGTGCCCCTGCAGGAACATTCCCAGGTATTTTCGGATTCCGAATTTACCTCTCGCCGCATCGATTACCGCTGAAGCATCTGCTGCTCGCAACTGCGGAGAGCTGCCGTTGTAATAGGATACCTCCATGGAATTGTCCCGGTCGATATTTAAATTGAATACACCCGTAAAAGTAAGTCGGTGATGCTCGTGCTGCACCGCCGACCACACCAGACGGTTGTTATTATTGATCATCAGCTGATAGCCCTCTGTTTGTTGCCCTGCGTTGTAGAGCACCTCACCCTGCCGGGCATCCGTAGCATATCCCGGGAGAAAATACTCGTCGGCCGATTCCCGGAAATCTGCGGAAATCTGCGTACGGAACTCCAGGTTGTCAAGTATCCGGTAGTCTACGGCGGTGGATGCCATGAATCGATTAGCCCGGCTTAGGTACGTGGAATAATCGATGAGTGCCAGCGGATTGTATCGCGAGTGATCGGACACCCCGACATTCTGATCCACAAAATAATTCAACCCATTTTTTGAGTAGATGGGAAAATAAGCCGGCGTTTCGCGGGCAAACAGGATCGGGTTGACACCCTGGCTGCCAACACTTACCGGATGATTCTGTCCCCGTTTATCCGTCAGCGAATTGGTATAGGTAAGGTCTGCGGAGACCTTCAATTTATCGGAAACGGTATAGTTCAGGTTGAACCGCGTATTAAAGCGGTCGTATCCCGTTCCTTTGGTCGTTCCATATTGATTGGTATACCCCAATCCCCAATAGTAATTGATCCGTTCGCCACCGCCGCTCAGCGCCGAGTTGTATTGCTGGTAAACACCGGTGCGCGTGATGGCATCCATCCAATCGGTATTATTGTTGAATATCCACGCATCGTCGCGGCGCAAATCACCCCGAAGTTGCGGAAGGCCCGTCCCATCGTCCGCACCACCGGTCCATTTCTCGATGTAGTAAATACGCTGTTCGTCACCCGACAACATCGGAATGGTCCGCGGTACTTCCGTCAGCGTAAAGCGGGAATTGAACGTCAGCTGTGGCTTACCGCGCTTACCTCGTTTGGTCTTGATGACAATTACCCCATTTGCGCCCCGTGAGCCGTACAACGCCGTGGCCGACGCATCCTTCAGGATATCGATCGATTCAATATCAGCAGGATCGAGGTCCCCGATTGGACTGAATCCGAAATCCGAAATGCTTTCTACCTGGTAGTTGCTGCCGATTACTTCTGAGCCGTCCACAATCCACAACGGATCGTTGATCCCCGAGATGCTGGAAATTCCTCGGATGCGGATGGAAGCAGAGGCACCAGGATCGCCACTCGCCGCCACCACCTGTAGCCCGGGCGCCATCCCTTGCAATAATTGATCGACCGATGCCACCGGCATGTTTTCCACTCCCGTAAGGTCTACCGAGGCAATGGCGCTTGACAATTCCCGCCGGTCTATGGACAGGAATCCGAGGTCAGCCTTCTGTTCACGCTGCGCCGTGATTTCCACAGCCTCCAGCTCCCGACGATCCGGAACCAACACCACCTCAAATGTACGGTTTGCGTCCGGTTGTAACCGAAACTCCTGGCTTTGGTACCCAACGTTCGAAAATCTAATTTTAACAGCATCCGGGTGCCTGCTAATTTCGAATATTCCGTCGTTGTTTGTTTTCCCGCCCCGTAATATGAGGTTGTTCGCATTGACCAAGGTGACAGAAACATCCGAAAGCGGGGTACCTACCACTTCGGCATAAACCCTACCACGAAGTACCTCTTGTGCCCATGCACCGTTAAGCAAGCTTAAAAGCAGTACGACCGATGCAGTCAGTTTGATACGTATTTTGTTCATATCTTAATTAAAAGGTTTAGAATAGTTGGTTAATCTTGTGAACCACCCCGTTGTTCCCCTGTGCATTTCCCGCTGCAATGGAAATTGTCTTACCACTGGCGTCGCTGATACGGAATGAATCCCAGGCTCCGTTGATCCGCAGACGGTCACCGTTCTTATTGGCAATCTGTCCGTTAAAAACACCGTCGGTAAAGATGAGCCGGTTCTGTACGATATACGTGTTAACAAACTGCGTCAATTCATCCGTTCCCATGGCATTGAGATCAACACCAGACTCCCCGATAGCGGCATTGCTGGGTGCGAAAATTGTGAATGTGAAAAAGCCGGTCAATTGCAGCTGGGCAGCCGTCCCCGAACGGTCTATAGCGCCTGCAAACAATGACAATTCGGGATCTGCAAGAATTTTCGCGTAACTGGTCTGCATCACATCCAGTGGGTCTATCGGCGTCAGGAATCCGTCGATTTCGAAAATCGCGCCGTTGGTCCGTTCCCATACCGCATCGGTGGTCAACAACTGTACAGAATGGCCGGTATAGTCGTAGAAACGCCCGTCGTCATAGAGTACGTGTCCGAAGTCCGTCGCATAAAAACGTTTGCGGAAACCTCCGTCCTCCCGTACATCCAGATTCAATATACCCGACCGGCATTGTTGGAACCGGTACTCACGTTCCTCCGAAAGCATATCCGATGCCAGTGGAAACCCCCACACATCATCAGATTGGACAAGCAGTGTTTTTTTGGGGTGTTGAAAAGACAACCCATCGGTTAATCCAGCTTTCAGGTTGGTCCGTTCAAACATCCAGTACCACTGGCCATACGTTTTGTACTTCATATAAATGCCGCCTTCTACGCTGTTCATCTCGGCCGACTCAATAAGCGTGTTCGTTTTATAGATCACGCTGTTACTGGCTAATACGGACCCGGAAATGACAGGAGCAATATCCGGCATCAGGTACACGTATGCCCTGCCCTCACGGAGCCCTCCATCTTCCTTGCTTATCAAATCGCTTTTAAAGTAAAGGTTGGGTATCTGGGAAGCACGAATCAGCGATGCCATCACCCGTTGTGGCACGGAATCGATGGTGTTATCCAGGTCGGGCAGATAGGGTTCAAAATATGCCCTAATCGCGTCGTCAGTAGGTACAAGCAGCGTGGACTGCACGTTTTCATCAGCCAGGTTCCGGCCTAGGCTGTACGTTTTATACAAGGTGGTATCTACCCATCCGAACTCGTCCTTTTCGCCCAGCACATACGACACATGCTTCTCCTGCCAGCTGCTGAACAACGAAGTCTCCGGATCGGCCGCCAACGCTTCGTCTGTCCTTGGCAATACATTTAACGGGGTTTCCAGTACGTGGATGACCCCGTTGCTGGCCCCGATGTCACGATCCGTGTCCGATATGCGGGCGCCCTCCACCATGAATGCATCCGGTTCTGCGGTATCGCCGAATAAATCGGCGTGATCGGACGATTGTATTTGAAAAAAGGGCGGGGTAAAGAACCGCACCGCCTTGCCGGGAATCTTGTTGTCCGTCCGGGATCGGTATTGTGTCGCCCGGCTTCTCCCGATAGCTGTGGTAGCAGTCCGGTACCGCTGCTCGATGTCGTATTGATAATACATACCGTTGATGAAATGGTAGTTGATGAAACTGCGTAGTTCCTCTTCCGGAACAACATCCAGCGAACTGTATCCCTTCTGCGAAAAGTAGGCTGTCACATGTTCATCCGGTGGTGCCAGGCATGTGTAAATAGCTGCCTCTCCCAGCACGCTCCTGAGATTCAATCGGTCGATGATGCCCACAAATTCGGAAAATCTCCCATCTGCTTCCAAAACCTGGATGATGTTTTTATCCAGGGTACTGCGTGGGTTATAGTATTCTTCAATTTTTTTTTCACATCCGCCCAGCAGCATACACAACAGCATGCCATAAAGCAGACGAAATAAATGTTGTTGTTGAATCATAATCAGTATGATATATCGGTTACAATAATAAGGTTGCTCAATCAGTGCTGATAACTGTTAATGTCAATCCGCTGGAAAACCAGGTCCGCTTGGCTACTTTCGTACAGAATGCCAATATGGCGATCGTCCACCGTTGTTAAACAGGAATACCCTCTGCTGCGGCCTTCATCCAACAGGACCTGCTGATCTTCCCGCCAAGTTGTCCCATCATCGTGACTGATTTTAAGGGTCATATTTTGCCTGGACTCCTTCGAGTTCGGATTGGAAAACACGAGCATGGACAGACGCTCATTGATGGACAGACGCTCATTGCCGGCGTTGTAAACATGTTTGTATAGGCTCGCCATACATACTGGTTCAGGAAGGGCGTTGAAGGACGTTGGATGTTCCGTCCAGGACTTCCCCAGGTCGTTGGTCACCGCGATAGCCCGGCCATTGTCGTCGCCCAGTCGACCCTTATTCCGGCCGGATCGCATATTGAGCATCAAGCGATTATCGGTTAGCTGCACCACAGCACATTCGGTGGTACCTGAATAGGCGGGTGTACTGGCCTTCCAGGTGTTGCCGCCATCAGTGCTGTATGTGATGTTGGAGAAGGACCTTCCTTTTTCATCCCTCCCCTGCGTTGGGAACACCAGGGTGCCATCGATCAGCGTAATGCCATTCCCCGGAGCGGGTGCCCAAAGCCACCATTCCTCTTTTTTGCATAGTGGGGTCAGATTGATAGGCGTGCTCCAGCTTTTCCCGTCGTCCGTGCTTTTCACGATCAGGAATTGCGAGGTTTCATGCACGCCAAATCCCGGTTGGGAGGCTTTGTTACGCCATTGATGGTTCCAGTCGTCGCTATTTTCGTTAAGTCCGGCAATCCATTTACCTTCTTCACTGATGACCCCATGCATCCACAAGCCAGCAATATAAATCGTATTCGAATTTCTGTCCACCAAAATGCAAGCATCGGATACGCCGTTAAATTTCTGTGGCAAATCGCCCCACTCCCCCATATCCAGGGTAATCTGCAAGGGCTCCCAGCTTTGTCCATCATCGGTGCTCCGGTGCAGTCCAATATCGATATCTCCCTGGAGATCCCGTGCGCTTTCACGCCGGGCATCGAAGATCGCCAACAGGGTCCCGTTATTGGTTCTTGCCAAGCCCGGAATCCGCGACGTATGTACGCCGTCCTGCTTATGCTGCCTGACTGCTATCCCGACGCGCTGTCCAATAGGTAGTTCTATCGCATCGACAGCCCTCGTCTTTCCGTCAATGGTCAACGATACACAGCTTGCGGAAACTACATGATCCAGATCCGTTTGGTCGGATAGTTCATACGATACCCAGAAGAAATGGTCGCCCGGATGTAAGAGTTGCATACCCTTAATGCGAATTTCGTTACCATTCTTGGCCGATTGGCCGAAAAGAGGTTTTTTTATTGCTTTCATCGCCCCCGCAGCGGAATCGCTATCGTAGTAATAGACCCGGATTGCTTTAATGTCGTTGACCGCTGTGGTTCCTTTGGTTGATAACCGGATCTCCTCAAGCCGGGACGAATCAGCCGACCTGGGGATCGTTACCTTAATCCTCAGCACCGGATTGTCTTCTTTGTTGATCAATACCGGCACCTGAAACTGTGTTTGCGTGACCGGCATCGCCGATGGATCGCCATCCCCAGCAAGGGCCCTGCTTATTGTGCAGGAAAATAAAATAAAGAAACTGACGATTCGGTTCATTGCTAATTTTCGTTTAGACGCTTTTTATTTTTGTCGGACATTATTGTAATTCAAACAAGCCGTTGACTTCCTGCTCACTCAGGGCTCGACTGTACACCAAAAAGTCATCAAGCATTCCACTGAAATAATTGCTGTACGAACCGCCACCGCCAGTTTCCTGCGCACCGATCTTAAAGGGTTGGCTATTCGATACGTCTTTTACTGCCGGCGCAGTACCTTCCTTGATCAGTATGCCGTCTACATAGATACGTGAAACCCTTTCTTCCCTCACGCACACCACATGATGCCATTGGCCGTCCGAAACGTTGTGGTCGCTGTTCTGTATGGCACCGCCGCCACCATCTTCGACGCAGAACCTCATTTTTCGATCGGTCGTATTGTCGCCGATGCGCAGCCACGTCTGATTATCTGTTGAACCGTTAGCGCCGCTTTCGGCCCAAATCATCATCTGGTTGGTAGTTGAGGTATTCAGCCAACAGGAAACAGTAAAATCATTGACACCGAAATTGAAAACAGAGGCATCCGGAACCAACAGTAATCCCACTCCTTCAAACTGTGCAGCTGTCCCACCACCGGAGCGGCCGGCGCCGGTAAACGCCACATTGCCGACGACCGATGCGTGCTGCGCTGTAGGTCCAACATCGTTCCCGTTCACATCCAGCGGGTAATAGGCTACCAGGTCATCTGCAGGTACAACCAATACATACCCTTCTCGTGTTTGGGTGGATGCAGAAACTTCGTCATATGCCTCCAATACCACCGAATACCTACCGGGTACGTCATACGTTACCGTCGGACTCATCTCCGCGGATGTGGCCGGGCTCCCACCTTCAAATGTCCATTTCCATCCGGTGACCTCACCAGCGGATTTATTTTCGAACGTAATGGCACCACCCGCTGCAATCCCCGTGCTTCTAGCAGTGAAATCGGCTACAGGCGGATTAGCACTCAACACCTTCATATACGCCTCTTTGGTCGTCGTATGGGTGCCACCAGGATGTGATACCGTCAACTTTACCGAATAAACGCCGGACTTGGAAAACGCTATTTCCGGATGCTGTTCTTCCGAAGAAATAACCGTCCCGTTTGCGTCATAAAATTCCCATTGCCATGACTCCGGTAAACCCGATGAAAGATCGGTGAACTGGATTGGATCTCCTAGTTTAACAAGGGTGGTATCGGTAGTGAAGTCTGCAACCAGTTCCTGATAGCCCACCTTGATAAAGTCAGGTATCGTGATGGAAGCTACCTTATCTCCCCGCCGTACTTCCAGAGTCACGGGATAAGTTCCAACCGTATCATAAATGATAACCGGGCTGTGCACCACACTTTCCCCTGGACTTCCACCCTCAAAAACCCAATGCCATTGCGAAGGAAGCCCAACCGAGATATCGGTGAACGTCACTGTATCGCCCACCCGAATTTCCCGGAGATCCGCTTCGATATCAGCTTCAAGCGGTGGGTCCAATAGCATCGCATCCTCTGTTGAACATGAAATGAACAGATGGAACAACAGCAAGCAATACGTAAATGCAGTGTATTTGTTGATCATATTTAGGTATTTTAATTGAGCTTGGTTTACTCAATGTTTCGAAAAATCGTTAGTAACATGCTGAATAATTCATAGTTGGTTTTTAGTTCTTATGTAGAACATATTTACAAATATAACTGCTTTGGCTTTATACTTCCAAATATTTTTTACAAATTTCAGTTATTCCTTTTTCCGCCTCCTGGAAATGCGGAAAAAATAGAGTAGATCGCCTTTATTCGTTAATAGCGTCTTGCCGGTCAGTCAGCCATTCGAGATTGAAACGGGCAAACCAAAGTTCATCCCAATAATGTGTTGTAGTAGGTTCGGCTCCTCGTTCATACACGAGTCCAATGGTATTATCATCCAAAACCACGATACCCGAGTAAGCCGCGGCGTAAGGATAGATGGTTTTACTGATGGGCCAACTGACTCCTTCATCGTAACTGAGACGAACGGACATATTTATCCGGCCATAGGGATGTTTAGAAGACCTGACTTTGCTCATGGGATTTGAGAAGAGTACCCTATTTCGATCATTGCTAGCCGTAGATGACAAACGTTCTATGGAAGCATGACAAGAAACTTCCTCAAGGTTAACATCAAGGTATGCGTTTCCCCATGATTCGCCCCCATCCCTACTGATGTTAATTCTCCGTTTGATATCGGTACTGTCAGATAAGTCGCCATTGCGCGCATTGACCATCACGTCGCCATTGGCCAATTCAATGAGCTGGGCTTCTCCCCCCTTTTCAACGATACAATTCGGCCCGACTTCCCAGGTTGCCCCATGATCGTCACTGAAAAAGACGTGGGTCGCAGTAACCGTCTTTCCCTGGCTGGAAATTTCCTTATGGCGAGCAGGCACCATCAATCTGCCGGTCTTGGGGCCTTTCGAAAGCTGAATCCCGGCATTACCCGGCCCAATACCGTAGCTCTGCGTCCAATTTCTTTTCCAGTCTTTTTCTTTGCTGATCGAATCGGGCGGAGCATTAACCGTGTTGACCGAGTTTTCAAAGTGATCCCATGCCGGCTTTATTACTTGGTTATGTATGGATTGCGGCGTAGTCCAACGGTTGCCGTTGTCAGTACTCGTCATCACATAAAATTGCTTTTTGTCCCTGAGGAAGAACAAATAGATTTTTCCGTCCAACTCATCAACCAGCGTGGTGGGGTCGGCATGCGACTCGTTCGTTCCCCCTACAAGTAGAACTTCTGGCTGCCAGGTGATTCCTCTATCCATGCTGCGGGTCATAACGATCTCGATATACCCGACATCCGCAATCCCATTTCTTCGTTTCTCGGCGAAGACCAGAACATCTCCATTGGGAGCTTTCACAATCGATGGAATACGATAATTTGGTTTATTTTTTTCGGAAAAGGAGAAAATTTTTGTTTGCTCAATAAATGGATTCCTTTTTTGGGCGAATGAATCCATTCGTAAACCGACGCAAACTAAGCACACCAGGACGAACGACTTATTTCGCACCTTGAACATCCGCGTCAAACTCATACAATCACTTCACCCGTTCAAAATGCGGGCTCAGATGCTCCTTCATACCTTGGCGGAAATCCTCCGGTCCACCTGTTTTTAACAACTCAAGCAAATCCCTGTGTGTGACTTTGCCCACCTTGGCTGCTCCGTTTATTTTGGCTTCCTCGCTCACCACATATTCAAACACCGGCAGCAGCATGTTTTGAAACCGCGTGAATGTATCATTTCCAGTCATTTGGTAAAGTTTACCATGGAATGCGATTTCATACTTCACCTTAAAAGGCTGCTGCACCTTGTTCACTTCTTTATTCACAATTTGCTCCAGGTCCTTTAAGTCCTTATCAGTCATCCGCACATAGAGTATATCCGCCAACCCCATTTCCAGTACAAGTCGCAGTTCGAACAGATCTTTGAGTGTCTTCTGATCTAAAATAAGCGGATCCATTACCCGCTCGAATCCACCAAGGATGTCGGGCTCTGCTAAAACCATCCCCCGTTTTTTCTTCGATTCGATCATGCCCAACATGCGTAAACGGCTTAATGCTTCACGTACCACGTTACGGCTCACGTCCAGCGCCTCTGCCAATTCCAGTTCCTTGGGCAGCGCATCACCGGGCTTAAATGCCTTCTTTTTCAAGTATCCGCGGAGGCGCGTTTCCACAACATCTGCCATTGTGGATGATGGTATTTTCTCGATATCTTTACTCAAACTTTTGCTTGCCATGTAGTTTTATTGGTGATAACCAAATTGTGACGTGTGCAAAAATATGGATTTTTTGTGATTATGTAGGACAAAAAGAGCAGCAACACGTAAAGAAGCGGAAAAAAAGACTCCGCCCCCGACGGACTACAGATAACACCTTCTTTCATTAAGCAATTTTAAACGCACAAAAGATGCCGGGAGAATTCTGTTTCTTTTTTTTTACAAAAAAATTTGGAAAAAAAGAAAATAAGCCTAATTTTACACTGTACTATTTAACTAATACACTAACTCAATGATTCACCTTCAAAACATTTCCTACGCGTACCACAAAAGCAGGCCTGTGCTTTCTAATGTAAACCTAGATATCAAGCCCGGTCATATTTATGGCTTGCTGGGAGAAAACGGAGCCGGCAAATCCACCTTATTGAAAAGTCTGGCCGGACTGGTTTTTCCGCAACATGGAGACATCCGTGTGATGGGCTATCAACCCGCAAAGCGAACTCCTGAATTCCTGTCGCAGCTGTTCTTTATTCCCGAAGAGTTTACGCTCCCGCCGGTGCACCTATCCCGGTATCTAAACACATATACCCCTTTTTATCGCGATTTTGACCGTGTATTGTTCGATCAATTGCTCGCCGATTTCGACATCGGCAGCAACGTGCATCTCGAGGCACTTTCTTTCGGCCAAAAAAAGAAACTATTTATCGCTTTCGGCCTTGCCGCCAAAACGCGCCTGCTCCTGATGGACGAGCCCACAAATGGGCTAGACATCCCGTCCAAATCGCAATTCCGAAAAATCATGGCCACCGTGCTCTCGGAAGACCGGTGTTTTATCATATCCACGCACCAGGTGCGTGATCTGGATAACCTGATCGACGAATTGATTATCCTCGGCAACAAGCGCATTGTGCTGGCTGCGTCGGTTGAGCAAATCTGCCAAAAACTCGTTTTCAAATCGGCGACGGAAATGACTGACGATATGCTCTACTCCGAACAGACGCTTACGGGTGTCCACGCGATACTGCCCAACACCAAAGCGGAAGAAACACGCATCGATATTGAACTGTTTTTTAAAGCGGTATCAGCAAAAGGCTCCCAAATCACCCAAGTATTAACTCCAGCTATTCCCCACCATGAACAACACATTTAGTGCCACCCGCTTCGGCCTTTTACTGAGAAAACAATGGATAGAAAACCGAAAGATTTTTTTGGCTAGCTCAGCCGTCCTGTTTGGCTGCATCTCCCTGTTCTATCTATTTAATATAATTGGCGACCATTTCTTTCAACGGGACAGCCATCATGTAACCGGTATGGATGCCTACGTATACTTTCGCTTTTCGTCGCTTCCGTTTAGGGAAAGCATCCTCACGTTATCCAGTATCGGTTACATCACGCTGCTTTCGGGACATTATTACACCAGACTTAGCAAACCGGCCACCGGCATACAGGAACTGACTATTCCGGTTTCGGCGACCGAAAAGTTGCTAGGCGGCCTGATATACGGTAGTCTGCTTACCATTTTTACATTTGCCACGGTGTTCTTGGTTACAGATGTAGCTTTTGTTACGGCATTGCGGACAATTTACAGCGATGTCACCTTCGAAAATAAAGCGGTGGAATTAAGTCAAGTCAATTATGGTTATGACGATGCCGGCTTTAAATACTACTATCACGTCTTGGACAGCAAATCAAAGGCGATACTACCCATCATCGGCCTTCTGCTCAGCAGTATATTTACCATGGGCTCCGTTTATTTCCGGAGACTTCCGTTTATCAAAACCGGTGTTATCGTAGTCTTCATAGTTTCCTCACTGATAGCTACCCATGAATTGTTGGATAAGATGCTGCGGCAGGGACAGGTAAAAGTAAACGACTTTGCAACAACTGGTCTTGCGGAAGTTACATTCATACTGTTCCTTATTACTCTTATCGGATCCCTTTGGGCGGCCACCTATTTCAGGCTAAAAGAAAAGGAGGTGTAAATGGATTTTAAGGATAACAAGGCTATCTATTTGCAGATATCCGATTATGTGTTTGAGCATATCCTACTGGGTCGCTGGCAAGCAACGAAAAAAATCCCCTCCGTGCGCGAACTCGCCGCTGCGTTGGAGGTGAACCCCAATACCGTAGCCCGGACCTATGAATTGCTGCAAAACCAGGAGATCATTCAGAATAAGCGGGGCGTAGGCTTTTTTGTGGCAAACGATGCGGTGAGTAAAATCAGGATGATCCGCCGGCAGGAATTCATGCATAAGGAATTACCGGTATTTTTCAGAACGATCTATCTGCTGGATATTGATATAGAACAATTAAAACATTTATACGAGACCTTCGTTAACACCACATTTCATCATGAAAACAAGTAATATTTTCCTCCTCATCGCCCTAATTACCATTGTCGGATCTTTCCTCGGGTCAACTCTTTTCGGCAAATACGTAAGCAAACACGAATATGATCAAAATTTAGAAGAAAGCATAAAATCGCTGGAAGCGCATACGTATGGCCACAAAACTGAGATTTTTGACCAACCCTTTGATCACATCCTGATCAAAAACACGCAACCAAACCACATGGTGTACCAAGACCTCGACACATACAATCGCAATACCACATACAATGAAATCAGATGGATCAAATCTGAAGAGTGTGGATTAAAAGTTCCCCATCACAATGATTTCATTCAACGCAGTTCCATAGAAAACAATACGTTGGTTATTTATACCGCCTATCCGAATAAATTGGCAATCGGTACAATCACCGTTTATTCTCCCTCATTAAACCACCTTGCGATCGAAAATACAGGGACGGTGCGGCTCACCAACACCGTAACTGATTCACTCAGCATAACAGCCATGCGCAGCCTTTTTGAAATTGGCGGAACGTCCTCCTTCGAAAAACTTGCGATACAGGCCGACGACCAAAGTGCGGTGCTGGTTAAGTCCCGGTATATCGGAGAAGCCCGGTATAACTTAGCAGCAAACAGCAACGTACGGTGTGAGATCGATTCCTGTGGCGCCATGTATATTCAGGGCGACAGCAGTAGCCACGCGGTGATCGCCCCCTATATAGAAGACGATACCCGGCGGAACGCATATCAATATTTGAGCTTTAACAACGAACTGGCAAACGTACGCATAGAAAGCACACGCATACATCAAATTAACGGAAACAAAACGAACCTCAACTTAAACATGAGTGCCCAACAAATCGAACAAACATTGGCGGCTTTAACCGGCAATTAGCGAAAAGCTATTATTTTTAGTATGTTTGCCCTAGATTAAAATGAAAAAATCCGGAACTGCCACCTTACCCCTTCACTACGGCCATGTACCCATTTGGCTCGCCAATCGAATGGCCAGGTTGGGATTGGCCATTACGGAATGTATCCTCCAAGACTTTGGAAAGCAGGAATATCTGAAAAGGCTCGCGGACCCCTTTTGGTTCCAAAGCCTGGGTTGTGTGTTGGGAATGGATTGGCATTCATCCGGCATTACTACTTCCGTGCTGGGTGCGTTGAAAAAATCAGTCAATCCGCTATCTAAAGAATTAGGCATCTATATTTGCGGTGGCAAGGGTAAGCATTCGAAAAATACACCGCAGGAACTATCTCACTACAGCGACCGGAACGGCTTAGACGGCCAGCAATTGGTGCGCGCTTCCAAATTAGTGGCCAAAGTAGACAATACCGCCATCCAAGATGGCTATCAATTATACCTGCATGCTTTTGTTGTCAGTGACAAGGGCGATTGGACTGTGATCCAACAGGGAATGAAAGATGCCGATGCGTCGGCCCGCCGATACCATTGGCACTCGCATGCGTTCACATCGTTTACCGAACAACCGCATGCAGGGATCTGTGGCGTACATCAGGGAAAAATCATCGACATGACCGCTGCCGACGCGAAACCGGCAAAAGATGCCATGATCGATTTATGCAAAGAAAAGCCCATACACATTCTGACTGAGGCCTCCAAACTGGTCATGCCCCGTCATCATCACGTAACATCCAAAGAGATCGACCTCAAACGATTGGGGGCTATGCTGTGGCTTACACATGAAAAGCACCCTGCGGATTTTGAGGAACTCCTATTGCTGCAGGGCTTGGGTGCGCGCACGTTGCAATCACTTGCCCTAGTCAGCGAAGTCATCTATGGCACGCCAACAAGGTTTGAAGATCCGGCAAGATTCTCATTTGCGCACGGCGGCAAAGATGGCCACCCTTTTCCGCTGTTAACGAAGGTGTATGACGAAACCATTGATGTACTCACACACGCGGTCCAGCGATCCAAACTCGGAATGGACGACAAGAGTCAAGCCATTAAGGCACTGAGTAATTTGGCCTACCGCGCCGAACGGGACTTTGCTGCGAAAGACAACCTCGATGAACTCCTGGAAATCGAAAGAGCCGATGCATGGAAATACGGCGGTAAAACGGTGTTTGGGGATGCACCACCACCCAAAAGCCGGCAGTTGAGCTTGTTCGATTGAATATCTGGATAATTTCCTTAACTTCGCTTTACGCAATGACCAAAAAAGCCATGAAGCTATTACGGACAGAAATCACCCCATTCACCAACGAGCCCCTGTATATCGACGCGCGGGAACAACCGTTTCTTTGGTCACCGTTCCACCCCCAGCCATCGTTCCATGCGCACCCTGAGATGGAGCTGGTATTTGTCGAAGAGGGCTTCGGCAAACGAATTATCGGCAATCGTGTAGAATCATTCGAAGCTGGCGATATGGTTTTTATCGGTTCCAATGTGCCTCACGTGTGGTTGAGTGACCCGGCATTCTACAAAGAGGGATCAACGCTTACCTCCAAAGTGATCATCACCTACCTTGATCCCATCATTTTCAACCGATTGTTGGGCTCACTAAAAGAGTTTGACCAAATTAGGCGAATGATAGCGCAGGCCACCAAAGGCATTCGCATATATGGCCAGACACGCAACATCATTGCCGAGCGGCTCAAGGCGCTCTCCACCGTATCGGGATTCGAAAAAGTGAACGGAATGCTGCAGATCATGCACCTTATTTCTACTTCGCACGACAAAGGTTACATCCTACCGTATGCGTTGACCCGGAAAAGTTCCACCGACGTAGACAAGCTGGTCATTGCCATCGACTTCGTTAAAAAAAACCTCGATAAGCCAATTTATCTTCGTCAGGTGGCTTCCTTGGCATGCATGACCGAACCCAGCTTTAGTAGGTACTTTAAACAGCGGATGAAAAAGAACTTCTCTACATTCTTAACAGAACTACGCATCGAAAAGGCTAAAGAGCTGTTTTTGCAAAGCGACTTTTCCGTCAAGGAAGTGGCATACCGATGTGGCTACGACTCGTTAGCCCATTTCCACAAACTGTTCAAAGCGTATACCGGACTCAACCCGGCAAAATATCGGATCAGTGTGAATCCCGCGACACTTCACTGCCGGATTTCCCCTTAAGAAAATCGAAATCTGCACCTAGGTGAGCTTGCTCCACATGGTCCACATACAACTTTGCATATCCCCGTGTAAAACGGTTTGTGACACCTAACCGTTTCTTTTTTCGTTGCTCCAATTCGGCTGCATCGACCAATAGCTCTAAGCTGCGATTAGGTACATCCAACCGAATCAGGTCGCCATCTTCCACCAGCGCAAGGGTCCCTCCTTCCGCAGCCTCCGGCGATACATGCAACACCACCGTGCCAAATCCGGTTCCGCTCATCCGGCCATCGGATATACGCACCATATCGGTGACGCCCTTTTCCAGCAGTTTTGCAGGAAGCCCCATGTTGCCGACCTCGGGCATTCCGGGATATCCTTTTGGACCCACGTTTTTTAATACAAGCACACAAGTTTCATCTACATCCAAATCGGGGTCATCGATTTTGTGCTTATACGCTTCAATATCTTCAAACACGATGGCCCTTCCTGTATGCTGCATCAAGGCCGGACTGGCTGCAGACGGCTTCAGTACGGCACCCGCTTCACAGAGATTACCTTTCAGCACCACCACACCGGCGAGCTCGTTAAAAGGCTGCTCCACGTCTGCGATTACCTTCGTATTCAGACTTTTCCTTTCGGCGATATTCTCGCCAACTGAACGTCCATTCACCGTTAGGCAATCCAGATGAAGGTATTCGCGAATCGCATGCATAACCGCTGGTAATCCGCCGGCATAGTACATATCTTCCATGAAAAAAGTCCCCGACGGCTGGATATTGGCCACCAACGGAATATCTCGTGAATACCGGTCGAAATCGTCAATTGAAAGAGGTACACCAATACGACCAGCAATAGCCGTTAGGTGGATAACAAAATTGGTCGACCCACTGATCGCTGCATTGACCCGGATGGCGTTTTCGAACGCTTCCCGTGTGAGTATGTCCGATAGCTTAACATCATCGCGGACCATCTCTACAATACGCCGGCCCGATAATTGGGCAAGTACTTTTCGGTTTGCATCGGCCGCAGGTATGGCCGCATTTCCGGGCAACGACAATCCCAACGATTCCACCATACAGGCCATGGATGAGGCCGTGCCCATTACAGCACAGTGTCCACGGCTTCGGCACATGCCGGCTTCGGCGAGGTTTAGCTCCTCTTCGGTCATGATACCCCGGCGTGCATCTTCGGAAAACCGCCATAAATCACTGGTGCCTATATCGCGTCCGTTATATTTACCCGTTAGCATCGGCCCTCCCGACACTACAACCGTCGGAATGTCTACACTGCACGCCCCCATTACCAACGAGGGTGTCGTTTTATCACACCCGCACAGTAATATCACTCCATCCACAGGATTTGCCCGGATGGATTCCTCCACATCCATGCTGGCCAGATTCCGGAAGAGCATAGCGGTAGGTTTCATCAGCGTTTCACCCAGCGACATCACCGGAAATTCCACCGGAAACCCGCCAGCCTCCCATACGCCCCGTTTCACCGATTCAGCCAGCTCCCTGAAATGTGCATTGCAAGGAGTGAGTTCCGACCACGTATTGCAGATGCCGATGACCGGTTTCCCCCTGAATTCGTCGTCAGGTATTCCTTGGTTCTTCATCCACGCCCGATAGATGAATCCGTCTTTTCCTTTTCGGCCAAACCAGCCTTGGCTTCTTAACATCGTTTATCGTTTAGTCAGCAAATAAAATCTTCATGCAAATCTCGGCAAAAATCGATGACGATTTTTGCGGTAATTTACAAAAGACATCTGTTTTTTTAACAAGAGGAAGCTAAAATAAATCAGGACTTATAAAATTTCAGATTTCGTTCCCCAAAAATTCGATAATCGGATTTTTTATAGTAGGTTTGCACACTTTTAGCAGTTGAATGTTTACACCGGAAGCGCTTAAGGAGGAACTGACCAGACCGAAGCACATTGTTGTTACCACCCACCATAAACCCGATGGGGATGCTTTGGGGTCCTCATTGGCAATATACCACTGGTTGAAGGCCAAAAATCATATCGTACATGTTGTGGTACCCTCCGATTTCCCTACGTTTTTAGACTGGATGCCCGGAAGAGCGGATGTGAAGATCTATACCGAGAACATAACCGCCAACGACACACTGATTGATGAAGCAGATTTGATTTTTTGCCTGGATTTTAACGGGTTGCCGAGAATTCACGCCATGCAGGATGCGGTAAGAAAGGCTAAAGGCACAAAAATCATGATCGACCACCACCTGGAGCCGGAAGGGTTCGATGACTACCGCCATTGGGATAGCCAGGCAGCAGCATCCGCACAGCTGGCTTATGACTTTATCGTAAACGTGATGGACGAGCATCCATCCATTACTCCGGAAATCGCGACGTGCTTGTATACTGGCATCATGACCGACACAGGCTCCTTCCGCTTTCAAACCACCACCCCCCAGGTGCACGAAATTGCTGCCGACCTCATTACACTGGGAGCCAAAAACTGGGAAATCCACGAACTGGTGTATAACAGCTACACCGAAAACAGACTTAAGTTTTTGGGATTCTGTTTATTAAACCGGCTGGAAGTAATACCCGAATACCGAACCGCGCTGTTCAGCATTTCCCGCCAGGACCTTCAACGCTTTCACATCACCACAGGCGATACCGAAGGATTGGTCAATTACGCATTAGCAATCAGCGGAATGAAACTCGCTGCGCTGATCATAGACCGTACCGAACAGGTGAAGCTTTCACTCCGCTCCATCGGTGATTTCCCCTGTAACGAAATCTGCAAACGCTATTTCAATGGCGGGGGCCATCGCAACGCTGCAGGTGGAAATTCAAATGAACCGCTATCGGACGTAGTGAAAAAATTCAAGTCCATTTTACCGGAATATAAAACGCTTTTAATACATAATTAATCTTAGAAAAATGAAGAAATCAATTTTTAGTTTAGGCCTTGCAACCCTTGTGCTTGCCGGTGCCTGCCAGCAATTCAAGACAGGCGAAGGAGGCTTACAATACAAAATTGTAAAGGATAACGGTCAACCCAAAGCGCAGACAGGTGACCTGCTTTCTGTCAATATGACCGTAACTACGGATCGGGACTCCCTCCTTTCGAGCACTTATAAAATCGGTCTCCCTCAGATCGTCAACATCGCTGCCGATTCGCTCCCAGGATTATATCCCGGCGATTACAACTCCATGTTTAAAATGCTCGGAGAAGGGGATAGTGCCATATTTAAACTTGACTTGGACACGATGGCAGCAAAAACCATGCAGCCCAAGCCGGATTTCGCGGATCATTTCGTGACGTTCGCCGTGAAAGTAAACAAGCATTTCAAAAAGGGTGAACTGACCGACAGCGCTTTGTACGCCGAGGTGAACACGTATTTTGATGGAGAAATCGAAAAGTTGAAGACCTCAGAAGAGGGCAAAATCAACGATTACATCAAAAAGAATAACCTGGAACCCCTGAAGACTGCTTCCGGATTACAATACATCATCACAGAAGAAGGAACAGGTGAAAAACCCGTAGCGGGCGATACCGTTAAAGTAAACTATACGGGTGCCCTGGTGGCTACCGGCGATGTATTTGATACGTCCGTCAAAGAAGTTGCTGAAAAGAGCAATATATTCAATGCCATGCGTCCCTATGAACCTGCTAAATTCGCCATCGGCGTACGCCAGGTGATTCCAGGTTGGGACGAAGGCCTGCTATTACTGCCCAAAGGCACGAAAGCAAAACTCATCATCCCCTCCGAACTCGGATATGGCGAACGCGGCGACGGCCGTGGAGTAATCCCGCCTTTCGCTCCCTTGGTATTTGACATCGAACTCGTCGATGTGCTCAAACCGGTGGCCAACGACACCACCGCGCAGGATAGCACAGCGCAGTAACTAAAACAAGAGCGCCTTCCCCAATGGAAGGCGTTCTTGTTTTAGTTGGATTTCAAAGGCGAGTTACCTAAGTTTGTAGCGGCCCATGAATTGATGATGACACTGACCGACACACATACGCACTTATATTACTCATTTGGCACACCGGAATTGGATCTTCAGATCCAACGTTGCTTTACCAATGGTATACAGCAGCTGCTGCTTCCCAATGTCGATAGGGAATCGATTCCCAAGGTCTTGGGTACAGCTGCTTCTTATCCGGGTCACTGCTATCCCATGATGGGCTTACATCCCTGTGAAGTCAAAGCAAATTATAAGGATGAATTGGCAGCTATCGAAAAGACAATCGCCGAAAATAACATATACGGCATCGGTGAAATAGGTGTTGATCTCTATTGGGACAAAACAACGCTGTCCTTTCAACAGGAGGCATTCCGAATACAGACCACGTGGGCCAAAGTATTGGGCCTCCCGGTGTCCATCCATTGCCGGAATGCATTCGACGAACTTTTTGAGCTGCTCGATGAGGTACAGGATGGCCGGCTAAGGGGTGTGCTGCATTGTTTTACCGGGAATAGTCAACAGGCCAGGCGTATGATCGACCTGGGGCTGAGCCTAGGCATTGGCGGCGTGGTTACGTATAAAAATGCCGGCCTTGACGCAGTAGTTGCCGCACTCGATCTCCGGCATCTCGTATTAGAAACGGATGCACCCTATCTGGCTCCGGTCCCCCACCGTGGCAAGAAAAACGAAAGCAGTTACCTGTTGTATATTGCTCAAAAAATTGCAGATTTGCACGGAGTCTCCGTGGAAACCGTTGCGGAGACCACGACAGCAAATGCCCGGCAGATATTTAAGATTTAATTGAAACCCGCATACAGGCTCCATGAGGCAGGCAAGATTCAAGTTAGCGAATGAATAACATCTTCGTAATTTATACCGGAGGAACCATCGGAATGGTCAAAGACGAACAGAATGGCACGTTCGTGCCGTTTGACTTCGATCTCATTGCCAAAAATATTCCCGAACTCGGACGACTCAACTACAACCTTAGCGTGCACTCATTCACGCCCATTATCGATTCATCCAACATGCAACCCGCCATATGGATCGAAATGGCCAGCATCATCAAAGAAAACTACGAAGCATACGATGGATTCGTCATTCTCCATGGCTCCGATACAATGGCATTTTCCGCCTCAGCATTGAGTTTCATGCTGGAAGGACTGCAAAAACCAGTGATTCTCTCGGGTTCGCAGCTTCCCATCGGCGAAATCCGCACCGATGCCCGGGAAAACCTCATCACTGCGCTTGAGCTCGCATCCGCCAAGAAAAAAGGCAAATCATTGATTCATGAGGTATGCATTTTTTTCGACAACAAACTGTTCCGGGGAAACAGGTCATTCAAATATAATTCCGCGAAGTTCGAAGCCTTCCGGTCGCCCAATTACCCCGTGTTGGTCGAAGCAGGTGTGCACCTTAAATACAATAACGATGCGCTGCTCGATAACAGCGACAAAACGTTTGTCTTACATACCAAACTGGATAATTCCGTATCCGTCCTCAAACTGTATCCCGGCATCAGCGAACAAGTCGTCCGGGCCGTGCTGGAATCCGAGGCGCGTTCCGTCATCATGGAAACCTTTGGTTCCGGCAATACCACCACGGCCCCTTGGTTCCTCGAGCTGATCCAAGCAGCTATCCATCGCGGGAAAAACGTCCTCAACATCTCCCAATGTAAGGTCGGTAGCGTCGAACTCGGACGCTATGAAACCAGCAGGTATCTCAAAGAAATGGGTGTGCTTAGTGGGTATGACATGACTTTTGAAGCCGCCGTCACCAAACTTATGTATTTACAGGGGGAATTCTCGCAGCAAGAAGAAGTTGCCTACTGGGCGGAACAAAACATCCGTGGAGAGCTGACCATTTAATCGGCACCCCTCAGGATTTAAAACCGAATGCCAATAAAGCATCGGCTACAATAAAGGTACTGCCGCCGATAAAGATAAGATCATCCACGGCCGCCTGTCGCCGCGCAACTTCGATCGCGTCCGGCACACTGCCCCATGCTTTCCCGTTCAGGCCTTTTTCCGCTGCAGCAACACGTAACTCTTCGGCAGGCAACGCCCGTGGCATAGCCACCTCACAGAAATAATAGCAGGCATCTTTAGGCAGCAATGGCAGCATTTTTTCCAAATCTTTGTCTCGCATTACGCCCAATACCATATGAAGCTTGTCGTGACGGGTCGCAGCAATATTCGTCAATACCTCGTGCCATCCATCCACATTGTGGCCGGTATCACAAATAACCAGGGGCGCAGTGGACAGCGTCTGCCACCTTCCCATCAGGCCGGTAGCCCGCTGTACTTGCTTCAGGGCCTGCCCAACTTGTATCTCCTCCAGGCTAAAGCCCTTCGAACGCAATACCTCCACCGCCGTCAGAACCGCTGGCAGGTTTTTGGCTTGATAGCCGCCCCTTAGATCCAGCGCATAGCGGATTCCGTCGGATACATGCTGCCGGGCTACTTCCAGGTATTGGTAATCTTCATCCGTTCCCTGGGACTTCACCCGCCATTCATGTGAAGCATAAACCAACGGACTCCTTTTCTCGCTCGCAATACGTTCAAATACCTCCGAAACCTCCGGTTGCCATTCACCAATCACGACGGGCACTCCGGGCTTGATGATACCCGCCTTTTCTCCCGCGATTTCCTGTAGCGTATTGCCCAGCATGTTGGTATGGTCATACCCAATATTCGTAATAATGGATAACAGTGGATTGATTACATTGGTTGAATCCAGCCTGCCACCTAATCCGGTTTCTATAACGGCTATATCTACCTTCTCACGGGCAAAATAATCAAATGCCATCGCTACGGTCACTTCAAAGAATGAAGGTTGAATAGATTCGATCAGTGGTTGGTTTTGGTTGACAAAATCGGCCACAGATTGTTTGGAAACCAAAGCCCCGTCGATACGGATCCGCTCCCTGAAGTCCAGCAAATGCGGCGATGTATATAATCCCGTCCGATATCCGGAACGCTGTAGGATAGCCGCCAGCATGTGAGACGTGGAACCCTTACCATTTGTACCAGCAATGTGTACGGACCGGAACCGCTCCTGCGGGTTGTCAAGTGCTTCGCAAAGTCGCCAGGTGTTGGTCAGATCTTTCTTAAACGCAGATGCTCCGTCGCGCGTAAACATGGGCAGACGCGCATAGAGGTAATCGACAGCTTCCTCGTAGTTCATGGCCGATTTAACAAACGGATCGCGTTATTTTAGTTTGAATCGGAAAGGGATTAATCCACGTTGCTCCCTAGGCGCACGCTCAATCTCGTTAAAACGGGCAGACCTTACCGCCCGTTCACATTTATCCCATAGCGCCTTATCCGTCAATGTCGTTCCGCGCAAACTGACCCGTGCAAAAGTAATGCGCCCATCACGAGCCACACGCACCTCCACCATTACAACACCGGCCTGCTGTCCGTTATCCTCAATATCAGGTGGCACCGCCCAGCCCCGGTTTTGAATGGAAAGTCCAATATCGCCGTTTCCGGAACCTCCTTCTCCATAGTCCGGAGAAAGCGGATCACCCTGATTGCTGCCCTGGTTGCCACCTTCCGTGCCGGTACCGTCGCCTCTGCCCGACGCATTGTTGCGCTTACCGGAATACAGCGCATTCGGATTCACTGCCGGTTTGCTATCTTTCTTTTCCACCGTCGCCTCTTCAGCGTTTGCTTTCTTTGGCTCATTGGCCACTACTGCCGGCGCATCTTCCAGTTCCTGCGTGACGACACTTTTTTCCGTAACTTGTTGGGAAGGGGTTTCTTGCGTCTCCTGTTTTGGATCAATCTTGTCCGGCCGTACATTATTGGCGTTGGGATCCATGGAAGCTTCATCCACCGTCATATAATCCTCTCCCATCCCCACATCGGAAGTACCATAATTGACAATGATGCCTCCCGTCCCAATCTCCGGAAAAGCCGACCCGATCATGATAATAAAACTGAGAAGCAACAGTCCACCCATGATCCCTGAGGAAATCCACAGCGCCTTGAGGAAATTGTTATCTTCCTGTATCCGATAATAACTCATCGTATCAATACTACATTTGCCTGTTAAACCTATGATGCATTCAACCTGCCAATTCCACAAATAAAATTAGTTAACTTGCGCCATATGCACAAGCTGCTATTCCTTCAAAGGCTCCGTAGCCAAAACCAACCTGATTTTCAGTTTATTGGCTACATCCATCACTGAGATTACATTCTGGATGGGCACGGTACTGTCTGCATACAACATGATCGTCAGATCCTCACCCGGCTGCACATACGCCTGAAGGGCATTCAATAGGTTTTCATAGGGAACCTCCTGTTTGTCCAGGTAATATTTCAGATCCTGCGTAACAGACACGGTCACTGTCTTCTTTGCCACAGATTGCTCTCCCGCATTTGAACGGGGTAGTAACAACTTCACCACCTGGGGATTGGAAACAGCCGATGCCAACAGAAAGAACAGCATGAGGAAAAACATGATGTCGTTCAGGGAGTCTGTAAAGACTCGGACTTCCGATCGGTTTCGTCTCGCTCTTAAATTCATCGGTCAGCAAATTTTAGGAACCGGGTTCATCCAGTAAGTCAACAAATTCGATCGCATCGGTTTCTATCCGGAGAATCAATCGCTCAAGCATCGTGTTCAGCGTGTGATATCCGGCAAACGCCAGAATACCGATCGTAAGTCCGGCGGCGGACGCGATCATTTTTACATACAATCCCCCCGATACGCTGGCGATATCGATGCCGCCAGCGGCTTCCACATCCCTAAAAATGATAATAACGCCGAAGATGGTTCCGATGAAACCAAGCATGGGGGCAATGGTGGATATGATGCTTAACAAATTGAGATTTTTTTCCAGCCGCGCAACCTCAAGCTTTCCAACGTTTTCAATGGCACCTTCGATGTCTTTGATTGGCCTACCGATCCGCAATAACCCCTTTTCAAGCATCCGGCCCAACGCACTGTTGCTAGCTCTACAAACCGACAGCGCAGAATCCAGCCTGCCCGAAAGCACACTTTGTTTCACGTGCGACATCAGGCTCGGATCGTACTTAGAAGCTTTCCGAATGGTCAAATAACGCTCCACGAATATCACAAGGGTAGCAAAGAGCAGTAATGCTAAAGGAATCATGATCCATCCGGCCTTGAATAACAGGTCGATCAGGCTAATTTTCTCGTTCGCCAGTTCTACGGTCTGTTGCGCTGTACCCGCCAGCGAGTCAAGCGGATAAATGGTGTCTTGTTGTAATAATGACATAATGATGTGTGATGTGTTTCCTGTTATTGTTTTATCGATCTGTTTTTACTCAATGCCTTTTATTCATTTTCTACCTTAGCAATCCATGCGCCCGGCTCAAAATTTTTCTGTACTCTTGCCAATTCCCTGTAGGCTTCCTCTTCTGTCTCATAGGCTCCCCAGCTTATCTTCTTGCGGTTGCCCGGCATACGACTGTCTAAGGCTCGCAAATCGTAGCCTTTAGCTTTCATCTCAGCCACGTACTTCCGGGCCTGCGCCATCGTTGCAAACGAACCTACGATAATCTCATACGTTATGGCCGGCTTAGCTGGTTTCGATACGGGCACCACGGTATCTGCACGCGCGCTGTCGACAACCGTTGCCTGCAACTGGTCAGCAGGGACCGAGTCGGCCACGCTGTCGGCAGGGGGAATTACTTCCTTTTGCACCAAATGCTCGCTCTTCTTTTCTCCATGGGGCCAGCCTGACTTATAATACCAAATCACACCGGCTGCGGATACCAACAACACCAATGCCACCGCGGCAACCCACCATAGTGTACGACTTTTGCGGGGCGACAACGCAACATCTGTTTCGGATTCCGCAATGTCCTCAGGTGTCGCCGCGGCCTCATCAGCAGGCTTAACAGCCACCGGAGACACTTCCATGGCGGCGGTATCAAAGGGTTTGAATACAAACGACGCGCCATCAGCAATCAAATATCCCACTCCATCCAATAACGCGCGGCCGTTGCGGGAGACGGCGTCTACCACTTCGCTGACCGCTTCTTCGAGTATCTGCGTAGCTGTGGTTTCATCCACGTCCCGTTGTGCTCGCACGTAATTCACAATGGGAAAGAAATCCGCATGTTCCTCGGTCAATTCAATACGGCTTGTAGGCGGAAGAAATGCCGATTGTTCCGGATCGTAAGATGCGGGCATGCGAACGATTTTAAATACGCCGATACCCGGAACTTCTACCGCCGAGTACCGCCGCAACAAATTCGCTATGCACAAACCCAAATTCATATTTTCCAACTTACCTGATGCTTGCAAAATTAATGCCTTAACCCAAAGCTATACGAATTTATCAGAATGAAACCCATATGAACTGACGCTCAAAAGTGTATAATAAATTCAGTGTATGCAAGCTTCAGTGCCTGTAAAAAAACAAGCTATCAAAATGAAAAATTAACGCCCCCAATTACATTTAACCCCAGTCGCGGATAAAATAGGTAACGCTCATAATTCGTCCCCAGCATGTTATTCAACCGAACATAGATTCCAATGCGATCAGTAGCGCGGTATTCTGCACCCGCACTCAGGTCAGCAAACGACGGAACCGTCGTTTTACGTGCTCCACTTTCGCCCACCTCCGTGAATGCATAACCCGACAGATTGATCGTGGGATCCTGCACCAAACCGTAGGTCTGTCCCTGAAACAACAGCTCACCGTCTATATATAACTTATCGCTGATGTTGAAACGGGCATTGGCAGACAACCTCATTTTGGGTGTATACCATGCTTCCTCCTGTTGCTGAAGATCAAATTCATTGAAATTCACTTTACCACCCAGTGTCACTACCTCAGAAACGCGCACATTGATTTCACCCTCCAGGCCCACGATGGTACTCGCATTGTCGCCATCTTCATAAATTAGATTAAATGCGTACGGAGTGCCCGGAGCAATCGCGTAAAATGGCATATTTTCAATACGCCGGTAGAATGCCTGTACCTTATACCCAAACGTTGCACCCGCATTGCCCTTGATACCGCCGAAAATATACATGCGGTCTACGGAATTCCGAATGTAGTTGGAGGTTCCCAAAGCGGCCAACCAGGGGTTCTCCTTGGTCAACTCCTTTACTGAAGTGCGGTTCACGTCGCCATTGATCCCTCCGAAAAGATGGGCAAATTGCGGAACCAGTGCAAAATCGATCTCTGCAGATGGGAAGATATTGGTGCGCGACGAGTCGCCGAACTCGGCTACAAATTTTGCACCGAGCGTAATGTTATAATTCGGTCCCTGAAACCGGATATACGGATTTACTTTCGCAATGTTGTTGGCAAAACTATACGATGCATCCTTCACCGAGGTGAAGTCTCCAGAGATATTCGCTCCCACATTGAACACACCGATTTGTTTATTTACGTATCCACCCAACGCAAAGGAATTTTCTTTGGTTGACTGCGCATTGCTGTAACCATATGCATCGGCCTTCAGAGAATAGCTGAGGGCATCCGTTGATTGCTCGTCGTAGTTACTGGTTAACTCGCCGGTAAAATAAATATCATTAAAGGCCTGTTTGGAGGGATTGAGATTCAGACTGCCACCTTGCGAATCTTCCACTAAGCCGTAAAATCTCGTCCCATATCGGTTATAACCCGCTTCGCCGTCCAGTGTGATCGGTCCGAGCACCGTGCGTCCAAATACCCCGATCTGCTGCGAAGAGAACTTCTGCTCCTCAATCGTACCCTGCTGACTCAGGTGTTTCACATATCCACCCACGCGGGTATCCACCCAATAATCGGAACTCAGGTAAACTTCGCCCAACACCGTGCCTAAATTCCCGGCGCCTATTTTCGCATAGTTGTTAGAAGGTGTCTGCGTACGCGTAAACGGCATTTCTTGAATCGTCAGCCGCTTTGTGCCGGTATTGACATCAAGTTTCTTATCCAGAATGTTGTAAGTCAATTTCGGCTGGTACTGCCGCTTGTTGCTCATATCCGGACTCTGCCGTATCTTTACCGCATCGGCCAGAATGGGCCGGTAATCACGCACAATATCGATAGAATCAATCGTAGCAGGCCTTTCGTCCGTCCGTTCCGGTTGCTGTTGCTGTTCCTGCGCATGGCCTGCCATAAGCAAGCACGAAAAAATCCCTGTAAGCAAATATCCTTGACGCATAGTTCTATGAAAGATCATAAGCTATTAAAATTCCTGTTACTTCTTGTTCAATTTCTGTAAACGCTCCTTGGCCGATGGGATGATATCGTCCTCCCCCTCGTAATTCTCAATGACACTCTCCAGGGTACTCTTCGCCTGAAAATCATCCCCCTTGCCCGCATATGCGTCGGCAAGCAACACAAAGCTCTTAGCTACCCAATATTCGTACGATGCCATGTTATTGATGACGTCAAAAGCCGATTCAAGGGCTTTATCGTATTCCTTCGCTTCATATTGCAGCTGCCCTACGCGATAGCGTGCTTCGGCTCCCACAACTGTCTGGCTTTTCAGTGCCGCCAGATTCAACTCTTTCGTCGCCGGTTGCACGTCTCCCTTTCTCAGCATCGCACGGGCGGTATAGAGATGGGCCTTGGCAAGGTCCTCGTCTGACGATTGATCATACTCCTGGATCAGTTTCGCATATTTCTCCACCTGCTCCATATCGCCAATCTCATAGTAGCACACCATCAAATTGGTTACGGCATACCCATAACTGGCTTTGTATTCCGATGTAAGCTCCAGTTTTTTGAGGTGCACAATCGCTTCGTTATATTGTTCCAGTCCGAGGTACAGATCCGCTACCGCAAGCAGCGTGTTTTCCGTATACTGGCTGGTCCAGTCGTTGAGAATGATATTGAGATCATGCAGTGCCTCCTTCGGATGTCCGGTTTTATAAAGACTCACCCCGCGGATGTAGCGGGCATGTTTCTCCTGATTGGGTTTGGGGAATTTATCGAAATACGCATTGATGGCTTCCACTGCTGCCTGATATTGTTCGCGGGAAAACAGCGTATGTGCCGCCTGGAAGGCCAGATTATCCTGTTCCGCTGCGCTCAGGTCGCCGAGGTTTGAACTCGTTGCATAATCGACATATCCGGATGCGTCGCCGCTATCCAGGTACATATTTTCGATGGAACGCATCGCCTGGCGGGCCTCATCGGTGGTCGCATGCTCGTCCACAACGCGCCGGAACGTAGCCATGGCCGCCTCCTTATCTTCCTTATTATATTGTACCAGGCCAATCGTCATCAATGCCCGGGGAACGTAGCTACTGCGCGGATATTTTTCAATCATCTGCTGCAGCCCCTCAATGGCCGCATCGTAGTCGCCCATCGTGAAATAAGTATAGGGAATTTCAAAGGCTACGTCATCGGCATAATTTGAATTGGGGAATTGATCGATCACTGACCGCAGTGTACTCATTTTTGTCTGATTGTCGCCTTCCAGCCCCTGGATAATACCACGTTGGAACAACGCATAGTCCTGATTGGGGGCTTTCCCGTTGATCAGCAGGTCATAGTATTGGTTGGCCCGGCCATAGTCGCGCATGGATAAATATGAATCGCCCAAACGCGCAATGGCATCATTTCGCACATTTTCGTCCATCGAACTTTCATCGGTAGACAGAAAAAGTTCAAAATAATTGGCGGCCGTATTGAAACTGTCGCTGCGGAAGGCCGCATAAGCCAGCGCATAGTTTGCGTAGCTGTATACATCGGTTTCAGGTGCCGCAGGCATTTGCAGGAAACGGGAGAAGTTCTGCACCGCTTCGCCGTATTTCCGCACTTCGTACATGGCTTCCGCTTTCCAGTAGGTAGCCAGCGCTGCAATCCGCTGATCAATGGGGAATTCTTCCGACCGCATAAATAGGGAAATACTGTTTTCAAATGCCCGTTCGTTGTAGAATTCCAATCCGCGGTAATACGCTACCTTTTGGTAGATCATATCGGCTTCCCTATCCCTGTTACCGAATGATTCCAGCATATTTACGCCCGCTTCGAAATTGCTCGTACCCTTCAAGATTTCAGCCAAAAGGGTTTCAGGAGTCTCTGTTTTTTCAGCAGCTGCAGCGGTAGTCACAGGTTCCTGAGCCACATATTCCCGGGCGACTTCCATAGCCACGCGGGGGGAGTCCAATTCAAATAAGATCTTGGCATAATTGAACAGCCCGTCTACTTTCAATGCTGAGTCGAAATCCAGTTCAGATGCTTTGACAAACGCATTCCGTGCGCGTTGTTTGTCGCCGGTTTCCAGGAAAATATTACCCAAAGCAATCATCGAGCTCTGATAAAAAGCATCCGAAGTCTCCAGTTTCTCCAAAATGGTGGTCGCCCGTTCGTATTCGCCATTCTCGTAGGCCAAGTAACCGATCCGGTAGTTATTTATATTGCCCGGTGCTGCTTCCTGATGCCGTGCGTGCAATCTACCATAATAAGGTTTTCTAAATTCGTTCTTTACAAAATAAGTGGTGGTGGCAATCCGACGTAGCTCGGCTTCAAGTGCTTGCCGGTCGATACTCATATCCGGGCTTCGGCGAACCTTTACAGCATCTGCCAACATAGGCCTGTAGTCGCGCACCACATCGATCGAATCAATCGTGACAGGCTCTCTCTCCGCCTGTTGTTCACTTGGCCGTTGCTGCTCCAATTCCACCTGTTCTTCTTCTTCCTGCGCATAACCTACAGCGAGTAAGACCGAAAAAGCCCCGGTAAGCAGGCACTTGTAGCCGATCGATTCTTGCGCTATCATTGTCCGTTAACTTCCTATTCCTTAGTATTGAGCTTATCTAAACGTTCCTTGGCCGATGGGATGATATCGTCTTCCCCCTCGTAATTCTCAATGATACTTTCCAAGGTACTCTTCGCCTGAAAATCATCCCCCTTGCCCGCGTATGCGTCGGCAAGCAAAATAAAGCTCTTAGCCACCCAATATTCGTACGATGCCATGTTATTGATGACCTCGAAGGCAGATTCAATGGCTTTATCATATTCCTTCGCTTCGTATTGCAGCTGACCTACACGATAGCGTGCTTCGGCCCCGACAACTGTCTGGCTTTTCAAGGCGGCCAGATTCAATTCCTTCGTCGCCGGTTGCACGTCTCCTTTTCTTAACATCGCACGGGCGGTATAGAGATGGGCCTTGGCAATATCCTCTTCTGACGAACGATCATACTCCTGAATCAGCTTCGCATATTTTTCCACCTGCTCCATGTCGCCAATTTCATAGTAGCAAACCATCAAATTGTTTACTGCATAACCGTAATTGGCTTTGTATTCCGATGTGAGCTCCAATTTTTTAAGGTGCACAATGGCTTCGTTATATTGTTCCAATCCGAGGTAAAGTTCCGCAGCGGTGAGCAGCGAGTTCTCCGTATAGGGACTGGTCCAGTCGTTGAGAATGATGTTGAGGTCATGTAAAGCCTCTTTTGGGTGTCCGGTTTTATAAAGACTCACACCCCGGATGTAGCGGGCATGTTTCTCCTGAATGGGCTTGGGGAATTTGTCAAAATACGCATTGATAGCTTCCACCGCCGCCTGGTAATCACCCCGGCTAAACAGTGTCTGGGCTGCCTGAAAAGCAAGGTTATCCTGTTCGGCGTTACTGAGGTCTCCAATATTAGTGCTGGTAGCATAATTGATATAGCCCGATGCGTCTCCCCGGTCCAGATAAATGTTTTCAATGGAACGCATCGCCTGCCTTGCTTCGTCGGTGGTCGCATGCTCTTCCACAACTCGCCGGAACGTAGCCATCGCCCCTTCCGTATCGTCTTTGTTGTATTGAACCAGACCGATGGTCATCAACGCCCGTGGTGCATAGCTACTGCGCGGGTATTGTTCAATCATTTTCTGAAGCCCTTCAATCGCCGTTTCGTAATCGCCAGACGTGAAATACGTATAGGGAATTTCAAAGGCTACGTCATCTGCATAATTTGAGTTGGGGAACTGCTCGACAACCGACCGCAACGTAGCCAGCTTCGCAGCGTTATTTCCCTGCAGTCCCTGAATAATCCCACGTTGGAACAGTGCGTAATCCTGGCTCGGAGCCTTGCTGTTGATCAACCGATCATAGTATTGCATGGCGCGGCTGTAGTTGCGCATCGAAAAATACGAATCACCCAACCGGGCGATGGCATCGTTGCGGACGTTAGGCTCAATGTCATTCCCTCCTGTTGAGAGAAAACGTTCGAAATAGTTGGCCGACGTATTGAAGCTATTGTTGCGGAATGCTGCATAGGCCAAAGCATAATTCGCATAACTGTACACATCCGTATTCCGGGCGCCGGGCATACGAAGGAAGCGTGAAAAATTCTGTACAGCTTCTCCATATTTACGGACCTCATACATTGCTTCGGCTTTCCAATAAGCAGCCAATGCAGAAAGTCGCGGGTCAATGGGAAACTGCTCCGAACGCATGAATAATGAAATGGCGTTTTCAAATGCCCGTTCGTTGTAAAACTCCAGTCCACGGTAATACGTCACTTTCTGATACGCAGCGTCTGCCTCGGGGCCACGGTTCTTCAGCTTTTCCAAAATATCGACCGCCGCACGGTAATTGCTGGTACCCAACAAGGTTTCGGCATAAAGCGTCTGCGCCTCCTCCATCCGCTTGTTGTTCGGATAAGTATCCAGGTATTCCTTAATTGCTTCCAACGCCACCTGATGGAATTCCAGTTCTGACGAAAGCTTTGCGTAATTGAACAGCCCTTCTTCCTTCAAAGCCGGATCGAAATCCAGCTTGGAGGCCTTAAAAAACGCATTACGTGCGCTCTGCTTGTCTCCTGTCTTCAGAAATGCATCGCCCAATGCAACCATGGAACTCTGGTAATAGGCATCGGGGTCTTCCATTTTCTGCAATTCGGCGATCGCTGTTTCGTAATCACCATTTTTATATGCAATGTAGCCGATCTGGTAGCTATCCTGGTTGTTTTGTGTCTTACCCTGGTCCGCCGCCTGAAACTTATCATAGTATTCCTGCGCTTTTTCAAAATCGCTTTTTGCGAAGTAGGTAGCCGCTATAATGCGAAACATATCCGTCTCGTGCACCTGCTTGGTATTCTCCAGAATCGGTAGGGCATACGCCAATACGTCGTCATACCGGTTATCCAGGTAATACAGTGCCGTGATATAATAAGGATAGGTTGCTTCGTACGTTTTGGACCCTTTCAGTTTTTCAAATTCGGTAAGCGCTGTCTTAAATTCCCGGTCAAGGTAGCAGAGGTACGCATAGTAATAAATCGATGCTTCCTGATAAACTCCACCTTCGTCTTTCAATTGCTCGAAAAGCGGCTTAGCCGATGCAAAATCGTCGGTCATAAAGTAGGAATACCCCTGCTTATACCGAAATTCGCGATTTTCCCGGCCGGCTAAGTTACGGCTATCCAACTTATTGAACCACACCAATGCGTGTTCGTAATCTTTCTTGGCAAAATAAGAACGCCCGACCTGAAAATAGGCTGCTTTCGAGTTTGCACTAGCCGGATAATCCTTGATGTAGCGAAGAAATTGATTCTCGGCGTCAGATTCTTCCAGCTCCAGTGCACAGATCGCTTGGTAAAAACGCGCATTCTCCTTCAACAGCGACAACTCCACATGCTCATCCTGCTGGAGGGTAGACTTGATCCGAATATCTTCTACTTTATCAAAATATTTGGCGGCGGCGGCATACTTTCCTTTTTCATACAGCTCCATCCCTGTTTTATACGCTTGATTGACTTCCTGCCATGCGCTCTGTTGGGCAATGGCAGTTGACACCATCAAACCTAATGCAATACCTAACTGATAAATCCGATTAAACATGCCGTCAAATTAGTTCTATTTTACTCCTCTTATTCTACGCAAAGTTGGGGCCATAAAAAACACCTAACCCAATTTAACCCGCTAATTTAGTGGGAAACCTAAAAGTTTTCCTCAAAAGTTGTCCACAAATGTTGATAACATCGATAAGCGTTGCCCGCGGATCCCGTTATTTGCCTATCCCCGTATCCCTGCAAGCAGATATAACACGGCCATCCGTATTGCCACACCATTCTCCACCTGGTCAAGAATAATGGAATGTTGACTATCGGCTACATCGCTGGTAATTTCCACCCCACGGTTTATGGGACCGGGATGCATGATGGTAATTTCTTTATCGAGCGAATCGAGCAGTCGCTTATTCAACCCATAAAGCATGGAATACTCCCTGAGGGACGGGAAGTACGCAATGTCCTGCCGTTCCAATTGGATACGTAACATATTGGCCACGTCGCACCATTTCAACGCGTTTACCAGGTTATATTCCACCTTTACACCCAGCGAACCGATGTGTTTAGGAATCAATGTAGTGGGTCCGCAAACCATCACTTCAGCCCCCAGTTTACGGAGGCAAAGAATATTAGATAAGGCTACACGTGAGTGTAAAATATCTCCGATGATGGCAACTTTCTTTCCCGACACATCTCCATATCGTTCGCGGATCGAAAAGGCATCCAGTAAAGCTTGTGTGGGGTGTTCATGGGCACCATCGCCTGCATTCACGATTTGTGCCTTCACATGTTTACTCAGAAAAACCCCTGCACCTGGATAGGGATGCCGCATCACGATCATATCCACTTTCATCGCCAGGATATTATTCACCGTATCGATAAGTGTCTCACCCTTACTTACTGACGATGACGAGGCTGCAAAATTGACGATATCCGCAGAGAGCCGTTTCTCTGCCAGCTCAAACGACAATCGGGTGCGCGTCGAATTCTCGAAAAAAACATTGGCTATGGTGATATCTCGCAGAGATGGGACTTTCTTTATCGGGCGGTTGAGCACGTCTTTAAAATTATCCGCCGTATCAAAAATGAGTTGAATATCATCCTCGTTGAGGTCCTTGATTCCCAAAAGATGACGGGTGCTGATTTGCCTGGTCGTTGCTGTCATTTATTGATCTTCTTCTGTCAATAATGTAATCCGGTCATACGTATCCACTTCTTTCCAACTGACGGTAACTTTCTGCGAATCGATTGAATCGACCTGTATGCCTATATAATCGGGTTCAATGGGCAACTGCCGCGAAAAACGGCGGTCTACCAATACCAGCAATTCAATCTTGGCCGGCCGGCCAAATGCTTGCAATGCATCCATAGCGGCGCGGATGGTCCTACCTGTCCACAGCACATCGTCCATCAGGATGACTTTCTTTCCCTCAACGATGAAATCGATATGCGTACTGCTCGGCACAAGCGGCCCGCTGTCTTTCCTTCTGAAATCGTCCCGGAAAAAGGTAATATCCAATTCTCCATACGCTATTTCGGGTAATCCGGGAATTTTCTTCAGCTCTTCCACAATCCGCCTTCCCAGGTAGATCCCCCGCGGTTGAATCCCAATGATGACCGAATCAGAAAAGTCAACGTGGTTCTCTATCAATTGGTGGCAGAGCCGCTGGATGGTAATCTGGAACTTTTGGCCTTCCAATAATATAGATCGTTTCATTCGAAATTTAGCTGCCTTTTTATGGCTTCACGGAGCCCTTTTTCCACTTTTTACAAAGCTTGAATACGGTCACAAACCTACTACATTTTTTTGACTTATGCCGCCACTGGAATGATATTTTTCCGTCATCCCAACCGATCCAACAGCCTCACATCCATCTCGAATGGCCTGGGTTCGAAAAACAGCCCATCGCCGAAATGGGTGGCCTGTGGATTGAGGATGACAGTACGTTCTGAGGGTACAATGACAGAAGGCACGGAAAAAGCCACGATGGCGGATTCCTGAAGGAGTTGTTCACCCATCCATTGTGAATAATCCACATTGTTTGCCCAATCGGACGCCAGTTGCGCCGCATCCGTATGATAAACCCGCGTTTCGTCATCCGGTATTTCCATTTGCAACAGCGTCAGCCCGGCCACACTTTCCTTGCCCTATACAGGGGACCCCCTTGGGATTCCACCTTCCGCCATATAGCTGTGCTCCTATGCCCGCCACGTCTAGGACATACTTGCTATGAGCCAATCGGTAAACCCGCATTCTTAACTGTATACACCGTAAACCATACGCCCCAGCTCGTCTGCGATCAGTTGCGTGCCTCCGAAAGAACGCAAGACCTCAAAACCGATCTCCCTGCCAAGAACGGTCTTGTCTCTTCGGAGCCAGGTATCGAACGCCGACGCATCTCCGAAAACAGACAGCCCAATGGCCGCCAGGGCATCCAGCTGGTGGAGATGTTCGGCATGCAGCCCCGCAAAAGGCTTTTGTTCTTTGAGGTATCGCTGGAGGGTACGCTCACTGATGTGCAGGATGTCTCCCCATTCTTGTTGGGTGAAAGGCAGCTTCTTGCCCTACCCAACCATCGCTGCCACTTACCCAGGCGACTGAATCGTTCGGCACCGATAAACCACGGATGCTGGTGGACTTACCTTCTTCGAGGACGTGCAACGTAAATTCCTGTGTCTTGGCCCGCCCGGCAAGTAAGGCCAGCACAACAAAAATCTTGAGACCCTTCGCTCTCATCCTTCAAAAAAGAGCTTCCGGTACTTGTCAAACACCGCTTGCAGCTGTCGGTATTGCGCTGCCTGGCCATGGGTTTCGGCAGAGCCAGAAAACTGCTGCAATGCAAACAAACCGCTGCGGATACCCATCGCCTCGGATTGCGTCAAAGACTTGGTTTCCGCGATAGCCGCATAGTACACCATCTGCTCTTCCAAAAATTTGAGGTTTCGCTCAACCAATGCGTTAGCCTTTTCGGTTTCACCCAAGGTATACAGCTGATCTGCCAATACCGGATAACGCACGGCAATATCCGGTTGGTAGATTTTCGTTGGCAGCACCTCAGTTGCCCGATTGACGATCTTTTTCGCTGCATCGATATTACCTTCGGCAATCAGCATCTCGGCGGTGTCCGAAAAAATCTTAATCGTTTCGCCAACCAAGGTGCGGGAAGTCGGATCAAGGTAAGCCGATCGGTTCATATTTCCCCAGGCAAATCGGTTCATAATACCTCCATATAAAGCATCGGTATTGACCAGCCGTTCCCGAACTTCTGGTTCCTCCTGGGCATTGACCGGCATCAGCCGTAACGCAAACCCTTCCGATACCAGGTAGTTATCGAGCCCGAGCCGTTGGCTTTCCGGCACCGTGAAGGCAAAATAGATCGGGCGTTTCCACTGATTATGAACCAATACATCCATCATCGTCAGCTCGGCAGGGGTAACGCCATTTTGATTATAAGTCCACTCCATCGTATCCACGATACGTTCCTGCCATTTATTAGGAACCACGTTATTCTCAATGACCTGTTGTTTATCCACGCTAAGTTTGAGGTGTTTTGTAGGTAGGAAATTCCGGCGGGATCCATCCGCGTATTCCAGTTGATCAGCGGGATTATCTGAAAGAAGGAGTGCCAGGATTTTTTCCAAATCGATCGAATCCTGAATACCGTAGTCGTGGTAATACAGGTAATCGCGCGTACCTTTGGCAAATTGGCGGTCTTCCATCGTAATGGGCAGTGCCTGCGCATGGTTGACCGGGGATTTCATTTGCCGCACAGCCCAGTCCATCCCCAATAAACTCAGATTGACCACCCGTACATCCGTCCGTACACCTTCCACTTCCTGTAGGTACCAAAGCGGAAACGTGTCGTTATCGATATAGGTAAAAAGTATCGCATTGGGTGCACAGGACTCCAGGTAATTACGGGCCATGTCACGGGCCATATAGCGATCCGAACGGTCGTGGTCATCCCAATTCTGGGTACCCAGCAGGATGGGAACTGCTATGGAGCCACAGACGATCGCCGCAGGAACAGCGATACGCGAATGAAATCGCTTACGTAATAGATCCGAAAGCCCCACCACACCCATACCGATCCAGATGGCAAATGCATAAAACGAACCTGCATACGCATAGTCCCGCTCACGTGGCTGCAAGGGAGGTTGATTGAGGTATAAGACAATGGCCAGCCCTGTAAAGAAAAACAATAACCCGATGACAGCGGTATCTTTGCCATTCCGGCGTGCCTGCCACGCAAGGCCGATAAGCCCCAAAACCAACGGCAGGAAATAATAGGTGTTTCGCGAAGGGTCTTCCCGTACCGCTTCCGGCAAGGCATACTCTCCGCCGAGCCGCCATTGGTCGACGGGCTCGACACCACTGATCCAGTTGCCTTCCGTATGACTATCAAAGCGGGCTTCCAGATCGTTCTGCCTACCGGCAAAATTCCACATGAAATACCGTCCGTACATGTGGCTCAGCTGATAGGTGGTCAAGAACTTCAGGTTATCCGCAAATTCAGGCCGTTCATTCTCACCTAAACCCAGCCAAACACGGTAACCCAACGCGTGATTATCCCGGTTGCTGTAAATACGCGGAAAAAGGGTTGTCCGGTCATATACCGGTTGATCTTCGCTACCCGCAACCTCATACCGGCCCTCTCCTTTCCGATATGCGTTACCTCCTTGTTTTATATCGGTCAGCTGGGAATCGAAATAAGGCCCCTTCAGCAGCGGCTCGCTGCCAAACTGGCCCCGGTTGAGATACCAGAGGAAGGAGAACGCGTCATCGGGCTGACTGTTGTTCAGCGACGGATTGGCTTTTGCACGGATCAGCACCATGGCAAACGATCCGTATCCGAAAATAACAAAACCAAGGCATAGCAGCACCAGGTTGAGCACCGGTTTTACCCGGCGGATGGAGTACCATACCCCATAGATGATACCACCCACAAGAGAAACGACAAAAAACGCCGCCCCGGTTCCGAAACCCAGTCCCAGTGTATTTACGAAAAATAGGTCGGTATAGGCCGTAAGTTTGACGAGGTACTGGATAACACCCCACAGGATTGCGGCGAGTATCACACATCCGATCAAAAGCGACTTGGTCACACCAGCGGCCGTTGCCTTAGGGGTTCTTCGGAAATAAACCACCAGCGCCAATGCCGGTATGGTCAACAGGTTGAGCAGGTGTACACCGATGGAAAGTCCCATGATGTAGGCAATGAATACCAACCATCGGTCGCCGCCGGGTTCGTCGGCCCGGGCTTCCCATTTGAGGATGGCCCAGAAAACCACCGCCGTACATAGGGAAGACATCGCATATACTTCCGACTCAACGGCTGAAAACCAAAAGGTATCTGAAAATGCATATGCCATGGCACCGACGGCCCCCGCACCCATAACCTGCAAGATCTCCATGCGTCCAGGCGTCTCACCCGTCTTCCTCAGGATCTTACGTACCAAAGCCGTAATGGTCCAAAATAAAAAGAGAATGGTCAGCCCGCTGGAGACCGCCGATCCGAAATTCATCCAATAGGCAACCCGCAGCGGGTCTCCGAATGCCAGATTCGAAAACACGTTCTGCAGCATGAGGAACAACGGTGCTCCCGGTTGGTGCACGATCTGCATACGGTGTGCCGCAGCAATAAATTCACCGGGGTCCCACCAGCTGGTGGACGGTTCCATGGTCAACACATACGTTGCGGTAGCTACCAACGCACACAACCAGCCAACAAGATTGTTGATTTTTGAGTAATTCATATTTCCGGGTTAGTGAGCCATTCGTTATAATCGCCTAAAAATAAGCGATAAACCGATTAGGCAAGCTCACTGGACCCCGGATTTAACACTTTTTAACATGCTGCCGGATCTCCCGACCCATCAATTAGCGGGCATTCCCCCGAAGAATTTGGTCTCATACTGGCCGAAAATCTTCTCGATGCGTGCCGCTAAATCCTGCTGCCCGTGTGCTTTCGCAGCGTCCGAAAACCGATTCAGTGTAAACATGCTGTATTGAATATTCTGCATCTCCAAATTGGGCTTCGTTTCCATTATTGCCGCAAAATAACGGAGCTGTTCATCCAGGTACTTCACATTCCGCTCAGTCAGCGCATTGGCCTTATCCGTCTCACCCACGGCATAAAGGTTTTCCACAAGAAACGAATAGCCATATGCGTCCATAATCCGATAGATACGCTCCGGCATGGATTCCAACGCATTATTTAGTAGCTTTTTCGCTTCATCCTCCTTGCCTTCCGCAATCAATGCCTCGGCAGGTGCCGAATAGATGTTGTTCAGGATCAAACTCACCATGCGGTAAGATTCGGGATCGAGGTAAGTGGAATTGCGGATGTTGCCCCACGTATATTTGTTAAGGGCGTGGTCGTAAACGGCATCTGCGTTCACCAGGCCCTGGGAAGTGTTTTGCTTTACGTTTATCGGCATAAGCCGCATCGCAAACCCTTCCGATACCAGGTACTGATCCAATCCCATAAAATTATCGCCCGGCACGGTAGTGGCAAAATAAATCGGGCGTTCCCAGTGGTTGTTCACAAGAATATCCATAATGGCCAGCTCCGCGCGGGATACGTAGTTCCGGTTATAGGTCCACTGCATAACGCTGGCAATGCTATCTTGCCATGCCTGCGGAACCACATTATTTTTGATAACGTCCTCCCGGTTGATCGTGAGCTTCAAATTTTTCGTCGGCAGGAAGTTCTCCGGCTGCTCGCTTTGTACCTGCCGCTTGTCATTGGGATTGTCAGATAGCATCAATGCAACAATATCCTTCAACTCAACCGATCCCGGAATTTTGGCGTCCTGGAAATAAACCACATCGCGTACGCCTTTCACGTATTTCTCATCCGGAATAGTAATGGGCAGCGGCTCCGCTTCGTTTACTTTGTCTTTCATCTGTCGAACGTACCAATCGGCACTCAGCAGGCTCAGGTTAACAATCCGTATATCAGGACGTACATTCTCGACCTCCTGTACATACCACAGCGGATAAGTATCGTTATCCCCGTAGGTGAAAAGAATCGCATTCGGTGCGCAGGACTCGAGGTAATCCCGGGCAATATCCCGGGCCAGGGATTTATGGGATCGGTCGTGGTCGTTCCACCCATCTTTGGCCAGTATAACAGGCCCTGCCAACAGCCCGATGACGGTGGCGATCCATCCAGCAGTCCGCGCATTGACTTTCTTGCGCAACCAGTCGGTAATGCCGATGACCCCCAGACCAATCCAGATGGCAAACGCGTAAAATGAACCCGCGTAGGCATAATCGCGTTCACGCGGCTGCAAGGGAGTCTGATTAAGGTAAAGCACGATCGCCAGGCCAGTCATGAAAAACAGCAGTCCCACTACGCCTGCATCCCGTTGCCGGCGCTTGAAATGCCAAAACGCACCGATCAGTCCCAAAATCAGGGGTAGAAAATAAAATTTGTTATACGAAGGATCTGTCAGCTGGGATTCCGGCAAGGCGTCCTGCCCCCCCACATGCCATTGGTCGATGAACTTGATGCCACTGATCCAATTGCCGGTGGTGAGATCACCGTGCCCCTGCTGATCGTTCTGCCTACCCACAAAATTCCATAGGAAATACCGGCCATACATGTGCCCCACTTGATAGCTGAAGAAAAAACGGAGGTTATCACCAAACGTAGGCTGCTCGTTTTCACCCAGGTTCAGGTAGCTGCGATAATATTGCTGATGGGAAGCCTCCCGGGTACTATAGATGCGTGGAAACACCGTTTCCCGGTCGTACTCATAATCGAAATTACGACCCGCAACCTCATATTTTGCGGTCCCTTTCCGATAAATATCGCTTCCGTACTTCACGTCTGTGGGTCGGGAATCAAAGTAAGGTCCTTTGAAAAGCGGGTTATCACCGTATTGCTCACGGTTCAGGTAACTCAAGAACGCAAACACATTGTCCGGATCGCTATTATTCAGCGTTGGATCCGCTTTTGCGCGGATTAAGATCATGGCAAACGAACTATATCCGAATACGATGAATGCAAACGACAACAGAATGATATTGAGTAAAGGTTTGGCTTTTTGAATCGAGTACCAGATTCCATAGGCTGTACCACCTATCAGCAACAGCGCAAAAACAAATACACCGGAGCCAAATCCCATCCCCAGTACATTTACGAAGAACAGATCAAAATTTGCGGCGAATTTGATAAGGTATTGGATGATGCCCCAAAGCACCACGGCCACCACCACAATACCCAGAAGCAACGCTTTGATCGCGCCTCCGCCCGTAACCTTTTGTGTGCGGCGAAAATAGATAAGTAAGGCGATAGCGGGAATGGCCAGCAGGTTCAATAAGTGAACACCAATGGACAATCCCATGATATAGGCGATGAAAAGCAACCACTTGTCGGCGCCGGGCTCATCGGCGTGTGCTTCCCATTTCAGGATTGCCCAGAACACGACCGCCGTACAAAGCGAGGACATGGCATATACTTCAGATTCCACCGCCGAGAACCAAAATGTGTCCGAGAACGTATAAGCCAATGCCCCCACGGCACCCGCCCCAATGATCTGGATCAACGCTGCCTGCGTAAGATCCTCGCCCGGTTTCCACAGCACCTTCCTCGCTAGAGCCGTGATGCTCCAAAACAAGAACACAATGGTCAATCCACTGGAAATAGCCGATCCGATATTCATCCAGAAAGCGATGAATTCAGGGTTGCCGAAAGCGAGATTGGAAAACACATTCTGCAGCATCAAAAACAGAGGTGCGCCCGGTTGATGCACAATCTGCATTTTGAATGCAGATGCAATAAATTCACCGCAATCCCAGAAACTTGTTGTGCGCTCGGCCGTCGACACGTACACAGCGGTGGCTATTAATCCACACAACCAACCTATGCTATTATTGATTTTATTGTAATTCATAAAGTATCACACGTATGGTCTAATCGTAAAATCACGCCCCGAAAATAAGGATTCCTATGATAAGATCGACCCATCCAGTAAAAAATAAAATATTTTTGCAATAATTATTATATCCCCCTATATTTGCAGTCCCATTCGGAAGGGTGGCAAAATGTAAGTTCAGATTGCCCGATAGTATAATGGTAGTACAACTGATTTTGGTTCAGTTAGTCTAGGTTCGAACCCTGGTCGGGCAACAAAAAATTACGGATTGTCTTTTGGCAATCCGTAATTTTTTAACGTATATTTCCTCTATAAAAATTGCTTCTCAGAGGCAGAGGAGAGATCGATAATTGCGAAGCAATCATGAGTACCGATGAAAGCGGACCGATGCGAATAAATTCGCTTTTATATTCAACCCGATTATAATTGCATATAAAAGCAAATTTATCTAAGTTTAGCGTTGAAATATCACAAGATCCCAATCCATTGCAAACCCATAAAACAACAACGAAACAATGCCATTGCAATTCAATCCGGTAAAGCTGTTTTCTGGCTCCGGCTCCACCGAATTATCCCAAAAGATCGCACAGTCTTATGGCAAAGCCCTTGGCGAGATGACCGTATCGCGTTTCAGCGATGGCGAAATCCAGCCTTTTTACAACGAGTCCGTCCGCGGATGCGACGTATTCCTGATTCAGTCCACCCACCAACCGATGGACAATCTGTTTGAGCTGCTGCTCATGATTGACGCGGCCAAACGTGCCTCGGCGCACTACATTATCGCGGTGGTTCCTTACTTCGGTTTTGCCCGGCAGGACCGCAAAGACAAACCCCGGGTAGCGATCGCCGCCAAGATGATTGCCAATCTGATCACGGCGTCGGGAGCGCACCGCATCATGACCATGGATCTCCATGCAGCGCAGATCCAAGGTTTTTTCGATATCCCCGTAGACCACCTGGACGCATCTGTGATTTTCGTGCCGCACATCAAATCGCTTAATCTGCCGAACCTCACGATTGCTTCACCCGACATGGGCGGTTCGTACCGCGCACGCACTTTCGCAAAATATTTCAATGCCGAAGTCGTCATCTGCGATAAACAACGTAAACGCGCCAATGAAATCGAATCCATGTCCATCATCGGCGATGTCGAAGGGCAGGACATCGTGCTGATCGACGACATCTGTGATACCGCGGGCACCCTCTCGAAAGCTGCTTCGCTCATCATGGAAAACGGTGCCAGCAGCGTTCGTGCTGTATGCACGCATCCGGTATTATCGGGTAACGCTTACGATACCATTGAAAATTCGGCATTGACCGAACTAATCGTTACAGACACCATCCCCCTGAGGCGGCAAAGCGAGAAAATCAAAATGCTTTCAACGGCGAATCTGTTTGCCAATGCCATTAAGAATGTCAACGAATACGGCTCCATTAGTAATCTTTTCAAAGTGGATTAGGAAATCAGTTCTATTTACCCTATCTTTGCGGCCTTAATTTTTATATTATAACTAATTTCAAATGAAATCAATTGCTATTAGCGGTTCTTTAAGAAAGAACGTAGGGAAACGAGATGCGAAAGAGCTACGCTACGAGGGAAAAGTACCCGCAGTGCTCTACGGTGGTAAAGAACAATACCACTTTGCCGTATCCGCAACTGATTTGAAGCCGGCTATCTATACGCCGGATGTTCATTTCATCGATCTGGATATCGACGGCAAAAAACACCAAGCCATCCTTCAGGACGCACAATACCATCCGCTTACGGATCAAGTACGTCATGTCGATTTCCTCGAGTTGAACGACAAAAAGGAAGTCTCCTTGAATGTCCCCATCAAACTAACCGGCACGTCGCCCGGTGTGAAAGTGGGTGGTAAACTCATTCAGAAGCTACGCTCCCTCCGGGTAAAGGCGCTTCCCAAAGATTTGCCCCAATACATCGAAGTAAGCCTCGAAAGCCTTGAGGTAGGCAAGTCGGTACAGGTGGAAAGCATCCAATTGGAAAAAGCCAAAGTACTCAATAATGCAGACGACACCATCGTATCGGTCGTCATGTCGCGTGCTTTGCGCCAGGCCGAACAGGAAGCCGCGAAGTCCGAAAAGAAAAAATAATTGGACACAGCACCTTCGCGTGCTCAACCAGAAAGCATCAACCCATCGGTTGGTGCTTTTTGGTTTAACACCATCCAATCCATAAGTTTGTACCGAAATGGCAAAAAAACAGCTGATTGTAGGTCTTGGTAATATCGGAGCGGAATACGCGGACACGCGGCATAATATCGGCTTTATGGTGGCTGATGAACTAGCTAAGCAAGCGGACGTGACTTTTTCTACCCTACGGTATGCCTACTACACCGAATACCGGTATCGGGGCAACCACGTGTACCTGATCAAACCCACCACCTACATGAACCTGAGTGGTAAGGCGGTAAATTATTGGATGCATGAACTAAAAATACCACTGGATGACATTTTAGTAGTCGTTGATGAAATCGCGTTGCCCTTCGGAAAACTGCGGTTGCGTGCAAAAGGCAGCAGTGCCGGCCATAACGGACTGAAGAGCATCGAAGCATTATGCGGGGGACAAGGTTATCCACGGTTACGCTTTGGCGTGGGCGATAATTTTCCTAAAGGCAGGCAAGTGGACTATGTATTGAGCGGATTCGATGACGATGAACTCATCGAATTGCCCCAACTCATTAACCGCTCCGTAGAAATGGTCAACAGCTTCATTCACATTGGTATAGAAAGGACAATGAATCTGTTTAACAAGTAAACCAGCTAAGCCAGGCTATTCCTCCTTATTCTTGTGTTTTTTGGTCGTAATTTCGATTACTCCTTTAGCACCTTTTTTACCATATTGCTCCTCCCCGCTTTTCCCTCTCAATATGCTGATGGCATCAATATCATCCGGCGACATTGCTTTAAATTCGTCAGCACTTATTTCCTCTCCATCAACCACGTATAGGAGGTCTTTGTAGTGGCTGCTTGGCCAGATAGTACTTACCCCATTTCCCCTCGCTTCAATGGACATTGGCTCACTAAGTCTGACAGTATCCGCTGACGTGGAGTATATATTGTCATTGGTAATGATGACTGCCGATTGCCTAGATGTATCTTCATTTGACTTAGTCCGACTTACACTGCTTCCCATCTCCTTTTTCGTAGTGATCAACACCACCCCATTCGCACCACGGCTACCATAAATCGCTGTTGCCGAGCCATCTTTCAAAACCGAAACACTTGCAATGGTATTCCGATCAATGCTATTTAATTTTTCAGATGCCAGCTCCTTACCGTCAAGTATATAAAGGGGTTGTGGACGCGTAGTGTCCGTCCGCCCGGTTATACGGATTTTTTTTACGCTATCTTTCGTCGAGTCCTGTGATAGTGGTCTGACATCCACAAAAACAATTTCGCTTTTTTCGCGGCTGGTGGTATCCTGCCCAACCGTGTTCGCAGCGATCGTATGGGTAACCGAACCGGGTACGTCATCCTCGTACACCTTACTCACCGTAAACACCAGCACAAACACAGCGATGACCGGCACCGCCAGCAGATACTTCCCAAGTTGTAACCGGGACGAACTTCGTTTGTTCATCATCATAATACGTCGTTTTAGACTTTTGAAATTAAAACCATTACCTACATCCGAATGCTGGCTCGACTGCTGTCCGATGGACAATAAACTATATTGATAGGCTTTCTTATCTACCCCACTCAACAGCACCTTCCGATCGGTAATAAATTCCAGATTTTCGCGAACGGCAGCCCGCATCAACCATATCCCCGGATTAAACCAGGATAGCACGCTTCCTAACTCGGCCAGCAATACATCGAACGTGTGCAGCTCATCCACATGAATCTGTTCATGTTTGAAAATCTCTCCCAAATCCTTCTGCTCGTGATTATGTACATTCACATAGATGTGCTGCCAAAAGGAAAACGGCAAGATATCACCGAAAACCTGACGGTACCTGAACCATTGCCATACCGACGGTTGTGATTGCCGATGGATACGCCACAGACTTAGCAGCCGGATCATCAATCGCATCGCAAACCACAAGCTCCCCATCCCGATCAGCCCCAATACCCACGTCCACCAATCAAAGGTCCCGGTCGGAACCTGTTGCCAATTCGGAATCACATAAACCACTTCGGCGGGTATCCCACGTTCAGGTGTCTCCAGCCATTTTGCAATATCCACCAACGGATAAGTGAAAGAAAAAATCAGGGAGAATAAGAGATAAAATCGGTTAAGGCTATAGAAAGTCAATTTGCGGAGCAGCAATCGGTACCCCAGATAGAATAGGATAACCGAAAGGTTGACTTTCAACAAAAATATCATTATCTCCGGCATGACTAGTTGTTTTTGTTTTCTTTAATCATCCGGATAATCTCATTGAGCTCATCCGCGCTGATCTTCTCCTCTTTGGCAAAGAAACTCACCAATTCTTTATACGAATCCCTGAAATAGTCGCTAACAAACCCATTCATAAACAATTTCTTATATTCTTCCTCATTAACAATCGCTTCATATCGATATGCATTGGCGTATTTCACCGCCTTTACATAACCCTTGCGTTGCAGGTTCTTGATTGTCGAGGCAAGTGTCGTGTACGGAACCTTCTCTCCCGGCATCGTATCCAGTAACTCTTTAATAAAACCACCCTCGTTGTTCCATATTAATTGCATGGCTTCCTCTTCCTGCTGTGTCAGTTTTTCCATTGGAATTACGTTTATATCGTAAAGGTACGAAAAAATCGTAATAACCAAATTTATTTGATTTTTTTTACGGTTATCCTGTTAATTTTACATAAAAAAGGCATCAATAATCTGTTCAAACGCTTTTATTATTTCCCAATTTCATTACATTTGCAATTCATCCAAAAAAATTATGTCAGAAACAGCTTCCATATCATTAAACGGCAACTCATACGATCTACCTATCATTACGGGCACTGAAAACGAACAAGGCATTGATATTTCAAAATTAAGGGACTTATCCGGCGCTGTAACCGTAGACCCCGGGTATAAAAATACCGGTGCAACGAAAAGCGAAATCACTTTTTTGGATGGTGAGAAAGGCGTTTTACGTTACCGGGGGTATCCCATTGAGCAGTTGGCTGAACAATCGACATTTTTGGAAGTAACGTACCTGCTTATTTACGGTGAATTACCTGCGGCCGATACGCTGGCTGATTTTCGCAATAAGATCAGCAGGCACACGCTGATTCACGAAGACATGAAAAAATTCTTTGATGGTTTCCCATCAAAATCCCATCCCATGGGCCAATTGTCCTGCTTGGTGGGAGCATTGTCTGCGTTCTATCCCGAATCACTTGATCCCAATCCCAGTGAGGAAGATGAAAACCTCACCATCATGAAGCTGCTGGCCAAGATGCCTACCATCGTTTCCTGGATTTACAAGAAATCATTGGGCCATCCGGTTATCTATCCACGTAATGAGCTCAACTATGTGCATAATTTCCTGAACATGACGTTCGGGCAGATTACCGAAGACATTACCATTGACCCATCGGTTGTGAGCGCCATGCACAAACTGCTGATCCTGCATGCCGATCACGAACAAAATTGCTCCACATCCACCGTGCGCATCGTCGGATCCTCCAATGCCAATTTATATGCTTCCATATCCGCCGGTATATCCGCCCTTTGGGGACCGCTGCATGGTGGCGCCAACCAGGCGGTCATCGAAATGCTCGAAAATATCAAGAAAGACGGTGGCGATAGCGCCAAATGGCTGGCCAAAGCGAAAGATAAAAACGATCCGTTTCGTTTGATGGGATTCGGACATCGTGTATACAAGAATTTCGATCCACGTGCCAAAATCATCAAAAAGGCATGTGACGACGTGCTGGAAAAACTGGGCATCAACGATCCGGTATTGGATATCGCCAAAGAACTGGAAGAAGCCGCGCTGAAAGATCAGTATTTCGTAGACCGCAAGCTGTATCCCAATGTCGATTTTTATTCCGGCATCATTTATCGGGCACTGGGATTCCCCACCGACATGTTTACCGTGCTTTTTGCCCTCGGCAGACTGCCCGGCTGGATTGCCCAATGGAAAGAAATGAAGGCCAACAAAGAGCCCATCGGTCGGCCACGGCAGATTTATACCGGCAGCACCCAACGGGATTACGTGCCACTTGATAAACGATAATCAACCCAACGTAAGCCTCTAGGGAAAAACCTACAGGCTTACGCCTTAGAACCATTCAAAATAACCTACCAACTTACTATATATTATCGCGTCAAATCCTTATGTTTGCACGATATTTTAACATATAGGACGAATTGGTCTTTTATCTCACATATATTATTATTGGTATTGTACTGTTTGGGTTCATTGCCGGCTTTACGTTGTTTGCAGTATACAGTGAACGGAAAATCGCAGGCTTCGTCCAAGATCGGCTCGGCCCCATGGAAACGGGCAAATACGGTACGCTGCAAACCCTGGCCGATATCCTCAAGCTGATTCAAAAAGAGTTTATCACCCCCGCTGCTGCAGACAACATACTGTTCGTGGTGGCACCTGTCGTTATCTTTATAGCCGTATTCCTTGGTTTTGCTGTGATGCCATGGGCACCCGGGCTAGCTCCTTCGGCCCTCAACCTGGGACTTTTCTATGTGATTGCCATCATCTCGGTAGACGCCATTGGGTTGTTAATGGCGGGTTGGGGCTCCAACAACAAGTTTTCACTGCTGGGCTCTATGCGTGCTGTCGCGCAGATTGTATCGTATGAAATTCCCTCCGGACTGGCACTCATCTCGGCCGTCATGATTACCCAGACACTCCATATGCAGGAGATCGTCGTCAATCAGGGCATTGCATCGCAAGAGACATTGCTTTTTCTGGGCCTGTGGGATGTATCCAGCATGGGTGGTCTGCTAGCGTGGAATGTGTTTCAGGCACCCCATCTATTGATCGCTTACGTAATTTTCTTCATCGCTTCCCTGGCGGAGTGCAATCGAGCGCCCTTTGACATCCCCGAGGCTGAATCCGAACTGGTCGGTGGTTTCCATACCGAATACGGAGGTCTCCGGTTTGCGTTTGTTTTCCTTGCCGAATATGCTATGATGTTTCTGGTAGCCATGATCGGTGTCGTGGTGTTCCTCGGTGGCTGGAATACACCGCTGCCGAATATCGGGATGATCCGGCTTGCCGACTGGACCACCGGATGGGTTTGGGGAATTTGCTGGACACTCTCCAAGACGCTGCTGATCGTCGGTATACAGATGTGGATCCGATGGACACTGCCCCGGCTTCGGGCGGACCAGCTGATGGCGCTCTGCTGGAAAGTGCTTACACCACTGGCCTTCCTATGCATGGTCATCTCGGGAATTTGGCGGGTATGGGTGATGGTTTAAAACAACGATTAAAAGATTAAAAAATAAAGAGTCAGGCAGAAAGCTGACAGCTGAAGTCCGATAGCTGATAGCCGACTACCGATAGCTGAAAAAAATGTTCAAAATAGCACTACATGCATTCATTACTGCAGCGAAAGGGTTAGCGATTACGCTCGCCCATCTTTTCGGCGCACGCCGTTCGCGTGAAGTGCTGGATGTGCGCAAAAAGGACTACTTCGACAAACAGGCTGGCGTTACGACGGTCCAGTTTCCCAAGGAGAAGATGCCGATACCTGAAGTGGCACGATACCAACTGGATGTCGAAATCGACGATTGCATTGTCTGCGATCTCTGCGCCAAAGCTTGCCCGGTAGATTGCATCACCATCGAATCCATCAAAGCGACCGAGGCGATCGGAAAAACATCCGATGGAAGTGTGAAACGACTCTATGCCGCCCAATTTGATATTGACATGGCTAAATGCATGTATTGCGGTTTATGTACCGTGGTTTGCCCTACTGAATGCATTACCATGACCGATCAATACGATCGCAGCATGACCAACCTGGCAGAACTCACATACGCCTTTGCCGAGATGACACCTTCCGAAATCGAAGAGAAAAAACGGGAATGGACCAAATTCCAAGCCGAAAAGGAGGCGGCCAAAAAGAAATAATGAACATTGCCGCCCTTGTATTTTATGGCTTTGCGACGGTAGCAGTCGGGTCCGCATTGTTACTGGTAAGCATGCGAAACATTGCCCGCTCCCTCTTTTTGTTTTTCATTGTTCTTTTTTCCGTTGCCGGATTGTATGTGTTTGCGCTGGCCGACTTTGTAGCGATCACGCAAATCCTCGTCTATGTAGGCGGTGTATTGGTATTGATGCTTTTTGCGTTTATGCTGTCCAATAAAGAATTGCTCAAGGACTTACAAAGAGGTGCCTCTCATTTCTTTGCTTTACCCGCATGGCAATCCGTCATCATTGCGGCCTCATTTCTCGCCATACTGGTACATACATCCTTGCAATTGGGTGCCAACGAGCCTACGTGGATCTCGGCCTCCCGGGAGGCAGGCACAACCCTTACCCCGACGGATCATACCATCCAGCACATCGGCGTTCAACTCATGACCCGGTACCTGCTGCCGTTTGAAATCATATCCGTGCTGCTGATGATGGCGTTGATCGGCGCTGCCCACCTCACACGAAAGGAGGCTGCCTCATGATCCCGCTTGCACATTTCCTCATCGTGGGAGCCTGCTTGTTTTCCATAGGCTTATATGCTGTGCTGGCCCGGCGAAATGCCATTTTGGTGCTGGTGGGTATTGAATTAATGATTAACGCGGCAATCCTGAATCTGGTGGCTTTTGGCCGGTATGACAAGACCCTGTATGGTGGACAGGTATTTGCGCTGTTTGCAATCGTATTGGCAGCAGCGGCCGTTGCTGTCGCATTGGCCATCATTCTCAATGTGTATAAATTCTATCGATCGGTGAACCCCGAGGACATACAAAATTTAAAGGATTAAGGAAGAAAACATTGCCTACGACTGCACTGACATATCCCCTACTGGCTACGCTATCGGCGGTATTATTGCCTCTCGTCGGATCCCTCCTAACCGCGGCGCTCGGCAAACGCGCCCGCAATGGTGCGATTTCCATTTCCGCTATTTCACTGAGTCTGCTGGCGGCGTCTTATGCATTCGCTCAGGTTTGGAACCAGGATCCCATCCACGTCCAATGGCACTGGTTTACCATTGGCGAGCAGGCATTCCATGTGGGGCTGCTGCTCGATAACATGGCGGTGCTGATGCTCGTATTGGTATCTGTGATTGCCTTGCCCGTACACATCTATTCTGCCGCGTATATGAAAGGAGATCCAGGCATCCATCGCTACTGGATGTACCTGAGCCTTTTCTGCTTCGCCATGCTGGGGCTGGTCGTTGCCGACAACCTGCTACTGATGTATGTCTGCTGGGAACTTGTCGGTTTTGCTTCCTATCTGCTCATCGGATTCTGGTTTACCAGAGATGCGGCCGTACAGGCCAACAAGAAGGCTTTTATTGTAAACCGTATCGGGGATATCGGTTTCCTCATCGGCATTGGCATCGTGTACAGTCACCTCGGCACGTTGGATACCGCAACACTTGTTGCCACGCCGGAAACCCTACCTGCTCCCTGGCTCACCGTGGCCGGTCTCGCGTTTTTCCTCGGTGCCATGGCCAAATCAGCACAGTTCCCGCTCCACGTATGGCTGCCGGATGCCATGGAAGGGCCTACTTCGGTGTCCTCCCTTATCCACGCCGCCACCATGGTGGCCGCTGGGGTGTTTCTGCTCGCCCGCCTGTTTCCGGTATTCAATGAAACGGTACTGCTGGTGATCGCCACGACAGGAGCGGTAACCGCCTTTATTGCCGCTTATTTTGCATTGACACAATACGACATCAAGAAAATACTGGCTTTTTCCACCATTTCGCAATTGGGCTTCATGATGGTCGGCATTGGCATCGGTATGTATCCGGTGGCCCTGTTTCACCTGGTTACACACGCATTCTTCAAATGCCTGCTGTTCTTGTGCGCCGGAGCCATTATCCACGAAATGCAACACGCCAAGGAAGCGAATAGGTTGGACATCGACCCGCAGGACATTCGCAATATGGGCGGCCTGCGCAAGTATATGCCCCTTACGTTTGCCGCCATGCTCATCGCTTCGCTGGCACTGGCCGGATTTCCCTTTACCAGTGGCTACCTCTCCAAAGACGCATTGATCGTGCATACATTTGAGTGGGCTGCCCTGCAATCGGGGGTGGCCAAACTCATCCCCTATATCCTGGTCGTCGTCAGTATGCTGACCAGCTTCTACATTTTACGGCTTTTGGCCAAAGTGTTCTTCGGGTCGCTTTCCATTTCCACGGATAAAGAGCAGGTGCATATGCATGAGGCTCCCACGCGGATGCTTGTCCCGATGCTGTTTTTGGCAGCCTGCTCACTTTTCCCGTTGTTTTCATTGAACCCATTCAATGACGGTCAGGTATGGCTGATGCAAGGATGGACGACACACGTTTCCACCCTACCGCCACTCCATCTGCTGCACCTCGTCATCCCCATACTGACCACCGTAGTCACCCTGGCCGTGGCAGTGCTCGCCTGGCGTTGGTATATCGATGGAAAATATCCCCTGAAGGCCAACAGCCTGCTGTACCGGCTGTCGCAGCATCAGGGATACTTGGACACAGCCTATGACGTGGCCATCGTACGTCCCATTGTCCGACTGTCCCACCTGCTGCTGTGGGTGGACCACCACGTGGTCGACGGCACCGTGAATGGCCTGGCCGCTTTGGGCCGCTCCCTTGCTACCGTGGCAGCGTGGGTAGACCAGCATCTAGTGGATGGCGCTGTGCGCATGATCGGCAAAATGGCTTGGGGGCTGGGCAATGTATTCCGGCGTTTGCAAACGGGCCAGGTTCAACAGTATTTCGCCACGTTGTTTCTCCTAATTTTGGTAATCCTGCTTTATCATATCGTCGCGCTCCTATGAATCCGCACCTATTGACCCTACTCGTTTTCATGCCGTTGGCCGCCGCATTCCTGATGGCGTTCATTCCCGCTACAAAAAAGGCCCTATATAAATATGTCGCGCTATTCACGGGACTGTTGCAATTGATAGTAAGTGGCGGAATGTACTACCTCTTCCGTCCCAACGGGGCAGGCATCACCGAGGCGCACTCGTACCAGTTCGTGGATCACATCCCTTGGATACGATTGGACATGGGGAGTTTAGGACGGTTGGAAATCGATTATTTCGTTGGGGTCGACGGGCTTTCCATGCCCTTCCTATTCCTGACGGCGCTCGTCATGGTCGTCGCCATCGGAGCCTCCTGGAAGATACAGAAAAGCGTCAAGGGCTATTTCATCCTGTTGATGATCCTCAATATGGCGGTCATGGGTGTTTTTGCCGCCCTGGATTTCTTCCTGTTTTACATCTTCTATGAATTGATGCTGCTGCCACTGTATTTTCTCATCGGCATCTGGGGCGGGGCAAGGCGCGAATATGCGGCCATCAAATTTTTCCTCTACACCCTGTTCGGATCGGTTTTCATGCTCCTGGTTATTGTTGGTCTTTATTTCTCGGTAACGAATCCCGAAACCGGCGCCCATACGTTCAACATGCTGCACATGATGAACCCAGCCAACTATGCACCCGACACGATATTCTCGGCCGCTTCCGGTCACGAATTAATGGGTATATCGGCCCGGCTGCTGGGCTTTATCGTCCTGTTCATCGCTTTTGCCATCAAGGTACCGATCGTGCCCCTTCACACCTGGTTGCCCGATGCGCACGTGGAAGCACCCACGCCCATATCCATCATACTGGCGGGTATTCTACTCAAAGTAGGCGGATACGGCATCCTGCGCATCTGTTTCAGTATATTCCCCGACGCGGCACAGCAGTCGGCGTGGTGGTTGGGACTCATCGGCGTCGTTTCCATCGTTTACGGTGCGTTGGTTGCACTCGCCCAGCGCGACCTGAAACGCATGATTGCCTACTCATCCGTATCCCACATGGGATTCGTGCTGCTGGGCATTGCCTCATTTACCACGGAAGGAACCGCAGGAGCCATCTTCCAGATGATGAGCCACGGCTTCCTCTCCGCTGCCCTGTTTTTCCTCGTGGGTATGCTGTATGACCGTGTACACGACCGCAACATTTATCATTTCCGTGGACTGGCGAATATCATGCCCCGGTTTACCCTGTTCGTGGCCATCACTTTTTTCGCGTCGCTGGGTTTGCCTGGCTTTTCAGCATTCATCGGCGAGGTATTCGTCATCATCGGCGCCTTCAACGCCGAAACCGTTAGCGGCACGCTGCCACGGTGGATGGCCATTGCCGGCTCTTTAGGTATTCTGTTGAGTGCTGCCTACTTCCTGTGGACATTGCAACGCATGTTCTTCGGCCAGACCCGCCTCAAAGGAGGCGAAGAATGGACAGCGGCTCTTACCGATGCAACCCCTCGCGAAACCGCGCTTATGGTACCAATGCTCGGACTCGCATTGACGCTCGGCGTATATCCAGCACTGGCATTTGACAAAATCAATGCTTCCGTATTAGCCCTGGTAGAATTGGTAGCGGGGAAATAAGAATAGAGAATGGAGAATAAAGAATTGAATACTAACCAAAAGCGGATAGCTGATAGCCGATAGCTGATAGCCCATCGCCGATATGACTGAACTACTACCCGACATAAGCAATAAACTGGATCACATCCTCTCGGGGTTACCCACGTTGCTACCCGAAATGGTGTTGGCAGTTACCTTTCTTGCGAGCATCTGCAGCGGGTTGTTCATCGATCGTTGGTGGAAGCGGGGCACCGTTTTCATCACTGTTGTGGGCATTGCGCTGGCGGGAATATACGGTGCTTTGCAGTTGACCCAACCCACGGCAGGCGAACTGTTATTCGGAATGATTGAGGCAGATGTCTTCGGTCGATATACCCGTGTTCTTACCGCGGTGGTTTGCCTCCTGTTCGTTTTGTTTGTACACGCAAACCGAGATTTCAGCGCCCACCCCAAGAAGACGGCCGACTTGTACAGTATCCTTCTGGCTGTCCACATCGGACTGAATCTGATGGGCATGGCCACCAGTTGGCTGATGGTTTTCGTGTCCATCGAAATGGTATCCATCGGCTCGTACCTCATGGTAGGTTATCTCGCTAAAGAAGCGCGACAAACCGAGGCTGCCATGAAATACGTGCTGTTTGGCTCGGTTTGTTCTGCCGTGATGTTGTACGGTCTTTCTTTCCTGTATGGATTCACGGGCAACCTCGATTTTACATCCGCTGCCCATATCCAGGGATTAGCCGGTACGGCACCGCTGCTCACCGCCATGGCACTGCTATTTGTCTTCACCGGCATCGGCTTCAAGCTCTCCTTCGTACCTTTCCACTTCTGGACGCCCGATGTGTATCAGGGAGCTCCTACACCCGTGACGGCCTTCCTCTCCACCGCTCCGAAGATTGCCGGCGTGGCATTACTTGCCCGGATTCTATATGCTTGGCCAATAGAAAGTATGGCTTACCAATACCTGCATATGCTGATATTGGTATCGGCCATCGTCACTATGTTATTGGGCAATCTGGCCGCACTGCGCCAAACCGACGTAAAACGGATGATGGCCTATTCATCCATTGGCCATACAGGCTTCCTGATGATGGCTGTACTTGCCTATTCAGCGGGGGAATACGGCGTTCTGCTGTTTTATCTGTCGGTATATTCCTTGATGAACATGGGGGTATTCCTATTTGCGGATTTCATCGAATCGCGAACAGGAGCCACCGATGTAAACGACTACGGTGGACTGGGCCGGACGATGCCGGTGACCTTTGTCGGCTTCGTGATGTTGCTGATTTCCCTTACCGGCATCCCCCCTACTTCGGGATTTGTCGCCAAGCTGCTGGTCTTTACCGCAGTCTTCGGCAACTGGCAGCTTACCGGCAATCCCGGTATGATCATCCTACTGATCGTTGGGGCACTTACGACGGTCATTTCGCTCTTCTACTATTTCAAAGTACCGCTGAATGCTTTCTTACGGGGACAGGAGGAACCAATGGAAATCAAACCATCGTCCTCCTATATTGTGGTAATAGCTACGCTGACCGTAGTGGCCGTGTGGCTGCTGGGGGTGTTTCCCGGATGGCTGATGAATTTGTTATAACGCCGCCACGGCACTTTTCCAAAATACACGAATATTGCCGGTATCAACCTTTTTGCGCGCTTGAAAAAGGTCATAGTTCTCTTGGGCCCGTAACCAAAATTCCGGTGTGGATCCTAGCCCCACAGCCAGTTTCAACGCCATCTCCGGTGTCACTCCTTGTCTGCCATTGATAATCGCAGATAAAGTTTTACGCGTTGTTCCCAAACCCGTTGCCACTTCTTCAAGTGGCAGTTTCTGGCCAGTCTCCTCCCGAATTCCCTCGATAGTCTCCCGGATTAATTCTCCCGGATGTGCCGGATTGTACATTGCCATGTCTTTTCTATTGTGTTAATGATAATCAACGTAATCTATGTATATTGCATTGTCGCCCTCAAATCGGAATATGATTCTGAAATTCTTATCAACCTTCACCGCCCAAAAACCTTTCAACGCTCCGTTGAGTTGGTGTAATCCATATCCCGGCACGTTCATCTCATCGGGCGTAGTGGCCGCTTCCAAACGGGTTAATATCAATCGGATTTTGCCGACATGTTTCGCGTGTAACTTGGACGCATCTCCCTTCTCATAAAATCGTTTCAATCCCCGATGCCGGAAGGTTCCAATCATAGCACAAATATAACGTGTAACGTATCAGGTTCCAAATTTACTTCATCTTTTCCGTTCTATCCTCATCTATATATGCTTTGAAGGATCTATTTCACCCGTCGCATCTTCACCGCCAAAGCCACATAGCTCAGCAAACCGAATATCAACGTCAATACCGCCAGAGCGATCACTTGCGGATTGATTGCACCCAACCATCCCTCCTGCATCAAGAGGATGCGGTATCCGCCCAGAAAATGCGTGAGAGGGATCACGTCTGCGACTACAGCGATCCAGCCGGGCATCTGGCTGAGCGGCCAGGTGAATCCGCTGAGCACAAAGCTCGGCGTGGCCACGACCATGAGAACTTCAGTTGCTTTCAGTTGACTGGGTATCAAGATGCTCACCAGGATGCCCATGAACGAAGAAGCCGCTATGAAGAGGGCAAACAGCAATAAACCGGGTCCCGCCTGGTGCGGAATCAGCGGCACATGGAAGTACTGCTGCAATCCCCAGAAGAACAAACCCATCGGAATCATCATCAGCCAATACGGCATGCATTTCACCAAAATGGCTTTCAGGGGCGAACGTGTTTGCGCAAGCAGCTCCGACTTGAACGTACCGCGTTCGTACTCCTGTGCGAAACTCAATGCCAGGGCCAGTAACAGCACCTGTTGCACAATCGTCGCCAGCATCCCCGGCCACAGGAAACTCATGTAGTTGGATGAACGGTTGTACAGGCGTACATAGTTGGTACTGAATGCTTCGTATTTCTCGGAAACGGCATATTCCGGTGTTCCGCGCTTGCGGAGCGCCTCCATTTCCAGTCCGGCATTCAGGGAACCGAGTACGATCTGAATGGAACGGGAGGCATAGTTGGCCGTCAGGATGTTTGCCAGGTTAATCTGAACATTGACTTCCGGCGAGCGATTCTGAAGCACATCTGCTTCGAAGCGATCGGGGATGACCACAATGGCCTGACCATCCAGCTTGATCAAGTCTTGTTTCAAGTTCAGCCGTTCGGGTTTTACCTGCACAACATGGAGTACCTCGTTGTCGTTCAGCATGTCAACCAACCGGTTGCTTAACGGTGTATTATCCTGGTCTACCACCAGGATGTTTAGGTCGGTAACCTTTCCTTTCTGGTAAACAAATCCGAACAGTACGCCATATAGTACGGGTGCACCGATGAAAAGCAGCCGCAGCACGGAGTTCCCCCAGAAAAGCTGGAACTCTCGTTTGATTAATTGGATAAAGGTACGCATGATCAGTAGCTAAGAATGACGGTGGCGTTATTGAGCAATGTTTCGGTTTCAGAAGGCGCAACGGGGCGAACCTTCACTTCGTACACAGCCTCCTCCAGTTGATAGTCGGGATAGGCCGTGGATACATCGGCATACTTCGCCAGCTGCTTGACGGCGGCGACTTTCGCTTCGATGGTCTCATCAAGATACGGTATAAACACCTGGATTTGCTGACCCGGCCGGACCCTACCCACCTGGCTCTCGGGCAGTGTAAACCGGAACCAGGTGGTGTTAGGAAGGTATCCGTTGAAAATGCTGTACCCCGGTGTGGCAAGTTCGCCCACATGCAGGGAAATGGTTTCAATGGTCATATCGGCCGGTGCAACGATGTATCGCTCGTCGGATGCCACTTCGGCTTCGCGTAGGGCGCCAGAAGCCCGTTCTTGCTGGCCCAGTGCCATCAGCTTATTCTCGATACGTACACCGGATTTAGCCTCCGCAAGTTCGGCCACCACGGCGTCGTATTGTGCGCGTGCCCCCTGGAATTTGGCCATCGCTTCGTCATAGCTCTGCGGGGAGATCAATGAATCCGCGAACATGGCCTCTACGCGGCTGAACGATTTACGGGCAAATTCATACTGTTCCTTCAGTGCGTCGTGTTTCGCTTGCAACTGCTTCAACTGGTTGGCTGTTGCACCGCGCTCAGCCATTTCATATTGGGCAGAAGCCGAACGTACGGCACCTTGTGCCTGGGCGATTTTTGCGTCGACCTCGGGAATATCCAAAACGGCGAGCGTATCCCCCCGCTTAACCCGGTCTCCTTCGGAAATCCGTAATTCTGCGACCCTCCCCGGGACTTTGGTGGTCACCGTGATGGCTTCCCGCTTGATCTTGCCTTCAATGCCTTTTTCCACGGCTGTGCTGCATGACGACAGGACGGCTGCGAAGAGTACCATAGATAATGTATTACTATTCATGATCGGTAATTTTTGTAAGGTTATTAGTTTAATCGTTCAAGGGTCAAATTCCCCGTGGCCATCAGCAATCGGTAGGCAGCCCGCCTTTGGTTGAAAACCGCCTGGTAATAGTCGAGTGCTGCCTGTTGATAATCCGTTTCCGCTGCAATGCGTTCCGCGGGTTTAATGAGTCCGACACGGGATTCCTTCTGCGCGATATCCAGGGCATTTTGGGCCGTATTCAACCGGGTCTGCCCCGTTACCAATTGTTTGTTACCCAGTTCGTATTCAGTCTGGGCCTTCATCAGATTCAAATTAAGGAGTTCCTCGGCTTCCTGCCGCTCGTTTTCAGCCTTCTGAACTTCGATTTTCGCCTTATTCACCGCCCGCTTTCCCTGCATACCGTCAAATAGGTTCCAGCGGAAGCCTACGCCGACCATGTAACTCGGGAAAGCCTGCAGGCGGTCGATGCCCAACTGGACCGGTTGGCCGCTTACCGGGAGGGCATAGGGAGTTTTCAACGAAGCGTTGGTGAGACCATAATAACCGACACGGGCCAATGCCTGCACCTGCGGTATCCAATGCGTCTGCTCCGCCTGCAGCTTATATCGGTTCGCTTCGATGGCTGCATCCAGCGCGGCGACCTCCGGCCGGTTGTCAATGCCATCGGAAGTGGCGGCAAGGGAATAAGGCTGGAGGGTATGCTCAATCAATGCCAATGAATCCATGGACACATCCGTGAGCTGATGCATTTGCTGTAGGAGCAGTCCACGTTTTCCTTCATATTCCTGTTGCTTGGCCGCGAGCGTTGCCTCAGCAACCGCTACTTTATTCAACTCGTAGGAAGTAATCAAACCATACCCGAACGCCTTTTCCGCCGTCTTTTTCTCGATGTCGAGCCGCCTTTGGCTTTCTTCCAATACACGCTGTACCTGACTGAGCAACGCCAGTTGATCGTAGGCGGTGCTTACCTGGTCGATGATTTCCTGCCGGTGCGTTTCCAACATCATCTCCTGAGCCCTTATTTTCTGGTCGAGCGCTTTACCCAACTTCGGGGCCTTGGTGCCGGTAAACAGCACAGCCGAAGCCGTGATATCCGAAGTCCATAGGTTGCCCCTGGACTGGAACCGTTCGCTGCCGTCAAACAGCGGGATATTCAATACAGGGAGCGTGGTGGCCGGAAGATCCACCAGCACATCGGCGTTCACGTGCGCAAATTTTCCATTTGCCTCCACATGCGGCAGGTAGGTCTCTCGGATGCCTTTGCGCGTCTCCCGTTCCGACTGGATGTCCAGTTCGGCATTCGCCAGCGAATGATTTTTTTCAATCGCACGCTCGGCCAATTGTGCCAGCGTGGGTGCCTCTTGGCCCATGCCGATCAAAGGCAGCGACATCAACATGAGCGACGTCAATGCGAGCAACGTCTGAAAAAACAACAGATTCAATTGCTTCTTATTATCGTGTGCAGTAAACATGGTTGTATATACAACTATTTGTTAAAAAATTATTTTAAATTCTCGTATACTTTTTTCAATGTGTCTTTTGCAATTTGTATGTGCTCGGCATCTACCCCAGCTAAGGCCTCCTGCAATGTTTGATTTGCCTGCTTCATACCAACCTCCTTTAATTGCCTTCCGGTTTTGGTAAGGTAAATCAGGTTGGTACGCCGATCGCCTTTATCAGCAACCCGGATCACGAGATCACCCCGTTCCAAATTGTCTATCAGCCTGGTGACGGCTGTTTTCTCCCTAAATGTCCGCTGTGCCAATTCCTGTTGTGTAAGCCCCTCCTCTTCCCAAAGTGCATACAGGACACTCCACTGTTCACCGGTGATTTCAATGCCTGCATTGCGAAGGTTTTTCTGTAAGCGCCGCGACAAGGCCGTATAAGCCTTTCCGGTCAGGAAATCATAAAACGCTTTGGTTTCAATTATATTGTTATCCATCGATCTTATAGTTGCATATACAACCATCAATCATCGTGCCAAAGTAAACAGATTTTTGAACCCAAATCATTTGTGTATTTTTGGTGGTTTCCAAACATGAAACATGAAGGTGGACTGTGAATATGCAATCATCGGGGGTGGAGTGGCAGGACTATCCATGGCTATTGCCCTTCTGCATCTAAAAAAGGATTTCCTGGTTTTCGAACAATCCGCGGTGCTACAAGGTATCGGTGCGGGTTTCGGTTTAGCCGCAAACGCGATGCAGGCGTTTGATTATCTTGGCCTTCGGCAAGAGGTCGAACAGATTGGCTATTATACGGAAACTTACGCCATTTTGGATCCTAACGGCCGTACCTTAATTGCGCCGGATACCCAACGCCTGAGCTCCAGGTACAATCAGAAAAATTTCACCGTTCACCGCGCAGACTTACACAGCTATTTGTTGTCGAAGCTTCCTTCCGAACGGATCCTTCTCGGTAAGCGGTTTCAACGGTTTGAAAGAACGGCCAATACGGTTCTATTATCATTTGATGATGGCACCACGTACCGTTGCCGGTACCTCATCGTGGCAGACGGCGTCAGATCGATTGTGAGGCAACAATTGGCTCCTCAAAGCACCCCCCGCTATTCGGGATATACCTGTTGGCGGGCTACGATCGGCAACGGTGCCATCGGCTTGCCACATGGTTCGGAAACCTGGGGCCCCAAAGGCAGGTTTGGCATGACGCCATTGATCCACGACCGCATTTACTGGTATGCCTGTATCAATGCCCCTCAAAACAGTGCTACCTATAAAAAATATTCGGTCAAGGATTTACAGCGCAATTTCAGCGACTACCACAACCCAATCCCGGAGATCTTATCCAATACGAGCGACGAAGACCTGCTTTGGAATGACATCATCGACATCAAACCGCTAACCCGCTTCGCTTATGGCAACATACTGCTGATCGGTGACGCCGCCCATGCTACTACTCCGAATATGGGCCAGGGAGCCTGCCAGGCACTGGAAGATGTGGCCATATTGAGCCAGGAAATCAAACGGAACAGCGCTGTTGAAATGGCCTTCAAAAACTTCGAAATAAGGCGATTGAAACGAACAAAATACATCACGGACACATCCCGGCAAATCGGACGTGCGGCACAATATACGCATCCATGGATGATCGGCGCCCGAAACGCACTGCTACGGCTTGTCCCGGCTCAATGGACACAGGCAACGCTTAAAAAATTATTGGAAGTGGATTTTATGGCTATACCCGCTTCCCGCGAGTGACGGCGTCACCCGTTCATATCACCCGCTAATAGCGCATTATGGCCGTTTGGCTGTATTTGCCAGCGTACTTCGTGAAAAGTCCCCCAGTTGAATACTTCCAGGTATTGCAAACGGAACCCGGCAAGTTGGGGATGGATGGGTAGCCCATATCCGGAATTGTGTCGCCTGAACAGAATTGACACGGTATCCCACCGAAATGATGGCGTCTAGGTTGTAGAATTTGGTTCTGTAATTTTTGCCGTCCGAAGCAGTTACCGAGGATTCCTCGGCAACTGCCTTCTGTTGTAATTAACCCTCTTTAAAAATATTTTTCAGATGAAGGGAAACATTATCAGTACTACACCCAAATAACTGAGCCATTGATTTTTGCGTAAGCCACACCACCGCTGCATATAAAATTATTCGGTTAAAGATTTATTGCACAATTTCAGCGACTTACCACAGCCCAATCCCGGAGATCTCATCCAATACGAGCGGCGAAGACCTGCTTTGGAATGACATCATCGATATCAAGCTGCTGTCTGGCTTCCCGCTGTTCGGCTTCGCCTTTGGCAAATATACTGCCGATCGGTTGCTTGCTCCAGCGCAATGGACGCAGACAATGCTCAAGGGACGGGAATGCCTGCTTTACTTACGTCTGGTCTACTTATTATTTACAAGTTATTTACTAATTAGTCGTTAATTACTCGTATTTTATTCGGAGTTCGTTCGGAGTTTATTCGGTAGTTAACGAATAAACTAAAAGTAAAATAAAACTATTTATCAACTTGTATTAAAATTTTATGTAGATTTGTATTAAGTAGTTAGTAAAGTATTGTTATATGGGCATCCTTTTAGAAGGCATTAATGGACCGGTATCAGGCAGAGTAGGCAACGTGGTTTTTTATCAAGTGGGCAACCAAACACGGGCACGCTCGCTTCCTTATCAACCCAAAAAGAAGCGAAAACCGACTATCCGGCAGGAAATGCAGCGCACCAGGTTCAAACTGATGCAGGATTGGTTACGCCCGCTGAGGGTATTGCTGCGTATCGGTTTCCGGCAGGATGATTCACCGCGTAGCGGGCACAATGCCGCCATGTCTTACAACATCAACCACGCCATTATTGACAATGACGGTATCTATACGATCAACCCCGAAACCTTTAAATTTGCACAGGGACCGCTTTCATCGCCCCGCAATCCCACGGCCAGCCTGGAAGGCAATGCAATCCACTTCACATGGGAAAAACCGGATGTTTATGCAACCCTCGGTATGGCCCGTACTATCCTACTGATTTATAACTCCGTACAACAGCATTGCCACTGGCATAGTTATGGAGCGAGTGCCTATCGCCTGAAAGACACATTGGAAACCAACTATTTTGGTTATGAGGAGGGCGATGAATGCTATGCGTATATCGCTTTTATCGACGAAGAAACCGGACAGGTTTCAGATAGTGTCTATGCCGGGACCCTAGTGATGCCACCCAGGCCATCCAGGCTCAAGAAATAGATTTTTACTCTGGCAGCACTGCCCAAATCGTATTCCCGGCGTCATCGGCGACCAGCAGGTACCCGTTTTTCGTAAATGTAACTCCCACCGGACGGCCATATACCTCCCCTTTCTCTGCGTCGGCTATAAATCCGGTGAGGAAATCTAAGGGCATACCCTGGGGTTTGCCGTTTTCAAACGGCACATACAAAACCTGGTAACCCACAAATTCCGATCGGTTCCACGACCCGTGCTGCCCAATGTAAGCACCCGGTTTGAATCCGTCGCTTTTGCTGAATGCCAATCCGAGCGATGCGGTATGGGAACCCAACGCATAGTCCGGCACGATGCTTTTTGCGATCAGATCCTTGTGTTTACCTGACCAATTCGGGTCAGGATTCGGCCCCCAGTAGGCATAGGGCCATCCGTAGAAGCCTCCCTCCTTTACTGCCGTGATGTAATCGGGCACCAACGCATCGCCCAGCTCATCCCGCTCGTTTACGGCTGTCCATAGCGCGCCGGTCTGCGGCTCCCAATCCATTCCCACCGGATTGCGCAGTCCCGAAGCATATACCCGTTCTTCCGTGCCATCCGGATTGATTTCCAGGATATTGGCCCGGCGCACCTCGTGCTCCATGCCATTTTCGCCGACGTTGCTGCCCGACCCGACAGAAACGTAGATCTTGGATCCGTCAGCATTGGCGACAATATTTCGTGTCCAATGGTTGTTGTAACCGCCCGCTGGCAGGTCGAGCAGCTTCTCCCCCTCGGCCACGATGCTGGAGGCTTCGGGATCATAGGGAAACCGCCAAAGGCCATCCGTGTTGGCCACATAGAAATGGTTGCCCAGCACCAGCATCCCAAAGGGCTGATTCAGTCCATCTAAATAAACCCCCTGGAAATCCGGCCGGCCGTCGCCGTCCGTATCCCGGAAGAGGACGACCTGGTGGGAACTTACTTCGAGATTTTCATTCTGCGATTTGGCCTTGCCGCTTACCAGGTCCTTGATCCGGTCCAATCCACGCTTCACGGTGCGGGCTTCGGACACAAACAAATCCCCGTTGGGCGCTTCGTAGATCCACCGGGGGTTGTTCAGACCCTCGGCAAACCTAACAACGCGATATCCTTGGGGAGCCACCGGCATTTTTCCTTCCGGCCATCCGATCACCTTGGACAATTTCGTTTCGGACGGAGTTGCCTTCGCGGCCGGCAAACGCGCGTCCTTGCCATATTCCACAACCTCCTGTCCGCGCAATACTAAACTCATAAACAGGACGGCTGCTGAAACGATATATTTTTTGCGAAGATCTGCGGAATTTACCGATACCATGATGCAAGCGATTAAATGTTACGGGTAGCCAACAAACCGCCGTACAGAATGTTTGGGCCGCTTATACATTATCTTAGCTTGGTCTGCATCTTAGCACGGTCTGCGGTAACCGGCAGCTTATCGGTGATCCGGATTTTTAGCTATTGTTATACGGCTCTCTGTGCGATACTGTTTTTCACGGATAAGTAACCAGCAACAAACAACGCCAAAAGCAGGAGCACAAGGCTGACCAACTGGGCTTCCGACAAGGCGACTCCCCATACCTCGAATTTGTAATTAACGCGTATAAACTCAATCAGAAACCGCTCAATACTGACCACAAATAGGTAAATTGCAAACATCATCCCCGGAACCTTCATGTGCTTCCGTACGCACCATAGCACACAAAAAACGAGCAGTATCGCTGTGGCTTCGTACAACGAAGTCGGAAAAACACCCTGGGGCAGTATAGAACAGTATTTACCGGAACAACCGGGTATGTATTCTCCCTGATTGAGCACATTGTGTGGAAACCGGAACGACCACGCCCACTGCGGCAGCCACTCCACGGGTTTTTCGTGATTATTCACGATTCCCCAATCCCCGTCGCCGGAGAGATGGCACCCGATACGGCCCACACCGTAGGCTACCAACATCCCTAACGAGCCGATATCCGCCAAATGCCTCCAATCCATTCCCTTGCGGATACCGATGTAGAAATAACTCGCCGCACCGAAAAGAAGCCCACCCCAGAAAGTCAGCCCACCGGAATCCAACAGTTCCATAAAACCCTGCATCCCGAATAGTTGCCCATCCTCAAAAACGTTAAAAATTTTTGCGCCCAAAAACCCGGTTACCCCGGCCCATAGTAGCAGGATCGGCAGCAGATCCCTCGGTCTTATCGTCCGTGTTTCCACCCGAAGCGGACTCAAGAGTGATTTCCGTTGCGCAAGAAATAAAAAAAGCAAAAAAAACAACAGCGATATCACACCGGCAATCCAACTACCGTGCGCTGAAAACAGCCAGCGAATGGGGTTATGGCGAAACGAATCGTACTCAATAAAGACTCCCCAGCCTTTAAATCCGATAAGAAACCCGATCAACCCATACCCGATAACGATAAACAACTTAACCCGCACGCCTACGTTGACCTTTTCTTCTATGGCTTTGATTGCCCCTTCCCTTTCTTTACGATCAAACTCGCTTCTGAATATCAAACAGGAAAGGACGAACGACAGCGTTACGAAAAACCCGAAAGTGGGTATTGGCCAGGAAAAGTCTGTGCCGAATAAATAATTGAATAACGATGAGATCAACGGAAACATAACCGAATCAAAATACTGCGCTTAAAAATAAACATTCTTTTTAAGCGCAGTACGTCTTTGCCGGCGTGTATTGGGTAAGCGGCCAGGTGTTTATTCTATTTTCGTATTACTGAGTTTGATGGTCCGGATACCGAAGCGGGGGATATTGGCCTTAATGGTCGTCGTTTGGCCATCGGTAACGGCATACTCCGCGGCCTGGGAGGTTTCACCACTTAACTCAACCCATTCAACCTGATCGGCTTTTCCCCCGAATGTGATTTGCTTGTCGGTTTCATCGCTTTGTGCATTGAAGAGCCGAATGTACAGGTCTGCATCTTTCATCTCCATGGATACCAGTTCGTAGGCATTGTCCTGAATCGAAAAATACGATTGTTGCGGAACGTCATTGGCCTGCGCATCAACCAACGCGGTCACCAACGGCTCGTTTGCGATTTCACTCTTTGTCCAAATCCGGTCGCCGTCCCATTGGCCGGCGTGGGGCATCAAACTGTACGAAATATCGGTCGGTCCGGTAATCGTGTAGTCCCTTCCCCACAGTCCCCTACCCGAATATTGCAGGGTAAGCGCCAATGGATGATCGCCGCCATGCACATAACTGGTGGTATGGTCGGTAAACAAGGCCAGACTGTTGTCTTGGCTGTTGCTTCCCAGATCTACCCAGTTTAACACAATGTTATGCTTGATCTCGTCCCACCGATTGAAATAGGTGTTTTCCAAGTGGCTTTTAGTCACATCGAAAGGCGCATCCTTGTAGATTTGCTGATCGTTAATGGCTACCGGGAAACAGACCAGTAGTTTATAACGATCGTCGTAAAATGCCTTCCGCGGGTTTTCGGCACTGAATGGAATGCCAGTTTCTCCGATGGCCTCGCTGCGCTGCCAATCGATAAACACGCCCATGTCTATTTTTTCTTCGTTTTGCTGAAGCCGGATGGTTTGGGTAAAAGGATGTTCGCCGATAAAGCCATCGATCGCGAGTTGGAGCAACAGCGGCCCCCGCTCCACCACCCGTATACGGGCAGGTTGGTCGGCACTGGATATAAAGGTTTCCTGCTCGCCGAAATAGCCCTTGAGTTCATTGAAGTGCCACGGACTGGTGGGGTCTACATACTCCTTGTTGTTCAACTTCTTGGCGATTAAGCTTTCGATCACACCACCTTTTTGGGCGTTGATAACGATACGGTACAGGTCGCTTTCGAGCACATATTTCTCATTTTCCTGACGATACGATAGCGCGTCCTTGGTGGCTGCTTTTCCTTCCCGGATGGCGTAGGTGGAATAGCCAAACGAAGGAACGCTTGCCTGAAACAACATCCAGGTGCTCCCATCTTCTTTAATAAGCTGGGCGGGGGAAGCCTTGCCTTGTTGATCGACTACTTCCAAAGAAGAATTGTGCCAGTTGGAAGGTACTTTGACGCGCACAATTTCGTTCCGGTCGACGGCCAATGTATTGAAAATTTTAACAGCACGTTGTCCACTTTTTCCATTCAGGGCTTTCAGCGACCGATCAATGACCGCTTGGCTGTTCTGGTGGGTCACTCCCGTCCATTCCGTTACGTGATCGGCCCAGGTGCGCCCACCCTGGAGGTTGTTATAGGGAACAATCCAGCAATCGTGATGCTGCGAGAGCAGTAATTTAACCCACCCTTCATCAATGAGACTTTTAGGCCAGGGCGTGTTCTCCACGAGCGAAGCAAACACCGCCATTTTTTCGGCCTGTACAATCGTGTTTTCAGCACCACGGACCTCTTGCGCTAACGTATTCATCACTTCGCTCCCCCATACCAAGCTGGTCAATACATCTTCCTGGCTGAAGTGCCAATCTTCATCGGGCGTGCCGATGGAATAGTTGGCGAAATAGTTGCGCCAGGTCGTATACCGGGTAGGGGTATAAAATTTAGTGGTATCCTGCCCCAGCCACGGCCCCTTTGCCCATCCGTGGCTCCAGGCGGCATCCTGAATGGTCATCCCTACGGGATTTTGGATACCCGCCTCAAACGATTTCCGGATATAGTCCTTGCTGTTATACCAAGCGATGCTCTGCCACGTCGATCCCGGCTGGAGGTCTTCGCTGGCATAACGGGGCACCGTCGTGATGGCGGTACCATCGGGACCGATCCAGTTGACCAACTCGCCCCCGAATGCCCGGGTATAACCGCCCCACATGGTGTTGGGGTTTTTGGTAGACGCGTATTTGAATCCAAACGATTTCAGGATATAGGGAAGCGAGCTGGTAAAGCAGGGCTCCTCGCTTGAGTAGGTGGTAAATACCGCCGACGGAAAATGCTTGCGAAGCAACTCCATGCCGTAGGAAAATTGCCGGATGTTACTTTCTCCGGAGGTGGCGAAAAGATAACTCTGCGCATACGTAGGATTTACATATTCGATCCGCCCCGTACGGATAGACTGGTCTTCAAACAATTTTTTGAATTCTTCATATGCCGCAGGATCCCGTAGCTTGACGACGTCCCACGTTTCGGGCTCTATTTCCATATTGATACTCCAGTCGGGATGTTGTTTCAGCATCTTCGTGATAAAGGCCGTTTGGCCCATGGGATAATGTCCATAGACCCCACCGTGATAACCATCTATGAAATAGGCCTCCTGAGCCACCAACGAATAGGGAATGCTCATTAGGCAGAACAAGAATATAAAAAGGGATTGTTTCTTCATCTTATATTAAATTATTCGGCAAGTAATGGATTCAACTCCTTCTCCCGCAGCGGGATGGGGAAGATCAGGTCCGATTCTTTAAACGGAAATTCATGGTTTGGTGCCTTGTATCCTAATAAGTCAACGATGCTTTTACTCGCTGGATCATAAGTTTTGTGGGTTCTTAGCATGTCATACCAATTTTGGAACTCGAAACATAGCTCCAGGAACCGTTCTTTCAAAACCCCATCTGCCGTAATTGAAGCAGGCCGGGCTGCGGACGGAAATGCACGGTGGTTTACTGCATAATACGCATCCAACGCCGCCGCATCGCTGGTCGTCCCGCCATCGGCCATGGCCTTGGCTTCCGCACACATCAAAAGTACATCGGCATACCGGTAAATGGGAATATTCGCTCCACTTTTCGAGGTCTTTTCAGCTTCATCATCCCAATATTTATTGAGGTAAGGGGTGTTCAATGAAATTAGGGTCGATGGATCACCGCTTTTCGGTCGCTTTGTGTAGAAGAACGCCTGCTCCGCTTTCCGCCGGTCGTCATCGTCATAGCTGTCATAAAAAACCTTCAGCGGCGCCATTCCACCACCAAAGCTGGGGTTGACGGAGATGGGAGCTTCGGGGTAAGGCATCAGACCGAAATGGAAAGGCGATCCTGCATTTTGGGCTTCCCGCTGGATCATGAAAATGTGTTCACCCCGATTTTCATTATTGATGTCCCGAAGATTGTCGTAGCTGTCAAAAAGCTGAAACTGTCCGCTTTCTATGACCTCTTTTGACGTTTCGTATGCTTTTTGGTAATATTCGTTTCCTGCTTGAAGGGGGTATCCGGCCATGGTGAGGTATACCTTGGCCAGCAGCGTTTTAACAGCCCCCATAGTTACATAGCCGCCATCGTCTGTCCACGGCAGACCCGATGCTTCTGCCTTCTGCAAGTCGGAAACAATCTGGTTATAGATCGCTGCTTTGGGAGTTTTCGGGATTTGAACGTCGGCAAGATCGCGGGTAGGTTCGATTTTCAGGGGGATATCACCAAACAGCTGTACCCCCATAAAATAGTAATACGCCCGTAAAAAATACACCTGCCCCAAATACCGGTTTTTGGTCGCGTCATTGACGATATCGGTTGCTTCGACGTTTTCGATGACGCTGTTGCAATTTTCTACCGGAAAATAAACGGCACGCCACATCTCCCGGAGAATGCTGTTATTTTCATCCATCCCGGATAGCAGCAAAAATTGGTTTTCCTGACTTCCGGCGGAACGTGGGCGATAACTGTTTCCGACAATGTATTCCAGGTTAAACAGGCGGACGGTGGCGATCTCCAGATCGGATCCCAATAATCGGGATAGGCCTTCGTAGGTTCCCTCCACCGCAGCCTGTATCTGGTTTTCGGAGGTATAATACTGCGAAGGACTCAGAAATGTCTTAGGCTTTTCTTCCAAAAACTCGCTGCAGGATGCCAGGGCGATGGTCCAGATCAATAAGCTGGTTATGCGAAATATCGTATTGTTCATGTTCTTATACAATTGAAATTAAACCTTCCTTAAAAACTGACTCCCAAGGTAAAGGAGTACGTGCGCGGCTTGGGATAGGTGTAAAAGTCTACGCCTTGTTCAAACACGGGATCGTAACTCGTTACTTCCGGATCGCCACCGGTGTATTTCGTAAACAAGAGGGCGTTTTCCACGTTCAGACCGAGCGACAGTGTTTGAATACGCCACTTGTTCAGGATATTGTTCTCGAAATCATACCGTAAGCCTACATTTCTTACCCGCAGGAAAGAGCCGGACTCGGCACTGTGGGAGTCCACATCGTTTTCATAGCCGTCGCCCGGTAAACGCAGGCTGGCAACCATTGCATCGGGATGATCCGGTGTCCACGCATTTTCCAAAATTCCGCCGTAGGAATTGGAGAACGTCACCCGGTTTTCCATCAATTGACGGGTAAAATTGATGAGCTTATTCCCATACATGCCATGCAGATCAAACAAGAACGTGAACCCCTTGTATGAAATGCTGTTGGCCAGGTTCATTTCAAATTTCGGCGTACCGCTGCCCAGAAAATCCTGATCATCGCCATCTTTCTGTCCGTTTCCATTTCTATCCAAATATTTCAGATCACCGGGCTTTTTATTGTACTTGGCGGCCTCTGCTGCTTCATCGGCTCCCCAGGTTCCCAAACGCACATAGCCATAAAATTGGTTCAGCGGACGTCCTTCTACAATGCGTCCACCCCATTTACTGATAATGTTGCCGTCGATATCGATAACCATCGACCGGTTCATTGAATAGTTAATCGAAGTGGTCCACACGAAATCCGGCGTCTGGACATTGCGCGTAGTCAAGGCCAGTTCCAGTCCGCGGTTGCGTATTTTTCCCAGGTTGGTCATGGACGATTCATATCCGGTGGTTGACGGCAGTTGCAACCGGTAAAGCAGGTCTGACGTAATCTTATTATAAAAATCGGCCACAAATTCAATGCGCCCTTTGAATAGGGAGAGGTCTAACCCCGCGTCGAATTGGTTGGACCGCTCCCACTTCAAATCCGGATTGCTCATCTCCTGCAAGGTGACGACGGTATGGAGGTCCTTGTTGAACGGCAACAGGGAATTTCCATACCTGGCCATGGTCGAATAATTGCCGATACCTGCGTTGCCCACGATCCCATAGCTCATACGGAGTTTCAGATTTTCAACGGTGGGTTTAATGGACGAGAAAAATTCCTCGTTGGAAAGTAGCCATGCCGCAGAAAAGGAAGGAAAAAATCCGTATTTGTTGTTTGCCCCGAATCGCGAAGACCCATCGTACCGGAAGGAAGCTCCAACGATATACCGATTGTCGTAATTGTAGTTGGCCCGCGCATAGTACGAGTTCATCTTGCTATCGTCATACCCCGATTCGGCAATGGAACGCACCGTTCCTACCCCCAAGTTGTAATATTTAAAGAAATCGTCGAAGAAATTTTCGGTGCCGACGTTGGAAAACGTACGTTGGTCGTAGTACCAGCTAACCCCACCGACCACATTCAGGTTATGATTTCCCCATTTATCATCGTAAGTCAGGTAATCTTCGTTGGTCCAGGAATTATAAACGGCATGCCCCCGTTCTGCACGGCCGTTTTGGGTACTTCCATATCCCCATAGGGTGCTTGGGGCATAGAACGATGTCATGTCTGCTCCCTCCTGCTTGCTGAAACTGGTCGTTAATTTCAATTTCGGCGAGATCTTGAACGTACCGATGAGATTGGTCAAATTATATTGTTTTTTCTCATACGATTCGCGCTGATCCAGTATTTTCAGCGGATTCTCGGCATCCTCGGCGCCCGGATAGTCACCTTTTCTGGAATAGGTGCCATCGGGATACTGTACTGGCAGGAAGGGCAGGTATTCCAGCATATACCGGGAAACACTGTTTTCAGAATTGCGTCCGTTGTTGCTTCCTAAATTGACTACCGCCTGTAGGTGAAACCACTCCTTCACATCCCAGTTCAGATTTACAAAACCATTCAGCTGTTTCTCGTAGGTGTTACGCATAATACCCTGGTTGTCCCGGTACGAAACATTGGCCGCTACGGTCAGTTTATCGGTTCCTCCCGAAAACGTCAATGCATGCTGATGAGGCATGGCCGTATGGGTAGTGACTTTCTGCCAATTGGTATTATACTTAGGGGTTCCATCGGGGTTGAAAAGATCATCTTTCCGCGCAAAATGGTTGTTCGGGTCCAAATGAGGTGCAATACGCCCCGGGGCGTATTCATAGGCCCGTTTGAAAACCTCCAAACTTTCATAGGCATCCAACACATCCACTTCACGGGCCAGCGTGGCTGCCGATACAGCGGTGTTATAGGAGATGGTGGTACCGTTCTTCGCGCCTTCTTTGGTGGTGATGACCACGACACCGTTGGCACCCCTCGATCCATAAATGGCCGAGGAGGTGGCGTCTTTCAACACATCGATGGACTTGATGACATTGGGGTCCACCACATCCGGGTTTACCCCTACGACCCCATCTACCACATACAACGGTTCGTTATCGGAATTCAACGAGCCGGTACCCCGAATCTTAATAGCCGGACTTCCACCCGGCGCTCCGGAATTCAGGCTGATGCTCACTCCCGGAATCTTTCCCGCCATCCCCTGCAACACATTGGAGGTTGTAGGCCGCTCCGTCAGCTTCGACGCATCGATCGTACTCACCGCCGTCGATAGATGCTGCTTCAACATCGTTCCATATCCTACCACCACCACTTCTTCCAGATCGCTGTTTTGCGCTTGCAACACCACATTCGCTTCGCTTTTTCCGGTAATGGTTACTTCCTGATCGGCAAACCCAATATAAGAAAACACCAACGTATGATCTGATTCACGGATGTCTATCGAATAGACTCCCTCTTCGGAGGTACTGGTTCCCCGACCGGTGCCTTTCACCATGACACTGACACCCGTCAACGGCGTTCCCGCTTCATCCGTTACCCGGCCTTGGAGAGTACGTTGCTGTGCGACCGGGGGTCCCGTCGGTTGCGGGACTTCTCTTTTGGGCCTGATAACAACGGTCTTTTGGTCAACGGTGTACGACAGATGGGGTTGCTTTTCGAAAACCTTTACAAGCATTTCATCCAGCGGAACGTTATTTCCTTTAATGGAAACCGGCACTGCATTGCTTTTCAACTGTTGGGCGTTGTACAGGAAATCGTAGCCCGTTTGCCTGGATATTTCCTTCAGCACATTTTCCAAAGACAACTGGTCGGCATTGAGTGTTAGTTTTTGTGCTTTCAGATCGTAAGCTTGCAATTGCAGAATGACAACAAACAGAGACAATAACAGAAGCTGCATTCTCATAATGATCCTTTTTGCGGTTATTGAATGGATACAAGGCAACCACTCAATAACCTGATGATGAAAATTCATATATTTGAATCAATTAAGGGGTTAATGGTAAAATTATATATGTCGTATGTATAGTTTGTATGTTAACAATACCTTGATTGTATGCCGGGCTCCGCAGCAATCGGATTCCGGCTTTTTTTATGAAAAGATACGGCCAACAGGATTATATCAACGTCGTACCATAATCCTCCTTTCGTTGATGTCAAACCGTACACTTTCCGTGAGTGAAATCTTGCGCAAAACATCGGTTATGTTCTCAAACCTCGAAATCGAACCGGTAAACGTAATTCCTTCCACCGCCTCCAAATAGACAACGTCGACATCGTACCACCGGGCTAGCTGTTTCATGATTACCTCCAGCGGCGTGCTGTTATAGACGAACTTGCCATTTTTCCAGGCCACGACCTCCAACGCATCGACGGGTGATTTCGTGATGGCCTCATTTTCCATAATGGCTTGCTCATCCGGGCGAAGAAAAACCTCTTCGCCTCCTGCAGCTTGGTGGCCAGGGATCTTCACCAATACCGAGCCTTCCACCAGCGTAGTAACCTGGCTTTTATCGTCGCCATAAGCCGTTATGTTGAACTTTGTTCCTTTAACAATCACCTGCTGATTTTGCGAAACCACGATAAATGGTTTATCTGCATTATGCGTTACCTCAAAGTAGCCCTCACCTTCCAATTCGACGGTGCGTGTGTCTCCGGTGAACGCAACGGGAAACCGGAGCGAAGAAGCCGCATTCATCCACACGATCGAATGATCGGGTAATTCGATCTTGTATTGACCACCCCGCGGCGTTGTGAGGGTGTTGTATTTTACTTTCGATACATGTGCTGAATTTGCATCTACTTTGTAGGATAGGGTGCCGTTGTCCAGTTTCGTGATGCCAATGCCGTTCTGAGTGATACGCTCTCCCACTGCTACATGATCAAGAAGAATGCTACGGCCATCGGCCAGGGTGAGTAAAGCTTGGTCTCTTCCGGCTTGTATGTCTTGTCGCTGTGTTTTGGCGGCCGCCTGCTCGGTTTCCGTATGCGAATAATTCCCAAAGTACCATACACCTATTCCCAATACCACACCGATTGACGCTGCTATGGGCAAGATTTTTTTAAATGTCCACCTGTTTCTAGCACCTGTTTCGCTTTCAAGTGCCTGCCAAACGTCCGCAAAATGCTTTTCCGCCAACACCGAATCCAACGCCACTGTCGGATCGTAATTTTCCTTATACCATTCCTCTACCCACGCCTTTTCTTCGTTGGTACAACGACCTTCCACATACCGACATAAAATATCCCTGGCTTTACGATGCTGATGCTCCTTCAAACGTATTTCCTCCCTTTTTGGTTTACGTGTAGAGAGACAATCCAGCAGCGTGTTGGGGGGTAAAAGAAAAATATATATTATCTAAAACACTGAAATAAAGAGAGATAAAATAACAATTCCTAATCGAAGCCGCAGTATTTTCAATGCGCCTTTGACGTGGCTCCGTACGCTCTGTTCCGTGATGTCCAGCTGTTTGGCGATTTCTTTGTGAGAAAGTCCCTCCTTCCGGCTAAGCTCGAACACAGTTCTCATCCGATTGGGCAGGGAGGCAATTTGCTGTTCGATCTGCTCGGTCAATATGTTTTCCCGCACCAGGTAATCCGTATCTGCCTGAGCATGGATAAGAAAGCGCTGAAACGAATGGACATAATCATCTGCCCGCCGGCTTTTAAGCTGATGGTTAATCACCCGGTTCCTGACAGATTGATAGAGGTATGCTTTAAGATTCTCTTGAATGTGTAAGGTGTCTTTCTGTTGCCATAAGTTAACGAAAACATCATGGATAATATCCTTTGCCGCTTCCTGATCGCTCAGGTATTTGGAAGCATGCACATACAAAAGTTCCTTGTACTCCTGGTAAATAATTTCAAATGCCCATTTATCCCCTTTCTGCAACTTACTTAGCAGTTCTCCTTCATCGTTGGCACTTAGCTTCTGCATGGTTAACAACAGATTTAGCGATCGCTCCCTTCGTCGTTCTCTTCCCACCTATCGGTTCTGAAAGGGATTGCTGGAAACCCTTCTTTATTTTCCAGATTGGTGACAGGGTAATTAAAAAAGGCATAACGAACGGAAATAATGTTTGCTACTGCATTACTTTCCACAACCACACGATTTCCATCTATGGATGCTTCAGCGGGATGAAAGACCCGATCATCCCCCGCCACGTAAAAAAATTCAGGTGATTGGCCGTCGTTGGTTTGGAGGCCCGTTCCAAGTGTTTCTGATTTAAAATAAACGTATGCCTTTTTTCCTTCAAACCTGACATCTGCTACAACCGGGCCTTGGTATACTACATCCAATCGGTTATATTCCCGGTTGAGGGCTACGGCTGCCAACCGCTCACCCACGGGCTTTTTGTTTTTCGGATGCAAATCTTTCGCCTCGCCAACGTCCATGGTACTCACCATATACGTATTATTGAGGTCCGCTATCTTATCCTGTGCTTCTCTGAAATAAGCATCAAATGCCAACGTAGGATCCTCGTGGTCGTGGAAAAACGGGGCTATCTGTACATAATAAAAGGGCAGCTGACCCTGTGAAAAATCTCTTCGCCAACTGTTGATCATCGTCTGGGTAGCGTGCACGTAACTTTCCCTTTCCATGTGGTTGGCTTCCCCCTGGTACCAGATAAATCCCCTGACAGACAAGTTAATGAGTGGGTGAACCAGGGCATTATATAACAGGTAGGGCCGCATGACCTTTTCAAAAGAGAAACCGCCGTCAATCGGCTCCTTTGATTTCGGATCCGCCAGATACGGTTGCAAATAGGCCCTGTTGAGCATCGTATCATTCGCCAAATCTGCTTTTGGAATATAGGCTTGGACACTGGATGCGCCGATTCCTGTAAAAATCAATCCAATGGGTATGTCCAGGCTGTCGAACAGCTTTTTGCCGTAAGAGTAACCAACTGCACTGAAATCACTAACGGATTCGGGAGAACAGATCTGCCAACTGCCCTTGAAAGTTTCCAAAGGTGTTTCACTGAAATTCAACGCTACATTCAATAACCTAATGTGCGGTTGATCGGCATTGGAAATGACGTCCTCAGCGCCGATCATCTCATGGACGGCAAATTGCATGTTTGACTGGCCACTGCAGATCCACACGTCACCGATCAACAAGTTTTGCAGCTCGGCGTGCGCGTTACCGGCAACGACACGAATGCGATGCGGGGTGAAGTCGCCGTTTTCTGCCTTTGGTACTGGAATCATCCCGATAAAATCGCCACTGGCATCCGCCTGAATTTCCGTTGGCGTTGAAAGCCAGTCGGCGTGAATCGCAACTTCCCCTCCCGGCTCAGCTTTTCCCCATATCTTCAATGGTTTATTCTGCTGGATAACCATATTACTCTGCAGCGCGTCTGCTAACCGTAAGCTATCAATCAACGCCGCAAAACTTGTGGTTGGCAATAAAAAGACGAAACAAATCAAAACGTTTAAAACTCTCATTTCTTCTACCCGCTATATTTTACAAACCTATATTTTACAAACCAATCATTTCATAAGGTACGCGTACCCCTTTGACCCGGTAAAAATAGGGATCAAGGTTGCCGTCGCTTTCCTTAACGTTATTTTCATTATTTTCTTCACAGGCTCCGAAATTGATACTGTAGGTTAGCAGTAGCTCATTTTTACCGTTCTGCGATGCCGTGTGGATAATCGGGGTATAAACCCTTGCATTGTATCCTTTATAATACTCCGAAAAGCTATATACCCGTTTGGGTTCCGTAAAAGGACCTGTCGGACTGGTAGCGGTGGATATGTACATATTGATGGAAGGGATGCCGCAATAAAAACCCTGGTCCATGGTTAAATGGATGTACTTTCCGTTTAAATAGGCGAAATTGTTCGTACCGTTTCCTTCATCGATCACCGCCGCCGACGCGGTAGACGGAGTCGAAGCCCACGCAGTTCCATCCCAGAACGTCCAATCCGCAGGGGCATCGTGGGCAAAACGTGCGACATACAGGAGCGTGTTATACCCAAACGTTTCCGGTTTTGCGCGTTCCCCGTAAACATATACATAGCCGTCATCCGATTTGACCATGCCGTCCTCGTAGCCGATATCCAGTTGACCGGACATATTGGTTATTGCGAGCCGTTCAACCTGGTTCCATTCGTTGCCGGATTCCTTCTTCAGCTTGTAAATAGCCTGATCGGTATCCTCGAGTCCGTTACCCTCTCCGCCATGGATATATACATAATCCCCCAACTCGACACCGGGACCGACCCAATTCCTGCCAGCTCCCTCGGGAATGGGGCATATATTGCCAATGTTGTGATTAGCTCCCTGTCTCGTCATCATCGGTGCCTTGGGGTCCCAATTGTCGGCCGTAGATTGCACAATAATTGAATTGGTGTACGATATGAAGTGATTACCCTGTAGCCTGCCGTCTGCAGTGAGGGAACCTTCATACCAGGCATCCTGGGTAACCCAAAGTACGCGTCCGTCGGAAAGCGGTATACTGGTACCTTGGTCGAACGCCACCGATCCGGTTGTCCGAGCGAAAAACTGTGTAACATCACCGTCCCGAAAGCTGTCTTTTGGGAGCTTGGTTAGGGCCCACCGTTGCCGGTCATTTCCCTGTTTTGCGGCGCTCACAACGGTCGGGTTTGATCCATTTGTACCGCTAAGTGTCAGATACAGGCCGTTAGCCTTATTGGAAATTTCATATTTTCCGGTTTCAACGGATTCCTCAAGTTGCCAGAGTTGAAGATCAGGGTTTGTTTTTAACTCCAGATTTTGGGTAACCGGGGAGCCCGAAGCCACTCCACTGAGGAACATTCCGCTATTGAGGTTACGGATTTTATAAAAGCGAACCCCGTTTGCCGTGGTGTTATAGATAATATCCCACTCCTGCCATCGCTGGAGGTTTTCTCCCTCGGCTGGTTCCGGCGTGGCTGCGGTTAACGTGGCATTTTCCCAGTACCTTTCGTTAAACGTCGGATCTCCAGCCGTTTGCAGCACAGTACCCGCTGAAGTCGCCATACTGTATGTATCATAGTCGGTAATCTCGAAAGAATATACCTGGAATTCAACCACCCACTGCCGGCTTAATCCGGAAGCGGATGTAACGGTATAGGTGACTTTGTTAGTCGCCGAAATATCAATCGCTTTACCCGATTCGGGACTGATGGTCGCTTCGTCAGAAATGGTGATGATCGGCGTGATGTTCGTCAGATCCGCTTCCGGATCGACCCGTACCAATATTTTGAATGCATCGTCTTCACTGTAAATTGTCGCCGTCCCATGTTGGCCGCTTTCCAATTTAAAATCCTTAATCATTCTACCCGGATGGGGGGGCGTTTCGAATCGTTTATCGCAAGCGGTTAGCAGGACAAATCCTAGTATAATGCTGAACATTGGATATTTCATGGCATTGAGTTTAATTGATCAGTATATTTTTACGATTTCATCATAGCCCGATTTGAATACCTAAATTGACTACCCGTTGATTTTGATAGGCATCGCCCGCCGTATTGGAAGTCACCTCCGGATCCTGCTGGTACAGTGAATAATTCGTCCAGGTCAACAAATTGTAGCCGCTTACGTAAAGCCGTGCGTTGTTCATCTTGAACGGTAACCAACGGTCGGGCAGCTGGTAGCCGAGCTCGACGGTTTTCAGCCGAAGATACGTTGCATCGATCAACCAAAAATCAGATAGGTAAGATGACGGGCTGTTGATCGTTGTTGGATTGGTCGTTAACCGCGGAAACCGGGCGGTGGAAGCCGTCTCGGGAGTCCACCGTTGCTGATGAATCGGTTGAAACTGGCTTTGGAAGGGTTCAATACCACTTCCCTGCACACTGAAGCTGTACCCGGTTGTTCCCTGCAGCAATACATTGAAGCTAAATCCCTTATAGCTACCGCCCAACGTTAGTCCAAAACTGGTGTTGGGTACATCCGGCTTACCGATCGCGGTCCGGTCGAAGTCATCGATCACCCCATCGTCATTCAGATCCTTATAGCGTAGATCTCCCGGCTGCACGACATAGCCTCCTGTCGGTTTCGCGCTTTCGGCTAGATTCTCCTCGGTATAAAAACCATCAAATACATACCCCTGGGGTTGGTTTACCTGATGCCCTGTCAGCAGCAGCCAAGGAAAAGCCGGTGTGGGTTCATCCTGAAACAGGACTTTGTTTTTAAAATACGTCAACACCCCTTTTACGTTGTAGTTGAACGCGCCGATATGGTCGTTGTAATTCAGCTCAAATTCCACCCCACGGTTCCGAACGCGCGCAATGTTGGTGGGCGACACCCCAACTCCAATGTTGAGTAGCAAGGACTGGGAAGTAACCAATTGGTCGTACCGGATATTGTCGAAATAATCAACCACCAGCGAAAACCTGTTTTTCAGGACACTCAGATCCAGACCGATATCAAATGAATTCTGCTTTTCCCAGGTCACGTTGCTATTGCCGAGGTTGCCTTCGTATATCGTGCCGACACCCTGATGTGTTTCTCCGAACGAATAATCTCCGCCGGTATTATAAACCTGCTGGTACAAATAACGGTCGCCCGCCACTTTATCAGATCCCACCATCCCGTATGAAGCGCGCAGTTTCAGCAGGTCGATAAAATCGAACTTATCCCTAATGAACGACTCTTTGGCTATGTTATACCCTGCCGATACGGCGGGAAAAAGCCCGTACCGTTTATCGGCCTGAAAACGGTCGGATCCGTTATAGGCAGCCGTTACATCCACGAGAAATTTCTCGTTGTAGTTATATCCTGCCCTGAATGTAAATCCCTGGAAATTCTGGGGAATCCAATTCGATTGTTTGTCGCCCTTTGTATTATAGGACTCCCGGTTATAAAGCAATAACGAATTGATCTGATGTGCGCCGAACGTCTTCACGTAATTAAAGTTGGCCTGCACATTCACCCGGCTGTTGTAATCGCCCTGGTATGCACGGAGTGTATACGGGCTTAACACGTACGGCGCACCGCCCTTCAGTTGGTAGGAATCCATATCCGGAAAATACTTATATACGGGCAAGTTATCCCGTGCCTGCTCCCGTCCATTGGACTCGACACTTGCATAGGCAACGCGGGCTGAAAACGAAAGGCCCTCTGTGATCACATCCAGATCCTGGGTTCCCCCGAATAGGATATTCAGGTCGTTCCGTCTATCCAACCGATATCCCGCGGTGGCCAGCCGTGCATTGATGGTAGGCGATAGGTCTTGTGTATCATCGGCATATGTATAGGACCCATTGGGGTTAAGGAAGGGTGCCGACCAGGGCCTGATTTTATTGAAATTAAAGACTTCGCCGACAATATTTCCTGCCCGGGGTGCATTGATCCGGTTGAAGTTTGCCCGGAAATCCAGACGCAGCTGCAGGCTTTTGGTTGCCTGGACATCCAGGTTGGATCGCAGATTAAACCGCCGGTAGTAGTAATTGTTATTGACCTGATCGCCGTGATTTTCGAAATTATAGAGGTTTCCATCCTGGGAAAATGCACCCCCGGAGATAAAGTATTTGATGCTTTCGCCACCCCCGGTCACATCCACATTGCTGTTCCGCTGAAAACTCATCGGTTTGAATATCCGCTCATACCAATTTACATCCGGATAGTCATAAGGAGCATCCCCCAGCCGGAAGTGTTCCAGCGCTTCCGGACTGAACGGCTGGTTGGTGTTATCCCCTTCGGTGTTGGCGATCGCTTCGTTCCACAGCAATGCACTTTCGTAGGCATCCAGGAATTTCAGCCGGGTCACCGGGCTTTGTGCACCGGATTCCAATCGGACGTTAATCTTCGGTCTGCCCGATTCCCCGCGGCGGGTCTTCACCACCAATACCCCGTTGGCCCCCTTGATACCAAACACGGCCGTTGTCGATGCATCTTTCAGGATGGAGATACTTTCGATCTCGTTGACATTGATCTGCGACAGTTGTTCATACGTATATTCAATATCATCCACGATGATCAAAGGCTGATTTCCATCCGGGTTAAGGGAGCTTATACCGCGGATGTAAAAATCCGAAGCATCCCTTCCGGGTTGTCCCGACCGCTGAACCGACACGAAGCCCGGTAACCTACCTGCCAGTGTATTCTGTACATTGGCGGTGGGAATTTGCCGGATATCTGCCCCTTTAATGGAGCTTAGCGCGCCGGTACTGGTCAGTTTTTTTGTCGTTCCATACCCGACCACAACGACCTCATTGATATCCTGAACGTTAGACTGGAGGATTACTTCCAGTTCCGTCTCCACGTCAACCGTCCGCTCCTGCGTGGTATATCCCACGCTACTAAATACCAACGTATTTCTGCCTGGGCTCAGCGAAATACGGAACCGTCCGTCTTGATCAGATTGGGCAACATTGCTGCCGCCGTTCTCTGAAATGGTCACTCCCGCCAATGGCCCTTCGGCATTTTTCACAATTCCGGAGACCACGGTCTGTGCAACGAGTATGCATGGCGCTGCAACCATGATCAGTAAAAGATATATACCCCTCTTCATAATTATTTCCAATAGAAATTAACGACTTGATTACCAACCCGGATTCTGTATGATCTGCGGATTTTTGATGACCTCACTAAATGGGATCGGTGCCAGATACATCCGCTCTTCGAAATTCATTTTCAATACCGGTGTCGGTTGCCGGATGACTCCGGTACCGGTCTGATAGATGGTCATGGCCGACAACTCCTTATTGAATTCCTGTTCGGCGATCTTCCATCGTCTTACGTCGTAAAACCGGTGTTCCTCAAAGGCGAGTTCCGTGCGGCGCTCGTTCCGGATAACTTCACGCATCTGCAACTGGCTGAGCCCGGTCTGAAGCTGGAAGGGCACCAATCCGGCACGTTCCCGGATTTGCTCCACCGCGTTGTACACGTCCTGATCGGGCGTGCCCAACCGTTCATTCCGCGCTTCCGCGAAATTCAGCAGTACTTCCGCATACCGGAAGAGGATGTGATCGTGATTGACGTTGCTGTAATTAACCGCCGATTCGAAATCGCCCATAAATTTCCGCAAATAGTAGCCGGTTTTTGTCTGTTGCTTGGTTCCCCCGGGTTTATCGGCGCCCCCTTCAAAGGTTTCGACCGGTCGGCTCAGCCACGGCGCACCGTTATAAAAAATGGAGGCATAAAAGCGTTCGTCGCGGTTTACATAGGGGTCATTCTCGTTGTATCCGGAATTCGGATCATCAATTGGCAGCCCGTTTGCCATGCCGAAGGCATTGATCAGTTCCAGCGTTGGACTGGTCCGCCCGTTGTTTACACCCGAGGAGTAACCGACGGGACCATTCGCATTTTCAATACTGGTGTTATTACTTCCTGCCTGCTTTGAAAATATGCGCTCGCGGTTCCGGGTTATAAATACATCCTTGAACTCCGGTTCGAGATTGAACAGATTCAGCTCCATGAGTTCCCTTGCTGCGTTTTCCGCCGCTTCCCATCGGGCAGCGGAAAAGTCCGTATAGCCCGTCAGGGAATTTTGCGGGTCGATATTCCCCCCGTTGAACAGCGGACTGGCCGCGTATAACAGCACCCGTGCTTTCAAGGCTAATGCCGCAGCTTTGGTCGGCCTTTCGTAAAAGGTAAGGTTAAAGGGATCTGTCCGCAGGCTATCCTTAACGGCATCGCATTCGCTAACGATAAACTCCACGCATTCCTGGAAATCCTGACGCGGCAGCTCGATATTGTCATTCAATTGGTATACTTTGTTGCCAAGCAACGGAACCCCGCCGTGGCGCTTAACCAACTCGAAATAAAACAGCGCCCGCAGGAACCGGGCTTCCGCTTTCCACACCCGATTGAACGGGGTGCCGTTGGCCAACTTTCCATTCAATGGCACGCGATCGATATTGGCAATAAAAATGCTCGTACGGCGTATTCCCTGGTACCACGAAGCCCACTGATTATCCGGATAGCTATCGGACGTATAGGTCCCCATTGCCAATTGCTGTACGGAAGTATTGGTTGCGTTGGAAGACACCGCGTCGTCTGTGGCGGCATCCAGAAAGTCTCCGCCCACCCGGTTTCCCATCGAAGGCAGGAAACGATAGCAGTCCAGCAGAAACCGGTTGGCCTCCACGCCCGCGGAATCGTCCTTATCAAATACTTGGTACAACGTCTGCAGTTCGATAGGCTCAACCTCAAGGTCGCTTTCGCACGCAAAAACAGCCGTTACAAGTCCGACGAAAACAAACCATTTTAGATGTATAGATTTCATATCTTTAGCTGATTTCAGGTTTATAATTTGATATTCACCCCAACATTCACCACGCGCTGGATGGGATAGGCTGTATCGTCACTGATTTCGGGATCCAACCGATCATATGGTGTCAGGGTAAACAGGTTCTGTGCATTGGCAAAAATGCGGAGTGAAGAGACCCGTATTTTGCGGCTCAGTGAGAAGGGGAACGTATAGCCCAAATCGATATTCCGTATGCGCAGGTATTCTCCCGAACGTGTCCAATAGCTTGACGTATTGAGATACGGTGTATTGGTTGGATCCGACCCGATGGTCAGCCGCGGATAGGTTGCCGTCGCGGCAGTTTCCGGTGTCCACCGTCCCAGCAAATACGTATACCCTTGCCGTTCCCCGTCAGTTCCGAAGGAGTAGTCCGTCCGTTGGTAGGTACGGTTTGCGACGCCCTGCAGCAATACGCTGAAATCAAATCCTGCAAAGTTGAACCCGATGGTAGCGCCAACGTACAGCAACGGCTTGGTGTTGCCAATAGCGGTCTGGTCGTAGATATTAATGATGCCATCGCCGTTCAGATCGACCAGTTTAACATCGCCGGGATGGACCTCACTTCCGCCGAGAAGCGGGGCCGCATCGGCCTCCGCCTGGTCTTTTATCAGTCCGTCCGCCAGATAGCCGAAGGTCTGTCCCACTGGCATGCCGGTACGGCGGTTCCAGTCATATTTCTGAAAGACTTCGTTCATGTAAACCACCTCCGTGCGCATCCGCGACGCGTTGGCTGCCACAAAATAATTGAAATTTCCGACGCGGTTCTGATAAGTGATGGCAAGCTCCTGCCCTTCGTACCGATTCTTACCGATGTTTTCGTTGGGATAGCCTATCCCGATCAGCTCGATGGTGGATCCCCGTTGCTGTAACAGATCGTAATAGGTATCCCGATAATATTCCGCCGATAAGCGGAGCATGGAATTCCAAAGCGATATATCCGCCCCCACATTGAACTTATGTCCTTTTTCCCAGGTGGCATCTACATTGGCCAGGCCTTTCTCCACCAAGCTGCTTACAAACGAATATTCCGAACCCACATTGTATCCGTTATTCCCGTCCTGGCCAAAGGAAGCCCGCCAACTGTAATAACCCAACGCACTTTCATTTGTATTACCGGTTTTGCCATACGTGGCCCGCAATTTAAATTCGGTCAGCCAATCGGATTGGTTGGTCAGGAAAGATTCCTGTGCCACGTCCCATGCCAGGCCTGCGGCGTAGAACAGCCCGAACTTTCGTCCCGGCTGAAAGCGGTTAAAGCCCGAATAATTTGCAGCAAACTCAGCAAAATATTTCTTTTGGTACGTGTAATTTGCGGTAGCCGCAATGTTGGTATGGATCGCCGGTAAATCGAACTGATAATTTGCCGTTTGCTGGTCGGCAAAAACCCGTATCCCCACCTGATGATCGTCGTTAATGTGTGTATCGTATCCAATGCTGCCTTGGTAATAGATAAAATTGGCGGTCGATGTCGTGGCAAAGGAGTTGGGCTGATCCGCGATGTTGCCATATCGTACGTACACCAGTTCCCCCGCTTCATTATAACGGACATCGTAAACCGGCTGCTGACGATTCCGGTCGACCAAGCTGGAAGAAGTCGATGATACATTTACTTTGCCCTTGGCGTACAGTCCCGGCAGCCACCGGTCAAACCGGTAATTGAAATCCAGATTTGCCAGCATGTCCCGGGTATTGTCCAAACGGTATCCGGAACCGGTAACCTGTTGATAGAGGTTGGTGGGATACTCGGATGAACCCCCGTAGGTTCCGTCGTCGTTGAAAATAGGGTACGCATTGTTGGGTGTTGCATATAGGGCGCCGAGTATGTTCTCTACACCGGCCCCGGGATGACGACCTTCCTGAATCCGACCGAACAATTGAAGTCCGATGGTGAGATCGCTCGTCACATCGACATCGATGGAGCTATTGATCAGGTACCGCTGCTGCCCCACGTTGGTTTCGTAATTAAACTGATCAGACGATTGGAACATCCCCTGCTGATTCAGGTAGCTTAACGACAAGGCGTAACGCGCATTCTTTGTTCCCCCGTTTACGCCAAGGTTATACTTCGTTATCGGGGCATTATTTTTCAGAACGGCATCATACCAATTGACATCGGGATAAAGAAGTGGAGAGCTTCCATCTTTAAAAGCGTCAAACTCGGCCTGTGAATACACCGGCGTACGGCCGCTGTTCAACAATGCTTCATTATAGAGATAGGCATACTGATAGGCACTCAAGGGTTCAGGCCGTTTCAGTGCGTTCTGTACACCGGTTTGCGCGGTAAAGGAAATACGCGGAGGTCCCGGCTTTCCTTTTTTGGTGGTTACCTGCAGCACCCCCCGGGAGCTCCGCTGTCCCAGTAAGATGGTCGATAAGGCGTCTTTTGCTACGGTGATCGATTCGATGCTTTCCGGATCTATCGAGTAGATTTCGCGTTGTACGCCGTCAATCAGCACCACCGGATTTTGTCCCCGTAATTGAAACGCGATCTCCTCATTGTCGCTCAGGCTCGTGCTGTATTTGGTCGCGGTTGTCGGCAAGGAGCCTGCCAGGTCGTTCGCTGTAATCGGCGATATACGCGGCGACCGGAATCCGCTGGCTTCCTGCGTGTACAAACCGGGAAGTCTACCCGTCAATGCATTCAGGTATAACGAAGTGGGTGTCGATTTAAGCTGGCTGTTATACACAACCGCAACGGACCCGATGATCGAGCTCCGATCCCGTTCATCATGCAGGACGTCAACGGTTGCAGGATCCTGCAGGTAATTTGGAACCATTGCCACCGTGGTAACCGCCTCAGCCGGCACCGTTTTTTCATAGTAGGCAGCATGTTGCAGCGATATGCGCATATCCGACCCGGTGACCGCTAGGTTTACCTCGCCCTGTTCATCCGTCTCGCCCAGCAGCTCGCCCTGTAAGGAATAGATTTTTACAGCTGCAAGCGGTTTGCCGTATTCATCAACGACTTTGATCGATCTGTTGTTCCCGATCTGATAAACCGCGCGATAACTTGCCTCTGAATTTACAAGTCTTGCCTGTGCAACCTGATGTACTGCAACGAGCAGGAGTAAACCGGTTGCACTGACTTTTATATAGTGATTCAACATGTTCAAGGTTATTTATTGACAGCGAAAAGTGTACGTAAATGGCGCTTCCGTATTGCCGTATCCCACGCGTTGGGTACCACTGGCATCGGTGCAGAAGTATTCAAGACGGGCAATCCGTTGGTTTCTTTCCAGGTTAAAATACTTCCGTGGCCAAAAATCCAATAGGAACCTTTTTCCCCCTATGCTCGTGAGCCGGGTTTTATCCGTTTGTTCGTTCACTTCGGCAAGGAGCTGTCCGTCTTCATCAAAACATTGGATCGTCACATAGATAGCATCCTGGTTATCCAACACGGTATGGGCAACGCCCGCATCAAATGTCAGCGTGATAATGTCATTGTCCAAACTCCTGACGGGCTGCACCGTGGCCAGCTGGGGGTTGACAAAGTCGATCAGATCACCCTCGCCACCGGTCACTTCAAATACACGCGAAAAGGCGACTTTTTTATAATCGGTATCTTCCGGGCGGAGGTTTTCGATGGAAGAGCCTACATAAAACCCCAACCGCACCAGCATGTTTTCTTCCCCTACGTTACATTCCACGTTCACGTCAAAGCTGATATCTTCGTTATTGCGAAACGTATAGGATTGGGTGCTCCGGTACACGATCCATTCAAAATCGTCTACGAGGTTCGGTCCGATTCCAAACATATTTTTTGCTGCCTGATGCCAACTCACGCCCGACACCGGCTCGATTTCTGAATCCGGGATCATCCGCATCGTACCATTTCCCTTGGGGCTGGTAAACGTCAACACCGCATTCGCCCGGGCGTTCCAGCTTTTCGGAACCATGATACCGGCCAGCAGCTGTGTGGTGTAGGTGCCCGGTTCTTCTATCCGGGGTTCCGCACCGCTGTGCATCACAAAGGTTACCCGTTCGTTTACCGTCGCTTGTTCAGGTACCGTTACCGTAAGGGCTGTCAATCCGCAATGAACGAGGAACATCGTGGCGAAAAGGCCTAGAACCAGGTAGAAGTATAGTAACGTATTTTTAGCCCTTTTCATAAATCTTGGTTTTCTCGTTCAAAATTAAATTGGTAGGAATTGCTTTCGCATCCCAGGCTGAATGAAAGGCTCAACTGCCGTTTTCCTTTCACCACGGGAAACTGAAATCTCGCCACCACATCTTCCTGAACGCCTTCGGGCGTTAAAATCAGTGCAAATGGGTATTGCGGATCACTGAGTCGGTAGGTGCCCGGAGCATCGGCAATAAATGGCAACTGATCGGCCAGCGTGTAGGTTCCATCCGGATTAAAGTCGATGCGGAAGTCGGTAAGATCCAGGCGCTGGCTCAGATCTTCCCCATTTCTTGTCAGCTGGACTACTTTCCAGCTTCCGGTAATGTCCTTCTCCGTTTCGGCCGTTGACATGTTTGAAATTTCGTCCTCGCAGGACGAAAGGCTTGCCAGCCCAACGACCATGAAGACTGCAGGCAATAAAAAGTTGATGTTCATCATTGAATGCGTTTAATAACCTTGGTTTTGAAATAAATCGGTCGATTTTGCCACCTCCGATTGCGGAATGGGCCATAAATACATACGTTGGTCAAATACGCGCTTCCGTACATTTATGGTGTTGTAGATTTTGCCGGCGGACGTCCGTACCGGTTCCGTACCGTGCAGCTGGCTATTCTCCACAATCTCTGCTATCTTCCAGCGTCTGACATCAAAAAACCGATGCCCTTCAAAGGCCAGTTCCTTCCGGCGCTCGTTCCGGATAATTTCCCGCATTTCGGCCTGCGTCAGCCCCGCTTGCAGCTGGTAAGGCGAAAGACCTGCACGTTCCCGGATGGCCTCGACTGCCTGGTAAACCTGCTGATCGGGCGATGCAAGCCGTTCGTTACGTGCCTCGGCATAGTTTAACAGGATTTCCGCATACCTGATAATCGGCAAGCACCGTGGCGTATAGGTATTGAACCAATCTGCGGCTACATCACGATTGAGCATCTTGTAGGTATAGTATCCCGTCGGTGTACCCTTGTAGACGGCATCCTGACCGGAAGTGACGTTATTGGGGTCGGCTTTATCGATGTAAATATTAACAGGTCGCCTTGCCAATCCATCCCGGTGAAAAACCAACGATTGGTCGCGCGTGATGGTATTGGCAAACCTCGGGTCCCGATCGTTATAAGGCTGGTCGGGGTCATACCCCGATGCGGGGTCGTCAATGGGCAGGCCATTCTTCATTCCGAACGCATTTACCATTTCCAGGTAAGGACGGGCGCCGGGATTTTCGACGCCGAAGGTCGGCGGGTTCCAAATGCCTTCCAGGTCGCTGTTTGAAGCCTGCATCCGGGCCAGCAGGTATTCGGAATTCTTCCGCAACTGGAAGACCTCGTAGAAACCATAACCCGGTTCCGTGTTATTGTCCACGTGCAAATGATATTGCCCGCCCGAGCCTTCCATAATCTGCGCGGCAGCTTGCTCCGCCCGCTCCCACCTGGACAGGTCCCGATCGGGGTAACCGGCAACTGCACGTAAACGTTCGTCGGTTACCGCCGATTCACCGTTAAACAACGGGCTGGCGGCATACAGTAACAGACGGGATTTCAGCCCGTAACAGGCTGCTTTGCTGGCACGGCCATAATTTTCGCCGATGTGCATCCACGGCAGGTCTTCCGCTGCGGCATCACATTCTGCCACGATATATTCCACACACTCGGCAAACGTATTGCGCGTGGCGGGAATAGCGTCTTCCTTCCGGTATACGCTATCGCCCATGAGCGGTACCCCTCCGTAATGTTCCAGCAGGATAAAATAATAATAGGCCCTGAGAAAGCGTGTTTCGGCCTTCGCCCGTACTTTGATATCGGCACCGAATTTTGCCTGCGGCAAATTCCTGAGCATGATATTGGCTCTTCGGATGTTGGTGTAAGCCGTGGTCCAGGCATCCTTGGTAATCATATTCGAATTGACCGTGCCCGTGGCAAACTGGATAAATGTATTGATGCTTCCCAAACCGGTGCCTTCCGCTTCATCGGTACATGCGTCTAGCCCACCCCCGCCAAATCGCTTCGGCCAGGTAGCAAAACCGATATCCGCATAGATACTCGAAAGGAAATTGATGGTGTAGGCGCTATCCGAGAACACGACCTGCTCATTCAGATCCGTCGATTGCGTCTGGTCAAGAAACCCCTGTTTGTTGCATGACGCCAGGACAAGCGCAATAAACATTGCGTAAAAAAAATACCTCATCTTCATAACTTTAATCTATAACTAGGGTACTATAATGGTCTTTTTAATCGGCTGCCGGAGCAGAACTCCCGGTTACCGACAGCGGACTCAATGAAAACGGTCTGGATGCTGCACCCGTCCCCCGGTCAACATTGGGGGTATCGCCCATCACAAACTCCATCTCGCCGCCATTGATCATGTCCGAATAGGTGATGTAGTTTTTGTCATACACCGTTCCGTTCAGACGCGCCGACTGGATATAAACATGTTGCGAATTGTTGTTCGTTGCCCGGATGATAAAACGCTTTCCATTTTCGAGGGTGATAGTGGCTTTCTCAAACACCGGACTGCCGATCACGTACTGGTCCGTTCCCGGACAAACACTGTAGATTCCCAGGGCACTCAGCACATACCACGATGACATCTGCCCCTGGTCTTCGTCTCCCGGGTATCCCTTTTCAGTGGCATTGTATAACTTCGACATCACCTGCCGGACCTGCTTTTGCGATTTCCACGGCTGCCCGCTAAAGTTGTAGAGATAGGGAACGTGCTGCGTAGGCTGGTTTCCATGTGCATATTGTCCCATTTCTGCCAGTAACATCTCCCGCATTTCGTGGATCTCCTTTCCGTACGATCCGTATTCGATCCGCTGCTCCATTGTAAAAAAAGAATCCAGCTTCGCATTAAACCGCTCTTCTCCACCAATCAGGTTAATCAATCCGTTTACATCGTGTAATACCGACCAGGTGTACTGCCAGGCATTTGCCTCCGTAAAGGGTCCGCCCCATTCAACCGCATCAAAGTCCGGAAGCCATTTACCATCCGCCTGTCTTCCCCTTACAAAGTTGACATCGGGATCGAAAACGTTTGTATAGTTATACATCTGCCGGGCAAACACGTTTTTGTAGAAATCGTTGCCGACCGATTTGGCCAGCTGATAGCCGCAAAAATCATCGTATGCATATTCCAGTGTCTTGGCCGTGCTTTCATGAATGTCACCGTACGGAATATATCCTTTGGTAAAGTAGTCTTCCCACCCCTCTCTTCCGTTAGATCCACCCCAAAAGCCTTTATGGGTCACTTCGTGATAATAAGCTGCCAACGCACTGTCGGGGTCAAACGTCCGGATTCCCTTCGCCCAGGCATCGGCAAGCAACGAGATTGCATGGTTACCGATCATGACGCCCGACATTCCGGGATTAGACCAGGTAGGAAAAAAACCGGCCTGCTTCTGGGCATCCAGCAACGACTGCATATACCGTCCTTGCATTTCGGGGTGCAGGATGTTGCTCAGGGGAAACTGTGCCCGGAAGGTATCCCAAAAGCCATTGTCAGTATACATATAGCCCGAATAAGTTTTGCCATCATACGGGCTGTAGTAATGCGGATCGCCATTTGCATCCAATTCATAAAACTTCCGCGAAAAAAGATTGGCACGAAACAGGCAGGAATAAAACGTGGCTTTCTCTTCTTCCGTACCTCCCTCTACCACGATACGGTTCAGGAGCGTATTCCAGACATCAAACGCCCTGGCTTTTGTGGTTTCAAATTTTTTGTCATCGCCCAATTCTTGTTCGAGGGTCAATGCTGCCTGATCGGGATCGATGTACGATGAGGCCACCTTTACTTCAACGGTAGCGCCGGGCGCAAATTCCAGGTAAGCCCCCACGCCTTTTCCCGAATCCTGCAGATTACCTTCCTTTACGTGGTCGTTTGTGTTTTCCCACGTGCCGAAGCTTTTGAAATCCCGGTCGAAAACAAGGACAAAATAGTTTCTGAAATTGCCGGGGACAAAGCGTCCGTTGTTGACAAAGCCGACGATCTTGCGCTCCTCCGGGATGATTTTCACCTCGCTGTCCTTGACAAATCCGTCCAGCACCAAATAAGCCTTTTGTTTTCCCGGAAAACGGAAGCGCATATGTGCCCCCCTTTCCACGGGGCTTATTTCTGTCCGTATGCCGTTATCAAATTTGACGGCGTAATAATGCGGCTTGGCGACCTCCCGGTCGTGACTGAATGCCAATGCGCGCGCATCTTCATTGACCACCAGGTTTCCGAGCCCCGGCATCAGCGAAAAAACCGCGTAATCGTTCATCCAGGGACTGCACTGATGAACCTGCTGAAACCCCCGGATGGTATTGGCTTTGTATTGATATTTCCAGCCATCTCCGTTTTTGCCGGTTTGAGCAGAAAAGAAATGCACACCGAAGGGCAGCCCCACGGTTGGATAGGTATTTCCATAAGACAGCGACCATTCCGAATCGGTTCCCTGCAAGGTATTGACATACTTCACCAAATCGCGCTCCTGTGCATACAATGCGGAGACTAAAAGAACGGTGGCAAGACCGGCCGCAAACCTCCTGGTCATCCGATACGCTGTTTTATTTTTCAACCCCATCTTCTTTTATTTAGCTTCCTGCAATTCTTCCCCACTCCTTATTGGGCTCAGGCCCCATGAACAACTCGAGCATGCCGCCCGAAACGATATCCTGAAAGTCAATAAAACACTTGTTGTAAGGTTTCCCGTTCAGCAACGCCTTTTGTATGTAGCCATTTTCGGGTGAATTATCATGGGCCTTTATTTTGAAAGACTTCCCGCTGAAATAGTGCGGGTCCAGCGCAAATTCCACGTCATTAAAAAGCGGACTGGTTATTTCATAGCGCGTATTTCCGGGAGAGGACGGGTGTATTCCTGCAGCTGCCAGCACGTACCAGGCCGACATCTGCCCTACATCTTCGTTTCCGACAATACCTTCCACCGAATTTTTATAGGCTTTCTCGCAAATGTGGCGGGTCCACTTTTGCGTCATCCACGGGGCATCCAGGTGGTTAAAGAGAAAGGGGACGAGGTGTACCGGTTCATTGGCGTGGTTGTAATAATCGTTCCACAGCATGTGTTCCGGTGTTTTTTCAAAAAAAGCAGTCAGGTCTTCCAGCACGCTGTCGCGTCCGCCCATCAACTCGATCATGCCGGGAATATCGTGCGGAACAAACCAGCCCTGCTGGTACGGGTTGGATTCGATCGTTCCATACCATTCTTTCGTCCGCGCATTTTCCGGCCATTCTTCCCAGGAACCGTCCTCCATTCTGGGCCGGAACCACCTCTTTTCGGAATCGAAAATATGCCGGTATGCCTGTCCCTTTTCGCGAAAGAGCTGCGCATCCTCCTTTTTGCCCAATTCGTTGGCAAGTTGGGAAATGCACCAATCCGTGTAGGCATATTCCAACGTATTGGAGATGCTGAAAGGCGGGCCCGTATACCCCAACTTATCATTGCCGAACCGCTTGGAGGTATTAACGGCATATTGATATGCCTTCTCGACATCGTAATCCCGGATACCCTTTACATAGGCATCTGCCAGTACCGATAGCGCGGGGTTGCCGATCATGCACCCGGAATACGCGTTCATCAATTCCCAACGCTCAAAATATCCCCGTCCCGATTCATCGGCCAGTGAAATCAAGGAGTTTAGCTGGTCGCTCACCAACCGGGGATTGATGATCGTTTGCAGCGGAAATTGGCTGCGGAACACATCCCATCCACTAAAAATGGTCCGCTTTGTATACGTTGCGCTTTTATGTATTTGTTTGTCGCCGCCGATATACCGCCCATCAACATCTGTATACGTCCGGGGGTCGATCATCGTATGATAAAGCGCGGTATAGAAAACCGTCTTTTGATCATCGGTTCCGCCCTGCACACGAATGCCCGATAGCGATTTGTTCCACAGCTCCGTGGCTTCTGCACGCACCTGATCAAAATCCTTCCCCTCTATTTCACTTCTAAAATTAGCGGATGCTCCTTCCATATCCACAAACGAGATACCTACCTGCAGCGTAATTTCCTCATTTTCGCGGGTTTCGAAATCGGAGAAAAAGCCGAGGTGCTTTCCCTCCAATTCGGACGGCCCTTTGATGATCTCGGCTTGTTCCACGCGCTGGAGGTACCGTTCACTCACGACGTCTTCCCGCTTGCGGGACCACCCATCCGGGATATCTGCACTCCAGAAACCGCAATCAGCCAGTGGTTTGCTGAAGCGTGCATAAAAATAGACCGTATAGTCCGCTTTTCCGTCGCCATTTCCCCACCCGCCACCTTCCGGTGTACATTTCATCCATCCCTGTATGGTCTGGTTGTCTACCTTACGGATATACTGTTGTACCGAGGTGCCGCCCACGCGCCGGGCAAGATCGATCTGTATCCGGGATTGTTTGTTTTCCGGAAACGTGAATCGGATCATTCCACTGTGCGGGGCGGCAGTGGTTTCAACGTTGATCCGGTAATCGGCCAGTTTGACGGAGTAATAACCCGGTTCAGCAACTTCCGAGCCTTTGTCGTAACGGGAACGGTATCCCTGGATGCTTCCGTCTTCCTTTCCGGCGACCGTTTTCAGATTCCCCGTTGTGGGCATCACCAGGAAATTACCCAGATCTCCAAACCAACCCACCCCGCTCATCTGCGTAAACGCGAAGCCTTCTATGGTTTCGTGCTCATAACTGTATCCCGGACTGTTATCACCCCCCGTTATCGTATTCGGGCTTACCTGTACCATTCCGTAGGGCGTCGTGGCCCCGGGGAATGTCTTTCCCAGTCCGTGATAAACCCCGGCTTCCCCCACGCTGGTGCTTGCCCCGATAAATGGATTCACAAAATCCGTAACCGCAACAGCTTCCTCCTGTGTATCGCCCGAGCATGCCCCACCCAACAAAAGCACGCTCCCTAACCAATAACCTATCTTCCTGATCCCCATAAATGACTGCCTTATTCGCTTACTTTGATTTCTTTTTTACTGAACCGAAACGAGTGTGATTTTTCGCGTTTTGGGTGTGCTGGCTTCCCGCATGGCCCTCACCAATTGATCTTGTTGATCCTGCCATGCTTTCCGCACCTCGGGCAACATAGCCTTTGCATACAGATCTCTTTTGGCTTTTAACCAGCCGTCTGTTGCGATGTGCTCATCCATCACGTCTATGGCGTGGCGATTATTGGCATCCAGCAATCCCTTGGGTTGAAAGAAGTTATACTGCACCCATGCATAGTCTCTGAACCGGCGCTCAATCTCCCAGCGCTCCTCATTGAGATACATGACACCCAGCGCCTGTTGGTATTGCGGCGTATTACTTAACGCGGCTAAGTTTATACCTTGGGCAAAATCTTCGGCAGACCACACTCCGATTTTTTCATCGTCTATGATCAACTGGTGGCGCCCTTTCAATCCCGTCACCACCAGCAGTTCCTGATTCATCTCTTCCATGAACGGGACGACGCCTAGCGCCTCGTACTGGCTTTTTTTATTGCCCCATCCCCTCGACACCGTATCCAGTGGATAGGGCAACGAGTTGGCCTTATACTCAAAAGAGATACCCGTTGAGGTATTCTGAATATCCGACAGACTGCAATTAACGGCCGAAACTACCTTTCGTTCGGCGGCATCGATGGCGATTTCGGCAACCTTCTTTCCCACAAACCCCTGTGCTTTGAGAAACAGGTAAGCCATTACCATATGTCCGTCATTATCGGGATGAATGCGGTCGTTGCCACAAAGTGTATATGTCGAATCTTGTTGTTGAAGCTGTTCATTGAGGCGGGTCATCGGCTGGTTCAGGTCAAAAAACTCCCAGCTGTTTGCTTGAGCTGAGGCTTTTTGAAAATCCACAATGCGGAGCATCGCCTTGTTTTTCCCTCTGAATGGGGTGTTACCCTCAATCACTGCGGTTTCATCGTAAGGCGAACTGCCCATCAGCACGATCCGGGTATCGGTAAGTTCCTTATACCGGCTCTCCATTTCTTTATACGCCTCATAAGATTCCTTCACCTTTTCGTCGGCAAACTGATCAGGTTCGGAGCCGTTGTACTCAAAATACCCCGAATCATTCATGCCAAACGTCGTTATCAGCACGGTCGGCTGTTTACTGAACACATCGCCATCCAGGCGCTTCACCATTTCTATGACCCGATCCCCACCGATACCCGCATTTTGGATCGATAAATTCATTGCCGGGAACCGTGTCATGTAATAGAGCCATATGTACGCATGATAGTGCCCACCATCGGTTATGCTGTTTCCTAAAAACACGACCCGGTCGTTGTTTCTGAATGGGGTTATCTCCTGGGCACGGGCAGCAGACCCCTGCAAAGCAAAAAAAGGAACCAGCAGATACAGCCAAGCGAGCATGGAAAGACGATGTTTCATATCGGTGCTTATGTTTATAATTAAAAAGGTTAACCGTTTAGCCGGAATCCGTATCATAACCGTTTTCCGATACCGGCAAATTTATATACCAATACGCCCACCTGTATGCACAAGTAGGCGTCTTGGTAGGTTATTTTTACGAGATTAAATTACAAACAACTACAAATAAGGGAGTTATTATCAAAAGACAACAACCAATTGGTAAACACACAGGAATTTATCTAACGGGAAATGTGCCGATTTTTTTAACTTTTTCTTCAAAATGATCGATATCGATCGCGGCTTTCCCCTTCACTTTACTCTTATAGTTATAGATGGTTTGAATGGAGTACCTCAGAAAAGTGGCAATTTGGTTAACGTCTGTTATCCCCAATCGGATGAGGGCAAATATACGAAGTTCCGTATTCAGGTGATCTCTTTTAAGCACATACCGTTCGTCTTCCTTCAGCAAGGCATTGAATTCCTCAACAAAATCCGGATACACCTCAAGGAATGTGCTGTCGAAATCGCGATACAGTTCCTGTGCATCTTTTTCAAGTGTATCCGTAGATACGCTCAGCTTCTGTAAGTCGTCCAGCTGGCCGGCTTTGATCTTTCTATTTACATTTTTCCGGAACTCATCGAGCTTGTCGAGGTATACTGCGCATTGGTTGATGTAATACCCGATATACCGTTCCCGTATCAGGTTGGCTTCATCCAGCCGTTGGTTAGCGGATATTAACTGTCCGTTAATTGTGTCCAGATTTCTCCTTGCCCGCGACACCGTTCTTATTTGTTTGTAAAGGAAGTATAATGTTACGACCAGGATGATCAGGAAGATGCTTGTTGCCAGCGCATAAGACCTTAAATTTCGTCGTTGCTGTTCGATTTTAGCCAGGTAGGTTGCTTCAATGATGGGTTGTGTCCGTGATATCACGGCATTCCTGAAACGCGAGTTATAAAAATTTGCATCATCAAGTGCCGCCTGAATATATGTGTAGGCTCGACTTGCCTCTCCCTGTTCATGCAGATAGATTGCCAGATTCAATAGGGATTCGTTTTCTTTTACGGCAAGCCTTACATCGGTTATTGCGGCAAGAAGCAGGTATTTTTCCTGCTGCTGTTCATTTCCAAGTTCTTTGTGGATCATGGACAACCCCATTGCAGCCATCGCATACCCGTGCGAGTCGGCGGGTTCATTTTTGAAAAGTTCTGTTTGGATTTCGGCAGAAGCGGCGAAGGCCCCTTCGGCTTTCAGCTTAAAAGACTTTTCCTTCAGGTACATGTCCGAGTCTTTGCCAAGCAGGTTCATCAGCGTATCCCTGCATCTCGCGATCTCCCGTAAGTGCACGGCTTCATACTTCGGATTATCGGTATATTTTATCAGATTTTCATTATAACGGATGTAACCCCAACAATAATACACCTTCAGGTGGAGAGGCAACGCGTCATATTCAATGACATCGAATGCCTCGGATGCCTGGGTAAACAAGCCCGATATCGATAGCACAAAAGCTAATCGTAATCTGCTTTCATCCATAAATTCCCGGTTGTTCAGGTCCTTTGCCAATTGGATATTCCGATCGATATAACCCAATGCGGAATCGCATATGAACGATTGATATTCAGCGATCAGTGTGTTATTCAGCTGAAAGCGCTTTTCCGGGGAATGTTCATTCTTGAGCAAACGCTTTATTTCGTCAATTTTCTGTTCCTTTTCCGAGGTATAGACCGCGCGTTTTGCTATGGTTTTATCCAACACTTGCAACAACGAATCGATTTCGGATCCCCTGCTGTTCGGAAAGGAAAACGTGCTAAAACCCAGTACGGAAATGATGATGGATAACAGTCTCTTCATTTTCAACAATAATTGGCCGGCAAGTCGTCGTGAGGTGCAAAGCTAATTAAATATAAATAAAACCTGCATGAGCTACCGATCAAAAAAGAATATAATTAAATCGGCTCACGCAAGCTTCATTGCCACTGAAAACAACTTGCTTTAATGAAAAAACTTATTTCCGATGCACACCGTTTCCTTAGAGCAGCATCGCTTTGAAAATGGGTTGCGCATATTCACCCCAATTTTTCAGGCTGGCCTCCAGCTCGGCCCGCAGTTCGCGGTAGTTGACGGCCTTTCCTTTTTTAGGTGCCTCCAGCTCTTTGGCCGATACGGGACGGTCGTCCACCTTGGTGGCAAAATACGTCGTATTCTCATAAGGAAGTGCCACGCCGAGGATCATACCCGGCAGCCCCGTGAAGGATTCCGGTCCACCGGTTACGGGTATCTGGTCTGTATAAAACGCCACTACGTAAATAGAGTCGAGCACCAGCGCATTCGCCCTCCGGCATTCATAACCGGCGATTTCGCGCGTTTCGTTGGTAATACGCCATTGAATACGTCGGGTGCTGTCCGTAATCAGGTAAGTCTGCTCATATACGCTTTTCTGGCTAACACTTTGCCCTGCGAGCAGATCGGCAACGATGGTATTTCCCATGTCTATGGACGGATCGTCGCCAAAGAAACCACCCGATGAGGTGGTCTGGTCATCCAGTGGCCAAAAGCGCGTGTGGCTGCCATCAAAAGCGAGGTTATAGTTAAACGTCTTAAACTGGGGTTGAGTCCGCTTATATTGTTCAAACGCCTGCTCCATAAAGGAACTCTTACTCTTACCATACCTGCTTTGGATTTTGGCATACATATTTACCCGTTTTTCAAACGTTACCACACCGCTCTCTACAAAACGCGCGTATTGTGCTTGCAGCGATTGGGTAACCAGCATGATACCTAACAAACAGGCCAACGGAGGGAAAATCTTTGTGCTCATGACTGCTAATTTTGTACGGATACGCCGCCCATCTTGCTGAAATCCCAGGTAAGTGAAAACATCAAAAAGCGGGTAATCGTGGTGTAACTGTTTTGTGTGAACATATTGTTATTGGCATATCGGCTGAAACCCTTGTTCTGGTTAAAAAGGTCATTCACGCCGACGGAAAAACGGAGCGTTTCATCTTTCAGAAACTTCTTGCTGACGGATGCATCCACAATAAATTGCTCGAACGCGTAGTCAAACGATTCCGTGGGAGCCGTATAGGTATACCTCCCTTCAGAGGTGATCTCAAATTTCAAAGGCAGGTAAATGTTAAAGGAATAGCGACCATTCAATCCCCAGCCGCTGTTGTCGCCCCGTTGTTGCAGCGATGCCTTGCTGTAGGTATAAGAAGGGCCGAAATTGAGGTAGAAATTATATTTTTTCTGGACAGTCTGCCGGATGTTGACATCACCGGAGTACGTTGAATTCTGTGTCCGGTTCAACTCGTCATTCGTCAGATTATAATACGTGTTGCCATTCGCGTTAAGCCCGCCGCCGACATCGAGGTTCAATTTTTGAATTTTCTTGCTGAAACCGGAGTAAAAATAATAGTTCATCGGCGATTTATCGCTCAAATTGGCGTACTGGAATGTGCTACGCCCCACGGAGTCCGTATTCACGTTGCTCACAATCGGGTTGTTGGTATTGGAGAAACTGCCCGAGAAATAGAAGTACTGGTTTCCAATCACCTTAAACGAATTGTAAGACATGCTGACCCGATTGGTAAACGACGGCCTCAGATCCGGATTACCCAATACGATATTCAGCGGATCGTCGTTTACCCGTACCGGCTGTATCTGGTTGATGGTGGGCTGGGTGTTGTTGCCGTTGTAGGAAAAGCGAAATGATTTCTGCTGGGAAAAACGGTATTGCCAGGTCAACTGCGGGTTGTGGTTGGTGAAATTCCGCGCAAATCGGTTGTCTGAATACCGGTCGGTTTGATCAAACTGAACGCGGCTCATCCGTGTGCCGACGTTGAGCGTGGATTTTCCCTTTGTAAAATTCAAGATTGCCCCCAATTGGTTGGAAAGCTGGTTTAATTTGAAGTCGTTGCTATACAACGAATCCAGATCGGTGTAGTTTCCGGTACCCGCCTCGTTAAAGGATTGCCTGAGTGACGTTCCATTATTTGCCGAGAGCCGGTAGTTCACCACCATGGAAAGTGTCTTGGTAAACGGTTCCGAATAGGTCATGTTGGAATTGAACACAGCGCTTTTGCTGTCATTCACCTTCATCTGATCCACCAGCGAGGTACTGTCTACTGCTCCATCTGCATAGAACGCGTTCTCTGCATACAGGAATCCATCGGCCCGGCTCTGGTTGATGGTTTCATTGACCTCCCAGGAAAACGTCCGGCCCTGTTTACGCAGCTTCTTGGTCCATAGCGCTGTAAGGTAAGCATCCTGTCCCTTGGTATCGTTGGTAGTACGCCGCATTGACTCATTAAGCATTCCACCATCGGCATCTGTACCCGTCGACTGGTTGAATTCTGACGTCTCTCCGTTCTTCAACGTTCCATCTACCGTCACTTTCAGTGTGGACGTCGAGTCAAACTGGGTTTCAAAGATCGCTCCGGCCCGCTGCCGGAATATCCGCCGATCAAATGTCTGATCGGATACCGTATTGATACTTCCATTAGGCAGATTGTTTTCATTGATGGTATTGCTGGAACCTTTTACGCTTAGTTCCCCGATTTTATAGTTGCCGTTTATAGACTGCTTGCCTTCGTTCCATTTGTTGCTATAATAGACGCCGCCATTCAGCGCCGAGGGAATGCCCCGCCCATCATAACGCCCGCCCCACGATTCGATGTCGTCGCTACCTCCGGTTGAGGAGATCATAATTCCTCCGCCGTCCATCATCGTCACCGAACCGGACGGAGAATAGCGGTCGGCATCCTGCCAGCTTAATCCCGTGCGACCGGTATTGCCAACAGTGCCGAATGCCGAAAACCGTTGTTTATCGTTGAAGCGGTTGAACATCGCCTGTCCCTGGTACATGTCGTTGGTACCGGCGCCGGCATCCACCTTCCCGAAATGTCCCTTCTTCTGGTCCTCCTTCAATTTAATATTGAGGGTCTTGGAGCGCTCACCATCGTCTACACCTGTAAATTCAGCCTGATCACTGCGCTTGTCATACAGTTGTACCTTATCTACCATATCACCCCGTAGATTGCGCGTTACCAACGTGGGATCATCCCCGAAAAACTCCTCGCCATCTACAAGCACTTTATTTACGGTTTGCCCCTGGGCAGTGATCTTACCATCCTGGTCTACCTGGATGCCGGGCAACTGCTTCAGCAGGTCCTCCACCTTCGAATTGGGCTCTATATTGAAACTCCCCGCGTCGTATTCCGTTGTGTCTCCCCGGATCGTGATCGCCTGGCTCCGGTTTACCAGCACCTCCTCGAGCAACTTGGACCGCAACACCAAGCCTAAACTACCGAAATCGAACACGGCAGATGTGCTATCCAACGTAAAGTGCTGTACATAGTCTGCGTATTCCGGGAAAGTAGCAAACAGTTCATACGCTCCGCTATCCAATCCATCCAGATGGAAATTACCCGATTCATCGGTTCGTGTAAACCGGTATAACATGGAATCTTTCGCGTGCACAAGCACGATGGAAGCTTTGGCAAGCTTGATACTGGAAGCGGTGTCTACCACGGAGCCTTTGATGGTGTACCCATTTTCCTGGGCGGAAGCGGAAAGCCAGCATGGAAAAACCAGAACCAGCGCAACGAGGACTTTCTTCATTATTGGAATTTAAGCTATAATTAATCAAGGGTAACACCCCGGCAAACATCTCTATCTCCCCGCCAACACAATGCCGTTGCTTGCACTATTACTGGGTACAAATATAGAACTAACTGTTTAGTTTAAAAATAAAATATTGATACTTAACATTTTTTAACACCTATTTCACCTTAACGTTATATAAACTATGAATAATTCGTAAAATTACGAAAACATAGTAAACAAACAAGCCGTGTATCAGATTTTTTAAGATGCCGTATCTATGACGCCGTTGCCTGCTGTTTGTTGCATAACCAGTCAACTTTAAGGGTTTCACCTGACACTTTTATATTCAAAGGCAGGTGAGAGATCGCTAACTTGCCTATCTTTGGCAAATTAGCTAAGTTTCACCTGACGCCTTTTATATTCAAAGGCAGGTGAGAGATCGCTAACTTGCCTATCTTTGGCAAATTAGCTAAGTTTGCAGCAAAGCCAATAGCTGATGAAGACAATCAAGGAATATGTAGAAGCAAACCAACAACGCTTCCTGGATGAATTATTTGAATTGCTGCGCTTTCCATCGGTAAGCGCCGATCCCGCATACAGTGACGACGTACGCCACACAGCGGAATATGTCGCACAAAAACTGAAAGATGCGGGCGCAGAAAATGTAGAAATATGCTCCACAGCAGGACATCCCATCGTATATGGCGAGAAAATCATCGACCCGCAAAAACCAACGGTCTTGGTATATGGGCATTACGACGTACAACCGCCCGATCCGTTGGAACTGTGGGAGACCCCACCTTTCGAGCCTACTGTGCGTGACGGCAAAATATTCGCCCGTGGGGCATGTGATGACAAGGGTCAGTTTTACATGCATGTCAAGGCTTTGGAATTGATGCAAGCTACCGGCACATTGACGTGCAATGTCAAATTCATGATCGAGGGCGAAGAAGAGGTCGGTTCTGACAATCTGGGGGAATTCGTGAAGGCCAACAAAGCGCGGCTGGCTGCCGATGTTGTACTCATCTCCGACACAGCCATGATCAGTTTGGATACCCCTTCCCTCGAAACAGGTCTGCGTGGTTTATCGTATGTAGAAGTGGAAGTGTTGGGGCCGAATCGCGACTTGCATTCCGGTGTCTACGGAGGTGCGGTGGCCAACCCTGCTACGATCCTTGCCCAGCTGATCGCCTCACTGCACGACGAAAACAATCGCATTGCAATACCCGGCTTTTACGACGACGTGGCCGAGCTCAGCGAAGCGGAGCGCAAATCGCTGAATGAAGCGCCTTTCGACGAAGCTGAATACAAAGCCGACCTGGGCATTCAAGCCCTTTGGGGCGAAAAAGGGTATACCACCATTGAGCGTACAGGCATCCGCCCTACCCTGGAGGTAAACGGAATCTGGGGCGGATACATCGGCAAAGGTGCCAAGACCGTTCTGCCGTCAAAAGCAAACGCCAAAATATCCATGCGCTTGGTACCCAATCAGGATCCGGATAAAATCACGGCACTCTTTACAAAGCACTTCGAACGTATCGCACCGGCATATGTGACAGTGAAAGTCACACCACAACATGGAGGGCAACCGGCGGTAACCCCGACCGACAGCACCGCCTATCGGGCGGCTGAAAAAGCCATCGAGGAGGCCTTTGGAAAAAGGCCGATTCCGACCCGTGGTGGAGGAAGCATTCCCATCGTCTCGCTTTTTGAGAATGAACTGGGTTTGAAAACCGTACTCATGGGCTTCGGACTGGATAGCGATAACCTCCATTCGCCAAATGAAAAGTACGACATTGCCAATTACTTCAAAGGAATTGAAACAATCCCGTTATTTCATAAATATTTTGCGGAGTTGAGTTAAGCAAAACAGGGTTGAAACAGATGATCCAGTTGTTAAGAAAAACACACAGATGCCTCTATTTGGCATCTGTTTTATTTTTCTTTGCGCTTTTTTATCCGCTTTTAGCTGTCCTGGCGAAAGATCCCGAACGTAATTTCCACCGCATTGCACGCTGCAGGCGAATCATTGGATTTCTGAGTTCAACCGTTGTCGGCTTTTTTTATCGGTTCAGATACGAAATGCCGATTGATTGGTCCAAGCCATGCATTATCTGCGCGAACCATACGTCTAATCTGGACATTACGGCCATGGTATTGCTTTGTCCTTCCGACTTCTCATTCATGGGAAAAATCGAGTTGCTTGATAACCCGGTGACGGGAATGTTTTTCAGGACCATTGATATTCCATTGAACCGGCAAAGTCGGATTTCCGCTTTCAAGGCTTTTAAACGTGCCAACGGCAACCTCAGAAATGGACGCAGTATGGTCATCTTTCCGGAAGGACATATCGGGGAAGAATTCCCCCCGCGTCTATACGATTTCAAAAACGGGCCATTTAAACTCGCCATCGAAACCCAGGTATCCATTGTGCCCGTTGTTATTCACAATGCGTGGAAAATCTTTTGGGATGAAGCAAAAACGTTTGGCAGCAGACCGGGGATCATTCAAGTAGAAGTATTATCGCCCATTACAACGACTGGTTTACAGTTGGAACATGCCGATCAGCTACGTGACAATGTGCATCAACTGATAAAAAAACATTGGAACAAAACCGGTGGTTTGTAACTTTACCGGTTTCTGTACGTCTTACTCAAAAAAATACTATGTCGCAGCCCCTCATTCAGATTACGGATATCGGACGCAAGTATGTCATCGGTGCGGAAACGATCCATGCCTTGAAATCGGTGACCATGGAAATCAACAAAGGTGAATTTGTCGCCCTGATGGGACCGTCGGGTTCGGGCAAGTCTACGTTGATGAATATACTCGGCTGCTTAGACACGCCTACCCGGGGCGACTATATCCTGAATGGCATTAATGTGAGCGAAATGAGTGATGATGAGCTTGCCGAGGTACGCAATAAAGAGATTGGCTTCGTATTCCAGACTTTTAATCTGTTGCCTCGCTCTACGTCGTTGGACAATGTAGCCCTACCATTGATTTATGCAGGATACACCAAAAAAAATCGTGAAGATATGGCACAGAAGGCACTGGAAAGCGTGGGACTGGGCAACCGGGTAGACCATAAGCCGAATGAACTCTCCGGCGGGCAGCGCCAGCGTGTTGCCGTAGCACGTGCACTCATCAACAACCCCTCGATCATTTTGGCCGATGAACCCACCGGTAACCTCGATACCAAAACCTCCATCGAAATCATGGGATTATTGGAGGAAATACATTCCCGTGGCAATACCATTATCCTGGTCACGCACGAAGAAGATATTGCCCAACATGCCCATCGGATTGTACGTATGCGAGACGGTCTTATTGAAGACGACTACCCTAATAAAGACGTTAAAAGTGTATCGCCGCGATTAACTGCGTTGCGTGAAAAAGGCACCGATTTTGAAAACATCTGACAAGATCTTTCGATCGCAAAGACCGCATGAAACGGGTTGAAAAACTTGAATTCAGGTTCTGAAAAAGCCATCTTTTTGTAAAAAAACCTTTATTAACAACAATAAAGAGCTAGAAATCAACACCTTAATCTGGACACAAAAAATATCGATAAAAAATTCAAAAATCATAATAGAAATATTATATTTTTGCGCAAAATTGAGAACTTAAATTGATAGGTTATGTATTGGACATTAGAGTTAGCGTCACATTTGGAAGATGCACCTTGGCCGGCAACAAAAGACGAGCTTATCGACTACGCCATCCGTTCGGGTGCTCCCGTGGAAGTGATTGAAAACCTGCAGGCATTGGAAGACGATGGTGAGCCATATGAAAATATAGAGGAGATCTGGCCCGATTATCCCACCAAGGACGACTTCTTTTTCAACGAAGATGAATACTGAAGCTTAGCCGCCCCGCACAAAAAAGTACGGGGCGGTTTTGTTTTGGTGTCAACCTTTCCCCATACACCACAGCTATGGAAAACAGTATGCGCCACGGCGCCCATGAACGCGTCGTCGCGCTTTTTAACAGAATACACCCCATCAGCGCGGAGTTGTCCGAAACCATCAGACAACACAGTATGGCTTTTGTTCTCGATGCAGCGTTCTTTTTGCTATCCATTATTACGCTTTACGGATTGGCATCACGCCTGAAAGACTATGAATCCTGAAACAACGCATAACCGAAAATCTCTATATTTTCCATAAATTGAAGCCAACGAAACAGAACCACCAATTTAAATACAGCAGTCCTTGCATCTTTCAAAACAAAAGTGCACCTTTGCGCTAAGCAAATGAATTTTCAAACAGAACATATTACTTGGTGGTGGCATGGCAATTGATGCTATGGCAACCTCCTACTGTAAGTAATAGTTACTGAAATGTATAGCGGCTTGCCATTTAACGGCAGGCTTTTTTTATGGCATTTTTTAAGCGATGAAACCGCAGCATGAAACGGATACTAGCACATTTATTTGAATTTAAAACCTTCACCAGAAGTGAAGCCTACGAGATATTGACCCACATTGCTTCGGGTAAGTACAACCATTCGCAGATTGCGGCTTTCATGACCGCATATGGAATGCGGAGCATCCGGGTGGAAGAGTTGGAGGGATTTCGCGATGCCATGTACGATCTGTGTTTACAACTTGAATTTCCTGGCTATAAACTGATCGATCTCTGCGGCACCGGAGGCGACGGCAAAAACACCTTCAACATTTCCACACTGGCATCGTTCGTGGTGGCGGGTGCAGGTTATCCTGTCGCGAAGCATGGCAACTATGGCGTTTCATCCGGATGTGGGTCGTCCAATGTGATGGAGCATCTGGGGTATCGGTTTACGAACGATAAAGACACCATCAGCCGGCAACTTGAACATGCAAACATCTGCTTTCTTCATGCTCCGCTATTCCATCCGGCGATGAAAACCGTGGCTCCCATCCGCCGTGAATTGGGCGTAAAAACGTTTTTCAACATGATCGGCCCCTTGGTTAACCCCACCAATCCACACTATCAGTCCGTCGGGGTGTTCAGCCTTGAATTAGCCCGCCTGTATGGCTATCTGTACCAACAGACGAACAAGCAATATACCATACTGCATGCCCTGGACGGATACGACGAGGTATCGCTTACAGGTGATTTTAAAACCATCAGCAACCGGGGCGAAAACTTTTACAGCATTGAGCAACTCGGCTTCACACCGCTATCTCCCGAAACCATACACGGCGGAGATACCGTGGAAGAAGCCTCCGTAATATTCACAGCGGTCATTCAGGGGAGCGGTACTCCGGAACAAAACAAGGTAGTTCTTGCCAATGCCGCCGTGGCCATACAAACCATCCACCCGGAAAAAAGCTTTGCCGACTGCTATTACGAGGCAGAAGCTTCGCTGCTCGGCAAAAAAGCACTCGGAAGTTTTAAGAAGTTAATTGAATAGAACGCAGATAACGCAGATTCAGCGGGTGTTCACAGATTGTCATTTAACATCCGCGGCCATCCGTAAATCCATGTTCAAAGAAAAATGAAACCAAAAATAAAAATATGCGGTTTGAGGGATCCCGAAAATATACGGGGGGTGCTAACGTTGCAACCCGATTACATCGGTTTCATCTTTTATCCTCCTTCCAAACGCTTTGTCGGATCCTCACTTAATGCTAGCTGGATAGCGCGATTGGAAGGAGCAAATAAGACCGGTGTTTTTGTAAATGCCGAAGCGGATCAGGTAAACAACTACATAGGGCAGTTTGGTTTTCAAGCCGTGCAGCTGCATGGCAACGAAGATCCGGCTTATTGTGCACGGTTAAAGGCAACAGGCACCACCATCATCAAAGCCTTTGGCATTGACGAGCGGTTTGACTGGGGGCGCATCGGCGAATACGAGAATACCGTGGATTATTATTTATTTGATACCCAAAGCAAACAGCACGGCGGTACCGGCATGCGCTTTGACTGGAAACTGCTTGAGGGATATACGTTTGAAAAACCTTTTTTTCTGAGCGGTGGGATTGGAACCGAAAATATCCAAGACGCATTGAAGATCGGAGACAAGCGCCTTTATGCACTGGATCTGAACTCGAAGTTTGAAACAGCGCCGGGGATCAAAGATATTAAATTATTGAAGCAGACATTACAGACCATCAACGATGAGTGAATATCAAGTAAACGAAAGTGGCTATTATGGTGATTTTGGCGGTGCTTATATCCCCGAAATGCTCTATCCGAACGTCGAAGAATTACGGCAGCAGTACCTCGGAATCATTCAAAGCGAGGGATTCAAAGAAGAGTTTGACCAATTACTCAGGGATTATGTAGGGCGTCCCTCCCCGCTCTATCCGGCGAACCGCCTTTCTGAGCGCTATGGTGCCAACATTTTTCTAAAACGGGAAGACCTCAACCACACCGGGGCACATAAGATCAACAATACCATCGGGCAAATTCTGCTGGCGGAGCGACTCGGTAAACAGCGCATTATTGCAGAAACGGGAGCCGGACAGCATGGCGTGGCTACGGCGACGGTGTGCGCGCTCAAGGGACTTCAATGCGTAGTTTACATGGGAGCCATCGATATCGAACGGCAAGCCCCCAATGTGGCCCGTATGAAGATGATGGGAGCAGAAGTGATTGCTGCCGAGTCGGGGAGCAAGACACTTAAAGATGCCACCAACGAAGCGCTACGCGATTGGATCAACAATCCGGTGGACACACACTACATCATCGGGTCTGTGGTAGGCCCCCACCCTTACCCGGATATGGTGGCCCGGTTCCAGTCGGTCATCTCTGCCGAAACCCGGAAGCAATTGCTCGAAAAGACGGGCAGCGAAACGCCCGACTATGCGATTGCTTGCGTGGGCGGCGGTAGCAATGCCGCCGGTATGTTCTATTACTTTCTTGACGAACCCTCCGTGAAACTGATTGCCGTGGAAGCGGCGGGAAAAGGCGTGCACTCCGGCGAATCAGCCGCTACAACCGTTTTGGGGCGTGAGGGTGTGCTGCATGGTAGCCGTTCCATTCTGATGCAGACGGACGACGGACAAGTGATCGAACCCTATTCCATTTCTGCGGGGCTGGATTACCCCGGTATCGGCCCCCAGCATGCATGGCTACATAAAACAGGACGTGCCAATTACGCCAGCGCAACAGACGACGAGGCGATGCAGGCCGGTCTTTTGCTTACCCGCCTGGAAGGCATCATTCCGGCGATAGAAAGCGCCCATGCCCTGGCACAGTTGGAAAAGATGACCTTTAAAGGAGGTGAGAATGTCGTGATATGCCTTTCGGGGCGTGGCGATAAAGACTTGGATAATTACATGAACTATTTTGGCTTTTAGCGATGAACAGAATAAACGAATTATTTGCCAATAAAGGCGATAAACGCATACTTTCTATTTATTATACCGCGGGTTATCCGACATTAGACAGCACCCTGGCGATTGCGGAAGCCTTGGAAAAATCCGGAGCCGACTTCCTCGAAATCGGCTTCCCCTATTCCGACCCGGTGGCCGATGGACCCGCCATCCAACACAGTTCTGAAGTTGCCCTGCGCAACGGCATGACACTGCCTGTACTCTTCGATCAGCTTGCCCAACTGCGCAAACACGTGCACATTCCGGTATTACTAATGGGATACGTCAATCCGGTATTACAATATGGTGTGGAAAGATTCTGCCAGGCGTGCAAGGCTGTAGGTGTGGATGGGGTCATCGTACCTGACCTACCGATGTATGAATATGAAGATCGGTACCACGATGTATTTGAAGCAAACGGGCTTAGCAACATCTTCCTGGTTACGCCACAGACATCGGAAGAACGCATTCGGAAAATAGACGACTTATCCACGAGTTTCATCTACCTGTTATCATCGTCGGCCACTACCGGAAAGAACCTTTCGGTATCCGAAGATACAGCGGCGTATTTTTCTCGTATACGGGCGATGAAATTAAAAAATCCGATTGTCGTCGGCTTCGGCATTTCGAGCAGCGACACGTTCCTACGCGCCACCGACTATGCTGACGGAGCAATTGTTGGCAGTGCTTTTGTCAGGCTGCTGAGTGATTCTGATTACCAGGAGAAGATTCCTCCATTTATTCATCAGCTGAAGGGGTAACGGATGGATACTAGTCCATCCGCTCCTTCAAGATTTTACCCGCTGTATCAAAAAGCACCTTCAGATCACCGGATCGGCTTTCCAAATCGACCGCGTAGGTTATTTTTCCTGCTTCGTCGATTTTCTTTGCATCGTCAACGCGGTATCCATTAAATTCAGTCCGGAGCTGCTTCTTGACCGCATCCGGCAGTGAGGAAGAAGACAGTTCCTCTTCGTGCTTTAATACCTTCCCATCGGGACTGATAAACGCCTTTTGATCACGACCTACCCAGCCCACGTTAAATTCAACCTCAAAGTTGCCATCCCTCTTCCGTTCCCATTCAACCTGCCGCGCTTTTGGAAATTGCTGCTGAAATGCATTTAATACAACCGCCGGAACTCCCCTGGGGGCATTCTGGGCCATCACCGAAAAACTGGTCAATAACATGACAGTACATCCTACCAATAACTTTTTCATGGTTATTTTTTTTTATATTACCGCAAAATAACAAGCTAAAACGGGAAAAACTTGGGAAATGAGCACAGGTCTGTAACAGAATGGCGTTTTTGACATCCAACAAACAAAACACGCGCAAATAAACAAGTGTAAACGGAGTAACCAGTAATTAACATAAATCTATATGAAGACAACGTTATCCATTGCTACGTGGTGGCATACCCTGGAAGGGGTCGAGAAATTTTTCTGGGCTGTGGCGCTTTTGTTCTCCTTTATGTTCGTTGTGCAAACGGTCATTTCGTTTATCGGCGGCGACGATGAGGGTGCCCTGGGGGATTCAGATGAATATGTTGATGGCGATGGGGGCATTGACTATCAATTCTTTACCATCAAAAACTTCATCACCTTTTTTACCGTATTCGGATGGGTAGGGTTGGCCTGCCTCAAGGGAAATCTGCCAATGTTGCATGTGGTACTTTGGTCGGTCTTATCAGGGATTGCCATTGTATTGATCATGTTTTTCCTGTTTTCCAGGATGGCTAAGCTTCGGTCGAATGGTACCCTTCAAATTCAGCATGCGTTGCAGAAACAGGCAGAAACATACCTCCGCATACCCGGTTTACGGGAGGGCTATGGCAAAGTACACATACGGGTGCAGGGTTCTCTCCGTGAACTGCGTGCCCTCACTGACGACGAAGACGACATTCCCACCGGAAAGCCGGTGACGGTGATCGGAATCGTAAATGAAAGCATCCTGCTCGTAACCGGAAAAATTAACCAGTAACAATTAACCAGTAACAATTAACACACCAACCGTATGGAATTTATTTTAATTGCAATTGCCGTCGGCATTATCATTGTCTTTGTTTTCATTGTTTCGCTATTTAAGCGTTACAAACGATGTCCATCGGACCGTATTTTAGTGGTTTATGGAAAAGTGGGGAAAAATGCCGCTGAAGGCACCCGTACCGCCAAATGTATCCATGGCGGAGCCGCCTTCATTTGGCCGGTCATCCAGGACTATTCCTTTCTGGACCTCACCCCCATTTCCATCGAGGTGAATCTGACCAGCGCACTTAGCAAACAAAACATCCGGGTAGATGTTCCTTCGCGTTATACGGTTGGCATTTCCACCGAACCCACCGTCATGATGAATGCAGCCGAACGCCTGCTGGGCATGCAGCGCCCACAAGTCCATGAGTTGGCCAAAGATATTATTCTTGGGCAAATGAGGCTGGTAGTGGCCATGATGGACATCGAGGAAATCAACAACAACCGGGATAAATTTCTCCAGAACATAGCCAACAATGTAGAGGCCGAACTCAACAAAATCGGCCTCAAAATGATCAACGTAAACGTAACGGACATCAAAGACGAAAGCGGCTACATCGATGCATTGGGCAAGGAAGCCGCCGCCAAGGCCATCAATGATGCCAAAATAAGGGTGGCTGAACAAGAGCGGTTTGGTGATGTGGGAAAAACAGAAGCCGAAAAAGAACGGGACATCCGGGTGGCCGAAATGCAGCGTGACCGGGATACCGAAGTCGCCATTGCCACCAAAGACAAAGAAATCAGTATTGCTGGAGCAGCACGTGACGAGAACATTGGTAAAGCAGAGGCAGAACGGGATACCCGTGTAAAAATTGCCGATGCCAATGCCATTGCAGTAGAGGGCGAAAACCTCTCCAAGATCCAGATTGCCGCGTCTGATGCCGAGCGCCGTGAACGAGAAGCCGAGGCACTGAAAAAAGCGGTTGCAGCGGAAAAAGTACAACAGGCGAAAGCGCTGGAAGAAGCCTATAAAGCCGAGCAACGTGCCGAAGATGCGCGTGCCGAACGTGACCGTGCCGCACAGAACGCCACCGTTGTGGTAGCGGCTGAGATCCAAAAGCAAAAGGCCATCATCGAAGCACAGGCCGAGGCAGAGCAATTGCGGGAAAAAGCACGCGGCGAAGCCGACGCGATCTTTGCCAAGTTGGAGGCCGAAGCGCGCGGGGTATATGAAATGCTGACCAAACAAGCCGAAGGTCTAAAGGAAATTGTCAAGTCAGCCGGCGACAACCCGAAGGATGCTGTGTTACTGCTGATTACGGATAAATTGCCCGAGTTGGTGAAATTACAGACCGAAGCCATCAAAAACATTAAAATTGACAAAGTCACCGTATGGGATGGCGGAAACGGCGGAGGTGAAGATGGCAAAACCTCCACGGCCAACTTTGTGTCCGGATTGTACAAGTCCGTGCCGCCGCTAAAGGACATCTTCGACATGGCGGGGATGGAACTACCGAGCTATCTCGGCGAAAGCAAGGATAAGCAAACGCCCCCTACCGGCAGCAATCGCAAAAAAGACCGGCCAGGCGATGATATTCAAGATGCGGAAGAGGTGAAATAGTCCTTCAAACCCGCCAAGTTTTGAAGGCGTATGTCTTGGAATCTTGGCGGGTTTTTCCGTACTTTGCAGAATCGTGGCAAAAGTATTCGTCCTATTACTCACATTTATCTACGCGTTTTCAGCAACAGGGGCAACTGTGCATTTACACTATTGCTGTGGGGAGCCCCAAAAACTCGTCACCCAATATGCACACGAAGCGCCTGATCCTGACGACTGCTCACTTTGCTTAACACACCACGAAAAGAAAAACGAAGACATTGCTTGTTGCATTGACACAAACAACAAAGGCTGTGAGGTCAATCAGTCCGAACACGGACACTGCCAGAACATCAAGGTGGAAGCCAAGAAAACGACCGAGGAACACCTTCCCAGCGCAGATAAAAAACTGGCAAAAGTTTATCCACTGGAGCTATTGGTATTTGCCCTAGCCCATGTCATCAATCCGCAGCTGGACACTTTTCATGCCATTCAAATGGCAGATGGTGGTCCGCCAAACACAACCATCCCCCTATTTATCCAGCACTGCACCTACCGTATTTGATTTGCTGATCGGTCATTCGTTACCATCGGATAATGCCCGAGCTGCATCGCTCGTAGGGATACCGGTGTAACTGCGCCAGATTTTGATGAAATCCATATTCAGCAATCAAATTAATACTCCATGATTCATGTTATTAAAGCGTACATCGCGCTATTATTACTGCTTCCGGCTTCGCTGTTGACCGTAGCCCAGGAATCGCACAACTCAATCTTTACGACCAGCGAAGGTACCGCTTCTTTTGAAGTGGCCGGTGTGTGCGGCATGTGCAAATCCCGAATAGAAAAGGCTGCCAAAGCAGCTGGTTTGGAAAATGCAAATTGGGAAGTCCGGACACAACTACTAACCCTGACGTTCGATCCTGCCACATTTGATACAGCGGCTGCAAAGGCACGTATCCTTGCCGCAGGCCATGATGTGGACGGGGGTACAGCAGACCCGAGTGCATATAAAAAGCTGCCGGCCTGCTGCCACTACCGGAATGAAATGAACGTGCATAAGGTAAGTGGGCAGGACCATAAAGACCACGAGGTTACAGGCGTTGTGATGCAGGAAAATAACCGTGGCGAACTGACTCCCATTGAATCGGCCAATGTACACTGGCTCGAAGATGCCACCATTCACGCACAAACCGATGCTTCCGGGGTTTTCAAAATCGACCACCAGGAGTACGTTAAACGGCTCATCATCTCCTATGCAGGACACCAACCCGATACGCTGACGGTTACCGACCCACATGAGGTGGTGGTCGTCACGGCCAAAGACAACGTATTGGCCGAGGTAACGGTATCGGCAAGACGGCGTTCCAATTACATTTCCGCACTCAGTCCCACCCGGTTGGAGGTATTGACGGGTCAGGAACTGTTCAAAGCCGCTTGCTGCGATCTCAGCGAGAGCTTCGAAACCAATGCTTCTGTTGACGTGGTAAGCAGCGACGCGGTGACTGGCAGCAAACAGATCCAGATGCTGGGTTTAAGCGGCATCTATACGCAGTTAACCGTTGAGAACCTACCCGGGCCCCGTGGATTGGCCACCCCATTGGGACTCAACAGCATCTCCGGAACGTGGATTGAATCCATCCAGATCGGGAAGGGCATCGGATCCGTCGTAAACGGTTTTGAAAACATCGCCGGGCAGATTAATGTGGAATTGAAGAAGCCAGAAACGTCCGAACGGTTATTTTTCAACGCTTACACCAATAATGCGGGAAGGTCCGATATCAACCTTAACTTATTCCATCGGTTTAGTGAACGGTGGACGGGTGGATTGCTGCTACATGACAATTTCATGTACAACAAAAATATGAATTTCAGCAAAAATGGTTTCCGGGATATCCCGGTGGGCAACCTCTTTTCTGGTGTCAGTCGATGGAAGTATGAAGATGGGAAAGGGTTCATGCTCCAATTTGGGCTCAAGTTTCTCAGTGACGACCGTACCGGCGGACAGGTCGACTTCGACCCGGCAATGGATAAGTTGACCGAGAACCGGTATGGCCTGGGCTTTGACATTGAGCGGTATGAAGCATTTGCCAAAATTGGTTATGTATTTCCCCAGCAAACCCATCGCAGTGTGGGTCTGCAGCTCTCGGGCACATCATACAACCAAACCTCGTATTTCGGCTTGCGCACGTACGATGCTGAACAGCGGAATGTGTATGCCAACCTGATTTACCAGGATATCATCGGCACCGTGGTGCACAAATATCGCACGGGCCTGAGCATGCAATACGACCGGTATGATGAACTGTATGTCGAAGAACGGTTTGCCCGCACCGAAGCTGTTCCGGGTGGATTTTTCGAATACACGTACGGTCCATCCGAGAAATTTGATGTTGTATTGGGCATCCGTGGCGACTACAACAACCTATATGGTTGGTTTGCTACGCCCCGAGCTCATGTGCGTTATCAACCCATGGCCGGTACCACCTTCCGGATCAGCAGCGGTCGGGGCCAGCGTACCGCCAATATTTTTGCTGAAAATACGGCAGCGTTAGCCAGTTCAAGGGTGGCACACATTGTTGCCGCTAGTCCCACAGCAAACGCCTATGGTCTGAAGCCCGAAATTGCCTGGAATACGGGAATCAGCTTTGATCAATCGTTCCGCTTGTTTCACAGGGAGGCATCTTTCAGTGCCGAATTTTTCAGAAATGACTTCATCAACCAGGTGGTGGTGGATTACGAAAACCCACGTGAGCTGGCTTTTTATAACCTTGACGGCAAATCTTACTCCAATAGCCTGCAAACCGAGCTTCGTCTGATGCCGTTGCCGCATTTAGAGGCACGGATGGCTTACCGGCTTTTTGATGTGAAGACCACGTATGCCCGTACATTGCTGCAACGGCCCCTGGTGGCGCGTCATCGGGGTTTCTTCAACCTCGGCTATGCCACGCATAGTGGCGGTTGGCATTTTGACTATACATTCAACATCACCGGTCAAAAGCGATTGCCTTCTACGGCGGCTAACCCGGCGGAATACCAGCTACCGGAATATTCACGTGCATATACCACCATGAATGCCCAGATCAGCAAGACCATCGGCAAGAGCCAGCCCATTGACCTCTACGTCGGGGGAGAGAACCTCACCGGTTTTTTCCAGCAAAATCCTATATTGGCTGCCGACCAGCCTTTCAGCCAATTTTTCGATTCCTCTCTGCTTTGGGGGCCCATCACCGGCCGGATGTTTTATGTGGGGATCAGGTTTAGCATCAAGTAAGAATTAGGATCTGCCGTAATAACCGAATTGGAAAATACCGAACAATAGCATTCGGCAGCCGCCTTGGCATTACCGTCAAATCGGAGGAATGCGTTGCAAAGGCGACAAAAAAACAGGCATTTATGACAAGTTTTCCAACCGGCTGTGGAGCATTTCACTAAGCTTGGCGGTAGGCAGGCCCACCACATTGGTGTACGAACCTACTATTTTTTCAATGGCCACGATACCTATCCATTCCTGGATACCATATGCGCCTGCCTTGTCAAAAGGCTGGTAGTTCTTAATGTAATGATCAATTTCATCGGCGGATAAGCTCCGAAAATATACTTCGGTGATTTCATGAAATACCTCGGTCGTGCCGCCCTGTTGGAGCGCAACTGCCGTAACCACTTCGTGCCGTCTACCAGACAGTAGGGTCAGCATCTCAACGGCATGGTCTTCATCCCTGGGTTTACCGAGTATCCGGCCGTCGATGGCTACGATGGTGTCCGCCGTGATAACCAGCGCATCGGCAGCCTCTTCCCGAAAAGCATGCGCTTTTTTTTCCGCGATATAGCGGACAGCCGCCACCGGATCCAGCTCCTCCGGAAACGATTCGTCCACGTTGCGGATAACCACCGTGAAGGGAATGCCCATCCTTGTGAGCAATTCGTTCCGCCGGGGTGATTGGGATGCGAGGATTATTTGCATATCAGATACTTGCAACTGTCAGGTTTTCATACCAGGTGCCTTGTAGTTTCATCACCTTCTCGATGACATCCCGCACGGCCCCTCGTCCACCTTTACAAAAGGAGACATAGGTCGCGATCGCCTTGATCTCTTCCACGGCATCTGCCGGACATACCGGCAGGCCTGCCGCTTTCATATTGTCCAGGTCGGGAATATCATCGCCCATATATAGAATATCCGCGGAGGTCAGCCCGCGACGTGTCAGCCATTCGCGGAATACTGAATTTTTGTCACTAACGGAAAGAAAAACATCGGTGATTCCCAATCCCTCCATTCTCTTTTTTACACCTTCTGATCGACCTCCGGTTATGATCGCTATGGGATATCCCTTTTTTATTGCAAGCTGCATCGCGTAGCCATCCTTTACGTGAAACGACCGCAACTGGTCGCCCTCTTCCGTAACCAATACATTCCCATCGGAAAGGACGCCATCTACGTCAAATACAAATGCTTTTACGGCCCTGAGCTTATCAAACAACATGTTTCGAACTATTTTGAAGCCAAACTTAAGATAAAATCCGAACTTTCGGGGATTTAGACATCAACGTGTTGATTTTCAGAACACCGTGTCTACTAAACCCGTCTTATTTTATCTTTTACGATACACTTTGGAAAAAAGATAGGATATCTGGAGCCGATCACCCCCTTTATTTTTTGGCATGGACTTTGATATTTTATGAATAAACGCTTAAAAAATAATAAACAAGCGAATTTACACAATGTTCTTTTGACAATTCATTAACAAAAGTTTCATTGACAAAACAAAAAAAGATGCTACTTTTGCATCAGAAACAAACCCGGATCATACCGGGGATTTAAAATTGTCTTTTCATAATTTAGGTTTATAATTGGTTAGTAACAAACCCCGGTGCCCATCACCGGGGTTTTGTTTTATACTGGGGTTTTATTTTATCTTTTCCCTCCTTTGTCTGTATTGCTTCCCGGTTTTGCGATTGACCCCCGCATATCGGTATCTGCCTGGATGTTTTGCATCCGATAATAATCCATTACACCGAGGTTGCCACTCCGGAACGCCTCAGCCATAGCTAACGGGACCTGGGCTTCTGCTTCGATGACCTTCGCCCGTGCTTCCTGCGCTTTTGCACGCATCTCCTGCTCCGACGCGACCGCCATTGCCCGGCGCTCTTCCGCGCGCGCATTCGCAACCTTGAGATCGGCTTCCGCCTGGTCCGTCTGTAACTTTGCTCCCACGTTTTCGCCAATGTCGATATCTGCAATATCAATGGATAAGATTTCGAATGCCGTACCACTATCTAATCCCTTGGAAAGTACCGTTTTGGATATTCGATCCGGGCTTTCCAACACCTCTTTATGGTTAGCTGCCGAGCCAATGGTTGAGACAATCCCCTCCCCCACACGCGCCAAAATGGTCTCCTCGCCTGCTCCACCAACCAGCTGATTGATATTTGCTCTCACAGTTACCCTGGCTTTTGCGATAAGCTGGATACCGTCCTTAGCCACGGCGGCAACAGGCGGCGTATTGATTACGCGGGGATTGACCGATATCTGCACCGCATCAAACACATCGCGACCGGCTAGATCAATGGCTGTTGCCAATTTGAAATCCAAGGGAATATTGGCTTTATCTGCTGAGATCAATGCCTTGATCACATTATTCACATTGCCACCTGCCAGATAGTGCGTCTCAATTTCATTCGAAGAAATATTCAGTCCTGCCTTGGTAGACGTAATCATCGCATTGGTGACCAATGCGGGTGAAACCTTGCGCAAGCGCATCAGCAACAGATTCAATAAATTGACCCGGACACCGGACAGTTGCGCAGTGAACCAAAGGTTTACAGGGAGCAAATAGAGCAAAACAAAAAATGCTACGATAGCTCCGACGATGATTAGGATAGGGGTGAAACTGGGGTCCATAAGGTTTAATATGTTTAATGATACTATTTACAGTTTCTAAAGATACGACTTTTAGACAGCTATTCAAAGCCCACATTATACTTTTCGCCGTACCCCAATCGCTATCATACGATGCGTCTAGATCTTGCGGAGCCTACCGGAGCCAGATGTACGCAGGTTAGTTCGTGCATTTCCACTGTAATGGATGTTTCCTGATCCACTGATCGAGGCGTTCAATTGTTCGTCTGCATGGATGGTGATCATTCCTGATCCGGATATTTCAAGGTTAGCAGATTGACTTTTCAGCTCGCTTCCCTCAAAGCGGCCCGATCCGCTGATGGAAATATTGCTTTGCGCCGCGTAGCCCGTAGCCACCAACCGTCCTGAACCGCTGATCCGGCCATTAAATAGCTGTACATCGGATTCAAAAACAATCCTCCCCGAACCGCTTACCGAAGCATTCAGTTCAGTACCCGATATTGGTCCGACGACAGTAATATTTCCAGAACCTGATTGAGTCAGTGCATCAATTTTCCGGGCAGTCACATACGCGGTAACGTTGCCCCGGTTGTGCCCTGATTTCCAGGCACCACTTTTGGGCCTGATTTTCAACGTACCTTTTTCTACCACGGTCTCAATCTCGCGGATGGCGGCCGCGTCGCCCTCCAGTCTTACGGATTCACGATCGCCGAAACGCACTTCTACATGGATGCTGCCGCCGTTAGCCAGTGCATGGAAATCACGCACATCACGTACCGCTTCACTCGGCAGCAGACCGATAGCTGCGGAAACCTCTCCCCTACACAAAAATGGCAACAGCAATACCAACCACCAGCTTGCCAATAATAATTTTCTTTCCATTTTGTTCGTTTTATTTATGTCCTTCGGTATAAGACGCCGTAATAAGCAATACGTTGCAGACACACAACTTTTTCCACCGGGTATCCCCAATGTGTATTGTTTAAACCGTATGAAACTGCTATTTTTAACGCGTTTCGAAGTTGAATACGAATTGTCTATGAAAATTGTACCCGTAACCGGAGCAGCGTCAGATCGACTATTTGTAACCATGGCGCTCCCGTTTTACCATAGAGACCCCAACTACATCCGACCGCTTGACGCAGATGTGCATGCGGTCTTTGATCCTAAAAAGAATCCGCGGTTTCAGCGTGGCGATTGCGCGCGGTGGCTGTTGTTGGATGAATCCGGCAAGCCCATCGGGCGTATTGCTGCTTTTTTTGACGAAAGAGCCGACGATGCCGAATTGTGGGTAGGCGGGTGTGGATTTTTCGAATGCATCGATAACCAAAATGCGGCAGACCTATTGTTTGATACCGCCAAAGCCTGGTTGGTAGAACAGGGCGTAGAGGCCATGGATGGCCCCATCAATTTCGGCAATCGCGAGCGTTGGTGGGGATTACTCGTGGATGGTTTCCATCCACCGTGCTATTGCTGCAATTACAACCCTCCCTACTATCAACCACTTTTTGAGCGATATGGCTTTGAGGTGTATTTCAAGCAATTTACCTACCAACGGGAAATTTCCATACCCCTCTCTCACCGAGTAGGCGAAAAGGCCCTTCGCACCTTGCAGGACGCCGGATATACGCTCAGCCATATCGACCCGAAGCAACTTGAGAAGGCCGCTGAGGATTTCCGATCGGTATACAACGACGCTTGGGCACGGCACGAAGGCGTGAATCCCATGAGTGCCGAAAGTGCCCACAAGCTGATACAAAGTATGAAGCCTATCATCGATCCAAAAATTATTTGGTTTGCTTATTACCAAAGCAAGCCGGTAGGCTTTTGGGTTAATATTCCGGATGTTAACCAACTGATCGTCAAATACGCCAATGGAAAACTTACCCTACCCGGAAAAATACGTTTTCTATGGAACCGATGGCGTAAACGTTGCAAAACCATGTTTGGTATCGTATTCGGCGTTGTACCCGAACATCAGCGTAAAGGAGTTGAGGCAGCCATCGTCGTGGCTGCCACCAAAGTGTTGCAAGATCCAAGCCAGGTGAAATACGAAGAATTGCAGATGAATTGGATTGGCGATTTCAATCCGAAGATGATGAATGTAGCGCGCTATGTAGGGGGTACGATTTATAAAACCCACCATACCTATCGGTACTTGTTTGATCGCACCAAGCCTTTTGAAAGGCATCCCATTCTTTAAAGAAGGTGAAATTCGTGATTTGCCCCTTTTATTTTGCCGAATTGAAAAAAATGCTTAATTAGCAAAGAGAAAATGAAAAAACTGACATTCAAGGCACATATATACATTGGCTTCTCTTTTTTAATAGCCATTATGGTAGCCAGTCTTTTTTATTTATTTCATTTATTTGAGCAAATCGAGATTTCGCACCGAATACTTGACAGCATCAAGATAACGATCTATATCGGTTCCTTTCTAGTGTTTGCAGTTGTTTGGTGGCTGTTGGTCTATGTGACCAAAACGTTCGAACACCACAAAAAAACGGAACGGCTCATTCGAAAATCCAACGCCGATTTAGCTAAACTCTCGGGGGAAAAGGAAGTACACAATTGGACATTGAATGGCCTGACCCTACTGGATGAACGCACCCGGGGCGGACTTGATGAACGGGACATCGCAACGAATGCCATCCGGACCATCTGCGAATACCTAAACGCCAAGATTGGCGTGATGTACCTGAAAAGTCCAACCGATGAAGCGCCATTCGTACAAGCGGGATCGTATGCCGTGGAGGCATCCCGGCTTCGGCCTTACGTCGAAAACAAGAGTGGCCTTACCGGGGAGAGTATTGTTTCGCAAAAGCAACTTGTTCTTTCGGACCTACCCGAAAATTACCTGACGGTGGCATCTTCGTTAGGGAATGCCAAACCTGAACACCTGGTTATCCAGCCGCTCGTTTATGAAAACGAAACAATCGGTGTTTTGGAGATCGGGTTCTTCCGCAAAATTGATGCTGGCGTATTACATTTCCTGGAACGGGCGGCCATTAACCTGGCTATCGCCACGAAAGTGGCCATTAACCATGCTACCTTGTCTTTGCTTTACGAGGAAACGCAGCAACAGGCAGAAGAACTCGAAGCACAACAGGAAGAACTTCGAACCACGAATGACGAACTCGTTCATAAAACCCATCAGTTGGAAGCGTCGGAAGAAGAACTCCGGGTCCAACAGGAGGAGCTGAAGCATGCCAACCTCGAACTTGAAGAAAAAGCCAGGCTGCTGGAAGAACGCAATGTCTCCATTGAACTGGCCCGCCAATCCATCGCCATGAAGGCCAACGAGCTTGAACAGTCGGGCAAATATAAATCGGAATTTCTGGCAAACATGAGTCATGAATTACGGACGCCGCTCAACAGCATTCTCATACTTGCCAAACTGTTAGAAGACAACAAATCCGGCAATCTCCTAGCCGACCAGGTCAAATATGCGTCGGTTATCCACAGCGCAGGTACAGACCTGCTGCACCTGATCAACAACATCCTCGATCTATCGAAAATCGAGTCGGGAAATATGGAGCTGGTTGTCGAAGACGCACCCTTATCGCCCATCGCCCAAGATCTGCTGGAGCTATTTAACGGCATTGCCGAAAGCAAAGCGATTGAATTCCGGATTACGATAGACGAAAACCTACCCACTTCCATCGCGACAGACGAGCAACGCCTCCGTCAAATCCTAAAAAATCTACTTTCAAACGCATTCAAGTTTACCAAAGAACAGGGAAAGGTGGAACTGCTGATTAGCCGCGCCTCCGACGATACGTTGGCGCTATCGGTGAAGGACACCGGCATTGGCATCCCCGAAAACAAACAACAGATCATATTCGATGCGTTCAAACAAGCAGATGGCTCTACGAGCCGAAAGTTCGGCGGCACCGGCTTGGGCCTCTCCATTTGCCGCGAATTGGCGGTCATGCTGGGTGGCGAAATCCATGTCACAAGCCAAGAGGGTATAGGAAGCTCGTTCACGTTGATCCTTCCGCTGCAATTTACGGGAAAAGGCAACAGCAACCCGGTAGCGGAGGATGTCCAACCATCCGCAACAGTGCACGACCTGGAAGAAAAACGGATGCAGGCGCCGTTATCCGAGCCGACAGCCAACCCAACAAACACCAAACGCCTTCTGATCGTCGAAGACGACCGTAACTTCGCTGAAATATTGGAGGGTTATGCCCGTGAGCGCGGATTTGACACGCTTACCGCCTACCAAGGAGATATCGGCCTGCAAATGGCCACAGAACATTTACCCGACGCCGTTATTCTGGATATTATGCTTCCGGTAATGGACGGATGGACGGTACTCAAAAACCTGAAGAGCGACCCACGGACGAAAAACATCCCGGTACACCTGATGTCCGCAGACCGCCCGAATAAGCGCAAAATCATGGAAGATGCGGTGGGTTTTCTCAAAAAACCAGTGGACAAGAAATCCCTCGAGGATGTTTTTGGACAACTGGACAAAATCATCGAATCTCCGGTTAAGAAGATACTGGTCGTCGAAGACCAGAAAATCCAAAGTGACAGCCTTAAATTCAGTTTATCTGAAAGCGGCATAGACGTTACACAAGCCTTCACGGGGAGCGAAGCCATTCATTTTCTGGAATCCGGCGAACATTTCGATTGCATTATTCTGGATCTCAACCTGCCGGATAAATCGGGCATCGATCTTTTGGATGAGATCAAAAGCATTCCGCTTCACATCGATACGCCGGTGATCATCAATACGGCGATGGAGCTGACTCCCGAAACAACAACCCGCATATTGCACCATACAAAGACGTTGGTCCTGAAATCGGACAAATCCGACAATCGCATCCTGGACGAGGTAAACCTATTTATAAACCGCATAAAAAACGATGCATCCTCTACGCACTCTTTCCCGCGTTTTAACCCTTCGACATCGAGCGGGTTGCCACTTGATAATGTACTGGAAGGCAAATGCATTCTGCTGGCGGACGACGATATGCGCAATATTTTTGCATTGAGTACCGTTTTTGAATCCCATAAGATGAACGTGGAAGCGGCCAACAACGGGATTGAGGCGCTGGCAATTCTTCAACAAAAAGCCGATATTGACCTGATACTGATGGATATCATGATGCCCGAGATGGATGGCTACGAAGCGATTGCGAAGATCCGCACCGATAAGAAGTTTGCGAAACTACCCATTATTGCACTCACCGCGAAAGCCATGCAAGGCGACCGGCAGCTGGCACTTGACGCGGGAGCCAATGATTACATTGCTAAACCGGTGGACATAAACAAGTTACTTTCCCTGATACGCGTATGGGTCAGCTAATCGTGTAAGACAGTTAATAAAGACAGATACATGAGCCTATCGTTTGAACAGTTGGAGGAATTGATAGAATTGGTCAACAATGTCCATGGCTTTGATCTGCACGGTTACTCGCGCGCTTCGCTCAAGCGAAGAGTTTCACGGATTATGGACCTGTACCGACTCGATTTTGCGACGTTGAAAGATAACCTGATCAATACTTCGGGCTTTTTCAGCCAGTTTCTGATCGAAATAACCGTCAATGTCACCGAGATGTTCCGCGACCCTGCCTTCTACATCGCGTTGCGGGAAGAAGTCTTTCCGTATTTGGCTACATTTCCGCATATCAAGGTATGGAGCGCAGGTTGTTCGACCGGTGAGGAAGTCTATTCACTCGCGATTTTGCTTAAAAAACAAGGGCTCTTAAATCGCGCTTTTGTCTATGGAACCGATATCAATTCGAAAGCCCTTGAAAAAGCCAAAGCGGGAATCTTTGACCTGAGAAAGATGAAAGCATACTCGGACAATTATTTACAAACCAGTCCCGATGACTCTCTTTCCGAATATTATACGGCGAAATACAATGCAGCTACCATTCATCATAATCTCCGCAAAAACATCTTGTTTTCGGTTCACAACCTGGTTTCCGATGGAGTGTTCAATGAATTTCAGCTCATCACATGTCGGAACGTATTGATTTATTTCAATGCCCCATTGCAAGAACACGTATTCAATCTGTTGTATGAAAGTTTGGCCCTATTTGGCTTCCTCTGTTTGGGTTCGAAAGAAGCCCTTCGATCCGAACAGTTAAAGGAGCGATTCCGGCTTATTAATAAAAAGCAAAATATTTATCAGAAAATTGCTTAAATTACCCCCATACGTTATCAGCAGGCTTCAAAGCATTGAAGTATTGATCTTAGCATGTTCTGCTGGTGGATTCAAGATTTTATTTAACATGCTCAGGGTATTACCGTCGAATTTACCCATCGGTATATTGGTAGTCGTCCACCGGAACGCCAGGTATGAAACCAACATAGAGGAAAGCATCATGGCCAAATCACGCATTCAGGTCAAGGTAGCCGAAGAAAAAGAACGGATCCAGCCGGGCACGGCTTATTTTGCCCCCGCCGGATATCACCTATTAATAGAACCGGATCATACTCTATCGCTCGACATCTCCGAGCCGGTGAATTTTTGTCGGCCATCCATCGACGTAACCATGCAAAGCGCTGCCGATATCTATGGCTCCGGTACCCTGGCCGTATTGCTATCCGGCGCAAACCAAGACGGCGCGGAAGGTATGCGCGCGATCCAACACGCTGCCGGGCTCTGCATCGTACAGCAGCCCGAACAGGCAGAAATCAAAACGATGCCCGAAGCAGCCATCAAACTCGGGGCGGCCGACCTGATCCTGAACAACGAAGAACTTATTACATTCAGCCAACAGTTGGACAACTATATTTTAAGAGGAAATCAGTCATGGAGAAATTGAAACTCGTCATTGTGGATGACAAAGAAGAGAATGTACTCAGTCTGAAAGCCCTATTGGCCGACATCGATAACCTGGAGATCTGGAGCAGTACTTCACCCAATGAAGCGCTGCGCTATTGCTGGAATCAGGACGTCGCCATTGCACTGGTGGATGTACAAATGCCCGAAATCAACGGGTTTGAATTTGTCTCCCTGCTGCAGAGCAATCCGAAGACCTGGCAAATCCTCGTCATCATGGTCACAGCGATCTCCAAAGAAGATAAATTTCTGCTGAAAGGCTTGCACAGCGGTGCGATCGATTACCTCTATAAACCTCTCAATCCGGATATTACCATTGCAAAAGTTAAATCCTTTATGCAACAGGTATACATCCAACGGGAATTAAAGCGAAAAAACGAGGAACTGGAACGGTCGCACCTGGAGCTAGTCAAGGCAAAAAGAGAAGCCGATCTTGCACGAAAATCCAAAGAAAACTTCCTGGCCAACATGAGCCACGAAATACGGACACCGATCAACGGAATCACCGGGATTACAACGATGCTGAGAAACTCTCCGCTCAACGAAGAACAGTCGGAATGGCTGGACTACCTGGAAAATGCGTCCCAGCAGTTATTGCTCATCATCAATGACATTCTGGATTTGTCCAAAATTGATTCGGGAAAAATGCGGCTGGACTACGCAAAGACATCCTTTGCCAACATCATCAAGGAACTTACCAACCTATTTGCTTATAAGGCAGAGCAAAAGGGAATTACATTCGAGGTCGTCAATGACGACGGCTTGCCGAAACAAATCCTTGCCGATTCGCTCCGGCTGACACAAATATTGAGCAACCTGATTTCAAATGGCATTAAATTCACGGAAAAAGGAAGTGTCACGCTGGAGACCAAGCTACTTAAACGATCCAAGCAGCGGGCACACATCCAGTTCTCCGTGAAAGATACGGGTATTGGCATCGCCAGCAATGCCATCGATAAAATTTTCCAATCGTTTGAGCAAGGCGAGGAAGGCATCACCAAACGTTTTGGTGGTACCGGTCTGGGGCTGGCTATCGTGAAACGGCTGGTCAATCTCCATCAGGGCCAGATTCATGCCTACAGTGAATTGGGGAAAGGCAGCGAATTTGTTTTTCAATGCTGGTTCGACGAAGAGGCATCCGAAGCGATTCCTAAATCGGAAAAAAAGCAGTATACAGACCTGCCCCCTCTTACCGACGTTCACATCCTTCTGGCAGAAGACAATGAATTGAACAGCTTTATGGTGACCCATATGCTCAATACCTGGGGAATCACTGTGGATACGGTTAAAAATGGCAAAGAAGCCCTGGAGAAGGTAGAGCATATTCCATACAGCCTGATTCTCATGGATGCACACATGCCTGTGATGAGCGGATTTGATGCGATCCGTACCATCCGCAGCGATCCGCGTGAACAGATCAAACGCATTCCGATCATCTCTATTTCGGCCTCCGTACTGCAGCGCGAACAACAGGCTGCCTACGCCGCCGGAGCCGATGCTGTGGTGGGCAAGCCGTTCGATCCGATCTCGCTTTACCAGATTATTAAAACATTGACCCATACAAAGACCAGCGCATAGCGTAACGCTAATGTTACAATTAGGTGATAATTGCACTTTTTTACCGTTTCAAATTCGACTACCTTTGGGGCGCAAATAAATATCAATTGAAATGAAGCGATTATTTTTGATGCCCCTAGTAGCGGGTGCCGTTTTTTTCGCCGCCTGCGGTGGCAACCAGACAAAAGAAGAATCAGCTACTGAATCGACTGAGACCCCAGCGACAGAACAAGCGCCAGCAGCAGACATTCCAGGCTTGGATGAAGTAGCCGTGAGCAACGAAGTAGCCTTAGAGGCAAACGACCTGATGACGTTTGACAAAAAACTTTTCCGGGTGAAAGCTGGCCAACCGGTAAAACTTACCCTGAAAAATGTAGGCGAGATGCCGAAGGAATCCATGGGACATAACGTGGTTATCCTTACACCGGGAACTGATCTTCCTGCTTTTGGTGGTGAAGCTATCAAAGCGGTTGATACCGAATACATCCCGGTTACGTTTGGGTCATCCATCGTGGCACATACGAAGTTGTTGGGCCCCGGTGAAACAGACACGATCGAATTTACACTGGATGAAAAAGGTGTTTATCTTTTTGTCTGCAGCTTTCCCGGTCACTATGGCGTGATGCAAGGGAAAATCGTAGCCGAATAAGGAATACAGTCCTTCAATTTTATAAAAAAGACAGTCGAACGGCTGTCTTTTTTTGTATATTTTTCTCTCTAAAAGTCGCTTCTCAGAGGCAGCCGAGTAGATCAAACCTGCGAGCAATCATGCGCATCGATGAAAGCAGACTGCTGCGAATAAATTCACTTTTATATTCAACGCGATTATAATTGCATATAAAAGCAAATTTATCTAAGTTTGAACCATCGAGTAGACTAACATCATCATCATCACATGCAATACGACGTCATTGTAATCGGTAGCGGGCCCGGAGGATATGTGACCGCTATCCGTTGTGCACAACTAGGCTTAAAAACAGCTGTCATTGAAAAATATAGCACGTTCGGAGGAACCTGCCTCAACGTAGGATGCATTCCTTCCAAGGCCCTATTGGACTCTTCCGAGCATTACCACAACGCCGCTCAGCATTTCGGCACACATGGCATCAACCTGAGCAACCTTCAGGTCGACATGAAGCAGATGATGGCCCGCAAGGAGGATGTGATCGCTCAAAATGTGGCTGGCATCGAATTTCTATTCAAGAAAAACAAGATTGACCGTTTCATCGGAGTGGGTTCATTTATCGATAAAAACACGATTAAGGTAACCAAGGACGACGGCAAGACCGAGCAAATTAGTGGCAAACACGTCATTATTGCGACCGGTTCCAAGCCTACCGCCCTGCCTTTTCTTCCCATTGACAAAAAGCGGATCATCACCTCTACCGAAGCATTGGCACTCACGGAGGTACCCTCTCATCTCATCGTTATCGGCGGCGGAGTCATCGGTTTGGAACTGGGTTCAGTTTATGCGCGCCTGGGCGCGAAAGTTTCCGTTATTGAATACGAAAAATCCATTCTTCCCACCATGGACGGAGGCCTCGGCAAGGAATTGCAGCGGGTCTTAAAAAAGACGCTGGGCATGGAATTCTTCCTGGGGCATAAAGTCACCGGCGGGTCGGCGAAGGGAAAGAAGGTGACCATCACAGCCGAAGATCCCAAGGGGCAATCGGTCAAGTGGGAAGGTGATTATTGCGTCGTATCGGTGGGGCGCACAGCCTATACGGAAGGGCTTGAACTCGAAAACATCGGCATCCAATTGGAAGAACGGGGCAAAAAGATACCGGTAAACGAACACTTAGAAACACCGGTCGCCGGCGTCTATGCCATCGGCGACGTGATCAAAGGAGCGATGCTTGCACATAAGGCCGAGGACGAAGGCGTGTTTGTCGCAGAACATATTGCCGGCCAGAAACCTCATATTGACTACAACCTGATTCCCGGCGTGGTATATACCTGGCCGGAAGTAGCCAGCGTTGGCAAAACCGAAGAGCAGTTGAAAGCAGAAGGTCGTACTTATAAAACCGGTTCATTCCCCTTCAAAGCCAGCGGCCGCGCCAAAGCCAGTGGCGACACAGACGGATTTGTAAAAGTCTTGGCCGATACGGAAACGGACGAAGTGCTGGGGGTACACATGATCGGGCCGAGGGCTGCAGACATGATTGCCGAGGCAACGGTGGCCATGGAATACCGTGCATCCGCCGAAGACATCGCGCGGATTTGCCATGCACATCCGACCTTTACGGAGGCTTTCCGGGAAGCTTCTCTTGCGGCAACTGCCAACCGGGCGATCCATATGTAGCGGAATGCGAATGAATTTTCACACGCGCAAGTGGGTAAAACCGGAAGACCTCAACCCCAATGGGACATTATTTGGAGGTACGCTGCTCCGATGGATCGACGAAGAGGCCGTTATCTATGCGATTGTGCAGCTGGGAAACCCGTATATTGTCACCAAATTTATTTCCGAAATTAATTTTGTAAGTTCGGCTAAACAAGGTGATATCATCGAATTGGGGATAACTGCCACACATTTCGGCCGTACATCCATCACATTGACCTGTCAGGTGCGCAATAAAATTACGCGCAAAAGTATTTTAACGATAGACAAACTGGTATTTGTTAACCTAGATCCTGAGGGTAATCCATCGCCGCACGGAAAGACAGAAATCACCTATGCGTATGCCGGCGACCGGCCTTAGGATTGTTCTTCGTGTCTCAGTTTCCGTTCGACAAAAAATGGCGCAAACGGAATGAGGGAGGCAAGGAAAAATACAGCTACCCGACCAAATTTCCATTTGTATTTCGCTGCACACATCCACAGCAAATAAACATAGGCGATAAATAAGAGACCGTGTGCCCAGCCAACATATTTGACCCCCAATGTGGCCCACTCGAAATCAGTGGTGCGTTTCAATACGGAACACGTGACCAGGACGACCATGGATATGCCCTCAACCAAGGCAACGTTACGAAACCAATCTAAAACTTTGTTATTTGCGCTCATGCTGTTAAATTGACCGCCAAAATAGGTAATTATCTATCACTCCACGCCATTTCCTGTCGGCTTTGACTGAAATGTGACGATTGGCAGGATTTCCGGACTTTTCGGCTTTCCGACTTTCGGACTTCTCAAAAAAAACGTAAGTTTGTAACCACCGTAATATTGAGCTGACAGCATAAATAGAAATCAATCTCAGGAAACAGAATAATATATATGAACTACGACATCATTGTAATCGGAAGCGGACCGGGCGGTTATGTTGCGGCCATCAGGGCATCCCAACTTGGTTTTAAGACCGCCATTATAGAGCGGGAATCCCTGGGCGGCATTTGCCTCAATTGGGGATGTATTCCCACAAAGGCTTTGCTTAAAAGTGCACAAGTATTTGAATACCTTAACCATGCCGAAGATTATGGCATCAAGGTAAACGGGGGTGAGGCCGATTTCAACGCCATAATCAAGCGCAGCCGTGGGGTTGCTGATGGGATGAGCAAAGGCATCCAGTTTCTGATGAAAAAGAATAAAATCGATGTCATCATGGGCACCGCCCGAATTAAAAAGGGAGGTAAGATAGAAGTAACGGATGCCGAAGGCGCTACCAAAGAATACCAGGCTAAACATACTATCCTGGCCACGGGGGCCCGATCACGCGAGTTACCCAACCTGAAACAAGACGGAAAGCGGGTGATTGGCTATCGTCAGGCTATGAACCTGGAAAAGCAACCTGCATCATTGGTTGTCGTCGGATCCGGAGCCATCGGCGTCGAATTCGCCTATTTTTACAATGCCATTGGGACGAAAGTAACGATCGTTGAGTATTTAGATCGCATCGTCCCCGTGGAAGACGAAGAGATATCCAAGCAATTGGAGCGTAGTCTCAAAAAGGCGGGCATCAATATCCTGACCAGTGCAGAAGTCCAATCCGTAGATTCATCTGGTAAACTGAGTAAAGTCCAAATCAAAACGTCCAAAGGTACCGAGACGATCGAAGCTGAAACCGTGCTTTCTGCCGTTGGCATCGCGCCAAATATTGAAAGCATCGGCTTGGAGGACGTAGGTGTCAAAACAGAGAAAGGCCGCGTGGTGGTGGATGATTTCTATAAGACCAATGTCGACGGCGTCTATGCCATCGGTGATATCGTGAAAGGCCAGGCCTTGGCACATGTGGCATCCGCGGAAGGCATCACCTGTGTTGAAAAAATCAAAGGCTTGGAAGTCCAACCGATCAATTACAATAACATTCCGGGGTGCACGTATTGTTCGCCTGAAATTGCTTCTGTAGGCTACACCGAAAAAGCCGCCAAAGAAGCCGGATATGAAATTAAAGTAGGAAAATTCCCCTTCTCTGCATCCGGAAAAGCCAGCGCTGCCGGCACAAAAGACGGCTTTGTGAAAGTTATCTTCGATGCCAAATACGGAGAGTTTTTGGGGGCACATTTGATTGGTTCCAACGTGACGGAGATGATTGCTGAAGTAGTAGTAGCCCGCAAATTAGAGACTACGGGACACGAAATTATCAAATCCGTGCACCCACACCCCACGATGAGCGAGGCCATTATGGAAGCTGCCGCCGACGCGTACGGCGAAGTCATCCATTTATAATGCGTTTCTAATGAGTCGTGAGTTATGAGTCATCAATCCGGAATATTTTCTTAGATTGTACTCAGGGCTCACGACTAAAATCACCAACGAACGAAAAGATTCCTGCAATTTTATCCGGGATTGACCAACCGTGAAGGAAACGTAATTCGTGTAGGCTCCGGCCGACCCGTGATTTCCATTAACTGGAAGAGCAACTCCGCTGCTTTTCTTCCCTGATCTCCGGGAAATTGTTCGATGGATGCCAAGGGTGGATTTTCAATATATGTCCAAAGTGGATAATTGGCGTAACTTATAAAATGAATGTCCTGGTTGAGGGCAATCCCGCGTTTGCGAACCGTCTTCATCACGTCCAGTGCTACATAGTCATTAAACGAGACCACGGCAGACGGCCGATCGGATAAAGCCAGAAGCTGCGAAATAGCCGCCTCATTGCCTCCCGTCGTGAGATCCGTGTTAACCACATATTCTTCTTTAAAGGGTATACTATACTGGGCCAGGCCTTTTTTATATGCTTTTTCGCGTTCCATGCTGGCGGGCAGATGGGTCGGACCATTAATCAGTGAGATTGCGCGGTGCCCACAGGAAACAAACCGGTCAATTGCCTCAAGCATGCCGGTTTCCAGGTCACAGGACACCTTATGTATGTGTTCCAGATCCGGCACACAGTCAAAGAATACAATGGGTATTCCCGCTCCTTCCATCAATTTTATAAATGGATAATCTTTCGTATTCTTGCCAATTGACATCAATACACCATCCACCCGATGGGCTTTCAATGTTTGAAGTATCTGCATTTCACGGTCGGCATCATCCAGTGACTGCCCCATGATCACCGTATAGTTCCGTTCGCTGGCCACATTTTCAATTTCGCTGATGGCCGCAGAAAAAAAAGGCTCGGACAGGCTGGGAAGGACCACCCCCACCGTGAACGTTTTGCGTTGCTTAAAAAATATAGCTGTCTGATTGGGTTCGTAATTTAACTCTGCAGCAACCTTCTTGACGCGCATTGTGGTTACCAATCCGATACTCGGATGATCATTCAATGCTCTGGAAACGGTTGAAGGCGAAATCTTCAACCGTTTGGCAATTTCCTTTATTGTAGCAGGCTTCCCTTCCTTCATCGAAGTGCAAGATACTAATTATTACCAGAAGTTGTATGGCTAAAAACGATACATACCCTTAATTCCATGGCCATCCAGGGCCCCATTCCGATGACCGATATTGGAGCCGATCCGTCCAGCTACACGTGCCTGGAGACCAACACTATTGCGGGAGAAGCTGCCATTACGCGCGTAATACAACGCTTCTGCGATCATTTCCTCGTCGGGATCGCCAAAGTCTTTGGTAAGATCGTCATAAACCAGCTTATCTACTTCCATGCCCTCGAAATAGCTGCCATTTCCCGTCGAATTAAATGTCTGGAACGAAACCGCATACAGATCTACCCCCAGGATATTCCAATTGAAAAATCCCACCGGCTTGCCATAAGTTCTGTTTTCACCAACCAATTTCACGTCGACATGCGGCGTCAGGTTATTAATCAGCAGCTCGCTCGCAGATGCCGTGCCTTCGGTCACCAAAAAATAAATACGGTCGAGGTTGAGTATATTCGTCTTCTGGAAATGTACGGGGGAGAAATCAATCCGGACGTGATGTGCCAGCAGGAAATCATCCAGCCCCGGGTTTACGTGATTGGTATACATCAACCCGGTGCCTACGGATAACGGCGCCAACAGGTTTGACAGGTATTCAGCGGTTACGACGGCTCCGCCACCATTATACCGGAGATCGACGATCAGTTCCTCGACACCCGCTTCTTCGAATTGTGCCATCAACTGATCCAACTGTTTTTTAACATATGTCGGATTTCCTCGGTCAGAGAGCGTTGAGACAAAGATATCAAATGCGAAATAACCTACCTTTTTGCTACCTACGGTATATACGCGGTTCGCCAATATCGGCTGTAATTGATAGCTCCCTCGGCTTAGACTGAGTGACGTCTGACTTCCGTCAGGCTTTTTTAGCAACAGGTCTATGCTGCCGCCGTCTAGCGCATCGAAAAGAAAATTGAAATTATCCACTTCCATCGAAGCAAGCGACAGGTCGTCTTTCCCATTGATGCGCAACACCTGCCACCCCCTTTTCATGCCGGCCTGATCAGCAGGCGACCCCACGTCCACTTTTTTTACGTATAGATCCGTATCGTTGTTGTACCGGACATCAAACCCAAAGCTACCAGCCAGTCCCTGTTGTATTTCCGCATTCACCGTTCCCCAGCGATCCAAGAAGCTGAACCGATCCAAGGGATCCCCCTTGTCATCGTGCGCATACGTTTTTAACGACTCCAAAACGGCATCCGCGGAATTAAATTGACGTGTACTTCCCCGCACATCTGAAAACCAATCGGGCAAATCAGTTTGCCACAGGTAAAATCCATAGGTGTAATGGTAAACGGAGTCTTTCAGCAGATCTTCCTGGGTATCCCCCAACTCAGGTCGTTCAAGTTTGGGCATTTCCGTATCCTTAACGCAACCTGCTACCGCAAAGGTGAACACCCCCATTGCTGCAAAAATTCTTGCTATGCTCGTTTTCATTGGTCGTTTGTTTTTCAGCGCTTTATAAGGGGCGTAGCTTGACGTTCATTGCCGGTTGTGCCTGCGGCCTGGGCCGTTAAAATTCGTGCGACATCGAGCCTGTCAACATCCGCAATCATCGTGGACGGACCTTCATTCGCTGCATGGATATATAAAACATCCTGTGCTGCCAATTCATTTTCTGCCAGTAAATACGTTATGGGATCTTTTTGTTGATCGATCAGCTCTTTTTCAAAATACACTTTGACAACCTGATCCAGCCCTTCCCATTCGATGTGCCGTAGTTTATTTAGCTCCATGGCTGGATTGCCTCCGGTTAAAACGAATACCTGTCTTCCACTTTCGTGTGCCGTTTTCATGATGTCGCTGACAGGCTTATAAAGCCCTAATTTCAGCGGCAGTTTTGCCGTGAGATGCAGTCGGTCAAAGTGCATCCGGTATTTGGTATCGATACCGAACACTTTGGCGGCCCGCTCAAAAAGCCCTCTTTCACCCTGATGCATATATGCGGTTTTCAGAAATTCGGTCAGGTCTTTAGCAGGCGGTACGGTTTCGGTATATTCCAGTAGATTGGCAAACAAATAATATACTTGCAATAGATAATCTTTCTTTGGAAAAAGCACGTCGTCTAGTCCAAAGATCAGTGCTTTTTTTTCGTCGGGGATATTCAGGTGTCTCCACATATATCAATTGGAGTAACAAACAAAAGAATGGTTTAATGCCGTTGTATTCATTTTAGCGGGATCATTGAGATCGTTTCACTAAGTTAATCGGCGATGCAGCACAGTGCCAATTCATCGCCCGAATCGGAACGTGTGAAAATACCCGACACCCCCTCACCCACCTTATCGAGACCTCCCCCGTTGATCGCCCGGCCTTCTGCCAATACGATCAAACTCAATTGCTTCGGTGGATTTTCGATGATGGGCAGATTGGCCAGTTCGGCTACATCAGGCACCCATATATCAATACCATATTCCGAAAAAAGCGGACGGGCTTCGGCCATTGGGTAAAGTTCTTCAATGCCCAGGGGAATCACCGCCGAAATTTCCTTGTCCAGGCATTTCTTAAGTACCTCGTGTATAAAAACCGGCGTATTTACCGGCGGTATCCGCAGGAATTTGCCCTGCGTTATAAGCACGTCGGGCACATCCTCTGCCGAACCAAACAAGGGCGTATACGTTACAGGCAACAGCTTTGCCACCCGCTGCGCAAAGGGTCGCATTCCCTGTGTAATCAGCACCTTATCCTGCATGGCGGTCAACCGATTCGATCAGTCCGTCTTTGATGTGAACAATACGGTCTGCAATATTTGCCAATTCTTCGTTATGCGTCACCACGACAAACGTCTGATTCAATTGGGTCCGCAGTTCCACAAATAGGTTATGTAGCGATGCGGCATTTTCAGAATCCAGATTCCCGGAGGGCTCGTCGGCGAGCACAATGGAAGGGTTGTTTACCAGCGCACGTGCTACAGCTACGCGTTGTTGTTCGCCTCCCGACAATTCTCCCGGTTTATGGTTTGCCCGGTGATCCACTCCCAGCAGCGATAATAATTCCATCGCTCGCTGTTCTGCCTTTCTTCGGCTTTCCTTTCTGATAAAGGCCGGAATACACACATTTTCCAATGCGGTGAATTCAGGAAGCAGGTGATGGAATTGAAACACGAAACCAATGTGCTCGTTACGGAATACACTTAACTGCTTGGCTTGAAGAGAGCCCACATTTGTACCGTTTACAATCACCGTACCCCGATCGGGACGATCCAATGTACCTACAATGTGCAACAGCGTACTTTTGCCGGCACCCGAAGCACCGATCAGACTGACGATTTCGCCCTTATCGACATGAAGGTCCACTCCTTTTAGGATCGGTAGCGTCCCGTATGATTTGTAAATGCCAGTAGCTTGTAGCATGCTGCGAAGGTAGGTAATTTTTGGAGGTTTCCCTTGCCCATTACCGATTAAAATCCTACTTTTACGCCAAATTTTTCGCAAATGAACATTCACGAATATCAAGGCAAGCAGATACTGAAGAGTTTCGGCGTACGGGTGCAGGAAGGCATTGTCGCTGAGACGCCGGAGGCAGCTGTGGAAGCAGCCAAAAAGTTGAAGGAAGACTACAACTCGGATTGGGTGGTGGTAAAAGCCCAAATTCATGCCGGTGGCCGGGGCAAAGGCGGTGGCGTGAAACTAGCCAAAAATCTCGATGAGGTAAAACAGCGGGCGTCCGACATTATTGGCATGCAATTGGTGACCCCCCAAACAGGCGCCGAAGGCAAAAAGGTGAACAAAGTATTGATTGCTCAGGATGTCTATTACCCCGGCGAAAACGAAACCAAGGAATTTTACATGAGCGTGCTGCTGGATCGTGGCCGCGGCCGGAACATCATTATGTATTCGACCGAGGGAGGCATGGACATTGAGGACGTAGCCGAAAAAACACCAAACCTTATTTTCAAGGAAGAAATCGATCCGAAGGTAGGACTTCAAGCTTTCCAGGCGCGCAAAATTGCGTTCAATTTGGGTCTGAGCGGTGCGGCGTTCAAAGACATGACCAAATTTGTTGCTTCCCTATATAAAGCGTATGACGCCACGGATTCTTCAATGTTTGAGATTAATCCGGTACTGAAGACCTCAGACGATAAGATACTGGCGGTAGATGCCAAAGTGAACCTGGATGAAAACGGCTTGTTCCGCCATCCGGATTATGCAGCGATGCGCGATGTGACCGAAGAAGACCCCACGGAAGTGGAGGCGGGTGAGTCCAATCTCAACTATGTAAAACTCGACGGAAACGTTGGCTGTATGGTGAATGGCGCCGGACTGGCAATGGCCACCATGGACATTATCAAATTGGCCGGCGGCGAACCCGCGAATTTCCTGGACGTAGGTGGCACGGCCAATGCCCAGACGGTGAAGGCCGGGTTTAATATCATTTTAAAAGATCCGAACGTAAAAGCCATCCTCATCAATATTTTCGGAGGTATTGTACGTTGTGACCGCGTGGCGCAAGGTGTGATTGATGCGTATCAAGAAATCGGTAACATTCCCGTACCGATCATCGTCCGGCTCCAGGGCACGAACGCCGAAGAGGCCAAACGACTGATTGACGAATCTGGATTGGAAGTTTACTCTGCGATTTTACTGAAAGAGGCCGCAGATCTGGTTACCAAAGTCTTATCGTAACTATTGATGTCGTATCGATTTTATCGGTATCCTCGCTTAAACAAAGCCTCCAGTTTCGTTGGAGGTTTTTTTGGTTTTAATACTGTCTCATGATTGCAGCTCTTGTCCACTGGAATGTCTCTCCCGAAATCACCAACCTTTTTGGTGTATTCCCGATACGTTACTACAGCCTGTTATTTGCGATGGGCATTGCCGCGGCATATTACGTCATGGCCCGGGTATATACAAAGGAAAACGTCCCTTCCGAGCAGTTGGAGCGATTCGCCATCTATGTGGTACTGGGAACATTTATCGGCGCACGCCTGGGGCATTTCATTTTTTACCAACCCGAATATTTTTGGAAGGCGCCGCTCGAAATATTTCTTCCGATAGCCAAAATAGATGGGGCATACCGATTTGTGGGATTTGGCGGATTGGCCAGCCATGGTGGCATGCTCGGCATCCTTATTGCCGTCATCCTGTATTGCCGGAAAACGAAGCTAAGTTTTCTCTGGGTAGCAGACCGCCTGGCGATCGTTGCTCCGCTGACGTGCGCGTTCATCCGGATGGGCAATTTCATGAATTCAGAAATCATCGGTAAGCCTACCGGAGGAGATTTTGGGGTAGTCTTCCAACGGGTAGATGACCTTCCCCGTCATCCCACCCAACTATACGAAGCCGCCTCCTACCTGCTGATTTTTGCGATGATGATCTTTTTATATCGCAAAAACAGTCGTCTCAGTGGTTTTATGTTCGGAACATCCCTGATTTTGTTATTCACCGCTCGGTTCTGCATTGAATTTTTCAAGGAAGAGCAGGTTGCCTTTGAGCATGGAATGGCATTAAATATGGGTCAATGGCTGAGCATTCCATTCGTCTTCGTCGGCGTGGCGTTGATGCTGTATAAAAACAAACCTACGCCGGCATCCGTTGAATTACAAAAAGCCGATCACTAGAATCCAGAAGGCTGATCGCTGAAAGCAAAAAAAAGAAAGTCAATATATATGCAACATACACGTATCAAGGATTTATTGAATGCTACGGAATACGGGCAACAGGTAACGGTAAAAGGATGGGTTAAAACATTCCGGAATAACCAATTTATTGCCATCAACGATGGATCAACACTTGGTAACATCCAGGCCGTGGTCGATTTCGCTCATACCGATGAAAACCTGCTGAAACGGATCACTACCGGTGCAGCCATTTCGGTCTCGGGCCCTTTAGTGGAGTCATTGGGGAAGGGTCAGCGGGTGGAGATCAAGGTGGAGTCACTGGAAATACTGGGCGACAGCGATCCCGAAAAGTTCCCGTTACAGCCCAAAAAACACAGCCTCGAATTCTTGCGTGAAATCGCCCATCTCCGTTTTCGCACCAATACCTTCAACGCGGTATTCAAGATACGCAACGCGTTGTCTTTTGCAGTACACCAGTTCTTTTTTGAGCGCGGATTTGTTTACATGCATACGCCGATCATTACCGGATCCGATGCCGAAGGAGCGGGCGAAATGTTCAAGGTAACCACCCTCGATTTTGACGGCACTCCACGGAAACCGGACGGTACCGTCGACTATACGGAAGATTTTTTTGGCAAACCCACTAACTTGACCGTATCCGGGCAGCTCGAAGGTGAGCTGGCAGCTATGGCATTGGGGAATATCTATACATTCGGTCCTACCTTCCGTGCGGAAAATTCCAATACAACCCGCCACCTGGCTGAGTTTTGGATGATTGAGCCCGAAATGGCGTTCTATGAACTGGAAGATAACATGGATCTCGCCGAAGAGCTCCTAAAATATGTCATCCGATTTGCACTCGACCATTGTCCCGATGAGATCGAATTTCTCAAAAACCGGCTACTCGAAGAGGAAAAAAGCAAGCCGCAAAACGAACGTTCGGAAATGGATTTGGTTGCCAAACTCCGCTTCTGCCTCGACAACCGGTTTGAACGACTTACGTATACCGAAGCCATCGACATACTGCGCCAAAGCAAACCCAACCAAAAGAAGCAATTCAACTATCCGATAACCGGTTGGGGCACCGATCTACAATCCGAACACGAGCGGTATCTCGTCGAGAAACACTTCAAGAAGCCGGTTATTCTCACGGACTATCCGGCAGATATTAAATCATTCTATATGCGGATGAATGAGCCCGATGATCAGGGGCGTCTGACTGTCGCAGCCATGGATATCCTATTTCCCGGCATCGGTGAGATGGTAGGCGGATCGCAGCGGGAAGAACGTTACGACAAACTCACACAGCGGATGGAGGAAATGGGCGTGCCTGCCGATGAGATGGACTGGTTCCTCGACACACGGCGTTTCGGTACGGCCCCGCATTCGGGATTTGGGGTCGGGTTTGAGCGGCTGGTCCTATTTGTTACGGGGATGACCAATATCCGCGATGTGATTCCGTTTCCGCGTACGCCAAACAATGCGGAGTTTTGATAGCCGCATTCAATTGCTGAAACAATGCTACTACGTATCTACGAAGAGAATCCAAATCCAAAAGCCATCCAACAGGTGGGAGACGTCCTGCGCAAGGGCGGACTTATTATCTATCCCACCGATACCGTTTATGGCTTAGGATGCGACATTAACAACCACCGGGCAATTGAACGGGTGTGTGAGCTGCGCGGAATAAAATTGGAAAAAGCCAATTTTTCGTTTGTATGCGATGATCTCAGCGGCATTGCCCAGTACACCAAGCCCTTTGATACAGTCATGTTCAGGCTATTGAAAAAAGCCTTGCCCGGTCCATTTACGTTTATCTTCAATGCCAGCGGGCAGGTCCCCAAATTGTTAAGCTCCAAGAAAAAAACGGTGGGTATCCGGGTTCCGGATAATAACATTGCCCGCGAGATCGTACGCGAACTGGGCAATCCGATTGTATCGGCATCCATTCACGATGACGATGAAATCATCGAATATTCGACCGATCCGGAGCTTATTCATGAAAAGTATCACGATGCGGTTGACCTAGTCATAGACGGCGGGTACGGCGGGAATGTTGCATCCACCGTAGTCGATACCACCAATGGGGATTTCGAAATTATCCGCGAAGGAAAGGGAGATTTATCCCTTTTTTTATAGCTTAGCGGTTTTTACAAGCCGATCTTCCGATGCGTAAACAGATCAAACAGTTTTTTGAGGCCGATTCAGCAAGTGGCATTACACTGCTACTGTTTCTAGTCGTTTCCCTCCTCATCGCCAATTCGCCATTGGGCCCGGCTTTCGAATCACTATTAACACACAAAATCGGTTTTGAGTCTGGGTCTATCCATTTAAATTACAGCATCCTCCATTGGATAAACGACGGTTTGATGGCCGTATTTTTCCTCATGGTTGGTATAGAAATAAAGCAGGAGCTTGCACATGGTCAGCTCTCGTCGGCTAAGAAGGCGTCGCTTCCTTTATTTGCCGCATTGGGCGGTATGTTGCTACCGGCTGGTATTTATCTGTTGTTCAACGTCGGAACGGAAACGCATCACGGCTGGGGCATTCCCATGGCGACAGACATTGCATTTGCAATTGGCATACTATCCATTTTAGGCAAGCGGGTACCGATCGCACTCAAAGTTTTTCTTACGGCCTTAGCCATTGTAGACGACCTTGGCGCTATTGTAGTTATTGCTATTTTTTATACCACAGAAGTAGCAGCCGATTACCTGTTGTATGCATTGGGCATTTTTCTGCTACTAACCTTCATCAACCGCATGGGTGTCAAATCGGTTTGGGTGTACCTTATTCCCGGTGTTTTCATGTGGTATTTCATTCACCACTCGGGCATACATGCAACAATTGCCGGTGTACTCACGGCCTTTGCGATCCCCATTGAGGGAAAAAAAGGCGGCCCCTCACCCATCCAACAGGTTGAACATGCCATCAGTACGCCTGTTAATTTTGTCATTATGCCCCTGTTTGCACTTGCCAACACCCCTATCCGATTTGAAAGCGGTATGCTAGAAGGGCTTGCCAGCCCCCTTGGATGGGGAATCATCGCCGGTTTATTTGTGGGTAAACCATTGGGGATCACCCTCTTTTCATGGATTGCCGTGAAACTGGGGTTCAGCGAACTTCCAAAAGGTACCCGTTGGGCGCAGATACTTTCCATTGGATTAATGGGTGGTATCGGCTTTACGATGTCTATATTTATCGCATTGCTCTCCTTTGCCGACCCGATGCACCAGACGACAGCAAAATTTGCTATTTTAGTTGCTTCGATACTTTCAGGGTCCATTGGATACCAGATTCTTAAACGATTGGGAAACAAATACACAAACAAAAACAGCAACTAGTGAATTCACCTTTTTTGGAGTTGATTGACGCAAGCGTGATCAGAAACGGGCAAACCGTTGCTCAGCATCTCAATTTTAAGCTGGAAGAAGGCCAACAATGGGCCATTACCGGGCATCCCGAAGAAGCGAAGCGACTTCTTTTGGAAGTATTCGCAGGGCGAACTCCTATCTCTCAGGGCCGTCTCCACCATCATTATGCAGCCCATTATTTATCCCAACCAGAGGGAGGCATCCGTCGGAGCTACCATGATCTGGTCTGCTTTGTTCCCTTTCACCATCATTTTCGTAACCGAAGTAACGTACAGAACTTTTATTATCAACAACGCTTTAACAGTACGGAGGCAGACGATGTGGCGACGGTAAGCGAATACCTACAGGATATTACGCCCAAAAATCCGGCGATCACCTGGCACGCCAAGGAGGCAATGTCTCTTTTAGAACTTGGCTCACTCGCCGACAAAAGTCTCATTAAACTATCCAATGGCGAAACAAGGCGACTGATGATCGCCGCGGCATTGGTACGTAATCCCAAATTGCTCCTGCTTGACCATCCGCTGATTGGGCTTGATGTCGAAACGCGCCATCGGTTTGATGGGATTTTGGCTGCCATTGCCGCCTCGGGCATACACATCGTCATGGCCACCACTCCCGGAGAGATTCCTCCATGCATCACGCACCTTGCCGTTATCCAAGCAGATACAATTACCGAACAGGGCCCTAAGGACAGCATCTCCTGGGAACCCCGGGAGCAGCCAGCTGAGGCCGGCTCTTTCCGTCAACTGTTTGATGGCCCCATCCACAAGTTGCTTGAGCGCCATGTCCCTGCCCCTTCTTCGGCAGTGGTGGCAATGAAAAATGTGACGGTACGATACGGCGATAAGCTGATTTTGGATGGAATCAACTGGCAGGTCGACCGCGGTGATGCCTGGGCGTTGCAGGGGCATAACGGGGCCGGCAAGTCGACGTTGCTCAGCCTGATCAATGGCGACAATCCCCAGGCGTATAGCAATGACATTACGTTATTCGGGCGCAAACGTGGCACCGGCGAAAGCATCTGGGATATCAAAAAGCAAATCGGCTATGTATCGCCAGAACTACATCAATACTTTCCGAAGACCCAAACCGTATTGCAGGTAGTCCTCTCGGGATTTTTTGACACGGTGGGGTTATTCCGGAAAGTAAGTGTTGTACAACGGGAAACAGCTCTTCAATGGTTACAGCTTTTTGGCATAGCCGATACCGCCACACGGCGTTTGGCACAGCTGAGCCCCGATCGGCAGCGATTATGTCTGTTGGCCAGGGCGGTAATCAAAAATCCGACGCTGCTCATTCTGGACGAACCCTGTCAGGGCTTAAGTCCGCAGTACCGTGATTTTTTCAAAAGACTGGTCGATGAACTGCATCGCACTGCCGGTACCACCCTCATTTACGTGAGTCACTATACGGAAGACATTCCTTCCTGTGTAACGAATTACATCCGGCTGGAAAAAGGGCGGGTTGTGGAAAAAACAGACGGGCATGCCTGATTACAGCCTGCAATTAAGCAAGTATATGCCCACGCAGGCCGCATCGGTTATCTCACAGTGGATCATCGATAGCAACTGTCTATTCCGTATCAGCAAGCGCAGAACGTCCAAGCTGGGCGATTACAGACCACCGTATGGTGGACATGGACACCGGATCTCTGTAAACCATAATTTAAACAGCTATGCTTTTTTGATTACAACCGTCCACGAATTTGCGCATCTGAGAACGTGGAACTATCATAAAAATAAGGTAAAGCCGCACGGAAAAGAATGGAAAGGTCATTTCAGACAGCTCATGCAGCCTTTTTTCCAAACGGGAATTTTTCCGGCCGATATCGAAACCGCGCTAATCCGCTATATGGACAATCCGGCGGCGTCAAGTTGCACGGACCTGAACCTGTTTCGTGTACTGAAAAAGTACGATACCCAAAACGATGGCACACGAACCGTCGAACAACTGCCGGAGAATACCCTATTCACACTTAAAAATGGTCGTGTTTTTCAGAAAAAGGAAAAGATAAGGAAGCGATACCGCTGTGTGGAGCTTACGACCCAACGTATCTACCTCTTCAGCCCCATAGCCGAGGTAAGTATACTGGAATCTCCAAATAATTCCGTAATTTAGCCCATCATATCCGTACGATAAGGACAATTGCCCGCATCGTCGGATGTGGAATTTACGCTAACACAACTAACAAAAACTATGTATACCGGAATCAAACATTTACACTCGACACTGGCTTACGTGTTACTCGCTGGATTGGTCATTTCCATTCTGTACGTACTATTTGCCTACCTGCAAAACAAAGGGTACAACCGTAAGATGGCACTTTTAGGACTGATATGTGCACATGTCCAATTGATAGTTGGCCTTATTGCGTATTTTGTATCTCCTTATGGAATAAAAAATGCGTCAGGAGCAGCGATGAAAGATAGCATTGCCCGCCTTTATTTCCTCGAGCATCCCCTCACGATGCTGGTGGCCATCGTGTTGATTACGGTTGGCTATTCAAGGGCAAAAAAACTACCGACACCCAAAAAACAGAACGCGAGTGTGCTGATATTTTATATCATCGGTCTGATTTTGATTCTATCCCGTATCCCCTGGCATGCCTGGCCAGCTGGAATGGCGGGTTAACCAAACAACGCTTCCCGTATGTTTGTTGCCAGTCTGGTAAGCTATTGATCAATTAAATATAAACTAAGCAACAAATTATGAAAACCGTTAAACACATCCTCGACAACAAACCATCTGTGGTTCATTCGGTGACGCAAGATGTCTCGGTATTGGAAGCGCTAAAAATCATGATGGAGAAAAACATCAGTGCCTTGCTGATCATTGAAAATGGCTCATTGCGGGGCATCTTTACCGAAAGGGATTATGCCCGCAAAATCATTCTGCAGGGGAAGTCTTCCAAAGATACGCTCATGCACGAGGTGATGACCCAAAACCCGCATACCATTCCCCCGGATGAAGCCATCGACCATTGCATGAAACTGATGACCAGTCGTCACTTCAGGCACCTGCCTGTCGTCGAAGCAAACACGGTCATCGGCATGCTATCCATCGGTGATCTGGTTAAATACATCATCGAAGACCAACAGCAGACGATCAATCAATTAGAAAGCTATATCAACAGTTAGCGATAGGTGGCCATCGGCCGTTTGTTATTTCATGATCCGGAACACTACGCGGAACACAATGAACCAGCCCAGTGCAAGCAGGATGTTGGAAATGGCAGATAACAGCGTGGAGTCCTGTAAAAATCTCAGAAACGTACCAGCCAGTCCGATGGCTACGGCGACAGCCAATGTTACGTAATAATGGGTTTGATTTGCGTTGTTGTCGGTTTTCCGTGGAGGTGTTTTTTCTAATGCAGTTGCCATATAAATAACCTTTGCCGCCAAAAGTACGAAAAAATATATAATTATTATCTTTGGCGTCATAACTTACATCATCGCAATTAACATCACAGATCATGGCTTTACAAGAAAAAATAGACCAAGACATCAAAGCGGCCATGCTGGCCAAAGACAATACGCGACTTCGCGGCTTACGTGCAATTAAGGCGGCCATACTCCTGGCCAAAACGGAAAAGGGTCCTGCTGAGACGCTTACAGAAGATACAGAGGTTAAAGTACTACAGAAACTTGCCAAACAGCGAAGGGAGTCGGCAGAGATTTATCAGCAACAAAAGCGGGACGATCTTTATCAGATTGAAATGGAAGAGCTCACAGTGATCGAGAGTTTTCTACCGAAGCAACTTAGCCGTGAAGAGGTTGAAAGCATCGTTAAACAGCTCATTTCAGAAACGGGTGCCACAGATCCCAAAGACATGGGCAAGGTGATGGGACTGGCAAACCAGAAACTCGCCGGAAAAGCGGACGGTAAAACAATTTCCGAAATCGCCAAAATGTTATTAGCTGGGAATTAGCTTTCGGCTTTCGGCTGTCAGAAATCGGCTGATAGCTGATAGCCGAAAGCCATCAAATCACTTTTCGGCTTCCGATTTCTTTATCGCGTTCGTATGTAGAAATATGACGCTCTTTCTTGCTTTCGAAGATGTCGTCGATTGTGATCATGATGCCCGTTTCCTCCACGGTACCAAACTCATCGTTTTGGGCCGTACCGAACGTCTTCATGGTTGAAGAAAGGTTCATATAGGTATTGATCAGTGGTGGTATATTTTCCCCCAACGCCCGTATTCGTCCATTGAGAATTTTATATCCTTCCTTATATTCCTGTTCTTCAAAAAGTTGGCGAAAGTAGGTCGTATCGCTGGAATAATTGAGCGGCCTGATTGGCCAAACCAACTGTTCGTCATCCGGAAAATAATGATGCATGAAATAAATCAAAAGGTCTCTTGCTTCCCGGTTATAATGAGGGTACATCGTTACTTTACCAAACAGGTATTTGACATCGGGATTGAGCTTTACTACGGCACCCAGTCCGTCCCACAGATTATCAAGTGAAAACAACCCCTTCCGGTTATCTTTTCCAGGCTGATATTTGGGTTGTACAAAAGACCGGCCTAACTCAATCGTATACGGTAGGTACTCCGCAATGAATTTGGGTGAAAAATGGAAATAGTGGGCGGTTGATAAGTTGATTTCTCCGTGGCTGTTGAAGCCTACATCCCTACATTTGATCAATCGGTATCCGGCGATGATTTCTTCGTCTTCCGGATTCCAGGCAATCAGCTGATCGTACGCATCGGCACATGTATCGTTTTCGTCCAGGTCCAAATCCAGCCCTGTACCACCACCGGCCGTCCGAAAAGTCAGTTCCCTTAGTCGCCCGATTTCCCGAACCGTATACGGTGCATTGTGGTGGTTAACCAGGTAAATCTCATTATTTCCGTTATTGGTATACCTGATAAACGCCTCTTGAGTAAGCTCCCTTTTTATGAAACTGCGATCAACAGGTGCTATTATTTCTTGCATATAGTTAGTTTTCAGGGGCCAAGTTGTAAACCAATTGTTTCATATGCCCAGCCCACTCCTTTTCACTTTTGGAGGCGTCAAAATAAGTATAAGAAATTGGTTTTCCTACACATATAGTTACTTTTTTGTTTTTCTGTGCAAACATTTCATCCGGAAGATAAAACATTTCAACGTTCGCTTTGATGCCAATAAATTCCCTGAAACGGGCGAAGTTATAAAAAAAACGGGAATTTTTCCCATCGATATAAACGGGCACAATATCTTTCTTATATTTTTTTGCCTTGCTGATAAAACTCTTTTTCCATTCCAGATCTTCGATCTTACCAGTGCGCCTGCGGGATACCAAACCAGCAGGAAAAACCAACAGGGCATGGTCGAGGGCATAGGCCTCTTCGATTTGTTCCATGGCCTTCCGCCCCTGTGCCCCGTGCTTATTTACCCCTACAAATAACGGTTCCAGGTTCTTGATATTTAGTAGGATATCGTTCACAAGAAACTTAATATCCCGGCGATGTTTCCCCAACGCATGCATAAACGCGATTCCATCCAGCCCGCCCAATGGATGGTTCGATGCAAAGATAACTCCGCCCGAAAGCGGAATATTTTCTTCGCCGCGGAGTTCAACGACCACACCCAGCTCAGCAATTAATGCGTCCACAAAATCAAGTCCATGCAGGTGTCCGATGTTGGCCATCACCTGATTGATATCTTCTTCGTGCACTACCCGTTCGATATAACGCAGCAGAAAACGGGGCATCCACCGGAGGAGCTGCGGGTTTTTCCCGCGGATCACCTCCCTGATGATGATGTATTTGTCTTTATCTTCCAAAACAACCTCTGTGAATAATCCCCTTGTTGTACTGTTTCAAGCCAACAGCAGCCAAAAGTAGTAAAAGTTCGCGTATTGTCATTCCTTTGTTTAATTACCGGTCAAAAATCAATCCTTACGCAAAAAAAAAGCAAAATAGTCGTTGTTATCAACAAAACCGATTAATTTTGACAAGATTTAAACGATCGCGCACTTTATTCGTTTAATAGAGTAAGAGCTGGGAGAAACGGCATGAACATCAGTGAAATCATCAAAGAGGGTAATTATGCAATCAATCCGACGGATAGCATCCGCTATGCGCTCGACAAGATGGCTGATCTCCGCTTAACCCAGCTGCCTGTGGTGAAAAATGGATTATTTCTTGGATCGGTATCCTATGAAGCCCTGGCTGGTTCGGCAAATACCGACCATCGCATTGAACATGTCGACATTGTATATCAGCAAATCCATATTTATGGGACCCAGCATCTCTTTGATGCAATACTTTTTTTCCAGATTTATCAACTTGACTTATTGGCGGTAGTTGACGAACAACACACCTACCTGGGAGCCATTACCCCGCTGGAATTAATCAACACGTTGAGTCAGACGATGTCTATCCATCAGCCCGGCGGCATCATTGTGCTGGAAATGGGATATCGCGACAACGCGCTTTCACACATCGCCCATATTGTTGAATCTGACAACGCACAGATCCTGAACTCTTATGTACAAACTTTTTCCGATTCCTCCCGGCTGGAGATCACCATCAAAATCAATAAATCGAATATTTCATCCATCGTCTCTTCGTTTTTACGGCATGATTATACGGTTAAGGCTACCTACAACGATGAAAGTAGCCGCGACAATTCCCGCGACCGCTATGAGCAATTGATGAATTATATCAACATGTAATGCGATGAAGATAGCAGTTTACGGTCGGGAATTCCAACCATCGGTGATTCCCTATGTGCAACACTTGTTTGATTTATTAATTGCCAAAGGCGCTGAACTGTGGATATATGAAGATTTCCAGGAGTTTCTGCGACAGCAGGTTGCTTTGTCGGAAGAACTCCACAGCTATTCCAGCCGCCTTCAGTTGCCAGATGACATTGGATTTATGTTAAGCCTTGGTGGCGACGGTACGATGTTAGCGGCGGTATCTATCGTGGGCGACTCGGGTATTCCGGTAGCAGGTGTCAATTTTGGCAGGTTGGGCTTTTTGGCTGATATCAACAAAGATGCCATCGACGCCGCGATGGAAGCGATTTTTCAAGGGGAGTACAACATTCAAAAGCGGACGTTATTAACGGTACGATCCGAACAAATCCCCCTCTTCAATGGCAGTCCTTTTGCATTGAATGATATCACGTTGTTCAAAAGTGACAGCTCCGCTATGATAACGGTCAACGCCTACCTCAATGGCGAATTACTGAATGCATACTGGGCCGATGGAATCATCGTGGCCACCCCTACCGGATCCACCGCATATTCATTGAGCTGTGGCGGCCCCATTATTGTGCCCGGCAGTGGCAATTTTGTTATCACGCCCATCTCGGCACATAACCTCAATGTGAGACCGGTTGTCATCTCGGACGATATGGAGCTAGACCTGGAAATCGAAAGCAGAAGCGGTAAGTTTCTGTTATCCTGCGATTCGCAGACAACTTCGGTTTCTACGGATATCCGGCTAAAAATCAGTCAGGCCCATTACCAGGTAAACCTTTTACGGGTTAAAAATTACAGTTATTTTTCCAACCTCCGCAACAAGTTGCTTTGGGGGCTTGATGCGAGGAATTATTAGTTAAAAAAACTATCTTTACCCCTTCATTATAGATAACCCCATAAGGTGCTCCGAGGACTTTTAACGTTATTCATTGCTTTTCAATTTATGCATACCCACGCACAGGAGTGGGAATTCGGGTTACAGGGTGGATTCTCGGGTTACATGGGTGATCTCAATCCGGAAAATCCATTTGCATTTAACGATTGGGCCGCCGGGGCTTCCGTCAAATACAACCTCAATCATACGTGGGGTATTCGGGGTAATTTTGCCTATGCAAATAGTTATGGTCGGGATATCTATTCATCCTATCCACAGCGGCGCCAGCGAAATCTGAGTTTCTTTGGTCCCGTTAAGGAAGCTGCGTTATTGGTAGATTTCAATTTCTTCAAATGGCTTCCACAACGCGGCAAAATCGTCTACACGCCCTATATCTTTGGGGGAATAGGCGGAATCCTGTTTGAACCCAAATGGTTTGATCTGTTGGACCCCGCTACGCCGAAGATTAATCTCCGCGACTATCGGACTGAAGGAGTTGCCTATCAGAATCGGGCAATTACTATTCCCTTCGGTGCAGGTTTCAAATATAATTTACGAGGTTCCTGGTCGGTGGGCATCGAGCTGGCCTACCGCCTCGCGCTCACAGACTATCTGGATGATGTGAGCGGAAGTTATTTTGATTTCCGAAAATTTGGAACAAAGAAACCTAACTCTGAGGAGAATTATCCAGAAGTACCTAAAATAGACAACAACAAAATTGACCGAAATACATGGGAAACCATTTCCAACCCAAGCGGGTCGTCCATTCCCGCCGGCACCCAACGCGGTGACGGCCGCCCTTATGATTCGTTCATGACCGTGGGGATCACCCTTTCCTACACCATCTTTAAAGGAGGATGCCCGGAATGGCAGTAAGTCCTCAAAAAAATCTTACATTTGCACCGAATTCAGATGGAAATCAAGGAACGGATTGATCAGACACGGTTGCCCCAACATGTGGCCATTATTATGGATGGCAATGGACGCTGGGCCAAAGAACGCGGCAAATTGCGTGTATTTGGTCATAAAAATGGCGTGGCAGCCGTACGCGACACAGTGGAAGGGGCTGTGGAAATCGGCGTTAAGTACCTTACGCTATATGCATTCTCTACGGAAAATTGGAACCGCCCGAAACTGGAAGTTTCAGCCCTGATGGAGCTTTTAGTCAATACCATCAATAAAGAAACCAAAACACTGATGGAAAATGGCGTAAAACTTCACGCCATTGGCAACCTCGATCAGCTGCCAACCAAATGCTGCAACCAGCTTCATGAAACCATGCAAAAGACGGCAGACAACGCTAATTGCACGCTGACATTGGCATTAAGCTACAGCGCACGCTGGGAGATTACCGAAGCAGCGCGGCAGCTGGCCCAGCAGGTTCAATCGGGCCAAATCACACCGAGCGACATCGATGAAGACCGCTTTGCTCAACACTTAACTACCCGTGGCATGCCCGATCCGGAGCTAATGATCCGTACCAGTGGCGAACAACGGATCAGTAATTATCTGCTGTGGCAACTGGCATACGCCGAATTATATTTTACCGACAAAATGTGGCCGGAATTTAGAAGAATTGACTTATTTGAGGCGATCCTTGCCTATCAACAGCGCGAACGCCGGTTCGGCTTAACAAGCGAACAACTAGCAAAATAACCTTTTAACAAAAATTAACAACTGTTTGACGTACTTTAGCGGCAATAAATTAGATAGATGAAGCGAATACTCTTTTTTGTACTCATTACCATATTAGCGGCAGAGACCACCCTAGCCCAGCAACGCGGTATACGTGTAGATGATTCGGATGAATTCAGCTACCTCAATCCCCAGAATTACATCATCGGCGGGATATCGGTCAGCGGTACGGAATACCTTGACAATGAAGTACTCATCACCATTTCCAAATTGGTCGTCGGGTCACGAATAGAGGTTCCGAGCGATGCCACGTCCAGCGTTGTAAAAAACCTGATGAACCAAGGGCTGTTCGATGAAGTTGAGCTCTATGCGGATGCGGTAAAAGGCGATTCCATCTTTTTCAACATTCACGTGGTGGAACGCCCCCGTCTTACCCGGATTGACATTGAAGGGCTCAACAAGACCCAAACCGAAGAAGTACGTAAAAAACTCAACGAAAATACCGGCAAAATCGTCAACGAAAACCTGATGAACACCACGCGGAATACTATCACGCGCTATCTAAGCGAAAAGGGATATCTATATCCTGAAATCACGATGGCACCGGTAAAGGATTCGGCCCAGGTAAACAATCAGATTCTGGTGGTTAACGTAGATAAGAACCGGAAAGTACGTGCACATCGCATCAACTTCACCGGCAATGAAGATTTTTCGCAACACCAACTGCGCAAGTTTTTCAAAGGTGTAAGGCAACGCACGTGGTGGCGGATTACCGGACCCGGTAAGTTCAAGCAAGACAAGTACAAAGAAGCCAAAGAAAAACTCATTGCCAAAATGCACGAGCGCGGCTACCGGGATGCCGAAATTCTGCGGGATACGTTTTACAAGTATAACAACCGAAACGTTATTGTCGATATCGATCTGTATGAAGGGTCTAAATACTATTTTGGCAACGTTACCTGGCAGGGAAACGCAAAATATTCCGACTCCTTGCTCAATGTCATCCTCGGCGTCCAAAAGGGTGAAGTATTCAGTGAGGAGAAGCTGAATACCAAGCTGATGGGCCCCACTCGTAACAGTGACGATGTTTCTTCCCTGTATCTTAACGACGGTTACCTTACCTTTACGGTAGATCCGGTTCAGACTAAGATTTATAACGACACCATCGATTTAGACCTGCGCATTTACGAAGGTGCTCAGTTCACCGTGAATAACATCATCCTGAAGGGCAATGATGTGACCAATGACCGGGTGCTGCTCCGTTCCATCTACACCAAACCGGGACAAAAATTCTCGAAAGAGCTGTTGATGCGAAGCACGCGTGAAATTGCACAGCTTGGTAATTTTGACGAACAGAAAACCAACCCCGTCCCCACCAACCTCAACCATTCAGAAGGAACGGTTGATATCGAATACAGTGTGGTCGAAAAACCTTCAGACCAGGTGGAACTTTCCGGCGGATTTGGCGCCGGGCAGGTCATCGGTACGCTGGGGCTTTCGTTCAATAACTTTTCAACCCGCAACCTCTTCGATAAAAGTGCTTGGAAACCGCTGCCAAGAGGCGATGGGCAAAAGCTAAGTCTCCGCGGACAAACCAGTGGTAAACGGTATCAATCGTACAGTTTCTCTTTTTCAGAACCCTGGCTGGGTGGCAAGAAGCCGATTTATTTCGGGGTAAGCGCGTATACATCCTCTTCCTCGTTCGGTGGTTTCGATTATTGGACCGGTAGGCAGATTGCAGCCGACAAAGATCTGAACCGCATCTGGATGAACGGGGTAACCGTCAGCCTGGGTAAGCGTCTGCAATGGCCCGACAATTACTTCCAACTGAACTATTCGCTGGGATTCCAGCAATATAAACTGCAGAATTATCCGGGATTCCTGTTCGAAAACGGAACGTCCTACAACATCAACCTTACGCAGGAAATCAGTCGTAATTCGGTGGATGCCCCCATTTATCCAACTTCGGGATCAAACATAAAGCTTACCATCCAGGTAACCCCACCCTATTCGTCATTTAATAACGTCAATTATCCCACTGCACCCAACGAGGAACGGTACAAGTGGACGGAATACCACAAATGGAAATTTGACTCACAATGGTATACACGGATTGCCGGTAAACTTGTATTGAAGGCACAAGCGCAATTCGGATTTTTAGGCACCTACAACAGTGTCACCGGCCAGTCTGCTTTTGAGCGCTTCAAACTGGGCGGAGACGGGATGATGGGCTTTGACTTCCTACAAGGATCGGAAATCATTGCCATGCGGGGTTATGCAAACGGAATGGTGATCCCCGACGGGGCAGATGTTAACATCGCACGCAATTCGGGTAGCCCCATCTACAATAAATACCAATTGGAACTGCGACACCCGGTTATGTTGAATGATCAGGCGACGGTATTCGTGTTGGCTTTTGCCGAAGGCGGTAATACGTGGAACAACTTCCGCGATTTTAACCCGTTCAAGGTCCGCCGATCGGTCGGCGTGGGTGCCCGTATCTTCTTGCCTATCTTCGGTTTACTAGGAATTGATTATGGCCACGCCTTTGATCCCATACCGGGCGTACAATCCAGCCAATGGCGCCAGAATTTCACATTCAGCATTATGCAACAGATGGGTGGATTTAACTAATTAAAAAAATGGAATTACTTTTGTAGCAATATCCAAGTAAGTACCAAATACGTAACTAAAATGAGCATGAAAAAAATAATAGGCGTGATTGCATTGTCCATAATGGCCTCATCTGCGACATTTGCACAACGGTTTGCCTATGTAGATACGGAATACATCCTTAAGCATATACCTGAATACCTTGCAGCTCAGAAGCAATTGGATGCACAGTCTGTACAATGGCAGGAAGAAGTAGATAATCGGTTTGCTGAAATCGAAAAGCTTTACAAGGCTTATCAGGAAGACCAGGTGTTGCTCAGTGAGGAAATGCGCCGAAAAAGGGAAGATGAAATTGTGCTGAAAGAACAGGAAGCCAAGGAATTTCAACGCCAGAAGTTTGGGTTTGAGGGCGATCTTTTTCAAGAACGCGTGAAACTGATCCAACCCATACAAGACAAGGTGGCGCAAGCCATACAGACCATTGCGACCGATCAGAGTTTGGACATCGTTCTTGACAAGGGTAGTGAAGTTACATTTCTCTATGCCAACCCTAAATTGGATAAGAGCAATGATGTCATTACACGATTGGGATATAAACCCGATCCATCACTTGCAGAAAATTGATTCATTTTGTATCATTGCGCTGGTTTTAAAAAAGTAAAAAGTAAAACTGTATAATTCAAAAGTAAGGGGCGTAGGAACATGCCCCCACAAACAAGAAAAATCAAAATGAATAGCATGAAAAATTTGTTAAAAGGTGTAGGGATGGTTGCGGTGCTGTTTTTATCAACCGGACTCGTTAGTGCTCAGCAGAAAATCGGCCATGTCGATTCGGAGGACATCATCCAGGCCATGCCGGAATTCAAGACTGCTCAAGCAGAATTTGAAAATCTCCAAAAGGCCAAGGAAGGTGAATTGCAGCAAATGGGAACTGAGCATGATAAAAAACTCACCGAGGCACAAGCCCTGTCGCGCAACCGGAGTGAAGCCAATAAAGATTCCATTGATGCCAAATTGCAGCAATTAGGTACAGAATTAGATGAAATTCGACGCCGTATTCAGGAACAACAACAAGTTGCCCAACAGGAACTGCAAACCAAGCAAAACGAGTTGTTTACACCGATATTCCAGAAAGCAAATACTGCCGTACAAAGCGTTGCCAAAGAAAAAGGATACGCCTATGTATTTGACGTCGCTAACTCTTCGATTCCTTATTTTGCAGGCGGGGATGACCTCACTGCCGATGTAAAGACGAAACTGGGCATCAGCGGTGCAACTACACCGGCGGCCACTCCGTCAAATTAATAAGATAACAGCAAAATATTGCAAAAGGAACGTGTCTAAAGGTACGTTCCTTTTTTTTATTTATTTTTGAGCTGTGGAACTTCTAAAAAGCATACTCATCTTATTGGTGGCTGTTGAGCACCTCTATATTCTTTGGGTAGAGATGTTCGCTTGGGAAACGGCGGGAAAAAAAGCGTTTGGCAGTAGCTTACCGGACCACCTGTTTACACCCACGAAAAAATTGGCTGCCAATCAAGGGCTCTACAACGGCTTCCTTGCTGCGGGTTTAATCTGGTCTTTACTGATTACCGACCCGACATGGAGTCAATACGTGGCTGTATTTTTTTTATCGTGCGTCCTGATCGCTGCGGTTTATGGTGCGGTCTCCGCAAGCCGGAAAATTCTGGTTGTCCAAGGATTACCCGCTCTTGTTGCGCTAATAGTGCTGTGGCTACTCTAAAACGATTTAAAGGATCACCAACTCTTCAATAACCACCTGCCCAACGTATTCGTTCATACGCCCGATAATCTGGGAGCGCATCAGTAAAAGTTCGTGCTTGATGACCGACGATTCTACGCTTACAAATAGTTTTTTATCACGAATATAGAGTTGTTTGGTTCGGTTGGCAATCGCCTGTCCCATTAATTCCGGCCAGGCAGCTATCAACGCAGTTTCGTCAAACTTACGCCGTAACTTGTACACGTCGAGCATTTTTTCGATTGCTTCTTTGATGGTGATATCATTGCCTCTCACGCTCATTCGTCTGGATTATGTACCGTGCCGCGATTGATCGTAAAAACGCGCACCTGTCGGTCTATTTCCTCAAAGATACGATTTATCCGGGCAGCATCCGTATCCGTGAGAAATATCTGTCCGAAATCATCCGCCGACACCATTTGCATAAGTTTGCGGGTGCGGTTCTCATCCAACTTATCAAAGATGTCATCCAGCAACAGCAGGGGTTTGAATCCTTTCTGCCGATGCAAAAAACTATATTGCGCTAATTTTAATGCGATCAGAAAGGATTTCTGTTGCCCTTGGGATCCGAATTTCTTGAGCGGCATACCCTGGTGGATTGAAAACTGCAGATCATCTTTGTGTATGCCAATAGTGGTTCGCTCCAATGCCCGGTCCCGATCCAGGTGCTGCTTCAGTAACGCAGCAAAGTTTCCTTCCATCAATTGAGATTCGTAAGCCAGGAAGACGTTTTCGGCAGTTTCGGTCAGAAAGCTGTAATGTCTGTCAAACTCGGGGATGAATGCCTCCATAAATGCCTGCCGTTTTTCAAAGATCGGTACCCCCAACTCCACTAGCTGGGCATCGAGCACATCCAACAGCCCTTTGTCCAGCATCCCGCCACGGGTAGCCTGCTTCAGGAGGCTATTCCGCTGTATCAGACAGCGGTTGTACGCAATCAACCGATCGAGGTAATGAAGATCGGTCTGCGAAATGACATTATCGATAAAGCGGCGGCGCTCCTCACTCCCATCGGTCACAATCGTCGAATCATTGGGTGAGATCATCACCAGCGGAAAGTGGCCGATATGATCGGCAAGGCGGGGATACTCTTTCTTGTTCTTTTTGAACTGCTTCTTTTGGTTGCGCTTAAGGCTGCAGGCAACAACGTCGGTCTGGCTATCTTTGTCAAATTCCCCCTGCACCATAAACCAGTCTTCTCCCTGCTTGATCTGCTGGGAATCTATTGGATTGAAATAACTTTTACACAGGGAAAGGTAATGGATGGCATCGAGCAAGTTGGTTTTCCCCGCTCCGTTCGCCCCTGTAAACGCATTTACCTCACGGGCAAATTGGAGTGTGGCCTCCGGGTAGTTTTTGAAATTAAGAACAGAGAGTTTTTTTAGCCACATACCGGCAAAGGTAAGGTTTTTGCTGGCTATTTGGCAGATGACTTGATTTCTTCAAACTCGACAAACTCCCCTGCTTTTTTGGCGCCCTTCGTTTGATTCTGGGGGGGGACGTAATCGATGCGTATCTTACCATCGGGTTGCCGCGAACTAGCATTGCGATAGGGAGCGTTCCGGTGTTGGTACTGCTGCTGTTGTGCCTTACCCATCACTTTTTGAGCCATCTTACGCATTGCCCACGGAAGGACCAGCCGAAAGATCAGACGCACGAACCATAGGACGGTGATTGCTATAAATAAAAACTTCAGTAATCCCATACGTACACAAACATAAGCAAAAAAAGAAAAAGATGGATGTTCGTCACTGTTTTTTTGCCAACTTTAACGATCTGTTGACAATAGCGGGCAACCCCTAGCGAGGGGTATCCTTTCCGGATTTGGATTTGGCTTTTAGGATAGCCTGTTGGAGTTCTGCCTGTCGTTGTGTACCGATAATGTACACCAATCCATCCCGATCGGTCAGCGATATGGCATCTTTTCCGCCCGCATAAAACTTAATTCTCCCCTTTTGATGCAGGTTATATACCGGATTGTTAATAAAAAACTTGCTGTAGGGCTTACACTCGATCTTCACAATGCTATTCAGGTCGATTTTGACCAACCGGGTGGTCCATAAGCCGCTCAATTTTACACTCCCCTGCTCCACGGTGATTCGATATTGAAGCATGTACATCATTACAATAGACACAAATATGATTGCACTGCCCACCAACAGAAACAATTGGCTCTCACTTTCCCGCTCAATATTGATGTAATAGGCAACAAAACAAAACAACGCCAATACCAACCGCACACTCACCCAACCGCGGTCGCGGCCTAAGTATTGATTTTCGATGTATAATGGCTTTTCTCCCATCGGTCTAAAAACATGCTAATGTAAGCACTTTTTTCGTTTTGCCGGTAATTTTATAACGATCATCCATCCGATAGGGAACCACCCAAAGGATATCGCCGTTGCCGTTGGTCACAACAGGCACCGTATGCTTGCGGTATACCGGTATTTTGAGCGAAACAAATAGATCGCTTAATTTTTTATGCCCCTTCATCCCCAGAGGCCGAAAGGTATCGCCATGCTTCCAAGCCCGGATGGACAATGGGAATACGACCTTGTCTGCATCAAATTGCGCAATATGGGATTCCGTTCGCACATCGGTGTCTGCAACGAGCGAAGATTCGAAGCGGCGTCCGCCCCATTGCACTCCCCACCCTTTATTTTCAAGCACGACGACTTCTTCAACTTCCGTCTTGTTAGGTATGAGGACCACCTCATCGCGATCCATATACAAGGTATGGGAAAGCGAGGGGAACTGCTTTCCCGGCGTTCCTGTAAAGCTACTGGCCAAATCGCTTAATACCGCTTCCGTAAACCCAAAAGGTTTAAACAGTTCGTACAACAGGAACTGCTGCGGATTTAAGACTTCCAGGGCCGCTATGGGGATGTGCCATTCGTTCTCACCATGCGCGGTAAAAAGCTGCGCACGGAGGTGTTGTATATGCTGCTGTAATACCGCATACGCATCCGAAAAATGCGCCATATTTTTTACCAGTGTTTTTTCCAGGTCCGGATTAAGTTCCTTCAGCTTGGGAATAACCTCCAACCGGATTTTGTTGCGTGCATACTTGGTGGAAAAATTGGACGCGTCGTCTCGGTATTTCAGGTTATGTTTCCGCACATATTCCTCGATTTCTGTCGCACTGAGGAAAAGCATTGGACGAATAATACGACCGCGCTTGGGTTGAATGCCCTGCAAGCCCGCCAGTCCGGTACCACGAACGAGGTTAAGCATCAGCGTTTCCACATGATCATTGCGATGTTGGGCCACCGCAATATAATCGTAGCCCTGCGAGACGCGAATGGTTTCGAACCACCCGTATCGTAATTCACGGGCCGCCATCTGTACCGAAATACCCGCATCGCGGGCATATGACACCGTGTCGAACCGGGTTACATAGAATGGTAGGCCCAGTGTCTTTGCAAGTTCATAAACAAGAGTTTCGTCTGCATCGGACGCCGCCCCCCTGAGCGCAAAATTACAATGCGCAATGCCTACGGTATATCCCAATTCGGTAAACAGCCGGGTCATCATGACCGAGTCCTTCCCGCCACTCACGGTCAGCAGGAAACGTTCGTGCGGTTGGCACAATGCTTGTTCATGGAGATAATGGACAAATCGCTCCGCTATACTCATATGGCCAAAGGTACGTGTTATCCAACAAAAAAATCCATCTATATAAAGCGCATTTTGTCTAAGTTTGCTCCTGTGAAGAAAAGCCTGTTGCTCATATGCCTTTCGGTATTCATTTACACGTCCCTGCATGGGCAGCAGCGGGACGAATTGCGGCTTATTTCTTCTTCACACAGCCGGCTTAATGCGTCCACGGGCAACATGACCAACTACCGGCCAGTATACGAACATCATGGATCGACATTATCGGCAGACAGCGGTTATGTGTACACGGATGACGAGGAAAAACAATACTTCGATGCGTTTGGCAAAGTGATCATCACGCAACCCAATGGTACGGTCATTTTTGCCGATAAGCTTCACTACGTTGCAGAAACTCAGTTAGCCATACTCACCAACAACGTCCGCATGGTGGATGGGAACTCCACACTGACTACCAATTACCTCACATATAACATGCAAAAGGGTGTAGGTACTTATACGGACGGCGGGCGCATTTTAAATGTGACCGACACCATCACCAGCCGGAACGCTACGTATTTCGATCAGACTAAGGATGCCTATTTCCGTTACGATGTGGTGGTACGCACGCCGGACGTCAAAATATATACCGACACCATGCGGTACAATTCGACATCAAAAATCACCTATTTCTACGGCCCCACCAATATCAAGGGAAACGACGGTGAAAATCTGTATACCGAGCGGGGTGAGTATAATACGGAAACTAAACAGGCTTGGTTTGATCGCAACAACTTGTACACTTCGGGTAGCCGCTTCCTACGCGGCGACAGCCTGTTTTACAATGGCCAAACCGGCAATGGCCGGGCGGTCGACAATGTGGTATTCATTGACACCGCCGACCAGTTTTTTGCATACGGTGGTGTGGGTGTTTACCAACGCGGCGACGAATCCATCACCATGACCCGGAATCCATTGGTCATGACTGTGACACGTAACGACAGCACTGCCGCGGGCGATGCGGCGGCAGACAGCCTGGCGTCACCGTCCGACATCACACCTGCGGATACTTTAACCGGCAATTTGCCTCCCACGGACAGCTTGGAACAGCCAGCTGCCGATCGGGCGGCTATCGATACGATCTATATGACCGCCGATACGTTGTTTTCCCAAGTCATTCCACAAAAGGATTACCTTCCCAAAGTCTTCGAGCTCGATCGGGAAGGCGGGGCACTGGATGAATACGAAGACGAAGACTATGGCGAGAGCTTTGATGATACCATGGTCCCGCCGGATGATTCACTGGAGCTTCCCGTGGATTCATTAAGCGGCGAGCCGGATTCGCTGGCGGGCACCCCCCTAGCCCCGCCGGATAGCAGCGGGACTCCGCCGGATAGCAGCGTAGCAAAGCTTGATTCCATACCGGCTGAAGTTTCGCCTCAGACCGATTCGGCACTACTCAAAACCCATATCAAACGGGTGGAAGCCGTCCCTTTGCAGATACGAGGTACTCACGATATATTGGCGCGCAATCTCGCAGCTGATAGTGTGCTGCGTGCGCAGTCCACCATCCCTACCGGTGGTGAAGCAGATAGCCTCATGGCCGGCGCCGTAGCGGCTATTTCCCGCCTTCCTACCGATACGACAACGATGGATTCCCTCGCCAGTGATACCGCCCGAACGCGGATTATCAAGGCCTATTACAATGTAAGACTGTTTAAGTCGGATCTACAGGCCGTGGCCGACTCGGTATACTACGGATATCCCGATTCGATGATGCGGTTTTTCGGCAGACCCATGATCTGGGCCCAGGGCTCGCAGATGACTGCAGATACCATCTACATGCAGATCCGCAAAGAGCAGTTGGATAATATGCTGTTGGTGAACAACGCATTTATGGTGAATACCCAATTGGATTCGAGTAAATACAATCAGATCAAAGGTAGGCGGATTACAGGATTTTTTAAAGACAACGCGCTGGAACGGATGTTTATCGATGGAAATGCCGAAAGCATCTATTACATTGTCGATGAGAAGCGGAAGATTTATACAGATATGTACCACAGCCGCAGCAGTCGTATCAAGATATTAGTCGACAGCAATCAGATTACCTACTTTGTACCGATCCGGGGCATCGATGGCAAAGTGTATCCCCTGAACCTTGCCCCCCAGGAAGAACAAATACTGGAAGGATTTATATGGAAACCGGGCGACCGCCCTACGTCCAAAGAAGATCTGCTTACCCGACGCAGACCACCTGCCGATGCCGGCATGGAGGTCCCGGCCGATACCACCGAAGCTCCCGGTCGGTCAATTCAGGAGGTTGACCCCGATTCGTTGGCCGCTCCCGATTCAACGGCCTCCCCGGATCCACCCCCCGATCTTTCCATCGATGAGACATCGGCGGGGCATTGGAAGATGCCGCAAAGTCTTACATCCGTTCGTGCACCCCGTTGGGCAGCCATCGATAAAGCCAGGCGACCATACGCCAGCGCCGTGTAATGTAAATCACGTTCCGGCGTTTCAGCAAGCCCTGATAGATTTGCTTGGCGGCTTTCGGCACAGGCGACACCCAAAACCGGGAAGGCGATTTAGCTGCCGGTGTATCTACGAAACCCGGGCAGATATCTGTAATTACAATACCTGGCTGTTCTTTATGTGCCTTCTGCCGCAATCCCTGTAAATAGCTGATCTGATAAGCTTTGGTAGCGCTGTACGCCGGTGCTTGCCGGCTGCCCCGCATACCTGCTACCGACGTGATGGCGGCCAATTGGCCATGTCCCTGGTTTTTAAAATAGTTAAAAGCCCAATCGGCCAGGCACGTAAAGGCCGTTACATTCAGTGTGATCATCCGGCGTTCAATCTCAAAGTCCAGTGATTGATTCACGTCTCCACCGCCGGCACTGATCACAAGGATGTCTACACCCCCCATTGCGATTGCCAGCTCCTCCAGGTTTGCTGCAGCATGATCGGTGTCGGTCACATCAAAGGCGCGGAACCGATACCGATTGGGATGGGTAGCCGCCAGCGCGGTGAGAAATTCTTCCCGACGCCCTGTAATGCCCACTGTATGCCCCTCCGCTACCATTAGTTCCGCCAAAGCGCGCCCAATCCCGGATGTGGCGCCAATAATCATAATCTTCCGATGGTCCATCTTTACCTGCGTTTCTCTCTTTTCGCTGGCGAAGATACGAGTTTCATTCCGATGAATTTCTTCATCCGGTTTTCATTTGCTACCTTTGTGTAAAGTAGCGCTTTCTCACCTTTCGTTTTTGCCTGCTTCCTCGTTCGCAAAATCATCGAATATGCTCGTTAGTCGTTACCGACATTAAAGTTTAATTTAAAGTTCATCAATGGGAAGATCACAAGAAACATTCAACAAAAAAGAAAACGCAAAGAAAAAACTACAGAAACAAAAAGAAAAAGAGCAACGCCGTGAGGAAAGACGGCAAGCCGCGGCATCCAATAAGGGGAAAAGCCTGGATGAAATGTTGGCGTATGTGGATGAAAATGGAAACATCACTGCAACACCGCCCGATCCGACCAGACTTAAGCCCGTATCTGCGGACGAGATTATGATCAGCACCCCGAAATTGGAAGACACAGAAGATGGTGACGTGATGCGCAAAGGCCGTGTAGCTTACTTTAACGATTCCAAAGGGTATGGCTTTATTTCCGACGCGCAAAGCGGAGAGCGCATATTTGTCCATATTAACGACCTTACCGAACCCATTGCGGAAGAAGACCGAGTAGAGTTTATCGTATCCAGAGGACCTAAAGGCCTACAAGCTACCTCCGTAAAGAAGCTTTCATAACCGATCCGTTTATAACAATATCAAAGTTTGCAGGCGCGAGACCCCGATCTCTTGTTTCTTGCGCATTTGCAAACATCAGAGGCCCAAACACAGCTTGGGAGCCCCTTCCCTATACTGCCCACACTTCGGATGATTACCGTATTTTTAAACAAATACCGGCGATTGTTGTTGATTAGTACAAGAAACTATCAATAAACAACGAAGCAAATGATACAGGAAAGATTCAGGAAATGCATAGCGGCATGTTACAACTGTGCCGACGCATGTGATCATTGTGCAACGGCATGTCTTCAGGAAGATCATGTAAATGCGATGGTCACTTGCATCCACTTAGACCGATTTTGTGCTGAGGTATGTCGGATGGCTGCTTCCTTCATGGCTAAAACCAGTGGGATTAGCCACGACGGCTACGTCATCCAGCTTTGTGATCTGTGTGCACAGGTTTGCGACGACTGCGCAAGCGAATGTGAAAAACACAATATGGACCATTGCCGAGCATGCGCCGAAGCATGCAGACGCTGTGCCGAAGCCTGCCGGCAAATGGAAGCCGCGTAGTTAGCCCCAAGCGTCTTTAAACCCATGAGCTTCCAACACGTCCTGCGGCACGCCGTCCCACACACCCGGCCGGTTGCCCACATAGCCAATATCTTTCACGCCGATCTCGCTGGTGAAAAAGCCCGAGGCCGTCAGATTCCGCATCAGATTGAAAAAGGCTACCCCCTGCCCCATTCCCGGCTTCGCTTTGGCCGGATAGGCAATTTCATCAACCAATTCCAATTGCTGCGATTCCTGGCATTCGATAAATGCCTGACCATAGCGGCGTTGGCACTGCACGTCCAGCCATTTCAACCCGCCCCGCATCGGAGTTTGGTGTGACGGTATATCTTTGACCATAAACTCGATAAATGCTGGCACACCTGCATCCGTCGCGCTGCCCGAAACACTGTCGGCCGGTAAGATGATATCCGCCAGTACGCCAATGGTGGCAAGTTCGTGCTCGGTAAAGAACGTTTCACCGCTCAGTTTCCCGTTGCGCGTATGCTCCCAGTCCTGTACGCCGGGCAGCTTCTCAGCTCCCGCCGCCGTTTCCTTTCCTACCTTGGTTTGCGGTCCGCAACCGTCCAGCAGCAGGGCTCCTCCCGCCGCAGCCAGTCCCAGTGCCTTGAGTGAATCTCTTCTGTTCATAGTTGTATGTCCGATTGTCGTTAGTCTGTTAGATATTCAGTTTATTGCGCTGCTCCAGGATGTGATCCGCCGTACGCATCGAAAGTGCCAGGATCGTCCATGTGAGGTTTTTATCCCCCTGTTGCACAAACGGGCCCGCGTCTACCACAAAAAGATTACGGCAGTCATGTGACTGGTTCCATTTATTTAGTACGGATTTCTTCGGGTCGTCGCCCATCCGCGTGGTTCCCCCTTCGTGGATGATCTTCCCGGGTGCTTCCAGTCCATATTTGGTCTCCGGCCCCGGCATAGACGAAGGCACGATAGCCCCCATCTCGTGCAGGATCTCCCGGAAGGTCTCCTGCATGTGCTTTGCCTGTTCCACTTCTTCGTTTGCCCATTTGTAATGGAAGCTCAGCACCGGAATGCCGTACTTGTCCACCCGCGACGGATCGATTTCGCAATAGTTGTCGTAACGTGCCAGTGCCGTACCCCGGCCGGCCATTCCCACACTCGCACCGTAAAACCTACGGTAATCCTCCTTCAGCGACACGCCGTATCCACCCTGTTCCCTGGTTTGTCCGTCCTTGGTGGGCACCAGGTGATTTAAATAGGGTACCCCATCCATGAAACCATAAGAAGGCATATGCATCCCTCCTCCGTACTCAATGTGGTAGCCCCTCGGAAAGCTCAGCTTGCTGTTATCGCCCCACCAGGGCGAATAGATATGCACGCTACCGACCCCGTCCTCATTGTAACGCTTCCGGTCCAGCAGCTGCGGGAGGAGTCCTCCGGCACTGGCACCCGTGGAGTCGTGCAGGTAGCGCCCGACCAAACCACTGCTGTTGCCCAGTCCGCCGGGATGCGCTGCCGACTGCGAGTTTAGCAGCAGCCTTGCGCTCTCACAGGCGCTCGCACCCAGAATCACGACCTTGCCCCGTACCGTATATTCCTGGAGGTCCTTCGTGTTCACGTAAGACACCCCGGTGGCAAGTCCCTCGCTATTCGTCAGTACCTCCCTGACCATCGCGTTATCTATCACCGTTAAGTTGCCCGTTTTCATGGCCGGTATCACCAGACACGAAGAGGATGAAAAGTCGCCATACACCCGGCATGCACGGCCGCATTGGCCGCAGTAGAAGCAGGTACCCCGGCCTTCCACACCCGGCAAGGCCTCTGTAAGTACCGAACCGCGCCCGGCAATGACCGGTACTCCCGCTTTTTCAGCGCCACGGCGGATATACAGCTCGTTGAGCCGTGGCTTCGGTGGTTTCAGGAAGATCCCGTCTGGCTCATTGTGAATTCCCTCTACGGTACCGTATACCCCGATCATCCGGTCCACACGGTCGTAATAAGGTTTTATCTCGTCATAACTGATGGGCCATGGATCGGTCACCCCGTCTTTGGGTTTAAAATCATCGGGACCCATCCGCAACGAGATACGCCCCCAATGGTTTGTGCGGCCGCCCAACATCCGGGCCCGGAACCATTCGAATTCCGTTCCCCCGGCACGCGTATAGGGTTCGCCTTCCAGTTCCCAGCCTCCATAGGCTGCATCAAAATCACCGAACGGGCGCACGGTACTGGCCCCGCGCCGTGGAGATTCCCACGGCCAGCGCAATTGCATCGTATCCTTTGCCGGGTCAAAAAATGGACCCGCCTCCAGCATCAAAACCTTCATACCCGCGTTGGCCAGCATGTAGCCTGCCATTCCGCCGCCTGCTCCCGATCCCACCACCACTGCATCGTATACCTCAGGATTCTCTTTGATTTGATAAGAAATCATTCTTCTATGGTCTATATATTTAGTTATTGTTTAGTCGATAGACAGACAATTCATCATTGAAGCTATCACGGGCCAAATATATAATTTTTATTAACAATCATGTCAATAAATAGCTAAAACGATTATGCGATTAAACGGCCTAGCCTCTTGTTTTCAGGAATTCGGCCAGTTTGGCCACCGCAATTGAACGATGGCTAATGGCATTCTTTTCTGCCGCACTCATTTGGGCGAATGTCTGTTTATGCCCGTGCGGTGTAAACAACGGATCGTACCCAAAGCCACCGCTGCCCTGTTTTTCAAAGCCGATATCGCCTTCGACGGTACCTTCAAAAAAATATTCGGCCTCACCGAGGCGCAGCGATATAACGGTCCGGAACCGTGCCCGTCGATCCGGATGGTCGCCCAGCCGTTGCAGAAGCAAGTCGATGTTTTTCTCCATATCACGCGTACCCGAGTAACGTGCCGAATATACACCCGGTTCATTGTTTAGCGCCAGCACTTCTAGTCCGGAATCATCTGCAAAACCATTGTATTGGTATTTCTCGGAAAGATAGCCGCTTTTCTGCGAAGCATTTGCCTCAAACGTATCGCCCGTTTCCGGAATATCATCCGTACATCCGATGTCCGCCAATGTCAGGATGCGAAACTGATCTCCTACGACCGCCTGCACCTCTTCCAGTTTATGGAGATTATTGGTAGCAAAAACCAATTCTATCATATCAACAACGTCTTTATAGTCGTCCAAAATACACGTTTCTTTTCGGCATCAATCAACATATCGTCAAACGAATGGGTTTTGAAAACGCGTATGCCCCCGGATTCGTCCCAGGGTAGCGATGCCCCCAGGGCAATCACGACCTTCGGATTGAAAAAAGCAATCAGATCGGACTGTGAGGGAACTTCGCCCAGTTTTTCAATATTCAGCACAGCGATATCTTCTGGAGTCAATTTCAGCGCGGCCAACGTTTTGGTAAAAGCATCCAACGCCGCAACCGACATCCATTCGCATTGGGTATCCTGGGTTAAAAACAAGTAGTTTTGCTTGTTCCCACCGTAGAAGGAAAATCGGGGTTCCGTGTCGGGTAGTGCTTCCGGTTCCGTTTCGTCGATCCCGAAAATGGTCTCTGTCATCAGGTACCGGAGTGCTACCGGATTCGTCGTATGTAAGGAAGAACTTTTCAATCTAAAATCCCTTACTGTCCCAGCACCCAGGCAAATATCAACGGGGCCACAATGGTCGCATCGGATTCAACGATATATTTGGGCGTATTGATGTCCAGTTTTCCCCAGGTAATTTTCTCGTTGGGTACAGCCCCTGAATAAGATCCGTAGGACGTGGTCGAGTCCGAAATCTGACAGAAGTATGCCCAGAAAGGCACATCATGCCATTCCAAATCCTGATACATCATCGGGACCACGCAAATCGGGAAATCACCTGCGATTCCACCCCCTATCTGAAAGAATCCAACACCCTTTCCGCCGGAATTGGCGCGATACCACTCTGTCAGATAGGCCATGTATTCGATGCCGCTTTTTACGGTTGAAGCTTTGAGTTCTCCTTTGATCACATAAGAGGCAAAGATATTGCCCGTCGTGGAGTCTTCCCACCCGGGCACCACAATCGGAATATTTTTTTCCGCAGCCGCTAATATCCAAGAGTTTTTGGGATCTATCTCATAGTGCTTTTCCAACCCGCCCGACCGTACGACCTGATATAGAAATTCATGTGGAAAATACCGTTCGCCGCGTTCCTCAGCGGTACGCCATACTTTTACCAGGTGAGATTGCAGGCGACGGAAAGCCTCTTCCTCCGGAATACACGTATCGGTGACCCGGTTGTAATGGTTTTCCAACAGATCCCATTCTTCTTGCGGGCTAAGGTCGCGATAATGGGGCACGCGTTTATAATGCGAATGGGCGACGAGGTTCATCACATCTTCTTCGAGGTTTGCACCGGTACAGCTGATGATCGCCACCTTATCCTGTCGGATCATTTCAGCCAAGGATATCCCGAGTTCGGCTGTGCTCATAGCCCCAGCCAAGGAAATCAGCATTTTGCCACCGGCATCCAGATGCGCTTCGTATCCTTTTGCGGCATCTACCAGCGCCGCCGCGTTAAAATGCAGGTAGTTTTTTTCAATAAATTGAGATATTGGACCTCTTGTTTTGCTCATAGCTCCGTAATACTTGGTTTTGCCAACAAAGGTAGGGTTTTAACTACGAAGTTAGAAGTTAGAAGTACAAAGTTGGAAGTCATACCACCCATTGTTCACAATTCTGCAGGAATGCATCATCCACATCGGCTCCGATGCCCGGCAGATCGGGTACAGACAAGTCATATCCAACGTACCGAACGCCATCTACTACGGGGTCTTCCAGGTGTCCGATTAGACAAGTATCCATATCAAAAAAGTGAACATTAGGTGCGGCATAGGCAAAATGCACCGCCGCAGATAATCCGACCCGGCTTTCCAGCATTCCCCCGATCATGCAGGGAATGCCATACGTTCCTGCTGCTTGTTGAATGCGCAGTGCTTCGGCGATACCACCTGATTTCGAGAACTTGATATTCACATAATCGCAGGCGCCTTGCCCAGCCAATCGCAGTGCATCCCGGTGGTCATAGCAACTTTCGTCGGCCATCAGGGGGATTGTTGTCTTTTTGCGTAGCTGCACAAGTAACGGATCGTCGTAACTGCGCATCGGCTGCTCGCAGAATTCAATATCAAAAATCTGTAATCCCTGCAATGCACGGACGGCGTTGTCGTAGGTCCACCCTTGATTGGCGTCCACCCGGATCGTGGTTTCGAAGCCAACGGCATCCCGTATCGCACTGATGCGTGCGATGTCTGCTTCCGGGCCCTTACCTAATTTCACTTTAAGGACTTGAGCGCCCTGCCTTTTAAATCGCACCGCCTTTGCGGCCATCTCCTCGGGCGATCCAATACCAATGGTAATATCGGTGGTAATGGGGCGTTTGGTTCCCTTCAGATATGCATATAGCGGGCGCTTCTCCGCTTTAGCTGCCAGATCATGTAACGCGATATCAAAAGCACTTTTGATCGTTGTATTCCTTGCAATATAGGCATCAAGATCCATCAGCCTATCTGCCAAAGCCAACGGGTTCTTGCCCTTCCAAAGGCGGGCAAAGTCTTGAGCAAGGACCAAGCAGGTATCCTGTGTTTCCCCCACAATCATGGGAAATGCCGAACATTCGCCCACTCCGTAGATACCGCTGTCGGTATGAATACGTATAAATATATTCTGGGCATAATCCATGGTTCCCGTAGCGATAACAAACGGCTCCATGCGGATGCTAAAACGGTAAATTTCGGTGTGTGTGATTTTCATTGATGACGGAATGCTTGATTCGTTACCCTGGAATGTAATCGATTCCGACGAAAATACAAAAAAACACGTTACATCGTCTATAATTTCTCGCCATGCTGGCTAATATCCAGTCCTACTTCTTCCTCTTCTGCCGAGACCCGCAATTTGGTAATGGAATCGGTGATCTTGAGGATCGCAAAGGCCATGATAAAGGTAAAGACTACCGCCCCGATCAATCCGATTACGTGTGCCGTAAATAATCCTGTTTCACCGAAGAAAAGGCCATCCGTAGCAACCGCTCCGTTCACAGACTTTGTCGCAAATACACCCGTCAGGATCATCCCGACCATGCCTCCTACACCATGGCTGGGAAAAACATCCAAAGTATCATCTACACGCGAGTGCGTGCGCCATTCGACAACCAGTCTGCTGATGATGGAAGCAATCACCCCGATAATGAGCGAATGCGGTACCGTTACAAAACCCGCTGCGGGCGTAATGGCAACCAAACCGACCACCACCCCGATACACACACCCATGGCAGTAGGTTTCTTGCCTCTTGCAGCGTCGAAAAAAATCCAGGCCAGCGCTGCGGCACCCGATGCCGTACTAGTCGTTGCCAACGCGGTGGCTGCCAGTTCGTTTGCACCGAATGCCGAACCAGCGTTAAAGCCAAACCACCCAAACCAGAGGAATCCCGTTCCTAAAATTACATACGAAATCCGAGCGGGGTCGTGTCCACCGTTTGCATTGCCCTGTTTAAGATATAACGCGGAAGCCAATGCGGTAACGCCGGCCGACATATGCACCACCGTACCACCAGCAAAATCAAGCACCCCCATAGCGGCTAATAGTCCATCGGGATGCCAAGTAGCATGCGCCAGCGGCGCATAAATAAAGATAAAGAACAGGCAAAGGAACAACACGTACGAAGTAAACCGAATCCGCTCTGCAAATGCACCGGTGATCAATGCAGGTGCGATAATGGCAAATTTCAGTTGATACATCGCAAACAAGACAAATGGAATGGTGGGTGCACCCGGCCAATTCGACCCGCCAATGACGCCGTTAAACATAAAATAGGTTGTCGGATCACCGATAATACCACCAATGGACTCACCAAAAACCAAGCTAAAACCAAACACCACCCAAATAACTGCGACAACGGCCATACAGATAAAGCTTTGCAGCATGGTCGAAATCACATTTTTCTTTTTGACCATACCTCCATAAAAAAACGCCAAACCGGGAGTCATGATCAAAACCAAGGCGGTAGAAGTTAACATCCAAGCAATGTCTGCCGTATCGTATTCGCGACTTCCTTCAACAGGAATCCCAGGAAAAAACAATGCAAGCAACACCACAACCATTAACAAAACAAAAGGAATAGTAGATTTTTTCGAGTACATTTGATAAATTATTAATAATTTTGGCGCTAAAATACTTATTAGTGCATTATTTATGTAATTTTTCACCAACTTTTTTAACAAAAACTCAATATTAATGCTATTTCAATTTAAAAAACACAATTACAACACCAAAAACAAACAAAAAAATTAAAAAATAACATAAAAACAGAAATAATCAATCAAAAATCACTTAAACACTGAAAAACAAAATCATTCAGCCACCTTACTCATCTACTTAATCTCATATCGCATGTGGAAAACCTAAGTCATATTCATCCAATTAATTGACAGGTTAGCGTCCATCAAGTTTGCCGTTTCGTTAGGCTTTACTTATAAAAATCCGTAAGTTTGTTTGGGTTTAATTACTTCCCAAGGTAATTTTTGAGGTAAGCGATGTACTTGATTTTTGACACCGAAACAACCGGTCTTCCCAAGCGTTGGGATGCCCCTATTTCCGATACTGATAACTGGCCAAGATGCATACAAATAGCTTGGCAATTGCATGATTCGATGGGCAACCTAATCGATCATCAAGACTACCTAATCAAACCAGACGGATTCAATATACCTTTCGACGCAGAACGCATCCACGGTATATCCACGGAGCTGGCCATGGAACAGGGGGTCCCGCTGGCGGGTGTGCTCGAAAAGTTTAATGCGGCGTTGGCCCAGGCAAAATTTGTAGTGGGTCAGAACATCGGTTTTGATATCAACATCATGGGGTGTGAGTTTCATCGCTGTGGGGCAGACACCCCGTTGGCGCAACTTCCCATACTCGACACCTGTACCGAAATTACCGCAGAGTTACTTCAGCTCCCCGGTGGACGCGGCGGCAAATACAAGCTTCCTAATCTCACCGAACTGCATCAGTACCTTTTCAGCGTTCCTTTTGCCGAGGCACACAATGCCACGGCCGACGTAGAAGCGACGACACGTTGTTTTCTCGAACTTATTAAACGGGAAGTATTCACACCTGCGGAATTGCAGGTGGATACGGGATACTTTGTGGAATTCCGGACATGCAACCCGCAACCTATTCAACCCGTAGGGCTAACGCATATCAATCTAAAAGCTGCGTCGGATGAAATACGGAAACGCTTACAACACCAACAACAGGCTGCGACACCCGTACAGGACCTTGAGGCCAACCGGCGCGACATGGCGAAGGTGGACTTCGTGCACCTGCACAACCATACGCAATTCTCCGTCCTGCAGTCAACGATCTCCGTTGGCGACCTCGTGAAAGCGGCAGCAGCCAATAAAATGCCCGCCGTAGCCATTACCGACCATGGCAACATGATGGGCGCTTTCCACTTTGTAAGCAATGTACTCAACCACAATAAAGCGGCCGAAGCTAAAAATAACGCTGCTACCGAAAAGGGAGAGGTTGCGACAGAAGTAATCATTAAACCCATCGTTGGTTGTGAGTTTTATGTCTGCGACAATCATACTGACAAATCACGCAAAGACAACGGCTACCAGGTAATCTTCCTGGCTAAAAACAAAAATGGGTATCACAACCTGGCCAAAATGTCGTCCATCGCTTATACCAAAGGGTTTTACTACGTGCCGCGTATCGATCGCTCCATCGTGGCGCAATATAAGGAAGACATCATTGTCCTCTCCGGCAATCTTTATGGCGAAATCCCCAACAAGCTGCTGAATATGGGCGAAAATCAGGCAGAGGAAGCATTACTATGGTGGAAAGACACGTTCGGAGCGGACTTCTACATCGAGCTGATGCGGCACGGACAGGAAGATGAAGACCGTGTAAACCAAAGCCTCGTTGCGCTGGCAGAAAAACATGACGTGAAAATGGTTGCCACCAACAATACGTACTATATCAATAAAGCGGACGCGCACGCGCACGACATTCTCCTCTGCGTAAAAGACGGGGAAAAGCTAGCGACCCCCAAAGGACGCGGGCGGGGCTTCCGCTTCGGGCTACCCAACGAGGAGTACTATTTCAAGTCGGGTGAGGAAATGAAAAAGTCCTTTGCCGACCTACCCGATGCCATCCTGAATATCCAGGAGATTGTCGACAAGATCGAGCCGTATTCACTCTACCGCGACGTATTGCTACCCAAGTTCGAAATACCGGAAGCGTTCCAGGTGGCGGACGACCAGCAGGATGGCGGAAAACGGGGCGAAAACAACTACTTGCGGCACCTTACCTACCAAGGCGCGGAACGACGCTATCCGGAGATCACGCAGGAGATACGCGATCGGCTGGATTTTGAACTGGCCACCATCGAGCGTACCGGCTACCCGGGTTATTTCCTCATTGTGCAGGATTTTATCGCAGCAGCGCGCGACATGGGTGTATCGGTGGGTCCGGGCCGGGGTTCCGCAGCCGGCTCTGCCGTGGCATACTGCCTGGGCATCACAAATATTGACCCCATCGCGTATGACCTCCTATTCGAACGGTTTCTTAACCCCGACCGGATATCAATGCCCGATATTGATATCGATTTCGACGACGAAGGACGCGGCCGGGTCATGGATTACGTAATCAAAAAATACGGTGCCAACCAGGTAGCCCAGATTATTACGTATGGCACGATGGCGGCCAAGTCGTCCATTCGCGATACGGCCCGCGTACTGGATCTTCCCCTGTTTGAGGCCGACAAGATCGCCAAACTCATCCCCAACCTGAAGCTTAACAAGATTTTCAATATGGATGCCCCGGCACTGAAGAGCGCCCTGCGCTCCGAGGAGTTGGAAAATGTCCAGCAATTGGTATCCATGGCGCAGGGCGCGGGACTAGAGGCTGAAACCATCAAACAGGCACAGGTGCTCGAAGGTTCGCTCCGCAACACGGGTATCCATGCGTGCGGGGTCATCATCACGCCTGATGACATTACCAATTTCGTTCCCGTGGCCACGGCGAAGGACTCCGACCTGTATGTGACCCAGTTCGACAACTCCGTAGTGGAAAGCGCCGGTTTGCTCAAGATGGACTTCCTGGGACTGAAAACCTTAACCCTCATCAAGGATACGGTAAGTATCGTCAAACAGCGTCACGACATTGACCTGGATCCGGACAAATTCCCGATCGACGACCAGAAGACCTACGAGCTCTTCCAGCGCGGCGAAACCATCGGGATCTTCCAATACGAGTCGCCGGGCATGCAGAAATACATGAAAGAGCTTAAGCCGACGGTTTTCGGCGACCTGATTGCCATGAACGCCTTGTACCGACCCGGACCGATGGAATATATTCCCAGCTTCATCCGTCGTAAGCACGGCCTGGAACCCATCACCTATGACTTGGATGCGTGTGAAGAATACCTGCAGGAAACCTACGGCATTTCAGTGTATCAGGAACAGGTGATGCTTCTCTCCCAAAAGTTGGCGAATTTCACCAAAGGCGAGGCCGACGTGCTGCGCAAAGCCATGGGCAAGAAGCAGCGCGACGTGCTCGACAAGATGAAAGCTAAATTCATCGACCAGGCAGTCACCAACGGACATTCGTCGAAAGTCCTTGAAAAAATATGGAAAGACTGGGAAGCGTTTGCAAGTTATGCGTTCAATAAGTCGCACTCCACCTGCTACGCCTGGGTGGCTTACCAAACCGCATACCTGAAAGCTCACTATCCAGCCGAATACATGGCTGCCGTGCTTTCCAACAACATGAACGACATCAAGCAAGTTACCTTTTTCATGGAGGAATGTAAGCGAATGGGTCTGCAGGTGCTCGGACCGGACGTTAACGAATCCTATTACAAATTTACGGTAAACGATAAAGGCGCCATCCGCTTTGGCATGGGCGCCGTGAAAGGCGTGGGTGCGGGTGCGGTGGAAACCATCGTACAGAGTCGGAAAGACAGCCCTTATAAATCCATTTTTGACCTGGCACGACGCATCGACCTGCGAGCCGCCAATAAAAAAGCCTTTGAAAGCCTGGCCTATGCCGGCGGATTTGACTGCTTCTCGAATACACACCGTGCGCAGTATTTCCATACCGATGGCGACGGCAGCGGTTCCACACTGGAAAGAGCCCTGAAATACGGCGTTAAATACAAAGAAAATGAAAATTCGGCGCAGGTAAGTCTCTTTGGGGGCGGCAGTAGCGTAGAGATTCCGGAACCAGCTCTCCCTTTCTGCGCGGAGTGGGGACTGATCGAGAAACTGAAATACGAAAAGGATGTGATCGGCATCTACCTGACAAGCCATCCGTTAGACAACTACCGCTTCGAAATCAGCCACTTCTGCCAACATCCTATACGGCTGCTTGCATTGATCGATAAGATAAAAGAAGCCGAAGTGGATGAAGAATTGCGCACGGAGTTCAACAAGATTAAAAATCGGGAACTGACCATCGGTGGAATGGTCACCTCCGCTAACCACCGTGTCACTAAAAATGGTAAACCCTTCGGTGTACTCGTTTTCGAAGACTACTCAGATTCCTACGAAATTGCCTTATTCGGAGAGGATTATGTAAAAATGAAAGGCTACCTCAACGAGGGCTACTTCATACAGGTCAAAGGCATTATTCAGGAACGCTTCCGGCAACCGGGGAATTGGGGCTTTGAAGTGAAGGGCATGCAACTCCTTTCGGATCTCCGCGACAAGCTGGCTAAATGCCTGACCATCCAGGTGCCTCTGCATGAATTGAACGATGGCTTTGTGACCCGCATCCAGCATCTGGTACATGAAAACATCGAACAACATGAAAACACAAACTGTCAGCTGAGATTTGCCGTTCGTGATTTCGAGTCGGAAATCAGCGTCGAAATGCCCTCCAAAGGCCTGAAAATCAGCCCAAGCAATGATTTTATAGACGCCCTCATGGAGCTAAATGGTGTCAATTACAAGTTAAATTAATGTCAGATTGTCTGCATCTATACCTTGGCAATGATTTTGATCGTTATCTTTGCACAGCGTCAGAAGACCGAAAGTCTGAACGTCCGGAAGACCGGAAGTGCAGCTTGGAGAAAGTAAATAATTAGCGTAAAATAAGCTGACAGCCGACAGTCGATAGCTGGAAGCCAGAAGCATAACTAACTAACATCATGGCATTAGAAATCACAGACGGCAACTTCGATGAAGTTGTATTGCAATCAGACAAACCTGTATTGGTCGATTTTTGGGCTGAATGGTGCGGCCCCTGCCGCATGGTAGGCCCCATTGTTGAAGAATTAGCAAAGGAATACGACGGTAAAGCCGTAGTAGGCAAGGTTAATGTGGACCATAACCCGGATATATCGGTAAAATACGGTATCCGCAACATCCCTGCGCTGCTTTTTTTCAAAGACGGCCAAATTGTAGACAAGCAAATCGGAGCGGTACCCAAGTCCGTGTTGACGGACAAACTTGTCAAACAGCTCTAAGGAGACAGCGAAACTAAAACAACATGGCCCACGGTGTGTAACACGGTGGGCCATGTTGTTTTAGTTTCGGGTATTTTCTGTATGTTTGTGAAGTGATTTAATATATGCTAAAACAGACTTTACAACAGAAATTATTACAAAAGTTATCACCTCAGCAAATCCAATTCATCAAATTGCTGCAGGTGCCTACCGTTTCTTTGGATACCCGTATCAAGGAGGAATTGGAAGAAAATCCGGCCCTGGAGGATATCAGCCTGGCCAACATGAACGAGCCTACCGAAGAATATCCCGATAAAGACCCTGACGAAAGCTTTAATGAGGACGACCAACCAACCGACCCAGAAGAATTCAATGTGGATGATTACCTTCAGGCAGATGACATAAATGACTACGGAGGCAGCCAAAACAACAACGGTGACGACGAAGACGATCGCAAGGAAATTCCCATAGCCATTCAAAATTCTTTTTTTGAAAACCTCCAGCAACAACTGGATTTGCTTGCGTTATCCGACAGGGATTTTATGATCGGCCAACAGATCATCGGCAGTCTGGATGACGATGGTTACCTACGGCGGCCTATATCGTCGCTCATTGACGACCTGGCTTTTTCCCAAAACGTTATTGCCGAAGAGCGGGAAGTGGAAGATATGCTCAAAGTCATCCAGGAGTTTGATCCCGCGGGTATCGGTGCCCGTAACCTCCAAGAATGCCTACTGATCCAGCTTCGCAAAAAAGACCAAGAGAATCCGATCCTCAAAAAGGCAATGGCCGTGGTTGAAGATCACCTTGAAGAATTCACCAAGAAACACTACGATAAATTAGAACGTTCGCTTAACATCGATTCGGACGAGCTGAAGGAAATTGTCAATGAAATATTAAAGCTCAACCCCAAACCCGGCGATTCAGGGGCCGTAGCGGGAAAACAGCTGCACATCATCCCCGATTTCCACATCAGCAATAACGACGGAGTACTGCACCTCACCCTGAATGCTCGCAACGCTCCCGAATTGCGCGTAAGCCGCTCCTACCAGGAAATGTTTGACCACTACGACAAGGCAGCCCAAAAAGACAAAAAGATGAAGGAAGCGGTGCAGTTTGTCAAGCAAAAACTCGATTCGGCAAAATGGTTTATTGATGCCATCAAGCAGCGGCAGCAAACGTTGCTCAAAACCATGAACGCCATCATGAACTACCAATACGAGTATTTCCTGACCGCCGATGAACGCAAGCTGAAACCTATGATTTTGAAAGACATAGCGGATCGGATAGACATGGATATCTCGACCGTCTCCCGAGTGGCCAACTCCAAGTACGTACAAACCGAGTTTGGAACATTTTTGCTAAAATCATTCTTTTCAGAAGCGATCCAAACGGATACCGGCGAAGAGGTGTCCAATAAGGAGGTAAAGAAAATATTGGAAGAGTGCATTTCTACGGAAAATAAGCGAAAGCCTTTGGCTGACGAGAAATTAACGGAAATATTAAAGGAAAAAGGATATACCATTGCCCGCCGGACAGTAGCGAAATACCGGGAAGCCATGGGTATACCCGTTGCGCGGCTGCGCAAGCAGTTATAGTATTATTAATTAAATTCCTAAATAAATGAAAACCTCACTTCTCTTCACTGCTGCGGCATCGGTTCTATTGGGATGTACCGGCACACAACAAAACAAGGAAACCACCGAAGCTCCAACGACTCCGGAACTGACGCTCTCATGGAAAACAGACACCGTGTTTACCGGTTCGGAATCGACGTTATACGACCCCGCTGCCGGTGTCATTTATGCTTCTAACGGTAACACAAACGCCGGAGAAAAGGACAACGATGGGTTTATATCCGTCCTCAACACAGATGGCACCGTGCGCGACCTGAAATGGGTGGAGGGGAATCTCCATGCGCCAAAAGGCATGGCCCTACTCGGCGGCAAGCTTTACGTGACAGACATTGATGAGATCAAAATCATTGATGTTGCTTCGGCGTCACTTGAAAAGACTGTACCCGTGGATAGTGCCGTCTTTTTAAACGATCTTGCGACCGACGGTCAGCAACTTTATTTCTCGGACAGCCGTACCGGTAAAATTTACAGCATGACGCCCGATGGCAGTTCCACAATCCTTTCATCAACGAATCCAAATGTGAACGGACTGGAATACCACGATGGCCATTTGTATGCACTGGATGGCGAAGGCTTGAAAAAATTCAGCAACGATGGCAATTATACCCAAGAGACAATTAATACGGAGGTAACTGGCGGAGATGGGCTGGTCATACTAAACGACAGTACCTTTGTGGCCAGCCGGTGGCATGGCGAAATCTTTTTCATCCGTGGTGACGAAACGACGGTCATTCTGGATACGCAGGCTGAAAAATCCAACACGGCAGATATCGGATTCATACCGGATCAAAATCTTGTGATTGTCCCCACTTTCCTCAAAAATGAAGTGGTTGCGTATGAGCTGAAGTATTAATTCAAAATGGAACGCAGGTGACCTGGATTTAGCGTCATCTACGTTCCTTTTTCGTATCTTTGTACCCTCAATAATACGATTGCATCATGACCAACGTGAAAATAGGGACGGTACAAATGAGCTGCGTAGCGGATAAAGCTACAAACTTGGCCAAAGCCATCGATCAAATCCGTGTGGCTGCATCCAAAGGCGCACAAATCATCTGTTTGCAGGAACTGTTTACGTCGCTTTATTTTTGCGACGTAGAAGATTACGATAATTTCGAGCTGGCTGAGTCCATCCCGGGACCGTCCACAGAAAGCTTACAGGCCGTTGCTGCCGAATTGGGCGTCGTCATCATTGCTTCCCTATTTGAAAAGCGTGCGCAGGGTTTATACCACAATACCACTGCCGTTATCGACGCAGATGGCGCCTACCTAGGGAAATACCGCAAGATGCATATTCCCGATGATCCGGCTTTTTACGAAAAATTCTATTTCACGCCCGGAGATCTCGGATATAAAGTCTTCAAGACACGATATGCCACTATCGGTGTGCTGATTTGTTGGGATCAGTGGTATCCCGAAGCCGCACGGATCACCGCGTTAATGGGTGCCGAAATCCTGTTTTTCCCCACGGCTATTGGCTGGTCCGCGGATCAGGACGAAGCGACCAATCAAGATCAATACAATGCGTGGCAGACCATACAACGCAGCCATTCCGTAGCCAACGGGCTCCCCGTGGTCAGCGTAAACCGCGTGGGATTTGAACAGAACGGCGCGATGAAATTCTGGGGTGGAAGCTTTATTACCAATGCGCAAGGCAGGTTGCTATACTTAGCCTCCCACGATGCGGAAGAAACCGAAGTGACCGAAGTGGACTTGACCCAGTCTGATTATTTCCGGAAACACTGGCCCTTCCTGCGCGACAGGCGGATCGATAGTTATCAGCCCATTACCAAACGGTTTATTGATTAAAGTCGGGAAGGCGAGGAACTTCCCGACTACGGTCCTTCCCAGTTCTTTCCAAAAACATAACATTTCTTTGTTTAAAATGATTTCTCCAACACCGAAAGCGTTAGGCTATCAGTTTCCCGCGGAGTGGCATCCGCATCGTGCTACCTGGTTGAGCTGGCCACATAAAGAGGCTAGCTGGCCGGGCAAAATCACGGCGGTATACGGGCCTTATTGCCAATTTATCAAAGAAGTATCGGCAGGCGAACAGGTATGTATTAACGTAACCGACGCAACCATGCAAGCAATTGCCACCACGCACCTGACAGCGGCGGGGGTAAATCTCTCTAAAATCACATTTTACCACCACCCGACAGACGATGCCTGGTGTCGTGACCACGGTCCTGCTTTTCTGATCAACCCCGATGCTAACAACCAAAAGCTCGTGGTGGATTGGGGGTATAACGCATGGGGGAACAAATACCCTCCTTACGAGCAGGATGATGTGATCCCCTCCCTGGTGGCCGATGCCTTAAACCTGCCGGTAGTCCATCCGGGCATTGTGATGGAAGGCGGTTCGGTAGACTTCAATGGAATCGGTACTGTACTCACCACTACGGCATGCCTACTGAACCAAAACCGCAATCCTCAACTGAATCAGGGCGAAATCGAAACCTACCTCTTTGACTATTATGGGGTATCGCAGGTTCTCTGGCTGGGTGATGGCATCGTCGGCGACGACACCGATGGACACATTGATGACATCACACGTTTTGTAAATGAAGATACGGTCGTCACGGTTGTCGAAACGAACCGCGCGGACGAAAATTATGCAATCTTGCAGGATAACCTGAAATTGCTTCAGGAAATGCGGCTACCCAATGGCAAACAGCTGAACATCATTGAATTGCCCATGCCGACTCCCGTAGAGTATGAGGGGCAGCGACTTCCGGCATCGTATGCCAACTTTTATATTGCAAACGCGGCCGTCGTTGTGCCCACATATCGCGATGAAAGGAACGACCAGAACGCATTGGATATCCTCTCCTCCTGTTTTCCCGACCGGAAGGTAGTCGGAATAGATAGCACGGATATCATATGGGGGTTGGGCAGCTGGCACTGCCTGAGTCAACAGGAGCCAACCGTACACCCTGAAATTTATAACGTCAAAGAAAATAAATGACGAAGATGAGCGATCGTTTACTGACACTTTTTGTAGTTTATAGCTGTTTCATTTTCCCTGCGGTCGTGTACGGTCAACGTGAAAGCGACGAACGCCCCACCATCGAAAATTTTAAGGGCATTCAGTATACAGGCGATGATTCGACGTTCTACATCAACTTCCGGTTCCGGATGCAAAGCCGTTTAAAATATACATCGATTGCCGGCGATGATCTAGGGGCCGAATCGTTTGAAGCGCGCATCCGGAGATTACGGCTGCGTATGGACGGTTACATCTATAACCCAAAATTGTCCTATAGCATACAACTCGGCTTTACCCGGGGCGATCAGGATTATGACGACACAGACATACCCAATATCGTACGTGATGCCGTTATTTTCTATAATTTTACAGATAATTTTTATGTTGCTTTTGGGCAAAATAAGTTACCGGGCAACCGTCAGCGAGTCAATTCATCGGGTGAGCTGCAATTTGCCGAACGTTCGCTGGTCAACGCAACGTTCAATATAGACCGCGATTTTGGGATTAAAGCATATTATTCGCCCAAAATCGGCGACCTACCCATTCATTTCAAAGCAGCTATCAGTACAGGTGAGGGACGTGTAGCGACCGTAACAGATGACGGATTGGCTTATACCGGCCGGGCGGAATTCCTGCCCTTCGGTGAATTCACCAACGAAGGGGATTATTACGAAGGAGATCTTGAATACGAGGAGACCCCCAAACTGGCATTAGGTGGAGGGTACAGCTTCAACGATCGTACCACGCGTTCTGGCGGCCAAATCGGTGTATATATCAGCACGCCGCTGTCCCTTAAGACCTCTTTTTACGATGCCATCTTCAAATACCGGGGATGGGCCTACCAGATCGAATACATGAAACGCGGCACCGACAATCCGTTTAGCACGGATGAAGAAGGTAAAGTGGCCTACGCGTTCAAGGGGCAAGGGTTGAACCAGCAGCTTTCTTATGTATTGAACCGGAATACCGGTTACGAATTGGCGGGAAGATACACGTGGATCAAGCCACACGACGATATACGCGCATTCGAATCGCAAACGGAGGTAGTCGAACTGGGGCTAACTAAATATTTCCGGGCACACCGCCTCAAATTGCAATTGAATGCCAACTACCAAACCAAAGACGGCATGTATCAAACGGACAATGAAGGAAATAACTGGGGAGCTACATTCCAGATTGAATTAGGCATATAGTCTCGGTTAAAATGTGTTAATTTGAATCACTAAAACAATTGCTGCCAGCCGATAGCTAATAGCTGATCGCTGATAGCCAAAAAAATGAAATACTACCTCATTGCCGGAGAAACATCGGGCGACCTGCACGGCGCCAACCTTATCAACGCCCTGAAAAAGCTGGATACAGCAGCGGATTTCCGGATTGTCGGCGGCGACCGGATGCAGCAGGCGGCTGCCGAAACCGCAACCATACACGTGGCACAGATGGCTTTCATGGGCTTTGTGGAAGTACTCGCCAACCTGCAAACCATCGCCCGAAATCTACAGGTCGTAAAAGCGGATATCGCCGCATATTCACCCGATGTACTGATTCTCATCGACTTTCCGGGATTCAATCTCAAAATAGCTGCCTATGCAAAAAAAGCAGGAATCAAGGTCTGTTATTACATCTCGCCAAAAGTATGGGCCTGGAATCAACGGCGCGTGTTGAAAATCAAACGCGTGGTGGACCGGCTATTCTGTATCCTGCCTTTTGAAGTCGAGTTTTACCAGAAATGGGGCATGCAGGTCGATTATGTGGGCAATCCCCTGTTGGATGCGATCGCTGCCCATACCGACAACCCACGATTCCTTGAAGAAAACCAGTTGGAAGGAAAGCCCATTATCGCCCTGCTTCCTGGAAGCCGCCACATGGAGATCAGTAAACTGCTTCCGGTAATGAGTGAGTTGGCCTTCCGCTTTCCCGCACATCATTGCGTGGTTGCAGGCGCACCCAATTTCGATGAACATTATTATAAACAGCACACGGGCGATGCCAACCTGACTGTGGTTTTCAATGCTACCTATGACTTGTTGAAGCATGCGGAGGCAGCCGTAGTGGCGAGTGGCACAGCGACCCTGGAAACCGCTCTTTTAAACGTGCCCCAAGTGGTGGTTTATAAAGCCAACCCCTTATCTATTGCCATCGCGCGAATGGTCATACAGATTAAATTTATCTCACTCGTAAATCTCATCCTCGATAAGCCTGCCGTAAAGGAGCTCATCCAAAAAGACTGTACACCGGAGGAAGTCGCCGATGAGCTGGACCGCCTACTCAACAATAAGCCTTACAGGCAACAGGTGCTGGACGATTACGATAGCCTCCGTCAAAAGATGGGAGAACCCGGTGCTTCGGAACGCACGGCCCGGCTGATTCATGAATTTCTGGATCCGTTATCGAACTAATTTCCGGTAAAAGTCGAGGCTTTCCACAATCAAGCTTTCTTCCACAAACACATCGATGCTGCATTGTCCGATGGCACTTGGCAACGCAAAGCCAATCCGGTCGCCGGCATTCTTCTTGTCGTTTTTCATGAGTGTTAACAACCCGTTGTAAATTTCCGCGCCAAAGGTATAATCGCGGAAATGCGTGCGGAATGTTCGGATAATATCTTCCAGCGCGTCTTCGGAAAGGCCGTTTAACCGATGTGCTAAATATGCTTCACAGATCATTCCCGCCGCAATGGCTTCGCCGTGCAGCAGCGGATCGCGGTCATTTGCCAAGGAATGGCCTTCCAGTGCATGACCGATGGTATGACCAAAATTCAATATCTTCCGAAGGCCTTTTTCCAGCGGATCCTGAGTCACCACGTTATTTTTGATCGATACCGAATGCCGGATGTGATCCAGAGATAGCGCTGTAACGTCCAATCCCTTAACTGCTTCGTAAAATAATCGGTCTGCGATCAAGCCATGTTTAATAACCTCCGCAAAGCCCGAAACCAGTTGCCGTTTTTCCAACGTCTGCAGGAATGTCGATGCGATGAACACCGCCTTGGGCTGAGCAAATGTTCCGACAATGTTTTTCACATTACCCAGGTCGACTCCCGTCTTGCCTCCCACGGAGGCATCTACTTGCGATAACAACGTCGTTGGTACCTGGACAAAGTCTATCCCTCGCTTGAAGGTCGAAGCCGTAAACCCGCCCATATCTGTCACCACGCCACCGCCCAGATTTATCAGCAGGCTTTGCCGATCCGTGCCGAAGTCGAGCATCATTCTCCAAATACCCACGCAGAAATCAATGTTTTTGTTTTCCTCACCCGGATCCACTTCGATGACATCGTATCCATCAAATTCCGGCATGGCTGTCTGCAAGATGGGCAAACAATGGGCGCAGGTATTCCGGTCTGTCAGTATCAGTATTTTTGAATAGCTATTCTGTTGAATAAATCGGCGCAGTTCCGCTAATGTATCGTCAAAAAAAACGTCGTAACCCGTGCTGCGTATCGTATCTGAATTCATTAAAGAGGTTATCTAGCAGTCATTAATTTTAATTCGAAATCCTTCACCCGCTCATAATACGGAATGTCGGATCGTCTCGCAAACTGGATAAAGTTCATGATTATGCTATCCCGTTGCGTTTGTGGAAGGGTTGGAACGACGTCGTTGCCCTCCTCGTCGCGTACCATCAACCCTTTCAATCCGCTGATGGAATCGGGAAATTGCTGGATGTGCATCAACATCGCAGCATACCGCTGTATACCTTTGGAATAAGCCGTCAGCGAAGACGATGCGTCTACCGTATCAACTTCCATCTGAACGATCATATTCGCCCCCCCTGGTTTACCCCCACGGGCAAGTTCTACGGCAACAACCAACTCATAGGGCTGGTTTCCTTTTTTGTCGTTTCCCGAACAACCGAAAAGCACAATAAACAGCAAAAATAAGGCTCCTTTATTCATTTGTCATGCAATAATCCGCACCTGTTTTCCCTCAAAGGTCACCACATCACCTACCCGTACCTTCAATCGCTTACGGTAATCTATTGCCCCATTATAGCTGACCAACCCCGCCGAAACTACTGCTTGGGCTTCGCCTCCGTGTTCCACCCAATTCAGCGCTTTCAGTAACTGGATGAGCGCAATGTGATCTCCTTTGATTTGATAGGTAATCATCCCGCAAACTTAGGCAAATTTGCTTGGTGTGCAATATCAATTGGGTGAATTACTTGTATCAATCATCTGGAACAGCACCTTACCCAGATCACCCGTTATTTTATCAGTAAGAAATTTTCTCGCACTGATAAAATAGTTGTATCTTGCTTTGGCAAATTTCCTGCAAGCAATCAATTATATGGAGTCATTCTGAATGGACCTCCGCAATACATAAAAAAGGCTATAATACTAGCTTTAGATAAAATAAACCAAATGATGAGAAAACACCTAATATGGTTCTATGGTTGGTGTCCGGTGGTGCTGATTTAGGCGTCGTCGGGCTTTTAAACAAGTGCCGATAAGCACAACCTAAAACAGTATCGAACCCGGAATTATGAAAATAGTTGAGGCAATAATAATCAATTGGAAACGTCCAGATGATGTTGAGATCGATAACAGTGTGTGATTGTCATCCAACATCCGAGTTCTCGTTAAGTGATCAGGTAATTCACAATATGGATGGCTTTAATCGATATGCTCCAGTGGAAACATGCTCTTTTCCTTCCACTTTTATTAACGATGACCTTGCTACTTGGGTAATGGATTGAAGCTTTACTAAGGGCCTCCGTTCAAATGCTTGAATTGACGTTTTAGAACAACGTGGAAGAATCATAGATTTAGATGGTGTATGTGTAGATCAATGAAAAATCAACCCGTATGAAGCTTGACGATCTGTGATAATGCTGAATAAAAGAATAAACCGAAGTAATCACGCAAAATAAATTCCAATGACAAATTCTTATGTTATCTTAAAAAGCGAAAAAGAAATCATTAGAGTACCCATTGACCGACTAATGTATATAAAAGTGGATGGGGGATTGATGACGTATAACATGGAAGGTAATGTTACGTTTTCTTGTATCGGGACTTTAAAGAAAATCGAACAGTCATTATCCAATTCTTTCATAAGAATCAACCGCTCTTATTTGGTTAATATCAATAAAGTAGTTTCTCTGAATAAGGTAAAAAAGCAAATTGTTATGATTGATGGTTCGAGACACAAAGTATCAGAGCGTAGATTGGTATATTTTAAACGTCTATTTATTAATCTGAGTGTTTCAGCCAACGATTACCCCTCACTTAAAACTTTCCTAACTAATGACAAACGGCAACAATCCACTGATTCTGCTATTGTGTGACAAAGTACGGTCGGTATGATAGAAACCTGAAGGCTATCCGTAAAGCATGCGACCAAATGAGCGGGGTGTTGTCCCACAGAGCCTGTACTAACGACGGGATAGCTGGCTTTACCCCTGTCTATAAAGTTTTTGAATAGTAGGCCTCACAGTTTCTACATCAATCTTTGTCGGAACATTGGTGCGGTCATCATGAAGTACGGGATTTCAAATCATGGATTTCGGGGGGTGAGGGTACAAATTCCGTACAACCGGTCCCATTGAAAATCGCAACGGTTGTCAGCCGGAGGTGCCAAGAGAAAATCAAATTATATCACCCAGTAAAAACAGAATTTACACACGGTTATCCAAAAAAAAGCCACGCTTATTTAATGAACATAGACGCTCAGTTAGTTATCTGCTGCGAAAAGCAATTAAGCCGGATTTTTTTTTCAAATTTGGTAATGTAATAGCTGCCAGAGCCGCTGTAATCAATATGAGCTTAATAAAACATGGGCTAACATTTATGCAAGAGACCTTGTTCCAAGGTAAACTAGGCGTTAGCATATTTCTCTTCCAATTAGCAAAAAGAAGCGGCAATCCGGGGCAGCAGAAATTTACCGAAAAGCTTTTGGACGAAGTATTAGAACGGTTTTTTGTTCGACCACTGACATTGGTTATTTGACTGATGTGATGGGTCGGTTAAGAGGTCTAAGTAATAACCTGTTGTACGGTTTAAATGAGCTAGTTATGACAGTTAAATTGAGAACAAACCATGCATTATACTGTAATTCAGTATATTATAAAAGTATCTCACATTTTTCTATATGCACAACTTTGACAAAACACCGTTATTTTTTTGATTTAGATTGACTAACCAAGTAGCGTTTTAGAAATAAAGCGGTCTACCCATATAGCTAATTAACCCAATAAAACCACCCAATTATATCATAACCAGTTAATTAAATTCTTATGGAAAAGTATCGTATGAGAAAACGAAGAACACCAGTTTCAGACCATCCTACAACCAGATTACGAGCAACTACTTATTGGATTAAGGTAATCTTATTTTTATTTTTTGCTTTTTTTTTATCGCCTGCTATTCATTTAAAAGCTGCGGTATTTTATCCACAAGAGCAACAGCAGAATCAACAAAGAGTAAAGGGTAGAGTAACGGATGAAGGTGGAGATGTGGTAGCCGGAGCAACGATTTCGATTAAAGGGAGCACACGAGGAGTTATGACCGACGAGTCCGGTAATTTCGTGTTGGAAGATATTCCCCTCAATACGGTTTTGACTACCACATACATCGGAATGGTTCCGGAAGAAGTAACCTATACCGGCCAGAAAGAGTTAAATATTGTACTCAAATTCAAAGCGAGCGAATTGGATGAAGTAACTATCGTTGCATTTGGTAAACAAAAAAAGGAAAGCGTATTAGGTTCAATTACAACTGTCAAACCAGGTGAGCTAAGAGTACCCAGCAGTAATCTGACCACCGCTTTTGCAGGTCGTGTTGCAGGTTTAATATCCTATCAGCAGAGCGGGGAGCCGGGACGAGACAATGCGAGCTTCTTTATACGGGGTATTACCACTTTTGGGGCGGACGCCAAGAAAGATCCATTGATCCTTATTGATGGAGTGGAGCTTACAACTGAAGATCTGGCTCGCCTCAATACAGACGATATCGCTAGTTTTTCCATCATGAAAGATGCTACGGCAACTGCACTGTACGGAGCTCGTGGAGCCAACGGTGTGATTGCTGTAACAACCAAAGAAGGAACGGAAGGGAAAGTCCAGATTAATGTCAGAGCTGAAAATTCATTCTCTTCGCCTACGAGGCGGATAGATATTGCAGATCCGGTAACATTTATGCGTATGCACAACGAAGCGATCAAAACACGTGATCCATTGGGTATACCTATCTATTCACAGGAGAAAGTCATTATGACCGAGCGTGGATTGTATCCGGATATCTTTCCTGCTACTAACTGGTATGACGCGATGTTTGATGATGTGATATCTAACCAGCGAGTCAACTTAAGCTTAAGTGGCGGGGGTAAAGTAGCCCGATACTATGTGGCCGCAAATGTTACGCAAGACAACGGGAACATGAAAGTCGATAATCGGAATAATTTCAATTCAAACATTAGCCTGACAAAGTATGCTGCCCGTTCCAATGTGAATGTAAATGTGACCAACACAACAGAATTGATACTCCGTCTGAATGTGACTTTTGATGAATATACCGGCCCGATAGATGGTGGTGCACAAATGTACAATAAAGTTATGCAGGCGAATCCTGTGCTTTTTAAGCCCTATTACGAACCCGATGAACAGTTTGCGTATGCAAAACATATATTGTTCGGAAACTATGGCAATGCCGGATATATCAATCCTTACGCGGAGTCATTGAAAGGCTATAGGGATTACAGCAAAAACCAGGCATTGACGCAATTTGAACTTAAACAGGATTTGTCTGGAGTAACTCAAGGGCTGAGCGCACGAGCGTTGTTTAATATGAACCGCTACTCAGAATATACGGTTGACAGGCAATATTTCCCTTTTTATTATGATATGCAGGCATACAGTCTGGCAAATCAAACCTATAAATTGCAACGATTGAATCCTGCCAGCGGTACCGAATACATTAATTATATCCCCCGCGACCGATTCATCAACACTGTGTTTTATTTGGAAAGCGCAGCCGATTATAACCGAACATTCCATGACGTTCACAACTTGGGAGGATTGTTGGTTTTCACGATGAGAAGTCAAAAAACGGGTATTGCCGATAACTTACAACTATCGCTGCCCAGCCGAAACATGGGGGTTTCAGGACGCTTAACCTATAACTATGACTCCCGGTATTTTGCCGAATTTAATTTTGGATATAATGGCTCTGAACGTTTTTCGGCGAACAACCGATGGGGATTTTTCCCTTCCGCCGGCTTTGCCTGGATGGTGTCTAACGAGCCTTTCTTTGAACCGATGACAAACGTATTCAGCCAACTGAAGCTTAAGGGTACTTACGGATTGGTAGGTAATGATGGTATTGGAAGTGGCTATGACCGCTTCTACTATTTGTCAGAAGTAAACATGAATGCCGGGCGACTCGTAAACTGGGGAACCCAACTAAACTATAATCCGCTGGGGATAAGTATCTCCCGGTATGCCAACGACAGAATCGGTTGGGAAACCGCTTATAAAACGAATATTGGACTTGAAGCAACTATGGTCGGCGGTCTGTCTACGACAATCGAATTTTTTAAGGAGAGAAGGGAAAACATACTGTTGAATCGTGTTATTCCGGCAACGATGGGAATTATCCCTGACGTGAAAGCCAACCTAGGTAAAGGTGAAGGAAAGGGTGTTGATGTAGAATTGAACTATGAAAAAATTGTGGGTCCAGACATTTGGTTTACCGGCCGGGGTACATTCACGTATGCCACAAGTAAAGCGATAGAATGGGAAGAACCAGACTATTCAGCAACGCCATGGTTATCGAAAATCGGTCAACCCTTAGGCCAACAATGGGGGTTTGTCGCCGAGCGCCTCTTTGTAGATGATGAAGAAGTCGAAAATTCACCCACTCAATTCGGTACGTATATGGCCGGAGACATTAAGTATAAAGACATCAATGGCGATGGGCAAATAACCGATTTGGATAAAGTCCCAATTGGCTTTCCTACAACGCCGGAAATCAATTACGGATTCGGTCTATCAATGGGATATAAATCGGTTGACGTGTCCTTTTTCTTCCAAGGTTCAGCTCGCCAGTCATTTTGGGTTGATTTGAAGAGAACAACTCCGTTTCTCGACGGAAACTCTGGCCTGAGTGACGACGATGGTTTAATAGGCCATAACGCTATCATACAGGCCTTTGCCGATAGTTATTGGTCGGAAGGTAACAGAGATGTATATGCGCAGTGGCCACGGCTGGCTAACTACGAAATAGAAAATAACCGAAAACAAAGTACGTGGTTTATGCAGGATGCCACTTTTTTACGTCTGAAATCCGCGGAGATCGGGTATACACTACCTCAAACACTGACGAAGAGATTCTACGTGCAAAATCTCCGGGTATATGCGAGTGGAACCAACTTGGTATCCTGGAGCGGATTTAAATTGTGGGATCCGGAAATGGCTGGAAATGGATTGGGATACCCTGTACAACGTGTAATCAACCTAGGATTGACCGTAAATTTATAACAAGCATGGAAAGTAACATGAAATCAACGTTGAAAAAATATATATGTTCGTTAGTTATACTGCTAACCATTGGCTCCTGCAATTACCTGGATGTCGTACCGGACAACATTGCAACTTTGGATAATGCCTTTTCCGATCGATATACGACAGAACAGTATTTAGCGACATGTTATTGGGGAATGCCAAAATCAGCCGGGTGGAATGAAAATCCGGGGATTTTCGGCGCATTAGAAATGTGCTTCAATAAAGAGGGCCAAACATCCGGGGGTATGCAATTTGGACTCGGGAAAAACAGTGCGACATCTAATATGATCGATTATTGGGGTGGGAAAGGTGATATGATCCGTTCTTTATATGCCGGAATAAGGGAATGTAATACGTTTTTGGAAAATGTGGGCAGCGTACAAGATTTGAATCAATATGAAAAGGAGCGAATGATTGCAGAAGTAAAGCTGATCAAAGCCTATATGCATTTCTATCTCATTACATTCTATGGACCAATAACCCCGTTGAAGGAAAGCCTTCCGGTCAATGAATCTACAACCGGAGTACGGGTTACGCGTCAGAAAGTAGACGACTGTTTTGCCTATACATTGGAATTGATCGATGAAGTTATCGATAGCGATGCCCTGCCACTGTTTATTCAAGCTACCTCCACTCAACTCGGACGATTCACAAAATCCGCAGCTTATATGCTAAAAGCAAAAGCACTGGTATACTGGGCCAGCCCACTGTTTAACGGAAATACGGACTACAATAGTTTCTTTGACGAAGAGGGCGAACCTTTCTTTAATCAAGTTTACGATGCAACGAGATGGGATCGGGCAGCAGAGGCTTGTAAAGAAGCGATTGACGTATGTGAACAAGCGGGAATACGCCTTTACCAACCCGAAGATTATGTTACCTCTAAACCGATATCGGATACAACCAGACTTGTCAATACGCTGCGGAGCAGTGTCAGCGAGCGATGGAATGTGGAGTTAATTTGGGGGAACTCTTCCTATCCCGTAAATTCAGGGTTACAATCCCCCGCTTTACCCCGATTCGAGCAAGGAACATCTTCCTCTTCGAGTGGTAGAATGAGCGTGAGCTTAGCTACAGTTGAAACGTTCTACTCCAAAAACGGTGTACCTATTAATGAAGATATCGAGTATGATTATGCCAATCGTTACAATATACGTGTAGGAGATGACGAACATGCGCTATTGATACAAAAAGGAGAGCAAACAGCGTCTTTGAATTTCGACAGAGAGCCTCGTTTCTATTCCACGTTAGGATTCGATCGCGGAAAATGGTGGGGAAATTCATATCGTAATGAGCCTGAGAATGATTTGGATGCCTTGTATCCCAGAAATAGGTTCGGTGAGTTTTCTTCGGTATTTAATCCAGGCGATTACAATGCCACCGGATATTGGCCGAAAAAATTGGTCTCCATGAATACGCAATTCAGAGACGCAAATAGTGTTTCTTATGAAACCTTCCCGTTCCCGGATATGCGCCTGGCTGATTTATATCTCTTCTACGCGGAAGCATTGAATGAAAGTAAAGCAGCCCCTGATGCCGAAGTTTATAGATATATTGATTTGGTTCGGGAAAGAGCCGGTCTGGCAGGGGTCGTTGAAAGTTGGAGTCAATATTCGAACAATCCGAGCAAAGCGACTACGAAAAATGGAATGCGCCAGATTATACAACAGGAACGTAAGATTGAATTGGCGTGTGAAGGACATTATTTCTGGGATAGCCACCGGTGGAAAACGGCGGTGCGCGAACAGAACCGTCTGATCCAGGGATGGAATGTGTCGGCCAGTGACGTCAATGAATATTATACCGTCACTACGCTTTATGTACAGCGGTTTACATACAGGGATTACTTTGCACCGCTACCGGAATATGATCTCGTCAATAACCCGCTCCTTGTTCAAAACCCAGGATGGTAGATTTTTTTTCACGAATTTCTAAAAGAAAACGGATAATGAAACGGATAAATTTAGTTCTATTTTTAGTATTGATTTTCTGGTCATGTACTGAGAAGAATTTTGAACCCACTAGCCCTAGCTTAGGAAAACCCGGTGTTATAACCGATGTATCCGTAGAAGCGACGCCCGGAGGGGCGATCATCACCTATCGTATACCCAATTCTGAGGATATCCTGGGTGTGAAAGCCGTTTATACCATTTCCAATGGAAATAAACAAGAGGTGTCGTCTTCTTTTTATGATAATCAATTAGCTATCGTTGGGTATAATGACATGTCGGAGCATACGGCCGATATTTACGTATTCAATCGGGCTTTGGAGCTATCAGAACCGGTGAAGGTAACCTTCACTCCCTTGGAGTCTCCTCTTAGTAAAGTTGGGAAGAGCATGAATATTGTCAATGACTTCGGTGGAGCGCAATTTCAGTGGTCAAATGAATTAAAAGCGCCTGTTGTTTTTGAATTTCTCGCGGCCGACTCTGTCGGTCAGATGGTTACAAGACGGATATCATCATCTGAAGCTGAGTCGATGCAACAATCGATACGCGGATTTATGCCCGAGGCGAGAAAATTTTCGGTCATACTCAGCGATCAATGGGGAAACTATTCTGATACCATCTCCAAGACGATTGTACCCCTATTTGAGGAAGAAATTCCAAAAACAGATATGTCTATCATGAAACTCAGCAACGATGCTAGTTTCACAAACTGGGAAGGGATGGATAATTATCTAATTGACGACGATACCGAAACTTTTGGCCACTCCGCGAACTCTTCCCTTCCTGCCCCTTTTACGATCGATTTGGGCGTTAACGCAAAACTTAGCCGAATTGTAATGTTTCAGCGTTTTTTTAGCGGCAATTACTATAACTGGGGGAATCCGAAGGTGTTTGAAGTCTATATTTCCGCAACCAAACCATCACAAGATGGGAATTGGAGCGGTTGGACAAAGGTAATGGATTGTGAAATGATCAAACCCTCGGGTCTCCCCGTGGGAACCTCTAACGATGAGGATTTAGCGTTGGCTGAAGAGGGACATGAATTTGCTTTTCCTTTAGACTTGCCGCCAGCACGCTATGTCCGAGTAAAAATATTGTCCACATGGGAGGGAACGACGTTCACCCACCCTGCAGAAATCGATGTGTTTGGAGAAGTACAGTAATGAGAACACTAAAATCAAGAAAAATGAAACAATCATCTAGTATATGCATGCTTTTCCTGGCTGTTTTCGCGACATCCTGCGAAAGCTTTATGGATATCCATGCGGAATACGTCAAGAACGGAGAAACAATCTACGCACCTAAAGTGGACTCCGTACAATTTATTGCCGGTAAAGGCCGCGTTCAGTTCGCATTTTGGTTAGAAAACGCGCCGAATGTGAAAAGTGTCGATTTGTATTGGAATTCCAAGACAGACTCTTTAATTACTCCCGTCTCTGCATCGACCGGTTTGGATAGTTTTTATGTGAATGTGACTGATTTGCCTGAAGGTGCTTATACCTTTGAAGTAAAAACGACGGATAATTTCGGACACAGTTCATTATATCTCACAGGCTTTGGCAACTCGTATGGTGATTTTTATCAAAGCTCGTTACTTAATAGAAGGGTGAAAAGCATTGAGTTAACGGAAAGTGGCGGTATAATCAATTGGTTCGGCGCGATAGAGGGTATGACATGGACGGATATCAACTATACGATGAATGACGGCACAACAAATACCGTAAGATTGAGTCCTGAGGATCAGCAAATTATCTGCCCTGATGTTAAAGCGGGAACAAGTTTCCAATTCTCATCGTTTTTTATCCCGGAAGAATTTTCTGTCGATACGTTTTCCGTAGATTGGGAACAATACGAAGGAAGCTTTCCTACGATATACAAATACGACCGAAGTGCTTGGAATGTACGGGAAGTTTCGGATGAAACAGCTAGTGATGGAGGTGGTAAGAACACGTTGCTTGATGACAATTTAAGCACGTACTGGCATTCTCAATGGGAAGGAGGAAATGCACCTCTTCCTCACTGGGCTGTTATCGATATGGGCTCACCTAAGAAGATTGCCAAAATAGACACCTATAAGAGATCTGGAAATACAGATGCCAAAACAATTCAATACTTTGTTGGCCCAGATCCTGATGCAGATGCAACATCGTGGACAAAAATCGGCGAATCGCAATTTGTTTCAGAAAAAGATAATATAGAGACATTGATAAGCAATTCATCTTCTACTTTATCCGGGCGTTATATTAAATTGGTATTACCGGATAGTAATAGGGACCCGTTTATCAGCATAGCTGAAATTTATATTTACGGAGATTAAAGTAGCCGGGCTCTATGCATGCCATATTCAGTTAATAAAAATAGTGAAGCCCTGATTCTCCTTGTTTCGGGGCTTCTTTATGTATCCAGAATTTTCTCTTGATGAAAAAGCGGTATATGCAGTTCATTCTGGAGCGGGATGGGGGAAGATAAAATGCACCTTATTAGAGCTTATAAGCCATCCCCCATTGTTTATTGCAATCTCAGCAAAATATTAAGTGTATTTTTATGATTTTATTAAAAAAAAGTATAAATAATAGGTAATTACTAACAAATGAAATAAAAATTTGAAAAAAATTTAATTATTATCGATTTATTTACTAATTTAGCAATTCGAAATACAGCTAACTAAATAGAATGACTGATATATTGAGACAGCAGGAAGGGCTTTATTCTTCTGATTTTGAGCACGATGCGTGTGGTGTGGGTTTTATTGCGAATCTCAAAGGCAACAAAACTCACCGGCAGGTACGGGATGCATTGACCATGCTCGAAAACATGGAGCACCGGGGGGCTTGCGGTTGCGATCCGGAAAGCGGCGATGGGGCCGGCATTATGATCCAGCTACCACACGAGCTTCTGTGGGAGGAGTGTATCGCGTTGGGCATTCAATTGAATGAACCCGGTTATTACGGCACAGGTATGACTTTTTTACCAAAGGACGCGGAAGCAAACCGCATCTGCCGGGAGATCATCCAACAGGCAGCCGAAGAAAGAGGCATGGATTTCCTGGGTTTCCGGCGTGTGCCGGTAAACCCGGAGGGCATTGGCGTCACGGCGTTGAGTGTGGAACCTGAAATCGTTCAGTTTTTTGTTGCGCGACCCGCAGGTGTTACAGATACCAAAGAATTTGAACGGAAGCTATTCGTATTGCGACGGCTCATCGCCAAAAAAGCCCGGGAAACAGCAGCACTTACCGAAGATCTTTATATCGCATCCTTATCGTGTAAGGTCATTGTTTACAAAGGGCAGTTGACCACTTATCAAGTAGGCACCTATTATCCCGATCTTTCGGACAAACGAGTGGTCTCTGCCTTCGGATTGGTACACTCCCGTTTTTCAACCAATACGTTTCCCTCCTGGCAATTGGCACAACCGTTCCGTATGTTAGCCCATAATGGCGAAATCAATACCCTGACCGGCAACCTCAACTGGTTTTATGCTGGTTTGCGTTCCCTCTCTTCGCCCTACTTCAGCGAAGAAGAGCTGCAGATTCTTTTGCCCGTTGTGGACGGACACCAATCGGACTCGGCCTGTTTAGACAACGTCGCAGAACTGCTCCTTCATAGTGGCCGTAGCATTGCGCACGTGATGCTGATGATGGTTCCCGAAGCATGGGATGGCAATACGCAAATGGACCCGCTCAAAAAGGCGTTCTATGAATACCATGCCACATTAATGGAGCCCTGGGATGGTCCTGCGGCGCTCTGCTTTACCGATGGCACAACGATCGGTGCCATGCTCGACCGGAACGGCCTGCGGCCCCTTCGCTTTGCCGTTACTTCCGACGATCGTGTAATTGTGGCCTCGGAAGCCGGTGCATTGCCCATCGACGAAAGCCTGATCATCAAAAAAGGCCGCCAGCAACCGGGCAAGATTTTCCTGATCGATATGGAAAAAGGTGAAATCTTATCGGATGAGCAGGTAAAAGGAGAACTGATCGCCAAGCAGCCTTATGAAGATTGGCTCCACCAATATAAAATCCGGATGGAGGAACTTGCCGAACCGCGGGTCACGTTTACCTACCTTTCCAAAGACTCGGTATTCAAATACCAGCAAATATTCGGTTACTCGCGCGAAGATATCGAGGGTATTCTCACGCCAATGGCGCTGGATGGCAAAGAGCCTGTGGGTTCGATGGGGACGGACGTGCCGCTGGCGGTGCTTTCCAATCACCCTCAGCACCTATCCAGTTATTTCAAGCAATTCTTCGCACAGGTAACCAATCCACCCATCGACCCGATCCGGGAACGCTTGGTGATGAGCTTGGCCACCTTTATCGGCAATGCGGGAAACATTTTGGATGAAGACAAAATGCACTGCCACTGTGTCGCTCTGGAACATCCGATATTAACGAGCCGGGAACTTGAAAAACTCCGTAGTATCGATACAGGGGTGTTCCAAGCCAAGACCCTGCAGTGTTATTTCAATGCCAGCGGCAAACCCGGCGCCCTTGAAGAAGGATTGGCCCGCCTGTGCCGTTATGCGGAAGATGCGGTGAAGGATGGATTTGAGGTAATCATTCTTTCCGACCGCGCAATTGATTCGCAGCACGCTGCGATTCCTTCCCTGCTGGCTGTGTCGGCCGTTCACCACCACCTCATCAAAACGGGGCACCGCGGTGCGGTCGGCCTTGTCGTGGAAGGTGGTGATGTGTGGGAAGTGCATCATTTTGCTTGCCTGCTCGCATTCGGTGCGACGGCGATCAATCCCTATATGGCACTGGCGTCTATCCGCACACTCAAAGAACAAAAAATACTGGATACCGACCTCAACTGGCCCCAACTGGCCAAGAATTATGTAAAAGCCGTATGCGGCGGACTGCTTAAGATCTTCTCAAAGATGGGCATTTCGACCTTGCAGTCTTATCATGGAGCGCAGATTTTTGAGGTACTTGGCATCAATAAACGCGTGGTTGACACGTATTTCTGCGGTGCCGTATCCCGGATCGGTGGATTGGACCTGGATGACATTGCACGCGAGGTATTGAGCAAGCATCATCGCGGCTTCACCAGTTCGCGTAATGCCAAAGATCTGCTCCCCGAAGGCGGCATCTATCAATGGAAGAGAAGAGGCGAGGCCCACTTGTTCAACCCGCAGACGGTACACTTGCTTCAGCAGGCTTGCCGTACGGGCGACTACGAAACTTACAAGAAGTACGCCGCCTTCATTAACAACCAAAAGGAGCGTATGTATACCCTACGTGGGTTGCTGGATTTCGCGCGTCACCGAACACCGGTTTCCATCGACGACGTGGAGCCGGCAGAAAATATTATGAAACGTTTTGCTACGGGCGCCATGTCATTCGGATCGATCTCCCATGAAGCCCATAGCACACTGGCGATTGCCATGAACCGGATTGGTGGCAAGAGCAATACGGGAGAAGGTGGTGAGGACGAAATACGGTTTAAACCACTTCCCAACGGCGATTCTATGCGTTCAGCCATCAAGCAGATCGCTTCCGGCCGTTTTGGTGTAACCTCCCATTACCTTACCCAAGCGGATGAATTGCAAATAAAGATGGCACAGGGTGCAAAACCCGGTGAAGGCGGACAACTGCCCGGCCATAAAGTGGACGACTGGATTGCCAAAGTACGGCATTCTACCCCAGGCGTGGGACTGATTTCCCCTCCCCCACACCACGATATCTATTCGATCGAGGATTTGGCCCAGCTAATCTTTGACCTGAAAAACGCAAACCGGGAGGCACGGATCAACGTCAAGCTGGTATCCAAAGCCGGTGTAGGTACGATCGCCGCCGGTGTGGCAAAGGCCCATGCCGACGTCATCCTCATCGCCGGATACGATGGTGGAACGGGCGCCTCGCCCATCAGTTCGATCAAACATGCCGGGCTACCCTGGGAGTTGGGTTTGGCAGAATCGCACCAAACCCTGGTTAAAAACGGACTCCGTAGCCGTGTGGTCCTGCAAACCGACGGTCAATTGAAAACCGGCCGCGACATTGCCATTGCCACGTTACTGGGTGCCGAGGAATGGGGCGTGGCCACTGCAGCGCTCGTAGCGGGTGGATGTATCATGATGCGGAAATGCCATTTAAACACCTGCCCGGTGGGTGTGGCTACCCAAGATCCCGAACTTCGCAAGCTGTTTACCGGCAAGCCCGAAGATATTGTCAATCTCTTTAAATTCCTTGCTGAGGAACTGCGCGAAGTAATGGCCGAGCTCGGCTTCCGCACCATCAATGAAATGGTGGGTCGCGCACAGTTCCTGAAAAAAAGGGAAAACATCGATCATTGGAAGATTAACAAGCTGGATCTTTCCGGCATCCTGCATGTGGCACATAGCCGCACCGGCGATACACTGTACCAAACGGAACAACAGGACCACGGCTTGGATATGATCCTGGACTGGGGACTGGTAACCCAGGCACGCAAGGCATTAGACAGCAAAACACCTGTTTTCGGCACGTTCAATGTCAAGAATACCGATCGTACCATCGGCACACTGCTCTCCAATGAAGTGTCTAAGGTATATGGCGGCGAAGGACTTCCTGACAATACGATCAACTATAAGTTTACGGGCTCCGCGGGACAAAGTTTTGGTGCATTTGCTGCCAAGGGACTATCTTTTGAACTCGAAGGCGAGGCCAACGATTACGTAGGAAAAGGACTATCCGGTGCACAGCTGGCCATCTATCCAGTACCCAATAGCCCGTTGGTGCCCCACGAAAACATTATCATTGGCAATGTGGCTTTATATGGTGCCACCTCTGGCCACTTATTCGTCTGCGGCCAAGCAGGGGAACGGTTTGCCGTGCGTAATTCGGGTGCAACAGCCGTCGTGGAAGGTGTGGGTGACCACGGATGTGAATACATGACGGGCGGACGGGCGCTGATACTGGGCGCCACAGGACGCAACTTCGCTGCAGGAATGAGCGGGGGTATTGCTTGGGTGTACGATCTCGAAGGAACATTCAGGGACAACTGCAACACGGAAATGGTCGACCTTGATCCGCTCGAAGCAGAAGATGAAACCGCCATCCTCGCATTGCTTAAACGGCACATCCATCTGACCGGCAGCAAGCGCGCTACCTACGTCCTCAAGAACTGGAAGACCGAAAAGGCATGTTTTATCAAGGTATTCCCACGGGAATACAAAAACGTGTTACGGTCAAAATTAGTAGAAGCATAATGGAGATGAATGAATATCTGAAATCTAAAATCCAATATCTAAAATAAAATGGGAAAACCAACCGGATTTAAGGAATTTGAACGGGCCCTCCCCAAGAAGGCTCCTGTGGCAAACCGGAAAAAGACGTACAATGAATTTGTACAACCCTACAGCGATGAGGAACTGAACAGACAGGCTGCCCGGTGTATGAATTGTGGTATCCCATTCTGCCATTCGGGATGCCCGTTGGGCAATGTGATCCCTGAATTTAACGATGCGGTATACGACGGAAAGTGGGAGGACGCTTACCGGATATTGGTATCGACCAATAACTTTCCGGAATTCACGGGCCGGATATGCCCCGCCCCTTGTGAATCGGCCTGTGTATTAGGCATCAACCGCTCACCGGTAGCGATCGAAGAAATCGAAAAGCACATCATTGAAATCGCATACAAACGCGAGTATGTGAAAGCGCGGCCTACGCATCTTAAAACAGGAAAGCGGGTTGCCGTGGTGGGTAGCGGACCGGCTGGATTGGCGGCTGCCGCCCAGTTGATCCGTGTAGGTCATGAAGTAACTGTATACGAACGGGACGATAAACCCGGTGGATTGCTTCGCTATGGCATTCCGGATTTTAAATTGGAAAAGTGGGTGATCGATCGCCGTGTCAAGGTGATGGAAGAAGAAGGCGTTGTCTTTCGCTGCAATGCGGAAGTGGGTAAAAACGTTCCGGTCAGCGAACTGCAGGCTTACGATGCCGTGGTGCTCGCAGGCGGATCCACCATCCCGCGCAATCTAAACATCCCCGGCAGGGAACTCAATGGCGTACACTTCGCCATGGAATTTCTGAAACAGCAAAATAAACGCGTAGGCAACGCTTCTTTTGAGGAAGCAGACATTCTTGCCACAGGAAAAAATGTGCTGGTCATTGGCGGTGGGGATACCGGATCGGACTGTGTAGGTACATCAAACCGCCACGGTGCCAAATCCGTCACTCAATTTGAATTGATGCCGCAACCGCCAAAAGGACGTACCGAAGCCATGCCCTGGCCTACCTACCCCATGCTGCTCAAAACCACCACCTCACACGAAGAAGGTTGCGAACGCCATTGGAGCATTGCCACAAAAGAATTTATCGGCGATGACAAAGGTAACCTGAAGGCGGCCCGCATCGTTGATCTGGAATGGGAGCGCGATCACTTGGGCCGACCGGTGAAATTTACTGAAGTACCTGGCTCCGAACGCGAAATTCCCTGCGAACTTGTAACGCTCGCCATGGGCTTCCTGCATCCGCAGCACGAGGGACTTTTAGAGCAACTGGGCGTGGAACGGGATGAACGGGGCAATGTCCGTGCACAAGAGGGTGAATACCAAACCTCCACGGCACGGGTTTTTGCAGCAGGCGATATGCGCCGTGGCCAATCGCTGGTGGTATGGGCTATCTCGGAAGGCCGCGAATGTGCACGCAAGGTAGACGAATACCTGATGGGGTACTCGGAATTGGAGAGTAAAGATGCAGTATTTGATTACGCTTAAGGCATGAGGGCCGATTTTCGCTTAGCCAGTCGATATCTCACGATCGGATAGACAAAAACAGCACCCAGAATGATAACCGCGCCGGCATAAAAGCCGGCGCTCATTTTTTCCTGGTGGCCAAAAAACAGCCAGGCCAGTAAAATCCCGTAGATCGGCTCCAGGTTGCTCGCCAAGGCTACACGGAATGCACTGATTTCCTTCATGACCGACACCGCAGCCACATACGCGCCCGACGTACAGACCGTGCCGAGCAGCAACAGATACACCCAATCGCTGGCTGTTGCTTTCATTCCGACATCAAACCCACCCGAAACCAGTATAAACACCGAAAGCAGCACCCATGCCCCGGCCATTTCGTAGAGGCTGATAACGGCAGCACCACTGCGCTTAATCAACAGGGAGTTGATCGTACCAAAGAACGCAGCAGCCACTGCTGCGGCTAAACCAAAGAGAATGCCTTTGATGTACTGGCTCTCAAATCGGAAAACCAGATAGATCCCGATAATAATCAGTAAGCCGACCAATACCTCCATCTTTGACGTACGTCGTTTATAAAACAAGGGCTCAACCCATGCTGTAAACAGCGTAACAGACGATAAGCAAACCAAGGTAACCGATACGGTGGAAGCCTTGATCGACTCAAAAAAAAGCAACCAATGTAGGCCTACCAATCCGCCCGTCATCAAGAAGGAAAAAAGGTCGCGCCTGCTAACGGTAAAAGAGCGTCGTTTGAAAGCAAAATAAATAGTTAACGACAAGAAAGCGATCAATACCCGATACCATACCAAATGAACGGCGGAAAGGGAAATAAGGTTGCCCAATATTCCGGTGAATCCCCACACCATTACGGTGAGATGCAGGATAAAAAGATTGCGGCCGGTTGCGCGCGTCTCCATGGAAAACAGTTGAAATTATTTCGGGGCCTTTTTCAATAGATAAAAAGCCAGCACACCAAAAATGATATTGGGAATAAAAACCGCAATAATCGGAGGCAGCCCCCCTTTTAATGAAAACATCGTCGAAAACTGAATAAACACGATGTAAGTGAAACTCAATCCGATTCCGATCCCCAGACTCAGCCCGATTCCGCCGCGCACCTTTTTCGACGACAACGCCACTCCCATCAGCGTAAGCACATAAGCCGCCAGCGGTGTCACAAAACGTTTGTATTTCTCCAGCAGCAAATCCGTCATCATGCCGGTACCCCGGGTGTTTTCCTTTTCGATACGCTCATTCAGTTCGGTCATCTTCATCGCTGTGAAGATGTTGTCGTATACTTCAAAATCTCCCGGCGACATATCCAGCAACGTATCCATACTGGTTCCCTTGATCATTTCCTCCTTCAGCGAATCGATGATGCGTATGGTGTAGTTTTCGATACGCCAGTTGTTCTTGATCGAATCCCACGTAATGCGATCGGCCATCAGCTTCTCTGTCATCTCCCCTTCCGTAAACTTCTCAAGTACAAAGTTGTATCCTACCTTGCGGTTGTTATCGAAGTTGTCGATGTACACATAACTGTCTTCATCAATCTGCATGTGTGTGGAACTTTTTGTGTTATTCTCTACCGGCTTTACGTAAATCCGTTCAAAGCCTACTTTCAATTTATTGGTACGGGGGATGATATAAACGCTAAATGCGAAATTCAGCGCAAAAATGATGGTAGCCGCCACCATATACGGGCGTATAAACCGGTTAAAACTCATTCCCCCGCTCAAAATAGGTACGATTTCGGTCTGGTCTGCCATCTTTGCTGTGAAAAAGATCACCGCGATAAAATTAATCAGCGGCGAAAGCATGTTCAGATAAAACGGTACAAATCCGGCATAATACTCAAACACGATCTTCGAAAGTGGCGCCTTGTGCTTCATGAAATCATCCAACCGCTCGGATACATCGAAGATCACCGCCACCACGGTAAAGATAGCCATCGTAAACACGAACGTGCTCAGGTATTTCCGGATGATATACCAATCGATAATACTAAATGATGAACGCAGCCACTTCGTCATACCCTATAACCTTTCATCCAATTGTACTACCATCTTATTCTTCCACTCACGAAAATCACCCGCCAGAATATGCATGCGCGCCTCCCCAACCAACCAAAGATAAAAATGCAGGTTGTGCAACGAGGCAATCTGTGCTCCGAGAATTTCCTGCGACCGGATGAGATGCCTCAAATACGCTTTGGTATATACCCGATCGGCCAGTAAATCACTTTCGGCGTCAATGGGTGAAAAATCCGCTTCCCATTTTTTATTCTTGATATTGATGATGCCCTGCCGGGTAAACAACATCCCATTCCGCGCATTGCGCGTAGGCATGACACAGTCAAATAGATCGATACCCAGTGCAATGTTTTCCAGAATATTGACCGGTGTACCTACCCCCATCAAATAACGTGGTTTTTCAGCGGGGAGTATGTTACACACCACGTCGGTCATCGCATACATCTCTTCGGCAGGTTCGCCCACCGACAGTCCGCCGATGGCGTTGCCGTCGCGTCCGAAAGCTGCGATGGTTTCCGCAGACCGTTCCCGCAGATCCCGGTAAACCGACCCCTGCACAATGGGAAACAGTGTCTGCTCATAGCCATATAAAGGTTGTGTATCGTCAAACCGATCACAGCAGCGTTTCAACCAGCGATGGGTCATGTCCAACGACCGTTTAGCATATTGATAATCGCAGGGATACGGTGTACATTCATCGAAGGCCATGACGATGTCTGCCCCGATGATCCGTTGGGTATCCATGACATTTTCGGGCGTAAAAAGGTGTTTGGAACCGTCGATATGCGATCGGAATGTCACCCCTTCTTCTTTGATTTTGCGCACCTCGGTAAGCGAATACACCTGATATCCGCCACTATCGGTCAATATCGGTTTGTCCCACCCGTTGAACCGGTGGAGTCCGCCCGCACGATTCAATATATCCAATCCCGGCCGCAGGTAAAGGTGATACGTATTGCCGAGGATAATCTGCGCCCCGATATCCTGCACTAGTTCATGCTGATGTACCGCCTTGACGGTACCCGCCGTGCCCACAGGCATAAAAATAGGTGTCTCGATGGTGCCATGTGCGGTTTCAATCGTACCGGCACGTGCTTTGGACTGTCTGTCTGTTGCCTGAAGGATGAATTTCATGTCGCGCAAAAATAGGGAAAAACAAATTAACCTACTATCTTTGGCGACGTATATGGACATCTTCAGCCAAATAACCGGAATTGCGTTCTTTCTCCTGTTTGGGGCCTGCGGGCTACTATTGGTCTTGCAAATCTATTTTCTTTTGTCGGTATACATCAAATTGGCCATTTATAAAATCCCTCCCCTATCAGATAAAGCGCCCCTTCCTCCCTTGTCGGTCATTATCTGTGCCCGTAACGAAGAGGAAAATTTACGCCAGCACCTACCCCATATCCTGTCTCAGGATTACCCGGCGTTTGAGGTGATACTGGTCAATGATTTTTCGGAAGATGATACCAAATGGCTGCTGAGGGACCTTTGCGTACAGCACCCCAATCTGAAAGTAGTCGAGATCGCCGAACACGTGCGCCTGAAGCACGGGAAGAAATTTGCCGTTACACTGGGCATCAAGGCCGCTCAATACGAGCACTTAGTTTTTACCGATGCCGACTGCGTTCCACAGTCTAACCAATGGCTCAAGCATATGGGCGCCGCATTTGACGGTGGGGAGGAAATTGTGCTCGGCTATTCCCCTTATGTAAAAAAGCCTGGATTACTTAATGCCCTGATCCGTTTCGAAACCTTCCACACCGCCATGAGCTACCTTTCGTACGCACTTCGCGGCAACGCCTATATGGGTGTGGGCCGCAATCTGGCTTACACTAAAAGCTTATTTTTCAGGGGAAAGGGGTTTGCCGCCCATATGCACATCGCATCCGGCGACGATGACCTATTCGTAAACCAAAATGCCACCCCCCATAACACGGTTATCTGCATCCACCCGGAAGCTCAGGTATGGAGCGAACCCAAGACCACATTTTCGGCATACGGCCGACAAAAGACCCGACATGCCGGTGCGTCAAAAGCATATAAAGCTTCACATCGACGGATGTTGGCCACGCAACTGGTCAGTGCATTGCTCTTTTATTTATTCGCCCTTCTGACGGTCGCTGTTTACCCGCAATATTGGTATATCGTGGCAGGCATGTATCTTCTCAGGTTGCTGCTGCAGCTGTTAATCTACTATCCCATCCTAAAGAAATTACAGGTGAAAGGATTATTGTGGGGGTTGCCCATATTGGACATTGTTTATTACGGCTACATTTGTCTTAATGGCTTCTTTGCCCTGTTTAAAAAGGAGGTAAAATGGAAATAACAGCTTTTCTCAATCCGGGTGTTGAGATTATCTACCGTTATTTTCCCAGCCTTTCTGAACTGCAACGGGAACAATTCGGGAAACTGGGCGATCTGTACCCCCATTGGAACGCACAAATCAATGTGATTTCCCGCAAAGATGTGGACGGCTTATACCTCCATCATATCTTACATTCCCTTGGTATTGCTAAGTTCATCAATTTTACACCGGGCACACAAATCCTGGATGTCGGTACCGGAGGCGGTTTTCCGGGCATCCCGTTAGCTATCCTGTTCCCCAACGTGCAATTTCACCTTGTCGACTCCATCGGCAAGAAAATAAAGGTTGTGCGCGAAATAGCGGCAGCAATCGGTCTGGAAAATGTAGAAGCCTACCACATCCGCGCAGAGCAATTGGATGAAAAATACGACTTCGTGATCTCACGTGCGGTTACCCGTTTGATCGATTTCTATCCATGGGTCCGCAACAAATTCCTCAAAAAAGATAAAAATGCCATCCCCAACGGCATCTTATACCTCAAAGGTGGCAACTTACAGCAGGAAATACGGGAAGCACATCTCCGCGCGGAAGTACATCCACTGTCCCAGTACTTTACCGAGGATTTTTTTGAAACCAAGCACCTCGTGTACATTCCGGTTTAGGGGAAAATCCGCAAGACGGTAAGACCGGAAGTCTGAGCGTAAATCCGTGTCAATCTGTTTGATCCACCTCATTCGTGTTCCAATAACCTAACGGTAACCAACAGCTGTCCGACGTGCCGCTGGGTATGTTCTGCGGCGTGAAACAATAAGCCCATCAAGGTGGTGGATATCCGTTTTCTGCCAAGGTATCGAGGGTTCGTTAATTGATTTTCATCGGTCTGCTGAAGTCGGATGACGGCCCCATCCACCCGGTCCTGAAAGGCTGCTACCAACCCCGCACCGTTAACCCCCGGCATTTCCAACCCTTCTGCACGCAGGTAAGCAAACTGAGCTTCCGATAAGGAGCGATCTTCGGCATACGTAAACAGGCGGTCGATAACACCCGCTATGTGCTGCAAATGAAAACCCACAGCTGCCACTCCGCCCGGCCGTTGCCATAGAAATCGATCGTCGAAATCCGCCATATACGTTGTTACTTCTTCTTTTGCCTGCAACAGGGCATGTGCCACGGGCTGCAATAATGCAGGGACACCGGGCACTGGACCCCGCATCCATACTTCCAGTTGCTTTTCCTCAGCCATTGATTGTCAATTTCATGATCGGATGCACACAATATAGTACTTTTATGATATTTTTCATACATTCGCTTCACCTATGAGCCTACTTCATCAAATTGCGTTGACAAAAATAAACGGTGTGGGACCTGTAATCGCCCGTTACCTATTGAGCCATTTCCAATACGCGGAGGCTGTATTCGCCGCTTCCAAGAAAGAGCTCCTGACGATTCCCGGGATCGGTAACCGACTGGCAGCATCCATTTTGGAGACGCGCTGCCTCCGTGAAGCCGAAAATGAACTCCGGTTCATTGAAAAGCATCACATCCAAACTTTTTTTTGGAATGAAAACGGTTATCCGAGGCGTCTCACCGAATGCCCCGATGCTCCGCTGTTACTTTATTATAAGGGTAATGCCGATCTCAATACGCCGCGTATCATCAGCATCGTCGGTACACGCAATGCAACCTTATATGGCAAATCAATTTGCAGCGAGCTTATCAGAGACCTTCAACCTTATCGCGTCAGTGTAATCAGCGGATTGGCATACGGCATCGACAGCTATGCCCATCGAAATGCGCTGACGTATGGTTTGCCGACTGTGGGCGTCTTAGGACATGGTCTTGATCGGATCTATCCTTCGACCAACCGTGAAATGGCTACCCAAATGTTGGATCAGGGTGGATTGCTCACGGAATTCCCCTCCGGCACCAATCCCGACAAACAAAATTTCCCGATGCGCAACCGGATCATCGCTGGTTTGGCTGATGTGACCATCGTCGTCGAAGCGGCCATCAAGGGGGGTGCGCTTATCACGGCAGAAATCGCCAATACCTATAACCGCGATGTATGTGCCTTTCCCGGAAATCTGAATCAGGAATTTTCGGTGGGATGTAATTACCTTATCAAAACAAATCGCGCGCACCTGATTACCGGTGCAAAAGATCTGGGATACCTGATGAATTGGGACATCGACGAAAAACCCACTCAGTCGAAGCAGCTTGCGTTTCATGTGACGCTGGACAAGACCGAGCAACAGGTATATGACGCGGTTCGCTCCGCCGATCAGATTGGCATTGATGAACTCTCACGGCGACTGCAATGGCCACAAAGCAAATTAGCCATCGCATTGCTTGAAATGGAAATCAAAGGAGTAATTGCGGCATTGCCTGGCAAAGTTTACCGAACTCTTTCATAATTCTTATTGGTTCTTAACGCTTTTTTCTTACCTTTGCGTCATGGGTAAGTCTTTTACGACCAGCTCCCCAAGAATCCCCCAGGGCGGGAACGCAGCAAGGGTATTGGGTTGTAGCGGTGCGATAAAAGGAGCTTGCCCATTTTTTATTGGTAGTTGCCAGCTACGAACAAGTACAGAAGGGTTCTTGCATATCCCCGCAAGTTTATCTAAGTTTGCATCCCATAACGACAATTTGCATGAGTTGGTTTAGACGTGAAAAGGCCGGAATCAGTACGGCTACCGAGCATAAAAAGGAAGCGCCTGACGGCCTTTGGAACAAATGCCCTTCCTGCAAAAAACCTTTGCTGAACATCGAACAGATCGAAAACAAGTATGTATGCCAATATTGCGGTTATCATCTGCGCATTGGATCGGCTGCCTACTTTTCCATCCTTTTTGACGATAACCAGTTTACCGAACTGTTTGCAAACCTGCGATCCGGAGATCCCTTGCATTTCGAGGACACCAAGAAATATACCGAGCGTCTGGAGGAGAGTTATGCCAAGACCGGGTTGAACGATGCCATACGATGTGCTCATGGTAAAGTGGAAGGCCGTGATCTGGTAATAGCATGCATGGACTTCACGTTTATCGGTGGCTCCATGGGGTCGGTAGTGGGTGAAAAAATTGCCCGTTCTATTGACTACTGCCTGCAACATCGGGTTCCGTTCTTGCTGATATCGAAATCGGGAGGTGCCCGTATGATGGAAGCTGCGTTTTCGTTGATGCAGATGGCCAAGACATCGGCTAAACTTGCGTTGCTCAGCGAAGCCAAACTACCCTACATCTGTCTATTAACCGACCCCACTACAGGCGGCGTAACCGCTTCTTACGCCATGCTTGGCGACATCAACATAGCCGAGCCGGGTGCACTTATTGGTTTTGCCGGTCCCCGCGTCATCAAAGAAACCATCAAGAAGGACCTGCCTAAGGGGTTTCAAACTTCCGAGTTTCTGCTGGAGCATGGCTTTCTTGACTTCATTGTCGACCGCCGCCAACTGAAGCAGAAAATAGCGCTTTTTCTATCTATGGTCAACTAACCGGTATACGTCGTTTGATTTTTCGGCAAATTTAGCTAGATTTGCGACCAGCTAATTGGCTACCTTGGTGTCAAAGTCAGTCGGACCGTTAAGTGAAATTAATCAAACGCGCACTAATGGCGAAAACAAAGTACCATTATAATTCGCATACACTCAAGTACGAGAAGATAAAAACCAGTACCAAGACCTGGGCTCTCCGCATTATCGGCTTTCTGACCAGTTCCTTTGCTTGTGCGATTTTCCTTTTTTATGTAGGGCTCATGTTTTTCGACTCGCCAAAGGAAAAGCAATTGCAACGGGAAGTAGATCAAATGGCCCTCCAATACAACCTTATGCAGGAGCGGATGAAACAGATCGACGCTGCCCTGGAGGGCATGCAAGAGCGCGATGATAACATCTACCGGGTAATCTTTGAAGCCGACCCTATTGACTCCGATATCCGCAAGGCGGGATTCGGTGGTATCAACCGGTATGAGAACCTTGAGCATTTCAGCAATTCAGATTTGATGGTTGAAACTACCAAAAAGTTGGATTATATCACCAAAGCGTTGTACGTGCAATCAAAATCGTACGATGACCTGACCGAAATGGCTAAATCCAAAGCCGAAATGATGGCCAGCATTCCAGCCATCCAACCGGTGGACAGCCGCAAGGGACATGCCGGTTTATCGGGGTTCGGTGCCCGTATACATCCGGTCTATAAAATCCGTAAAATGCATGCGGGAATCGACTTTGCCGCTCCTGTTGGCACGCCGATTTATGCGACGGGAAATGGGAAGGTAGAAGCTGTAGGCACAGATGGCGGATACGGTCGACGCGTAGTCATCAACCACGGATACAGCTACAAAACACTTTACGGACACATGAGCAAGTTTGTGGCGCGGGCGGGTCAGCAGGTGAAACGGGGCGATTTAATCGGTTACGTGGGTAATACCGGAATATCTACGGGTCCGCACGTGCATTACGAGGTACACAAAAACAACAAACCCGTGAACCCCATTAACTTTATCTATAACGACCTCACTCCGACAGAATACGTCGCTATCTTAGAAGCGGCATCACAGGAAAACCAGTCGTTTGATTGATAGCGCTAGGATATTTCAAGGGTAATTGTATCTTTGCAATGCAAGGTACATCAATCCAGTTTGCCATATGCCTTACAAAGAGCGTGAAATAAACAAACTTTACTACACCATGGGCGAAGTAACGGCCCTATTTGGCGTTAACGCGTCTCAAATACGGTTTTATGAGCGCGAATTTGATATCCTTCAACCCAAGAAGAACAAAAAGGGAAACCGGCTGTTTACACCGGATGACATTGCCAACCTGAAAGTCATTTTCCACCTGGTCAAAGACAAAGGGTATACGCTACAGGGTGCAAGAGATTACCTGCAGAACAACAAAAGTGAAGCGCGTGAAAACCAACGGGTTATCGACTCGCTTCAACGGCTGAAAGCCTTTCTACTGGAAGTACGCGACAGTCTTTAACTGAATAAATTCCTCTACCTTTTCCACCATCGCTGTGCTACCGATAAAAATCGGTGTACGTTCATGCAGATGCCGGGGTTGAATATCCAAAATCCTTCGGTAGCCATCGGTTGCTTTTCCGCCAGCCTGCTCGACAATAAAGGCCAATGGATTGCATTCGTACATTAGGCGAAGCTTGCCATCGGGATGGGATGACGTAGTGGGATACAGAAAAACTCCCCCTTTGATCAGGTTACGGTGCACATCGGCCACCATCGATCCGATATACCGGGAGGTGAACGGCCGGTTCGTTTCCTTCTCTTCCACCTGGCAGTATTTGATGTAATCTTTTACGCCCTGCGGAAATTTCACGTAGTTCCCTTCATTGATTGAATAAATCGTTCCATCAAATGGTATCCGCATATTGGGATGCGAAAGGCAAAACTCGCCGATGGAAGGATCCAACGTAAACCCGTTTACACCCTTGCCAGTCGTATAAACCAGCATGGTGGAAGAGCCGTACACCACGTACCCCGCCCCAACCTGATGGGTTCCTTTTTGGAGAACTTCTTCCGGTCGGATGGGTCCCGTCGGCTCCATGCGCCTGTAAATCGAAAAGATGGTACCCACAGATACATTGACGTCGATGTTTGACGAACCATCCAACGGGTCGATGCAAACAATATATTTCGCATTTTGAGAAACATGCGAATCAATAAAAATACAGTCATCGTGTTCCTCAGACGCTACAACACAGCATTCTCCACCGCTACGCAACGCGGATATAAATTGCTCATCGGCATACACATCAAGCTTCTTCTGACCTTCTCCCTGGATGTTGGTCGTGCCATTGTCTCCCAGTATATCTACAAGCCCGGCTTTATTGACCTCACGGTTCACAATTTTTGCGGCAATGCCAATATCGCGCAACAGCCTTGATAGCTCGCCCTTCGCATATGGAAAGTCGGCCTGCTTTTCGATGATAAACTGGCCCAGCGTCGTCACTTTCGTCATAGAGTCTGTTTTAGTTAGTGTATTTTATTGCTTTTAAATTTTGGACAAAAATAGCCAAAAACACTACTTAAACAAGAAAATCGAAAAAACTTAGTGTAAATAAAAAATTAAACGCCCCGTAATTCGACGACTTCAAGGTTTTCAATGCGATTACCGTCGATGCTAAAACGTAAAAGCGTACGGACCTTATGCCAGCCCTGCTTTCCTGCGGCGCCGGGGTTCAGGTGCAAGCATTGTAACTTTTGGTCGTACATAACCTTGAGAATGTGCGAATGGCCGCTGATAAAAAGTTTAGGTGGGTTTAGTTGGATGTCTTTCCGTACCTGGGCACTGTAGTGATTGGGGTATCCGCCGATGTGCGTCATCCAGACGTCCATTGCCTCACAATCGAACCGCAGATGTTCCGGAAATGCCGCACGGATATCCTTTCCATCAATATTCCCATATACGCCTCTCAACGGCTTAAAAGCCGCCAATGTATCCGCTACGGCCACATTACCGAAGTCGCCCGCATGCCATATTTCATCGCATCGTTCAAAATGCTTGAATATGGCTTCATCAAGGTAACCGTGAGTATCCGAAAGCAATCCGATCCTGATCATACATGGCGAATATAGGGATTCTTAAAACGCCAGGAAAAAGTCTTTTAGCAGTGTGCGGTACGCATCGCTATAAATGCCCTTATCTGCATAAATTACCAAATCACCTTCCGGCACCGCAGTTGCTATGGGAACTTTACCCACAGCCAAGATCCGGCGGATAGGCGGATGGGATGCAAAGGAACGGATATCCTGCTGCCCTTGTACCACCATTCCATATTCGTCGCTGGCTCGTTGGCTGATCCACTCCGCCAGCGGAACCGGAAGCACAAGCTGCAGACTTCCCTTCCCCGTCAGCCACCTGGCAGCCCGTTCCAGCAACTCCGAATAAAACGACACATCTGTATGCCTGGACACCCGTTTCCGGTGGTCACGGTTTTTAAGCGCATGCAGAAAAAAGGGCGGATTGGACACAATAAGATCCAAAGCCTCCCCCGGCTGAAAGTCGGCCAGCGCAACAGCCTGAATGGAAATCCGCGACGCAAAAACGGAACCGGTGAAATTCTCACCCGCCAGCTTGGCCGTACGTACATCCACCTCAATGGCCTCCACCATCGCACGCGGGAATCGCTGTGCCAGCATCAGTGCAATCACACCCGTACCTGTTCCGATATCGAGGATGCGCCTCGGACCGTTCACCGAAGCAATAGCGCCCAGTAATACCCCATCGGTATTGATTTTCATGGTACTTTCGGCTTGATCGACCGCAAATTGTTTAAAACGGAATACAGACATACGGAGGTAAAGTTAAAAATTCAGATTTCTATTGCGTAATTAACGAATAGTTCCGATCATTGTACAAGCACATATGTAATCTGGCGCTATCCAGGCAAATTACCGAATCACCTGTTGTATATATATCATGAAGAATTTTCGGTACGGTACTGATAGACTTACCTTAGAATCGGTATTGGCGCTCACACAGGGGCAGCTGTCGGCAACACTTTCTGCCAAAGTGCGGCATAAGGTAGATCGATCGGCCGCATTTGTGAAAGAGATGGCTTCCCATAGCGATGTGGTGTACGGCATCAATACCGGATTTGGTCCCTTGTGCGACACCGTCATCTCCGCCGAAGACACCACCCACTTACAACACAATCTATTGCAAAGTCACGCCGTAGGTGTAGGTGCTTCTATTCCCGTTTCCCTTGCAAAAACCATGATGGTTATGAAGGCACAGGCACTTGCCCAGGGCTACTCGGGAGTACAACTGCGCACATTGGAACGAATTATCTGGATGGTGGAGCAGCACATAATCCCCGTGGTTCCTTCCCAAGGGTCTGTTGGTGCATCGGGCGATCTTGCCCCCCTCGCCCATCTTTTTTTACCGCTCATTGGACTTGGCTCTGTATATTACAAAGGAAGCATCGTATCCGCTGAAACGGCGCTGAAGATATACGGACTGTCCCCGTTGCAGCTTGGACCGAAAGAAGGGCTGGCCTTAATCAACGGCACACAATTCATTGCGGCCCACGCTGTGCATGCCTTACAACGGATGTACAACGCCCTGGAAGTAGCCGACCTCATCGGAGCGATGTCGTTGGAAGGGCTCATGGGCTCTTACAAACCGTTTGATGCCCGTCTGCACGAAATCCGTCCGTTTCCGGGCAACCAATTGGTTGCACATCGTTTGTGGGAATTACTCCATACCTCCGAAATTGCCAACTCCCATCCGGATTGCGGACGGGTACAGGATCCGTATTCCTTACGTTGTATGCCTCAGGTACATGGTGCTTCGCGAACGGCTTGGCTGCATCTCAGGGAGCTTACCGAGATCGAAATCAATGCGGTTACCGATAATCCGATCGTATTGGGGCAACACGAAGCCATCAGCGGGGGTAATTTCCATGGCCAGCCATTGGCCATTGCCATTGACTATGCCACCGTCGGAGCCGCAGAGCTGGGCAACATCTCTGATCGCCGCAGTTATCTCATCATCGAAGGTCGTTACGGTCTTCCCAAACTGCTGATCCCCGACGCGGGTCTCCATTCGGGTTTCATGGTTCCGCAATATACAGCGGCTGCACTGGTCTCTGAAAATAAAACGTTATGCTTTCCAGCAAGTGCCGACAGCATCCCGACATCACTGGGGCAGGAAGACCACGTATCAATGGGCGCTATCGGCGCCCGTAAACTGAACCAGGTGATCGACAACCTCGAATACATTCTGGCCATCGAGCTGCTATATGCGGCGCAGGCGCTGGATTTCCGCCGTCCTCGCAGGTCATCGGATGTATTGGAAGCATGCCATGCTTTGGTAAGGGTGAATGTCCCTTTTGCAGATCGCGACCGTATTTTTGCCGATGACATCAACAAACTTCAGCGCCTGATCAGCAGCGGTCAGCTTTTGGATGAGGCAAACCGGGCCGCGGAGACATCCGGCTGTCACCTCACCAAACCCGTATATGATGTATTTGGAATTTAGGCTTCAAATTTATATCCCACACCTTTTACTGTGGAAACATAATTTTCACCTATTTTTTCACGCAATTTGCGGATGTGTACATCGATTGTCCGGTTGGTAACTACCACCGAATCTTCCCAGATATTTTTTAAAATTACCTCCCGGGTGTATACCTTGCCCGGTTTGGACGCCAGCAGGTAAAGCAATTCAAACTCCTTCTTTGCCAGCACAATCTTTTCACCGTTCCTAAACACCAAAAAAGCTTCCCGATCGATCACTAAATCCAGGATCTCCAGTTTCTCGTCCGGGAGTTCATCAGATGGCGCGTTGCGCCGCAGGATCGCATTAATGCGGCTGAGTAGCGCGCGCGGTTTGATGGGCTTAGCAATGTAATCATCTGCACCGACGTTGAATCCGGCAATTTCTGAGTATTCCTCACTGCGGGCGGTAAGAAACACCATGAATGTGCTTTTGAATTCCGGCATGGCCCGCATGATACGGCAAGCCTCTATCCCATCCATTTTGGGCATCATCACATCGAGGATAATCAGATCCGGCATGATTTTTTTAGCTGTCGTCACGGCCTCCTGACCGTTAGACGCGGTGTGTACCTGATAACCTTCCCGTTTGAGATTATAGGCAATCAGTTCCACGATATCGGGCTCATCGTCAACGACCAGGATCTTTTGTTTTGCTGTGCTCATCGTGTTTTTTTTGCTAAAATATGTACTTATTGACAAATCACCGTTAAATCAATATTAACAAATCGTTAAACAACACACACCATTAACACAGAATATGCACTAATCCAATGTTTTCTTTAAAAACGCAGCCAATTCAGGACCCCTTAAATTTTTCGCAATAATTATTCCCTTGGGATCAAGCAGGTAAGAGGTGGGAATTGCCTGTATCCGGTACAAACCTACGACCTCACTACCCCATTGTTGTAAGTCTGAAACCTGGGCCCATTCCAACCCATCGTCTTTGATGGCACGCATCCAGGAGCCGGGATTATCGTCGAGCGATACGCCCAGTATCGTAAACCCTTTATCCTTATAGGCATGGTATTGCTTGACGATATTCGGGTTCTCCTGACGGCAGGGCACACACCAGGACGCCCAAAAGTCTACCAATGTGTATTTGCCTTGAAAGTCTGACAACTTGATCCGTTTATTATCGGGTGTGAGCGACTCGAAATCCGGTGCCGGTTGTCCGACCGCCAGCCGCTTCAAGCGTGCCATTTCTTCGACAAACTGCCTCACCTGTACGTTATCGTCCCACCGACCTGCAATGCGATCTGCATAAGCGACCAGCTCCGTCTCAGCCAGCTCCTTATCCAAGGTGCTCATGGCAAAAAAGCCGGCGAGATCGTCGTGCTCTTTTGCAAACTGGATGGCAGCATCCGTATATGCCTGCACGTGCTCACGGTATTTCTGCATAAATTGCTGCCGCAGCTCCGCCAGCTCCGTATTATCCAACCCTGCTGCCTGACTGGCAAATGAGCGCTCCAGTTCCGCTTCAAACTGTTCTTTCGCAGCAATTGTACCCCCAAAGTCCTGTATTTTTTCGGACAAGGGGGACCCCGAAAGTTCATAGGTGTTTCCGTCCGACATCAGATCGGTGCGGAACGTAACCCGGTCGCCATTCTGCAAGATCAAGTGATACTTGTTATTTCCGGCTTGCAAGGTGAGAAGCCGCGGATGCGAAGCTGCCCGTCGCAACACGAATTCTCCCTGTTCATTCAAAAACACGGAATCCAATTTCCGGTCACCCTCGTACAGGGATACGGTATGTATGTTTCCCGCATTGCGTATTTCGCCGTCGATCGTAAACTGGTCGTCGTGGGTACACGCCGACATCAAATACACCAAAACCCCTGTTATTACCGCTATTCTTATCATCTATCAAGACATTACAAGTTCCTTTGCCCTGGCCAGCGCACGGGATAAACCATTGGCATCTTTGCCCCCAGCCGTTGCATAAAAAGGTTGGCCGCCACCGCCTCCTTGTATTTCCCTGGCAAGTTCACGTACGATCACCCCGGCATTCCAACCCTTTTCCTTAATCAAATTATCTGAAATAACTACGGTAAGCAATGGTTTCCCACCGATTTCTGCGCCCAATACAAGAAACAGATTTTCGATCCCTCCTTTCAGGGCATAAGCCAGGGTCTTAACCGCTTCGGCATTGGGAAGGTCTATCTGCTCAGCGATAAAACTCACTCCGTTAACATCCAATGCTTTGGCTACCAGTTCTCCCTTCAACCGGAGTGCCTTGTCGGTCACGGCGCGCTCGACCTCTTTCCGCAGTGCGTTGTTTTCTTCCAACAGCCGGTTCAATGCCGACACCGTATCCTTCGGATTATTCAGCAGTTCTCTGAACCCATTAACCGTCTTTACCTGCTCTTCGATAAAACATTCCGCGGCACTTCCGGTGATGGCTTCAATGCGCCTTACTCCCGCCGCTACAGCACTTTCGGCAACAATCTTGAAAAAGCCGATCTGCCCGGTTGCCTGCACATGGGTGCCCCCGCACAGTTCCTTCGAAAAACGGTCGCCGAAAGTAATCACACGCACGTGGTCTCCATATTTTTCTCCGAACAGTGCCGTCACCCCGGCATCAATGGCTTGCTGGAAGGGCACATCCCGTTCTTCTTTCAACGGAATATTTTCCCTTATTTTACGATTCACAATGCGTTCAATCGCTAAAAGTTCCTCGTCGCTCACTTTTGCAAAATGCGAGAAATCAAAACGGAGATAATCGGCATTGACCAATGAGCCTTTCTGGTTCACGTGGTTTCCGAGCACTTGTTTCAATGCGGCGTGCAGCAAATGGGTAGCGGAATGATTACCTTCAGTATTGCGCCGTCTTTCCACATTGATCGCGGCCACAAATGTGCCGTATAAATCGGCAGGCAACGACTGTGCATAGTGAACCGTGAGTCCATTTTCTTTTTTTGTATTGGTAATGACGATTTTTTCACCCGTCTTACCTGAAACTAACGTACCGGTGTCGCCCACTTGGCCCCCACCCTCTGCGTAGAACGGTGTGGCAGTCAACACCAGTTGATACTGCTCTTTTCCCTTGGCGGTGACTTTACGGTATTTGAGGATTTCGGTTTCGCATTCCGTTCGGTCATACCCAACAAACTCCACGGCTTCGCTCTCCCGCAGCACTACCCAGTCATCGGTATCGAAGGCGGTGGCAGCCCTCGAACGATTCCTCTGTTCAGCCAGTGCCTGTTGGAACCCGGGCATATCCACCTTCAATCCTTTTTCCCGGGCGAGCAATTCCGTCAGGTCGATGGGAAATCCGAATGTGTCGTACAGCTCAAAGGCAAAATCGCCCGTGATTGCCGACCTTTCCCCTACATATGCTTCAAAGCGTTGTACGCCTGTGACCAATGTACGCAGAAAAGACTGTTCTTCTTCCAGCACTACCTTCTGCACGAACTCCTGCTGGGAAGTCAATACATCAAACACCCCTTCAAACTGCTTAGCCAGAAGCGGCACCAGCTCGTGCAAAAACGGCTCTTTGAAATGGAGGAAGGTATACGCATAGCGCACGGCACGTCTTAAGATGCGCCGGATTACGTATCCTGCTTTATTATTTGACGGTAATTGCCCGTCGGCGATGGTAAAGCTGATTGCACGGATGTGGTCGGCCAGTACCCGCATGGCAATGTCTGCCTTTTCATCAGTCCCATACGTAATGCCCGCTTTCTGGGCAATGTAACCGATAATGGGCTGGAATACGTCCGTATCGTAATTGGAAGATTTACCTTGGATCACCCGTACCAAACGTTCGAACCCCATACCGGTATCTACATGATTCGCCGGCAGGGGATGCAGTGAACCATCCTTTTGACGGTTGAACTGCATAAACACCAGGTTCCAGATTTCAATCACCTGCGGATGGTCGGCGTTTACAAGTGTCTTTCCCTCTATCGCGTTCCGTTCTGCGTCGGTGCGGCAATCCACGTGAATTTCAGAACAGGGACCGCAGGGCCCTGTATCGCCCATCTCCCAAAAATTATCTTTTTTATTACCGAGCAGGATCCGGTCTTCCGCGATGATTTCTTTCCAGTACGAATACGCTTCTTCGTCCCGTGACAGTCCATCCGCTCCGTCGCCCTCAAAAATGGTCACATAAAGCCTGTCCTTATCCAGCTTGTACACTTCGGTGAGTATCTCCCAGCTCCATGCAATCGCTTCTTTTTTGAAATAATCGCCGAAACTCCAGTTTCCCAGCATTTCAAACAGCGTATGGTGATACGTATCGATCCCCACTTCCTCCAGGTCGTTATGTTTTCCCGATACGCGTAAACAGCGTTGGGTATCCGCTACGCGGGGGTAATTTGCGCGAGCTTCTCCCAAGAAGATATCCTTGAACTGGTTCATCCCCGCGTTGGTAAACATCAGTGTCGGGTCGTTTTTGACGACTACCGGAGCTGAGGGTACGATGTGGTGATCTTTATTTTTAAAAAAAGCTAAAAAAGCTTCGCGGATTTCCCTGCTTGTCATTGAAAACGGATGTGTTAATCTTTGGGGCAAATCTAGGCAAAATAGCATGCATTTGCAATTTCAGGTGTGTGCACCGCAGCTATGCCGCAACATTTCAATTGAGCGACTCTTTCCCAATTAAAATCTATTTGAATTTCATATTTCTATTAATTTTCACTTACATTTTATCGTAAATTTATCGTATTAAATACGATGAAAATACGTATTATGTACTATACAATAATGATATAATATAAAATCTTAATAAATTTTGTATTGATTTCTTTTATTTTTAATATAGAAAGTGGGGGGGGAAATGTTGGGAAATTACTCCTAAACGTTTGCCAAAACGTTCAAGTTTAATAAATGGCTCGTTAATTGCTCGATGCACGAAACAGTAACTATCAAATAAACAAATTACAACAAATGAGCATGAATTTTACCAAAACCGGATGGCTTGCCGCGGCAGGCATCTTATCTGTAACACAGTTGGTTGCACAGACACCTACCCTCAATGAGGTAAAACCTTTTGCACCGGAGACCGAATACCGGACGTGGTCTGTCGGTGTACACGGTGGCCTCTTAAACCAGTCGAATCTGATCGGTTTGCGCCGCAGTTTTGACCAAGTAGAAAATAACTTCGGGTATGGTTTTTATGTAAAAAGACAGATACTCCCCGCTCTCGGCATACAAGCCGAGTATGTGGGCGGAAAAGTATCCGGAGCGTATGAAAACAACGACAATTCCTTTGAAACCAAATTGCCCTGGTCAGCCGCACTATCCGCACATGTCACATTAGCCAATATCAATTGGAGACATCATCAGGGCCTGATTAAGCCCTACCTGAATGTAGGCCTTGGTGCACTCGGTTTCGAACCCTCGTCCAAATTAAATGGGGTAACAACCAAATATGACCAGACTACAGAACTTTTCGTGCCCGGTGGGGTCGGACTGAAATTCGCAGTCACCAATGATCTCGCCATCGACTTGGGCTACCGGCTTAACCTGGTCCAGTCCTCAAATTTTGACGGCTTGCGCCGGGGTGGATCCAAGGATATTTTCTCCTATGCGCACCTGGGTGTGGAGTTTGCCCTTGGAGACCGCAGCAAACCATCCCTCGCAACCAGCAACCCGGTATCGGCCATGCAAAAGGAGTATACGGCACAGTATGATGAGTTGATTGCCCAAAAAGCAGCATTCGATGCGCAGAAAGCTGAAAACGAAAAGCTAAAATCACAGCTGGAACGCTTATATGCCGACCTTACGGATGACGACGGAGATGGCGTAGCTAATCGGTATGACAAGTGTCCTGATACGCCTGAAAACACCAAAGTAGACGGAGCGGGATGCCCATTACCCGAACCAAAAACACCCGTTGTCCAACAAATTACCGTAACAGACGAAGATCGGAGGGTAGTGGATGAAGCCATTCAGAATCTGGAATTTGACCTGGGAAAAGCGACCATTCGTGCGACCTCACATGCCAGCCTCAATAAGGTTGCCGCGTTGCTTATTGAGAAAAACTTCAGCCTCAAATTGGCGGGCCATACGGATAATACCGGCTCTATGCAAACCAATATGCGCCTTTCAAAAGAACGGGCCGAGGCCGTAAAAGCCTATTTGGTAAGCAAAGGCGCCAATCCATCGCGTATTGAAGCCACCGGATACGGCCCAACCCAGCCCATTGCCAGCAACAACACGGCAGCGGGCCGCCAGCAAAACCGGCGTGTAGAGTTTACGCTCTATTAAACTAAGTCCGGAAGTCCGGAGACAGAAAGACCGAAAGATCTGACTTTGCCTCTCCGGACTTCCCAACTTTCGGACCTCAACTTTTTTGTTTTGAATTTCAACAAATTAACCTTACCTTTGCACCGCCTTAGGCAATAGTGCCTATTGTATACATAATATTCATGAACCCATTTATTGAACTGGGGATCCGTCATGATATTGTTAATGCCATCACAGAGTTAGGTTTCGAGAAACCCACTCCCATTCAGGAACAAGCCGTTCCCGTACTTTTGACAGGCAGCAACGATTTTGTCGGATTAGCCCAAACTGGTACCGGCAAAACTGCAGCGTTTGGTCTGCCATTATTAGAACTATTGGATTTTTCACAGAGACAACCGCAGGCATTGATACTATGCCCTACCCGCGAGCTGTGTCTGCAGATTTCCAAAGACATCGAAAAATTTGCCAAGAACACTCCGAATGTCCATGTAGTCGCCGTTTACGGCGGTGCTAGCATCAGCGATCAGTTGCGGCAGATCCGTCGAGGCGTGCAAATTGTCGTGGCTACCCCAGGACGTATGCTCGACATCATTGGTCGCAATGCTATCGATTTTTCTAATGTAAGGTATGTTGTGTTGGATGAAGCTGACGAAATGCTCAACATGGGCTTTCAGGAGGACATCAACAATATCCTGTCCACCACTCCGGACGAGAAAAAAACATGGCTGTTTTCAGCCACCATGCCAGCCGAAGTACGGCGGATTGCGAAAAATTACATGACCGATCCGTTTGAACTGACCGTGGGCACCAAAAACAGTGGCAACGTTAACATCGAACACCATTACTATGTAATCCGTGCACGCGACAAGTATGCTGCTTTTAAGCGCATCGTCGATTCGAATCCCGAGATTTTCGGTATCGTATTCTGCCGCACCAAAATTGAAACACAGGAAATTGCGGAGTCCCTTATCAAGGACGGCTACAACGCCGACTCGCTTCACGGCGACCTCTCGCAGCAACAGCGTGACAAAGTGATGAAACGCTATCGCGAACGTAGCCTGCAATTGCTGATTGCGACCGATGTCGCTGCACGTGGCATCGACGTAAATGATGTAACACACGTGATCAACTATTCGTTGCCAGACGAAATCGAAAACTATACGCATCGGAGCGGCCGTACGGCACGTGCCGGCAAAACGGGTATTTCGCTTTCGCTGGTAAATCTCAAAGAATTGGGCAAAATACGCCAGATTGAGAAAGTCATTGGTAAGTCGTTCGCCAAAATGGATGTACCAAGGGGCGAAACGGTGGTTGAAAGCCAGTTATTTGCCATGATCAACAAAGTGCAACAGGTTTCAGTGAATGATGATCACATCGATCCGTATTTACCGAAAATCATGGAAAGCTTTGCCGAGTTGAGCAAGGAAGAAATCATCAAACGGTTTGCATCACTTGAATTCAACCGCTTTTTGGAATACTACCAAAATGCACCTGACCTCAACGTCGACGCCAGCGAAGGACGCGGCGGTTTCGAACGCGAACGTAAGGGCAAATCGGATCGTTTTGGCCGCGATGGATATAAATCGGATTACACCCGTTTATTCATCAATCTCGGTTCGGTAGATGAATTCACCCGTGGAGACATTCTGGGTTTTATCTGCAATACGACAAACATCAGCGGCAAATCTATTGGCAAAATCGACCTGAAGGGCGTTTATACCTTTTTTGAGGTCGAGAATGCTTCGGTTGACAAGGTGTTCAGCGGATTCCAAAACGCGGAATTCAATGGGCGCAGCGTACGAGTGGAAAATGCCGGAGAAGGACGCGGCGATAGCCGTGGCGGTGAAAAACGTAGCCGATCATTCCGCAATGGCCCATCGGATAACGGTGGTCGCCGTAGGCGTGAAAACGGCAGCGGGTTCCGGGACTTTTCAGGAGGAAAACGCCGGGAAAAAAGCCGCTGGTAAAACCACCGTATTTGATTCGTAAAACGGACTTTATCAAGTAAACAAAGCCACCCAAGCGGTGGCTTTGCCATTGTATGAAATCCCCAAACTTATTTTATCGTGTTAATATAATTCTGATAAAGGGTATCATAGCACTCCTTAACATCGGATACCTGTTTGTATTTATTCGTTTCAAACATAAACGGCCCCGTATAGCCCACTTTGTCAAGCGCAGCAAGGATGGCCGTCCAATTGTTTTGGCCCTCGCCCGAACAAGGAAAATAATGGCGTTCCTCCTCCCCGTCCCCATCCGCGACGTGCACACTCTTGAGGCGGGATCCCATGGCAAGGATAAGCGCTTCGGGGTGCTTGATATGGTTCATATCAATTGCCGATCCGATTTCCTGGGGCAAGCGACCCATGATTTCTAGGGTTTCTTCGACCGTACGGCACAAGGGCCGCTCCATCTTTCCATTATCCAATAGCAGATTGGGACCCAGCATATTTTCAATAACCATCGTGGCTCCAATCGATTGTACCGCTTTATTCAGTTCTATCGCCGACTTCACCATGCTGGCTTTCCGCACTTCCCGCTGATCCAATTTCAAATGCCAGCTTGGATGAAACAAGATGATCTTCGGCTGTAAAATACGGCAGTATTCGAGTATTTTTTTATGCAGGGCGATTACTTGCTTACGCGCATCCTCGTTTGCTAACGAGATATCAATTTTCTGGCTAAACGGCATATGTACCGACCATATTTCAACACCCGCTGCATCAGCAGCCTTTTTCGCCGCATTTACTTGCTTTAAAATATCCGTTTCGTTGGTGGTAAGTTCGTAAGTCATCTTATCGACATACAAACTTAATGAAACTTCAATCGCCTCTATCCCAGCCGCTTTTGCTGCGTTCATGGTTGCCTCATTTACATTGGCTATACTGGTATTGTAACCCGTGCGCAGCTGTGCAGGCACAGCGGCCGATTGCACCTGTGAATAAAAACAGGAAAGCAAACCCGCCCAAAGCAGACGTTTTTTCAAATATCTGATGATTGTACTCATATACTTATATTATTTTTTATTTATGGAGTTTGGGGAATTACTGTCTCTAAATAGGCTTCCGTTACAAGCGTGTCTATATCTGTCTCGGCGATAAGGTATCTGGTCTTACTGCGTATGATCCCACCACTTTTTGCATTAACGAGCGGATAACTATCCGTTACGAAAACTTCTTCGGTAAACTGTCCGTTATTCTGCTCATAACTTACCAGGTTGCCAACCGCCCCAATTCTATTTTCAAAGGTCACTTCACTTGCATCGGGCGAAAAATTGACGGGAGCGTTTACTAACGTTGAGACATACGTTGGGCCATAGATAAATGCACCCTCGCTATTGATCAGCGACCGATTGCCAAACGCATCCACATTTTGCGATGCCATCAGCAGGTTTCCTTCAATGGGACCCAACGGGATGATGGCATAATAACATTCCAAATCTTTATCGTAATTTTCTTCCATGTATTGAACCACTACCGAGTCTCTTACCCCGCTGGTTACATTCCAACTTAACACACAATGCGACCGGTTTACATCTTCTGCCGGATAAATATTTACGCGCAAGCGATAATATCCCGACTGAATATCCAATTCATTGATTTTCCCAGCATAAACAATGGGACCGCCTTTAAGATGCTGGTCCAACAGATCATTGGCATCTTCACAACTTATGCAAAGAAAAGCCAGCAACAGGGTTGCTATATATGCATATTTACTCATCATTCAATTTCTAGTTAAAAGCCACGGTTTGATTTAATACTTATTCAGCACCTCTCCGAACATCTGAAACTCATTAATCGTGTAAAAAGCTTCGTTGGGATTATATGTCTCCATCAACTGAAGCCGCATATACCGAAAACTTTCCGTGGGCTGTGCCTCCGGATTTACATTGCCTTCGGCAATTGAATATTCTTGATTTTCATTGAAATACTCAATTTCTTCCGGAGTTAAACTTGCCAGATTCACTGGTTCTCTTCCGACGTATTCACCGATTAAGGTCCAGGTTTCGGGAAATTTAGACCATCGTTGACTATTGGCGTCATTCGTACCCCATATCCGGAAACGTTTCACACTGGATCTCGTATACGTATAAACAAGAGCGGTTCGGGGATATATTTTAACCCTGCTTAACCGCACATCCATATTCAAATCAAAGGTTGCATAAAAGTCATGTACGGTGACGCGATTTGCAGGGTCCGGATCGTTGAGATTTTTCACAAATTTATACCCGTAAAGTTCATTCCCTGTTCTCACGCCATTAAATATGGTTTGGGGGACAAATGCCGCGCCATGCGCATTTCCATCATTCCGGATTCCGGTTGCGGAATTAACCGCATAACTATCATAATCCCGGCTTCCGGCATACACCGTCGGATTGAAAAAAGAAACGGCTTCTATCCGCCTATAATCGATTTCATCTTCTTTGTATGGAGTTAACGAGCTAATTAACGTATCTGTTCTGTTTCCCCATTTATCAGATATGACAAAACCAAAGCCCTGTTCAATGGATGGATATTGACGCACATATGCAGCGGTATTAACCGAATCTCTGCTATAAATGGTCTTACTGGGATCTTCCACAAGAGTAGAGACGCCTTTTTGCAGGGTATCTTCGGTGAGCACATGAATGGTAAATGGCTGAGCACTTGTATTTTTCCATTCGACTTTTATTCCACCAAATGCAGGTTCTACTTTCATTGTATTTAATGCAAGTTCCACCGGTGAAATTAAGGGCGCAGCGCTCACGTAAGTAACCTCCGATTTATTCCCACTTGCATCAATACAAATTAATTCTACGGTCACGTCGTCGGTTCCGGTAAGGCCTTCCACCAAAATAGAAGAACTGTACCTCGACACTTTAAATTCCATGGGTTCACCGCGCTTGTTGGTATATGAAGCAACAACTTGGGCAATATTGGGGTTTCCCTTTGCAAGCGTAAAATCGATTTTCAGTGCCCCTGATTGCGGAGTCACTTCATTGACGACAACTTTATCAGGCGCATCAGAACCGGTTTTTATCTGCTCTATTCCCATATAAGAGTCCATACAGGCAACCTGCAGCAACGAGCTTACCATTGCAGGCAGAAAAAATTTTATATACCTATTCGTTTTCATGTTTTTTCAACTAATGTTTACGGTAACTACCATCCCGGGTTTTGGACAAGATTCCCGTTTTGCAATAATGTATTGGTCCGAATGGGCATGAGGTAATCTTTCATTGAAAACCGTGGCTGTAACAATACACGTACATTATAAAAGTCTGCCTTGTTTTCTCCGTCTTTATTCCATCCTAATATGGGCTTATTAAGTATTTCTTCAGCGAGTAGCCATCTTCGAACATCGTAGTAGAAATGACCCTCAAAGGCGAGTTCATTTAACCGTTCCCGGTGGATGATATCTCGCAACCCGTTGACGTCATTGGGTTTGGTTTTGTATGCGGCCAGTGCATACTTCTCCCAACTGTCCACCACACCTTCCATACCACTCCTGGCCCGAATCATATCCAGGTAATAAAACGCATTTTGCCCTTTTGAATCTGACTTTGTAGGGCCTCCCACCTCATTCAAGCATTCCGCTAGCAACAGGTAGATATCGGCCAACCGGATAATTGGAAACGAATAAGGTTGACTTATTAACGTAATCCTGCTTTCCGTATACGTCGTTCTTAGGTGGCTTAATTTTTTTGCTAAATAGCCTGAATACGGATAGCCTCCGTAGGTTTCCCCATGTTTGAATCCGCTACCAAAATACCGCATCATATTGGGGAACGACGCCTCGGTCAGTGTCTTTTCCCTTCCCTCCCAGATTCCGCCATCGAAACCCACGGATGCATAAAAACGCAATTCGCGGTTAAAGTGTAAAATGGCCGTTTCTTCCCCTCTTTTTATAAAATACTTACTGTGTTCTTCATCCGGAAGTTGGGTATTATAGCGGTTTTCATACCAGCCCTTATTTTCCCAGTCCGCATCCTCCTCAATCGGTATTCCATGGGAGGAATAAAAGGCTTCCACCACATTCATCGTAGGGGCATGGCGCTGTCCGATATCCGAGCCCCCCGAGCCGGCCAAATTAAACCATTCATCATTGCTCAGCATGGTACTCCACCTTTGCAGCACCGTGGTGCTTTCATTGGTACCCCATATTATTTCCGCATTCCACGGTTCCGTAACGGCCTGCCTCAAGCTCACCATGGCTTTCGTGGTGTCGTTAATATTGGTACTGTTAATTCCCCTGATGGCGTTGTTCCCGCCATCGGTTGATATCAATATGGTTGCGCCATCGGCTTCTGCAGAACGGGCGGCCTCGTCGCAAGCCTGCAATGCACGCTCCCATCGTTGCCTGCTATCCCCCGTGGGGAAAAGCTCTATGCCCCGGTTGTCGGTAAACCCGCTATAATAGTTATTATTGTTAAAAAGCGGACTGGCAGCCAGCACCAACGTTTTTGCTTTGACACACCGGGCAATCGTTTTGGTAAACCTTCCATACTCACTGACTACGTCCAATTGATTTAGATCCGGAAGGCTTTCAGTGGCTTCATCCAGTGTGCCTACGATATAATTCACCACTTCGTCAACCGGCTCCCGGTAAATAGCCAATTCTTCGCCCTTTGCAGCAATAGGGATGACTTTATCTACTATTGGAATGGGGCCGTAAAGTTGAAAAAGGTAGTAGTGTAAGTAAGCTTTTATTGTCTTTACTTCGGCGATCCATTGTTCCCGTAGCATTTCATCCAGATCGCGTGGCCCGCCATCTTCTACCCGGATATGCTCCAGAAAAACATTACAATGACGGATGCCCTGCCAAATATTTTCGCTTGCACCGTTTAGCCCGTCCCAAAAATTGGCATATGGATTTGTCGTATTGTTCCCTTTTAGAAAAGCCATCATGGGAGCAGGAGGCCCCGCAGACAACCCGCCTCCTGTATTCAGTTCATTATAAATGATATCCCCCCCTCCGGAAATCCCCAGGGTAGTCATTGGCGAAACGAAATCAGGCAGACTCGCATAACACGTAAATAAATATTTTTCTGCATTATACTGGTCTTTAAACGCATCTTCCAAAACCGGTTTATCGTCGGGTAAAATATCCAAATACTGATTGCATCCCATAAAGGTTATCAGGAAGATGCAGGTCAATATATAGCGTATATTCTTCATCGTACTTATTTTTACTACTGTTAAAAATTGACTTGAACCCCTATATTGAAGACTTTTTGCAAAGGATATGCAAGTCCATTTCCACGCATTTCAGGATCCCATAGTTTGAACTTGGAAAGCGTGAACAAATTCGTGCCGCTGGCGTAAATCCGGGCAGAAACACCCCGTATATCCGGCACGGTATAACCAGCTTCTACAGATTTCAACCGCAGATAACTTGCAGAGCGCAGCCAGTAATTACTTTTTACGAAATTGTTGTTGTTTCCCACCGCAGCGCCCGCGACATCAGGCGATAGACGGGGCCATGCTGCATACACGTCCCGATTGGTTTCGGTCCACAGGCTTTCGGAAATGAAGTTTAACATGGCCCTGTTTCCTCTCTGCCCCCCAGCCGATACCTCAACAAACGGTGCCATCGAACTTGCATCCAGAAAAAAAGAGAAACGGGATTCTCCCTGTACAAATGCGGAGATATCAAAACTTTTATAACCGAAAGAAGCCCCTATGCCGTATTGAATTTCAGGGTTGGTAGGATATCCCATGGGCACGATATCAAATTCATCGATCACGCCATCGCGATTTATATCGCGGTATTTAATGTCGCCTGCCTGATATTCTCCCCCAGCACTGCTCACTTGCTGTACGGGCGAGTTGCTCACTTCATTATCATCAATGAACAAACGTTCGGCAACATAGCCTCTCGACTGCCCGACCTTTTGCCCGACCACAGACCTCCACGGTGCAACCCCGGAATAATCCAGTTCATCATATACCGTGATATCTGCAGTTCCATAGGTATAATTGCCCCGGAGAATATACCACATAGAGTTGCCAAACGATTTATTATAGTTCAATGTCAGATCAAGTCCTTTTCCTACTGCCTCGCCATAATTCGTTCTGATACCGGCAGTTAGCCCCAAGATGGACGGAATATCCTGGCGGACCTGCACGATATTCGTACGGTTTTCATGGTAAACCTCTGCGATCAGTGAAAGGTCATTGTTTAAAAAGCCCAGCTCAACCGCTAAATTTGTTTTGTAAGATACCTCCCAAGTGATGTATGGATTCGCGTATCTCAGCATGCTTATCGTAGGGCGGGTAAATGTATTGTTAGGGTCATTTCCAAAATATCCGGCATTCGGCCCATTTAGGTCTATGTTTGAAGTAAAAAAGAAACGATCCTGATCGGACACAATAACGTCGTTGCCAACCAAGCCGTACGTTCCCCTTATTTTGAACTTGGGAATGGCCTGTTTCACTCCGGCCCAGAATTTTTCTTCCGAAACTTGCCAGCCTACACCGATTGACGGGAAGAACCCCCAACGATACCGGGGGTCGAAGCGCTCCGAACCATTGAGGCCAAAATTGAATTCGGCAAAATATTTTTGATTCAGGCCATACGTAAAACGTCCGGCAAGTGCCACATTCCTGGAAGGCAACGAAGAGTCTAAATTGCTAGGGCTTCCATCCATGCTCTCTTTTACAGACCCCACCAAAAGTGCACCTACATCATGTTTCTGGTCGAACCTGCGGTTGTATAAAACAGCACCTTCCGCATAATAACGAGCCTGTACAAATTTATTGCCGGCAGTATAATCGATATGATCAGAGCCTCCTTCCGGATTCAATCCCGCGAGTTCATAAGGGAAAGCGGAACCGGGGTCGTATGTTCCTTTGATATACTGATAGAAGTAGGGTTTATAACTTCGTTGGATATTGAATCCTGAATAGCGGGTGATGCTACCAATAAATCGGGCCTTTAGACCTTCTGTAAGCATGTTTAGGTCTTGATGTAACTCCAATTGTGCTAAAAACGTATTATTCCGCACATCTTCATACCCCTGCATGACATCTGCATACGGATTGATGTATTCGGGGGAACCGATACCATAGTCATCGCCCGTGTAATTACCAAAAAGAATACGGTCTACATATTGCGTGGAGCGATCCGGTTCATAAAAAGCGGGAAAAAGAACCGGGTTGGCCAGCAACGTTTTCCCATATGTATTGGCGCCGCCACTACCAGACTCACCTATTGGCCCAGTGTAATCGTCAAAATTTGCGCTTACCCGAACCTTAGCCTCCAGTGATTTCGTCAGATTCAGGTTTACATTTGATCTAATGGAGTACTTTTTTAGATCGATATTCGTGTTAAACGGGTTTGCCTGGTCTACTTGTAGGATGCCGTTATCATGTGAAAATGAGCCAGCTAAGTAGTATGTAGCCGCATTTCCACCGCCGGTAATGTTTATATTCGCCCGCTGGTTTATGGAATGATTTTGTGTTAACATATCTTTCCAATCGACGGCAGGATACACATACTTATTCCGGTTGGGATCTTTTGTAAATTCTATTTTGCTTTGTGGATAGGTAAGTTCCCCGTGACGCGTCATACTCGCAATATTGGAATACTCCATAAATGCGATCGGGTCTGCGATATCCACCTTTGTGGTAGGCGTCGAAAGCGACGTTTCATACCGGAAGGATGTTTTGACCTTACCCTGCTCTCCCTCTTTTGTTGTTACGAGCACCACACCGTTTGCACCCCTTGCCCCGTATAAAGCCGTAGCAGATGCATCCTTTAAAATAGAGAAGCTGGCGATATCGTCGGGGTTTAACCTGGACAGGTCTCTTGACGTAACCTCTATGTTGTCGATTAAAATAAGCGGTGAAGCCAAGCCGCTACCAAAAGAAGTCACGCTGCGCACAAAAAACTGAGCATCTTCTTCGCCGGGAGCTCCCGTAGATTGATAGGCTACCAAACCGGCCATTCTCCCCGCAAGGGCGGTTGTCAAATTACTCGACGGCGCTCTTAAATCTCGGACATTTACAGTAGTTATGGATGAAACCACACTTTCTTTAGCCTGTGTTCCAAATGCCACAACGACGGCCTCATCTAATGATTCAGTATCTTGTGAAAGTCTTATATTAATAATTTTGACGTTACCCACGGCTACTTTTTGTGTCACATAACCGACGAACGAAAACGCCAGGGAATCGCCTTCATTTGCTAACAACTCATACACACCGGCGGTATCTGTCGTTGTACCACCCGATGTACCCGCTATAGAAACGCTGACTCCGGAAATAGGGGTATCATCAAAGGCATCCGTAACCTTTCCCGTAACCGCCAGTTGGATGATGGGCGGTGTAGGCCTGGGAACGACAGAAATTACCCGTCCTTTCATTCCGTACGTGAGTGGCTGCCCTTGAAATATCAAGGACAATACGTCTCTCAAATCTCTATTCTTCACACGCAAGGTTACCGGTACGGCCTGCGCCAGATCTTTTTCATTGTAGAGAAATGCATATCCGCTCTGCTTACGCAGTTCCTGCAATACGGAGACGAGCGGTTGTTTGCTGACCTTTAGATCTATTTTTTGCGCCAGGGCCCCAGCGGTTGCCTGGAGGGCAAACACGGCGGTGAGAACGATGGTGAGCTTCACGGCAATGAGTATGTTAAATGGGTATTGGCCAATTCCAATGTATTTGGCACGAAAATTTTTATTCATTTATCCATCTGTTTCACAACGCTTGCTTAGCGGCCCGATGAGCGGCCGTCAAAACAGACTTTCGATATATAGCCTCTTTTGCCTAAGTTTGCACTGTTTGGTATATTAAAAAAATTGCTTTAGCCAGTAATATTTTAATCGATTGCCAAGCATGAGCCGGGGGTGTGCAACCACTCCCGGTTTTCCGCTTTCTACAAGTACAGGAAGGTATTTTATTTTTTCACGAAAACCCTCCTTCCTTCAATTTTGAATGTGGCGCCTACATGCATTTCCAATGCCTGCAGGATTTCTGAGAGCCGGATATCGCGGGGCAATTCTCCGGACAATGCGCCGGAAACATCCAGTCCGGATGCGCCGACAAACTTTACGTCATACCACCGTTCGATCTGTTTGATGACTGTGGAAACGCTTGCATCCTTCAGTACGATCAATCCATCCCTCCACGCGATATGCGCCGAAACGTCCACTTTGCGCTTGGCAATTGACCCGGTTGTCAATACACCCTGTTCACCCGGAACCAACGAAACAGCCATTTTCCCGGCATCCGGGCGCAGCCGTACGGCCCCTTCCACCAGCGTAGTTTTGGTTTCTTCGCCTGGGTAAGCAGAGATGCCGAATGCGGTGCCGAGCACTTCCACCGTTTGGCCGTTGCTTACTACTTTGAATGGAATTTTAGATGGACGATTTTCGATTTTAGATTGGCCCGTTCCATTCGCCCTTGTGTACACGGGTTGAACTTCGAAATACGCCTCGCCTTCCAAGGTTACTACACGTTCCCCGCCGGAGAATCGAGTGGGGTATTTTAACGTGGATGCGGCGTTGAGCCAAACTTTTGTTCCATCGGATAAGGTGACGGAATAGGTACCCCCTTTGGGGGTAGTCAGTTGCTGATCGGCAATCGATGATCGATGATTGGTGATGTCATGTCCCGAAACTTCACTCCCATCAAGATAAGTAATCTCTTCTCCCACAATAATCCCTTGCTGTACTTCACTCAAATCAATCGAGCGCCCATCCGCAAAGGCCAGTTTTGCCCGGTTGGTACCCGGTTGTACATCCCCACCGTACCGGCTCACCAAATGGGTTGTCGGATCATGCCGTGTGCCGAACCAGTAGATCCCGATGGAAAGTAGCGCCAAGATAGCGGCTGCGTAAGACAATATACGGCGGATGGATGATCTGATTACCGGTTTTCGCGTACTGCCAATCGATGCTGACAACCTGCGGTGGACACCATCCAGTATCGCTTTCCGTTCCGGGGAGATCGCGTCATCTTCCACGCCTTCTTCAAGTGCCTGTCTGACGAGCACATCCAAATCGTTGGCCTCCGCATGGGCAAAGTAGTCAAGCAGCCAGTGCATTTCCTCCTCGTTGCAACGGCCGTCCAGAAACTTCGCAAAGAGTATCCGTTTCTCGTATGGCGGTTTTTCTTCCAAAATAAATGCTTTACAAAGCCAATACGCGGACACCCTCAAAAATCACTATCCCGGAGCGGATAAATTCAAAATATCAATACTAACTAACTGTAAATCAGAAAGAATTTTTTTTGACTAACCCAAGCAACAGTGAAGGATAAGGATCGCGGTTACCGGAATGTTGAGATACCTACGGATCAATTTGTTGGCCTTAGTTATGTGGTTGCTAATCGTTGCGGTAGACATATCGAGCTGCGACGCGACTTCCCGGTAGCTTTTACCCTCGATCTTGCAAAGGGTATATACTTCCCGGCATTTCTGTGGAAGCTGTCCTACAGCTTCTTGCAGGCGTTCGAGGTTTCGCTGATACAATTGATGCTCCTGTTCTGCATCAAAAGGGTGTTCATATGACATCCCCACTTGGAGCAGGTGATCATAAACACGGCGGTCTTTGGCGGCACGGCGGTAGTAATCGCTGATGAGGTGCTCGGCGATCCGGAATAGATAGGATTTGAAAGGCAAGGCCGGATTGACGCTTTCCCTCCGCTCCCATACCTTCATGAATACGTCCTGCAACAGTTCCTGGGATACATCGACCGACTTCGTCAGCCTGAGTATTTTGCCATAAATGCGATTGCCATACCGATGATAAAGGCGATCGAACGCGATCTCCTCTCCCGTCTGCAATCGGGTGAGCAACTCCCTTTCGTCATCTATTGAGGCAATGAAAGGCATTTAGTAGTTTGTTTTTTCATGTTTCTGAAAATTAAATGAACTGAAAAACAGCCCAAAGGTAAACCCTTTGTTGCAAACTTTATGTTATGAAATGGTTATCTAACATCGCTACTCAGGCTTTCTTTGGCAATCATTATTCCCTCCGCGGCAGATACTCCACGAGGCACAAGTTAACGATGCGAGGGAAACTATTTCACATCAACGCCAATTTCCGCAATGAATCCGACCAAATTAACAAAATTTCCACTATATATATAAAAGTTTGGCCGAGTATCCCGGCACTTGTCGATCGTCTGAGAAACTGATACCCGCATTCCGCCGGAATTCGAGACCTTTTTGTTATAGGCTTGATTTTTGCTTTGCGGTTCAGCGTGCAAGCGCTCAACAAAAAGTATAAAGCATTCATCAGTTATAGTCATTCCAACAATCAAGGTGAGGGCAGAAAATGGGCAGATTGGTTACATCACGCCTTGGAGACCTATGAGATTCCGGAAGATTTAATCGGAGCGAAGAACTCCTCGGGTCAAGAAATACCCAGGCAGTTATTTCCTATTTTTCAGGATGAGAAAGAACTCTCAGCCAGTTCGAACCTAAGCACCGCACTCACTCAAGCATTAGATAACGCTGAATACCTCATCTATTTGAGCTCCCCCCGCTCGGCCAGGTCACCTTATGTACGCAACGAAATCAAGCATTTTAAAAAGACGGGGAAATCGAAACAAATGATCGCCCTCATACTATCCGGCGAGCCCGAATACGGAGATAGCCATACAGATTTGCAATGCTTTCCGGATGAATTGCGTTACAACGTGGATGCACAGGGGAATGTCGTATACGACCAACCTGAGGAAGTGCTGGCAGCTGATGTGAGAATTCCACACACCCAAGAAGAGGGATTTACTTCTGCAGAAGCGTATCGCCAACACTTGCATCGTCAAGGGATTGGAGGAACCCAGCTCAAATCAGCCGTTGAAGAATACAAGAAACGACTGGACCTGGCACTATTGAAGATTATTGCCGGGATTCTGGGTGTCCCTTTGCGTGAGCTGACCAAACGTGATCAGGCCTATCAACTTGAGAAAGCAAAACAGAAGCACAGAACCATCAAACGGGTAGCCATTGCCATCACTGCGTTAGCGATTTTGGCGGTCATTGCCGGTATCGCCGCATGGAAGCAAAAGAACAGTGCGCTACGAAATCTGGCCCGATCGTTATATGCGTCAGGTATCAATAAGTTAACGGAAAGTGAATACGGCGATGGCGCCGCTTACATCGCAGAAGCCACCCGTCGGGGCGATGATAATGCCGAGCTTTTTGCCCATTCCATGCTTGCCGTTCAGGAGGACCTGATTGCCATGCCGAATGTATCGATCGGGAATGCCCGCTTTTCACCAGACGGTCAGTGGATAGCCGCTTTTGCAACTTCAGGGGGAAATACGAATGTTTTACAAATATGGAGCGCAACAGATCGCAAGCGATTCACGCAGCTTGACAAAGTAAAAACAAACCAACCCCGATTTCCGTTATTTGATAACGCAAACCGTGTGTATGTAACCGGCGAAAACCATGACATTATACGGTACGATATCGCCAGCGAAACGTTAGCTACCATCCGCCAAAATCCAGACAGCATTTTCTTAACCATCAAATCTGTATCGCCGGATGGAAAATATATTGCTTACACAAGCAACAACAATACCGTCCTGTTTAATACGGAGAGCCAAGCGGAAAAACCGCTATTCCAATCAACTGCCATCATCCCCACCGATGTATTTTTCGATGGGAGCTCCAGTACGGCTGTGTTAATTATTCACGAGTCTGATCATCGTGAAATTGTCGTTTACGATCTCACCACTCCAACGATTAGGGAAGCGGGTAGATTCCAAATGCAATCAAGCACAAAAAAGCCGGCATTCAGCAAAGACGGCAAACAAATTGCCATCAATAGCCTGAACACTGTATTTTATTATAATCTGACTACCGGTCGCTCCTGGCAGATTAACCAGGGACAATACAACTATCATTTTGTCGGATTCACAGATAAGGGAACATTGAATGCCGGCAATGAGTATCATGCTGACTTAATCAATGTGACCAATGGGCGGGTGCTGAAGTCTAAACCTCTCCCGAAAGTCTTGTTGATGATGAATGATTTTTCAAAAGCGATTGAAGCAACCCCGCTTGATATGGAAGGTCATTCCCCGGATTGGACCCAACAAATTGTCAGCCAGAACACCCAATCGTTTATCGAAAATGAAAAAGGAGCGCCGTTAAAGCTATTCCAGCATTACGTCGATCAACACCTACAGAAGGTATCACCGGGGTTGACCGCGCAAGAATTGTTCATTTTAGACAAAGACAGCAAGGCGGTCGACAAGATGGATGTACAAACTGGTGACCGGACCCAAGGTTTTGTTTCCATTTCCGAAAAGGCGACAGATATGCAGGTGCTTCGCAAATCGCGCGTGTTGCTGATTAAAGGAGAAAGTGGACGGACCTATTTCTTCGATGCCACCACGGGCAAACCGATGGGTGAACCTTTTGACAGCGAGGTGAAAAGTTACATCTACAACAACGATCAAACACAGGTATTGGCCCGGACAAGTCCCGATCGTTTCGGTATCTGGGAGATTCCATCAGGGCGACAGCTCGTGGACTTTAAATACCCACAGCCTATCGGAAAATTTACCGCTAATCCTGATTTTAAAAGCATCCTAATTGCGGAAGAAAAATCATGGAAAATTGTGGACATCGAAACGCAGGAGGTCATTACGGAAGAAGCAGGTTCCCTTAGCAGCGGCGCATACAGCACAACCGGAGACCATTTGGTGATTGTAGATGCTACGGGAAAGGCAAAGATACTGGATACGCGGAACTACCGGTCCATCGTTGACCTGCAGACCATCGAATTTCCGTTCATCGTATTTAATCATGCCGGTAATGTGGCAGCCGTTTCCGAAGACGCCGAACACATGCGGTTATGGAACCTGGATACCAAAAAAACATTTGGTCAAACCATCCGGGTAAGCAAATTTTCCAAATACTTTCATTTTTCGGATGATGATACAAAGATATTTGTCCAAGACGACGGTGAACGTCTAGGATCGACAGCAAAAATCGTAGATGCCAAAACCGGCAGCATTTTAACCATGCCCTTCATTAATCAACAGTTTGATGCTATTTACGTCATGCCGGGGGACCGCCAGTTGTTAACCGTTGAATCGTTAATGGATGGTTATGCCCTGAATTTCTGGGAAACTCCCGGGCAGGTAAAAATATCAAAGGAACAATTGGCTAACGACCTGGAGATGTTTTACGGTAAGAAATACGACTCGGAAACGGGTGCGATTTTGACTTACACCGATACCGTTGGCCATTTCACAACCTGGTATTTTGATGATCCCTTGATTCGAACGGTATCGCCCAGTTCGACTGTTCGCATAGTGGATCGTATAACGGATAATTATCCCATCAAAACGGATGCGAATTTGCACCTGCTAGCCGAGACCTACCGATATCACCCTTTGGCGCGTGCCATCGTTGCCGAATATTTTTGTACATTCCCTGAAACTCAATATATCGGCCAGCGACTCATTGAAATGACCGAAAAACAGTTGAATAAAATCAAAAACCAGAAATTAAAACAAACGGTTGAAAACCAGTTAAAGAAAGCCAACGCGACATTGAATCAATAGAATATGAAGCTCACCCGCAGACAAAAAGGATTATTTGGCATTGCTTTTATCAGTTGTTTGATTGTTCTCTCATGGATCGGTCTTTCTAAGCTATACCCAACAAGTAATACCCTACGATACCTACCCGATCGGATCTATCGGATCATCAAGATTGTTTTCGGTGGGGATCCGGCGGGCTCCGACCTGGAACGGGTGGATATTCCGTGGGAGCTTATTATCGCGAAGCTTTTTGTCATAGCCATTCTCCTTTATGGAGGGTTTAAAATTATCCAGAAGATATTTGCTGAGCAATACACACTTTTACTGGCCTCTTTCAGGAAGAATCACTACATCGTGGTCGGGACATCCGGGAAAGGTCGTCAGTTGTTACATAACCTAAAGGTGGATAAAGAGCAAAAAGGTCTTGCGATCGAACGGGTGAGCGAACGCACCCATCTTTCGTCCATCAGGAAGCAGGGCCATACAGTTATCATTGGAAACGCGGAAGAAGAACGAACCCTGTTGGAAGCAGGCATCAAGCGAGCTTCTCATTTGATGGTATTCCTGGAAAACGAGCAAACGGTCGTCGAAATCATTGAGGCGGCACAACGTATCTACCAAAAGTCGGGTTGCCAAAATCCACTCAAATGTTATGCTCATCTGCGGAATCCACGATTAATCGATCTGGTCAGAAATTCGGGGCTTCGTTTAACAAACGGTGGCATTAAACTGCATTTCTTCAACCTCCATAAAATGGTGGCCCGGCATTTCTTTTCGCAGTTGCTTCTGGATTTCGAAGCCTCCGGCACACCGATTCGGGATATCCGGCAATTGGTATTTTTAGGCTTTGGGGATTTTGCGAAAGCGTTGTTGCTACAGGCCCTGCGTATTTTCCACGTTTCGGTTGATAATCAGTTGAAAATCGACGTGTACAGTGATCATTCAGAACAAGACGATATTTTTTTTGAAGCGTATTACCCGAAGGCAACCCATATCTTTCCGGTGGAATTCCATGATTTTAACGGGTCTTTTTCGCAATTGATCAATCGCCAAGCTTTGGATCGCCTGGATCAGCAAACCCTGCTCATTGCCGCTTGTGATGATGATCAGACAAACCTAAACCATGCGTTAGAACTTTTGAATAAGACCCGAAACCTTTCATTTCCAATCTATACGTTGAATGTCGAGGGGAAAGGGCTGCGTTCACTGATCAACAATGCAGCGGAAACATCGCGGCTCACCTTCTTCGGCGGGGCCGAAGAAACCGATACCCTTGAATTCATCACCGGTGAAAAGCAAGATGCACTGGCCCGAGCCATCCACGACGATTATCAAAAGAAAATAGTAGGCGTTCGTTCGGAAAGCAGTCATTATACCTCGGATTGGGACAAACTATCTGAAGATGCGAAAGACGCTAGCAGAGCACAGGCGGACCATATTCCCTTTAAATTGGCCTTAACAAATAAGCCCCTGGCAGTGGCAGCACGTGGCGATTTGCAATTTACCCCAACTGAAGTTGAACAGTTAGCCATTATTGAGCATAACCGTTGGATGGCCCATCGTTACCTGAACGGTTGGGATTTCGGTAAAATGCGGGATGACATCCTGAAACTTCACCCCTCTTTGGTACCTTGGGTAGCGCTGACCGAAGGTGAAAAGCAAAAAGACCGGGACACCGTATTGCGGATTGCAAATCTGTCTGTCCCGTTATAATGTTCAATTTCAGCGTGTATATTCCTTAATCGATATCCGTTATCGGAGCATAATGCGGCACCAGGGACTTCATGATGAACCAGCCGATTAAATAAGAAACCGAACATATGGAAAAAATAATGAAGTATCCTGATTCGATTCCGGTGAAGCCCATGAATTTCATGTTTGTGTCGGCCGCATAATCGAAAAGCACGCCCGATCCTTTGTTGATAAAGAATGAACTCACACCACCTGCCATTCCACCGATTCCGGTAATCGTGGCAACACTCGAGCGGGGAAACATATCGCCAATTGTCGAAAAAATATTCGCCGACCACGCTTGATGCGCCGCCGCCGCTATACCGATGATCATCACCGGAATCCACACAGAGATATGGCCCAATGGTTGAGCAAGCAGGGTCAATAACGGAAAAAACGCGAAAATCAGCATCGCTTTCATCCGACCCTCATACGGATTCATCCCTTTCTTATCCACAAAATAAGTAGGCAACCAACCGCCTATTATCGAGAGCAAAGTGAGGGCGTACAACACAAATATATGCAATGCGCTTTCGGTAGAATCCAAATTGTAGACCGAACTCAGGTATGCCGGCGTCCAAAACAGAAAAAACCACCAAACCCCATCCGTCATAAATTTGCCCACTGCAAACGCCCATGTTTGCTTGTATCCGAATGCCTGCAAGAAAGACATCTTCCGGCGCACAGGCAATTGGCCGGTCGCCGACGGCTGTGCTTTCTGGTCGTCCTGTTGAATATAAGCCAATTCAGCGGCGTTGACTTTGGGATGCAGGTGCGGCTTTTTATACATAAATAACCAAAAGCCCATCCAGATGAAGCCCAAAGCCCCGATAATCAGAAAGGAGGTTTCCCAGCCGTAAGCTTTGGCGATGAAGGGAACGGTCACCGGTGCTGCCAGCGCCCCTACCGTTGAACCCGCATTAAAAATACTGGTTGCGAACCCCCGGTCTTTTTTTGGAAAAAATTCTGCCGTAGCTTTAATGGCCGCAGGAAAATTGCCAGCTTCGCCAATTGCCAGCACAATCCGTGCAAAAATAAACAGCGTCACGCTGACCGAAACGATACTTCCCACGTTGGCTACCGTGCCAATTAGCTCTTTCGCTTCTTCAAAACCGACCAGCCAATTACCTGTAAGAACGCCCGCGGTGGCAATTCCACAATATGCATGCAAGCAAGCTCCCACCGACCAGATGCCAATTGCCCACATAAACCCTTTTTTGGTATCCAACCAATCCACAAACCGTCCTGCAAACAGCATTCCAACGGCATATACCAACGAAAAGATTGCCGCGATATTTCCATAATCATTGTTTCTCCAATGAAACTCCGGAACGATGAAATCCTTCCACGTCAACGAAAGGACCTGTCGATCCAAATAGTTGATTGTGGTGGCAAAAAAAAGCAAATAGCAAATTGTCCATCTGTATTTACTGGCTTGCTGGCTAGAAGACATCATATAAGTTTTAATGTGATTAGATTTATATCGCGTAAACGTTTACGCCAGCCAAATATAACAACACTTGTTGAAATGCCCTGCTTTAATACGGAATTTCTTCGAAATCGTTTTCGCTCTCACGGCGCAAGTTGGTCCCAACCAAAGTACCGGTTTGCGTTGTGATAGCAAATATCCTGGATCATCTGCCCGATCCACGGCAGGTCATTTGGCAGCTCACCGTTTTCGATTTCAGTCCCGAATAAATCACACAGCAATCGCCGGAAATATTCATGGCGTGGGAAAGAAAGGAAGCTTCGCGAATCCGTCAACATACCCAAAAAGCGGCTTAATAAGCCCATATTAGCCAACGCATTGATTTGCTTGGTCATACCATCTTTTTGGTCGAGGAACCACCAAGCCGATCCAAACTGGATCTTACCCGCCACAGACCCATCGTTAAAGTTTCCGATCATCGTTGCCATCAACTCATTGTCGGCCGGGTTCAGGTTGTACAGGATCGTTTTTGCCAATTGATTGTCCCGGTCGAGCCTGTCAAGGAATTTAGCGAGCGCCTTCCCGTGTCTGAAATCACCGATGGAATCCCAGCCGGTATCAGGCCCCAGCTTCGCCATCATCCGCGAATTGTTGTTACGCAACGCGCCCAAGTGATATTGCTGTACCCAGTTCTTTTCCGCGTCCCACTGTGCAAACCAGAACAAAAGGGCCGATCTGAATTTCCGGTGTTCCAAATCCGATACCGTTTGCCCAGACAACGCCTTTTCAAAAATACGCCCGATTTCTTCTTCTGCATAATCTTCGGCATAGATTTCTTCCAATCCGTGGTCGGATACGCGGCAGCCCATGGATGCAAAAAAATCATGACGGGATTTGAGCGCGGATAGGTAATCTGCAAGTCCTGAGATGGAGTGATTTGACACATTTTCCAGGGCAGCGACGTACGCTTTAAATTTTTCTAAATCGCTTAGATTCATTCCCGCATCCGGGCGAAATGCTGGAAAGACAGGAATTCCATAGGCCTCCTCACGCAATTGCCGATGAGAATCGAGCGCATCCGTAGGATCATCTGTCGTACAGATAATTTTTACATTCATGCGTTCCAGCAGTCCGCGTACGCGGTATTCCGGCGACCGGAGTTTTTCCTGCGTTTCGTCAAATATGCGGTCTGCCGTATCCGGCGTGAGCAGTTCGGAGATGCCAAAATAGCGCTGCAACTCCAGGTGTGTCCAATGATACAGCGGATTCCGCATGGTATAGGGCACCGTCTCCGCCCATTTACGAAATTTCTCACGGTCGGATTCTGCTCCCGTAATGTAACGCTCGTCGACGCCATTTGTGCGCATCGCCCGCCATTTGTAGTGATCGCCATTGAGCCACACTTGCGTGATATTCTCAAACTGGGTATTCTCGGCTATCTGTTGCGGCGGTAAGTGGCAATGATAATCAATGATGGGCATGTTTGCCGCGTATTCGTGGTATAGAATCTGAGCGGTACCTGTACTCAACAGAAAATGCTCGTCCAAAAATTTTTTCATTTTGTGTTTTGCTTTTGGCTATCGGCTATCAGCTTTTGGCTTTTGGCTTTTGGCTTTTGGCTTTTGGCCTTGTATCCAGTATCTACATGTTAACTTCTAAACTCGTGTCGTTGACTCGTACTTACAACGAAACACCACGTTTCCAGGGAATAAAGTCGTCTTGGTTAAGCTGTACTGCTTTTGGTACGACGTCGCCCGAAGCTGCACGTATGCAATATTCCAATATATCCTCACCCATTTGTTGGATGGTCCGTGTTCCGGCGATGATCGGGCCGCAATCAATGTCGATAATGTCGGCCATCCGTTCTGCGAGGATACTGTTAGTCGCGACTTTTATAACCGGGCAGACGGGATTGCCGGTAGGTGTACCCAATCCGGTGGTAAACAGAATCAACGTTGCGCCGCTTGCCGCTTTCCCCGTTGTAGCCTCTACATCGTTTCCCGGTGTGCATACCAAATTCAATCCGGGCTTTGTGGCCCGTTCGGTATAGTCCAATACGTCGACGACTGGCGCCGTGCCTCCTTTTTTTGCTGCGCCGTTGCTCTTGATAGCATCCGTGATCAGTCCATCGCGTATATTTCCGGGTGAAGGATTCATGTGGAAACCGGACCCTACCCGATCGGCAGCTTCGCTGTAGCCCTTCATCAACCCAATGAATTTATGGGCTGCCGCTTCGTCGATCGTGCGATCAATCAGGTTTTGTTCAGCACCGCATAGCTCTGGAAATTCCGCCAGCAAGACGGTCCCGCCGAGGGCCACCAGCAGATCGGCGCAATGCCCTACCGCCGGATTGGCGGATATGCCGCTGAACCCATCGCTTCCGCCGCATTTGACACCGATGGAGAGTTTACTCAAAGGCGCGGGACTGCGCACACATTTATCCGCATCGATAAGACCGATAAACGTTTGCCGGATGGCATCGGTAATCAGCTGTTCTTCACTTTGGGACTGCTGTTGCTCAAAAATCAGCAAGGGTTTGTCGAACTTCGGATTCAGGGTATACAGGTCATCCAGGAAATCACGTACCTGCAGGTTCTGGCATCCGAGGCTGAGGACCGTGACTCCCGCCACGTTGGGATGGTCGGCATACGCCGCCAGCAATTTACCCAACACCGCTGCATCCTGCCGGATACCGCCGCAACCACCTTGATGATTAAGGAACTTGATGCCATCCACGTTCTTGAATAGCCGGTCTACCGGCACAACGGATTCGCGCACCATCAAATCGGCCGAAGTAACGTCTTGTCCCCGCTCGTACAGTTCACGCAACCTATGCGTTTTGGCACGGTACTTATCTGTAACGGCATATCCCAGTTCGTTATGCATGGCCTCCCGTATCACATCCAGGTTACGATTTTCACAGAATACCGTAGGGATGAACAGCCAGTAATTGGCGGTTCCTACCCGCCCATCGTTTCGATGATACCCCCGGAACGACCGGTTTTCAAACTTGGAGACATCTGGCGCTACCCATGTATACTGGTAAGGTCGATAGCCGTAAGGCTCCGTGGCGTGCCGTATATTTCCTGTATTCATCCATTGTCCGGTTTTCACGTCGTGCAGCGCACGTCCCACCATGACACCGTACATGATTACCGCGCTGCCTGTCGATAGGTTCTCGATAAAAAATTTATGCTTCGCAGCGATATCTTCCACCAGCATATAGGTTTCACCGCCGTAGACAATGTTTTCTCCGGCCCTCAGATCCTGCAGGGCCACCAATACATTATCGGAGGGGTGAATCTTCAATACACGAACATCCATTGCCTATTGCCTCCCTTCTTCGTTTCCATTCAATTTATTGATCACTTCCAATACAGTTTGTGTCTCTAATTGGGTTATGTATTGCTTCACTGCATTCCGGAAACCGGTGTATGCTTGCAATTCGGCTTCCCACGCCGCGGATAGTTTATCGCCATCCGTAGTCTGCATAAACTGCAAATACCCAGCAAACCCCAGCGCCATGTAGGAGGGCACCTCGTTATATCGCTGCACATAACGCGCGATGGTCGGCAGGTTACGCATCTGCATTTTAGACGTGTAGTTTGTGCTGATGCTCTGCCATTGATGATGGAGATACGGGTTGCCGAACCGGTCGATCACGTGGTCTGCAAATTCCGATGCCTCTTCCTTAACGATATTCACATCCCTCAATGTGGGGATGATCTCCTGATGCATCACATGCTTTACATATTTCGAGAACACCGGATCAGCCATGGCTTCTTTTACCGTATCAAAGCCCGCCAGTATGGCTAATCCGCATGAAAATGTATGGCTTCCGTTAAGCAGTCGCAGTTTTAGCTCTTTAAATTTCTGAATATCGGGGGTGATCACCATCCGTTTATCTACCTGTGCAAATGAGAGCACTTCCGACACACGCGGATGGAGCGATTCGATGGCCCAAAGACAAAAGGGTTCAGCCATAATCGCCAACTCATCTTTATAACCCAGCTGGCTTTCAGCTTGTTTCTGTTCGGGTATGCTCAAACTACCCGGTACAATCCGGTCAACCAGCGTATTGCAAAAATGATTGCTGTTTTTTAACCAATTGATAAAATCAGCCTCCAACCGATGACGCTCAGCCAATGCGATTACGACATCCCGCAGCACCACCCCATTTTTATCAATGAGTTCCGTGGGAAGGATCACCATCCCCTTGTCGCGTGCTCCATTGAAAGCACGGAACCGTTCCAGCAAAACCGCGGTCAGTTTACCCGGAAAAGACGCCGGAGGCGAAGCATGGATATCGTCCTGCTCGTCGAGAACAATTCCTACTTCCGTGGTATTGGAAATGACAGTTTCCACTTCGGGATTTCTGGCGATGTCCAGAACAGCCGCCCAATTGTTGGCAGCAGTGATCACCCGACTGATTGCGGATACCAGCAATACCTCTTGTACGTCTTCTCCTTTTTCAAGTCCTTTGATATGGAGCGTATACAAATTATCCTGCTGTTCGAATTTATTTGTGCCTCCCGAATCGGTCGATTTCACGATCGCGATACTTCCGCCAAATAAGCCTGCTCTGTTTGCCTTTTCAATAAAATAATCCGGCAACCCACGAAGCAAGACCCCTGTTCCAAACTGGAGTACCTTTTCTGGATGGGCACGTTCCTTAATTAATTGCCTGTTCAGTACATTCATTCAAAAAAATAATTATAACAATCTACGCTGGCGAGCGCATTACCACCGCTTGCCGCTGCAATTTTACGGCTTAGCGGATAACGAACGAAACAATTGAGCCACTATAATCGCGCAAACGTTGCCGGCAACGTTTGCGCGATCCGAAAAAGAAAGTCGGTTTACTGTTGACCGCTGAATTCCACAAACCGATCGTTGACTGCTGCAGCGTCCAATTTGCTTCCGGCATGGATTAAGACCTTATACCTGAACCGGGTAGAGGAGCCGTTGTCTAATTTGAAATTCAGCACATCCTTACCGCCGCTGAGTTCTTTCTGTCCCAGTGGATTGGCAGCAAACAACCCGTAACCGCGAGCATGCCAATACGTGGGATACCCCGGATTTCCGGAATGATCCAGTATAACGAGCGATACGTCTTCCCCTTCGATAGTACCGTTGAGGGTTACCCATTTTCCCCGCGTTCCCCATACGTCATCGCCTTCGATCCCCTCGCTGCTCACGTAATGCCCCGTAACCCCTTCGTTGTTTGCCTGGGCCACCTCGGTGACAATCCCGTTGGCATCGGTAAACCTAGCGGATTCATTGGAGGGATGTTCGAGTTCACGCGCCAAACGTATTCCCAGCACACCTTCTTTGTTATCCTTGAGCGACACATCTTTCAGTGCCGTCAACTTGATATCGAGTTCAATGGAAGTGCTGCTGTCGTCTTCCACCTGGAAAACATATCGGGTATCTTCTTTTAACAGACTGTCTCCCTGTGGTCCCACCCAATACTTGGTGACATCAAGTACACCTGTATTTCCTTTACTTTCTGTGCCATTGACAGCGGCATGGTGGATACTTCCATACCCCATGCGTTTTTCGGCAGGGATTGCCGGTGAGTTGTTCCAGAAGTCAAGCCCATTTACATCGCCGTAGTTAAACCACAGTCCGATGTGGTGTGGATGATCTGTCCGCTCATTTGCCCGGGGCTGTACAGGCCACCCCCTTGTCACGAAATGCCCGCCCTTGGTCCGTAAGGGAAACAAAACCGGTTTTTTCAAACTGTCGGTATAACAATATGCGGTGTAGGGTTGTCCGTCGAGCAGTATATCGATGCTATTGGTCTCAGGATGTTCCACGAATGAGAACCGGTCGGTTTGCTCCGATTGAGCCTGCCCCGATTGTGCCGATTGTGATTGCCCTGACTGCGATTGTCCGCAGCCGGCAAAGGCGGCGGACAGTGCGAGGGCACCCACTAAAATAGTTGTTGTTTTCATCTACGTATCGTTCATTAAGAGACTACTACTTCTTGCTTCTCGTCATCAAATGTCACCCGCTTGCCGGTTTCATAGGCAGTATGTCCCATGATATTGGCCACGGAATGGTTATATCCGGCCACGACGTCTGCATTGGGTTTTTTCCGGTTCCGTACGCATTCCATCCAGTTTAACATGTGTAGAGATGTCATCGGATCGCCGCCGGTGTCGGCCGATGTTTCGATTTTTGCGGCGTTCGAAAGGGTGAATGGTTCCAGCAAATTTTCCTTCATGTCCATTTCAGCCGCAGCTCGTTGGGTCAGCCCACCTTCAGAAGTCACTTCGTTGGTATCCAGGTTCAGGGATCCGGCGTTAGAGAAATACAGTTCTTTCACATCGCCTGCAGAATTGGTAAACCGCGACGAGTACCGTACTTGAAACCCTTTTGTCAGATCATCTGCGGGACCATAATCCATCACCGCGGTTAGCGTATCGGGGTTGGTGCGGCCATCGTTCCACTGATAGACGCCCCCGCTGGCTACTACGCTGCGTGGATGTGGCAAGTCGGTGAACCAATGCACGGTATCAATTTGGTGAGCCATCCATTGTCCGAAGATCCCGGAAGAATACGGCCAGAACAACCGGTACTCCAGGTAATAGCGCGGATTCCAGTCCACTTTTGGGCGGTTCATGAGAAAGCGATCCCAATCTGTATCCTGTTCGCGGATCTCTTTGGTCAGTTGCGGTAGACGCCAACGCCCCGGTTGGTTTACATTCCAGGTCATTTCTACCATCTTGATGTCTCCGAATTTTCCGGACCGGATGTACTCATTGGCCGCGATGTAGTTAGGAGCGCTACGGCGCTGCGATCCTACCTGCAGGATCTTTCCAGTTTCCTCCACGGCTTTCCGCACCACTTTGGCATCCTCAAGCGACTCAGCCAACGGTTTCTCTACATATACATCCTTTCCATGCCGCACAGCATCTGCAGCAATCAAGGCATGCTGGAAATCGGCCGTGCTGATGATCACCGCATCTACGTCTGTGCGCGGAAAAAGTTCATCGTTGTTCCGGTATTTCGCGATCTCCATTCCTGTCTTTTCCTTAATATAGGCATAAGCTTCATCACGGCGCCTATTCCAGAGGTCTGAAACCGCCACAAATTCAAAATTCTGTGCCTTTGCATGATTCATAAAAGCGGGGACCAGCGAACCTCTAAACCGATTGGAAAATCCAACGATCCCTACCCGTACCCGGTCATTGGCTCCGATAATCCGTGCGTAACTTTTAGCGCTGAATCCCATAGCAGATAGTCCGATGACTCCGGCTCCTACCGACGCCTGTTTGATAAATTCTCTGCGAGAGTTTGTTGATTTCATCTTCATTTGATTTTATAATTGTGATAAATACGATAATAATAACGATTAAAAATGTTTATTCCTCCATTCAAACTAAACTTTTACATACTATACATCAATACTATACATCAATAAGCTTGTGCTTTGCAATGAATGCAGGATCAAAATCGACTCCCAAACCGGGCCCAGTGGGGACTTTCACCACGCCTTTTTCTGGCAGCAATGTCGACGTTTTACATTCGAACTCCATATCGCCATTAAATGGAGCTTTCAGTTCATGATAAGGACCTGCATTGGGGATAGCGGAAACGAAATGCAACGTATACACATAACCGATATTCGACACATGAGGCGTATGCACTTTGCCCAGGACTTCGGCCATCCGCGCAACGCGCATGGAACGGATTATTCCGCCAAAATAACACATATCGGCCTGAACCACCTGCAGTGCATCGTTACCCAACAGCCACCGGAAATTACGCATGCTTGGTTCCTGTTCACCACCTGCAATCGGTATGTTTAAGGCATCGGATACCTGTTTGGTCTCCTCATACCAATCAAAAGGGACAGGTTCTTCATAAAATTCGTACTTATATTCCTCCATGATTTTTCCCACCCGGATCGCTTCCGCCACATCGTAAGATCCATTGGAGTCGGCACAGATGACCATATCGTCGCCAAACGTTTCACGCACCAGGGGTATCAATCGTTCGGTTCGGTCCTTTGGTACTTCCGGAGCGCTCATCCGGCCACCAATCTTGAATTTGATGGCACGGGCCTGTGATTTTTCCAGTTGTTTATGCAATTGATCGATCGTTTCTTCCGGTGTAATACCCCGTTCGCTGTTCGCTTGGTACAGTCGGATCTCAGGATGATGGATTTCCCCGATCAGTTGGCCCATCGATTTACCAGCGATCCGGCCTAAGAGATCCAAAACAGCAAACTCAATCGTAGATACGGGTACCCATAAGGCTACGCTTTGCAATTTATAATTACTTTCGTGCACGTGAACTTCCTCCAGCAATGCTTCCAGATTCCGTGCGTCTTTTCCGATAAAATAAGGTTTAACATCCTTCAGAAAAAACGGATATAAGCGATCCATTTGACTATTTACGAAAGCAATTCCTTCGGCTCCCCCCGTTGATCGCACACGGCACAAATAATTACGCTTATATTTCAATAAGTCAATCGACTCGATGACGACGGGTTCTCGAAACAATTCTGCCTTTAACACGCGTCGTTTCATTGCCTCATCCAATTTTTCATAAACGGATGCGATCGACAGATCTCTTTCTGTTCCCACGCATGCATGAAAAGGCAGGGTGGCTCCGATTCCGCCCGCTAAGGACCTGGTCAGAAATTGGCGACGATTTGTGTTCAATAGTTAACTAAATTTAAGCGGCAATTGTGCCTTGGCATCATAAATTAAATATCTTGGCGATAATTGGGATTCTGCAACAATTGAGGAGCTTTTTGGCGCTCAGTTGTTGGAATAGGCAACCAATATGTCGCATTCGTCATAATATTATTCGGCATTGCTTGGTTATACTTCCACGTGGTTGTAACTGTTGCTGGTGTTTTCCTGTTATCCGTGATTTCCATGATTTCTACACCATACTGTGGCGGCGTCATCGTTTCATCCATAATCACCCACCTTCTTATGTCAAACCACCTTGATTCTTCACCATATAGTTCAATTTTCCTTTCATGCCTTAATGCATCCCTTAATTCTGCATCCGTTGCAGTCGTATTGGGAAGGAGTACCCGGTTTCTGAAAAAATCTACCCACTCTCTGGTTTCTCCGTATTCACCCAGCTCCCAGCAGGCTTCCGCATAGCCAAGCACCACTTCCGTATAGCGCAGGTAAGGCCAAATATTAAAATTATAATCTGTGCTGCCTGTAACCCCTTGCTGCACCCATTTCATGGTCAAATAGCCAACATAATTACCGTTGCCCGCTACAATCGGGCCGTTACGTGTATCCAAACCATAGACTACCGTCTCTGATCCATCCGCTTTGATGGTCACACGTGTACGTCTGTCATAAATTCCCAAAGGATCTCTAAGTTTCAAACTCGACGGTCTGGGTTCGATATTATAGATGGCACTATCATACAAAACATTCGCATAAAACCTCGCTTCACGATCATGATATGGATTTTGATCATCAAAGCCCGTGGCTTCCGGCTTATTTTTTATATATCTCCCCGTGTTTGAGCCTTCCGCTACCTCTTCGATATAATAATGATCAAAGAAATTTGTGCCATCTTCCATTTCATATTCATCAACCATTCTTTGCAGCGGTGCATTTCTTCCATAAAGGCCATCATACCCATTTGGCCCATCTAACTGGTTATTCCGATGTCTGGTACCAAGTGCCTGGTCAAACATTTTGGCAAATATGAATTCACCGTCGGCAGGCGTAGCACTATTGCCGGTCAACGCCCGATAGTTTTCCGCTACCGCCGCCTTATCGCCACCTGATGCCCCAAAATCTGCCAACGCCAACGAAGAACCGGGAAGTTCCATCAACTCCTTAGCCGCATTTTTTGCCGCCGTCCATAACGCTACCCTATCGGGGTTGACATAGCGAACAAGCGCGTTGTCGTTACTTATATTGATACCTGACACATCCCCGGCCGTGAGGTCACTCGCGGCAAACAATAAAATCCTTGCTTTAAGCGCTAAAGCAGCTTCTTTACACGCCCTGCCCAACACCTGTTCTGATTTGAGCGGCAATAGCGCGGCGGCGGCGTCACAGTCTGCAACGATAAAATTAACTGTTTCTTCAAAAGTAGCCCTCGTAACTGCCGAAAAATCATCATTTAATTTAGCTGCTTTATCCAATAAAGGCAGACCGCCATAGCTGCGGGCCATGTTACAATAGTTAAATGCGCGCAAAAACAATGCTTCTCCTTTTAACACATCTGTTTTCGCTTTTACGTCCGCTTGCTGTGCGGAAGGGTAGGCGTCTACAATCCCATCAACTTTTTCAAGAAATTGATTGATCCGCTGGACGTGTTCGAATTGTGACCACCTATAAGGCTCCATAAAATGATCGCCAAGCGAAGCGTCCGGAGACATCGTACCATTCAGGAGCGTGGTCGTACTGGCTCCCCTGCCAAATATGGCTTCATCCGTGAAGTTACTTGCTTTAACACTTTGAAAACCGTGGCCAAGTCCATCGTAACAGTAATTCAGATAAGAACTTGCAAGCTCTGGATTAGACCACACCATCTCATCCGAATATTGATCCAACGGCGTCTTGTCCAGAATGTTTTTGCTACATGCAGTGGCAAAAAACAAGAAGGCAACTATAAAATATCGTTTCATAATTTTGCTGTTTATCATTTAAAAAGACACCCTAGCACCCAATGCAAGCACCCTGGTTGTGGGGTACGTGGAGACAGACGCTACTTCCGGATCGGTTCCTACCGCATTTTTATTATACAGAAAAAACAGATTTTTACCCGTAACATATACGCTTGCTCCTTTCAGTCTTACCGACTTCAATAGGTTTTCTGTGAACGTATAGGAAAGTTCCACGCTTTTGAGACGGGCAAAGGCCATATTGTAATAATCAAAACTGGATAAATAGGCATCCTTCCTCCAGTATTCTTCTACCCTTTCAAATGCTCTGTGCATCGTTGCATCGGTGTTAGACTCCGTCCATCTATCATCCGCATAATATTGAAAATAATTACCGAAAGTTCCCATATAGATAAAATCACCTTCTGTATCGGCAATCCTTCGCCAGTTGTTTCCAACTCCCTGCACCAACGCCTGCAATTGTATATTTCCATACCGTACAGAAAGATTAACGCCAAATGTTATTTCCGGATCTCCATTAAGGTTATAAACGATTCGATCGGCCTCCGTAATTTCGCCATCTCCGTTATGGTCTGCCAATATCACATCCCCTGCTCTTGCTCCCGGAACGTGGGGTGTGGAGTTGACCTGGTCTGCATCTTTATAGATCCCGATCGCCTTATATTGCAAAAAAGCTGTCGTAGGATGCCCGGTTAGTCGCTGCCAGTCATAAGAAACTGCCGGCTCGTCATATTCGACAATCTTATTACGCGCAAATGAAAATATACCGGTTATCGCATAGTCCAACTTTGACGATTTACCGCGGTACCCAAGTGTTGCGTCAAAGCCTTTACTCGATACGATTCCAAAATTCTCATCCGGCAGCGACAGCCCTGTAAAATCCGGCACAGAAGCATTCCGGGCGACGAGAATGTCTGTGCGTTTTTGATAGAAAGCGTCGATGTCAAATTTGATTTTACTATCCAGCAAAAAAGATTCAAATCCCACATTGAAGACATTGGCTACTTCCCAGGTTATGTTGGGATTGGGCTCTCCCACCTGATACAGACTTGTTTGATAACCTCTCGATGGTCCGAATGTCTGTCCATCACCTGTTGCATACATCGTCAGGTACTGAAACGGGAGCACCGCATCATTTCCTAACTGTCCCCACGAAGCCTTTAATTTAAAATAATTAATTGCTTGGATGTTGTTCTGCCAGAAATCCTCACTTGAGGCAGTCCACCCTAAAAGAACACTTGGGAAATTTCCCCAGCGACCGACATCTTTGGAAAACCTAAGGGAACCATCTCGCCGAAAAGTAAATTCAAAAAGATATTTACTGTCATAATTGTAGGCAAGTCTTCCAAAATAGTTTAGCCGGGCATCGATACCTGCAGACGAGTTGTTACTCATTTCTTCCGTGGATCCGAAATTCAGATAAGGCAGGGCGACCGTTTGGAAACCCCTGCGATAAGCAGTAATCCCCTTATCCAGATAATCCATGCTTTCAACAGCGGCGAACGTGCTTATGGAGTGTTTATCAAAAGATTTATCGTAGTTTATCTTCAAGCTGCTTGTTACTCTTTTTGCATCGCTGTACGCATCTTCTACCCTTGGATCGGCTATTTCAGCTCTTATCTGAGGAGTTAGAAAAGCCTGGCCATTTTGGCTACCATCATTTCCAGCAGCTAAATAGGCATCTTTATCTAAAAAATATAATGTCGCCAGATTCTGTACATATTTCTGCACATCGAATATCATATCGTAAGAATAGTTACCAATTACAGATAATCCATCTACCCAAGGAATTTTTACCGTAGCGGTCAGCATATTCTGGCTGGTATAACGTTTGTTATCTGTATAACCTGTTTTATCCGCATCGGTATCTGTTACCGGTTGCTGCGCCTTTTCAATATCAGGGCCGGGTTCGCCGGTTGGCCAAATAGCTGTAGAAACCGGCAGGTTTCGAATAATACTGGTAAACTCGGTATTATAGGGGTCCATTACATTGGATTGAGCTCCTGATACATTCAAATTGAGCGTGATGTACTCATTCAAGGCAGCCTGTAAATTAAGCCGGTAGTTATACCGATTATGAGACGAAGACCCGGATCTATAGATTCCATCGTCCTTCTGCACACCGAAGCCACCGTAATACTTCACGTCTTTGGAACCTCCCGATACCCTAAAACTGTAATGATCACTCTTCGAATAATCTTTGATCACTGTACTGAACCAATCGGTGTTCGGATGTGTCCATGGGTAATTGCCCGATTTAAACTTCTCCACATCTTCCGCTGAATAGGCCATATTTTCTTCAGAAATACCCCGATAGGATTGTACTTCCCGTACCATGGTGGCATAGGTGGCAGCATCTGTCATTTTAGGAAGTACAGATGCCGAAGACCATCCGGAATAAAAATCAAATTCGAACCGCGGTGGACTTTCTGTTCCGGATTTCGTGGTTACCAGTATTACCCCATTCGCAGCACGAGAGCCGTAGATGGCCGCTGAAGCATCTTTCAAAACGGAGAGACTTTCGATATCCCCCGGCTCAATGGAATTAAGGTCTCGCCCAGGAACGCCGTCAATAACGACGAGAACGGCGGTATTATCAATGCCGGTATCTTCACGATAACCAATCGTTGCCTTTCCTCTTATATTTAAGCTGGCATTATCAGCTCCGGGGCGCCCGCTTGGCTGGGTGACGAACAGACCGGGCACACGACCGCTTAATGCACTGGAAACATTGGGTGCCGGTGCGGCAGTAATCTCCTCAGAAGATAGGGTCGAAACGGAACCGATTACATTAATCTTTTTCTGAACTCCGTAGCCTACAACTACTGCTTCCTGCATCTCCATGGCCTGTCCAGCTAGCTCAACATTAATTGTTTTCCTGTTTTCTACCGCAATTTCCTGCATCTTCATCCCGATAAATGAAAATAATAAAATCGAGTTCCCTGGAACATCGGAAAGAGAGTAATTCCCCTCGCCGTCAGTCACTGTTGAAATTGACGTGCCTTGTACGGTCACCGTAGCACCTGATAGCGGATCGCCAAAGGAATCTGTCACCTTGCCCGTGATAATCGTTTGGCCCACCGCATGGAAAACCACAGACAAAAACAAAACACTAATAAATAGTACTTTCCTCATAATTATAGATTTTAATTGGATGCCTTTATGCTGAGAGCATATATTGGCTTATATGCAAGCAATTATAGCGACAATAATCAACTACAGGAGAACACTTGGCGTAAAATATCTACGCAATCGATCCCGGTAACGATTGCAGGACAGGAATATATCTCGCTATAAGAACTTTTTCATATATTCAATAAATACCTTCCAGTCCGACGGGATCATACCATGCCCCCCATCGTGCATGTAATACCCCAGCGGTTGAAAGGCCAACGAGGTATCTCCCGCCTTTGGCAGCTCCGGAAACACATTTTGGACACCAAATAGGTCGTATACGGGTTGCGCGGCCCGGGCTGCCAAGAACTCCCCTTTCGGGTCCGACCAGTAGTCGGTATCACCGGTTTGCAATAAGAGATAACGGGGTGCCATCAGTGCTATTAGTTCATGCGCATCAATGGGACAGTTGGCGAAATCATCGGAATACGAATGTCTATTGGGTGCAAACTGATAGTAATACCGAGAAGTATCTGTCATGTGTTTAATGTTTTCGCCGTAATCTCGCCTACTTAACGCGGCGCCCCCCTCGCCGGAACAACTGGCCAGTACCATTTTAAAACGCTGGTCATTGGCTCCTGTCCACAGTACTGTTTTTCCCAGGCGTGAAGTACCGGTAAGTGCCACCCGTTTGGCGTCGATCTGGTCGTCGGTCTCCAGATAATCCATGACCCGGCTCAGCCCCCAGGACCACGCAGCAATCGCTCCCCATTCATCTGCTTCTGGTGATGCCTGGCTGGCGTTCAGGTAATGCTTCCGTATACCGTCCAGTTGTATACCATTTTTGAGGTCGGGTTCTATATCTCCATAATACAACGTAGCAAAACCGATACCGCTGGTTATCATATTTTCAATAGGTACCCCTTGTCTAGGAGGTCCGCCACGATCCCGAGTCGCGGGCACCCTCCTATTTCCCTTGCCTTCCCTCGGCCAAACGAGCCCCTCTTTGACCCCTGGATCATCAACTACTATATTATTGGGACTGAACGAGATATTGAGCAGCAAGGGCACCTTTTGTTGCCTATTTGCCGGCAAATACAACAGTACGTCCACCTTAAGATCGGTCGTATCTTTGGTAAAATAGATCGTCACTTGTTTCCGGATGGCTTTGCCATCGAATACCACGTTTCCCTTGTCAAATACATCGAATAACAGGTCTGCGGGTTTGACGGGCGCCTTTCCGAACTGCGTTGTCTCAAACAATTGGTGAATTTCCGATCTGCGCTGATTGATCCATACGCTTTCATTGGTCACTTTCTGACCGTTTTCCAATGTCAGCGGGTCGGGCAACGTGTATGACCCCACCTTCGCCTCATCGTAATTTACGGGTGCCCCTGCAACCCGTTGATTTGGATCCGGCTGGCCGTAACCGGCAGCACAGGCAAAAAGCAACATGGGTAAAAGAATTTTTTCCACTGATCTGATCATATTTACACGATTTTTTGTCCGCGATTGTGGAATTTATAAGTACTTGCGGATTACCACGCTGCCCTGCAAACCTGAAGGCTGCACGTCCCAATCCGACGCATCGAAGGTCTTATAATCAATGTTGACAACGTTGGTTCCTTGATAGTCATTCCACTTGATGCGATTCTTATCCATAAACCGGATCCGGTTGGCCATTAAGTTAGCCACTTCGATTCGAAGTGTATTGTTGCCCTGTCTCAAGTGTTTTGAGATATCAAGGTGATAGGGAATGGCCCATATAAATCCGACTTCTTCGTCGTTTACCCATATTCGCGCGCTTTCGGCAAGGTCATCAAGTACCAAATCGTACCGGCTGGTATCGTCGACCGTATCCAATGTGAACGTTGTTTCGTATGCTGCTGTACCGCTGAACGAGGCATATGCGTCAGCGGGAAGCGTCGTCCAGAATACCGGTTCCCGAAGCTTCTGGCCGGCAGGTAATTGGGGGCCACCTTCGGTAAAAGTCAACTTCCATCCGTTTTCCGGTTTGATCACCTGATCCGGGGCTTCGCGATATTTCCATTGGACCTGACCATTTAGTAAATCCTCCCGGTCAGCAAACTGAACAAACAGGCTTTCCCCTGCACAGACCTGCAGGCGGACCTTTACCTGATTGCCTTGCCTTTCCGTATGACACCAACCAAAACCTCCCTGTTGCGGATCCATCAAAAGGGCACCGTTACCAGCTGCATTAAACGCCACCTCTTTATCCAGGTCTTTAGCCCCGTGATTTACGATATAATAAACCGTTCTCCCATTGGACTTCAAGCGGATAAACCGGAGCCCCTCATCCACGAGCGGCTCTCCGGATAATCCCATGTCTTCCAACCCGGAGATAACGTCAGGCAGAACCTGTACATTTCGGATAGCCGGAAGGCTGTCCACGACCTGTTTGAAAGACCGGCTCCGTTGTTCATATGCGCTGAAACCAGGAACATCTTCCGGAAGTTGTTGAAATACCACCGTCACGCCCTTTTCAGCTAGCTTCTTAATTTTCGCGAGCGTTTTAAGCGGCATCCGACGTGCGGCAGGAATCAGTAATATCCGATAACGGTTTCCGCCCGGACTGACCAGATTTCCGTCTGAAGCTTGCATCGCTGCCAGGATTCGATCCGACACAAAATCGACGCCGTATCCTTGGTCCATTAATTCCACGGCTATCCGGTAAAATGCAGAGGGATGTAGCCAGTCGTCCACATTATGGTAAGTAAGTGATTTCATTTGTCCTTTCGGATCGTCCCAAATATCATAGATCGGCCAGTAAAGTAACACTTCGTTATCCACTGAACACGACTGCAAAATGGATTGCACCCGGGTGATATAGGTATTAAGTCCGTGGGAATGTGACCACCAGCTGTTGGTAGGCACCATATTGACCGATGCATAGAATAGCCAACCGGGCCACGGAATGTCCTGCGGTGAATAGGTTATGCCATGGTAGAAAACATGATTGATACCCGCGAGAAAACACTGTTCTACTTCCGGCTTGAATTGCGACAGCGATGAGCGGAAATGTTCGCCAAGCCAAGTAAACGTTTCGGATGACACCAACGGTTTTCCCATCAGGTGCGCCGCCGAACTGGGAAATTTCATCAGTACCCGATCCGGCTTGTCGCCGCTTTTGGGTTTGATTCCTGGTTTGAATCCCGGAATCGGAAAATCGCTGGATCCAAAAGTCTCCATCTCGGGGATATCCACGGTCGCATAGAGGTCGAGCAGGTTTGCCGGTGATCCATGGGCTTGGTTTTTTGTTTTGGCACTGTGCTTGTGTGCCCACGCTGTCCACTGCTCGGTAAAGTTGTCACGCAATAGATCTCCGATCGTTTCCCGATAATCAGATTTCACGCGAGCTGCCCGCGTATCACCGCTGTCTGCAAGCAAGTTCGGAAGATACAAACGGAGGTCGTACCCACGCCGGCGTTCAAACGCATCAAAAAATCCGGGGGTCCAATCTGCACCATATACTTCGTAACTATCGTTGTAAAAGGCCCGCACACCTATCTCGTCGTTAACAAAGGCCTGATCAAAGCGATCCAGATAATGCTCAACAGCTTTGCCGGAAAAATGGTCAAGTGTATACCCTTCCCCACCGGGTGCGGCCCGTTTCACTTGCTGTCCCGTCTTGCCGTTGAAGATGGCATACAGCGTCCAGTCGCCTTTTGGGGCAATCCAATCGAGGGTCCCATCGGCACTTACTTTTTCCGTTAACACGTTGGAATTGCCAACCCCGTCGAAAGCGACCACTTCCAATAGGATCGCTTTGTCGTCTTTTTGGCTTGCCGGACGGATGGCTTCTGTAAGCCGTTGGCCCTGGCCAAGCCGATAGCTACGATAAACCAATTTGGTAGCTGCGTCATCCCTCGTAACCTGCGGACCTCCAAAGGGCCAGCCTGTTCCCGTCGTAAGGTCGACTCCCAGATCGAGTCGTTCGCCCTCGCGTACCGCAAACCGAAGCTCATCCATCCAAGCCGGAGAAAGGAATGGTAAGTAACGATCTTCGAAACCTTTTGCTCCATAAATAGGCGCTATTTCGAGACCGCCAATCCCAACCTCCCTGTATTTATCCATTGCTGCAGCAAGATTTTCCGCATCGACAGCGCTACCCATCCACCACCACCGTGCCCAGGGTTTATTCTCCTTTGTGGGTGTGGGCCAAGGGTTCCGTTGCGCTGAAACAGGCAATACGCTGATACAAAAAATAATCAGGTATAAATGGCCGGTATTCATAACAATATTATTTTATTGGTTTTGCTACAACAAATTAAGCACTAAAAGAGATATCAATCCTACATAAAATACGCAATCGTTACCGAAAACGATGGTGAACACCGGAAGAGTCCGCTTTTTTTTTAGCTTTGTAGAAAACGATGAATGAACCGTGTTCAAACCCATTACGATAAAAGACATTGCTCAAGCGTTAGAACTTTCGCCCTCAACGGTCTCCCGGGCACTCAGTGACAGTTATGAGATCAATGAAGAAACCAAAAAACGAGTAATCGAATACGCCGAAAAGCACAATTACCGGCGTAACCCCATGGCATCCAGCCTACGTCAGGGTAGAAGTTATTCGATCGGTGTGGTGGTATGCGAGGTGGCCAACAGCTTCTTTTCGCACGCCATAGACGGCATTGAGTCGGTTGCCTATGGCAAAGGCTACCACGTCATTATTTCACAAAGTCACGATGCGTATGAGCGCGAGGTGGTCAATATCCAACATTTGGCCAACCGTGCCGTGGATGGATTGCTGATTTCGATGTCTGCAGAAACCAAGGACTTCTCACACATCTTGAATCTGCACGATCAGGGATTGCCCATCGTTTTTTTTGATCGTGTGATCGATGTTTTCGATACCCATACCGTCACTTCCAATAACCGGGAAGGCGCCAAACAAGCTACGTTATCCCTGATCGACCGGGGATTCAGAAAAATTGCCCATTTAGCCAATGCACCACATCTATCAATTACGGCCGAACGGCTGGAAGGATATGAGGAAGCCTTGCGCCAACGCGATATCCCTTTGGATGAGTCTCTTATCCGCTACTGTCACCACGGTGGGCGTGTGCAGGAAGAAGTGGATGAAGCAGCGCGTTATTTTATTAATCTTGCGGAAAAGCCGGATGCTATTTTTGTAGCCAGCGACCGCCTCAGCATGGGATGCCTTAGCGCCTACAACAAGTTAGCGCCCCGGGAATCCCACCCTGCCGTGGCAGGCTTTTCCAATTCCGATGTGCTTGATCTACTACAACCGGGTTTTACATGTATCCGACAGCCCGCCTTCAAGATGGGCCAGGTAGCCATGGAAATGCTCATCCAGCTGATCGAAAGTCGCTATCCTGTATATGATTTCGAAAACATTGTATTGGAAACGGAGCTGATACAGCGATAAGTGGCATTCGTACCCCACACTTCGTACTTGCCATTTCGTACCTCGTATTTAAAAACGTACCTTTGCACCCATGATTAATGTGTCTAACCTGTCGCTTCGTTATGGTAAGCGCGTTTTGTTTGAAGATGTCAACCTGAAGTTTACACCTGGAAATTGTTACGGCATCATCGGTGCAAACGGTGCTGGCAAATCCACCTTCCTGAAAATCATCTCCGGCGATGTGGATCCCACCACCGGTTCTGTAAGCTTCACCCCTGGCGAGCGCATGGCTGTGTTGAAGCAGGATCACTATGCATTCGACGAATTCTCCGTCATCGAAACGGTGATGATGGGCCATAAAGAACTTTATGACATCATGAAGGAGAAAGACGCTATCTATGCGAAAGCCGATTTCTCCGATGCCGATGGCGAACGTGCTGGCGAGCTGGAGGCTAAATTTGCGGAAATGGACGGCTGGAATGCCGAAAGTGATGCCGCAACGCTATTGAGCAACCTGGGCATCGATGAAGCGCTTCACTACAAGCTGGTGAAAGAATTGGATGGTAATCAAAAAGTACGCGTGTTATTGGCGCAGGCTCTTTTTGGCAGTCCCGATATCCTATTGCTGGACGAGCCAACGAACGACTTGGACATCAATACCATTGCCTGGCTGGAAGACTTCCTTGCCGGATACGAAGCCATCGTGCTAGTGGTATCGCACGACCGTCACTTCCTCGATTCGGTATGTACCCATGTGGTGGACATCGACTTTGGCAAGATGAATATTTATACCGGTAATTATACCTTCTGGTATGAGTCCAGCCAATTGGCGTTGAAACAACGTTCCGACCAGAATAAGAAAATGGAAGACAAGGTGAAGGAGTTGCAGGAATTTATCCGTCGCTTCAGTGCCAATGCGTCCAAATCGAAGCAGGCCACCAGCCGGAAGAAGGCGCTTGAGAAAATCAATCTCGAAGAAATCAAGCCTTCAAACCGGAAGTACCCGGCCATCATGTTCAACACGATGAACCGTGAGGCCGGTGACCAGATTCTGCAGGTAGAGAAACTGGGGAAAACGATAAATGGCGAAGTACTCTTTCGGGATGCAAACTTCATGGTCAATAAGGGCGATAAAATAGCGGTACTTTCTCAAAACAGCTTAGCCACATCCGCCTTTTACGATATCCTTACCGGACGCGATACCGATCATGCCGGAAGCTTCAAGTGGGGCATCACCATCAGTATCGCGGACATCCCAATGGATAATGCTTCCTATTTTGAAGGAAAAAACGAGAATCTTATCGATTGGTTGCGCGAATATTCCGCCGGTGATAAAGACGAGCAATTCATTCGTGGCTTCCTCGGAAAAATGCTCTTCTCCGGCGAAGAGGTGCTGAAGAAATGCTCCGTACTTTCCGGCGGCGAAAAGATGCGATGCATGTTCTCCCGGATGATGTTGCAGGGAGCGAACATGCTACTTTTCGACGAGCCGACAAATCACCTCGATCTCGAATCGATTACGGCACTCAACAATGGCATGAATGATTTCCGGGGTAGCATTCTCTTTACCTCACGCGATCATGAGCTGACCCAAACGGTAGCCAATCGCATCATCGAGTTGACACCAGGTGGTATCATTGACAAGCTGATGAGTTATGACGATTACATCAATAGCGCGACGGTGAAAGAACAACGGGAAGCGATGTATGCATAGGTGTTTGTTACTTGAGTCGCTCTAACACACCTTTGCGTTTGACTATATTTTTATAGTCCCACTGGATGTCACGAGCTTTATTGAGCCATCGTTTCAGATCGATGGAATTGACCTCCCTTGCGGCTATGTAGCAAACCTCGGCCGCTTTGAATTTTCCTTCCTTTTTCAACAGGGGTTCGTCAAACGATTGGCCACTCCAGAACATCAGGTTGACACCCTCTTTGCGCTTACTGTAACCTACCACCGGGTTACCGTTAAGGAACCACACCGGGTGACCGTGCCATTTTTTTCCTTCTGCTTCAGGAAGTTGACAGCTGATTTCCTCATACAGAAGGCCTGCGATTTCACGATCTTCGCCCTGCAGAAAATCATGATATGTTTGGATTGATTCGTTCATCATATACAAACTTAGATAAATTCGTTTTATATGCAATATAATTGCGTTGCATATAAAACGAATTTGTCGATCTCTCCTCTGCCATTGAGAGACAGCTTTTATAGCGGAAATATATACGGATTCTGGATACCAACAAGAAAGACAAACAAAGATACGAGCCTTTTGTTAATTTGATTAATAAGTCTGCTATGTCTATACTTGCAGGAGAATCAATCACATCGTTAATGAAATTTTTCCTTCGAATCCTGTGCGTTTTGTCGCTGATAAGTCTGGTGGAGGATGCCGTGGCACAGGATCCGGAATGGATCAATAACGTGGGTATCCGGGAACTCAATATTCCGGATACGGTGTTTAACGTCGCCGACTATGGGGCAATCCCTGATGAAACCACACTCAACACCACGGCGATTCAAGCGACCATCGATGCCTGTGCCGCGCAGGGCGGCGGCAAAGTGGTGTTCAACAAGGGAAAATACCTGACGGGATCCCTGTATCTGAAAAGCAATGTGGAGTTGCGTGTGGACGAAGGCATCGAATTGCTGGGAAGCCAGAATCTGGCCGATTATCCGGAAATTCCTACGCGTGTAGCGGGAATCGAAATGATGTGGCCATCGGCACTAATTAATATTCTGCATCAAAAAAATGCCGCCGTGACAGGCAGTGGCGTCATCGATGGGCAGGGGAAACCTTTTTGGGATGCTTACTGGGCCTTGCGCGACGAGTATGACCGTAAGAAACTACGTTGGATTGTCGACTACGATGCCAAACGACCAAGGACGCTGTTGGTGGATGGATGTTGGGATATTCTGATTGAAGATGTGACATTCAAACGAGCTGGGTTTTGGACCGTGCATATCCTCTATTCATCCTATGTAACCATCGACGGTATCACCATACGGAACAACATCGGTGGACATGGTCCCAGCACGGATGGTATTGACATCGACTCTTCCTCATGGATATTAGTCCAAAACGCCGACGTGGATTGCAATGACGACAACTTCTGTATCAAGGCCGGCAGAGATTGGGATGGGCTCCGCGTAAACCGCCCAACGGAATATGTATTGATACAAAACTGCGTCTCCCGCAATGGAGCCGGGCTCATCACCTTCGGCAGCGAGACATCCGGTAGCATGCGGCACATCATCGCCCGTCACTTGAAAGCGCTGGGCACACGGGCTGGCATCCGGTTCAAATCTGCCACCACACGTGGTGGTGTGGTAGAAGACGTACATTTCGAACACATCATCCTGGACAGCGTCGGAATCGCCATTGAGGTCACCGCCAATTGGTATCCGTCCTATAGCTACGCTTCCCTACCTAAGGGTTACACCATCCACGACGTACCGGATTATTGGGTGACCATACTCAAGCCGGTTGTTCCCAGAGAGCAAGGCATTCCTGTTTTCCGGGATATTTTTATTTCCGATCTCTCGGCAAAAAATACGCGGCGGGCCTTCCAAGTAGAAGGATTAAAAGAAAGTCCACTGCAGCGGTTTATCTTTAAAAACACCTACATCGGAACCAACGAAGCTGGAACCATCAAATACGCCGAAAATTGGGATCTCAAAGAAGTAAAGATCGATGCAAAACGCCGCCGAAAAATACGGATACAGCATTCAAAAAATGTAGCTTTGTGATATCAATGCACAAACAATCCCACGGTAATGAACACATTATGCTGGTTAAAGACTCCGCCGGAAAATCGCGAATCAAATTGCTGAAATCCGTAGCCTGCGGTGAACTGGAGATCAGAGCCCTCGACCAGTAAATGGGAATATGTGATACCGGCCTTTCCCATAAATCCCTTGAAATAATCGGCACCTATGCTCGGAGCGTATCCCGCATCAGCCACCACGCCAAAGGTGCCGAGGGGTGATAGCCGCGCAAACGGTACCCGAAAGTCTGCAAATATGGGTAACGTGCTTATCCGCCGCGTAGAACGACTGCCGTCGGCTAGATCCGACCGCCCCCGATACACGTCGTTACCAATCCCTAAACCCAGGTACATCCTGTCGTAAAAATTCCGGCCAAATGCAAACTGAAACTGATAACCATGCATCGCTGATTGGTCGCTGGTGGTCGCTAGGCCAAAGATACCTCCCGCCTGCAAAACCGTATAGGTTCCGCGCTGTTGGGCCTGTACGGAAAGACAAAAACAAACACTAAAAAAAGCGAATACAAACCAATACTTATTCATCATTAATAGAGGATTTTATAAACCAATTCTTTGAGCAGATCGCCTTGTTCAATATTTACCGCATTCAAGCCTTTTGACTTCAGGTCATATTCACGAAGATAGGCGATAATATCGAAAGTCTTCCGACGGTTATAACTGCGGGCCGCCAGATCGTATTCCCTAGTGAAAAACGGGTGGACACCCAGTTCCCGCGCCACAATCTGAGGCGACTTGTCCGGCAGATAATGGTATTTCAAGATCTTGGTGAAATACCCCGCCATCGCACCCAATATTACCTGTATGGGGTTGCTTCGTGGATTGGCAGCAAAATAGGTGACGATTTGGAATGCTTTTACCGCATCCCGTTTGGCCAACGCGGTATTCAATTCAAACACATTGAAGTCTTTGCTGATACCGATGTTACGCTCGATATCCTGGGTCGAAATCTCCCGCTCTTTGGGGACATTGAGCATCAGCTTCTCCAGCTCATTCACGACTTTCGATAGATCGTTGCCCAAGTATTCGGCCATCATCGCCGCCGCCTGCGGATGTATCGCCCATCCCCGGTCCTTTACAAACGAACCAATCCATGGGGCTACTTTGTCGTCGTAGAGCTTTGCAGATTCCAGCACTACCCCTGCTTTTTCCGCGACTTTATAAATCTTTTTCCGCTTGTCGAATTTCCCATGTTTATGGGCAAGCACCAGCACAGTGCTCTTCATGGGGTTTTCCAAATAAGCCAGTAATAGGTCATCGCCCCCTTTCCACTTAAGGTTCTGTGCCTCTTTGACAATAATGACCTGGTGATCGCCTAACATCGGATACCGCTTCGCTGCATTCACCACGGTTACAAAATCGGTATCTTTGCCGTACAGGATTGTTTGGTCGAATCCTTTTTGAGCCTCCTCCAACACGTGCTCCTCCATGTAATCGCTGATCTGATCGATGTAATAGGGTTCTTCCCCATGCAGCAGGTAAACAGGAAATAATTTCCCATTTTTTATATCGGCAATGATCTTATTGGCATCCATTTTTTCTCGCCGCCAAATTAAACATTATTTTAAGTTTTATACGTAACTTACCTAAGTTTGCAGCATGTTTACTCCGATACCGCTGAACTTACCAGCATATGCAGCAAAGATCCAACAGGATGGCGCCAAGTCGTACATATTCGACGAATTGCGCAAAAAACTGCTGGTATTGACACCCGAGGAATGGGTACGGCAACATTGGGTACAACATCTCATCCGTGCCAAGCGTTATCCCAAATCGCTTATCAAATTGGAGGGAGGGCTTAAACTCAATGACATGCCCCGCCGGAGTGATTTAGTTGTTTTTGATACCAACGGCAACAAGATACTGTTAGCCGAATTTAAAGCACCTTCGGTAAAAATCACCCAGGTGGTTTTTGAACAGATCGCCCGTTACAATTCGGTACATCGCATCCCCTTTTTGTTGGTAAGCAATGGTTTACAACATTACTATTGTCGCATCGATTTCGAGCGAGGTTCCTTTGAATTTCTTGCTGACCTTCCAGACTTCGGCTCGTCTCCCGTTCGTTAAAAAAGCAGACACCCTGGCAGCAGATCAACAGACATTTTGGCGGTCAAAATGCTTTGAATACCGGTGGTCCGATGTTTGTCAAAACGATTAAATACCGGCCTGTTAAATAGAAAAATTGAACAAAATCATATATATTAGCAGAAATAATCAGAACAACATGAGTATCGATAAAAAGGAATTCAGAAAATATGCTATCAAGCACCACCGGATCGGCAGCCAACACGTAGACAGTTTCATCTCCCGTGTGGAACATAAGATGCCCACTTCACTCACACCCTATATCATCGAGGAGCGTCAGCTGAATGTGGCGCAAATGGATGTATTTTCCCGTCTTATGATGGACCGGATTATCTTTTTAGGGGATGCGGTAACCGACCAGGTGGCCAATATCATCCAGGCACAACTGCTTTTCCTCCAATCTGCAGATGCCCATCGCGACATCCAGATCTACATCAATTCGCCGGGTGGAAGTGTCTACGCGGGCTTGGGGATCTACGACACCATGCAATACATCACGCCTGATGTAGCTACGATATGTACCGGCATGGCGGCTTCCATGGGAGCCGTATTGCTATGCGCCGGAGCCAAAGGTAAACGTGCGGCACTGACGCATTCACGGGTGATGATACACCAGCCTTCAGGCGGAGCGCAAGGTGTCGCATCGGATATGGAAATCAATCTCCGCGAGATGCTGAAACTGAAAAAAGAATTGTACGAAATCATCTCGAACCATTCGGGAAAGCCTTATGATTGGGTGGAAAAATCGTCAGATCGCGACTACTGGATGACGTCTTCGGAGGCCAAGGAACACGGCATGGTAGACGAAGTGCTGAGTTCCAAAAAGGAAAAATAAAAATGGCAAAAAACATGAAAGAAGTGACCTGTTCGTTTTGCGGTATACGGAAACAGGATGCATTAATGCTCATCGCGGGCGACGGTGCACACATCTGTGACCGCTGCATCACCCAAGCCAGTGAGATCCTGGCCGAGGAGATGAACCTGCGCAAAAGCAAGGCGCTGCAAACGACATTAAAACTGATACGGCCCATTGAAATCAAGGAGCACCTCGACCAATATGTGATTGGGCAAGACGATGCCAAAAAGGTGATGGCTGTATCGGTATACAACCACTATAAGCGGCTCAATCAAAAGGTGGATAAAGATGAAATCGAGATTGAAAAATCCAATATCATCATGGTGGGCGAAACGGGTACCGGAAAGACCCTCTTGGCCAAAACCATTGCCAAAATCCTGAATGTTCCCTTTTGTATATGCGACGCCACGGTATTGACCGAAGCGGGCTATGTGGGCGAAGATGTGGAAAGTATCCTTACGCGCCTGCTGCAGGCCGCCGATTACGACGTGGCTGCCGCTGAACGGGGAATTATTTACATCGACGAGATTGACAAAATCGCCCGTAAAAGCGACAATCCGTCTATCACACGCGATGTTTCCGGCGAAGGAGTACAGCAGGCGTTGCTGAAAATCCTGGAAGGCACCATCGTAAACGTGCCACCGCAGGGCGGCCGTAAACATCCCGATCAAAAAATGATTGCCGTAAACACGAACAACATCCTGTTTATGTGCGGCGGTGCATTTGATGGCATCCAGAAGAAGATAGCTAACCGGCTGCGCACCCAGACCATTGGCTACAAAGTCAATAAGGAAGATGTCGATATCGATATAACCAACCTCTATAAGTACATAACACCGCAGGATTTAAAAAATTACGGGTTAATCCCCGAACTGATCGGCAGGTTGCCGGTGTTGACTTACCTCAACCCGCTCGACAAAACGACTCTACTGAATATACTTACCGAGCCTAAAAATGCACTTATCAAGCAGTATAAGAAATTGTTTGATTATGAAGGCGTAACGCTCAAATTTGAGGAGGATGTTTTCGAGTTTATCGTGGATAAGGCCGAAGAATTCAAACTGGGGGCACGCGGGCTCCGTTCAATCTGCGAAGCAATCATGCTGGATGCCATGTTTGAAATCCCTTCCACCAAAAGCAAAAACGAACAGAAGGAGTTCTACGTATCGCTGGAATACGCTAAACACAAATTCGAGAAATCTGATTTGAAAAAGCTGAAAGCGGCGTAACAAATGGGCCATGCCATGGCAGCAAAAAAAGTAACACCGGTGAAGAGCCCGATTAAGCCGGGCTTGAAATCCAAGGAAGATATTGTGAATAACTGGTTACCCCGGTACACAAGCCGTCCGTTGGATCAATTCGGAAAATACATTTTGTTGACCAATTTCTCCAACTACGTGCGGCTCTTTTCGGAGATGCATGACAATGCACCCATCATGGGACTGGATAAACCCATGCAGAGTGTGACAGCCGAGGGCATTACCATCATCAACTTCGGAATGGGCAGCCCCATGGCTGCTACCATTATGGATTTATTATCGGCCATTGAGCCGAAGGCGGTGTTATTCCTTGGAAAAGCCGGAGGGCTCAAGAAAAAAAATAAGATCGGCGATCTCGTATTGCCGATTGCGGCTATCCGGGGGGAAGGGACTTCCAACGACTATTTTCCACCGGAAGTTCCTGCCCTCCCTGCATTTGCCTTGCAAAAAGCAATCTCTACAACCATACGGGACCACGCGCTGGATTATTGGACGGGAACCGTTTATACCACAAACCGACGGGTATGGGAACATGACAAGGAATTCAAAAAATACCTCAAGCGCATCCGGGCCATGCTGGTGGATATGGAAACGGCTACCATTTTTTCCGTGGGATTTGCCAACAAAATCCCGACGGGCGCGCTGTTGCTAGTTTCGGACCAACCCATGATTCCCGAAGGGGTAAAAACGGTAGAGAGCGATTCCAGCGTGACTGCTGAATATGTGGAAACACACCTCACTGTTGGCATCGAATCACTCCGTCAGCTCATCAACAATGGACTGACGGTGAAACACCTACAATTTTAACCCTTCTGCAATGTGGTATAACAACATACTGGAAACCATTGGCAACACGCCACTGGTTAAACTCAATCACCTCACCAACGGTGTCAAAGGTACGATACTGGTAAAAGTGGAAACCACAAACCCGGGCAACTCCATCAAAGACCGCATGGCGGTGAAAATGATTGAAGATGCTGAACATGCCGGATTACTCAAACCGGGAGGCACAATTATCGAAGGTACATCGGGCAATACCGGGATGGGATTAGCGATGGCAGCGGTCATCAAGGGATATAAATGCATATTCACGACAACCGACAAGCAATCCAAGGAAAAAATCGATGCCTTGCGCGCTTTTGGTGCGCAGGTGATTGTCTGTCCCACCAATGTGGATCCGGGGGATCCCCGCTCCTACTATTCGGTATCCAGCCGATTGGAACGGGAAATACCCAATTCGTGGAAAGCCAATCAATACGACAACCTGTCCAACATGCAGGCGCACTACGAACAGACCGGTCCGGAGATATGGGAGCAAACCGAAGGACGGATTACCCACCTCGTAGCCGGTGTAGGCACCGGTGGCACCATCAGTGGTGCAGGTCGATACCTGAAAGAACAGAACCCTAACATCCAGATTTGGGGGATCGATTCGTATGGATCGGTCTTCAAGAAATATAAGGAAACGGGAATCTTCGACAAGGACGAAATTTATCCATATATCACAGAAGGTATCGGCGAAGATTTCCTACCCAAGAACGTGGACTTCGATATAATCGACCTTTTCGAGAAAGTAACCGATAAAGATGCGGCCTTGATGACTCGGGAGATTGCCCGCAAAGAGGGTATTTTTGCCGGCAATTCCGCTGGAGCTGCCGTAGCGGGATTACTTCAATTGCGTGAACGGCTGGATGAAAATTCGGTGGTCGTCATCGTGCTACATGACCACGGATCGCGCTACATGGGTAAAATGTATAATGAAGATTGGCTTCGCGAGCGGGGCTTCCTCAAAGATGAAAAGCTGACCGCGCTGACCATCCTAAAAAAGCGGGGCGATGTACCCATTGTGACTGCCGACGTTGAGCAATCGGTCATTGAAACATTCAACCTGATGAAAACGCTCAACATTTCACAGATACCGGTAACCCAGCAAGGAATGGTTATCGGGAAAGTCACCGAAGCCGATATCTTACATGCACTGCTAGACAACCCCACCCTGAAATCAGCACGCGTGGAAGAAATCTGTACCCCACCTTTTCCCTTTGTGGATCTGCGGACATCAATCGACAGGATATCGTCGCTCATCCATAAAGACAATCAAGCGGTATTGGTAGAGGATGAATATGGAAAAATCAATATCATTACCCAATACGACATCATTAATGCTATTTCGGGATAAACTAAACTACAAACTAAAAAACCCCGAGCAAAAGCTACGGGGTTCATAAAAAATCATTGGTACAAACCGTTGCGGAATCCGCTTAAGCGCCTGCCACCAGTGTCACCTTCAAATTGATTTCCTTACTGATCAAATCGTCAGCCTGGCCAGCATAATTCACGCCCCAGTCTTCGCGGGCGATGTTAAAATCGGCCGTGGCTTTGATGGAGGTATCGGTAGCTTCCTGTACATGGGCGTCAAATGTGATATTTTTACTCACGCCACGAATGATTAAATTGCCCGAAATTTTGACGATACCGGCTTCTGCTCCCGGTTCTACACCGGTAATCTCGAAGGTAGCTTCCGGATGGTTCTCCACGTCGAAGAAGTCGGCCGATTTCAGATGACCTTCCAATTTCCCCTTGTACTCACCATCCAGATCGTGGTTGCTGATGGTCGTCAGATCGACCACAAAATTACCGCCCGTCAATTGTCCCTCTTCCACTGTCAACGAACCGGATTTTATTTTTACGATACCATGATGCTGGCCGCTAACCTTACGGCCCGTCCACGCCAATTCCGATGCGTTTGTATCTACCGCCAACGCATTACCTGCTTTGGTTTCTGCGGTTTCCACATGGTCGGTGGTTTCTGCTTTTTTTCCTTCTGGATTGCTTACACAGGAGGCCAGTACGAATGCACCTGCTGCTAACGTTAAAAATAATTTTTCCATGATTTGAAATGATTAAGTAATAGATGGTTAAACATTTATTTGACGCAAAAATATAAAAGCGAATGTGATTTCTTATATGTATGTGGCAAAATTAACAATTAACTAACAAAATTGTTTTAATGCGAGGGCGGATTTGAATCAATTCGGCGGATATTGGCACCCACTGCCTGCAACCGCCCTTCAATATCCTGATAACCCCGCTCGATCTGTTCGATATTGTGGATGACAGACTTTCCTTGTGCCGAAAGTGCTGCAATCAACAGGGAAACACCCGCGCGGATATCGGGGGACGTCATTTCAATTCCCCGTAATTTGAATGCCTTATTAAGGCCGATTACGGTAGCCCGATGCGGATCGCACAGAATAATCTGCGCACCCATATCAATCAGCTTATCCACAAAAAACAACCGGCTTTCAAACATCTTTTGATGGATCAGTACATTGCCTTTAGCCTGTGTAGCTACCACGAGCACGATGCTGAGTAAATCAGGTGTAAATCCCGGCCAGGGCGCGTCTGCCACCGTTAATATCGAGCCATCGATAAAGGTATCAATTTCGTAACTGGCTTGAGGGGGGATGTAAATATCGTCGCCCCTAAGCTCAAACTGGATCCCCAGTTTGGAAAAAACGGAGGGGATGATACCCAATTCCTGAAAATGTACGTCTTTAATGGTAATTTCGGATTCGGTCATTGCTGCGAGCCCGATGAAGGAGCCGATCTCTATCATATCAGGCAACATGCGGTGCTCGGTTCCATCCAAATGATCCACCCCTTCGATGATCAACAGATTGGAACCGATGCCGGTAATCTTTGCGCCCATGCGGTTTAGCATTTTACACAACTGCTGCAGATACGGTTCACAGGCCGCATTATAAATGGTGGTGGTCCCTTTTGCCAATACCGCCGCCATCACTACATTGGCTGTACCGGTTACCGACGCTTCGTCCATCAGAATATACGTCCCGATCAAATTGGTTGCGTCTACATTGAAGAAGTGAGCATCGGCATCGTAATGAAAACGGGCGCCCAATTTTTCAAAGCCGATAAAATGAGTATCCAGCCTCCGGCGGCCGATTTTATCACCGCCGGGTTTGGGAATAGCTGCTTTCCCAAACCGCGCCAGCAACGGGCCCACGATCATAATGGACCCCCGCAAGCCACTGCCTTTGCTTTTAAAGGCCTCCGATTTGAAATATTCCAGATTAATGTCCTTTGCCCGGAATACGTACGTATCTGTGCTTCGGCGATCCACCTCTACGCCGAGCTCACCGAGCAGCTCGATTAATTTATTGACATCTTTGATGTCGGGAACATTGCTCACCGTCACAGCTTCTTCTGTCAGCAGGACGGCCGACAGAACCTGCAGGGCTTCGTTTTTGGCACCCTGGGGGATAATTTCGCCTTTTAGCGGAATCCCCCCATGTATCTCGAATGCATTCAATGCTTCTTCTTTTTCTTTTGGATTTTTTTGCCTTTCCCGTTGTTGTTATTTTGCTGGACGGCACCTCCTTTGGTCCGGCTTCCCGGGGGCGGGGTTTTGAAATCGAGTTTGGTTAAGCTTACATCGGGTCCGAGTTGCAATTCAGCATTGGACAATTCGCGAAGGTCGGTGATGATCAAATCATCTTCCACGGAATCCTTATTCCAAGTTGCATACGCCATTTTCATGAAATTGGCGATGGCATGGGTCATGCTCTTTTTCTTCTCGGGATCATTGATCTTCCGGGCACGTTCGATCATCTTTTCGATGGTGTGACCATAATGCTTAAACCGGATCCGGTGCTGCGGATATTCGAGCAGTTCGGGCTTCGGGTGAATGGCTGTCCGATCGGGAATGGGATAGGGCGAATCCACATCGATTTTAAAGTCCGATATGATATGCAGGTGGTCCCATAGTTTATGCTTGAAATCAGCTACGTCCCGCAGATGCGGATTGAGGAATCCCATCATGTCGATCACGACCTGGGCATGGCGGTTACGTTCGTCTTTGGTTGGCAATGCACAGATGTAGTCCACCATGTTCTGCACATTCCGGCCATACTCCGCCAAAATCAGTTTCGGTCGCGTGCTGTTATAATCAAAATTCATTTCCATACTTTTTATCTATCCATTTATGTTCACCCCACGATCCTCAATTTGGCAAATTTAAGCAACAATTGCTTCTGTCCCAATTCCTGGAAAAAAATTGTTGCTTTTACTTCATTTTTATTCCCTTCCAGGTTGATTACCTTCCCAAATCCAAACCGCTCATGTTCTACTTCCATACCCACTTGCAGATTACTGGTATCCGAGGGTGCAAATCCCGGCGTGGGTGTGTGTGCTTTAGGCAGAATGGCCGTCGTTTTCTGTGGCAGTTTGGGCTTCGGCTTGGTAAAGACATCCCGTTGGCCCCAGGTTTGCCGTTCGTCGGCAAAAGAAGCGGCACTTTCGGGCACTACCCGTTGCTTGAAATCCAGCTCGAGGTAGGCTGGGTTCAGCTCATCCAGAAAGCGGCTGGGTTCGCAATTGTTCAACGTGCCCCAACGGTAGCGAGAGGTTGCGTAACTCAACGTCAGCTTCTTCTCTGCACGCGTAACTGCCACATAAAAAAGTCGCCGCTCCTCTTCCAGCTCGCTGCGCGAATTGAGCGACAACTGCGAGGGAAACAGATTTTCTTCCAATCCTACGATAAATACATGGGGAAATTCCAGCCCTTTCGAAGAATGGATTGTCATGAGCGACACGGTATCAGCATTGGGGTCCTTGTCGTTGTCGTCATTGGTAAGCAGTGCAACATCCTGCATAAATATGTCAAGGCCCTTTTCCTCAATATCTTCCCGCTCGCTGAACTCCTTGATACCATTCAGTAACTCCTGAATATTTTCGTAACGACTCAGCCCTTCCACTGATTTGTCTTCATACAGGTCTTTCAGGATACCTGAATGCTGTGCGATGTGCATTGCAGCGTCAAAGGCAGAATGACGGCTAGCCACCACCTGAAACCCTTGTATCATCGTGGCAAATGCACCCACAGCTCCCGCGCTTCTCCCATCCAGGTAACGCGTTGTCTGGCTGATCACGTCCCAAAGGGTGACTTGATGTTGGTCGGCAGCAATCAGGATACGGTCTACTGTGGTATCCCCAATTCCCCTGCGTGGGTAGTTGATTACCCGTTTTATTGCTTCTTCGTCGTTGGGATTGAACGTTAGCCTGAAATAGGCAATCAGATCTTTGATTTCCTTACGTTGGTAAAACGAGGTTCCCCCATAAATTTTATAGGGAACACTGATTTTCCGGAGTGCTTCTTCCATGGCTCGCGACTGCGCATTCGTACGGTACAGAATGGCAAAATCGCGATATTTCCCCCCTTTGAGTGCTCGCTCTGCCGCAATGGATTCCGCCACAATCTTTCCTTCCTCGTTGTCACTGAATGCCCGGCATACCTTTATTTTCTCACCCGTTTCATTTTCCGAAAACACCTCCTTTTTCAGCTGGTTTTTATTGTTGGCGATGATGCTATTGGCTGCATTCACGATATTTTGTGTGGATCGGTAATTCTGTTCCAGCTTAAATACCTTCAGATCGGGGTAATCTTTTTCAAAGTTGAGAATGTTCTGGATATTGGCACCCCGAAAGGCGTAGATGCTCTGAGCGTCGTCGCCCACCACGCAGATATTTTCGTTGATCGCAGCTAGCTTACGGACGATGAGGTATTGTGAAAAATTCGTATCCTGATACTCATCAACCATGAGGTACTTGAACTTATGCTGATACTTATGCAGCACATCGGGATATTCCCGAAACAATACGTTGGTTTTAAACAACAGGTCGTCGAAGTCCATGGCGCCTGCTTTGTAACACCGTTGGGTATACGCAAGGTAGATCTGCCCAAGCTGTCCTCGTCCGTTGGAGAAATCCTCGGCCTGTATTTGCTCGTTGCTGCTATACTCCTGCGCCGAAATCAGGTTGTTTTTGGCAGATGATATCCGATTGTAAACAAAACTTGCATTGTATAGCTTATCATCCAATTGCATCTCCTTCAGGATGCTGCGAATCAGGCTTTTGCTATCGTCTGTATCATAAATAGTAAAATTGCGAGGATATCCGATGTGTTCTGCTTCCACGCGCAGTATTTTCGCAAATACCGAGTGGAACGTACCCATCCAGATATTCTTTGCTTCGTTGCCCACCACCTTCGTGATGCGTTCGCGCATCTCTTTGGCGGCCTTGTTGGTAAAGGTGAGCACCAAAATGTAAAACGGATCAACACCATGCCGTACCAAGTGGGCTACCCGATAGGTAATGACACGTGTCTTGCCGGACCCCGCACCTGCTACGATCATTACCGGCCCCTCGGTTTGTTCGACGGCTGCCCGCTGAGACGGGTTTAAACCTGCTAAATAATCCAAAATCCTATTCTTCTTCTATCGTTTCTGATTGAGGCGTAAAGGTACGAAATTATCAGCATAGCTGAAACAGCTTTCGGCTTTCGGAAGTCGGCTTTAGGAGCTAATCAATGGCCGATAGCCGATAGCTGCCTCCCTAAAACGGCGAATCATCATTCATATCATTCATTCGCGACTGCCGGACAATGCTACCCGGCTGTTCGAATGAGGCCGACGGAGCGATACCTGACGCAAACGAACCGGAGTCTGGCAGGTTGCTCCCAAAGGAGAAATCGTCTTCCAGATCGGCAAATTTCACGTATTTACCTACAAAGCGGAGTTGTACCGTCCCGGTTTCGCCATTCCGATGCTTTGCGATGATAACCTCTCCAACACCGGCCGTGGGACGGCCGGCTTCATCTTCCGTAAGACCATAGTATTCCGGTCGATATAAAAATAGCACCATATCGGCATCCTGTTCGATGGAACCCGATTCCCGCAAGTCCGACAACATGGGGCGTTTACTGCCGCCCGGGCGGCTTTCCACGGCCCGACTGAGCTGAGAAAGTGCCAGAACCGGAATATTCAATTCCTTTGCGACTGACTTCAAAGAACGGGAAATACTACCGATTTCCTGCTCGCGGTTTCCCCCTTTGCCGTCGTTTTTCCCGTGCATCAGCTGCAGGTAGTCCACGATGACCATCTGGATATCGTACTGGGCTTTAAGTCGACGGCATTTGGCGCGAAATTCAAAAATGTTGAGCGCAGGTGTATCATCGATCAGTAATGGTGCCTGCGTAAGCCGCCCGATGCGGGAATGGAGCTGTGTCCACTCGTGATCAGCCAGGCTGCCTTTTCGCAGTTTCTCTTGTTCGATTTCCGTTTCGCCAGCGATAAGGCGGTTTACGAGCTGCACGGAAGACATTTCGAGGGAAAACACGGCTACCGGCTTATCGTGATCTACCGCCGCATTGCGTGCACAACTCAGCACAAAAGCCGTTTTACCCATCGCCGGGCGGGCTGCAATGATCACCAGGTCAGAAGGCTGCCAGCCCGATGTCATCCGATCCAGTTCGGTAAATCCGGAAGGAACACCAGTAAGCCCATCGGTACGGTCACGGAGCGTTTCCAACGCTTCCACGGCCTCCCGCATGATATCGTCCATTTTCCGCGTATCCCTCCTCAGGTTGTTCTGCGCGATATCGAACAGGCTTTTCTCAGCGTGATCCATCAAATCGAAGATATCTGTGGTATCCTCGTAGGCATTGTTGATAATTTCCGTGGATACCTTGATAAGCTCGCGCTGGATATATTTCTGTGAAACGATACGGGCGTGATACTCAATGTTGGCCGCCGACACCACCCGGTCGGTTAGCTGCGTGATGTAATACGCCCCACCCACCAGTTCCAGGGCCCCCATCTTACGTAACTCAGCAGTTACGGTAAGCAAGTCAATCGGAGAAGTCTTCTGGAAGAGGTTATAGATCGCCTCAAAAATTTTTTGATGGGCTTCCACGTAAAAAGTTTCGGGCTTGAGAATATCGATGACTTCGCTGAGTGCATTTTTCTCTAGCATTAGTGCCCCCAAAACCGCTTCTTCGAGGTCCACCGCCTGCGGCGGCAATTTCCCCAATCCGCTCACCAAGTTATTCAACCGTGTACGTCGTTCGGTAAACGTACCCCGGGAAGAATTGGCGGCTTGGTTGGAAGCATATTCATTCTCGTTAGCCATATACTATAATATCATTATTAAATGAAGGTAGAATTGAACCTGCGGCTTATCACCGGCTGCTGCTCCGAAAACCAGCAGAGCAAATGTAGGGATTTTTGATAGCCACATACGGACAAGTTCTGAACAGCCTTTTCACAATACATTTTCAACAAATCCTTTCCGCCTGAAATACGCATAATTAGCAAGATACGTTATTAACATCACCTGTGCAAAAAATGTTAAAAAAACAAAATAGACATTGAGGTACAATCACTTAAATAGATGTTAACAACTTTATAGACTGTTAATATACAAAATAACGGAGAAAAAAGATTCCTAAAAACAGATACGCAAATGCAAATGATTTGATAGCAGTTGATTATCAATTCATAGCGCAAAAATCCTTAACAATTACTTAACACTTATAAGTTGCGAAGGCACGAAATTTGTCAAATGACTGAAACTGCAAAACCACGAAACTGCAAAACCGCAACTTCACATATTAATCTTATCTTTGCCTACCATGGCAACATCCGAAACAGTAAAGCCTTACGACAACAACGACGCCGACAAGAAGCAGCAGGTGGCTGATATGTTTGATAACATTTCGGGTACCTATGATTTCCTCAACCATTTCCTATCCTTTGGCATCGATATTATCTGGCGAAAAAAAGCAATTCGCACCCTGAAAGCAACCCGGCCGCAGTATCTGTTGGATGTGGCTACGGGTACCGGTGATTTTGCTTTGGAAGCACTCCGCATACTGCGCCCCCGGAAAATCGTCGGCGTTGATATTTCCCAGGGCATGCTGGATGTCGCGGCGGAAAAAATTGCCAAAAAGGGTCTTGGTGACCAGTTTGAAGTCACCCTGGGCGATTCGGAAAATCTCCCCTTTCCTACCGACACGTTTGATGCGGTTACAGTCGCCTTTGGTGTCCGAAATTTTGAGAATCTCGAGAAAGGACTCTCGGATATCTGCCGGGTGTTAAAGCCCGGTGGAAAAGCAGTTATCCTTGAGTTTTCAAAACCGAGGAGATTCCCTGTAAAGCAGTTCTACCACTTTTACTTTAACCACGTCACGCCGCGCATTGGCAAACTGTTTTCAAAAGATCATCGTGCTTATAGTTATCTACCGGAGTCCGTCGCACAGTTTCCAGACGGGCAACAATTTACCGATATCCTTCGCCGGGTAGGTTTTAGTCAGGCGGTGAGCCACCCGCAGACATTCGGCATCTGTACGCTCTACATCGGCACAAAATGAATCTCGCCTCCCCGATATTGGCAATGTGCGTCATGGGCTTGCTGCTGACAGCTTTCTCCGTCCGTGCCCAGCAGAAATTCCAACGGTGGGGTGGCGGTGTAGACGATGAAACGTTGCATTTCGGGTTTAGTTTCCATTATGTAAATGCGGATTATAAGATCGCTCTGAAACCCGATTGGCAGGTACCCGATCCCAGCGCATCTCCCGCGGATACACTTTCACTTCTGGGCGTTTACTCTCCTTTCTATCAAGGCGTGGGACTGGGCTTGCTAGCGGACGTAAAACTGACTGAAAACGCGAATTTGCGTTTCACCCCTTCACTTATATTTTCCAATAAAGCGGTAAATTACCAGTACGGAGACCCATTGAACGAACCTATTGAAAAACTGATACGTGCATCCTATATTGATCTGCCCCTCTTATTCAAATTCAAATCAGATCGCAAGGGTAATTACCGAGGCTACCTGATTGCTGGTGGCAAGTACTCCATCAATGTGGTCTCGGGCAAACGGTTCGATGACTCTCCTCTTGCTCCTGGCGAGAAATACCTTAAAACTAAACCCGGGTACTTTTCGTATGAAGCGGGCATCGGGTTTGATATTTATTTCGATTTTTTCAAAATGTCTCCCGAAGTCAGGTGGGTGCAAAGTGTGGGCAACCTGCTTGAGGGGAGTGAATACAACATGTACAATCGTCCGATTGACAAGCTGACGTTACGGAATTTCCAAATCAGTTTATTTTTCGAGTAACTTTGTCATCTGAAATGAACGACAATTTTATATCTCATATCTAATATCTCATGTCTAAAAAAACAGCCTTCATTACGGGAGCCAGCGCAGGGATCGGTGCGGCATGCGCTTCCGTCCTTGCGCGGGAGGGATACGATCTTCTGCTGGCAGCACGCCGTATCGATCGCCTGACGGAGCTTTCGGACCGCCTGACCGGTATGCACGGCATCAAAACGCATCTCCTTTCCCTGGATGTCCGTAACGCAGATGAAGTATTTTCGACATTCAGCAATCTGCCCAGCGAGTGGCAACAGGTGGATGTGCTGGTCAACAATGCCGGCTTGAGCCAGGGACTCGATCCCATCCACGAGGGCGACATCGGAGATTGGGACCGGATGATTGACACCAACATTAAAGGCCTCCTGTATGTGACGCGCGCAGTCGCTCCGATTATGGCCGCACGAAATGAAGGCCACATCATCAACATCGGCTCCATTGCGGGAAAAGAAGTTTATCCCAACGGCAATGTATATTGCGCTACCAAGTATGCCGTGGATGCGCTGACCAAAGGTATGCGCATAGACCTGCTGGATAAACATATCAAGGTGACTGCGATTCATCCCGGCATGGTAGAGACTGAGTTTTCCGTTGTCCGCTTCAAAGGCGACGAAGAACGGGCATCTGCGGTTTACAAAAACCTGGAACCCCTGGTAGCCGACGACATTGCCGAGGCCGTATGGTTTGCTGTGTCCCGTCCGAAACATGTTAATATTAATGACCTGGTAATCATGCCCACTGCTCAGGCAACTGCGACGCTAACCGTTAGGGAAAATTGAGCTAGCTTCGAACAATTATTGTAATGAAAAAAATCCGTGCCAACTTACTTTTGCTAATGACAACTGCTGTGACTTCTACCTTTGCTGCTTCCCAGCCTCGCATTCACTTTGAGATTTCGTTTAAAGAACCACAATCGCATTACGTCGAAATAAAAATGGAAATTGAAAATCTCCAGAAAGACTTTATTGACGTTAAAATGCCCGTTTGGACCCCGGGGTCATACCTGATACGCGAATACGCAAAAAATGTGGAGGGCCTGGAGGCGTTTGATGCAAAAGGTACTTCGGTGGCTACAACGAAGATCAACAAGAATACATGGCGCATCGCGTCGGAAAAACAACGTAGTCTAACCGTCCAATACCGGGTTTATGGTTTCGAGGTGTCGGTGCGGACCAATTTCATCGATGACAGCCATGCTTTTTTGTCCCCGGCAGGCACATTTCTATACATAGACGGTTTCCTTGAACTTCCCGCGGAGGTCACCATCCTTCCCTATGCTTCCTGGTCTAAAATCTCCACTGGGCTTGAGCCGGTAGCAGAGAAACCGGGAACCTATCAAGCCGCCGACTTCGACATCCTCTTCGATTCGCCTATTGAAGTGGGCAATCAAGACGTTTTTACATTTGAAGCTGCTGGCGTACACCACGAAATGGCCATGGTGGGTGGAGGCAATTACGATAAGGATCGATTGACGAAAGATTGTGCCGTCATCGTGGAACGCGCAACCCGTATCTTCGGTGTAAATCCCAACAAGCACTACGTATTCATCGTGCACAACTACCAGTCGGGCGGTGGCGGCCTAGAACACCTTAATTCAACCGTGTTGGGAGCCAGCCGAAACGGTTACCAGAACGAGCGGTCGTACGTCGGATTTCTGGGGCTGGTGGCGCATGAATATTTCCATCTGTGGCACGTCAAACGACTGCGGCCCATCGAACTCGGCCCGTTTGATTACGATGCGGAAAACTATACAACCGCGTTGTGGATTATGGAAGGGTTCACAGCTTACTTCGACAACCTCCTGCTTAGGCGCTGCGGATTTCTGAGTGAAAACAGCTATCTGCAGGCGGTAAGCAGCGATATCGGCACCATTGAAAACCGTGCGGGCAACCAAGTCCAATCTGCTGCATCGGCCAGCTTCGATGCCTGGATCAAATACTACCGCCCCGACGAAAACTCGTCGAATACCAGTATTTCCTACTACAGTAAAGGCGCGCTGCTTGCTATGATGCTCGACCTCAAACTACTTGCCGGAACGAACGGTGAAAAGCGGCTGGACGATGCGTTAAAAGCTGCCTATGAAACATTTTACGTTCGGAAAAAAAGAGGGTTTGAAGAACATGAATTCCAAGCGCTGATCGAACAGATAACCGGAGTCCCTGTAGCTGATATTTTCGATGCAGCCCACACTGCGGGATCGCTGGACTACAATCGATACCTCAACGCCGTAGGCTATGAAGTGATCGATTACAACGACGGCCGGGAACTGCCCGACCTGGGCATCTCTACTTCGGTTTCCGACGGCCGTGTCATGGTTACGGGCGTGGGTCGGGGCACCGCTGCCTGGGACGCTGGCATCAACGTACGGGATGAAGTCCTGGCCATCAACGGAGAACGGTTAGATGCCCATGGCAAAGAATTGAACCGCGCGCTACAGACGGCCGCCATTGGCGACGTACTTCGTGTCTTGATCGCAAGAGATGGAAAAATACGGGAACTGAGCGTAACGCTCCTAAAAGATACACGAGGATCATTTGGCATTATCCCGCTAACGAATGCAACAGCGGAACAGCAGCGGCTCGGAAAAATCTGGCTTTCGCAGTAGCGGTCGGCTATCGGAAATCAGCTATCGGAAATCGGTCAGGCTGATAGCTCATTGCTTACGGCCAAAATCCGACGGCAACACAAACCGTATCGACAATCCAATACCATCAAAACGCACACCCGATTCGGGCGTCAGCTCCATCGTCGGTTTCCAATCCAGCGATAGGTTAATGGGTGCAGTTGGTATTTTATAGTCCAGGCCGATGGCTCCATCAAAACTCCACGCCATACCACTTTCATCCGTATCTTTATACCGGTAAGAGCCTAAGCCCCCGCCGAAACCATAGTACCACTGAAGTCCTTCCACGTCGATAAAATTAATGGGTTGATGGATTTCATAAAGGCCCAGCAATTTGAAAATTGTAAAACTCCGATTACCCTGAAAATTCAGGATACCGTCAATGGCGTGGTTATCATTGATGAAATGCTTATACGTAATACCATTCGCTACGCCAAAGCGTCCACCAATACCACTCCTGTATGTAGTACTTTCCTGAGCTGCAGCTTCCTGCCAGGTAATGATTCCGATAAAAAAAACGACAATAAGTGCGACGATGCGATTTCTCTCCATGTCCCTCTCCGCGCAAAACAAATGCCAAAGAACGAATTGAACGCAGAGGATGCAGATTTAGCAGATTTCCACAAATGGTTGTTCGATTTCTTTCATTCGTATTCCATTCCAGCAAGAAGCAACTTATCACGCAACAATTAAATATATGGGGTTTTCTAAATAATTCTTAACTTTAAATGCGCGACTGCGCGAACGACAAACAGATTATAGACCAAACAGTAAGATATGACACCGGCAACCCGCATTTTTGACATTCTGACAAACTACGAAGCCCATTACTCCAAACCGGTCATGGTGGCAGGAAAAGCAGAGGGCATCTGGAAAAACTATGCAACGGATACGTTTATATCCTTGGTAAACAACCTAAGCAGAGGGCTGATCGCAAAAGGAATACAAAAAAACGACAAAATTGCGCTGATGTCTGCCAATCGTCCGGAATGGAACTTTTGCGATTTCGCCATCAATCAACTCGGCGCAGCCGTTGTGCCGCTTTATCCTACACTTTCAAGCCAAGATCTCTCCTTTATTATCGATGACGCAGCCGTTAAACTTATTTTTGTCAGCAACACCGAATTATACGAAAAGATAAAGGAAGCCTTGCAAGCTAACAACCTGGATGTGCCCATTTATTCATTTGACGCAGTGGATGGCGTGCCGTCCTGGCAACAGCTGGAAGATGAGGGTGCGGGGCAGGATACAGATCTTACGCCTTATCGCGATGCCGTACAGGAGGACGACCTACTTACCCTTATTTATACCTCGGGGACTACCGGAAAGCCAAAGGGTGTGCACCTTTCTCACAAAAATGTGATTACCAATGTATATGATTGCTATTATTTGCTGCCGGACTACTTCAAGAAAGCACTCAGTTTCCTGCCTTTATGCCACATCTTTGAACGAATGGTTGTATACCTATATTTTACTAAGGGTGTGGAAATCCATTATGCAGAAAGCCTGGATACCATTGTGGCCGACATCAACGATGTGAAACCCGATGGATTTACGACCGTTCCCCGTGTATTGGAAAAAGTATACGACCGCATTGTAGCCAAAGGCAAGGAGCTCTCCGGCGTAAAACGACACATTTTCTTCTGGGCGCTGAATCTCGGTCTCAATAACAGGGAGCCCGATAAGAATGGAGCCTGGTTCAACATGCGCCTATCAATCGCTCGGAAGCTGGTGTTTACCAAATGGCAAGCTGCACTCGGCGGCAATATCAAACTGATTGTCTCGGGGGGCGCAGCACTGCAGCCTCGCCTATCACGGGTATTTTGGGCGGCGGGAATACCGATATTGGAAGGGTACGGCCTCACGGAAACCTCGCCCGTCATCGCAGTCAACACCCTAGAGAAAAGTGGTGTTAAGTTCGGAACGGTGGGAAAGGTATTGAAACATGTGGACGTGAAGATTGCATCTGACGGCGAAATATTGTGCAAGGGCCCCAGCATTTCGGCTGGTTATTACGAAAACGAGGCAGCGACGGCAGAAGCCATTGACAGCGAGGGATACTTCCATACAGGCGACATCGGCGAATTGGATGCGGAGGGTTTCCTGCGCATTACCGATCGGAAAAAGGAAATGTTTAAAACAGCAGGTGGTAAATATGTAGCCCCCCAGGCTCTCGAAAATAAATACATGGAATCGACCTTCATCGCCCAGGTTATGGTCATCGGCGAAAACCGGAAATTCCCGGCGGCATTGATCGTTCCTGCCTTCGATGTGCTAAAAAACTGGTGTAAGATCAAAGGTATCTCCTTCGACTCCCGGGAAAAGGTGATTCAAAAACCCGAAGTTATCGATAAATACCAGCGTGAAATCAATCGGCTGAACCAAGGATTCGGGCACTGGGAACAGGTAAAAAAATTCGCGCTGCTGGCAACCGATTGGACAATCGATGCAGGAGAACTGACACCTAAGCTCAGTTTAAAACGTAAAGTGATTTTACAGCGCTACGAACGGGAAATTGAAGATATTTATCGGGAATAAACAACCTGGCATTTTTCTGGTTTATTAAAATACATCAAGTATGTATGAACCCGACATGATTAAAATAATCATTAAAGGCTCCATCTAGAAACAAAAAAACGATTAGATGAACCTCTTTAAAAAATCTTTCTATAAAGACATTTTTCAGTTGCTGAGCAACACATTCAGTGAATTTTCCAACGACAATGCCATGAAGATGAGCGCGTCACTCGCGTACTACACCATCTTTTCCATTGCTCCTCTCCTACTCATCGTCATTTGGCTCGTCGGCTTTTTTTACGGCGAAATTCTAGCCGGTGAGCAGGACGCCCAATCGGAGGTCTTTGAGGAATTTGCAACGATCTTCGGGGCCGCCACCGCGGCACAGATCCAACAGATCATTCAGAACATCAGTTTATCCAATAAATCGGGTATTGGAATCGCTGTGGGTATTGGTACATTGGTTATCGGCTCGACGACCATCTTCACCGAAATACAGGACTCGCTGAATCGAATATGGGGCGTGCGGCCAAAACCCAAAAAGGGATGGTTGAAGATGCTCCTAAATCGAGCAATCTCATTTTCCATGGTGCTGGGACTCGGCTTCCTGCTAATTGTTTCCCTGATTGCCAATGGGATCATTGTGGCGCTCAGTTCGCAAATTACCCGCTTTTTCCCTGAAATTTCTGTCTATGTGGTCGAATGGGTAAACGTCGGGCTTACGTTTATTGTGATTACATCCCTATTTGCTTTTATCTTCCGCTTTTTACCCGATGCCAGGATGCGCTTCCGGGATGTAGCCGGCGGTGCGATTTTCACCGCGGCCCTTTTTATGCTGGGCAGGTACCTGATTTCACTTTACATGCAATACAGTGCACCCGCATCCGCTTACGGAGCCGCTGGGGCTCTCATTATCCTACTACTCTGGGTGTATTATTCGGCCGCTATTCTTTACTTCGGCGCTGAGTTTACGAAAGTGTATGCACTTCGGTACGGTCGGGGCGTGTGGCCCTCATCCTATGCGGTGAAAGTCGTGATGAAAGAGGAGGAAGTGGAAGACGAGCCGATCGAATTAGCAACCAACCCAGACACCGATCAAAATAAAGAAAGCTGATTGGAGGCAAGGTTGACGCGGTCGAAATTGCTGACCGATATACCCAGCAGGCGGACCGGTGCAGGGTCTGACGCCATGACCGATTGAAGTGAATTACGAGTGGTGGACAAAATTTCCTCGACTGCATCTGTGTAATAAGGAAGAGAATGGCTACGGGTTATCAACCGGAAATCGGCAAATCGGACTTTCAGGGTAATGGTACGCCCTTTCAATTTGCGGATTTGCATCCGTCCTGCCAATTTGGAAGCAATTTTTTTCAATTCATCTTCCATGGCAGCTACCTCATGCAGATCTGCCCCAAACGTATCTTCCACGGCGATCGACTTCAGCTCGCGGTCGGGTTGCACAGGTCGATTATCGACTCCCCGTACAATGTGGTAATAAAAACGTCCGCTTTTCCCAAATAGCCGCACCAGCTCTACTTCTGACAGCCGTTTGAGATCGGCACCGGTAAATAGCTGCATCTGCTTCATTTTCGCCGCTGTCACTTTTCCCACCCCGAAGAATTTTTCCACCGGAAGGTGCTCCATAAATCGCTCGATACGGGAGGGACCAATGAACGTAAGCCCATCGGGCTTTTGCATGTCCGAGGCAATTTTAGCCACAAACTTATTAACCGAAATCCCGGCCGATGCCGTCAGACGCAACTCCGAGCGGATGGCGGCTTTAATCTGTCTGGCAATTTCCATAGCCGATCCAATTGCTTGTTTATCGGTTGTTACGTCCAGGTAGGCCTCGTCTAACGAAAGCGGTTCGATCACATCGGTATACCGACGAAAGATCTCACGGATTTTAGCCGATACCGCTTTGTAGGCGTCAAATCGGGGAGGCACAAACACGGCGTGAGGGCATAGTCTGGCCGCTTGGCTACAGGGCATAGCCGAACGGATTCCATACTTGCGGGCCTCGTAACTGGCGGTAGCCACCACACCCCTGCTGTTGGGTGGGCCACCCACCACCAACGGAATCCCTCGGTATTCCGGAAAATCCCGTTGTTCTACCGAAGCATAAAATGCATCCATGTCAATATGGATGATCTTCCGCATATATTTATTTCCTATTGAATCACTACTTCACGGTATACCGGTATACGGCACGTCCGATGTTCCCCGTAGCGTCTATTCCCTCCACGACGACACGATAGCTGCCCGTCCCATCGGCATTATAGAAATCCAATTGCGTCTTACCATCTTCGGCGATCTTCACTTCGGGGTTCCAATATACCGTGGTTCGGATATCATTCACCGCACGACGTTCGGGCGTATCGTATTTGGGTGTGTAAAATTTGCGCTCTTCCACGTATCCCAAAGGCGTAAGATCAATGATATTGCTCTTTGGCAATAACGCTTCAATTTGGCTCAGGGACATGCGGGGGCCCTTCTCCTGCTTTTTGGCGGTATAAATGGAAACCACCCCATTGTTTTGATACATCCGACTCACCGTACCCAACTCATCGCGCAGAAAAATTTCGATTCCCTCCACTTCCGCGGGCATGATCCCGTTGAGTGAAGGTACGTCCATGGCCATTCCATTTACAAAAAACTGCACCGGAATCCGTCCTCCGGCGTTGTAATCACGGGTAATGTAAAAAAGTTGACTTTGACTGTCGTAGGTGATGCCAGTCAGCGCTGTTTGCAAGCACATAATGAGATTGTTGCATCCTTTTAATCGATCGGCATTGATTTGGTGATCGGCCATACCCAACCCCGAAATGGCCGAATAATCTTTGTGCGAAAAACTCGGTCGCGAAGAAGCGGTTACTTCCACTTCTTCAAGCAAGATGGATGTCCGGTACTCATTGCGACTATTGGTAAGATACGGTTCAAATACACCATCGATATTCAACACATCATCTGCGCGATAGGTCGTCGTGTCGATTCCGGGAAAGTGCGTAGGATCTACATTAATGACCATGTCGCGATAGTTGTCATTGCCACGGGCATTGATGGTTACACGCGACGAATCGGTAAATACCAAATCTTGAAAGACAAAGTGTCCATTTTCATCTGTATAGGTATCTTTACGGAAACTTCTATCGGGAATAGACAATAATAATCCACCGTTGGCCACAGGTTTTCCATTATTTAATCGGAGTATTCCCGATATTTCAATGCCTTGTTCCGGAAAAAAGTGCACCTCCGGATAGCGGTCTGCCAAAACATCGGCATACGAAAACCGTCGGTATCCCTGGGTGAGCAGGAGAACATCCAGCGCTTCCCGCTTCTGATCATCCGGTTGATTGAAATAATAATTCGGTTCCTCCACGTAGCCTTTTAGATCTGAAGTAAGTAACAGGTTGCTCAATATGGTCTTCTCGTTGTTTTCGTCGTAGGGGACCTTAGATTCATCGACTACAGCCACCGAATAATTACCCGCAGTTGTGGTGTCGTTATTGGCAACCTGTATACCTAATTTCACCAGCTGTTTGGTGGTATATTCTTTTTGATCGCTACTTAGGGTGATCGACAACGGTTTTATATTTTCCACAAAGACCAAACGCTCACTCATCGGCTTGCCGGATGAGGTAAATAACGTCAGTTGAGCGACGCCTGTTGGAAAGCGGTCTTTGGGAAGGTTCACCACGACGGTATTATTGCGCAAAGCGGCTTGTGCTGCGTAACAAAGGATGCCGTTTGTCTGCGCAATGAGGTAAAACGCCTTGCCTTTATTGGCTGCAAAAAATGAATCATTGGCCACAATCGCCAACTGCAGCTCCGACGTATCGGACTTCACCACCGTTACGCTGATTCCCTGTTCGACCACGGGAGGTAATGGAAAACTTTGTTTTTCACCATTTTCAAACGTGATATTGGCGGTATACGCATTCCCGGCCTCGGGCATAAACGTCACATATCCCATTCCTTTATGTATATCCGAGAGCGCGGCCACTTCGGCACCCTTTTGGTCCACCACGCTGCCTTTAACGGGCAATCCACGACCATCGCTTCCAATTGCTTTGAAAGCAACTTTCTTGGACAGGCCGGCAATGAGGTCGCCTCCCTCCGGAAAAAATTGGACATCCGCATCCCAGAGTGCCGTTCGCAGCGGAATAGTGCTCAATAGCGGTGGAGCACTGTTACCAGACTCAACCGAGACATACAATTTTCCCTGTCGTAGATGATCCTTGTCCTTCCCGTTGATATTGATCATCACGTTGCCTACCGCGTCCGTTTGTCCCTTCCCATTGTCAATCGGTTCCCATCCTGCCTGTGCCGACCAGTTCAGCTTTCGATTGCTCAACGGCTTCCCTTCGCGGTCTTTAAATTGGACGACGGCCTGCGTACGGGCACTTTTGCCTTTCCCTTGGTCATTGAACGTAACGGTATAATGGAGGGCATTGTTCAGCACATCACCCACGGGTACAATTTTATTGAAAAAATAAGCCGGGTCGAAATTCATCATCCATTTGGTATAGGCCCTGAACCGGTAATTACCCTGGCTATACCATTCCTGATCCAACACCAAATGACCATTGCCCACATTGTTGGTCAATGGAATCCGCATGGTCTGCATCAGTGAATCTTTTCCGTTCATCACCTCCACGTAAACCACCTTGCTGAGGTCGTAATTGTACATATTGCTGGTCAGGTATGTTTTGAACCATAAGGTATCCCCTACTGCGTAATAAGGTTTGTCAAAATGCAGATGCACCTTTTCCACCGGATATGCTTCCAATAATTTCTGTGTTTTTTCGACCACGGTATTGACAGAAACACTGTCCTGCTGGGCAACTGACTCGATAGCCAGGCAAGAGAGGAAAAGAGAATAACAGACGAGTTTAACGATACGGTTCATTCAAAACGATACTTATATGCAATAAGTGGCTAAGATATTCTTTTTGGTGGGCTATGCCAAAAATCCGTGTTAATTTTAACATTTATAACAGGGGGGTTAGGAGCCTGCATAGCGAATCCATTCCACGTTTCCAGCGGTGTCGCTGCATCCATATCTCGCGGGTCATTAACGTGCTATCGGCTTTATCCGTTTCAAATTGCGTGTCCAATTGCGCGCAAAGACCTAAGTCATTGATTATGGCGCTGACTTCAAAATTGATATAAAAGCTACGGATATCCAGATTGACCGTACCGATATAAGCCAGGCGGCCATCGATGCAAATGGTCTTCGCATGTATAAATCCTTTTTCATACAAGTACACGATCACGCCCCGCTCCAGTAGCGGTTTTAAGAAAGAAAACGAAGCATGTTGTACGATAAATGAATCTGATCGGGCGGGCAGCATCAATTCGACACGAACGCCCGAAGCTGCGGCCAATTGCAATGCGGTACTCAGCTCCTCGCTCGGGATAAAATAAGGGGTACAGATGCTTATTGTATGCGCCGCCTCGGCGATGCCAAGCAGCATGGCTTCCATATTGTAGGGTGCATTGGAGCCCGGGTCGCTGAAGGCGAAACTCACGGCCGCCCCCCCAACAGGGCCGGCCGGCGTCGTATGAAAATACCCATCCCGAAGGTCAAAAGGCTCGCCTTCGGCCAAGTGCCAATTCATCCAAAAATGGGTCTGAAGCACGTTTACCGCGTCCCCCTGAATCTTTACAGCCGTATCCCGCCAATACAGCGGATAACGGCCGTTGTTGACATATCGATCACTAATATTGATACCACCTACAAATGCGGTATGTCCGTCAATAATGGCTATTTTGCGATGATTCCGGTAATTTCCATTTGCAAGCGAAGTAAATGTAACCGGCATAAACGGGATAAACTGGATCCCAGCCGTCGTAAAACGCTTTCGCCGGCGCCTTAGTTTAGGCGATCCGAATGCATCGGCAATGACACGCACCGTGACACCGGCCGACGCTTTTTCTTCCAGCAGGGTAATGAGTGCGCGGCCGATATCGTCCGGATCAAAAATATAATATTCCAAATGGATGTGATGGGTTGCCTCACGGATTGCGCGGAATAATTCGGGGAATTTTTGTTCGCCATTGATTAAAAGTTCCACATGGTTATGCAGTGAAGGAGGGGCAATCCGCTGGTTTTTCAAGAAGGTAAAAACCCTGCTGAGTGGCCCCAACGATTGCTTCAACACTTCTAGGTTGTGATCCATGATGGGGACCAGCCGATCCCATACCTTCAGCAAGCGGACATGCTTTTCCTGGTTTTGACCCCGGAATATCTTGATCTTTTTGAATTTCTGACCAAAAAAATAATAAATTACGATTCCAACAATCGGAACGAAAACAATCACCATGATCCAGGCGATTGTTTTGGTAGGATTACGGTTTTCGATCAGGATGGTCGCAATGATAGCGACATACACCAATAAAAGCGGTATCCAATACCATTGGTAGATGAAAGCTCCGATTTGGTGAAGTGTCTGGACGATACCCGCCATGCGCAACGAATGTATGACCAAACCTACGCATTTTACGTAATATTTTCCACTTTCTTTTCGACGGCTGAGATCACCTCCTCCATAAAGTCCACACGTTGAAATTCAGAAGCATGGATTAGCCCGCCCGGACTAAACACATTGATTTCCATTAATTTGTCCCCAACAACATCCAGTCCAGCCAAAAACATCCCATCTTGTTTAAGCAACGGCCCGACAGACGCTACGATATGAGCCATCTCGTCATTCATAACGGCTTTTTTGGCTTTCGCTCCCTGATGGATATTACTCCGGATTTCACCCGCTTGCTGCACACGTTTGATAGCGGCAACTTTCCCATCCTTCAGCAACGGTTCCCCGTCCATTAGAAACAGGCGGACATCGCCTTTCTTGGCAGCGGGTAAGTATTCCTGTGCAATGGCAAGCCCATCCCTGCAGATCGCTTCTACGATCTGCTTCAGATTTTTATCGTCCTTTTTATCAATAAGAAAGACATTCTTGCCTCCAGATCCTTTTAAGGGCTTGAGAATAATCCGATGGCGCTGATCGCGATAAAAGGCTTCGACATCTGCCATATTGCGTGTAATGATAGTCTGCGGCCGGACCGACTCCGGAAAATACTGCAAATACATTTTATTTGAAGCTTTTATCAACCCATCCGGATTGTTGAGCACCAATACCCCCTGCTGCTGCGCCAACTGGCCAAACAATACACCCACGTCTTGTGCCCACGGTCTTTTCTCCAAGTCTGCGGCAGGGTCGTTACGCAACCACATAACGTCCCAATTTTTGGAATTCGTCAACCGTTTATCCTCATCAGCCACGGCCTCTAAAAACGTGTGCAGCGATCGGAATTCACGATCAGGCACCTTGCGGCTATGGGCTCCTACACGTCCATCCGGGAGATAAACCAGGTCTCCAACTCCTGCATAATACACGGTATGCCCGCGCCGGTGGGCTTCCAGGGCCAACGCCGTGGTGGTATAGCCCGCCAATTCCTTCCGTACTTGATTGACGATAAATGTAATGGTCATTTTTGTTGTTTTTTGTTTTTTGTTTTTTCGCCTAAAGCCGATAGCCGATAGCTGATATCCGAACACTACCCAATCATCTTAAATATGTTACCCCCCTTTTTTATCTCGTCTATTTTCGCAATATAGGGCTTTTCGAGGTATTTGGGACGTAAGGGAGACGGCTTCAACAGCCCTCTATGCAGCAATTCCTGGATGATGGGAAGATAATCTTGCCGTATTTTCCCGATAAGCAGTTGTGAGATGTCGTTTCCTTCCTTTACATATTCAATCACATTCAGTAGTCCTTTCAGGTATACCGAATCTTTGGTGAGCCCCCCACCACGGTATACCCGCATTGTGATGTAGAACGCCGTTTCGGGATTGAAGCTGTACTTCTCTACCAGCATGTCAAACGTATCCGTAAACGGATTTCCGGCCAACATGTGATAGACGGCCAGTACGCGTGCCGCCAATGTACGCATCCGTTGATTGGTCAACCCCCCGGTCATGTACTCACTGAGTACCGCAAGCCCCTCCTGCAATTGTTCATAGCCGGGTACGCCTACATAAAAAAGTTTAAAAGGTTGGGCCATGCCATTGTAGTAAGTGGCGACGTGCGTACCTACCTCATGCTGCAGCAGCGAGAAGGCGCGTGCTTGCGATATACGGTATCGGCTGCTGATATTGAGCGTTCCGCGGGATACCATGACACCTTCCACGTCATCACGTACCCGCACCGCGGTGGACACCGTATTATACTGCTGCTTCAAGTACTCCAACTCCGTTTTTGCCAGCGCTGCAAAAGCATTGGCATCCAGCATCTCACGCTCTGCGGGTACCTGTTGCGGCTCAGAGGCCACCAGTATGGCGCGCGCTATTTCCAGTAAATTTTCTTCGACATTCCCGAAAAGCTGTTGACTACTATACAGGAAATCCGGTTTGTCCCGTTCACTCAACATGTTGAGCATCCGGTCGATTTCTTTCCGTTTATCACGGAAAAGATACGCAATGGTCGGATCCGAAATAGCTTCAATGGGCAGGTTATACAGCTTCCTTTTAATGAGTTCGGGATCTATCGGCATGGGCCGGTAGTGAAACGTCGGATTTTTCCGGTATTTGGTGCGGGAAAAGGTCCGCCAGGCTTCTTGCGCATTGATCGGCGTCACCAATAGCAGAAAATCAAATTGATTGCTATATTCCGCCAGTTTTTCGTCGATTTCCCATACCGATTCATGCAGTTCCGTCGTGCCCAGCATCTGGAAATTCGCGGCACTATAGGAGGTTTTCATGCGTACAAACTCAAAGAAGCTTTTACGCAATGCCCTGACGAAATTTTCACGCAATTCCCGTAAGAAGAGCGGATAAGGAGTACCGGTTTGTTCATTGATGTAAATGGGTCTGATTTCCAATCCGATGAGGATAATCTCATTTTTCCGTGCCTCTTCCGCGCTATACAACGGCTGGTAGTAAGGCGGTGAGGGCATCTTCTTGTCTTTTTCCAGTGCGGTATGGACACCGGGTACCTGGGTAAGATGAATCCGTTGTAACTCGGATTGTAATTTTTCAGCTATCGGCAATGCGCTTTTCTGGCTGATATGGATATTGAATGTAGGTGAGTCTGCACGGTCCGACAACCAGACCTCCAACAGCATAAACCCTCCGAATTTATCGGCCATCGCACCCGCTATTGCATAAATAATCGGATTTACAGGGCATTCCTCCGTATCCGGGGCTACCAGATAAGCCGACTCGGTTTTCCCCAGAGTCGACGTAAATGCATCTTCTCCATCGGGGGGCACGCGGTACACCAACAGGTAAGGAAGAGGCCGTTCAATACGGAGTTCACCGCCGCAGGGCAAACTCATAAACACGGGTTTACTCTTTTTCAGCTTATCGAGAATACGCTGGATATGTTTCTTATCGTCAATGTCCATGCAAAAAAGAAGGTTTAACGGGCGTGTCAAGCATATGCAACAGAAACGGGATACATCCATTGAGCATCGATTGAATGCGTTCTAAGTGGGAGATATCAACCCAACCGGTCCATTCATCCATAAATGTTTTCTTGAATTCCAGTGAAAACACGCAACCGTACTCACCATAATTCCGATTAATCCATTCCGAAAAACCTCCTCCCTTAAATTTAACATTCTCTCTGACGTCCAGAAATCGGTCCTCGAAGCGGTGATGTGCCAGGAAACTGGCCAGGCAGTGCCCGAGAGGTTTCCATTTTTCGTGGTTGTGACCGGTTCCAATATTAAGTTCAGGGTTTTCCCCGATATTAGCCGGTTCATCGGGACGTAAGCGCCGGTGATTGTAACTGTGAATGTCTAATACAACAAATTTCCCAAATAATGTCAGGGTCTGTTGCAACAGTTGATTCATATCCGCATAAAACCGATCGTATCCCTCCAGAAGCCGTTCAACCATCAATTCAGGTAGCTCGGGCTGCCAAACCGTCAGTCCCCAGGCATCTGCCGGTTTGCGGTACACCGCCTGTTCCCGTCTTCTGTTGAGGTCGACCTGAAACCTGGAGGTTTCCACGACGACGCGGTTGACGGGCAGGTTCGCCATATAGCCCGTATAGGGGTCTTCTTCGCGAAAACGCTCGTGTTCCCGCAGATGCATATAATCCATCAACGGGGCTACCACCCTATGCCCCTGATGAATTGCAGTCGCAATGATGGGAACCTGTTCCTTGTGTAGGGTATAAACCAAATCCATTTGGAATCATAACACGGTATTGCGGGAAATGTTTGGCACACTATCTGACACCTATCTAGTAATCCGTATGACGTGAATTCATCGATCATGCCTCACAGAACAAACAAGACACAGATACTGAAACAATAAACAGAAAGAAACATGAACATCTCAGTCAAATTAAATATTAAAACACTCATAATCATAGGATTACTTGCGTTTTCCTTATTTGTAATTTTCAGCTGTTCCACTGGATCTTCAAAAACCAGTGACGCAGAAAACAATGCGATTGCTTTACCCGTACTACAGATAGACACGGCGACCGCTACTACTGTAAAGGACTATTTGGGCACCATAGAAGGGAAAGTTAATGTGGAAATACGTCCACAAGTTGAGGGTATTTTGGATGAAATATATGTTGATGAAGGTGCTGTTGTGAAAGAAGGTCAAAAACTTTTCAAGATCAACCCCCAACCCTATCAGGAACAATTGAACAATGCCATCGCCAACGAAAATGTTGAAAAAGCAAAATTGGAAAATGCCAAACTGGAAGTAGACCGATTGAAGCCGTTGGTCGACAACGACGTGATTTCGGATGTAAGGCTCCGGGCGGCCATGTCTGATTATGACGTTGCCAAAGCATCCCTTGCCCAAGCTTCAGCAGCAGTTGCAAGTGCGCGCATCAACTTGGGTTTCACGACGATCAAAGCGCCGGTAAATGGTTTTATCGGACGTATTCCCAAACGCGTGGGTAACCTGGTAAGCAGCAGTGACCCGTTGACTGAACTTTCCGATATCAGCGAGGTATATGTTTACTTTGCCATGAGTGAATCGGATTTTCTTTATTTCCGGAAAAAGTATGGCAAATCGGATTCCACCTCAACCGGTTCTGCCGACACGGCACAGTTAATCCCCAACGTTTCATTGGTCATGGCCGATGGCACGGTCTACCCCGAAAAAGGAGTGGTAGACGCCATCAATGGCCAGGTAAACCGGACCACCGGAGCCATCAGCCTACGGGCCACATTCCCCAACAAAGACAATATGCTCCGTTCGGGTAATACCGGTACGCTAAAAATGGAGGAGCGCCAGCGCGGCGTACTGACAGTACCTCAGGTTGCGACTACCGAATTGCAGGACAAGATTTTTGTGTATACGCTCGATTCCGACAATCGGGTTAAGCAACAGGCCATCGAAGTGACTGGCAAAAGCGGAAAGCACTATATCGTGAAGAACGGAGTCAAACCGGGTGATCGTATTATTCTGTCCGGATTGGATAAGCTGACTGACGGAACGGAAATCAAGCCTCTAAATGCTCCCTCAGCACCCGCGGAATAATCTTTTGCATTTTTAATTCCTATGTTTGTTGAAGCTTGCTGCTACTGGCGATCTGTGTGCCCGCCTTTAGCCTAGGCTTATAAATAAAATGTAATGCTCAAAACATTCATCAATAGACCCGTATTAGCTACCGTAATTTCCACGCTACTGGTAATTCTTGGATTAGTTTCGATGTGGCAATTGCCCATTACCCGGTTTCCGGAAATTGCGCCGCCAAGTGTTACCGTTTCTACCTCCTACCCAGGAGCCAACGCAGAAACCGTAGCCGGTGCCGTATTGCTTCCCATCGAAGAAGCGATTAATGGGGTGCCTAATATGACCTATATCCGGTCGTCGGCTACCAACTCCGGATCGGGAAATATTACTGTCTTTTTTAAGACAGGTACGGATCCCAACCAGGCGTCCGTAAACGTACAAACCCGGGTCTCCAAGGCCAATGCCCGTATTCCAGCCGAAGTCATCGAATCAGGAATCACGGTAGAGCCCCGTCAGAGCGGGATTATCATGACCATTGATATTTTCAGCAACCGCCCGGATACCTTATACGACGAGACGTTCCTGCAGGCCTATGCGCAGATTAACTTGATGCGCGAGTTAGCACGGGTAAGTGGTGTGGGCGAAGTACGGCGTGTGGGAGCGCGTGATTATTCGATACGTACGTGGTTGAACCCGGAAAAGATGGCCGTATATGGGCTGATTCCGCAGGATGTCCGCGCAGCTATCCGGGATCAGAATTTCGAAATCGCTCCCGGGAAATTCGGAGAAACCTCCGATGAGGCCTTCGAGACCATCTTACGGCACCAAGGGCGGTTTACCTTGCCGGAAGAGTTCGAGCAAATTGTTATCAAGACCAACAAGGATGGTTCTGTCCTCTATCTGAAAGACATCGCCCGGGTAGAACTCGGTGCTACCAATCTGGGAAGCGACAACAAAGTAAACGGCTATCCCGGACTTACGCTGAACATCCTCCAGACCAGTGGTTCCAATGCTCGGGAAATCGACATTCAGATACGCGATATCTTGGAGCAGCTCTCCAAAGACTTTCCGGATGGCATCCAGTACAACATTTCTTATAGTGTGCGTGATCAGATCGATGAATCAATTAACCAGGTGCAGCATACGATTTTCGAAGCATTCATTTTGGTGTTCATCATTGTCTTTATTTTCTTACAGGATTTCCGGTCGACGCTCATTCCAGCCATTGCCATTCCCGTTTCGCTGGTCGGTACATTTTTCTTCCTTCAGCTTTTCGGATTTTCCATTAACGTACTAACCATGTTTGCCCTTGTATTGGCAATCGGCATTGTCGTTGATGACGCCATTGTGGTCGTAGAAGCCGTCCACCAGAAAATGCACTCGACAAACCTTGGGCCCCGGAAAGCAACCATCTCCACGATGGGAGAAATCACCCGGGCCATTGTGTCCATCACCCTGATTATGTCGGCGGTATTTTTTCCCGTTGGTTTCATGGGTGGTCCGTCGGGGGTATTTTTCCAGCAGTTTGCCTATACTTTGGCTACCGCCATTCTGATTTCGGCATTGAATGCATTGACACTTACCCCAGCACTTTGCGCATTGCTGCTCAGAAAGTCGGATGCACATGCAACGCCTACTACGGTAGCCGATGAGACGGTTGACACGGATGTGAAAAAGAAACGCGGCTTCAACGGATTCAAAGCCCGGTTTTTTAATGCATTTAACACCGGCTTTGCAACCGTGACGAATAAATATATCGGTTCACTCCGCTTTCTGACCGCCCGTAAATGGCTGGCTATGGGCGGGCTTGCCCTGGTTACAGTCGTTGGTGTATGGCTGATGAACCGCACACCGTCCAGTTTTATTCCTACGGAAGATGACAGCTTCATCACCTACTCGCTTTCCATGCCGCCGGGGGCATCGTTGGCCCGCACCACTGACGCGCTGTCCAAAGCAGACAGTATCCTGAAAAAAAGGAAAGCCATTGAAGGTATGACAACCGTTTCGGGATACAATGCCATTGACGCCAGCGCAAGCTCAGCGTTTGCGGTCGGTTACATCAACCTCAGGCCCGCGAAAGAACGCGGGGAGATCCGGAACATCAACGCCCTTATGGACACTATACGCCAGGATCTGTCCCAGATTACCGAAGCGTCATTCAGTGTGTTTCCGCGCCCCACCATTCAAGGTTTCGGCGACTTTTCCGGTCTTGAATTCGTATTGCAGGACCGTTTGGGCGGCTCGATGTGGGATTTTGGCATGGTGGCAGATACGTTCATGCGTGAACTGGAAAAACGACCGGAAGTGGCATCTGCCTATACTACATTCAACGCCAATTTCCCACAGTATCTGTTGGAGGTAGACCCGGTAAAAGCAAAGGCACTTGGGGTGAGTATCAATGAGATGATGCGGACAATACAGGGGTATTACGGAAGGGTTATGGTGAGCGATTTCAACCGCTTTGGCAGGCAGTACCGCCTCTATATGCAGGCGGACTTTGAATATCGTGCAGAACCCGAATCATTTAAATCCATTTTCGTACGCAACAGTAAAAACGAAATGGTACCGGTTAATACCATCGTGAAACTCAAAAAAGTAATGGGCCCCGAAATTGTAAACCGATACAATCTGTATAATGCCATTGCAATCAATGCAATTCCGTCTGATGGATTCAGTACCGGCGAAGCCATGAAGGCGATGGAAGAAACCGCCGCCGCATACCTGCCCGGCAATTACAGCTACGAGTGGACCGGCATGAGCCTGGAAGAAAGCAAATCGGGGAACGAAACGGTGTTAATTTTTGCATTAAGCATTATCTTTGTGTACTTTCTGCTGGCTGCCCAATATGAAAGTTACATCTTACCGTTGGCCGTGATGCTCTCGGTTCCCGTCGGATTGATCGGTGTATACACCTTCGTCAATCTGGCCGGATTGGAAAATAACATCTATGTACAGGTAGGACTTATTATGCTTATCGGCTTATTAGCAAAAAATGCCATTCTGATTGTAGAATTTGCCATACAGCAGCGCCAGGCGGGATTGAGTATTTACGAATCCGCCCTTGAAGGTGCCCGCATGCGACTCCGCCCGATCTTGATGACCTCTCTGGCATTTGTAGCCGGATTGATTCCGCTAATGTGGACGGTAGGTCCGTCTGCCCAGGGTAATCATTCCATCAGTTTCGGAGCCGCCGGGGGAATGTTGATCGGCGTTACGCTTGGCGTCTTCATCATTCCAGTCTTGTATGTGATTTTCAAACACCTCGACGAACTGGTAAAAACTAAATTGACAACAACAGAAGAAGATTGATCATGAATACTATCATTCGATATACCGGATTAATCCTCATTTCCGGCTGCCTTTTGCTATCATCGTGCAAAGTAGGTAAGGATTATGTCCGGCCTGAGCTACCGATCACAGATACCTTCAGGGGGGGGAACAACCTGTCGGCAGATTCTGCGACGATTGCCGATATCCCGTGGAATGATTTCTTCACGGACAGCATGTTAATGATACTCATCGACAGTGCAATCACCAATAATTTTGACATGCAAACGGCACTGAAAAATATTGAAATAGCCAATCAATCGGTGCGGCAATCGCGTGCAGCTTTTCTGCCTGAGATCGACGCCCAATTGGGTGGTACCAATCACCAGTGGCGGTCACGTGACTTCTATTCTGCCCCGTCTTCCGGCTGGTATGACCGGGAGGGGCAGGACCCTCCTCCAGAGACCTTATACATGTATCAATCGCAATATATGTCGTCCGTCAGCCTGAGTTGGGAATTGGATATTTGGGGGAAATTGCGCAGGCAGAAGGAAGGCGCTTTGGCGGAGTACCTACAAACATTTGAAGCACGGAAAGCGATACAGACCAGCTTGGTTTCGGCCATCGCCGAGGGGTATTACAACCTACTGATGCTGGACGCACAATTGGAGGTCGCGGAGCGAAATCTAAAACTCAACGACAGCACACTTCAGATCGTTAAACTGCAACGGGATGCGGGCGAAGTCAGCTCATTGGCGATCCAACAAACCCAATCACAAATGCTGGTTGCCGCTTCTCTTATTCCTCAGTTGGAACAGGAAATAGCGATTCAGGAAAACACCCTGATGGCGTTAACCGGGCGAATGCCGGATAGTGTGTATCGCTCATCTGCTTTGATGGATTGGCGCATGCAGAGCACATACGATGCGGGGGTACCGTTGCAGTTGCTGGTCAACCGGCCCGATGTCCGCGAAGCGGAACTTGCTTTGCGCGCCGCGAATGCCGAGGTAGGTGTTGCACAGGCCTATCGATATCCTTCGCTTACGATTGAGGCTTCTGGCGGCCTCAACGCGATGCTGCCCCAAAATTGGTTTAACATTCCGGGAGCGCTGTTCGGTGGTCTTATCAGCGGGGTTACTCAACCTATTTTTGCTGGGAGAAAGCTGAAAACGCAGCATGAAATCGCGAAATTGGAGCGTGATAAAGCAGAAATCAGCTTCCAGCAAACGGTCATGGATGCCGTGCATGAAGTAACCAATGCATTGGTGATGATTGAAAAACTGAATGAACAATATGCAATCAGTGAACAACGCGTCGCCACCGCACAGCTAGGCGTCAAAAATGCCAACCTGCTCTTTAAAAGCGGTGAGGCAACCTACCTGGAAGTCATTACCGCACAAAGCAACGCGCTCAACAGCGAACTGGATCTGGTAAGCATAAAACAGGAGCAACTGAATGCGAAGGTTGCGCTTTACAGAGCATTGGGAGGAGGGTGGAAATAGGATAAGAAAAAATGGCCAATCTAACTTAATAGATTGGCCAAATTAGCGGTTAGCTGATAGCACATTCCTAATATTCCAATACCGTCACTTCCGTGCGTCGGTTCGCTTGGTGCTGCTCACTGGAGCAAGGCGTCCCATCGCTGCAGTCATTCACCAGTCGCGTTTCCCCATAGCCCTTCGCTACCACGCGGTGACGCGCGATTCCCCGGCCTACCAAGTAATCCACGGCGGCCTGTGCGCGCCGCTGCGACAGCGCCATATTATATGCGTCGCTACCCCTGCTATCGGTGTGGCTCGAAAGTTCAATCTTCAGTGTCGGGTTGTCGCGCAGCGTACGCACCAGCTCATCCAATATCGCCGCGGCATCCGACCGGATGTTATGCTTGTCAAAATCATAGTGAATATTCTCCAGTACAAAGCTTTTACCCACTTCGAAAAGAGGTTCCAGTCGCAGGGCGACGGCGAGTGTGTCCGACTTCGTTATCCCCATCGTGTTCACGTTGACTGAATCAGCGTGATACTTTTCCTTCTGGGCCAATACGGTGTAGGACTTGCCCCTATCCAACGCAAATTCGAACACACCTGCATCGTCGCTGCTCCGTTTTGCCACAATCTCCCGGTTTCCGTCGTACAACGTAACCGACGCGTCTCCCAGCCGTTCGTCTGTCTGCTTATCGGATGTGGTTCCCTGCAATGCGATGACAATTTTTAGTTTTTCATAGGTAAATGAATAAATATCGTCACTGCCCTTGCCACCTTTCCGGTTCGAAGATAAATAGCCTGCAATACCTTCCTCACCGTCATAAGTAAGCAGATAAGCGAAATCATCTCCAGGAGAATTCACTGGAAACCTTAAATTCCGCGGCAGCGTCCATTGCTGCTTACTACCAATGGATTCAAACACGTCCACTCCACCCATGCCTGCAAATCCATCGCTGGAATAATACAGCCTATTGTCGGGACCGACGTTGGGAAAAAGTTCGTTTCCTGCACTATTTACTGTTTCCCCAGCATTTACGGGTGTGCTCCAGTTTCCATCCGCCTGCCGTTCGCTATACCAGATGTCCGTGCCTCCCTGTCCACCAGGCATGTCACTTACGAAATAGAGCGTATTCCCGTCGGCACTGAGTGTCGCATGGCCCAAAGAATATTCCCCAACGTTATTGTGGGCAAACGGCTCCGATTGCCAAGCACCGTTTTCCCCCCGGGTGTAGACATAGAGCTCCAGTTTATTGGTCAGGTATTTCTGTCGTTCCTCCCGCGCCACGTTACCGTCCTTTCCTGCATAGGTACGCGTCACATACAAGGTTGTGCCGCTTGCATCTGCCGCGACTGGGCCAATGTGATACGGTGCATTGTTGATGCCTTCAACTGCTATCACCGCATTTGAAAGCCCGTTATTTGCTGCGCGATCTGCCGTGTACACCCGCAGAAACGAATTGCCGGTCCATCCGTACGTTCCCACACCGCGCATATGTCCGTCGGGCTCACCTGTGTAGTATACTTTATCTCCCACTGGAAACACCGAAAACTCAGACAGTGATGTATTCAGCTCCTCATTGCGCAGTTTATGCACCGTAGGGTCGGCCATCCATATCAATGCCGAATCGCAGCCTGACAGCTGTATCGCCACCCGATCCCGATCGTTCGTCTTGTCGGCATAAGCCGCCAACTGCTTTTTCGCTTCCGCATATTTCGCATTCATTTTCAACACTTCTCCATAGCGTATCAAGTTTTCCGCCTCGTTGCCTTTCATGGTCACCACCCGGGCGTACCAGTTCTCAGCCGCCTCGTAGTCTTTCATCTGTACATAGCAACGTGCCAACCGTTCCAAATCGGCAAGTTTGGGCTGCTTGCTATCGGCCAATTTGTTATATAAAACCGCTGCGTTAGCATATTCATAGTTGCGGTATAATTCATCAGCACGCTCCCGAAGACCGGGTTGCTCTTGGCTAAGGGCCGGAGCGACTGCAAATGTCAGCGCCATAGCACCAAAAAACAGCCTTACGGCAACGGAACGATGGAATTTCATTATCAAATTTTCTTTCATCGGTATGCTATTTATGTTTTCAATCAAAAAAACCGCGGACTTAATAACCTATTTGATTGTCCGCCGAAGGTAATCCCCAATGTAACTTCGTGCGATCCATTCTGTACACTGTTCAGCTGGCTGAGGATATAGTCATAAGAATAACCTACCCGGAATTTAGGTGACACATAAAGCTGAGCTATCGCGGAAACCGAGTTCTGCTTACTCAGTCTATCGCCGGTGAAGCGCGCATAATCCCGCTTGAATACCGTCACCCCCGTTCGCCAGCCCCCACCGATCCAGAACCGGTTATCGAAGATAAACATCGCATTTACGTCGACACTCGTGGGCCCTTTGAAATCCTCTTTAACCAACACACTCGGGCGCAGCTTCAATCCGCTATCGAAATTCACCAGTGCACCCCCGACGAAATACAGGTGCCGTTTGCGACGGATGTTATCCGTGGTGGTATTATCCCAGCGGAAGATGTTGTCGCTCTGATCGCCCGATAGCAGATCCATCACCGAAACACCCGCATACCAGTGCGGATTGTAGTAATAGACCCCGAACCGCACATCCGGGATAAAGCTGTTTATCCGACCTGCCGGGATGATCCCATCTACCTGGTCGTTGGGGTTTAGCTTCGTCCCATCCAGGCTGTACTGCGTCACTCCCACACCCACGCCGAAACTCAACCGCTGGGTATCTTCATCGTTGAGGCGCAGTCGGAATGCATAGTTGCCATACACGGAGGTAGCGGATTGCGGGCCGAGCCGGTCGGCCGTAGCCTGCAAACCGATCCCGTGCCGTTTATGATAAGCGTCTACCACGCCGTCGATGGAAACAGTACCCGTTTCCGGAGCTCCATCGATGCCCACCCATTGGCTGCGCAGTCCCAGCTGCCCGAACCATTCTTCCTTATACCCGGTATAAGCCGGGTTGACACTCATCGAATTAAAGATGTACTGTGTGAGCTGAATATTCTGCTGTCCTTTGGCTACCATTCCGATGCAGGAAAGGAACAGTAGCGTTGACGTTCTTATGATCTGTTTCATGTTATACTTATTCATTGCTAAGCGCCTCCCCTATTTCCGTTTGATGACTAACCAACCTTTATGGACGGTTTCTTTGCCATCCTTACGCAACGTGATCAGGTAATAATACGTTCCTTCACTTACACCCTGCGCATCCCAGTCCTGCTTATAGCTACGGCTCCTGTAAACCTCATTGCCCCAGCGGTTGAATATCACCACATCGGCGTTGTCATAGTCAGCAAGCCCTACGATTACAAAGCGATCGTTCTGGCCATCGCCGTTCGGCGTGATGATGTTCGGGATTTTAAATCCGGAGACCGTAATTCGTACCGTTGCCACATTTGTCCAATTACCATTGACATCCCTTACGCGGTAGCTGAACTCATCGGGGCCTATGTAGTATTGATTCGGCGAATATGTGACGACACCATCGGTGCCAATTTGAAGCGTGCCATGTTGCGGCTGGCCGACGATTTCAATCGTTGAGGGGTCCAACGGCGCCGTATCGGGCTGGTCGTTGTTCAACAGTTGTATCTGCACCGGGCCATTGAATGAACCCTGTTGCGTATCGTCTGATGCGGTGGGTTTACTCTGGGTCACGATTACCGTAATTGCCGCCGGATCCGTTTCCAGACCATTCACATCACGAACTACATATTGAACCGTGCTTTCCCCATAGAACTCGCGAACCGGCGTAAATGTGACGGCACCGTCAGATCCGACCGTATAAGTACCCTCTTCGGGTATTGTCACCGATTCGCTGGGTTTGCCGGTTTCCGGATCGATTAAGCGCACGGTGTGGGGATCAATATCGCTGCTCCCCTCCTCGTCGTTACTTACCACTTCGATCGTCACCGGTGTATTTTGGGGAGTAGACCCTTCGTCGGCCACAGATTCGGGACCTTCGGCCACAGGTACGATTGTGGGAACATCATTCGTCACGTCATCACCCGACACGTCGGTAGTCGCTTTACCCATTAGACTTTGGGCATCCACCGTTGCTGTCGTCACCACCTGTTTCGCCACGAGGTCTTCCGGTGTAATCGTATAACGGAAGGTACGTACGAAGCTTTCACCCGGTGCCAGTGTTTCGTCTACCGCCACATCCTTCAATCCCAATTTTACATCGTTCAGCACAAAGCCATTGAGCGTTGAATTGCCTCGGTTGACTACGGTAAACCGGTATTCGATCTCATCACCGACGAGAAAAGAACCGTTTCTGCCCGAACCACTATTGGTAGCCACTGCCACCAGAGCAACAGCCGGTTTGATTTCGATTGGCGTCACCGTGCAATCCGCGCAGTCGCCGGCCTGTGGTGCATCCGGATCCAGCGGATTGGGGTCGTGCGATTCATCGCTTACCTCATCCCCGTTCGGCGCTTCACCCGTCGCCTGCGCAATGTTGTATACATAGCCCGCATCGATGTCGGCTTGTGTAAGGGTGTGTGCAGCCATTGCAGTTCTTGATTCTCCCGGTTCCAGTGCAGCGATTGTTGCGGGGGTTATGCTGCCCGCATCCGCATTGGCATCCGTTATGGCTATATTCGTCAGGCTTACGTTACCCGAGTTCATTACCGTGATGTCATAGGTGATCACGTCGCCACTCGACGCATACTCACCTGCTTTTGCCGACTTGGTAATGGTCAGTTCAGCCAATTGCAGCATATCGATGCGGGTCGGATCGTTCGGATCATCCGGTGTATCCGGATTGTCCGAATCGTCTGTTACCAAATCGCCGTTCGGGTCTTTCCCTGTAGCGGTTGCCTGGTTGCTCACGCTGCCGCTATTTAGGTCCTCCTGCGTGATGATATGCGTTACCTCGACGGCTTTGCTTTCGCCCGGAGCAAGTGCACCTATGAGCTCTTTTCCTGTTGGGATAGTTGCATTATCATCTACCAACACGATGTGCTGTACAATCACGTTTCCGATGTTGGTTACGATAATGTTATAGGTAATCACATCGTCAACCGTATTATATGGACCGGTGCTTGTGATCTTTTTAGTCACTTGCAGCGTCGGCATTTGCGGCAGATTTATGATTGTCGGGTCGTTGCCTTTATCACCGTCGGTATCGTTATCGATGTTTGCCGGATCGGTGATATTCCCGCCATCGGCATCCGTTGCCGTGTCCGATACGTCCGTCACCGCTGGTCCACTCGGCGGCGTGCCCGTGGCGCGGGAGCTATTCACCAATTTACCTGCATCGAGATCCTCCGGCGTCAGTGTGTATATTAATGTATAGGTGGCTGTTTCTCCCGGCAAAAGCGTACCCACGGTGCTACCTTCCGATGACGACACGAACAACGCATCGTTCGGCAGCTCGTAGTGACCTGTACCGCTGAACGCTATTTCCGTAAGCTCAACTCCCCTGAGCGTCACGTTACCCGTATTTGTTACCTCAAACGTGTAAGTGACTTGGTCACCTGCATCCACACGGCCGTCCTCGCCTGAGGCTTCCCGGTCTAATACAAACGTCTTCACCAGCTCGATCGATGGTGTCGCCGGGAGCAATGTCACCGACGGATCATCGCCTGGGGCACCCATCCCATCAGTGTCTACATCCGATGCATCAGGTATCTCATCGCCGTTAGCATCCGTCGCCGTATCAGATATATCTGTCACATTGCCGCTCGGGCCGCTAGGCGGTGTACCCGTCACGAGCGTGCTGTTTACCAATTCACCCGCGTCGATATCCTCCTGCGTAAGTGTGTAGGTCAGCGTGTAGGTAGCAGTCTCGCCCGGGATAAGTCTACCCGCAGCATTACCTTCCGTGGCCGACACGAACACCGCATCGTCAGGGAGCCTGTAGTTACCTGTACCGCTGAAATCGATCTCCGAAAGCCTAACGCCCGTAAGCGTGATGTTACCTCTGTTCGTTACCTTGAACGTATAGGTGACCTGGTCGCCCGCGTCAACTCGGCCAGCCCCGCCAGTAACCTCACGGTCTAACACAAACGTCTTCACCAGCTCGATCACCGGATGTTGTGGAACTGTGATCTCGGTCGCATCACCTAGTTCAGCCGGCGTACCCGGCTCGGAAGGATCGTTCCCCGAGGGAACATCCTCGATGTCGTCATCGACGGATGGCGGGGTAACCGCACTGACAAGTGCCTGGTTGCTGATCAAACCCGTCTCGACGTCGGCCTGGGTAACCGTATAGGTGGCTATCGCGGTCACAGACTCACTCGGAGCAAGCACTCCGGGAGAGGACGGTTGGGGCCACGTGTAATCCAGCGTACCGAGGCCCGGGAGATCCGTGTCCGTGATCCCGACGTCGCTCAGCGTGACGTTGCCTGTGTTGGTCACCGTAAATGTATAGGTGAGGATGTCGTCAACGCTTACCTCTTCGTTCTCATCAACATCTCCCTCCGTGGTCAGTTCAACCTCCTTCACAAAGGCAAGGTCCGCAACCTGGGGGATGGCTATATCCGTCGCATCACCCAGGTCAGCCGGCGTGCCCGGATTGTCGGAAGGTGTATCGGAAATGTCCGGTGCCGAAGTTGGCGTCTCCACGCTCACAATGGCCTGGTTGCTGATCAAACCCGCATCGACGTCGGACTGCCTAACCGTGTAGGTGGCCGTGTAGGTCAGCGTACCACCGGGAAGAAGCGCAGATGCGCTCGATCCCGAACTCGCAGCCGGCGAGGAAAGGGTCAGCGAACCGGTACCGCTGAACGTATCTTCGGTAACCGAAACGTCGCTCAGCGTGACGTTGCCTGTGTTGGTCACCGTAAATGTATAGGTGAGGACGTCGTCAACGCTTACCTCTTCGTTCTTATCAACATCCCCCTCCGTGGTCAGTTCAACCTCCTTCGTGAAGGTCAGCGAAGAAACCTGTACGACATCCGTATCCGTCGGATCATTGGGTACGCCCGGCGTACCCGGATCGTCCGATGCATCTGTTACCGAATCCCCGTTCGGGTCGTCACCCGCAGCGGTTGCCTGGTTGCTCACGCTGCCGTTATTCAGGTCGGTCTGGGTGATCGCATGCGTCACCGTAACCGTCACGTAATCGCCCGGCGCAAGTGTGCCGATGTTCTCCTCGCCCACCGGGATCACCGCGTTGGCATCCATCAGCACGATGTGGTCGATCGTTACGTTGCCCGTGTTGGTGACAACGATATCATAGGTGATCACATCGTCCGTGCTGTCGTACGGACCCGTGCTGATGATGGCCTTGGTCACCGTAAGCTCGGGCGCCGCCACGACAATTATCGTAACCGTGATCGGATCGGATACCACATCACCATCTGCCGTTTCTACAGTTAATGTATAAGTATAAGTATCCGTACCATAGAAGTCTTCATCCGGCGTGTAAGTTACGGTACCATCTGGATTGACAACTGCGGTGCCGTTCGTCGGTTCCTCATCAATATCTACGTTAACATCGATTCCACTAGGGAGTCCATCGTTGTCTTTCACTGCTGTTATTGTCGATGAATTGGCATCGACCGTATCGTCGTCGTCTACACCGGCCGGCTTCACGTTGATGGTCACCGTAATGGGATCACTCTCCACACCGCCAGCCACCAACGTATAGGTATAGCTATCCTTCCCGATGAAGTCCTCATCCGGGCTATATAAAATCTGTCCCGGATTTTCCGGATCCGCTTCGGCTGTGCCGTTCGATGGTTCACTGATTGTTCCGAAAGCGAAAGAAGATCCGATTGGATCGCCCCCTTCGTCAAGCGGGCCGTCGTTCGCACGTACATCCGTACTGACCTCTGCATTGATTAGCGTAGCATCCGTATCGTTGGCACCTATTGGTTTTACTGTAATCGTAATGGTTGCCGGGTCACTCACTTCACCACCATTATCTTCAACGGTGTACTGAACCGTAGCATTCCCCGCAAAACCGGGCAACGGTTCGAAAGTTACTACGCCAGTTGTCGCGTTTACCGTATAGGTTCCTTCATCATCGATTTCCACCGTAGCGGTCGGATCGCCACTGTCAGGGTCTATCAGTTGCACAGTGGTTGCATCGATACTTCCATCTGGGGCCTCGTCATTATCCAACACAGGAATGGTTGCGGTTTGGCCTTGGTCAATTGTTTCGACATCGTCTTCCGCTATGGGCTTTTGCTTTTGCTTCACCGCGAAATTCACTCCCGATATATCCAACGATTCCCCGGGAATTACGATCGGCATACGCAGATCGGCGGTTTCTTCAAAAGATTCACCGACTGGTGCCGCGCCGTTGTTGACACCATAAGCATCACCTGCAGCAATCCAACCTGCCGGAAGATTTGGTTCCAAGCCGTCGTCGTCACCGCCAATGTCAAAACTGGAATCGGTGGATATAACGACCGTGTATCCTCCTACTTCATCGGCACCCAACTCATACGTGCCATCTATGCCCACGGCAGTTTTGTCTACAATTATTCCAGTGGCGTCGACTAAATACGCATATAAATCATCCGAGGCAATCTCCCCGATCCCTTCCCCATCTATCACATTGTCACTTAGTCCATTCAGATCATGAAAAACTGTCCCCGATATGGTGACCCCCTCGATGGTTTTCAATTGATAATCCTCCGTTTCCCCATCGGCGGATACCCCAAAACTCCGCTCATCCTGTTCGGTTTCGGGATCATCGGACAAGTCAGTAGTCGTGATCCTGAAACGGGCGTATAAATCTTCCCCGGCCTTTGCGATGCCATTGAACATGGTACTGGGAAACGACAGGGTAATATCGGCGTTGTTTGCCCCTACCCCAACCGGTTTGGTAACCAGTTCCTCAGGGGAAAAGTATCCGTCGGCATTAAAGTCGATCCATCCGTAAAGTGTGGCAGCTATTCCCTTCCCATTCGTTACCGGAATGGTAATTTCATAGGCTTCGTCCTGATTCACTTTGATCACCGGTAAATCTTCGGGGTCAAATGTAGCTTCATCATTATTACCCGAATTATTATCCGCCACGGCCCCGTTTGCTCCAAATGCTTCCCCGTCAGCGTCCACATTGTCCTCGCCGATGAATACCTTGGGCACCGGCGTCAGTGAGGTTGGCGTCAAATTGGCCAGCGTATACTCATCGTCCTCCTCGACAGTTCCCATTAATTCAAACTCGTCAATATAGCTGCTTGCAAATCCATAGGTCGGCGGTGCATCGCCCAAGTCAAAGGGCGCGACAAAACCGATGGCGATGGCGGTATTGCCGCCACCTTTAAGTTTGACGTCCGTTAATCCCGTAGCGTGATGCGCATACATCACAGCGGCGACTTCGCCATCGCCATTGTCCATCTTGATCTGGAACGTTTTTCCCGAATTCGATAGAACCAACTTGTATTGTGTCTCATCGGTCGTGCCACCAGCCCCTCCCTCATGCCGGTACCGATAATCAAGCAGCCGCCAACCCTCCACATCGTTGGCAGTAGCCTCTATATAGTCACCACCATTACTATTACTCATGGATTCGGCGTCGGCCACGACAATACCCGGATATGGATACGATACCCAGGTGCTGCTTCCGCTGGTCAGCAACTCCAGGGTAATGCTAATATCGAACTCGCCCGTTGCGTTTTTCACCAAAATCCCAATGTCCGAAACGCCGGGATACAACTCGTTCAAGCGATCAGCGGTCCATTCACCCGGGTCATAACCAATCATCGGATCGGCAGACCCTGGCGTCACGGATACATTTGACAACTGTGCTTTAATCCGCACATGATCTGAGAACTGCCATATGTATTCGCCATTTTCGATCACACCTGTCGAATTAAATCCGGAAGGCCCCAAAAGTTTCGAATTACCAGAATCCCAGTTCAACCAAAAGATAGCCCCTTGCATCGAACCCTGACCCGTACCATCGGCATAATTTTGAGCAAAGCTCGCTAAGCCACTCGTGGTGCAGGCAACGAATACCAGTAGTCGGATAAGAATGCAGTAAAGTTTGTTTTTCATAGTTGTTCAATAAATACCAATTACCCTGAGCAGTATTGGCAGCCTCATTTTATCGTGCAAACATGCGGTTAAACATCTAAAAAAACGTCTCAAATGCTTGGGCTGTCAGTCTACCCAATCCGTTGAGACGTGAAACCACGGCGATGAACAAGGGTAAGCTTCTATGCTTGGATTAACCGCGTGTTACACCTGGATGCTGTTGCGATATTCGGTCGGTGTGCACCCACGGAATTGCTTGAAATACCGGTTGAATGAGGCTTTGGCTATAAAGCCGCTATTGAAAAAGATATCCGTTATACTCATTTCGGGATGGGCATGCATCAGCTTGATCGCATGATTTATCCGATGTTCGTTGACATATGCGTTGAAGTTTTTGCCAATACGCAGCGAAAACACCTGCGACAGGTGGTGTTTAGGGATTTTCAGGTGCTGCGCCAGCGATGCCAGGGAAAGGCTATCGTCGAGATAGGCTTGCTTATCTTCCACGAGTTTCCTCAGCAAGACTTCGTAAGCTTCCAGCATATCCGCAGGGATGGCTGATTTCTGGTACCGAACCTCAGGTGTCGGATCCGATCTATCAATATCGATCTGCTGAACGTCGGGAGTTGTATCCATAACCTGCTCTTTTCCCTCTCTTCCGCGCACAGCCCGCCGAGCTATATAAGAAAACAGAATCAGCGAGGCACTCAGCATGGTTAAGAAAATAACGGCCCCGTTCAAATGCGAGCGTGCATTCGCCGCATCCAAACGGGAAAAAGTCGCGACCGCCATGACGACTGCAATGAATGCCAGCAACATGGCCATCGCCGATAGCATGCGTGATGCTTCGTTTTCGTTCTCCTCCACAAGCGCTGATCTGAAGAACAACGCCCAGATCGCATAGGAAGCCAGCGAAAGTGAAATCGCTATGGCCAGGCTTTGCCCAAAGAGGTTTTCGAATTCCACGAATAGCTGCGGCGCAACCAGCCAAAAAAAGTAACCCGCCAGGAAAACAAGAAAAGGGAGTGCATGAAGCAGCACCGGACGCACCGTTAACTGTTTGCCGATTGCCACCTGATGGGCAAAATACAGGAAAGGACCGTACAGCAATCCGTAAGGCGAAAAATATGCCGACAGGATATGATCTGCAAAGTACATATGCGCCAACCAGGTATGTGCAGCATCCAGCGACAGATACCCCAAAAACCAACAGGTATATCGATCCAGTTGTGACCGAAGACCTGCCTCCATCCGGATGTAAATACCCAGCATGGATATGCAGATAATGGCGATGAGGATCGGATTGGGCATTAACTTGAAACGGAGACGGCCTGATTGTAAACGGACCGGTGAGCGGATCGGTATTCCGAGGGCGTCATGCCTGTATACACTTTGAAATACCGGTTGAATGATGTCTTGGAATTAAACCCGCATGCATAAGACAGCGAATCCAACGTAACGGTATCCGTCATCTCGGAAACCCGGCTTATGGCATATTCGATGCGCATCTCCGCAATGAATTGATAAAACGATTTCTGGTAATGCAACCTGAAAATCTGCGTCAACTGATGACGCGGGATGGATGTCTGTTGTGCTAATATATCCAATGAAAGATCGGGATTGAGAAACAGCTTCGACCGGTGAAGCTCGCTTTCGACAACTTCCGCCAACAGCGCTGCCGACGTCAACGTTTCTGGCTTCGGATTTTTCGGATCATACCCGTAACCATCTGTATTTTTGCGATTTGCGTTGCTGGGTACCTGAATGTGCTGAACCACCCGATAACGCAGGATCAACGCACAACCGATGATCATGAAGAGGTACACCGCAGGCCGCACTTCAAATCCAATTTCGCTTTCGGCTACATTCACTTCGTATAGCACGATATAGGCCAGCACCACCAAACCATAGCAGAGCATCGTCAGCTGGCGAATAAGAATATCCGCTGCAGTCAATGGTCCCTTATAGCAGTGGTATAGCCTCGCTGTCAGCGTTGCAAAAACCAACAGCGACAGCAGGCATGACGCATAATAAATTGTTACATAGGCTGACGCCCAACCGCTCCCTACAGCCTGACGGGATGCGATAAAAAACAAGAACAGGTGGATCATCAGCGGTGAAAACAACAGGCTTGCGCGTCTGATTGAAATTGTCCTGTCCGGCAGGTAATAGGAATGGGCAAACAGGTAAAGCAGCAGTGGATATGCCAATCCCAACGGAATGGGCAACTCATACTGATTGTGATCCGCCCATGCAAGCCAGGTAAGTTTGTAAACGGCGTGGAAACAGATCGTCAAAAAACCGACCGTCAAATACCGATTAGGTTGCGTACGGAAATTGAAAATGGCAAATACCAAAAAGCCGAAAACGATCAGCGTATAAAATAGCAAGACACTTGTCACAAAATTTTCCATGGTTATAGGCAGTTTAGTCGTGATATGTCAAAATTACGGTGCAGGCATGAAATCCGAAACAATTTGGCTTATCGGATTACGGAATATAACAAGAAAAAAAACTCAACAATATATTGAAAAACAAACAGTTTACCTCAAATACCGGTAATATCGCCGTTTACCTGTTCAGCACCTCTTGATGGGCTATATCACCGTCTTTTCTAAGATATGTCATAAACGTAGAGGGCGACAAGCCGGTAATGTTCCTGAATACGGTGGTGAACTGACTATGCGTTGCAAATCCGCATTCTTCTGCCAAGTAACTGATCTTATAATTTAGGTACCGGCTATCGGTTTCCATTTTGGCGACAATGTAATGGATGCGGAGTTCATTGATGTAACCATTGAAATCCTTGTTCCGGTAATTGTTGATGATGTAAGAAAGGTACTTGGTATTCGTTTTCATTCTTCCTGCCAACACGGCAATGGAAATATTCCGATCCGTGAATTGCTGGGAAGATTCGAAGCGCTCGAGTTTTTTCAGCAACTCCTGTTTGGTGCTTTCGGGCATCAGGTCTTTGTCACGATCGGGTAGTGCTTCGGCGATAACCGGTCTGCCGGTCAGCGCATGCACCCGTTCGCTTCTAAGTTTGCGGATTACGTCTTTGTAACGTCGCTGATTTTTGCGTTGCTTGCGAATGTAAGTGCCCATGCCCAGTCCGACAATCACCACAAATGCGGAAGCTGCCAGCCCCAGCACCCGATTCGATTCAGCCATTTCGATCACCCGCTGGCGGACATGGGATATGATATTGTCCGCATATCTCCGGTTATTGATTACCCTCCCCTGCAATCCCTCGAGATACTTTTCATTGTAGTACCGATACGCTTCGTCAGTGCCTGCAAGCCGGTTATATTGTGCGAGACTCTCATATACACTTATCTTCAGGTTGGGAATACCCGATGATTCGGCAATGGCAAGCGCTCTTTGAAGACATGAATCCGCTCGCCTGAATTGATCCTCCTTCAAATAGATACGACCCAATCCGTTGTAAATGAACCCTTTTATTGGTGTATCTGCGTTCGACGCGTTGCGTTCGAGCATCATCGCGTGTTCATAATGAGCCTTTGCCGAATCGATGATTTCCAATTTCAGGTAACTTATCCCCAAGCGTTCTTCATTTTGTGCCAGGGCTGTATACCGGACCACACTGTCTTTGAGATCGACAAAAAAAGGTGCCGCCCGTTTGAAATGGTCGATTGCTTCGCGGTATTGCTGCTCTTCCAAGGCATAGAAGCCCAATTCCTGATAACATTGTCCCTTAAATTGGTTCACCATTTCTGGATGCTCCACCCGCTCGATAACTTTCAGGCCTTTCTCCAAATAACGCTTTCCTTCCTGCAGCAAACCGGTTTCACGGTGTTGTGTGGACAATACTCCGCATATACGTGCTTGCCAAACATAGTTATTTGTCCGATCTGCTATCCGCTCTGCCACCACGGCATAGTGAATCGAAGAATCCCTGTTGGCCAGCCGATGGTACATATCGGATATGAGCATCAGAGACCGGATTTTGTGCTCGGTATTCACTGCTGTCCGGTAAAGTGAGTCGGCTGATTTCAGCGCCTGATTAACATCTTCACTTGCCGTATGCATATAGATCTGTAAAAAAGCGCGATTGAAGTTTTCTTCAACCGGGGTTTGGCCAACCACTCGTACAATGACAATCAAAAGAAAGATAGGAAAGGTTAACAGTTGTTTCATTCTAGGTCTCGCTTACTACGAATCAACGGAATCTTGATATCCCATTCATCCCGTTCATTTCGTTCACAAATATTGTGAATTTTTGGCGTATTCCGACTTTAAATGAAAAATGACTGGTTATTTACACGTTACAGAACCGTCTGGATAAATCAACGGGCTCATAAATGGGATGTCGAGGCCGGCACCGCGAAGTATGAACCATCCTCCCATCAGTAAAGAGATGATGGGCAACCAGGTTGCTACATGAATCCGGATGTGCCGCTTCAATATATTACCCAGGACCGAGGCGGATAACATAGCCGGCCACGTACCTAATCCAAACAGCAGCATGAATGTTCCTCCTCCTTGCGCAGTTTCCGCATTCAATGCTGCGGCCAATGCTATATACACCATACCGCAGGGCAACATCCCGTTTAACATACCTACCATCAAGTGGCCTCCGGGTCTATGCAACCAATACCCGATCCACTTGATCACCGGACGTACCAGCATCTGCTGCATCTGGTCGATTCGCTGAATGTGTTTACCCCAGATTGAAAAAAACCCCATCCCCATAAGCAAAAGCCCGATAACTATGCTCATGCCCTGCTGCCACACTGCTGCGTCAATTGAATGACCAATGATCCCCACAATTAACCCAAGAAGCCCATACATCAGCGTTCGGCCCACTTGGTAACCCAATGTGTTGGCCAGCATAACCCATTTTGAAGAACGCGTAGCTGGCATCGCCAGCATGAGCGGACCGCACATGGCAAGGCAGTGAAGGCTGCCCAGCATCCCCATAAAAAAAGCAAATACCTGATAGCTCATTTTCTCTGTCATTTTTGATCGACGGCCAGCGTATCCGCCGATGTTCGCGCAGAATCATTTGCGCGCAAGCGATCGTAGTTTAACCCCCGCTCGTAATAATCTTCTGCAACCAGCGAATCGGTATCCCGGCTGACCATATATACACCAAATGACACGATCAACGCCATAAAAAGCGCGAGTGCCAATGCTATTTTCGTTCCCCAGTTCATGTTTTTTATTTTTTTAAAGCAGCTTTCAGCAGTCAGCTACCACCCGGTGGCGCCACGAATGTCGTTTTCATGGTTTCGACCACCTTCCCTCCTGCCCGCACCTGTATCTTTACGTTGGTTTTATACGAACTGACATCACCTTGCCGTTGCACCAAAAAGAAACTCAACTGTGCGGTTCCCCCTTGTTTCAATTCCGTGAGGTGGTTTACCAACTGCACGGAGAAACCAATCTCCTCGGCTACCAATTCAAACGACATATCCTGCTGTGTTTTATTGATGAGTTCCAAGCTGTACAGGTTGCTCACTGTGCCATCGTCCCGTAGCTGGTAGGAGCTTCCCTTGGCCCGCAGTAAGGTACCATCGACCTGACTCCGGCTGAAGAGCAGCCAGCCGAAAACGGTTAGCAGCGCTACCAGAACGATGGTATAAGCGATGGCTCGCGTATTACTCTTTTTCTTTGCCATTCCTGCAATTTCATCCGTGGAATAAAAGCCGATGAGCCGCTTGGGTCTGTCTAATTTTTCCATCACTGCGTCACACGCATCGATACAGGCCGTGCAGCTTACACATTCCATCTGCAACCCCTTTCGAATATCAATTCCCGTTGGGCATACCTGCACACACAGGTTGCAGTCGACACAATCGCCTGCAGATTGTGCCGCCCCTTTCTTCCGGTGGCCGCGGGGTTCTCCCCGGCGGTGGTTATATGCAATGGTGATGCTCTGATCATCCAGCAACACCCCCTGCAATCGCCCGTATGGACAAATGGTGGTACAAACAATTTCACGTAAATATGCGAATACACCATAAAAAACCAACGTAAACAGCAGGATGGAGCCGAATCCGGCGAAGTGCTGGCTTACGGGGTCCGTCATAATATTCCAAAGCTGATCGATGCCAATGATATACGCAAGGAAAATATTGGAGATGAAAAAAGAAATCAACAGAAATATTATGTGCTTCATGGTCTTTTTCAACCGCTTTCCGGATTTAGGTACGCTGTCCAGTTTTTTCTGCTGTTGCCAGTCGCCTTCAATCCAGTATTCAATCCGTCGGAAAACGAGCTCCATGAAAATGGTCTGCGGGCATGCCCAGCCGCACCAAACACGCCCATATACCACCGTAAACAAGACGATGCATACCATTGCGATCAGCATTCCGAACACAAATATATGCAAGTCCTGGGGCCAGAAAACGCCACCGAAAAGAACAAACTTCCGTTCAATGACATTGAACATTAGAAAAGGCTCGCCGCCTATTTTAATAAAAGGAGCCGTAAAAAGGAATATCAAAAGCGTGTATCCGAACCATTGCCGGTACCGGAATAACTTACCACCAGGTTTCTTCGCATAAATCCATTCGCGCTTTGACTTGGCGCGATCTGACACGTTATTGACGCTGACATCCATGTCTTTTAAATTAGGCGATCACTTAAATTATGCCTTCAGCCATTTCCGCAACTGACTGTTCTCCCTCATTGCTCTGGTTCGCCTCGTATTCGACCTTTTCGCCTTGTGGCTCTTTCGCATTGGGCGGATTGGTTCCCCGCAATGTTAGGATATAATTGCTCACTTCGGCGATCTGACCTGGGGTCAGGCTCTGCTCCCAGGGGACCATCCCTTTATCGAGCACACCATACTTAACGGTTTTAAAAACATCCTTGAGCTCACCTCCGTGAAGCCAATAGTCATCGGTGAGGTTAGGTCCTATCCCACCCTCTCCCACGCCACCGTGGCACGCAGCACAATTCTGGGTAAAAATGGCCTGTCCCGCTACGATGCTCTCCGGACGCGTGTCTATCTCCACCGAATGTTCATCAATGTTATTGGCGGCTTGCGCCAGCCACTCCTGGCGTGCTTTTTCCGCCTGCGCCATTTCGTGTTCATATTCCTGATCCTGGTTGGGGCCCCAACCGAAAACGTGATAGACACAGAGATATACCACGGCAAAGGTCACCGAGGCAAAAAACAGCCCATTGAACCATGCAGGCACCGGATTATCCAATTCTGTGATGTCGTCATAGGCATGGTCAATGACGATGTCTTTTTCTTCCTCGATCGGCCGCAACCCCATCAACTTATTCCACCAAGCTCGTTGGTGGGTTTTGCGCGCGGCCTTTGCCTGTGTTTTTGTGATCTTTTCTTCCTCCAGCACGTGCGGCATGGTCACGCGAACCATCACCCGCATGGCACGAAGTATCACTACCGCAGCGGCAAGTACCACCGTCATGACAACTATAAGCGCCAAAATTAATAGATCGTTGTTCATGGTTTGCTCCGTTTAGTTTGTGGGGTCCGTCTGTTCCGGTTCCAACTCATCCAAGGGTATATCCTTCATATAGTCCACGTAATCCTTACGAATCCGAAAGAGCATGATACCCACTACAATAAAGAAAATGAGGAAAATCCAAAGCGACACAATCAGATACCACTCATTGCCGCTTAAATCCGTTATCTGCTTAAACATGGTTGTATTTTTTACTATTGTTCATTTGTGGTCGCTACAGGTGTTTCCTGTACCTTAATATCTGTACCCAGTCGCTGTAAGTAAGCGATGACCGCAATGATTTCGCGATCCGGTCGCACAGCCGTTCCCTGTTGGTTCAGATCAGTTGCAATTTTCTCGGCCTGTTGCCGAAGTGCGATGTTTGCCCGGTTGATTTCCTCGTCCGTATATGGCACACCCAGTAACCGCAGCGCATTCAGCTTCGCTTTTGTGGCCGTGGTATCCAATTGTTGCTCGATGAGCCACGGATAGGGTGGCATGATGCTACCCGGCGATGTAATGGTGGGATCGAGCAGGTGATCAAAATGCCATTTGTGGGGATACTTCTTACCGATACGGTGTAAATCCGGTCCGGTCCGTTTTGAACCCCAAAGGAATGGATGGTCGTAAACAAATTCACCTGCTTTACTGTATTCGCCGTACCGGGCGGTTTCCGAACGGAATGGACGGACAGTCTGTGTATGGCAATTGACACACCCTTCGCGAATATACAGATCGCGGCCCTGGATTTCCAACGCGGTGTAGGGCAGTACGCTTGAGATCGTCGGCACGTTGGAAGAAATCATAAACGTCGGCATCATTTGGACCATGCCGCCGATGAGGATGGTTATCAGTGCCACCACCAAAAACAGAATGGGTTTACGCTCCAGCCTACGGTGTTTCGAACGCTCATTGACCACAATGGGCATCAGTTCCAATGCTTCAGCGGGCTCATCTGCCAGCAACCTGCCTTTTCGCATCGTCCTTACCAGGTTATACGTCATCAGCAGTGCTCCGCTGAGGTAAAATGCTCCTCCAATGGCACGTAACATATGCATCGGAATGATCTGCAAGGTCGTCGCCAGGAAATTGGGATACTTCAATACACCTTCGGGTGTAAATTCCTTCCACATCAATCCCTGTACCACCGCTGCCCAGTACATTGGAATGGCATAAAAAAGGATGCCCAGCGTACCAATCCAAAAGTGTACAGAAGCCAGTTTCTTCGAGTACAGTTCCGTTTTGTAAATACGGGGTATGAGCCAGTAGAGGATTCCGAATGTCATGAAGCCGTTCCATCCTAAGGCTCCTACGTGGACGTGTGCCACGATCCAATCGGTGAAGTGCGCGATCGCATTCACCTGTTTGAGCGAAAGCATAGGCCCTTCAAATGTAGCCATCCCGTAGGCAGTGAGTGCAACCACCATAAACTTCAACGTCGGCTCGGAACGTACCTTGTCCCACGCCCCGCGCAATGTGAGCAGCCCATTGATCATCCCTCCCCAACTGGGTGCAATCAGCATGATGGAAAACGCTACACCCAGTGACTGTACCCACCCCGGCAAGGAGGTGTACAACAGGTGATGCGGCCCGGCCCATATGTAGATAAAAATCAACGACCAGAAATGGAGGATACTTAGTTTATAGGAGTACACCGGTCGATTAGCCATCTTCGGCAGGAAGTAATACATGAGCCCCAGGTAAGGCGTGGTAAGAAAAAACGCCACCGCATTGTGTCCGTACCACCACTGCACCAGCGCATCCTGTACGCCCGCATAGAGGTAGTAACTTTTCCACATGGAGACAGGCAACTGTACCGAATTGACAATGTGCAACACCGCAACCGTCACGAACGTGGCAATATAAAACCAAATAGCTACGTACATGTGCCGCTCACGCCGTTTGATAATCGTGCCGAACATATTGATCCCGAAGACCACCCAGATCACGGTAAGTCCGACATCAATCGGCCATTCGAGCTCGGCATATTCGTGCGAAGTGGTAAGACCCAGTGGCAATGTGATCGCAGCCGCGAGGATAATGAGCTGCCAGCCCCAGAGGTGTACCCGACTTAAAAAATCGCTATACATACGGGCCTTAAGCAGTCGCTGCAACGAATAGTATACGCCCATAAAAATGGCGTTGCCTACAAATGCGAAGATGACCGCATTGGTATGCAACGGCCGTATCCGTCCGAATGTCGTGTATTGCAATTCGAAGTTCATGAATGGCCATACCAGCTGTATGGCTACCAACAGCCCCACAGACATCCCAACAATGCCCCATACGATGGTGGCGATGCCGAAATCCCGCACAATCTTGTTGTCGTAATTAAATTTAGTTAGCTGCATTGCAATAGTTGTTTTTCCGACGGTAAAATTAGCGTCAAGGTACTGTCAGTCGAGTGATTGAAATCGGGTTTAAAAGTAATGGTGGTCACTATTTCTAAGGGTGGTTACTACGCCCTGCGTTGCCTTCAAGCCATGCCTGAGCCCATCTTTCCTTATCTCCCATCCGTGCGTCCTTTATGCCCCATCCCAGTGATATCCCACCATACTACGGCAAAAACGCCAAAAGACGGCATTCTAAGGGAAAACAGTCGGGAAGGTATCGGGAAAAATGAGAGATCGTTAGTCGAACGGATGAAGATTAACGGGGAATTCACTACCTTTGGGCAACAGAACAACGATGGACACCACGCTTTTTAAAGAATCACTGAAACATGATACGCCACCAATCGGACTTACCACACCATTGGAAGCCCTATGGTACGACGGTAAAGGCGATTGGGATCGTGCCCATGATCTGATCAATGACCTGGAGGACAAGCAGTCTGCCCATGTACATGCGTATTTGCACCGGAAAGAGGGCGATTTATGGAACGCAGATTACTGGTACCGCAGGGCCGGCCGGCAGCGACCGGATGTAACGCTGGAAGAAGAGTGGGAAGAATTGGTGCACATATTGCTGTAACACCAGCCTTCACATACGCTCGATTCAATGCAAAGAAGAGGTCAGCGCTACCTTCTGAATACCCTTTAGATGCAGTTCGATGTGTTTATATCGCGCCTTGCCATCAAATTCACTGATGATCTCCAGAATATCGTAATCAATAAAATCTGACTCGCTGCCATCAATTGTCAACACGCTATATTCTGGCACTTCATCAAGTGTCTTTCTTAATTTCACTTTGTTCAGGAAAGTCACGTCGGTGTTGAGCTTGATAAGATAGTGTTCGATTCCCTGAAACGTATGCTGCGTAATCTTGTATTCGGTTTTGAAATTATGCTGGATAATATAGTAAATAGATATCAGCAGGCCGATGCTCACCCCAATCAGCAGGTCTGTTGCAAGAATAATGACAATGGTGATCATGAACGGAAAAAACTGCGTCCATCCCAAGCGCCACATCTGCTTATACAACGATGGCTTAGTCAGGTTATAGCCCGTCACAAGCAGCACGGCAGCCAACGAAGCATAGGGGATGAAGTTGATAGCCATTGGGATCAGTACAACAGCGATCAACAGGAATGCGCCGTGCGTGAATGCGGAAAGCTTGGTTCGCCCGCCGGCCTGCACATTGGCTGCGCCTCGCACTACCACGGCTGTCATCGGAATTGCTCCAAGCAGGCCACAGACCATATTGCCGATACCCTGCGCCATCAGTTCGCGATTTACAGGCGTAATGCGGTGCTGTTTATCCAACTTGTCAATTGCTTCAATGCACAAAAGCGTTTCAAGCGTTGCCAATAGGCCGATGAAAAGACCATCTTTCCAAATTTGAGTAGTTGAAAACACACGGCTGAAATCTGGCAGCGAAATGCTTTCGGCGATATTGAGCGGGATATTAACCAACTGCGTTTGCTTAAGCGGATAAACACCCGATACTTGAGTAATGACCAAATTGGCTACCACACCCGCCAACACGGCAGCCAACGCGGCGGGGATATAGGAAAACCGTTTAAAGTACGGTCGTTGGAAAATAGCCATTGCCACAAGGGATGCTAAGGTAACACCCACTGCGGCCAGTGTCATGTGTTCCCGATAGAAATCAAAATCTCCTAAAAAAACTTCCTTCGAAAAAATCTCTATAAAGCCGCTGCGCCAGAAATCGGGTTGGTCATAACCAAGAATCAGGGGCACCTGCTTGGAAATAAGAATGATACCGATAGCAGCCAACATACCCTTGATCACTGCCGAAGGGAAATAATTGGCAATGACTCCAAGCCGGAGCAGTCCGAGTGCCAACTGGAAAAGCCCGGCAATAATGACAGCCAGCAAAAATACGCGGTAATCGCCCAAGGAGAGGATGGACGTGGCCACCAATGTTGTCAGTCCCGCCGCCGGCCCAGATACGGCAAGTTGCGAACCACTAATCACCGACACGACGAGCCCGCCGATGATTCCGGATAATAACCCCGCATACAACGGTGCTCCAGATGCCAACGCGATTCCCAGACAAAGGGGCAACGCCACCAAAAAAACCGACAATCCAGCAGGCAGGTCATGTTTGAGCCATACCAACCGGTAATACTTCATTTTCCGCCTCATGCGAATCGTGTTATTCTAAAAAAAGCAATTATAAAATTTTGACAGGATGTCGTCACCTACAGACCGCGGTTTGGCGACAAGGAAGTCAGAAACCATTCACCCTTGGGTTTCCGGCTATAAAGATAGCATTTTTAGTAAACAAGTCTTTACTAGTCTCCGACCCCTTGTTCACCCTCGGCTTCGTCATCAAACAATATCCGAATCGACGGCGTATACGTATCGTCATGCTGCCCGGTCTTATTCGCCCAAAAGAACGCCACCAGGAAAATCAGTGCAATAAAGACACTGCAACCGATAAGAAAAAAAATCACGCTCATTGTCTTTTTATTAATTGATTTTTTGCCGCATATAAATGGATGGCAATCGTCGTAAAACCGATGATCGTGACCGTGCTCAATGGCATCAGTACTGCCGCAAACAATGGCGACATGATTCCGGTCACGGCAAAACTCAATCCCACCAAGTTATAGGTCAGGGAAATCCCGAAGCTCATGTGGATGACCCTGACTGCATCTTTAGCAAACCGGAAAAAACGAGGTAATTTTACAAACGAACGTCCATCGAGAATGGCATCGCATCCCGGCGAAAAATTATTAATATCATCGCTTACCGCAATTCCCAGATTGGCCTGCTTCAATGCACCCGCGTCGTTGAGTCCATCACCCAACATGCATACGCGATGTTTCCGTGCCTGCAATGATTGGATGTATTCCATCTTTTCAATGGGCAATTTATTAAACAGCAAATCGGCCTGCCGCGGAAATATACCGCGCAATTGAGTGCGTTCCTTATCATTGTCGCCCGAAATCAGGTGCAGGCTACGCCCTGTTGCCAGCTCGTCCAATACCCTGCCCAAGTTTTCCCGCCAGGGCTGCTCCACCAGAAAACATCCCTTTACCTCATCGTTTATGGATACATAGACCCTGGTACCCTTTCCGCCCACACTGGACACATCTGTAAATGTGGCATTCCCTACCCGTACACGGCAATCTGCCACGAGGGCTTCGATGCCCCGGCCTGCGATCTCGCGGTATTCGCCTACCGGCAGAAATCCGGCCATTGGGGCAGTGGCCCATTTGACCACTTCCCGGCTTAGTGGATGATTGGAGTTTTTACATGCGGCCACCACCATGGCCAATTCCTGGGGCAATAGGTTTCCCTCAAACCGCATTCGCGATGCGGAGGGTGAAGAAATGGTTCCCGTCTTGTCGAATACCAAGCAATCGATGGTTGCCAGTTGCTCGATAGCAGTCGTATTTTTTATGTAAAATCGGTTTTTATCGAATATACTCAGCGCGGCAGAAAGCGTAAATGGGCTGCTCAGCGCTAATGCGCAAGGGCATGCGATGATTAATACTGCCGTAAAAGCTCCCCAAGCACGTGCAGCATCACCGGCAATAAACCACACGATCATGGCCGAGAAAGCGATTCCCAGCAATACCACCGTAAAATACCGACTCACCGTATTGCTGAATGTACGGAAATTGCGTTCATAGGGTTTGAACGCTTCATTATTCCAAAGGCGGGTCAGGTAACTTTGCGAAACCGCCTTGACCACCTCCAGTTCGATGGCTTCGCCGGTTTGCCGTCCCCCCGCATATATGATTTCGCCAAGTATTTTCTGAACCGGTTCGGATTCCCCGGTTACAAAACTGAAATCGACCGCCGCTTGTCCTTTCAGCAAAATGGCATCTGCGGGTATGATTTCATTATTGCGGATGAGCAGGCGGTCGCCCACCTGAATATCTGCCAGGGGTATCGGTTTCGACCCCTCTCCACCAAGCCGCGTTACCGCTACCGGAAAATATGAGCGATAATCGCGCTCAAAGGACAGGTGGTGATACGTCCGCTGCTGTATCCACCGCCCCACCAGCAGGAAAAAAACCAAGCCGCAGAGTGTATCGGCAAACCCGGGGCCTGAAGCAGCTAACACTTCCCATGCTGTCCGGATAAACAGCACCGCAATGCCGAGTGCCAGGGGTACATCCAGGTTGAGCTCCCTCCGCCGGATGCTTTGCCAAGCAGACCGGAAATAGTCCTTCCCACTGTAGAGCAAAACGGGCAACGAAAAACCCAGGTTCATCCAGCCAAAAAATTGCGCATAGTGTGCTTCAAAGGCCCCCATACCAAAATACTCCGGGAAACTCAACATCATCGAGTTGCCAAAGCAAAATCCAGCAACCGCAATTTTGGCAATCAATCCTTTTTGCGAAAACTTTCGTCTTTCCTTGATTACATCCTGGAGGGTGATCTTAGGCTCGTAGCCAATGTCTACCAGCAGTTCTACCAATCCACGCAGGGTGAGTTCCGTGTGCCTAAACGTAATATTCACCTGCTTTTTCAAGAAATCACTTTGTGACACCACGATGGCGGGATTAATCTTGTACAGGTGTTCGAGCAACCAGACACAGGAACTACAATGGATGGAAGGGATGTAGAAGGTTGCGATGATGACTTCATCGTTTCTGAAATCAATCAACTTATCGGTTATTGATGCATCATCCAGGTATTCATAATGTACCGAAACATCGCTTTTTTTCTTTCCTGGGTGATGATTGTAGCGATAGTATTGCTGCATATTATTGCTACTCAGGATCTGATAGACGCTCTGACAGCCCAAACAACAGAAGGCATGTCCATCGGCTTCATAAACCGTGTTGGATACCGCATCGCCGCAATGGTAACAATGAATGGCTTTTGAAACAATCATACGGCATTACTGAATACGGGCTGTGCAAATTGTTTGGCGTGGAAGCGTTCGTCGAAGGCCATGCATACATTCCGCAGGAATGCGCCCCCCTGTTGAGTTACGGTAATTCGATTGCCTTCCTGTTGGATCAATTCATCATTGAGCATCGGTGCCAAACGGGTAATGATACGTGCGGACTGCGGCGTCGTTATATCCAGCAGCGTGGTACCCCGGCACATGATATCCAGGATATAACTCCGAATGGTTACGTCTTCCGAGGAAAGCACATGTCCTTTGAATACCGGGAGCGTGCCGGTATTGACCAGTGCCCGGTATTCTTCCACGGTTTTTACGTTCTGAGCAAAAGCCATCCAGGAGTCGCTGATGGAAGAAACACCGAGTCCGATCAGCAATGGTGTATACCGGTCGGTATAACCCATAAAGTTCCGATGCAGGAGACCCGCGTCTGCCGCCCGGCAAAGCGCGTCATCCGGCGAGGCGAAATGATCCATTCCCACGTCCCGGTATCCGGCCTGTACGATCATTTTTTTTCCCAGCTGATAGAGGTCGAGCTTGGCCTTTCCCACGGGCAGATCGGCTTCGGTGTAGCGCCGCTGCCCGGGTTTCATCCAGGGCACATGCGCATAGCTGTAAAATGAAATACGGTCAGGACGCATTGCCAGGGCTTTCTCTACGGTGTCGTGTACACTTTGTAGAGTTTGAAGCGGCAAACCATAAATCAAGTCGAAATTAATAGATGTATATCCGATACGCCGGGCACTTTCCATCACCCGTCGTACATCGGCTTCACTTTGTTTACGGTTGATGAGTCGCTGCACATGGGGATTGAAATCCTGTATACCCAAACTTAGCCTTCTGAATCCCTCGTTGTACAAGACCTGCAAGTGTTCCTCACTCGTGTTGGCGGGATGTGCCTCGAAAGAAAAAGCGGCATCCGCCAACACCCGATTGCCACCTAACAGGCCATCGATGAGTCGACGAAGCTGCTGCGTGGCAAAAAACGTAGGTGTTCCTCCCCCTAGATGGAGCTCACGGATGGGAATCTCACGCAATCCCAGATAACTCCGATAAAGCAGCCACTCATTCAGCACGGTATCGATATAAGGGGCCTCAACATTGTGGTTTCGGGTGATTCGCGTATTACATCCGCAATAGGTACATAAACTTTCGCAAAATGGCAGGTGTACATAGAGACTGATTCCCTGTTCAGATGAAGCGTCGAACTGCGCACGGACATGCGCTATCCACAGATCGGAATTCCAGCTGTTTTGGTCCCAGTAAGGTACGGTTGGGTAACTCGTGTACCGCGGAGCCGCTACATTATAGCGTTGTATCAGATCGTCTAATTTATTTGCCATGACTGCCCTGCTGATAAGATGATGTATTCCCCACAACTGCTACCGAACAACCGTTTTGACAGCAACAGGCTTTGCCCACGCATTTACCGGCTTCCCAAGCGTTCAGGTTACGGATGGTCTGCTTGGCGATACTCGTTACAGACTGATCGTCGTCGGGGGCATTGGCTACCTTCAGCCCCATTCGGGTGGCTGCTTTGAGATCAATGTGGGTCGTGTTTTTGGAGCGGGTAATGATGTGTTTTACGCCCACGTTTTTGAGTTCCCACAGCATTTCATGGTCCAGCATATCGTAGGAAGATACAATCACTACCTCTTTGCCATGAACATACGACACCGTCTGAATATTCAATTCGTTGGAGATCAATGTCAAATCGTGCTTTTTTCCATTAGCAACAGCGAGGCATTCCTTTTCCTGGGCTTTTATACTGTAGGCTACCGCTTTCATGGTTGGATATTACGTTCGTTTTGCACAAAGTTACGACGGTAAAATCCGGCGGCAGATATAGGTCGTCAATCTAAAAAGTGACAGTAATCACTTATTGTTTGATGTTTCTAAGCTTATAAATGGAAAGAATACGGATCGCGTTTCCTTCCTTGGCAATCAGTTTTTCATCCTTGAAGTCGGCGAGCATCCGACTGATGGTTTCATTGGCCGTGCCTGCCAGTGAGGCTAGGTCATCACGCGATATCCGGATAAGGTATTCATCTTCCGTGGAGAGGTCAAAGGTCTTTTCAGCCACGCGGATCAGGGCATTTGCAACCCGTTTACGCACGGAATCGTAAGCAAAAGCCAGCAGCTGATCTTCCTTTCCACGGATATTGCCGGATAACCATTTGATAAACTTATCGGCTATGCCGGGTTTCCGGTATAGCAGCTCGAAAAACTGTTCCTTTTCAATCAACGCCAGCTCGGTATCTTCCAACGTCTCGGCGTTGTCGCGGTAGCGCTCCTGGCGTAAGACTGCGCCATAGCCGAAAAAGGAGTCGGCTACATGGATATCGGTTGTCAGCTCCCGTCCGTCCAGGTAGTACAGAAAACGCCGTACTTTTCCTTTTTTGACGTAATACACATACAGCGACGAATCGCCCTCTTGGTAAATGAATTGTTTTTTCCGGTATGCCTTTACCCGCGAAGCGTTTACCAGTTCCTTCAGCAAAGTTTCCTGTTCTTCTTCGCTCAGATACAGGTTTTTCAGGTGGCTACTTTCCGACTCCAATTGTTGGCGTTTTTTCAGCCGGGTCTCAATGGCATTCAACAATTCGATATCGTCAAACGGCTTGGTCAGGTAATCATCCGCCCCCAGCTCCATCGCCTTGCGCATGTCCGCCCGCTCTGATTTGGCTGTCAAGAAAATAAAAGGTATGGTCGATGCCTGCTGATGCTTGGAAAGCATGTATAGGACACCGAACCCATCCAGCTCCGGCATCATGATATCACACAGGATCATGTCTGGCAAATACTTAAATGCCAATTCAACACCCGTTTTACCTTCCGGCGCATCGTAGACCTGATAGCCGGCGAGTTCGAGAATTTCCCTCGTGTTTTCACGGATATCATCGTTGTCTTCGATGATTAAGATGGTTGTTTGCTTATCGGCCATTTTTTCTAGGTTATGGTTCGGAATGTCAGTGTAAAAATTGCGCCCCTATTTTGCGCACTGTGACAGGCCACCTCCCCCCCCATCAGCGTAACGTATCTTTTCACGATATTGAGCCCCAAGCCCGTACCCGGAATATTGCCCGTGTTGTGTGCCCGGAAAAACGGCTCAAAAAGGCTTTTTTGTTCGTCCTCGGGGATGCCGATGCCGTCGTCCTTTACGACAATCGTACAGGTATCATCCTTGATTTCCGTATTAAACTCGATGAATGTATTCTCCCCGGAATACTTAATTGCGTTGGAGATCAGATTAATAATACTGTTTTTTAACAGGTTTGCGTCCAACGCAAACTTTCCCTCTGAACCTGTATGCTGGTACACAATATGCTGGTTTGCCTTACAGATCAGCTGCATCTCTTCGGTGATTTCTTCCGCTAGCTCCACCAGGTTGATTTCCTCGTTGTTTGCCAGTACCTTGCCGGCTTCGAGTCGTTCCAGCGACAGGAAATCATTCAGGATGCTGGTGAGTAATTGTACTGAATTTTTAATCCGGGTGGTATGCTTGAATACATTCGGCAGATCAGGCTTTTCTGCGTACTTTTCAATCAATGAAGCCGATAATTGAACGGCACTGAGCGGCGTCCGGAATTCATGCGAAGCCATCGATACAAAGCGCGATTTGAGTTGGTTCAACTCTTTTTCCTTTTCCAGCGATTGGCTCACCTCGGACTTGGTTTTTTCCAATTCGGAAACCAGTTTAATCAAATCTTTCGTGCGGTTGCTGACTGTAGCTTCCAGTTCCTCCATGTGCTGAATCAGCTTTTCCTCCGCTTCCTTTTCCTTTGACAGATCGTGCACAAAGCCGGTAAAGGCGATCTTGTTTTCGTAATGCACTTCGCTCACGGCTAAGCGGAATGGAAAGGTAGTTCCATTTTTACGCAGTCCCCGCACCTCTCTGCCGATTCCAATGATCTTTTTCACACCGGTTTCCAAGTAATTATGGAGGTATTGGTCGTGCCTGCTATGATCGGGTTCGGGCATCAACATCGATACATTGTTGCCGATTACTTCGTGTGCCTCGTATCCAAAAAGGCTGGATGCCGCGGGATTGATCGAATCCACGATTCCATGACGGTCGATGGTGATAATTCCGTCGATTGCATTCTCGATAATCGCTTTCAGTAATTTGGCGGTATCCATCATCCCTTCACCAATTTTTTGTATTTGATACGTTGGGGAGTGACATCCCCCAGGCGTTTTTTGCGGTTCTCTTCGTATTCCGAATAATTCCCCTCAAAGAAGTATACCTGGGAGTCACCTTCGAAAGCGAGGATGTGCGTACAGATCCGGTCAAGGAACCACCGATCGTGCGAAATCACCACAGCACAGCCACCAAAATTTTCCAGGCCTTCCTCCAATGCCCGTAGCGTATTCACATCGATGTCGTTGGTTGGCTCGTCAAGCAGCAGCACGTTGGCGCCTTTTTTCAGGGTAATAGCCAGGTGCACACGGTTGCGTTCGCCACCGGAAAGTACGCCGACCTTTTTCTGCTGGTCGCCACCATTGAAATTGAATTTAGACACATATGCCCGGGAATTGACCAGCCGGCTGCCCAACGGGATGTTTTCGTTGCCGCCGGTGATGTTTTCCCACACTGTTTTTTCGGGATCCAGGTCGTCATGCAACTGATCCACATAACCCAATGCGACGGTTTCACCTACCCGGAACGTTCCGTTATCGGGCTGTTCTTGTCCGGTGATAAGTCGGAAAAGCGTCGTTTTTCCGGCCCCATTGGGTCCGATAATGCCCACAATACCCGCCGGGGGCAGGGAAAAGCTTAACCCCTCGAAGAGAATTTTGTCGCCATACGCTTTGCTTACCTGTTGCGCTTCGATCACAACGTTGCCCAAGCGCGGCCCGGGGGGTATGAAAAGCTCCAGTCTGTCTTCACGTTCTTTTGTCTCTTCGGAAGCCAGTTTTTCATAGTTGTGCAGGCGGGCCTTGGATTTGGCATGACGGGCTTTCGGTGCCATGCGCACCCATTCCAATTCACGTTCCAACGTTTTCTGCCGTTTACTTTCCGTTTTTTCTTCGTGCGCGAGACGTTTCGCTTTCTGATCCAGCCACGACGAATAATTCCCTTTCCATGGAATGCCTTCCCCGCGGTCGAGCTCCAATATCCAGCCGGCTACATTATCAAGGAAATACCGGTCGTGGGTAACCGCGATCACCGTTCCCTTGTAGTGTTGCAAGTGCTGTTCGAGCCAATCAATGGATTCCGCATCAAGGTGGTTGGTAGGTTCATCGAGCAGAAGCACATCGGGTTCCTGGAGCAATAAGCGACATAATGCCACCCTGCGGCGCTCACCCCCTGACAATGTGTCTACCCGCCGATCCGGCTCGGGGCAACGTAAGGCATCCATCGCACGTTCCAATTTGGCATCCAGTTCCCAGGCGCCCACGGAGTCGATTTTGTCCTGTAATTCGCCCTGCCGTGTCAGCAATTTGTCCATTTCGTCTGCGTTTTCATACACTTCGGGCAATCCGAACTTTTCGTTGATCTCTTCATATTCCTTCAAGATCGCGGTGATTTCGGCCACTCCTTCTTCGACCACTTCCTTTACTGTTTTATTGGGATCCAGTTGAGGTTCCTGGGCTAAATACCCCACAGAATAGCCGGGCGAAAACACGACCTCTCCCTGAAAGGACGTATCCAAACCGGCAATGATCTTAAGGAGTGAAGATTTTCCGGAGCCGTTAAGACCGATGACTCCGATTTTGGCTCCATAGAAAAAAGAGAGATAAATATTTTTAAGTACTTGCTTTTGAGGCGGGTAAATCTTGTTTACCCCCGCCATGGAAAAGATGATTTTTTCGTCCGACATGCTGCGATTTTTACGTGCAAACTTAGTTAACTTACCCTTGATATGCAAGGAAGCACGGGCACACTTTCCGTTAGGTCAGAATGATGTAATAATACTTCCACCTAAACTGACAAAATGTTATATTTGTGTCTATGGCTTAATTGTTGATAAATGTTACACAAAATAATAAGGCACAAGCGATAATTTTTTCTACATTTATCGCATCCTTAGCATACAAATAGAGAAAGGTAAACATTCATGGAAGCAAAATTTTCGCCTCGCGTAAAGGATGTGATTTCATACAGCAGGGAAGAAGCTATCAGGTTGAAACACGATTACATCGGCACAGAGCATCTGTTGCTGGGTTTAATCCGTGAAGGAGACGGTATGGCCATCAAGATATTGAAGCATGCAGGGATCGACACTACCGAGCTACGCAAATCTATCGAGGATGCCGTGAAAGGTTCTTCGATGTCCCGCGCTCCGATCGGCAATATGCCGCTTACCAAACAAGCGGAGAAAGTATTGAAGATCACGTATCTTGAAGCAAAAATCTTCAAAAGCGACGTCATTGGCACCGAGCACCTGCTTTTATCCATTCTGCGCGACGAGGAAAACATCGCCTCGCAAATCCTGCAGCAATACGACATTAATTACGATGTCTTTAAAGCAGATGTAGAACAGCATAAAGCGGGCATTACCGATCAGGCCTCTGGTTCGACAGCCGGAGACGATGATTTCAAAGATGAGGATCATTTCAGTCAACCCAAGAAAGTATCGGATATCAAATCAAAAACACCGGTGCTGGATAACTTTGGCCGAGATCTCACCCGTGCTGCCGAAGAAGGCCGGTTGGATCCCATCGTAGGCCGTGAAAAGGAAATTGAACGGGTTTCGCAGATTCTTTCACGACGGAAGAAAAACAATCCCATCCTGATTGGGGAGCCCGGTGTGGGTAAATCCGCTATTGCCGAAGGATTGGCATTGCGCATCATCCAACGGAAAGTATCCCGCGTGCTATTTAACAAACGGGTGGTTACGCTGGACCTTGCCTCGCTGGTTGCTGGCACAAAATACCGCGGACAGTTCGAAGAGCGGATGAAGGCAGTGATGAACGAATTGGAAAAATCGCCAGATGTCATCTTATTTATCGATGAGATTCATACCATCGTCGGTGCAGGTGGTGCCTCCGGGTCGTTGGACGCCTCCAACATGTTCAAGCCCGCCTTGGCGCGCGGAGAAATCCAATGCATCGGTGCTACTACCCTCGATGAGTATCGTCAATACATCGAAAAAGACGGTGCACTTGACCGTAGGTTTCAAAAAGTGATGATTGAGCCTGCCACGCACGATGAGACCGTCGAAATACTGAATCGCATCAAGGATAAATACGAAGAGCACCACAATGTCAATTATACGCCGGAAGCCATCGAGGCTTGCGTTACGCTGACCACGCGGTATATCACCGACCGGTTCCTGCCTGACAAAGCCATCGATGCGATGGACGAGGCCGGATCGCGAGTGCACCTCACCAATATCCATGTGCCACAAAGCATCATTGATATTGAGCAGAAAATCGAGGAAATCAAAATCGAGAAAAACAAGGTAGTCCGTAGTCAGAAATACGAAGAAGCAGCTAAGTTGCGCGATACGGAAAAAAGACTACTGGAAGAACTTGAGCACGAAAAAACGGCATGGGAAGCGGAAACAAAAACCAAGCGATATACCGTATCCGAAGACAACGTAGCCGAAGTGGTGTCGATGATGACAGGTATCCCTGTGCAGCGGGTTGGTCAGTCTGACAGTCAAAAACTGTTAAACATGGCCGAATCGATGAAGGGACGGATCATTGGTCAGGACGAAGCCGTGAAGAAGCTTGTCAAAGCGATCCAACGTACCCGTGCAGGATTGAAAGATCCGAAAAAACCGATTGGCTCCTTTATTTTCCTGGGTCCTACCGGCGTCGGTAAAACCGAGTTGGCAAAAGAACTAGCCCGTTTCATGTTCGATAGTGAAGATTCACTCATCCAGATTGACATGAGCGAATACATGGAAAAATTCGCCATTTCACGCCTTGTCGGTGCGCCTCCGGGATACGTAGGTTACGAAGAAGGCGGACAATTGACGGAGAAGGTGCGGCGGAAACCGTATTCGGTAGTTTTGTTGGACGAAATCGAAAAAGCACATCCCGATGTATTCAATTTGTTGTTACAAGTCCTGGATGAAGGGCAACTGACCGACAGTCTTGGCCGCCGGGTAGACTTCAGGAATACCATCCTGATTATGACTTCCAATATCGGTGCCCGCCAGCTGAAAGACTTCGGACAAGGGGTAGGCTTTACTACCGCTGCAAAAACCGAACAGGCCGAATCACACTCCCGTAGCGTCATTGAGAATGCACTGAAACGGGCTTTCGCTCCGGAATTCCTGAACCGTATCGATGATGTGATCGTCTTTAATTCACTGGATAAGGAACATATCTTCAAAATCATCGATATTGAGTTGAAGTCCCTTTTTGTTCGTATCCAAGCACTGGGATATAGCATTAAGCTCACTGACACAGCCAAGGAATTTGTTGCCGAAAAAGGATTTGATAGTAATTTCGGAGCGCGTCCACTTAAACGGGCAATCCAGAAGTATCTGGAAGACCCCATCGCCGAGGAGATCCTGAAGGGCGAAGTCAGCGAAGGAAACACGCTGGAGGTTGATTACGATAAAGACAAAGCTGAAATTATCGTCAACGTACAGGCGGGAGACAGCGGCTCTTCCAAGCCCTCGGATGTGGCCGAAGAGAAAAAAGACGAGTAGGTCAAGCGGCCCTCTGTAATAATATCGGAAGCGCTATGAGATTAACCCTCCCATGGCGCTTCCTTTTTTTTGCTTCCTGCAAATTATTGATTCAGCTCGACAACTGCGCTGATGGGCAAATGGTCAGATAGACCGACCGGATAAGTCGTTGCCTCTACTTCGGTCCACTTATCTTTCGGGTAGCAAAAAATGTAGTCGATCGTATGGCGAGGCGCATTGGCCGGTATAGTCGGTTCTCCATTGGATACCGTCTTCCAGCCCCCCATCCCCTCATTGATTTCTTTCGAATCGCGCCGGGCATTGAAGTCGCCTGCTACAATAACCGGATACGGCTGTGCCAAAAGCACTTCGTTCAGCTTTTTTACCTGTACCTGGCGTTCCTCGGTATTGGTATAATCAAGGTGCGTACTGGCAAATGTCACATATTCCCCTTCACGAAATTCGACATCGGCGACCAAAACAGCCCGTTGCTCTTTTCCGTTTTCCGTTTTAGGCAAATAAATACGTTCTACTTTGGCCAACGGATACTTCGATAAGATGGCAATGCCGTAGTACCCGCCAGCATACGGAATGGTTTTACCGTAGGCAGCAAGCATGCCCGTTCGGAAACCCAATTCCGTGGCAAAATCCTTCCCATGCTGCTGGGGTGCCCGATCGCGGTTCGTACGGCAATCCACCTCCTGCAGGGCGACGATATCGGGATTCTGCTCTTTAATAAATGCAGCTAATTCTTCCAGTGATGCGAGTTCACCGAAACGTAAATTGTACGATAACACTTTTAGCCGTGTGGGTGATTCGCGGTTAGCTGTAGAATCGGAAAAAGCCAATACATGACTCCAGGGTACGATCAAAAAGATGAGGTAAATAATTTTTTTACAGTTCATTGTCATTGCTAGTTAAGAGTGATTAGAAAACCTCCTATTTCAACTAATAAATTCGTGTATTCAAAGAGTTCTCCAATTTAATAAAAAAATCAAAGTAACCTTTCCAGCCAATCACGTTCCAGCCGTTTTACTTTGTGTTTTTCGTTGTCAAATAAAACCCAAAGCGTTCGTGATTCCACAACCAGTTCATCATGCCGGTAAAACTCAACTTTCCGGGGTTGTTTAATGCCTTCGGGCGGTAAAGGATATGTTTTCACCGTTAGGGTTTCGCCCAGATATACCTGCTTTTTGTATTGAATGTGGTGATCAAAAAGTACCCAATAATCATTTACATACGCGGTCTGGTGTTTCAGGATTTCCCAATGTTCAGCAGCTACCTGTTCCACCCAAGATACAAATTGCACATTATTGACGTGTTTATTTTGGTCTAAATGTTCGTTGGTCACCTGAATTTGTTTTGTATAGATTTTTTTATTCGTTGTCATATCTTACTTCGTAAAAAACAAATTTACAAGATTTCTTCGCGTACCGGTGACCATCACCCAACGTGACTACGTAATCAAGAGGGTATCTTCTGAAATTCTTGGTGCAATTATTGTATTAAACCTTTTCAAGTCATTTGTTGTCATATAAGAAGACGAGCAAATATTGTAATAGAATTATTTACCCAAAACAAACTTTATATGAAAAAGCTCCTTACTTTAGTTGTTGGATTCTTGGTAATTCTCGGCGTGTCTTCCTGCACAAAGGATGAGATTATCCAACAGATCAACTATAATAAGATCATCCCGTATACGATTACCCAAAATGAATGGAAACCCGTCGCAGGTCGGCCGGATCTCTGGGTTGCCACATTGGACTTTCCTGAAATCGACCAGTATGTGGTTGACTACGGAACCGTATTGGTTGACATTTCATTCGGTGACGGCGTATACGAACCGTTGACAACCGTATATGACGGGGTGGCTTACCGTTACGATTACTCCGTTGGCACCTTGGTCATCGACGCATCGTTTGCAGACGGATTGGGAGGTGACCTTCCACAACCAGGGCGTGCTGACATCAAGGTGATCCTTCTCGATACAGAAGATTACTAAAATCACATCCATTGGGCTCAAAAAAAGCGGCTTTGAGCCGCTTTTTTTATGCTTGAAAGAAGAAAAATTCGCCTATTCCCCTCCCATTCCGTTAATCACGGCTTCGCTTACACCTGTAAATGAAAAACCACCATCATGGAAGAGATTTTGCATGGTCACCATCTTCGTCAGGTCGGAAAACAGCGTCACCGTATAGTCAGCACATTGGTCGGCCGTAGCATTTCCCAGTGGGGACATCTTGTCGGCATAGGAAATAAAATCGCCGAAGCCTTTGACTCCTGATCCGGCGGTCGTCTGGGTGGGCGATTGGCTGATTGTATTGACACGTACGTGCTTTCTCACACCATATTGATAACCAAAGTTACGGGCAATGCTTTCCAGCAGTGCCTTGGCATCGGCCATGTCGTTGTAGTCCGGAAATACACGCTGCGCAGCAATGTAGGTTAGCGCAACCACAGAACCCCATTCGTTAATGGCATCCTTTTTCAGCGCGGTGGCCAATACACGGTGCAGGCTGATTGCGGATATATCAAACGCCTTATGCGTAAAATCATAATTATTTTCCGTATAGTGTATGCCCTTGCGTACATTGATACTCATGCCCACGGAATGCAGGATAAAATCCACGCCGCCACCGAAGTGTTCCAATGTTTGGTTAAATAGGTTTTCGATGTCCTCGTTGCTGGTTACATCGGCCGGAATAACCGGCGCATTGTTGCATTCTTCGGCCAGCTGCTTGATCGTGCCCATACGTAACGCTACGGGAGCGTTGGTCAGCACAATTTCAGCCCCTTCCTGTACGCAGCGTTGGGCGGTCTTCCAGGCAATGGATTTCTCATCCAGCGCACCGAAAATAATTCCTTTCTTTCCTTTCAGTAGGTTATGGGACATAGTTTATTTATTTAGTCAAACGTAAAAATCGGGTAAAAATAACACTTTTTTTTATAAAGCTATCGGCTATCGGCTATCGGCTTTCCGGCTTCCGGACTTTCCGACTTCCGGGCTACTCAACAACTCCGTGGCATGTTGTATGGCCGCTTCCCCGGGATTCGTTCCGCTGAGCATCTCAGCGATCTCCTGTATCCGGTCCGGTTGCGCCAGTTGGGCGATGGTCGTTGCCGTCTTATCTGCCGACTCAATTTTATACACCTTAAAATGCGTATTCCCTTTGGAGGCTATTTGTGGCAGGTGTGTAATGGCGATGACCTGCATATGATCTGCCAAGCGCTCCATGATCTCCCCTACTTTTAAGGCAACCTCGCCGGATATTCCGGTATCGATTTCGTCGAAAATAATCGTCGGCAGGGCCGAAGTTTTGGCGATCAGCGATTTAATGGCCAGCATCAAGCGTGAAAGTTCACCTCCCGAAGCCACTTTGCCTACGGGCTGAGGGTCCTGCCCCTTATTAGCGGTAAACAGAAACCCGACCCGATCCCCTCCACTGGCCCGTATAGATTCCTCTTCGAGTTGATCGAAGGCAATATGCAATTGGCTATGTGGCATGCCCACGGTACGCAGCACGGCTCCTACCTCAGCCTGTACCTGGGGAATCACGGCGCGTCGACTGACACTGAGTTGGTCAGCTAGGTTGAGCATTTCCGCTTTTAATCGGTTGACTTCCACTTCCAGCCGCACAATTTCTTCATCGTCTGAAGACAATGCCGCCAGCTTCTCCGCTAATTCGTCTCGTAAGGTAATGAGTGCGGCCACATTATCCACCCGATGTTTCTGCTGTAACGAATAAAGCAAGTCGAGCCGTTCATGAACGGTTGTCAGTCGTTCTTCATCCCAGGTAATATCCTGCTCAACGCGGCCGATCTCCGCGCCCAGATCCTTTACTTCAATGAATACGCTCTCTAATCGTTCCACCTGTGCAGCCAGGGAAGGCATATGCCGCTCGGCCTGCTGAAGCTGAGTTAATGCTTCCTTGAGCAGGGCAACGGTATTGATCTCCTGTTCCTGTAAGATATGCGCCGTACCAAAGAGGTTCCGCTTAATTTCTTCGGCGTGTTCGAGCTGCCGCTGCTCGATTTCCAATTGCCCCTGTTCGTCGGATTCGAGTTTCGCGTTCGCGAGTTCATCAAACAGAAACCGTTGGTAATCGGCCTCAGCTCCCACCTGTTTTACATTTTCTTTGAGCGTAGCTAATCGCTCCACCGATGCCTTATACGCCCGATAAGCCGTTGCATATCGCAGACGTAGCGGCTGGTTTTGTGCGATGCTATCCAACGTGAACAGCTGAAAGGATTCCGTATTGAGCTGGAGTGTCGCATGTTGGGAATGGATATCGATCAGTTTTTCAGCAAGTGCCTTCAGCACGTTGAGCGTCACGGGCGTGTCGTTCACAAATGCCCGGGATTTGCCATCTACACTGATTTCACGGCGCATGATCGTTTCGCGGTCATAGTCGAGATCCTGCGCCTCAAAAAATGTTTCCAACTGGTAGCCGGACACATCAAAATATCCTTCGATGATGCACTTTTTCTCCTGATTAAAGAAATAACGGCTTTCTATCCGCTGTCCCAATATCAGGGAAAGCCCTCCCATAATGATGGATTTACCAGCTCCGGTTTCTCCAGTAAGGATATTCAATCCTTTATCGAAATGGATGTCGAGGGAATCAATCAGGGCATAATTTTGAATGGATAGACGACTCAGCATGGTTCTATTCGGTAATCAGTATGTTCATATCATCTGCTGTTGCGGAGACTTTCGTATTTGTTGGCATTAGCTGGGTCCACTTCGGCAAGCACATTATATGCCTGCACCCGTTCCTGTGGGCCCATTCCTCCGAATATACCGATCAATTCGTCGGATTTGGCGGTGAAAAACACTTGGTTAAATACAGCTCCTTGTGCCAATCGGTCTACCTTTTGTAGCATCGGCAGCAATCCCAAGATCGCTTTGCGGCCTTCTACTGCATGGTCTGACATCCTGTCCAACCCCTTCAGGTAAAAGCTGTAAAGGAAATCACGAAGAGGTTGATACCGGCGATCCAGCAGATTATTAACCAGCCAAAACCGGTTATCCGTACCTTCCATCGACCGCCAGCCATTGAAGCCCGTATTCTGCGCGTTGTTGACGATATTTTGGGCAGCAGTATAAAAAGGTGTGCCGCCGTTGTTTTCAAAGGTATCGGCGTCCAAACCAACAATAATATATGCGTAGTAGGCAAGCAATGACGTCAGATTGTTCATAAATTGCTGATCCGAATAATCCATTAGCTGGCCTTCGGTGTAACTGAAGTTAAAATTATTATCGGACGTGCTCAACACCGGGCTGTTATACGAGGTGTTGAAAACCGGTCGGGTGGATATGATCTGCGCCTGGGCCGTAAAATCGGATGATCCGTCCCAGGCATTGATCGTAATGACAAAGCTACAATCGATGCGTTCCTGCGGTTGTACTTCATTGGCACTCCAGGTGCGGTTATTGAGGAAATCAGAAATCGCTTTCTCCAGTACGTCCAATGCCCGTTTATTGGTATTCTGTACCTGCGGCGAAAGGATCTGTACCCGCGCATTTAAGTCCTGCGCCTGGCTAAGACTGACCATTCCCATAAAAAAAAACAGGGCTATTCCCAACCGTTTGACCATATCCTTCCGAATCATGCCCAAAGATATGGATAATGAATTAATTTTTACTTCGGTATCGGTTGGGGCTGCCCAATTAATTAGATAATTAAAACGCCAAGGCCTTTTTATTGCCCTGCGTAAAAACGACGTTCCGCTATAGTTCGCTGACTTTGATGTTCCGGTAATAAACTTCGGCTCCTTCAGACTGTAATACGATCCGTCCGCTATGAATGCTGGGGCTTTCCCCTTCGTTTACGACAACGCCGTTTACCTTATATGTAAATTTTCCGCCATCGGCAATCACCTCCACTCGGTTCCAACTGCCGTAAGGGAGTTCATTGTCCCTGTTTTTTTCAACCCGGGTGTAGTTGTTTGGGACGGTACGGACCCCGTTTACCACAGCCGTTGCACTATCAATAAGCCATAAATCGCCTACGTCCCCCTCTTGAATCTGGCACTCAAGCGATTGGGGCCAAATTTTGTCGGATCCATCTGTAAAAAAAAGAATGCCGGCGTCCCTTTTTTCGTTTTCTCTGGGCGGATACTTCTTTTCGCCCCACTTGAATTCAAGTGATAAATGGAAATTCTCGTAAGTGTCTTCCGTCGCGATATAGCCGAACTCCTTTCCAGTCGCTTTGATAACCCCATCATGTACCGTAAAAACACCTTCTGGGTCGTTATTGAGTCCCTGTGTTCTCAAAAATTTATTCCAGCCCGTGAAATCCTTTCCGTTAAACAGGGCGTGCGTAGATTGTTGCTGTGCTGCTACTTCGAAGTATGGGAGTAACAATAGGAAGGCAAAAAACTGCTTCATCATATTTTAATAATTTAGTGTTGGACTATAATAACGGTTACGGCAAGTTTGTTGATAGCCCCTCATTTGGGTTCGGAATCAGAGCTTTCTAACCCAGATGTTCCGATAGCTGATGGGAATACTCTTGTCCCCGTGTGCCTGCAGCTTGATTGGCGCATCGCCATGGGCTACATAGGCATGCTTGCCAATATAAGCGGTTTCTCCCCATACTTCTGTGTTGTGCTGCACTAATACACCGTTGAGGAATGCAGTAACGACGGCTTTCTTTTTCACCGTCCCGTCTGCATTGAATTCGGGAGCGGTCCACAAAATATCGTACACATTCCATTCGCCTGCTTTCCGGGCAGGGTTGGCCAAGGGAATTGTTTCCTTGTAGATACTTCCCACCATACCGTTCACGTAGGTTTTATTTTCGTTGTTGTACCCATCCAACACCTGGATTTCATACCCCCCGGCATTACCATCGGTGGCTGCCAAAAAGACACCGCTGTTGCCCCGAGCCTGTCCCTCACCCTCGATCTCTACAGGCACTTTCCATTCGATGTGCAATTGATAGTCCTTAAAGGTCTGTTTCGTCTGGATGTCTCCGCTTGCTTTATTCACGGTAAAATAATCGCCTGTAACCTCCCACTTCGCCGACGATTTATCACGGGTAGATTCCCATTCATTGAGGTTGTCCTTATCGAATAGAACAATTGCATCCGAAGGCGGCAGGTCAAAATTGGTCTTCCCTGGATTAACAACATCGGGAATGGGTTCCCATACTTCGGTGTCTGCGGGATTTCCCCGCTTTGAGCTTTCTTGTGCATGTACAAACAATCCTCCGGCAGTCAGTGCTGCTAAAAACAACATTCCTTTCATCTTCATACTGTTAATTAACGTTTCATTCATCAAAAACTTTCTATTTGGTCACGGTCAGCACACCCCTCATCAGGGTGTAATGCCCGGGATACGTGCAAAGATATGGGTATTTTCCGGGGGTTGCCGGCGCATTGAAGTAGACGGTCTCGGATTTACCCGGTTGCAGCAGCGAGGTATGGTTCAGCACTTTGTCCGTGTTGGGAACATAGTGGACACGTTCGCCCTGCACGCCAAGTTTGAGTGCCATTGCCCCCACTTCATCTGCTGCATCAGGCTTTACCAGCACAAAATTGTGCAGCATATCATCGTTGTTCTTGAAAACAACTTTTAGCTTACTGCCTGCCTTCACGGTGATGTTATCTACATCGAATTTCAACCCTGGAAGGGTCCCCAGCGTGATGGTACGGTCAGCATTCCCTTCCCAGCTGGCGGGCATTTTCACCATGTGCTTGGTGATCGCCTCCAGTTTCGCGGTCGGCGTCGCTTTTTTTTCCGATGCGGCGGCGGCCGGAGTTTCTTCCATGTGGTGGTGTACCTCCGGCTTTACCACCCGGTTTTTATCCGTAATGACCAATCCACTGCCCCCGGGCAGTTCGTTGAGTGTATAGTATCCGAAGTTGTGCAGTAGCGGCAGCCCGTTGGATGATTTCACGCCTTCGGCCTTAATCTCGTGGATGTACCCTAACTTCATGCTGTCCAGCACCAGACGCACGCTCATCCTGTCAGGTGACACTTCGATCGCTTTGATTTCCCGCTCCGACTGGTTGATCGTCGGACTACCGTACTCGTGGTGGTACTTATATGTAAACGTACCCAGCTGATAGGATGCGACGTCTTTCGCCGTCTCTTCATCCACGGGCATCGTAAAGTTCAGTTCAAACCCATCCGGTTTGGCCTTCACATCCTTCATTTCAAACGGTGTCTCCCCAGTCCATGCCAGGCGTTGCAGGCCAAACAGCTCATGGCCCGTGGAGCCCCATCCCCGTGAGGTCATACCGACAAACATACTCCCGTCCGAGCCCCAGATCATCCGGATGATACCGGATGAAAACCCTTCGCGGAACGGGAACACCACCCCCTGGTAAACGCCGTTTACCTTTTCGAGTGCCACACGCATGATTTTGCTGTGTCCCTGGTCGCCCACAAACAGCTGGCCTTTGAACGGGCCGACGTTACCCCCGTCGCCGGAATTCAGGATTGCCGACGTGGAGATGCCCAGGATGGTATGCGGGAACCAGACCGCAGGATTCTTCAGACCTTTTACCCGCTTGGCTACCTCGTATTTCGGTTCACCGGTATCCGGGATATCCGATGGTTTCAGATGGATGTTCGATTCCGGCTCCCCAGACCATTTCAGCCCCTGCGGGTTCCCCATGAAGTCACCTTCAGCTACATGGGCAATGTAGCCCGAGCCTACCCAGTGCCCTTGGTTTTCCGAATAGAAGATATCGCCCGCATCGTTAAGGTCCATGCCTGCCGGTGACCTGAAGCCCACGGCAAACGGCGTCATCTTGAATTCAGGCGACAACTTGAGCATCCAGCCATGCCATTTCGACAGACTTTCGCTGTTGCCATTCCATCCCAGGTTCAACGCAACGATCATGTTACCATCTTTGTCCAATAAAGGACCATAGCTGTATTCGTGGTAATTCCCGACCAGCGGCCATGAGTACATCGTTTGGTATTGGTCAGCCATACCGTCGCCGTCGGTATCCCGCAGCCGCGTAAGCTCCGACCGTTGCACCGCATACAGGTCTCCCCAAACGTAATTCAGGCCGAGCGGTTCGTGCAGTCCCTGGGCGAAGAGGCGGTAGGTGGGCTTCTGCCCGTTTTTCATATACGGGTTGTCGATCAGCCATACCTCGCCCCGCCGCGTGCACACCGCAATGGTGCCCTCCGATAGGGTCGCCATTCCCCCCACTTCCAGCAAAACATCCTGCGGGATCGGCACCGTCTGGATCCGAAAATAGTCGTTTTCGGTCAATACCTTGCCGGCATCGCCCCCATTCTGGCCAGCGCCGGGGGCTGCCTGCCCCATCGACTCCAGGCTGATGCACAGTGTAACGGCTATTATAAAAAACTTTCTCAGTGTCATCGTTTCCTTTTTAATCAAAACCATCATTTTACCATATCAGTGAATAGGATACGTGTCCTCCGTTTTTGGTAACAGGCACGATGAGTTCTTCTCCATCCGCCGTTTTCCGCACGGTTGCACCGGACTGCTTGCCGATTCGTACATAATAGGACTGGTCGTCTATCGCATATAAATCCTTGCTCAGTTGCCGTATTGTTTTCCCGGTTGCCACCAGGCAGTTCGCGCCGTCTACCGGGTTGGAGATATCCAGCGTCCGCTCCAGTGAGCTTCCGTCGGCTTGGTGCGCGATATGGTCACTTACCTCCATTCCCGCAAATTCGTATGCAAATGTTGGTATCCCGGCTGCATCTATGGAATACCCCTTGTTGTGCATGGCATCGAAGGCGATCGTATCGGGCCAGCGATCGGTATCGTTTGCCAGCACGGCTAGTGCGGGCTTCCCCGTCAGCGTAACCACCGCACCCAATGGCGTGGCCGTCTGGGCCTCACCGCGCGCCTCCCACATGTCGGTCACGTCCATAAATCTGCCCCGCCAGACCTGCAGCAGCGCTCCCTGTTTCATATCGTACGAGAAATTGGAATGGCCCGGATTGCCCACCGAAATCGTAAACATCCGCTTCTTTCCTTCGAACATCAAAAAACTCCGCAGGAGGTAAGGCCTGCCGTCGGGATTCAGTATGATCGGATTGGTGACCCGGTAGAACCAGCGCGCAGCCCTCGGGTCTGCCGGTGGGGTCGGCTCTTTCAGCGCCTCCAAGCCACGGTAGTGAATATTCCGGAACGCCACGGATCCGGCGCGGCATAGAAAGGAAAGCAGCGGCTCTCCAGCAGCATTGTCGCCTTCTGCATCGAGGTATACCTGTTGGTGGATCAATACACCGTTTAAATAAATGGCTTCAAAACTCGGCTTGTCTGCTCCTTTCGTCATTGCTCCATTCCCCCCGGCAGACCGGTACCTGATTTTCAGGTGTTGCCATAGCCCGGGGGCTTTCGCAACGTTATCCGTCGGAGTACTTTTGCGAAGCAGCAGATTTTCGGCGTGTGGACTCATCTCGACTGTCCCCGGATGGGCACCGCCAAGCGTGATCGGGTATTTACCCAGAAAGTACAATACCGGATCGCTTCCTGCGGACACCATGAAATCCAGATTCACTTCCATATCGCCCGATGCTTTGGCGGCCAACGCTACGGGTGTATCGTCCGTGCCCGCCTTGTGCAGCAGGATACCTGCTCCCTGCTCGTAGTTCACTTTGCCCGTACCCATGTCCATGGTCACGGCCGATGCTGTCGTCCACTTCGGCGTAGCCTGTGCTAACACATCCATCCCAGTAATCGGTACCCCGATGGAATCCTGCAACAGCATGCCTGCTTTCGTCCCCGATCCACTTAAACACACCGCACATAGTACCGCCGTACTCTTTAAAAAATTCATACTTCTTCTTGTAATAGTTAACTTGTTATTTAGCGTGCTGCTTCCTAACGAAGCCGTTCGGGTACACGGTAGATTTTTATTTTTGTCACGTACCCGATCAGCTTCATCAATTCAATTTTAATTATACCCTGGGTTTTGGATCAATTGTGGAGACGCATTTAGCACATTCTGCCCGATCGGCATAATGTTGGTGTGGTCATCCGCATCGGGTTCTTTATCCCACCAGGTGCCCGTCGAAAATTTACCCCACCTTACCAGGTCGGTCCTGCGCCGTCCTTCGGCTAAGAATTCCCTTCCCCATTCGTCCAACAATTCTGCTTCGGTCAATTCCGAACCATCTTCGTTGTACAGGCTGGCCGAACCTTCCGGATAATACCGCTTGCGGACGATGTTCAACAACCGCGAAGCCTCTGCACGATCTCCGGTCCGGAACTTACATTCTGCGAGTGAATAATAGATTTCTGCCAACCGAACCTCCACGTAATCGGATTCCAGGCTATTCGGGTCGGTGGACGGATACAGGGGATATTTTACGATGTGGATGCCGGAATTCTGATCTGCATGGGTAATATCGGATTGCTTGTCCGGATTTACTTCTCCCGGGCCGTAGCTGGTCAGCTTTCCATCCACACTCCGGTTGAAAAGCCCTACTTGATCCCTGATGTACAAGTCATAACCGTTGTCACTTTGGATGCGCTCGCCCGTGGTCGGGTTTTCCAGGTATCCGTATAAAAACATTCCTTCCCGTTTGCTGCCGCCTAAATTCTTGTACAACTTCAGCCGCACGTCATCCGAGTAGCGTTGGAATTTGACGAATAATTTACCTAGTTCAAAGGGATATTCGTTGCCGTCCACATCGCGCCCCGGCTGCAGCGCAAATTTTGGGTTTCCGGAACCAACGGTGGTTACACCGAAATAGGGGTGTCCTCTAAATGGGATGGACCACCAATACATGTTGTTGCCGTAATGATAACGCGCATAGGCTAACCGTGCCGGAAACGCAAAAATCGTTTCCGAAGAATTGTTATTGTTGTAATCATAGGGTGCATCCCACCGGCTTTCAATCGCATACGTACCGTACCGTCCGTCAATGATATCCTGAGCAACGGCCGCACACTCCGTGTATTTGGCCGTCCCGGTCCATGCTTCGGCATTCAGGTAGAGCCGCACCAACAATGCCATCGCTCCCGCCTTGGTCCACCTTCCGTCGTAGTTGGCCACTTCCCCGCGCACCGGCAAATCGGCTACTGCTTCTTTCAGTTCCTTTTCGATGAACGCAAATGTTTCCTGCGGAGTCGACTGCTGTGGCCGCGGATCGGCACCGGCATATTGGGTACTGATCACGATGTTGCGGTAGATATCAAACAAGCGCAGATGGTACCACGCGCGGAACACCCGTAACTCGGCGATAAAACGCGACACCTCTTCGGTGGTCAATCCAAACTTGGTCATATCTAGCGTCTGTAAATCCTCGATGGAATTGTTTGCCTGTGCAATTCCCTGGTAAGCATTGTTCCAGATGCCGTTGGCAAAACCATCTTGGGAGGTCCAGGTGTGGTAATGGAACCGATAATAGTACTGGCCGTCTAGCCAGTGCCCCTGCCGATTGGGGGTCATCTGCTCGTCCGAAGCATCCGACTGTACGGTATACCAGTCGCCGGCCACCGTCGAATGGGCATGGTCGTAAGTGCGCAATGTAGCCCGGATCACATCTTCACGAGAGGTAAAGTAATTACTCTTTAAAATGGTATCGTAGGGGGTCTCACTCAAATCGGTACATCCGACAAAGAACAACCCCAGGCCGAATGTAAGGCTATATACTAACTTCTTTTTCATTTCTTTCTGCTTTAATCCGTTAAAAGTCTAACTGAACCCCGATCATAAACTGAGTTGTGGAAGGATAATAACCTTTCGGGTTTAGACCCTGGTTCGGGTTTTCACTATTTACCGTATTGGGAATACCGGGATTTTGCCCGTTGATGGGGTAAAGGTCCGGATCGACACCCGAGAATTTGGTAAACGTGTATAAATTACGAGTAGAGCCGTACACCCGGATAGCCCCTAAGTTCTTCCATTTGGTTTTATACGTATATCCCAACGATACGACATCAAGCTTCAAAAAGTCGCCCCGCTCCAGGAAATAGTCGACCAACAGTTTATCCCCTTTGATGGCCACATTTTTCCCATACGCTTCCGGCAATACGTTGGTATTGGCCGACGACGACTGGAGACCGTAGTAGAAATTGTGGATGTTAAAAAGGTCGTATCCGAAATTTCCGCGGAAAGAAGCACTGGCATCCCAATTTTTATACTTGAACACGTGTGTCATCCCGCCAATAAACTTCGGCTGGCCGTTTCCGACAAACGCTTTGTCATCCTGAGTACCTGCCGATCCCGGAATCGCCTGTCCGTCCTTGTTGTAGATCATAATGCCGCCATCGTCATCTACCCCGGCATATTTCCAGAAATAGAACATGCCCAGCCGTTTTCCTTCCTGCAGACGCTGGGTGTTACCCGGCGTGCCCGGAGCAGGTAAGCCTACCTGATCCACATAGCTCTGTCCTTGGTACAAGTCGTTGGAGAACGACCGGAAAACAGAATTGAGCGTCGCCCCGTTCAGGGAGATATTGTAAGTAAAGTTCTTGTGGTTAACCACGTTACCATGCAATTCAATTTCGATCCCATTGCTGCTCATTTCGCCCACGTTTGCAATAGTGGTGGTTACGATGTTCGGCGGTACCGGTGCGTTATACGATCCCAACAAATCAACCGCCCTCCGCGTATAATAGTTTAAGGTACCTCCCAACCGATTTTGGAACAGGGAGAAGTCGATACCCACGTTCCAGTTCTTCAGCTTTTCCCAACGCAGATCCGGGTTTACGTTATTTGATGGACCCCACACCTCCATGTAGTTTCCATCGTATAGATATTGGTTAAAGCCCTCATAACGCAGCAGCGACTGGTAATTTTCTACAGCTTCCTGGTTACCCGTTTCGCCGTAGTCACCCCGGATTTTCAGGTCGTTAATCCACGACACATCACTCATGAACGGCTCCGAGCTGATCCGCCAACCCAAGGAAACACCGGGGAAATACCCCCATTTGTTGTTTGCACCAAATCGCGAAGAACCATCCCGGGTAAGCGAGGCGGTCACCAGGTATTTATCGTCGTACGAATAGTTTACACGGGCCCGGAATGAAATCAACCGGTTGTCAGATTTACTAGTTCCAAAACCATTCCTGCCAGCAACCTTGTTATACGTCCCGTTATCCAGGTTGTTATACGTCAACGCGTCCGAAGAAAAGTCCCTATTATCGGCATTGAGACCCGACCGCACAAAGTATTGGTAGGAATACACCCCCAGGAACCGGAACGAATGCTTATTCACGTCCAGGGAGTAGTTGGCCAGCCATTCGAGGCTGTACTGGTCATTTTTCAAAAATTCACGTTCGGCCGTTCCCTTGTTTCCTTCGCGTATTTGCGTGGTCATGATAGAAGGGCTGAACGAATACCGGAAAAAGTCGCGCGAAACCTGGGCGAGCTGCACTTGCGTATTCAGATTGGGCAACAGGTTCAATTTAAAGGTACCGTTCCAATCGAGGTACCGTTCTTCCCGGCCCACATCCTGAAGTGCCAGTTGTTCAACAGGGTTGTATTCGTCGTACCCGCCGGGCATGTAGAACATTCCCGGTTTTTCGGGGTCCATAATCGGCAATGTGGGATTCAGGTTGAGCGCTTGCGTAAACGCATCCCTGCTCCCGTCTTTCCGGTTGGCGAATCGCGGTGCAACGTTCAGGATGATGTCATACAATCCGTTTCCTCCCGTGTGGTTCACGTTCAACCGGGCACCGTATTGCCGGCGGCTGGAACGGATATCCAATCCATCAGCATCCTGGTAGTCGATGGTTGCGCGATAGGTGGTTTTGGCACTTCCCCCAGCAACCGACAGCGTATGCTTTTGGTTAAAGGCAAAATTGTTTGTAACGGCATCCATCCAGTTGGTATTGCTGCCAAAATCTGTTCCCCGCTCAATATCACGCCACTTATCTGCGGTCATGGGCTTCAGTGCCATCGTTGGCACATCAAAACTAGCAAAACCGATGTAATTCATTCGTGGTTCTCCGGATGATCCGCGCTTGGTGGTTATTAAAATCACCCCGTTGCTGGCACGCGTTCCATAAATCGCGGAAGCCGCACCATCTTTCAATACATCTATTGAGGCAATATCGTTTTCGTTGACACTCAGTAGGTTTCCGCCGGGAACCCCATCAATCACAATCAGCGGACCGGTGGCGGCGTCACTCGTGGACCGGGTAGTAGCCCCACGCAACTGGATACCGGCCGTCGAGTTCGGATCGGCAGAGCCCGTATTCTGGATGGTTAATCCTGCTACCTTTCCCTGAATTCCCATTAACGGGTCGTTTCCGGCAACGGTAGCCATGTCTTCACGCGAAACGTGTGAAATGGTACTGGTCACTTCCCGACGTTCCATCGTTCCGTATCCGACCACCACTACCTCTTCCAGGTCGCGTACCGTAGGCTCCATGGATACGTTGATGTTATTCCGTTGGCCGATCGGCTCGTCGATGGTTGCAAACCCCACATTCGAAAACATCAAATCGGTACCGGATTCCGGTATTTGAATACGATAATTCCCTTCTGCGTCAGTCGTGGTCACAACGGACGACCCCTTAACACTTACCGTCACCCCCGGTAGGGGGCTTTGGTAATCGTCGGTCACCTTACCCGTTACCACACGTTGTTGCTGGGTTGCTGCCGGGACGAGACCGGTTTGTTGACCGTTCACGGGTTTGCTCCTGGGTAGGGGTTTAATAAAGATACTGGTGCCATCTATGTGATAGGTAAGCGAAGCGGGAGAAAGCACCCGGGTCAGGAACTTTTCCAGTGCGATGCCCGTCACATTGATACTGACGTCTGACTGATTCTTTAGCGCCGCATCGCTGTACAACACGGTGTAACCTGTCTGCTTTTCAACAGCCGTAAAAATCTGCTTTAAACTCATGTTACGGGCATCGAGTGTAAGCGTCTGGGATAAGGTCTTTCCGCTTAATGCAGTGGTTCCTAACACTAAAAGCATGGTTGTAAATCTCATGACCAATAGAAATCGGTTAAAAGCGTTGTATACATGGACGTACCAACGCGACGAAAGATAATTTTTCATTAACTTTGTTTTGTTTGGATGGATTTATAATCCGGTTATTAATTAGTTGGTAATCGCTTAATCCGAACCCGCAGGGAGGTGCTGACATCACCTCTCTGCTTTGTGATCTACATCATCTATTATTCACTCATATTCATCGTTATTTTTAAGTTTATAGTACTTGGTTATTTAGGGTTATGTTCATTACTATTTAACTGATAATCAGTTTACGTCCAACCAACTGAAACCGTATACCCGATCCCTTGAGAAAATCCAACACGCTGAGGAGCTGGGCATCCCGTTTCATCTTGCCACTAAAGGTCTGTACGGGGATTTCTTTATAGTGTATTTCAATGTTATACCATCGGCCCAATTGTTCAAGCACCTCCGGGAATGGTGTCTTATCAAAACTGAAATAGCCGTCTTTCCACGCGGTAAACTGGGATGTATTCACCTCTTTCACCTCCAAATCAGTTCCGACGGCAATACTTTGCTGCCCGGGATTTAGCATCTGCTCAAGGCCTGATTGTAGATGCGATATCTTTACTTTTCCTTCAACAAGTGTTGTTTTGGTTGTCGCTTCGTTCGGATAGGCGGTCATGTTGAACTGTGTACCCAATACCGCAACATCCAGCCCAGCGGTCGACACGACAAACGATTTTTTTTTATCGTTTGCCACCTCGAAATATCCCTCCCCTGTTAAAAAGATCTTTCGCTCACCCCCAAACCGCAGCGGGTATCTCAGTGTCGATTCGGCATTCAGCCATATTTTGGTACTGTCAGACAGGGTAACCCTGTAGGTTCCTCCTCTGGGTACCGTGAGTTTCAGGTTTGCGTTTTCCGGATCTCCCTCTTTCAATTCCGCGATCACATCGCCGTTGTCATATAGGATTCGATCGCCGATGATGATGCCGGCATGCTCTGGACTCAGGCCGATAATCTGTCCGTCTGCCAACGTCAGGACGGCCTTATTGCCACCGGGCATAACGTTTGATACCGCGGCGTAACGGTGGGCACCTAACCGATCGATTTTTTCGTGCAACAGCAGGTAGCCCGCAGTCACCGCCACGATTGCGGCGGCGGCATACCGCATCCAATGGATCAACCGATTTCTCTCTTTCCGTTGTTGACGATGGCTGATGATGAAGCGGTAAACGCGTTCGGACGCCTCCTTGTCTGATTCACCATCATCCTGCGTAGCCAGCTGCCATTCCGAATCAATAAGGTGCTGGATGGCTTCATCCTTTGAAACATCCAAAAGGATAGCCTCCCATTCCTCACGTTCCTGTTCCGTAAGCTGGTTAGCCTGGTATTGCCGATATAAGTGCGTCAGTCGCGTTAAGTCCATTAATTGGTCTGTTTAATAAGTAGGTCGAAGGAAATTCGTTTTCCGGGTAATTAGAAAACAAAAAAAAACATAACAAACTGTTTTTAAGACAGATAAATATCATCAAGCCATTCTTCTCACCTAGTATATAGCGTGATGTGCAGCAGCTCGGGATTTTCTCCGATGTAGGGTCCGCCCCAATCGGTTTGGTCGCCATTCAAAACATGGCGCATCTGAAACTGACCATTTTCATAAGTTCCTTCTTTTACCTTCAAGTAGTGCCATGCTTTCCTGTTATTTTTTCCAACGGGGTTAAACGTAATGCGGCACTCGGTTCCCGCAACGATAAATTCATCTTCGCCAAGGTCGACAATCATGGCCTTGCCGGTTGCGACCCGTTGGGTATCATCGACGGGGCTGGCTGCCGATCTTCTTGCTGGGCCAAACGTGAATACGACTTCCCAGTTCCCCAGGTCGATCCTTTCTTCGGCATGCCCTTCGGATTCAACGACCGAATGGATACGTCCTTCCCTTCCCCATGTCGCGATTTCGCACATCATTGGAGCAAATAGCCTATATTCGTTTGCCAGCACTGCATTATGGTCGCCGGTCGCACCGGGTCGCTTATCGATCCCGAAAGGTGAATAGCCGATCCCTTTCTCCATTACCTTATATAAGTATTTCACGTTGTTACTGCTGGTTTCAGGAACCATCAATGCATTGTCCTCTCGCGCATACAGATCGATAACTTTAAGAACTTTTTCATTCCCTTGCAGGTAGATATCCGGAGCCAAAAAATCAATCGATGGGGCAGCAACTTTCCATATCGGTATCACGTTGTCTGTAGCTCCCCCGCTTTCGTAGTTGGTAGCAGGAGGGTTGCTAATTGGATCACGAAGCGCCACATTTACATACATCGGCAGCGGGTTGACTCTTTTGCCGGCCGCAGCTACATATTCAATATAGCTGGCTACAGACCAAGCCTGAAAATATTCGTCGGCATCGTTGCCAAAAACTTCTTTCCAGGTTCCCTTCGCTCCTTCCGCTACATTGAGTTCTTTTCGCACTTTCGCACGAAGTAAAATCGCCGGAACTGGTTGTTCGAACAGTTTTTGCGCCGCCGCGGAATAGTCGCGCACACTCCCCCATGCTCCGGGTTCATTCTGTATCTGCACCATGATAACTGTATGCTGCGGATCGGCATCCTTCAGGTATTTCATTACTTCCGCAAACGCTTGTGCATCGGCTTCCATGGTTGCCTCTGCGTGAGGCGACGGAGAGTCGACCGGTTGACCATCTTTAGCCACGATGTTGGGATACTTTTCGGCGTCTTTCTTCATCCATTCCGGCATGTAATGGTTGCTACCATTTTTCCACGTAGCAAACCACAGGATGATCAGTCGTTTATTCCGCTCTCGGGCCTGATCCAACAATAGCTGTACCATTGAAAAATTATATTGTCCGGGCTGAGGTTCTACCTGTTCCCAGTAAATCGGCACTTCAAGGGTATTGGCATTCATTGCGTCGATGGCATTCCAAACATCAGGCAACATGGCCGGCCATGTTGAGGAATTATTGGACTGTCCGCCAAACACAAAAAAAGGTGCACCATCTACAAGCAATGTAAAACGGCCATCTTTCTGCTCAATCCGGGGAATCTCCTGTGACCGCTCCTGGCCTAACGCTATGGTTAGGTTTACCAATGTAACTACAGCTACGGCACAAACAAACCATATTCCTTTGTTCAAAATGTCTCTCATCTGCTAATAACCGATCATTAAAGGCTCCCGCCTTACCAATTTAAGAAGTTGTTTTCATGCACCACCGACACCAATAGGTCCGTATTGGAGTTCTATATCGATTGGTCCATTTATAGGTAAGTCGCACGAAAACAACTTCCTGGGTAAACGGAAAATCAAAAAAAAGGCAACAAGCTGATTTAAAGAAATATATTTTTTTCAGTATAGATTGAGAATAATCAGTAACACCGCGATATCAGCATATTGCCTCAGGTATGCACGCATGAATTTCAGGGCGAGTTTCATGTGTGTTTGAACGGTTGCCGGAGTTATATCAAGCCGTTGTGCTGCTTCATCATATTTCAACCCTTGTTGCTGGCACAACCGGTATACGGTTCGTTGCTGGGGTGGCAACTTATGAATGGCTTCTTCGATGATTTGCCGCATTTCGTTCAGTAGAACGTGCTGTTCGGTCTCTTCATTACTGCCTTTCCAATCCACCTGTATCTCCCGTTCGACTACCTGCTTTAACTGCAAGCGCCGCCACGTGTCTATCGTTCGCCTTTTGGAAAGTGTTTTGAAGAAAGCGTCAAAATCCCGGATCACCTTTAACCGGTCTCCCATTTGCCAAACTTCCAGCATCACTTCCTGCGCCACCTCCTGCGCGTATTCGTGATCGTGAAGTATACGGAAAGCAAACGATTGGATCTTCGGAAAATAACAGTCATACACCTGCTTAAAGGCAACTTCGTCACCCTCAGCTGTGCTTCTTAAAAGCGCAGGCATATCTGAAACTGCTTGCATAATAATCTCTCGGTATTAATTGATCCGAGGCTAATATACCGTTTTTTTTATTGTATGCAAGTTTTTTGATTTTGGCTATTTCAAAGATGCGATGTATCCAATCAGGTCAATCAATTGCTCTTTCGATAGGGCCGGTTGCAACGACGGCATTATCGACTCCCGGGTCTCCCTAATCGAGGCAATATCCGCCATCCTGAAGGTCAAGGATTCAGAACTAAGATACAGCTTCTCTTTTTGTCAGGTCAGATCCAGTGCAATAATTTCGTGATCTAGTAATTTCGGCACTTTTACATTTATTCGTCCATTTTCCATCGTATGTGACTGTTGCTCATCGCTGAAAAGCAGTTTCACGCCTCTAATGGTCTCTCTCGAAGGAATCTTCACGCTGACCGCAGCTTCCACCGGAATAAGTTCGCGGATAGGCCCTTTCATCATCATCGGGTTTGTCAAATTGACTAGATGAACGGTCATGGATTGCTTTTGGCGCCACGCGGTTGTTTCTACGATATCGGGTGCTTCCACTGTTACAACCGGGTCTTCGTTGAGTACACCGAACCGTATTGTTTAGTAATTTACTGTGGTCCAATGCTAAATATTGCCAAAAAGACCGATCGATATCCCAAGGGATGTGGATCTTTTGCAGACATATGGTCATGTTCATCTTACGGCATCCTTCCACCATATTCAGCTTTTAGCATTAACACATCGGTATAGCGGAGTACAATAAAATTGATAGGCCAGTCGACCGCCCTGACGGGAATCTTTGTGATATCAAGATACTTTTAAAAAAAGGGGCGTGTTTCTGCCTCACCGTTATATAAAAAACCTTTTTGGGTTGAAAAAGCCCTCCGTATGTCAGCAGCTTCATAAGATTTGTACAAATCGTTTGAAACCGGAGGTATGCTAAGGCCATTCTGCTCCAGTTTACCTAATGAACGGAAATAAATACCGGGTCCTGACCACTTATGTACTGAATATCAAATATCACCTCATTATTGCCTTCATTGTCATAGGAAAAGATATCGGAATGAGATGATTGGAATGAATACTTATTGCTGACAATGATTTCATTAAGCAATGTTGCTGCCTGGCTCCACTCGAAAATAACCATATTTCCAAACGATTTAAAACTGCCACCGCAACTGTATCCGCATGTCCGACCGTTGGTTGCCCTCAATTGCATCCAACCCACTTCCTACCTCGTCCACTCCGCGATAGATAAACGTTGCATATCGTAACCATACGTCCATCTTGCGTCCGATTCGATAGCGAAGATTAACATACGTACGAACGCCTTCGTTCTGATAAAGCGGAAAAGAGTATGCATACAACACATCATTTTCAAAGGCATATATACGTGAATTATATCCGGGTGTACCAAACAAAGCGATACGTGCGTTTCCACTCAGTTTTCCTGCCGGTTTAACGATAATGTCGTGATAAGCCATCCATCCGATCTCCGTCACGTCCCCTTCCTTCCGGTAGTGAGTCAACTCCACACGGTTACGCATACGCCACACTTTGCTGATTTGATATTGCCCACTTACCCGCAGCTGCTGCCGTAGTACATCAACTACCCTGTTATGCGGTAATTCGATCGAAGCATTTTCCTCGCGTTGCCTATATCGGTATCGAACGGATATCGTTGCTTTTTTATACCACGTATACGCAAATTGCGTAAGCAGATCAACACCTTGAGAGGGTGCATCTACCCGATAGCGCAACCACGGAAAGCGGAAAAAATCACCATATAGCACCCATTCAACGGCCCTGCTCGGATGATATACCAGGCCGGAATAGAAACCGCGTTCATTCGAGGCTATACTTCCCTCTGCAATTCCTTGATTAAAAAACGAGTGATAATCGCGCTGATAATTCCGGTAATGCAGTGCCAGGGAAAGATGAGGATGCAACGAGGCGATCATTCCATTCGCGAAGGCAAAACCGCTGCCTATGCTATGGGCCGCTTCGCCGTATAGGTATATCCCCCGCCACGAATAATTATAATATAGACTGGTATTCCAGAGGCTTGTACCCCGGAAGGCATACCGATTCCGCAGGAGATCTTGCGGCTGAATGGCCACGTTGAAGTGAGTATGATACGCGGTTGTGCCAATCCGGAAACGCTTATATTCATACTGCACATTTGTACCGTATACCCGCTGTGCCACTGCACCACGGTTGGCTATTTCATTCGGTGTACGGTGCAGTCCGGTCTGTCCGATTGAACCCACAGAAGGTACACTATCCGCATAATCCACAGATCCGTCAAGGCGGCGTTCGGAGAAAAACGGGGTAGCAGAGAAATGGCCTAGTACCATCGTGGTGGCAACTCCGCGCAAAAAAGGCACCTCATTGGAAGATGTATAGGAGCGTAAACCTGCAGACTGTCGAGCCATACCCTGCACCATCGAACTTTTGCCAAAACTCAACCCGTTCCACATCGCCAGACCCTGACCGAACTGCAGCGCATAGTCTCCTACAACCAAATCTTTTAATATTCCCTGATTACGCACGTACACACTACCTGAGTAGAAATCAAAGCCGTGCCGTTGCGCTCCACTAAACAACGCTTCCCCAGCATCTTTTTTCATAGTAAGGGCAACTTGCAGATCGCGACCAAATTGATACCGATATCGAACAAATGCCTGATCGGGCGTACCCAGGTACCTGGAACGGTTGGTATCGGTAATGGCATATCCACGTCGTTGCTGAAGTGTCCGCCCATATCTGAGCATGAGATCATGCGTGCCCTCTTTCAATAATTGGCGGGCACGAATCCCCGATAACGAACCGGGAACATCAACCGTCACGTAAGGCAACAACAGTCGAAGCATTTCGGTATCCACACCCTTAATCGCCTGCAGTTCGTAGCGGGAAACAAATCTTCCGGATCGATCGCGGTGATCCAATAAATTATCAATAAACAACTGAGGCACGAATTGCAAGTCTTGTAATTCGCTGCCATCTGTCCGATTCAGGTCGATCGGATGCTGTGCGTAGAACTCCAACCGTTCTGCCAATTCTGAAAAGTCAAAATCCTCCGTTTGTTCTTCTGCCACAAACTCCGTCAGCCGTTCCACGAGCAAGTCTGTTTCCGATTGGCCATATAAATCGTACGCAAACAGAAAGCCCAGTATCGACAGGATGTACCGATCAAAACGCATAACAGAGTCCTATTTGTGGCGTTGTCCCTAACTGCGGATGGAAAGTAGCCGCTGCATCAAAGGTAAAATGCTGCCACCGCAACCCAAATCCTGCATGCTGTTGAAGCGGATTGACAGACATACCTCCACGCAGATATACTAAATCGCCAATATTGTATTCAACACCGAAATGGCCGCCCAATCGATGTATTAGGTGATATACCATTTCTGCGGTAACCATGACTTGGGGCCACGGACGACTAATTCCTACTTTCACGTAAGCGGGTATGGTGCCATACACTTCCTGTCCATAAGCTGCTGTCCCCACATTGGTGTACTGCATGCCTATCATGACACCTTCTGGAAAGCGATACTGCATCCCCACATCCACCGATAAGGCAGACACATTGATATAGGACGGGATACGAAGCTCGTGATAGCTCGCAGATAGCCCGAGCGCAATTCGGGAACTCAGTCGTTTAGCAAAAGTGAAACCGGCTTTTAGATCATTATAGGCAGCTTTCAGTCCAAACCGATTCAATGCCAATCCGAAGGATCCAAGGCGTGTGGACACACCCAACAGTGCCGCCTGTGTGGTCACATCCTGCGACAAAAAATGGTGTTGGTAGTTGATGCTGGCCGTCAGGCGCTCCACTCCTACCAGACCGGCCGGATTAGCCGTCAGACTATAAATCCCCTCGAGGGCGGTACCCGTAGAACCCATGGCTTGGTAGTTTGGGCCGATGTAGGTTTGGGCGAGGCTTTCATAGGAGATTAGGAGGAGTAAAAGGCACCTTCCAATCATGAAGGTGAAGGTAAGTAAAAAGTAAAAATGAAAAAAGTAAAAATAAAAAAAACACGGATAACATGTGTCAGACAGTGATCGTTCGCCCTGCCGCGGTCATCCGTGTTCAGTTCGCATTATCTTACACCTGGTAATACTGTTCCCACTCTTTACGTGGTGGCGGGCCTACCAAAAGTTCATTCGCTATTTTGTTATTGGTGATGATTTTTTTCTTCCGATCAAATTCCAGTTTTGCCTTCAACTTCTGAGATAAGACGCCGAGACAAAATACCTGACTAAGCGGTCCAGCAATCTCAAACGGTGACCGTGTCTCTTCTTCCCCTTTACACGCTTTCAGGAAATTGGCAAAATGGTTAGATGGGCTTGCGGGCACTTCCGGTAATCGGGAGGCCATCTCCTTTGCTTTCTCTTCCGGAATAATCGAAAGTGTACTGCCGTGTGATCCTCCTTTGAATGTCAGTTCTTTGCTGTAAATGATTTTACCGGGATTCAGCTGTACCGGCTCCAAATCGCCCGTACTGGGAGGTGGAATATTGGGGTCCAGCCCAGATACACCGTATCCTTCGGGAATCGGGGGCAGGTTATCCAACCCGTCATACCAGGTGATGTCCAGTGCCGGCATGCGTTTACGCTCGGGAAAGCGGAATACGATCGTAGAAGACATGGGATAAAAGAAATCATTGTGCCCCGTAGCTTTCGTACATTCTACTTCGTAAGGCAATCCTAAATCAAGGAATTGGTGTGCTGTGTCGATGATGTGTGCTCCCCAGTCGCCCAGGGCTCCCATACCGAAATCATACCAGCAGCGCCATTGCCCGTTGATGTAATCGTGATTATAATTATAATGTTGTGCCACAGCGGAATGCCATAAATCCCAATCCAACGTATCTGGAATCGGTTCGGCAGGCGGGAATGATTTGATATTCGTATCCCATCCGTGCCAACGACGCGGTGAATTCATATGCGCAGTGATGGCTGTGACATCCTTGATGATGCCTGCATCAACCCAAGCTTTGAACTGGAAGTAATTCGCTTCCGAATGCCCTTGGTTGCCCATTTGCGTGACTACCTTTTTATATTTCTTTGCAGCTTTCATCATCAGCTCAACTTCGTTGAACGTGCGGGCCATAGGCTTTTCTACATACACATGCTTCCCTAGGCCCATCGCGTGCATTGCGATGGGAAAATGTGAAAAATCGGGCACCCCGATGGATACAGCATCAATTTGGTTACCCATTTTATCAAATAGTTGCCGGAAGTCCTGGAACCGCGGCACATCGGGAAACTGTTCGATGGTTTTTAAAGTATGTGGAGCGCCCATATCGACGTCACAAAGGGCCACAACATTGGCAAGCCCTGTTGCATAGAGGTCGCGAATAATTTCGCCACCCCGGTTTCCAATCCCGATACAAGCTAAGTTAACCCGTTCATTCGCTGATGCCAATTTAGGACGGGCAGTCAATAAACCGGGTGAAACGGCTGCCACCGCAGAGGCCAACATAGCCTGTTTGATAAACACCCGTCTTGAATATGAATTTTTGTCCATTTATAATTGATTTTGAAATACTGCTTTTTTACCCAATTACTAAAAATAGGTTTGTTACGATAATGAATCAATAACGCCTTGAAAATATCCTTTGCATTCGGCCAATCCGGCCAACGGGTCTGACATATCCTTCTCAAACTCAATGCTGCATTTTCCTTGATATCCCACTTTCCTTAGTGTTTTGACGAATTGGGGAATGTCGATCACGCCCCGTCCCAATTCGCAGGTCGTACCCTCTTTCGTTGGTGCAGTAACATTCTTGAAATGGATATCAAATATTCGATGGTGATAACGTTCCAGATCCTTGATGGAGTCCTGGCCATCCCGCGCGTTATGTCCCATATCGAAACACAGCCCCATACGCTCGTCTAGATTCTTCACCGCTTCAAACACCGTTGTCGCGTTCGGATACAACTTGTCTTCCGGGCCGTGGTTATGAATGGCATACCGCATATCATATTCCTTCACTTTTTCAGAGATGTACGGTAAATTTTCCTGCGTAGCGATACCCACCACCAGCTTCACACCTACGCGCTTTGCATACTCAAACCCCTTATCGATTTCTTCCTTGGATTTCGTCATGTAAATCGGCCCCACGCCATACCCCGTTACACCAGAATCGGCCAACTTTTTATGAAAGGCGGCAATTTCAGCATCCGTGCTGGTAAGTGGTAAATGAAAATCCTTGATACAAAGGTAACGGGCGTCCATGCGTTTCATCATAGCCAGCGAGTCATCCAGTCCAAATTTAACAAAACTGTATCCAGCAATGGCGAGGTCAAAATTGAACCCCTTGGCGGTGCCTGCGTATGCTTCGCTCTCCGGTTTCACCGATCCGAACGCCCGGCCGGCCATGCCCGCTGCAGCAATTCCTAATAATCCTTTCTGAACAAACTTTCTCCTTGTTTCCATCTAGTATGAATTTATTTTGAATATATTTGGTTTAACTTCATTGTCCCTCGTTCGCCTTTTTCTCTGCGTAACGCAGGTTTTTCCTTATCTTAGCCCAATGGATCATAAGCGAGCCAGGATTAAGGATATTGCTTCGGCACTTAAATTGTCTCCCTCTACCGTTTCAAAAGCTTTGCGAGACCATCCTAACATCGGCATCGTCACCCGGGATCGCGTTAAGAAACTAGCGAAAGAGCTTCATTACGTTCCCAATCAAACTGCGATCCGATTTAAACAACAGAGGTCGTTCACGCTTGGGATTGTCATTCCCAACATGCTCGACCATTTCTACGTGGCGGCCGTAGAAGGTTTTGAGAAATTTGCATACGACCATGGCTACCAAGTACTCATTGGCCAAAGCCATGAAAGCCTCCAACGTGAAAAAGAGCTGTTGCTCACCATGCAAAGTAACCGCATAGACGGCTTGGTCATCGCCATATCCCGGGAAACTGCCGACACTTCGCACATCAGTGAGTTTGTCTACTCGGGCATTCCCGTTGTCTACTTTATACGCAAACCGATCAATGAAGAACTCCATTGCGTTTGCAGCGACGTGTATACAGGTGCCGTCGATGCGATTAGCTACTTCATATCCCGCGGTCATAAGCGAATCGGTTTTATCAATGCTTCGTCGTATTGGACCACCAGTCGCGACCGTTTTCTTGGCTATCGCGACGGGTTGATACAACACGGTATTTCTTTTGACAAATCCCTCGTGCAGGAAAGCGATTTCAGTCACGAAAGCAACCGACAAGCGATACGTCGTCTGATGCAACTCGAAGCCCCACCCACGGCCGTCCTGACGTTTAAAGATCAGGTCATGCTTGATGCAATGAACTGCCTGCGTCTTGAATTCAGCGCCCAAACCGATAACGTCGAGCTCATCGGCTACGGGGCTAACCCAATGATCCAATACCTGGAACGACCTCCACTTGCCTCTCTCAAAGAACAACCCTACGAAATTGGGCAAAAATCAGGCTTATTACTTTTAGACCTGGTTAATCAACCGAGCACGGAATACGAGCCCCAACTTATCAAACTTCCCTGTAAACTAAGCATATTCAACGTGCATCAACAAAGATAGCGAAAGCCATTCCCAATTTCTCCCGTTCCAGTGCAAAACACCACATCTATCCGATAAGGAAATTACAAAAAGCGCTTTTCTAATCTTTTCAAACGGTGTACTGGATTTCCGACCGTCAATTTCCAAGTCAGTTTATGTTTTGCTTTCGGCGGTCGGCAGTTGGCCATGGCTATCGGATCATGTCCGTGTGATGGTTTCTTCCAAGTTGTACAATCCGTGGATCACCGCCATCAAAGCGGCCTGTCGGGCCACGTTCAGTGTCTTTTTATGGGGCGCCTCCCCCACATCCACAAAAGCTGCTGCATCTTCTGGCGATCCTTCGTAGCGTTCCAGCTCACCCGAATAGTAGGATTCCAGCAAGGTCAGCTCCTTTTCACTGGCATCGCGGCTCAGGATCCGTCGGAATGCTTGGCTGATCAGATCCCTGGGCTTCGCATCCGGCGTTGCCTGCAGCAGCTGTCCGGCCAGTACACGTGATGCCTCCAGGATAACCGGATCGTTCAGCATCACCAATGCCTGAAGCGGTGTGTTGGTACGCTGGCGGGTTACTTCACACATGTCCCGGTTACTGGCATCAAAAATCAGCATGTTGGGTGGCGGCACCGTCAATTTGATGAATACATACATTCCCCGCCGGTAGAGGTCGGCCTCATGGTCCTGTACATAGTTGGCCAGTGTACCCCTTCCCGAGCTATTGACCTCCCATATCCCATCCGGCTGATAGGGTTTGATACTCGGTCCCCCGATCTCCGGATTAAGCAATCCGCTGCTTGCCAATGCCAGGTCCCGAATGAATTCCGCCGGCAACCGTATCCGCTTTGCCCGTGCGAGGTAGATGTTTTCTGGATCTTCCGCCAGGTGTTTCTTGGTAACGCGGGACGATTGCCGGTAGGTGGCACTCAGCACCAGCTGTTTCAGCAACCGTTTCACATCCCAGCCGTTATCACGGAAATCCGCTGCCAGCCAATCCAGCAATTCCGGGTGGCTGGGCAGTTCGCCCTGATTGCCGAAATCCGCGACGGTGGCCACCAGGCCACGCCCAAAAACCATCGCCCACATCTGGTTAACAAATACTCTAGCTGTCAGCGGGTTCTCCTTACTGAATGACCAGGCGGCGAGCCCCAGCCGGTTGGATGCATACCGTGTGCTGTCGAACGTCAGAATTGATTCGGGCGTGCCGGGATATACCCGTTCGGTAGGAGCATCGTACACTCCGCGGTCTAAAACATAGGTGGGCCGTACTTCATTCTCCTCGCCCATTACTGATACCGATACGGCTGAGGTATCGCCCGCTTTGTTGATGAATTGCAGCATGCTGTCCACATCCGCCTGGGTGATGGTCAGCCGGGGTGGCTTGGAGGGCTCCTCCGTCCCCTCTAACCCCTTCTCGCTGGAATTATTGAAAAAAGCATACAGCTGAAAGTAGTTTTTCTGCGTGAAGGGATCATACTTGTGATCGTGGCACTGGGCACATTCCATCGTAATGCCAAGAATCCCCTTGCTGAACGTATTGGTTTTATCCAATGCATAAATCACGCGGTACTCTTCTTGGATGATACCCTGCTCAACCGTAATCTTATGGTTCCGGTTAAATGCCGAAGCCAATATCTGCTCTTGGGTGGCATCGGGCAGCATATCCCCCGCCAGCTGCCAGGTCACGAAGCGGTCATAGCGCATATTTTCGTTAAACGCGTGGATCACCCAATCGCGCCACGGCCATTGCGTACGCATGTCATCATCCTGGTATCCGTAAGAGTCTGCATAGCGGGCTACATCCAGCCAGTGCATGGCCATCCGCTCGCCATAGGCCTGCGATGCCAGCAGTTCATCCACCACCTTTTCATAGGCCGTCGGTGAGTTATCAGCCAGAAAACGCTGAATCTGCTCTTCGGTAGGTGGCAGGCCGATCAAATCCAGGTATACCCGGCGCAGCAGATGGGATTTATCCGTTTCCGGATTCGGGGTCAGTCCCGTCATTTCCATCTTAGCCAACACGAAATGGTCCACTTCACCCGTGGGCCATTCGGCATCATCCACCTCAGGCATTTCAGTCTTTTCGGGGGGGACAAATGCCCAGTGAGGTTTGTATTCTGCACCCTGCCGGATCCACCGCTCGATGAGCCTGACCTCATAGTCGGTCAATGTCAGGTTGGACGATACCGGCGGCATCTTAACCGACTCATCACTACTTGTAATGCGGTGATAGGCTTCGCTCTGGTCCGGGTGGCCAGGAACAATGGCATGCATTCCCGTTGTTTCCACCAATACCTTGTATGCACCTTCTTCCGTGTCGAGCCGCAGATCGGCCTCACGTGCATTCTTATCCGGCCCGTGACAGGCAAAACATTTGTCGGAAAGTACCGGGCGGATGTGAAAGTTATAGTCAACGACAGCGGGTAACGAAGGAGAGCCACCCAATCCGGTGGTTCCGCGTCCAGCAAAAAAATAACCGGAAAGTATCGCGACAAGCAATACAATGGCAATGCCCATTAACCACTTTGATGAAAGGTGAAGTCGGCCTCTTAGCATACTATGGTTCTCTTTGTAGGTATCATAATCGATATGATACGAAAGAAAAAATTACCCCACGGCGATTAATATTTATCAGCTAAATAAAATAAAGATAATCAATTATATCAATCTTCTGTATGATCATCAGGGAAATTTTCTCTCCGCTTAACGCATTGGAAGCAACAAAAATTACATCTCTGGTTTTCTGGGTCAGTTTATGATAATTTCATCCACAAAAATCCAAGCAGGATTTCCTTCGGCCGGATACTTCTGAGGTATCGGAACAAAGGGCTCCGCTTCTAGTCGAAGATACCGGATTGCTTCGCCTTTGGTGGGTATTTCTACGATACGATAGGCAGAAACTTCCTCCGGTTTTTCCAATACTGGTTGGAAACTACTAAGCAACTGTGCGTTGATTGAATCTGCACCGCCCCATATCTGGATGGTTTTAGGAGGATAAATATGGGCTCCATACAGCTGCTTCACACTGATGCCAATGGTGTCTACGCGAATAGCGGCGTCGAAATGGAAAGATACATTCATCGGTTCGCCATGAAATCCCAACCATTTGCCATCTGCATGATTGTTTCCGCCGCTTACCAAATCAGTTAAGCTAAACGCACCCCGAGCGCTGTATTGGGGATTTGGTGGACTCAGCAGGAATAGCTGATCCGGGCGGTATGCCGACCGGCGAAAAGCCTGCGATACCTCGGCACTGGAATGCCATCCGGATTTAAAACCTTTTACTTTCACAACGGTCGCTGCTCCAATGGTGAATGGTTCCTTGTAAACGGGCGCATGGAGGCTGTCCGGTTCACTCCCATCCAGTGTGTAATGCAACTCAACACCCGATACCGGGTGACTTAACACCACCCTCGCCGTATCCCTGAAAAAACGGCTGGCCGGTCTGATCGCCGGATTGTTCAAGGGAAGAATGGTCTGACCATCGTCCTGATAGCCCCTTTCAATGGTTATATTCTTGTTTTGCTGCTGTAATTTATCAAGCACATCTGCCTTAACCTGGGTATTCCAGGCGTATACGCGCGTGAGCTTTGGCATAGCTAATAACGTTGCCAGTCCAGCCTCTGTTATATTTGTACCGCTCAGACTGATGGTACGCAAATTAGGCAGCGCCGCCAACGCCTCGCTCCACCCGTCGTCTACCGGTGTTCCGTTCAGTATCAACTCGCGCAAGTTGGTAAAACTCCCGATCACTTCCCGATCGCCGTTGGATACGGGCATTCCACTTAATGATAAGGATACCACTTGGGTACCTACTGCCGCCAATTCCTTTAGCGATTGCTCCGTAAAGGCTGATTTCCCATAAAAGCCCGCAGACAGCGCTGGTGATCCCTGAGCAAGGGGTTTGACAATGCGATATGGGGTATTCAATTTGGCAAGGGTCTCCGCATCGGCGGCCGGAAAGTCGTACGTCTCGCCTTTCGGCGGACCATAAATTGCGATGGCAAGTTCACGAATGGTGTCATCCGATGACAATGTCGATAGACGCGTATCCAGAGCGGCTCCAGACGCAACCCAAGCTTCAATCAAAGCAAGCTCCTCATCGGTTAATTGCGGTTTACCTTTGGGTGGCATATGGTGTTCGTGATTGGCATCAAGCAACAGCCGTTGGACCAGAAGACTTTCATCCACAGAGCCGCTGACCAAAAGCGGCCCACTATCTCCACCTTGCAGCATCAACGTGGTATCTGACAGTACCAGTCCGCCCTTTGCTTTGCTCGGACTGTGGCAACTCAGGCATTTTGCTTCGAGAATCGGATACACCACATCGGGAAACACAACTGCCCTCTCCATATCCAATGCCTTTTGTTCTTTACGTTGTATTGGCTCGAATAGGTAATCTGCACCATGTGTCAATCCGGCTCCATAATGACCTGCTACCAACAACACGACCAATGCAACGCTCAGCCCGATTCTGAAAAGATTCGGATACCTACGCACGGTAACGGATGTTCGACTGAAATATCCCAACAAGCCGGTGCACAAGAAACATAGTACCACGCCCGTCCATTTATGCCACTGGAATGCGGCGCCTTCATACCCTCCTTCCTTGGAAAGGAGCAAGCCGGCCACCACCGTTATCGCGGCGCTCCACGCGGTCAATAAGAGTAGCACATGTATAAGCGGCTTAACCAACGGTTGTTCAATCCCCAGCTTCTTCCCAAAACATCCAAGCAGCCAAACCAATACCAACAAAACGATCGGAAAATGCAATATCAACGGATGGGATCGGCCGAGCACCTGCAGCGATGCGGGCACCTGGATGCTATTCTCAAAAAGCAGAAAAAAGACAATAAATACTTGAAATGCGATCAGCAGATTAAGCAGGGCCGTATGGATTGATTTCATCGCTATGCGCTACACCAAGATGTCCTTTACCACCGTGCCTGCTACATCGGTAAGGCGGTAACGCCGTCCCTGGTGCCGGTACGTCAGTTTCTCATGATTCAATCCCAACTGATGAAGAATAGTGGCATGAAAATCATGCACATGTACGGGATCTTTGACGATGTTGTAGCTAAACTCGTCCGTTTCACCATATACAATCCCCGGTTTCACACCGCCGCCAGCCATCCATACACTGAAGCAACGTGGATGATGGTCCCTTCCGTAATTATTATATTCCAACCTTCCCTGACAATAACTGGTCCGTCCAAATTCACCACCCCATATAACCAGTGTTTCATCCAGCAATCCCCGTTGTTTCAGATCGGTGATCAAGGCAGCCGATGCCTGGTCGACATCTTTTGCCTGCGTGGCCATCTCGTTGGGCAGGTTTCCATGCTGGTCCCAACCCTGATGATAGAGTTGTACGAAACGCACACCATTTTCAGATAGTTTCCGAGCTAATAAGCAGTTGGCGGCATAGGTACCTGGAACCAGGCAATCCGGACCATACAGTTTGACAATGTGGTCAGGCTCCTTTGATAAGTCCGTAACTTCCGGCACAGACGCTTGCATGCGATAAGCCATCTCGTATTGCTGCACCTTTGCCACAATTTCGGGATCCCCGAATGCATCGAACTGAAGAGAATTTAACTCAGCCAATTTGTCGAACAGCTTCCTGCGGCTCACCTTGTCGGTTCCCGCTGGATTGCCGAGGTATAGCACCGGATCGGGCCCACCCATGAGCTGCACGCCTTGGTGTACGGAGTCCAAGAAACCATTGGTCCACAGCTTGGCGTAAACGCCCTGTCCATTCCCTCTTCCTTTGGATACCAACACGCAAAAAGCAGGTAAGTTCTGGTTTTCGCTGCCCAGTCCGTAACTCAGCCAAGCTCCCATGCTCGGGCGGTTCCCCTGTTGGGCGCCTGTTTGAAAAAAAGTAATCGCCGGATCGTGGTTGATCGCGTCGGTATGCAGCGACCGGATAATGCAAAGGTCATCTACGATGTTTGCCATATGCGGGAATGCTGAGCTTACCCAAGCTCCGCTCTTTCCATACTGGGCAAAATCATAGTAGGAACCCACCAGCGGAAAACTCGCCTGTCCTGCTGTCATGCCCGTAAGCCGCTGTCCGCCGCGTATCGATTCGGGAAGATCCTGTCCCATCATCTCGCGGAGTTTCGGCTTTCCGTCAAACGATTCCAGTTGGGACACTCCACCGCTTTGGAAAAGATAGATCACACGCTTTGCCTTGGGTGCAAAATGTGCCAGCCCCGGAGTCATCCCGTCGTCGTCTGCACTCTTACCGGAAAAGAGATCCGGTATCAGTAGCGAACCCAAAGCCGCGCTTCCTATACCGATACTTAACCGCGACAAAAACTGTCTGCGATTTTCAAATAAGCAGGCTTTCTCAACTTCTTTTTCCAGTGTCTTGTCTTTCTTCATGCCATTCGTTCCTCATTTTTTGCGATCAGCGATCGGCTATCGGCTATCAGCTTTCGGCGATCGGCTACTAGCATTATGTCCGTGTAATGGTTTCTTCCAAATTGTACAATCCGTGAATTACCGCCATCAAAGCCGCCTGTTCAACGATATCCACTGTCTTCTTGCGGGACGTTTCACCCACATCCACAAAATCCTCTGCATCGGCTGGCGATTGCTGGTAGCGTTCCAGCTCACCCGAATAGTAGGATTCCAGCAATGCCAGTTCCTTTTCACTGGCATCGCGGCTCAAAATGCACCGGAATGCATGCGTGATCAGATCACGTGGCTTCGCATCCGGCGTTGCCTGCAATAGCCGCCCGGAAAGCACACGCGATGCCTCTAGAATAACCGGATCATTCAGCATTACCAACGCCTGAAGCGGCGTATTGGTACGTTGGCGGGTTACTTCACACATATCCCGGTTACTGGCATCAAAAATCAGCATGTTAGGAGGCGGTACCGTCAATTTGATAAACACATACATTCCACGCCGGTAAAGGTCCGTTCCGTGATCCTGCACATAGTTGGACAGTGCCCCCCGCCCTGAGCTTGTGACTTCCCATATCCCATCTGGCTGATAAGGCTTTATACTGGGTCCACCGATCTCCGGATTGAGCAATCCGCTGCTTGCCAATGCCAGGTCCCGAATGAATTCCGCCGGCAACCGTATCCGCTTCGCCCGCGCCAAATAGATATTATCAGGATCTTCCGCTAGGTGCTTCTTGGTTACGCGGGACGATTGCCGGTAGGTAGCGCTCATAACCAACTGTTTCAGCAACCGTTTCACGTCCCATCCGTTATCGCGAAAATCAGCCGCCAGCCAGTCGAGCAATTCGGGATGACTGGGCAGTTCGCCCTGATTGCCAAAATCCGCTACAGTAGCTACCAAGCCGCGCCCAAAAACCATCGTCCACATCTGATTCACAAATACCCGCGCCGTTAGTGGGTTCTCCTTACTGAATGCCCAAGCCGCCAGGCCCAGCCGGTTGGGCGCATACTGCGTACTGTCAAACGTCAGGATCGATTCCGGTGTAGCGGGGTATACCCGTTCCGTAGGCGCATCATACACGCCCCTATCGAGGATATATGTAGGCCTTACTTCTTCCTCCTCACCCATTACCGACACGGATACCGCTGATGTATCGCCCGCTTTGTTGATGAATTGCAAAATGCTATCCACATCTGCTTGCGTGATGGTCAGCCTCGGTGTCTTGGAGGGTCCGGAGTTTACAAGTCCTTCCAGCCCCTTTTCCTTGGAGTTATTGAAAAAAGCATACAGCTGAAAATAGTTTTTCTGCGTGAAGGGATCATACTTGTGATCGTGGCACTGGGCACATTCCATCGTAATACCGAGAATCCCTTTGCTGAATGTGTTGGTTTTGTCCAACGCGTAGGCCACCCGATATTCTTCTTCAATGACGCCACCTTCTTCCGTAATCTTATGATTCCGGTTAAATGCCGATGCCAATATTTGCTCTTTCGAAGCATTGGGCAGCATGTCTCCTGCCAGCTGCCAGGTCACGAAGCGGTCGTAGGGCATATTTTCATTAAACGCGTGGATCACCCAGTCGCGCCATGGCCATTGCGTACGGATATCGTCATCCTGATAGCCGTAAGAGTCTGCATAGCGGGCTACATCCAACCAATGCATGGCCATTCGCTCACCGTATGCCTGCGATGCCAACAACTCATCGACTACTTTTTCGTATGCTGTTTCCGAATTATCGGCCAAAAAACGCTGAAGTTGCTCTTCAGTAGGCGGAAGGCCGACTAAATCTAAATATACCCGGCGCAGCAAATGGGATTTATCGGCTTCCGGATTCGGGGTTAGCCCCATCATTTCCATCTTGGCACGTACGAAATGATCCACTTCGCCCGCAGGCCACTCCGTATCATCCACCTCAGGGATTTCGGTCTTTTCGGGTGGGACAAACGCCCAGTGGGGTTTGTATTCTGCACCCTGCCGGATCCACCGCTCAATGAGCCTGACCTCATAATCCGACAGTGTCAGATTTGACGATACCGGCGGCATTTTAACCGATTCATCACTACTTGTAATGCGATGGTAAGCTTCGCTTTGATCCGGATGACCAGGAACGAACGCATGCGCACCAGCGGTTTCCTTCAGTGCTTTATAAGCACCTTCTTCTGTATCCAACCGTAGATCTGCTTCACGTGCATTCTTATCCGGTCCGTGACAGGCAAAACATTTGTCGGACAGAACCGGGCGGATGTGGAAATTGTAGTCAACGACGGCAGGTAACTGCATGGAACCACCCAATCCGGTCGTTCCACGCCCGGCGAAAAAAAATCCGGAAAGCACTGCAACCACCAGCACGACCGCGATACCTATTAACCATTTTGATGAAAGATGACGTCTCATAATTGAATTAACACCGGTATTCCGTCAAATTTAGTAAAAACATTTCGGAACTAACCCATGCTAAACCGATAAATTCTATTCTTTTTAACCTTATCTAACCACTTTTATCACTCCTTTCATCACGCGCCAATGCCCCGGGAACGTACAGATAAACGGATAATCTCCCGGCTTATCCGGCGCCGTGAAATTCAGTTGGAACGTCTGATCTGCACTGACTAGCGGTGTGGAAAAAAGCACTTCAGGCATTTGTGGAATAAAATTCTTTTCGTACCCATCCGGAAGCCCCGCCATACCATCGGCAGCCGTTCCAACCTTTTCCTCGCTTCCGGGTTTGACAACCACAATGTTATGTGCCATCTGGTCGTTGTTTTCAAAAATCAGGGAAACCGATTTTCCTGCCGTCACCGTAAGAGTTTCTTTATCGAAGGCCATTTTTCCGGGCAATGCCGTGAGATGAATCACAATTTCTCCCATGTCTTTCGCCGGCTCGCCAGCGTCGGAAGTGGGTCCCTGTTCCACGGTTTGCGGGTTCAACAAATCGCGATGCCGTTCGCGGAACTGTTCTACTGCGGTAACGCCCGATAATGCCTCGAAATCTGCGGTGGACAGCGGAGCCACCCCGTACTGAGCATAGTCGGGATCGTCCGTAATGAAACCGGGCACCTGTAATTCGGCGGCTGAGGCCAATGGTCGGAGCAATGCATCGGCCTTCTTGGGTTCATCGGCCAGGAAATCCCTGTTCTTTTTAAACATCTCCATCCACACCGGCTTCAAATGCTTAAAAGATTCGATCAACGCATATCCGAGGTAATCATCCACAGGCTGTTCGGTAACGGCCAGCAGGGCATTTACGGTCTCTTCGGACTCAAAATGACTCAGTGCGGCCACCGCTTCCAGCCTTACCCGTGGTGAGGAATCTTTGGACATCGCAATAAGTCGCTCTTGGGCATCCTTTATGGCATCAGACCAATAGCGCAACACCCGAACGGCTGCAGCTCGCACCGATGGCGTTTCACTTTTCAGCAATTCACCTAATAATTGCTCATTGGGATGGTGAAATTGTTGGTACACCCAAAGTCCTTCCAAGCGATGCTGGTCGCTTTCCGGATCGTTTGTATCCAGTTCTCCGAGCCATTTTTCGACGGCGGGTAATACCTCATCTGCCGTGAATTCCCGAAGCTGCGTACGGACCCGATAGCGCTGACCGTCCTCATAGACCTTCAAATGATCGAGTAATTCGCCAACGGATAACTGGCTGAGGTCGGTTACCGGCAATACATCTTTACCCTTATAGGTGATGCGCCAGATCCTTCCGCGGGTATGGTCTCTCAACGAATCCCGGAAGTTCTGTTCGCCATGCTGGATGATCGGATCGTACCAATCGAGCACATATAGTGCACCATCGGGCCCGAATTTCAGGCCCACCGGACGAAAATTCGGATCGGTGGATTGCAGAAGCGGCTCGATTTCATGCCCCACAATGCCGCTTCCTTCTTCCGTGACTGTATGCTGTCTGATTCCCTGGAATCCGATAAACGTATTAAAAAGCACATTTCCCTGGGCACTTTCCGGGAAGGCACTGCTTGAAACGACGGCCATTCCGCAGGTTTTGGGCTTGGTTGACGAAGTCAGGAAATCTTTCATCCCCATGTGCTTTTTAGGGTAATCGATCGCTACCGTAAGCGGCGGGGCAAAATAGTTCATGCCTGTGGAAACGTCGGCGATCAGGTGCGTACCATCCCGGGTAAATACGCTACCCCAGGGATTGGCATAGGGATAGGAGATGTATTCATCCAGCTTCATCGTCTGCGGGTCAAACCGCCAGGTTTCCCCATAGGAACCCCTTCGCGGCCCATAAGGTGTTTCGATCTGAGAGTGCAGGAAAGTACCCGTATGCACGTACAACGCACCATCCGGCCCCCACGTATAGGTATTCAGTGTGTGGTGCGCATCTTCCGTTCCAAATCCGCTAAGAAGGGTCTTCCGTTTATCGGCACGGCCATCGCCATCGGTATCCTGCATAAAAATCATATCGGGCGCTTGCGTCACATAGACACCGCCGTCTCCCAATTCGAATCCCAACGGGAGGTATAAACTATCGGCAAATACCGTATGTTTATCTGCTTTACCGTCGTGATCACGATCTTCGAGTACCACGATGCGGTCATTGGGCGGATTGCCCGGAAAGTAATGGGGATAAGACGGCATGGTAGCCACCCATAGCCTTCCCTTCGGATCGAAGGTCAAGGACACCGGATTAGCGATCGGGAAATCCAATTCGGAAGCAAATAAGTTAATCTCATAGCCATCCGGCAGAATGAATTGGGACTCCGCTTTTTCAAGGGCTTTCCGGTCAGTCGCTACATCTCCAGATGCCTCTGAAGGCTGGTTGAAGCCGGTAATGGCGATTGCTTTTTCCAGGTCTACCGTCGCCTGTTTGTCGCTTCCGGCCCAGACCAGACTGTCCAAGCGTCCCACGATCTGATCGATTTCCTGCAATTCCGTGGGAAGCGCTTCTCCACCTGCCCAATCTTTCCGTCTGCCATAAATATATTCGCCGTTTTGCGCCTTAAACCGGTAGAAGAAATGCTGGTTTTTCTTCTTAACCAATTCTTTTAAGTGTGCAGCATGCGGATTTTCTTCCCATACAGACACGGGAAAACCCAATGCGGACGCCATGATTCCACTGACTTCGCGGTATCCGTAATCGTTGAGATGGATCCCATTGGTCGTTAACGGTTCGTTACTGCGTTCCATCAGCTTCCTCGTGGGCTCATACAGATCGATAAATGAGACCCCCAACTCACCAGCTACCCCCCGCATACCCTCCGTATATGCCGCCAGGTTTTTATTATGGTCGGCCGGATCCGGCAGGAGCCCGCCCAGTTTTTCATGGGCAATCGGCGAAACCAGGATTACCTGCGGGGCCCCTTTGCCATTGTATTGCTGTTGTTGTAGATGGGCAAGAAAACCTTGCAGGTCACGTTTAAAATTATCCAGGCTGTCGCGCCCTTTGAATGCTTCATTGAGTCCGAAACACACGAAAATAATATCCGCTTCCTGTTGTTTCAAATGCTCATCCAACGTACCGAAATTAAGCGGCCGGGGACGTAGATTCACTTCGTCAGCGCTCCACGCCAGATTCCGCATCCGGATACGGTGTTCCGGAAAACTCATATGCAACAGCGTTTCAAAGTAATTGTGCTCCTGAAGTCCCACACCAAATGAATTGCCCACGACAACAATGTGACTGTCGGGTTCCGGACGCAACGGTGCCACGTTGTCCTGCTGTCCACAGGAGCAAAAAAGTAAAAGCAGGACCAATACCGGGCCATAGACGTAAAATAATTTCCTGTTCATTTTTTTAATTTCCATTGTATTACCAATCTGGATTCTGTTCTAGATTGGGATTCTTCTCGATTTCCCGTTGGGGAATCGGCATAAAATACATCTTTTCCTGGAAAACATAGGGACCCTGCGTTGCAGGCTTCGCCTCGTACGTATAAGATCCATCGCCATGGCGGGTAATGTACATGGCATGGAATGTCTTTCCATGGAGCGTTTCGACGGCAATTTCCCAACGCCGCAAATCCCAGTACCGTTTTTGTTCGAATGCCAGTTCGATATACCGCTCATGCCTTATTTTCTCGCGCATTGCTGCTTTATCTAGTCCTTCGGGAAGCTGATAGGGATCGAGCCCCGCCCGCTGACGGATCCGCTCTACCGCGTCGTACACACTTTGGTCCGGAGCGCCCAGTGCTTCATTCTTTGCTTCCGCATAGTTAAGCAGGACTTCCGCAAAGCGGAGTTCCGGCCAATTTTGATCACTGCCCGCATCGCCATAATAATCCTGGTTACTTTCGTCTGTTCCTTTTCGCATCAGATAGCCGGTGATTGTCGCATAGGGTAAATTAATCCCATCGATGGGTGCACCTACATACATGTATACCGGCAGCCCCTGAAACCCAAATGTTGACCCGTTCACAATTAACGTAGCATCAAAACGCGGGTCTCTATCTATATAAGGGTTTTCAGGATCATAGCCCGATCCCTCCTCGTCGATGCCTTTCCCATTTTTCATCTCAAACGCATCGACAAATTCCTGTAGCGGACTACGTGCCACGGCCGATTGCTTGGACCGGGAATCCGGCATGGCCCACGAATCCCAACCATGCTCACGGAATGGCTTCAGGTACTGCACACTAAACACCTCCTCTTCGTTATTTTTATCCAGCATGATCCGACGGAAATCATCGTGCAATTGATAGACATTGGCGTCGATCACCTCCTTATTGATCTCGGCAGCTTTTTCCCATCGCGTCACCTCCCGGGTGGGATTGTAAAGCGGGCTCGCCCAAAACAGGTACACCCGCCCCAACAGGGCCTTGGCACTATATCGGTTGGCTTTGCCTACATCAACTGACGGACTGCCATAGGAATCGGGCAGTAGATCCGCTGCTTCTTCCAGTTCCTTGACGACAAAAGCAAAGCTCTCATCGATCGTTGCACGTTTTACAAATAAGTCATCTGTCAGATCCTGGGGTTCTGTAATAAGGGGTACCCCACCGTAACGCTGGATCATGTTGAAATACTGCATCGCCCGGAGGAACTTGACTTGGCCAATCAGTATTGTCTTCTCTTCATCGCTTACCGGCGATTCATCGACCCGGCTCAAAAACATATTGGCTTTCCGAATGGCCGCGTAGGGCCAATATTCCATCGGATTATTGTCGGCAAACCATTGCCCTTGTACAACGTTTAGCGGTCCTCCGCCCCAATAACTTCTGGATTCATCGGTAATGTTATCGTATAAGCCAAATTCAAATGAAGGTATGTCCAGGTACATGTTATTGACAAACAATTGCATCAGAGCCGGATTCTCGAACACATTCTCTTCGGGAATAGCATCTGTGGCTTCACGCTCCAGGAAATCCGGCCTGCAAGCAGCAGCTAAGAGCAGGCCTGTAACTATTGGTATGATTATATTCAGTTTTTTCATGGTGATCGTACTAATTAAAAAGTCAAGTTAACACCTAGATTCATGGTCCGTTGTTGGGGATAATACGATCCTGTCGGATTTTCCACCTCCGGGTCAAACATCTTTAATCGATCAAAGAGTAAAAGGTTCGATCCGGAAAGATAAACTCGCAACCGTTGTATACCGATTCCATCCGATACTCGATCGGGGAACGTGTATCCGACATCCACCGATTTAAGGCGGATGTAGCTGGCATCCCGCAGATACAGGCTGGAAGTTAGCGAATTGGTTGGATGAGGTCCCTCCCAGGGTCGGGGATAGGTTGCGTCGGGGTTTTCAGGCGTCCAATAATCCAGCAGATCGACGAACGTATTCCTGGACCCACCTACGAAAAAATTCCGGGCCATGCCGTCTAACATGCGATTGACCCGCGACGCTCCCTGAAAGAATACCGCGAAATCAAATCCATGGATCGTACCCCCGAAAGACAATCCCCCGATGAGTTTCGGTGTGCTGTTGTCCATGGAGATAACGGTCTGATCGTTGGCATCGACCTTGCCATCCCCGTTGACATCGGCGTATTTCACGTCGCCCGGCTGTTGTCCACCATTAAACTGCGGGTAATAGTTCGCGATGTCTTCCTCCGACTGAAAAAAACCTATCGCTTTATATCCCGTAGTAAAATAGAGCGGTCGGCCGGTCTGAAGCAGGTAATCCGGAACATTGGCCGGTTCATCCAAGGTAATCACCTTACTTTGCGAAAAGCTGCCATTTAATTTAACAAAAAAGTCCAGGGCACCTATCCGGTTCAGGTGCGTGAATGAAAGTTCAATACCGCGGTTATTTACGACCGCATAGTTTTCGGCGGGCAACTCTGCACCCAGGGTGGATGGGATCGAACGGATCCGTTCCAGCAGGATATCAAAGGTCCGTTTGTGGAACAAATCCACTTCAAATTGCAGTTTATTTTTCCAAAGCGAGCCTTCGAGACCGATGTCTGAGACCGATGCGGTCTCCCACGTCACGTCAGGATTGGGCAGTATACCAGGCCTGATGGTAGTCAATCCTTCGTTGCCAGACACCAGGGTACCCGCTGGATTAAATACCTGGAGGTATTGAAAGGTAGGCTTTCTCTTGTCTACCAAATCATACACATTTCGGTCGTTCCCTACCATGCCATACGATGCCCTGATCTTCAGATCGTGTATAAAATCCAAGGATGGATTGTCTTTAATGAATGGTTCATCCCCGATCCGCCATCCCGCTGAAACCGCAGGAAAAAACCCGTATTTCTTTGATGTTGGAAAAGCAACCGATCCGTCCATGCGAAACGACGCTTCAACCAGATAACGTTGCTTGAATGAATAGTTAACCCGGGCAACCGCGCTGCGTCTGCCATCGTTAAACGATCCGCCATTGGCATCTTTTTGCGCTTCGCCACCATAAAAAAATTCATCCAGTCCCTCTGCTGGGAAATTCGTCCGGAAACCGAAGAAATTGTTTGCTTTGGCATCAAATTGCTCAAACAAAAGCAATCCGTTGACTGCATGCTCGTCAAACGTCCGTTCGTAATTCAACGATGCATTCAGGGTTATGGTATTGTATTCACTAAACGCCTGAGTTAACGCTGTTTTTCCATTCCAGCCGCCATAGGGATAGATTTCCAGTGTATTGCCATCTGCATCTTGCCTATTCATCAAAATCGGCACACTGTAAAGTTTATTGTTGGTATACTCTCTTCCAAACGACGCCTTCCCGGATACGGACAGCCCGGGTGCAAAAGGTAGCTGTTGTTTTAGGGAAAGTGTTGCTTGCAGCATATTGATCTTCGTATTGTTATATCCCGTTTTGATTTCTTCCACGGGGTGCTGTTCGTGCGTATAAAACACTGTACCGTCGGGATTATAGGCTAAATCCATTGGATAAGCGGCTACAATGTCATCGAAAATTGCTTCCGGAGAATACGCACTCTCCCGGTTATCTCTTGTATTGGCATCTAAGTCTGCCGAAATCGTTAAATTGTCATTGATATTCGCGTCGACATTCGACCGAATGGAATATTTCCGATAGTTAATGCCGTCGTACATCCCATCCTGATCCAGGTAACCAAGTGACAGATAGTATTTAATTGCTTCCGAACCTCCGTTGACGCTGATATTCTGCTGCGTCTGAAACGAATGGTTTTTCATGGTCAATCCATACCAATCGGTTTCCGGTACCCTCCCCGATCGGATATCTTCCAACTCCTGCTCAGAATACTGCGGTGGCTTGCCAGTATTCAGTACCGCCTGGTTTTTGGTCGTTGCATATTCATATGCACTCAGCACGTCGGGGTATCGGGTAGGCTGCTGCGTTCCGGCAAAACCGTTGTAGTTGAATGTCGGCTTTCCCTCAGCTCCTCTTTTTGTTGTCACCAAAATTACGCCATTAGCCGCCCGCGATCCATAAACCGCAGTAGCCGATGCATCTTTCAGGATGGAAATACTGGCCACTTCATTGGGATCGATGTAGTCGAACCCCCTGACAATTCCATCTACTACCACCAGGGCGCTGTTGTCCCCAAATGTACTGGCTCCGCGGATAGAAACACTGGATCCCGCGCCGGGTTTACCGTTCCCATTCACCGCAATCAGGCCCGGCAACCGCCCCGCCAATGCATTGGTGAGGTTAGTCACGGGGGCTTGTGTAATCTCTTCGGCATCCATGGTCGAAACGGAACTCGTCAACGCAACTTTTCGTTGCGTACCATAGCCCACCACCACCACTTCCTCCAAATCGCTGACCACCGCATTTAAAGCCACATTTATGACATCGGATGTCCCAATAGGCCGCTCCTCGGATTTGAAGCCCATAATACTAAACACCAACACCTTCCCCTCTTCGGAAACGGTGATCCGATAATTCCCCTCGTCGTTGGTAGTAGCTGCCACGGGCGTGCCTTTTACTGCAATAGTTACACCGCCCACCGGATTCCCCGATTCATCTACTACCTGCCCGCGAATTTCCCGGTCTTGTAAAGCCTCCTTACCCGAATTGGGAACAACCGGTTTCACAGGGGCCTTGAGCGCAGGCCGGATAATAATTGTATTGTCTTTTATCGTCCACTGCAGCGGCAATCCTTTCAGCAAAGCGACGACGGCTTCATTTACACTCACATCCGTCAAATCGACAGTGATCTTTGTCTTGGCTTCCTGTTTGCCGTTGAGAAATACTTGGTACCCACTCTGAGCGTGCACTTCATCCAGTGCTTCCGAAAGCGTAATACGGTGTGCCTTCAATGTAATCCGCTGTGCATAGCTACTTGCGGTCGCTTGCAAGATGGTCAAAAGCGTAAATAAAAACGCCAACTTCATAATAATCAGCAATCTATGGGTTAACGGCGTTCCAATAATCGGACCTTTAACACATGCGTGAAAATTCATATGTTTGTATTGTTTGGGTTATGTTAATAATTGATATCAAATTTGCTCTACAGCAATCCATATGGCTGACCCAATCACTTGCCGGATAGTGTGCCAGCATTATCCGGTTTTGTTATTTGTCAGTGTTGTTTCCTGACTATGGAGGAGTTTCTATCATAATTTATTTCTGTTAGTTGGTTCACTACTGATGCCTTTTTTGCGGGCATCAGGGTAGTACAATCAGTTTATTTATCGTATCTGTTTTCTCAATTCTAAAATTCACACCACCTTCTCGTAACACCTCCAATACCTCTGAGAGCTTTTGATCTCGATTCATCACACCAAAAAAATATTTCTCGGGTATACGCCCCTTATATTCAATCTCCAAATCATACCACCGGCTCAGTTGTTGCATCACTTCATGCAATTCCGTTTCGTCAAATCGAAATTTCCCGGACTTCCAGGCAATAGTAGCGGCAATATTGGCCTTGCGGGTTTCGACACCCTCGCCTGACAACAGTGCTTCCTGGCCGGGCTGCAGGATTACCTCATGGTGCATGTGCGGGGTGAGGACTTTAACGCGGCCGTTGACCAACGTGGTTTTGGCCACCGGTTCTTCCGCGTAACACAATACGTTAAACTCGGTTCCCAACACCATAATATCCTGCCCCTTGCTTTTTACGACAAAAGGAATATTCTCCCCCGATTTCGGAAAGTGCTGTTTCCGGTCATTTGCCGAAGCATTGACTTCAAAATAAGCTTCTCCTTCCAACTCCACGACCCTTTGATTGCTATCAAAATGAGACGGGTAACGCAAGGTGGAGGCCGCATTTAACCAAACTGTTGTGCCATCGGGTAACACGATCCCGTAGGTTCCACCTTTGGGGGTGGATAATGTTAAAAACCCGGTAGATTCGGCAAACAACATGGTTCCGTCACCGTACCGAATCCCATCCCTCATAACGATCCGGCTTTGGTCCGCATTTAACGAAATAACTCGGCCATCTGTCAACGTCAACGTCGCCCGATTACCTCCCGGCATCACATCCTGTTGGTCGGCAATTTCCGGTTGGCTACTTACGATCGACCGCTTGCTGACCAAGTACCCGATGAGCGATGAAACGACAAGTACCGCAGCTGCGACTCGCAAAACGTATCCTTTTCGCTTTTTCCAAGATCCCGTTTGCGCGATCACTTCCCGTCTGACCAAATGCAGGTTCCGCTGGAGTTCCTCATCAGTAAGCGACGAGCCCTTGGAAATCTGCGCCGCATACCAGCTTTCCAACAACATCCGCTCTTCATCGGATAGTGTACCTTCGCGGTATTTTCCCAACAGAATGTGTACCTGTTCGTTGTCCATATATCATGAAGACGATGAAGACAACCGAAGGGAGTAGAAAAAAATTAAAATTCTCCGGGGAGATGTAAGTCAGAGGAGATATACGTCAGAAAAGTAAAAGGCTGAGGAATGAACTTATTTTCAGTCGGATGACGCGGAGGGCATTGTGTACCTGCTTTTTTACCGTCTTTTCCGAAATGTCCAACTGTTCACCAATTTCCCGATAACTGAGGTCCTGCTCCCGGTTAAGTTCATAGATCTGGCGCATACGGGGTGGCAGTTTGGCTTTTTCGGCTTCTATAATTGCCAATAGTTCCCTTGCTTGAACGTTCTCTTCGACCGTCCACGAACCCCGATTAGCAAAATCACGGATGGAATTCACGTATTTTTCCGCGACTTGTTCATGGCTGATTACATCTAACACCCTATTTTTTACCGCTTTTAATAAATAGGCAGACAACGTAACGATGTGAACCGTCTCCCGTTTATTCCAAAGGGTCAAAAAAACGTCCTGTACCAGATCATTACAGGCATCCAGATCTTTCAGCACAGCATGCGCGTGACGATACATCAACGCACCATAACGGCTGTAGATTTCGGTAAACGCCCCGTGATCCCCAATCTTAATCAAGGAAACCAATGCAGAATCAGGATAAGCGTGGTATGCACTCGAGACTTTCAATACAACTTCGGTATAACTGGAAATTCTTACAATAGTAAAAAAATCCAATCAATAGTCTCTCAAAAGTATCATGTACTGTCCTGCAATCAGTGCTACATCCGCATCCATTGCTCCCCTGACCGGAATATCAAGCTCGGCCAAAGCGGTCAGATACAATGTACGATGTACGGATCCGGTAACTAAATAAACCGGCATATCGGAAGGTATGTCTTTTAATTCAGAACCAATCAGTAGTCCGCTCAAATAGTGGAAATTCTCGGTCTTCGGAACATTGTTAAGCAGTTGGTTGGTTCTTACCATAAAAGCTGCATGCAGCAGTCCGGATTTTCTCGCCGCTCTGACGCCTTCGCGAAAACGAATTTGATTGGTCGGTTCATCGGGATCTGTTCCTTCTTCCGCAGATGCTGAAAGAACGCTATGTGTCGAAAGCAATTTGAAAAACTCACCCGTCATATGGGTTTTAAAAGCGATTACTTTTTGTTGCTTCACGATCACGTGTTTGGAATGGGTACCGGGCAGTATGATAAGTTGCTCCGCGTCATCGTCTGCCAGCATCGACGAGCAGCCTACGATCTTGGTCTCTTCACCACGCATGACATCGTCATCTGTCTGTATGCCAGAAACGACCAAAAGCGGATTCCTATCTCCATCGGAGTCAAATTTCGCCACCCGCAAATCCCTGCCGTCAAGATTAACCGGCAGCTTTTGATACGGAAGTTCCTTCATCCCGATGGATGACGAAGCCATTCCCGAAAGGACCACGGGGATTCCGGTCAAAGGGTGCCCGGATTGCTGGCCCAGATCAGCGATTTGCTCTTCCAATATCGACGCATAAAATACCTGTCTTTCCTGCGGCCTTCCTTGATTGATCCAGCGACTGTACGTCTCGGCGATACCTTGCCCATGCGTAGTCTCGGCGAGGACATGAAGATCACCGGTCCGGATCAGCCGGAGGCGGAACGCGCTTGTTCCCCAGTCGCAACTTAGAAACATCCCCATAGCCTACCATTCCGCTACACTGCCATCCCCGTGGCGCCAAACGGGATTCTGCCATTGATGTCCCACTGCCGCCATTTTCCGTACATGTGCTTCATCGATGGTGATGCCCAGCCCCGGGCCTTCGGGAATATTTACGTACCCATCCTGGTATTGGAATACCGATTTATCTTCCAGATAATCCAGCAGGTCGCTGCCCTGATTGTAATGAATACCTAAGCTCTGTTCCTGAATAAATGCATTGTGACAAGTTGCATCCACCTGCAGGCAAGCCGCCAGGGCAATGGGGCCTAACGGACAATGCGGTGCCGCTGCCACGTCAAAGGCTTCTGCCATGGAGATGATTTTTTTGCATTCCGTGATTCCTCCTGCATGCGACAGATCGGGTTGGATGATATCCGCATAACCGGCATTCAGCAAGGTTTTGAACTGCCATTTTGAAAACATCCGTTCACCCGTAGCAATCGGAATGGCTACATGATTTGCAATCTCCCGCAAATCTTCATTGTTTTCCGGTAATACCGGTTCTTCAATAAACATAGGGCGATAAGGTTCCAATTCTTTTGCCAATATTTTTGCCATGGGTTTATGAACCCGTCCGTGAAAATCAATTCCCACACCAAAATCACGCCCTACGGCTTCGCGTATCGCCGCAATGCGGCTCACCGCTTCATCGATCTTGGCGTAACTATCCACATATTGCAGCTCTTCGGTTGCGTTCATCTTGACCGCTAGAAAACCGCTATCAGCCATTTGCTTTGCCGCCATGCCGACATCGGCCGGGCGGTCACCGCCAATCCAGGAATACACCTTCATCTTCTCCCGCGCTTTGCCACCGATCAGTTGATGAATGGGAGCGCCGTAGTACTTTCCTTTGATATCCCACAATGCTTGGTCTATGCCTGCGATTGCGCTCATCAGAATGGGGCCGCCTCGATAAAAACCAGCCCGGTACATGACGTTCCAATGGTCTTCGATGGGCAGCGGATCTTTCCCGATCAGGTAGGTCATTAATTCGTCAACAGCCGCCCTTACGGTGGATGCCTTTCCTTCAATCACCGGCTCGCCCCATCCCACTATGCCCTCATCTGTTTCGATTTTCAGAAAAAGCCAACGTGGGGGCACCAGAAATAATTCATAAGACTTGATCCGCATGGTATTTGATTTATGATCGATCAGCAATTGCGGCAACGAATTGCCGCGCTTTTTCAGTAATGGTTTCCAAAGATTGGGCGGTGATGGGTTGCTTGGTGTTGACCAATGCGCTCCCAATCCCGAACCCCACCGCACCTGCATCTTTGTAATCGTTAATATTCTGCGGGGTAATGCCTCCTGTAGGCAGCAATGGTACTTGCGGCAATGGACCGGCAAGTTCCCGTATATAACCGGGCGATGTAGCGGGAAACACCTTAATGAGATCGGCACCCCATTTGAAAGCCGTATAAATTTCCGTCGGTGTATAGGCGCCGGGGATGCTCACCGCGCCAAGATTTTTGGTTACCTGAATGACATCTTTTTCAACAATCGGCGAAAGCACAAACCTTGCCCCCGCGGCAACCGCTGCCTCCGCCATCTTCGTATCAAGCACCGTCCCAGCGCCGACCACCATCCGTTCGCCCAATGCTTCGGTTACCTTCCGGATCGCGGCTAATGGTTCTTCAGAATTCATCGTGATTTCCAATACCCGGATACCACCTGCGTACAAGGCGTGGGCGACTTCCAACACCTGCTCCGGAGGGAGCCCCCGCATAATCGCTATGATTCTGTTTTTGGTAATTTTGGATAACGTAGACATATGATTGGTAAACGTATAATGGTAAAACGTAATTAATCTTTGCCAAACAACTCCTGCAGCTCGCTTTGTACAAATGGCTCCGCGCGATCACCAAATCGGGACCGAATCGCACCCAGGTCTTCCGGCAATACACTGTCACCGACGTTATTGCCCCAAGCGTTACGAATATAGCTTAACAGGTTTGCCAGCTCGTCATCTTCGATTGCTGGATTATGTGCTATTCCAGGCATTTCGCCACTTACTTCCGGAGTTTCATAGGTATGACCGGCGACTTCTACGGGTCCCGTTAACCCATACAACACCAGCGACATTAATCGTTGTTTATTTCCTCGCACCCATTCCGAACCGGCTAAAGGTGGCGCTATGGGCGACACGCCCCTTCCATCCTCTCCATGGCAGGGCTGACAGGCGGTTTGAAAAAGCACCGCTCCCTTGGGATATCGCTTCGCCAACAAAGCTTGGTCTTCGCCTTTGCTCTTTTCGTTGATTTCATCGACCACGGCAGTGAGCCGGCGATGTAGTATCGTGGCGGTATCGACCCTCCTCCGCGCTATCTCGTGCAAATAGGTGGTCTCATGTCCCGAAAGACCGCTTATCAATGCGTCAGACACGTATGGATCATTGGCGTACCTCTCTGCCAACTTTTCGCTCAAAGGGGTTATCTCGGGAAAGCGTTTACCCGACAACGATGCCATAGCGAGTATCGCATAAGGGGCCAACATGGTATCCTGTTGGGAAATCGCACCGTTTAGGAAGTCTACCAATTGATTCGGGGCGATCGTATTTTTCAATGAAGTTAGAGCGGCCAATGCTTGGGCCCGTACCTCCCACTGGGGACGTTCCATGACAACCCGGATGTCGTCGAGTGTCAGCTGCCCCAATCCTTCCAACGTCCACAGTGCATGAACGGTCTGTAGCGGTTCGTTGTCTTTTTTCAATAAATCACGCAACCCAGGTACCGCATCGGTGGCCTGCCGGTCGATCAAGGTGCGCTGCGCCTGGTCGCGTACCCATCCGTTTGAATGTCCCAGCAGTGAAATCAGCGAATCTGTATTTCCAGGAATGGCAACCGCAGTACGTTTGGCATCTTGCGGAAACACGCGATAAATCCGGCCCATACTCAGCGGCAATGTCAAATTACGTTTGGCAATTTCACTTTTCAGGTAGGGAGTCAGGTACGTATTGTGCTGGATAATGCCCCGATACATATCAAGAACATACAGGGAGCCGTCAGGCCCATCGTTTAGGTTTACGGGCCGGAACCGTTCGTCGTCGCTTGCCAGAAACTCGCGTCCCTGGTAGGCCTGCTTACCGATCACACGAAAGCCCTCGGTATTAAGTACATTGCGTTTGATCAGGTTAGCTGATGGTTCGGCCACAAAAGCATTCATACCCGACAATAGTCCGCCACGGTATATCAACGGACCACATGCCGCTGTGAAATTCACCAATCGCCCGGTGCTATCCAATATGCCCTCCATATAACCCCGGTTGACACCAGTCGTGGGATGTATCGGATACACACGTTTATCCGCCACAATGGTCTCGCCATATCCTGCTACCCTGCGCTGGTTGGGATTGCCCGCCCCAAGACCGGCTGGAAAATAATCTCCTGAAAGGTTACTGGAATTGTCGTTGTAATAGAGCCTGCCCCAATCGTCGTGGCTGATTCCCCACTGGCCGCGGAAATGGGTTTTTTCCTTGAGCCACTGGCCATCTGGGCGCCTTCTATACCGCCAATCGTATTTAGCGCTGTAAATCCAGTTGTCTAACCCCCGGAAAAGCCCATTCGGTTGGTGCTCCACATTGCCGCCTTCGGCATAGGCACTGTCCACCAACATCCGGCTCCCGGGTTTGTCATCTTTTATTTCATAAAACCACAATTTGGGGGGTTCTGCAACGAGCAACCCGCCGTTTACCAGGCAAAGGGCACGTGGCATCACCAGGGAGTCCAGAAAAATCTCTCGGTCGTCCATCCGACCATCTCCATTTCCGTCTGACAGGATAACAATCCGGCCAACGGGCGCATCTTCACCCGTGCCCAATGTATCCGGCATATACCCTTCCATTTCGGCTAGCCAAATGCGGCCCCGGTTATCAAACGTCATCGCTACGGGGGCCACGACCAACGGTTCCGAAGCGACCAATTCTACCTCAAACCCGTCTTCCACTTCCATGGCTTTAATGGAAGCCTGCGGGCTTAACACGCCGTCTTCTTCGCGGTTGCCACACCTCACTAATGTGAATACGACAAAAGGTATAATCCAGAGAAAGGTGAGATGACTAAACGCTGTCTGTAGGCGATTGGATGTCTTGTTGTTGTTTATATCAGTTGTTTTCACCCTACAAAGGTGTATGAATTTGGGGAAAAATCAAATAAATAGCAAATTAGATACAATTCACTTAAAAACGTCCATCACTGCACAGGTAGCAGCTCCGATGGATGTCTTGATCGCGTCATCTCCCTTAATTTCCCGGGTTGGTAAGCACTTGCTTTTCAGCGAGCAGTTGCTCCTCAAGCGCTGTATAGGGCACATCTTGCACAGCTACATCTTGGTCGATGGCGAGTGTAGCTGCCAATGCGGCACTCTGGCCCAAAATCATGAATACGGGCTCCATGCGGATGCTGCCGAAGGCGATGTGTGAACTCGATAGGCATACCGGCACCAATAGATTGGTACATTCTTCCTTTTTTGGAATTAGGGACCCATAGGAAATCTGATACGGTCCCTTCTTCGGATGCACGCCGATATCGCCTTCATTCTGCACAAATCCATCCGGTTTCACATAGCGTTGTACGTTATGAGAATCGAGTGTATAAGATCCCATTCCCACTGGGTCATTGATTGCCCGCTCACTGAATGTATCGTGCTCGGTCATCACATACTGTCCCACCATGCGGCGGGCTTCGCGGATGTATAGCTGATGCGGCCAATTGCCGTTATCCGTAAATTCATCTTTAGCCAATCCCCATTGTGCCATCTCGTTCCGTACTTCCTCGGGCACCTTCGGATCATTTGCCAAAAAATACATTAATCCTTGTTGGTATTCGGTATGCTCCTTGATAATCTCCTGACGCCTTTCGTAACTTGCTTCCGGATAATCGTAATTCATCCCGATGAAATCCGTACTAAAGGGCCCGTGATTGTTCGTATCCGTTTTCCGGTTGGGAATCGGGTCAAACTTTCGGAATGTCTCCCGCCACCCCGAGGCAAACACACGGGCAAGCAATTCGTAGTTTTCGGAATTATAATTGTCCGGTTTCGGAAAAGCCACCCGGTTGTCCGGGTGGCTGCTCAGACACATCCGGAAGCAGTATGCCTGCAGGCGTTGATCACCTTCGCCGTATTGACCGGGGTCTTCTGCCGAAACGCCATATAGCACCCCGCTGGTACTGTCGCCTGGCACTTTATACGGACTGATATCACTTTTAAACCAATGGTCGTGATGCAATACTCCGGTCTGCACGCCATTCCACTGTTCATTGTAAACGTTGTTGGCCTCACGCCCCACATGGTAACTAATGCCCGCTGCGGCCATCAGGTCACCCTCATAGGTAGCATCGATGAACACCTTACCCCGGTAAGTCTTACCGCTGAGTGTGGTAATTGCTACGATCCGATCTCCTTCTCTGGCTACGCCCTTTTCACGGTCCAGCCACTCATCTCGCCGAACGTCAAGCTGAAATTCCTTCACATAGTCTTCGAAGGCCTGTTCCGCAACATGCGGTTCAAATATCCACATGGTACGTGCATTACCGTCCATCGCAGCCGTTCCCTGACCTTTATTCCCATATTCCGCATGTTTCTGCCACCGCCATGCGACACTGTCTTCGTAATGTAGGTAAACACGGTGGTAGAAATCGCGGGCCAAACCGCCAATAACCGATTTATTACCGGTATCGGTAAAACCCAAACCGCCCGATGAGAGCCCTCCCAGGTGGTGGTCGGGAGACACCACAATAACCGATTTACTCGATTTCTTGGCCTGCACGGCGGCCGAGATGGCTGCCGAGGTACCGCCGTAAATGATTAAGTCGGCCTCAAACGTGTTCGGATCGGTGGAGGTACCGCATGCCAGGTGACAGCCCAGCAACAAAAATAAAGCGACGTATCTAATCATAACAAGCAATTGGTTCTTATCTATTCTTTTGAGCATCCGAAGGTACAAAAAGTGTCGCATTTGCGGCGACTGTTCCATCCGCTGCCTTTGTGCTGATGGTAACGGACGGCGGTCTTGTTCCTCGGGTCACGGTGTAGCTTCCCAGTGGTACCCAGGTGCTGGAAGTCTGTCCTTTGATTTCGATGGTTGACAAATCCAACACCTGTTCATTCTCCGTTTTACCATCAAATACTGTGTATGTTAATTTACGTGAACTTTCGGTCGTTTTCGGAAAATACGTATAAACATCATATGTACCCTCCGCGATCGATGTGGCGGTAAACCTAGCTGTACTTAATCCGTCGGCGCTTTCTGCCTGAACATAGCTGCGCCCGTAGCCCCGTGATTTGCCGGGGCTCCAATTTCCACTGAAGACCATCGCAGTTGTGTCCGTGCTGCTGACCAAATAATCTGCCTGCCGGCCATCGGCTTTCGGATTACTGGCCAATATGGATTTGACATGCTGAACGTCCACTTGTTGGATGGGTATGTCGTTGTCGATAGCCAAACAAGCTGCCACTGCTGCCGATTGGCCCAGCACCATAAAGACAGGCTCCATCCGTATGGAACCAAAAGCAATGTGACTTGCCGAGAGGCAGACAGGAACCAACAGGTTCGTTACCTCTTCGCGTTTTGGCACGATGGACCGATACGAAATCGGAAAGGGTGGAAAGCCACCGACTTCCACATTTCCTTCGTTTTTGACCATTCCATTCACCACCAATCGATCACAATTATGTGAATCCATAGTGTAGGCAGCATAACCTACTTCATCATCCACCACCTCCCTTCCCTGGCAGTGATGTTGGGTCATGACCAGTTCACCGATCATCCGCCGTGCTTCGCGGATATACAATTGCGGACTCCAATGGTTATTGTTTACATACTCATCTTTTGGATATCCCCATTGCTGCATTTCCTCACGGATAAATTCAGGCACCGAAGGGTCATTTCCCACAAAATACAGTAAACCTTTGGTGTAATCTTCATGGGCTTTGATAATTTCCTGCCGATTTTTGAAGTCCGCTTCCGGATAATCCCAGTTCATGCCGATCATGTCAGTGGAAAAGCCATTCCGGTTATTGATATCGGTTTTGCCGTTTGGCATCAGGCTCCAGATGAAGACATCATTGAGCCCTTTCCAGGGTTGAATTTCCTTCTGTCTTTTGAGCAGCTCATAGCACTTTGGGTCGTAATGATCCGGGCGTGTGATGGGAATCCGGTTCTCGGGCACATTCGTGAGTGCAATGCGGTAATTATATGCCTGCACCTTCTTATCACCCATTCCGTCTGGCAGTCGTTCACCATCGCGTATTCCCCACAGCAAACCGCTCCGGGGATCTCCCTTTACAACATACGGGTCTACACCATCCGGAAACTGATGACCTTTCAATAACTGTACGCCATTGATCGTTTCGCCGTAAACGCTATTCGCTTCGCGGCCCACGTGGTAGCTTACGCCGGCTGCCGCCATCAAATCCCCCTCGTATGTACAGTCCATGTATACATTGGCCTTCACGGATATAGATGGGGTACCCAGTTGGTCTGCGGATTGCAAAATAAGTTCCTCAAGGGTTGTCCCTATTTTTTTTACATCCAACACTGCCTGACCAAAAATGACTTCGACATTGGATTGTTCGATGTACGCATTAAATATTCCCTCAGCTACATGGGGCTCGAATATCCACTGCTCAAAGGTTCCATAATGTTTACCTAATTTGCGGTAAAAATCCAGTGCAAGGCCCGTCACTACATATTTATTGCCAATATCCGTCTGGCCGAGCCCACCGGAGCTCATGCCCCCAAGCATGTGACCGGGTTCGATAAGCACGACCGACTTTCCCGCCTTTGATGCCGTATAGGCGGCTACTACTCCCGCGGAGGTGCCGCCATAGATGCAGAGATCTACCGTTTTCGTCTGTGCAGCTGTATCCAATATCCAACAGAGGATAAATAAGATACATGACACGCTTTTAAAATTTCTCATTATTTACACTTGATTTTTGAATACTTAGTTCCACTGATCACCTAATAGCTGGCTCAGCGTTCGTAGCATCTCCTGATATTCGGGAGTCGCTGCAACATTTTGGTTTTCTCCCGGATCGTTCACAGGATCATAGAGTTGCCAAACAGGCTCTTTTATCTTCAGGAATCGGCCAAAGCAAACGTTCGTCGATCAGTGTTGTACCCACCCGGCGCCGTTCGATTAGAAACTCGTAGGCCCGTTTTTCGGTACAATGATTCTGCTGTACTTCCAGCCGCTTCACCATAATGATTGACCAATCGATCCGCAAAGTTCCTGGAGCACATCTGCAGCATCATCTTCGTCTGGTAAAGTTCGAATCACATATCGGAACAAGCACTCCCAATAACGGTCATAAATATCAGAAAACACCTGTTCATCAGCCGAAGCATTCATCAGACCTTAATTCTATAAGCCAACCTTGGTAGTATTCAAATCCAAAAATAAAAAACGATCCGGAATTTCACGAGTTCCGGATCGTTTTTTATGGATACACTGTTTTTGTTTTTCTCTTCCGTTACTGAGCGGACATACTATCGGTTAACCGCTAGGGCGACAGGAGCGATCCCGAGCCATCCCTGGGCATCTGCCCCCATCCCCCTTCTGATCCGAAAAGTAGAGGTGGGATACCAATATCGGATTGACTTGCATGGGCCGGCGAGCATAACCGCTCCACCGACCATTTATCCTGTTTTTCTTAACCTAGGTCAATGCCGTACCCAAACATCTTCCGTATGTTTGTGTTTAAACAAGCAAGGAGAAAAAATGGAACTAGGCATTAGCATGTTTGGAGATTTACAGATCGATAAAGCAACCGGAAAATTTCAGTCTGCCGGACAGCGATTACACGAAATGATCGAGGAAATCAAATTAATGGATGAAGTGGGGCTGGACTATTTCGGCATTGGCGAGCACCATCGGCCGGATTACGCCGTACCTACGCCCGAGATTGTTTTGGCAGCCGCGGCGACGGTGACGAAAAAAATAAAATTGGGTAGCGCAGTATCTGTGTTGAGTTCATCCGATCCGGTAAAGCTCTACCAAAATTTTGCGATGATTGACCAATTATCTGGCGGCCGTGCCGAGCTAATGGCTGGCCGGGGCAGCTTTATTGAGTCCTTTCCGCTGTTTGGATACAACCTACACGATTACGACGCATTATTCGCAGAAAAATTGGATTTACTGTTAACGATAAATAACAGCGCCCGCATCACTTGGGAAGGGAAATTTAGGGCCGCCCTCAATGACCAGGAAGTTTTACCGAGGGCGGTAAATGATAAACTCGACATTTGGATTGCAGTTGGTGGTACCCCAGCTTCGGTGGTACGTGCCGGGAAGCTCGGGCTACCGTTGATGATTGCTATCATCGGAGGCTCGCCTGCTCAATTCCAGCCGCTTTTCGAGCTCTATAAAAAAACCTACCTTGAAAGCGGGCATGATCCTGCTCGGTTTCAAGTCGGTATTCATTCCCATTCCCTATTTGGCGATCAGGATGCAGCGCTCAGTAAAGCCTATTATCCGCTATATGCTGCACAGATGGATCGGGTTGGTAGATCGCGTGGCTGGCCACCCTACCAACGTACGCAGTTTGATTTTGGCAAATCCAAACATGGCGCACTGTTCATTGGGGAGCCTGATGCGATGGTCGACAAAATTCTGCACATGCAGGAACTATTCGGACTTACCCGCTTTGCTGCACATATGGATATTGGGGCACCTTCCCATGCCACAATTATGAAATCCATTGAAATCTATGGTACAAAGATCGCTCCGCAGGTAAAGACTGCCACTAGGAATTAGTTGGAAGCGGGTGTTACGGGCTCGTACGTTCCCGGAAAGGTAAATCCGAATCGCTTGGCCGCCTCCCGATTGTATACCCGCTTCCGCACGTTAAGCATCTCCACCTGCAAACCGTCGGTTGAGCCGCTTTTGAGGTAATGAGCAGCCTGCGCGCCGCTTTGATGCCCCCATTGATAGATGTCTGCACCGAAAGCGGCTACCGCTCCCCTTGCCACCAATCCAGATTCGCTGGTAAAGACCGGTATATCTTGGTCGTTGCAATTCTTCAGGATTGTTTCGAAGGCTGCAAAGACGGTATTGTCAGGATTGGCAAAAAAAGCATCGATGTGTTTGGTAAGCAATGACCGGACGACCAATTGTGCTTCAGCGGATGAGTTAAGCGGCAATGCAACCAATTGTGTCTCCATACTATCGGCAAGTTCGGAGATGTGTTCATAAGCTTCAACAGATTGAGGCTCAGATTGGTTATAAATCATGCCAACCATCAACTGGTCTCCCCGGGGTTTTACCATCTCTGTGATTATAGCAAACGACGTGTCGATGTAATTTAGGTTTTCCCCCGTACCAAAAAGATTTGTCGGTGGCTGCCCTGCGGCATTCAATAAACCCAAGATATCGGGCATGGCAGTCACAGTCTGAAAAACCGGAATATCTTTACTGCGCTGCACCGCAGCGATGGTTGCCAATGTAGTACTGGTACCGATGAGGTTTACCTGTTGACTATTAAAATAGCTGATAATCTGATTGAGCGTTGCCGCATCGCCCTGTGCGTTGCGATGGATGACTCTGAGCGTTTTATCCTGCTCGCTGAATCCGCTGTCGCTCAAGGCATCTATGAAACCCTGATAGGCTTGACCGATGGTGGCGTCTTCAAAAGCTTCCACAAAGCCCACCACTGGAACTCCCTCTTGTTTCTGCGGAGATTGACAGGAAACTAATAGTCCCACCAGAAAGATCGCCATCAAAGCAACGCGTATTTCAGTCATAAAAGCAAACTTAGCGAAAAAAATCGTAACCTTACGCCATGGCTCTCAATTGGATTAAGCAATGGACACAGCGCCGCAAAGTAGGCCTCGCCCTTTCCGGCGGCGGGCTGCGAGGGGTCGGTCATTTAGGAGCAATTAAGGCGTTGGAAGAACATGGATTCCAGCCGTCTGTGCTTTCGGGTAGTAGTTCCGGAGCGATCATTGGTGCGTTTTATGCGGCTGGCTATACGGTAAGCGAAATGTTACGCATCGTACAGGAGAACGATCTCTTTCCGACCACAAGTCTCCGCCTGCGTACCTCGGGATTCGTCAATACACGTTTCCTCTCACGGCTTCTTCAGACACATATACCGGACAACACATTTGAATCGCTGAAAAGGAAATTGTACGTAGCCGCTACCGACCTCCTGTCGGGCAAAACGGAGTACTTCCATACAGGTCCACTGGACGAGGCATTACTGGCGTCGTCTAGCGTTCCCCTGCTATTCCCTGCCATCAAACGCGAACATGCGGTTTATTACGATGGCGGATTATTGGACAATCTTCCCATTCACCCCTTGGCCGGCCAATGCAATTTCTTGATCGGTGTCCATGTCAATGCCCCAAACAAAATCACATCCAATCAATTGAATACCGTCAAATCACTCGACCGCATCATTCATCTCGCCATTGGACAATCCGTGGCACAAAATGCAACAAAGTGCAATCTGTTCATCGAACCACCCGATATGCTTCAATTTGGCATGTTTGACAAAAAGAATTTGATGAAAATCTATGAACACGTGTATACGTACGCTTCCAGACAATTGGCAAAACAATAAAAGATTTACAAAACACGAACAAGATGCTTGCTCTATTATTCGGTATTACATTCGGACTCACAGCCGTTGTACTTGGCGCTTTCGGGGCACACGCCCTCAAGAAAAAATTCACGGAAGATCAACAGGACAGTTTTGAAACCGGCGTACGGTACCAGTTTTACCATGCACTGGTATTGTTGATAATCGGTTTTGCGCAGACCGCGGGGTTAATTGAACCGGGAGCTTATACCTGGTTATTTATCAGCGGTACCCTCTTATTTTCTTTTAGCATCTATGGCCTTTGCCTGAGCGGCGCCTTTGGGACAAAGTGGCGTTTTCTCGGCCCTATCACCCCTCTTGGCGGCCTATTACTTGTGGGTGGGTGGCTTTTGTTGTTGTTTACGCTGTGGGGTTGATGGTACGTACTATTCGTTGAGCTTCGAAAAATCGAAGACATCGTCCATCGAGACCTTCAATGCCATGGCTATTTGGTAGACAAGGAACGACGACGGGTTTACCCTGCCATTTTCAATCCGACCAAGAACCTGATAATCCTTATTAATGAGTGCTCCTAACTGAGGCTGGGTGAGCTTACGTTCTTCACGAAGTTCCTTGATGCGTTTCCCAAGATTTATCTTAAAATTCGTTAAGTCTCCGTCCATTTCACGCTAATCACCGGATAATTTCAAAAAAACAACCAAACAAATTCGTTTTGTTGTTTTTTTATTATATCTTTGCTGATGCGGATTATCGAATCAACCCATAAACGAATCCTGATGAAAAAGGCGCTAAACGCTTGGCTTGCCGATTTTTTCAGCAATCAATCAGCCAACGAGTGGTTGTTTGATATCATGACGAAGCCGGGCTACAGGAACTCCTGAAATCAGATGTGTAATTTTTGTGTTTGACACCAACACGCTCGTCGGCGCTGCCTGTACAAACATGCTCAGCCTGCATTAGCTATCTTAAATTCTTCCGATTTTTTGTCCGTTGGTTAATATCGTTATTTCCGAAGCACCGAAATAAATTTGAAAGGTACTTACCAGCATAAGCGGTACGTATAAAATGGATTTAGTTACAGATCCTAATTTGAAAGCGGGTGTCGGTTATCCTCGATTTGAAAGCGGGTGTCGGTTATCCTCGTTTCCGTGCGCTTCATCTTGCGGCTCAGTCTCCTCCTTATTCGGCCGCAGGATCAACCGCAACGTTGGGTCATTGGTAATAAACGACCAGGCCCAATTGGTGGCAAGCACGAATTTATTGCGGAAGCTGATCAACGGAATGATGTGAACAAACAGCCAGCTTACCCAAGCGATTGATCCACGGAGAAATCCTTTAGGCAGGTCAGCAACCGCCCGGTATTTGGAAATGATAGCCATGGTGCCTTTGTTACGATAAGCAAAGGGTTGCATGGGCTTGTCGCTAAGCAGGCGCGATAGGTTCTTGCCCAATAGTCTTCCCTGCTGTATAGCTACCTGAGCTACCTGAGGGTGACCTTCGGGGTAGTTTTTGTCGTCTGTCAGCAGGCATTGATCGCCCAATGCGAAGATCGATTCGGTATGCATGACCCGGTTAGAGGCGTCCACTTTAATCCGTCCACCATGGACTATAGCTTCTTCGGGAAGCCCTTCCACGCGAACCCCTACCACACCGGACGTCCAGATCAATGTATCGGTTGGAATGGTTTCTCCTGTACTTAGCTGCACGTTGCCTGAAACATAATCGACCACCTTCGTATTAAGTATTATTTTAGCTCCAAGCTTATCCAACACTTTATAAGCCTCGCGTTGTGCCTTTTCACTCATGGGTGGCAAGAGGACAGGTGCGGAATTGATAATATACAAATGGGATTTGAGATCAGTCAATTCCGGATACTCCTTAACCACGATTTCTCTTCCCATCTCGGCGAGAATCCCCGCCAACTCCACGCCGGTAGGTCCGCCTCCGGCAATCACGATATTCAATGCTTTGTCACGTTCGAAAGGATCCATGGTTCGTACAGCACATTCCATGCGGAGCAATATGTGATTCCGCAGGTTCATCGCGTCGTCAAGTGTTTTCATCGGCATGGCATACTTAGCGATGTTTTCAAAGCCGAAATAATTGGTTCCGGTGCCCATTGCGAGAACGAGATAATCGAACGACAGTGAGCCCGTGGTAGTTTCCACCTTTTTTTCCGTTGGGTCGATACGTTTCACTTCACCCATGTGGAAACGGATATGGGATTTCTCCTGAAAAAGGCGGCGGAACGGATAGGATATGTTTGATGACTCAATGAATGCGGCAGCAACCTGATAAACCAACGGCGGAAAAAAATGGTAGTTATTCCGATCTACCAGCGTAATGGTAAACCGTTTATCTTTTCCCAGATGTTTAACAAAATTGATTCCTGCAAATCCTCCTCCTATAACAATGACGTGCTTGGTGGTATCTTTCATACGGATCATCCTATTAATACCGCTCAAATTACATAAAGTTTTTGGAAGTAATGGATTTTAAAACATCCACACTCTCTTCCAACGCATCCCTGTTAGATGATGCAAACCCCAGACGGATGGCATGCCCATCGTAGCGGGAATACCGATGTGGTATTCCATCCGAAATATACAATCCTTTTTTACGGGCTTCAGCGGCAAGGCATGAAAGATCGATGCGTCTGTCAAATTGGGTCCATACGGTCAGGCCACCTTCGGGGATGTCGAACTCCACCCGTCCGGCTAACTCCGCTGTCAGCAAACCGCAGAAATAATCCCGGCGTTCGCGATACACAGACAGTGCCTTCCGCAGGCTGCGTTGGATGGTACCGTCGTCCAACAATTCGGCCATGGCGCGCTCCAAGATGTGGTCTCCCTGCCGGTCGAGCAAGGTCCGGACCCGCGCCAGGTGTGCGATGACGTTTTCCGAAGCGACCAAATATCCCAGCCGGAACGCCGGTGAAAATGTCTTACTGAATGAACCGCAGTAAATCACCATTCCCCCATGGTCCGCACTGGCCAGCGGGAGTAACGGTCTACGCTTGTAATGGTAATCGAAATCATAATCATCTTCGAAAATGATGAAGCCATAGCGCTGCGACAAATCTAACAAATGCAACCGCCGATCCATAGGCAAAGATACCGTGGTCGGATAGTGGTGGTGCGGGGTCACATATACCATACGTACGGTCCTGGAACGGCACAGCCGCTCCAACGCATCTACCTGTATGCCTTCTCCATCTACCGGGACATCCAAAAGCTGCGCCCCTGCATGCTGAAAATTGGCCTCCGCCCGCCGCCACCCAGGCACGCCCGCTACAACTACATCTCCGGGCTGGACAAGGCCATTGCACACCAAATTGATACCCATGACGGTACCGCGCACCGACAGCACATTTCGCTCGGTGATATTCAGTCCGCGCGTCAGACTAAGATAGCGGGCTATTGAGTCAAGAAAACGTTCGGATCCATTGGCAAAACCATAGCTGCCGAATCGTCCATACAAATCGCCGCGATCCAATTGCGCCCGGTACGCCCGATAAAGTTCTTTTAGGGGTGCCATTGATGGGTCAGGGAAACCGTCGTCGAGGTGCAGCCTCGCCATCACCGGATCTACCCCGTGCCGTAAATAGTCGGCCTTCTTGATTTCAAAACCCGCTAGGCGTTTGCTATCCAGTTCTAAGGTCTTTTGACCCAAATCCCGTGGTTTCAGTTGCGGAAGGTTAACAGCTACGAATGTACCTTTGCCGATACGACTTTCCAGCCACCCTTGCATCTCCAATTCCTGAAATGCCTTCACGATGGTCAGCCGATTCAACTGAAGAATACCCCCCAGCTCGCGGGAACTGGGCAACCGGCCACCAACGGGTATATGGCCCTGCTGAATGAGCATAACAATGGCTTCTGCCAGTTGCAAATACACCGCTTTCTCGGATTTCGGTCGAAGCGTTATTCCCGAAAACAAGGAGTGTAAAATTGGACTATCCATTTTATTAACATTGGACGATAAAGATAGTCCGATCAGGCGGTAATTTTGTACTTGAAAAGAAAATTGTACAGAAAAAGAAAATTGAATGCAATGTATATACCCAAGAGTTTCCAGTTTAATAATCCTGCGGAAAAAATCGATTTCATGCGGCGTTATCCATTTGCGACGGTGATTACGGTCGCGGATGGCCAGCCCCTGGCGACGCACCTACCCGTTGTGGTGGAAGAAAAACACGGAAAGCTCGTCTTGAGTTCGCACTTTGCGGCCGGAAATAACCAAGCACACCACATCGAAGCAAATTCTTCCCTCGTCATTTTCAATGAACCGAATGCTTACATTTCGCCCCGCCAATCCGACAAGCGGGAAAGCGTGCCCACCTGGGATTACATCGCTGTCCATGCATACGGCAAATGCCGGATCGAAAGAAACGCCGATACCAAACTGGCGTTGTTGGAAAAGATGATCTGCTCTTATGAACCGGATTACCTGCAACAATGGACTTCCCTATCCCGGCATTTCAGAATGAGTATGTTGAACGGTTTAATCGCATTTACCATGGAGGTGATAGACCTCCAGGGCCAGCGAAAACTCAGCCAGAACAAAACCGTCGCCGAGCGACTGCGCATCATCCAGCAACTGGAGAAAAGTCCGGTCGGGGTGGAACAGGATCTCGCCATGTACATCCAAAAGACATTAACATAACACGTCCATACCGCTATTCAAATGATCCACATTACACGCATTAATAACACGCAAGGCCATCTGGTTTTTGATTTATTCAACCAATACAGGGTCTTTTACAAGCAACTTTCGGACATCGATCTGGCTAGGCGATTTATCCAAGAGAGACTAGACCGCAATGAGTCCATCATTTTTGTCGCGGCATCTCCTGACCGAAAGACTGCCATAGGCTTCGCCCAGCTGTATCCCAAATATTCCTCGGCACGCGCCGTACGAAACTGGATTTTGAATGACCTGTATGTAGATGTCGCTTATCGCAAACGAGGAATCGGGACACAGCTGATCCAGACAGCGGTGGCTTTTGCAAAAGCGCATCAAGCCCTTTTCGTCGAGCTCTCGACTGCGACCAACAACAAAACGGCTCAGCAGCTTTATGAACAAATCGGTTTCAAAAGGCAACCGCCGGAGACCACCTTCTATACATACAGAATCCCGATTTTATGAATCCGTTTACTACCCCTACCCAACTGGAAAACAATTACACCCTCCTGCTGCCACTGGAGGAATCAGACTTCGATGTGCTCTATACCGTAGCATCCGACCCGAAAATATGGGAACAGCATCCGCAGCCAGACCGGTGGAAAGAAGATGTATTCCATACGTTCTTTGAAGGGGCCATCCAAAGCCGGGGTTCTTTTAAGATCATTGACAAGAAAACCGGGGTCGTGGCCGGGAGTACCCGGTTTTACGACTACAATGCCCGCAACCGGAGTATCTTTATCGGCTATACCTTCTACGCTGTGCGTCATTGGGGGACAGGGCTTAACATGTGTGTAAAAAACCTGATGCTGGACTATGCGTTTCAGTACATCGATACCGTATACCTCCATGTCGGTGCTTTCAACTTCCGGTCCCAAAAAGCTATTGAAAAGCTAGGTGCGCGGAAGGTAGCGGAAGAGCTTGTGGCTTATCACGGCGATGACACGAAATGGAATTTCCGCTATCAACTACAGAAAAGCGATCGGCAGCAAATTTTTATCTAAGTTTGCGGTGTAGGAAATGAGGATATGAATAGCATCGTACCATCCGGTCTCAGCAAACTGCCGGCTGTGGTTGTCTCTGGCTTCCTGCTGTGCCTCTTATCGGCTGGCCCTGCCAGTGGACAGCAGCAAGGTCGCTACACGGCTTACGGCAACTACCCCGTAAAAACGCCCGACACCTTGCTGACAGCATACCACGACGCAAAGCTTCCTGAAGACCGGTTGCAGGCAGCCGAACGATTGATGAAATTCCATCAACCGTATGGCGCATCCGATTCCATCCTATACTACGCGAATGCGATGCAAGCAGCACTTGCTGCCATGACCCCGGACGCGTCCGACAAGGATCGTCAACTATTGGATATTAATCGAATTTTAGCAGAAACTCTTCAGAAAAAAGGATTGTATTACGAAGCGTTGGCAAACTATCTGACAGCCATACAGCTGGCCGAAAAGACGGAAGACCGAATCGCTGAAAATGATCTCCGGTTCGGATTGGCCAATGTCTATTCGCTACGTGGACAAACCGCTAAGGCTCTTGACCTGTACCATGCACTGATCCGCACGTCCAAAAATCCCTACCTCGTCCACCGAATTCGAAAAGAGCTCGGCAAAATGTACCTGGCCCAACAAAAAACCGGATCCGCCAAGGATGAATTGGAAGCGGCCTATAACTATTTCCGCAACGAATCCAAACCGAAGGAAACCCTGGAGAGCCAACTATACCTTGGAGATATCGCGATGGCTGAAAACCGTGAAGAAGACGCCTTCGGCGCATATAGTGATGTAAAAAACAAGGCACATGAGCATCAATTTATGGATTTATACGTCATGGCCGGACAGCGAATCGGCGACTTATTACTACATAGAAAGGACTACGATGGTGCACAGATGGTACTCGGTATGACCTATACCAATGCCATCCAACTGGAAGATCTTGAAAGCCAACAAAGTGCCCTCCGCAGCCTCCAGTATCTTTACGTCCAGACAAAGGACTACGAAAACGCCTACGCAATCAGCACACAATACCGGATGGTGTCCGACGAAATCACCGCTCTGCAAAACCGGCGGGAGGTGAACGAACTAGAAGCGAAATACCAAACAGCACAGAAAGAAAAAGAACTCCTGAAACAGCAGCAGGAAGTCGAAAAGCAGAAAAGCGCCAAGGTATTCCTGCTGGTGGGCTTCTTAGTGGTTTTGATTCCGCTGATTGGACTGATGTATGTATATTACCAGAAACTCCAAGCTCAGAATGAACTTAACAAAAGCATGGAGCGATTGAACAAACAGCGAATCGCTACGCTGATGAAAGAGAATGAGCTGGAATTGCTGAAGGCGAATATGGATGGGCAGGAAGCAGAACGCGAACGCCTTGGCAAGGAACTACACGACAGCATCGGGGGCAACCTAGCGGCTATTAAACTGCAGCTATCGTCGTCCGGAAACACCCACGTCGTCCAGCAGGTGGATGATACATATCAACAGGTGCGCGACCTGGCGCATCATCTGATTCCACCTAAATTCAGTAAAAACGACTTTACGGAACTTATCGCCCAGTACCTTAAGCATTTTGACCTAGCCGGAAAAACAACCGTTTCCTTTCAGGCATTCCAAAAGGATGAACTAAACGCTTTACCCAGCGACCTGAAAGTTGAAATCTATAAGATCGTCCAGGAATTGATGACCAACACCGCGAAACATGCGGGCGCGAGTCGCGTGGAAGTTCAACTGATGGTTTTGGACAACGAACTGCAGCTGATTTTCGAAGATAACGGAAAAGGTTTTGCGGTCGACAAAGCGACATGGGGTATCGGACTGCGTAATATACGCGAACGGATGTGCCGATACCACGGAAGCATGGAATTGAACGCTTCACTGGGAAAAGGAACGGTAATTGATATAATGCTACCCCTAAGAACTCAAGAGAATGCCGTATAACATCCTGATTGCAGACGATCATAACCTCTTTTTGGAGGGTCTCCTAACGCTACTGAAGCCAGAAGAAGATCTGCATATACTGCTGGCAACCGATTCGGGGGATAAAGCATTGGCTTATATCCGCGGCAACCAGAAACCGCTGCACCTCCTGATTACGGATATCAGCATGCCAGGCATGGATGGAATTACGCTGAACAGCCTGGTAAAAGCCACTTGGCCCGATATCAAAACCTTGGTTGTCAGCATGCATACCGATACCTCCATGATTGACAACCTCATCAAAAACGACGTAGACGGCTTCATCTCAAAAAATGCGGATTCGGTGGAATTGCTGCAGGCCATACGGACCATCCTGAAAGGTGAGAAGTTTTTTTCAGAAAATGTAAAAAAAGCCTATATGGAAGGGCTCTTCAAGAAGGAAAAAAATACGCTCGAAACATTAACCACCCGTGAAAAAGAGGTCTTGCGACTCATCGCGGAAGAGTATACCACACAGGAAATTGCGGACAAATTATTCCTCAGCAAACATACCATCGAGAGCTACCGGAAAATACTATTGTATAAACTGAATGCCCGTAATCTGGCTGGTCTTACCAAATACGCCATCAAATTGGGGCTCCTGGAAGACAAGTGACCCCCGAAAACAGGGGGTAGGTTTTCACCGAAAAGCAGGTTGCCCCCCCTTCTGACAAATGCCATCTTTGTTCCGTATCAAATAATAAAAAAAATGATCTACGGAATCACGCTCATTTTGTTAAGCATCCTCGCTGTCCCATCGCTCATCTTGTCAAGAAAGCCTGACGCGAAAGAATTATTGGCTAAGATTGAACCTTATCAAGGATGGATCGGTATTATCGTTTGCTTCTGGGGTGTATGGGGTCTTCTACAGGCCATCTTGCACCTCGATTGGCTGGCCAACACGCCCATATGGTGGTGCACGCTATTGGCTGGAAATATCGTACAGGCGGGCCTGGGATTTCTATTGGGCTACCCGCTTTTGAACAAACACCTGTTTTCGGGCAACGCAGGTGCAAACCAAAAAGCCGAACGCCTGCGGGCACGTATCGCTCCCAAGCAAGGTAAACTGGGAATGCTGGGGATCGCCGTTGGTATCTGGGTGATCGTTGCGTCGTTTCTTTTTATTTGAAGAATATCGGCTAGCGGTAAATCCTATCCCATCGCATACCGGTGGGGTGACGAATCACTGAGCCGGAGGTTTGATAAAATGGAAGCATGCTGGACATCTCACTTCAGCGTCGCATCGACTACTTCATATTTCATTTCTTTATACCCAATTTCTCCATTTGGTGATAGGGCCTCTACTACCACAATGGTTTCGCCAACCGCATCCGAATGATAATAGGAAGTCTCGACCGTTCCGCTGTCGCTCGTCTTCAATTCGGGTGCCCAGTGGATCAGTGTACGCAAATCGGGTCTTGTTGACGCAACTTCTTCAGGCGATTCATAACGCGGGGCATAAAACTCCATGGTAGGCGAATACACAGGTACAGAAGATTGCAAAAGGCCCGTTGGTTTACGAACGGCATAAATCCCCTTTCCTGCATGCGTATAAATAGCGATCACACTGCCAACAGTCGGTATTTCAAGCGGAGAGGCTTCCGGGTAAACCTCCTGGTATAGCTGGCTGAAATGGGTCGCAAAACGGATAAGCTCCACACTCTTCACTTCGCTAGGCGGAATATTCGGGATAATCTCATAACTGTGGCTTGGTACCGGAATGCCATCGACAACGACCAAGGTAGCCTCGCCACCGATGATACTCGCCCGAAGGTAACCACCTTGATCCCCAACACGGTCAATACGCAGATCCTTAGGGAAATTAAACAGCAACACGCTGTATAACCCGTACGACCATTTCTCTTCCTTTTCCCGAATCGCATCGCCCGAAATCACGACGTCAGACTCGCCATACCGATCGAATACTTTTTGCTGCTGGGGACTGAGCGCTCTGCGTTCCACCAGCACCTCATCCAGTAGGATTTCACCCGCTGAAAGACGATATGAATATTCCCGCTGCGCCCGTTCCTGCCGTTTTTTGACCACATAGTCAACAACGCTATCAATCCGCTCAACGGATTGACAGTGGTCATAGAATATCGCGGGGGGCTCTCTTTCGTCCAACGATAGCGTGTAGTTCCGGTTTTTCCCCGCCTTATTGGCACTTTGAATCAGCACATCCAATGAATCGGTATATTCATCGGCCAATCCGAAATAGAAGCGCCCCAAACTGTCCGTATTTTGAGCGGTTATGGCTTGTTTTTCCCCGAATGTCATCATGGTAAGTCCGATTCCCGCCTGTGCTTTTTTAGAAAAAACCCCACCTACTTTTCCACTGACATACGGATAGGGCTCATTGGCAAAAGAAAACGTGTCACGCGGCGGCTTATCGTAACGATACCTTCGCCATCCCTGAGTAAGCATCAACGCATCCAGATCCTCAAAAGACGCGCCTCCCGCTTCTGGAAAATAATAGCCTGGATCTTCGATATGGCCGCGCAGTTCCGACGTCAACAGCAGACGCGAAAGCAGGTTCTCTCGCGTAGCTTGTGTGTGTCCCATATGGTCCTTATTCATCACCAAAACGGAAACGGTAGCATTCACTGCTTTTCCATTGTCGTCGGTTACCTGTATCAAAAGATCCGCTTGTTCACGTTTCTGACGCTCAGACGTATCCGTCGTTACGTCAATATGTAGTCTCGTTTCCGGTCGTTGATTAAAAAAGAGCCTTTCGGCCAGCGGTTGCATGTTCTTGTCCATCAATGTGAATGCAAGAATGCCTTCGGGAAGTTCGGAAACCGGCAACGAGGTGGCTATCCGATGATTTTTTAACGACGCCCGAATGAGGAATTGCAAGACTCCGCGGCAGCTAACCTGCACAAACAGGCTATCATTTTCTACCTGGTTGGAATAAACAGCCACGTCGATTTCATCGCCTGTTTTCACAACGGAAAGGACCCGCCCCGCATCCATTACTTCGGGAAGCGGATAGCGATGCCTACCGCTTTTTCCGGACGATGAATCCAGAACTGCATAGTATGATGCACCGCTGTCGGCGGTGAAGGTAAAGCTTCCCATCCCAAGGTGATTACTTGTAAACGGTGCCACGGTATTGCCGCGGCTATCCATTACTACCCCCGAGATCGCTATCCCCCGACCCAAGCCGTTGAGTGCCTTGAAGCCCACCTTACTCGTTAACCCCCGCACCAACTGTCCACCTTCGGCAAAAAATTGCAGATCCAGCATACTGTCCTGCAGAGCGAGGGTTCTAGTATATCGGATTCCACGTTGTGTTTCCATATTCAACGTAGCTATTTTCGCGCCAGCAGGCAGTGCATAGTCAAACGGATAATATCCATTGCGTACACCTTTTACGGAAAGCGTATCTTTCTTTCCATCCACTGTCAGATACACCGTGAGTTGTTTCTTCTGTTCCGGATCGATCAGCGTGGGATTTAGCTGGGCTTGTAGCCAGTACTTTCCCGGTTCCCGTTCGATCAAGTGTAATCCCGTCATGGGGTTCAGACCAATCTCTTTAGAAGAGGAAAATACCTTTACATAGGTTTGAAACATAAAATCCCGACCAAAGTTACGGCTCCATTCAGTATAAGCTCGCACCAGGTAGTTACCTTGCATGTAATGCTCCTTCAGTTCGAAACCACCCGACCCGACACCGCCTGTCAATTTGATACGTTTTCGATCCGCAACCTGTTCATCCGGGCCGATCAACTCCACGTGGAGCACCCCACTTAGGGTACTGGGACGATGACTAACCGACTCGATCGCTACTGCTTTAAACCAGATTGTATCGCCGGTCGTATATACGTCGGCATCCAGTTGCAGATAAATTTTTTCCGCAAAAGCCGCGTGGGCAACGAGATGCTCGGATTGGGCATAAACCGGCAGTGTACAGATCAACAAAGCAAGTCCCGCCAATATGTTATATCTCCGTATCATACGAGTGGATTGCAAAATAGAAAATTCCAACCTCTTCCTTAGGAGCTTTTTTTATTTTTTCTCTTGACAATAAAAAAAATTGGCGTACATTTGGCACATCAAAAAAAATGATGTTAACGCGGAACAATGCATACTGGTTTTTTGGTTTCTTTTACTTTAGCAGTGAGAGCCGGGATTGATATGCATTAATAGCGAGAAGATATAAATGTAGAAAAGTCCCGGCAAGAAAAGCCGGGACTTTTTTTTGTCCTTTATCATGATCTATGTGTACAAAAGTAGCCATACAAGGCGTTAGGGGTTCGTTCCACGAGGAAGCAGCCTACAAATATTTCGGTGAAGAGATCGAAACCGTTGAATGCGAATCCTTCAAAAAGACCTGCGAACTGCTGAAACAGGGTAAGGTCGATTATGTGGTGATGGCCATCGAAAATTCGATTGCGGGCAGTCTAATCCCTAACTATGCACTGCTCCGGGATTACCGTTTCCCAATTGTCGGCGAGGTGTACCTGCACATCAAGCTGCATCTGATGGCATTGCCGGGCGTTTCCCTGCCAGACATCAAATTCATCCAATCCCATCCCATTGCCCTGCAGCAATGCAATGACTACCTGGAGGAAAATCCGCAATTCAAGGTAACGGAAGCCGAGGATACCGCGGCAAGCGCACAGCGGGTGAGTCAACTCCAGCTGAAAGATACGGCAGCCATCGCTCCCCAACTCGCAGCGAAATTATATGGATTGGAAATCCTGGAGCGCCGCATCGAAACCAACAAGAAAAATTACACCCGCTTTCTTATCCTGACGAACAAACCGGAGGAAAAAGAAAAAGCAAAAGTGAACAAGGCTTCGATCTCTTTTCAAACGGGAAACGGCGTGGGGTCATTATCCACAGTACTTCAATGTTTCGCTGAGCAAAACATCAACCTCAGCAAAATACAATCCATGCCCGTACTCGGCAAGCGCAACGAATACGATTTCTACGTGGATGTGGAGTGGAAGGACCAAGCGGATTATGACACCGCTATCCGTCGCGTACTTAAGCACACCAACAATTTCAGCATCATGGGCGAATACGTAAAGAATGAAAAGGTTTGAGAAGACCGGAAGTCCGGAAGCTGATTTCCGATAGCCGATAGCTCAACAGAAAAACAAATAAACAAAATCGCAATACTCACTACACAATACTCAAAAAAATGAAACAGACATTAGACATCGTACCCTTAAATTCGTGGATGAACACAGGCGATGCACCCCTGATCATAGCAGGGCCTTGCAGCGCGGAAACCGAGGAACAACTGGTCGCTACCGCACACTTGCTTGCGAATACAGGTAAAGTAAACGTACTGCGCGCGGGTATCTGGAAACCCCGTACGCGTCCGGGCGAGTTTGAAGGCATCGGCAGCATTGGACTGCAATGGTACCGGAGAGCCAAAGAAGAAACCGGATTGCCCATCTCCACCGAGGTAGCCACTGCGAAGCACGTTGAAGAAGCGTTGGCGGCGGGTGTTGACATCCTCTGGATAGGTGCCCGGTCTACGGCCAATCCGTTCACCGTTCAGGAAATTGCCGATGCGTTAAAAGGTGTGGATGTACCCGTGCTCATCAAAAATCCGGTAAACCCAGACCTTTCGTTATGGCTCGGTGCCCTGGAACGTGTGAATCGCGCAGGCATCAAAAAATTAGCGGCTATTCACCGGGGGTTCTCTTCGTACGAAAAAACGGCATTCCGCAACGAGCCGATGTGGGACATTGCTATCCAACTGAAGACTTTGGTGCCCGATCTACCGGTCATCAACGATCCCAGTCATATCTGTGGCAACCGCGAACTCATTCCGTACATTGCGCAAAAAGCATTCGATATGGACATGCAGGGGCTGATCGTGGAATCACACATCGATCCTTCCGTAGCGTGGACCGATGCCAAACAACAAGTAACCCCACAGGCACTATCCGATCTATTGGGCAACCTGACGTACCGCCATGCTGAATCGGGCGACCCGGTATTTGAGGACAAACTAGCTGAACTGCGTAAAGATATCGACAAGCTGGACGACCAGCTCATCAAGATATTGAGCGACCGGATGAAAATCGTTGAAAAAATCGGCACATACAAACGCGATAATAATGTCACGATTCTACAAGTAAACCGATGGGACGAAATCATCCACAAACGCAGCAATGTAGCGCAGGCGCTCAAGCTGGATAAAGACTTCGTCGTAAAATTATTGGAACTCGTCCACAACGAATCCATCCGGAAGCAAAATGAGATCATGAACAGCAACCCGGTAGCGGAGGCCTAATGGGAAGCAGCACCATTCGACTTTCGCACCCTACGAAGTCCCTCAAGGGGACCGTTGAACTGACGGGGTCCAAAAGTGAAAGCAACCGGGCCCTGATCATCCAAGCCTGGGGCGGTGGCGTGGTAGAAGTAGCCAACCTTTCATCAGCCGCCGATACCGAAACGCTCGGGCAGGCACTGCGCGCCATCGCACGAACAACGGGCGGGGAGGAAGCCACCGTCATCGATGTAGGCCCAGCCGGTACGGCCATGCGCTTTTTAGCCGCATATCTCTCAACGACGAATGGGCGTTACCTCCTTACGGGAAGCGAGCGGATGAAACAGCGTCCTATCGGCATTTTGGTGGATGCACTGCGCGCGTTGGGTGCCCACGTCGAATTTGCAGGACAAACCGGGTATCCGCCGTTGGCAATAAACGGCGGGTTTAACCAGGTCACGGATACGGTTACCGTAAAAGGTGATGTGAGCAGCCAATACCTATCGGCCTTATTGCTTATTGCACCTATTCTGCCCAATGGCCTGCGCCTGCAGATCGAAGGTGAACTCACGTCCCGCCCCTACCTCACTATGACGCTCGATATGCTGCATGAGGCAGGTATCCAGCACGAGTGGCAGGGAGACACCATCCACATCTCGCCGCAACGGGCGCGTGCTACCTGCATCGTTGTCGAACCCGATTGGAGTGCGGCATCGTACTGGTATGCCATGGCCGCCTTGAGTACCGAAGCCGACCTGTTTCTCCCGAATCTGAAAAGCCAAAGTTTACAGGGTGACGCAGCCATCGTAAATATCATGGCACATTTCGGTATCGTGTCATCCTTTACAAAAGACGGATTATCCATCCGAAAAACACCGGATCATCGGCCGTCGGAAATCAAGCTACTCGATTTCAAAGAATGTCCCGACCTCGCCCAGACCGTCATTGTCTGTGCAGCAGCGTTGCGGCGGGATCTCTCATTTACTGGGCTTCACACCCTTAAAATCAAGGAAACCGACCGGATCGCCGCCCTGCAAAATGAACTCGGTAAATTCGGCGTAAAGCTTGTCGAAGATGACGAAGTGTATCACCTGCGGACCGCGGAATCAAGACAGCCCGAACACCTGTCTTTCGATACCTATGAGGATCATCGCATGGCGATGGCCTTTGCTCCGCTCGGCCTGGTGTTCGATGGAATACAGGTGAACGAACCAAATGTAGTGGAAAAATCTTATCCCGATTTCTGGAAACATTTGAAACAACACGGATTTGTTATAACTTAGCCGCCTATATCTCATATCTAAAAAATGGCAGGTAATTCATTCGGGGATGTATTCCGTATCACGACTTTTGGCGAGTCACACGGTGAGGCAATTGGCGTGATTATCGATGGGTGTCCCCCAAACATCACCATCGACGAAGCGTTCATCCAATCCGAATTGGACAAGCGCCGCCCGGGTCAATCCAAGATTACCACGCAACGGAAGGAAAGCGATACCGCCAAAATCCTTTCTGGTGTATTTGAGGGTAAATCTACCGGCACACCGTTGGCGATGGTCATTCCCAATGAAGACCAACGTTCCAAAGATTACTCGCATATTGCGGACAAATACCGTCCCTCTCACGCCGACTATACCTACCAAATGAAGTATGGCATCCGCGATTACCGCGGTGGGGGGCGTTCGTCGGCACGGGAAACCGCAGCACGTGTAGCAGCGGGGGCTATTGCAAAAAGTTTCCTCGCACAATCCGGCATTGGTGTCTTTGCCCATGTATCTGGTGTAGGAAAGATTGAAGCACCTAACCTGGTAACCCACAACATTGAGGAGCTAACCGCCATCAGAGAAAGCAACATTGTGCGCTGTGCGGACCCTGCCACGGCCAATGAAATGATTGCTTTCATCGACTCGATCCGCAAAGCCGGAGATACCGTAGGCGGCCGGATCAGTGCAACCATCCAACAGGTGCCCGTAGGCTTAGGCGAACCCGTATTCGACAAATTGCATGCGGATCTGGCTAAGGCCATGATGGGCATCAATGCGGTCCATGGGTTCGAATATGGATCGGGATTCGCTGGATCACGAATGCAGGGATCGGAGCATAACGACGTTTTTGTTAACCCCGACGGCGATGCCAGAAACCTGAAAACGCTGACCAACTTTTCGGGAGGTATCCAAGGGGGGATTTCCAATGGAATGGATATCACATTCCGTGTGGCATTCAAACCCGTGGCCACCATCATGCGTGCACAGCAAACCATTAACGAAGTCGGAGAAAGTACTGAAATCACAGGCAAAGGCCGACATGACCCCTGCGTCGTACCACGCGCCGTTGTCATCGTAGAAGCTATGGCCGCGCTGGTCATTGCCGATCATTTACTTAAAAACCAACTATATGACCAACCAAGATAATCCGCTTGTCATCGCTTCCGATATCGGGGGCACCCACATAACCGCTGCTTTGGTCGATATTTGCCAATGGCAAGTGCTCAACGAATCGACGACGCGATATCCCGTTAATTCACATGCAGATGCTAAATCGATTTTATCAGCCTGGGCCACTCCATTCAGGGAGGTACTCGCCAACCACCCTTCTTTGATTTCGCCGGTGATCGGCATCGCCATGCCTGGGCCATTTGATTACGAAAATGGTATTTCACACATGCGGGATCAGGATAAATACGACATCCTTTACGGCATGGATATCCGCCGGGAGCTGGCCGAGCGTACCGGTGTGAATGGATTGGACATCCGCTTTATCAACGATGCCGCTGCATTCCTCCAGGGTGAAGTCTTTGCCGGAAAGCACAATGGCCATGCAAAAATGCTGGGCATCACACTGGGTACTGGCCTGGGAAGTGCTATTTGGGAAAAGGGAAGCAATGCCGTGGATGCAAATCTGTGGAAAACTCCATACCTCGACAGCAACATGGAAGAACATTTAGTTACCCGCTGGTTCGTCCGCCGCACGGCACAGTATGATATAAACGTTACCGGGCTGCGCGAACTTCTCCAACTGCGTAACGAGCATGCCTTCGTGGAAGAAATTCTGGCCGAATACAGCCATCACCTGCTTCAATTTTTGACATTTTTCAGCGAAAAGGAGAAAACGAATAAATTCATCATCGGTGGCAATATCTCGCGGGCGTGGGAGATCTTTAAAGGTTTCAACCCAGAAGCATTTGCACAGTTTGATATTCACATCAGTCAATTGGGTGAAGACGCTGCATTGATTGGTGCAGCGGCATTATTTGCATCGTAGCACAGACCTAGCGTACGCTCGAAATGCACCCTTCTCTTACTACATCGGTTGTAATGGCACTGTCATATTTACAACCGATGTAGCCAGCGACCGTATAACTCGGTCGGTATCTAAATCAAAAATTCAGTAAATTTGTTCATATATGGGTTAAATTGAATAACCATGAAAAAGTTAGTAATTACATCGGTAGTATTCCTGATCGGATTTGCCTTGATGGGAAGCGCCGTTTATCGTGCGGTAAGTGGTAGTAAACAGTCCAATAAAAAAAACAACGTCATGAATAACGAAAAAACAACTGCAGGTTCAGCGATTATTTATTTTGCTGGGGGCTGCTTCTGGGGAACAGAACATTTTTTCAAACAAGTAGCGGGAGTAAGCGCCACGGAAGTGGGTTACGCCAACGGGCATATTGAAAATCCCACCTATCAACAGGTGGTGCAGAATAATACCGGATTCGCTGAAACCGTAAAGGTCACGTATGATCCTAAAACCGTTGATTTAAACCTCCTGCTTGATCTGTATTTTAAAACCATCGATCCCACCAGCCTCAACAAACAAGGTAACGATCGGGGCACCCAATACCGCACGGGCATTTACTATACCCAGGAAGAGCAGCTTCCTTCGATCAAACAGGCTATTGCAACCGTTGCTCAACAATATGCACAACCGATCGTTGTAGAGGTTACCCCATTGGAGAATTTCTATACTGCCGAAGATTACCATCAGGACTACCTGGATAAAAATCCCAATGGATATTGCCACATCAGTCCGGCACTGTTCGAATTAGCCCGGAAAGCGAATGCAAAGAAGGAGGCCAACGCCTCGCAAACCTATAAAAAACCGGATGCCGAAACACTCCGGAAAACACTCACGCCGCAGCAGTACGCCGTAACACAGGAAAACGCGACCGAAAGGCCTTTCGAAAACGAATATAACGACGAGTTTCGCGAAGGTATTTATGTGGACATCACGACCGGGGAGCCCCTTTTTGTGTCGACCGACAAATTCGAATCGGGTTGCGGCTGGCCGAGTTTCTCTAAGCCGATTAGTGACTCACTGATCGACGAATTGCACGACAATTCGTTTGGCATGCGCCGCACCGAAGTACGCAGCAAAACGGGCGATGCTCATTTAGGGCATGTATTCAACGACGGGCCCAAGGAAAAAGGTGGACTTCGCTATTGCATTAACAGCGCCTCGCTTCGTTTCATCCCGAAAGAAGATATGGAAACAGCCGGATATGCTAAATATCTGCCGCTGGTGAAACCTGCCGATGCGGTCGCTTCATCGGGCCATTAACCGAACAGTTTGGGATAATCATTCGGATTGGCCTCGTGCATTAAGGCATAAACCGCTTCGATCACATCGTCGGCCGAAGGCTTGGAAAAATAGTCTCCATCGGAACCATAAGGGGGCCGGTGGGCTTTGGCAGATAGTGTCCGTGGCTGGCCGTCCAGGTGATAATATCCGTTTTGCACTTCCAGAATCTGTTGCAGGATGAATGCCGAGGCACCGCCCGGCACATCTTCATCCACAACCAGCAACTTGTTGGTTTTAGCGAGGGACTGTGCGCAAAGATGTTCCTCATCGAATGGCTGCAGGGTTTGGGGATCTACGATTTCGATGGAAATGCCTAATTTCTCCAATTCTGCAGAAGCTTCCTGCACGATCCGTAACGTCGAACCATACGATACCACGGTTACATCACGACCTTCCCGAACGATCTCCGCCCGGCCCAATGGCACGGTAAACTCACCGACATTGACCGGCATGCGCTCTTTGAGCCGATAGCCATTGAGGCACTCGACGACGAGCGCCGGCTCGTCCGACCGCAGCAATGTATTATACATACCGGCCGCCTGTGTCATGTTACGGGGTACACAAACATGAATACCGCGCATCGATCCGAGAATCATGCTCATCGGTGATCCCGAATGCCAGATCCCTTCCAGCCGATGGCCGCGGGTACGGATGATCAGTGGCGCTTTCTGTCCGCCTTTGGTACGATAGCTGAGGCTTGCCAGATCATCGGTCAGCACCGTTAACCCATAAACCAGGTAATCGATATACTGGATTTCTGCAATAGGGCGCAGGCCCCGCATAGCCATTCCCATTCCCTGGCCGATGATGGCCGACTCCCGAATGCCGGTATCGAAGATGCGGTCTTCACCGTACTTGGCTTGCAGTCCGGCAAAGCCTTGATTTACATCGCCGATCTTGCCTACATCTTCGCCGAAAGCCACCAGTTTGGGCTCGCGTGCAAAATTCGCGTCAAAACATGCGTTCAGTACTTCGCGGCCGTCCACGGTCTTACTATCGGTACCGTAATCAGCCTGTACGATGGGAATATGCCTGGGTGATTCCACCGTATCCGTAAACAAATGGGAATTGTACCGGTCGTGATTTACCTGTTGCTTTTGCTCATACCAGGAAAGTAGCGCCTTTTTTTCTTCGTGCTGCACATGCCGCAGTAAACGGATAACTCGTCTAACGGTACTATATATCTCCTTAAGGGAAGGCTCTGTAATGGATTTCAGTTCGTTGAGCAACACCTGCACGGTCTCATCCGGGATGGCCGCCAACAGTCCGATGGCTTCAGTCACGTCCTTTTTGAGTGCCCGGTTATAATCCGCCCATGCGCGCCGTTGTTCGATACGTACATGCTCTTTAACGCCCCGCTCGATCTCAGCCAGCTCACTCTCTTCGGCAATGCTTGATTCGATCATCCATGCGCGCATTTTAGCCACGCAATCAAATTCTTTCTCCCAGGCAAGGCGTTCCTTCGATTTATATCGCTCGTGAGATCCGGAAGAAGAGTGTCCCAGCTGTTGCGTCATTTCCGTTACGTGAATCAGTACCGGAATATGCTGTTCTCGACTGATCTTCGCTGCCCGTTCATACGTTTCACAAAGTCCTGGATAATCCCAGCCTTTCACTTTGAAGATTTCAAACCCTTCTCCGTTTTCATCGCGCTGAAACCCTTTGAGCACTTCCGAGATATCTGCTTTGGTGGTCTGGATTTCATTAGGTACGGAGATTCCATATCCATCGTCCCAGATCGAAATAATGGTAGGTATCTGCCTTACACCGGCGGCATTTACCGCCTCCAGAAAGACGCCTTCGGAAGTAGATGCGTTGCCCACGGTACCAAATGCTACTTCGTTTCCACCATTTGAAAATTGGCTTAATTCCGCCAGTTCGGGATTGATGCGATACAATTTGGAAGCCAGCCCAAAGCCTAATAACCGAGGCATTTGTCCCCCGGTGGTGGAGATATCCGACGCCGAGTTTTTCATCAATGTTTGGTCTACCCACCGCCCTTCCGGTGTCAGCATCCGCGTAGCAAAATGGCTATTCATCTGTCTTCCGGCGGAAGACGGATCCGCTTCCACGTCCGGATGTGCATACAGCTGTGAAAAAAACTGATAGACTGTAAATATACCTGCGGCAAACATAAACGTCTGATCGCGGTAATATCCTGAACGCCAATCGCCTAATTGGAATACCTTAGCCATCGCAATTTGTGCCAGTTCCTTACCATCACCGAATACGCCAAATTTGGCCTTGCCGGTCAGAACCTCTTTCCGGCCCAATAAACTCACGAACCTACTTTCCGCTGCTACCCGATAATCTGCTATGACAATCGCTTTGAAATCGTCAAAACTAAGTTTGGTATGTGTGGGTTGCTCGCTTGGTTTAATATGAGTATCTGACATAATTAAATTGCGTTGGCTCCAAAAATAGAAAAATATATTTTTTTAAAAGCGATATTGACCTTCTAAATTCAGGCGCACTTACTGGTTTTGGCAAAATTGGCCGTCAATATACCTTCCGCATTGTTTCAGTAATTATAACGCGTAAACCCATCAAAGATTGTGTGATACAGGCCAATTTATGCCGATTTTTAAAATCCATCTAAATAATTTATTATGCTTGCATAGCATTTTTAATTCCGTAATTTCGTAACATGACGCCATCGGTAATAAGCCAACTGATCTTTGCAGTCTTATTTGTAGCTGCGCTGGCACTGGCCGTATCCAATGCCCGGAAGATCATCCGCAATATCCGGCTGGGCCGAGGTGAGCACCGTATCGATGCCCCGGGCAAACGCTTGCGGACGATGCTTTTGGTGGCATTTGGGCAAAAGAAAATGTTCAAACGCCCCTTTGCGGCGCTTCTCCATTTATTTGTCTACCTCGGGTTTTGCATCATCAACATCGAAATGCTTGAAATCGTCATTGACGGCCTATTCGGTACCCATCGGGTTTTTTCGGGTTTGGGCGGCCTTTACTCCTTTTTGATTGCCGCGTTTGAGTGGCTGGCGTTAAGTGTCCTCGTGGGCTGTGTTATTTTCCTTACCCGCCGCAACCTAACCCGTGTCAGGCGCTTTTTCGGCACGGAAATGACATCCTGGCCCCGTACCGATGCGAATCTTATCCTCACCGCAGAAATCCTGTTGATGGCGGCCTTTCTCACCATGAATGCGGCCGACCATAAACTGCAACTATTGGGTGCCCCGCACTATACACAGGCAGGTGCATTTCCCGTCAGCAGCTGGCTGCTTACCGCGTTGCCCGACAGCATTCCATCGCTGGTAGGCATCGAACGCTTTTGCTGGTGGTTCCACATCATCGGGGTGCTGGCGTTTCTCAATTACCTTCCCTATTCCAAGCACCTGCATATCCTCCTGGCTTTTCCCAATACCTATTTTTCGAACCTGCATCCAAAAGGACGTTTCACGAACATGGATAGTGTGACCAACGAGGTGAAGGCCATGCTTGATCCATCGTATACCCCGGAAACCACCGCAGCACCCCTTCGTTTCGGAGCGAAAGATATACAGGACCTTACCTGGAAAAACCTACTGGAGGCATACACCTGCACCGAATGCGGCCGATGTACATCGGTATGTCCGGCAAACATGACAGGCAAGCTCCTTTCCCCACGGAAAATCATGATGGATACCCGCGACCGGATGGTGGAGCTAGGTGAAAACATCCGGAAGAATAAGGAGTTCAACGACGATGGTAAGTCATTGCTGGATAATTACATTACCCGCGAGGAGATTTGGGCCTGTACCACCTGCAATGCCTGCGTGGAAGCCTGCCCCGTAAACATCAATCCACTGGAAATCATCGTCGAACTGCGACGTTATGCGGTCATGGAAGAATCGCAGGCTCCATCCAGCATCAATACAATGTTCGGCAATGTTGAAAACAATGGTGCCCCCTGGAAATATGCGCAGGCGGATCGGGCAAATTGGATTGATAATGGTTGAAACACTCCGTCTAAAACCTGATAGCTGATTGCCCATAGCTGAAAGCCGATGGCTGATAGCTGAAAGCCGATGACTGATTGCCGATAGCTGAAAAAAAATGAACGAACTACACATACCAACGATGGCCGAACTGGTGGCCAAGGGCGAAACAGCCGATATCCTGTTCTGGGTAGGCTGTGCAGGTAGTTTTGATGAGCGCGCCCAACGCATTACCCGTGATATATGCAAAATTCTGCACCATGTGGGCATCAAGTATGCGATCCTCGGTACCGAGGAAAACTGCACGGGCGATCCGGCCAAGCGGGCGGGCAACGAATTTCTGTTCCAGATGCAAGCCATGATGAATATCCAGATCCTGGATGGGTATGAAGTAAAAAAAATCGTTACTGCCTGCCCGCATTGTTTCAATACACTTAAAAACGAATACCCCGATCTCGGTGGACATTATGAGGTCATTCATCATACCCAACTGATTCAGCAACTGATCGATGCGGGCAAACTCAAGGCCGAAGGTGGCGAATCCTTTAAGGGACGGCGCATCACCTACCACGACCCCTGCTATCTAGGGCGTGGTAATGACGTATACGAAACACCACGTAAAGCGCTGGAAAGCCTTGATGCCCAATTGGTGGAAATGAAACGTTGCCGCAGCAACGGACTCTGCTGCGGGGCCGGGGGGGCGCAGATGTTCAAAGAACCCGAAAAGGGAAATAAAGATATCAACATCGAACGCATCGAGGAGGCACTGGAAACCCAACCCGAGATTGTTGCCGCTGCCTGCCCGTTCTGCATGACCATGCTAAGAGACGGCGTTAAAACCAAAGAAAAGGAACAGGAGGTGCAAGTGCTGGACATTGCCGAAATTACGGCAAGGGCCAATGGGTTATAATTTTTGATCTACACGTGCACAATGTGTCTGTTGAAATATGGACATCGTTTTGTGCCTTTGTTTATTATGGAATTAATCGTAAAATCGAACAACAAGTCCAAATTGGAGAAGATTATGTCTCTGGCGCGGGAACTAGGGGTCAGTGTGGAACACAAAGAGGAGAAGACAGTCTCAAAAAAAGTGGTAGTTCCGAAGGGGAAGGTTGTCTCCACAAATGCATTGCTAGCTGATTTTGGCAAGAATCCCGATTTCCCAACCGTAGATGATGTACGTTCGAAAGCCTGGCCATCGTCATGGTGACTGTTGACACTAATTACACGACACTCGCTATTACTGAAGGCATCACTTCTACATTCATCGACTTGTTTCAGAAATATAGTTTAAGCCACAAACCAAGTATACCAGATACGCTTATAACTGCCACTTCGTTATTTTACGACTTACCACTATTGACATTGAACAAAAAAGATTTTCAATATTTCCCAGGCATCAGGTTGGTAAACTGAAACGACGTTGTCCTCTTGTTATTTGAACCATCGATACGACATACCAACCAAAAATAACCTCCCCGGCTGACCAGGCATGTATGGGTGTTTGAAGTTCGTGATGTTGTCGATGCTAAACCGAAGGCTGAGATGCTGCTGCCATACCTTTTTTTCAACAGAGGCATTCCATAATGCATGGGCCGGCACGAATTCATCATAGCGGTCAATAAATTGGTTACCATTATACTCCATAAAAGGATACTTGCCCCGATAGTTAAGCCGGATATTGGCGCTGAGATCCCAAGGGCGGTAGGTATAGAACGCCCTCAGATTAAGCATGTGGCGGGAACGGTTTTCAATACCCCAATAATCCGATGGCTTCGGCGCGAATGACTCGCCGGTCGCCGGATCGTGAATATTCTGGTTGTAAGGCCACTTACCGGATGCAATACTGTCAACGACACTCAGGTCGCGCGAAATAAGATATTGATAGCCACCACTGATCTCTAATCCGTCTATCAGCGTCACAGACGCATTCGCTTCCAATCCTTTGTTCACCGCTTGGGGCAGGTTCTGATAGGAATATATCTGGCTGATGCCCGTGCCCGTTGCCACCATTACAGCATTGATTTGATTACGGATGCGGTGGTAAAACCCGCCACCTTCCACGGCAATCCCATCGGTAGGTTTCCAACTGACTCCCATGTTATACGACGTGCTCCGCTCGGCGTTGAGGTTTTGATCCAACTGATCCACGATGTATCTTCGTACTTCACTGATTTGGCCATTTTCCTGCATCTGGTTGAGGGTCTCCTTCAGCAGGTCATTACCGATGACAAGGTAGTTTGCCGCCGGATTGAAGAACACCAGGTAGCGCATCCGGAAGTCTGGAGCCTTGAATCCCGTACCCACACCTGCCTTGAACGTCACACGGGGCGATAGGTGGTATTGCAATCCAAAACTCGGGTTTAGCTTGCCCCCATAACTATTGGTTTGATCATATCGCAATCCGCCAAGCACATTCAGCTTTCCATCGATAAGCCAGTCGCCCTGCACATAGCCGAACCCGGTACCGAGGTGCCTGGGGCCACCGAGTTCCCGGTCATCCAGGGTCTCCAGGCTTCCCCCGAAGCCACCTGTAAGGTTCACTCCGATTGGAAGGCTATGTGCAAACTGCTGTTCGACGCGGTGCACATCCTGGCCGAAAGAGCGGTGGCTGGCGGTCGACTGCTGGCCATTCCACCGCAGTTGTTCATCCGTTACATACCGGGTAAAATAATAGCGGCTCATGCCGCGCAGGCCCGATGAAAAGCGGTGGTCAAACGTCAGCGAACCGTTGAAGTCGTGCTCATCCTGTGTGTCGCCAGACACCCAGCCATCGCCCCAATCCTTTGGCATCAACGATTTACGCAATCCGTACCGCAGGCTGGTCCCCAGGGTACTGTTTTTAGCGATTCGATAGCGAATACGCCCTTGTAAGCTGTAATTGTCATATGGCGGGCTGGTCATTCCGCTTTGCAGGTAAGGATTCGTATTAAAGCCGTCCGTACGGTAATAATTGGCACTCAGGGTGGCCGTACCGCGTTGATGGTGGAACGGAGTTTCGCCTTCCAGCGTTGCGTCAGCGATGTTGAGACTGCCATACGCCAGTGAAGCAGATGCCTGCGGCTGCACGGCGCCGTAACGCGTGATGATATTGATGGCACCCCCCATGGCCTCACTTCCGAACAGACAGGACGAAGCCCCCTTAATGATCTCTATACGTTCGATGTTGGTCACGCTGATCCGCGAAAGGTCGAAGTTGCCACTGTTGCGGCCCACCATGGGCTGCCCGTCGATGAGCACCATCACATATTCACTGCCGAAGCCCTGTAACTGCACCCCCACTGAGCGGCTACCGCCCCCAATGTTATCGACAATGGCCATGCCGGTCTGCTCCTTGAGCACCTCATCGAGGCGACGGCTACCCATTAGTTCGATCTGCCTCTGGGTGATCACCTGCATAGGCATGGCAGCCCGCTCGAGCTTGATCAGGTTGTCAGGAGCGGGAGCAAGTGAGCGATCGCCGGTCACTGTTACTTCATCCAGTCGGGCATTGCCCGGACGGAGTGACAGCTGCAACCGGGTGATATGGCCGGTGGCAATCACTGTTGAATCAACGAACGGCTCATAACCCGTGTGCGTCACCTGTATTACGTATGTGCCGGGATACAGGTGCTCAAACACAAAGAATCCTTTGGCATCCGTCAGCATCAAATGTCGATCCGGCTCCAAAAGCATGGTGGCACCGCTAAGCGGTGCCCCATGTTCATCCGTCAATTGGCCGTCCAGCCGTCCTTGTGGCAACTGCGCTTGCGTGGTGAGAAGCATGCCGCCGCCCCATCCGATCAGGGCTATCAAAAACCGTGTTATCGATGCCAAACCTATGCCTTTCAAAAACTACTCCTCGATGGTGATCATGTTGTGTTCTTGCAGATAACTCGCCGTGTTGCCAGCATCATTGTATTCACCAGCGGGATAATAGGCTACAATCACGTTGTACTCACCAGCGGGAATATCGGACGGTAGTTTCACGGTGATGGTTTCCGCTGTCGTCGCGACGATGTCCAGCTCCCATTGGGTATTTGTGAGATAGTTGCCGATTTCGAACTTATCCACTTTGTCCATGTTCGTACCCAAAAAGGTAAGCTCATCCCCAGGCTTGGCGGTAGTTGGCTCCTTCGGATTAGCCAACGTACTGAAGGGATTCCCGACCACTTCAAAGGCCGTCTCATAAAAAAGGGTATAGCCGTTGCTTTCAATCTTTATCCCCGAAAATGATCCGAGGGTACCTGCAACAATATTCGCCCCCAGTTCCGAAATGTACTGGACTTCGGCAGGTATCTCATTACCTTCTGTACCGACATAGAACACTGCCGTTCCTCCTTCAGATGCATCGTAATAATCGCCACGGAATGACATCACCCAATCTTTGAAAACAAACTGTTTGTCGCCCTGTATATTTAGACCGCCAAAGTTTCGGATGTAGGGTTTAGGTTTATTGTTCGGAATGTGCAATCGATAGATTTTAGTGTCGCCCGTTTCGGCCTTCACGGTATATTGAACCACTTCAGCCAACGATATTTCTTCACCGGATGCAGGCGAAATAGTAGCCCCTCCAGACACATTGATAATCGGGGTAAGCGTTTCCGGCAACTCCCTTCCGATCGGCCAGTAAATAACGATCGAATCGCCGTCGATGGCCGCTTTAATCGGTTCACCGTCGGGCGATGTGACGGTGAAATTTATAATGTCCGCGTAAGGACGTAACGCATCTTCCTTTTTACACGAAGTGACCACCAGCAAGGCGACGCCCAGAAATCCAGCAATTTTATTAGTCAACGTACTCATATGATCTCGTTTAACAGTTGATATATTATTCAGCAATGGTAATTCCCCACCAACCCGGCGAAGCAGGCTCAAAGTCGCCGCAGACAATTGATGGGATGTAGGTACCCGGAGCAAGGTCTGCCGGTACACGTGCTATCACCTTTTTATAGTCCCATTCAACGATTTCCAGCGGCAATTTCCCGCCGTTTACGGAAAAGCTTACCTCACGTACATCGTGCAAGGAAATGGACCCCGTCTCGAGGGTAAAGGTTTCGCCAGCCTTGATGGTTACGGGAGCATAGATAAACGCACTCGGTTTGCCCCACACCAACTCAACCGGATACGTGGACGTGGCGCTCAGGTTTAACATATTCACTTTAAGGTGATACAACCCCGGTGTCAATTCCTGTGGAATCTGCAGGTTACCAAACGAATAGGTCTTTTGGCCATCTCCTATGATGACCGGCTCCACACCCACATGTCCTAAGGCAGTATTAGGAATCAATGGATGTTCAGCGCCCGTTTCATCCACCAGATAAACCGTGATATTGGACGGATCGGTAGTATTGAAATTAGCCCTGATGCTGACCATACCATAACCAACTTCCCACTTGGCTATCAGCTCCTCGGTGGAGGGTTCCGAAATCGTAAACGGTGTAATCTGTTGTAGGTGTATGGTCAGGCTGTAGGTAGTCCTGCTTCCGTCGTTTCCGATCACGGTATACTGTACGTCCCCCTCAAGGACGTTCACCGGTAGGGACTCCTCTTCCAGCTTTGCACCCTCACTCAATATAATTTCGGGATCGATGACAGCAAACTGATGATAGAACGGCACATAGACCGTAATGGTTTTGTCCGATTCGTCGATGGCTCCAATAATGTCGCCATCGGCAGTCGGCACCTTAAAGCTCAACATACGGCTTTGGCTCAATGGTGGCAAATCTTCGGTCTTGGTACAGCCCCCGGCAAGGATCAATCCGCTAACAAGCAGCAGAAAAATGTGTTTCAACGATTGCATAGTGATGATATAAATTACGGTTTGATTTCAAATTGAGTACTTCCGGCCGGTACAATCACATATTCAAAGGTGAAGAACATATGGGGCGTGTCCTTAAACCAGGCGTCGGGGATAAAGGCATCCTTGTAACAACTGATCATCTTAATTTTGGCATAGTCGCCCTTAGGCGTTTTGACAATGATTGTTCGAGCCGGAATCACCGTCCCGGCATTCGTTGTCAAAGGCGAACCGAGTGCATACGCCACGTGTTCCTTTTGCTCCGTTCCGTCTCCGAGGATTGTCCCACCGAAGTCGTAGAGGTACCAGCCGATTCCTTCCCCAAATGCCCCGGCGTCATCCGTTCCGATAATTCCACTCTTGGCGTTAAATTGCCCATCAGCAGGGATTTCCTTCACATCGTCAAATTCCTTTTCAAGAATGACTACGCCTCCTTTCCCAGCCCCGCCGTACGCAACGTTATTGCTGTTGCTGCCATTATTGCCGCCTAGAAAACTGTTATACAAGCCATTGAACGAAATATCCCACCGGGTTGTCTTTGCATGCGATGAAGGCACTTCCTCTTTCGTAAATAAGCTAAACAAAACCGCCGACTTGGCCTGTGTCGGATTTTCGTCGTCGGTTTCCACGGCAAAGTTTTCTATGCGGTGGAGTTTGTAGTAAACATCCGTACCGGGTTCGAGATCCGGATCCGGTTGCGGGTCATCAGACTTACTACAGGATGTCAGCACGAGGGTGCCCATCAGGAATACAGCCAGTAGCGTTGATGTGCTGGAAAAATAGGTGTATTTCATGTTCATGTATTTATTTGGTAATTGTTGACAAATTTTTTCCGCCGTCCTGCTGCACGAAATACCGGAACGTATAGTACGGTGCCGGCCAGTTCATATCGGTTACCGCCGGAGGATTTCCTTTATAGGCATTGATTAGCTGTAGCTTAGCATATTTGCCATCCGGTAGGCGAACGGCATAAGTACGGTTGGGTAACGCCTGCATGATATGCGTATTGAGACTGTAATTAAACCACCCATTGGAACCCGCTGAGGAGGCCCATCCAATTTTGGTCACATCGCTTTGATCGAAGGTCGCGTCGTCGGGGGCTTCGATCACCGATTCGTACGCCTGATGCAAAAGTACTACGGCTGTACCCGTTGCTTCGCCTCCATAGCCCGGATTATATGAGTAATGTGCATTGTTAACGTAGACTTCACTATTGTACGGTCCGGTGAACGCTATGTCCCAATCCGTCGTTTTCAGCCATCGGGAAGAGTCGGCTTTCGTACGGATCCAGATTTGCCGCTTGTCACGAAACCGAAAGAGAAACGTATAGAAATCACGACGGTCTTTGCCGTCCACCCCATCGGCCATGGATGCCTCGGTATCGCCCGGCAAATCGTATATCACTGTACTTTTCCTATCTTCCAATGACGGACGGACCGGATCATCTTTTCCACAGGAGACGGCCAAAACCGACAGCAGCACAAGTTTATTTAAATTCGTTCTAAATAAATTCATGCCGCAAAGGTGGACAAACCGTTGGAATCACGATATATTCAAAACGTATTTTTTTATATGCAATCCGTATTTTTGGGTTTAGTATTGTTCCAAGAGGCTTTTTGCCCATTTATAGGCATAATTGCGTGCGCCTTCGGCTTGCCGTTCAAGCAAACCGAGGCGCACTAATAATTTGAGGCCATTATGTACCGTTGACCAACTGATGGAAGACCGCGATCGGATTCGTATCCAAAAGGCTTCCACATCCGGAATAGCCTGTTCCTTGCAAACCTCCTCAACCAGCACGCGGCGTTGCGGACTGATGAGATATCCATCATCAGCCAGCCGGGTAAACATGATCTGTGAGAGCCTTTCCATCCGTTTCGATCAACTTATGGCATCCATGGCCACGGAATCACGGGCAAACACGTCACCAAACCGCTCAAAAGTTTCCTGTGCTGTTTGCAACACAGCTTCGCGCTGGCCTGCATCAGTTGCACATGCATCCAATGTTTCGGTGAAAGCCAACCACATTTTGCCAGTATCGGCTCCATATCCCGAGAAGAAGGAAAATCCCTTGGCAATTCCGTGCTTTTGCAGCATCTGCACGATATACGGGCCGCCCATAATGGAACCTTCCAAGACATATAGGGCGCCTAACGCTGCCGCTGTACTGTCAATGAATGGCGCAATGGCCGTTGGCAGGGCTTCTACTGTGCCGCCAAGACTTTCGATGTCCTGCTTCAGATAATCCGAGTTCCGCCGCTCAGCATAATCGGGCAGCACTTCCGGCGTAATAAAGTCGGCGATGGCCTGTTCCACAGCATGGAAATAGGCATAGAAATAAGTCAGAAATACTGCATAATCCGCTTCCGAACGGATACTCTTAAGCCGTAGTACAACGGTCTTCTCCAATTGTTGGTGGCTTACATGTGTAGCCGATTTGAGTTCATTGCTTATCATGGACACAAAATTGCACAAGCCTGTTAGCAAGTGTTCTATTCAATCCGTATTACTTTATATGCAATCCGTATTTTTTTATATGCAATCCGTATTTTCTATTCCTTATCCCCGGTTAGGCATTCGTATGGCTTGGATTTGGTGTACGGAAAACGTTCTTTTGCACCGGATGAAACAGGTGCCTTTTTTTCTTGGATTATTTATGCTCTGGCTGATCTCGCCCGACGCAAACGGGCAACCCTCACGCATTGTATCGTTGAGCGGCGCTCTCAGTGAAGCAGTCGATGCGCTTGGCCTGGGCGACCGGTTGGTAGCCGTAGATGTCACCAGTGAATACCCAGCGTATATTAAAAAGCTTCCCCGGGTGAGTCAGGATCGGACCATTCCTTTAGAAGGACTCCTCGCTTTTCGGCCCGAATTGGTGTTGGCACCTACAGGAGATCTGGCTCCTGACGTGGAGCGCCGCCTGAAACAACTGGGCATCAAAGTTGTTACTTTCCAACAAGAATACAGTGCCAATGGAACCCTACGTCTCATCCGGGAAGTCGCCACGGCATTGAACATAGCCGAAAAAGGGAATACCTTGGCCAGAAAACTTAAACAGGATCTTGAAAACGCCTTACAGGAACGAAAAGTAAGTCAAAAAAAAACAAAGGTATTATTCATTTATGCCCAAGGTGTGGGCCTGATGAGCGTCGCGGGCAAGGGCAGTTCCGTAGATGCCATTATCGAGCTGGCCGGGGGGCGTAATGCCATTCAAGAATTTTCGGATTTCAAGCCGTATAGTACAGAGGCATTGGTCAAGGCCAACCCCGATGCCATCCTGTTGTTCGACTTTGGCCTGAATAGCTTGGGCGGCACTGCTGCTGTACTCCGGATGCCGGGCGTTTCACTGACCACCGCCGGGAAGTCCAAGCGTATCATCGAGATGGATGGCCCGTTGTTGATTAATTTCTGTACGAGGCTTCCCCAAGCCATTACAGCCCTCAACCAAGCACTTTATCCGTAGGAATACACGATGGCGACCATCACAAAAACATATACAATCTATGCGATCATTCTCCTGTTGCTTGTACTAGCGGTCATACTGTCGCTGAGTTGGGGAGCAATGCCCATCCCGATATGCGACGTGATCGTCAGCCTGCTGCAACGTGTTGGCCTATGCAAAGATATTTCTGTTGATGAACTCTACTCCGGCGTGATTGCCCTGGTGCGTCTTCCCCGTGCCATCATGGGCCTGCTCGTGGGCGCGTCTCTTGGTATCTCGGGGGCAGCCATCCAAGCCATCTTCCGCAACCCGCTGGCCGAGCCGGGGATCATCGGTGTGTCCGCCGGCGCATCGTTTATGGCCGCATTGCTCATCGCCTTTGAGTCGGTGCTGTTCAGCGCTTTCGCCGGACTTTTCGGGCATTACCTACTGGCTTTGGGCGCATTCTCCGGTGCCGGTGTCGCTACGTGGCTGGTTTATCGCATTTCGCTGGTAGACGGCAGGCCCCACATCAGCACCATGCTACTAGCAGGAATTGCCATCAATGCGTTCGCAGGGGCGCTTACCGGACTCATCTCCTACCTTGCCGATGAACAACAGCTCCGCACCATCACGTTCTGGATGCTGGGCAGCCTGGGCAGCGCCAGTTGGGAAACCGTCATCGTGTTGCTTCCCTTTACGATGCTTACTGTTATCGGCCTGCCCCTCCTGTCCAAGCCACTCAATGCGTTTGCCCTCGGCGAACAGGAGGCACACCTGCTTGGTTTCAAGCCCACACAGATAAAGCGGCTGGTCACCCTGCTTGCGACATTGGCGGTGGGAGCCTCGGTATCCATGACGGGTATCATCGGCTTCATCGGGTTGCTGGTGCCCCATGGCGTACGGATGCTCGGCGGGGTAGACAATCGCTATGTATTGCCCGCATCGGCCATGCTGGGAGCCCTTACGCTTACCGTGGCCGATCTGCTCGCACGGGTGGTGGCCCTGCCCGCCGAATTGCCCATCGGAGTGGTTAGCGCCCTGCTGGGTACACCGCTGTTCCTCTATATACTGATACGCGATAAGAAAAAAATAGTATGATCAGTGTTGAAAACCTCACATACACGATAAAAGATCAAACATTGCTACGCGCAGTGAGCTTCAGCATCAGTAACGGTGAATTGGTTGCGCTCCTGGGTGCAAATGGAGCTGGAAAATCCACGCTTATCAAGCTATTAGGCGGCGAAAAAAAACCTTCATCGGGCGATATACGGCTGGCGAAAAAACCCCTGGATAACTATACACCGTTGGAACTGGCACGTCGAAGGGCTACCATGGGCCAGCAACACCACGTGTCGGCAGACTTTACCGTGGCCGAAGTGGTGATGATGGGACGGTATCCACATTATGCCGCTACCCCGAAGGCAACCGACCACCGGGTTGTTGAAGAAACCATGGCCGTGTGCGGTATTACGCTGTTTGCCGAACGTCCTATCCAGTCCCTATCAGGAGGGGAACAACAACGCGTACACCTAGCCCGTGTACTGGCGCAGGTATGGGATCGGCCCAATGGCGTGCTCCTTATGGACGAACCCGTGTCGGCCATGGATGTACAATACCAACACCAGACGCTCGCCATTTTGCGGGCGCTTGCCGAGCGGGGTTATGCCGTGGTAACGGTTTTGCACGATGTCAATCTTGCTGCGCACTACGCCCATAGGCTCATCCTGCTGAAAAATGGGAGAAAACTACACGACGGGACACCGTCTGAAGTATTGAATGAGCGGAATATCTATTCCGTATTTTCAATGGATGCACACGTAATGGTCAATCCCCGCAGTCTCAAAACTAATATTCTGCCCTTGGGCCAGCGATTGGAAGCCCATGAGTTCAATAGCTTTTTGACAACTACCTCGCCAAATCACTGGGTGGCAGACCAAAATATTTCTTGAAGGCGATGCTGAAATTGTTCTGGTGGGAAAAACCCACTTCGTTGGATACTTCAGAAATTGACATCCGTTCTTCCACCAGCAGTTTACGGGCATGCTCCATACGGAGACGGGTAATGTAATCGTAGACCGTTGTTCCAAAATATTCCTTGAAGCCTCGTCTGAGCTTGAATTCATTAAGTGCAACCATCCGTGAAAGCTCCCGCTGTGTGGGCGGGTGACGAAAAGCTTCTTTCAGGATTTCACGTGCCTGCTCCAACCGTACGATATCAACTCCTTTTACGGAATCCAATTCCGGGCGCTCCTGACCATTCCCCAACTGTTCCAGTTGGTACATCAACAGTTCGAGGATACGGGCTTCGGTATGGATGCGCTTCAACTCACCGTGCTGCCGGCAGTTGACCAAATCATCGATGACACGCCGCATTTCCAACGTCACGTGAAAATCCTCCGAAGCATACGATGTGTACTGCCCCCGTGATATTTCCTTTACAAAATCTTCATGCACGAGCGAATGGCGGTCGATCAGGTTGAAATAGTAGTCCTTGCTTAGTACCACGAGGAAATACGTATAGTCGATATCCTTTTTTATTTCGTGATCGCTGTTTGTCGTGGGGATGTACCGGATATTATGGCGACTCCTGCCATAAAGTGTATTTGGCCTTCCCTTCAGCTGCTCAGAGGCTCGTTTATAAAAGATAAACTGGCTGGTGATGGTCTCCCCCATCACCTCCGTATGGATACTGCGCGCTTCGTCAAAAAGCATCTCCGAATGCATTACAAACAATCCCCCGGTGGATAGCTGGTGGCTCGCCAGGAATACGGGTTTCCTGCGGATGGCCACCTCCTTTTCAACCAACCGGTAGTTGGGCGTGTAGGTGTCGGGTACGTCCTCGATAAACAGCCAATCGGCCATGCCCTCTATGCGCGACTTGATTACCATCTTTTTGTATTACCATCGCAAACATACATAATTATTTGTAATAATTCTAAATAATTACCCTGCGTTTCGGTAACCATACCGCACCGGCGACTAGGGCCGTATTTGAAGATCGACAGGCTTGACGCGACGAATACCTTCCGGAAAACTGAACCCCCGATTTACGAAGTCATCACGTCAATATAACTGCTGGGAGAAAGATCGCTTCCATTGTAATTAGTAAATGATGCATAGACATGGACGGGCTTTCCCACGAATACGGGTCTTACAGGAACAAAATCCCGCCCGACCCCGCGTGATGCGCCGTTGAAGCGAAATTCACAGACCTCATCAGCCGGAAAAAACAGGAGTGTCAAAAGATAATCGCCGCTGCCGGCTTTCGCCTCACCCGTGTTATTAGTCCACTGCAATTCCAATCCTCCTTCTACCCATCTTGCAGTGCCGTCCTTGATTGGCGCTACGTTACCCATACTCACCAGCGCTTTCCGGTAGTCGAATGTCAGGTGTGGATAGTGATAACCTTTTATACTTAAAGTTATAAAAGGTTATCCATAATTCCAACAGTTTCTCTTCAATAATAGATAGGTTGTACACATATTATAGGTATTTACCCCTAGTAAGTCCCTATAAAGTCCCTAATACTTCCCTATAACCTTTCAGGTAAAAGAAAAGTTAGGGCTACGTAAGTAGCTCGTTGGTGTTAAGGATGTACCTCACATGCACGGCTAGCAACAGCCGCCGACGGTACGAAGCAAATGGCAAGTTTATTTTTGGCTATTTCAACGCATCAATGGCTTCCTGCAAAGCCAGGTCATCGGCCTTAACCGCATAATACTTCGCAATACGCCCATCGGGGCCGATAATTAAGTACCGTGGAATCCAATTCAGGTCGATGGCATTGGTGAAATCATTTTTCCACTCGGTTTTAAACCAATAATGCTCTCCTTCGAGGTGGAACTTCTCAATACCGCCTTTCCATTGCTGTTCCTGCCGATCCAGGGAAAAATATACGGTGTGAACATCGGGGTTGGCCTTTTGAAGCGCATATAGCTCGGGAAATCCTTTGATACAATCGGGGCACCAGCTTGCCCAAATGTACAGCAGCACCGTTTTTCCTTTGTTGGCGTCTAGGATCTCGCCAGCAGTTTTCTGCTGACCATCCAATCCAAATAGGGGTTGCTGCAGCGCCGTTTCCGACAATTCGGTCTTGGATACTGCAGGGGCTTTCTGCCCCATGGACAATTGCACAAAGAAGACACCCAAGAGGAACAAGAAGACAGTTTTCATGTTTATTATTAATTTATCGACGACAACAGACCCTGCTGCCCGCGCAGGCCTTATGGCAGCAAAGATACAGTTTTTTAACGTAGGGTACGCAGCGTGGATTCTCTGGGAATCAACATTCCGGGCAAGACAATCTCCCTAGGTTGAAAATTTGATTTCCGGACGATATGCTGCAACAGAAGCTCACAACTTAGCTTTCCGACATCGTAGGCTGGTTCGGCCACCGTGGAAAGCGTAGGCGTGATGATGGCAGACATGGGATCGTTCGTGAATCCAATGACGCCAAAGTCCCGACCGATGGCCACCCCACGCGCCTTAAGTGCCTGCATTACGCCAATCGCCTTGCGGTCATTCACGGCAAAAACCGCATCGGGTTGTTCTGCCCGATCAAATAACCACGCCAAATCAGCCTCGCCATGCGCTTGCGAAAATCCCGAATGGATAACCCATTCCGGATTAACGGGTATACCATGCCGCTCCACTGCATCCAAATAACCTGCCAACCGATTTTTGGTGAAATCAAGATCTTCAGGACCCGCTACGTGTGCAATGCGGGTGAATCCCTGTTGAATCAGGTGTTCAACTGCCTCGAACGCCCCATTGTAATCGTCCTGCACAACCTTGGATGCCTCTACACTTCCCAATACCCGGTCGAAAAATACAACCGGGGTACCTTCGGCGATGATTCGTTCGAAATAGCCATTCGCGGCGGAATCGGAACACACGGATACTAGTACTCCATCCAGATTCTGTGTATTGAGGTTTTTTACGACATCCAGTTCCCGGTCGGGCGAATCGTTGGTCACATAGAGTACGATGTTGTATCCCTTTGCATAGGCCATCTCCTGGATACCGGTAATCACCATTGAAAAATAGTAATTCGTGATAAACGGTAAGATAATCCCGATGTTGCGCGTTCCACCACCCGCCAATCCGGAAGCGTTGAAATTCGGCTTATAATCCAGTTCTTTGGCCAACTTTACTACTTTCTCTCGCGTTTCCGGGTTCACGTCGTATGCATCGCGCAGCGCACGTGAAACGGTGGAAACTGAAATGTCCAGTATCCGGGCGATATCTTTAATGGTGATGTGTTCTGACATAATTGACCCATTGATGCATCCACGCAAATCTATACAAAAACAGATGAAACAGCAGATTTTACGCCGCTATTTCGGTAACGTTCTCGGTAATATAGGCAGACAAATAATTGTTTCACCAATCCTTGCTCGATACTTTTGGAATACCAATTAGGTAAAACCAGGTATTCAGACAGAGGGTTCGGAGCATATTGTATGTATACATACCGTAAACATCAGAATGATTATTTCGTACAACTAACAAAGTGTAACAGATGAAACAACGAATTGCCATTTGTAGTTTTTGGCTTTTGTTTTGCCAAGCTATCGGAGTGTACTCCACCTATGCACAGGAAAAACACGTCATCCGCGGAACCGTTACGGATGCACAAACCAAACAACCCTTGGCGGGAGTAAACGTGAAGACCGACGATGGGGCAACCTCCACGGATGAATCGGGAAATTTCTCCATCCAGGTGTCTACCGGAGAGATTCTTTCGATTTCCTACCTGGGTTATGAAACCCAACAGATCACCGCTACAACCGAAAACACCTATGCTGTGCAGCTACAACCTGCGGCCGCAGAGAAGCTCGGTGAGGTGGTGGTAACCGCACTCGGTATCACCCGGCAAACCCGCTCTTTGAGTTATGCCACCCAACAACTGTCGTCCGACCAACTGGACGAAGTTCGGGATAACAGTGGCAACATCATGAATAGCTTAACCGGAAAAGTTGCCGGTGCTGTCATTACCCCTGCCGCGACGGGGCCCGGCGGCGCGGCACGTGTGGTTCTTCGCGGCAACCGCTCCATCAGTGGCAATAATAACGCGCTCATTGTGGTAGATGGTGTGCCGATAGACAATTCGGCCAGTTCGCAAGCCAGCAGCACATTCAACTCCTATGGAGGAAGCGACGGTGCCGCCAATCTCAATCCGGACGACATCGAGTCTGTAAACATCTTGAAAGGCGCAACGGCCGCCGCCTTGTATGGCAGTCGTGCGGCGAACGGAGCAATCGTCATCACCACAAAAAAGGGCGGGGATGGCAAGCTTGCCATAGACTATAACGGTGGTGTCAGCGTGGACCAACCCAACCTGCTGATGGATTTCCAAAATAGGTATGGCCGAGGCAATGGCGGGGAATATGGTGCAACAGCTGGTGAAAGCTGGGGGATTCCCTCCCCAACTTATCCCGATAATGTGCGCAGTGTATTTCGTACAGCAACGTCAGTCAATAATTCGGTGAATCTATCCGGCGGCATGGAAAACATGCAAGGTTATGCTTCTTACACAAACAATCACAACGCGGGTATCCTACCAGGCAATGACCTGGATCGGAACACCCTGAATCTCCGCGTGAACAACACGTTTTTTTCCAAATTGACCACCGATGCAAAAATCACCTACCTGAATCAGAAAATCAGCAACAAACCCCGGCTTGGAGATCAGGGAACACCGATGGACATCTACATTATGCCCCGCGATATGAGCGAAGATGAGCTGCGCGACTTTGAAGGAACCGACCCCGTAACCGGTGAGCCCACCCGCAAATACTGGACAACCTCGTCCATTTTTGACAACCCATATTGGGACCTAAACCGGACCTCGGTGAGCGAGGAGCGCAACCGCGTGACCCTGCTCGGTTCGGCGACTTATCAACTAACGGACTGGCTGCGCGTGATGGGCAGATACAGCCTGGACCGTTATGATGACAAGGTGATCGGAAAGTTTTACAATGGAACGGTATCATTAGGTAGTGTGCAGCCTGGTGGCCAATATTATGAAACCAATACGGTGCGAAGTGAGCGGAACATCGACGTATTATTATCCGGCGAAAACAAACTGTCTGCGGATTTCGCACTCACCTATAACATTGGCGGAAGCATCCTCAACCGGAAAAGCAGCAGCTTACAAAATATGGCAAATGGTTTGAGCATTCCCAACCAATTTAACCTAGCATTCGCTACGACACCCGCATTCAACAATGTGTCTTACAACGACCGGGAGCTTCAGTCGGTGTATGGAAGTGCACAGCTCAACTTCAGGGAATACCTCTATCTAGACGTGTCGGCACGTAACGATTGGTCTTCCACACTTCCTGCACCGCATAGTTACTTCTACCCGTCTGTGGGGCTATCTGCTGTGTTTTCAGACCTGCTGTCTCTGCCACAATGGGTGTCGTTCGGTAAAGTGAGGGCATCTTATACCGAAGTGGGCAACGATGCTGCCCCCTACCTACTGGACCAGTTGTATAACTTTTCGCTGGGTGCCGGCCAAGGTTTTGTAAGCCGGGATCTCACACGAGCTATCAACAACCTCAAACCCGAAAATACACAAGCGTATGAAGTGGGTCTCGATTTTCGGCTTTTCGATGAACGCTTGGGGCTCGAAGCGACGGTTTACAAAACCAATACCATCAATCAGTTGCTGTTTATCGGATTACCGCTGGCCAGCGGATACAGCAACCGGTATATCAATGCAGGCAATATTGAGAATAAAGGGATTGAATTGCAGCTTAACGGGACGCCTGTCCGCGGCGAACGCTTCCGTTGGACCAGTTACGTAAACTTTTCACGTAATATAAACCGGATTCTCAAACTCACCGACCAGTCTAACCGAGCCGATCTGTCTTCGAGCACGCGCATGGCCAGTGTCGTAGCGGCGGAAGGCGGTTCTTTCGGCGACTTGTATGGCTATGCATGGGAAAAGGATGCCAATGGAAATCATCTCGTCACCGACGCCGGATTACCGGTTGTCAAAGCCAACACCAAAATCGGCAACTTCAATCCAGATTTCTTACTCGGATGGGGCAATACCCTGAATTATGGACAATTTTCATTATCCTTTCTCATCGATGGACGCGTTGGAGGCGAACTGGTCTCCGGTACCGATTCTTTCCTCGGGGCTTATGGTCTGGGCGATTATACCGTGCAGTACCGTGATGGTGGACTGATACTCCCGGGTGTCAAAGCCGATGGAACCCCCAATACGACAGCTATCGACGCACAGACTTTCTGGACATCCGTATCGCAGAACGGCCGCGATGCCTGGGGTGAGTTTTTCACCTATTCAACCACTAACTTCCGGTTGCGCGAAGCATCACTCGGCTATGAATTCGCAATTAACGGCGGTGCGTTTAAACGCGCACAGGTGTCGCTTACCGGACGCAACCTGTTTTTCCTATACCGCGGCAAATCTACACTGGATATTCCCGGAATGCAACGCCGTACCATCCCCATCGATCCGGAGGCGGCGCTCGGTATTAGCAACTACCAGGGTATTGAAGCCGGGTTGCTTCCTTCCGTCCGTAGTTTCGGCCTTAATGTTAAACTGTCCTTCTAATCCATACCGTCATGAAGAAATTGTTTTTTATCGCACTTACAGCATCCTTAACCCTGTCGTGTACCGATAATTTCAAGGATTTGAATACCGACCCGGGCAAACTCACAGAGGCAGGTCTTCGTGAAATGCCTTTCATGTTCTCGCGGGCCCAGGCCGCAGCAGCCATGGACCGCAGTTTTTATCAAACCGTACAGAACTTAGGGCCCGACCTTTATGCTCAGTACTATGCACTTTCGGTCACTTCCTTCCAAACGGACCGTTATGTGCTCACTGCCGACTGGCAACGTCGTTTCTGGACCGTGGTATATGCCAATACAGCCCCGCAGCTGAAAGCAATTATCGAAAATTCAGACCCCGGATCGGGCGAGCAGGCACTCGCAAACATTCTATGGGTTTATGCGTTTCACCGGCTTACCGATCAATTTGGGCCTGTACCTTATTTCCAGGCTGCCGAACCGGTGGAGCAAATCCCCTATGACAGCCAGGAGTCTATATACGACGATTTTTTCAAGCGGCTGGATCAGGCGGTCACGGATCTCAAAGGGCTTGAATCCGGCGTAACAGTTTTCCAGGGATTTGATCTCATGTACGATGGCGATGTGAACAACTGGGTTCTGTTCGCCAACACCCTGCGCCTCCGGTTGGCGCTACGCATCGCACAGGTCGATCCCGATCGGGCACGACAGGAGGCCGAAGCTGCAGTTGCCTCCGGAGTACTGACAGACAACAGCCAGAATGCTTCGCTACTTAAATCGCTGAAGGGTAACGATACAAACGGTTTGGCACAGACAGCCACGTGGAATGAATTTGCCATGAGTTCCACCATCGCCTCTTACCTCAAAGGATACAACGATCCCCGCCTTGGCCAATATTTCCAGCGCGATGTGATCAATGGACAATACAATAGCCTGCGTAACGGACTTTCCCCCGCAGCGCTGAATAACCCGCGCAACACCAGCGCACAAAATTCTAACGTCGGCACCTACTGGGTGGTCTGGTCTGCTTCTTCTTCGTCCTGGACACCGAACCTAGAAGCCAATCAACACATCATGAACGCCGCGGAAGCCTGGTTTCTGCGGGCCGAGGGTGCACTGTATGGATGGGACATGGGAGCTTCAGCCCCGGAATGCTATGAACAGGGCATTACTACCAGCCTTACCCAGTGGGGAGCAAACCAGGCAGCTATCGACACGTACCTCACCTCCAACGCCCTGCCTTCCGCTCCCGGAGACTCAGAAAACTCTCCGGCCGTGGCTGGTACGCCGATTGCGTGGGCCAGTGATGAGCCCATGCAGCGTGAACAAATCGGTGTGCAGAAATGGCTCGCCCTCTTTCCCGATGGCATGGAGGCCTGGGCCGAATTCCGTCGCACGGGATTCCCGAAGATGTACCCGGTTGTCCAATCGGACAACGCAAACTTACCTTCCGGTACTTTTATCAAACGATTACCGTTTCCAATTGTAGAAGAGAACAACAACGCCGATGAACTTGCGAAAGGTCGTACGCTTCTCGGCGGGCCCGACAATGTTGCTACGCCACTTTGGTGGGATATCGATTAACTTAAACAACCATGAAAACACGTAATAACCGACGGGATTTCCTAAAAATGGCGGGCATAGGTGGGATTACTGCATTAACTTCTCCTCGGCTATCATCTCCCCTAGTGGACGAAACAGGGCCGAAAGCCGCTTGGCCCGTGGATGAATCGGGATTGGTACGACTCAACCGGTTTCCACGCATGATGCAGGAATACATGGTTAATCAGCTTCGTGGAATTGAAAGCAAAGCAAACGAAATAAGAAACGGGTTAAAAACAAAGGAAGATGCCTTGGCATACGTAGCAAATGTACGTGACAAGATCAGCCAAGTACTGGGTCCCTGGCCGGAAAAAACACCGTTAAATGCCCGGACAACCGGAACGGTGGAGCGGGAGGGCTATGCAATCGAAAAGGTGATCTTTGAAAGCCGGCCGAACTTCCTTGTGACGGCCAACCTGTATATCCCCCAGAATCGGAAACATCCCCTGCCGGCCGTGTTGGGTACATGTGGCCATAGCGACAATGCCAAGGCAGCAGCGGCCTACCAATCGTTCTGCCAAGGGCTCGTAAAAAAGGGTTACGTGGTGTTGATATATGACCCCATCGGCCAAGGAGAGCGACTGCAATACGTCGACAGAAACCTCAAACCCACCATGCGGGTGGGTACCGAACAACACAACTACATGGGCAACCAGTTGCTGCTGACCGAAGGATCACTCAGTCACTGGTTTGTATGGGATGGGATCCGCGCCCTGGACTATCTCCTTAGCCGGCCCGAAGTAGATCCCAAACACATTGGTGTAACGGGAAATTCAGGCGGAGGTACACAAACCAACCTGATTTGCGGGATTGATCCGCGGATCACCATGGCTGCTCCGGGCTGCTACATCACCACCTGGAAACGTAACCTGGAAAACGAAGAAGTAGCAGATGCCGAGCAATGCCCACCTCGGGCGATTGCTCAGGGGCTAGATCATAGCGATTTTCTGATAGCGATGGCTCCAAAACCAGTAATTATCCTAGCCCAGGAAAAGGATTTTTTTGATGTTCGAGGCACCCTCGAGGCTTTTGAGCGACTAAAACATATTTACAAACTACTGGGAGCCGAAGATCACATCGAATGCCACATCGGGTCGGACTACCATGGCTATTCGCAGGAAAACAGGGAAACGATGTACGGGTGGTTCAATCGATTTACACGTGTATCAACCGAACGCACTGAACCTTCACTCACTATCGAAGCAGACGAACCCCTCCTATGTACGCCTCAGGGGCAGGTTAAGGCGTTAGGCTCAAAAACCGTTCACGAGTTGACCCGTGAACTGGCTATTTCCCGAGCAGAAAAAAAGAAAATCCTCACGGAAGAAGCGCTCAAGACGGTCGTATCGAAGTGTCTGAAACTCCGGGATTCCGATGGTATACCAGACTATCGCATCCTGCGGAGTCCGGGGGATCGATCCTATCCGCGCAACTATGCAGCACAATACGCGGTGGAAACCGAGGCAGGAGTTTTTTCGTTATTATATTCACTCCATAATGAGCCGCACTACTCACGTATTTCCAATCAACAAAATCCGGCCATCCTATACGTCGCGCACCGTTCGTCAGACGATGAGCTCCGTAACGAGCCGCTCGTCAAAGAGCTGATTGCCCGATACCCGGATTCCACTTTTTATACATGCGATGTCCGCGGTATCGGAGAGTCTGAGCCGAATACCACAAACCGGGGATTTGATACCCCTTATGGGAGTGATTACTTTTATGCGGTGCACAGTGTGATGCTTGACTATCCGTATGTGGGACAGCGAACTTACGATTTGTTGCGCGTGATTCATCTACTGAAATCCGTGGGACATACCCAAATTCACTTGGCAGGTAGAGGATTAGGGGCTATTCCAGCTACGTTTGCCGCGCTATTGGCTGACAGCGTGACGCAGGTAACGCTGAAAAACGCACCCACCAGTTATGGAGACATCGCTCAAAACGAACGTTATGGCTGGCCTTTATCGGCTCTTATCCCCGGAGTGCTCACGCATTTTGACTTACCCGACTGCTATGCCGCGCTCACCCGGAAGAACATTACACAAATTGAACCATGGTCTGCTCTTGCTGACAAATAATCATTAACCACACTAAAATTCAATACCTATGTCCAATAGAAGAACGTTTTTGAAACAATCGGGGCTCGCAGGTGCGGGACTACTGGGCACCTCCCTGCTCAGCACATCCTGTGCCCAAAGCACCCAGACTTCGGATGAACCGCTGGCTCATATCCGCCAGCAGGCAACCCAGGCACATGCACAGCAATTCAACATGTGCGGATATGCCGCTCCGCCGCTGGAGACCGTCCGTATCGGCTTCGTAGGAGTGGGCAATCGCGGTTCTGCAGCTGTAGAGCGGATGAGCTACATTCAGGGTGTTTCCATCCAGGGGATTTCCGACGTCAGGCCCGAAAAGGCCAAAGCCGCTAAGCAACGCATCAAACGACCGGGTCACGAAGCTACCCTATACACAACCGATGAAAACTCGTGGAAGGAACTCTGCGAGCGCGAAGACGTCGATTTGATATATATCGCCACCCACTGGAAGCTCCACACTCCCATTGCGCTTTACGCGATGGAACATGGCAAACATGTAGCCACGGAAATTCCCGCAGCACTCACCGTAGCAGATTGCTGGAAGTTGGTGGAAACCTCTGAACGGACACGTAAGCATTGCGTTATCCTGGAAAATTGTTGTTACGATTTTTTTGAGCTGCTTACGCTCAACATGGTCCGGCAGGGATTTTTCGGTGAGCTTGTGCATGGCGAAGGCGCCTATATCCATGATATCCTCGACAGCCTGTTCGACAAGGATGCCCGCTATGACTTGTGGCGACTCAAGGAAAACGCCACACGTAACGGCAACCTCTACCCCACTCACGGCCTCGGGCCAATTTGCCAGGCAATGGACGTTAATCGCGGCGACCGACTCGAATATATGACGTCTATGGCTTCAGCTGATTTCTTACTGGAACCGGCGGCTGAAGCAGCGGCAGCCCAGGATTCCACCTTTAAGGAATATATCGGCCAGCCGTTCCGCGGCAACATGAACTCCAGCACCATCCGTACTGCCAAGGGGCGTACCATCCTACTGCAGCACGACGTATCCTCGCCCCGCCCCTATTCGCGTATTCACCTGCTGAGCGGCACAAAAGCAACCGCCCAGAAATACCCGCTCCCACCGCGCATTGCCACGGGCCATGAGGAGTGGCTGGACGATGCGGCTTTTGCCAGCCTGGAAAAACAATACACCCCCGCCATTGTGCAGAAAATCGGCGAACTGGCCAAAAAGGTGGGCGGGCATGGCGGCATGGACTTTCTGATGGACTGGCGCCTCATTGACTGCCTCCGCAATGGTCTCCCTGTGGATATGGATGTCTATGATGCCGCGACCTGGAGTGTCATCAGCCCGCTCAGCGAATGGTCCACGGCCAACCGTAGCGCACCGATTGACATCCCCGATTTTACAAACGGCGCCTGGAAAACCAACCATCCGGTTGACATCTCCCTTGAAAAGGGAGCAACTACCGATGTTATTTTAGCATAAATCATGACTATAAACTAATGGATATTCACATTTTTTCAAACCCACAAACGCTAGGTGAAGCGGCCGGAACCGCCGCAGGAGCAACTATCAAAGAAACCATTGCCCAAAAAGGGTCCGCTAATATCATCCTGGCTACCGGTACAAGCCAATTCGAAACCATCAAACGATTGATTGCCGAAGTGGATATCGACTGGTCGGCCGTGACCATGTTCCACCTTGATGAGTACATTGGCTTGCCCATTACACACGGAGCGAGCTTCCGCAAATACCTGAAAGAGCGGTTTCTCGACCAGGTACCACCGTTGAAAGCCGCCTACCTCATCGACGGAGAAACCGACCCGCAGGCAGAGGTCGAACGTCTCGGGCAGCTGATCCGACAGCACCCCATCGATGTAGCATTGGTAGGTATCGGTGAAAATGGACATCTTGCCTTTAACGATCCTCCCGCTGACTTTCATACCGAGAATCCGTACTTGGTGGTCAACCTTGACGGCCCCTGTAGGGCCCAGCAATACAACGAAGGATGGTTTACATCTGTAGACGACGTGCCCTTGCAAGCCATCAGCATGTCGATACGGCAGATTATGAAATCGGCACAAATTATCTGTTCGGTACCCGATGCACGGAAAGCCCAAGCTGTCAAAGACAGTCTGGAGCAACCGATAAGCAACTTGTATCCCGCAAGTATTCTCCAGCAGCATCCGGCTTGCAGCTTTTTCCTCGACCGTGAATCTGCAAAATTGCTCAGCGATCGATGAAAATTGTCAACGGAAAGGTGATCACGCCGCATCGCATCATCGACCATTGCTGCATCTTGGTGATCGATGGTAAAATCGCCGATATTCAGCAGGGCGACATCGATGCGCCCGGTGCCGAAGTCTTAGACGCTGGAGGTCGCTATGTATCACCCGGCTTTATCGACCTTCATGTACATGGCGGCGGCGGTCATGATTTCATGGACAATACGGTGGAAGCCTACCTAGCTATCGCGGAAACCCACGCCCGTTATGGGACTACCGCCCTTTATCCCACCACGCTCACCGCTGAAAAGGCTGACCTGCTCAAAACGCTTGAGGTTTACGAGCAGGCAAACCGACGGAATAACCGCGGCGCACAATTTCTAGGACTACATCTAGAAGGTCCCTATTTTGCACTCAACCAGCGCGGGGCGCAGGATCCAAAATACATCCGTCATCCAAACCCTTTAGAATACCGGGAAATCCTTGCTGCCTCGCCCCATATCCGGCGGTGGAGTGCTGCTCCCGAACTACCGGGAGCACTCGAATTCGGAAGTTACCTGCGGTCGAAAAACGTATTAGCGGCTGTTGCTCACACGGATGCGATCTATGAAGACGTGGTTGCCGCTATGGAAAATGGCTATTCCCTCGCCACCCACCTCTATTCGGGCATGTCCGGCGTAACGCGCCGTGAATGTTTCCGCTATGCTGGTGTAATTGAAGCGGCGTACCTCCTTGATGAAATGGATGTTGAAATCATTGCAGACGGCATTCACCTGCCTGCACCGCTGTTGAAAATGGTCCACAAGTTCAAAGGAGCGCATCGCACGGCGCTGATTACCGATGCCATGCGGGGTGCCGGAATGCCTCCCGGAGAAAGTGTTCTCGGCAACAGGGACACGGGTCTGAAAGTTATCATCGAAGATGGGGTAGCAAAATTGTCCGACCGCAGTTCCTTCGCCGGAAGTGTTGCCACGGCCGACCGGCTCGTCCGCAACATGGTTCAACTCGCCTGCGTCAGTCTCCCCGAAGCCGTGCAGATGATTACCGCCACGCCCGCACGGATTATGGGTATCGATGGCCGGAAAGGATCGCTTACTGTGGGGAAGGATGCCGATATGGTTATATTCGATGAACAGATAGCGATTGAAACGGTACTTATAAGCGGAAAGCCCGTGTTTTCCGCAGCGGGCCGTCAGTTGTTCACTTCTAATTCGGGAAAATCATCCTGAGACCATCGTAAAGTGCAGGAACAAATACGGACCCATGGTTTTCCGATTCATACCAGTTGGTTTGGATATCCCACTCCTGCGGCACCTCAGCTTTAAGGCGCGCTGAAAAGTCATGTTCATGTTTATATAGACTTTTTGATTGTTGGCCGGAATACCCATGCGCCGTTTCCAGCCCCCAACTCCCACTGTACTCCCGGCAACCGTCCTTTCAACGGCTGCGCCATGCTTGTTGAAAGCCCTGCAAATCCTACAAATAACGAAAGCAGGCGGATGCGTAGTCGGATCCGTTGCTGCTCATCTTCCGATCCGCTGCGCCGCTCACGCCGGTTTGGTTCGCGGTCCGGGTGGAAAACCAGGTCCCTTTTCCTCCATTAACGTGATGAGCTCTCCCTGACCAATAGTTTGGGTTCCAGTATAATTTTTTCAGGTTTATGGCTGTAATAATTCCCTTTTTTGAGCAGCTTGAGAAACAAGCGGGCAACTTCCTCCCCCATCTCCACCGTTCGCTGGTCGAGTGTAGAAACGGTAGGACTCACCAAACTCGTAAACGCCTCATTGGCAAATCCCACTACGCCGACTTCTTTGGGGACCTGTTTTCCAACCGCCTTCAGTTCCTGCACTACCCCCATGGCGGTGAAGTCTTCGAGAGTAAAGATCGCATCGAATGCCGTGCCTCTGGCCAATAAATCCCGTACACACTGACGGCCAAATTCAAGCGAAAAGTCGCCCTTGACAATCAGATCCTGATCTATCGGGAGGCCATATTGTGTCAAGGCGTCCAGATAACCCCGCAGGCGCTCGTTGAAGATCTGGACATTCCGGTATCCGTTGATGTGTACAATCCGCCGATACCCCGCTTGAATTAAATGTTCCGTGGCCATGAATCCACCGCGGTAGTCATCGATGGTAACCGAAGGTACATCAAGTCCCTGCGGCACCCGGTCAAAAAAAGCCAGCGGAATGTTCCGCTCTTTAATTTCCTCGTATCCGCCTGCTCCCTCGGTTTCCAGGGATATGGAGGCAATGATACCGTCCACACGGGAACGCAAAAAGGTATCGATACCCTTATTTTCCTGTTTGACGGATTCCTGGGATTGATATAGCAAGATTGTATAGCCGTTTTCGTTCATTATCCCCTCAATGCCGTGCACCACCGAGCTGAAAAAACTCACATCCAAACGCGGTACCAAAACCCCGATGATCTTAGTTTTACCCGAACGCAGCGATGAAGCCACTTTATTGGGCCGGTACCCAAGCCTATCAGCCGTTTCGCGGACAGCCTTTTTGGTAGCCGCACTGATGGCCGGATGATCGTTGAGTGCACGGGCTACCGTTGAAAAGGTAATATTAAGCTCCTTGGCGATATCTAAAATGGTTATCTTTTTCAAATTCGAATGGGGTTTGTAGTCAAAAGTAAACAAAATAACGATAGATTTTGGAAATGCACAAGGAATATCCTACCTTTATGCCAACGTTAGCATTTTATGAAACCTATTTTAACTTGCCCATGTTACTCCTAGGTATTGATATTGGCACCTCATCGATAAAAATCTCCGTGGTAGATGCAGATACGCAGGTTTGCATTGCCTCCGCCCGCTATCCGGAAGATCACGAAAACAACATTCTTTCTGTCATACCAGGCTGGGCGGAACAATCGCCGGATATGTGGTGGGAACAGACGACGCTGGCGATCCGCAAACTCACAGCGGGTGGCACCTTCCAGCCACAGGATGTCGGCGCGATCGGGATCGCCTATCAGATGCATGGATTGGTGGTGGTCGACAAAGCGGGCAACGCACTCCGAAACTCCATTATCTGGTGTGACAGCCGGGCTGTGGAAATCGGTGACACAGCTTTCGAGCGAATAGGCCCACAATACGCATTGGAACACCTGCTCAATTCGCCCGGTAATTTTACCGCGGCAAAATGGGCCTGGGTCAAGGCCAATGAACCGGATACCTACGGCAAAGCGCATCAGATCATGCTTCCCGGCGATTATATCGCACTCAAATTGACCGGTACGGCTACAACCAGCATATCGGCCCTTTCCGAAGGGGTTTTTTGGGACTTCAAAGCCAACCGCATTTCAAAAGACGTCGTCCAATATTTCGGATTTGATGAAACGGTATTCCCCGAAATCAAACCGCTGTTTAGCGAACACGGCACCTTACGGAACGAGGTAGCCCGGCAACTGGGACTTAAACCGGGTATACCGGTCTCGTACAAGGCGGGGGATCAGCCCAACAATGCACTCTCCCTCAATGTGCTCCAGCCCGGCGAAGTTGCCGCTACGGCGGGCACCTCCGGAGTGATTTATGCCGTAAGCGATGAGTTGGTATACGATCCGGCATCGCGGGTAAATACGTTCGCTCATGTCAACTACACGGTTGAGAAACCGCGCACCGGCGTGCTGCTGTGTATCAATGGAACGGGTATCCTCAACCGTTGGGTAAAGGATCATTTCGGACATGGCATCGACTACCGGCAGATGAATACGATCGGTAAGGCGGTAAGTCCCGGCAGCAACGGTCTCAAAATTCTGCCTTTTGGTAATGGTGCAGAACGTATCCTCCACAACCGGATTCTCGGAGCGAGGTTTATTGATCTCGATTTTAATGCTCATGGGCGTTCCCATGTATTCCGGGCATCGCAGGAAGGTATTGCCTATGCATTCCGTTATGGACTTGATATCATCCGCGAAAACGGCATGAATCCTTCCATTATCCGTGCGGGGCAGGCCAACCTCTTCCTTAGCGAATTATTTGCGGAAATTTTCGTAGACGTCACCGGTGTACCTGTTGAGCTTTACGAAAACGACGGCAGCGTCGGTGCTGCCTTGGGTGCGGGCATCGGTGCAGGTGTTTTCTCCTCACCGCAGGAAGCGTTTAGCCAGTTAAAAGCACTGAAAACCATCGAACCCCAAACCTCCGATTATTACGAAGAGCTATACCAAGAATGGAAACAACTGCTTGACGACCAACTGGCCCAAGAATTGAAAAAAACAAATTAACAAATAACGAATAACTAAAAAAACATGTCAAACGTACTCATCGGCGAAAAAGAATATTTCAAAGGGATCGGCAAAATTGGATACGAAGGCCCTGAATCGGACAATCCATTTGCATATCGCTGGTACGATGCCAGCAAAATTGTTGCTGGCAAGACCATGGAAGAGCACCTGCGGTTTGCCGTGGCTTATTGGCACTCGTTCAATGGCAATGGTACCGACCCGTTCGGTGGTCCCACACTGTTCTTTCCGTGGGATGAAAGCGGTGATGTCATTCAACGTGCCAAGGACAAGATGGACGCTGCTTTTGAGTTTTTCACCAAAATCGGCATGCCCTATTATTGCTTCCATGATGTAGATGTGGTGGATTACGGCGAGGATGTGGCCGAAAACGAGCGAAGGCTCCAAACCTTGGTGGAATACGCTAAGGAAAAACAAGCGGCGACCGGAATCAAGCTTCTTTGGGGTACAGCCAATCTATTTTCTCATAAACGTTATATGAACGGTGCGGCTACCAACCCAGATTTTGCGGTAGTAAGCCATGCCGGTGCCCAGATCAAAGCCGCACTGGATGCGACCATCGCCCTCGGCGGCGAAAACTATGTCTTCTGGGGTGGCCGTGAAGGGTATATGACGTTGCTCAACACCGACATGAAACGGGAACAGGAACACCTCGCCCGCATGTTACACATCGCCCGGGATTATGCGCGTAGCCAAGGCTTTAAGGGCACGTTCTTCATCGAACCCAAACCCTGTGAACCCACCAAACACCAGTACGACTACGATGCGGCTACGGTGATCAGCTTTTTGCGGCAATACGATCTGCTCGAAGACTTTAAACTCAATCTGGAAGTGAACCATGCCACACTTGCCGGGCATACGTTCCAGCATGAATTGCAGGTGGCAGCAGATGCTGGATTACTTGGCTCCATGGATGCCAACCGGGGTGATTACCAAAACGGCTGGGATACCGATCAGTTTCCCAATAATATCAATGAGCTGACGGAATGCATGCTCATCATCCTCGAAGCAGGTGGATTTGCTGGTGGAGGTATTAATTTCGATGCCAAGGTAAGACGCAATTCGACCGATCGTGCGGACCTGTTTCATGCCCACATCGGAGGTGCAGATACCTTTGCTCGTGCGTTAATTACGGCCGACAATATCCTGCAAAAATCAGACTACCGTAAGCTGAGAACCGAACGCTATGCGTCTTTCGATACCGGAAAAGGCAACGATTTCGAAAACGGCAGGTTAACCCTAGCTGATCTTCGGAATATCGCCGCCGCATCGGGAGAACCCGAAACCATCAGCGGCAAACAGGAGCTGTTTGAGAATATCGTAAATAGGTTCATTTAATAGTTAATTTTCATTTGTCAATGGTTACTGTTGCCGCATCGTCGGTCATTAACCATTGACAATTGACTCTTATAAACGGTCAAATCCAAATACGTTCTCGCGATCGTCTTTGATGCCCTTGAGTTTATTTTTTATCAGTTGAGCTGCGATCATGCTGAAGGTGATTCCATTGCCGCCATATCCGAGGGCAAAGAACATGCGCTTTCTGCCGGGCCAAAGACCGATATAAGGCAGGCCGTCTTTCGTGGAACTGAAGGTACCACACCAGGCCATGTCTACCGCAAAAGGAATCTCGGGGTAAATTTCTTTAAATTTCTTTTCGAGTCGTTTGATTTTCCAACGCAGCAGGCGATCCCGGCGTTCGGGGTCCCTAAACGGTACGTCTTCGCCGCCGATCATCATGCGGTTGTCCAGCGTGGTACGCATGTAGAAATACGGGCTTGCCGTTTCCCAGATCAGGCTTCGCTCGGGCCAAAGCTGGGACGGTTCTACCGGTTGCGACACCAATGCATAGGTAGAAATCAGGTTCATCACCCGCCGGGGTAGGAACTTGCCTGCTTCAAACCCTGCTGCAATGACCACGTATTTGCACCTAATCCGCACTCCCTCTCCGGTCAATAGTTCGTATCCACCCCGTTTTTCCGCATAGTCTACGATATCCGTATGGGAGAAAAGTGCGAGCCCACTTTTCTTCAGGTGGTGCTTAAGGAGCCCAGTAGCCGCTTTGTAACAGTCCATTTGTGCTGACTCCTTATTCTTCAGCGCGCCACGACCGTTGATTCGGTGGGTTGCAAACAACGCATCGGCATCCAAAAAATCTACAGGCAGATTCTGTTTTTTTCGGGTTTGGTATTCCTGTTCGATCAAGCGCAGCCCCCCGCGATCGCTGGCAAGGAAAATACTGGGAACCCGCCTGAAATCAGGGCGCACATGTGTGGTGTCTAAGACTTTTTCGATATCGGTGATGGATTGCAGACTGGCGTGATATGCCTTCACGGCCATGTCTTCACCTACTGTATTCATCATCTCGCTCAAAGGTACATCAATTTCATATTGGAGCTGAGAGGTGCTTGCCGCCGTACTCCCGGTAGCAATCGTCCGTTTATCAAATACGGCACAAGGAATCCCTGCTTCACACAGTTCGTGTGCCACCAGCGAACCGGTGATACCCGATCCAATGATAGCTACGTCGACGGTATAATGCGCGCGAAGCGGATGGAAGTAATCAAACAGCTTATTCTTGATTATCCAGTAAGGAAGGCCGGAATGAAGGTCCATGTGTTACAATTTCCCAATAAACAAAGTAATATTTCGATTGTTTGGTGTTATTTATCCATTCGCATATTTTACCTATTATTGCGATTTCATCAGCATGTATGGACAAACAGATCCTTTTTGATCAATTTACCGCCAAGAAAGCGAAAATTAAGATGCCGGTTCTGGCGGCTTTTGCGGCCGATGCGGCGATCCCGGCAACATCATGGCATGCGCTAAGCTACGATCAGCAGGATGATTCCATCGCCTTCCGGGCTGCGTGGGTATTGGAGTATATCGCTGTCCATTACCCCGAACGGTTCATGCCGGTTTTCGCGGACTTCCTTTCCATGTTGCCCAACCAACGAAACCGCAGCTGCCAGCGACACTTCACGAAAATACTGATGCTTATTACAGACCCCAGGGCGCCGGAAAATTACCGTGATGCCTATCTTGGTGCTGATCGCGAATGCTTGGCAGAAACAGTTTTCGGGTGGCTCATCGACCCACATACGCCTGTAGCCGTGCAGGTCAACTGCCTGGACATTCTTTATAACCTGACCGGGGAATTTGAGTGGATCAAAGACGAATTGAAACAACAGACGGAATTTTTGCTACGCGATGGATCGGCAGCTATGCAAAGCCGCGGGAAGAAAATATTGGCGAAACTCAACAAAATCAAAACCGAAGGTTGACACCGATGGTCAGCAGTCCGACTACATCGCGATGCTCGTTATCTGCGTAGGCGCCGCTGTATCCATCCAGCTCATCGTCTAATGCGAAATTGACCTGGCCGTTGACAACAAGATTCCATACATAGGAGTCAAGCAGATCCGGCTTGAGGCTATGCAGCGGCAATTCAATCCCCACATTGGTACTGACTAAGTAACTCACTCCTTTTTTACGCCCCTCGCTGATAGGGTTTCCTGTCCCGGGTTCCGTTCGCTGACCATCCCACTGCAAACTATATAGCGCCCCCATACCTGCTCCTAGATATACACTGTTAAGCGCTCGCTTTCCAAATGATTCCCGGTATTCAATCCGTCTCAGGTGGTCATCCTGCAAAAACTTAATGGGCTGAAAATTGAAACCCAACGTAGCGGAATGATATAGGTTGGTGGCTTTCCTTACTTCATCGTCATCCTTTCCACGTAAAAAACCTTCCTGTATTTCCAGGCCCAAGCTGATGCCGTGCGTAATGAAATAATTGCCCCGCACGTACGCCGCTACTCCCACCTGCCGCCTTTCCAGGTCGCCATACAACAACGTCGGACCACCGCCGGCCGTAACTGAATAGCGGAAATACGGAATGGGTGATTCATTTCCGAATTGTGCGCGGCTAAATAAGGGAAAGGCTGATACTAACAAGATAAACAAGCAGCTTCTTCTCATATCGATAGGATTCACCGTAGTGGATAACTTTTTCAGGGAATTACCTAACAATACTTATACCATTCTGCCTGAAACGTGTTAAAAAAGTGTATTCCCTTTCATCAGATTTATTTTTCCCAAATGCCTATAGGCCAATTCTGTACATTCTCTGCCCCGTGAAGTGCGCATTAAATACCCTTCCTGGATCAAAAAGGGTTCGTAAACTTCCTCAATGGTCCCTTCGTCTTCACCTACCGCCGTTGCAACGGTCTTGATACCGACCGGCCCCCCCTTAAACTTGTCAATAATGGTGAGTAGAATGCGGTTATCCATTTCATCGAGCCCATGTTCGTCTACGTTCAGCGCGTTGAGTGCATATTGAGCAATGGGTACGTCGATGTTACCGTTGCCTTTAATTTGAGCGAAATCACGCGTACGTCGGAGCAATGCATTCGCTATGCGGGGTGTTCCCCGGCTTCTGCGGGCGATTTCATAAGCCCCTTCTTCCGTGATAGGTGTCCGAAGGATGCTGGCCGACCGGAGCACAATGGTCGTCAGGAGCTTGGCATCGTAATATTCCAACCGGGCATTGATGCCAAATCTCGCACGTAGGGGTGCAGTGAGCAGCCCAGACCGCGTGGTAGCTCCCACCAACGTAAATGGATTGAGGGTAATTTGTACCGACCGTGCATTCGGGCCGGTTTCAAGCATAATATCGATCCGGAAATCTTCCATGGCGGAATACAGGTATTCTTCCACTAACGGACTCAATCGATGTATTTCATCGATGAACAGAATATCGCCCTCTTCGAGATTCGTCAGCAGACCTGCGAGATCGCCGGGCTTATCCAATACCGGTCCGGAAGTAATTTTAATGCCCGACCCCATTTCATTGGCAATGATGTGCGAAAGAGTCGTCTTGCCCAAACCCGGCGGACCATGCAGCAATACGTGATCAAGTGCCTCACCACGCAATTTTGCCGCTTGCACAAACACCCTTAGGTTTTCCAGTATTTTTTGCTGGCCCGTAAAATCTTCAAAGGCTTGGGGCCGAAGCACTTTTTCCAGTTCGTGTTCGGCATTGGACAACCTTTCAGGATTTGGATCCAAATTTTCGTTCATGTTCTTTCGGTTATCAGTAATCAGCTTTCAGCATTCAGCATTCAGTTATTAGCTTTCGGACTTTCCGACTTTCCGACTTTCCGACTCCCGGCTATAGGTTCTGAACCAACTAGTTACTTTCATCTGAATGACGCCAAAAAAAGCCTCTCTGAAAATACGCGTACTCATTTTTGATTCACCCTCCGTACGATCGGTAAAGATAATCGGTATTTCCACCACCTTAAACCCATATTTGATCGCTGTGAATTTCATTTCGATCTGAAACGCATACCCCACGAATTTAATCCGGTCGAGCGGTATGGTTTCCAGTACATGGCGTTGATAACAAACAAAGCCCGCCGTTGCATCCCGCACGGAAATTCCCGTGATTACCCGGACATATCCCGAGGCAAAATAGGACATCAACACACGATTCATGGGCCAGTTGACCACATTTACGCCTTTAATGTACCGGGATCCAATGGCCATATCCGCTCCCCCAACACACGTTTCTCGGAGGCGAACGAGATCCTTCGGATTGTGGGAGAAATCAGCATCCATCTCGAAGATATACGCATAATCCCTCTTCAGGCACCAGCGGAAACCATGGATATAAGCCGTTCCCAAACCCGATTTCCCTTTACGTTCTTCCAGAAAGAGTTGACCGGGAAATTCGTTTTGCAGATGTCTGACGATTGCCCCGGTCCCATCGGGTGAGCCATCATCCACCACCAATATATCAAAATCAACTGTTAGCGAAAAGACCTTACGGACGATTTTCTCGATGTTTTCTTTTTCGTTGTACGTAGGGATGATAACGACACTGTCTGACACGTTGGCTCTCAATTTTTACGTGTAAAGGTACGGAATATCAATGAATGCCATGCATCATCCGTTTCAGTATGGGAGAAAACAAGATCAATAACAACCCTGCAATCCCCGGAATCACGGCAAAAATCAAAAAGAACGTCGAAAGCGAGTAAGTTTCACTGATTTTGTCAATCAAACTACCCGACATACCGGCCAACCAATTGGCCACCGCACTACAAGCAAACCACACGCCGAAAATCAACCCAACAAATTTGGGTGGTGAGAGTTTACTCATATAGGAAAGCCCCACGGGTGAGAGACATAATTCACCTGATGTATGGAAAAAATACGCCAAAACCAACCATATCATACTGACCTGTGCCGTCGCTGCCCCTTGAGGAATATCTTTACTGCCGTATCCCAATACGGCAAAACCGATTCCCAGAAGAATTAAACCCAGCGCAAATTTAACAGGGCCTGTCGGATTATATACCTTTTCCCATACCTTGCTAAAGGGGGTTGCCAACGTAATGATGAAAAACGAGTTAAGTATCTGAAACCAGGAGGCCGCAACTTCCGTCTCAAGGGCATAGAATTCGCGATATACCTTCCAAATCCCGAGACACCAAATCACAAAGAAACTCAAGGCAGTAAACAGGATGGAAATCGGATACTCAGAAAATATTTTCTTTGCCAGCGAAAACAGTACCCAGGTGACGATCACCAGGGGAAATAACGTCAATATCGCATCCACCCATTTAAAGGTAAGCGCTGCATTACCCGCAAGCACCCGCTGGGTATAATCTTTTGCAAAGATGGACATGGAACCACCGGCTTGCTCAAAAGCCATCCAAAAAAAGATGCTCGACAAAGAAAGAACAATGATTACAATAAGCCGGTCTCTCACGACATGGGGAGAAGATGCCTCGCTTTCGATGGAATCGTCAACTGTATGGGCCTGTTTTTCGCTACTCATTCGCTCCTGCGTTTCTTTGGGCGACTCACCCAGCACACCAAAGATACGCTGGGCGAAATAAAATTGCAGCATTCCAAAAAACATGAAAATACCCGCCAGGCCGAATCCGTAATGCCAACCGATTTTTTCGCCGATATACCCGCAAAGCAACATCCCTAAAAAGGCACCTGCATTAATACCCATATAAAAAATGGTGTAAGCCGCGTCTTTTTTGGTGCTGTTATCGGGATATAGTTGTCCGACAATGGAAGAAATATTCGGCTTGAATAACCCATTCCCCAAAATCATTAACACGAGACCGAGGTAGAAAAAGCTGGAACCAACGCCTTCCAACGCCATCGAAGCGTGTCCCAACGTCATAACAAGAGCTCCCAAAACAACGGCTTTCCGATAGCCTGTTATCCGGTCGGCAATGAAGCCACCGATCAACGGGGTCAGGTAAACCAACCCGGTGTACCAACCATATAACTGCATGGCATCTTCACGGGTCCATTCCCATCCTCCCTTGGCCAATTCCGAAACGAGGAACAGGGTCAACAACGCCCTCATCCCGTAATAGCTAAACCGTTCCCACATTTCGGTAAAAAAGAGTACAAATAATCCTACGGGGTGGTCAAACACCCGTTTTGTACTGACTCCGCGCTCAATCAGGTGCGCATCCAGTTGATCTTCGTGATTCGTAAAACCCATAAAATATATTCATTTTGTGCATAAAAGGCTTGTATAATTTAGGATAACCTGCTGCAAATAAAAAAACTTTTTATGATTTAGGTAGAAAGTTTAACAAAAATAATTTCATCTATCTATCCTATATTTATTGTGCGGAAAGCCCACTTTTCGGATGATCGGCAGGTTTTTTCGGATCGTTATAATCGTCGTCTTCGGGTGTCGAAGGGTTCATCATTCGGACGTCCGGAGCGAGTACTAATGCGCCGTTCTGTAATTGCCAGGCATCGTACGTCATATCCGGTCCGTATCGTTCGTACTGCCCTTCTTCCTGAACGTCAGGCGGCGCTAAATGATCCAGCACGATACGGTTTTTCGCACCGTCGTACTCCATATACATGCGTGCATTCCGGCTATACCGATAGATCATTCGCGTTTGGGCCTGCGTACTGTCGCTGTCAAAGATTGCTTTGCCCAATTTTGCCCCCTCATCAGTAAGCTTCAGCACCTCAATTACCTTCTGAGTCATCTGAGCAGTGTGTCCTTTCCATCCCAGCAATATATACTCGGCACCGAATGGAATGATGCGATAATATTGAGTTCCATACCAATTGGCAGCGGTAGTGACAGCCGTTTCGGGAGACTCGATTTCATAGGTCTTATCCAATAAAGGGTACATTTTCAGACGACCATCCGGCATATTTAACTGGATGGTACCATAATAGAGGTAGGAACCGTCATTTAGAGGAACATGCCAGGAAAAGACCCGAAACTTGTCGTCAGGCGACCGGAGTATCGACACCATGGCAAGCGAATCGAATCCAAACTGATACGAATGGGGCATCTTCAATGCCGACACCAATGTTTTTACAAATGTGAAGTTAGCTTCTAGCCGTTCGGGTTCGGATGGCTCGTTATAGATGGTATAGCCCAACCCAATGAGGCTGTCCTGTACCGCTTCCATCGCAGCTCGGTCTACCGACTGTCCCTTTGCGGACACCAACCAGCAACCGAATCCGATCATCCATACCAGCCGTTGAATCCTCATTTTCATTTACACTTTTTCCAGCACCAGCGCACTGGCTCCGCCCCCACCGTTGCAAATGCCTGCCACCCCCACCCGGCCATCATTTTGGGCCAACACCGAAAGCAGTGTCACCACGATGCGTGCTCCGGAAGCTCCAAGGGGGTGCCCCAATGATACGGCACCGCCGTTTACATTCACCTTATCCGGCGACAAACCCAGTTCACGGTTGTTAGCTAGGGATACAACGGAAAATGCCTCGTTGATTTCATAAAAGTCCACCTGTGAGGGCTTGACTCCCGCATGCTGCAACGCACAGGGTATCGCTTTGGCTGGCGCCGTGGTAAACCATTCAGGGGCCTGTTGGGCATCGGCATATCCACGTATGCGCGCCAACGGTCGCAACCCCAATTCTTTCAGCTTGGATTCGCTGACTAATATCAACGCTGCCGCGCCGTCGTTGAGTGTCGATGCATTGGCTGCCGTCACCGTCCCCTCTTTCTTGAATACCGGCTTCAGGGACGGAATTTTATCGAATTTCACGGCATGGATTTCTTCATCCTCCATGACTGCCGTCACCACTCCTTTTCGATCAGTCACTTCAACGGAGACAATTTCGTCTTTGAATTTACCAGCACGCTGAGCTGCCTGCGACCGTTTATAAGATTCAATGGCATAGCCGTCCTGCTCTTCACGGCTGATGTTGCATTCAACCGCACAGAGTTCTGCCGCTGCCCCCATGTGGAAATCATTATAGACATCCCAAAGCCCATCTTTTACCACGCCATCTACGACCTGTCCATGCCCCAGCCGGTATCCCGTTCTTGCCTTATCTAAATAATAGGGCACGTTGCTCATGCTTTCCATGCCCCCGGCTACCACGATGTGGTTTATACCTAAAGCGATGCTCTGTGCTGCAAGCATGATCGCCTTGGCGCCCGAAGCACATACTTTATTTACCGTAGTAGCAGGTATATCGGGCAGTCCGGCAAATTTAGCCGCCTGAGTGGCAGGCGCCTGGCCTAAGTTTGCGGATAACACATTGCCGAAATAGACTTCCTGGACGTCATGGGAGGAAAGTCCGCTGCGGCTGATCGCCGCTCCGATGGCAATGCCTCCCAGTTGCGTGGCGGATAGGGAAGACAAACTTCCCCCAAAACTTCCGATCGGTGTCCGGACCGCTGCGACTATGTAAACTTCTTGCATACCACCGTTCTATTAGGTTGTAAAGGTACAAAACTCGGCTTACATATAGCACCCCTAAAAATCATCGTCAGCAACAAGGCGATCATGGTCGGTTTGTCGTATGCGCCATAAAATCTGGCTGGTGGCAGGAAATCAGCGGACCGGATAATCCGTAATATAAAGTTAAAAAATATTTATTTTTATTGTAATTATTATTTAATATTGACTTAATAATGTTTTAAAAGGTTTCACATATCTTTACAACTGCACTAATCCCGTTGTTTTTAGGTAAAAACTTGAATCAAACATTATAACAATAGAAACGATTTTAAAGCTAATTTAATTATGAAAAGACACCTATTTAAAGTTTTGCCTCGATGGAGGCAGGTCGCCCTGCTGGTGGCGGTATCGCTTTTATTCTCTGCCGCAGTGTTTTCGCAGCAAAACACCGGAACCATTCGAGGAACTGTTTCTGATGAAACCGGGCCTTTACAGGGAGCTTCTATTGTCATTTCCGGTACCGGCTACGGAACCAAGACGGATGGAAACGGCAATTATTCGTTTAACATTCCAACAGGATCTTACACAATCACCGTAACGTACGTGGGTTATCAAAACGCAGAAAAGCATGTGACAGTGGAAGCAAGTAAAGCAGCCACGGCCAACTTCACCATGACCGGCAATACGCAGCTGGAAGAAGTACAAATAAGTTACGGCAAGCAAGCGCGTAGAGAGATTACAGGCTCGGTAGCAACGCTGGATGCCAAATCAGTAGCGGATATGCCGGTCATGCAGTTTGGTCAGCAGATGCAGGGCAAGGTGGCCGGTGTAAACGTGGCTCAAACCAGCGGGCAGCCCGGAAGAGGTATCTCATTCCGTATCCGCGGGGCCGCCTCACTCGCTACCGATTATCAACCCCTGTTCGTGATTGACGGCATGCCCATCACCGGAAGCATTAATAACATTAATCCGGACGAAATAGAGTCGTTTACCATCCTGAAAGACGCTTCGGCTACCTCATTATATGGCTCACGTGCCGCCAATGGGGTTATTCTGATTACAACAAAGCGTGCGAAGGACGGCGATAGTAAAGTTGATTTTAATGCAAACTATGGCATGCAGCGACTCATGGAAAATCGGGTACCCAAAGTCATGGATGGCACACAGTGGGCACAGTTTATGCAGCAGCGCTTTGAAGATAAAGTAAAATACGAAAATTTTGATCCTGCATCGATACCTGCCGAATACCAGGGCGATGTGACCCGTTATGGAAAAGGAACCGATTGGCATGATTTGCTGACCCGGACTGCCCCCATCCAGAGTTATAGTCTGAGCCTATTCTCGGCAAGGGAAAAATCTTCATCGGCCGTCATCGCAGGTTATGAAGAACAGCAAGGGGTAATCGTCAATACAGGCTCGAAGCTCCTTTCCCTCCGTTTAAACCAAGATCTATCGTTGGCTGATAACAAATTACGGATCGGGTTCAACCTGGCGCCAAGTTATCGCATGGACCATAATAACAGGCTTCCATCGGACGGGATAGAAGGATATTATGCGAAAATCCTGGAGTCCAGCCCCATCTTGAGCCCATATAACGATGACGGCAGCTATCGGATCGGGGGCTCCTCACCGGGCATGACCGCTTACGTCAATCCGATGGCACGCATAAAAGAAAGTCAGGATGATTACAAAACCACCCGTATTCTGGGTAACGCCTTTCTCAATTACGATGTGCTTCCGGGATTGACCATAAAAACCAACCTGGGTATCGACAAAGGTGCTGAAACAAGGAATCAGTATTTGCCTCAAGTGGCGGTGAATACCGTCCCTGCGATGTCCGTTTTATCAACCGGCATCAGCGGATCAGTAGACAATTATTCGTATACAGCCGAAGCCTTTCTGAATTACGAAAAAACTTTCGGCCAAGATCATCATGTGGAAGCACTGGCCGGATATGCGGCGCAGAAATTCAAGGAAGAAAGCAACATTATCAACGGAACAGGTTTCCCAAGTGACGACATCTACTACCTGAGTGCGGCTACATCGATCACTTCAGCAGCCAGCAATATGACACAATATTCGCTCTTATCAGAAATCGGGCGGCTGAATTATAACTACAAAGGAAAATACCTGTTGCAGGGTTCGATTCGGCGCGACGGGTCATCGAGGTTTGGGGCCGACCGCAAATATGGCTGGTTTCCGGCCGTATCGGTGGGATGGATTGTAAGCGACGAGAAATTCATGGAACGATTTACGTTCGTCGACTTGCTGAAGCTGCGGGCAAGTTATGGCATTACGGGCAATAATACGTTTGGCAATTTTACCGCCATCCCCACCTTGAATAAATACAACTACCTTGTCAACGGGGTACTGCAACAGGGACAAACAATCGGCACACTGGGAAATTCGGAACTGTCCTGGGAAAGGAACAAGCAATTGGACCTTGGAATTGATTTGGAATTGTTGAAAAACAGGATTTCGTTCACCTATGGTTATTACCACAAACTATCTGATGGACTAATCCAGGTACGGCAAATACCTCGAGCTTCCGGATTTGCCAATATTCAGTTTAACATTGGCCAATTTGAATTCTGGGGACACGAGCTGACCGTTAATACCGTGAACACGATCGGCAACCTGAAATGGGCGACCAACCTCAATGTGTCCTTCGAAAGGAACGAGATAAAAAACCTGGTTGACCCGGGTTATATCCGCAGAAACACCGGAGTCTTATCCGATTACTACCGCCATCAGGTGGGCCGCCGCCTTGGCGAGTTTTACGGATTTGTACACCTCGGTCTATATAAAGACGAGGAAGATCTCGCTAATTCAGCCAAATATGTATCCGGAGCCAACTATTCTACCGTAGGCACACTGAAAATGAAGGACATAAACGGTGACGGGGTGATTGACGATGTAAACGACAGGACATTCATTGGCGATCCGACCCCGGACTTCACCTTTGGTTTGACGAATACCTTCAACTACAAAAATCTCGATCTGAGCATAACGATGGCAGGACAGGTAGGCGGAGATATTATGGCTGCTTCCAAATGGGCCTATCTGACCAACATGGATGGCTCGCGGGTGCCGCTGGCCGCCGCGCTGGACTATTGGCGCTCCCCGGAAAATCCTGGATCGGGTGTGTATCCGCGCACATTGGTTAACACAACGGCAATCGGCCGATCGGTAAATTCACAGTGGATAGAGAACGGAAGCTACTTAACTGCAAAAAACATCGCATTGGGCTACCAGATTAACCTGAAGGACAACCTGATGATAAAAAATCTCAGGATCTATGCATCGGTTCAACAAGCATTTATCATTACCGGCTATTCAGGCTATAATCCCGAAATTTCCCTGGACGGTGGGGATGCAGCCACAGGCCTCGGGGTCGACGAAAATGCCTATCCCGTTCCAAGGACGTTCTCGATCGGATTTACCTCTACATTCAAATAGGATAACCATGAAAAAGACATATTTATTAATTGCTGCGCTCACGTTGACCGCAACCGCTTGCGATCAAGATTATATTTCACTATTACCGGAGGATTCATTGTCTCCCGAGACATTCTATCAAACCGATGAACATTTGGCATCGGCCGCCCTCGCTGCCTACGTTCCCTTGCGTGACCTGTTGGTTAACGACTATTTCGCATCGGAAATGCATGCCGACAACACCCATTACCAACCGGCACCCAACAACCGGGGCACTGCAAACGTACACAGGGAAAGCGGAGCTGACTGGAACAACGATGGAAATAACGACTATATCAATGCGATTTATTATCATTGCTATACCGGGATATCCAGGGCGAACATTCTCATCGGACGTATCCCTGACGCAGCGCGTGCCACGGAAGCCGGTAAAGCGAAGGCAGATGGACAGGCCAAGTTTATCAGGGCGCTGAACTACTTTAAACTGGTGCGCCTGTTTGGCGGCGTACCGCTGCACCTTACCGAGGTAACCAAGGCCGACGAAGCATTTTTGCCCCGGGCAAGCGTAGAAGAGGTATATGCGCAGATTATTGCGGATTGCCAGGATGCTATTGCCCAACTGGGGCCACCTGCCAAGTTTCCGCAATCGGGTGAAGCCACCAAAGGCTCTGCAACGGTATTGCTGGCCGATGTATATGTTACGTTAAAAAGATACGAAGAGGCCGAAGCGCTGTTAAATACCTTACCGGATATGGGGTATAAACTGATTACCACAAGCTACGAAGATGTATTCAAACCGACGAATAAAAACAACGAAGAATCGCTGTTTGAAGTACAGTATCAGACCGTGACCGGCACCGGTAATCAGCCCAACATACTGCCGTTCCAGTTCCTGCCCAGAACACCCAATACCATCTTAATAACAGGCGATCCATTCAGCAATACGGTCGGTTCAGGCGGCTGGAACAAACCCGTGCAAGACCTGATCGATGCTTATGAAGACGGTGATGCCCGCCTCGAAACCTCCATTGCGGTGGCAGAAGGCACCTACGACGACAGCTACGTCATGACGATATCCGCCAATAAAAGTGTATTAAACTATACGCCTGAAGACGGCAAAGTGGGCCAGCCCTATAGCAAGAAATTTTTGCACCCACCCTTCGAGCTGGCCGGTAACTCCAGCACCAACTGGCCTATCTACCGGTACGCAGAAGCACTTCTTTTGTTGGCGGAGGCTCTGAACGAGCAGGGCAAATCGCCCTTGGTTCCTTTAAATGCCGTTCGAAACAGGGCCGGCCTTGGAGACATCACAGAGACCAATAAAGACGTACTAAGAGACCTGATTTTTCACGAGCGAAGGGTAGAGCTGGCATTTGAAAACAAGCGGCTCCATGATCTGCAACGAAATCCCAAAGGCCTGGAAATCATGCAGGCGTATGCTACGAAGGCAAAAGCAACCTACCCCTTGCTGCCACCCACGGCGTTTGATATCCAACCTTACAAATTCCTGCTCCCGATTCCTCAGCCGGAACGGGGATTAAACCCGGATCTGACACAAAATCCCGGATATAGCTTTTAAGGGATTCCCAATATTAAGCTATTAAAACACTTTCGGCAATTCTTGATGAATTGCCGAAAGTGTTTTAAAGTGTTTAATGCATACCGAGTGAACACTATCAAACAAGCAAAAACCAATAGTTTAAAATAACTTACAAAAAATGTTAGATTAATCTAAAATTTGTATATTTGCTTCATGAAGCATGTAACAGCGATCGTTATCCTGATAGCGGGCTTGATCAGTTCGATTTCCTGTGAGCGCGTGGCGCAGCGCATGAAAGATGGACCGTCGCGTATTTTAGCTACTACCGGTATGGTAGCCGACATGGTCCAGCATATTGTTGGGGATTCAGCTACTGTAGAGGCGTTGATGCATGCTGGGGTGGATCCACATCTTTATAAAGCGAGCCAAGGAGATCTCCGAAAAATCTTAGACGCGGATTATCTGTTTTACAACGGCGTGCACCTTGAAGGAAAACTGGCAAGCATCCTGGAAAAGCAAGCACATGTAAAGCCTGTCATTGCGGTGGGCGACGGATTAAAAAATCTGATTACTGTCGGTGAAGGCGTCTACGATCCGCATATCTGGTTTGACGTATCGCTGTGGAAAGAGGCTACGGCTCATGCTGCTGCTGAATTGGTGGCATTAGACAGTGCCAACGGCGATTATTACCAGGCCAATGCCTATGCCTACATCCGCCAGCTAGACTCCCTGGACACGTGGATACACACGCGGATCGGCTCGATACCATCCAACCAGCGTATTCTCATTACCGCTCATGATGCCTTCAGTTATTTCGGCCGTGCGTACGGTATAAAAGTGCGGGGATTGCAAGGGATTTCAACCCTTTCCGAATTTGGGCTTCAGGATGTGTCCAACCTGGTTGACTTCATCGTGACCCATCAGATCCCTGCTGTGTTTGTAGAGAGTTCGGTATCAGACAGGTCGCTGAAAGCGGTATTGGCAGGCGTACACCAACGGGGAGGTAACGTGCAGATCGGCGGAAATCTCTTTTCGGATGCCATGGGAACTCCCGGCACGCCGGAGGGCACCTATATCGGCATGGTGAAATACAATGTGAATACCATCGTAAAAGCATTAGGAGGAGATACCATATGATTATACACACACAGGAACCCATTTTGGAAGTGCATGACCTTACGGTGAGCTATTCACGAAAGCCCGTGTTGTGGGGAATCGATTTCACGCTTCCATCTGGCAGCATTGCCGGTATTGTCGGGCCGAATGGTGCTGGTAAATCGACCTTGCTCAAAACCATCATGGGCCTGATTCCACCTTCCAGCGGTTTTGTCAAACTATTCGGTCACCCATTGGAAGAAGTAAGGCATCGTGTCAGCTACGTGCCGCAGCGCGAATCGGTCGATTGGGATTTTCCGGTTTCCGTGTTGGATGTCGTGCTGATGGGACGCTATGGGAAAGTAGGGCTCCTGCGTAACACCGGAGAACGCGACAGGTCGATTGCCCTTGACTGCCTCGACAAAGTAGGAATGTCGGCTTTTGCCAAGCGTCAGATTTCACAATTGTCGGGCGGACAGCAACAGCGGGTATTCCTTGCCAGGGCCTTGGCACAAGAAGCAGACATTTATTTTATGGATGAGCCCTTTGCCGGGGTGGATGCCGCCACCGAACAGGCGATCATCGGATTATTGCGGGAGATGGCAGCAGCCAATAAAACCATTGTGGTGGTGCACCACGATCTCCAGTCGGCGCGCGCTTACTTTGACTGGATCATCCTGCTGAACATGCACCTGATTGCTGCTGGACCGACGGAGGAAGTCTTTACCGAGGAGATGGTCCAACAAGCATATGGGGGTCGATTAAATTTACTATCGCAGGTGGGTGAAGTGATGGAAAAGCGGGCGTTTCCCAGCCGGGAAAACTAAGCGGAAGAGCTATGCAGCAATTTATCGACTTCTTCTCTTTTACCGATCCCAATGTCCGATACGTCGTACTGGGAAATGTCCTACTGTCGGCCAGCGCAGCGATGGTGGGTGCGTTTATCCTGCTTCAAAAGAAGGCGCTTGTAGGCGATGCGGTATCGCATGCCGTCCTGCCGGGCATCTGCGCTGCTTTCCTGTTTTCGGGAAGCAAAAATACGGCGTTGATGCTGATCGGTGCGTTCATAACCGGATGGCTCGCGCTAATCACGATCGACTACATCGCCGCTAAGTCCAAAATAAAGAAAGATGCCGCCATCGGATTGGTACTGTCTGTTTTTTTCGGTGCCGGTATGGTCATGATGACGTACATCCAACAATCGGGCAATGCTGCACAAAGCGGTTTGGATCATTTTATCTTTGGCAAGGCGGCAACCCTGATCGGTACGGATTTAGTTATCTTCAGTGTCCTCGCCCTGGTACTGCTCCTTGCGGTTGGTTTATTTTTCAAGGCCTTTGCGTTGGTTGCATTTGACCGATCATATGCCGAGGCGTTGGGTTATCCGGTACGGAAGCTCGACCTGTTGCTCACCAGCCTGACGGTACTGGCGGTGGTCACGGGCATTACGGCGGTGGGTGTGGTGCTGATGGCGGCCATGTTGGTTACCCCGGGGGCGGCAGCAAGATATTGGACCGACAACATCCGCCGGATGGTCGCCATTGCAGTCGCATTCGGCATATTTGCCGGATTGGCAGGCGCGTATATTTCTTATACAGCCCCCGCCATGCCCACCGGCCCGTGGATGGTGGTCGTCTCTTCCGTAATCGCCTTTTTATCCTTCTTTTTCGCTCCAAAAAAAGGAATTGTCCCGAAGCTGTATACCCAGCGTAAAAACCAGCGGATCATTGCCGAAGAAAATACCCTGAAAATGTTCTACCATTTGGGCGAACGGAACAGCCATTTCAATGGATGGAGGGATCTTCCGGAATTGACCCGTACACGCGAGGTAAATGAAACATTGCTCAAAACCACCTTGCATCGTCTGGCTGCCAAACAACTATTAACTACACAGGGCCAACAGTGGGCGTTAACTGATGTTGGTTATCAAAAGGCCGCAAGGGTGGTCCGGCTGCATCGCCTGTGGGAACTATACCTGACCCAATACATGGATATTGCGGTCGATCATGTGCATGATGATGCAGAGACGATCGAACACATCATTACACCGGAACTGGAGCGTGAGCTTGAACATCAATTGAGTTATCCAAGCAGGGACCCACACAATACGGAGATACCGAAAATTAAGGATTGGCCATGATAGCTTTTTGGATCATATTAACGGGTGCCTTGGTAGCTGTTACCTGTGGATTGCTGGGGTGCTTTCTGGTACTCCGCAAAATGAGTATGGTGGGTGACGCCATCAGCCACGCGGTATTACCGGGGATTGTCATCGCATTTTTGCTCAGCGGGAGCCGGGAAACACTCCCTATGCTGTTGGGTGCAGGTGCCACCGGATTATTTGCTACGTTCCTCATTGAATATTTTCATCGGCGGGCAAACTTACAGACGGATGCGGCCATTGGCGTGACCTTCACGTTTCTTTTTGCCATCGGAATCATCCTGATCAGCGCCTTTGCTGGAAAGGTAGACCTTGACCAGGACTGTGTGCTGTACGGAGAAATTGCCTATGTTCCCATTGATCTATGGGTGACGCCGGAGGGTACGATCTTAGGACCACGACCTGTATACATTCTTTCGGCCGTATTGCTTATTGTTGCATTGTTCATTCGTTTGGGCTACAAGGAATTGAAATTAACGTCTTTTGATCCCGCCTTTGCATCGGCACTCGGCATTTCTACGGCACTTTGGCATTATTTACTGATGGCCGCTGTATCGCTCACGACCGTCAGTTCTTTTGAATCTGTCGGTGCCATATTGGTCATTGCCTTCCTCATCGGTCCGCCGGCTACTGCATACCTCATGACCCATGATCTAAAGCAAATGCTGGTGATCACCGTCGGACTGGGTATATTCATTTCATTTGCGGGTTATTGGATGGCTTATTGGCTCAACGCGTCCATTGCGGGGTGCATGGCTGTTATTACAGGCGCGTGCTTTGCAACGGTTTTTATCTATCAACGTATCCGCATAAGGAAAAAAGGCCTAATCCATCCCGAGCCTGTGACGAATTAGACTATAGACGGATCAGGTTGTACTACACTATTTCTTGATACTATTTCTTGCTTGGAAAGTTGATCATCCAGCGCACCCCGAATTTATCCTCGAATGAGCCGAAATAATCGCCCCAAAATTGCTCTGCCATGGGCACTTCGATGTTACCTTCCGCAGACAGCCCGTTAAACAGCCTGTCGGCCTCTTCCCGACTATCGGGCGTAACGGAAATATAATTGTTGTTGCCCACCTTCAACACATGCCCCGCGGACGGCACACAATCCGATGCCATGAGGGTTTGCCCCTCTCCCACTGGAATGGACACATGCATGGCACGGCTTTTCTCATCTTCCGGGAGGTTTTCCGATCCGGGCGTATCTCCCATTCGCTGCACAAATAATTCACCGCCAAAGACGGACTGATAAAAGCGGAACGCTTCCTCTGCGTTGCCATCAAAATTTAAATAGGGATTGAACTTCATGACGATTGTTTTGAATATGAATGACGTTTTTATTGCTTTGTGATAACAAAGGTAGTATAACCAAGGGCAACGACTAATGGGAGAATGCGCCAATTGAGAGGGGCAATTGTGACAACTGACTGTTGCTTTGTTGACCCAATGAGAAATTTGAAAAACATTTTGCGGAATACGGATTAATGGATACATTTGCATCCCCGAATAAGGGATAGTACTTTAACATATGCCCAGGTGGCGGAATTGGTAGACGCGCTGGTCTCAAACACCAGTGGGGCGACCCATGCCGGTTCGATCCCGGCCCTGGGTACTAAAAAGACCTGTTAATCAATTGATTAACAGGTCTTTTTGTTTTTACAGGATGTAAAAAAGGTATACTAAATTCTATACTTTTTCCAAAATAAAATTCCCGTCAATCCCCAGTTTTTGATGCAATGATTTCAGGAAACCCACATCGGGGTCACGTTTTCCGTTGAGTATTTGGGATAATTTCGGTGCGCCGATGCCAAGGATGGATGCAAGCCCCTTTTGGGTAACGCCCAATTCTTCCTTTTTTGCTTCCACCACGGCACTAAGTGTTACTGGCATGGGCATTAGCTTCATTTCCTCGTCCTCATACCGTTCGGCCAACAGGCTTAGTTTCTCCAATTCATCGGCTTCGTGTTGGCTCAATGCATGGAAACCGCCCCCATCGGTAGCTTTTTGGAGATAGCCCTCAATCATGTCCATTACCTGGTGGTATTGCTTTTCGTTCCTTATCTTACTTATCATGGCTTTCCTAATTCTTACACCGTTGAACAATCTTTTAATTTATCGTATTCGGCGTGTGTACCGATAAACCGGATATACACCGTACGCTTATCAAAAAATATCATGGTAATTAACCGATAATCATTTCCTTTGATGTTGAACACATATCGGTCATTGCCCACGGCATCCACACTGCCAAACGTGTTTCGTACGTCATTAAAGTTTCCCCAATCGACCTCCTTGACAATCTGATACCAACTATTCAAAGCTGCCTTTGAAGCGGGATGCTTATTGGCGAAAATATTAATGAACGTCTTGGCGATGATTACCATGATACAAAGATAGGGAAAATTTTATATTTTGAAATTTATTTCGGATTATGAAATATTCTTCGTTGACATCTTAGTCCAGCATTGTTCATTTTGTGCAGTAAATATTCATTTCTTTTTGAAACCTATATCCTTGCCAGTCGTTGAGCCTCCATTTTGGTTATTTCCTGTATTGTAATCTCCTTTGTAGTAATTATATCTTCAAATTGTGTTCGTTGGATTAGTTGTATATCATTTGATTTGGCCAATATTTTTGCTGACGAACTAAAATCATTATTTGTAATTGCGATTAGATTAAACTGTTCATTAAACTTGTTTTCGTAATATTTCTTTGCAGTACATATTTCTTGTATTACTTCATTACCAACTATAATTTCAGGGAACGAGGATTGGTCCCAAAATAAAGGCGCAAAGATCATTATCGAACTCCTGCCAAAAACCCTTTAGCGTACTTCTTGCAACCCTACCGAGATACAACGAAGCACAAAATTTAAAAGCGAAATGCCCGGCAAACGCCGGACATTCCGCTTTACTTCCGAATTACTACCACCCCGGATTATTCGGCTCCAAGGCTGGATTTTCCTGTATTTCATAGGCGGGGACCGGCCACAGGTAATCCCGGTCTTTGTTGAACTTCCTGACCAGCTTCTGGGTATAATCGTGCTTGTAGATCGGGCCATTTAATACGGTCTCGGCTGTCCGCCACCGGAGAATGTCCATGTAGTAGTAGCCTTCTCCGGCAAACTCGATCCGCCGCTCATGCCGGATCACTTCACGCATCCGATTCTGATCATCCAGGGCAACGAAATTGGCTGCATCCGCCGGATTCGCATGCTGGATAGCCGGCATGTTCACATTGGCGCGGCCACGGACAGCGTTAATGGCTTCGTAGACGCTTTCATCGATCTGATTGAGCTCCGTTTTCGCCTCTGCATACATCAGCAGGATATCGGCATACCGCAGCACGATGTAATTGATATCTGACTGATTGCTGTTCTTTATGATTCCGTTGTTCTCATTATCCGAATCATAGATGCTGTATTTCTTGAACGTGTAACCCGTCTGTGCAAAGGTGGTATTGGTCACGGTCGCTCCCCGGTAGGTGGATCCTGGCCACACCAACGTCATGGCAAACCGCGGATCCCGGTTTTCCCAATACTTGCTCTCATCATACCGTGGTGAGCCATCCATATCCGAACCGTCATCCATCAGGTAGGCGTCGATCAGGTCACGCAGAGGCGCGCTGGTGTCGTACTGACGGCGGATGAGATCGAAGGAATGGCAGTAATTGGGGAAAAGGTATTGCACGTCGAAGATCACCTCGTCGTTGTTTTCATTTTCGGGCATGAATAAGCCCCGGTAATCCGGAAATATGCTGTATTTCCCCAGGTCTATCACTTGCTGTGCAGCGGCAGCGGCCTCTGCGTAAAAACCGTGATACAAGTACTGCCTGGCTTTCAGCGCATAGCAAGCCCCTTTGGTAGCCCTTCCGGTCTGCGTGGCATTTTCGCCCAATACCGCCGCCGCTTCATCCAAATCTTTGATGATCTGGGTGAAGATCTGATCCTTCGGTGTGCGCGGCAACGTATTGTGCTCAGCAACGGGTGGATCGAGAATCAGTGGCGCATCGCCGTAATAATTAACGAGCATACTGTAGAAAAGTGCCCGTAAGAATTTCGCTTCCGCAATTCCCTGGTCTTTTTTTGCCTCGTCCATCTGAATGTCGACCACTTTGGCCAGGTATGTATTGCAACGGCCTATCCCTTGGTAGGCATGGGCCCACCGGTTGTTGATGATTCCGCTGTTGGAGCCGTCGTGTATACCCTCGGCAATGCGAAAAAACCCGGAGGCACTGTTGTAGTCCGTTGCATTGGGCGTGGCTGTCTCCTCCCAAAGCGGGGTAGCCCAGGCAGCACCGCCGTAAATGCCTTCACGGCGCAGGGAGGTGTAGCAAGCCGTGAGGCCGGCATCTGCCTGCGTCTCGGTTTTCCAGAATGTATCTTCGGTGTACTGATTTTCGGGATAGGTATCCAGGAGGTTTTCGCATCCCGACAGCACCGCGAGACTACCTGCCGTCATTAGTAATATAGCGTAGTATTTCATGTTCGTTCAATTTTAAAAGGTGACGTTGATTCCTGCAGAATACGTTTTTACTTGTGGATAAGTAAAAATGTTATCTTGTGTCAGGTTCTTTTCCGGATCCCAGTTCTCCATTTTAGTAAACGTAAGCAGATTTTGTGCATTGACGAATACTTTAAGATCTCGCAAGGCGATTTTCTGAACCATGGCAGCCGGGAACGTATAGCCCAATTGCAGGTTCTTCAACCGGAGGTAAGACGCATCCTGAAGCCAGAAGGTCGAGTTTTCGAAATTCAGTGTGTTCCCGGTACTGGTTGTCAGAATGGGCAGGGGTGCATTGGGATTTTCGGGTGTCCATGCGTCCGTTTCCCATTCTTTGGTCACGCCAGCGCCATTGTAATAGGGGTAACTGACGTTATGTTGGGGATACGTAAACACCTTGCCCACACCCTGGAAAAATGCATTCAGCTGAAAGCCCTTGTATCCCATTCCCAAATGAAAAGAATAGGTGTATTCAGGTACTACTCCGGCAAAGATTTTGCGGTCTTTCGCGTCGATGACGTTATCTCCGTTTTGATCTTTATATTTCAGAAACCCTGCTTTGGTAGCTGCATTCTGAAAGGCATGACTAGCTACTTCCTCATCCGATTGGAAAATCCCCTCAGCCTCATAAATGTAATACGACTGAACCGGATAACCTTCAGCGGTGATGTAGCGCCCCGAAATAATCTCCTGACCGTTCAGGTTGGTCACTTCATTTTTGTTATAGGCAAAACTGCCTTCTACCTCAAACGACAGTTGCCCCAGTTGATCCTGGTAACCCATCAACACTTCAATCCCGCGGTTGCGCATGGATCCAATGTTTGTGGTAGGTCCTGTGAGATCTCCTACTTGCGAAGCAAAATTGACCGGACGAAGGATCCCATCGGTGAGTTTGTTGTACCATTCAATCGTGGTGTTCAACTTGCCATCGAAGGTGGTGATATCGAGTCCGAGGTTGGACATGGTGGTGGTTTCCCAGCTGAGATAGGGATCCGCCGCTGAGGTGGTGGCTGCCCCGATGGCCTCCGTGGTGCCAAATGAGTAGTTCTGGCTTAACCCTACGGCATTGATGTACCTCCAGAGGCCGGTTGCCCGGGCGTCCTGGTTACCGATTTCCTGGTTACCGATTTTACCCCATGAAAAACGCGGCTTTAATGTGGTGATCCATGTGACATCCTCCATAAATCGTTCGCGATCTATCCGCCATCCAAGTGAAAAAGAAGGAAACAATCCCCAGCGGTGTCCTTTTGCAAAACGTGAAGATCCGTCACTGCGAAAGTTTGCTTCAAGCAGGTATTTCTCATCAAAATTGTAGTTTAATCTACCAAAATAGGAAAGAAGGGCCGATTTGGCAGTATTTCCTGCTACGGTGGGATTAGTCAGAAACACATCGAGGTCCGTCAGCTCATTGTCCAAAGCCCCTTCCTTTTGTGCATTGAAATACTCCCACGAGAAGGTTTCAATGCTATTACCCAGCAACACAGAAACCGTATGCTTATCGGCGAACTGCTTATTCCATTCCAGTGTATGGAAACCCGTGAGGTTGATTTCCTTTTCGTAACGCCGATGTCCCATCGCTGTATTGGAAACGATGACCGATGTCAGTGTCTTGGGGTTGACATTCTCCAGATAAGGCTGGAAAACGTGCTGCACATAATCGTATGTATTGGCCGCTATATTGACGCGGTAGGTAATCCCCGCGGGCAGCTTTAGATCTGCAAACACGTTACTCAGCAAACGTGTCCGCACATAATCCCGGCTGCCTTCACGAAGCCTTGCCAAGCTATTGGCCCAAGCATTCAACCCAGTAGAACGCAACCACGTGTTACCATACCGGCCGTCTTCGATCAGCACCGGAAAGATGGGAACCGTACGGAATATTGCCTGTTCCCAATAGCTGTTGGTGGTAATCTGCGGTTCATCAAACTTACGGTACACGCCCGAAATCTTGGCACCGATGGAAAGGAAATCGGTTACATCCACCTTGCCATTCAACCCCATGGAATATTTGGAAGCTTTTGACTTGCCGTATTTCAAAATGCCGTCCTGATTCAACGCACCGAGCGTAATAGCGAGGTTGTGTTTATCACCTCCCCCGGACACGGTTATATTGTGTTCCTGAATAAAACCGGTTTTCAGGGCAATGTCATAGGGATTGGTACGCGGATACATATACCCGTTCGGGTCACCGGCCATGCCCTGTTCATATTCCTGTATTTCTGCTTCCGTGTACTCAGGAGCTTTGCCTTCGTTGCCAAGTGCGATATTCTTGAACTTCATGAATTTAATGGGATCCCACTCGACATCGGGCAGTTTGATGACATCCTCCGCTCCGAAATAATTGTTATACGTAACGCGATAGCCTTCGCCCCTTCGCCCCGATTTCGTGGTAATCAGGACAACACCATTGGCGGCTCTCGAACCATACACAGCTGTGGAAGCTGCATCCTTCAGCACGGAGATGCTTTCGATTTCATTGGGATTAACGTCGAGCAGCGGATAAGAGATTCCGTCGACCAATATCAACGGATCGTTATTATTCAGCGTGCCTACACCGCGAATCCGGATTGCGGCCTGATCGTTTCCAGGTTGTGCCGTATTTTGATTGACATAAAGTCCATTCAGCCCCTGCAAAGCCTGCGAGGACGTTGTGATGGGTCGATTGGCTAATTTTTTGGTATCCGCCACCGTCACGGCCCCCGTGAGATTCACTTTTTTCTGTGTTCCATATCCGATGACCACCAGCTCATCCAGTAGTTCGCTGCTGGTCGACAACGAGATATCGACAACTGACCGGTTACCAACAGGCTCTTCTTGCGTGGTGGCCCCAACAGAAGTAAAGACCAGCACCGCCTGTTGTCCCGAAACCTGAATGGCGTACCGTCCTTCCGCATCCGTCTGCGTTGATACGGATGTACCCTTCACCGTGACGGTCACGCCGGATAACCCCGCCCCGTCCCCACTCTCGGTCACGCGGCCTTGAATGGTTCTGGTCTGTGCGTAGGATAGAGGTACCCACAGCAACATCCCCGTCACATACAACAGGAAAGTTTTCATGTAAAGTTTAATTTTCATATATAAAGAGATTAACTAGTGAACAGAACTGATCAAAGAGCCGAAAAACATATCGCTATTTTACTAACTATGAATGAATTACACAAGTATTTTTTTTTCTTAATTAACATCGGATAAGTCAAGTATTACGTGCTTTGAGTTGAAATACGCCGAATGCGAGCAACGCCGCGAAATTAGAGCGGTTGTATTACGCATAGGTTAACACGACTTAACCAAATCATGAAAGAAAATGGGCTTAGTTTTTTTTTCCCGCAATCATGATATGCGGGCTGAAACATAGAAGTTCCCGGTCGGTTTCGGTCAAACTAACCAGTTTCAACAGGCGCGCCCGCTTCTCGGAATCGACCCAGCTTTGAAAAAATTGACCGTCCATCCAAGCCAGGCCTTCGACGGCATAAAGACCGGTTGTTGCAAATGCCGCTGCCTCCAATTCCTCGACCAGCAGGCTGGGTCGATGGAAGTAGGCGCGCGGCAGCATACCTGGTACACCCTCCAGGGGGTCATGCTGCCCGGTGAGCAATTCGGATCGGCACATCGAAAACACTTGTGGCTGATGTATCATACTGCTGTGCAGGGCTGCAACTGCAGAAGCCGCGTGAGTAATCGCAAACCCAAGCACCGTACCACCTCGCTTCAGCACCCGATACGCTTCTTTCAGGGCTAACAACCTATCTTTTTGCTGTTGCAGGTGATAGAGTGGCCCGTGAAGAACCACTACATCAATGGATGCAGCTTCAAACGGCAGCTCCCGGGCTTCGCCTAGCAGGCAATTAAATGGATTGGCTGTCCCTTTTGCTTTACGCTTTGCCTGATCGATGTGCTTTGGTACAGGATCGATCAGCGCGACTCGGTGCCCCAGGGCGCTGAGCCAAGCTGCATAATGTCCCGTCCCACCACCGACGTCGGCAATGGCAAGCCTTTGTGTTTGCAGGTGCCGTCCTATTAACAACTTATTCCGTTCAAATTCAAGGGGGCCTAGTCCGAGCTGAAGCCGAGAATCCTCGGCATGGTCGGTATAAAATTCTGTAATGGCGGGATCAATCATCCCACAAAATTACAGCTATTTCCGATTGTTCTATTTGCTAAGTTTTATTTTTGGTATTTCTTGGGATACCGACCGTCGCTCCAAAATATACTGGAAAATCGGTGGGCAATGCGTAATTTTCCCCCATGTTATTGTCTGAATCTTTATACCAGGCATTGGAAGCGTCTGTAAAAAACCTAGAAGGGCAGCATTCGTCCATCCAATCGGTTTTACCCCTATCGGGCGGCGATATCAATCGTGCCTATCGGATCAAAACGCCAATCGGCAATTATTTTGCAAAGGTAAACGATAGTCCGGTGGCTACATCGATGTTTTTGGCAGAATCCAACGGGTTGGACGTATGGCGTAACGCATTGGGGGCTGCCCATGTCCCGCAAACCTTTTTGGTCGGGAATGTACGAGGCGAAGGATTCTTGCTCATGGAATGGATCGACACGAGCGATAAATATGACGTACCGCAGCAAGAGGCATTGGGCAGGCTTCTGGCTTCCCTACACCGCCAACAGGCCAATGCTTATGGATTGGACCACGATAACTTTATCGGTACATTGCCCCAAAACAATAGCTTCTCAACAGATTGGACGGATTTTTTCATCGAGCAACGGCTGCAAAAACAATTGGATATGGCAGGTCAGACCTTGAAAGGAACCGATCTGCGGAAAAAATTCGATCACTTATTTTCCCGCCTGGCCGACCTGTATCCATCCGAGCGACCGTCGCTCCTCCACGGAGATTTATGGAGTGGTAATTACCTAATCGATCAGACAAGAAAACCTGTATTCATCGATCCGGCTGTTTATTATGGTCTTCGTGAAGTAGATATAGCCATGACCAAACTATTTGGTGGATTTCCGGAACGGTTTTACGATGCTTACAACGAATCGTACCCCCTGCAACACGGATGGGAGGAGCGGGTCGATCTGTGGAATTTATATCCTTTATTGGTACATCTGAATTTGTTTGGAAGCTCGTACCTACGCGCTATCGAAAATCGGATAGCGCCGTATATAGGGCTGTGACACCCATTGCCGTTGTCCCTTCCTAAAAAAAGTTTACATAAGGGAGTTTATCAAAACAGTTAAAAATGGATAAGATAAACGAGCGGCCCAACAAAGGGAACCATGGACGGAACATCAAATATTCCGACAGGGGAACCCAGTATTGTTGCGACCGGTACGTAAGCATACTCAAAATGAATGGGATACGCATAAGCATGACCCAATCCGGAAGCCCTTATGACAACGCGATTGCAGAAAGGGTCAATGGGATATTGAAAGCCGAATTCGACCTGTATAGGACGTTTAAATCCCTTGAGGATGCCCGTAGATGGCGCAATCTTACGTTACAATCGCCTCAGGCTCCACGCCAGGTGCAATTACAGAACCCCTGAGCAAACACATATGAAGGAAAAAATAATCAAACAACTAAAATCAACGCCTATGTAAACACCCAGCAGTAATCAAATCGGCTATTGTAAACGATAGTCAGTAAAAGAAAATTTAGTCGTAAACTAATAGTAGTAATACGCTTCCTTAGTGTAAACTTATTTCAGTATAGGACATCGTTTACCCTTTCTATACCTTTTTCCTACCCCTTTGGTAAGGATTTGGTAAGGATTTGGTAAAGCGGAGGTAAGGAATTGGTAAGGAATCGGTAAAGAATTGGTAGCTGAAAAGTAGGTGAATACTAACTCAGTATTATACAAAAGGTAAGGAACAGGTAACCGATTGGTAACTACGACCAACAAAATCATCTAAAAACAGTAATATGATCTGTGTTTTATTGCAGACATACTTATATTTACCGTTTTAAGTAGATGTAAAACCATATAAACAGATATAAAACCAAATGAAAAACGCTTATTGGTTGATACTTGCCGTCGCATTTTTGGCGTCGGCATGCCATTCAGAAAACAAAAATTGCACACCTGCTACCGAAGACCGGTATGTTGCCATGACCGATTCGCTGGCGGCCAAACTGGAATGGCCGGAAAAATTGGATATCAAGGTCTTTGCCGGCCCCGACTTGGTACCGAGTCCGGCTTGCCTTGCGGTATCTGCTTCCGGTGATGTTTTTGTAGGGGTTGACAAAATTGGATCCCTCGGAAAAGAAATGGGGCAGGGTGCAATTGTCAAACTGATCGATTGCAATGGCGATGGTATTATGGATAGCGACACGGTATTTGCCCGTGTGGATAACCCGAGAGGAATACTCGCGCTGGGCGACCAAGTATTCGTGCTACACACACGTTTTTCGGAAGAAACTCAAACAGCAGTCAATATGGATCTCATCGTCTACGAAGACCGTGATAAAGACGGCATCGCGGATGGCGATCCGAAACCCTTAATTACCGACATCAGCAACCCCACTTACCTTGCCGAACGGGGCACCGACCACGCCACCAATGGTATTCAGATGGGGATAGATGGCTGGATTTACATCGCCGCAGGTGATTTTGGATTCCATAATGCAACCGACCGGGATGGCAAGCAATTGACTATGCTGGGCGGCGGCATCATACGGGTACGACCAGACGGAACAGAAATGGAGGTGTACACGCATGGCTTGCGGAATATTTACGATGTGGCTATCGATCCGTTCATGAATATTTTTACACGTGACAATACCAACGACGGTGGCGGCTGGAACATCCGTTTTTCGCATCAGATCCAATCGGGCGAATACGGTTATCCCATTTTGTTCAAGCGTTTCACCGAGGAAATTATCCCTGCATTGGTCGACTTAGGCGGAGGTTCCGGAACGGGTTCTCTATACCTCAACGACGACCGCTGGCCGGATGAATATAACAACACACCGCTGATGGCCGATTGGGGCCGCAGTTATCTCTACCGACATCCTGTGCAACCTGACCAGGCGACATTTACCCAGCGCGAAGAAAAATTCATCCAATTGCCACAGATTACGGACGTTGACATCGATGCTTCGGGAATCCTGTACCTATCTGCTTGGGACGGAGCAGGCTATTCCGGAAGCCCCGATATCGGCTATGTCGTGCGGGCCGTACCCAACGGATTTAACTATGAATCGTTTGCCGATATCCAACAATTTTCAAACCGGAAGCTCGTTGCCTTATTGAAATCAAAAAGTGCCAAAGCGCGGTTGGCTGCCCAGTACGAGTTGCTAAACAGAACCGACAATACCGGCTCCGCTTCGAGGGTTTGGAAATTGGTGGAAGACAACTCCCTGGAAATGGAAACACGAATAGCGGCACTCTACACCTATGCTCAATTGGCGGGAAAGGAAGGAATCGCCAAACTGGTGGAGGTCACGGCAGACGCGGACTTACAGGAGTATGCGCTGAGGACGCTGTCCGACCGTAAGGCTTGGGCAGACGAAGTGCCGTCAGAACCTTTTTTAGCAGGCCTACGCTCGTCCTCTCCACGTGTCAAAGCTGCTGCGATCATCGGTGTGGGGCGCTTGGGTAAGAAAGAAGCCATTACCGCATTGCTGGAAACCAAGGTTCCCGCGTCGTTCAAATCTCCTGACTTGGGAACTGAAGGTCCCCATGCGACACCCAACCCTGAAATTATCCTCCCACATTTAGCCGTAAAAGCCCTTATTGCACTGAATGCGGTAGACGAATGCGTCGAAGCACTGAATACCGGAAACCAGGACCTCGCTTTATGGGTTATGCGTTACCTCCATGACAACCGTGTGGTTCAGGCGTTGATCACTACCTATGAAAACACAGCCGATGAAGCACTGAAAGCAAAACTCCTCAACACGCTGGCACGCATCTACCACGAGGAAGCACCGTATGATGCATCGTGGTGGTGGAGCACCCGACCAGACGCCGACGGCCCCTACTACAAAAACGTGGAATGGGAAGGAACACCCACTATCCGGACATTTTTACTGGAACAATGGAAACAGGCCGGAAGTGGTGATAGGGATTTCTTTAAAGTGCTCAATACAAGGTATCGATTGGCCATCAACTCCTTTGGCATCATCGAAATACAGCCTCCCAAAGAAGATGCCCCTCAAGTGGACCTGGAGAAAATAAAAAATAAAAAAGGACAGGTGGGCGAAGCCTCCATCGAGGATGTCATGCTGGCGCTTGATAAAATCAACGGAGACCCGAAACAGGGAGCAATACTTTTTGCACAACAGGGGTGCAAAACATGCCACGCCATCGACCGAAGCGAGGTCCAGAAAGGACCTTTCATGGGACAGATCGGCTCCATCATGAACCGCCAGCAAATCGCGGAATCCATTCTGAAGCCAAATGCTTCCATATCGCAGGGGTTCTCCACGGCACAGATCCAGACAAAGAGCGGGAATGCCTACGTGGGATTTGTCACCGAAGAATCGGCCGATAAGCTGACCATCCGAAACATTACCGGAGCGGCTACAACCCTTGCGAAATCGGAAATCGCTAACCGGCAGGAGCTTGAACATTCCATGATGCCTGAAGGATTGGCCAACGCACTGAGTTATCAGGAGTTCGCTTCGTTGGTAGCTTATCTAGCGGAGCAAAAGTAGCCGGTTACTTCCGCTACAACCGGGGTGCAGTGAAAGTTCCGTTTGGAATGGTATGGTGTCAAATTCAGCAAGTGGTTACGGATATCATACTTATTGTTATCTTTGCACCCGTTTAAAAAGAGACAATTCATGGCTTTACAGTGCGGCATCGTCGGCCTACCCAATGTGGGCAAATCCACTTTATTCAACTGCCTTTCCAATGCAAAGGCTCAGGCAGCTAATTTCCCATTCTGTACCATTGAACCCAATGTGGGGGTGATCACGGTACCAGACGAACGGTTGAATAAACTTGCCGAATTGGTACAGCCGCAACGGATTGTACCCAACACCATTGAAATCGTAGACATCGCCGGCCTTGTCAAAGGTGCGAGCAAGGGCGAAGGTCTAGGGAATCAATTTCTCGGAAACATCCGCAATACGGATGCGATCATCCACGTACTGCGCTGCTTCGACGATGGCAATGTGGTACACGTAGATGGATCGGTCGACCCGGTACGCGACAAGGAAATTATTGATACCGAATTGCAACTGAAAGACCTCGATACCGTAACCAAACGTATCCAACGAGTGGAAAAACAGGCAAAGACCGGTGGCGATAAGGAAGCTAAACGGAGTTATGAAATCCTGTCAGTGGTCAAAAGCCACCTCGAATCGGGCAGATCGGCGCGCACGGCTCCCATATCTGTAGAGGATTTTGAATTCATCAGCGAGTTGTCGCTGCTTACTGTGAAGCCGATATTGTATGTCTGTAACGTGGATGAAGGTTCGGTAAATACGGGCAATGCATATGTAGCGCAGGTGCAGGAAGCTGTCAAAGATGAGAATGCCGAAGTATTGATTATCTCCGCCCAGATTGAATCGGAAATCGCTCAGTTAGACAGCTACGAAGAACGCCAGCTTTTCTTGGAAGATCTCGGCCTGATCGAATCGGGTGTCAACAAACTCATCCGTGCAGCATATAGACTACTAAATCTGGCAACCTATTTCACCGCGGGTGTGCAGGAAGTACGCGCTTGGACGATTGAAAACGGTTTTACGGCTCCCCAAGCCGCAGGCGTAATCCATACCGACTTTGAAAAGGGTTTCATTCGTGCAGAAGTGATCAAATACGACGATTTCATTAAATATGGCTCCGAGGCGGCAGTGAAAGAAGCTGGCAAATTGGGGGTAGAAGGAAAAACCTATCTTGTGCAGGACGGGGACGTTATGCACTTCCGATTTAACGTTTAATCCAGTATCCTTCCGGCAAGAACGCCCCCATCCCATACATTCATCCGCTCATGGTGCAGCCATTTGTTGCGGACTGCAAAGGTGCGTTGGTTTGACCAAAAGCACAATGGGAACCCGTTATTTCCGTTTTTTTAACGGCAAAAATAAGCAATCGCCATTTTTTTGCTATTATTGTTCCGTTATAAATCCTTTATGTCGTTTTTTTACCGTTAGTGCCTATGACCCAACTTGATGACATTGACATCCGGTTGCTGAACCTTCTCCAGCGCGATGCCACCTTATCCAACAAGGAATTATCGTCACAACTCAATCGGTCGGTAGCAGCCATCCAGGAGCGGAGACGCCGATTAAAAGACCAGGGATACATCAGCCGTATCGTCGCAATCCTCGACCGGAAGAAGGTAGACCGAAGCCTGATGGCCTTCTCGCATGTGTTACTTACTTCACATACCGCCGAAACACTCGGAACGTTTGAGCGCGAAGTATCCAAATTTGACGAGGTGCTGGAATGTATGCAGATGACTGGTGCCTATGATTTCATCCTCCGCATCGCGATTAAAGACATGGAAGCCTACAACCACTTCTTACGCGACCGGCTCGCTACCCTACCCAACATCAGTACTGTACAGAGTTTCTTTGTGCTGCATGAAGCCAAAAGCGACACCGCTTATAAATTATGATGAGCTGAAAATGGGCGTTCTCATCCCTTGAAAACACAAAAGCACCTCAAAAATTACCAAAATTTGGTAATTAAAAATCTTTTACCTATTTTTGGTAAATATTAGTTCTTTAACATAAAAAAATACGATGTAGAAAATGGTCGTCATCATCGAAGATGATTACCTGAGTGACCTCTACGTTGGCAAAGCCGTGAAGGGAAAACCGCGATTCGGCCAGGAAATCATCAGGGGTTTCAAGAAACGTGTTTTGCAAATGAAGAATGCGAAAAACAGCAACGATTTGCGGACTAACAAATCGCTTCATTTCGAAAAGCTGTCAGGTAATCTACAAGGAAAGTACTCCGTTCGGGTCAACGATGCCTATTGCATCGTATTCCGTCTGGAAACGGAGGGTGGCAGGGAGCGTGTTGAGATTATCTTCGTGGAAGATCTCAGCAACCATTATTCCTGACGTTAAAATTTTTAAACTTTTAAAGTCTCTAAAAAGGAGCTTTACCAAATCGTATACAGGAGGCGTATATCATGGTAAACCAAGTATTATCAAAAAACGGAGAGGAATTAATCACTGATTTCGTTCTCCATCCCGGCGAGGCCTTATTGGATGAGGTCGAAGCAAGGAAACTAAAGAAATCAGAACTGGCAAAGGCATTGAACATTTTGCCCGGCCATTTAAGTGAGTTGTTCAGCGGCAAGCGGAATATTACCGCGACCACTGCCGTGAAGCTGGAAAGGGAGTTGGGCATCAGTGCTGAATACTGGCTGGGCCTGCAAACGGACTATGACCTTTCCAACGCCCGCAGGGAATTGGAAATGGCGTAGGCAGCATCCTTAACATTTTCCGGAATAAATGGATCGAAATCCCGGCTAATGCCAACCCTCGCCAAATCGTGGACAACGATTTCCTATGCATATTTTACGGTCAGCTTGTTCGTTTTCAAGGGATTTGCTGTGTCCCGCTACCCCATACACTTATCCACAGCGAGATAGTTCGAACCCCGGCCACCGCTTCGGTTCTCACCCCTTGACAACACAAAAGCGCCTTTTATGGCGCTTTCTTGTGTTCCCGAAGGGATTCGAACCCCTATCTTCAGAACCGGAATCTGAAATTCTATCCATTGAACTACGGGAACGGGGACGCAAAGATATTCAAAATTTCGAAATCAATTACATCGTTGACCAAGAATTTTAACTTTCCTGAGCGACGGACATTTCTGCTTTATAACTCGCTTCCGTCCGCGCTTTCACCAACCGGTCTACGCGATACATCATTAACAGGCTGATGACAGAGAATGTCACTACCGCATAGCCGACTAAATCATAGTGTTCAAGCGGACTGAAATTGGTTTGCTGAACAACGATCTTACCGGCCAAGGCCGCGGCTACACCTCCGGCCAACTGCTGTAACGACGCATTGATGCTCATAAAGGCACCCCGGTCTTTCAATTCGGGCACGGCACTCACCAAGGCCGAAGAAGGCACCATGCGACTGGTTACCCCCACCATCAGCATGACATTCAATGCAATGGCTGCCCATAAGGGTGTGACGGACAGATTCGTGTACCAAATGCACATAATCATTAACCACAACGATGCGATGACAAATAACTTATATTTATCTATTCGGTCGCTGAAACGCCCAACAAAAGGCATAATCACCAAGGTAGCCAGTCCGGAAACCATAAACAGAATGGGCAGCTGCTGTTCGGTAATTTGTAGGTTATTGATGGCAAATGCGCTACCGAAAGGCATCATCATGAATCCACCTACAGAAAGCAATGCCGTAGAGAGAAAACCAATGCGATAGTGACGCTGTGCTAAGGTATGTAACAGGTGGCCAAAGGCCGATTTTTCACTTTTAACACCCAAATGCGCATCAACCGGTTTCAGGTAAAAGATGACCATTCCGGCAATCAGTACGCTGAGTACGGCCACCATCAAAAACGGAGCTTCCCAACCCCAGCCGTTTGCAATGTAAAGTCCTATCGGGATGCCCAATACCTGACTGGCACCAAACGCCATCTGAACAAATCCCATCACGCGGCCTCGTTGCTTCAAACTGAACAAATCCGCCACAATCGCCATGGATATCGAACCGATGACGCCACCAAAGAGTCCGGTGATGATACGCGCTATCACCAAAAATAGATACGTATGCGCGATACCGCACAACACTGTACCGACAATAAAACCCATGTAAAAAAACAGCAACAGTTTTTTGCGGTCAAACCTGTCTGAGAAACCAGCTGTGAGGAAACCGGAAAGGCCGGCACTGAATGCATAGGCGGATACGGCCAGACCGAATTCCGAAGGTGCCAATTGCATCGACTTCATCAACATATCTCCTAACGGAGACATAATCATGAAATCGAGGATAACGGTGAACTGCGTAAAAGCTAAAATAATTACTACCAGAATCTGGTAGCGGTTGAAGGGCGCTGCACCCGCGGATATTTGATTCATTCTTTGAAGACGTCCGCAGCAACCAAATGTTACAAGCGCAACCTATTTTATTTTCCCTTACCCTGTGCCATTACCCTAACCGTCTGTAAGATGATGCCTACATCGGTCTTCAGACTCATCGTATCCAGGTAATTCAGGTCATAATCGACCCGTTCACACATTTGGTTCACGTTTTCCGCATACCCATAGTACACTTGTCCGATCGACGTGATGCCGGGTTTCAGCCGGAATAGCTGCATATATTCCGGTTTACGCCCCTTGATTTCATTGATAAAATGCCTACGCTCCGGCCGTGGTCCCACAATGGCCATATCGCCTTTCAGCACATTCCAGAATTGAGGCAATTCGTCCAGGTGCGTTTTCCGCATGAATTTTCCCCATTGGGTAATGCGGGGATCATCGTCTGATGCCAGTTGCGGACCGGCCTGTTCGGCATCTACACGCATACTTCTGAACTTGTAGATGTAAAACGGCTTCTGGTCTTTACCGATACGCTCTTGTTTGTAAAATATAGGGCCCGGTGAGGTGAGCCTGGTAATCAATGCCAATAAGGCATAAACCGGTAGTCCGGCAACAATTACCAAGGTTGAAAATACCACATCGAACACACGTTTGAGGAAGATGGTTTCTTGATAAACCAGCAACTTCCGTTTTACGGCCTGAAGGTCTATACGGAACGGCGGTTGATAGGTAATCAACTCGTATAGACTGCTATTTTCAACTTTATAAGCTACTTGCTGTATTTGATTCTCTGTATACATAATATCTATCACTTATCAACACGGGTAGTAGCTGCCAAATAAGTGCCACGTTGCAAAAAAAGCAAGCAGGATGCATCCAGTTGTTTTTTAGCGCGATTGGCCTAAAAAGTCTACGAGGTCAGTGGGGAAAAATTCCACAATTTAGGGTTGTGGTCGGGCGACATTACCCCCAATAGGCTTTATACATGGAAAACAGTTTACGTAGCCGGATTGGCAGCGATCGATAGGAAAGTCCGAACCTGTATCCGAGCCATTTGGCCATAAAGGAGCCGCAGACCCTGGGAAGCAGCCAGGGATTGCGTCGCATCACATACCGAATTTCCGACTTGGCATACTTAAGTCCCTCGCCGTAGGCACGGCCGAAGGATTCGAATATCCACTGATTGTCGCTGTGGAATACGCCGATGTCAAAATAACGCTCGAATTCCTCGCGCAAACTGTAGGCGTGCGAATGGTGAACACAGGCATTCCCCACATAGGCCATTTTCCATCCGCCTAACAGCATCTTCCCGGCAATGATCACATCTTCTCCCATAATGGTACCGCGAGGAAAGCCTCCCACATCCTCAAAGGCGCTACGACGGTAGGCGGCGAAGGAGTTGGAGCAGGAAATCGTTTTGATACCGTACGTGTCGGCATCGGCCAATCCCCGGATCTGGTTTTGCGAAGGGTAATTGAACAATCGGGCATGGGCTTCCATGACCGTAGCGCCTTTGTGGGGAAGCTGCCGGCCGTAGGCCATGCCGATTTGCGGATCAGCAAATGCCCGGATGATGTTTGCCAGGGTAGATTCATCAGCCGGGATAGCATCTTGTGTTAGAAAAATATAAATATCTGCTTCCGGATAGGCCTCGATGGCTAATTGGCGCGTACCGCCGTGATCAAATCCGGTGTTTCCCAATCCCATCACCTCAAAGCCGCTGGCCCGAGCGGCTTCTACCGTTCCGTCCCTAGAACCGGAATCGATCACGACACGTCGTCCGATCGGCGCATGCTGTCTGGCCAGCACCTCCAGCAACGCAACAAAGTGCGGGCCGCCATTCAAGGTCGGGATGTATACATTTGCCTTCATTATTGCACTTCCACAATTGCGTGTTCCTGGACCTGATTTTTGTTTATTTTGATATTCGGGGGCTTAAAATCATGTATCCAGGTACCGCCGGATGTCACAAAATTGCTATCTATCCGCACGTTGAGAGCCGTTTTCCTAACGGTAATGGCTGCATTTTTAGCGTTGAGGATATGGTTACCGAGTAACGAAGCGCTATTCGCCTTCACCAGCAGTAACGCCCCTGCGTCATGCCCGCTTCTCAGATGGTTACCCTCGAATTTCAGATTCCCCTCCATATTAATGTTAATGGGTCCGCTGTTGATTTCGTTCTCGATCATATCCAACGAGTCAATACGAATATCATTGGGCAGCATGATGCTCCCTATGCGGCTATGCCGGATATCCAGCAACTGCCCCTCTGCATTAGCCAACAAGCGCAAGGTATGAAAGGAATTTCCTTCCATCCGTATGTGTTTCCACTGCCCAACCAACTCGAACGCACCGTCGGTGACATTCCTATTAGCTGTAATTTCTCCACACCCTTCGATATACAGGGCAGGTCGATTGTTGCCAAAAGCTCGATTCCCACTTAGGGTTACACCTGAAATGCCGATCAGTGTGCCGATGCCGGAACCATCGGGGGTGGATTTGCCCTTCACGAAGCCATTCTCTTTGCTGTAATTACCCGCTATGAGCGCATTGATATCTATTAGCTGCCCATGTGCCCGGTTATTGATATCTATGGCATCGGCAGCATTGTATTCCAATCGATTGTTGGTAATCCGGTAATTGGTAACCCGCTCGGCGGTATTGAAGGCGACCTGAATACCGCTCATCCCGTTGTGGTGAATGTAGTTTCCATCGATTTCAACATCCCCGCTATCGTGTATAAAAATCCCATTTTCACCGTTGTGGTGGAACCGGTTGCCGGAAATCGTGATGCCCTGGCTCGACAAGATCCGCACCGCTGTACCGGGGTGATAGGTTGTCGGCGATTCGCGGGCGCCCCCATACCGGGTTACGACGGTACCTACCACCCGGGAAGCCGCACAATTGTACCACAATATCGCCGGGAACGAGCGATTATTGGTGGAGTCGCCCGCCAATTGGCTGTTTGCGATGGTCAGATTGCTGCATTGTGAGGCATAGATAGCTTCGTTGACCGTTTCCGCCCGGAAGGAAAGATACACATTAGAAATCCGGTGGGCACGGAAAAGGGGGGCGTCCGAGTGCTGCTTTTCGACCGCAAATTGTGCCGACAGTTCCTTGGACTGTTTTAGCAAACCGTCGGCCACCAAATGCACATTGGGCACTAAACGGAGGGTACGAACCAGGTAGGTTCCTTTGGGCAGGTATACGGTATCCCCTATTGACGCACTGTCCAACGCCGCCTGGATAAAACGGCTATCGTCCGTCTTGCCATCACCTGTGGCACCGTACTCCTGCACATTGATGCGCCGCCCCACACCGTTGGCCGCGTCGGCATCCGGCTGGTGTTCAGTTGCGGTCCCGCAGGCAAGTGCCAGTAAGCTCCCGCCTATACCAATGATTCCACGTAAATTAATCCATTTCATTGCTTCCAATGTTTATCGGTAATTACGTTCCAGGTATCCGTAGCGGTACGGTCCCAGGTAAATTGCGCAGACCGGTGTATTCCTTGCTGCTGAAATCCCCGGTAGCGATCGCCGTCGTTCACCAAGGTTTCGATACCGGCTTTGATGGCCTCCACATCGTGCGGATCTACGCACAGCGCTGCATCGCCAGCGATTTCCTGCAGCGAGCCGGCCGTAGAGGTCAACACCGGTGTACCGGATGCCATGGATTCGATAACCGGCAGTCCGAAACCTTCCATGAGCGACACGAAAAGTGTCGCAAACGCGCCCTTATAAAACTTGGGCAACTCCGCCTCGGGAATCCGTCCCAAAAAACGGACCCGCTTTTCGATTCCTAACTGTACAATCAATGCACAGAGTGCCTCATCGCCGTGACCGGAAAGAAAAAACATAAAATCCGGCGGAATATCCGCACGGGCGAAAGCCGTAAGCATGGCCGGAATGTTCTTGTTCTTACGCCGATTGCCCACGTACAGGAAATACGGTGTTTCCGACTGAAAAGCCTCCGTATTTTCCCGGTATACGGCATCCACACCATTATAAACGACCGTGATCAGCCGCTCGTCGATGCCGAGCAGCTCTACAAGCTGCTTTTTGCTGAAATGAGACACCGTGATAACCTGTTGCGCCTTCGCCGCCAACCGGGCAATCACCTGTTGGTAATATAGACGATGCCAAGGTGTATAATAAAAGAGATGCATCAAGTCATGAATGGTAAATACAAACGGGATGCGGCTGTAGAGCGGAGGCATAAACGAAGGACTGTAAAACACATTGGCGTCACTCTTCCGGATTTCGCGGGCCAGCATCCACGGTGTCAATAGGTTGCCCAGCCCCATATCGCTTTGTATGAATGCCGGGGAGATGTGGGCCGGCATGCGTGCCATCACCTCATGGTACAGTTTACCGATTCCGGTATCGCCTGCCCATCTGCCATCTATCAATGCACGCTGGCTCATAAGCCGATCCTCCATCGTAAACGTTCTACACCCACCGGGTAACTGCTTCCCAGCAGAAATACCAACATCAGGTACAACACGATATCGTTGTCATAACCGGAGTATAAAATCAATAGGATGGCCAGCAACGGCAGGAAAGCCACCCACCAAAAGTTACGAATTTTCCGCTTCTCCATACAGAATCGGCAGAAGTAAAACAGGAACAATCCATAGGACACCAATCCAACAACGCCGAAATCAAGGTAGCAATTAAAAAACGTATTGTGGATGTGAGGTTCGCCGTGGTAAAAATCCGCGTAACGACCCAGAAAGTCACCACCACTCATGAATCCGTTGCCCAATGGAGAAATGGCCGTAAAATGCTGAAAAAATGCTTTCCAATATACCAGCCGGACTCCCATCCCGTCGTTGGATGCCAATAGAGTGTCTACGCGGATTACTTTTTCCGCCACAAAGGGAATGGCCACCAAGGCCAGCGCACCCAGCGCCACGCGCCAACGGACGGTCATTCCTACCCACAGGAGACAAAAAATCCCAAGAAGCAGAGCCACCATCGGCGTGCGCGACAACGACAGCCACGCCAGCAACAATACCAACCCGATACGCCACCACACCAATTTCTGCTTCTGTACCGTCGGCAGCAACACATAAACGAACCCCAGCAGCGCAATACGTGCGCCGAACATATTTTTATCGTCCAATCCCCAAAAGTAATGGGAGGCCTGATATAACGCACTGCCGTGTGCCGAACTCGGGGCACCTCCCAACCAACGGAATCCAGCAGCCTGGTGATACAGCAGCAATTGTAACAAGGTAAGCCCAAGTGCAACGTGAAGCGTAAGATCCACCCATCGCAATAAGCGGGAGTTATCCCGCTGGGCCAACCACCCTACCGCGAAGTATAAGTAACAGAAATTGATGGGCAGTTTAAGGAAATTTGTTGCCTCCTGCCCGTCTTCGGGCAGGTTGATCAGAAAGATCAGCGAAGCGTACCCCGTAAACACCCCCAGAAACCACACCCAGGAATGCCGAAGCAGAACCGATGTATCCAAAAAATAGCCGAGCGATGCCAACAGAAATACGAGCGGGTAGATTTTGACCGGCAGGAAAACAGCTCCCAATGCAAGGCAAAATAATACCTCGCAGAAAATGGTCCTATTACTTACCAAGGTATTACGCATCCGCATCATCCGTTGTTATTGTTTGTAACACCTGTTCATATTCCGTTACCATACGTTCCACACTGAGGTATTCACCAATGGACGACCTCGCCCGAGTCGCCTGCCGGTTGTATTGCGCAACGTCACGCCACAAGGTAACCAGTGCTACCCCGAGGGAATCCGGTCGATCCGGATCGCACAAGATTCCGTTCACACCATCGGCCACGGTCTCCCGCAATCCCCCTCGGTTACTGGCAATGACCGGCAAATTATTTGCCAGACCTTCTACGGCGACCATCCCCAATGGTTCCTCCCAGATGGATGGAACCACCAGCACGTCAATCGTTTTGTAAAAATCGGCAGGATTTACATACCCGACAAATCGGATACGCTCGTCGTCGCCGGCCAATTGCCGGAAATAGGCCAGATCTTCGTCCTTTCCGCGTCCGGCGATACGCAGGTCGCCTACGATATCCGAAGCTTTAAATTGACGGATAAGCCATTCAACGCCCTTCGCAATCGACAACGTGCCGATGTAGCCCACGGTCAGCGACTGCCCCTCCTTCCGCAACTGCGGCGGATTCACAGCAGGGATTTCCCGCGCATTGTGCACCACATATTGTGGAATTTTCCGGAAATAGTCCTGCGCGATGAACCGTTCCAGCACACTACGGCTGATGCCAACCACCGCATCCACACGGCTGGATTTGCGTCTATGCCTGCGGCGCAACAGCTTTCTCAGAAGGTCCTGGGATACGCTCCTAGGCCCCTGATTAAACAGGGTACTATCCGGACTTAACAGGTACATATCGTGCAGGACCTGTACAATCGGAATGTTGGCGCGGTGAATTTCATCCCACGCAGAGATAGACCATCCCACCAGGTTGTGGCATGACACAATGGTTGGCTTCTCCAATTGGAGTACCTCCCGTACGTAGCCAGCCATGGCGGAATTATAGGTGTCGCGAAGGTGCCATAAAAGCCTGCGGAACTTCGGCGGTCGTTCGTTGGTAAACGGCCAATATGCATTTCGGAGACCGGCACGATAGACCTTTACGCCATCCACGTTATCCACTCGTAAACCTGCTTCCGGCCCCATGCTCAACACTGCGACTTCGTGCCCCTTGGCCTGCATACCTTCCACAATGAGTTTGAGGGAAATCTCAGCGCCTCCCGCGATGTATGGCGCATACAGTGCGTTGATATACAAAATTTTCATCGGCGGTATAAATTATCCAGCGCCGCTCCCACTTTTTGCCAATCGTGCACCTCTGCCATATGGGCGTACAACCGGTCGCCCATCGTTGTCAATGCTGTAGGGTCACGCTGCTTCATTGTTACCGCCCGAGCAATTTGTTCCGTCAATGCAGCCCGATGCTGTTCATCGGTTTGATACCGGTAATGAAATGTATCGCCCATAAACGGTCCCAGATCGGTAATCGTGCCGATTTCAGGACAAATTACCGTTTTTTTATAGGAAAAAGCCAGAAGGACGGTACCCGAATTAAGACTGCTCGACAGATCGTACGGCAGTACAATCACATCTGCTCCGGCAAGCAATGCGGCCATCTCGCCATCGGGAACGAAAGAGGGCAGCCATACCACATTGCGCGCACGTTGCGCACGGTCGGAAATTTCCTTTCGGTAGGCATCGTCTAGGGCTTTCCCGGCGATGGTCAACCGCACACCGTCGCCAAACGTCTGAATCACATCGATGAGCAGTTCCAGGTTTTTATAAGGTTTTACCATTCCGATGAAAAGCAGTTCCACTCTGCTGCTGTCCCACTGGGACGCAGGTTCCACCCCGCCGTACACACCGATGAAGTTTGGATGCGGAATATAAACCGCCTTCTGCAATGCCTTCTTACCGTATGTCACAAGAATTTCTTCAGATTGCCGGCTGTGAATGACAATGCGATGCGACCAGCGTATCAACAGCCGGGTAAGTGTTCGGCTGAAAAACGTCAGCCCTTTTTCATGCGACACCCGATTGTGCATTGTCCAGATCAGGGGTTTTCCACTCCAATGAATCACCATCAATACTGACAGCTTGCGCAAAAAACTTCGAAATGCTATGAAAAAGCCACGGTCGTCGATGTTTTCAAACCAATTAAGGTGAACCAACCGAATGGAGGCAAAGTGCTTCCGATTTGAAAAAATCGTATCCAACGGATGAATGCGGTATCCTTTCGTACGAAGCGCTCCGACCAATAACTGGATGTATTGGTTTTCTTCATTGACAGGCGGATTGAAAATAATGTCCATTGGATCTGTAAATTCGACTATCTTTTCCGTTGTTCACGCGATTTGACCGCGGATGCGACGATATCCCTGAAGCGGAGCCCAAACTCCGTGCGGTGTCTGTACCACATCCAGCATTTAGCCATCAGATTTGAACGCATAGACAACATCAGGGTATACTGCTTGCGTCGCCGCATGAGCTGTCCCTGCTGGTTCAATAACGTAGTATAAACCACTTTTTCCGATTCATGCGGAACATGATTCTTTAAGAAATCGTGCAACCATTGCGCATACTGCATATTGGCGCGCATCTTTTCCAGGTCGTTGCCCGAGGATGTGATCGAAAGGTTATTGCTCCGATAGTTGAATACCGGCTTGTTGGTATGGGCAATGCCTTTGTTGGCACAGGCAAGGTACGCTGTAATGTCGTCCGAACCCCAAGCCAGGGGCAGGGAATAAAACCCGCCACGACTGCGTAAAGCAGCTGTGTGGTATACGAAATCGGAAATGTATTGGGATCGCCATTGGTTGAGACGATGCCAGATGTGATCGCACACTCGCTCATAGGAAGGACCGGACGGAGTAAGCCGAAGCGGCCGGCCTTGGTCATCAATGACTATACTTCGGCAATGGTATACATCCAGATCGGGGTAGTCGCCCATCAATCGGGTAAATTCTTCCAGGTAGTCAACCTCCATGCGGTCATCGTCGCCCATCATGACCAAATACTCACCCTGCGCCAGCTCAACGCACTTATTCCAATTGTCGGTGAGCCGCACGGCACCGACATTATGCTCGTTTTCGTAATACCGGATACGGGTATCGTCAAAGGTACTTACGATTCGTTCTACCGGTTCCGGCGAACAGTCGTTCAACACAATCAGTTCAAAATCGCCAACCGACTGGGCCAGGATGCTTTGGATACATTCTTCCAGGAAGCGGCTTTTGTAGGCCGGAATGCAAACCGAAAATTTAGGCATCGCTTTTTCCTTTCCCCATGAGTGTTTCTTTCAAATAGCGGATATCGGCTGACTTGACCACAAAAACAACTAGGTACAACGCGTATATCAACGCAAATATAACCGAATTGGCGATAACTGTGCCATACCCATGGGGAATCACCAGCCATCCGGCAGCATACCGGCTCACGAGCATCGCGATCGCACCCCCCAATGCCGCCGGGAGGAATGCGCGTGTGAACAACCGGAATCCATCCAGCCGTAGTACCTTTGGGATGTAATAGCTGTAAAAAAAGCCGATCTGGAGGACCATATACACCAGGTAACCGACCACAGCAGCACCAACCTGCAAGGTCTTGGCAAAGATGACGGTGATGGGCAATGAAACCACGCAGGCCACGGCCGAAGAATAGACCAGAAAACGTGTCTTGCCCGTGGAAAGTACCAAACTGGCTACCGGGGTGTTGTGCATGGATAGCAACACCGTGAGTAACCAGAGGGACATCCACAGGGATAGATCGCTGTATCCTTCCCCCATGTAGAGCTGTAAAATATCTTCGGCATTTAAAATCAGTGCAAAGACCACGAATCCCAGAAAAATGGAGATGTATCGGGTGGCCTCAAACACCAAGCGCTCCATACGTTGGTGGTTGCCCTCGGCGTACACTTTGGAGGCCGAAGGAAGGAGCACCTGCATAAAAACACCGCCAAACGCCACGATAAGCATGGCAACCGTCTGGATGACGCGGTAGTCAGTGAGCACTTCGATTCCGTCGGCAAACTTTCCCAGCAGCAGCGGCCGAAGGTTATTGGCTGTTAGTTGGAACAGCCCCATGACGAATATCGCCAGGCTATAGGTCAATATTTCGCGGAATGCCAAACCGTGCCACCTTGGCGTTAGCAACAATGCCCGCCGCATTGGAAATACATGCAACCGCTTTATGTAGAACGGAATCGGCACCAGTGTGGTAATGGTATAGGCGACGAAGTAAGTAATAAGTGTCCATTGGAAGTTGATGGCGAGGAAGGCCACCGCAAAATTCAGGACGCTGCTGATGACGGTCACCCGATTGACATAGGCTAGTTCATCCTTTGCGCTCAGCAGTTGGATGACGACGCTGGAAAGCCAGCTGAACACGGTGGAAAATGACAAGACATACATCATTTGCCGGTACAATGGTACCTGCACATCCGTAAGATTGAACAGTTGCTGTCCGTATGCAGACATGATTAGGAAAATAACAGCATTCATCACACCTATGCTCCCATAGAAAATGATGCTTGAGCGCGATACTTCTCCGATTTTCTGCCATTCGGCCTTTGCCGTCCACATCGAAAAATAGCGTACAGCGCCTACGTTGAAACCCAGATCCATCAACCGCAGGTATGCATTGAGTGAAAATGCCAGGGCAATCAAGCCGTAATCCGATTTGCCATAATAACCCACCAGCATGGGGATGGTGACAAACTTGGCCAGTGCATCGAGCACCTTGGCCAGAATTCCCCAAGCTGAGCCAGAAAAGATACGCTTGGCGTGGTTCGTTGTCTCGGTATACCCCTTAGTTATCACAGCGATTGGACCTTAGCTTCCGTGCTCTAGCGGGCAAAATGACAGCTTGCCTATTTTCCAGGATGACACGTGATTAAATTTGACCTAGTAAGAATCAAATATAATACCGATTTAACAAACTTCCGCTAAATTCCGACAACGACCATAGAATGGGCTTCTGCGCGCCAGATTGCGCCCCTTACGTGAAAGCAAACAGGCTCCCCGGAATGATTAGTCACTTCCATTTGGGTTTCCGAAATTTTACACGTTAGCATCGCCCCCCTGAAACCAATGGAAAAGCTAAATGATTGCCATGCGCTGGGCACAAAGGACTCGAAAGACAGTAATCCATCCTTAACCCGCATACCTGCGAATCCTTCGACGATGCTCATCCACGTACCAGCCATGGAAGTGATATGCAGCCCATCTTCGGTATCGTTGTTGTAGTCATCCAAATCCAGGCGGGCTGTTCGCAGGTAAAACTCGTAGGCGCGTTGCTCATCCTTCAGCTTAGCGGCCAGTATGCTGTGTATACAGGGGGATAAAGAACTTTCATGAACGGTACGTGGTTCATAAAAGTCGAAATTCCGTCGAAGTGTGGCTTCGTCATACTGCTCTTCGAAAAAATAAAATCCCTGCAGCACATCTGCTTGCTTGATGAAGCATGAGCGCAGAATCCGGTCCCAGCTCCAATGCTGGTTCAACGGTCGGTCGGACGCATCGAGATCGACGACCAACTGCTGTTCCTTATCCAAGTAACCGTCCTGCTGAAGGAAAATTCCGCGTTCCTCGTCCTTCGGATAATACATACCGGCTATGATCGCTTCCCACTGAGCCAGTTCCTCCTCGCCGAGGGCGATTGCCGTCCGGATTTCCCGGTAGCGTGCGTCGTCCTGTTCGCTCACCAGACGCAGTGCCGATTGGGTGTAGGAAAGGCACCATGTCGCCAGGATATTGGTATACCAGTTGTTGTTGACGTTATTTTCATATTCATTGGGCCCTGTAACCCCCAAGATCACATATTTTTGCTTTTCAACGCTCCAATTAACGCGTTGTGCCCAGAAGCGGGCGATTGCTACCAATACCTCCAGTCCATACTCCGCCAGATACCCGGAATCTCCGGTATAACGGATGTAGTTATGGATGGCGAATGCAATGGCTCCATTCCGGTGAATTTCTTCAAAGGTAATTTCCCATTCGTTATGGCTTTCCGTACCATCCATTGTCACCATCGGATACAGGGCAGCACCATTTCTGAATCCCAGCATCGCCGCATTTTCAATGGCTTTCGCCAGTTGGCGATGCCGGTAAATCAGCAAATTCCGGCATACCTCCCGTGGCGCCGTAGCCAGGTAAAACGGCACACAATACGCTTCCGTATCCCAATAGGTGGCCCCGGCATATTTTTCGCCGGTAAACCCTTTCGGACCGATATTCAGACGCGGATCGGTGCCGGTGTACGTCTGGAAAAGCTGGAAAATATTAAACCGTATACCTTGCTGCGCTTTGACGTCGCCTTCGATGCGGATATCGCTGTGCCGCCATTTTTCTGCCCAGGCATGAGCCTGTTCGCTCTTGAGCTGTGCAAATCCTTTCCGGACAGCACCCCGTAGTGTGGCTTGCGCATGGGCCTGCAATGCATCGCGGTGATGATTTAACGACGACAACACGGCCACCGTCTTCTCGATTACCACCTCCTGCCCCGCCCGGGCAGCAACCTCGTACTCTTGTCCAATGAATTTCGTACGCCTGACAATCCGGGGGTGCTGTTGCTCTTCCTCGTGGCTTTTCAAAATCCGGGTGTGGGCATAGATACCCAGATCAAAGCCCGTCTTCACAGTCTGGGTGTGCAGGTAAATCCCGTCTTCAGAGGCGTCATCGGCAACAAACTCCCAGAATTTAAGGTCGTAATTACTATCCTCATTTTTGATATCGCCGTCGACGTACGAGACGATCCGTAGGGTGGCATCAAAGTTTACCGGCTGTACGGCATACCGGATCGCTCCAATCTCGTCATCTGCGATGCTGCAAAAACGCTGGGCTTTTACAACGACTTCCCTGCCTCCGGGCAGCACCGCCCGGAAGGTACGCTGCAGATACCCTTCTTTCATATGCAGTATCCGCTCAAACTGCAGCACGTCGCATGTAGCCAGATCAAGTTCGTCCCCATCGAATGCGATGCGGATACCTATCCAATTGGTAGAATTAACCACTTTATCCAAGGTAGCCGGATAACCGTTCTTCCACCAACCCACACGCGTTTTATCCGAGCAGTAAATACCACCCACATAACTGCCCTGCAGAGAGGGTCCCGAGTAGGTTTCCTCGAAGTTGGCACGCTGTCCCATTTTTCCGTTGCCAACGCTGAAAAGGCTCTCTGATATCCGATTCAATGCAGGGTCAAACCCTGATTCGATGATTTGCCATTCATCGGGTGCAATGTAATTCTTCATTCAACTAATTTGCATTATTCACGTTCCCTTCCGGGGGTAGACTCAAACAGCTTGTCCAATTGCTCAACGGAGACCGCGGCTAAGTCCGAGACCACCCAATCGGCTTCGCGCAGCTCGGCGGCATGGCCTACACCGACCACTTTCATGCGGGCGCGCTTGGCGGCGATGATGCCCGCTTCGGCATCTTCAAACACCACACAGCATTCCGGAGGAATGCCTAGCCTTGCGGCACCGGTAAGAAAAACCTCGGGGTCGGGCTTCGACCTGGTCACCAGATTTCCATCCACAACGACTTCGAAATATTCCTCAAGGCCAGTCTTTTCCAAGATAAGTTGTGCATTCTTGCTTGCAGAACCCAATGCCGTACGGACCCCTTGATGGCGCAATGCAGCAAGCAGTTCCCTGGCACCGGGTAATACGGCATCGGGCGTCATCTTGGATATCAGTTCCACATACCACGTATTTTTGCGCTCAGCGAGTTGCTTGCGCGCTTCGGACGGTAACGATATACCGCCCCAAGCCAATAGACGATCCAAGCTTTCGATACGACTGATACCCTTGAGTTGTTCGTTTTGCTGCAGACTCACATCGAATCCCATTGTATTGGCCAGCTTTCTCCAAGCTTGGTAGTGGTACTTTGCCGTGTCGACCAAAACCCCGTCCAGATCAAACAGACCTGCTTGAATGTTCCGTTCCATCTTATTTCAATTCCAACACCAACGTAGTTACGGCCGGTACGGTCAGCTTTCCGATACCCGGCAGCTGCTCGTCGGTAACGACGTTCACCGCGCCTCTTTTATCGCCGATGCCTTCGGCAAACCGCCCGGTATCCAGCACCACCTCCTCGTTGTTGCTGTTCATAACCACCATAACGGTCGTTTGCTGGTCATACCGGAAATACACGTATATTCCATTTTCGGGAATGAATTGCAACAGCTTGCCGGTATGCAGCACGGCATGCTGCTTTCGGTAGTTTGCCAGTTTTTTTACGTAATCAAAAGCTTCGTTCTCCTGCGCAGTCCTGCCCAATGGCGTAAACTTATCCGCCGGATCGCCTTTCCAGCCCCCGGGGAAATCTTCCCGAACCAACCCATCGGGATTCGCGTGATTTTTCATCAAAATTTCCGTACCGTAATACAATTGGGGAATCCCGCGGGTCGTCAACAGCCATGCAATGCCGGAGCGGAATTTTCGGTCGTCCTCCCCCACCACTGAATAGAACCGGCTGATATCGTGGTTGTCCAGAAAAACTACATTCCGCGTTGGATCCTCGTACATGAAATCGTTTGTGAGGGTATTGTATAGCCTGGCCACACCGTCCATCCAACCAAACGTGCCGTTCATTGCCTCGTAGATCGCCCACAAAGCCTGAAAGTCCGTTACCCCTTGTAATTGCGTGTCGATTCCCTGATTAATGCGGTTTCCCTTGGTAAAAAATGCCTGATTGGGAACACCATGGACCCAAGTCTCACCGAAAAATGTCATGCGCGGATATTCCTCGATGATTTCCGTCGCCCATTCAGCCATATAGTCCAGATCGTTGTAAGCGTAGGTATCCAGCCGGAATCCGTCAACACCCATTTCTTCGATCCACCAAATATGGCTTTGCGTGATGTAGTTCCGAACGAATGGATTTTGATGATTCATGTCAGCCATTTGCGTATCAAACCATCCGTCTACCATGATTGCCCGGTCTGCCTGGGCGGCATAGGGGTCCATGTGGACTTGCTCGCGGTAGTTGGTCTTGGTGTATTCAGGCCATTGGTGTACCCAGTCGCGCATGGGCAGATCATGTACGGTAAAGTGGTTGGTACCAAAATGATTATGCACCAAATCCTTCACTACCTTGATACCGCGCTTGTGACACGCATCGACCAGATCACGATACGCTTCATTGCCGCCAAACCGTGGATCTACTTCGTAACTTTCGGTATTGGCGTATCCGTGATAGGAGGTGGTGGGCTGGTCGTTCGTCAGGACCGGATTCAGCCATAGTGCCGTAACACCGAGTTCTTCCAGATAGTCCAGCCGATCGATGATCCCTCTCAGGTCGCCCCCATGGCGATAATACATGCTGTCGCGGTTGAGCGTCGTCTCACGCATTTCCGCCACCACATCGTTGGTATAGTCGCCGTTTGCAAATCGATCGGGCATAATCAGGTAAATCAGGTCTGACGAATTGACGCCCTGCAGCCGATGTAATTGTGGATCGCGGGCCTTCAGCTCATACTCCCGGACGAAGTCCTTCTTGCCCGCTTCGGTAAATCGGATGGGAAATCTGCCGGGTTTTGTGGCTGCCTCAATCCGGAGATCCAAAAACAGGTAATTCGGATTTTCGACGCGGTGCGTCTTGACAAGCTGGACACCGGGGTAGTTTATGGAGACATCCTTGGTGCCCAGCTGATCGCCATACACCAGCAATTGGACATCGGGATGCTGCATACCCACCCACCAATGCACCGGTTCAATGCGCTGTACTTGGGCAGTCAATTGCGTAACCCAAAGCCAGCAGAGTACGATTCCCGTTATCCGCATATCAGTTTTTGATCAGTTCGTAAGTCAGCGCGTCGGGGTTCATCACCAGGGTATAATTGCCCGCGGTAGTAATAGCTATATCGCTACCGTTAACCGTTAATGCACCTCCATCGCCGCCCAGGTTCGTACCCCAATCGTGATTCTTGCGGAACTTGAATTTCCCTGCCGAAAGATTGAGTGTAACGGTCCAAGTACCTGTTCCGTCGTTGATGAACTTAAGGTCGGTATCTACTGCCCAGTCGCTGCCCGGTATCGCGTCGCCGATGATCGACCACACCGCGGCGGGCTCGATGGTCCACGTATTGCTGTTCATGTCTACCACCAATTGCATCATACCCGCTGCCGGAGCCATAAAATTGCCTCCCGTCGGGCTGATGGTCCCATCTCCCCCATCGCCGTAGTTTACATCCCAAGATTTTCCAGGCGTCATTTTGAATTCCAGGTTGTCTGCCGGAAAAACGATCACCCCTGTATAGATACCATTGCCGGTAATGGAAACCAGGCTATCCGCAGTAACCGGATCCCAACCCTGATATCCGCCGGGCACGTAAATCCACGACGTTAAGGGAATGGGTTTAGAGTTGACAGTGAGGACATTGCTGTAAATGGCAAAGGTGGGCGATAGCGCCGATTTCAGCCGAATCTCCACATCGGATGCAGTCTCTAGCGGAAGGCCTATTGCCAATAGCAGGTTATTGAATTCCAATCCGCTATAGGTTTTTGACAGGACACCGCTTTCAAGTACCAGCTCCCGGGGAGTGGCGAAATCTGACCCCCCCATGGCAAATTGCAGGGAATACACGGTACCTGCCGGATAGCCGAAGTCCGTCGGCGTATACGAAAAGGTAATGGCCTCTTCATCAAGGTTGTCTTTGGAGAGGGAAACCGATGGGACGGTACCCGTCAATGTACCGGAAACGCCGTCGCTCATGACGGTTTTGACTTCATCTTTTTCACATGCCGTGAGGAATAGGATACTCAGGCAGCATATAGTCAATTGTTTTAATGATGTGTTCATAACTCGTAAGCTTTTCGGTTAATATCCCTTATTTTGCGTCAGATTGGTGTTGGCGATGACATCAGACGTTGGAAGGGGCAATAAATCCCTGAACGCTTCGATAGACCGTCCGTCTTTTACGCCGCCTTTCCACGGCCAGATGTAATCACCGCCTGTGAATTTACCAAAGCGGATCAGGTCTGTGCGGCGGTAGCCTTCGAAATATAATTCGCGGCTCCGCTCGTCAAGGATATCATCCAGGGTCAATGACCCCAGATTTCCACTGGTATTTCCATAAGCGCGCTGCCGGATCTGGTTGAAGTAGCCCAGCGCTTCCGCATTGGACCCACCGCTACCGCCGCGCAGTACCGCTTCGGCGAACATTAAATACACATCAGCAAGGCGGAACAGCGGGAAATCAAGGGAACTGAAAGTACCCCCCTGCGACGCTCCGGATTCGCCTGTGGATTTCACATTTTTGAATTTGGTTATCCGCAAACCGTCGGTAAATACTCCCATATCATCGTTAGTCAGCTTGTCGCCAAAGAACGTTGCTCGCTTGTCCGTTTCACCGCTGTAATCCCCAAAGACCAAGGGCAGCGCACTGGTGGTGCGGTTACCGCCCCAGCCACCGGTCGGGACACCAAATGAGGCAGGCGACATGGCGCCATCGATGGTGGAATTGATCAAAAATGTCGTACCACCATAGTTTTTGGTATAGAATCCATCGTAATTGATGGTCAGAATGAGTTCATCCGCGCTTGTTTCGTAATTGTCTTCCAGAAAGAGGTTTGCATAACTGCCGGCCAGTGCGTACCCACCGTTGATGACCTTTTTTGCATACGTAATCGCCTCGGTGTACTTCGGTGTGCCGATGTATACTTCCGCATTGAGATACAATCTGGACAACAATGTCCAGGCGGCACCCTGGTCCGCGCGGCCGTATTCATTTTGCCTGGGCTGAGCCAACTGCGGCTCAATGGCCAACAACTCCGACTCGATATAGGCGAAGAGGTCTGCACGTTGTATTTGCTCAGGCGCAACTTTGCCGATCGTGTTTTCCTCCGTGATGAACGGAGGATTACCGAAAAGATCCAGCAGTACCCAGTACTGAAAGGCACGAAGGAACCGGGCCTCTGCGCGGTAAGTTTCGATCAAGGCTGTATTGGAGATACCGCGCGAAGACAGTTTATCCGGGGTACTTTCCCGCAGGAACTCGTTGACAACGGTAATGGTGTACAGCGAGCGAGCATACATCCCTTTTACCATGGGATTGTCGGCATCTGGCATACCGTAAACCATTTCGGGCACTCCGGGGTCGTTCCAGCCACATAAGGTCTCGTCGGACGTCAATTGCTGGATATTCCAGTATAACCGGAAGTAGTCAGATTGACCGGCGTCGATCCCCGCTAGGTCACTGCTGCCATCACCACCCCCTCCGGTCATCGCCAGGCTGCCGTAAGTTTTCAAAAAAGCTTCCTTATAGCCCTGCTCGGAGCTGTATACCTGATCGGCCGTGATGTCGTTCTTCGGCGCCAAATTCAATACATCTTCGCTACATGATGTAGCAGCCAGAACCAATACGGCTGCATGTAGTATATTTTTAACGATTGTTTTCATCATCTTGAGTGTTTAGCGATTAAAACCCGAAATTTAAACCCAGCGAATAAATGCGCGGACGGGGATACAGTGTGTAGTCTATCCCATTTTGGATTTCCGGATCGATTCCTTTATACCTGGATATCACGAACACATTCTGACAGTTGGCCTGGATCATCATCGTGATGTTGCCGGCATTGTCGAGGTTGCCCACGTTATACGTCAGGCCGAGGTTATCCATTTTCAGGAACGAAGCGTTCTTGACGTAGTAATCGCTATAATATTGGTTGTTCACAAAGGCCGTGCGGAATACATCCGTTGTTGCATTGTTGATAAAGCCCGACGGATTCAGGATATTCCTTCCCACGCCGAAATTGGCGGAGATATTGTCATACAGGTAATTGCCGATGCTGGCCCTCAATACAGTATTCAGGGTAAACCGCTTGTAGTTGATCGCGGTGGTGAATCCCATAAAGTAATCGGGCGCCGGTGTTTTGTAATAATACCGATCAGCGGAATTAATAACCCCGTCGCGATTAAGGTCTTCATAAACGCCTTCCACCGGCATACCCGATGGGTCATACACCTGTTTGTACACATAGAACTGATAAGGCGCCAACCCAACGGTATGGTATTGGATAATGTTGCCTGTTCCACCTGTAATCCACCCGGCAGCCAACTGATAACCGGGATTTTCATTCAGGGTAAGGTTAGTTACTTTGTTCCGGTTTACCGTGATGTTGAAACCCAGTTCCCAATTGAAATGTTCGGATTTTACCGCTTGGATGTTGATACTTCCTTCGATTCCGCGATTTTCCATGTTACCCACATTGGTTAACAACTGGTTGCTGTAGTTGGTACCCACAGGGATTTCGACGGTGGCCAACAGGTCTTTCGTCTTCTTGACGTACGCATCGATGCTGCCGAAGATGCGACCGCCCCAAAAACCATAGTCCAACCCGATATTGGTCGTCGCGGTCGACTCCCAGCGCAGGCTGTTATCGTATGCAATCGGTGAGTAGACATGGTAGAATTGATTGCCGACGCCATACTGGCTTTCATTGACACTATAGTAGTAGCTGGGGATATAGCCATAGTTTGAAATGCCATCCTTATTACCCGTTTCACCGTAACTCAGCCGCAGTTTGAGGTCGGACACTGCATCTACATCATCCAGGAAGTTTTCACCTTTGACGCGCCAGGTGAAGCCTACGGAAGGAAAAATACCCCAGCGGCCGTCGGGATTGAATTTGGATGACCCGTCGGTACGGATTGTACCGGATAAAATGTAACGGTCGGCAAGGGAGTATATCAACCTGCCGTAATAGGAAAGCAGGCGGTTTTGCTGCGGGTTATCGGGAAAATTGGGTGTGGACAACTCCTCACCCAGCGCATTGTAACTCGCAAAGTTTTCCGTGGTTACTTTATTATCGTAATACCCATATCCCGCCGTGATGTTGATATTACTTTGAATGCTTTCTATATCTTTCACGTAGTTCAGGTATGCCTCGATGAACGTATTGTTCTGGTAACCGCGGTAACGCTGGAAAAAGCCTTTGTTGGCAGCATTGGATGCGGCATATTCAGGTATGAAGGTAGCGCCCCAGCCGCGTGACACATCATAGCCGACGTTGACATTGGCATGGAGATCCGGCAGAAAATGGAAGGCATAATCCGCCTGTAGGTTTCCGAAACTGCGGTTGGCATTGCCGCGGTTGTCATAGAGATCCAGCAACGCTTTGGGGTTTCGTGGCGAGAGCGGATCCGGAACTTCTCCTTCCATCCATTCAAAATAGCCACCGAAAGGACCTGCGGCGTCGTACACAGGCTGCGTGGGATCAAAAGCGATGGCCGAGCCAATGGCTCCCGTGTTGGCAAAGTTGTTGTTGGTCAGCGTGCCCTTTACGTTCAGATCCAGTTTCAGGTGCTTGTCAAAGAGTCGGGGCGACAGGCTGATGCCTGCCGTGCCCCGTCGCATCAGATCGGTTTCCAATGTACCTTCTTGTTCCAGATACCCCAGGGAAATCCGATACGGCATATTGGCCACACCACCTGACAGCGTAAAATTATTGTCTGACGTGAATGCCGTGTGATAAATCAAATCCTGCCAATCGGTTGTGGCCGGGCCGAGCAAGTTTTTTTGTACTTCCGTTCCCTGCTGGTTCACAAACGAACGGATCTGCTCTGCCGATAATACATCAACTGTATTGGCAATGGTGGACACCGAGTTGACCGATGAAATATCCAACTTCGGGCGACCGATCTTGCCAGATTTCGTGGTAATCAAGATTACCCCGTTTGAAGCGCGTGAGCCGTAAATTGCGGTGGCGTTGGCATCTTTGAGTACGGTCATCGACTCGATGTCATTGGGGTTGATGGTTGCCAACGGATTCGAGGTGCCCGTGATGCCATCGCCGCTCAATGGATTTCCATCCACAACAATCAATGGGTTGTTGCTTGCGGAAAGCGATGCGCCACCCCGAATACGGATAGTGCTTCCTGCCCCCGGGGCACCGCCATTTGATGTGATGGACACACCGGCTACCTTGCCCTGAATCAGCTGGTCGGGAGAAACCACCGTTCCTTTTTGGAAATCTTTGGACTGTATATTCGACACCGATCCGGTGAGATGCTTCCGCTCCACGGTGCCGTAGCCGATAACGACTACCTCACCCAATTCTTCCGCGCTGGACGAAAGGGTAAAGTCGAGTATCTGAGACGAGGTCAGCACCACGGATTGTTCCGAAGGGTGATAACCCAGAAACGATGCAACGATTAGGTGCCTACCCGGCGGGATGTTATCTAGCGCGTAAGTACCCGATTCATCCGTCGACACGCTCAAGGCAGTACCTTTCACGGTTACCGTTGCACTCGGCAAGGGCACATTCGATTCATCGACCACCTTCCCCGTTAATCGATAGGTTTGAGCATTCACACTTTGCAGGCAAATCAGGCAAAGGAAAAATACCCAAAATACTGTAGTAAAAAAACGTACCATTTATTATGCGTGTTTTGTTTATAATCGGCCGACTGGTTTTTTCATCAATTGGCTGTGCAACGAAGATAGAAGAGAGTTTTTATAAAATAAAGAGATTTGATAAAATTATTTTTCGTCATTTTTTAATATCACAAATAATTAATAAAGAGCATTTTACACACAAAACAAAACACAAATCCCCTCAAAAACATCGATCGATTACCGGGAACGTTCTCGGATATTTCGTCTATTTTTATCCTGAAATTGGAATTTGTTCGGATCTGATCGGTAGAATTACCGGCGAGCTATTGGATGTGTATTTTATCATTATTAACTTAAAAATCCATATATATGGATAATATAACCCACTAAATAGCCTATTTAATCCTACGCTGCTGGATTGGTACACCCTACCTTTGTAACCATAACCAACTGATTAAATCATGACGACAAAACATGCAAGCGATCTGGATGATTTCAAGACCATCTCTGATCAACAAAAACAGGAATTCCGCGAAAACGGTCACATTTTAATCCGCGATATCCTCTCGACAGAAGCTGTACAATACTTTCAACAAGTTATCAGTCAGGCCGCGCATAAACACAACGAGGAGAAACGGAAGCTCCAGGACCGCGACACCTATGGAAAAGCATTTCTTCAAATCATGAATCTGTGGCGCACAGACGACGAAGTGAAACGCTTTGTGCTGGCCAAGCGCTTCGCAAAGATTGCCGCAGACCTGCTCGGTGTAGCGAATGTAAGGCTCTATCATGACCAGGCCCTGTTCAAGGAAGCCGGCGGCGGGCCTACACCCTGGCACCAGGATCAAAACTACTGGCCATTGGACACCACCAACACCATCACCATGTGGATGCCTTTGGTGGATATTCCCAATCCGGACATGGGCATGCTGACCTTTGCTTCAGGATCTCACAGGCAAAACAATGTCTTGGATCTTGTCATTTCGGACGAATCGGAATCGGCCTTCGCGCAATATGTGGAAGACAACGAATTTCCGATTGCGCGACCTGCGTACATGCACGCAGGCGACGCCACATGGCATTATGGCTATACAATCCACAATGCTCCTGGTAACTCGTCCGATACGATGCGTGAAGTCATGACCATCATCTATTTTGCCGATGGCGCCCACATTACCGAGCCCCAACATAAATGGCAGGAAGCCGACCGGCAACAATGGCTGATGGGCAAAGCCGCCGGTTCACCCGCCGATTCCGAATTGAATCCGGTTTTATTGTAGCTGATCACACATGAACAAATTCCTTTTCCTTATAAGTGCCTGTACGGCCGGGTGGCTCCATGCGTGCAGCCCGGCGCCGGAGGACAACGCGAACGATGAAATCATCTACCATGTGTTCCAACGTAGTTTTTATGATAGTAACGGCGACTCCAACGGAGACCTCAATGGGTTGCGCATGAAACTCGATTACCTGCAGGAGTTGGGCGTCACGTCCATCCTGATGACCCCGCTCTACGAATCAGTCTACTATCACAATTACTACTCCAGTGACTTCAGCGCGATCGATACGACCTACGGGACCCAAGAAGAGTACCTCGAACTGGTCAGGGAAGTCCATCGCCGCGGTATGAAGATTTACATGGATATGGAAACCCAGTATGTAACCGAAGACCACATATGGTACAAGGATTCTTATGGCAACCCGTCTTCGTCTTATTCCGATTATATCCTCTATGACGATGCGGAACAACACAAACCGTCAAGCATCGTTTTCGACATCTATGACCTGAAGGGTTATGATGGCACCGTCCGAAAAATCACCACGGTAAACCTGCTGAACGAGAACGTTAAACAATACAACAAATCACTTTTCAGTTACTGGCTTGATCCGAATCAAGACGGCAAGTTTGACGATGGTGTAGACGGATTCCGGCTGGACCATATGATGGATGACCTGGATAACAAGCGCCGGCTCCCCCATCTTTTCCGGGATTTCTGGGTGCCGCTCATCGATACCCTAAAATCAATCAACCCGAATATTACCATCATGGCCGAACAGGCTGATTGGGGGTCGTATGGCATCGACTATCTCGAAAATGCAAAGGTGGATTGGGTATTTGGCTTCCGCATCCAGCAAGCGATTAAAACGTTTGACAAGCAACAGATTGCGGCCTTTGCGGATACGACTTTTTCCCGGACACCCTCGGGTAAAAACCAGATTATCTTTATCGAAAATCACGACATCACCCGGTTTTCGACGGCTGTAGCGCAAGATAAGGGCAAAGAAAAAGTGGGGGCGGCACTGAATCTGTTGTTAGGCGGTATACCTTCCATCTACTACGGTCAAGAAATTGGCATGTTGGGGGAGAGCTATTTTGGAAAATACGGCGGCATTACCGATGCGAACGAGATTCCCTCACGGGAAGCGTTTGAGTGGCACCGCGATAAAGACGGAGAAGGAATGGCTTACTGGTACCGCAATTCGGGCCCGTGGTGGGATACATCGAACGTGAAAAGCGACGACGGAATTTCATACGAAGAGCAAAAAGCAGATGCCAATTCCTTATGGAATACATACCGTAACCTGATCGCTTTGCGGAAAATGTATCCGGTACTCATCGATGGCCGGTACGAGCCGGTGGCCAACGACAGCGACAACATACTGACGTTTATCCGGTCAACCGGTCAGCAACGCGCGCTGATAGCCGTTAATTTGTCGGCAGACTCCGGAAACCTTTCGATACCTGCCGCTGCCAAAAGTGGCCGCCTTATCTACGGTACCGGAGCGGGAGATATTACGAAGAAAATAGTGAACAGCACCCTGTCGGGATATGAAACGCAAGTATGGCTGCTCAATCAATGATTAAACGATTTGCGGTAGGCCAAGGGGCTGACGCCAAGCTTCGCTTTGAACACCTTGTAGAAATACGAAAGGTCGTTGAATCCGCTGGCAATAGCGATGGCCGAAACAGGCTCTTCTGTATGGATTAATTGCTGGCTGGCATAGTTGAGCCTATACTGGATCACCGTGTCCATGAACGTCTTTCGCGTGACCCGCTTGAAGTATTTGCAGAACGCATTCGGCGTTAGGTTGGCAATGTCAGCCACATCATCGAGTGAAATGTCATTCTTAAAATGCTCGACAATATAGGCCATAACAACATTGATACGCCGGGTATCGGCCGAGTCGGCCGCGGTATCATACAACGCTGCGGCCCCTACCGTTTGGTACGACTGCAAACTCAGGTTATGCAACAGATCGAGCAACAGCAGGATACGACGGGTGCCTTGCGACCTGGCAATCGCCTTCAGGCAAGACACCTCCGGCTTTTCCAAGGTGAACCTCAATCCCGATACACTGGCTTTGAGCATGGAGTGGATGCCTTCAAACTCTGGTTTTCCAAAAAAATCCATACCGAGGAAATCATGCGAAAACTGGATGACGATCGCTTTTGCCGACCGGACAGTGCCGTCAAGTTTCCAGCAATGCGGCTGATTGGGACCAATCAATACAAAGTCGCCTTCACTGAAATCTTCCATACGGTTGCCCACAAAGCGTTTGCCCCGCCCCTTGGCGATCCAGGTCAGCTCGTATTCCTGGTGATAGTGAAAGGGGGCCGAAAACGCTTCGTTGCCGAATTTCCGGTATAAAAATGATTGTCTGCTTTCGCTCGCTAAAATCTCCGGGGTGGCTTTTTGCATAAGTTAACCTTAATTGACTTAAAAATAGAAAATAAATCCAAAATAAACCACTTTTATGCTAAGATCAGACGAAAAAAAGAAAAACAGAACCGCTATTTTCGTGGCAATCAAATATAAACACCGCAGCATGAAACATTTCCTTTTGTTATTCCTGCTTGGAACCATTTGTTCGATGCTTTACGCGCAGGAAGCTGTTCTGACCATCCGGGTGGAAGCGCCAACCGATACACCTCCCGGCGACTCCATCCGGGTCATCGGCAATCAGCCGGTATGGGGTTATTGGATTTATCCGAAAAGCCCATCCCTGGCACGCATCGCAGCCTCCACTTGGGAGGGCACTTACCGCTTTCCCGTCGGCACGGAAGTCGAATTTAAAATCACCCGGGGTTCTTACTTTAAAGAGGCCCTGTACAATAACAACGGCCATCCCCCCACTTCGGTCAAGTTCACATTGAATAAGGATACCACCGTACAGCTTGTTCCATCCGCCTGGAATGACCAATATCAACGGAGCATCACAGGTGAAGTGCGCTACCACCACCAGTTTAGTAGCCCCCTGCTGCGGCATACCCGGAACATTGTGGTATGGCTGCCGCCGTCTTACGCGGAACAGCCTGATAAACAATACCCGGTACTGTATGCACACGATGGACAGAATCTCTTTGACCACACGAATCTCAGCGGCAACGAATGGCGGATGGATGAGGTTGCCGACAGTCTGATGAGATCCCACGAAATCGAAGAATTCATCATCGTGGGAATTGCCAATACCGCAGACCGCTGGATCGAGTATTCCGGCACACCCGAAGGCCGGCGATACCTCACGTTTGTCGCCGAAGAGTTGAAACCGTTTATCGACCGTACCTACCGCACCAAACCCGATCGGGAAAACACGGCGATCATCGGTTCATCGATGGGTGGGTTGATCTCGTTGTACATGCTCTGGCATTATCCGGAGGTGTTTTCGAAAGCTGCGTGCCTATCCAGTGGATTTTACTTCGACGATGGTGATATCCTGCATCAAATACGCGAGGATAGTGCGCCGCTGAACAACACATCCATTTATCTGGATTGCGGCGGAAAAGGGTTGGATTACGATTTCCTGCCGGATAATGAGGAAATGAATCGGTTGCTGTCAGACAACCCGCATATCCGGCTTCACTATGAGGCCTTTCCAGACGATGACCATAACGAAAAGGCATGGTCGACACGTCTGCCCGTTTCTTTTAAATTTCTATTTAGTAAATAAGCCATGATTGTTTCCAAAGCTGCTATTACCGATGGCAAGGGCCATTTCTCCATTGAACAAATTACCGTAGCTCTCCCCGAAGACGACGAAGTACTGGTTAAATTGGTTGCCGCAGGTGTTTGCCATACGGATTACGATTCCCTACGCTGGGGTAAACCATTCATACTGGGTCATGAAGGTGCCGGCATTGTCGTAAGTAAAGGGAAACAGGTGAAGCACGTCAGCGAAGGTGATCGTGTACTCCTGAATTGGGCAATCCCGTGCAACCATTGTTTTCAATGCGACGAAAAGAATTACCACATTTGCGAAAATTCATCACCCGTTGCCGGCGGACTGCATGGCACCAACCTGGGGCATGCACATGCAGCGGGCTCGCTATGGAATAACCAACCGATTTCCCGTTCATTCCATATCGGCACATTGAGTGAATATACTTTAGTGAAGCAAGCTGCCGTCACCAAAATCAATACTGAAAAACTTCCCCTGGATTGCGCGGCCATCATCGGCTGCGCCGTAATGACAGGCTACGGTTCGGTAGTAAATGCCGGCAAGGTGAAATCCGGTAGTTCGGTGGTAGTGTTGGGAGTAGGCGGTGTTGGACTGAGCGTATTACAAGCGGCAAAAATTGCTGGCGCATCCATACGCATTGCGATAGACATCAACCCCAAACGCCTGGAAATGGCCAAGCAGTTCGGCGCAACAACCTGCCTGCTAGCGGATCCGCACGACGAGGGACTGCGGGCGATGGCCGTAAAAGTGCTCCAGCTAACCGGAAACCGGGGAGCAGATTACGCATTCGAATGCACCGCAAGACCCGAGTTGGGAGCCGCCCCACTCGCCATGATACGCAATGCCGGTACCGCGGTGCAAGTTAGCGGCATCGAGCAGGTGATCCCGTTTGACATGAACCTTTTCGAATGGGATAAAGTATACATCAACCCGCTATACGGCCAATGCAATCCTTATGAAGACTTCGATAAAATCATCCAGCATTACCGTCGGGGCGAGTTGCTCCTGGATGAGCTGATCAGCGCACGCTATCCGCTTGAACAGCTCCCGACAGCGTTTGACGATTTGCTGAGCGGCAAAAATGCCAAAGGCATCATCCAATTTAACGAATCCTAACCGTGAATACTTTCTTATCATGAACAATTCCTCATTTAGAACCTTAGAGCTTTCCAATCCTTTGTTTGAACGGGATCAGCTGCGATTCGTTACGGTAAAATCCAACAACCTACACGGCAGGGGCGACATCGTGGTATACGTACCAACAGATTGCCCGGCCAATGTGCCGGTCGTCCTGCTGCTTCACGGTGTTTATGGCAGCGCGTGGAGCTGGGCGCTGTCATCGGGTGTTCACTTGCAAGCAGAAAGTGCCATCCAGCAGCGCCAATTACCCCCCATGATACTGGTGATGCCGTCGGATGGTCTGTGGGGCGACGGATCGGGCTATGTACCCCATGCATCCCTGGATTTTGAACGGTGGATTGTCGACGATGTACAGGGGGTCGTCAGGCAATTGTTCTCAGCTTATGTATCTGAGAAATCACCGTTCTTCATCGCGGGCCTGTCGATGGGCGGTTATGGCGCCATGCGTATCGGGATAAAATACCCTGATGTCTTCAGTGGTTTCTCGGGTCTGTCTTCCATAACCGTGCTGGATGACCTGGCACTGTTTGTCGAAGAAACGCTCACCGCTTACCGACCTTTGCCCGGGGAACGCGACCTGATTCAGCTCATTGACAAGTACGGCGAAGGTCTCCGTCCCTTCCGGTTTGACTGTGGACAAGGCGATCTGCTAATTGCTGCCAACCGGGAATTTCATCGGCAGCTTCTTGACCGCCGCATACCTCATCAGTTCTTCGAATACGAAGGCGCTCACGAATGGGGCTATTGGGAGCGGCAGATTATGTCTACCTTGCAATATTTCGGACACATCGCGTTCAACCAATTATAACGAATGGCACATACGACAACTAAACAACCTAAACCACGGCTGCGTACCGCGCAGATTTTCAACATGAGCTTCGGCTTTCTGGGAATCCAATTCGGTTTTGCCTTGCAGACCGGAAATGCCTCGCGCATTCTCCAAACATTCGGCGCCGATGTAGAGCACCTTTCCCTATTCTGGCTGGTGGCACCGATTACCGGCATGATTATTCAACCCATTATCGGTTACTACAGTGATCGCACTTGGACCAGGCTCGGCCGAAGGCGGCCATTTTTCCTTTCTGGTGCCCTGGTTGCTGCCATTGCGCTGGCATTGATGCCCAATGCATCGTTATTTACGGCCATACTGCCGCCGCTCCTCATCGGCGCAGGTATGCTCATGATGATGGATGCGGCCTTTAATGTGTCCATGGAGCCCTTCCGGGCATTGGTGGCTGATAAACTACCCAAAGAACAACATGGAACCGGATTTTCTATCCAAACCTTCCTCATCGGAGCGGGGGCTATTATCGGATCGTTCCTGCCTTACCTTCTAACCACTTATTTCGGCTTTGACAAGACCGCAGCCGAAGGCCATGTACCTGCCAATGTGGTCTGGTCTTTTTACATCGGTGCAGGTGTGTTGATCGCCTCCTTGTTATGGACGGTCATCACGACCAGTGAATATTCGCCGGCCGAAATGAAATCATTCGACGATACAGAAGACACCAGTCAACATGCGGAATCCCCTGGCTTCTGGTCAATTTTCAAGGACTTCCGAAACATGCCCCAAGTCATGAAGCAGCTAGGTATTATCCAGTTTTTTTCTTGGTTTGCGCTCTTTTCCATGTGGGTGTACATGACGCCGGCATTGGCGCAGCATATCTATCACCTTCCATCAGCCGATACCGTGTCTGCCGAATATGCGGATGCCGGCAATTTAACGGGTGTCTTGTTTGGAGTATACAATCTGGTGGCTACCCTATTTGCGCTTGTTTTGCCCTACTTTTACCGGAAGATCGGACGCAAAGGAACCCATAGCTCGGTCCTGCTGATTTGTGGTTTCAGCTTTATTTCATTGTATTTCATCCAGAATGAACAGTTCCTGTTTTTGCCCATGATTGCCATAGGCATGGCGTGGGCAAGCATCCTGGCCACCCCGTATGCATTGCTGTCGGGGTCCTTGCCTTCGCATAAAATGGGGCTGTATATGGGCTTGTTCAATTTTTTCATTACACTACCGCAATTGGTCAACGGCTTTCTGGGAACCTGGATCGTCAAACACCTTTTCCACAACCAAGCCATCTATTGCCTGATACTCTCCGGTGCCTTAATGATCACTGCCGCGATTGCGACACTCTTTCTAACGGAGGAGAAGACGCCACCGACAGCGACGACGAACGGATGACTAACTCAGATTTCATCGTGGTGAAGCGTTCATTTTCATCAAGCGCCTCCCCCTGCAATTTTTTTAATAACAGGGTCGCCGCGCGCTCGCCGATTTGTATCGCCGGCTGCGTAATGGTGGAAAGTGCGGGATTGAGTAATGAAGCAATTTCCAGACTGGAGAATGCGACAATTTTCAAATCGTCCGGAATCCGTATCGACAGTCGGTCGCAAACATAGTACGTGGAAAAAGCGAGGCGTTCAACCGAGGCAAGAATACCGTCGGGCTGCTGTTTCCGGATAGCATTTTTGATGATTTCTGCATTCTCCGTATAGGAGTTCGTGCAATCCACCACCAGCCGCTTGCGCAGCGGGATCCGGTATTTTTTCAGCGCATCGATATACCCCTGCATCCGCACCTTGCCGATGGACTGCTCTTTATTAACCACGAGGTAGGCAATCCGGCCACATCCTTGCTGGATGAGGTGTTCGGTAGATCGGTAACTGCTGTCATAATCGTCGGTAACAACTTTGGGCAGCTCGACATCGTCGTAGATACGGTCAAAAAGTACAATGGGAAGACGATTAAAATCTACCTGTGATAAATAGCTATGGTCCCTTGACTCACCGGATACCGACATCACGATTCCGTCTACCCGACCATTTGAAACACTCCGGATAAAATCCTGCTCTTTCATGATTTCATCGTCTGTGACATAAATCAAGGTATGATAACCGCTGATTTTAGCGACTTTTTCTACGCCTTGTATAATTTGCGTAAAATAGTTATTGGCAAGCTCAGGAACAATCACTGCAATGATCTTGCTCTTTTGGTCGCGCAGGTTACTGGCATAATGATTAGGATGATAATTGAACTCCCGAGCCTTTTCTAAGATGCGTTTCTTAGTCGCTGGGCTAATGTCATTGCTATCCCGGAATGCCCTAGATACTGTTGACTTAGAGAGATTTAAGACCTCTGCCAGTTTGATTATGTCCATCTCCATACTCAATAATTCGGGACGAAGATAGCGAATAATCTGGGACGATCAGTACGATTGCCCCCTACTCCGGTTGAAACGCGTCAATCATTTGCGGGAAGCTTACCTGCATAATTTCATTCTTCAACAATCCGCTCCACAATGGCTATATCCCGGTCTGGGCATACCGAATCCTTCACCGGGCAATAGCCGGTGGCCCCACGTAAAATCAGTGCACTTCCAAGTGTAACCTCAGCGAGCGAAGTCAGCGGCGTCTTAAACATCCGTGTAATTCCTGTGTACAGCACAAATGCGCCGGCCGCTACAGACAACAACCGCTCTGAGTTAGCAATATTACGCTGGTCGTTGGCTTCCATAAGCCGTTCTTTCACATCGTCCAGTATTTCTTTGGTCTTGGTGTTCATATCGTTTAACTTCGTGATTAATACTTAACAAACAATTCGCCGGACATTTGGTTTTCGGAAAAATCGTATTTTTGCACGATGAAGATTGCCATCAAAAACATGGTCTGTCCGCGTTGCACACAGGCGGTATCGCAGGTATTTGCTTCGATGGCCATTACCCCGTTGGATGTTAGGCTAGGCGAAGTTGTCTTAGCCGACCCACTAACGCCGGAACAACTGCAGAATTTACAGCGGAAACTGGACGAAATCGGTTTTGAGTTATTGGATGACCAGCAACAACAACTGGTTGAAAAAATCAAATCCATCGTCATCGATCATGTACATCGGCAGGAAGACAACCACTTTGTATTTACTGAGGTGTTACAAACCGCACTGAATAAAGAATACTCCCAATTGAGTAAACTTTTTTCCGAGAAAGAAGGGATTACCATCGAACAATACGTTATCCTGCAGCGAATGGAAAAAGTTAAAGAGCTGCTTTCTTATAATGAGCTGACTTTAAGCGAGATCGCCTATAAACTGGGATATAGCAGTGTGGCCTATCTATCGGCTCAATTCAAAAAGGTAACCGGGCTTACACCTTCGCAATTCAAAAAGCTTGGAATTAACCTGCGAAAACCAATCGATCAACTTTCGAACTAGTGGAAAACCAAAATATTAATCAAATGATTAAAATGTTTGGTTAAATCAAAAATCTCCATTACCTTTGCCCCAACGACGATTACACATGGCAAAAGCAAAGGGAACGAAACCCGATTTAAGTACGGAAGAAAAGATCAAGGAAGCAGCGCGTAAAGTATTTACGCAGAAAGGCTACGCGGCCACACGAACACGGGATATCGCCGAAGAAGCCGGTATTAATCTCGCATTGCTCAATTATTATTTCCGGAGCAAGGAGAAACTGTTCGAAATTGTCATCCTGGAAAAGATGCATATTCTATTGGGTAAAATAGGGCCCGCTATTACGGATGAGCGCACCTCCATCGAACAAAAAGTGGAACAAATCGCTGAGCATTACATCAACACATTGGTTGCGAATCCGGACATTCCCCTATTTGTACTCGGTGAAATCCGAAATAATCCCGACAAGTTTGCTGGCCTGATCCGGACAAAAACAAAAATTGTCGATTCGGCATTTTTCAAACAATTAGCAGAAAGGCGCCCCGACATAGATCCCTTACATTACATTTTAAACATGCTCGGCCTGGTTATTTTTCCCTTTATCGGCAAACCACTTCTTCAATTGATCGCGGGAATTAAGCCGGAACGGGCAGCTACGCTGATGAAGGAGCGAAAAACATTGATCAAAACATGGTTTCTGGCCATGCTGGAAGCGAAATAATTTTTTTTACACACATATTAATCAAATGATTAATTCAAATCAATAAACAAAATGATTAACTTCTGTTTCCTGGCAGTATGCGCCTGGATGGCGATTCCTCTGATTACGGCGGCACAGACGCCGGACACGACGCTGACCCTCGCGGAAAGTCAAACGTTGGCTGTGGAAAATTATCCGTTGATCAAACAGCGTAACCTCATCGCACTGAGCACCCGATATGCAATTGAACAGGCCAACAAAGGCTATCTGCCACAGATTAACGTAAATGGCCAGGCCACGTACCAATCCGAGGTGACGCAAATCCCCATTCAGGTCCCCGGAATCGACGTGCCCACCCTAGACAAAGATCAGTATAAACTATACGGTGAAATAAACCAGTCCCTTTTTGACGGCGGTTCCATCAAACTTCAGAAACAAACCCTCGAAGTAAATGCGCAGGTGGAAGCGCAAGCACTGGAAGTGGAACTATACAAAATCAGAGAACGGGTAAACCAGCTTTTTTTCGGGATTTTACTGCTGGATGCACAGCTGGGCCAAAACAAGTTGCTCCAAAAAGACATCCGGGCAGGACTGGATAAAACCAACGCGGCGATCGCCAACGGCGCGGCACTGAAAAGCAGCGGCCACCTGCTCGAAGCTGAACTACTCAAAACAACACAACGCACCGTGGAATTGCAAACCACACGCAGTGCGTATGTACACATGCTCGGCCAATTTGTTAACAGACCATTGGATGAAAATACGATATTGGAAAGGCCCACAGCTCCGGCTTCCTCTCCCGACAACAACCGCCCGGAACTGGATTGGTATGCGTTTCAGCAAAACAGTATTGACGTGAACCGCAAACTGCTGACAGCCAAAAACCTTCCCAAGTTGAATTTTTTCGTACAGGCGGGTGTAGGACGCCCGGCATTGAACATGTTAAGTAATGATTTCGATCCTTACTATTACGGTGGTATCCGCTTAAGTATCCCGATAAGCGGCTTCTACACATTGAAAAAGGAAAAAGCATTGCTGGACATCAAAACTAAATCCATTGATGTACAACGGGAAAATTTCCTATTCAACAACGAGCTGACGCTGTCACAGCAAAACATTGAATCGGCCAAATACGAGCGATTGCTGAAAACCGACGATGAAATCATCACACTCCGTACCTCCGTAAAAGAGGCGGCGCTTTCCCAACTGGAAAACGGCGTTATGAACTCGGCGGACTACCTCCGCGAGGTCAATGCCGAAGACAACGCCAAACTGGCCAAAATCCTCCATGAGCTACAATGGCTGATGGTGCAGTACGACATCCAACACACAACCGGAAATTAGCGAATTAAAAGATCACAAAAATGAACAGCTTAAAAATCCTGACGATTATTCCCTTCTTTTTAGCTGCGTGCAGCCAACATGAAAGTGCCTACGACGCAACGGGAACTTTTGAAGCCGTGGAAACCCTCATTTCCGCCGAAGCCAACGGCGTTATCAAAGCATTGGATATTGAGGAAGGACAGGAACTGCATACGGGCCAGGCCGTCGGTTATATAGACAGCACACAGCTTTATCTGCGGAAGCTACAACTCCAGTCGCAGATTAAAGCCGTACTCAGCAAACGTCCCAATGTAGCCGTCCAGCTCGCCGCCCTGCAGGAACAACTGGGTCAAGCGGTACATGAGCAGCAACGCATTGCCAGCATGGTACAGGCAGATGCGGCAACGCCGAAACAATTGGATGATGCCAACGCGCAGGTAGCCGTCATCAAAAAGCAAATTGCGGCACAACAGTCCTCATTGGGCATCACCTCATCGAGCCTCATGCAGGAAGCATCTCCCTTGGAAGTACAAGTCGCGCAATTGGAAGATGAACTGGCCAAAAGCCGCATCGTCAATCCGCTCGATGGCACTGTATTGGTGAAGTATGCCGAAGCAAACGAGACCGTTACGGTCGGTAAGCCGCTATACAAGATTGCGGATCTTTCTTCGATCATCCTTCGGGCTTACGTCACCGGGCCACAGTTCGGTCAACTCAAATTGAATCAGTCCGTCACCGTATTGGTGGACGATGCCAAGGGGGGATACCGGGAATATCCCGGCACGGTGGAGTGGATCAGTGGCAAGGCTGAATTCACACCGAAAACCATCCAGACAAAAGACGAACGCGAAAACCTGGTATATGCCACGAAAATCCGCGTAAAGAATGATGGGCTCCTTAAAATAGGCATGTACGGGGAAGTGAGGTTTTAATGGTTAACTTAACTAACATCACGAAAACCTACAACAAGGGTGCCGTGAAAGCGGTAAACGATGTATCCTTCTCGGTCGAAAAAGGCGAACTGTTCGGCCTTATCGGTCCGGACGGGGCGGGCAAGAGCAGCATCTTCCGGATCCTTACCACGCTCCTGTTGCCGGATAGTGGCACAGCCACCGTAGCCGGATACGATGTCGTCAAAGACTACCGTCAGATCCGCAGCAGCGTGGGGTATATGCCCGGCCGATTTTCGCTTTACCCCGATCTCAGTATTGAGGAGAACCTACACTTTTTTGCCACGGTATTCAATACCACAGTAACCGAAAACTACCACCTCATCGAAGATATTTACGTGCAGATTGCGCCGTTTAAAAAACGGCGGGCCGGCAAATTGTCGGGCGGCATGAAGCAGAAGCTGGCGCTTTGCTGCGCATTGATCCATAAGCCCACGGTACTTTTTCTCGATGAGCCGACGACCGGCGTAGACCCCGTTTCGCGCAAAGAATTCTGGGAAATGCTCAAACGCCTCAAGCAACAGGGCATTACCATCGTCGTCTCTACTCCCTACATGGACGAAGCGACACTATGCGACCGCATCGCGTTGATTCAGCAGGGAAGCATCCTATCGATCAACCCGCCGCAGCAAATCGTAGCGGCTTATCCGAGCCCACTCTATGCGGTCAAAGCGAAGGATATGCCGCGCGTTATCCAGGTATTAACGACCCATCAGCCCTCTTTTAACAGTTATCTGTTTGGCGAGTATATCCACGTTGATGTGCCGGGTATGGGCGACCGCGAAGCGGTCTATGTGCTGACGGAGGTGCTGGCCGATGCGGGTCTTGACGGCATTGAGGTAAAGCCCGTGACGCCCACCATCGAAGATTGTTTCATCAAACTGTTGACCACATGAGCGCGAACGAACCGGTAATCAAAGCTGAGAAATTGACGAAACGTTTTGGTGATTTCGTTGCTACCAATGCAATCAGCTTCGAGGTCTACAAAGGGGAGATCTTTGGATTCCTGGGTGCAAACGGTGCGGGGAAAACAACGGCCATGCGTATGTTGTGCGGCCTCTCTATCCCCTCTTCGGGAACCGCTCACATCGCAGGGTTCGATGTATACCGCCAGACCGAGCAGATCAAACGGAACATCGGATACATGAGCCAGAAGTTTTCGTTATATGAAGACCTGACCGTATTGGAAAACATTCGGTTTTTCGGAGGGATATACGGACTCAGCAATCAGCAGCTTAAGTCGAAAAGCGATGCGCTTATCGAACGGTTGGGATTGGGGCCGGAAGCAAAGAAACTGGTCGGCGAACTGCCGTTGGGCTGGAAACAGAAACTGGCATTTTCGGTATCCATCCTGCATGAGCCAACCGTCGTATTTCTCGATGAACCCACAGGGGGCGTGGACCCCGTGACACGCCGGCAATTTTGGGCGCTGATTTACGAAGCAGCCGGCAATGGCATTACGGTATTCGTTACCACACACTACATGGATGAAGCCGAATATTGCAACCGGATTTCCATCATGGTTGATGGCCGGATCGCCGCATTGGGCACCCCCAACGAATTAAAGACACAGCTGAACGAGCCCTCCATGGACGGCGTGTTTTACCAACTTGCGCGAAGCGCGAAAAATAAGGATTAATGTATGAAGCAGTTTGTCACATTCGTAAAAAAGGAATTCTACCACGTATTGCGTGACCGCAGGACATTGCTCATTCTTTTCGGCATGCCGCTCGCACAGATCCTCATCTTCGGGTTTGCGCTCACCAACGAAGTGAAAAACGCCCGGATTGTCATTGTCGACCATGCCAGGGACGATGCTTCGCGATCAATTACCGAACGCATCGGTGCCAGCAATTACTTCGAAATCCGCGAAGATGTGATGGATAGAAACCGGATGGAGACCGCATTCAAAGAAGGCAAAATCAGGCTGGCAATCGTATTCCCAGCCAACTTCCAGCACGACCTGCTTCATCAAAACCATGCGCCGATACAAGTCATAGCCGATGCTTCCGATCCGAACTACGCAACGACATTGACCAACTATATATCGTCTATCATACAAGATTACCAAACCGAACTCAATGAAACCGTTGTCCTACCCTATCACATCACGCCTCAAATACGCATGCTGTATAATCCGCAATTGAAAGGGGCTCCCAACTTTGTACCGGGTGTGATGGCCTTGGTTCTCATGCTGGTTTCGGTGATGATGACCGCCATTTCCATCGTGCGCGAAAAGGAGACGGGCACCATGGAAATCCTGCTGGTATCTCCTTTTAAGCCCATATGGGTCATCCTCTCAAAGGCAGTTCCTTATCTCATTCTTTCTCTCGTCAACGTGCTGTCGATTGTATTGATGAGTGTGTTCGTATTGCAGTTGCCCGTGGAAGGCAGTTGGTTGCTCCTATTCGCAGAAAGCACACTTTTTATCGTTACCTGTCTTACATTGGGTATCTTTATTTCTATCAAAACAAAATCCCAGCAGGTCGCGATGCTTATCTCGCTGATGGGCATGCTGCTTCCCACGATGATGTTCAGCGGTTTTATGTTTCCCATAGAAAATATGCCCGTGCCCCTACAGGTCATCTCGAATGTCGTACCGGCAAAGTGGTTTTATATCATCGTGAAATCCATTATGATCAAAGGTGTGGGCTTTGCGGCCATATGGAAGGAAACGCTCATTCTGCTAGGCATTGCACTGTTCTTTTTTGTAATCAGTTTAAGGAGCTTTAAAATAAGATTGGAGTGATCTGGGAGCAAAGATGAAAGGATTAAGGATATCATTGAGCATAAATAATAAGTTAATCGCCGGCAGCAGAAAACTGATAGCTGATAGCTGATAACGAATACAGTATGAGAACCATCCGATTTTTACTTGAGAAAGAATTCCGGCAAATTTTCCGAAACCGGGCCATCCTGCTATTAATCATGGTGATGCCTATAATGCAGCTTGTCATCTTACCCCTCGCGGCCGATTTTGAGGTTAAAAACATCAACCTGTCGGTGGTGGACCACGATCACTCACCTTATTCGAGGCTGCTGATTTCGAAGATCACCGCCTCGGGGTATTTCAGGCTACAGGGGTATCATGCTTCCCTGAACGAAGCTTACCAGCTCATTGAACAGGATAAGGCCGATTTGGCATTGGAAATTCCAAGCGGTTTCGAACGTAACCTCATCCGCGAAAATGAGCAGCAGCTGTTTATCGCGGTAAATGCCATCAACGGCACCAAAGCCGGTTTGGGCGGTGCTTATTTGACATCCATCCTACGAGATTACAATCAGGATATCCGGATGGAATGGATCTCGCCCACGCGCTTGCAACCGTTACCTACCGTGGACGTTATATCGAAAAACCGGTTCAATCCGCAACTCAACTACCAATTTTTCATGGTCCCCGGTATTCTGGCTATCTTATTGACTATGGTGGGCGGATTTCTTTCGGCCTTGAATATCGTGAAAGAAAAGGAAATCGGTACGATCGAGCAGATTAATGTAACCCCTATCCGGAAACACCACTTCATCCTCGGGAAATTAATTCCCTTCTGGATATTGGGGAATGTGGTATTCACCCTGGGGTTGGTGGTTTCCTGGATCATCTATGGCATTTTCCCGCAAGGCAATATATTCGCGATGTATGGATTTATCTGGATTTACCTACTGGCCGTACTTGGATTTGGATTGCTGGTGTCTACCTATACAGACACCCAACAGCAGGCCATGTTCGTCATGTTCTTCTTTATGATGATTTTCATTCTGATGGGGGGGCTATTCACATCGATAGATAGTATGCCCGGATGGGCAAAATGGATTGCTGCATTGAACCCCGTCAGCTATTTGGTAGAAGTTATGCGTATGATCATCCTGAAAGGAAGCGGTTGGTCGGCCATTCTTCCCCACCTTGGCATCCTGTTGGCTTTTGCTGTGGTATTAAATGGATGGGCTGTCTGGAATTACCGGAAAACGAGTTAATGTCCCACACATTGATATTTATTTTTTTAGATTGTAATTTATAGGTCATTATTCTCGTCTACTTGATAAAACGTTGATACAGAAACATAATTATTCTTTACTTTTGACTCATTAAATTAAAAAGTCAAATAGTCTATCACCCAACAGTAAACATTTGGCATCATGCAAGCAAGAGGGATTTTATTAAATTACGAAGGGACCATTGACACGAATGGTCAGCACTGGGGAGCCATTCTTTGGCACAAATTCCAGAAACACATTATCGGTTTGGATAAGTCCGTATTTAACCGGGCCTATGCCTATTCCGAAAATGTATTGGCTTCGGAAGCCATCATCCAACCCAGTCATGTTTTTCTTGATGTATTGGTGCACAAAATCACCCAGCAGTTCCATTACCTGACAAACCAGGGTTATCAATTGGATTATGACAACATCAGCACCATTGCGCAGGAATGTAATAACCTAGCTGTCCGAACCCTCCGGAAGACCCAAAACATTTTGGAAAGCTTATCCAGTACATTTCCCATCGTGTTGGTTGCTAATTTTTACGGAAACCTTAATTCGGTGCTTGCTGAATTCGGCATCAAGAAATATTTTTCGGATGTCGTCGAATCAAGCACCTCCACCATGCATTTCAATACGGAGATTTATGAAAAGGGTGTGAACCGCCTTGGGTATGCTGCGGAAGAATGTGTTGCGGTAGGCGATTCGTACAACCGGGATATCCTGCCCTCCAAAGCGGTGGGTTGCCAAACGATCTGGTTAAACGTGATGGGATGGGAAGAATGGGGAATTGATGAATTGGACATCACCGACGCCGAAATCGCCGACTTTGGCCAATTACCCGGATTGTTAGAACGCTGGTAGGGAGCGGCTTTTCAAAATTCCCTTGGTATCTGCCCAAAAATATGCATATTGGCGTCCTCAAAGACGCCCAACGTATGCAAGTAAAAAAATACTCCGGTGAGCTTGTTGAGTTTGATGTAAACCGTTTGAAAGGTTCCTTATCCAAATCGGGTGCCTCGCCGGATGTGGTCGACGAGGTATGGGACACGATGAAGCCCATGGTTTACGACGGAATCAGTACCCGTGATCTCTACAAACTTGCCTTCCGATTGTTAAAACGAGAAGCCGACTCCTTCGCCGCGCGGTATAGCCTGAAACGGGCATTGCGGGATCTGGGACCGGCTGGTTACTTTTTCGAACAATGGGTAGCCAAACTGTTCGGATATGTTCACTACCAGACCTTAACGGGGCAATTGCTGACAGGCAATTCCGTCACCCACGAAGTCGATGTAGTGGCGCAGAAAGACGACGAGCTGTTGCTCGTCGAATGCAAATTCAGGAATACGGAGGATGCTAAAATCACCGTCACCACACCCATGTATTTCCTTTCCAGAGTAAATGACTTCCAGGGACGCGAGTTTTCTTTTTTCGGTAAGTCTATGCAGTTTACCGCAGGCTGGCTAGTCACCAATGCATACATGACCACCGACTCCATCCATTTCGCCCAATATTATGGTTTAAACCTTCTATCGTGGGACTATCCGGCCGATAGCAGCATCAAACGTCGCGTGGACAACGCCGGTTTGTACCCAATAACGTGCCTCACGACGATTACCAAAAATGAAAAGGATACGCTATTGAAACAAGGCTGCATATTGGTAAAGGACATTGTCGACGACGAAACACAACTCGACACGCTGCACTGCGCACCGCGCAAGAGGAGGCGGATCCTGCAGGAAGCCATCGAATTGATAAACCATCAAAAGTCCTGATGCGATGAGCAATCAATTTATCAAAGAGGAAAAGAAATTCATGGAGGGGGCTCGCGCCCGATGGAAAGAGCTCAAATACGTAGGCGGTGTGGTGATGCAATTTCTCAAAGGTTTCCGGGGTATGCACTTCATTGGCCCCTGCGTTACGGTATTCGGTTCGGCACGTTTTAAAGAAGACCACCCCTACTATGAATTGGCACGCCAGGTATCGAAGGAAATCGGGAAGCTGGGTTTTGCCATTATGACGGGTGGCGGCCCGGGTATCATGGAAGCCGCCAATCGGGGTGCCAAAGAAGCCGGCGCGCTTTCGGTGGGGTGCAACATTCTGTTGCCGCATGAACAGGCCCATAATCCCTATCTAGACCGATTTGTAACCATGGAGTACTTCTTTGTCCGCAAGGAACTACTGCGGAAATACTCTTTTGCCTTTGTGGTCTTACCGGGAGGCTTCGGTACGCTGGATGAATTTTTCGAAACGCTCACACTTATCCAGACCGGTAAGATCGAGCGATTTCCAATCGTAGTCATGGGCGTTGGTTTCCACAAAGAGATTATTGCCCACGTCCAGCGCATGATGGAAGAAAAAACCATCAGCCCGGAAGACATGGACCTCCTGCTGTTTACCGACTCGGCGGAAGAGGTGGTGGAGCACATCCGCAAACATGCCGAAGGATCGCCCAGCATTAAGCTGGAGCCACCCCGGAAAGCAGCCTGGCTGTTGGGTGAGAAGACACTAAAAAGAGCCTGAGCATGGAAATCCTGTGGAAATATCTGAAGCCACATCGTAAATACATTTACATCGCACTGTTGTTGGCTGCCGTTGCCCAATTGCTTTCCATGATCGATCCGATCATTTTCGGAAAGATCATCGACGATTATGCCAACAACATGGGTGAACGCAGCGAGCAGGAACTGGTCAAGGGGGTATTGTTCTGGCTGGCGGTGGCCATTGCCGTTGCACTGCTGGCGCGGCTGAGCCGCTCGTTCCAGGAATACGTGATGCGGCTTGCCGTGCAACGGTTCGGCATGCAGATTTTCAACGATGGACTGAGGCAAACCCTGCGTCTATCGTTTCAGGAGTTTGAGGAGCAGCGCAGTGGCGAAACGCTGGCCATCCTGCAAAAGGTACGTACCGATACCGAACGTTTTATCGGTTCGGGCATCAATATCCTGTTTTCATCGCTGGTCGGTTTCGGCTTTCTCATTTGGTACGCCGTCACCAAACATTGGGCGTTAATTCCTATTTTCTTAATTGGATTTGTGGTTATCGGTACCATCACGGGGATGCTGAGCCGCAAAATCAAGACCACCCAACGGAGCATCAACCGGGAGACCACCCGGATGTCAGGAATCATTACCGAGTCGCTGCGCAACATCGAGTTGGTGAAAAGCCTGGGGCTCACGTTTCCCGAAATCAGGCGGATGCGCGTACACACGCAAACCATCTACGACCTGGAGATGACGAAAACGCGAAGGGTGCGTTTCCTTTCGTTTCTCCAGGGCACCACACTCAACCTCCTGCGGCAATCCATCCTGTTCACGCTCCTATGGCTCATCTTCCGAGAGGTACTGACTCCCGGCGAACTGATCACGATGCAATTCATTTCTACCTCCATTTTCATGCCGTTGCAGGACATCGGCAACATCATTGTCCAATACCGGGAGGCCGAGGCTTCCATCCAGCTGTTTGATAGCCTGATGGAAAAGCCGATTGAGCGCCGGCCCGAAGATCCGATTCCCATTGGCCCGCTGGAAGAAATCGTTTTCGATCACGTGGTTTTCCGCCATAAAACAGCTTCGCAAAACGCCATTGATGACATTTCATTTTCTGTCGGAACCGGAGAAACCATCGCGTTTGTAGGCCCTTCGGGTTCAGGCAAATCTACGCTCGTTAAACTATTGGTGGGATTGTACCGGCCCGTTTCCGGCCGGATTTCATTTAACGACATCCCCTCCGAAGAAGTGCGGTTTAACGAGATGCGCCGCCAGATCGGCTTCGTAACACAGGACACCCAGTTATTTGCCGGCACCATCAAGGACAACCTCCTTTTCGTAAAACCGGATGCCACCGAGGAAGAGGTTCTCAGCGCACTGCACAAAGCCAGTTGCACGCAGTTGCTGGCCCGCAGCGAAAAGGGCATCCACACGATATTGGGCGAGGGCGGACTGAAGCTATCCGGCGGAGAGAAGCAGCGCATTTCCATTGCCCGCGCATTGATACGAAATCCACGTCTGTTGATCTTCGATGAGGCTACCAGTGCACTGGATTCACTCACTGAAGAAGCCATCACCGAAACCGTGAGAGCCCTGTCGGGCGAGCGCGAACAGATCACCGTATTGATTGCCCACCGACTGTCGACGATTATGCATGCAGACCGCATCATCGTTCTTGAAAAAGGAAAAATTGCTGAAACGGGCACACACGACGAACTGGTTGCCGCAAAAGGGCTCTACTATGCGATGTGGCGGCAGCAAATCGGGGAGCGACGCTAATAAAAGAGATTATTCCAGCCCGAGATTGAACGTCTTCCGCAATACGTCGAGTGCAGGGTTCTTTGCCGCCATCGCCTGGTATTTTTCCTGTGCCGTATACGGTTTCCGTACCACGTCGTTAGCCACCTCGATAGGCACCAAGTCTATCGCAAAATTCCGCAGTTTGATCCGCAACTCATTGAGCATATCAATCTTAGAGATATTCAGCAAATCCAGCTGGATGGGATTCTCCACCGTCACCCCTACCCTGAAATCGGCCAACAGTTGCGGTGCATGGGCTGTCATCAGTGTAAAAAGATTGATTTTATTTTCTGCTTTCAGCTTATCGGCAACGGCATGCCATTCCTTCAATAATTGATCGTAGTTAAATGGCTCTCTTGCCTCTCCGCTCAGCAACTCGGGTTCATCCGCTTCTGCTACTTCCTGCTTCTCTTCAAAAACCTTGTTCAGATCGGGAATGATATTTCCGAGTTTCACTTCGCCCCACGAGCGGGTTTTTGTGTTGGTAGCCGGTGGTTGGTGGTTGGTAATCGGTGATGGATGATTAGCGACGAGTGATTGGTGGTCGCCGACCGGCGATCGGGGGGTACTGACTGGTGGTTGCTGATCGGCGGTTGCTGACGGCCGACCTACAAGAGCTGCGGGTGATGCCTGAATGATGGGCTCCGGCTTTCTAATGGCCTCCGATGACGTTGTCTCGACGGCTACCGCTACGGGTTCATGAGGCTTTTTTTTTTCAGCCGCCTCCGCTGGAAGAGTCGTTACCCCATTTTTTGCTAATTGGATGGCTGCGGCGAGGTGGCACATTTTCAGCAAAGTCAATTCCACCTGTAAACGTTGATTCTTGCTGGTTCGGTAGTTTATTTCGCACTGATTGGCAATATTCAATGCCGACAGCAGTACGCCCGATGAAACTTCCTTGGATTGCCGCAGGTAACGCTGACGGATGGTGTCGCTGGTATCCAGCAGCTTCAGGGTCGCGGGCTCTTTGGCCACTAACAGGTCGCGAAAATGGGAACTTAATCCGCTGATAAAATGACTCCCTTCAAATCCATGGGCAAGTATTTCATCCAGAATGAGCAAGGCCGATGATGCATCCTCCTTTAGGATGGCATCGGTAAGACGGAAATAATATTCGTAGTCAAGAATGTTCAGGTTGTCGATAACAGCCTGATAGTTAACCTGCTTGTTAGAGAAGCTAACAATCTGATCAAACATGGACAACGCATCCCGCAATCCCCCATCGGCCTTCTGCGCAATCATATGCAGCCCGTCTGCATCGTGGGATATACCCTCCTTTTCCGCAATAGAAGCTAGGTGAGTGGCCATATCGGCCACTTTGATGCGGTTGAAATCAAAAATCTGACACCGCGAAAGAATAGTGGGCAGTATTTTATGCTTTTCGGTCGTTGCCAGGATGAATATCGCATACGAAGGAGGTTCCTCCAATGTTTTCAGGAAGGCGTTGAAAGCCTGCTGCGAAAGCATATGCACCTCATCGATGATGTATATCTTATACTTGCCGCTTTGAGGGGGGATGCGCACCTGATCGATCAGGTTACGGATGTCATCCACCGAATTGTTTGAAGCTGCATCCAGCTCATGTATGCTGAAGGAATTCCCGTTTTGGAACGACTTGCAGCTATCGCATTCGCCACAGGCTTCGATGTCATCCCGCAGGTGCTCGCAATTGATGGTCTTGGCCAGGATCCGCGCACAGGTGGTTTTTCCGACCCCCCGCGGTCCACAGAATAAAAACGCCTGGGCTAACTGGTTGTTTTTAATGGCGTTTTTAAGGGTAACGGTGATATGCTGTTGTCCCACCACTGTGTCAAACGTGGCAGGCCGGTATTTACGAGCCGAAACAATAAAATTATCCATCGGTACGAAGATAGGAATTTCGCACGAAACTATCTACTGGACTTCATGGCTTTCACAACCTTTACATCTCCTTTACTTACAAACTGCGCATATTCTTCCGTTTCACGTCCGTAAATAGCAATTTTACCTTTGCTGTCGCTATGAACACCCCAACCGTACCGTTTGGTGAGCGGAGAAGCCCGCAGGCAGGGTTGTCCCTTTGAAAAGAAAAGCTTTCGGCCCTGCTCCAGTTCACCTTCCGTCAAATCGTTGCGCTCGGCGTAAATCCGGAACAGTACATCGTCCGACGTGAACCGGTATGGGTTTTTGCTTACCATTTCAAACTGAATATTAGCCGCGGATTTTTTATCCCCTCTCATCGGCGGAATTTCGCCGGCAGCAACCGGGCAATCATCTGCGACTGTAATAAAGGTGTTTTGGTAATTGGTGGTATGCGTTTCCATTCTCAATAGATTTTATTGTACAAATATAAACCGCGGTGCCGACAACCCCATTACAGGAGTCCTTTTAACGTAAATTAACACAATCGTTATTTATTTGTTGTCTTTATTTGTAGTAAGTTTGCTTGCTTTAAAATAGTTAGCTATGCATGTTTACGGAATTAAAAATTGTAATACGGTAAAAAAGGCACTAGACTGGTTATCAAAAGAAGGGATCGACTATACCTTCCATGACTTCAAGAAGGAAGGCGTATCTGACGAAAAATTGCGGTCCTGGGAAAACCAAACCGGCTGGGAACCGTTGGTCAATAAGCGGGGTACCACTTGGCGGCAGCTTTCTCCGGAGGAACAGCATGCTGTCGTGGATGCCGCATCGGCCAACCGGTTGATGCAGGAAAAGACCAGCGTAATTAAGCGGCCCGTCATTGAAAGCCCGAAGGGAATCATTTTAGGGTTCGATGAAAACGAGTACACAACTAAGTTAAAATAAGCACAAAAACAAATCGCATGAATAAGACACTAAGCAGTCTTTGCGGCCTTATATTGCTCTTAGGGCTTGTACCGACAACGCTGCTTTCACAGACCGCAACAAGCAATTACGACTACCAGGAAGCGTTCAATCCATTTTTCTATACTCACAATGGCAACGAATACCGTTCGGCCAGCGGCATGCCGGGACCTAAATACTGGCAAAATGTGGTCGATTATAAGATTGCTGCAACATTGAATGACCAGACCCACGAAATTACAGGCTCCGTCACACTGGAATATACTAACAACAGTCCCGACGAGCTTGACTTCATCTGGCTCCAGTTGGATCAAAACATGTTCTCGCAGGAAGGGCGCGGCCACCAGATTGTTCCACTTACCAAAAGCCGCTATGGCGACGCTCAATCGGATTTCGACGGCGGCTATTCAATCAAATCCGTCAAAATCGGCAGCGGTAAAGATGCCGAACATCTAATTACAGATACCCGTATGCAAGTGTTCCTGCCGGAACCACTGCAACCGAATGGCGGAAAAACTACGATCAACATCGACTATTCGTACATGGTACCCACCTACGGCGCTGACCGCACCGGTGTATTGAAAACGCAGAATGGGGAGATTTTTGCCATCGCACAATGGTTTCCCCGGGTAGCCGTATACGATGACATTCTCGGGTGGAATGTGACGCCCTATACCGGTCCAGGTGAGTTTTACTTAGAATATGGCAACTATGAGGTAGATATCACCGCACCTGCCAATCACATTGTGGTAATGGGCGGAGAGCTCTTAAACCCCGACGAAGTATACACCCCCGAGCAACAGAAACGGTTGGAACAAGCCAAAAAGAGCGACAAGACGGTCGTGATCCGATCGGCCGAAGAAGTATCCCAGGCCGACTCGCGCCCGCAGGGAAAGAAAGAGCTGACCTGGAAGTTCCGTCTTGAAAAGGCACACGATGTGGCTTGGGCGTCGTCTCCCGCTTTTATCATCGATGGTGCTAAAATCAATTTACCGAGCGGAAACTCATCCCTTGCATTATCTGCTTATCCCGTGGAAAGCAATGGAGGTAATGCTTGGGAGCGCTCCACGGAATACACAAAAGCATCCATCGAATTCTATTCGAACTTACTGATGGAATACCCTTATCCGGTCGCTGTCAACGTGGCGGCCAATCTCGGTGGAATGGAATATCCCGGAATTGTTTTCTGCAGCTATAAATCGAAAGCCGCAGGACTATGGGGTGTGACTGATCATGAATTCGGGCATATCTGGTTCCCGATGATTGTGGGCAGCAACGAGCGGTTCCACGCATGGATGGATGAGGGATTCAATACATTCATCAACGACCTGTCTACCGAAGCATTCAACGGCGGTGAATATTACCGCCCTATGGGCGATGCTAACCGGCTTGCACAGGCATTGACAAGGCCCGATCTGGAACCCATCATGAGCACCCCACAGAGTATGCAGGAACGTAACATCGGCATATTGGCCTATGCCAAGCCCGGATTTGGCCTTACCCTACTCCGCAACGAAATTCTGGGACCTGAGCGTTTCGATCGTGCTTTCAAAGCCTATATGGACCGTTGGGCATACAAACATCCCACGCCGGATGACTTCTTCCGGACCATTGAAAATGTAGCAGGTGAAAATCTCAATTGGTTCTGGCGCGGATGGTTCAAATACAATTGGCGATTTGACCAGGCAGTGAGCAAAGTATCTTACCAAGACAATGATCCGGCAAACGGCGTAGTGATCACCGTAGACAATCTGGAAAAACTTCCGATGCCAGTGGTGGTGGATATTACCACCAAGGACGGGGAAACCCACCGGGTCAGGTTACCTGTGGAAATATGGGAACGCAACAGCACTTGGACATTCAAATATCCGTCAACGGAAGAAGTGATTGCGGTACAATTGGATCCCGACAAAGTATATCCTGACCATAATCCCGAAAATAATCGCTGGGAAGCCCCGATAAAATGAGACAAAATGAGACTTTCGCACAAAGCACTGCATGTTATAGTTGCCATTACCGCATTCAGCGTATTTAATTATGCAGCGCCAATAAGCGCCCATACGTCCCGTACGGCGCAGCAAGACTCAACGCTCACCGGTTATGTACTTGAATTGGAAAGCGGTGAACCACTGCAATCTGTGGAAATCAAAAATCTCGTTTCCGGCACCCTGGTAGAGAGCCGTGCAGATGGGCAGTTCAGCATTCCGGTAAAGAAAAATGACCGCCTTCAATTCGAATATCCGGGATACCGAACGGACACGCTGGTTGTAATCGAGTTTGACATCAAGCGGGTATATCTGACATCAGACGGTAGCGCCATCCAAATCGACGAAGTCCAGATACAGGCTATGACAGATACCCGGCTGGCGGCGGAAATCAAGCGAGCCGAAGAAGAAGGTCAGTTTACAGAAACCTCCCAACAACGGGGCGGCGTACGCATATCGCCTTCCCGATGGTTCGGAAACGACGGCCGGCAAGCGAGACAACGCTATAAACGATTGCTTGCCGAACAAGAACGCCGGAAAATCGATACCCGTTTCACTCCGGAAGTCATCATGTCGTTAACTCCGCTGAAAGGGCGAGAGCTCGAACTATACATGACGAAATACCGGCCAACGGTTGACTTTCTTTCGACCGCCGATGAGGCGGATCTACGTCTCTATATCATGGACACGTATGCCGCCTTCAAGAAGTTAACACCTGAACAGCGTGCGGACATCAAAGCACCAACGGATGAAAATCCCTAGCCCAAATTAGCTTGACACCCCCCCACGCTCTACCCGAAAGGCCACTTTACAGATGGCGCCATAGGATATGATTTCACCTTCTTTTACATGTACCTTGAAATCTTTCACATACACCGAATCGATATTTTCTACGGTAGCAGATACTTCTTTCACCGCGTTGCGAACAGCGTCGTCAAAACTGGAATTGGATGAGGCGATTACCTCGATGACTTTTACAATTGCCATAACGGAGTTGTTTAAATGGTTTTAATCTCTTTACGTAAAAGAAACAGATTTGCCCCCAGTTTGTTTTCGCTGATGTGGGCACATTGGGATTTCTCATCGTTTTCATGTTTTTACGTAAGTTTAATCGGTCGATAGTATAGCGTTGGTGACCATGGACTCCTTCCATGACTTATCATCGTCATTCCGTTTTGTTTGTCCTCCTCAACGCAATGGGTTGGAACGATTCCATTTCCTCGGCAACGACCCTGACACACCCGGCGCATTAGGACAGTCCTATCCCCTGGCGTTCCATCCTACCAATATGACTTGGGAAGACCGCATTGAGGTCGAATGCCTGTCGGCCGCCGCACTTCTTTGATCGCAGAGCTGGCAAGGCATGTGTAAAAAAAGCTATTTCTTCTTAAACAAGAAAACGATGTTTCCGGTGCCGCCTGGCGCCGGTACGGTGATACCAATTTTTAACCGATCTTCATTTAATTCATACACCTGCAAAATAGCGCTATCATCTCCAGTTCCGATGGTCAGCTGCTTGGAAGCTACGTCATAAGAATAGGGTTGGCTTGATTCTTTAAAGATCAGGTCCAAACCATCTTCACAAACGGTACCGTTGTTCTCAATGGAGAAACGCTCGTTTCCGAAGATGAAGGTGTCATCCACATGGCATTCCTGCCAGGAATAGTATTGATTCTTCCCGTTCAAGCCAAACTCACCGGAAGGATTTGTTGCAGGATTTTCATCTAGTAATGTCGCCTGCCAGCGTGTACCTGTCAGTGGATCGGCCGGGTCGCCATTATCGTCATTTTTGGCACAGGAAATTACGGTGAAACAGGCAAAGATCAACACTCGTAAACGTATCGGTTTCATCATAGAAGTTAGTTCGTTCAACCAATCATTGAGGGCACAAAAGTAACAAATAAATCACTACTTTTCATACCAGATAAAATCAAAACGTACGGTCTAACTGTAATCTTCCCGGGAATTAGCTGCTGTAAGAATAGGTGATCGCGGAGTCGCTACGCTGGACGGGTCCGGACAAACCATCGCTGACCTATCACAAATAACTATATTTGACCTGTAGTATGGAACCAAGTTAGCTATCATTTAATAGATTTGCGTAAATAAACCGTCGAAAAAAATGAAAAGGATTTTATTAGTATGCTTCAGCTTCATGGCACTGACTGCTTGCAATAACCCATCGTCCTCTACGAGAAATACCACCGAACAAAACCAAACCGAAGAGCCCGTTGCTATCGGTGGTGAAAAAGATGAACATGGATGTATCGGCGCTACAGGCGCTACTTGGAGTGAACTTAAGCAAGATTGTGTGAGATTATTTGACGTTGCAATACGGTTGAATCCAAGGAGAAGCAACGAATCAGAAGCGGTTATCAGTGCTTTCGTATTATTCAATGACGACCAATCGAAACTCGAATTATTCCTACCGAATGACGATCAGGAAACGATCATTTTGGATAAAGCTGAAGGAGACGTATACCAAAATGGTGTGTACAGATTTGATGCGGTAGAATCTGGTCTTTATATTAACGGAGAAAAAAAATATCAATCGGATAAATAAGTCCAGAAATATGGACAGATGGAATTTTATCAAAACAGCAACAATATTGGGCGCATCAAGTCCGTTTACTCCGGACATGCTTAGAAGCACATCTTCCGGTAATCCAATCCGAACAGAAATATATTCATTTTCGAAACTGTTTCAGTTTCTGGATTACCATGATTTGGCTTCCTTGTTTAAGGAATCAGGAATAGATGGCATCGATTTGACGGTGAGGAACGGAGGGCACGTCCTTCCTGAAAATGTAGAGAGAGATTTGCCTCGGGCGGTTAAAGCCGCACAAGAACATGGGATAACCATCCCGTCAATCGTCACCGACATCGCAGATGTCAACGACCCCCTGACGGAAAGGGTTTTAAAAACGGCTGCCAACAACGGCATAAAATACTACAGATTAGCATATTATTCATACGATCACAAACAATCCGTGCCGACTAACCTGGAAATGTTCAAATCCAGAATGGAAAAACTTAGTGAGATGAATAGCAAGTATCACCTTCACGGAGGATACCAGAATCATTTCGGCCAGCGTTTTGGTGCATCTCCGTGGGAAATATGGACCGTACTAAAAGATTTGGATAAGAAACATATAGGCTGCTTTTATGACATACACCACGGACTGGCAGAAAGCCTGGAATCATGGGGTAATGCATTGCGCCTGATAAGCCCTTATATAACTATGCGATATATAAAGGATTTTTATTTTGTCTCTACAGAAAAAAATATCCGGCTCCGCACGTGCCCGCTCGGAGAGGGTATGGTCGATTTCAATGCTTACTTTCGGCTTTGCAACGAGCTGGAACTAAACACCCCCATAAACCTGCATGTCGAGTACCCGTTGTTTAACGACGATGAGAAAAATATGTCAAAGAAAGACAAGTATAAAAAAGCATTGGCCATTATGAAACGTGATACGGACAAATTGAAAAGCGCGATGATAGAAAATAACATCGTTTAACCGCCGATGAAACATCTCATCCGTGGGAATCAGAAGGAAACTGAGCTTTATAAGGTTGATTAGAAGTCCGCTAAAAAAACAAATCCGGAGTTAACAGGGGGACTAAACCTGCCGACAGATGCAAGTCGTGCCCCTGAAAACTACTTGATTTGAAGCATTCGTAAAAATGACCTTTCGACAAGGTCAATGGATTTTTAACAGTTCCTTATCAACGGCCACACTTCAATTAAGCGTGGCTGGGTGTTGCCAACGATAAGACCAAAGCGCCTGTTGTTCTTTAGTACGGATTAGTCTCCATCAGCTCCCAGGCCTTTACGGAGCGTACTTTCGCCTTCCCCCCCCTAGAGAATAGCTTAATTCCGGTACCGCCCAATGTTGGGTAGACCATCCTCCCGATAGCTTGCTTATCATTCGCAAATACTTCTACAATAGAGCGATCTGTAAATATGCGTAATGTAAGAATACCGTCTTTTAACTCAAAGGGTGCGTTTTCTACGACTTTACGTCCATAGTCTAGACTGGAGTTACGTGTATCCACATAAAGACCACGTGTTTCATCGTCATAATAGATGATTGTTTCTTCCCTTCCATCTTCCGAACAATTCACCTTTACACCAAATTGACTGGCGTTCTGCAAATCGACCTGTATTTCAAGTTCCATCAATGCATGGCCAAAACCTGATAGGTCCAGCTCTTTGTGCTCGTCGACAATCATGTTTTCGCTAGTCTGTAATTCCTGCCTAAGTTGGCACAATTCGGAAATCGGAGCTTGGGATAGCGTTCCGTCTTTACCCATCCACAAAGTGCGGGGCAGCCCATAGGTACCATTCCAACCATACGCAGATTTGACGCTATCTGGACGGTCGTCAAATATCCAGGACCACATAATCTGGCGCCCCTTCCCATCGACCAATGCCTCGGGAGCGAAATAGGCATTGTCTATCCATGTCATCCTGCCGTGCGATTCGAGAGAAAATGTCTCCGAATTGAGTGTACCGATATAATATTGGGCTCCTTTGTTATGACTGATAAAAAGCAACAGATGTTTACCACTCGGCTTTCCTCCTTCGGCAGTGGTAGGCAGCGGTAGGAAACTGGGACACATGTTGTCTTCAGAAATGTCTGTCCAAGCATCACTGCGTTCGTAAAACTCATGGCGGTATTCCCAGGTTTTTAGATCGGTGGAGCGGAAGAGATACAAGTGATCACCCTGGTAGCGGCTAGGCGCGTCGGCTTGCCTCCCATATTTATTGAGGACCAATAGGTTGCCAGCAAGCATGTAATAATAGCCATCCGATTTCCAAATGTTTGACGGATCAGCAGACCCGATGGCTATGGGATTGCCCTGCTTATCTTTGAACTCGGTGATACCCCAATCTGTCGACGCAATGACTGGATTGTATCCGGGTTTCTCCCAATGGTCATAATGGCGATCGGTACTGACTGCAAGAGCTATCCCTGAGGACCCTGTATGTTGTATACGATTGGCAAATGTTTCTCCATCCTTTAAGGAGACTACCTGCCAGTAGCTTAAGACCACCTTGCCGTCGTCATCCAAAAAACCGCCGCCGCTGAATACACCGTCTTCATTGCCCGATGGGGTAATGGCGTCTGGATGATGGCGCCAGTGCAACAGGTCCTTGGTGGAAACGTGTCCCCATGAAAATCCCCTGCCTTCCCTCCGGTATAGATACATGAGGTGGTATCTTCCGTTGGCATAAAATGCACCATTGGGATCTCCCGGACGACCATCACCTTCCGGTAAACAGAAATGATAACCTGGCCGATAGGGATCCACCAATAATTTCTCCCGTAGTGATCGGGTAGCTTGAATGACCGGAGCAGGTACAGGATCTGACGTATCCCACGAGGAGTTACGCAGTTTCCAAAAAGCGATTGTGTCGCGCAGTTGCGCTGTAGACTGGAAACACAAACCGATCAGGGCGGCGCCAGTCAGGAATATTATTTTTTTCATTAGAATAAATTTGTCTGTTGATCTGTCATTTGTTATTTATCGGCATCAAGAGATCGCTACGCTCAGGTTCTTAATGGCAATGATCTTGCATACCCTGGATTTATTCATGCCTTTTTTAGTCGGTAGCTCATGTAGGATTCATTATTTTTAGTTTATGCCATGTCGCGTTCAATTTCTTCCAGCGATTTGCCTTTTGTTTCAGGCAGATAACGCCAGGCAAACCAGAAGTGTAGCGCCATCATGGCAGCGAAAAAGTAAAACGAGAGCTCCACGCCGTTTACGACATCTTCGGCAATGATTGGAAATAAGAATGAGATGAAGGCAGCAGCCAGCCAATGGGTCGTACTGCCAAGCGATTGTCCTTTTGACCTTATGGAATTCGGAAAAATTTCGGAAATGAATACCCATATTACGGCCCCTTGGGAGAAAGAAAAGAATACAATAAATCCGATGAGGCATAGCATGGGAAGAATCCCACCATCAGCGAGTGAAATCGACCATCCGCTAAGCGCTAAAAAAATGGTCATACCGAATGTTCCGACCAAAAGCAACGTTTTTCGTCCGAAACGGTCGATGATACTAACACCGATCATGGTAAAGACAAACAAGGTCACCCCAATGGATATTGATTGCAGGAATGCATGCTCCTGCCCGATGCCGGTAAGTTCGAAAATACGTGGCGCAAAATACAACAAGGCATTGATGCCGGTCAATTGATTGAATGCCGCCAGGAGAAACGCATAGCGCACAGGCTTTCGATACCGCCTACTAAACAAGTTTTCAGCTGGTGTACCCTGAAAACCGACACTTACATCGGCCATCACTTTGTCAACATCGCGTTCGCCGGACAAACGAAACACCCGCCGGGCCTTGTCTTCATGTCCACGAAGCGCCAACCAACGGGGGCTTTCGGGCACAAACAATAATAATATCAGAAAAAGAAGCGAAGGTATGGCTTGTACGCCGAGCATCCAGCGCCAGGATTCCTGGCCAAACCCTATCAGAAAATAGTTGGAAACATAGGCAAGTAAGATACCCAACACAACGTTTAACTGAAAAGATCCAACCAGTCTTCCCCTCAAGCGGGCAGGTGCCAGCTCGGCGATATACATTGGTCCCACTACGGAAGAGGCGCCCACTGCCACACCGCCGATTGTACGAGACAGGACAAATACCCACCACGAGCTGGTAATGGCGCAGCCTAATGAGCATAATAAATACAAAATGGCAATCACGTACAACGAGGCCTTCCTGCCATAGCGCTGAGCGGGTGCCGCCGCAAAAACAGCCCCCAATACGGTACCAATGAGGCCAGAAGCCACCGTAAACCCATGGGCGATACTGTTGAGGTGCCAAAGTTCTTGAATAGCCCGTTCAGCACCCGAAATAACAGCAGTATCAAAACCAAATAGCAGGCCTCCGAGCGCAACTACGAATGACCAGAAATATACCCGATATAATTGCATAACTAATTGCGAAATAGGAGTTAACAGAAATTTGTTTGAGCCAATTGCCAGCAACGTAAGTTACTCACACGAACGGGGGCCTGCCGTGAAAAGACATGGGTTTGCACACTAGCCGGACTGGATGGATACACCCGTTGGGTAACACACGTTTTCCGATTAGCAAACACCTCCAGGATGGATTTATCGATATAAATTTCCAACGACAGGGGCTCTCCCGCTTCAAGAGTGAATGGAACACGCTGTGCCGTAACAAATTCCGGCTGGGTTTTATCCAAATGGCCCATCATGCAATACGAGGGAAACTGCACGTTTCCCGACCTATTGGATCGTTCAAAATCGATGACGAGTTCTTGCCGGGATCGCTCGTATCGGATTTCGGTAAATTCCGAATCATCTGGGGCCGCAAGCACTTTTAAGCCAAAGTCGCCCGGTTGGTCGAGCGAATCAAACGTGACATGTATCTCGATAACGTTCCCCTTTAATTCGGGAAAATGCCGGATTTCTCCACCCCGCAGTTCAAAATCTGCGACATTCTGTGTGTTGTAGCGCAAGGATCTTACTTCTTCCGGAGGGGAGATGGTCAATTCGCCAGATCGACTTATGTCGAGCACACGTGGCAAGCTCATAACACCCGACCAGCCCTGTACATCGTCATAAGGCCTGGTTTCCAAGACCCATCCAAAAAGAATGCGCCTCCCTTGATCGTCAACCAGCGACTCTGGGGCAAAGAATGTTCCACCTGGCCAATTCATCCGGCCGTGCTGCTGGGGAATAAACTGCTCGTCGACAAAATCACCTAGGTAATATTGTGCCCCTAGGTTATGGCTGATAGCTACCGTGACGTATTTGCCGCGCAGTTTAAACAGATCCGGACAGGACCAATCTTCAAACGGCTGGTGCTTCACCAACTGCTGATCCATAAATTGGCCGACATACTGCCATTTCACCAAATCCGTCGATTTAAAGAGACCCGGCGGATTGCCTCCAGATATTTGGTAATAGACTTCACCTTCCAGCCATATATGCGGATCCCATGCATTGCCAGCATTGTCTTCGTCATACTCTGTAAGTGACTTCCGTCTTTCTAGTGGCAGGATCGGATTTTCCTCAAATTTCTGCCAGCCCACCAAATCATCATCTACCGCCCTCGCCAGGCAATTGCCGATGTCTACTCCATGATAAACAACGTGCGGCACGCCTTCTTTGGAGATAAATGCACCACCACTGAAAATACCTTGCTCGGGGTCCGACGGATGTAACGGCAGCATGGGGGGCAACGCATGCCAATGAAATAGGTCATGGCTCGCTACGTGGCCCCACCAGTGCTTTCGCTCTCCATGTTCATCATTGTGCTGATAGATGTATCCTAAATGGTATTGTCCCTTCCAGAAGATCGCGCCGTTGGGATCAAATGGATAGTCGTGTCCCTCCGGTGAAACGAAATGGAAAGTCGGACGCAGGTGATCAGCCATTAACTTGGCTCGCATCATCCGGGTTGCATTTTCAAGTTGCTGCTGCTCATTAATTGGCCCTGAAGGTTTCCAACGGGGCAAAGGCATGGGACGCTCCCCCATAAATCCGTAGCTGGTTAAGGGCGCAATAGCGGCCGCACCTGTTAGGTGTTTAATGAATTTTCTTCTACTCATTTCCTTCTGCCCTTCTTTCAGTATCCATTATTTTGTTTGTACAATCCTTTACTTAAATCTATTTGCTGCTTGGGGATAGGCAGGTATTCGTCCCGCCCCCTGGTAAACTTGGCCGAAACAAGATGCTGCCTACGTGTGCGCTCTACCTCAAAATATTCATTCATCGTTTCGGCCATAACACCCCATCTGAGCAGGTCGTAGGCACGGAACCCCTCGCATGCAAATTCCAAGCGCCGTTCCCATTGGAGCGCTTTCCATGCATAGGCTTTAGTCCAGTCGCAATTTTTGTCCGGCCCCAATGGAATATACGGCGCCACCACGAAATTTCCTGTTGGATTACCTGCTACATCAATCAGCTTGCCGGTACTTTCTGCAGCCCGCTCCCGCAGCTGGTTAATCAGCGGCAGCGCTTCGTCTTGGCGGTCCAGCTGGATGAGCGCCTCGGCCAACCATAACATGACATCTGCAAGCCGGATAACGTCGCGGTTTTTAGAACTGTCCTTCCATGGATTTACCGGCTCATAGCAAGGTGAATCATAGATAACGACTTCTTTTAGTGAAAGGAACTGACCGTAAGTTTCAGGTTGACGTGCCCATGTCTGGCCATTCATGATGAAATCTGGCTTATATTTATAGGGCAAGCCATCTATCGCTACCGTATGCAACAAGCGGGGATCGACTGTATACTGCTGAACATCGGCTGAGTTCCTAATCGCTATTTCATTATAATGTTCGAAGTCCGGCAAACCATCTACGGTCCGGAAAGCATTAACCACGTTCTGGCTGGGTGAGTGGTAACCACAACACCCGTATTCCGCAACCATCGGATAGCTTACTTGTGTGGTGCCGTTGATTCGCCCCTTGGGGGTCCCATCATCGTGAGAAAACTGGATAGCCCAAAGGGATTCAATTCCATTTTGAGAGTCGCAAATAAAATTGCCTGAAAAATCGGGAAACAATTCCTTACCGGAATTATCGAGAACATCGCGGCTTAACGTGACGACCTCTTCCAGTTTTTGCCGGTCGATCGTCGTCAGCTGGTTTTGCTCATCCTGCTCATACGCTGCAAACAGCAATACTTTGGCCAAATATGCTTTGGCTGCAAATTGTGTAGGCCTTCCTACAGCTCCGTCTGTTTGTATTGGTGGTAAGTGCTGAACACCAAAGCGAAGATCTTCAATAATTTTGGCCCAAAGTTCAGCATCGGAAAGATCATTGTTCACCGAGAGGTGGTCTTCTGGCTGCAGAGACTCATCAATATAGGGTACCTTACGGAAATTGACTTTTAACCAAAAGTAATTATTGGCCCTGAGAAACCGCATTTCCGCAATACGCTCATCTTTTTTTGGCATGTCTGCATCATCAATTTGCGCCAGTACCTGCAAGGCTAAATTTGCGCGGGAGATGGTATTGTATTCCACCGCCCACTTACCCGCAACTCCAGCTTCATCGGTTGTCATATTGACAAAAGTCTCGGCAATATGCCATTCGGGTAGATCTCCGATGCCCGCCCCTCCTTTGTAAGCATCTCCGCCACGGAGATCTCCATACGGCCAGGGAGAAAGGGGTTGAAGAAAATACCGCTCATTACCTTGAGAAGCGTATGCAGCGATTACCATTTTGTCTGCATTGTCTGCCGTGATAAGCTGCTCTTCGACCAAAATACCTTTGGGGGTACGTTCCAGAAAGTTCTGGCTACATCCTAAAACGAAAAAGAGGGTCGATATGCTGAAAATGATATGTATAGATTTCATGGTCTGTATTCTTTAAAAGGTAAAACTTAAACCGAGGGAACAAGCCGTCGGAATCGGGTAATCCTCGTTTGGAAGCTGGGGATCAAACCCACTGAATGGGTTTTTGCCGAATCCGGCGATCGTCCAAAGGTTTTGTCCCTGCACGTATGCTCGCAAATTAGTCATTCCCAGACGCGAGGCAACCGGGCTGGGGAGTGTATAGCCGAACTCGAGTGAGCCTAATTTGACGTAAGAAGCATTTTCTACAAAATAGGAGGAAAAACGCTGTTCGTTATTTAAATCCGATGCCGAAATGGCTGGAATAGTCGAAGTTGGGTTAGCAGACGACCACGAATCCAACACCGCCGTTCCATAGTTTTGGCCACCGAAAAAGCCAAAGAAATGAGTGTAGGATTTCGTAACACGATTGTCTACTTGACGACCAAATTCATACCTCCAAAGCATACTGAAATCAAAACCTTTATAGGCGAGCTGGACATTGACCCCACCCATGAGGTCAGGCTCGTTTACACCAATCCATGTGCGGTCATCGGCATCGATTTTTCCATTTTCATCCACATCTTTGAAACGCAGCCTCCCCACTCCTTTTCCCGGTTGATCCGCATGGGTATCGACTTCTCCCTGATTCTGGAATATTCCATCTGATATCCAACCGTAAAAAGAATTTATGGATCTACCTAATATGGTTTGGTCATTCCCATTCCCCGGATAGCCGCCAATGGCTTCTTCGGGCAACTCGGTTATCCGGTTGGTATTGTGGGTAGCATTTAGTGACACGTTGTATTGTAGATCACCGATACGGTCGCCGTACGAGACGACCATCTCCCAACCCCAGTTTTTCATGGTAGCTCCGTTTAGCCAACGGCCCCCTCCGAGGCCGATGGTTTGGATATACGGCGGAGAGACCAAAATATCCGTCGTGTTTTTGCGGTAATAATCAATCGTAGCCTGCAATTTTGACTTAAAAAGGTAAAGTTCCAATCCGATATTATTTTGTGTGGTGGTTTCCCACCGGAGATCAGGATTACCTAAGTTCAATCTACGGTAACCGGATAACAACGATCCGGAATCCTGTCCATAGATATCATAGGCCGTACCATTGTTCACGGGCCAGTCGTCATCTCCATAGTGAGATTCATATTGCCCCCATGACGCATAATTAGGAATTGCCTGATTACCGGTCTTACCCCACCCATACCGAAGCTTCATAAAGTCAATGAAATCGACATCTTCCATAAACGCTTCTTCACTGACGGTCCACCCTGCTGATAGCGAAGGGAAAAGGGAATAACGATGGTTTGCGCCAAATCTCGATGATCCGTCATACCGGAGGATCGCTGTTAGGAGGTAACGTGAATCATAACTATAATTGATCCGGCCAAAATAAGAATTCAGAGCACTGTCGTATGCACCACCGCCATTTCGCACATTGGTTTCTCCAACGTTCAAATACATATAATCAGGATCCTCAATAGCGAAGCCGTCTCGGGCGGCATACATATCTGCTCCGTTTTCGTAGATCGCTTCTTGTCCTACCATGAAATTTGCCGTTGACTTACCCAGATTCAAATCGTAGTTCAACACATTGTTCCAGGTCCAGCTGCCGCCGAAATTGGACCATTGCTCCAATTTGGAAACCGTCTCAGACATGAATCCCGCCTGATATTTTAGTTGCATATTGCGTTCCCAGTGGGCGATTTTATCGATACCAAACGTCGATTTGAAGCTCAGGTTTTCCATCAGCTTGTATTCGGCATATAACGAACCGAATAGCCGGATGTCGTCGCTGTGGTTCTGCCGATTGTTGGTGATTGCTAATACCGGATTAATCCGATCACTCATGCCCATAACAGGGCCGCCCCAGCCTTTTCCATCGATTGTTCGCACCGGTACAATGGGCTGGATGTTGCGGGTATGCGGCAAATAATTTCCCCCGGTCCAATACATCTTAATAATGCTTAGATCTTCACCCACCTTTAGACGATCATTGAGTGTCAGGTAATGCGAATTGAGCCGAAACGTAATTCGACTCCATTTGTTTTCTTTTGTGGTACCCTGGTTGTCGAAATAGTCCAACGACAAAAGTGCACCCCCTTTTTCTGTTCCCGTAGAAAACGAAGCATTATAATTTTGAGAGATGCCGGTGCGGCTGATCTCGTTCTGCCAATCCGTATCAGCTGGGCGCATGGTTTGGTCGGCATCCAAATATTCGGGCAATATAATTCGATCCAGCTTCCAACTTCCGTCCGTATCCTGATAGTCTTCAAACCGATAGACGCCATAATTCGGGTCGATGCCATCGTTTCGTGCAGCCATCCATTGCGCCCGACCGTATTGATCCGTATTTAACAGTGGCAAGGGATTACGTGGAAGAAAATTGGAGGTGGTATTTGCCGATACTTCTAGCTTGGTTCCTTTCTTCGCCTTTTTTGTGGTTACAATAATTACCCCGTTAGCTGCCCTGGATCCATAAATAGTCGCTGCGGAAGCATCACGCAGCACCTGTACCGACTCAATGTCACTTGCTGCGATTTCGCCCAAACTGCGTGTGGTTGGCACACCATCAATCACATAAAGGGGTGCCGTGCTGTTTAAGGTTCCTTGGCCCCGCATCAGAATACCTGTGCCGGGATAAGGCGACCCTGAATAAGCAATGCGTACTCCAGGAAGACGTCCGTCCATAGCCCGCTCGATATTTCCGGTAGTCTTGCTTGCTCCCAAGACTTCCTTCATATTTACCACCGTAACCGCTCCTGTCAAGCTCGATTTCCGTTGGGTTCCATAACCAACCACAACCACTTCATCCAAATCGCGTATCGCTGCCTTTAGCGATACGTCAATCACGTTTTGATTGTTTATCGGTTGTTCAAGAGCCTCAAAACCTACAATCGTAAACACAAGGATACCATTGCTTTCAGGGATATGTATCCGATAACTGCCTGCTGAATCGGTTGTGACTGCGAGGGCGGTACCCTTCATGCCGACGGTTACTCCTTCCAACGGATTTCCCTGCTCGTCGGTAACTTTTCCGCGGCATTCGAAGTCTACCCTACCGAACGAATGGATAGCTGCACCTGTTAGCTTTTTATCTTTCCTCGGACGAATAGACACCATTTCGCCGTCGATCTCGAATGTTAGAGGCAGATTTTTGAACAGTTGATTGAGTGCTTCACTGACGCTAGCATCTGTAAGTACAATATCTGCGCGGTAGTTTTTCGGGATCACCCTGCCATCGTAGTATATATTGAAACCACTCTGCCCTCTGATCTCGCGTAGCACAGTTTCAATAGGTGCGTTTTTTAAATTGAGCGTGATTTTCTGTGCAAAGCTAGCTGCGCTTACGTGCATCAATGTCGCAATCAACAATAGTGTGGTCAATTGCATAACGAGCAATATTTTATGACATACCCCATGGGGTACACCAAACTTTACGGTATAAAATTTATACATTTGTCAATGAAGTTTGTAAGGCAGCGTACCCCGTGGTTTGGACGCCGATGGGCCGCTGCAATAAAGGTTATTTTAATCTGAGCAAACGTAACCAGGAGGGTTTCCAGCACTCCTGGTTTTTTTCTGTACTAGGGGTGGTTTTTCGGTATCATAATCTTCTTTGTTTAATGGTTACTAATTGGTAAATTATCATTTTTTAAAGACATATACTTTCCTGTTTTCCACATGGAAATACACTTGACCGGTTTTTTCGATTAAGCCAAGCACTTCCGAGAGTTTGGTGTCTCTCGATATCCAACCGCCGGTTTCAAGATCGTCGGGAACCGATTGATCCAGTATAACCTCCACTTGGTACCAGCGAGCTATTTTACGCATTGCGGTGCGGAAATTAAGCCCGTTAAGTGCAAATTCCCCATTTATCCAGTCTGTGGCCTGTTCGATGTCGGCTTGATCCACTCGAATAGTGACCCCATTATTGATCGCTTGTTGCCCTGGTTGCAAGAGGTGGTCATTCCCCTGCATAGTTACCTTAATTGCTCCTTCAAGTAATACAGTCCGGATATCCGGTTCTCCCGCGTAGCTGTTTATCGTAAATCGAGTACCTAACACTTCTGTCTGCTGGCCATGTACGTCCACCAGGAACGGATTTGAAGGATTGGGCACAATATCGAAATAACCTTCTCCGGTAAGATAAACATTTCGGCTGCTCCCATGGCCCAAAGTCACGGCGTATTTCAGTGAAGACGCCGCATTCAGTGTAATCATGGACCCATCCGGCAACCTGACACGGAAAGTCTGCCCACTATCGGTGGTCAGCGTATTCCATGTTTCGGCCAGATCAGTCTGTTTGACGAGCTCATAGGTAATCAAACCGTCTTCGGTTTTGCTGATCCGCATCCCTGCCTCCTGAACAAGGTCGCCTTGGGCAGCCTCTACTAGGTTGATCCGTTGCCCACTACCCAACATTAGCGTCGCGCCTTTACTACCTGGATTCACGTCGTTCACAAATACAGATTGATGGGAAACAGGTTGCTTTTTAATATCCGCTGAATATTTCCATACGCACATAGCAGCTGCGACGAGAAGCGAGGCGGCCACTGCTGTCCACTTTTTCCACGACACGGTACGATTTCTGGCGGGTTGAGCAATTCTGGCTGCCAATTCTACCCAAGTTTCTCGACCGATACGATTGATCTCAGTGGCGTATTGTTCGTCTATCGATAAGTGCCCGACCGCCTGCTCGTAGGCTCGCTCCAGCAACGCTTTTTCGTCAGATGTCGCCTTTCCGGCCAAGTATTTATCGATCAATATGTCTAATGGCGTATCTTTTTCCATTTTATCCCCTCTAATAACAAGACGTATAGCCTAAGGGGAAGGGGGACATTTAATTTCAAAAAAGATTTATTGATCTTAAAAAACTATCGGTAGCAGGCCATGACCGTAGCCAATACCAGGTAAAAGCCAACGTAGTGTCCCAATTTGGCTTTCAGCAACCTAAGAGATCGATGTATTTGTTTCTTGACAGCCTCTTCAGAGATGCCAAGCCTTTCGGCTATTTCCTTATGTGTAAGAAACTCCTTACGACTTAGCTCGAAAACCATCCGCATTTTCTGGGGTAGTCTAGCTATTTCGGCATCAATTAGCGCCATCAATTCCTGCTCATCAATTTCCTGTACGGTGGTATGATCCAATCCATCCAGCTCCGTTAACAACAGGTCGACAAATTGTTCACTTACCTTGCGTCGTCGGATCAGGCTGATTATCCGATTGCGCATAGCCGTATAGAGGTACCCCTTCAGGTTCGTTCGTATATCGAGCGACCCAGCCTTTGCCCAGAACACGAAGAACACGTCCTGCACCAAATCTTTGGCTTCGTCCGCATCAGCGAGAACCTTGTAGGTATGCAGGTACAGCATGTGCCAATGTCGCTGGTAGATTTCGGTAAAAGCTATGTGATCCCGCTCCTTGACAAGGAAAATCAGCTGCTCGTCCGTAAGTTTGCCATACTGCTCCATTGAGATGATTTTACCAACAGGCCAATATTAGCTATTTATTTCGAACCGTTGGAAAAACTGTCAACAAAAATTCTGGCTAGGTGATGGAATCAGATGGTGTGGCTTCGTCGAAATGAGAACCAAAACGTTACATTTGAAATCCAGAATTTGGTAAAAATCGGATCGATATAAGGTGGAGATATCCGCATTTATCCGGCGACTACTTTATACCACTAAAACTCATCAAAGAAATTCTTGAGTTCAATGGCATATAGATAAGGAACTTCCAGCGCTGCGAAGTGTCCGCCCTTCTCAAGCTTTGTAAAGCGATGCAGATTAACCTTCCTTTCTGCCCATTCCCTTGGAAATTGGGCTTCCCCGGGGAACAGGGAAACGCCGGTAGGAACCGTAACTTTCTGTGAAGATTTTAAACCACCGGAATAAGCCGCTCTAGCATTTTCAGCATAAGTCCTGATCGAGCTATTAATGGATTGACTTACCCAATAGATCATGACGTTGGTCAATAATTCATCCTTGGTAAAGCTGTTCTCTATATCTCCTCTGTTATCACTCCATGCATTGAACTTTTCTACGATCCAGGCCGCTAAGCCCACAGGTGAATCGTTGAGACCATATGCCAATGTCTGGGGTTTTGTAGATTGAAGCATGTTAAATGCCCCTTCTGTAAAAAACCAGCGCTGGATGGTTTGTCCAAACTCCTGCTCCGCAGATGACAGGGTACTCCAGTCCTCACTCCCATCGGGATAACCGACGTCCGTAAGATGAATCGCTTTTACATGCTGGGGAAATTGAATGGCGGCAGATTTGGCAATAACACTTCCCATATCGCCGCCCGCAGTGAAATACTGATCATAGGACAGCACCTCCACCATTAATTTATTGAATATCGCCGCTGTCTCGTCGCTATTCACTGCTTCTTGACCCGAAAAACCGAATCCGGGAATAGAGGGGATAACCAGATCAAAGGAATCATTGTATTCCGTCAATAAAGGAATTAATTTGTAGTAACGGTAAAATGAATCGGGCCAGCCATGAATCAGCAATAACGGCTTTTTATTTTCACCCTTTCCTTTTATATGGACAAAATGTACCTGCATACCGTCTATATCGGTCGTAAACTGCGGTAGCTGGTTCAACGCTTCCTCCTGTTTACGCCAATCATATTCCGTTTCCCAATACTGCGCCAGCTCTTTTAAATATCCGGAATTGGTACCATATGCCCAACCGGAGCCGTCGGGCTCTTCCGTCCATCGTGTCCGTTTGCGCCTTTGTGACAGGTCTTCCAATACCTCTTCCGCGACATGGATCTGAAATCTTTTGATTGTAGCCATCTTTCTTTGTTTTTTGTTCATAACAAAGGTAGACTTAGGTTTTCTCCTGTCATTGTAAAAAATTTACCTCTTTCTACAGAAGTTTAATATCCTTAAACAGTTTATTATGTTTAGATGCAGCGTGAACTTCCGAATAGGCCACCGGACTTAAGCCGGTAAAATGAATAAATTCTTTAATAAAATGAGCCTGGTCGTAATATCCGTACTGATAAGTAATCTCCGTCCACCTGATCTCGTTATCGTACTGCTGGATATGATCCAATACCTGATGAAATCGCCTTAAGCGTTGCAAATATTTGGGCGAGAAGCCGGTTTGCTTCTTCAAGGTATGGATGAGGTGTTTTTGGGAGTAACCCGACTTTCGAACCAGCCAATCAATAGGCTGGTCAAGGTTATTATCCACAAACGCTGTGATCGAAGTTTCGAAATTGTCTTCGGGAATATAGTGACGGAAATACTCCTCTATATGTTGGAAGATACAATCGATATCGGTTTCATTGATAAGCTTTTGGTATAATTTATTAAAGGAACTTCCCAGCAACAGTTCGATCTCCAGTCCGGGATGAATGATTTCAGACATGGGGATTTTGGTGAGGGCATAGAATCCACCGATGGCAAACCGAATACTTAAAATAGTGGATTCATTATTGCTTTCATAGACAATTGCTTTGGGATTAGCCCCCGAAATCCATCCACGCTTCATCGTATGCCTGCCTCCTAGATTTTTCTCCGCAAAAAGGGTATTGACAGCATCAGACTCAAGTTCAATCACAAGATTTAACCTCCCATCCGGCAATTCCATTAAGTAAGGAAGGGATTGAGTACCTTTCACATAGATCATGTGTTGTATATATTGTGATAACGGATAAGATGGTATATGTTGTTTGAAAATCAAATTTATCTGCTGATTAAAGGCCCTTTACCGTTCCTGTACAAAGCTAGACAAATCTGCTTACTTTCGGCATCCAGGTGTAATCAGACTTCCGTAATTTCTCTATCTCATTAATTTTCCGTATATTCGTTCCATTCCATGAAGAAACACACTTTTAAAAACATTTCAGTGTTGCCATCCGGCTACGCCTTCTGATCACTTCCATTTCCCGGAATCCAGGACACCATCTGCAGCTAAGCTGCGGGAAGTGCTTTTACGGGCTATTACTGAATATATGAACTTATTTAAAACTTATATTTAATGGCAGAAACATTTAGCAAAAGAGAACGAAGAAAGAAAAAAATCGAAAAAAAAAGAGAAAAAGAACTCCGTAGAGAAGAACGTCGGAATGTCGTCCCCTCAAAAAAAACGCTGGAAGAAATGATGGCTTATGTGGATGAGAATGGGAACCTTTCCGATACGCCGCCCGATCCAAAAAATGCGCACAGGGTGGCCGCCGATGAGATTGCCATTGCCGTGCCCAAATCTGCCCCAGCAGAGCCCAACGCTTTGTTTACCGGTGTTATCAGTTATTTTGACCCCGCCAAAGGGTATGGATTCGTAATCAACGACCAAACAAAAGAACGACTTTTTGTGCATGTGACAGGTCTCGCTCAGCCAAATACGGAGCTAAGCATGGGCGACAAAGTGTCGTATACCGCCACACGGAGTGATCGCGGGATGCAGGCAGTATCCGTAATGAAATGTTGAGAGACACAACTCCGGGGCAAGGCACGCTTTTAAAATCATTTGTCACTGTTAGCTGTATTCGATAACTTTGGGAATTACTTTTTCAAAGTTGGCTTGAGGAAAGAATGAACAGAAACGATGACTTTAGCACCTTTATCAGCAGATTTAATACTGCACTGAAAAAGGCATTTCATGAACAGCACGACATCAACGAATTGAGCCATCTGCGCGGCCTTCCTCCGGAGGTCTGGACGGTCATTATGCAAGCATCGCCATTGTCGGTTGCGATCCCCAAAGAATTTGGCGGAAGGGGCGCGGTGGTAAAGGAATGCCTGAGCCTCTTATCGGCGGCTTCCTATGAATCACTCCCCCTGTCGCTCACCTTCGGCATCAACATCGCGTTGTTTCTTGAACCCGTGGCGAAGTATGGCGATACATCGCTGAAGGAGAAAGTACTCCCTACCTTCACCACTGAACACCACATGGGTGGACTGATGATCACCGAACCCGAATTTGGCAGCGATGCACTCAACATGAAAACCTTCTATCGGATTACCGACGACGGTTATTCGATAAAAGGACATAAACATTGGCAGGGATTGACCGGTCAGGCAAACTATTGGCTGGTTGCTGCAAGAAAGGAGTTGGGCAACGGCGAGCTAGCCCGTGATGTGGACTTTTTCGTGACGGATAATTCGATACGGCAGCAGCACATCGAGGTAGAATCCATTTACAGTAACCTGGGGCTGTATATGATCCCATACGGATTGAACAAAATCGACATCGAGGTACCGGGTAATCAGCGGCTCCAACCTGAAAGCACCGGCATAAAAATGATGCTTGACATTCTGCACCGCAGCAGGATGCAATTCCCAGGAATGGGTATGGGCTTCATTAAACGTATGCTCGATGAGGCGCTCTTCCACTGCACCAACCGGGTCGTTGGCACCGGCAACCTCTTAATGTTGGATTCCGTTCAGTTTCAACTGTCAAGAATACAAACGGCCTACACCATATGCTCTGGAATGTGCGCCAGAAGCAGCGAAATCAGCGGCATTGCGCATAACCTTGCTCAGGAGGGCCTGGAAGCCAACAGCATGAAGGCGCTTGTTACCGACCTGATGCAGGAGTCTGCCCAATTATGCTTGCAAGTATCCGGTGCCAATGGATATCGAATCAGCCACATCGCCGGAAGAGGTATTGTAGACAGCCGACCATTCCAGATCTTCGAAGGCTCCAACGAGATGCTCTATACACAGATCGCCGAAATGGTGCTGAAGCACATGAAAAAGCAAAAAGAAACGAATCTTTACAGATTCCTTTCCGTATTTGACCGAACCCATCGGTCCGCTCCCCGATTCAGCGAGCATCTCGGGTTCGAACCGGGAACTACCATTCCACAACGGAAGCTGGTTGATCTGGGGAAGATCGTAGCGCGGATAATCTGCGTACAATATGTGCTTGAACTTGCCGAAAAGGGATTCAGAAAAGACCTGGTGGAAAGTTGCCTATTTAACATGAAGATGGACATTGCCCACCTCGCATCGAACTTCTCCCTCAACGGCCGCGCCGATCTTATTCCCGAGTACGAGGCTAAAAGTGATTGGATGGATTTTGCTGAACATTAGATTCGGGGTATACCGAGCGGACCGTGTAGGAGACATTGGGGATTATGCCGATAGAACTATTCAATATTGATAAAGGCTATACCGTATTTACCGAAAGTGATTACAAGACCAAGAAGCATGCTCATTACGCCATTGAAATTGTGTACTGCATTGAGGGCACATTTAGTGTAATAACACCTACCGCCGCTCATAAAAACATTCGAAGCGTCATCATCCCTTCAAATCTTCCACATAGTTTCAGCTGTGTGGGTGCGGCCTGCGATCTGTTGTTTTTAGACCCCTTATCCCCTATCGGCGCTTACTTTAGACAGTACTACCGGTTAGTTTCCCAGAAAGATGTCATCGCCAATCCTGCCGAACTGAACACATTCCGTAAAGAAGGGCATTTCGACATCCCACTGATGCAACATTGCATCGAAAAAAGCCCCGCTGGCAATTTGGATCCCCGAATTAAGAATTGCCTCCAGGAAATAGACTCCCTTCCTGCCCATGAAAAGATAACCCCGTCACAACTGGCAGAAATTTCATTTTTATCTGAAAGCAGACTTTCTCATCTATTCAAAGAGCAGTTGGGCATATCGATTCATCAGTGTATTCTCTGGAAAAAAATACTACTGGCGGTATCGAAATCGCAGGAAGGGCATTCCTTAACTGCCTGTGCTCACTATGTTGGCTTTTCCGATTCCTCGCATTTTTGCAAAGTGTTTTCACGGATGTTTGGCATTAATCCCTTTTTTGTCCTACGGCCGTGACGATTTCCGAACCTCTTTCAACAGGCCGTACAGGTCGGACACTACCCAACGTTCCATTAATTTCCCATTGGATACCCGGTAAATGGCCACGCCTTTAAGCGTAATCGGTTGCCCGGTCGGATCGATATCAATGCCTGGGAAGTCTCCCTGATGCGTTCCATGCATCTCCCAGCGTACAGCTACCCGATCTTCATCGGCAAGGAGGTCTTTAACCTCATAGGTAGCATCCGGCACCGCTCTTCTTAACGCGGTATAATAATCGCGGAAGGCCCGGGGGCCCTTTTGGCCACCCTCCGGCCAATCGTGTGATACAAATTGCGGAGACAGCATTTCGTCTGCCACTTCCATGTCCCAGTCAACATACACTTCCTTGTAGAAACGTTTTAAAAGCTCCTTATTGTTAGAAGAAGGTTGAAAAGAAACGGTAAAAAGAGGCAAAACTGCTGTTAAAAGAAAATAATTCATGGTATTCCATTTTTGTGTTGCAATTATTTATATATATCAGACAAAATTCCGAAAATAAGGTTGCCAAAACTTGTACAAAACAGCTAAGTTCAATTTATTTCGGAAACGGGTATTGTGTGAAATTAATGCTAGATCGGAGGTCCAGCCAGCCAATTTCCCCGAAAGTTGCGATGCATGAGTTCCGGAAGGGTGTCCTCCCTCCACGGGTGCCTGCGACCTTCCAGAATCTTCACGCCTTCCGGACTACACGGCGCAGGGCTTGGCATACAAGCCTGAAAGGAAATCAAAGCATTACGGTCATTCTCATACACCAAAGGTCATGAAATTTTATATTTGTTAGCTTTGGGCGGGCACTTTGGTATTATTTTACACTGAAAAATGAATAACGTTATTATCATAGAAGACGAGCCGGCCGCAAGAAATGAATTAGCGATTCTCTTGGAACAAGAACAGGGGTTTCAGCTCGTAGGATACGCGGGTGCGTTGGTTGAGGCCAAACACCTCATTCAAACGGCCGCCCCCGATCTCGTTTTTATGGACATCAATCTGTATGATTGCACGGCCTTTGATGTACTAAATGAACTTGAAACAATTCCCCCGCACATCATTTTTGTGACGGCTTACAACGAATTCGCTATCAAGGCCATCAAGTATGGTGCATTGGATTACTTACTCAAGCCCGTGGATGAAGAAGAATTCAAGGAGGCCGTCGACCGTTTTAGAAGTCAAAAGGGAGACCGCGCAGTAAAGGCGCAGATTACCCTGGCCGGCGATCGTCTACAAAGCCCACATGAACCGCGACACATCGCCTTGCCAGCGCTGGGGCAGGTACGCATTATTGCGCTGGCCGACGTCAGGTATTGCCAGGGAGATGGACCCTACACCCACTTTTTTCTGACAAACGGAAAAAAGGAAACCGTGTCGAAACCGCTTAAATTTTACGAGACGCTCCTGCCGGATCAGCAATTCCTGAGAACCCATCAATCCTATATCATCAATACCGCTTTCGTAAAATCGGTTTTAAATCACTCTACCATTCTCTTGGACGAGGCAGAAGAGATTCCGATTTCTCATCGGCGAAAAAATGAAATTCTCCGTAAAATAATACCGTAAGCGATGAAGTTCAGGGCCGACTACCTATGGATAATCTTTCTTACCCTTGTTTACTCCTGTGTGCAGCGCGACGAAGGTGAACTCAGCGGGGCTGATGATGCCGCCGATGAGATTGAACGGCTGCAGGACATCCCGCTCAATCCGACAAACCGTGATTCGCTCATCCAATGCTGGCAGGCGCTTGCAACCGATGCCGCCGTTAAAGATAACAGGCTGTTTTTGGCCCAGGTAAATTACCAATTGGCCCGCATATACGGTATAGCCAATGAAATCGACACATCGGCCCATTATCTTGAAGCCGCCTTCGAGTATATCGAAAGCGAGCCGGGTAATTTTGACGAGAAAGCGCGGATATATCAAGGCATCGGCAACATCAGTCTGGCTCAGGGACAACTATACCGGGCCAACTATTACTACAACAAAGCTGCAGCTATCGTATTGGCCGACAGCACAGTACAATTGGACTACTCAGCTAAGACTGCGATACTGGTAGCAGGGGCGCAGAGCAATCAGGGCTTTCATCGTTTTGAACTGGCCCTGGAAATGAACCGGAAGGCATTGTTATTGTCCGATCGGCTCCCCGACGGGCACATCAACCGGCAACGGCCCATTACTCAGCTCATCCAAACGTTTTATCGCAGCACTGGAAACATCGATAGCGTAGCATATTACGTGCACAAACTGGCCGAAGTACACCAACGGGACCCCGCTGCGTATGATATTTCCTTTTTATACGAAAGTAAAGCCCTGTATTACGATCTGGAAGGAAATACCGATTCGGTGTTGCACTATCAGATCTTGAAATGCAACATCGAAGAGGACCGGCTTACACAGGCACATCAAACTAATGCGCCGATAAACAACCTCTTTATTTCCTATGCGAACATCGGTGGTCTTTACACGCATAGGGGAAACCTGGCGGCGGCAAACAGCTATTTTACGAAAGCGACCCGCCTACTGGAGGAGCACCCCACCAGCATCAATTACGATCATTTAATTGTTTATCATACTAACCTGGCTGATTATTATCGTCTGTCCGACGATGTCGGTCGTGCGCTTGCAGCGGCTGAGGAGGTGGTGAAATTACAAAAGGAACTGTATGCACAACAAAACACCCAGGCTATTGCCGAAATGAATAGCTTATATGAGATCCAGGCCCAGGAACGTTCGATTATCCAACTCAATGAAAGCATCCGCGTGGCAGCACTGGAATTGCAGCAGAACCGCCTCTGGCTAATTGTGAGTGTGTTGAGCGCCCTCGTATTGGCGATGCTGCTTTTCTTCCTGTATTACCATTCCATGCAACGGCGGGCCCGTCAGGAAAAGGACAAGGTTATCTTGCAGCAACAGTTGCTGCGTACGCAAATGGAACCACATTTTATTTTCAATACGCTAACTGCTTTGCAGCACTACATCAGGCGCGGTAATATCAAAGAAGCAATCAGTTACCTCAGCCGATTCAGCAAGTTACTGAGGAGTTCACTGGAACTGAGCCGGAAACAACGGGTCCCATTGGAACAGGAAATCGAAGCGTTGGAAAATTACCTGGTACTGCAACAAATGCGATTTGAAAATTCTTTTTCATTTAAGATCACCCAGCCGGGGGACCTGGAGGCCGATGCGATCTCTGTGCCGCCCATGCTGATACAACCGTTCGTGGAAAATGCCATCCTGCACGGCGTGGATATGAAAAGCCAAGATGGCTTTGTACACATCAATTTTTTGGCGGATGACCGGGTGTTGGAAGTGTCCATTACCGACAGCGGGCGTACGCAACCCCTAGTGAAGGCCGATGGACATCGGTCCCTTTCGGGCATGATCAGTCGCGAACGACTGGCCTTACTGGGAACACAGGCACGCATCGAAACCCACAAACACAATACAGGTGGGACAACCGTGACCATCGTTATTCCCATCACCTAAGACGCCGCAAGCAACTAAACGGATCGTAAACCGTTGCGCCCAGATTTAAAACCAATATGGCTATTCGCCGTATCCTCCCTATCTTGTATTCAGTTTGTACATACCCTAACGAATATGAGGTGGATAGGAATCATAATGATGTTGGTGAGCCTGGTGGGCTGCACATCGACACGAAAACTAACCAAGAAGTTTTCAGTACCTGCGGTTCGCATGGATATGGAAAGCCTTGGTGGCCGCTATTCCAATAAGGGCATCGATGGCAATAAAACGACACTTTGGGAGCGGCTTAGCAACTTCGCCCCCGATCAAGATTCAATAAACGCTATTCCGGAAGACGCTGAAATCAGATTGGATTTCAACCCGGGGGGCACATTGAAAGCATCCGTAATAGCGCATGGAGAATTGACGGAAAGCTTAAGCATACCGGTAAAAAAGCGTCATAAACACCTCATATTGCAAAATAAAACGCGAGTCATCCCCATCCCTTTCCTCTATTTCGAAATCAAGGAAAAAAAAACCGTATTGGCGCTACTGGAAAATGGCCACCTGGGGTTCTCTTATTACGATTCCCATTCATTATGGATCCTGGTTATGGCAGCGGGAGATGATAGCGCCTTCACGGCCGAGTATGAGCGGCTAACTGAAAATGAAGGAAAAACCGGATACCCACTACAAAATAATGAATGAGCGGTCCGTCCTTTTCAGCAACAAAATAAGGTTGAAGCTACTCGGCTTGGGGCTTATCTTAACCCTACTCGGCGGCCTATTGGCCTATTTTAACCTACGGGACGCAGCGACTTTCTTTTTTGCGGCAGCGATGCTACTGGCCGTAACCGGGGGGGCGATTGTTCTCCGGCAACTGGTGTCCATATCCAAAAAAAACCAAATCGGCTTATTACTGGACCGGGAGGGGCTCCTATTCAGCGGTACGCCCGTGGGAAAAACGCTGGGGAAAATCTATTGGCGGGATATTGACTCGCTTAAAACCGGCAGAAACGATCATTCCATCCGGCTATACCTGCGATTTAAAACACCCGAAAAATATGCCTATAGGCTTAAAGACAAAGAACTTCAACACCTCGTTTCGGAAAACGGATTTCCGGTGGATGCCAGCCAACTGGACGTCGGTTTCCACGAAATGGAAACATTGATCATGCAGTATTACCACCAATATCATACGTGATTTAGAACAAGGGCTACGATAAAAAAACCGTAGTGGGCAAGCATGCCATCATTCCGATGATAAATCATACCTCATTTCAATCGATACGGCACCCGGTTTTAACTGATAATTTATGCGTAACGCACCACCTTTCAAATCCTTTATCGACCGATCGGATTTCGGCAGTTGTGGTTCCAGGTATTGTGCATCCGCCACCCATTCTTCCCCAATAATTTTTTTATAGACGTTCTCCAGTGTGCTGTTTCTTTCCAGGCATTGTTCGCCGGATAGCATATCACCCGAAATAGCCGTACAATCCGCCGCATCAGTTGGTGTTTCCGAACAGGCTAAACCGCATAGTTGCTCAAGACGATAGCTTTCACTCAGGTTTGTGTCGTAGTTGAGCTCAACTGGTGTTTCGGGATCGGCGGTGAGGTCAAAAAGTTTTTTAGTTTCAGGAACATAGCTTACCCAGGCCACCGCATTTTCAACCAGCTGCTTTTTTTCCGGATCCTCCGACAGGTCGTTCGTTGTATAGACGTTGATCAATATTCCCCTGGAATCGATGCGTTCTATCCGGAAGCGGGCATCATCAACTGTTTTCAACACGCTTAGGTTGCTGGATTGGATGATCACTTTTAGGGATTCTTCACAATCCCTGTCCAATTCGATATCGGGCTTTGGTGTTCCGCTTAACCGGTAGACAAAGGGAATATGTTTTCCGTATTCCAAAACTAATCTGATTCTACCGCCTTTTTCGACGTTTTTTATTTCGCCCGTTTCTCCGTTTACCCAAATACCCGATAGGTAATAGTCTGCCAGTTTCAGGTTATAAGCATAGGGCCTTGTTTTGAATATATAATGATCGCCATAGATGATATCCAGCTTCAACCATGAGGAGTCGGTTGACCGATTTTGTTGCCGTAGATAATCGGCACAAAGCTTGGCGGCGTCCGCAACGCGATATTTCAGTTGCTTTTGCTTCTGGACAAATTCAGGGGTTCCGTACACCGTAATCGTTGGTTGTTGCTTAGAAACACAGGATGTGGTATTCAGGGCCATCATTAACATAATTAGGCAACGTATTAATCCGTTCATCGTAGTTGATTTTAAGTTTTCCCACTTTTTTCAATGAAATAAAACAACAATAACCGGAGCGTGGAAGCCAACATCGCCGGAATTATGGAAATAGAAACTCCCGGACAAAACAAAAACAGGAACCACTAGCATCGTACCCAAGATCAATAGGTCAAATTCCACTATACCAAGACCACTCGACGATGAAACATATCCAGCTGATAACCGGATACAAATTAGTCAAAGCGATGGGCGCCCGAGAATTGGTTTTAGATTTAAGGGGAATGAATTACAATTCGTCGCCCAACTGTACCAGATGAGCAAATTTTTATGGATTTCTATCTCCATCGTTTTCCGCTGCCATCGGGCGCGCCGACTGTATTGGTCTCGGCAATCGCCAGGGATTACCTGCGTATGGATAGTACGTTCCTTTAAAATAAGCGTTGTCCTGATCCCAGACGATCGCCTCCGTCATCCACAGTATCGGAATCGTTGCGCTGTTGATAACCCTCTTTTCCACTTCGTCATATAAAAACACTTTTCCAGCAGCGTCACCTGATTGCCCGGGCATACGGGGCATAAAACGTTCGTAGTAATATTTGGACGCATAAACCGAGTATTGGCGGTCAGGGCTGTATGTGCGGTAATATTCGCCACTGGTTGAAAAGAGCGTGACATATCCGCCGATGAAAAGCACGGCTGCCAGGAGACATAGGCAAAGCAAGCGCTTGCCAGCAACGTTTCGATCGACAAGCATTAGTCCGGACGGTAGATTTCCTGAATGCCCTTGTGCTGCCTTTTTCGGTGTTGAAACTGTATACTGATATCGTCAGGCTCCCATTCTTCGCTCTCCGTCTTGCCATGGCCTAACGAAATGTGGTAGAAAACCGAGTCGTTTTTCAGGTAATAAGCACAGTTCCATGTCTGCTGCGGACGATGGTTATATGGAATGAACAGTTCTTGTTCAAACCCAAAGATGAGTTTTCTGTTTTCTTCCACATAGTACTCCGTGTAAAGGTTTTCGTCGTGGTAGTACCAGACTTTCATCGATCGGATGGTATCGTTCAGGTCGGCAAACGACCAGAATTCCGGCACGCCACCATTATTGGTTACAGCTTGTATACTGTGGTTTTCCCTTTCAGCTACAGCATTTTGGATGTTTTGGATACGTTCTTTTTCCTTATCGTCCGGTTGTTGAGCGAAAACGGGTAAAGAAGGTGTCGTTAATTTACCACAACCCATATAGGTTACATTTTTATAGCTGAAATAAATTTCGTGCGTAGGGTCTCCATCCTCTGTGATATCCAATATACAACCGCCCTTCGATGATTCGCGCAAAACACCGTAAACCTGATCGCTTTTGAACGCATAGGTTCCCGTATGGGCCTGTTTGCCCGAAAAATACATCGTATCCTTTACGATGTCGTTTACACAATGCAAAACAAAGTAATTGTCGTTGATTTCCATCTCCCAGAAAGGCTCGTTGCCTTCAAAATAACCACTAATCCGAGGATTATCCTTTTTGATGTTTTCATGGAGGAAGGGTACATTTAGACAGAACGACAATAAAAATAGTAGTAGCGCTTTCATCTTGATCTGAATTTAATAGTGAATCGTTTTTTCATCGGCGTTCGTCAAGCGGCTTGCTGCCGGATCGAAAAAGGAAGGTAATGCGATTTTATACCGCTTGCCAGTAGCGTCGTAGTTACCCACACTATCTAATTTTCCGTTCTCGTGATAGTATTTCCATTCGCCGGTTTGTTCGCCATTTTTATAACCTCCTTTTTCCTTCAATTTTCCACTTTCGTAATAGGCTTTCCATTTACCTGTTTTCCTATCGTTTTTGTATTTGCCTATTTCCTTCAAATTCCCGTTTCTGTGGTACCGTTTACTTATCCCCCATACTTCACCTTTTTTATGTTTCCAAAAAACCGATAATTTGCCATTGTCGTGATACCATTTCCATTTGCCTGCAAATTTCCCCTTTTTATTGTACTTACCTTTAGCACGCAATTGTCTATTGTTGAAATAAAACTTCCATATGCCAACTCGGTTATCATTCGGAGAACTTTCGGTGTGAAGGTCTTTAAAATTTCCTATACTTTCCAATTGCCCATCCTCATAATATGTTTTCCATTCTCCTATTCTATATCCACTTTCGGTTCGGTTGCCTATTTCCTTAATACTTCCATTTTTATGGAAGGTTTTATACTCCTTTTGAGCAAAAACCAAAAAGTGGGTCAGGAGCATTGCTGTTAGTATGAGTAATTTTTTCATACAGACACTGTTATTATATTTTTGATTTTCAGCCATTTATCAATTAATAATCCGGCCGTAAGTGAAAATATAAGTGCGAAAGGCAGGTACAACACCCAGGAAACAGCTTCTGCTGTTTTTTGTTTTTTCTTCGGAAAGGCTGTCGTACGCCGTCGGATCCCAAGCTATTACGCAATAACCCCAAAAATAAAGCGAACAAAACACCATTAAAACGAAATTCCCTTTAAAAAACATCCTGCTTTTGCTGTAAAATTTTTTGGTCAAGAGAAAGATAATAAAAGTGATGACAAACAGCCCTACGCCAACCCCTTCGGGATAAATCTCGACAGGAAGCACGATAACACCAAAATCGGCAAAAACCATATGACACCAAAGTGGTATTACCCCGTCCAGCATACGGTTGTGAATATGAGAAAAACTGCCAGCCAGCCCTGACGACCAGTGTTTGGTTAATACAAAATGCCGGTATGTATTATAAGCGACGGCCTTATCTGCCGGATAATCCACCGGCATATCGGACAGGCCCAAAGGTGATTTGAAATAGTATTGAGATGCAGGGCGATGTTTTAAAAAGATATTGTATTCATTGTAAAACTCATCATCTACCGAAAAACCAGTCATTAGCCAAGTAGCCAATATCAAAATCATGGCAATATAAGCGTGTCTCTTCATCGTATGTTATACCAAATGAATTTTTCTCTCGCTTTGTCGTATCGCATCCGATAGTGTTGATTGTTTCGAACAAAAAGAAGTTCATTTCCCTGCCAGCTGATCACGCTGATCTTCTCGGAAAGGATCACAGTTCCATGAGCATCGATATACCGTATTTTGCCTTTTTCTGATTTTAGACGAAACAATGGTATGGCATACTCCCTATCTATTTTGCCAGGAAATAGCGGCCATATCCATTTTTTTTGATTGATATCATACATGCCCTCGCTGGGCCGTTTTCCAATCAATAGTAGATTAGTTACCAAAACGTTCTCCGGCTTGGCAAATTCCTGCACATAATCGAATTCCAGCGGAAGCAATTCCTCACCAGTCATCCCAACGACCGCAACTTTAGATTTGGATCGACCTTTTTGCTTTTGGCCATAAATCACCATTACGGTAGCAGTATCATCCCCCAGAAACTTGTAGGATTGTGCAAAATAATCCAATGTTAATATCTTCTGACCATCACCAAAATAGATGTATGAAACCGTATCCTTCAGTGCAAAAGCAAAACGGTGTGAGCGATTGTGCTGCAATGCTACATTTCCTAATACAAAAACTGTATCTGTGAAAATAGGTTTCCCTGTTAGGCCCAATAACACATACTCGGCATTGGGCGCGGTACCTTTGCCGGCATATATCTCCTTTTCATAGATAGAAATACGGTCCCATTCGGGTGGTGCAATTATTTCCTGTTTTAAATTGATAACACCGAGTTTTTTATTCCTTGTAAAAGTCAGCAGTCCATTTGGTTCCAAATCGCCGATATTATCGTAACGAAAGGGAATGATGACACGGCCATTCGTATCGCACAGTCCATATTTTTTAAAAGGCGTGTAAAATTTGATGCGGAAGTAACCATTTTGGCAGACAAACCCTTTTTTATCCCAGAATACGTCATATGTTTTGCTTTCGGCATCGTATCTGCCCGGAATATACCCACCAGGAACACCCATCAACCACCAGATTAGCAGCGTTAACAGCAGAGCGGCCGTAATTAGTTTTGCTTTATGTTTTCCGAATACGCTCATCAAATGTCAGCACCTTTGTTCTACTTTAAAGATAGACTAAAAGAAAAGGCATCGGCACATTGGATTACGATACGACGGGAATGGTTTATGATTTGTACTAGCGTAGAAAAGAATTGTTTACTTTTTTTCGACACCTATTTTACGGTTCACTATATAATTCAGAAGAATAGAGCCTATCAAAATCCCGGATTTCCGATGGTTTAGGACGTTCTTCTATGCTGATATCGTTCCAGGTATCTTTAAAAATTACCTCAGCATCCTCATCGTTTTTATGAATGTTTTCTCTCGTCAGTTTCTTTTCTTTTGTTGGGTTGTTGCAGTTGTTTTTTAAAAAGGAATTTCAACTTGTCGTCCTTTATATACTCCATTTTCTATTTTAAATAATACGACATAAGAGCCTGCCGCATCTGAATTGGACAAATGTATATATATGGCATTATCAGCTTTGTCATAATAACATTCTGTATATTGATTGTTGGCATTGAAAAGGTCTTCAATATCTTGTACGGGAATTTTGACTGTTTGATTTCCTGCGGTTACCGTAATGGACTGATAATACGTTTGGGGGATTGTTCCATCCGTACCCCACATTTCTTTTCCTTTGTATTTCGTAAGGATAAAATCATCGTGTTTTGTTTCCGAAAAATATTTTTTGTTCAGCTCATAATCAAAACTATCTGTTTTTATTTCTGCAATAATATCTCTCAAAATAAAATTAACTCCGTTTTCGTCATCAATTACGGAAGGTATCAATTCCAAAGAATTGATGTATTTAATCCGTGAACGATGCACATATCCCGATCGCTCTATATTATTTTCATCTACGTAACTGACATCTAACCAATCTGTGCCCGAATCTTCAAAAATATAAACGACTTCATTGGATCTGATGGTTCCTTTGATTGTGCTGTTTGCACTTTCTTTTTCTCTTATGTTTACATACCCGTCTTTATCTGCGATTTTTGCAAAATGGCAAAACGATGTAGTATTATTTTCTGAAACATCACCCCCTTTTTGAGCAGGGGCGCCTTTGTTTTCCGTTGCTTTTGGTACATTGCCATTGCAGGCGACCAATATCATCGCACAGCTGATTAGTGTGATTAGTTTTTTCATATACGCTATTTTTACCATTCACTGTCTATCTGTTTATAGGCTTCAATGATTATATCACCGGGCGCAACGTTTTCAAATAAGTGCTTTTCCTTTTTCAGCTTAAATGTTTTGGATTTTGAAGGCATATCTTCCTCCATTGTATTGATTATTTCCTGTGCCAGTTCTCCTTTTTCCAAATCATAATTAAGTGCCTCATGGCTACCTGCACCCATATTGTAGGTTTCAATATAAGTTAGCACCAAATCATCTCCGAAATATTTGAACGTGCTGAAAAGATTTCCGCTCGGTCCAATTCCGTATAGCTGAATCGTAAGCGTTCCATCTTCAATGCCGATGTCTTCTGTGTCATAGATTTTGAAGTCGTAATTGTTGTATTCGGCAGGAAATACCATATTGGAAATTTTATCCAAACGATAGGATTTGTCTTTGTTTTGCAACAGTATCAACATGGGTCTGTCCGCAATATTACTTTCTTTGTTTTTGAGTACAACTGCGATGTCCGCCAAACCGTCATTGTTCAAATCGCCTTTCGCTTCGTATTGGATTTCGTAAATGTTGCTGGGCAGAAAATCTATTGACTTATTTCCTGTTTTGGGATATACAATTTCTGTTTCGTTTGATGTATCTTCCTCAAGAAATTCTGTTACGCAATAATCGATTTTATAATCGTTGTTTTCAACAACCAGTGTTACTTCGCTTTGGGTTTTTATGTTACCTCCATAATCTACAAACACACCGTATTTCAAGTCTGAAATTTTCTTTATTATCACTTCGTTGATATGCTCTATATCGTCTTGCCCTCTGCCAAATAACCAGGTTTCTCCATAGATTTCATTTCTCAAAGGGTAAATTGAAGTCCATTTTTCTTTATATTTTTTAAAGGCATTTAGGTACTCAACGTCTGTCAGATTTGTAGCTCCATATATTTCTTCTGAAGCTATCATAAATTCATAAAACCTTTTGGTGCATATTTGCTTCTCTTTATCTAAATAAAAACAATATTTATTTCCGTTTTCGCACTTGAAAATGTTTTTCAGCCATTCTTCGGCTTTGTCCGTATTTGTAATCTCCTGTTTATTTTCTATTTGCTCTTGTTCTGCGGTTTTGTTTGTATTGTTGCAGGCAATCAGCATTATCGTAAAGCTGATTAGCGATAGTAGTTTTTTCATTTTAAAGTTTTCACGAAAAAGCTGTACTGGTTGAATACAAGGCTTTTATAAAGATTATCAAAAAAGTCAGGTAACGATTTGGTAACGGTGCTTATTGCTTTGCTTTTCAACGTGTTTCCGTTAGCTCAGAACAAATGTACAAATTTTTATCTCTAAAAGCAGCAGGACAAACATTCTAATACACCCAAAAAGTAAAATAATAATTAGATTAGATCAATTAGTATTTACCACCTTTTATTTCCAATTTTAATCGTTGTTTTCTATAACATAAATTCATATTTGCCCCTCTCACGAAACAAACTTTGAGCTTCTCACGAAAACAAGCCACTGCTTTTTATGCCATCTTTGTATTGTTAATTGAACCAATAGAAAAATGAAAAAGGAGCTTTCAACAATTTCGAATCTTCCCGGAGTCGTTTATTCTCATTTGGAAACCCGACGGATAGTAGGCGAACAATTCATAAACGAACACGGACTATGTTATGTAGTTTCGGGTGAAATTAAAGTAGCTGATGCAGGGGCAAACAGAACTTTCGGTCCTGGGGATTTGCTTTTTTACAGAAAGAATTTTTTGGCGAAGTTTATCAAGCAACCTGACGAAAAACAACATTTCAAATCCATTACTGTTGTATTTGACAGGAACAGCTTAACGCAATTCAGTAAGCAATATGATATTACTTATGAAGAACCCCTTGCGGACAAAAACGCTGTTCTGAAATTAGACAGCAACTTACTTCTGGAAAACTATTTCAAAACGTTATTGCCTTTTTTTGATACATCACTGCCTGATAATTTGATAAACCTGAAACGACAGGAAGCACTAATGCTTTTGTTACAGATCCGCCCGGATTTTAAGAACATTCTGTTCGATTTCAACCAACCTGATAAAATAGATTTGGAAGCATTTATGCAACAAAACTTCCGCTTTAATGTGGAAATGAAAAAATTTGCTTATCTCACAGGTAGAAGTCTGGCAACATTTAAGCGGGACTTTCAAAAGATTTTTCATACCACTCCCAATCGCTGGTTACAACAAAGGCGGTTGGAAGAAGCCCACTACCTGATTAAAGAACGAAACAAACGTCCGTCAGATGTCTATCTCGAAGTAGGCTTTGAAACCCTTGCGCACTTTTCTTACTCATTCAAACAGCAATTTGGGTTTAATCCGTCAAGTATTCAATAATTAAATAACAGAAATAAAATGGAAAAATCAATTTTTATTACCGGAGCTTCCTCCGGTATAGGGAAAGTTACGTCCCTTTATTTTGCACAGCAAGGCTGGAATGTAATCGCTACGATGCGTAATCCTGAAAAGGAAACAGAACTCATTAAAGAGCCAAACATCTTTGTAACCAAATTGGAAGTAACCGACCCTATTTCTATCCAAAATGCCATTGAGCAGGGCATCGAACGATTTGGGCAAATAGACGCTTTGATAAACAACGCAGGATACGGACAGCAGGGACTTTTTGAAGCCGTATCGCCCGAAAAAATACAGGCACAGTTTGATGTAAATGTATTCGGGCTGATGAATGTAACAAGAGCTATTCTGCCACATTTCAGAAGCAGGAAATCAGGAACAATCCTTAATATCTCATCGGGTGCAGGAAGACTAACGACACCTTTATTGTCAATCTATTGTGCTTCCAAGTTTGCCGTAGAAGGCTTTACAGAAGCATTGGCATATGAATTGGAATCGCAAAACATCAAGGTTAAATTGGTTGAACCAGGATTTATTGCCACACCGTTCAACGAAAAAACGACGACAAGCTTTGCCTTTGACCCATCGTTAACTGATTACAATACGTTCAACAAAGAAATGGGGGAGTTTTTCAAATCTTTTGCAGGCGGAAATATCTTCACAGCAGAAGATGTAGCAAAAGTTGTTTTCACAGCTGTAACAGATAATACCTACCAGTTACGATATGTTGCAGGAACAGATATAGAACAGATGATACAGGTACGCAACAGTAAACCAGATCAGGAATATGTTGAATTTATGCGTGGTTTGCTTAGACCTAATGCCTTTAAAGGGTGATTTTTTCGGACAATATTGATTCATAAAAAAGTAACAAAGGAAAAGGAAGATTTTTTTGGCATCATCAGGTTTTTTTTCCTGATGATGCTGTTTAATACATGCCAATATCTTACTTCGGCAGATAGTGAAGTAACCTGAATGCTCCATATTTACAACAATTTGCGCATAACCTAACTTCATAAATTTTTAAATTCTTTTCATAGATATCACTGTAGTATAACTGATATCTATTTATAATTAGGTCGATTATTTATCAGAAGAAAATTTATGTTTTTTTATCTTTATAAAAAGTCATATTGGATGAAATCAATGCGAGAGATTTTTATAGAGCCTGACATTGCTAACTCTCTTTCAATCGAAAGATTTAACAAATTTGTTGTTGATGGACAAATTTCTAACAGACTTAGCTATCATCGAATATTATTAATCGAAAGCCATTTCAAATCGAAAAATTTCTGCGATTGTATTTTACATTCTCCTTGGTCGGAATAAATAAACATCATGATCAAAATGGTTACCTAGTTCATTTTAATGGTAAATATAATCCTCTTATCAAAGCTGAGAATTTTTATTAAATTTTCCTTGTCAGAAAAGACCGAAAGGTCTATTTTTGCATATCTGAAATGTAGAATAATGACGAAGAAAGAAAGAACCAAAAAGTTTATTATTGAGAAATCTGCTGAAATTATCAATAAAAAGGGAATGGCTAGTACGGCGATTAGTGATATTATGGAAGCAACAAAACTGGCTAAAGGCGGTATCTATGGAAATTTTGAGAACAAAGACGAAATTTGTCAGGAGGCTTTTTTTTATCTCACCACTAAATTATCAACCGACTTAGATAACGCTGTATCTAAGGGCAACAATACGAAAACAAAGTTTTTTAATTTATTGAAAGTATATGAAAGTAATAAGAGTACCCCGGGCGGGTGTCCGATTTTGAATTTTGGAGTTGAATCAGACGATACAGATCCTAAAGTAAAAGTCTTAGTAAAAAAAGCTATCATCTCTAGTCAAAAACGTATTTTCAATATTATTTCGGACGGCATTGTCAACAATGAAATAACGGAAAATATCGATCCACACAATTTTAGTATAAAAGTATTCGCAATGATTGAAGGTGCTATTTTCTTAAAGAAGATTCTAGGCAATAATGATCAATTAACGGTCGTGATGGACGCTATAAAAAGTGAATTTGAAAACTATTTGCGATAATTTTTTTTTGCTAAATAAAAGACCGAACGGTCTTTTTTGTAATTCTAATCATTAATATAATAACTATGTCAAAAGTAATTTTTATAACAGGAGCAACCCGAGGATTTGGGAAAATATGGGCTGAAGCATTCCTGAAACGTGGAGATAAAGTCATTGCCACAGGAAGAAACCTTGAAGCACTCGAAGGTCTAAGAAATATATATGGAGATCAGGTACTTTCTGTCCAACTAGATGTTAATGACCGCTTGGCGTCATTTGAGGCAGTAAAGAAGGCAAAGGAGCATTTTGGAAGAATTGATGTGCTTATCAATAATGCGGGATACGGCTTATTCGGTACAGTTGAAGAAACATCAGAAGAAGAAGCAAGAAACCAAATGGAAACGAATTTCTTTGGATTGCTCTGGTTAACCCAGGCTGTGTTGCCTATAATGCGTGAACAAAAAAGTGGGCACATTATTCAGGTATCAAGTTTTTTAGGGTTGGTAACAATTCCTGTACTAGGAATTTACAACGCATCTAAGTTTGCCGTAGAGGGTTTGAGTGAAACCTTAGCCTCGGAGATTAAAGATTTCGGTATTCATGTTTCACTAGTGGAACCTAATGGCTATACGACTGATTGGTCGGGACAATCAGCGGTTCAAACAAAAAGTATGGTGGAATATGGAAATGTGAAACAGGCATTTTATGAAGCAGTGAGTACTCCGGGGATAAATGGTCATCCAGAGGCTACTACGGAAGCAATATTGAAATTAGTAGATAGTCCGAATCCGCCTTTAAGATTATTGTTGGGCTCATTTGCATATACAATAGTTAAAAGGGTATATGAAGAACGTCTGCAGAGCTTTGCTGAATGGAAAGAAGTTTCTGACAAAGCACATGGAATAAATTAATCAATTTAACAAATGAGAACATTAAAAGAAAATCATCAGGGCTTTAGCACCATATTAGCCCTTGCGCTAATTCCCTTATCAGGGTTTGCGACCGATATTTATTTACCTTCCCTTCCTTCAATGGCCTCGGAATTGAAGGTGTCGCCAGCTGCAATTCAGCTTACCCTCGTTTTATTTATGTTTAGTACGGGGGTTAGTCAAATATTTATTGGTAGTATTCTGGATAGTTTCGGACGCTTCAAAATCAGCATACTTTCACTATTAATATTTTCGGCTGCGAGTTTCGCAATTGTATTAGTACCCAATATCTATTTAATATACTTAATGAGGATACTTCAGGGCATAGCAATAGCTTTTATTGTAGTTGGAAAACGTGCCTATTTTGTAGACCTCTATTCTGGGGATAAATTGAAAGGATATGTCAGCTTATTTGCAATAATTTGGTCTTGTGCACCAATAATGGCTCCCTTTTTAGGAGGGTATCTACAAGAATTAACCGGAAGTTGGAAAACTAATTTTTACTTTCTCGGATTCCTCTCTTTGCTGTTTTTAATATTAGAACTTATTTATAGCGGCGAATCATTAAAACATCCACATATTTTTAAATTTAAGTCTATTATGCAGACCTATTCAGGTATGTTTAAAGCCGCCGATTTTTCGATAGGTTTATTAATGATCGGTACGTGTTTCGGGCTTGTTATTGTTTACAGTCTTTCCAGCCCCTTTATAATTGAACGGGTTTTTGGACTTTCTTCCGTTACCACGGGATACAGCTCATTATTATCGGGGCTATCAGTTATGACGGGAGGAATTATAGCAAAATCTCTGATTCCAAAACCTTTAATAAAAAAGGTAACTATTGCCTTAATCTTTCAAACGATTGTCGTTGCTTCCATGATCATATCAGGTACTGTAAGTAGTAATATTTATACGTTGGTAGGCTTTACGATACTCCTTCATATTTCCGGTGGTTTTATATTCAATATTATATATGGCTACTGTTTAAGCCGCTTCACGAAGAATGCGGGGATCGCCAGTGGATTAACAGGTGGAGCAATGTATATGATAAGTTCCATATTCAGTTATGGGTTTGCGAATCTATTTGCAATCAAGAGCCAGTTTTTATTGGGGTTTGCTAATTTTTCACTGATCCTACTAATTGGAATCCTTTTTATTGCATTCAATCGAAACCGAAAATTGAATGCATCAAAAGATACTCCGAACATTTACAAGATAAATCCCTTCAAAAAAAAAATTCAATAACCTTTAAATAATTGAAATATATCAGATTCAGTACAATTAATTCCAAATGGAACTCTAATTACAGCAACCCCTGAAGAAGGAAGACAACTAGCTATAAAGATGGCTAGGTTGATCATAAAAGTTACACAGCCTGATGCAAGCATTCGTGAAAAGTTAAGACCTGTTTATGCGGAAGATCCCGGCCTTTTGATTGCAATAGGTCAAACCGTAGCAGCCGAATTTGCTACAATTGCGGCAGCGAACAATTATTGGAAAGAATAATTTTCATGGTTTATTTGGTTAGGAGGAATCACGATCTGTTACTGGATTGTGATTCCCCTTAAATTCAAAATGGACTCTTGACTGGCTAAAATGCATATCATTTAAGATATTCAGTAATCCATTTATTAAGAGCGATGAGCACCGGTTCGAGTTTTTTACCCTTTTCTGTCAAAGCATACTCAACAGTCGGAGGAACCGTTGCAAAAGCCCGGCGGGTAAGCAATTCATGGCTTTCTAGTAATTTGAGCTCTTTAACAAGCATCCTTGTGTTAATGCCGGGAATTGTGCGCTCCAATTCTTTGAAGCGTAACTTACTTTTTAAGAGTGCATTGATAATAGGGAAAGTCCATTTACCCCCAACAATATCTAACGCAGCCTGTGTGGTGCAAATTTTTTTTTCATTTTTTTCTACTGTAACTTCTTGATTGTCCATAACGCTGTACTTGGGGTTATTAGTGCACAAAAGTGTTCCTACTTGCAAATGTAAAGTATTGGATTTAATTTTGCAATGAAAATTTTAAATAGTTAATAATGAAAATCTTAGAGCAATCTAAAATAGGAAATCTTGTATTAAAAAACAGAGTGGTAATGGCACCAATGACACGGAGCCGGGCTGACGAAGATGGCATCATTAATGCATCAGCAGCCAAATATTATGCACAAAGGGCTAGTGCAGGTCTCATAATTTCAGAAGCAATTAATATTAGTGAGCAGGCGGTGGGTATGCCTGCTACTCCGGGGCTTTTTACAAAAGAACAGATAGATGCCTGGAAAAACATAACTCAAGCAGTTCACAAAGCTGACGGAAAAATAATTGCGCAGTTAAATCATTCCGGCAGGGTTGCTCATACACTGAACAGAAAAGGTCTGAAGGCTGTGGCCCCCTCTCCCATAGCTATTATCGGACAAAAAGCATATACACCACAAGGGCAAATGGATTATGAGGTTCCCTTAGAACTTACGGTAGATGAGATCAGAAAAATTATTGCTGACTTCAAAACCGCAGCTGCAAACGCTATTGAAGCCGGTTTTGATGGTGTTGAATTACATTCAGCTGTAGGTTATCTTCCCAACCAGTTTCTAATGTCTTCTTCTAATCAAAGAAAAGATCATTACGGTGGTTCAATAGAGAATAGAAGCCGCTTTGTAATTGAGGTTATGCAGGAACTTATTGCTACAGTTGGAGAAGGGAAGGTAGGGATTAAGCTTTCACCTAGTGCACCGATTAACAATATGTTTGATGAAAACCCTAATGACCTATACACTTATTTAATAAAAGAACTGGACAAACTACCTATCGCATATATTCAACTAATGCAGGCACTGTCAATGTTTCCATTGGATGAATTTCCTCATTTTTCGAAAAATCCTATCGAGGATTTCGGACATCTTACAGATAAACCTATTATTACGAATGGAGGGTACAGCAAGGACAGTGCTGAAGCGATAGTTGAAGCGGGTAAGGCGCAATTCGTATCATTCGGTACACTTTACCTTGCTAATCCCGACTTACCCCAGAGATTCGCACTAAATGCTGATTTAAATGAACCAGACAGGGCAACGATGTACGGAGGCGGAGGTGAAAAAGGTTACACTGATTATCCTTCATTATGATTTAAGAATTAATCATTAAAAAAAACAACATGAATACATTATCAAAGGAAAATAGTAAAATTATAGTAGAAATGTGGGTAGATTTTATGTGCCCATTGTGCTACATTGCAAAAACAAATATAGAAAGCGCTGTTAATGAATTCGTCCATAAGGAAGATATCCAAATGCGATTTCACCCATTTCAACTTTTTCCCAACGCACCATTGAATAAAGAAAGAAATTATTATGAATATACATCACTAACTCATAACGGTATTTCAGTCGATTATATCAAAAAAAACAACAGAAGTGTTGTGGAACTGGCCCAAACTGTAGGTTTGAATTATGATTTAGACAATTTAATTCCAACAAATACGACTGATGCACTTCGCTTGACATTTTATGCTCAGGAAAAAGGGAAAGCAAAGGAACTGTCCGCCAAAATATATAAGGCTTATTTTGAAGAAGGCCGGAATATTGCTGACGCAGGAACTTTGATTGCCCTTGGTGTTGAAGCAGGGTTGGTTGCGGATGAAATCTCAAATATCCTTAAGTCAGACGCCTACAAAAAGGAATTGGCGGACAGTCGTTTAATGGGCGAAAAAATTGGTGTAAGAGGAACTCCGTTTTTCAATTTGAATAATAAATACGGTATTTCGGGATTAAGATCTAAGGAAGATTTACTATCGGCTTTAAACCAAGTTTGGGCGGAAGAAAATAGCGCAATTTCATTGAAGATCATTGAGGGCAAATCCTGTGATTTCGATGGTAAATGCCAAGGAATTATTAAATGAATATGTTGTAAGGGATAATGTGGAATTAAATTCTCTTCCGTATTTTGGTATGAAGGTTCATAAGTCCTACCGCAAATAATATTAGTATTACTCCCAGCCATTGACTTGAAGTAACATCTTCATTTAGTATTAAAGCTGATGCTAAAACAGCAACCGGGATTTCAACAGATGCCAAAATTCCGCCAAGCCCTATTCCCGTTAGTGGCATTCCTGCTGTAAATAACAAAGGCGGAAGTACCGTACCAAACAATGATATGATTATTCCCCAACTAATAAATATGCTATAATTGAAATTTAGATTTATTGAGGAATGAAATACCATTAAAATGATAATGAGTCCTCCTAAAATCATATAAAGACTACGATGAAATGGTGAATATTCTGCCTTAATATTTTTTGTTGAGTACATCGTAGCCGTGTAACAAATAGCAGCCATAATACCCAGAATTATTCCTTTCCAATTTAATGAAATTGATTGCTGAAATAGTTTTGTTGCAAGTATGGATCCTATGATAACTATTAGCGCAGCAAAAGCTTTACGTTTTTCAGGTAATTTTCTTGTTATAACCATTTCGAGCAAAACTCCCAACCAAACCATTTGCATTAAAAGAACAATACAAACGCTAACCGGGATATAGCTTACAGCTAAATAATAGAAAATGCTCGTTAAACCTAATGAGGTTCCGGCTATCATTAAATGCAGCTTGCTTTTTATTGGAACTCTAATGTTTTTTTTCTCTTTTTGTTTTCTTGTGTAAAGATTTAGGACCAATAACATCGCAAAACCAAGTAAGAATTGCGCCAGGGTTACTTCACTTGTAGTATATCCGGCATGATAAGCCATTTTTACATAAATCCCTAACATTCCATAACACGATGCACCTAAAAATATAAAAACACTTCCTTTAACCTTACTGTTTTTCATAAAATAGTTTGTCTACCAAATTTTGTGTCTGAATTTCTGCCTTTTTCATTTCTATCTTCAATTCAGCAGGGTCTTTTGATGTTCCATTAATACTTATCTCATGTAAATTTTGTATCCCCATAATCCCAAATACAAATTTCAAATACGTGTTCTGGAAGTTCATGTATTCATTTCTCTCGCCTACTTCATATCCACTACTACCCCTTGAAAGTATGAGTACAAGGTTTTTTTCTTTCAGCAAACCTTGATATCGCTGTTTTCCTCTTTCGGTATTGATAGTAAATATTTTATTTAGACGCATAATCTGATCAATGTACGCTTTAAGAGTACTCGGAATAGACCAATTATACATCGGAGTGGCGAGTATAATAATATCTGCATCGTGTAGTTCTTTAATATATTGGTCACTAAGCATTAAAACGTCTTGCTCCTCAGATGTTCTTTCCTTATCAGATTTGATATCAGCTTCGATCCACTGTTGGGAAATGTGAGGGATTTCAGAATTTCCTAAATCTCTATATATTATTGTTTTATTAATCATTATTGACTTCAGGTAACCAATAAAATAATCAGTGAGCTTTCTGCTTTGTGAATCCAGGCTTCTTGCACTTGCATTAATTATTAATATTTTTTTCATGATTTAATCGTATAAATTAGAACTCTTGTCCACAGCAACCACATAAACTATGAAGCAGATATAAGAGTACAACTATCCCACTAAATTTAAAATGTGGGATAGAATATTAACTGAGAGCAAAAACTTTGTTTATATCTGTTAATCGATTTAGCATTCGACGGAAATAGGGCTTTATAGGTTTGCCCAATACCTTACGTCCGTTGTTTTTCAATAAGGCTATCTATGCTCCATTTGTATGCAGAAAGACGTGAAAGTAGAAAACTTGCTGTGGTTGCTGTGAATACACCAAAATTAATTGGTTTTTGGATGCCAACAGATGTAGCCATAAATAGAATAAATGTCAGGGTTATCAAACAACTACCCAATGCGGCATACTTCGTCTTAAATCCTATGATGAGAAAAATAGCAATTAAAAATTCTCCTACTGTTGCAATGCCGCCCATAATGTTAGTTACAGGTCTATCTAAATAGGGCATCAAGGTTGAGGTATAGTTTATGAAGTTTTCCCAATTTCCCCATTCTATATTTCCCGTTCCAAAAGGCCCCAAGATCCCAAGTCTATCCAAAACTGGGGTTAAAAATGTAATTCCCAATGCGCCTCTCATGAACAATTGGGGTACTTTAAACTTATCTTCCATAATATAAAAATTTACACAAAACTAACGCTAACAAAAAGACAGAACCTACCCCAGATTCATCAAATTAGATAGCCCAATACCAAATTTATTGGGCTATTCGGTTTCTATAAACTGGATTATAACTTGCTGAATTGCAACAGTTACATTAGCGCAAAATATATTTCTAAAATTTTTACCTGAAGAAATCTTTAATTATCCCCTTAGTCAATCATGCATCTCCACTATGAATATAAAAAGTCACCCCATCCATATTAGTATGACGTTAAAAAGAGTGCTATTTATCCTCATTTTGATAATACCGAAAATAGCTTCCGCCCAATTGGAATTATATGCAAAAGCCAATAAAGATGGTTCATTGGAACCAGTAATCAATTATAACGGAAGAAAAGCGCTTAACGAAAAAATATCAATTACTTTCTTTGGGCTCGTTCGGGAAAGCTGGAGCCAGGCTTTAATAGGTATTGCATACTCTCCATCTGAAATCATAACCCTCTCTGCTAGTGCAGGAATTGAACATGGTAAACGTTCTCCCAGGTACTCAGCAAGTATATTTACCAAAAGTAACAGAAACTCGTTGTTAATATTAGGAGAATTGGGAAGTGGAAAAAGTAACTACCTGTATAAGATTAATGCCTTTCGTCAATTTAACGATGAAATATCACTTGGGTTATCAGCTTGGAGATATCATGGAATAGGGCCGAATTTTCGGTATTTTTTCTCTCAGTTGTACTCAACTTTTTGGTTAATGCCTGCTTATGATCACGAAATTAAACAGACAAGGCTCATCATTGGCGTTAGTTTTAAAATGTAACCCACCTGTTCTAAGTATTAATCATTTTCAATGTTAAGATTAATCAAATCTGGGCTAGTAAAAGTTTTAAATCTGGCCTATAACAGCAATCCAACTAATACATACTTTTGTCTTATCAAAATATGATATCACATAAAATATAACAGCAATGGAAAACCGAATTAAAATCGATCAGATTGAACCAAAAGGTTATAAGGCAATTATTGGACTTGAAATGTTCATAGAAAGTACTCCATTAAAAAGAGTACATAAAGATTTAATTAAGATTAGAGCTTCTCAAATTAATGGATGCGCATTCTGCATTGACATGCACACTAAAGAGGCCCGAAAAGCTGGTGAAACAGAACAACGGATATATGCACTTAATGCATGGCGGGATGCTCCATTCTTCTCAGATGATGAACGTGCTATTCTTGCATTAACAGAGGAGGTGACGCTCATTAATAATCATGTAAAAGATGAAACTTATAATAAGGCTTTAGAAACTTTGGGAGAAACTTATTTAGCACAAGTGATACTCGCCATCATTACCATCAATGCATGGAATAGAATAGGTATTACAACCCAGCTTATTCCACAATAACCAAGAGATAAATCATAGAAAAACTGCTCTTAATGTAAGAGCAGTTTTTCTTGTACTAATTTTTGCCCGAATTTTTAATTGGACTATATTTGTTTGAATAATTTTAAATTTTTGTAGCCCAGATGTTACCCTATAAATCCTTAATCCAAATAAACCGACAATCGAACCTGGCACTTCATATTCAGATTTGCAACAGCTTCATTACACTTATTACAAACGGTACTTTATCGTCAGCAAGTGCGTTGCCCAGTTCAAGAGTACTTGCTGATTTAATTGGAGTAAACAGGAATACGGTTAAATTGGCTTATGAAGAATTAATTAATCAGGGTTGGGCTGACTCAGTAGAGCGTAAAGGAATTTTTGTGATCTCAAATTTGCCTTCGCTCAGCAAGAACAATCATTTACCACCTGTTTTTAATACAGATAAGCAAGATTCATTCGTATGGAACAATCGTTTCGAGATGCCTTTAACAAGCCCAAATTTTCAAAAATCAAAATTAACGATTGACGATGGGTTTCCGGACGTTCGGTTGACACCGGTAGATCATTTGATGAGGGAATACAGAAGTATTTCAAGAAGATTTTACGGAAAGAATTTTCTAAAGTATGGTGATAAGAAAGGCTCTGAACGCCTAAGATTTGCTTTATCAACCTATTTAGGCGATACACGTGGCCTGATAGTCAATCAGGACAATATTCTTATAACCAAGGGTAGCCAAATGGGAATATACCTTGCCTCTCAACTACTTCTAACCTCTACTGACTTAATTGCTGTTGGTATCTCAAATTACGGTCCAGCAGACTATACATTTAAGCACCTAGGGGCACAGCTTATACGAATTCCAATTGATGAGTTAGGAATGGATGTAGATTTTTTGGAAGAAATTCTTGAGAAGAAAGTAATTAAGGCGGTATATATTATTCCTCATCATCATTTCCCTACGACTGTCACCATGAATATGGAAAGGCGGCTTAAACTCTTAAATCTCGCAAAAAAGCACCGCTTTGCAATAATAGAGGACGATTACGATTATGATTTCCACTACAATAACAAGCCTTATATCCCTTTAGCCAGTATTGACCATAACCATAATGTTATATATATCGGGTCAATAACCAAAACGTTTGCTCCTGCTTTGAGAATTGGATTTCTTATTGGACCGTCTAAATTTGTTGAAGCAGCATCAGCATTACGTCAGATTATAGATAAACAAGGTGATTCCCTACTCGAAGAAGCCTTTGCTTCTTTAATTGAAAATGGAGATTTAGAAAGGCATTTCCGTAAGTCATTAAAAATCTATAAACATAGGCGAGATCTATTTTGTCAAATAATCCGTTCCGATTTTAGCAATACCATTGAGTTTAATGTTCCAGAAGGAGGTCTTGCAGTATGGTCTATCTTTGATAAAGGCATTAACCTTAATAATTTATCTCAATCTACTGAAAAGCACGGGCTTTCAATAGGTGATGGAACATTTTATGTAAATGAGATATTTAACCAAAATGGCTTACGGTTGGGGTTCGCTTCTTTAAACGAACAAGAGATGCAACAAGCATTTGAAATTTTGAAGAAAGTTCTATAATAGCCTTATACAAGATATTCAGAACAATTCAATATTATTAAAAAGGTTTATTTCTGGTATAATACTATTGGACTTACTATTCATAATTTTCTTTTTGACTTCTGGGCTATAATTAATTTGAGAACTGGGATACCCAGCAAAAGCTCAAATCCAGTCCTATTGTAATAACAAAGTATGATGATTGTCCTATAATTCAGAAGGTTAAAAATGAATAGAATAACAGTGTTTTGTGGTGCACACTATAGCAGTAAGTAATGTTTATACAGAATAAAGAAGTGCTTTTGATGGTGGCCTACGACAAAACAAAAGAAGCACATTACCTAGCGCATAAACAATTTTTCTCTGATAAGATAATTATCAGCACGGTCATTTACAATGAGGAGTATCAAAGTTATGAGAGCCCACCTCAAAGATAGTCCTGTTATCCCTTATTACTCCTTGCTATTGAAAGTCCCGGGAGAGAAGGAATTTGACCAGATGAAAGAAGTATGATGCAAATCCAAAAGCAATATGAAAGTAATCAATAATGAAAATGAAATTTCTATATCTTCCACGTGTGAATCAAGTAACGTAGTTACTATTTTAGAAACCATTGAAAGCTGCGGAGCTGTTAAAGAATCTGTAGCCTTTCCCTTTTTCAGACAAGGTTTATGATTTGTTGGGGTTACTTTATGATGCGTGGGATGCAACGAATAATAAGCGATACGCAACACATCGTAATCCTTATCAAAAGTCGGCCAATCAAGTAGTATCTTTCGCCTATGAAAAAGACACGTTCGTTTGTGCTGCTGGTTTTCGGCGGAGCTTTAGTAAGCAGCTGCGGTACACCTGTTGAAAAAGGGAAAGAACTTCCGTCTACTGCCGAGTATGTGTGGCAACACGTCTGTAAGCAGACTGCTTTAGAGGGGCAGCGAATTGCCTTGGCAGGATATATCAATCTCGACCAATGGAGGCAGCGCGGAGATGAAAATTTTTGTCAATTGGTAGACGAGAACGGAAATCACCTCACCCACCTGACCATCAAACGTAAAAGAAAAAACTCGCTGAAAATCAAAACCCGAAAAATCGAAGAAAACAATCATATCCGGTACGTTGCTTTCGATGAAAGCAGGAGTTTTATCCTCGATAATGAGGGCAAGGAAATACCATTGACCCAGAAAATACTGCTGTCGTTTGATCTGGTATATGCCAAACATGCTGATACCGGGCACTACCCCACTAGCGAGGTCGCTGATGACGGCGACGCACCGTTTTTTGAAAAATTTGCAAAGAAAGGAGAGCTGTACTATACGTTCCGTGCGGAAAACATCCGGATTGATGCGTTATAATAGGGAAATAATTACCTTCGATAAAAATGGAAAAACAATTTAGATACATTTTCGCATTTTTGTCCCTATTAGGTTTCGCTTTGCAGTCTTGTGGGGGTAATGCGCAAAAAGCATCGGAAAACAAAAATGAAGAAATCAAGGCCATAACAATCATCAGCTCGGGAGGGCAAATGGGCTATTCGTCATTTTTTAAAATCACTAAAGATTCCATTAAATTCAGTTCTTATTTGGCAGTAGATACGACCCAAAATACAACATCTAACAAGCGCATAAATCCACAAGACTGGAACGACATTATAGCTGGTATTGATTTAGAAAATTTTAAGAATGCTACAAATGGGCATAGTGTGCAACCTGTGGACGGAATAGACACTGAAATCCTTGTAAATACAAACAACGGCGAAATTTCTAAAATGAATGCTTATGATAATGAAATGTGGAATTGCATACAAGAAAAGCTAAGTGAGTATTTGTCCCATTAATTCCGTGGGAGCATACCCAAACTGCATTTTAAATGCAAAGGAAAAATAAGAAAGGTGAAAAACCCCTTGCTTTCGCAAGGGTACTGTTCTTTGGTGTTCCCATAAACATGTTCCATTTACCAATCAGAGTTAAGATATTCGTATTGTTCCAAGACGAAGGCGAGAACCATGAATACGATCGATATTATCCCAGCGTTGTCATTACTCATTCTGCTGGTGATCTATTTAAAAGTAAAAAAGCGCAGATCATCGACACCCCATGAACTTCCAGGCGGTAACGAGGAAATCAAGCGGGAGATACTGGAAATACTCAGCCGGTCTTCCGGTATTGATCAGGATGACGAAGGAATCTTCGTATACAACGAGGATGAAATACAAATAAACAGGGGATTGTTCTTAAATGAAAGGATAAGGTGGAGTGACATCACATGTATTATGGCGTACATCCCCAATCTTGAATTCTACAATGATAAACTGTGTGTTCAAATACAGCTTAACAACAGTGAGAAGATATTTGTCAACGAAGAGGAAGCGGGTTTCTACCAGTTTCTGCAAAAAATAAAAAGCAGGTTTCCCGAATCCGATATTTCATTTATCGATAACGATCGGGATTCTATAAAACACCAGCAATTTCAAGTGTATCCACCAAAGCACTAAAGGATGCAAATCAGGTGCAGCATGCGATGAAAAACTCCTATAGGGAACCATTTAACCATCTTTATCATGTTAGCTAGGAATTGTCAGAACAGGAGATATTTGAACGATTGGACAAAAGGTCCCCGATCACCAGGCACTTGAGTCTCAGGAGTGCCTAGTCGGGAAGTCAAGATATATCCGTTAGTTCAATTATTTTGTTGTCTATGAATTTAAAAACCGATTTTCCCGTCAATTCAACCTTTTCTCCTTTTTTCATTCCGCTTGAGAATTCAATGGCCAAAACTGCGGAATAATCGATCTCTATTTCCACTTTATCACCGTCGTGTTTGATCGCCCTTGTTTTTTGTTTCCTGGAGTCAAAAAATGATTTTACTTGTTCGGCTTGTTCTCTAAATGCAGCTATCCCATTCAAAGTCAGGTTGACTTCTCCATTCTGGATATTTTGAAATACCACATCGCCGTGCATATCAGCTGTCATTTTTTCAACGTTGAACTCATTATACCCATCGATATAATTTTGGATGATTTTTTCCCGTATTTCTTTCATCGGGCTCTTAGTTTCGTGTTTTTAGTTATGTTTACTATACTGGCTAATGGTCTTGGGCTATCCATCAAGGCGGATTATCAATTCTATTTTACAACCTTGTACCTAATATGTGTCACCACGCCTGTTCCGCTTACCTCAACCGGTTCTAGCTTAAGATTCGGAACTCCTTCAAAAAGCCTTGAGCCTACACCAATAGTAACGGGTACAAGATGTAGCCACAATTCGTCAATGAGACCAGCAGCCAGATACTGATTGATGGTATTTGCTCCTCCCATAATCTTAACATTTCGATCTCCTGCCGCTTCCTTCGCCATTCTAAATGCCGCTTCGATACCATCTGTAACAAAATGAAATATCGTTCCGCCTTCCATTTCTACCGGTGAGCGTTTATTGTGGGAGAGCACAAAAACCGGAGCATGATACGGCGGATTATCGCCCCACCATCCTTTCCATTCCGATTTGTCTCTCCTGTCTTTAGGTCCAAACATATTACTACCCATGATAAATGCGCCCGCATCAAGAATAGCATCTATTTCTTTTTTATGCCCGTGCTTTTCCGGCTCAGAAAACATCCATCGATCCAGCAAGTCCGAATCAAACCTATCTCCAAATGGTTTTTCAAAACTTTGATTATGCCCCGCGGCAAAGCCATCAAGAGAAATGGTTAATCCACATGTTACTTTTGTTTTTTTCATGATTGTTGATTTTAGTTTATGTTTATCTCATTATTGATCAATTCTATTCTCATCTGAGCCGAAAGCTTTATGTTTTTAATTCAGTTTTTCGAGGGCTTATTCCTTATTCCTTTGCCCATTCGGTCGACAACTGTCTCGTTGCTACGTTAATGCGAGTAAACATATTCATTACAGCAATGAAAAGTACTAAAGCGGCCATCTCCTTTTCATTGAAAAACCGTTCCACGTTCAACCAAAGTTCGTCTGAAACCGATTCATATCTACGCTCTGGCTTCGTAAAACGTGTTTAATTCGGTCTCTTGTTGCCGGATTGCCTTTAGCCTTTGCTTCACCGATACATAATTCACAGTTGTTCATTTGTCCAACTCCTAAACCCGTCAACGCGATGCAATAGATTTGACTGTGCTATTCACTTCATTATTTGTTTATAGTTATTGACATGTAATTCAGCAATTTAGCACCTATCAAACATAACAAAAAAACTTCCATGAATGCAAATCACTCCTTATTTTGTGCCCGTATGCTTGGCCACAGCCAGCTGGGGGTGGGAGGCTATAACCAAAAAAGGCCAGCACTTCGTGCCTTGATATTTTTTATGCATTAGGCCCGCCAAGTATGCTTGAGCGGGCCTAATGCATAAAAAAATACCCCTGCTTTCGCAGGGGCTTTCTGGTTGGTGCGGAAGAGCAGATTCGAACTGCCACGCCCTTAGGGCGCCACCCCCTCAAGATGGTGCGTCTACCAATTTCGCCACTTCCGCAGAGGATTTAGTGGCGCAAACATAGATAAAATTGTATTTATATGCAAGTGTATAGAAATTGGATGTAAAACAATTTGAATTTATCGATTTCGATCAATCAATGTCTGTATGATGCCGTCCACCAGTCCGACGCGTGGGACGATAACCTGACGCAGCCTGCCATATTTCATCAACGTCAGAAAGATCTCACATGCCGGGATAATTACATCCGCACGGTCATTATTTAACCCCAGCACATTGATCCGGTCTTTTAATGAAAAGGAATTGAGGTATTCATACAACGATTTCAATTTGGCATAGGAAATGGGTTTATCATCCTTTTCATTGGCAAGCCTCGACAGCTTGTTGATATTTCCGCCGGTACCGACCCCGTAGATCGTTTTAAACGCTCGTGTATGGCTTTTTACCCATGTTTTCATCTCCTCCCAGGTTTCTTCTTTATCCTGGTTATCTAATATGCGAATCGTACCAATATTAAAAGAGGACGATGCGACCAATTTCGTGTCGGCAAATACCGATAGCTCGGTGCTTCCTCCGCCCACATCGATGTATAAATACGCCTTTTTACTACCAAGATGCTGTTCGATATGACTGTTATAAATGATCTCAGCCTCTTCAGGACCGTTTATAATCTGTAAATCCACTCCAGCTTCTCTGACTTTGCTCACTAGCGATTTGCTGTTTCCCGCTTCCCGCATCGCAGACGTAGCACATGCCATGTACTCACTAACCTTGTATACATCCATCAGATTACGGAAAGCTGTCATCGTCTTCACCAAATCGGTAGCTTTGGATTCGGAGATATGGCGGTCGATAAATGCATCATCCCCGAGCCGGAGCGGGACCCGTACTAAAGTGTTTTTCTTAAATGATACCGTGCCGTTGTTCTGGATGATATCAGCGATCAGCAGTCTTACTGCATTCGACCCGATATCTATTGCTGCGTACCTCACGTTTAATTAGGATTTATATTTCAGATAATTGTAAATGTCTTCCTGAGCACGATGCCTGATTTTGCTTTTGCTTCCGATATATCGGTTATTGTTCGAATGATTGATTTCGCGCGCTTTGGTATTGTCCCGTAGTTGAATGTCAATGATATCACGTATTTCCCGTTGAATGCGTTCATCAACGATCGGAAAAGCCACTTCTACCCTCCGATCGATGTTGCGCGTCATCAAGTCGGCAGACGATAAATACATCAATTCATTGCCACCATTCCCAAAAATCCACACTCGCGCATGTTCTAAATAGCGGTCCACAATACTTCTAACCGTAATCCGCTCGCTGAAACCCACTTTGCCTGGGACAAGGCAACACATGCCACGGACGATCAGTTGAATGGTCACCCCCGCATTGTTTGCTTCATATAGTTTTTCAATTACTTCTTCATCCGACAGGCTGTTCATCTTCAGCACCATGTATCCTTCTTTTCCGGATTTGACTGCGTCGATCTCATTCTTGATCAGTTGATCGAACCGCTGGCGGGTTTCCAACGGCGACGCGATAATTGCCTTGTAGCCACGATGGAAGGTTTGCTTTTCCAACCCCTTGAACAGGCGTTTAAGATCTTTTGTAATGACCGGGTTGACCGTAAAGAGACTGTGATCGCCATAGAGCTTTGCCGTCTTTTCATTGAAGTTTCCCGTAGCCAGGTTTGCATAGTATACCATTCCCCTTTTCTCTCGTCGCGCAACCAAGCAGATTTTCGCGTGCACTTTATATTGCACAACACCGATATTGACATTTACCCCTCCCTCTTCCAGTCGATTACGCCAATAGATGTTGGCTTCTTCATCGAAACGGGCTTTCAGCTCAAGTAGGCAATTCACCTTTTTACCATTCTGCGCGGCATTAATAAGGGCATTAATTACGCTGGAGTTTTCGGCTAACCGATACAGGCAGATACTGATTTCCTTAACCTTGGGATCTATCGCCGCCTCCCGTAGGAAATGGACGATGTAATCAAATGATTGGTACGGCAAATTTACTAGGTAATCCCGTTGCGCCATCTGGCTGAATATACTCCGACTTAAGTCAAGATTATTAATCCGTAATTGAGGCATCGGCGCATATTCCAGGGAAGGTCCCCCCACATTCGGAAAGTCGATAAAATCTTTGAAATTGTGATACCTACCCCCGGGGATGAGCGCCTCGGAATCCAATTGCATACGTGCAACCAGGTAATTGAGCGTATCAAGGGGAATGTCGTTATCATACAATAACCGCATAGGCCTCCCCTTATCTCGGCGCTTTAAACTGCGCATCAACGCTTCCACAAACCGTTCGCTGACATTTGCATCGATATCCAACTCCGCATCGCGCGTGAGTTGAATGCCATACGCCTCCACCGTATCGTATTCAAAAATAAAAAACAAGTCATCTAAACAATACCGAATGATATCATCTAACAAAATGATGAATTTCAGCCCTTTATTTTCTGGCAAGATCAGAAATCTGGATAGGATAGCCGTGGGGATCTCTACCAAGGCATGCTTAACCTTTTTGCGAAAAGTAAGCTTAACGATAAAGTAGATATGCCGATCCCTCAGCTCAGGAAACGGCTTGCCAGAGTTTTCATCCTCAAGCATAATGGGAACCAACGTAGGTAATACATGCCGTCGGAAATAACCTCGTACGTAGTCCCCCCTGGCAACATTCAATTGCTGCTCGTTAATGATAAAGATCTTCTGAGCCTCCAATTCTTTGATAATCTCCTGCTCATATAGAAAGTCAAATCGCTTTTCAAGCTTTACGACAATATTCTTGATTTCATTCAGGATTTTTTTTGGATTGAAACCAAGCATGCTCTTGGTTTTGGTATTGATATCGACGAGCCGATTGAGTGTAGCGACCCTTACACGATAAAATTCATCTAAATTGGAAGAAAATATCGCTAAAAAACGCAGGCGCTCCAATAGCGGTACCGTCTTGTCTGCAGCTTCCTGCAACACACGCTCGTTGAAGTACAACCAGCTTAATTCGCGATTTGTAAGTGGAAATTTGTGCTTCACAACTGTTAACATACGGCCGTCTTAAATTACTCCGGCCAATAATAACAATGTAAAGTTTCGTTAGTGTTAATTATCCATTAATTCACTATGACCAAACATCGTATCAATCAAAAGATTTAAATTCCATTCCATGTGGGTTGCTCAAGGATTTCCAGTTGCCACAGGATTTCCTCGGGCTTAACGGAAAAGGCCTCTTCCTTCCGTATCTGTGCATATACGGCATTGAATAAATCATTATAATCTCCTTTGAGAGCCTCCCTGTATCGCAACTCACGGTCGCCATTAGGCTTTACCAGTGTGATCAGCCCTTCCTTGCCCACCGGTTCAATTCCATACTGTGGATCTTTCGGCGAAATACCGGCCTGCAGCTGATCTTCCTGAACGTCAGCCCTTACCTTTTGAAAAGACCCCTTAACCCCATGCAACACGTAAGCAGGCAGCGGATTGGCAACTAGTAAGCTTGCATGGATGAAGACTGTAAAGCCGTTTGGGTAACCGAGCACCAATGTCGAAAAATCGTCTACCTCAGAACCCGGCCGATGTGTAGCTAGGATTTTTAAACTTTTCTCCGGCTTGCCGAATAAACTAATAACCTGATCGAGCAAGTGCGGACCAAGATCATACAACACACCACTTCCCGGAATTTTCAATTCTTTAAATACTTTCGGACTCTTCTCTACCCGGTAGCGGTCAAACCGAACATGCAATTCAATCAGCTCGCCAAGTGTTTCGCGTTCAACCACACGTTTAAGCAATTTGAAATCGCTATCCCAACGGCGGTTTTGGAAAACCATCACATGCCGATTCACCTCTTCCCCCAACTCGAATAATTTCCTGGCATCCTCGGCGTTGGGTGCAAAGGGCTTCTCAACCAATATGTGTTTCCCTGCCTTCAGTGCTTTTGTAGCATAGTCCACGTGTGTGTCATTCGGAGTGTTCACAATGACAAACTCAATCTTGTCATCGCTCAGCAGTTCGTCGACCGAATCGTAGCTGATTACATCCGGATACCGTTGTTGGGCGCGTTTCTCATGTCTTTCTACAACAGCACGTAATTCAAAACGGCTTTTTTGGTGTATAAACGGTGCATGGAACACCCTTCCCGACATTCCGTACGACAAAATTCCTGTGACAATGCTTTTTTTAGCCATGACGGTGTCGGAAATTAGTTAGTGATGCGCACCATGTTCTTCATGGCCACCAGCGAGTGCAAAGACTTCTTTCACAGCGGGAAGCTTATCTTTTGCATACGCTTTCAATGCTTTGGATGTATTCCGGTCAATGCGGTTGAATTGTTCCAAAATAGCCCCCTGTTCGTGTTGAGCATGTGTAATGTATCCTTTACTGTCAAAACCTCCCAAACTATCAGTGGCAAAGTGAAGGGGCACCACAAAAGCAGGCATACTCGGATCCGGAAGAATTACATGGAATGAAGTACCTAATTCCTCCAATTCAGGAATAAGGGGCTCATAGGTCTTCACAACCTCAGCCGCCAATTTCTTGGCTTCCGAAGAAGCGGGTGATGACTGTACATATTTGGCCAACTCAACTTCGAAAGTTGCCCTTTTATAGACCGACTTAAAGAACGTAAACCCCTCGCTATCTACGCTCGTCGCATTGCCGAAGAGCTGGGTGCGGCTTACGGGCTCGCCCGCATGCCGGGTACAAGAACTTACGGCCACGGCCAAAGGCAACGCCATCAAAAAAATATTCCTAAATTTCATAAAAAGTCATTTAATGCAACAAACTTAGCTAAAAATGTCTTGTCCATCAATAGTTTTATCAGAACCGACCCGTATCTAGGCAAGATTCCTACCGGCATTCACCACACCATAAAGAGTGCGGGTAACCAACTTTGAAAACACTTCACGGTCCTTTTCACTCAACTCGCTCTTCTGCAATTGCTTGATGGCATAATGCTGAATGATTAACAGCGGAAGCACAATTTTTTCCCGTATGGCGATGGACTCCCGCTCAACGGGATAATTTTCCATCAGGACTTTGCTTCCGCTTAGCTTCAACACATAGTATTTTGTACGTTCAAACTCGTCGCGCATCTTGACCCAGAAATCACCAAACGTTTCGTCTGCCTGGATGTAAGAAGTTAAGTCGAAATTTGATTTCGACATAGACATCATGCAATTGTCAATAATGGTTTTGAACATACCGGATGTTTCGTAAAGCTCCTGTACCTCTTCCCACCTGCCTTCTTCTTCAGCCTGCTTGAGTGCCGAGCCTACACCAAAAAAACCAGGTATATTTTGTTTCAACTGGCTCCAGGATGTAACAAAACTGATCGCTCTAAGATCTTCCAGACGTAACTCTTTGTCCGAATTTCGTTTGACAGGCCGACTACTGATATTGATTTGAGAAAGAAATTTGAGCGGACTGAACTTTTCGAGGTATTTCAGAAATAACGGATTGTGCCGCAACGAGAGAAACTGCTCATGGCTAACATGTGCCATGCGGTCAATCAATTGCTTTTTTTCCGCCGATAAGGTATCTCCGTCTTTTTGCCCGAGGTGAGAAGTAAGTCCGGCATGAAGAAGCTGTTCAATATTATAATACGCTGTATCCCACGAGCCGTATTGGCTGCTGATTGTTTGTCCTTGTATAGTCAGCTGGATGTGATCATTAGCGATCTCTTTGCCCATAGATGCATAGAAACGTTGCGTTTTTCCCCCGCCACGCGCCGGAGGACCGCCCCTTCCGTCGAAAAACACCAAATCGACATCATATTGTCTCGCCATAGCCGTAAGTTCAACTTTGGCTTTATAAATCGACCAATTGGCCATCAGATATCCACCGTCCTTCGTACTGTCTGAAAATCCGAGCATGATCGTCTGCTTATTTTCCCGCCGTGCAAGGTGTTTCTTATAATGAGGATGGGTGTACAACGCCTCCATCACCGCTGCTGCTCGCGTGAGGTCGTCTACCGTTTCAAACAGCGGAACAAAGTCAATGCACAGCGATTCGGTTTGCCAATCACTCCACAAAAACAACTCCATCAGTTCCAGAATGTCAGATGCCTGTTGGCAATTGCTGATGATAAAACGTTGGGCCGCGCGTTCACCGCCAGACCGTTGGATGTCTTTGATTAACCGAATGACACTCAGGGTATCTGCTACCAATGGATGCGCATCGTCACCATAAGAGAGGTCACAGGCCTCGAATTTAAATGCCTGTTGTTTGGCCGCCTCATCCAACTGTTCGAAGTTGCCATCAATACCGGTATCTTCGCCATATCTCTCCCGCATATACGCATGGGTTTGCCGGATGATGCTGCTATCCTGGCGGATGTCTAATGTCGCAAAAAAACAACCAAAAGTTTTCACCTTGCGAATAAGGTCCTCCACCAATTCAACAAACAAGCCATCGTGGTAGTCCGTTAAGACGCGCTTAATTTCTTTCAGGTTATGGATAATAACCGATGTTTCATTTTCCGGACTTTCCGAAGGGTTGAAGCTATTTTCATGAAACCTATCCTGTAAGATATCCATGTATTTTTCGACCCCTTTGAACGTGATGCGCCGCTTGAGTACCCGGAAATCGCGGTAATAACAACGGAACAAAATAGTGCGCAGCAACAGCGCAACCCGTTTAGTGCCGTCAACCGTCACATTCGGATTCCCATCGCGGTCGCCTCCCGGCCAGAAACCCAATTCCACCACCTGCGTGTTTTCATCCGCCGGTAAATCGAACTCATCATCGATTTTAGACTGAATTGCCGACATTACAGGATAAAACACTTTTTCAAGAAACCACGCTAAACTGACAGCCTCATCCACCGGAGTAGGCTTATTTTTCATCATAAATGGCGTCTTACCCAACTGCTGCAATAGCAAATGAATGTTATTGATGTCATTCTTTTTCAAGGCTTCCGTCAAATCCGTAATGATCGCTAAAACCGGACCGGGATAAAATTGCGTCGGGTGGGCGGTCAATACCAGCCGAACAGAAAAATCACGCAATTTATTTACCAATTTGTCGCGGAGCCCCTTGTTGCTTTCTGTTTGCTTTAAAACCGAATCCAACAATCCTGCTTCGTCCGATCGACCGGTTTTCCGGAAAGCAGCATCCTCCACCGCATCAAACAGCACAACCTGCCGCTCTATATACTGGATAATCCGAAAAAGCAGATCGATGCGATCCGCCTCACGTACATATTGTTCATATTGCCCAAAAAAACTCTCGATAATCGCTCCCGGATCAAGTTTTGCAGCGACACCACGTTCACAATGTGAGGTAAAAAAAGGCAATAAGGTACCCGTATGTTTGACCTGATAAAATGGCAAGGTCATGAATAAGCTATTGAATAGCTCGAAACGCGTAAGCACCTCATCTTCAAAGACCGCTTGTTTTTTACTTAAATTCATCTGCTCGTGTTAAACGTTTTGAATAAAACCGTTGACTATCTTTATGAAACTAAGATAGGGGTTTGTTGATTAATAAATGCCCCGCCATATTGGCGATTATTGCATAATGAGTAATCAAACCGCCAAATATATAAACAATTTATCAGGAAAATATCAATTTATTGAAACGGTAGCAAGAATAAATAGCCAAAATTAAAAATAAAACAATCTATCAGATCGTTATTCCCCCTTAAACAACTCCCTTGTCTACAGCAAATGTACAACGATTCCAACGCAGAGCTTAAAACCGAATTCCGACCGCTAATCCGGTCCGGATTCCCGCCCAAGGCCCCTTCATGTCGAGCCTAGCTCCCTTACTGTCAACGTGGGCCTCTGTATTGACCATCGGAATTTCTAGGCTTTCGAGCTCTTCCTCCAAAGCAGATTGGGCCCGCGGATCCAACGGCACCGAACTAACACCACTTAACTTGCCTTTTGCAGCTCCATAGGCAGGTCCCAATATCCACCAATCCAAATAAACCCAGCGTCCGATACGCCATTGTGAGCCGAATAATACACCACCGGTAATTCCACTGATCTTTCCATCCAATGCCATCGTATGCGTTTCCTCCCGATAGTTGCCGGCTTCATCTTCCACTCCGACCGTATATTCAAATTGATCAAAACCAAGACCATAGGTACTATAACGCCCATAGGGTGCAATATAAAATCCACGCGGCCCATCATGTCGTCCGAAATAAAACCTTGGCTCGATCGTAATGGCCTGGTTGCTGATGTGGATATGCTGCAATTCGTCAAATGTTTCCGCATCGTCAATGTACGATTCAAAGACACCCAACATCGGAAATTCCCCTTTTGGGATCACCCGCAAGCCGACAGCTACGGAAATTTTTCGCGATACCAATCGTTCGTACTGCAGTGAAATATTTCGGAAAGGCAACGCTAATATATTGATTTTTGCGACATTCACATCGGAGTCGACCAAGCTTGCTTGCTGTGCTTTCACCTGTCCGAACACACCCAATAGGCTGAATGACAACCATAGGGCAACTTCTTTAATTTGTACTTTCATGATAGATAATGACTAAATCTTTCGATGCACGAAAATAAAATAAAAAAGGCGGCACCCGACAAAGGCGCCCCCTTTGTTAACAAGTTCAGGCAGCGATAAAGGAATAATTTCGTGTTTCCAACGGATGCGTACTATTGATGCTGATCTAGTTGTTCCACCTAGTAGAACTGAAGCCCCAATTTAAGCTGAAACATACCCATTGGAAATTTTTCTTGGGTTGTGTGTTCGGTATAGTCCCCGGTTTCTTCATTATATTCGCTGTTGTAAGAATTATATTTGAACTTTCCGGATTCATAACCCGCCGTTAGGGTTACTTTTTTGTACCGCAGGTTAATTCCCACATCACTTTTCAAACCAAACAACACTTCCTCCAGATCTTCCATTTCACTCATGGAAGTTAAAATGGTAGGTGCTAACTTGACAAATGCATCGGCATAAAAACTGGGCAACGGATTGAACGAAATAACGGGACCGAGCTTGACACCCACAGTTGTAAAATCGGTTTTTTCAACATAGTCCGGGTCGTCCGGATCATTCCACTTCAAAGGATTGTAGCCAAGCGAGAGAAAGGAGGCATCAAGTCCTACTTTAAAAAGATCGGCAACAGGTTCTGAATGCAGAAAGAAGTATCTTCCTATTTCGAAGTTCAAACCCGTCGGTGCAGAATAGGCACCCTCAAGATCGCTATCATTTAACTGTTTGACAAAATCGTTGTTCAGGAAACTAGCCCCCAAACGCAAATAAAATTTTCCGAAATCAGGCTCGTCGTAATACCCCTGGCCCACAATAGAAGCTTGTTGAGCCTGTGCAAAAAAAAGAGTTCCGAAAGCGACGCATAGCGTGGCTGACAATTTGGAGATGTTCATTGGTGATTGAGTTTTGGTAACGCGTTGACGGATTAGTTGACGGCTAAGCGGCTTTGTAAATCGGGAACAACATTTTCATACGTGCGCAATATCCGGTCCCAGCGGCGGAACGACTCATCGGCATTGACGCTGGTGCCTGGAGGCGCAATTTCAGAGACCAGTTTGGCCTTATACTCCAACGGAGCGGTATTACTGGTTTTCACGATCAACCGAGTGCGCACAACACCTGAATTGAAGGACTTCGCAGACCACGCCGTGGCCATGTAACCCGTAGATTTGTCCATGATCGCAATGACATCAAAGGATCCTGTTACGATACGGTTCAACAGAATCCAGGTTTCATCGGCACTTCTGGATGGCCTGATATCGATATCTTGATTCGCCAAATTGGTCACAAATGAGTTTTCGTACGCTTCATCCTTAATCAATTGGATAAAATCAGTTTTGGGGATGATATTTACCCCATTGTTTTCGTAATTGCGTATTTCGGTTACGAATCCTACTTTTTCGACACGCAGGTTGACCGTAGCATGTTTCGGAATTTTAATTTTGGCAGGTGAAGTTACTTGGTTGCCGTCTACGTACATACTTGAACCAGCCTCCGTGCTGATCGTAATGGTTCGGTCTTTGGCTTTTTGCCCATAACTTGGCAGCATCGTGGCCAATAGCACACTCGCCACTAGTGCAATCATTGTGAGTAAATTTCGAATTTCCATATTGTTGATTGAATTAATAATTTGAACAAAACTAAACACCCAAGACACCATTTGAAATACTCACTACTGGGTATTTTTAGTTAACCTTTTGTGTATCTTTGTATGCATCATCCTTCTATGCATGAGTAAGGCAAAAGAAATCCAGAATTTTTTTTACAGCCAGTATTTTGCCGATGGCCTCCGCATCACGTTCGGAGCGCTAACACCTGCGCTTATTTTCTCCTGGCTTGGCAATCTTCAGGTTGGCATTACGATTTCTTTGGGCGCCATGGTGGTTGGGCTTTCGGATACGCCCGGCCCCTTGAATCATCGCAGAAATGGCATGCTGCTTTGTACTGCCGCCGTATTGATTTCGGCGATAATCACCAACCTGGTCAATGATATCCCGATACTACTGACCATCGTCATTGTAGGAATGAGTTTTCTATTTTCCATGTTTGCGGTCTACGGTGCGCGCGCCTCGTCGATCGGAACATTGGGTATTCTTGTCATGATACTCAATATTGATGGAGCGGATAATACTTTCTGGGATGTTATCATACACATTTCCTGTATTCTATTGGGTTGCGTTTGGTATATGTTGTTGAGTTTGTCCCTTCATCAGGTAAGACCGTATCGCCAGGCGCAACAGGAATTAGCGGAGTCCATACAGAATGTTGCCGACTACATCCGGATCAAGGCTAACTTCTACCATACCAACTCCGATATCGAGCGGAATTACCGGGAATTAATCGAACAGCAAATCATTGTCAGTCAGCATCAAGACAATGTCCGCGACCAATTGTTCAGAAGTAAAAAAACCATCCGGGATACCACAAAAATCGGACGGCTGCTGATCTTGATTTTCACGGACATCATCGATCTGTTTGAGCAAAGCATGGCTACCCATTACGATTATGAAACCATCCGCGACCAATTTGGAAAAACGGATATACTACAACATTTTAACCTAACCATCCGAAGAATTGGCAACGAGCTGGAACACCTCTCCTACCAGATCAACGCCAACCGCCGACCAAAAGCGCTATATAATTTCCAGAACGATTTTGACCGGATATGGGGAGCGATCGAAAAAATAGATAAAGAACAACAGATCAATACACTACCCCTGAAAAAGGTACTGATCAATATCCGCAATCTCATCCAACGGATTAATAATATATACGGATATTTTGATAAGGAGACTCAGAATACTTTTCGGAAAGAAGAAACCGACCTCAGTCAATTTATTGAGCATAAGGACATCGATTTTAAACAATTCCGGGAAAACCTAACCCTCAAATCGACCTTATTCAGGCATGCAGCACGGATGGCGATCGTCATGGGAATCGGTTACATCCTTTCATTGACTATCAATGTCGGCAACCATAGTTACTGGATTTTGCTAACCATTATGGTGATATTAAAACCGGGATTCAGCCTGACGAAGCAACGGAATTTCCAACGATTGATCGGCACAGTCATCGGAGGCATTGGCGGCGCACTCATCTTATTGTTTGTTACAGACCAGACATCGCTCTTCATCCTATTGCTGTTGTTTATGGTAGCTACTTACAGCCTGATCCGCGTTAATTACATCGTCAGTGTCATGTTCATGACTCCTTATATTCTGATCATGTTCAGCTTCCTTGACATGAACACATTGACCATACTCAGGGAACGGATCATTGATACGTTAATCGGTTCGGGATTAGCGTTCCTTTCCAGCTACATTATTTTACCCAATTGGGAAAGCACCCAAGTGCAAACCACCATGCGTAAATTGCTCATAGCCAATTATCAATATATTGCCCAAGCCTTAAAGATCATCGCGGGGTACCCGTTGAGTATAACGGATTACAAGCTAGCCCGAAAAGAAGTATACATCACCACCGCAAATATGGCATCGGCTTTCCAGCGCATGATTACCGAACCCAAAAGCAAACAAAAAGACGCAAAGGAAATAAATAAATTTGTCGTATTCAACCACATTCTGTCTTCCTATTCGGTCACACTGCTCAACAATGTCCAAGACGCCGACAATGCGTCGTTAACAGGTGAACATATACGGGTTGTCCGCAAAACGCTATTTCTACTGGCACAGACCATTCGGCTTTTCGCGCCGGAAGAAGGGGAAGAATTTGTGGAGGCTGAAGTGGATACACCCCCGGACTTGGATACGAACAACATCGATTCCGAAGAATCCAGATTGATCACCGAACAGCTCAATTTTCTAAATCGGATTGTAATTGACCTGAATAAAACCTGCGATCAATTGATTAAACGCCAAATAGTAGCGTAAGTTTTTTGGTATTCGCTTTCCCGTCGTGTATCTTTGCGGCACATGCAAACTTCGTCAGCACACTATGATCTGCTTATCGTCGGCGGTGGCCCAATCGGATTGGCCTGCGGTATCGCCGCACAAGAGGCCGGATTAACGCACCTGATTGTTGAAAAAGGATGTTTGGTAAATTCGCTGTATCGCTACCCGCAAAACATGACGTTCTTTTCCACATCCGAAAGATTGGAAATCGGCGACGTCCCGTTTGTTTCCATTAATCCCAAGCCCAAGCGGGCGGAAGCGTTGGAATATTACCGCCGTGTCCAACAAAAATTCGGCTTAAACATCCATTTATTTGAGGAAGTGACCTCGGTAACCAAACGCGACGACACCTTTCATGTCGCCACAAGTAAGTCTGCATATACCGCATCGCATGTGGTGGTAGCAACGGGATTTTACGACATTCCGTGCCCATTGAATATCAAAGGAGAAGACCTGCCCAAGGTGAGTCATTATTACAATGATCCACATTACTATGCCGGACAAAAGGTCGTGGTAGTAGGTGCCAGCAATTCGTCGGTAGACGCCGCCCTGGAGACGTACCGCAAGGGGGCCGATGTGACGCTGGTGGTACGGGGTGAAGGCATTGGTCCCCGCGTAAAATATTGGGTGCGCCCCGACATGGAAAACCGGATCTCGAATAGCGAAGTGCGGGCGTTGTTCAACAGTAAGCTCACGGAAATCCGCCCTACCGAAGTCGATATTTTAACACCCGACGGTCTCATCACGTTAGAAAATGATTTCGTTTTGGCATTGACCGGATACCAACCCGATTTTGCCTTCCTGAAAAAGATAGGCATCAAACTCTCCGAAGATGCATCGCGCCAACCCGTTCACAACCCCGAGACGATGGAAACCAATATTCCCGGCCTTTTTCTTGCCGGCGTGGTTTGCGGAGGAATGAATACACATTTATGGTTCATCGAAAACTCACGCGTACATGCCACGCAGATTGTGAAACGGATTTCTGAAATTGAGAAGCTAAAAGGCTAGTGCGATGGCGCGGCCAGCCCCTTTAAAAATACCGTTGCCATTTTCTTTTGAAGTTGCAAGATGTGGTCAAATTCGTCTTTCGTAGGAAACAATATCCCTTTCAGATCTTTCAATATACTAAACCGCATACCCACCAAGGCAAACAGCATGATTTCGGCAGTTTCCTGAATATTTTCGATGGCTAACTGACCGGTATCTACGCCTTTTTGAAGAACCCCACTGATTAATGCTACTTCTTTATCTTTCGAATCCTCCATTACGTGTGTCATCTCATCAGGCACTTGTTGCACCACCGATATAGAATGCTCAAGCAGCGTATAGTATTTGGTAATAAATGCGATCCGTTTATCGAGTATAAACATCATGGCCTCCCGGCAATCTGCAATGGAAGCCAATTCGTTCTCCAGTTCCTCAAACGATCGCACCATGACATGTTCCAACACCGCTGCGTATAATGCATTCTTATCTGGAAAATAATAATACAGGAGTGCTTTGGAAAATGAAAGATCCTGCGCAATTTCAGACATCGTGGTCTTCGCCAATCCGAAATGTGCAAACCGGCGAGTGGCCGCTTCCAAAATTTGTGTGCGCTTTCTATCTGCGTTTATCATACAATACCGTCACCTTATTGTGCTATCAGGTCAATCGCTTATCTTTGGCCATTAAAGTTAATATGTTAAAGATACACATATATTTGAATTATTGAAAAAATTAGTCAAAATTGAATGGAGTTTTCGGTTAAAGAACATTTTTCACTCAAACCATACAATACATTTGGCGTTGCCGCATTTGCTGCGCAGTTTATCGAAATCGATTCCGAGGAGGCACTCGTATGCTTTTTTCGCAACCGAAAGAATCAAACAAATCAGCCCTTCCTCATCCTGGGTGGTGGAAGCAATATCTTATTTACGAAAGACTTTGCCGGATTGGTGATACGCATCTGCATGCGGGGAATCAATCATAAAGTATCCGGCACGGACGTATGGGTAACGGCTGGTGCAGGAGTCGTTTGGAACGATCTGGTGTGGTATTGCGTCGACCATAATTTTGCTGGCATTGAAAATATGGCATTGATCCCGGGCACCGTCGGCGCCGCCCCCGTCCAAAATATTGGCGCCTACGGAACAGAGCTAAAAGATGTCTTTGTCAGTTGTCGTGCATTTGACACAAAAAGTGGGGAGATCTCCACATTCTATAAAGAAGATTGCCAATTTTCTTACCGCGACAGTCTGTTTAAAAAGGAGGCCAAAGGCCGCTATGTCATCACACAGGTAACGCTCAGACTATCCCTCACTCCATCTATCAATACCACTTATGGAGCCCTCCAAACCGAGCTGGCAAAGCGGAATATCACGCAACCCACCATCAGAGATGTTGCAGAGGTGGTATCAACCATACGTACCGACAAGCTACCGGATCCCTCAACCATTGGCAATTCGGGTAGCTTTTTCAAAAACCCCATTGTAACCGTACAGCATTTGCAACAGCTACAGTTCACTTTCCAGGACATGAATTTTGTGTATTATCCCGTTGACAAAAATCAGGTAAAACTTGCCGCTGGATGGCTCATCGAACAATGCGGTTGGAAGGGAAAACGCATCGGAGATGCCGGCACCTGGAAAAACCAGGCACTCGTACTCGTGAACCATAAAAATGCTTCTGGGTCAGATATTTATCAGTTATCTGAACGCATCATTCGCGATGTAGAAGAAAAATTCAACATCACGTTAGAGCGAGAAGTAAATATTATATAATATTAATAAAAATATAACGTATATTAGCTTTGTAATTAAACGTTCTGTTCTTCTTTAGCACGATACTTGCAGTATATCACGCGACACTAATTAGACTAAAACGTCAGTTTTCCTAAAATAAGCAGGTGCGATCGCTTATTTTTTTATCATAAAATTGTTTAACCCGGAATCCAAGCCCTAACTTGGAATCCCTTAAACCGTAAAAAGATGACGAGATTTGAGTTTAACACATTAGTCGTGCAGCACACGGAATCCTTAAGAGGATATGCACTGCATTTCACCCGAGACGACGAGGATGCAAATGACCTCGTTCAGGATACCATGCTCAAAGCAGTAACTTATCACGGCAAGTTCAAAGAAGGCACCAACCTCAAGGGATGGTTATATACCATCATGAAAAATACCTTTATCAATCATTACCGGCGATTTGTAAAAACAAACAGCTTCGTCTCGCAATCTGAAGAGATCTCCAACGCACACCTGGCTTATAGCGCCACAAGGAATGCCGGAGAAAACAAGTTTGTGATGGAAGACATCAAAGGTGCCATGGCCGGACTCTCAGATGAGTATTATATTCCATTCACGATGTATTTTGAGGGATATAAATACCACGAAATTTCCGAGCATTTGCAGATCCCCATAGGAACCGTCAAAACTCGTATCCACGTAGCGAGACGAACCATGAAAAAGGCGTTGAACGCATATAAATATGAGCGATCTTAATCCGCTGCGTGACCTTCCCATATATACGAAATCTCAATTAGCGTTAAAAAACGGCCAGGACAATCCAGCCATCTGGATTGCCTATCGCGGTTACATTTATGACGTATCAAAGAGCCGCCTGTGGCTCAGGGGGATGCATTATGAACACTGGGCCGGTCAGGACCTGACCGACGAACTGGCGGATGCCCCACATACGGAAGAGGTCTTTTCACGCTTCGAGGTCATTGGTGCGTTGGCACAGACAACTGCCTAACCAACCATCATCCTTCGATATCAAATTTACTAAGTTCAGTAAATCGGCTGATGCGCTGAGCAATAAGATCCCTGTCCAATTCCCTCAATCGCTCGGTACCGAATTTTTCGACGCAGAAGGAAGCCAATGCCGAACCGAAAATCACGGCATTTTTCATATTTTGGAAGTTTATAGTTCCAATCTTGGCTAGATAACCGATGAACCCACCCGCAAACGTATCCCCCGCCCCGGTAGGATCATATACATCGGCAAGCGGAAGCGCTGGTGCCGAGAAAACCCGTCCCTCACCAAATAACAACGCACCATGCTCGCCTTTTTTGATGATCAGATATTTCGGCCCCAACTGCAAGATTTTCTCTGCAGCTTTTACCAATGCATATTCGCCGGAGAGCTGCCGTGCTTCAGCGTCGTTGATGGTCAGTACATCTACGCGTTTTAACACTTTCATCAGATCATCCAACGCGACATCCATCCAAAAATTCATGGTATCCAATGCCACCAGTTTCGGTTTATGTTTCAACCGGTCCAACGTAGTCAATTGCACTTGGGGACTAAGGTTGCCCAGCAATAAGTATTGGCAATCTTGGTAACTATCCGGAACAATCGGATCAAAATCAGCCAGCACATTCAATTCGGTAACTAATGTATCCCGACTATTCATGTCGTTGTGGTATTTCCCCGACCAAAAGAAAGACTTCTGACCTTTTTTTATTTCCACGCCCTCCAGGTCAATGCCTTTCGATTTCAAAATATTCAGGTTGTCGTCACCGAAGTCGTCGCCAACTACGCCCACCAATTTTACATGCTGATATAAATAGGCCGCGGCCAGTCCAGCGAAGGTTGCAGCCCCTCCTACAATTTTATCTGTTTTTCCGAAAGGTGTTTCGATCGCATCGTACGCAATGCTACCGACAATAACTAAACTCATATAATTCGATCTTTGCGCGCAAAGGTAGGTCTTTTCGCCCATTTTTATTGCAAATGTCCGACTTTCGCTGTAAGTTTGCCGCACCATGGTTCATCGGCTTCTCGCCATATTGCTCATATGCTCGCTTTTTGCGGAAAACATCTCGCGATTGCTCGTTACCGCAGCATTCGAGCTCAACCAGCAATACATCGCCGAATATTTCTGCGTAAACAAAGACAAACCCATGCTGCATTGCGATGGGAAATGTTACTTGGCAAGAAAACTCAAGGAAGCCGAAGAAAAAGAAAAAAAATCAGAGAAAGAATCACTGAAAGTCAGCTACCAACCTGCTTTCATCACTGAAAAAACAAGATGGACCGCTCCGGTTTCCCCGATTGAGAAACACCAACCGGTCGAATTCCCATTTTTATTGCCTTCCCGACCCGCGAAGATTTTCCACCCGCCACGTGCCTAGCCTTTTTATCGGATTTTAGCAACCCGTATCCCGTAATGATCGGGCTACCTTTTTATTGTGTGGCACCGCTGGACTATCCAGCTCTTCTGAAACATACGAATGGACTTATACCCTATTTTGAGGACGACTCTCCTCCTGTGCTTTGCCGCGTGGATGTGGCAGGCAAATGCACAACATCTTTTTCTAACTGGTCACATCTATGATACTCAAACGCGTCAGCCATTAGCCGGCGTAACCATCCGCAACGACAGCGGACAGGTTATTGCACAGTCTGACCAGGATGGATCTTTTCAACTGAGCCGGGCACAGGTAACTACTGCCATCAACGTAGTCTTAATAGGCTATAAAACCCGGCATATACCCGTTACCGCCGAACACAGGAATATGAACATCCAATTGGATGCCGATCCTGTCCAACTCGATGAAGTGCGCGTGGGACTCAATAACCGCATCAACCGGACGACTCCAGGAGCAATCGCCCTATTAACTGCTGACGACATCCAACGCGGTAGTGGTATGTCTTTGCAATCCGCCCTCAATACCGTTCCGGGTGTCCGTATGGATCAAAGTACGCTCTCCGACTCCCGGATTTCCATACGCGGCAACGGCGTACGCTCTCCGTGGGGTAGCCGCGCCATAAAAGTTTATATCAACGATATCCCCGTAACGGAAACCGACGGAACAACGCGCATCGAGGCGCTGGATGTCAACAACATCGGCCGTGTGGAAGTGATCAGGGGGCCGGCATCCAGCATTTATGGGGCAGGGGCCGCCGGTGTTATCAATTTCCAGCTGCAACGCGCACCCTATGGGGAGCGCAGCCTGGAGGTATCCGGACTCACCGGCAGGTATGGCCTCAACCGGACCGCCACCACCTTTCGTTCGGGCGGCGACAAAGTAAATAGCTATGTGGCTTATGGTTGGCAGGAATACAACGGCTACCGCCTCCACAGCAATGATATGCGGCGATTCATCACCGGCAACTTTCAGTTTTTCCCCAACGATAAACAGATTATCACCGTGCTCATTAACCGCACAACACAGCATTCCCAAATACCCGGTGCGCTTACACAGGCTGAGGTGTTGGAAAATCCGTTGCAGGCAAATGTCACCAACGTCGACAAACAAGCAGGAAGGTACCAAAACTGGACGCGTGTGGGTATTGGGCAGCAGTACCGGCTTAGTGACAAGCTCACCAACAGCACCAGCCTATTCAGCTATTTCTATGACCTCAACCATCCCTTGGCATACGCCTACATTCGCAACTATTATCAGAGCTACGGCGGGCGTACACGTTTCACCTATGATCCTGGTTTCAATACGCTCGCTACGGTCTTTACCATTGGCGCTGAATTCAACCAGGGACTTACAAAGGGTAGCCAATATGTCAACGAACATGGCTTGGAAGGAGCCATCAATGCAAATATTGACAATCAGAACACCTTTTATTCCCTCTTTTACCAGTCGGAGACAGCATTGGGCCCGAAGACGCTGCTCACACTCGGTCTTGGGGTCAACAGTTTACAATACAACGTACGCGATTACTTGGCTCCCGGGCAAAGCGGCGTCAAACGGTTTGACCCGCAGGCAACACCCCGGATTGCATTGAGCCACGCATTCCACGAAGCTCTGAGCCTGCATGCCAGTGTCAGCACGGGTTTTACGCCCCCTACCGGATCAGAGATCAAAACGGTCGACGGCTCCATCAACCCTTCGCTGCAGGCAGAGAAAGCCATCAATTACGAGCTCAATGCCAAAGGAGGGCTGCTCCGATCGCGACTTAGCTATGACTTAGCGGTCTTTCGTATGGGCATGAGCGGTGAATTGATTGCCCAGTCAGTGCAACAGGGCATTACCATCTATCATAATGCAGGAAAAACCGATCACCGTGGCGCAGAACTGGCACTTTCGTGGCTGGCAGTCGACAGAGCAGACAGTCGATGGATACAGCGATTACGCCCGTTTGTCGCAATCACTTATTCCGATTTCACATTTGTCGACTACAAAACTCACGATGCAGAGGATAGAATTACCGACGTGTTCGACGGCAATCACCTGACGGGAATTGCCCCATGGGTGGTCAATGCCGGAATCGATTTCAATACCAAGATGGGTCTCTATGTAAACTGCAATTACCTTTACAACGACCGCCTGCCACTGAACGATGCAAATACCGCCCACCATCCAGCCTATCACCTTTTAAATGCCAAAATAGGTTATGCACGCGTAGTCCGCAAACGTTTCAAAGCCGAAATCTATGGTGGCGTGGACAACCTGCTAAATCAACGATACAGCTCATTCGTTGCATTGAATGCCGTTGCCTATGGCGGCGGACAACCCGCTTTCTACAATCCCTCGCCTGAGCGAAGCGGCTACGGTGGTCTCAATTTAAGTTTCCTTTTTTAATTCAAAAACATGAACTCAAATCTTTGGATATATGCAGTGATACTGGCAGGCGCTATGGGTGCCTGCACCTCCCAAACACCGCGGAACGAAGAAGTCCCGAAGATATTGGCCATCAAGCAGGGTCATTCAGCAACGGCCCCCTATTTCACGCGCAATGACAAGGGAAATCCCGTACTTTGCTGGACGGAAAAAATCGATGCCCACGGTACTTATCGATTGGCGTTTGCCACATATGATGCCGCCTCGGGCAACTTCGGCCTCCCCATTTCCGTAAACGGATCCGAAGGGATCAGCACCTCCCCCGAAAGTATGGGTAAAGTAGCCTTTAAAGACGACGGTACCATCATTGCCGTCTTTGCCAAACCCTTCTTACGCGAAAAAAACCCCTTCGCTGGCGCTATTTATTACAGCATTTCTTCCGACCAGGGGGCATCGTGGTCGCCTCCCACCTTCTTGCATTCAGACACCGCCCACCACTATGGACGCAATTTTTTTGACATCGCCCGCCTGAAAAACGGCGAAATAGGTGCCGTATGGCTGGATGGACGTGACGAGTCCATCGAGGGCTCAACACTGTATTTTGCCTCCACCGCCCCCGACAGCGGGTTTGCCGGAGAAACCGCCCTCCACCGTGGCACATGCGAATGCTGCCGCACCGACCTACTCGTAGATGAAAGCGGTTCCATCCACGTGGCGTATCGAAGTCTGATGTATCCCGCTGCTTTATTTGGCGAACAGGCACGGGACATGGCCTATATACATTCGGAAGACAATGGCCGAACATTCAGTTCAGAAACACCCATCAGTGCCGACAATTGGGCCATCCGCGCCTGCCCGCATACCGGTCCTACCCTGGCTTCAGAGAACGGGCGCATCCACTCGGTGTGGTTTACAGCCGGGGGGACACCGGGACTCTATTACGCATATAATACATCCGGTACCCACCGGTTCAGCGAACGCCAGCTGCTCACCACAACCGGCAGCCACCCACAGTCGCTGGCGATAGGTACAGATTCGATCTTCGTAGTCTACGAAGATCGCCCCATGCCGCCTGCTACCCATACCCCGGGTCACGGAGGAGCACATGGGCATGACCATCACGAAGACGCTCATGCCATCGGCATGGGATCTCATATCCTGATACACCCCATTGTCGATGGGCTTCCGGCGACGCCCATCGCTATTTCGTCCAACGATGCCTATAATCATCATCCCGTGATTACAAAAGTGGATGGCGGCGGATTAGTAGCTTGGGTGTGTGAAGAAAATGATTTATCCACGATAACTTACAAACAGGTAAACCTAGGTTTTGGAATAAGCAGGTAAAAGACAAAATAGATGTATCCCGGTTCATCGTATCAAAAGTAGATGCCCAAAGACGGGTTTCAAAGCCAGTGAGGAAAAATCCCGGTTTTCATGGATAGCGACATTGTCCTGTTTTGATAATCTTTGCATACTGCACATTTATTCTGCTGTATGGAGAGGTTGTATGACATGAGACCCTGCCGTGAGGAGCAAGCTGTCGCATTTGACCAGTGGATCGATTGCGTGGAGAACCTGTTTCCGTTGGGATATTGCGACAGATGAATTGAGTGACCTACAGGTGAAAAAGAAAGAATAAGGATAAAAAATAAACATATGAAAAAAGATCACTATCCATCTGCCCTCGGTTCCATCGTCTGCTCGATTTTGGGGATCGTTTGCTTTTTACTATTAATTATCGGTCGAATGGAATGGATTGATGCACTTGTGGTCGCATCGCTGATTCTTTTTGGTTTGGCGATATTAACGGGAGGTTATAGTCTTTTTGTCAAAAAGAATAAACTGGCGGGGACAGGGCTGATTATCGGTGTGCTGTTCATGGCTATATTTATTACCCTAGGCATCATGCTTCGAAATATATGTGTCGTCTGTTGAGACTATTCTGTTTCCATGGATTTTTATCCGGCGGCTATTACCGTAGTCAAACAACCCTATGAAATCAACTTGGTTTAACATATGTGTGACTATTTCGGTCCTGCCCATTTTAAGCATTTGTATATTCTGGATATTAAGTTATCTGAGTTTGGATTTTAACACGATTCATGGCGTGTTGCTTTTAATGATTGTTGGTTTTCCGCCGCTGGGTCTGATTAGTTGCATAGGCGCTTTGATTGTAAACCGTAAAGAACGAAACGAAAAATCAGCAACACGATGGATATTGTTTTTTATGCTGACGAATGTAGGTCTCATCATGCTACTCGTTTATTTTGTGATGACGTTTGATTTAAATCCCGTAGGCATGTAATTAAATCAAAAAAACGGAAGAATATATATTACAGAAAATAAACAAAAAACTACATATGGGACTATTTAACTTTAAGAGGAAAAGCGAAAAAGAAGGGTATAACGGTGATCTTGAAAAGACGGCGACATTAGCGGCATTGTTCGAGATTACCGGAGCAGCCCGTGATGAGGCGTGGAAAAACGAATTTCTGGCGAATGTCGGTGATGCCAGTTTTACTTGTGGCAATCCGCAGATTGTCCAGGGGCCAGATGGATTTCCATACTTTCAACTGGAGACACCAACACCCAATAAGTCCTTCCAGTGTTATGTGATCAGCCATATGATTTCGGATTTCATCCTGGAACGCGGGATTGGCATCGTGATAAACGCACATAAAGGCCAACCCGATTGGGTCTTTACGTATGGTAGCCTCGTGAATTTTTCAGTAAGAGGCGCATTTTATACTCCGGTGCCCGCGCTTCAACTCCCAGAAGAAGAAGTGATCCGGCAACAGGAAAAAGTGCTGGTAGGTCAACCATCCGAAGCGTTTTTACCGAAGGCCGTACGCCCTATTCTCCGGCAGTTTTTGGAGCAACAGGGCATACACGACACTAAAATCGCCCTCATGTCGAGAAACTATGGAGATGAAGTGCTGCAGGAATTGGTTACCAACCTGACTCCCGAAAAAACCGGACGGGAATTGTTCGAAGCCCTGCAATCACATCTAAAATGGTTTTTGCCAGACCATTATTCGATGGTGGCTATGGATGAAAATGGCGCACTTAAAGATAATTTTGAACCTTTATAACGATGAAAGAATTTACGTTCAGATACCAGAGCGGCAAAGGCGGCGTATATTTCCTATTGGCTTTTTTCGGTGTGCCCTTCGGCGTCCTTTTTCCCAGCCTCTTTCTAGTGAACCATATATCCTGGATTTTCTGGATCAGTATCCCCTTGATGATCGGTTTGATCGTCTATTGCTTCCGACAGTTTATCAAAAAATCCAAAGGCATGGATACCATTCAGATAGACGATGAGGGATTTACATCGGAAAGCTATGGTCGCGTGCGCTACAGTGATATCCACAGTGTTCCACCGTATGGTCCGTTACAGGCTCCCCCACCCTCCATGCGAATTAAACTCCACAATGGCAAAAAACTGGTCTGGCTGTTCAACGCCAATAATCCAAAATCGGCGGCGGATGTAACCGCATTTATAGCTTTCCGGGAAGAGCTGCTGGGACATCTCAAGCAACAGACAGAAATGATGCCAATAGAACCCGCGATATCCACACCTCCTCCTCGGGTTGAAGTCATCGAACAGCTGGAAAAACATAAAAAACGAGACTTCAATTATAACTATATCACCATTCCCTTCGGATTTGCACTCGCCGTTTTGACGTTTGTACGTACGTGTGGCGAAGACCTGATTCGCGAACATAAGGAAAAGGAGTTTAACGGCATTAGAAATGCTATTCTCCATACGGAAACGGACTACGAAGAAAATATTCAGGAAGCCATGCGCATCGCAGCGGCCTACTCCCGGAAATTTGGCCCCATTTTTCTGCTGACAAACGATCCACAGGGCACGGTAGAATTTATCCCGGATATCCGGCGGGATCCGTTTGCCCCGGAATTAAATGTTGTCGGTTTACGAAGAGCCGAGGATAACAAACAGTTAGAAAAATTTATCCAACATCCAGATAGCGCAACTTTCGACATGGTTGTGATCAATCAGCCAATGGCGTTTTCTTCGGTTATGAATAAAAGCATCTTCGGACAGGAGGACAGCACCAATACCACCGTCTATTTCAACGTATATAATCCGCATGAATCGCTCCCTTCCAAATACCGCAATGCATCCGACACAACGTTTCAACCCATTCGATACAGTACATCAATTGCCGTACCCAAGGATGGACGCTTAACGAAAGAGGTTCTTAAAAACATGGATTTTTGCTTCCATACGCGCTATTCTCAAATTATATCAAGGCACTTATTTTTACATGGCGGCTAAAGAAAACGAAGGTATGTCATCTGAAAGATTTGAAAAGCTAAAAGCCTTGGTGATGGCCGACTTTAACGAATACGAGATAGATTCAGAACCATTTGAAAGCAAGTCATTTAATACCGAATAGTTGATATAATTACATTTACCTCAGTTCATCGGCTGTTACGTCTCTAAAAACCCTTGTTTTCGTGGATTGTTCTACGGAATCAAGCGGGCTATCTTTGATAGCATTCCGAATAATCACGAAAATGAGGAAGTTGTAGAATGGTGTAGTGCTGATATCATTGAGTTGTGTATCCTAAAAATTGAGTTAATTTTGATGTAAATAAAAACAAATTCCCGACCATGAAATTATCGATAAAATCAATAGGTATCGCATATACAATCTCACTATTCATGCTTTACACGTCCTGCAACAATGAAAATAAAAACACAAACGACAACACCAGGTCAACCAATCAGACTGGATCTGATCAGGTTGAGACAGAAAACCCAACGTCTTCGGAAAATCTGACATCTTCGAAAGAATTTGACATCAACAGCATACCGGTGTCAGATCAAGTATTGGGTGACTTCCCTTTCTTTAGTCTACCAGAAGGATTAACAGAACAGAATAAACCCGTGCAACGGAAGTTTGATCGGCTATTTTTTCCCATTGAGGGCACCATGACGCCATTGGAAGGCAACGTTTGGAAAAGTAACATCATCATGGAGCGAGGCAACACCGATGATTGGTCGCTCCCCTATTTCGAAAAAAGCTACGACGAGGCCATCCGGGCCGCAGGGGGCGTAAAAATCTTCGATGGTGAAATCAGCAAAGAAGAATATGACCGGTATCATAGCCAGGCTGCTTATCTGGGCGAAGACGGCTCCATTGGATATGCCGGACAAAACATCAAGGTATATGCGATCCATCGGGAAGATAGTGGCGATATATTCATCCAATTAGCTGGATATAGTGCAGGGGGATATGTCAACGTTCTGCAGAAAGAACACTAACATCGACGGTAGAAGTGGTAAAATGAATCCATTAAAACGACTAATTATAGCGTTAACGCTTGGTTTGTACATCTGCTGGTTCCCGCCCCTTTCTGCTCAGGACGCTGTCTCACAATACGCTGACAGCCTCTTGAAAGAAGCCCGGCAGGCGCCCACCACTGCGTTAAAGATTGAAGGACTGCTGGACGTCAGTATCTTCTGGATCGACCACGATACAGCCAAAGCGTACCAGTACCTGAATGAGGCCCGCGGGCAGATGGGTAAATCGCCCACTGATTTTCAAAAAGGATTATACCACCTGTATCACGCCAACATCCTGATGGATTATGATCCGCAGCAAGCAAAGACCGAATTTAATGTTGCCGATAGTCTATTAGCCGCCGACGTATCTCCAAAAAGCTACCGTTATCGGTCAAAACTATGGAACAACTATGGTGTCGTTCTTCAGAAGGAAGATAATAGTGCAGCTTTTATGGAAATCATCATCAACAAGACCCTGCCTTATGCACGACTAGCTGGCGACAGTGCCCAGGTTAGTTATCAACTACAAAATATGGGGATGCTGTTGAGCAACGTGTTGAACTATAAAAAAGCGGCGGGTTACTACAAACAAGCGCTCCAGACGATACGCGACCTCCCAAATAAAGAAGAAAACAAGTTATATATATTCGTTAATGCCGCAAAGAATGTATTGCTGATGAACGATCTTAAACAGGCAAGGAGTTATTTAGATAGCGCGGAACGGTATGTACGGCTGATCCCGCATTCGACTTCTGTCCCTACATTTTACAAAACGGAGCTAACCTATTTCCGACATGCGGAAAAAAAAGATAAAGCATTGCAAAGCTATCAAAAAGGGGTTTCAGCTGCTGAGAAATTAGGCGATGAATATATGCTAATGGATCTCAATTTTGAACTTTATGCCTTCTACAGAGACTTAGGTGACTATCGAAGGGCAAAAACGTACCTCGCTTTGTCACATCGATATCAGCACTTCAACAACATAAAAAACCTTGCGTTATACCATCATGAGATGGCACATTTGGAAGATCAGTTAGGTAACTACCGGTCGGCCTATCATCAGATGGACTCCCTAACAACCCTATTGGATTCCCTTTACCAGAAAGATGTAGCTACCAAAGTGTTAAATTTTGAGCAACAATATAAAACGGCTGAAAAAGAAAACCGAATCCTTCGATTGGAAGCAAAGAATCGGCAACAGGAACTGAAAATTGCTCAAACCAGGTGGTGGGCGCTTAGTTTAGGGGGCGGACTGTTACTGGCATTGTGTGTGACATTTTTTTCATGGAAAATCGGAAAGAAAAACAAAAAACTGCTGGCCCAACATGCACTGCTGCATCAGGAAGAACTGCGCGCAATCCGCCAGCAGGAACGTTTGCGGCAATACGATGCCATGCTCCAAGGGCAGGAAGCCGAAAGAAACCGCCTGGCAAAAGATTTACATGATGGACTGGGTGGGCTTTTGGCCGGTGTTAAATTGAAATTATCTTCGATTGTTTCAAAAGTAGACAGCAATGCCCATGGCAGAAATGGTGCAGTTGATGACGTCATTCATCAACTGGATTATTCCGTTGACGAACTGCGGCGGATTGCGCATAACATGATGCCCGAATCACTGCGTTATGGTGGTTTAGCACCTGCTCTCTCCGACTTGTGCCGATACATGGGCACACCTCACATTCAGGTAACGTTCCAAGACCTTGGGATAAAAGACCATTATCCCGAGCAGTTGCGCATCACGGTATACCGTGTTGTTCAGGAACTGCTGACCAATGCGGTCAAACATGCCGATGCCGATGAGATTATATTACAGTGCAGCGAACTGGATAATTGGCTGTTCGTTACCGTGGAAGACAATGGAAAAGGAATGGATCCCACAAAAGCCGATCAAGCAGAAGGACTCGGACTGATAAACCTCCAGAACCGCATATCCTTGTTAAACGGGCAGATCGAAACGCTCTCTCGGCCCGGCGAAGGAACAACGGTTAACATTCAGATACCGCTATAGATGGAAAAGAAACAAATTAAAGTAATCATCGTAGATGATCATCCCGTCGTATTACAGGGATTCGAATACATGCTGCAGGATGTTGACGACATCCAATTTGCCGGCAAATTTGCCGATGCCACAACAGCACTGGGTTATCTGCAACAGAATGCGGTTGATATAGTGTTGCTGGATATTAACCTGCCAGATAGGAATGGGATTGACGTATGTACGGCAATCCGCCAACTCAATGCGGATACTCGGATCATCGCCATCAGCAACATCAACGAATATAGCATTGTTCAACGTATGCTCGCTGCCGGTGCCAATGGCTACTTTTTGAAAAACGCATCCGCGGACGAAGTGATCGGCGGAATCCGCAAAACCATGAAAGGCGAGACGACCTTCAGCAACGGTATTCAAGATATTCTAAACAGCCATAAGACCGGCGACCTTCCCATTATCACCCGCAGAGAGAAAGAGGTACTTGCTCTGTTGGCGTCCGGACTGAGCTCGATAGAAATTGGCGAAAAGATATTCATCAGTCCGCTTACAGTGGAAAGCCATCGGCGCAACTTATTACAGAAATTTAAGGTAACCAATGTCGCCGCACTCGTCCACAAAGCCACGGAAATGAAATATATTTAGTCTGGTATGGGTTCAGAGATGGCTTGTGGAGATTTAAGTATCTCACCGGATGTTTTTCCGGACGGCGTTGGGCAACATTTCTAAAGCGCTGCCGATAACCGAATGCGGGTGCCAAAGCTTTTATCCAGTTCAACCGCCTCTTTTATCAGGCCGGTTAAAGCGGGAATATTTATTTCATCAGCCGATTGATATACCTTGTAGAAAATCTGTTTGTTAGTTCCGTGTGTCAGATAGTTGTCTTCATCTTTCAGGCGATTGCCATACCAGAACCCGAACAATACACCACGTTTTATACCACTTCGGGGAACAGATGCCGGAAATATCAGGCAGATAGATCTGTTGCCGTAAAAAAACGGAACATTATAAGACAGTTTCTCCTTTCCGTATCCGTCTAAGGTTTCTATTGTTATCTGATGTAAAACGTCTGTCAGCAAGACTTCCTCTCTTGGAAGGAACTCAAACAGTTCTACCGGTGACTGGAATTTTATCTGCTCTTTTGCCATGTATCGGTGAAATATCAGCTTCAGCACGCACTCATTTTGGGATTGCCATTTTCAGGTGCCATAAGGCATGTTTTTTACTTGTTAAGTGCCAATAACAATTCGTCCAACTGCTGAAAATCTATCGTCATTCCCTCTTTAAAGCCCATCTCAATCTCTTTTTCGAGGTCCGCAAGCGTGTCGTAAGTTAGCAATATATCTACCTGCACTTTGTGGGCTCTTGGGGTAAACTTATTTTCCCATAAGTTTTGAGGAAACTCAGGATTTAGCGTACCGTTTTCATCGCTAATTCCACCTTTTGACGCGAATGATTTTTCTTTTGCAATAGAAAGGAAGTTGGCTTTTGCCCAATGTTTTTCTCCTTCAGGGCTTACCATTGCGTAGAGCCAATATCCACCTTCCCGAAAATCCATTGTTTTCGTTTCGGCTCTCCAAGGTTGCGGTCCCCACCATTGGTCGAGCAATTCGGGGGTTGTCCATGCCCGCCAGACCAATGCAAGGTTGGCGGCAAATTCACGGGTAATGTGAATGGTGTTGTTGTCTCTGTTGACGATGAAGTCGAATAATAATGTCGGATTCATTTTATTTATTTTTTTAATGTCAGTAATAATCTGTCTAAATTTTTGAGATGTGACGAAAAGCCTTTTTTGTGGCTGTCTGTAGCCATTTTTTCAAACATTTCGGGACTTCTGTATTTTTCAGTTATCGTTACGAGTGTTTTTCCGTCTGTTTCGCTGAAAATCAAGGTGCATTCGGTAGGTTGGAAATCCGGACTAACCCTTCCGTTTTCATCGCTGAAGGCCCTTAATTCCGTAATGCTTTTTTGAGGTTCAATTTTTTTGTAATCATACCGGCTCCAATGTTTGTTCCCTTCGGGGCTTACTATAGCGTAATGCCAAAAACCGCCTTCACGGAAATCCAACGTTTTTGTTTCTGTTCTGTACGGGTTTGGAGCACACCATTGGTCGAGTAATTCGAGGCTTGTCCACGCCTGCCAAACCAATTCAAGACTCGTATCAAATTCACGTTTTATGTGAATGGTTTTATTTTTCTTATCTATGGAAAAATAAAACAAGAGGGTACTGTTCATTCTTTCTACGTTTTAATCGTTGCCAATAAGTTGTCTAATTGATTGAATCTTGTTTCCCAGATTTTGCGGAACTGTTCAAGCCATTTATCAATTTCCTTCATCTTGTCAATTTCAAGTCGGTAATGAATTTCTCTGCCTTTGTGTTCCTGCTTTATCAGTTCACACTCTGTAAGTATGCGCAAATGTTTAGACACAGCTTGTCGGGTTGTATCAAAGTGTTCGGCAATGGCATTCGGGGTCATTGCCTGTAACGCAATTAAAGCGATAATTCCCCGCCTCGTCGGATCTGCAATTGCTTGAAAAATATCTCGTCTTGTCTCCATTATGCAAATATATGGTTGCAAATATAAACGCAATCATTTGGTTTCACAACATTTTCTCTATTTTTTTTGCAATGCTTTGATTTGTTGTCTGAAAACGCCGGTTAGCGATTAAATCCTATTTTGATTTGGTAACCCATCCCGACGGCAAAGACGGAGCCGACCGGATAAATGGTACTTCAATCGAGCCAACAATGTAACGACCATAGATGCTACCAGATCCCGTAGCAATGGTAATCGAATGAATCCAATAATGCGGCTGTATCTAGATTATACGCATAAAAAAGGCCTTTTTTTGAGAAAAAGACCTTTTACTTATTGCTCCTGAAGCTGGGCTCGAACCAGCGACCCTCTGATTAACAGTCAGATGCTCTAACCAGCTGAGCTATTCAGGAGTGTTTCTGCTGGTATCCCCGTTTTCGGGACTGCAATATTCGGAACTTTCCTTCGAATAAACAAAAAATTTTTAAAAAAATATGCAAGTCCCTTATAACCAATAATCGTACGTCATCCTGCCGTAATCATTCGAAAACGTAGTCGTATGGATAGATCAGCACATTCCAATGCGCGCCACCATCTTCCGTTAGAAACATCCGGTCAACATCGTAAACAATTCCTCTTCGTTCATTCTGAAAATTCATCTTACTGCCGGAAACCAGCGTATTTCCGGATTGTGCTTCCAGGGGATTCCACGTGAGAGCACCGTCTGTACTTTTACCCAGTCGCCCGTCCTCAGCAAGTACGTAAATTACATGATTCGTCACTACCTGACATCGCTTTATCACTCCCATGTCGGTAGCAACCGTTTGAAATGTCGCTCCGCCATCGGTAGAATGGAAAGCGCCGCCCGTCTCTCCGAACACCAATAGATTGCTATCATCGATTACGCCCATCAACGGATCGCCCATGCGTGGTAAGGTAGCCCCGTCAGACCAAGTCCGGCCGCCGTCAATGGTTTTCAGTAGCTGTACGCGTTCCCGATCAACAGACGGATTTCTCCAAAGCACCCACCCATTTTGCCTGTCAAAAGCAGCGGCGGTGAGTGCAAGCGCACCCTGCTTCTTCAACAGCGTTTTATGCGTCCCCTCAGCTACGTTCACCTCGTAAAGTAGCAACCGACGTTCCCCTCCTACCCGTTGCCGGCATAGCAGCCAGATTAAATTTTCTGCTCCAACAAATAATTTAACCGGGGATATCTTCCCAAGCACCTGATCCTCCGGGTCGGGAATAGGACGCCCATGATCATTCCAGGTTTTGCCGCGATCCCCCGAGTACAGCAATGAGAAGGAGGATTCATCCGGCACAACCCGTACAGCCAGATCGGCACCGAATTCCAACAACCCTTCTCCCTGCCAGGCAAGAGGTTCGAAGTCAAAAGACGTAAAGCGATCCCCGGTGTTAAAATTTCCATTAGCGGTAATCCCGCTGATGTGACTCCGCTCGCTGAACTGTGCGTGGATAATCTGGTTGTCTTGTATCAGCATGCGTACCTCCGGATTCACAATCGGCTCCCAGGGATACAGGTCCAAGAGCGTACCTTCCCCGTCGCACCCTGCCAGTGAAAACCAGAGGAGCAGTAACATCATCAGTTTTCTGTATACATACTTCATGGCCGAATCGAAAAACCTATTGAAATATTGACCGTATTGAACCGAAATGGATGCGACGGTGGTGTAACATAGCCCGAAGTCAGATCGTCGTCTACAATCGATTGGCGCACCCTTAGCCGAGGCCTAAATAGTTCGTACCCAGCTTTGACATACCAATCGCTTACTTGGACCCGTAAGCCGACCTCCTCCGATATTCCCGTGCCACGCAGGTAGTTTTCCGAATAGGAAACATCATCTTCACCGTAGCTTTCCATATCGAAATTAGACACCCAATTGTAATCGACAGCCAGATAGGGGAAAAATGTCGTGCGTCCCAAGAAGAATGCATCGTAACTCACCTGCACCCCTCCTTTGATGATCAACAGCTGCTCCGTTACCTCCTCATCGATTGTATTTCCGAAGAACTTCACACCGCCCTGCGGGCGCAGTCGTAGTCTTTCCTGGTCTGCCAGTGCAAATGCGGCACCCAGCCGAAAAGCAGCACCCGCCGGGAACACCGACCGAACGTCCCCATCACCAAAACGATCAACGCCGATTTCACCTTCCAGATAAACCGGTATTGACTGCTGGCCCCGCAGGGGCAGTACAGCCAACGAAAACAAGATCATCCATACTATCCTTCGTAATACGAGCAACCTCATAACAACACACCTGTGAGAATCATGGTGGCAACGGTGAAGTAAATGATCAATCCGGTCACATCAACAAGCGTAGATACAAAGGGAGCCGAAGAAGAAGCCGGATCAGCGCCCAGGCGACGTAGAATAAAGGGCAGCATAGACCCCACAACGGAACCCCACAATACCACCCCCATGAGCGACAGGCTAACTACGGCCCCTACCAACAGCCAGTGGTCACCGTAAGCATGTGCAAACGCCTGCCACGTGCAGACCCGGATAAAACCCAAGGTTCCCAAGATGAGGCCCAGCAGTAATCCCGACAAGATTTCCCGCCGCATAACCCGCCACCAGTCGAACAATGTCACTTCACCCAATGCCATCGCCTGGATAATCAGTGTGGAAGCCTGAGACCCACTATTCCCACCACTGGAAAGGATGACGGGCATGAACAAGATCAGCACAGCACTGGCCAATTGGCTTTCGTAATGCTCGAGTACGGTTGCCGTAAGCAACTGACCGAGGAAAAGCACGATCAGCCAACCGGCACGTTTTCTCACCAGATGCGGAATAGACACATCCAGGTATGGCTCATCCAACGCTTCCGTACCCCCTATTCGCTGCATGTCCTCCGTATACTCCTCGTTCGCCACCCACAGAATATCGTCCACGGTCACGATGCCCAGCATAATCCCCTGTACATCCACTACTGGCAGGGCCACACGGTTGTTCATCCGGAATATGTTGATCGCCTCCTCCTGTGGGTCGTCTGCATTGAGTGCAATAAGCCGGTTATCGATCAGATCTCTCACCTTCACGTCGGGGTCTGCTAACAGGATATCTTTGATCCGGATATCATCCAATAATTTCCCGTCTTTATCGATCACATACAACACGTCAATCGTCTCCGAAGCCTTGCCGTAACGACGGACATGTTGGAGCACTCGGAGGATGTCCCAATGCTGTTTTACCGTGATATAATCCGGCGTCATGAGTCGCCCCACACTGTCCTCCGGATACCCCAATAATGCCAGCGCTTCCTTCCGATCTGCAGGCGGAAGTAAGATGATTAATTGCTTCACCACATCCCCCTTCAATTCGCTGAAAAAAGCAGTCCGATCGTCGGGCGGCATCTCGTTAATAATTTCAGAAATTTTAGGTCCCGGAAGCCGTTTGAGAATACGTTCCTGCGTGGGAAAATCGAGGATGCGAAATACGTTAACCGCTCGGTTAATACTCAAGGTTTCGATGAAGGTCGGACCATACTCCGGGAGCTCGTCAATGAGCGCTTCCACATCTGAAATATTGAGCTCATCAAGGTATTCTTTCAGTTGCTGTTCGCTGCCTTCAGCCAACAACAATTCGGTTTGTTCTACTAGCGTATCCAGTTCGTCCATGAGCCCTCCTATCTCGTTAAATGATCTTCTACATCGGTGAATGAGTTTGCTTGCAAAAGTCGGCTTTTTAAATCAAAGAACGAACAACTACCGATTAAAAAAAAGACCTAAGAACATCAAACCGCTCAGCCTATCCCCAAGAATTTGACGACAAAATGTCAGCGCATTTTTCCTGGTCGGACAGCACCTCCATTAATCGTGCAACACTTCCCTTATATACAACCGTACGAAATTCGAATGCCGTTGCTACTTATCTGACAGGTACCCGCTGCATACCCGTTCACAACCGCTCTGCGGATAGGAGACAACCCAACTCAGCAGCGTCGCTTCAAAATCCAACACAGCAACACCGGCCCCCACCAATGCACAATAACCCACGTCGCCCCACAAAAATTCGATCGACAAAATCAAAAAGATAGTGTACATTAGCACACAAGTTCATTCAATAATTTCCAATTTACAATTTTTGACCTTCTAGGCATTTTATTGAATAAATACATACAAAAAAAACGTGACTACCGAGTAAATATAAAAAACATTAATAATTAAAAATCAGTAATATACATATATTATATAAAATTATAGATTAATTAAGATCTATCTAAAACACCAAGGAATTACCAAAAAAATTAGCAACACCCAATGAATCGATTAAATTTTAGCTATTACAAACTTATATTCAATAGTTTATTATTATTAATATTATGTATTAGTTCATTAGAGGTGTTTTCTCAAATTTTCAACGATGACCCTTACCCCCCAAGTGTAAAGTGGCGACAAATCAACACCGATAATTTTCAATTAATTTACCCCGCTTCCTTCGAAGACGGAGCCCAGAAATTAGCCAACCGATTGGAAACATTCCGCGTGCTTGTCAGCCAAACACTCGGCAAGGAGCCTCGTAAAATTTCCATCATTTTGCAAAACCAAACGATCGAATCCAACGGCAATGTACAGCTCGCCCCCCGCCGATCAGAGTTTTATACAACCCCGCCACAGCAAGGTGATTTTCAGGAATGGATGGATAACCTAGCCATCCACGAACTCAGGCACGTGGTTCAGTTTGACAAATTGACAGGATACTTACGGGCACCTTTTTTTGAGCAGCTGGCATTGGCTATCTACGGCATCACCCTTCCCTCCTGGTTTTTTGAAGGCGACGCCGTCGTCACCGAAACTACGCTTTCCGCCGCTGGCCGCGGACGCTTACCCTCCTGGGAAATGCCCTTCCGCACCAACCTCCTCCAAGGAAAAACATACAGCTATCAGAAGGACTATCTGGGGTCGGTCAAAGACATCACTCCCGGCTTTTATGAACTCGGTTATTTCCTCACTTCGGAGCTCCAAAATGAATATGGGGAGACCATCCTCGACAGCCTGATGACACGCATGGCTAAACTCCCCATCCGCCCTTACAATTTCAGTAACTCGCTAAAGAAATTCACGGGCTATAACACCCGGAAATGGCACGAGAAAATACGTACGGATTTAACCCGGAAATGGCAAGAACAATTGGTCAAAAACAACCCAATCAACTACCCTGTTTTTCCCTCCCGGAAACCCGGCAAACCGGAGAGCTGGTTGCTGCCCCGCACCCTGCCGAATGGACGGCTTTTAGCCCTCCATCAAAGTGCCCGAAACGTGGCCGCTATTGTCGTCCTGGACTCACTCGGTAAGCAGACCGAGGTGGTGAAAACCGGACGTCAAACCGAACCTAATTTCTCCTATGAAAAAGGTGTAGTGGCATGGGATGAAATACGACGCAATCCCCGCTACGGAAAGCAGGCATACAACGTCATCAACCTATACAATATGCACACAAAGACCTATCGTCAGCTCTCACACAAAAGCCGCTATTTCTCGCCGGTATTACGCCCCAACCACTCGCAGGTAATCGCGGTTGCAATTGACGAAGCCGGCCAGATCAGCCTCGATCTGCTGGATACCGAAAACGGCGAATTGATCACCCGATTCCCCGCTCCCGGAAACATCCTGCTGCAAACACCAGCATTTGACGAAACAGGCAATAAGCTCGTCGCTACGGGCATTTCCAACGCAGGTGCCTCCCTTATTGAGTTAGACCTTTCAACAGGCATTTACCGCACCCTACTTGATAGACAGCCTCAGCAAATCGAACGCCCGGTTTATGCCAACGAGCATGTTGTGTTCAAGGCACATTACAACGGCATTGACAATCTCTATGGACTGGATACCGCAACAGGTATCATCCGGCAACACACGAACGTGAAATACGGGGCCTTCAACCCGTGGTTTGATAACCAAACCGGACAAATCTGGTTTAACCAATACCAAATCGATGGATACCGGATCAGCCACCTGAAATCCAGCGATTTACCGATAAGCCATTTTAAAGCCCCTGTAAGCAAAAAAAATAAGTTGATGACTTCTGACACGTCTGAAAGCGAGATATGGCCGTCAAAGCCTTATAAAAGGCTCAAAAATCTGGTCAACTTCCACAGTTTGTCGGTTGACAACGGAAATTTTAACAATTTAGACAACATCAATCCCGGGATCTATTGGCTATCGGACGACCTGCTGAACACCACACAGATCCGGCTTGGCTACACATACAACGGCGACACGCGCAGCAGCGAATATCTGGCATCGATCACTTATCAACAGTTATTTCCCAAGCTATCCCTGGAATACCGCAATCGCGGACAGGTGAGCACGGCACGGATGACCAACCAGGGAACAGAAAGTTTCATTGGCCTACGCTGGCGGGAGCACGAAACCACCCTGAAGATGGACATTCCGCTCGTGTTCTATCGGCTCAATCACGTTTTTACCACCGGGTTCAGTGCGGCCACTTCCTATACCCGGCGTTATGGACTGAACGAGCTGCAGGTACAGGATCGGTTTATCGACCGTATTCAATTTCCATTGCACTACCAAATCTATGTTAACCACAATGTGCGGCAGAGCTCACTCGACCTCGCCCCCCGTTGGGGACAAAATTTCAGCATCACGTATCGGCATTTTCCATTTGACGGCCGGATAGCGGGCGAACACCTTTCGCTGCGAACCGCCTTCTACTTCCCGGGTGCTTGGCGCAACCATTCTTTCCTCGCCCGCTTTAACTACCAACAACGTAGCGGTATCTATGCCCTTTCGAATGACATCCCTATGGTGAGTGGGTATGATCAACTGCTCCCCTCGCCGGTAGACAACACATTGCTTCTCAGCTATCGCTTCCCCATTGCTTATCCCGATTGGTCCATCGGTCCGCTGGCCTACTTCAAGCGTTTCAAAGGGGGGATTTTTGCCGATTTCCAAAACATACACACCGGAAATACGTTCCGCCCGCGTACGTTTGGCCTCGAGCTGCGGTCTGACATGAATTTGCTACGCTTCTACCTACCCAATTTCGACATGGGTGTGAAATTGGTCTATGCGAATGAGGGGAATACACCGCGACGTGTTTTTGCAACCTATGGGATTGGATATAGCTATTGATTAATTATGCCCCTCCGGATGAATTTTTCAAAGTGCTTCTTTAATTCGCCGTGCGGTCCTTGAAAGGAAACACCTCGCTTTCCCGATGCGCATCATCCATGTACCCTTCCAACCGAGCGACCACATCCGGATGCTCCGCTGCCAAATCGGTGGTCTCCCGGGGATCTTTTTCCAAATCGTAGAGTTCGGAGACCGGATGGGCGGTCAATGCGTTGAGCCGGATAGCCTTCCACTTCCCCGACCGGATGGCCTGCCTGCCACCCAATTCGTGAAACTCCCAATATAAATACGGATGCTGCGCCTGCTGTTTTGCCTTACCCAATAATGTGGGTAAAAAGGACAGCCCGTCGGTATAATGCGGGCTATTTAGCCCCGCAATCGCTACCAAGGTAGGCATGATGTCCCAAAAGGCACCCTTGAAATCAGATTGCGAACCGGATTTCACCTTCCCGGGCCAGCGAACGAGAAAGGGTACCCGAATTCCACCCTCATACAGATCCCGTTTATATCCCCTGAGGCCCCCTGCACTATTGAAAAAGTCGGGATCGGCTCCACCTTCTTTGTGCGGGCCATTATCACTACCGAAGATCACAAGGGTATTCTCCGCCAGTCCCAGCTCCTCCAATTTAGCCAACACCTCGCCGACATAGGCATCCAACCGACTTACCATGCCGGCAAACGTGGCTCTGGGTTTAGCTACCGAAGCATATCCAGCCACGGTTGCATTGGCCCCATAATCCTGCCCCTTATGCGGATGCTCCTCAAAACTCCCCAGGTATTGCGTGTAATATGGGTCTTCCGGTCCCTGCAATTCGGCGTGGGGCAACACAACCGGCACAAACAAGAAAAAGGGTCCATCCTTGCTTTCTTCAATAAATTCCAGCGCTTTCTGTTGGATCAGTTGAGGCGCATAGGTCGCTCTGTGCACAAGCCCATTCCCTTCTAGCACCACTTTGCGGTCATTATCCCATAGATGGGTGGGATAATATCGATGTGATTGACGCTGGCAGTTGTATCCGTAGAAACGATCGAACCCTTTTTTATCAGGTGCTCCGGAGGTACCCACCATGCCCAATCCCCACTTCCCGAATGCTCCCGTTCGGTATCCCGCCTGCTGCAGTAATTGGGCGAATGTCTGTACCGAATCGGCAAGTGGGTGTTGACCTTCCGGTTGGATTTCCTTGTTGCCTCGAATGAAGGTGTGGCCGGTATGCTGACCGGTAAGCAACGACGATCTTGACGGGGCACATACGGTAGTACCCGCATAAAATTGCATAAACTGCATCCCTTCTGCAGCCAGTCGGTCGATGTGAGGTGTCTTGATTTTCTGTTGTCCATAGCATCCCACATCACCATACCCGAGATCATCCGCGAGGATAAATACGATGTTGGGTTTTGAAGACTTCACCTGGGCTATGCCTAACGTGGCCATCAGCGTCATTGCCGATACCAATATAATTCTTCTTTTCATCGCAAATCGTTGTAAGAAACATTCCGTTATTTGCCAATCAATTTTAAAACGTCATCCAGATAGACCCGATCGTTCGCCAGTCTGGGCACTTTGTTTTGCCCGCCCAGTTTACCACGCGACTTCATCCAACGAAAAAACGTGCCATCAGGGGCAATATGGATTATCGGAAACCGCAGGGCCAGATCATTAAACCGCTTGGCGTCATAATCCGAGTTAATATCACGCAAGGTCGCGTCCAATATACGGCAGAATTGATCAACGTCTGCCGGCTGTTCTTCAAATTCAACAATCCATTCGTGTGCTCCCGCCTCGCCGTCGTTGAAATATACGGGCCCCGCAGTATAATCGCGGATGGAAGCCCCGGTCTCGTCACACGCCCGCTTTAATGCGTCATCCGCATTGTCTACGATTACCTCCTCGCCAAACGTATTGATGTACTGTTTCGTACGGCCCGTAATCTGTATGCGGTATGGATGTAAACTGACAAATTTGACGGTATCCCCTATCAGATAACGCCAAAGGCCTGCATTGGTAGAAATGACCAGTGCATAGTTTTTATCCAATTCTACTTCGTGCAACCCTAACGTTCTGGGACGCTCATCGTGCAGATGTTCGATTGGAAGAAATTCATAATAGATGCCATAGTCGAGCATGAGCAGCAAATCTTCGGAATCAGAGTGGTCTTGAAGCGCAAAATAACCTTCCGAAGCATTGTAGTTTTCCAGATAGTACATTTGATCCGATGGGATCAACTTCCTGAATTGCTCGCGGTACGGTTTAAAGCTGACGCCGCCATGACTGTAAAATTCCAGATTGGGCCAAACCTCCAACAGATTATCCTTACCGGTAATCTCCAGAATTCGCTTAGACAATACCACGTTCCACGTAGGTACACCCGAGAGATTCGTTACGTTTTCATGAATCGTCAACTGCGCCACATTTTCGATTTTCTCCTCAAAATTCGGATTAAGCGTAGTCTCGACATCTGGAGTCCGGTGAAATTCGGCCCAAAAAGGAAGATTCCGGATGATGATGGAAGAAAGGTCTCCGTAATAAGAATCGGAATTGAAACTATTAATTTGGGAACTCCCCCCCAATACCACCGATTTTCCGGTTAGGATTTTGGTGTCGGGCCGGTTGTTGCAATATACGGTGAGCATGTCTTTCCCTCCCTGAAAGTGGCAATCTTCCAACGCCTCCTCACTCACGGGAATGAATTTGCTGCGGTCCGCCGTGGTACCCGAAGATTTGGCGAACCATTTGATGTCGGATGGCCAAAGGATATTCTGTTCCCCTTTAATCATCCGGTCGATATAAGGCTTTAAGCTGTTATAATCCTGCAGGGGCACACGTTCTTTATACGTCTCAGGTGTCAGGATGGAATTATAATCGTATTTCTTGCCCCACTCAGTTGCCTCCGCTGTGGAAATAAGGCTCTGAAACCACTCTTCCTGCACTTCATGCGGGTATTTCATGAATAGCTCTATCTGATGGATGCGCTTTTTCATGATCCAAGTGAATATCGAATTGATGATAGCCATGGTTATTTATATCAGCTTTCGGCGATCGGCATTCAGTTGTCGGCTTAGCTGAATGCTGATTGCCGAAAGCTGAACGCCAACAGCTAGTTAAAGTTTCTTTCTACGTAGCTCAAAATTACGACCCAAATAGAATTTCCGCGCCATCTCATTGTCGGCTATTTCCTCCGGCGTACCGGCCAACATAATTTTACCTTCGGTTAACAGATACGCACGGTCGGTGATCGACAGGGTCTCCTGCACGTTATGGTCTGTAATTAGGATACCGATATTCCGATGTTTGAGCTTCGAAACAATGGTTTGGATTTCTTCCACGGCAATGGGATCCACCCCCGCAAACGGCTCATCCAATAGAATAAAATGTGGATTTGCGGCCAAGGCCCGGGCGATTTCCGTACGGCGGCGTTCGCCACCCGACAGCAGGTCACCCCGATTCTTACGCACGCGATTCAGACTGAACTCCGCCAGCAACTCCTCCAGCTTCTCCTGACGTACTGCTTTGTCCTTATGATGGATTTCCAACACGGCCATGATGTTATTTTCAACGGAAAGTTTCCGAAACACCGATGCTTCCTGTGCCAGGTACCCAATGCCCTTTTGCGCCCGGCGATACATCGGATCTTCCGTGATCTCCTTCCCATCCAGGTACACATGCCCTTCATTGGGCTTTATGAGCCCTACAATCATATAAAATGAGGTCGTCTTCCCTGCACCATTCGGCCCCAGTAAACCCACAATTTCTCCTTGGGACACTTCAAAAGACACGTCGTTTACGACAACACGTTGTTTGTATTTTTTGATCAGATGTTCCGCTTTTAAAATCATTTTTTTCAGCTTTCGGATGTCCGCTATCAGCTACCCATTATCCGCCTAACTCCGTAATTCCTACCTCGTACCTAAATCCTAATATCCTTTACATTCAATTGAATGCTCCGTTTGTCCCGCCATACATTTTCTTCGATGGTGTAGCATAAGTCAAACGGCATGCCGTTGTTGATCGCATTGGCATATTCGCCCAGTCCAAATCCGATGCATTCAAAAGTTGCCGATCCAAGTTGCATCACGGTCATTTTTAAATGACTTCCCCCAACTACCATGGCATTCCCCACAACATGTACCTGATTGCTGAGAAACAGGGGTGCCTCGTTCTGTGGACCAAAGGGTTCGAATTGCCGCAAAATACGGAAAAATTTACCATCGATATCAGATAGCTGCAACACCGCATCAATTCCGATTTCCCGATACAGCATATTCGGCAAAATACTAGCAGATACCACCTCTTCAAAACGTTGTTCAAACAAGGCAATATTCTCCGGCTTCATGGTCAATCCCGCTGCATACTTGTGTCCGCCAAACTGATCCAACAAGTCGGCACATGAATTGAGCGCCTGATACAAATCGAAGCCCACTACCGATCGAGCTGATCCCGACACATGCCCGTTGGTCTGGGTAAGCACCACCGTAGGACGATAGTACTTTTCCGTCAGGCGCGTGGCCACAATACCGATGACCCCCTTGTGCCAATCTGGCTTAAAAACCACGGTCGTTTTACGTTGTTTCAGGATGTCGTCGCCGTCGATGATCGCCAACGCCTCCTCCGTAATACGAACATCAAAATCCTTCCGTTGTGAATTCTGCAGATCAATACTGCTACTGTAAATGGAAGCCTCTTGCATTGATTTAGAAATCAGTAGTTTAACAGCATCCTTAGCATGATCTATCCGTCCGGCGGCGTTGATACGCGGTCCGATTTGGAAAATAATGTCGTTAACCGTAAAATGACCACTTTTATGTGTCGACAGATCTATTAACGATTGTAACCCACAACAAGGATTGGTATTCAGCTTTTGCAATCCAAAATGAGTAAGCACCCGGTTCTCGCCCGTAATGGGCACAATATCAGAGGCGATACCCACCGCCACTAAATCCAGATACTGGTAACACTGCTGGATATCCATGTTATTTTTCTGGATAAACGCCTGGATAATCTTGAAACCGATGCCACATCCGGGCAGTTCCTTATAAGGATAGGGACAATCCGCCCGCTTGGGGTCGAGCACCGCGACAGCTGTAGGCAATTGATCTCCCGGCAGATGATGATCACCAATGATAAAATCAATGCCCCGCTCATGGGCATAGGCTACCTTATCCAGTGCTTTGATACCGCAATCCAGTGCAATAATGAGTGAAAAACCATTTTCAGCGGCATAATCGATGCCTTGTGTAGAGATGCCGTATCCCTCGGCGTAGCGGTCGGGAAGATAAAATTCCAGACGGGAATGGAACTGTCGGAAAAAATTGTATACTACGGCCACAGCGGTCGTACCATCCACGTCGTAGTCACCATAAATCAGCACCCCTTCTTTGTTCCCGATCGCCTGTTCGATACGGGCAATAGCCTTATCCATATCTCGCATCAAAAAAGGGTCGTGCAGGGCCGACACGTCCGGACGGAAAAACCGACGGGCATCTTCAAATGTCGTCACCCCTCTGTTTACCAGTAAATCGGCCAGTATCTTATGGATACCAAGCTCCTTGTGAAGCTTTTGTGACGTGACCCGGTCAGAACGTGAAGCGATTGCCCATCTTTTTTGCATATGTTTCCTCTATAAACCTGTCTCTCAATGGCAGCCGAATAAATCGATAACTTTGCTTTTTCATGCAACCAATTAGATTTGCAAAAAAGGCAAATTTATCTAAGTTTGTGCACTACGAAGGGGTAAAGATAAAAACATGCAAGCATATTCCTTATTCGAAGGTTCATTTTCCGTAGACGCGTCCAAAAAATTCATTCCGTTTGATGCCAGCAAAGACAGCAAAAAGGATCGTCCGGGTTCGTTGTTTATCCATGTGCATCCTTTTCTGATTGAATCGGCAAACGGATTGCTGCTGCTTGATACCGGTATCGGCCACACCAATTCCGAAGGGGGGCTACAACTGCACGATAACATCCGGCGGACAGGTTTTGACCCCGGAGACGTGCGGTATGTTCTCCTGTCACATCTGCACAAAGATCACGCGAGCGGCATGGTTATGGAGAAAGACGGCAATTTTCGGTTGGCCTTCCCCGATGCTGAATACGTCGTGCAACAGGGCGAATGGGAAGACGCCTACAGCGGTAAATCGGATTCCTACCAAACGGAAATCTTCGACGTGCTGCAACGGAGCGGTAATCTGGTGCTGGTCGAAGGCGACGGTACACTAACCAATGAAATCAGCTACGAAGTATCCGGGGGGCATACCCCACACCACCAGGTTTTTCACATCCATGTCGGCGGCGAACATTATTTTTTCGGCGGAGATGAAGCTCCGGAACCCGAACAATTTTTTCGGCAATTTGCCGCAAAATATGATTACGATGGACGCCGCTCGATGGCCTTACGACAGCAGTATTGGGAACAGGGAAGTGTCGAAGGCTGGATTTTTCTGATGTACCACTCCACCAATATCGCGATAGGACGTCCTCAACAAAAGGAAAACGGCGATTACCGGTTGGTGGATGCCGCCGGATAAAAAATTTCATCGTTGTTATCCTATCTGCTCGCTCAGAAAACAACAGCCCTGGGATACAGCGAAGTGCTCACGCGCATAGCTGAACAGCAAAAAAAGAACCCCGTTCCATGAAAGGAAACGGGGTTCCGCCCCAATGGGGTTAGGGGCTATCAACCTAAACCTAGGACAAAGGTATAGAAAAATAACTATTTACCAAAACATAAGAATCTACACCCATCAAAAAAATCACCTTTCTTAAACAGGCCCGGGGTAAGGCTGTTTTATCACGGATTTTTAGCGATAAATGATATATTTGCCAAGCACCAATTAATTCTTACATGGAATTTTTAGATGGGATTAACGCCCTGACCTTAGTATTTGCGGCACTTTTGGTGCTGGCAATCGCCTACCGGTTTTATGGCATCTTCATGGCTCAACGGGTATTGCGCCTCAATGCAAACAACCCGACGCCGGCTGTGTCGCTCGCTGATGGACGGGATTACGTAGCCACCAACCGGAATGTACTGTTCGGTCACCATTTCGCAGCCATCGCCGCCGCTGGCCCGTTGGTGGGCCCGGTGCTGGCCGCACAGTTCGGCTACCTCCCGGGAGCGTTATGGATTCTCATCGGCTGTGTGCTGGGGGGTGGAGTGCATGATATGGTAGTGCTTTTTGCATCCGTTCGGCACAAAGGACAAAGCTTAGCCACTATTGCATCGAAGGAAATCGGCCCGACTACCGGGATGGTTGCCGGTGTTGCCGTGCTGTTTATATTGGTCCTTACACTGGCGGGCTTGTCGCTGGCGTGCATCAGCGCCATGCACGAGGCATCTTGGTCGTTATTTACGGTGCTAATTACCATGCCCATCGCGATCATCATGGGCCTGATCATGCGGTATCGGCAAAATAGCGTCACCTTCGCCAGCATACTGGGAGGGGTCCTGCTTATCATCGGCATCATCGGAGGCCACGGCTTAATGCAGTACGAAACCATCAGCAATCTCTTTCACTGGAATATCAAGACCATTTCCATTGCCATTGCCGTTTATGGCTTCTTAGCGTCCATCTTACCCATATGGCTGTTGCTGGTACCGCGGGATTACCTGTCCACCTACCTGAAAATCGGCACCATTCTGATGCTGGCCGTGGGCATTGTATTCGTACATCCCACCCTGGAAATGCCGGCCATCACCGAATTTGCCTCAGGCGGCGGTCCCATCATCGGCGGTCCGGTATTGCCATTCATCTTCATCGTCATTGCGTGTGGCGCCATCTCGGGTTTCCATGCCATCATTGCAACCGGCACCACACCCAAAATGCTCGGAAGCGAGAAAGATATCCTATTTATCGGTTATGGGGCAATGCTGGTGGAAGGTTTTGTCGCATTGATGGCATTGATCGCCGCCTGTACGCTTATGCCCGGTGACTACTTCGCCATCAATACGCCAACACAGGCCTACGAGGGCTTCCTGGCAGCCAATCCTGCGCTCCATCAGGTAGATTTGCCTCACTTCGCGGAAAAAATCGGTGTGGAACTCCACGGTCGTACCGGAGGGGCGGTATCGCTCGCTGTCGGCATGGCCCATATTTTCAACCGCATTCCGTTTATGGATGAAGTGATGGCCTATTGGTACAACTTTGCCATCATGTTTGAGGCCGTTTTTATCCTTACCGCTATTGATGCGGGCACACGTGTGGGGCGCTTTTTCTTACAGGAAATGCTGGGAACGGTTATTCCGAAGTTTGGCGACAAAAATTGGATACCCGGCATGCTGATCAGCAGCGTGATTTTCACATTTTGCTGGGGGTATTTGGTTTATACCGGCAACGTAAGCAGTATATGGCCCTTGTTTGGAATCAGCAATCAGCTTTTAGCAGCTTGCGGACTGATTGTCTGCACCACCATGCTCATCCGGCTGAACCGCGGCAAATACGCGCTGGTTTCAGCCATACCGGGTATATTTATGGCCATCATCACCTTTTGGGCAGGTTACCTTCAGGTAGCCGACATCTATCTGCCCAAGGGTCAATACCTTTTGGCCAGCCTGGCTATATTAGCCATGCTATTAATGGCTTTTGTTTTTGTCGGGGCCTTCCGCAAATGGTATAAGCTTCTGGGAATCCCCACCGAACATACGGATAGCTACGGTGAACGCGTGAAAGAATTGGTGCACTAAATTATTCCGTTACCCTTTTTTTTTCGGCACTTTCGCACCGGCTTTCCGTGCCTCGGAAAGTCCGATTGCGACCGCTTGCTTGCGGGACGTAACCTTCTTGCCCGATCCTGATTTCAACTTTCCTTCTTTCATCTCCTTGACGGATTTCTCGACCTTTTCCCCGGCCTTTTCTGAATACTTTGCCATGACTAACTTGTTTTGTCTACGCCTACCCGTAATTGCACGGGATAGTCGTCCTAAATTTGACAAAACAAGTTAGAAATTGTTTTAGACTATAGCACTAATTCCGCCACAACCGCCCTATGATCAGAAGGCCAAGGGGTCACTACGATATCTGACAGCGCTGCCGGCTCACCTACAATCCATGCATTTTTAACTGCCAGTTTATGGCCGCTGAAATAAATCAAATCAATGCGGTCATGGATTTCAGGGTCTCGCCAAAGCCCTTCTACAGACGTCCACGTATAACCCGGCCGCTCTTTGACCTGGGGATACACCTCACGATAAGCGTCTTTGAACCCCTTCTCAATCAGCAGTGCGGTAGCTGGCCAGTTCACCGCGAAGGGCAATAATGTGTCCCCCCGTTGGTTGATTGCCTCCTCCGTCCAGTCCAGACAACTTGGCTCATTGAAATCGCCTACCAATACGGTCGGGTAATCTGCATAAGCAGCAATTTCATCCAATATACTCTGCACCTGATGCAAACGGGTCTCCCTGGCAGAAGCTTCCGCGGCCTCGGTGTTTAGCAATTTCCGGTCGGCAATATCATACGGTTCATACGGTGTATACATGAGGTGCATCACGCCAAAGACCGCTTTTGAACCGTCAGGCAGTGTCAAGAATACCGCTTGGGATGAACCTGTACTGTCCAAAGGCTCGATATCATATCGCGAAATCACTGCCCTGCTTCCATCAATGACATAGCATCGCCATCCGAGACTATCGGCAAGTACCTTTGCTCGCGACTGATTATCACTTTGGTTGGTGGTCTGTTCTTCCAAGCCCACCACATCGGCCTCAGTCTTTCGAATCGCTTCCAGCTGATACTTGATTGTGGTATCGTGTGGAAGTTTAACGCCATCGCCGCCGTGCCAAAGATTAAACGTCATGACACGCAGTTTGCCGGGTTCTCTTGGCCATCGACCATCGGTAAATTGACAAGAAAGCCCTAGAAAAGTGAAGATAATAGCAATTGTTTGTCTCATTTTTTAATTTGAAAGATGGTCGGTACCGCCGCATGGTCAGAAGGATATTTGACAGGATGTGTGTTAATAGTTTCCGAATTAACCACTTCGAGGATACTTTCAGATTAATTTTTCACTTCCCGACGAATGTACCGAAACTTTTTCAAAATCCGTGAGCAGGAACGCAACCTAGCAGTACGCGGTGTGTTAAATAAAGTCGTATCTTTGTGGAATTTTAAATTTAGGGAGAGACTATTATGTCAATTGTAAGAGAATCGGACCTGATTGGTATTGGCAAAAAATATCAAATCGAAACCGAAGCTGGCGACAACATGGTGGTGGTGATTCATGACGACGGTCGAAGAGAATTATACCGATACGACCAGGAAGAAAGTGAATCCAAGTGCGTCATGACGCTGTCGGACGAAGAATCCAGGCAGGTAGCAGGCATCATCGGTGGTTTGTCCTACAAGCCGAAAGCGCTGGAAACCATCGAAGTAGCGCTGGACGACTTGATTATTGAATGGTATAAGGTGGAAAGCGGTGCGTCGAGCATCGGTAAATCCATCGGCGGCCTGGAAGTACGCAAGCGCACGGGTGCATCCATTATCGCAGCCATCAAAGAAGGCGATAGCATTATCAACCCGGGCCCGGATTATGTTATTTCCGCCGACACAACCCTGGTGGTTGCCGGTAAAAGGAGCCACATCAAATTATTAAAAGAATTACTTTAATAGTACCCAATAAACCAAAAGCGTATGCTGTCACACACCCTGATACTGGAAATAGGAATCGCCGTCGGTCTGGTGGCACTTGTTGGACTGATATCCAATAAGCTGCGCTTTTCGGTGATTCCTTTTTTCATCCTTATCGGGATGGTACTGGGACAACATGCGCCCCAATTCGGGAATATCGACCTTACATTCACCGAGAGCAAACCTTTTATCGACTTTATGGGCAGGCTCGGGGTGCTATTCCTGTTGTTTTATCTCGGATTGGAATTTTCAGTGGGCAGGCTGATCAAATCAGGAAAATCCATCGTCACCGGAGGCACTTTCTATGTAGCCCTCAATTTCTGTTCGGGGTTGCTCGTGGGCTGGTTGATGGGATTGCCATTTAAAGAAACGATGGTCGTGTGCGGCATGATGACAAGCTCGTCCACCGCTATCGTAGCCAAAGTATTGACGGACCTCAAACGAACGGCCAATCCGGAGACGGAAGTGATTATGGGAATGATCATGTTTGACGATTTATTTATCGCCATGCACATCTCCTTCCTATCCGGGCTGATCCTAACGGGTAGCAGCTCTTTTTGGACGGTTGCAGGCACCTCCTTACTGGCCTTAGGATTCATATTGGCCTTCCTCATCTTGGGCCGGAAGCTTGTTCCGGCCATCGACCGCATACTCCAAGATAAAACCTCCGAACTGTTTATACTCGTCATATTTGCCCTTCTTTTTATCGTTGCCGGTTTCTCCGAAACCATTCATGTGGCCGAAGCCATTGGTGCATTAATGGCGGGCTTGGTGCTAGCAGATTCCCAATACATCAAGCGCATTGAGCAAATGGTATTGCCTTTCAAAGATTTTTTCGGTGCAATGTTTTTCTTTAGCTTCGGTCTTTCCATCGATCCAATGTCGCTGACCGGAGCGGTCATGTGGGCCTCCATCGCCGCCCTGGTAACCATCTTGTGTAACGTAGCATCCGGTTATTTTGCCTCCCGTTTTTCCGGCTTGAAAAAACGGAATTCGGTCGACATCGGCTTCACCTTGGCAGCAAGAGGCGAATTTTCCATCATCATGGCCAACATCGGCAAGGCAGGCAAGCTTCTTCCCGTCATCCAATCGTTTGTGGTTGTTTACGTATTGATTTTATCCATCGTAGCGCCCCTCCTCACCAAAGATTCGCGTAACATCTGGAATGCGATTTTTGGAAAAGACAAAGTAGACAAGAAACCGGTAAAAACACTGGCCGATCTGGAAAGAAAGGCCGACAAATAAGCGATGCCTGACCGATGAAACAAATCACAATGATCGGAGTGGCTGTTTTGCTGGCCGCCTGCAGCAATACCTCCAAAACGGGAAGTGAAAGCAACTCGAACACCGCACGCCTGACATCCATTACCCATGGGGCCCAAAACCCGGCCTACATCACCCTACGATTGTTGGATCGCACCGATGGCGAAACGACCATTTCATATGCCGCCAAAGGATTATTCAACGAGGATACCGTGGGATTCCTCATCGAGGTCGATAAAAATATTCCCGCAGGAATCGGTGCGGATGGCCAGCTGGACGAAAAAGCCGGATTTAAAACAGGCAGCATTCAATTCGTTAGATCCGGAGCAGAAAGCGATCGCTTCGTAGCAGCATTAGGTGAATTATGGAACGTAAATGACGCCGTCCGGATGAAAACGAAACCCGTCCAGCCGTTGGTATTCTCTTCCAACCGGTCTGCAGTAGATCTCGACAAATCGTTTACATATAGTTTTAAACTTTTTTTCGACGCGGATATGCCGGTGCCCGGAGAAGTGTTTTTTACCCTTGACACGTATAAGAAAACCATTGAATTCCAAGAAAAAGATGCGGAATACCGGTCACAAATTGTTCATTCCTTTTCGGAATGACATTACATAAACCCAAGTTCCAATCGCGCGACTTCACTCATCATACTTTTCTCCCATGGCGGATCAAAAGTGAGTTCCACCAAAGCCTGTTCCACACCCGCTACCGCCCCTACCTTCCGTTGTACTTCGTCGATGATATCACCGGCCACGGGACAGCCGGGAGCAGTAAGCGTCATTACGACCTTAGCGGTGCCCTCCGCCTTTGTGATCACCTCATAGACCAGCCCCAATTCAACGATATTGACCGGAATTTCCGGATCAAATACCGTCTCCAATACCTCAGTAATCGCGGGCGCGAGATGTAACGGATCATTAATAATCATTGGGAATCCTCCATTGCTGACATTACGTACAAAGATAACGTATTTTTTCAATAACGATCTCTAAGCGAATGTTATTCCGTTTTTTCGCGTCAGTTATGTTTATTAATCGTTAATTTTAGGGCCCAAAGAATAATCACATTAAAAACTGTAAAATGAGTCGACCCCTTATTTCTATTGTCAATTCCAGTACATTCGGTAAACACTTTGCAGCGCATATGCAGACCCTTGAAGCATTCGCAGACATCCGGCATGTTACCGTGCCGGCCGACATCGATGCAGATGCGCTCGCAGCCGAGCTCAAAGATACGGATGGTATCATCGCAAGCGTAACCCCAAAATTCCCTCGAAAAACGCTGGAACAATTGGAAAAGTTGGTGCTTTTGGTGCGTCATGGAATCGGCTGTGATAACGTGGATTTAGAAGCCGCCACCGAACTGGGTATCCCCGTATCGCGGGTGAAAGGCATCGTGGAAAAGGAAGCGGTAGCAGAGTATGCGGTTTCGTTATTATTAACTGCCGTCAGAAAAATAGCACAAGGATCGCAAGCCGTGAAAAACAGTGCCTGGGCTACCCGGTCGGGAATGGTCGGATTGGAGCTTAAAGGAAAAACGATGGGAATCATCGGTCTGGGCAATATCGGTTCACGCAGTGCCGAAATCCTATCCAAGGGATTCAATGCGCACGTTATTGCCTCAGATCCCTATATCCCGAAGGAAAGGTTTGCACAGTTCGGTGCCAAAGAGGTTCCATTAGACGAGTTGATACGCTCCGCTCACGTCATCCTGTTTCATTGCCCACTTACTGACGAAACACGGAGAATGCTGCGTGAAGCACAATTCGACAGCATGCAGAAAGGCGCTATATTGGTCAACACCTGCCGCGGTGAGCTTGTGGATGAAGACGCACTGTATGCCGCCCTGCAAACCGGTCAGTTGGGCGCGTATGCAACCGATGTCGTGGAAGGTGAACCGATCGACGGGAATCACCGATTAGCCAAGCTGGATAATGCCTTGATTACGCCACACCTGGGTGGCTACAGCTGGGAATCACTCCACGGTATGGGGCAAACCTGCGTGGACGATTCCGTTGCCGTCTTTCAGCAAAATGGCGTTCCTGGCGAACTCGCCAACCCGGAAGTTTTACAAAAAGCGTATCGGAAATGGCGGTAGTGTTGGCCATAGACCTGGGCACCACAAACCTGAAAGTAGGGCTCGTAGCAGAAAGCGGCCAGATTCTGGATGTGCGCTCTGCTCCCGTGCCTGTGGTTACTCCGGTTGACGGCGGGGTCGAGCACGACCCGGAAGAACTGAAAAAACTCATCCTTAATCTTTGCACCACCCTACTTTCCAAGGGTAGAGCAAACGATGTGGTGTATATCGTCGGTTCTACCTACCAGTTTGGACTGATGCTGCTTGATGCGCAGAGAAAGCCGCTTACCGGTATCACCTTGCTTGCAGATATCCGCTCACAGCGTACTTTTGACGGCTTTCTGGAAACGTATGCCGATACCGATCTTTACGCACAAACGGGTTGCCCGTTAATGACGCCATACCTGCTCCCCCGCCTGTATTATTTTTCGACCCGGGAAGCAGCTCTATTTCAACAGGCAAAGTACTTCACCGACAGCAAGGCTTTTTTGTTTGAATGGCTGACTGGCGAATTCGTAACCGATATCAGCACCGCAGCGGCCAGCCAGCTCTGTCAGCTAAAAACAGGTACTTGGGATGAGACCATTCTCGAGCGTCTCAGTCTTTCAAGCGACCAATTTCCCACGATTAAAGATGGTACCGTCCATCTTGGTTCACTAAAAGAAAATGTCCGTACAGCACTGGGTCTAAAACAGCATGTGAAGGTGCTATTGGGCGTGTACGACGGCGCTGCGCTGGCGGTTGGGTTAGGGGCACTGCAATCCGGCATTGGCATCGTCAACGTGGGGACCTCAGCAATGCTGCGGGTACCCGGCCGCGTACCGGCGCTGGATGGGGGCGACAATAAACGTATCCAACCCTACGCCCTGACCCGGCAGATTTTCCTCAACGGAGGAGCGCTCAATAATGCCGCATTACCGCTAAACTGGCTACGAAACCAGCTATTTGACGTGGATGTGCAAGACCCCACTATGTTACATGTCGGACCCGAACCACCGCTTTTATGCTTGCCATACCTGACCAGCGAGCGGGATTCAAAGACCGGCCCTTACGCTTCCGGCGTGTTTTTTGGTCTACGGCAGTACCATGGGAAAACGGACATGGCGCGTGCAGTGCTGGAAGGCGTAGCTTACTCGATGCGTTATTTATACGACGCATTGAAAGAAAATGAGCTAGAGATCAACACGATACGCATGGGAGGTGGCGGTACACAGATCAAACACTGGCCCCAAATTTTCGCAAACATCTTGGGGCTGCCCATCGACATCCCGATCGGAGAACAGATGGCGCTCGTTGGTGCCGCCATGTTGGCATGGGTTGCCGATGGACGATACCCCGATATCACGACGCTGGGTGCTCAGGTAATTCAGACCGGCGTGCGTATCTATCCCGACGACAAAACACGGCATATACACGACCAACGGTATCGGTTTTTTCAGAAAACGCGGGAAACACTGGCACCGCTGTACCGAGAACATGCTTCATTGATTTTAGAATGAAATCCAAGCTTCATTATCGCTGAAAAACAAGTGGTATAAAAATGAACATGCAGGTTTCATTAGACCGCTAAGAACAGACGATAGTTATAATTATTTTCTAATGAAAACACTCATCACCGCTACGCAGACACGGGAAGCCGACAGGCATACGATCGAAACGACCCCTATCGCCTCTATCGACCTGATGGAAAAGGCAGCCCTGGCCTTCGTCACCGTTTTCATGCAGTTATTTCCGGACAAAAATACACAGGTATTGATCTGCTGTGGCACAGGCAATAACGGCGGCGACGGACTAGCAATCGCACGGCTTTTGCAGGAACACAGTTACGATGCTATCGCTGTATGGATTGCCCGTTTTGGCGGGAAAGAAAGTGATGAGTTTGCCGCTAACGTTGCGCGGCTGCACAATACGCCCATTCCCATTACCGAATTTTTCGCAGGTGACGAGTTGCCTACCATTCATCAACGCGTCGTAATTGATGCGTTACTGGGATCCGGTCTGAACAAACCGCTGCAAGGAGACTGGCTACGGGTGGTGGAGCATCTCAATCAAACGGGCAAGTCGATTGTTGCAGTCGATATACCCACGGGTCTCCGCGCCGATGGCATGCTACCGCCATCGGAGTATACCATACAGGCACAACATGTTATCTCCTTTCAACGGCCGAAGCTTAGTTTTTTCTTCCCTGAGTCTGCCCAAGCAGTTGAACGCTTCCACGTGGTGGATATCGGGCTGGACGAGCCGTTCATTGAAAAACTGCCCAGCGATTTTAAATTGATCGAACCATCGGATATTCAGCAGATCTACCGCAATCGGAAGCCATTTAGCCACAAAGGAACCTATGGCCATGCACTCATCATCGCCGGAGATACAAAAACCCTGGGGGCGGCGCTGCTGGCTTGCGGTGCCTGCCTCTATAGCGGAGCCGGACTTACCACCGCCTGTGTTCCGGAAATGGGTCTTACCGCCCTCAACACGCGGCTACCTGAAGTGATGTATTGTACGCAGGATGACCTGCCGACAATGTGGGATCGGTTTGATGCGGTCGGTATCGGACCGGGTTTGGGACAGCGGACACCTCTCTTGGAAGATTGTGCGGCCCAAGTCAAAAAGCCTCTGGTCATTGATGCCGATGCACTCACTTTTCTTTCACAAAACAGGACGTTGATAGATCGGCTGCCCAAACACAGCATCCTTACCCCTCACATGAAAGAATTCGATCGCCTCTTTGGAACGCACGACAACTGGTGGGACCGTGTACAGACTGCCAAGCAACAGGCACGTGCCCTTCAACTGATTATCCTGTTAAAGAATCAATATACGTTTATCGCCTTGCCGGATGGCAACTTATTAATTAATCCCACCGGCAATCCGGCAATGGCCAGCGGAGGCATGGGCGATGTGCTAACCGGTATGTTAACGGCGTTCCTTGCCCAAGGATACTCACCTTCCAATGCCGCCATTTTAGCCTGCTACGTGCATGGTGCCGCCGGCGATCAGCTGGCTGATGAAGCCGGACTGGCCATCATTCCAGCCGGGCAACTTGTTCAGGAAATCCCGTCGGTACTCGGAAATTTACACCTTGCACACTAATCAATCCTTGCCTACTGGAATTGTAATAATTTCATTGCAAACTTATTTTTTTATATGTAGCTTTGATTATTCCCAACCGTAGGGATGACATGATGAATATAACCAATTACTGCATTTCCAGGTGCATTTAGAAATCATACAAAAATTGATGACTAATTATGGGGGTTAATAATCAGTTCGATGAATCCGGGTTATTAATTTTATTGCAAAAAGGAGATGTAAAAGCCTTCGAAAAATTATATTTTTTCTACAGCAGAAAACTTTACGGTAATATCTTAAAGATGGTAAAATCTACCGAAATTGCCGAGGAAATTCTGCAGGAATTGTTTCAGCGCGTTTGGGAAAGGCGCAAGAACATTGATACCACCAAATCATTTAAATCCTATCTCTTCACCATTGCCAAGCATTTGGTGTACGATTTCCTACATCTGCAGGTCAAACAACGGGGCCTCGAAGCTCACCTGGTCGAAACGTCTACATCGTCATACCAACATATCGATAACGAAATCGAATTTAAAGAAACCAACTCCATTATCGCCGACGGTATCAGGAGGCTTCCTCCACAACGCCGACATGTCTACGTGTTATGCAAAATTCAGGGCAAAAGCTATGAAGATGTCAGCCGTATCCTTGGAATCTCCACCTCTACAATTAGTGACCACATTGTAAAAGCCACCAAATTCATCAAATCTTATTACTTATCAGAACAGACCTGCATGCTCGCATTGGCGCTCTGCCTGCTGTAACACGACCTTGTCTGGGTAACTTTTAAAAAAAAATCACCGACGAGCAGAGGATAACTGCTTCTTAGAAGTATATATAATAGTAGGACTCGGTAAATGAAAGATTATCCAGACATCCGGCAGCTGTTTGACAAATATGTCAGCAACACCTGTACCCCTGAGGAGGCTGTACAACTGATGCACATCCTTCAATCGGCATACGGCAGGGAGGATATCGAGCAGCTTATCGAGGCTCATATGCAAGAACATCCCGATGTGCTGGCCGACGACGTCATGCTAACCAGCGTTTTCAAAAAGCTCACGCTCAGCCGTCATCCGAAACGTATACGCAATAAATCAATACGCTTTTCGATCATGTCGGCCGCAGCGGTTTTGTTTGTCGTTCTAACGGTAGGCCCATGTTTTCAACACCAGGAGCAAATCCCAACCTTCGCACAACACGATGTCGCCCCAGGCGGTAACCGCGCCACGCTTACAATGGCAGATGGTCAGACGATTGATCTGAGTACCGATCAAAGCGGGATCGTCGTGGGGGATGAGATCATGTACACGGACGGAAGTTCCGTAATTGGAGAGCAAGGGAACGAAGAAACGGGGGCGCAAGTTTACACGCTCACCACGCCCAAAGGTGGCACCTACCAAATCACACTTCCAGACGGAACCCAAGTCTGGCTCAACGCTGCCTCTACACTGAAATACCCATCGCGGTTTGATGCGCAGGAAAGAGTAGTAGCGCTTGAGGGAGAAGCTTATTTTGAAGTACAAAGTAAAGGACCTCGTACCTCGGGCGGTGCATGGCCATTCCGGGTGGTGAGCAACGACCAAACCGTAGAAGTCCTGGGCACACATTTCAATGTAAACGCCTATCCGGATGAAAACACCGCGAGGACCACGCTCCTTGAAGGCGCCGTACGGATTGTGGCAGCCAACCGCTCTGCATTGTTGAAGCCCGGTCAACAATCCAGGGTCAGCACCGAAGGATTGGACGTGACGAATGTAGATACAGAAACCGTAATCGATTGGAAAAACGGCGATTTCATCTTTGTCGATGAAACGCTGGAAAATATCATGCGCAAAGTAACCAGGTGGTACGATGTCAAAGTGGTGTTTGAAGGTCAGCTACCCCACGACAGGTATAATGCTCAAATTTCGCGCAACAAAAACCTATCTCAGGTGTTGCATATATTGGAATTGTCCGGAGGTCTGACGTTTAGGATAGCAGATGGCGCCCTGTTTATTTCGCCTCCAAATTAGCCGTATAAAACTCCAATTATTTTACTAAAAAACACACATTATGAAAAATCACGAATACACATAACAAACAGCAAGTATAAAAAACCGGGAATGCCCGCCAGCATCCCCGGCTACTACATTGGGAAATGATCAACCCGATTTTTGCTGATATCAAATCAATTATTCACCCAAAGTTCACAAAGATATGCTTTTTAATCTTTGCCGAAATGGATGCATGCGTATCGTATGCCCATCATTCGTCCTAAATTTCATTGTAGTCATGAAGTTGACAACCCTTATTGTCCTTGCCGCTTGTCTGCAAGTTTCTGCAGCAGCGCTCGCCCAACCGATCACGCTTTCAGCGCAAAGCGTGCCGCTGCAAAAAGTACTCCGTGAAATCCGGAAACAAAGCGATGTGGATTTCATTATCAAGACCGCACACATGCAAAAGTCCAACCCGGTTACGATACAGGTTACAAATCAGCCCCTGGACAACGTCCTGAAGCAGATTTTCCGCGATCAACCGGTAGATTACCTATTGGACAATCAAACCATTATTATTTTGGATCGGAAAGGCGCTGCTTCCTCTCCCCTCGCCTCCCGAAGGAATCCAGTCCAGCAAGTAATGACTGGAAAAGTGACCACCACCAACGGCGAGCCGCTGGCTGGCGTCAGCATCAACGAAAAGGGAACAACCAATGCGACGGTGACCAACGACGATGGCTTGTTTTCATTGACGCTCACCAAAACACCTGCGACATTGGTATTTACGTACATCGGGTATGTAAGCCAAGAAGTCGCGGCTCAGGCAAACCGCCCCTTAGAGATCATCTTACAGGAAGACTTAGCCAACTTGGAAGAAGTCGTGGTGGTAGGCTATGGCACGACCCAAAGAAAGGATCTCACCGGTTCCGTAGCGTCTGTACAGGCAAAGGATTTTAACAAGGGCGTCATCGTTGCGCCAGATCAATTGGTCCAAGGTCGGACGGCGGGCGTCATGGTCATTAACAATACCGGGCAACCCGGTGGTTCGACCACTGTACGGATCCGGGGAAATTCATCCATTCGCGCTGGGAATAATCCCCTGTTTGTCGTGGACGGCATCCCCTTGTCCGGCACATCCGCCCGTCCCGGCGACGGCGAAGGTGGTTATGGTACGGACGACGGGAACCCACTCAACTACCTCAATCCAAACGATATCGCTAGCATGGATATTCTAAAAGATGCGTCGGCCACGGCAATTTACGGTTCGCGTGGGGCCAACGGTGTCATCATCATCACTACCAAGCGTGGTCAAACGGGCGAACCTTCCTTGAATGTCATGGCGTCCACGGGCATCTCCAGTCTATTGAACAAGCCTGAAGTGCTCGATGCCGCCAGGTTCAGGCAAGCACTTGCATTTTATACACCGGATGACGAATCGGCGGATTTCGGCGGCGCGGTAAATGCATTTGATGCCATCACCCGTACCGCAGCTACCCAAAATTACGCACTGGACGTGTCTGGAGGTAACGAGTCGGCCAAATATCGGATTTCCGCCGGATACCTTGACCAAAATGGGATTGTGGAAACATCCCGCCTACGGAAATACACGACTAATCTAAGCAGCAATTTCAAGTTCCTGGAAAGCAAGAAATTAGCACTGGACCTTAACATATTGGCCACCCAAACCGATGAAAATATCGCACCGATTGACGTCGGCGTAGGATTCGAAGGCAACGTCATCTCCCAAGCCCTGCAATGGAATCCAACGCTTCCACTGCGGGATGATGACGGCACACTAACCTACCAATCGCCATCGCTCATCAACCCACTTACCTCATTGGCCGCGTACAAAGATCGGGCGGTGGTGAACACGATCCTAACCAGCATCTCACCATCGTATAAAATCACCGATTACCTGGAATACAAGCTGATGTACAGCCTCACCCGCCAAACAGGTCGGCGGACCGGCCGATTCATTGCCGGTATGATTAACCCGAGCAATGTAAACAATGGCGGCGCATTTATCGGCAACAACATTGAAACCAATCATCAGCTTACCCATACACTTTCCTTCAACAAGGAGATAGCCACCTCACTGAATCTCAATGCCGTAGTCGGATACGAGTACTTGAGCTTTGACAGCCGTTGGAACGCACAGAGTGGAACCGGATTTTCCGAGCTGGGTGGGCTCGACTATTACGATTACCTGGATTATTCCATCGCCAGCAACCGATCGATCGATTCCTATCGGTACCCAACTAATGAATTGCAATCTTTTTTTGCGAGGGCTTCCCTCAACTTTGCAGATCGTTACCTGTTGACCGGCACAATCCGTAGAGATGGTTCGACAAAATTCGGTGAGAACAATAAATACGCTAATTTCCCTTCCCTAGCCTTTGCCTGGAACCTATCCAACGAATCATTCCTACAGGATAATGAGACGATCAGCAACCTGAAGCTCCGTGTAGGGTGGGGAAAAACAGGCAATCAGGAATTCCCTTCGGGCGCATCCAAGGATCGGTATGTATTTGCCGCCCAAAGCATCACCCAAGCCAATTTTGGCAACCCCGACCTCCGGTGGGAGAGCTCGTCGACCATCAACGCAGGTATCGATTTCGGGCTGTTTCAAAATCGTCTTTCCGGATCGATCGATTACTTCCGCAAATCCACCACGGATGCCCTGTTTGAACAGACATTGGCCCAGCCCGCCCCCAATGGCCGACTGTGGGTGAATCTGGATGGCGAAATCATCAACGAAGGTATCGAATTGGCATTATTGGGCAGTATCGTCCAAACCGATAACTGGAACTGGAATCTGGCGGCCAATGCGACCTATCTAAAAAACAATGTGAGCGGCCTGTTGGGATATTATGAAACGGCCGCCCTTCGCGGCCAGGGTTTCTCCGGCGTACTGGGCCAGCGGATGGTAAGCGGTCAGCCACTCAACGTGTGGTACTTAGCCATCTTTGAAGGAATAGATCCCGAAACCGGCACCAGCATGTACCAGGGGCTCGATGGTACGATAGGTACATCGGTAGACCCCGCCTTGAACAAATTCTATGTAAACAGTCCCAATCCCAATTACCTGTTGGGGATATCGACCGACGTTTCCTATAAAAAGCTAACCGCCACCATCAACATGCATGGAGCTTTCGGCCATTACCTATTCAACAACACCATGGCCACGGTATTAGGTGTGAATAACCTGTCCAACCGGAATATTGGAGCGAACGTGTTTGATACACAGTTGGGCGAGTCTACCTCCAACTCGGCGGCACCGTCTACCCGGTACCTGGAAAAGGGTGATTTCCTGAAACTGTCCAACCTCACACTCAGCTACAACGTGGGCAATATCGGAAGAGCTATCCGGAACCTGAATGTGTCGCTCACGGGTCAGAACCTGTTTGTCTTCACAGGTTACAGTGGCTTCGATCCCGAAGTAAATACCGATGGTACGACGGACGACATACCCTCTCTTGGTATTGAGTACCTTCCCTATCCGCCCGCTAGAACGTTTCTTTTGGGGCTCAATTTTTCACTGTAAACACTGGAATCATGAACACTTTTAAATTATATAGCACGGTTTTTCTGATCATTACGGGGCTGGCCTTATCTTGCACCGACTTGGATGAACAACTCAGAAGTGAACTCGAGCAGGGAATTACAAACGTAAATGCCGCAGATTTGTTGATTGGTGCCTATTCTGCCCTGAACGAACCTTATCAACAGGAGCAACGGTGGGTGCTCGAAGAGATCTCAACCGATGCGGCCATGGCACCCACCCGCGGTGGCGACTGGGACGACAACGGTATTCACCGCGCAATCCATCAGCACACGTGGAATGCCGATAATTCCTACATGAACAACACATTCAGAACCTTGCTGACTGCCCAGTTCCAGGCATCTAATGTGTTACGCAACAACCCGAATTCACAGCAGGCAGCCGAAGCACGCTTCATACGCGCACTCAGCATGTACGACGTCCTGAACCTGTGGGGCATGGTGCCGTATCGCGAAGACCTGGACGACTTCCGGGAACCGCCCATCACCCTCCAGCCCACGGAAGCCATTGATTTCATCGCCAGTGAACTCAATGAGATCCTAGGGGACCTACCCACCAGCGGGGCAGCCTATGTAGCTAGCCAAAATGCAGCAAGAGTGCTGCTGATGAAGCTGCATTTAAATAAAGGGGTATTCCTTGATCGGCAAAATCCGACGTTCGACCCCACGGATATGAATCAGGTGATCACCCTCGCCGACCAAATAACAGCCAGCAACAGCTACGAGATCTCGCCTCCTGGCAAGTATTTTGATAATTTTGCGCCCAACAACCACACGGCTTCCACCGAAAATATCTTTACGCTGTATAACGAATTTGGCGTTAGAGGCGGAAACATTGACCGGACTTGGAATACCATCGCCCACTACAACATGACGCCGGGAGGTTGGAACGGCTGGTGTACACTGTCTGATTTTTACGATTTATATGAAGAGGGAGATGAGCGGCTGGGAATTTACTACGAATACCCGGCCGATACGATGGCCAATCCCGGTAAGCGTCGAAACGTCGGATTCCTGATCGGTCAGCAATACAATCTTGACAACGACAAACCGCTTATGGCTAGAAACCCTTCAAGCCAGCCCCTCTCCTTTACACGGGAAGTCACGATCCGGACCTCAGGCAACACGCTGGAAACCGCCGGTATCCGCGTAATGAAATATGCCTTCGATTACAGTGTGCCTTCGGGTCAACGCAACAACGACTGGGTGGTATTCCGATACGCCGATGTACTGTTGATGAAAGCAGAAGCGATATTGCGGGGTGGAACGGGTACGCCTGCCCAAGCATTGGATTTGGTAAACGACATCCGTACGAACCGGGGTGTTGCAATGCTTTCAGCACTCACGCTGGACGAGTTGATCGACGAACGCGGGCGTGAACTGTATTGGGAAGGATGGAGAAGGCAGGATTTAATCCGGTTTGGAAAATTCCTGGAGCCTTGGCAAGAAAAGGAAGCAGATCCTGACGCACATACGCTGGTGTACCCCATTCCGAGCCAGCAAATTGCGGTCAACCCCAATTTGGAACAGAATCCGGGTTATTAATACCGACGTCCCTTTATTCAGGAAGCCGCCACATGACCGATGAGGCGGCTTTCTAATTTTGGTGTATCCAACAATTACAGCCCAACTCACTGCATAGATTGCAGCGTATAAGAGCCTATACATGTTCTTTTGCAGCCCTTTTGATTTTTGGGCCACGCGCAGCAACCTTCTTTTTCAGCTTCTGTTGTTTAATGTATTCACTGATCTCTTTTCTTTCCACATCCGAAAGTGGCTTGCTTTCGATAACGAAATCGACGCCTTTGGGTTCCTTGATTAAGCTCATCACGTTATGCTTTAAAATATTTGTCCACTAATAATTTTGCCGGCTCACTATTGATAATCATCCGCTGATTCTTAAAGTAATATGCGCCAAGTGTTTCTTCGTAATGCTTTATCAATCGCGTCTTAGCCGTAAATGCCACAAAACCTTCATAGCCTTTCTGAAAAGACACTTTGCACGCATAGGCTACCAAATTCCCCGCTACACCCTCGTATAGCTTATTCTTTCCGATATTAAACGGAGCACTTTCTAACAAATTCATAAAGACATGATCTTGTTCTATCGTCAGACTTAACATGCCCTGGATAATTGAAGAATTATTGACAATCGTCAATTTATATACTTCTTTCTTCAAATCCTTGAATTCCGCCTTCCAATCAAAATTCCAGCCGTTCTTCTTGGTTAAAATTTTCAAGTCAACCGAACTCAATTGTGCTACTTCCGTTTGGAAGCTATCACCTGAAATCGTATTTAGTATTGAGTTGGTAAGCCTATCAATGATAAAATTTTGTTCGATATATCCCTTATCGGCCATATACAAATCTACCTAAAATTGCTGTCATACGCAAGATTCGCAGAAACGTCAAATACCGCGCTATAGATTTTTTTGGCCCGTTCGATGTCGTCTACATAGATTTCGAACCAGCAGATTGCATTGGGATTCCGATTCGTGATTTGAATCTATAACGAACGGTCAACCGATCAACCCCAATTAGGAACAGAATCCGGGCTATTAATACCGACGTCCCTTTATTCAGGAAGCCGCCACATGACCGATGAGGCGGCTTCCTAATTAAGCCTTAAAACTCCCTATACGCTCCAGTCAGGAACGCATTGGCTTTTTCTTCTTTGAATTTAGCGGTTTCCGCATCCCAATGCAAGGTCTCGCCAGGGAAACGGCCTGCAATAGTTCCCAAAAGAATGGTTTCTGTCAATCGTGCTCCGTAATCAAAGGGTGCCGAACAGGTTGCCTTTCCCAAGCAGGCGTCAACAAACTGGTGATAATGCTTGGCCCCCTCTGTTTCGTAATCGCGAATGGGTTCTCCCAGGTTATGCTCCATAGAAACCTTGGCAATCTCTTCGGAAATATCCACGTATTTCCCCCTGACGATCTTCCGGGGCAGTTGCATAAAGTGGGGCAACAGCAACCGTCCTTTCCTTCCTACAAACATGGCTCCCTGTTCTGGCAATTCATTCTCGCCGGCTACCCCGGCATCAAGGGATATTTTTTCTGCCATGCTGCCATCCTTGTTTTGCTGTTGTTTGCCAGCCTTTGCATCCATACCGGGTAGCACAAGATCTTCATGTATAGGTGGAGTACCTGCACCATCATACCAGACCCATTTTAATGACTTTGTAGTGTATTTGGTACCCGGAAACTCATAGGTTACCGCATTGTGTTCGGGATAGCCGAATCCGTTCGGGGGTCTGCATTCGGTCGTAATGGTTCTCGGCACATCCAATTGCAGGGCGTTATAGGGAGTATCAAAAATATGTACGCCCATGTCGCCCAAGGTACCGCAACCGTAATCCATTAATTTTCGCCAATTCCCCGGGTGATACACCTCGCTTTTATAAGGTCTCTTAGATGATGTGCCCAACCAAAGGTTCCAGTCCAGTTGCTGCGGAACCGGGTCTTCACCCGTTGGGGGAGTGCCGTCGTATCCCCAGTTTTTCGGAGACCAGGCGTATACCGTATGTACCTTTCCGATGATACCGGACTGAATCAGCAGCGTGGCAAGTTTGTAATCGTAAAAAGAATGCACCTGAATACCCATTTGGGTTACCAAGTCTTTTTCGGCGGCCATTTTCTTCATGTCTCGCGACTCTGATACGTAGTGACTCAAAGGCTTCTGGCAATAGACGGGCTTATTCATCTGCATGGCCAAGAGGGAAGCCGGGGCGTGGGTATGATCTGGTGTGGACACGATGACAGCGTCAATCTCACCTCCCAGTTCTTTTAGCATGACCCGGTAATCAAAAAACACACGTGCCTTGGGATGAAGTTTGTGGGCCGCCGACAAGTTAAGGGAGTCCACATCGCAAAGCGCTACCACGTCAACGGCCGGATGAGATGAAATGGCCTGTAGGTCTGACGCCCCCATGCCACCCACGCCGATGTGAGCGGTTCTCAACCGGGCGTTGGTAAGGGAAGCTCTCAATAACGACGGCGCCAACATCAGCCCCAACGCACCCAAGGTACTGTTTTTTAAAAATTCGCGTTTGTTCATAATTGCATATTGATCTATTATCGTTTTTAACTCTCGACGGTTTTGTCTACTATTTCAAATCAATTTTAAAGAAATTTCTGATGATCCGCAAAAAATCTACTTTTTTTGGCTTTTATAACGTACTTTCCGTCGGCATAAAAGTAAACCGAATAAACCCGACATGATTAAATTATACACAAATGAACCTTCTGCTTAAACTAGAATCCGCTGGCGTATTGCTAGCGTGTTACGTCGCCACACTTGCCGTCGGTCACGCCTGGTGGCTTTTCTTTGCATTGCTATTGCTCCCAGATATTAGCATGGTAGGCTATGTCATCAATAACAAATGGGGTGCCGTGCTCTATAACCTTTTTCATCACCAAGGGATTGCAGCACTGGTTATCGGAATCGGGTGGTATACCGGGCAACAAACAGTACTGCTGGCCGGCCTCGTCTTACTTGGGCATAGTGCGATGGATCGTATGCTCGGTTACGGACTTAAATATGCAACCGGCTTTCAGGATACGCACCTCGGGAAAATTGGCAAAAATATCAATTAACAAACACAACCGATTGCGTATCTTCGCTAACCTGATGGATAGTTATAACCTATTCTACCATTAGGATGCTTGGATACAAGTATGCTTCCGGTTTTCAAGACACAGCTGGTAAGATCAGTAGGTGAAGCCCTAGGCCTTCGTTTTACTGGTATGGTTTGAGTCCAAGCTGTCCACATAATCATATACCTGAAGGGCTGTCTCCCGTTTACTTGCATGTTATACGTTTCGAATTTACCAGCACTATGGATTGAATTTTTATCCATTTTATGTACGTTTTAACAAAAATTCACGTAAGTTTGGTGTTGACGTAATTCAATAAGAGAAAAGGGCTGAAATATTCCAAGCAAAAAACGTCATCTAGCAGATTATTAACCTTGATTCATAGAAAAATTTAGGGATTGTCTTGACTAAGGGGAACAAAAACGGCGGTAATTAGGGCTTCATGAAACAAGGTCATTATTTTGTTGCATATGAATCCGGTACCCAATGGCAAACATGGACTATCAAAGAATTACCGATGATGTGAATCTAGCGAGACAGAATTAGTAATGTTTTGATATAAGCATTGTATTCCATATTACAATCTCAATAGGAGACTGATATATGGTTCAAATCCTTAAAGGAGTGATAGTTCACGACAACTGGATAAAGTCAATCCCTTAATAGGACTGTTATGCACCCTTTACATTCCCTGTTTCTGCTTACGCTCATATTGCCTACATGCAACGTGCTCCGGGCGCAGGTTATCATTTCCGGGAGGGTCGTTGATTCAATTGGAGATCCGGTGGGCCATGCAAGCGTCACCTACCGGGAGGTTGGGAAAGTTGCCGTACTAGGTTACGCCATGAGCAAACCGGACGGTTCGTTCAGGTTGGAAAGCAGGGCAACGGGCGACAGCATAGAGCTCGTCGTTTTGCACCTTTCCTATAAAAAGGCACAGCGGATGATCGCCAACAAAACCGGGGAATATACCATAGCACTCCGAGCCGGTTATACCAAACTTGCAGAAGTCGATGTCGCCCCCTTCCCGATCTATAAGCGGAAGGATACGATCAACTACGTGGTGGATGCCTTCACGTCAAGACAGGACCGTCAAATCGGTGACGTCATCCGGAAGCTGCCCGGCATTGAAGTGGTGAACAGCCGCATCTACTACCATGGCAAGCCCATACAGAAATACATGGTCAACAACCTCGACCTGATGGAGGGTCGTTACGGAATAATAAACGAAAACCTCCCGGCCGAAGCGGTGAAGACCGTCCAGATCGTGGAGAACGACCAACCGGTCAAGGTGCTGGATTCGTTGGTGTCCTCTGACCGGGCCTCGCTCAATCTGGAACTCAAAAACCCGGTTACGACAACCGGAACGGGCAGGGCAGGCATCGGCGGCAGCCCCATGCTGTGGCAGCTGAATTTCACCCCGATGGTCTTCGGAAAATCGTTCCAGTCGCTCGTCAGCCTTCAGACCAACAACACGGGCAATGACGGTGCGGTCAACGTGAAGCCGTTTTATACCGGGGGCAACCTTTTCCGGCCCACGCGGGACAACGACCAGGGGCCTTCCTATCTATCGGTGCGCAATGTGTCCAGCCCCGGCTTCGATGAATCGAAATGGCTGGACAATCGGTTGTTCCTGATTAGTGCCAATGCGCTCCAGAAGCTGAAAGACGGCTTGGAAGTCAAAGGGAACGTATCCTATTACAACGACCGCCGCATCCGCAGAGGGGTTACGGTTACGGACGTGTTCGCCCCCGGCCATCGTATCCTGCTTACCGAGGAGGTGGACAACCGTTACCGGATCCAGGACCTGGCCGGGGGAATCCTGGTGGAGAAGAACGAGGACAAGGTGTACCTGCGGAACCGGCTGAGTTACCACAAACGCTGGGAGAGGGACGATGGGAACCTAGAGCTGAACACGCTTGACGATATACAACAGCGGCGTGTCCACGATGATTACAGCGTACTCAACAGCCTTTCATTGGCCCGGTTCATCGGCGGGCAACTGGTGACCATCCAATCGGACATCGAGTTCAGCGAAACCCCGCAGTACCTATCCGTAGAACCCGGCCAGCTAGCGGATGCTTTGAACGGCGGGGAGCAGTATGACCGCATGCAGCAGAGTATCGGATTCAAGGGGTTTCTAATGGAGAACAACCTGAGTTTCGTACGGAGATTGGGACAGTGGTCCATCACGCCGGAGCTAACTGTCAATTACCTGTCCAGTAGGTTGAAAACCGGTATCACCACCACGATGGGTGGGTTGGATAACCGTCTGGGTGAGGGATATCTCAATGACGTAAAGGCAAACCGCGGCGAGTTAGGTGCGGGTATCAGGTTCGATTACGACCGGAGGAAATGGAAGTTTTCGGGTGGCCTACCGTATTCGTTATTCCTGTTCAATGTAGAACAGCAAGGCGAGAATACCTTGCAGTGGGTTGACCGGGGAGCGTTTAACCCGTCGGCATCGGCAAGCTATGCGCTCGACAGCAGGCAGGAGCTGCTGGCCAGTGCGTCCTACAGACGTCTGTTCGAAGAGATGGACAACGCGTACAATGCATTTATCGCAACCGACTACCGCAGCATACGGCGTTACGGAACACAGCTGCTTGGTAGCCAAAATTTCACTTCGAGCATCGGCTACAGGATTACCAATACCCTCAAAGGAATGTTTGCCAATGCGCACTATACCTATACCGCACGGCTGCAGGATTACCTGTTCCGCACTTTGGTCGATCCGCTTGGACAATCCGTTGTCGACGTTGCCAATCGGAACGGCCGGAACCATTCGCACACGCTTTCTTTGGGGTACAGCCATTTTTTCCGCACAGTCACGACGACAGCAAAAATACGGGTGGGAGGCAACCTAGGACAGGCCGACTACCTGCTCAACGAAGTGCTGGCTACGCAGCGGACCCACTCATGGGAAGTCTCGGGCGAATTGAATTGCTCGAATTGGGATTTCTTGGACGTCATGTACCGGTTAGACATTGGCCACGCGAGGACTTTATTGGCACTAGGCGAATCGAATACCGTCATTTACGGGAACCATATCCTGCAGACCAGCTTGCATGCCGGCGACCGGCATAGCTTCAACGTGCACCATGCGTATTACCGCAATAACATCGAGGGCCTAAAACCGCAATATTTTTTAGACTGCTCCTATACTTACCACTTAAGGAAATGGAAAACGGACGTCGTGCTTGCTGGGCAAAACCTGCTGGACAACGCCCGTTACACCCAGCGGTTTTCCAGTGACTACCAATTGGTCGAAACGTCCTTTGAGATGCGGCCACAGCAGTTTGTGCTATCGACAAGGTTCAGGTTCTGACGTAATATTTTAAACATTAATATTTGAACAGAATAGATAAAATCAATGTATTTGCGATAACTCTTGTAAAGCGGAAAGACCGTAAAGCGAACCATATTTCTGAGTTTGTGGGCAGGGATGAGTTCCATCTGACCATAATCCCTGCAATGGAACACGAAGACGGTTGGAAGATTTTACCAGTCAAATATAACGTAAGGCTGGAAATATATTATCAGGAAGTAAATTGAAGAAAGGAGGTAACGAAAAACAAATTGAAGAACACGTTGAGCTGCTTCAAGGAGGCGGCCACGACAGAGGCTGATCCCTGCTCTGTATGGATAATCAATTAAATAGCAAATCGGCAGTGTCTTTCCTTACGGGAAAGAAGTCATATGACCGGTCGCTTCTCTAAAAGAAAATATGGGGACGATAAGTTCATAGAGAACTTCATCACTGCCAAAATTTATTATGAGATGAAAAAACTAAAGTTAAATCTGAAAGATGTCGGTGAAATTTTAACAAGAGAACAATTGAAACAAGTGTCCGGTGGAAGCGGTGGCGGTAGCGGTTTTTAAATATTCACATGCAATAGCGAACAGGCGGGAAGTTACACTTGTGGAGACATAAATGAATCTGGAACCAGTTGCGTAACAACGTGTGGCAACCTTTTCGGAAGTGGCTGTTATGGTTGTTACAGGGTATTAGGTTGACGGTCTGGATATGCGCAAGGCAATCCCAAAGACCATCAATTTTATCCTGTTTTGACAGGATATCGTTATTGGACATCCCGTGGCGAGAACGGGATGTCCATTTAATGGGTGTCCCCGACACCCCATACCCATCGGTCCCCTCGCATGAAACGATTGGGTATAGTCGAACGAATACGGGCGAAAAAGCATTGTAGCAGAGATTTAAAATATTTGGGAAAGCCTAAGCAACGGAATATAGGTCATGCCCCATTAAGTCGGCGAAAGCGGCCATGTAATGAATAAATGCTCCATAGCGCGGGCGGCACGGTGGTCGAAGTGACAACGCGTTCGAGCAAGGAAAAAGGAATGCATTAGGGAACAGCTGGTATGGGGTATTCATATATTTGACACATTATTTTCACGATATGATAAAAAATAGTTTTTTTTTGATAATTATTGGCTTGGTAACAGCCTCTTCATATGGCTTTGCCCAGGAGGGAGACGGGTATAAAATCTATTATAAAATGACCCTCCAGAAGGACAGCAACGATGCCACGAAAAAATCGGAGATAACGGAGTTATTGGTAAGCGATGGTAAGTCAATGTTCCGTTCTGTCATTCAGGCCGAGCGGGATACGAATCTATACCATAAAGATCTGGAGACACATCCATACACCGTCTCGTTAACCGAAGCAGAATATCGAATCCTCAAAGATTACATGAATAACAAAACGCACCATTATGAGACGATCGAGCCTTTATTCGGACCGATATACTCATATACAGAATCGCAGGATAGTATGGCCTGGGATTTGACAGGCGACACGCTGACCATCAATAATTTGCCGTGCCAGAAAGCATTGCTTTCATACGGAAATCGTGTGTGGGAAGCATGGTTCTGCCCGGATGTCCCGATAACTGACGGGCCCTACAAGTTCTGCGGGTTGCCGGGTCTGATAGTCACTGTAAACGACACCACCGGTTCTTGGAGGTTTGATCTGATGAAAATCGAACACGTGCCGCCCTTCCAGTTTGACCTTGCCTTTTTGGATGATGCTGTTCCATTGGAAAAAGAGAAATTCTTTAAACGAAAAAGGCATTACCGCGACAATATACTTCAGATTAATTTGGCAGCGGGCCGGTTGGTTTTTCCCAACGAAAGTGCCCAACAAGCCGCTTACAAGGCTAGCAGGGAGCAGGCGGCAATGGACAACAATTGGATAGAGTTACATAGATAGTCAGGAAAAATGGCTGGAAGCAGGGAATCATCCTTGTGGGCCAAGCCAAATCGTTAACGGACGGGAGGTTTTGGATTGACCGTTTCCAATGTATACATTGTAACAACTTTTGATCAAGATTATAAATCGGAAATTTGGTAGAACAGTGCCAAACGAAATCATAGTCACCCGCATACCTAAAATGAGTGTCGCACTAAAGATTATATTTATTTATTAGGTGTCGGCGGATCATTATGCTCAATTGCAACATCATATTATTTCTCAAGGTGTGATTCAATAGCCTAATACGCGTGTCATTTATACCTAAGGTGATATCAGCAGTGTTGTCATTGGATCCATCGTCTACAACAATTAATTCGAAATCGCTAAAAGTCTGTCCCAATATACTTTCGATATCGATAGAGATATAGTTTTTTGCGTTATAGCATGGCATTATTATAGAAACGCGAGCGGGACAATGCCCCCGCTTCTTCACGTACCCGAAAAAGGTGAAACGGTACCGCTTACATTGAGACATTATGGCAAGGCTGAGAACTTAGCCTATTTATATGACGACGACGGAATCAGCTTTAACTACGAAAACGGCAACTACAGTCTGGTCAAATTAACCGTCACCAATGATTCCGGCAAGTTGAAAGGAGGTCACTCAACGGTAAACGGTGGTTATAAATCCGGCTACCGGGATTTTTCATGGAAGTTTATGACGAATAAAAACTGAAAACGATTCCAATATGCATCATCTGATCCGAATAACTGCTGTCATAACGGCCTTTTCCAGGGTAACCATTGGATTGTCATTGGCTCAACCCGGTGATATCACAGGTCTCCCGAAATATGCAGACCAACCAACCGTCCACGAAGACTGGCTCATCACTTCCGCCTCGCAAAAAGCAGCGGTTTTCCAGACTGAAGACAATCACCTGGCCCTCAGCAACGGCCTGATCACGCGCACATTTTCCCTGACCCCCGGTGGAGCCACCATCGGCTTGGACAACATGGTCACCGGAGAAGCATTGCTGCGTTCGATATCACCCGAAGCCATCCTGTGGGTCAATGGTCACGAAATCAAAGTGGGCGGGCTGATCGGGCAACCTGTTCAAAACTACTTCGATCCTGCATGGTTACCGCAACTGGAAGCCGATCCCCTAAGCCTTAAGTTAGTGTCGTGGGATAGCCAACCCCTCGAAAACCGCTTCACCTGGACGCCCCGTACCGAATGGCTATCGAAACCACCGGAAGAGGCAACAGGTACGGTGCTACGCTTTTCATACAAGGCAGACGAAGCGACCATCCAACAGCACCTAGTACGTCTTACAAGTGACGAACAACGACAAAAACTATTGGACGACTCATTCGTGAGGCTATCCTCCGCTTGGAAGTTGGTTTCGGCAAACGATGATCGGAGCGCATCCTTTATCAATGAAGGGAAACCCGGCGAAATGATGGGACCGGAAAATCACCCCGTTTTTGCTGAACAGTCGCTACCGGCAGACACCCGCGTGGTAATCGCACGGATTAACACCGGTACCGACGGATCTACCGAATACGGCCCGGGCGTGACACTGACCTACCCCGGCGAAGGCAATCTTAAACTGTTTCTCTCGCCAGGAAATCGGAGTTACGGATTGCTCCACAACGGCACTATTCGATATTTCAGCGGCATGGATCCTTCAACATCCCATTTTTTACGGCTGCAACTCGAAGGAGGGAAAGTCCACTGCGCTGTGTCGGCAAACGGAAAGGAATACCAAACGCTGGCAGTCGTCGAAACAACAGCTGTAGCCGAAAAAATCAGAATCGGAAAAACAGATCCTATCGGCGAAGTTACTCCCGGTCCGAAAACAGAACACATCGGAAGAAGCCATGTGGAAAGCCTTGTGTTACTTGGCGACCCCATAGCACCTTCCCGCGACATGGATTTTCTCCATGATCTCACGGTTCATGTTCATTATGAACTATATGATGGCATCCCCTTGTTGGGTAAGTGGATAACCGTGGAATATGACGGAAACAATGAAGTCATTATCAACAACATCCGTACCGAGCACCTGGCGGTAACCGAAGCTGAAAGCGCCGTCGAACACAAGCAACGCTGGGAACTTCCGCCGATTTTTGCCCAAAGTGATTTTGCCTTTGGCTCAATGTCGCCAAACGCATCGGAAAATGCCGGGGTGGAATGGCGCGAAGATTCCACCTATACGACACAGGTCAATTACTTACTCAAAACGCCTACCGTATTGGTCTGTGAGCCAAAACAGGGTGTGGGGCAGGAAATATCCCAGGGAAAACCTTTTGAGAGCATGCGTTTATGGGAATTGCTCTATGACAGCTCTGATCGCGAGCGCAGAGGCCTGGCACAACGGAGAATGTACCGCACCATCGCCCCTTGGACACAGGAAAACCCCATCATTATGCACGTACGGAGCGCTGACGACTCGTCTGTCAAAAAAGCAATCGACCAAAGTGCGGAAGTAGGTTTTGAAATGGTGATTATGACGTTCGGTAGCGGCTTCAACCTAGAAGACACAACTGAAATCAACCTCCAACGGATGAAGGAGTTGCGTGATTACGCACATAAAAAAGGGATCGCTTTGGGCGGCTACTCGCTGCTAGCCAGCCGATCCATCGATGCCGATAACGATGTAGTGATGCCTCCCGGCATGAAGCCTACGTTTGGCCGTTCTCCCTGCCTGTTGAGTGAATGGGGCGACCGATATTTTCAAACCCTCTATAATTTCTATGAAAAAACCGGCATGGATATCCTCGAACACGATGGATCCTATCCCGGGGATGTATGTGCGTCTTGTGACCATCCTGGCCACCGCGGTCTCGAAGATTCGCAATGGAAACAATTCGTCCGAATACGCGATTTCTATCGGTGGTGCCGGTCGAAGGGAATCTACCTCAATGTACCCGACTGGTATTTCCTACAGGGAAGTACCAAAATCGCTATGGGTTACCGGGAAACCAATTGGTCGCTGCCCCGTGAATTCCAAGAAATCATCGAACGGCAAAACGTATACGACGGTACCTGGGAGAAAACTCCTTCCATGGGCTGGATGTTTGTCCCTTTGGTTGAATACCACGGAGGTGGTCCTGCCGCCACAATCGAACCGCTCCATGAACACCTACCCCATTATGAACAGCGTCTCGCTAATCTTTTTGGCGCGGGCGTGCAAGCTTGTTACCGTGGACCACAACTTTACGATACGCCGGAAACCAAGGTACTTGTAAAAAAATGGGTGGACTTCTATAAACTCCACCGCCGAATACTCGATAGCGATATCGTCCACCTGCGACGCCCCGATGGAAGGGACTACGATGCAATATTACACATTGACCCGACAGGAGAAGAAAAAGGGTTACTCATGATCTATAATCCACTGGACACACCCATCGAACGGACGCTCACGGTAGACCTCTATTATACAGGGCTGCGGAACCATGCAACGGTCAGCACAAACGATGAAGGCGGGGAAGTAATGTCCCTAGACGGTACCATACTGCACCTGCCCGTAAGCATTCCGGCCAATGGGCAGGTTTGGTACGTATTGAAATAAGAAATAGACAAATTGAACAATCGATTGCGTGAATATGCCCGTTGTGAAACCCCTCGTCATTGTGTATCATTGGATTTTCGAACCGCTATGAAACAGAAACAAGCAGAAGCACATAAGCAACTTGTCGTCCTTTTTTTGAGCACTATGCTATTGCTCGGGGCCTGCAGCCAATCGCGACCGGTAACATCTTGTGATACGTACGCAGAAGCGGATGATCCTGACACCACGCATGTCGATTGGTCGGAAGTAAAGGGCCTGCACTATTCGTTTGGATCAATCGATCAACGGTATGCAAAATCGGCCATTCCGGAAATCCCGCAATCGACGGCATGGAACGGCAGCGGCTGGCGTGGTGAGACCCTTTCCGCACAGTTGGTACTTTGGTCGAATCAAGCGGTCGATCAGATCGAGTTCGAGTTTTCCCCTTTCAAATCTGCCGACGGTGAGACTTTAGCTCCTTCAATCGGACAGGCGCGGTTCGTGAGGTATGTCCTAACCGATATTTTCGCACCGGGTTGCGGCTACCGTAAACCGGAAGATTTCCCCGCATCCTTGTCCGCCGATGTCCTAGACAACGTGACGTGTCTTGACATGGCCGCAGAAACCACGCGACCCGTTTGGTTAACCTTTGACATCCCCTCCGATGCCGCACCCGGAGTATACACAGGCACGTTGAGCCTCTATGCACAAAACCAAACGGCTAAGGAACTGACTTTATCGATCGAAGTCTTGCCCCAAACACTACCCCCTCCAAGCGATTGGACATTCCACCTGGACATGTGGCAACATCCTTCTGCCGTTGCGCGGGTACATGGGGTCAAAGTCTGGTCGGAGGAGCACTGGGAACTGATGAAAGCCCCGATGAAGATGCTCGCCGACGCGGGCCAAAAGGTTATCACCGCCAACTTGAACAAAGATCCCTGGAACAACCAATGTTTCGATCCCTACGAAGATATGATTCACTGGACCAAGAAGGCAGACGGTAGCTGGACGTATGACTATGCTATTTTTGACCGCTGGGTCGACTTTATGATGGACCTCGGAATCAACAAACTGATCAACTGCTATTCATTACTTCCATGGAATCACGAAATTCACTACCTGGAAGAACAAACGGGAGATACCGTCAATGTGAGCGCAAAACCGGGAAGCAAGGAGTTTACCGAACTCTGGACGCCGTTTCTAACTTCCTTCCGCGACCACCTGAAAGACAAAGGTTGGCTGGAGTTCACCAATATCGCCATGGACGAGCGGTCGCCCGAAGAAATGAAAATTGCGCTGGAGTTGTTGGAGAAGGTCGTCCCTGAATTGGGTGTGGCGTTGGCAGATAACCACAAAAGTTACCGGGAATATCCCATGCTAAAAGATATCTGCGTAGCCTTCGGTGCCGACTTCGACGAAAAAGACCTCACCTTCCGGAAGGAGCATGGTTTGATAAGCACGTATTATGTATGCTGTGCGGATGAATTCCCCAATATCTTCACGTTTTCGGACCCGTCGGAAGCCGTATTTATGGGGTGGTACACGCGGGCAGCTGGACTGGACGGCTACTTGCATTGGTCCTATAATTCGTGGATCGAGAACCCGTTAACCGATTCGCGCTTCCGCACCTGGCCGGCTGGGGATACGTACGTCATCTATCCGGACGGCCGCAGTTCTATCCGGTTTGAACGAGCCAAAGAAGGCATACAGGACGCCGAGAAAATTCGCATCCTGCGCGAACAGTTTACGTCGGCATCCGATACGGAGAAACTGAACGTACTGAATAATGCCGTCGCCCGGTTCAACATCAAACGACCCGCTGAAACGTCCTGTGCGGAATTGGTCAACTACGGGAAAAAAATATTGGATGAACTAAGCCGATAGACAGGGAGCAACTATGCGAAATAATCCGTTAGGGCGTTTACCTGTTTTTCATTCAGCACTTCCCGCAACTGTTCGGGTGTTGCACTCTGAATCTTTTTGACCGATTTAAACGCTTTTAACAATTTCTCCGCGGTTGTACGGCCGATGCCGGGAATATTTTCGAGTTCCGTACGGAAGGTCTGCAAACTCCGTTGCTTGCGGTGAAAGGTAATCCCAAACCGGTGGGCCTCATCGCGGAGGTGCTGGATCACTTTCAACGTTTCGGATCTTTTGTCGAGGTACAGCGGGTACTGGTCCTCTGGGTAGTATAACTCCTCCAACCGCTTGGCAATACCAATGACCGTAACCTGCTTGTCAATGCCCAGTAGTTTCAGGCTCTTCAACGCGGAAGACAACTGGCCCTTCCCGCCGTCGATGATGATGAGTTGAGGTAAGGTCTGCCCCTCATCGATCAGCCGTCTGTATCGCCTGTGTACCGCTTCTTCCATCGTGGCAAAATCATTGGGGCCCTCTACTGTCTTCACATTGAAATGCCGATAGTCTTTCTTCGATGGCCTGGCATCCTTAAATACCACAATGGCCGATACGGGGTATTTACCCTGGAAATTTGAGTTGTCAAAGCACTCGATATGACGGGGCAGCACGTTCAGACGCAGATCTTTTTGCATCTGGGCCAGGATACGCTCCGTTTTCAATTCGGGATTTAGTTTCTCGTATTGGTTGAGCCGCTCTTTCTTGAAATACAGGGCATTTTTAAACGACAAATCCAGCAAGTTTTTCTTCTCACCCTGCTTTGGAATGGTAAATTTCAGGTTATCGGCTTCGATGTCGAGCGCAAACGGGACGATGATCTCTTTCGAGGTGCTGTTAAACCGACTGCGGATCTCGGGGATGGCCAAACTCAACAGCTCGGCATCGCTTTCATCAAGTCGCTTTTTTAGTTCGACGGTCTGCGTTTGGATGATGACGCCGTTCATGACCTTCAGGTAGTTGACAAACGCATAACTTTGATCAGACGCGATGCTGAACACATCCACATTGGTAATGGAGGAATTAACCACGGTGGACTTACTCTGGTAACGATCCAACAGGTCCAGTTTATTCTTCAGGTGGTGTGCATATTCGAAATTCAACTCTGCCGCCGCTTTGTCCAACTGGCTTTTCAAACGCCGGATAACCACACCAATTTTACCATTCAGGATGTCGCGGATATCGGAAAGACTTTGTTCATAATCTTCTTCCGTTTGATAGGCTTCACAGGGACCTTTGCAATTACCGATCTGGTATTCCAGGCAAACTTTGAACTTGCCCTTGCTGATGTTCTCCGGTGTGAGCGCCAGATTGCAGGTACGCAGCGGATACAGCTCCCGGATGGTGTCCATGATAGCGTGCATCATCCCCACTGACGCATACGGGCCAAAATACCGCGATCCATCCTTGATATACTTCCGCGTAGGAAAAACGCGGGGGAAGCGTTCGTTTTTGATGACAATCCAAGGATAGGTTTTGTCATCTTTGAGCATGACATTATACCGCGGCTGGTGCTTTTTGATCAGGCTGTTTTCCAGTAGCCAGGCATCGATTTCCGTATCTACGATGGTGAAGGTAATGCGATGGATCTTACGTACCAGCACCCGGGTTTTCCCATTGAGTTGCGTGTTTTTGATGAAATACGAACTCACCCGGTTTCGGAGATCCTTCGCCTTTCCAACATAGATAAGTTCTCCATTGGCATCCCAGTATTGGTAGATGCCCGGCCGGTGTGGTATTTCTTCGAGTGCCTTACGATAATCAAATTTGGTCATGTCGGCTATCAGCTTTCAGCTATCAGCACGTCTTCAAATCAGAATCCGAGCCGATCATCCAATTTTTCTTCTTCCTGAGGCATAAACTCCTGATACTTGCTGCAATCCAATTCACGGGTGAGCCCCCCATCTGGCAACGGAAAGTCGTCTTTGGTATAATGAAGCGTGGTATCGGCATATATTTTTTGCATGTACAGGGCAAATACAGGTAACGCAGCTTGCGCTCCTTGACCTTCCGCCATCGAGGCAAAGCTGATGCCTCGATCTTCTGCACCTGTCCATACGCCACTCACCAACTCAGGCGTGATGCCAATAAACCAGGCATCCGCATTGTCATTCGTCGTACCTGTCTTTCCGCCCATGGGGGCCGTCAGGTTATACCGCCAACGCAGTCTGCCACCAGACCCTCCGTCCACGACACTCTTCAACATATCCACCATGATGTAAGCACTCTCGCTGTTCAATACCTTAGAAACGCGGGGTGCATGCTCATAAATCGGCATTCCATTTTTATCCTCGATACGTAAGATATAAGTGGGCTCCACCCACACACCGTGATTCACAAATGCGGAATAAGCGCCTACCATGTCGTATACAGACGCTTCGTAGGCACCCAATGAGATGGATGGGTATTCGGGAACATCCGAGGTGACCCCCATCCGCTTGGTAAGCGTAGCTACCGCTCTGGCACCCACTTCATTCACCATGTAAGCAGTCGCAAAATTCTGTGAATTGGCCAACGCCCGACGAAGGGTAATCGGGCTTCCTATCGACTCGCCCCGTGGCGTCCAGGCATATGCACCACTGCCGACGGTCAACGGCACGTTGGGAACCTGAAAACAAGGTGAAAACCCATTATCGATCGCCACCGCATAGGTAAAAGGCTTGGCTGTAGATCCGACTTGCCGGGTTCCCATTTTTACTTGATCGTACTTGTAATGTTCGAAATTGATGCCGCCTACCCATGCACGGACATAGCCGGTATGCGGCTCCATAGACATGAACGAATTCCTGAGGATCAATTTGTTATACCGGATCGAATCCATCGGCGTCATAGTGGTATCCTTATCTCCTTCCCACGTAAAGATCGTCATCGGCACGGGTGTATCGAAATCTTTCTTGACCTCCGCATCGGACTTATCCAATTGCTTGAGCATCCGGTAGCGGTCTGACCGCTTCATGCCTGTCTCCAGTAACTTCGCTTTATCACCCCGGAATGGATCGCGGGTTTTCCACTGCTTGTCGAACGAAGCCTGAACCGTCTTCATCCATTCTTTCTGCGCCTCTTCGGCATACAGTTGCATTTTCGAATTGATGGTTGTATAAATCCTCAGCCCATCGCGATCCAGATCCCAGGGAGTACCGTCGGCTTTCGTGATCGACATCTCATTAAATTGCCGTTGGATTTCACGTTTCATCACGGCTCTGAAATAAGGAGCGAGACCTTCTCCGTAATTGGAAATGCGCATATCCTTCACAAGCGGCTCTTTCTGCAGCTTTAGCGACTCCTCACGTGTAATAAAGCCCTCACTACGCATGTTGTCAATCACCACATTACGCCTCCGGATGGCATTCTGCGGATAACGCACAGGCGAATAAATTCCCGGTCCCTTCAACATACCTACCAAAACGGCTGCTTGTTGGATATTTAGTTTTTCAGGAGTCGTATTGAAATACGTCCGAGCTGCCGATTTGATACCGTAGGTATTATATGCACCGAAATCCACCGTATTGAAGTACATGGTGATGATTTCCTCTTTGGTATAGTTGCGTTCCAGACGCACTGCCGTAATCCATTCCTGAAACTTCTGAATGATGCGCTTGCCCGTACTTCGCGCGCGCCCTTCTGAGAAGAGATTGAGCGCAAGCTGTTGGGTAATGGTACTGGCACCTTGGCGTTTCCCGATCAAGTTATAGAAAATAATACTTAAGGTACGTCGATAATCGATGCCCGAATGCCGGTAAAACCGCTTGTCTTCCGTGGCTATAAGCGCCTGTACTAAATACGGCGACAGTTCGTTATATCGCACATTCGAACGGTTCTGCACAAAATAGGTACCTAATACCACCCCATCGTCTGCGATGACCTCCGAAGCAAGGTTACTCTTCGGATTTTCCAAATCGCGGAAGGTAGGCAGCTTGCCAAATAATCCGATGCCTACGCTGAAAATGAATAACCCTCCCAATAAGATCAAACCAATAAGCACCTTCCAAAACGTGCGGGTATAGCGTTTAGCGTCTTCTTTCGTTAAAGTATTCTTTTTGTTTACTTGTTTACTCATTCTATGTCGTTAATACTAAGTACTTACTCCCGGGTTCCCTTACTTCAAATCTTAAATCCAAAAATTCTAAAATCTAAAATCTAAAATCTAAAATCTAACATCTAAAATCTAAAATCCAACCTCTAATCTCAATTCTCATTCCCCTGCTCCTGGTAAATAACCTGGTAGTCATCAATTTTATCAAAATCAGATAACGTGCCAAAATTGCTTTCGGTAATCACAAATGTATGATAATAGTCCGTCGGGATTTTCATAATGTCCGGTAACAGAGGCAAGATACGGCTTTCATAAAGCTTGGCTTGTTCATACGTGTTGAACGGACCAACATAAACCAACTGGCTTTCACCGTTCACAACTTTGAGTTGGTGACTGATTGCCGCCCCTGAATATCGCGAGCGATTGAATTGGCCAATGCCAAAACGGGACGGTGCCAGATTAACCCGTTCACTCGTTACATTAATTACAAAAAAATAAGTAGCCGAATCGGGCAACAACTCCAGGTTCCGATACGTATTGGTTCCAATCTCGCCAACCTCAGCTGTCTGAGCCAACTGCTGCCGCGTAATCCCGCCGGCATTTTCCAATTTTCCGCTTGTCCGTATGCCGGTTTGGACTGCCGCACCAACCGCCAATTCCCGTCGTGGTCTTGGCCGGTCTGGCCCCCGACGGATGACCAACTCCGGCCACAACGTTACCGTCGGTTCATCCACAAACCGTTCCCTGCTTGCTTCGATGCCCTGCAATGCGTACATCCTACTCGCCAAGGTATCACGGTTGGCTTCGATAAATGCCAGATGCTGCGTTGCGAGAGGCGTGATCAAACTATCTTCGGGAAATTCCTTCACCAGTTGTAACAGTGCGTTTTCAAATGTATCCAAACCGGATATTCTTCCCTGGGCCAATGCACGGAGGTAGGCCAGCTGGCTGCGGATCTGCTCCCTTCCCTGCCCCTGTTCCAGAATATGAGTCACCTCCTCCACTACTTCCGCATACTGATGTTCGGTGTAGCGGGTATATACCTGTTCATAGGCTTGATCCAGCACCCGCTTTTGCTGTTCCAGCTTTGTTAGGTACATGGGATCACGGACGATGTTGCTGTACAGCGACTGGGGAAATTCAGCCAGCAGCTTTTCCCGATAATGGGATGCCTGTTGCTCATCTACATCCGTATACAACCGATACAGGTTATAATAAAGAAGCGGCGCCTCCTTGGTATCAGGATAACGTTTCAGCAACGCTTCGTACACTTTTGCTGCCTCTTTCGTATCCCGCAGATCGTCCCGGTAAATAGTACCGACCCGAAGCAGCGCATCGTGTATCTGACTGTTTGACAGCCTCATTTTCTCTTCCGTGTCCGGCAGCGCAAGCAGATAGTGTTCCCGGAGTTGGGTCGCCCATGTGGCGCTGTCGACCACCGCCGTGTCCGGCAAGGCAACGGCTTTCTCCTCCATAGACGCCGGGTTGCCGGCATTCCCCTGTGTGCCGCCTCCGCTCATATCGCCGAAGCGCCAGTTATCCCGGAGCTCGCGGTTTCCCCACTTCCGCCTGAATTCAGCCTGCCCCATTCCCATGGCATCGGGGTTATTAAAATAAAACCGATTGTCGGTATAAGATGCTGTCATACCGGGAAGATTATCAAATGGCAGACGCTGGTTCGACCGCGCGGAGGATGCCTGCTTTACGTCTTCTTTCACTTGGAGCCGGGCATAAGCCTGCGTGACGATACTATCTATTTCCACCTGCCGTCGCCCTTCGTCCAGCCCAGCCAGGTATTGCAGGCTGTCTTGATGGGCGATCATACGGAGCTGCCCGATCAACTCGTCTAAATTGGCAATTTTACGTTGAACGGCTCCCCCATCCGGAAAGTCCGCAGGCAACGACATCCCCACACTGTCGTAATACAGCTTAGCGGTCTGATAATCTGCCCGGCCAAAATAGTGGTCGGCCAACTTAAGGTACGTCATAGCCGTTTGATACCGGTTGTCGGTAGATTCCCGTAAGGCCTTTTCGTAGTTGACCAGCGCTTCCGACAAATTACTATCAGCGTAGAAAACTTCCCCAATCTGGTAGTAAATCTGATCCTTAAACGCAGTATTCTTTCCATCCCGAAGCATACGTCGAAGCAAACGTACACGCTCATCAGCTGAAGCGTTATCGGCGGTAACCAAAAAAACCCGGTTCAGTCCAGCATGAAAAGATAGCTCATAAGGCGCATTGCTTCTCACAACCCGGCTATAGTGTGCATATGCTTCTTCCCTACGGTCTTGCTTCTGGAGTAACTGCCCCAACAAGAAGTGCCAGCGGAGTTTGCTGGGCTTGTGCGCTGTATGTTTAAGGGCCTGTAGCAACATGGTGACTGCCGATGCCTCATCGTGGGTCAACAGGTAATATTTTGCCTGTGTGGCAAATGCAAGACCAGTCGACTTTTTCTCCGTCTCTAAGCCCGCAAATACCGTATCCAGCACCAAACCGGCTTCCGTCAGATTCCCCAACTGCATGAATGAACGTGCTTTCCACACCAGGGCCGCTTGCCGGTATTCGGGCAAATCGGCAAACGTATTGGCTACGTAGGAAAAAAATTCCGCCGCATTGTAATAATTACCTTTCAGGTAGTTGGCCTTTCCCGTGAGCAGATAGGCTTCATTGATATACTTGCTTTCCGTCTTCCGATTGATGATATCCAATGCCTTCCCGATTACCGAGTCCATCAGGGCAGTATTGGCGGAAGCAGTCGCATCGGTAGGCTCAACCAGCACCGGAAGCAACTGCTGATAGTTGTCGCGATGGGAGGCAAAATTTTCGCGTTCGACATCGTCGATGATCTTGCGCCCGTGATACACAATGTTGTAGCGGGCCGTCAAGTTTTCCATCATATCATACTTCCGCCCATCCGCATTTTTTTTTACGGAACAGGCCGTAGCCACACACGATAACAGCACCAACACGATTAGATTTCTTAGCCGATGTGCCGTAAAATTTGAATATCTTTGCTGGGAATACACACGCAAAAGTACCAATTTATTTTAATTCAACGCACGGAAAGGGACATCATTGGCTAAACAAAAAAGCAAACTTGCGAAAGCGCTCAATTCGCGCTATAAGTTGGTCGTTCTCCAGGAGGAAACCTTTGAAGAAAAAGCTGCTTTTACCGGTAAATTATGGTATTGGCTCACCGGCACAATATCAGCTGCTGCCGTATTGGTTATTTTCACGGTCATCCTCATCCGATCCACCTCCTTACGTGAATACGTCATTGGCTCGTCGTTAAATGCCTACGATCGCAGTAGGCTGGTCGCTGCTTACGCCCGTATCGATTCCATGGAGCAGGTGGCTCATGCGCATGATATTTACCTGACCAACCTCCGGAACGTGCTTGGCGGAGAGGCCGGAGAAACCCTGGAGGAAAATAGCCAGCCCCCTTCTGCAAACGGTAAAACCAAGGTTAGCGCACCCACGACTCCCGAAGTCGCACTTTCGGAAGATGAATTGGCCCTGCGTGAGTTGGTCGAATCGGGTGCACCTTATGATCTCGCTGAAAATCATGCCAATGCCCGCACCGGTATTTCTTCTTATACATTTTATAACCCGATCAAGGGCATGATCAGCTCCAGTTTCAACGCCAAAGAACAACATTATGCGGTAGATATTGCGGTTAAACTCAATGAACCCGTACGCGCCACATTAAGCGGGCACGTGGTATTTGCATCTTACACGCCCGAAACAGGTTACGTGGCCATTATCCAACACGGTAATAATCTGCTTTCACTTTATAAACATTGCGCTTCGATTATCAAAAAAGTTGGTAGCTTTGTACGTGGTGGGGAAGTAATCGCCTTTGCAGGTGATACTGGAGAGTTGAGCACCGGTCCACACCTGCATTTCGAGTTGTGGTACAATGGCAACCCGGTAAACCCCACCGATTACATTGCTTTTTGAAACATCTATCATAGTTACCTAAGCATGTTTGTAAACAAGAAAAACGAAAAACCACAGGAGCAACGGGGAAGTAGTTTCAACCTGATTGCACAAGGCACGGAAATTACCGGTGATGTCAACACTACCGGCGATTTACGCATTGACGGCCAGGTGCAGGGAAACGTCTCTTGCACAGCCAAATTAGTGATCGGAGAAGAGGGCAAAATTCTAGGAAACATCGATTGCCATTCAGGTGAAATTTCAGGTGCGGTTAACGGACAGATTATCGCGAAGGAGGTACTTCAACTTAATCGCTCATCGTCGATACAAGGTGATATTGAGGCCACACGCTTCATCGTCGAAGATGGTGCCTCCATCAAGGGAAAATGTACGACGAGTAAAAGCTTGGATCTCGCCAACTCCCTGCCCGATATGAAGCTCATTGCCTATGAAAAACCCAAAGCGATCGCTGAATAATGCACTGGGAAAATATGCCTATTTTACAGGGGTAGGTTTCCAGATGCTGGCCATCATCGGCCTGTTTACGTACATCGGATATCGTATTGATCAGTCCCGCAATGCGGAAAAACCGGTTTGGACAGCACTGTTTGCCCTTGCAGGCGTATGCATCAGTATCTATACCGTCATACGGGCAGTCACCCGAAGGCGGTAACCATCAACCTCCCAAAGAGAACCTCCTTGATATGGTAAATCCCCACCGGAACTGTCCTTTGGTCCAGGAAGAGGTTGTCTCCGGAATATACTGCATTTCCTGAATGGCTGTCGCATTGGTAAAATTCAGGTTGAACACGTGACCACCGGTTTCAATTTCCAGCCCAATCCCCAATGGATTATACAGCGCGGCGATGGCATCTTCATACCTTCCCTTGCTTGCCGTTGAACGAAAGGGCAGAAAATAATCCATCACCAGCGCCATACGCCTACTCACCTTTAGCCTGCCCCCTATCCCCAGGGCAAACAGGTCATGCTCACCGTCGTAATCAGCGGTGGTATTGCGGCGGATATATGTAGGATGCAACGCCAATGAAAGGTTAGCGCCAAATTTGCGGGCGATGATAAGCTGCCCCACCAGGTTAAGCCGATCGGAGAATTGCCGGTACGACGTGGCCTCAACTTCACTTTCCAAGTCTGCTTGCACACCGGGGATGGTCAAACTCGTATAGAGCGTCACCGAAAGCGGCATTTTGCTATCAACCGTTTGTCGCAAGGCCCTGTATTTCAGGTTGGCCTCATACAATTGTGACACACGGGTTGCACCCTTGGCGCGTGCAATCCCTACATTCAGGTAATCGGTGATTCCATATTCAAAGCCGATCTTGATGTCGGTGGAATTGTCCAGTCCAAAGAAATTCTTGGCGCCACCGTTGGCGCCGGCGATGTCCCCGAAACGATGGTCAACCTTAAAATCCAGTTCATGCTTGTGAATGGTTTCGACAGATTGGCTATTGATAATCCGGGTCGTTTTAAAAGTTGCGTCGACCTCCTCGCGCGCATCACGGATGCTATCGCTGGCGAGTGCCTTCTCCAAATCGGTCTGCGCCAATAACGGAGCACTTACGGTCAATAGGATGAGGACAACAAGGATGTGACGTTTCGTACTCAGTGAGGTTTTCATAACGGGTGGGGTTATTTTTTTTGATAGGTTGATGTAATTTCCACTTCCACTACTTCCGCAATATTTTTGATGACTATCCGCGGTATTTTGATGTCGTGATCGGCCACCTTCACGTTGAACTTGGCGTGGGCGGTGATGATTCCGCCCTTCACCTCGATCGTGGCATCGGTGGTATAAAGCTTCTTCACGCCATGTATTTCCAGGTTTCCCGCCACGGTCACCCGATATCTGCCATCCCGATCCCATTCCAAGGGCCCGTTTATCTTGCCGCTAAACGTCGCATACGGGAATTTTTCGCTTTCCATGTAGTTCTCGTTGAAGTGTTCTTGCATGAGCTGTTTTTTGAACTCAAATGATTTTATCGGCACTTTGACCGCGATTTCACTTGTTTTTGTATCAAGTGCGGAGGTTGCTTTTTGTGTAGTTGCCGAGATATTTTCCACGGGCGCTTCCGAAAAAAAGGAAATTTGGCTGGCCCTGTCAATTAAGATGTCCTGCGCTTCCGCATGGAAGCACAGGAACATCACGAAAAACCAAACAAAACCCGTATTCATTGCGGTCCACCCTTATCAATCCATGCTTTTAGCAATTCCCGTTCGCGGGCGGACAAACTTCCGTTTTGTGGCATGAGTTTACGTACAATGACCATGTCGTTGACCCGTGCCAGGTTATCCTTCACAGAATTATACCCCGAGAAAACCCATTTTACCGTTCCGGGGCCAGTGCCTGCATGGCAGCTGCTGCATTTGGACTGTAGCAATGCACCGACAAAATTGGTGTAAGTCACGTTTTCCACTGTCACATCTTCCCCTCCGGGAGGAGAAGGCGGGTCGGGTGCAGGGCCGTTGTCGTCCTTTCCGCATCCCGTGAAACCGAGCACCATCACCGCGAGCAATGATGCTTTCCATAGCTGTCTCATCATATTGTGTTAATTGTTAAGGAGCAGTAGCTTCCGGCGAATCGGGATTTAGTACCGGCCAGATTCCCAGCTGCGGAAAATCAATTCCCTTGGTCTCACCCCGTGCAGCATCCTGCCCGAAATAGTAGAGCGGCCAACCCTTATAGGTGAGCTGTGTTCGTCCGTGTACGGATATCTCCGCGAAATCATCCGGATCAACCGCAGAAGGTACCGACTGGATTCCTGATTCGTATATCGGCCACACGCCGTTGTTACTGAAATCCTCCGTGGTAAAATTGTTCGTATTATACCGATCGTTGACAAAACCATACAACGTCTTTCCGTAGGCATCTACCAGATACCGTGTCTGTCCCTCACCCGGTGTCAGGTCTGCCGTATAGTGCGTTCCGTCACCGCCAACCAATTGGTTGCTCACCAATAGCACGGAATAATCGGGCTTCGCCACAAACCAATTGCCACCTACACCGTCTCCCAACACATCACCCGGTTCTTCGTCGTTGGCATAGTAGTACAAGGGCCAGCCTTTGTACGTGGTCTGCAACGAACCGTCGGCTAAGGTGGTGGTGCCGATGTCATCGCTTTCGATCCCCTCACTCGAAGCCGCATGGCTGCTGTAGTATTTGGACCATAGCGACAAGCAATTACCGGTGCAGGCCGAATTCCCATCTGCATCCCGTGAGAATACATACAAAACCTGACCCACACTATCTGTAAGGATCATACCGAACGAAGCATCGGTTTTTACAAGAATCCCGGTTTGCTTGGGTTCCGGTTCGGGTTGGTCGTCGTCATTGCAGGAAACACTCAGTAAGCAGGCCGCCGTCGTCACTGTCCATGCAATTCGAAGCGGGTAGAATTTCATCGTTACCATGATTTCATCAATTTTATGGATTGTTTATATCCCTCAATACGGCAAAAACGGAGGATTGGTTGCCTCTCCTTCCGGAATAAAAAAAATAATTTATCGAGGCAACCTTTTGCTGAAATTCAACGTATTATTGCTAAAAACTGGAAAGAGAACGCTTGCCGACCGTTAATGAAGAAGTAGTACAACAGTATATTGCCGGTTGCCGAAAACACAATCAGGAAAGCCAATATGCTTTGTTCAAGCATTTCCATAGCTATGCCATGGGGATATGTCGGCGGTATGCCCACAACTCGGACGAGGCATCGGATATCCTGAGCGAAAGTTTCCTGAAAATATTCAGCCACATTGACCGCTTTGACGAATCGAAATCTTTTAAGTCGTGGATGGGTAAAATCATCACGAATACGGCCATTGACTACTATCGAGCAAGTCTCAAATTTGTACAACAAGACGATGTAACAGCATATGAAAACCTTGGAAGTGAAGCAAGCGTGTACGGGAAATTGGCTTATGATGAGCTGTTAGCCCTAATTCGATCACTGAGCCCTGCGTACCAAACGGTATTTAATCTCTACGCAATTGACGGTTATAGTCACAACGAAATTGCAGAGATGCTGGGTATCACCGTAAACACCTCGAAGTCAAACCTGCACAAAGCGCGCAAAAGACTTCAGGAGTTATTGGATCAACGTACACGGGAAACGGTAGATAACTGTGAGGATAACAAGGATTGAATGATGAAAGACAAACACCCCATCGATAAATTTTTCAAGGACGGCTTGCGCGACCCGGATATTCCCTTTGACCCAAAGGACTGGGAAACGCTGTCAAAAAAGATGCCTGCGCGCAAGAAGCGCAAGGTACCGTTGTTTATCTGGATGACCAGCGGGGTGGCCGCCGCGTTGGTACTTGCCGCTATCCTATTGCTTAATGACCAGCAGCCTTCCACGGAAAATGCCGAGGAATATGCCTCAGGCCAGTTGCAAACGGACACACCCGACTTGCCCCGCACGCGCAGCCTGCCAGGCACTACACATCCAAAAGCGCCGACCTCGACACACGGTAAAGAAGCAGAGACGGAAACCCTGGTTTTAAATAAACCAATTGATAAGACAGCGGCCAGCGAAAAGCCCACCGAAATTGCGTCCCTTGACGTCCCGCACCTGGCAATTTTGCCAGCGGTACCGTTTCCATCTATACAAAACCACAAACCGACGACCGCATATACCGTAGCTCCTTCTGTCATCGGCGGGAACAAAATCCCGTCCGTCGCACGCACCGCTCCACGTGCCATCGAATCCGACGAAACTTCCGCTCGTCGCTTCTCAAGTGGGCAGCTATCCGGTAGCACACCCCAACGAGGCTGGGCACTGGGTGTGATCGCGGCTCCCGATTTCTCGGGCACACAGCCCTTAAGCGGAAAGCTTAGTGGAAACGTAGGCCTCATGGCTACCTATCGTCTCAATCATTGGCTAAGTATCAGCGGAGGTGCACTCTATGCAAAAAAATTGTATCAGGCTGATTTTAGCGATTACCGTCCCGACCGTTGGCGGGGCAATGGATCCATCAGTCCCGGTTTCGTGAAGGCGGACTGTGCAGTGTTAGATGTTCCCATTCTGGCAAATGCCACGATCAAACGGTTCCGCCGATCCGATTTCTTCATATCCACCGGTATCTCCAGCTATTTTATGCTCCGCGAAACCTATGACTACAGGTATCCCCCGGAAGCCGGAAGGGAACCGTGGGAACTCACCATTCGTAGCCAAAACCGCCATCTGTTGGGAGTCGGCAATCTCTCTGTGGGATACCGCCAGCAACTTACTCCTTCACTTTCTCTTACCGTACAACCTTTTGTAAAAGCACCGCTAACCGGAATTGGCAATGGCAACATCAAGCTTTACTCCACGGGTGTAGCCATCTCGGCCGATATCGATCTGACGCGGCGCAATCGATGATATGCACGTCTACTGATCATTTTGCATATCTCATTCACGTTCCTTACTTTTGGTAGCAGGTCAACGATCACCTGTGGCCAATTATTGATAAACAAACATTAACATTTTGGTAATGTATCCGCTCCCAAATTCATCTAAATTAATACGATAGAATTATGCATAAAAACACCAAAATGAAGCATCATCCTTTGACAACAAGGAAGTTGTTTTTAAAGCAATCCGCCTTATCACTCCTTGGTTTAAGCCTATTGCCTTCCTGGAAAGCTACACCGTATATGGGGCCGGGCCAAAAGGATGTTATTCGCAGCAACGCGAAAACGATCAGGTCGATCTCGTATAACGTCTTTAATGGCTGCATTGGCTATAAAGGGATTAATGGCCATGATTTACCGCCCGGCGAGCAGAGCACCTTAGTTAAGACGGCAAGAGATTTGGGACAAATCCCCATTCGAATCATGCAGGAATTGGCTTTGTACCGACCCAATATCATCAATTTTTCCGAATCGCCGGGTGAAGAAACCATCGCAGAAATGGCAAAAATACTCGGCATGAATTATGCTTTTTTCCCCGGCGGTAAAAGTGGAAAGGGAAAATTCCCAGGGGCCATTCTCACCGATTTTGAGATCTTGAGCTCCGAAACCAGACCGTTTGCGAACAAGAATGGTGATCCGGAGGAACTGTTTACAAGGCATTGGGGAAAAGCGAAGCTACGTCTGCCAAACGGGAAATCCATTGTTGTCCATTCCGCTCACTTGTGGCCTTTTGCAAAAGAAGAGAATGATACCCGGATCCGGTTGGAAGAGATCTCAGCGATACTGGCTGCTGTAGAACACGATTCGGCCGGCGATGCCGACTCCATTCTTCTTCAGGGCGATTTGAACCACGCACCAAATACCCCCGAGTATGAACGTTTAAACAGTGGCAGATTAATAGATGTATTTAAGGCAGGTGGCCAAGGCGACGGCTACACAACCAATGCGATTAAACCATCCAAACGGATCGACTACATCTATTGCATGGGATCGCTTTCCGAAAAAATAAAAGAATGCCGACCTCTGTATGAGGGAGCCTTTCGGATGAATAACGAAGACCCGAACGGATTTGCTTTGAGTGACCACATTCCCGTACTTGCGGATTTTTGGGCGGTTTAATCACCGCCCCTTTTTTGTAATAAGCGAACCACTTTGTAACCAATGTGTGGCATACGCTTCCATTTCCACAAACATAGGGGATCCCCTTCCCAAACTGGCCGAAGCCCGGCAGATCCTGGATGATAATTTTGTAAATCCACCGCTTATCCCGTCCCTTTCCAAACGGGTGATGCTCAACGAATATAATAGGTACGTGTTCGATGATTGCCCAGCCGGAAACGCTCGTCTTCGAAATCGAGGCGCCGGATACAGAAGGACTCGAGCAAATCAAGGGAGTATTGGTAAGGCACCTATTGAAGTTTTCATACAAAGAAACCCTGGAAATCAACTGGCAGGACCATTAACCTCCTGTTACTTCCGTTCGATCAGACAGACCGCATACGCCACTGCACCTTCCTGTCTGCCGATAAACCCCATGGTTTCGTTGGTGGTCGCTTTGATCGACACGTCGTCGACCGATAGGCCCGCGGCATCGGCGATGTGTTGTTTCATCTGAGGAATATACGGTTTTATTTTAGGGGCCTCTAAGCACAGCATGGCATCTATGTTGCCCAATGCCCATCCTTTGTCGGCCAGCATCCGCACGCATTCCGTCAGTAACTCTAAACTGCGGACACCCCGCCACCGCTCATCGGTATTGGGAAAATGGTGCCCAATATCCCCCAGATTGGCTGCCCCCAAAAGTGCATCGCAGATCGCGTGGACCAATACGTCGGCGTCGGAATGCCCGAAAGCGCCGGAATGATGCTCCAGTTGCACGCCACCCAGTATAAACGGATGGCCTTCCTTCAGTTGATGCACGTCAAAACCAAACCCTACTTTTATTTTCATTTTTTTTATATGAGCAGTCAGCTATCGGCAGTCAGCCATCAGCCATCAGCTATCCGACAGCTGACAGCTGACTGCCGACCCCCAAACATAGGCAAATCGGGGGACAATCTCAAGTGGTATGAAATTTGAGCTGAAACGATGTGATTAACTTCAATAAATTTACTTAATTTTGGTTTTTAGAAAAGAAAGTGCCTTTTGATATACCGAATGAAAACAAGAAATACGTACGTTACCTCTTTCCTGATATTGTTGTTTTGCGGAATATTTATTGCTGGTTGCAAAAACCGAAGTGGCGTATCGCCCAAAACGGGTGTCGCCTACAACGATCCGTATAATGGCGGCTTGCAGATAAACAGAAAAGTAAAAGAAGGCCCCGGGCCTGGGCTGGTGGTCATCGAGGGGGGGACATTTGTGATGGGGGGTAGTCTGAATGAAGACATCACCTACGCGCATGATAATCTGAAACGCCGGGTAACCGTTGCGTCTTTCTACATGGATGAGACTGAAGTATCCAACGCTGACTGGTTGGAATACCTTCACTGGCTCAATCAAAATTTCCCTGAGGACAAGGAACTTTATTACAACGCACTTCCCGACACGCTGGTATGGCGTCAGCCGCTCTCTTATAATGAGCCTTACGTTGACCTATACCTTCGCCATCCGGCATACCAGGATTACCCGGTAGTCGGTGTAACGTGGGATCAAGCCAACGACTATTGCATTTGGCGTACCGACCGTGTGAATGAGCACATTCTTCGTGAAAAAGGGGCATTGGTGGGATACCGCGAACTGGCCGAATCCCAGGCAAACACAGGAGAACCCTTCAATACCGATATTTATCTCAACGGCCAATACCGGGGAGAAGGTATCGATGGTGAACGAATGCCAAAAGACAACAGACCCGGTGCGGAAGACGGTGCCCGCAGACCCGTCCGTATGGAAGACGGTGTTCTCAAACAACCCTACCGGCTACCTACGGAGGCTGAATGGGAATATGCTGCCCTGGGGCTTGTCGGAAATACCGAGTACGGAAATATCGAAAGCAGCAAAGTATATCCGTGGAATGGCCTGGGAGTCCGGTCGCCAAAACGGCGCACCCAAGGACTGATGATGGCCAACTTTAAGCCGACCAGTGGCGATAACATGGGCGTGGCCGGATACCTTAACGATGGCGGTGATATAACGGTATCGGTAACCAGCTACCTCCCCAACGATTACGGCCTGTACAACATGGCTGGCAACGTAAACGAGTGGGTAAGAGATGTCTATCGGCAGCTTTCGTATGAAGATTTCGAAGATTTTAACCCCTTCCGTGGTAACGTATACCTGGATAAACAATACGAGGATGCCGAAGGCACGCTGGCAAAAGATAAATACGGTCGCCCGATCCGAGTGCCCGCCAAAGCTCCCCGCAAACAAACGTGGGAAGAATTACAGGCATCGGTTTCCGACTCTGCGAATGTTGCATTCGACAACGACGTACGGGGATTTGCAGACGAAGTTAACAAGGAACTCTATGGTGTAACTACGCTGGTTAACGATAAATCTAGGGTTTACAAAGGTGGATCCTGGAATGACCGCGCCTATTGGCTTAACCCGGCTACCCGCCGCTTTATGCAGCAGGATGAATCCAATGCGATGATCGGTTTCCGCTGCGCCATGACACTCGTGGGTTCGCCGGAAGTAAACACACAAATCAAACCCAGTTTTCCAGCAAACCGCACGCGGGGCCAGGCCAAGAAAAAAGTATTAGGGATATTCTAGTCGAGATATCTATTCTAGTATTCCCATTTTGCTTGCGTTCTGTCGCGCTGTCTCACCTATTACCATTCACTGCTCCTCATCGGTAGTGTAAGCGATTCCATGCGGTTCAAGCCAAACGACGAATATCCGTAAAGTCGCGGTTAATCTTCGACCTGTGTATAGTAAATATTCAATTTGATTTTGGCACCCTCCGTCGTTCCGTTCTGTAGGATCGCCCGGCTACCCGTGTTCAGCACCGGATAGTACGGAATCCCATCTTCAGAAAGAGCTACTGGGGCAATGAAAAACTCACTGCTATTTATTTTTCCTAACAGTATGTCTTGTATATACGAAGTCAAATGGAATACGTAACGACGTTTATCTCGATTAATCTGGCCACCGAAAGGTCGCCAATTGCCATTAAACCGATACCAGATGCTACGCCCGTCGCCGGCAAAATTGTTGCTGCTCGTACGCGAATCACCATCCGGAACGGGTTGCCTTTGCCCGGCGATATCTTCCCGATACAGCGTAAGCCGCGGTGCCTGGATATCCCACTCACCTTCTGTTTCTTCATCCAGATATACCACCAACTCCGCTTTGTTTACCGCGATATTGCGGCCCTTCAGGCTATCGATGTACGGAATCCGAAGCCGGGTACGAAGTCCCGCGGGTGCCTGTACGTACAGTTTTTCGAAATTGCCCTGAGGACTTTCCAACTGTGCTTGCACATCGGCCGTGTAGGTACGCCGAATGCTCGAAGCCAGCCGTCGATAGGTAGTAGTGCTGCCATAAGCGTCTTGTGCCGATACGGTTGTTGGCAAGAACGTACGAATCGTGTCGGTACCTGCATCCTCCCCTTCTTTTCCGTTAGGCTGTCGGTATGTAAGCTCAATTCCCGTGGTGCCAGACACGCCCCGGAATGTCACTATTCCGCCGATTCCCGACATCGCGCTTTCATCCACACTGAGGTAAAGCCCTTTTACATGGTCATTGAAACCTGCTTCTGTAGAAAGCGTCGCGGAGTCGACCGTATTGCTGAATAATTCTTTAAAAAACGCGGCAGACAACGACACACGGAGTTGTGGGACGTCTTTCACCACCGAATCCTTATCGTCAATATATTGTGTAATGCGTATGCTGTCTGTGGATTTATAGGCAAATCGGGGTAGCGTTTTAGCACCGATTACCCCTTCCTCAACCGACCATTGTTTGGTTGAATAGCTCCCATCGGTATACGCCTCTTTCAATTGACGCACCTGCAACGGAAAAGTCGGATTGATGGTATCACCGAAGTACTCGTCAATTCCATAGGGAAGCACCAAAATTACCGAATCGATTTCGGCATCCGGACGGATACGTGGCACGGAAGTCGGCCTACCGATCGCCAAAGCCAGATCGATAACGGTCTTTCCAATAACCGGATCATCGAACCACCCAAATGCCGTCTGACCAAAAGAAGACGAACGGGTACTGTCGTCTGGCAAAGTCACCGCTTGGAATGTGAGCGTATCGGTTAACACGCCCACAATCTCATCCCCGGGATTCACGTCCAATCCGATTCCCGAAGGATTCGTGCAACCGCCCAAAACAAAAAGACTTATCAACAGCGTTAATAAGTCTTTGGTATGATTTCTCATTCGTAAAAAGAAATTAATTCCAAAACTATGCTTCCACTTCCGTTTCAAGTTCTACGCTCGAAAATTGTTCGTAAAGGTTGCAATAATTTTCGAATTCTTCGTGATTTTCTACTTCAAATGATAGAATATCGCTCTTTTTAACAATATTTAACAGTTGTTCGTCTACCTCGTCCCCTGTAAATACCACGGCATCGGAATAGGCCAATGCCCCTTCGTAAAGGCCGGTATAATCACCGGTACCATAGGGAGCTACGTCCTCAGCCGTCATATTGCCAGTAAGTGCAATTTCGGCGAAATTCTCTCCCAAAGAATGGTTAAAATCTTCCTTGTAAAGGGAATAAATAACTTTTGCATCTTTGAAAGTAGGATCGTCTTTATACGCGGTTTTCAGGTAGGCTGGAATCAGCGTACTCATCCAGCCATGACAATGGACCACATCCGGTGCCCACCCCAGTTTTTTCACAGTTTCCAGTGCTCCTTTGCAGAAGAACACGGTACGTTCATTATTGTCTTCGAAAAACTTCCCACAGTCATCGCAAAATACGTGCTTACGCTGGAAATATTCCTCATTGTCCAGAAAATACACTTGCATGCGTGCTGCCGGAATGGAAGCAACCTTAATAATCAACGGATTGTCGTTATTGTCTACGACAATATTCATCCCAGATAGCCTGATCACCTCGTGTAAGCGGTTCCTGCGCTCATTGATGTTCCCAAAGCGTGGCATCAGAATGCGGATTTCATATCCTTTTTCCTGCATGGCCTGGGGCAACTGGCGGGTGATTTCAGAAATTTTACTTAGTTCGAGGAAAGGCGACATCTCGTGGGTAACAAACAGAATCTTCGTTTTTGCCATCTCCAATTATTTGTGTATTAATGTTATTAAGCAAAGTAAAACCGGTTTGCAAAGATAATCATTTTTTAGCAATATACCAATTAGTTACCCCTATGATAGACCAGATAACCCAAAAAATTACCATTTTTGCCAAACAAAAAAACGATTTAACTGTTGAAAACCGTTAAGACCAAAACGTCGTTGCAGGCCGCACTGCAACCGTACCGCGACCGGGGGATGCGCATCGCTCTGATTCCCACGATGGGGGCACTGCATCAGGGCCATCTGGCACTCATTCGTCAGGCACAGGCACTTGCCGATGTAGTCGTTTGCAGCATCTTCGTCAACCCTACACAGTTCAACGACCCGAAAGATCTGGAAAAATATCCCCGTCCCATCGACAAGGATATCCGTATGTTGCAGGAGGCTACGTGCGACATACTGTTTCACCCGGAAGTAAACGAGATGTATGAACCGAACGAGCACTGGCATTTGGATTTAGGCAACTTGGATCAGGTACTGGAAGGGTTACACCGGCCGGGGCACTTTCAGGGAGTTACCCAGATTGTAAAAAAATTACTGGACGCTGTACAGGCGGATATCGCTTGTTTCGGCCAAAAAGATTTCCAGCAATACAAGGTGGTTGAATACATGGTACATACCCTGCAACTGCCGGTAACGTTGAAAATGTGCCCTACCGTCCGCGAAGCGGATGGCCTTGCCATGAGCTCGCGTAACGTACGGTTGACACCCCAAGGACGGCAGCAGGCATTGGCACTTTACCGTACATTGCAGCAAACGAAAGCCGACTTGAGCGAAAAAGGCCTTGACGCGGTTCGAAAAGAGGCAATCACCACACTACAAGATAGCTCGGGGGTTCAATTGGAATACTTTGCGATCTACGACGCAGAGACGTTCAAGGAAGCCACTGAAATAACAACCAACCGACTCCTCGTGGCCTTGGTAGCCGCGTGGGTAGACGGGGTGCGACTAATTGACAATCTTTTGCTGCACTAATTTTTAATTTTAGTCGAATTAGTTTGGATGATTCGATTTAATGCGGTAAGTTTGAATCGCTGCCCTATTCCCTATTTCCGTTTGCTAACATTTCCAACTATCCATATCTGGTCTATACCAAGTAGGGACCTTCTCCATACCTTCTTCGGAATGAGTCCACAATGAGTCCAGGGTGAGTCCAGGGTGAGTCCAGGTTTTACTACAAAAACCTGGACTCACCCTGGACTTAACACGGATCCTATAAGGAGTTATGGCGAAGCAGGTATGAACATGGTACGGACCAGTCGTTAACCGATTACGGAGAATACACGAAAACCCAGGAAACCATCGCTTAGGAAATGCTAAAATACAACTAATTTTTATTTTCCGTATCTTTGCATCATGGTTATTGAAGTACTAAAATCAAAGATCCATCGCGTGCGCGTCACACAGGCCGAATTGAACTATGTGGGCAGCATCACGATCGATGAAGACTTGATGGATGCGGCGAATATCCTTGCCAACGAAAAAGTGCAGATTGTGAATAACAACAACGGCGCGCGTTTCGAAACTTATGTGATTAAGGGCGAACGTGGGTCGGGTACGATATGCCTCAATGGCGCAGCCGCACGTCTCGCGCAAGTAGGTGATATCATTATTATTATTTCTTACGCCCTGATGGACTTCGAAGAAGCCAAAAAATACGAACCCACCTTGGTGTTTCCGGATGAAAATAACCGCTTAATTTGACCTGAAACCACTTATTCATAAATAGTTAATATTTATTTAACAACTTGTTAGATTAGCCAAACTTTTTTTGATTATCTTTGTGGCATTGTATCCAATGGGTTAACCATCTGCAATGGGACGAAACAATCACATACGTGCTAAACTCGCGTTATTCCAAGCGATTTTATTTTGCTTGATTACGGCAAGTGGCACGATCTTCATGCACAAGCATAAGACGGCCGACGGCCGGATTGTTATCCACACACACCCCTATAACCTCAAGAAAGACCCTGATGCTACCAAGCATCATCATTCGGATACAGAAATCCACTTGCTGGATGTTGTTTTCCAGGGTAATTTCCTTCAGCCGCATTTCCTGTATTATGAGCAGCCCACCCTAACTCCGGTCTGCGTTGCTTACAGCCCGTTCCGGACCTTCCGTCTGCAAGCGGCTTTCTTTCCTGCCATTTACCTAAGAGGCCCTCCAGCCTGCTAAACCTTCCTCTTCATTCTTTTTTTACCGCTTACAACGAACTTATTGTGATGCTTCGGGCAATGACGGCGTAGCTGTTAACGATCATCGCGAATATCATACACTGTAGACTATTTAGACTATGAATACGAAATATGCGGCGTGGATCGCCGTAACGTTTATCGTTCTTTCGCTCACCGCCAACGGGCAGCACGCTTCATCCATCAACGGTTCCATTACCGATAAAAATGGAGTTGCTGTACCCTGGACAACGATTTCCATCCCTGCCTTGAATATTGGCACTACCGCAGATGATGCGGGAACATACGTACTGACCGGTGTCCCTGCCGGCAACTGGGAACTGGAAGTAAAATATGTAGGCTACCAACCCTACCGTACCAAACTACGCACAGATGGCATCACACCGGCAACGAAGGATATCATCCTCATGGGTGAAAGCGCATCACTCGATGAAGTGGTGGTATCCGGTACGATGAAAGAGGTTTCCAAATTGGACAGCCCTGTACCGGTCGAGGTATATACAGCCAAATTTTTCAGGGCCAACCCAGCGCCTTCGGTTTTCGATGCCTTGCAGAACATCAATGGCGTACGTCCTCAGCTCAACTGCAATATATGCAATACCGGTGATATCCACATCAACGGGCTGGAGGGCCCTTATACCATGGTATTAATAGATGGCATGCCGATCGTCAGCGGCTTGTCCACTGTGTACGGCCTAAGCGGCATCCCCCAGTCGTTGATCGACCGCGTCGAAGTCGTCAAAGGCCCGGCCTCTACCCTCTATGGAAGTGAAGCCGTCGGCGGTCTCATCAACATCATCACCAAAAACCCAAAAACGACACCCCTCCTTTCGATCGATGCTTTTGGGACCAGTTGGGGCGAAATCAATGCCGATGTTGCCGTTAAGCTGAATGTCAGCAACAACATCCAATCGCTGCTGGGTGTTAATTACTTCAATTATCAGAATCCCATAGACAACAACAACGACCACTTTACCGATGTCACCCTGCAACACCGCATATCGCTGTTCAACAAGTGGAACTTCGATCGTAAGGAAAATCGCGTATTTTCCTTCGCAGCCCGCTACATCTATGAAGACCGTTGGGGTGGCGAGATGAATTGGGGGCCCCAATACCGGGCCGGCGACGAGGTGTATGGCGAAAGCATTTACACCAGCCGGTGGGAACTATTCGGCACCTACCAGCTCCCGGTAAAAGAACACATCCTGTTTATGTTCAGCGCCAATGGCCACGACCAGAACAGCGCGTATGGAAATACGCCATTTCTGGCCGACCAATACATCGGCTTCAGCCAGCTGACTTGGAATAAGCCCGTAGGCAGCCACGATCTACTGGCAGGACTGACCTACCGCTACACCTATTACGACGACAACACCGTAGTGACGGCCGATTTCAATAACCCGGACATCAACAATCCGTCCGTCACTCATCTCCCCGGCATGTTTCTTCAAGACGAAATCGCTTTGAATGATCAGCACAAATTGTTGCTGGGCGCCCGGTACGACTACAATTCCATCCATGGCAGCATCCTGACCCCGCGGCTGAATTACAAATGGAATTCCGCAGACAAAAACAAGGTGATCCGATTGAGTTTTGGCAACGGTTACCGCGTGGCCAATGTATTTACAGAAGACCATTCGGCACTCACCGGCGCGCGCGCAGTTATCTTTGAAGATGAACTGAAACCGGAGACATCATGGAACGGCAATGTAAACCTCGTGAACAAGATACCCTTTTCCAGTGGGGGCATTATTGGCTTCGATGCAACCGTGTTTTATACTTACTTTAACAATAAAATCATTGCCGACTACGACAGCGATGCCACTAAAATTTTCTTCGGCAACCTGGATGGCCATGCCATTTCGCAGGGAATTTCGCTGAATGTTGACCTCGCCTTAATGAACGGCCTCAAACTGAACGCCGGCGCGACTGCGATGGATGTATACAGTGTTGAGGACGGACAAAAAACACAGCAGTTGTTTACAGAGAAATTTACCGGCGTGTGGAGCGCCAGCTATACCATCAAGCGTCTCGGACTTGCCTTGGATTACACGGGCAACCTGTACGGTCCGATGCGCCTCCCCCTGCTTAGCGACGATGATCCACGGCCAAACCGTTCGCCCTGGTGGACAATCCAGAACATCCAGGTGAGCAAAGCCTTCGGCAATGGAATTGAAATTTATGGCGGTATCAAAAACTTACTGAATTGGACTCCCAATCGAGGCGTCCCTTTTCTGATCGCCAGGTCGCAAGACCCCTTCGACAAAGGGGTGGACTGGGATGCAAACGGTCAACCAATAGCGACCGCCGAAAACCCATATGGACTCACGTTTGATCCATCTTATGTGTATGCGCCCAATCAGGGGGCCCGGGGATTTGTCGGATTCCGTTATCGTTTTTATTAACAATAAGGAGGCGTATGTTGTTCCTCAGAAAATTGCTTCTATCACTGATGTTCCTGGCGTTGATGCACCCCATATTGGGTCAAATCAGTGCTATTCCCATCCATGAACTGACGGACAGCGTGCGTCTCCATCCGAAGCCCAGCCTCATCCTGATTTCGACCAGCTGGTGCATCTATTGTCAGATGCAAAAGGCGCAACTTAAAAAGAATAAAGATTTTCAAGCGGCTTCGGCAAATTTCTACTTTTCAGAGTTTGACGCGGAAACCGAAGAAACAATTACGTTCAACGATACAACGTATGCGTTCCAGCGTACCGGAGTCGATGTTGGAACGCACGAATTGGCTCACGCACTTGGAAATATCCATAATCGGCTGGCCTTTCCTACCTGGGTGCTCATTGACGAGAATTTCAACGTACTGTTTAAATATCCCGGCATTCTAAATAAAAGCTCGTTGACGAAATTAGCGGCATACATAACGCAAGGCGCAACACCCGACATTAAATAAAGAGAAAATATTTGGAATAAATCGAAAAATTTCCCTTATTGCAAGAAATTTAACAGCTACCTATGTTAAAACGGTTGGTACCAGCGGTTTCCTGCTTGCTAGCTTTGCTGTCTGCATGCGAGCCAAATGTGAGCGAATCATTGGAACCAGTTATGCCTGCGGAAACGGATCGTTTCCTAGGCAGCGACAACGATGACCCTACTGACTCGCCTACTGAAAAAGACACCGCAATTGTTTTAGCATTAACTGCCGTAAATACCCTGCGGCAGGCGGGCTGTGACTGCGGGACGGACCGCTATCCGGCCTCCGGCAAGCTGGTTTGGAACACACAACTTTATGAAGCTGCCCTGAATCATGCAAAGGATATGCACGCGCACAATTATTTCAGTCATACCAGTCCTACGGGTGAAAATATATACCACCGCCTTGTCTCCTCGGGTTACATTTCAGCCGCAGGTGATGTGCTCGCTTACGGAGAGAATATCGCTTTCGGTGATTTGGACTTGAACACGGCCCTCCAAAAATGGTTAGCTAGTCCCAGCCATTGCGCCAATATGATGCGCGCAACCTATCAGGAGATGGCCATTGCACACGATGGCAACTATTGGGTTCAGGTTTTCGGAGCCAAAAGAAAATGAGCGATCCTGTAGCAAAGAAGCGCCCGCTCCCGTTAACGTTCATATGTTAAATTGTGTTAAGGGGTTAATTAATCGGATTATTTAAATAACTTTGCGCTCGCAAGGTTGAAAAGACAAACAAAATGAAAAAATTAAATGTACTTGTATTGGGTTGTGTGGTGGCTATAGCAGCATCTTCTTGTATTAAGGGGGATGACTTTGATCCAGCGGCACAATATCAGATCGAAAAGCCACTTGTGGAAGCTTATGCGATGCAATATTTGGACAATCCGCAATTTCATGAAGCTACAGGTATTTGGTACGAAATTGTCCAGCCCGGAGACCCTTCTTCTTATCAATATAAAGTAATCACCGACGAAATCAACCCTTCGCAATCCGCCATTGAGGCACCGGTTATCTTCGCAAACTATACGGGGAAGCTGGTTCAGAGCAATACCGTTTTTGACTCGAACGACGACGACGAAGGAGCAAAATTCTCATTGGGTGGTGTAATTCAGGCTTGGGTACTCGCCTTTCTGCCGAAAGAAATCATTTACGATGAAGATGGAGAGTTGTTAGACGAGCCCGTTAAATACGGTGGCGTGGGGGGCTTCACGCAAACAGGTTTGACAGCAGGCAGTGTGATACGTATTGTGACACCTTCGCAATATGCATATGCACATCAAGGACAGGGATCCGTACCGGCTGATGCTCCCCTTTATTTTGAGATTACCGTACTGAGTGTTGAAGCACCTGATAGTTCAAATTAATTAGACAAATTGTCACAGATGTCCCGATCATCTTCCTTATTTACCATTCTTGCCACTTTAAGTGTCATTTCATTCGCAGGTTGTTCCAAAAAAGAATATCAGTCGTTCGAAGAATTGGATAATGCCAATATTCGCGAGTATATCCAAAAGAATAACCTCAAGGTAAACCAATATAAGGAAACGGATTTGTTTTACGAGGTGTTGGAAGAAGGAACCGGTAGTCCGATCGATTACAAAAAGGGCTATCCGGTTGTGTATACGGTAAAAAGCTTGGACGGCGTTTATAATTCGGCAGACACGCTGAGTTCCAGTAACCGCTATGCGGAATACTTTGGCTATTTTCCATTTGGCTCGGCATATGCCGGCACACCCACCGTGGAACGCGAAGGTGACTTCAAAGAGGTTATCCGTGAGGTGCTCAAAAATACCAATGGAAAAATCCGCATTATCGTACCTTCCCGACTCATGTATGGGAGAAACGGCAACCAAACTCTTGGTATTCCGTCCAACGCCTCCTTGGATTATGTGGTAACTGTGCATGACAACTTTGTGGATTATGAGGATGGCGTTATCCAACGCGCGATGACAAAGGCAGGGTTAAACATCGAAGACTTTACCAAACGCGACGACAACAGCTATTACCACATCATCAAACAGGGAGATGGAGACCCCGTTTCTGCTGATTCAACCGTGACAGTTACTTATACGCTAAAAAATCCCGAAGGCACAGTCATGGATTCGGGCACCGATACCGAATTAAATTTAGCCGGGGGCACTGTTATCGGCTGGACCAAAATTCTTCCATTGATCAACAAAGGGGGGAAAATCCGCTTTTTTCTTCCCAGCACGCTGGGATACGGCATACAGGGTTCTTCCTCCGTGCCTCCATTTATGTCACTGGATTTCGAAGTCGAAGTAAAAAACGAATAATTAGGAGCAATTCAAATCATACGGAAGCCCGCGAATATATCGCGGGCTTTTTCGTTTATTTCCCGCGATACTTCGAACCATCGAGAATAACCTGTGCCTCCGAAATACCCAACAGTTCAGGCAAGGTCGTTTCGGGATGGCGTTCCATATACGCCTGAACCAATCGCCATCCGATAAATACACCGAGTTTCGGAGCCGACTCGTTGCGCTCACCCAATTCCGGTGTAAACGGTGCTTCACTGAGATACTTCTGTACCCGGTTGTAGTCTGCTTCGTATAAGAGGTTTTCCTGTAGGAACCAGCCCCAGACGTCGCGCTCATACCGTTCGGCCCATTCCCACTGCTGGGCCGTATAGCCTATTTTCAGCGTATCAGCCACATCGGGCATTACCCGATCCATCAGATATAGCACCTTACCCTGATAAACCATGTGCTGAAGCAGCGTAACATCGAGGTCGTTCTGCGGAATCAATTCCTCACGGATGTAGTTCTCTACCGTGCGCGGCACAATATTTTCCGGTGTAAACCGGCGAGATAAGTAATAGGGTATACTTTCCCGCAGGGCGGGATAAAACTTGGAGTCTGCTCCCAAAAACATATCCAAGCCGATTCCCAAGTAATCTTCTCCGACCGGGGATTGTACTGCAAACCCCGAAAAAAAAGTTATGAACCGAGGGATTGATATGTCTGGAAAATAATATTTGAGATGCTTGAACGCATCGGTCAGCCCCAGCTCCTGTGCCGCCAGGTCTGGATAGGTTTCGTACACACTGGCTTTCAAGGCTTTGAAATCATCCGTCTCAATTATCTGCGTCAAAACAGGAGCCAACCGGACACTATCCAGCGGATTACCTGCTTCCAGCATGTACTGCATGTAATCGGCATAGAAATATCCATACCGGTGGAGCCATTCACGGTTCTTTGCAAGCACATTATCCGGACGCAGGCTATCCAACGCCCTGTCGAAGCGTTCGATTCGGATATCGACATCGATATGGCTTACGTCTACACGGGTTTCGCCGCTGCACGAAAACAGCATGATAATCAAAAAAAAGCCATAGATTTGCGGTACATTGATTTTGAGCATCATTTTTGTTCTTCAACTTGGCAGCGAAGGTAAGGATTTTAGTGGGGATGCGCGCGTGGCCGCATGGAGATAGTTAGACAGATTAGCACCGATATACCAGGGAATATGCAAAACAATACCTTACGATTTTTTCTATTTGCTTTATTGTTATCGTTCGTTTCGTTTCAACAAAAAGGCTGGGCTCAGGATTACTACAGCTCCACGTATCAGTATAAGCCGATGTCGTTCGGTATCACCTTTGCACCGAATATGGGGTGGATGCGTTACGGAGATACGGAGGACCATACAAGCAATCCGAAATTCGGATATGCCTATGGATTGCTGGCCGATTTTGCCTTTACCGAAAATTATTATTTTTCTACCGGTTTGCTGATCAATACGCTGAACAGCAAGGACCGTTACCCAAATCAACTTGAATCGACAGAATACGCACCGGATGCGCCGCGCTACATCGACACGGAATACCGCCTTCAATACGCCGAAATTCCCATATCTCTCAAACTGAAAAGCACCATGCGGTATTTTCGAAGCTATTATGGGCAGTTTGGCTTTACTGGTGGTGTTAAACTCAATGCCAAAGAGAAAGCTGCAGGCGCTTCGTCGCGCACTTCCATGGGCAACGATGCCGATTTCTTCCGGCTGGCATTACTGATTGGCGGTGGTGTGGAATGGCAACTTGACCACAATATGGTGATGATAACCGGCTTAAGCTTCAACAACGGATTCACAAGAGTCGTCAAGCAAGGAGAGCCCCGCAACTCCTATGTAGCGTTCAATTTCGGCTTCTTTTTCTAACGTTAAATTCTTAGTGAAACGTGGTATGATCATCGCATTAGCTCAACTCAACTATCACATCGGCAATTTCGAACGAAACCATACCGCCATCAGCCGGGCGATTCAGCAAGCAAAAGACCGGGGAGCCGACCTCGTGGTGTTTGCCGAACTGGCGATCGGTGGATATCCGGCTAAGGACCTGCTGCGGTCGCCCGCCTTTCTGGATCGCTGCGAAGCAGCCATCGCCGAAATAGCCACACAGTGTCATGGGATCGCCTGCATCATCGGCGCACCGATACGCAACACGACCGGAAAGGGTAAACCTCTCTATAATGCAGCCTTGCTCATTGCAGACGGGTCGGTACAGCAAACCGTTCACAAAGGGCTTCTTCCCGACTACGATGTGTTTGATGAATACCGCTATTTTCAACCGGCCGACACCTTTCAATGCATCACGTACCAGAATCAGCAGATCGCCCTCACGATCTGCGAAGACCTTTGGAACATCGCTTCACCCAAACTGTACCGGCGCAACCCCATGGAAGTCCTTCGGGAACAAAATCCGGATGTCATCATCAACATCGCTGCCTCTCCGTTTTCCTACAACCACCTGCGAGAACGGATGGGGATCCTGCAAGCGCACGCAAAAGAAACCGGAGCACCGCTTTTATACGTAAACCAGGTGGGCGCACACGCGGATATTATTTTCGACGGACGCTCCCTCATCTTGTCGCCAACGGGTGAACTGGTTGATATGATGGCTTCCTTCGACGAGGATCTGAACTATTACCAACTTCACGAGAAACACCTAACCGTATTGCAAGATCCCACGGATGTGCAGCCTCCGCTGGATACACCCTTGATCCATCAAGCGCTGCTGCTGGGCATCCGCGATTATTTCAGCAAGTCCGGCTTTAGCAAAGCCGTGGTCGGATTGTCCGGAGGGATTGATTCGGCGCTTGTGGCGGCGCTCGCCTGCGAGGCACTCGGCCCGGAAAATGTCATGGCGGTGCTGATGCCATCGGTCTATTCCAGCGACCATTCCATCACCGATGCCCTGGATCTGGTGCGAAACACCGGCTGTCAGCATGAGGTTATTCCCATACAACCCATGGCCGATGCATTTGACCAGGGCCTCAGCGAAGCGTTCAGTGGGTTAGCACCCGACCTGACGGAGGAGAATATCCAGGCCCGTATCCGGGGCACGATCTTGATGGCCTTTTCCAACAAAAAGGGCTACATCCTGCTCAACACGTCCAATAAGAGCGAGGCCGCTGTAGGTTATGGCACGTTGTACGGCGATATGGCGGGCGCCCTGGGTGTCATCGGCGATATCTACAAAACACAGGTGTATAAGTTGGCTGCTTACATCAATCGCAATCGGGAAATCATCCCCGAGCATACGATTGTTAAACCTCCGTCGGCCGAATTGCGACCCGACCAAAAAGACAGCGACTCGCTGCCCGAGTATGAATTGCTGGATTCGGTACTTTTCCAGTACATTGAAAACGAAAAAAGTGGCGAACAGATCGTGGCGCTGGGATTCGATGAAGTGTTGGTGCAGCGGGTATTGAGTCTTGTCGACCGAGCTGAATTTAAACGATTCCAGGCTCCGCCAATTCTGCGGGTAAGCAGCAAAGCCTTCGGTTCAGGAAGGGCTATGCCGCTGGTGGCTACGTATCCATCGCCGGGTAATTAAACCATTTCCATATTCCATAGTCCAATTCATATACGGTTTATTATAGGAGGTTTCAACAATGAAACGGTTGTTAATATATTGCATTGGTTTATTGGTGCTTGCATCCTGCTCGTCATATAAATACCACACGACCAAAATAGAGAGCACCGATTTTTCACAATATCACACATACGGGTGGCTCCCGCCATCGGATTCGCTGTCCAAATCTTTTTTTGATAATGATATTGCGAACGCGAACATTTTGGAAATCGCCAACCGCGAGCTGGAAGCTCGGGGATTGACCTATTCCAAAGACAATCCGGATTTGCTTTTCCGTTATATTGCTATTGTAAATAACAAAAGCCGTCCCTTATATGGTGGATATCCATACGGACCCTGGGGCATGTGGGGGCACAATCCCTGGATGTGGGGACCCGGTTGGGGTGCCTGGGGCTGGGGAGCGTGGAACCGGCCGGTAGGCAAAGAGCGTTACCGCGCGGGTCATCTGATCATCGAGGCGAGGGACCGGCGATCCAACACGGTGATCTGGCAAGCCCGGGGGAGCGGTGAAGTCAGGAATCCCGAACAGGCCATTAACAAATTACCGGAAATCGTTACGGGAGTGATGGAACAGTTTCCTGTGAGCCCTGCGAAAAACTGATAACCGGGGCTCAAGATAGCCGAACAGGCGATCAAATAGAGGGCCGGAGCGTCAGGTAAAACCGCACCTCTTGATGTTGTTTTGAATTTTCCAACACGAGCCGTGCAGCCGTTTCTCCCATTTCTTTGAAATCAGTTGAAATGGTGGAGATGCCATTGAGGATGAATTTTTTCAACGGCGTCTCATTGTACGAAATAATGCCTACTTCTTTTCCAATTTTTAGCTTCAACGAAATTACCCTGTCGAGCAGTTTCACCAGGTCATCTTCCATCAGGTTGATGTACACCTCCCCTGCCGATATCGGCTCTTCTTCAATATCACTTACCAACAGGTGATTGAACGCATATTGCTGGCAGAAACGATAAAACCCCTTGATGATGCCTTTGGGAAAATAACTTTTATCCGGAAATATCAGCTTTAAGGTGTGGTACTTGCTGAGTGGTTCTTTTGCCTGCTCCAGTGCATTGTAGATGTCCTTTTCAAAGTTTTCATATACCGCAGCATATTCGCCATCCACTTCCGATATCAGCTTATCCAGTAGCACCAGCTTATCTTTCGGAATGGTATTGATGATTTCGGCTGCTTTGTCGCGCCCTTCAATAAAGTGCGGGATAATTACATAATGCGTATACTCCTTCCTCAGGTTCTGGAGCAATTTCCTGAACAGGGAAAGATCGTTGTTATACACATAGAAATCGACCGCCGCATCGGTACCGACCGCTTGGACAAATGCATCGTAAACAATCTTTTTGTGTGCGCTTAGCTTATTAAAGAACAGCACGATCTGAAGCTTTTGCTTAAAGTCCGCATTGGCAATGTAGTACCCCTTTCCAGGAACAGACCCCAGTACCCCCAAATGTTTCAGGTGTTTGTATCCTTTCTCAGCTGTATCCCGCGATATTTCCAGCACATAACTCAGTTCATTGATTGAAGGGAGCATGTCATCCTTCTGGATTTTTCCCGCTTCTATCGCGGTAATCACCGCATTCGCCAGCTGTAAGTATTTGGGCGTGGCGGAATATTCATTGATGTGAATGTGGTCAAACATGGGTGCCGTTTTCATACCGTTTCTAACGCGTTTCCAGCGTTAAAAGTACAGCGTTAAATTGATCAATCCAAATGGAACACCAGCTTCAACGGTTTGCTGACCGGCGAAAAATCGGAGTTGGTTTCCATGATGTCTGCCATATGCTTCCACCATCGCTGTACAACCGGATGACTGCCCATATCCTGTGAGGATGCCCCATCTTCCGATTGCCGTTGCACGGCAAAGAGCGTATCCGATTCCTCATCGAGAAAGATGGTATAGTCGCTGACACCATTTCCTTTCAACAAAGCGACCATTTCGGGCCAGATTTCATCGTGGCGCCGTTGATACTCCTCACGGCAGTTGGGCATCAATTTCATTTTAAATGCGATCTTATTCATCGGGTACCTATTTGATAATTTTGACCTCTTTAGGCCCATCGACCTCTGTTTTTATCTGTCCGTTGGCCTGTTTCGTATGCTTGACTTTAAGCACGCCAAACGGCGTAGGAAACGTTCCTTCAGCGTACTCCAAATCCCCAAGATGGGGGGTTATTGAAATTTCCTTGCATCCCGGTTCGGTAACCCGGATACCCAATACATGTTCGGTAAGCCATGAGGTGGGACCTGAAGCCCACCCATGGCAGAAGCTGTGACGGAAACCAACATAACAATAGTCGCCGTAATCGCCGTGGATGTCTTTTTTTCCAGCAGGCACCAATTCGTCTATGCGACCTGCATTGGGCAACCAATCGAGGTTAAAGTCTTCCCAAAAGGTGGTTGCCCCCAGATCCAGCATGGCTCCCCAATAGTTACGGATCACGTCCAGTGCATCCTGGTAATTCCCTGCTTTAGCCATCGCCTGTAGCATATAGTACCCGTAGAAGGTGGAGAAGTTCTTGGCACCCCCTGCGACAAGTACGGTATTCGCATCCGACGCCGATACCAAATCCGTCAGTGACATCAGTGCGGCCGCCTGTTTGGATTGGCCCATATCGGGCGTATATTTTTTTAGCCGGCTCACTGCTTCCTCGGCAGTCCGTTGCGTTTCATTGTCCTCCAGAATCACCGCCAGTTTGGCGGCTGTCGACAGCGACCAGATGGTCATCGCCTGCAATCCGGCGTGGATCGCACCAGGGTCTTCACTGGAAGGCCAGTCGAGAAAACGGTTGCCATCCATCATTTCCTTGCCATCCGGCCCGACTTTAGAGACGATCTGCTTTACCAAGGCCGAGAGATAGGGCTGCTGTTCCTTCAGATACGCCAAATCGGCATGATGCATATACCAGTCGTGATGCAGGATGATCCACCACATGGAATAGGTGCTGATGCCACTCATCCAACCCGGTAAGGGAGTCACATCACGGGCCAGGTCCAAACTTTTAGGTACAACCTCATTATATCCGAATACGGTATTCACGGTCGATACCTCGGGATGCAGGTCGCCCACCCACACCAAACGGTCACGTTTAATGCCATCCCACAGATATTCCTGCATATTAAGATGCACGGTATAAGCGCCGGTTTGCCAAATTTTATTGAGGCGTTCGTCACTGCTATGGAACGAACCAAGGTAGGGAATATCGCGGTAGGTGAAAATTGCCCGTACCTCTTTCAGGTGCAATTCCGCATCGGCATCCAGCAGATCGATGCGGACAAAACGGAAACCGCTTTCCCCTACCTGTGCGCGTCCCAGCCAGGGCAATTGCAATTGGAAATCGCGGATGGCGTGATCATTGGTGGCTCCTTTCTCTCCGATTTCGGCCATGGCCTCGCTGGCAGATTCGCCATAGCGAATCCGTACGTTACGCGGGGTATTTCCAGGCGACCACATACCGGTGACGATTTCCAGGCCACCCTGTAATTCCCTGCCGAAATCCAGGAGGACACTGCTCGTTGTTTCGCCTTCGTTTTTCAGCACACAGATGCTTGCATTGGTCAGATCGCCTTGCCCATTGCCGGGCTTGAGCAGTTGCTCGGTGTTGGCGATGTTGCCCGATTGCCAAAGGACACGTACCGGAGAAATAAATTCCCGGGTCAATTCGCTTGGCTGGCTTACCGCCTGGGGCTGTCCAAGTACGAATAAAAGTGAAAACAAAAACGCACTATAAAATAACCTAATCATGTTAAAATGGGTTTATAACAGTGCGCAAGTTAGGGAGAATAACGCAATCGAGTATCCTGTGCTTACATGGGCGATGTGCTCAATCTAAACGCATGTTTTCCAGATCCTACGCTCTTCAATACCACATAATTTCCTACTTTCGTGGCCTCTTTTTTTATCGTTCCGTTTTGCGACAGCGTAAAATCTTTGGCCTTTTCCGGGATGGGCAGGTATACATCTGCTTCGACGTTTGCCGGCAAGGATACCGTCAGCACGAAATCGGCTTGACGCTGATCAAACCCTGCCTCAATCGGTCCGCTGATGGTCGGTACTTTCGCCTTGGCCCAAGCCAGCCCTGACGGTTGCGGCCTGATACTCACCCGTCTGAACCCGGGTGTGGATGGCGTGATTCCAATCAGTTTCCGGGGCAGGATATGTGCCGGTGAAGAACTCCATGCGTGGCTCCAACCGTTGTTGTTTTTGTACTTGTTATCCCACGCTTCGGTGGTCATCGTGGCTCCTACATGTAGCATATTATACCAACTCCGATCGCTTTTTGACGTCAAAAGCGACAATGCATACGCTCCTTCGTCGGCATCGAACAGTCCTTCCAACAAATAATTGGCACTGTAAACACCGCAGGCCATGCCCTTTGTTTTGATGTAATCCAGCACCCTGCTTTGTTCTTTCTCGGGCACCAGACCAAATACCAGGGGATACAGATTCGCGTGAATTGATGCATGATCGGTGCCGATCCCGTCGGTATAAATCCCGCGCTCCCGATCGAAGAATTGGCGCTGGAAAACCGCAAAAAGCTTGGTATGCCTTTTCCGGAGTTGTTCAGCCTCCTGCTTTTTACCCGCAATCCGGGCCATCTTCTCCATTAGCCGTAATGTATGGTAATGGAACGCATTGACCACGGTGTTGTAATCCGTGAAGACATAGCCATCCGTTTCTCCACCCTCGGGTAGGGCCGCTGAGCTTTGTGGCCAATCGACGATATCCCGTAGGGTCTCTCCATTGAAAAAAATGGATTTCCGGAATTCATCGGTCACCAAACCGGTGGTGGTCGAGATCAATCCATTGGGCATGGTCAACGCGTTCATCAACTTGGGCCGGAGGTCGTCGTAATTTTTCCGGATCACGCTGGTATCACCTGTATGCAGGAAGTCCATCCAAACCATCATGATTGAATGCGATATCCATTCTGTGGGCCACGTGGCATGGTAAATCATGTTTTCCAGGCTATACCGTGCCGTCGCAAACTCACGGTCCACCGCATAGTGTCCGAGTTGGTGAATATATGCATCGGCCTCGTACATCATCCGTTCGCGTTGGCTGGCTGCATAATCTCCGTTGAACGTGTTAGCGATGATCGAATACCGGCAGAGGTCGTAAACTTGATTCAGCAACGTATCGCTGCTGACAAAATAGGATGCGTATTCATCATACGGCACGTGCAAACTCAATTGTTCGGCCGAAACCACGGAGAGGTCGAGGCCGGTACCCGCAACTTCCAGGAAACGGAAAGGAATCACCTCCATCATGTGTTCAGGCATCACCTGGCTGTGGGGGTAATGCGCTTGGAAACGCGGAATGTCCAAATAGTAGGTATGCGTACCTGCCTTGATGGATAAGGAATACTCCCGGTAAATTACACCACCGCCGGGTTTGGCGTCGATGGAATCACCCGCATTTTTTTCGCCGATACGGACCGTCAAGGTCGTATCCTTACGAACATCGGGTGCCGTCTTCCAGTTCAACGTAAGTGCCACATTGGCAAATCCGGCACGCTCAAATTCGATAAACCACGTGCCGTTTGCCTTTCGTGCTAACTGTACCGGATAAGCCGGATGGTACTGGATAGGCGGGCGATCTTCAAACGTCCACATTTCTTTATCCTGTCCGGTGTCCAGCCGTACCCAGCGGCTTTCGCCGGGCCACTGCCTGCTCCGCAGGGCATCGCCGATGTGGAATCGCTGGACCGTGCTGTATGCGGAAACCTCTCCACTCCTGTTCCATATGCGTACCTTCCAGTAATAGGTTGTATGGGGCTTAAGTGGATTGCCCGAGTAAGCCACGTGTAATGCATTTCCGTCTTCAATTTTCCCACTGTCCCAAACGTCAGGGCTATTCCGTTCCAGCGCGCCTGGAGACGATGCCACCAACAATTGATAAGCCGTTTGATAGTCGCTATCTTGCTGCATGGGCACAATCCAGCTAAACATGGGTGTCAATGTGGTGATCACCGACTTTTCCGGCTTTGACAGGAGGTTGGTCATCAAGCCTGTTGGCACCCCGCTATCGGCAACAGCCCCGTGGCCGATTGTTAACAACATTCCAATCAACAAGTACCTGTATTTTCCCAAAATGTGGGTATTCCGCTCTATTTCAATCATCTTATATTTTTGCCGTCTCTTCCTATATCCACTCATGTTATTTTACTAATTCGGAATTTGAAAGTGCCAGGAATGTCAAGTAACTGTCCACCAGAAATCCTTCGTAACCCCAACATTCTCCGTTCCAAGTCTTCCAATCCCTAGTCTTATCGCTACCAGGGCAGTTTCCTTCGAATTGATTGAATCGAAAGCTTTCCAGCATCGGAAATAGTATTTTTTTGGCTTCATCAACCATTCCTACCATGCACAATGCCTGGATGGTAAAATAGCTATAACAAGCGGTAGCACCGCCATTTTCATAAATCTGAAATCCATCAGATCCGTCTTCCAATTCTCCATAGCCCCATCGTTTTTCAAAATGAACATAATCTTCCCTTCTGATCGGGATTAGGTTGCCCGGCAGTCCCAAGCGAAAATCCGTAAAACCCACCTCCTTCATTTTTTTCAGCAATATGGTCATGATCTGAATGGCCAATGGCCGTTCGATCAAACCATAACAAATCGCTACGCTATTTACAAACAGAAAATAATAATCATGCAAGTTGCCGTCTTTACTTCTCCACCCAGCAATCACCCCCGTTTCCTTATTCAAGAACCGGCTCACATAGTTTTGTTTTAATTTGTTGGTAAACGCCCCTACTTCTCCGTCATCGGCAACTTCTAAAAGCCGATTGACGTCGAGGAGTAGCGTACATGCTCTATAAGCAAGCGCATTTGCATAAGCATCATCGTGCCCGAAGCCAATGGTATCCCACCAATTGGACGGCCGCGTTAACTCACCAAAATTTTTCCAGCTGTCCGAGTTACCCGAATAGCCATACGAAATAATGCCGTCGTTGTCGGTGTCATTGGCCATGATCTTTTGGGCCCATTCCATGAGGGTACCATGATTACGGTGTCCCCACGCTTTGTCTTCTGTTTCTTTGATGTAGTAGCATGCTGCCATTAAAAGCGAGGGCATGCTGTCAAGCGCATCAAACTTACTCTTCCACGTCCCATATCCAACTTGTCCATAGGCAAGCATGCCTGTCATATAGCGATCTAAAGTTTGCCTGACTAAGTCCATCGCAGTAAAATTAGCCGTTAACCTAGGTGCATAACGGGCTAGTTCCGCATACTTATAAACCGTAAAAGCACATGCATCGCTTGCGGAATTATTGGCTAGTGCCCTAATAGTAGGATTAAGCTGAAAAATATTAATAAAATTACGTCTAAACCCATCGAAAGCTGGATCATTCTGGATGTAATCATTTTCAGGATAAATCAATTTGGAAGCCAGTTCATAGGTGATCTCGGGATGATCTTTGGTAGCTGCAGCAAATTCAATCCTTACAAAGGGTTCGTCCACGTTCCTACCGGCATCATAATACAGCTTTTGTTCCGGCTTGCTGCAGGTAATTTCAAAGGTGCCCATCCCCGGCATATGGAGCACACAAGGAAAAGCCACGTAATTCTTTTCTGCCATCAAGCCCAATACCGTACTGTGATTTTTCTGCTGTGAAAAGTTCAACACGAACGGAGATAGGTCGGAGCCATGCTCCGAGTACCGCGAATGGATCAGAAATCCTTTGCGGTTGAACGTTATTTCCCAGTCAGGCTTCTTCTTAGGCGGGCGATTATAGTAATAGCCTATTTTTCGTTTGGTTGCCTTACTGGTATATTGTCCACCACTTTTCTGACCGGCCATCAACGGGCTGTTTTCCAAGGCCCCTTTTCCCAGACTGTCTGTCGAGAGAAACAAAAATTCAGGCCTGTTCCCATTTAGCGTTGCCTTCAGAAATTCAGACTGATAATGAAAGTGGGTGTCCACGAGTTCAAACCGGCCGAATGCAGCATCCCAACAGACTACGAAGCCCAGGGTGGCTGATTGTTGCAGAAATTTTCTCCGTGTATACATCTAACTACTTTTTAATTACCTCAAGGCTTCATTTTATAAAATCTACCTCAGGAGTTGATTAAAACCGGGCCCAGTAAATACGGTATACATAAAAAAAATCGGCTGTCCTACACTGCCCTGCCTCACATCAGGTTTGGTACCGCTTTTTTAGCATTTGCCGCATCCAGCAGTTGATTTCCCACTGGCTGGCAAGCGTTTGTGTCGTAAAAGGTCTGTACTGCATATACGGATAAGGGCCAAATTCCGGGGTAATGGTAGCACGTTCGGCACCGCTTTCCTTTACATGCGCTACCCACCGATCCCACCACGCCAAGTGATGCTCCAAGGCTTCCTCATTTTCCGGTGCACGCGGGTCGGTAACCTGAGGCCCCTCTGGAAAGCCCACACGGGCGTGCAAATGCCGTCCATGCTGGATTGCCAAGTCTACTGCTTCTTCCTGATCTTCCAAGTAACTTTCCGAAACGCAAACCCAGTGGGAAAAATCAAGTGCAAGTTCCAGGGACGGAAATTCCGTGAGGTAATCCTTAACGACGTGCGCGGCATACGACCATTTGTTGCGATGGGTCTCTTGAATAATCTTGACGGAGGATTCGCGGCTGATCCGATCGCAAATTGCAAAACACGTTTCCATCTGCGCCCGACTGTAATACTCCCGCCCGGTTTGGGAAACTATAAATTCGGGTTTTACGTCCCGATCTTGATATTCCAGCAGGGCATAAAGGTTACGCTCCAGTGCATCGATATACCGATTGAAATCCTTCCCTTCCTGAAGCTCGGCGTGGAGCAAGATATAGGATAAACCCGCATCGCCAAGGATCTCCACCATATCCGTATGGTTAGAGGCATCGCCCAACGGGAAAACTTCAACGCCTACGAAACCTTCCTCCTTTACCTGCGTTGCAAACTGAGGCCATTCGATCTGTTCGGAACCCCAACGCGGACAATAAAAGTCAACTTGCATTACCGTTTGTAAATAAGCGGATTTTGTTCGTCATTATTTAACAGATCACCCACCTTTAGGGTCTCTACGTAGTCATCAGGGAGGATATTGGGAATCCCGTTGTAGGTATTCCCATCCGGCATATACGCACAGGTCATCGCCCTTCGGAATCCGGGGGTCATGTTTGCGTGGGCTCCATGGATGGTCAATCCATTATGAAAGGAACAGCTACCGGCTTTCATGGCAGCAGCATGGGATTTTGTCTGCTTAAATTCGGGGTAAACTTCAAAAATACCCCCCATATTTTTTCCGATACCGGCGTTTTCAAACGTCGTTGTTTTGTGTGACCCCGGGATAAAGAATAAACACCCATTTTCCAGCGTAGCATCATCCAATGCAACCCAGATTGACAACGCCTGCCGATCGGAAAACGACCAGAACGGCGTATCAAGATGCCAGGAGGTCGGGTTGGCCCAGGGGCGCTTGATCAACGCCTGGTCGTGCCAGATGCGGATACCATCCACTCCTGCCAAATCAGCCGCCATCTTGCCGATACGCTCATCGACCATCAACTTCTTCATTTCTTCACTGGTTTGCCACAGGTTCAATAACTGGTCAAATACATTATTGAAATAGGCAGCATCTTCATTGATGCCATCGTCGTCGCCAAGGCGGACTTCTTTACCCGGCATTTTCAGGCCGTTACGCTCTTGAATAGCTTGGGTAACCGTGCGGCGCCAATGTTCCAATTCCTCAGCGTTTAAAAAATCCTCTACAATTACGTAGCCATTTTCACGATAAAAATCAATTTGCTCGTTGCTCAAGTCGGTATTCATAATCTATTAAAATTGGTAAATCTACTTTACAAATATCGCTTTATACCCGATAGATAAAATGACAGATTGCAACCTTTCTTTGCACTTTTTGATATTTTCACTTATTCCGGCTGTACGTAATTCATATTGGTAAATACCAATTGATTTGGTATGTTTGATACGCCGATTGAATAAACCGACGATGAGTAACTACCATAAATACCTACATATACGAGACCTTGACCGGGACCTAGGCTTCTATGTTACCACGGTTGGTTACAACAAAATAGACAAGCATACCCAGTATCCTGATGTGAGCCAGCATCCCGCAGACCATGTCTTTTCCTGGAATAAGGGGCGTATTCTGGATGGGTATTACGTCGTCTTTATCACCAGCGGGCAGGGGGTGTTTGAATCGGCCAATACGCCGCCCCATGTTATCGAGTCGGGCATGTGCTTCCTCTTATTCCCCGGCATCTGGCATCGATACAAACCCGATCCCGCATTCGGATGGGAAGAATATTGGGTCGGTTTTAATGGCAGCTATCCGCAGCACGTCATGAGCCGCCTTTTCGACCCTGGATTTCCGTTTATCAAGACCGGGTTAAGTAAGGATATAATGGCTGCTTTTACTCAGTTATTGGGCACGGTTTCACAGGCTCAAATGGGTTACCAACAAGTGATTGCGGGCATTACGCTGCAGATCATCGGGCTGCTCAATCGGATCAACCTCACCGAAAAAACGGACAACGACCCCGAATCCATCTGGGTATCCAAAGCCATCCTCACCCTTCAGAGCGAACTTGCGAATCCCATCCGTATGGAAGATCTGGCCGCGGAATTTCCAATCAGCTATTCGAAGTTCAGAAAATCCTTCAAACGGCTTACCGGTAAATCTCCCAATCAATATCACCTCGATCTCCGTCTTGACAAGGCCGAAGAGCTTCTGAAGACCACGCATCTCACGGTCACGGAAATCGGCTATCACACAGGCTTTGATTCACCGTTTTATTTTTCGCGGCTCTTTAAAAAGAAGTTTGGTATTTCGCCTAAAACATTACGCGGTTCTCAGGTATAACCGGCCGTTGTCGGCTATCCAAAAATACTGTTCAGAATGAGATCTTTAATTGCGGTTGGGGCCACTGCATCTGTTTGCTGGTTTTCTTGGGTGATTAACACCGGATAGTAATCCTCCGGAACGCCGACAGCCCCGTGTGAGCCTTTCACCAAGGTGGCGTCTAAAGGGATGACGTCGAGCACATACCGGAATCCGAGTTTCTTTCGCAGCAATTTGTAAGCCGCTCGCGCTTTGGATGTCATAAACATTTCCACGGGATCGTAACCAGGTTTTTTATGAATGTCCACCACCCGGGCATAATCGGGAGCTACTTGATCATCCAGCCAGAAATAATAAGTAAACCAACTATCGGGTTTCGCGACGGCGATCAGGTCGCCCGCTCGCTCGTGGTCGATGTGTTCTTCTTTTTTACCAGCATCGTCCAATAGCTGGTCAATCCCCGGCACATTTTCCAACAGCTTTCTGACTTGCTGTTTTACTTCCTCATTTTTTGTATAGATATGGGCAATTTGGTGGTCGGCCACGGCAAATGCCTGAGAGGCTCCGGCGTCCAGCAATTCCAATCCGCGTTCCACGCGGATACCCAGCAGACCGGCTTTGCGTAAGATTCGGTTGATGTGTATGGGGTGCGATACGGGTGCAATACCGTATTCCGACAGCAGCATAATATTCGCTCCCCGCTGTTCATAGAAGGTAATTAAGCGCTCCAGCAGCGTGTCGATTTCGGTTACTTCCTTACCGATCTTCGTCAGGTCCGGACCAAACTTTTGCTGGCAATAATCCAAATGCGGCAGGTACACCAGACTCAGTGTGGGGCTGTGCTTATCTTCCACATACATCGCTGCATCCGCAATCCATTGCGACGACGCAATATTCGCTCCCGGTCCCCAGAAACTGAACAGCGGAAACTGGCCGAATTTCGCCTGCAGTTCGTCGCGCAATGACGCGGGATACGCATAGCAATCCGGAATCTTCCTTCCATCGGCCAGGTAATTCGGACGGGGTGTCACCGAATAATCTGCTCCGCAGTACATGTTATACCACCAGAAAAGTTGTGCGCAGGTAAAATTAGGATCGATGCGCTTGGCGACATCCCAGATGGATTCAGACTGTACGAGCTTGTTGGATTGCTTCCAGAACTTTATCTCACTGTCGGTATGATCGTACCAGCCATTTCCCACAATGCCGTGTTCTGCCGGCCAGCGACCGGTCACATAGGTAGTTTGTACCGCCGTTGTCACCGCCGGCAGCATCGGCTTGATCTTCGTTACGTGGTTTTTTTTCAAGTAGGCAGTCAGAAAGGGCATATGATTGCCGATCAAGGCAGACGATAAGCCTACCACATCCAAAACAACGGTCTTGTTCATGATCTTTTTTCCATTTCTTGGAGCACCCATCGTAATTCACGCGAAATGGAGTCAGCGATGGGCAGTTGCAATTCATGGGGCAATACACCCCAGGTATACGTTTCTACTTCCAGGTGGCGGGTAGCCGGATGTTCCTGCTGGATGGCCAGTATTTCCCGAATATCCGTTTGGGTCGATTGCAACACCCCCAGGTCCTCCAGAAATATCGGTACGTGGAAATGCGACCGCCATTCCTCGGTATCCGGATCCGCTAGGGCATCCTGCGCATCGGGTAAGTCTTTAAATCGGTTCACTTCTCCATTTTTCTGTCTGGCAAGAACCTGATGCAGGTAGGTGGGCTCATCGAATGCCTGAAACGCAGCACCAATTGTCGCGCGGTCGGCTGGTTTCTCCGGCAAATGCGCTTTGAGTGCTGCGCTGATCTGGAATTTACCTATTTTTATTCCATGCCGTTCGAGGTCGTTCACCACCGCGCGATGATGTTCGTAGCCCAGCGCAAAATGGCAGACGTCGTAACAGATCCGTATATACCGCTTCAGCGTTTCTTCGGCCTCGTCGGATGTCATTCCGAACGTCTCCGAGAATTGCCTCACTCCCATGGGTACCAGTTCCTGTGTAAACCATTCGATAAACTCTGGTCCTGTTTCCAGCACACCATCCGGTTCCGGCTCGATATCCAAATGTAGCTCTTTGCCCCGCTCCTGCCAGATTCGGTGCAGGTAGATCGCTATCTCGACTATGTGGGTTGTCGACCGCTCCCGCATGTCCTGCCACCTGCTCTCATCGTGGTTGTACAAATGTCGATACCCTAATGGTGAAGTGGAGATGCCGCCGTCCATTCCGTCTGGCAGCAGTTGGGTGAGGATCGTAAATAACCGCTTGGTGTATTGAAGCCGCTCCGTCGTTGTCCAATCCGGCGTATGAACGTCCTCCTTGACCCTTGTGTCGTGAAACGCGCCAAAAGGAAACCCATTCATGGTAAACACATACCCTCCCTCTTTTGCCAGCCAATCTTTAAATTCATTCAAGCGTTCGGGTTGCACAAGTATCGTACTGGCCAGATCGGCCAGCCGTAATCCGATTCCCATCGGTTGCATGGGCGACACCGACTGTTTGATCTTGGGGAAATGCAAACGCAGCGATTCAAAATGCTGATCCCACGCTTCTCCCCCATGGATATTGGTACAATAGGTTAACTGTCCGTACGACGTAATCATATCAACTCACTAAATTAACGCCCTCTTGAAGCGCCGCAGCTGCCCGCAACACTTCCTCTTTTTCCAACTGATGTACTTCCACCCCGCGCCCGATTGCCCTGAGCAGCATGATCGTCAGACGTCCTCCCAGGTGTTCACGGAACTCTTCCAAACCCGCCAGCAGCGGATGGGTCGCTCCCGCGCCTTCCAACAGCGGATGAAAGACCGGTAATCCCAACTCCTGTAAAACAGTGAGCACCCGCTGCGCATCGTGCGGCGGAAGCATGCCAATGATGGCCGAATAAACCGTATCCAGCGCAATACCAATGGCCACTGCCTCACCATGCAGCACCTCAAAACCGGAAAGTTGTTCCAGCTTATGCGCACTCCAATGACCGAAGTCCAAGGGTCGGGAGGAGCCGAACTCAAACGGATCTGCACCGGCGATATGCTGCAGATGCAGCTCGGCACACCGGAAGATGAGGTAATCCATCGCTTCACTATCGCGACGGCGCAGGCTTGCCGCATGGCTTTCGATCCAATCGAAGAAGGCAGCATCTTTGATCAGGGCAACCTTTACCGCCTCAGATATGCCCGATACCCATGCACGATCGTTCAATGTGAGCAAAAATAAATTATCATTGAAAACCGCCACCGGCGGGCTAAAGGTCCCTATGAAGTTTTTCTTGCCGCGGTAGTTAATCCCGTTTTTAACGCCCATGCCCGAATCATTCTGCGAAAGAACCGTTGTCGGTACCCGGAGATGGCGGATGCCCCGGTGTGCAACGGTTGCCGCATAGCCCACGGCATCCAGTACCGCTCCGCCCCCAATGGCCATGATGTACGAATGCCGATCAATCCCGTGTCGGTCGACTGCCTCAATAATGCGGTCAACAGATTCCCAGTGATTTTTAATGGCCTCACCACCGGGAACCAACAGTATATCCTCGATCAACTGCGCCGCAGATTCAGGGCCAAAGTAATCCCGTATGCGTTCAATGAGCGCTGGATGATGGGTTACTACCCCCTCGTCGATCACTACCAATAATTTGGGAACAGGTCCATCTCCCTGCGCGACAAAAAAATCGCTAAGCGACCTGTTTTCGGGTGTAAATAACCCCGAAATAAAATGAATATCGTATTGGTAAGAAACCGAAAATTTCTGTTTAATAATAGATTTCATAACAACAAATTAAGTAACGGCAAATAGTTTTGCCAGCCAAATGGAGACCGGGAACAACAGCAGGGCCGCAAACGTCAATCCCCACATTCCCGCAGCGGCTGTCCAGGCGGCGTTCATAAATATCAGTCCGATCACGCCGTGCTTAACGGACTTTCGGATATCGCTCGCTTCCAGCGTCCGGATGGCTTTGGCCAGCGGGGGGAATACAAATAATATAAACGGCAGTACCATTCCGATTGCCAGTATACCGCCCTGGAAATGCACACCGAATGCCACAATACACGCCACGACAACTCCATACAATACGACAGACACCAGTAAAGGCGTCCGTTGCCCGCCATGTACCTCACCGCGGCTGATGGTCGTTACTGCTGCAATGAAAATAACGGGTACGCCTGCCAAAAACCAAACCTTTTCCAAGGCCATCCCGGAATAGCTAATGCCGAGCAGCAGGTTAAGGCCGCGGCACAAACCCATGGTCAGTGGTCCGGCAACCACGTGATGCTTGCCCCACTTGTCATAAACTAAACACATCCCCGCAATGGCGAATGCAATCAGTGACGGCAGCATGCCAACGATGCTGGCTGCGGCAACGCCGATGAGAAACAATACGATTCCCAACGTGGTGGCTGCCTGTATGGAAACCCGACCACTGGGGATGGGGCGCTCGGGTCGCTCGCGGGCATCAAGGCCGGCATCAAACACATCATTGAATACCACGCCACCTCCATAAAGACCGACGGTGGCGACGATCAGCGCGATCAAAGCCTGTCCATCCAATATCGACCCATTGGACACAAACAACAACGCGATGGCAACACCGGCCAATACGTCCGAGATAGCCGTCACAATATTCGCCGGCCGCATCAGTTGCAGATACGGTTTTAGTTTCCCCATCCGTGACTACGATATAATGATGGATCCTGCATCTCTCCGCGGCTGCTGTCCCCCGCGCAAGATGGAATTCCCCTCAAATTTCTGTCCCTGATCAATAGCGATGTGTTCTGCCAAGGCCGATTCATCCAGCTGGCCGCTTTGTCCAAAAGCCGCAACGGCATTTTTGAAACACACCTGTTCGATAACTTCTTTGGGAATTCCGCTTTTAACCATCAATGCAGCCGTTTTGGGTACTGCCAAGGGATCGCTGATTCCCCAGTCGGCCGCGGAATTAACCAAGATGCGCTCCGGCCCGTATTGCTTGACAATTTCAACCATCCGCTCGTTTCCCATCTTCGTAAAGGGATAGATCGTAAAGGCGGCCCAAAAGCCTTTGTCCAACACTTCTTTAACCGTTTCTTCGGTATTGTGATCAATAATAACTTTACCCGGATCCAATCCATGTTCCAGGGCAATGTCCATGCTTCGGGAGGTACCCTTGGTCTTATCACGGTGCGGGGTATGTACCTGCACGGGCAGGGCCGCTTCTTTGGCAAGTTCCAGCTGCAGTCGATAATACTTTTCCTCGGCGGCTGTTTGGTCGTCGAAGCCGATTTCGCCAATGCCGACCACCCCTTCTTTATAAATGAAAAAAGGTAGCAGTTCCATTACTTCTTCGGCCAGGGCCTCGTTGTTTGCCTCCCGGGAATTTAACCCGATGGTACAGAAGTGCTTGATCCCGAATTGCGACGCCCGGAAACGTTCCCAGCCAATCAAGCTGCTGTAGTAATCTCTGAACGTATCAATCCCGGTACGCGGTTGCCCAACCCAAAAAGCCGGTTCGATGACCGCGACCACACCGGCATCCGCCATGGCCTGGTAATCGTCGGTCGTTCTCGATACCATGTGAATATGCGGGTCGAAAAAACGAAACCCTTTTACCAAATCCAAATCCAGTGGCATTCGCTCTCCCATCGATGCCCGATCGCGTTCACTGTAGTTACACATGTCTTAATTCGTTTGATCCGCCCAGCCGCCCCAAGGTGTGTCGGCTGTATCCAATAAATCCAATAAATCCCTATTTCCTTTCATCAAATCGGCAGCTGGAGTAAAACTGCTTGACTGGAATGCATAGGCAATCGCTTTACGCGTTAAAAGCTGCTCGTTTTCTTGGATTACCTGTTCCATAAGCCGGTATGCGCGGTCATCCAAATAGGGAGCGACCAATATCCATAGGAACGGATTGATGTTCCTTTTGGCTGCATAAAGTTCGTATGCATAATCTATTAATGCAGCGGCCAATCGCTTGTTGTTTCGCGTTTTCAGGCCGATGATCTGCGGAATCACTTCATCCGTAAAGAATGCCTTTAACACCAACTGATTCCACGCGCCTTCATCCAAAAATCGGCTTGGGTAGTGATTATTAAGCAGGATTGCCTGTCGTACAGGCGCCATATTGCTTCGGATGCCTTCCGTACAACGGAGCTGCCACGCCGTCGGATGGTGATAGATAGGCAGCGCCGAATAGAGCGCTACCAATTCTTCCATTTCACCGTATTTGAATAGGCGATCGATCAACGAAACGTAAGCAGGCTGCTCCAGCACTGGAATGTTCATGAGCACCCAAACCCGCACCAATCTTGCCAACGACCAGCCTTTCACCAGAAGCGGCAACTGGTCGGAATTGGCCGGCACCATCTCGTCAATTGTGATTGCTAACTCTTTGTCAACCGATCGGATCGTACGGGGAATGGCGGTAAAAACCTTCGCCAACGTATTCGGTTGCGGATCGTTGGCTAGTTGGTTGACTTGATCTGTTAACATACCCCATTCTTCATCGGATACGTGCCGAACGATCTGATTGGTCAACCGTTCGGCATACGCACCCTGCTTATCAGTTAAATCAACTCCATCCTTCATCAACTAATTAACTCCTATTCAAGATTTTTCATCCGTATATTTCTGTAAGCGATTTTCATAGGTGGACCTACGTGCACCTGAAATCCCATCAAGCCTTCAAATTTACGATTTTTCTCGTCATCATCCGTCACATCACTCATTAATATGCCGTTGACATAATGTTGCAGGTGATTTCCTTTTGCTACAATACGGAGTTCGTTCCAATCTTCGACCTTAATCTGTTCCTTCAGCGAATCCCGATCACCCAGTGAACCGGTTTCTTCTCCGGCTGTCCAGATATTACCTTTCGCATAGTCCCCGATCTCACCGTCGACGGGTGGAAGACGCATCTGCTGGCCAGGAAATGCCAGGATGGTGCGACCACGTTCTTCGTAGTTCTGTCCGGTGTAGGTATTCTCCGCGTCAATGTCTGCTTGGTATCCACGCAAGGCATACGGAAGATCCGGCAACTCTTCACTGCGGTAATTAAAGCCGCTGTTGCCCTTTCCCGTCAACTTGTATTCCGTAATCAATTCAAAATCCCCGGGCTTTCCGCCTTCCCAAATGATAAATGAATTACGCTCCAGTTCCTTTCCGGGTTTGATTTCGCCCACAATCGCCCCATCCTCGACGTGCCACAGCGAGGTATCGCCCCGCCATCCGGAAAGCGTTTTACCGTCAAATAGATCGATAAAATCTGGCTGCGATTCAGATTCGGCTTGTTTATTTTCCTGACTACCTCCCGAGGTACAGTTTACAAGGAACGAGGCTAATAAAACAAATCCTCCGATACCCTTTAGGGCCCGGAGGTTATTTTTTGGTTTCAACATATCGTATCGAATTAAAAATAAATAACGTTTCAGTCAATGGTCACGTCTGTTGTCTTCCAACTGCGTGATTTCGCGGAATCTATTACCGCTTCGCATACCTTCTGCGTTTCGTATGCATTTTTGAAATCGGGTTGACAAGGTTTCCCGATCTCAAGGCTTTTCATGAAATCGGCTACTTGATGAACAAAACTATGCTCATAACCGATTCCCAATCCCGGCACCCACCACTTGTCCATATAGGGATGGTCTCCGTTTGTGACATGGATCGAACTCCAACCTTTCACATCCGAATCAACCCCATTATCGAAATACTCCAGCCGGTTCAGATCGTGTAAATCCCATCGGATGGATGCGTGCTCACCGTTGATTTCGAACGTATACAGTGCTTTGTGTCCGCGGGCATACCGTGTAGACTCGAACAGTCCCAATGCCCCGTTGGAAAACCGGCAGTGGAAAATACAGGCATCGTCTATCCCAACCGGTTCCAGCTTGCCCGTATCATTATGTACGCGTTCCTTCACAAACGTTTCCGTCATTGCAGACACTTCTGTAATACCTCCATTGAGCCACATGGCCGTATCGATGCAATGCGCCAGCAAGTCGCCGGTAACCCCCGACCCTGCCACGTCCACATCCATCCGCCAAGCCGCATCGCCCCCTTGAGGCAGGTCAGCATTGATCGTCCAGTCCTGAAGGAAATTGGCTCGGTAATGGAAAATTTTACCCAATTTACCTGATTCGATGATTTTTTTTGCCAGGGTAACAGCAGGCAGCCGCCGGTAATTATACCACACGGTATTGGCAACTCCGGCCTTTGCTACGGCATCGACCATTTTTTTGGACTCCTCCAGATTTCTGGCCAACGGTTTTTCGGTGAGTACCATTTTACCCGCCTCCGCCGCGGCGATGGCAATCTCGGCATGCAGATGGTTTGGCGTACAGATATCCACTGCGTCGATATCGTCGCGTGCAATTAGCTTTCGCCAATCGGTTTCATACGATGCAAAACCCCATTGTTCTGCAAACGCTTTTACTTTTTCTTCCCGGCGTGAACATACGGCCTGCAGCACGGGTTGGTATTGCAGGTCGGGGAAAAAATTGGGTACGCGGTTGTACCCGTTGGAATGGGTCCTGCCCATGAATCCACAGCCAATCAGTCCGATTCTCAACTCTTTTTTACTCATTTTTTTGGAGTTATCTAGTTATGTTTTGCTTCTTTGTTCCTTGCTCTTTATTCTTCGCTCTCACTCTTGCCAGCCATGTGCCTCGCGAACGCTGATCAACGCTGCCAGGATATCATTCCATGTTTGTTGTTTATGCAGCACTTCGTTGGGGAACATACATCCATCCCAGCAGATATGGTTGAATGCCTTGGTCAATTGGCCATCTTCATCGCGCAACCAATATCCCGCATCGTGCGCAATGTTCAGCTTTCCGTTTGGGTCGTTGGGTAAACAATGGCGTCCCGTCTTATCGTGCGAGCCTGACCCGAAGACCGTCCCGTCATTCTGTGCTACGTGGAAGTCGATCGTCCAGGGACGCAATGCTTTGGTGAGTGTTTGCAGCCCCTCTTCCAGGGTTTGGCGATCACTCCATTCAAAATCTGCCGGCAAAATCCGGTCGTCAGGCTGGTTATATCCCAACAGGTAGAGGAATGTATGCGACATATCCGCCTGGAAGCCCATATTAGGTCGATCAACCGCTTCCAACGTATTCAGCATGGTCCGCCAGCTGTGCATACCTCCCCAACAGATTTCTCCCTCGGCGGCCAGCTTTTCGCCATAGTCTGCCGCCACGTCGCACGCCTCGCGGAATGTATCGGCAATAATTTTTGTATTTCCGGCAGGGTCTTTTGCCCAATCGGCCGGTGAACTGGAGGAGTCTATACGGACTACGCCATAAGGCCGGATGCCCATCTCACGCAATTGCTGACCGAATTCACAAGCTTTGCGCACCATGTCCACGAATACTGTCCGGCTTTCTTTACTTCCCAAAGCCGACCCCGCCCAGATAGGTGCTACCAGCGAACCAATCTTCAGCCCGTGAGCGGAGACTTTCTCCGCTAATCGCTCCACCTCGTCTTTTCCACCATTGATGTTTACATGTGGTTCCAACAAACCAATGTCCACCCCGTCAAATTTCACTCCATTCACTTCTGCTGCCGCAGTGTAGGCCAACAAATCATCAAACGGAATCACCGGTTCGGAACCCTCTCCTTTACCTACGATTCCCGGCCAGGTTGCATTGTGAAGTTTCGGAAAATTGTTTTTTGTATCCATATCTCTTTTTCTTTATCTCTTTGAAAGGAAATTTATGACAACACCAGGTCTGGATTACCCGGACCGAAATGTTTCAGCATGACGATCGGATCCGTTTTTGACAGGTTCACGATCTTCACCCCTGCCTGTGCTGCTCGTTCACTTACGAAATATTCATCGTGCGTCAATTGTCCGTAACGGATCAGTGCCGGTGTTTCGATATCCCATACCCCTAAAGTCCCGTGTCCCTGCATCATAATCATTCCATATGCTGCAGCGTCCCGGATGGTTACCGTTGCTCCCGGTAATACCGTCAATTCCTTCGCACTGAAGGCATCCGACTTGTAACATACCCACTTTTCAACATAACCGGCGTCCCGCATCTCTTCTTCGCTCCGTACGGGAAGGGGCGCCATAAAACGGTTCTGCATGGTATTTGGATCGAGGTTCAACTCCCAGTCCAGGACATCGATCAGTTCATCGAAGTCGCCGATCTGGTCTTTCGGCGTTCCATTCCATAGCAATTCTTCCGGGATGATGGCCTCATTCACCAGCGATTGATACATGGCAAATACGTCAGAAGCCTTCTGGGGCTCATAGGTACACAAGCTTCCCGGTGCATGCAGCAGTCCCGGAGGAACATCCCATCCCGTACCCGGCTCAAGGCGGTATGCCTGCGAGTAATTCGTAATCTTATTATCGCCCTTCGTAAAGTTAACCAGGCATTCGCGGATCTGATCCTTTGTCGTACCGGGCGCTATACCGATAAACGTGTATGGATAATCCCCGCCGTGATTATTCAGTTGTGGTGGGAAGTAATATGCTTCGGGCTTCCCTTTTTGGCCGATGAGTGCGGCTTTTTCATCGTTATGGTGTACGTGATGGGGAAGCGGCCCCATATTATCAAAGAATTTCGAATAAATTGGCCAGCTTTTGTGCTCATCCCAAAGTCGGGAACCAATCAGTTCACCTTTCAGTTCATCAACCGCGTCCTTCAACAGGAATTGTTGAGTACGCCCCCCTTCCTCGTAAACTACTGGGCTTAGTCCCTCATTTTCTCCCGTCAGCGGGCCGTTCTTTGCGGGCGTTGTAGATGAAAACCACCGTTCATCGATTCCTCCGCGCGCGCCACCCAATACGTAGTAGTCGTCGGGATGAAGCTTAATGCGTCGACCCGGTACGCAGAATGACCGGGGTACCCACGTCGGGGCCAAGCGTAGTATCCCTTCTCCCTGTTCCAGTGAACTCTTTGCTAACTTACTTGTTTCCATGTAATGATTGATAATTTATGTTTAAATCTATTTATTATACGTTATAAACAAGCGCTTATTATTATTAACACCCTTGATTTTTCAATCACCTATTGGTCGAATTCTGCACATACCCACCCCTACCAGACATTTTGTATCCAATGCCGGTTATTATCCTAGCGCTATCGCGGATTATTAACTATTACGATCTTATCGCTAATGCGATGCTTGCGGATCGGCAGCCTGAACGGCTTTATCCTTTAGTGACTTCTGCCAAAAGAAGAAAATAATAAACAAGACGATTAAAATAGCAGGAAACGAAACCATTTTACTCAACGCATCCTGACCGGTAGCGAGCTCTAATGCAGAATCTGTCAGTCCGGCTGCTGCATTTTGCTCACGTGCTCCGTCGATCCAACCACCAATAATGGGCTGGAAAATAGCCGTCGAAAACATTCCGACGCCCCCGATGACGGACATCCCCAACGCCCCACTAAGCGGAACCCGCTGCGCAGCCGACCCTACCATCACAGGCCAAAAGAAACAAACGCCTAACGCAAAAACGACCGCAGCCAAATAAGCCATTGGCCCAGTTACCACGCTGAACAGGTAAATACCGATGGTCGCAAAAATAGCTCCTCCTAACAGTACGCCTGTCTGCCCCAATGCTTTTACCACCGGGCCGGCAAAAAATCTGCCCACTGCCATCAGGCCGGTGGTCAATGCCAAGATCAGCATGCTGTCGGCACCGCTGTGACTCATAATGATAGACACCCACTGCTGTGGCCCAAACTCGCTGATTGCGGTAAGCGCCATGCAGAAAAACAAAAAGAGAAAGGTAGGTGAGAACATCGCCTTAAAATTCTGAGCCAGGGAAGTCGACCCCTCCACCTTGGCTTTCGGGAAGGTCTTCCCATAAAACAGTACCACATAAATAAGGGTAGGAATCATCAACACCCACATCTGGGTTTGCCATTGCTGAAGAAATCCGCCTGCTTCAGTCATGAATTTAGAGATCAATGCGCCCAACAGGATACCCCCCGGAAACCACATATGAAACCTGCTCAGCATCTTATTCATTTTAATGTGATTGTCCGAATACATATCTGCAATCATTGGATTACAAGCGGCTTCGGTACAACCGTTACCAAATCCGATGAACAAGGTGGAAATCAACAGACCTGTATATCCACCTGAATAAATGGTCAACAAGATTCCCAATGTATGCGCGACAAAAGCTACCCGCATGATGTTTCTGGCGCCGAATGAATGGTAAACTAACCCACCGATAATCATGGAAATCGGGAATCCCAAGAACCACATGGAATTAATAAACCCGAGCTGCTCAGCTGACAGGTTGAATTGTTCGCCTAACTGGGGCAGGATACCCGCTCGGATCGCAAAGGTAAATGCCGTCGTAATGAGCGCAAAACAAGATCCATTGAATAAGGCACTTCTGTTAACGTTTTCGTTCATTTTTTGTGATTTTTTAATTGGTTAATATTACTTTTTCTTTACACCTTAATCCGGTTGATCGGATTCAACCGGTCACTGATACAAAATCTGCACGAAAGATACCTATTAATCGGTAAAAACCCGCAGTAGTTTATCAGCTTTCACAGTTCAAAGAAAAAATACTGGTTAAAGGTACTCTTCAGATCTTAAACTTCCGTCCTGAGCTTTCCTGCTTATGATTAAAGGATAGACCATGACAGTTACTAGCAAAAAAGAATATACATTCGTATTATTCAGTATCTTGCCAGAATTTCTGATGTTATTATAAACTAAAATCGGTTATAGTCCATTATTTCCACTAACTAAACATGTATGGATAGTTCCTCTTACATTGCCTTGAGAAAAAATATCACAACGTTATTTACAGCAATTGGACTCTTGGGGACTGTATGGTGTCTCTCTCAGTGCACCTATTCCCATTCGGATGCGCTACCAATCAAGAAAGACGCACACATTATTCTGGTCGGCAATAATCTCGGATCAAGGATGATGAATTTCGGCTATTTTGAAACGGAAATGCAGCTCCGATACCCCGACAGTACATTATATATCCGAAACATGAGTGACGGGGGCAATACCCCGGGCTTTCGACCTCATTCGGGCCGCCCCTCCCCCTGGGCATTTCCGGGTGCCGAACAGTTCCAGACGGAACTGACAAACGACCCCAATACGGAGGGCCATTTTGAAACACCCGAGCAATGGCTCACACGGCACAAAGCCGATATCATTATCGCTTTTTTCGGGTCGGTGGAATCATTCGACGGCGAAGCGGGACTCCAGCGGTATAAAGACGAACTTGATGCCTTTGTAAAATATACGTTGCAACAGCGCTACAATGGCGTATCGACCCCACAGCTGGCTCTTGTATCGCCCATCGCGTTCGAAGATCTATCGGCGAAATATGACCTACCCGATGGCAAACGCGAAAATGAAAACCTGTTGTTATATACGCAGGCGATGAAAGAGGTAGCAGACAGCAATCAGGTGCTTTTCGTGGATATGTATACCCCATTCAAGAAACTTTTCGATAAAGGTGACCAGCAGTGGACGATTGATGGCCTGCAACTCAATGATGAAGGATATAAGAAGTTTTCTTTGCTTTTGACTGATGCCGTCTTCGGCAAGGAAAAAGTGAAAGATAACTCCCTTCGTGAATCCGTCCATGCCGCTGTTATGGAAAAAAACTGGATGTGGCATAAAGATTTTAAAATGCCCAACGGTGTTCAGGCCTATGGCCGTCGCTTCGACCCATTTGGGCCGGATAACTATCCGGCAGAAATAGCCAAAATCAGGGAAATGACGGCCATCCGTGATGAAGCTATCTGGAAAGCGGTTAAAGGCGAACGGCTCGATCTGGACAGTGCCGATGCGCTGACAACCAAACTGCCCGAGGTAAAAACAAACTACGTACCGAGTAGCCAAAACGAGATTCCGAAATATTTGTATGGCGAGGAGGCACTCAGCAAGTTCCGGATGGCACCCGGCTACAAAATAGAACTTTTTGCGTCCGAGGAAGAGTTTCCCGAACTCGAAAAACCTATGCAGATGTCTTTTGACAATCAGGGGCGGCTTTGGGTAGCTATTATGCCGACTTATCCACACTGGAAACCCGGTGATCCGAAACCCAACGACAAAATCCTCATTTTTGAAGACACGGACAACGATGGCAAGGCCGACAAGCAGACAGTCTTTGCCGACAGCCTGCATCTACCTGTAGGATTTGAGATTGCCCCCGAAGGTGTCTACGTTTCACAGGGTACTGATTTCGTGCTGCTGAATGATACGGATGGCGACGGTAAAGCCGACAAAAAAGAAATCCTGCTGAGTGGTTTCGACGACCACGACACGCATCATGCACATCATGCGTATACGACGGATCCTTCGGGCGCCATCTACATGGGAACCGGCGTATTCCTCGCCAGCGACATCGAAACTCCCTACGGTACCGTACGCACTACCAATGGGGGGTTCTTCCGTTATGATCCCAACCGGCATAAACTGGAATTTGCCCAGCTTTCCATTCCCAATCCGTGGGGTATTACGTTTGACGATTGGGGACAGAATTTTTATGCAGAAACATCAGGCCCGGCGGTGAGTTGGATGATGCCCGGCACCGTCAAACCGATCTATGGCATATTCACGCCCAAATCGAGAAACCTCGTGGAAGAAGCCCATCAGGTACGCCCGACTTCGGGCTTGGAATTTATCTCGAGCCGCCATTTTCCCGATGACGTTCAAGGCGACTACCTCATCAACAACACAATCGGCTTCCTGGGCACCAAAGAACACACGCTTGAAGACAATGGAACGGGGTATAAAAGTCACCACAGGCAGGATCTTATGCGATCGGAAGATCCTAATTTCCGGCCGGTGGACCTCGAATTTGCCCCTGACGGTTCCCTTTACGTCATTGACTGGCATAATGTATTGATCGGGCACATGCAACACAACCAGCGCGATCCACTGCGAGACCACACCCATGGGCGTATTTATCGCATTACCTATCCGTCGAGGCCATTGGTAAAACCCGCATATATTGCCGATGCGCCCATTGATACCCTGTTGGACAATCTGAAGCTACCCGAATACCGATCTCGCTACCGTACACGTCGTGAACTCCGCGGCCGTGACTCGGCGGAAGTGCTGACACATCTTAAAACCTGGGTCAAGAATCTCGATAAAAACGACCCCCACTACGAACATCATCTGTTGGAAGGGTTATGGGTAAGTTGGGGACTCGATCGCGTGGACCAGTCATTGCTGCGCGAACTTCTGCATGCAAAGGATTATCGGGTCCGCGCGGCGGCTGTGCGCGTAGTGCGTTACACCGGGCATCAAGTCGCAGATCAGGCACAATTACTGAAGGAAGCCGCAAGTGATGAGCATGGCCGCGTTCGTTTAGAGGCGTTGGTAGCCGCTTCCTGGCTGGAAAAAGAGCCTGGACTGGCTATTCTGGAAGAGGCAGCGAAGAAACCACTCGATGATTGGATGGCAGACGCTTACCGAGCAGCCTTCGCCCGTTTGAATGGGGATATCCACGGGGAAGTAAAAAAGGAAAAAGCCACCGCAACCGATTTAAAAGGAACCGACCTTGAGCTTTACAAGAAGGGGCAATTGCTCTACGCAAAGGACGGATTCTGTGAAACCTGTCACCAACCAGACGGAAAGGGACTTCCCAGCTCTGGCTTTCCACCGCTGGCTGGCAGCCCTTGGCTAGACAATGACGACCGCCTGATCAAACTGACATTGAAAGGTTTGCAGGGGCCGGTGGAAGTGCTCGGTCATCAATACCCCGGACAGGTACCCATGACGCCGTTTGGAGGGTTGATGAACGACGAGGAGGTGGCCGCCGTACTCACATATGTCAAAAACTCGTTTGGCAATAAAGGCACTTCTGTAAATCCGGAAAAAGTAAAGGCGATCCGAGCCGCTATCGCAGACAAGAAAGGCTTCTACCATCCGGAGGAATTACTCAAGGAGCATCCGTTATCGAACTAAATAAAGGAAAATAACGCAAATAACGCCATAAAAAAACCGGGGTAACGTAATCGTTGCCCCGGTTTTTTTATGAGAACCCTTATGCGCCAAAGTGCGCTCGCAAAAAAGAGATCCCCTGGACCGCAATGGCCTCACGAGAAGGTTCAAAGTCCCGCCAGATAGACGCTGCTTTGGCAATTACTTTCACCGCCGGTGTGAAAGATTCAATGACTAAGCTACCTGAATAATCGACATCTCTCAATGCACCCCGAATCCCTACCCAATTGATGTGGTCGTTTCCGGGAGCCCCACGGTCACAACCGCAAGCATGCACATGAAACAGCTGTTTTCCTGCCTTCCGGATTGCTGCCGCAGAATCTTTTTCTTCGATATTCATGTGATACGTATCCAACAGCAAGCCCACGGCAGCGTGGTCTACCTCAGCTACCAACTTTAGGGCTTGTTCACAGGTATTGATAAAATCCGTTTCATACCGGTTTAAGGGTTCAATTGCCAGTTTCTTACCTAGGTCGCCGGCACGTGCCGCCAGTGTTTTCAAATGCTTCACAACGATATCCCATTGTGCTTTGTAATCATCCTCCGTTGTTTGCTCTGCCCTACCTACCGTAGAATACAGAGGCCCTACCAGCACTGGGCAGTCCAATACGTTCATCACATCCAGTACCTGACTGATATAATCGATTGAATTCTGCTGTTCGGCTTCAGAGCCACGCAAGTCGCGCCCCGGTCCCATTGCAGCACAGATTGACGAGCAGCGCAAATCGTTGTCATCCAGCGCCCGTTTGATCAGGTGTGGGTCTACATGAGAAGCATCTTCCAGCGCAATTTCGATCGAATCGCATCCCCAATCCTTAAATTGCCGGATAATATCGATGCTTTCATTGGTAAAGGGAGAGGTAAGTAGAAAAGTATTGACGCCAATTGTTAACATGTTGTTTTTATTAGTAATGAACAATTTATAGATACATTTACGGTTGTTACGGTTGCTCTTCTTTGAGTTGGAAGTCTGCCGGTAAAGCCCCTTTTTTGAAACTGTCAAATCCGAACTTTGTCGGCTCATAGGAAGAAACAAATGCCACATCCGCCTTTTCCGGGATTGGTTGATCAACGGCCCAGAAACATGCATTTACAAGTAGTCTCCGCAAATCTTCGTTTAAGAGGTCTATCGACGCGCCCATCGTTGTCGCGAAAGCTTTTCCTTCCTTTCCTCCTTCAATTGCGTAGCTTCTTGTCCAGGCAACCGGCAACGCCTCTTTACTTTCGTTAACGGGTGCGTCAGCAGTCATTCCGCTGGTAGATTGTCCATACACCAATACATCAGCACCTTCCAACGGCCCGACCGTATAAACATCCGTAGGCACCCAGATATCGGCGACACCGTTCAATATCGGGTTGTCTGCTGCCGCCTCGCTATTCAAGCCCCGGGTACCCTCTTTGCCGTGGTCGCCATGGTGGCTAACCCAAGTTTCCCCCAGCACGATCTTACCAAATCCCTGTTCCCAACCCGGCACCGCGCTTTGAAAATCGTATTTTGCATACGGATCGTCGGGATTTTTCGCGTAATGAAATGCATGTGTAGCCGTGCGCAGACCGATAACGGGTTTTCCTGCTTTTAGATAGGCATCGATGTAGCTCATTTGATCCGGGGGCAATTCACGGAAACGAGTGAAGATCACCATCAGATCGGCCGACTCTAAATGATCAAGGCCCGGGATATTGGACGGGTCATTCGCATCAATCTCTCCGGTTAATGAATCCACCGAAAACAATACCGTACAGGTAAAGCCAAATCGCTTAGCCAGTATCTGGGCTAGCATGGGCAGGGCTTCTTCCGATCGGTATTCTTCATCGCCGCTGACAAAAACAATTTTCTTACCCTTTCCCGGGCCTTCTTCGCCAGAATATGTTACCCATTGTTGTGCCTCTGATTCCTGCTCTTGCGTAGCGGTAGTGCCCGAACAACCAGCAAAACCACATAGGGCTATTAGCAAAAGGAGTGGCCGTATTTTCTTTCCTTTGTTCATGGATATAATTGATAATAGGGTTATTACAATGGCCCCAAGATAATAAATTATTTACTGAATGGGTTACTCACTTGCGGTACGCTGTAAAAAATCAGCGATAGCTGCCGGCTGATCCATGACCCGCACCACTACTTCATATTCTCTGCGTTCATTCGGTTCCAATAGGATCAGCGAACCATCCTTCCGGGCCTTTGCTTGCCCAATCGGTGGATGGGTGCCGGGTTCCAACCCAACTACACACTCTCCAGGCCCCCAATGCTGCCAGTTGGTCAGCCAGGGCAGCTGGGCCTTGTTGAATTCGATCGACAACGCAATACCGATGTGCGGATTATGGATACCACAACAGCATGTTCCATCGTCTTCGGCTTCCACGTCGATAAACGCCGCTTCCTCGCCACCCCCCACGTGATCTTTCAACGGGGGGCTACCTTTACGGAAAGGTAGTCCCTCTTGAAAAATTTTCGCCTTGTCCGCGCCTTCACGAGACTCCCAGGGGCCGCGCCAGCAGATATCTACCCCTTCATCAACCAATGGCCATCCCAGGTTCATGTGATAGAGCAACATATGGGGAGCGGGGGTATTTCCGTGGTTAACTACCTCATCGTGGATCCGGATGACAGGTTCGCCCAGCTTACCGGAAATGGTACGCCTCAATACAAGCTGTGCACCCAAGGGTCTGGATTGTTTGATGATGCCGGTTATCTGCATGTCCAATCGACCTACGCGCGGATCCGGTTGTACGATGGACTCGATCGTAGCAGGCAATCCACTGAACTGGCTGTGAAGACCCCGATCGCCGTGTTCGTCCGATTCCGGCCCGCCTACATGATCCAGACCGCATGTGGTGAGCAATCCGCCACCAAATCCGTTGAGCCACTCGATTCCGCGGTATCCGACAGGGGTCGGCGCTACGACACCCAGGTGACTGATCCATGCCAGACTGTGTGCATTGTAAAATGCATCTGCAATATCCAATCCCCGATCAATAACCACTTTATATCGAAGGCCAGTTCCGGTATTCACCCAAGCAATACGCGTTCCTTTGCTCGGACCGTTATCCAAAATTGCTGTTTCGATCCCACCAATCTGCAAGGGGTTTGACACCTTCTCTTTCCAGTCAGTCATTTCATTCGTAACTAATTATTGATCTTTTACTCGTCTTCAGCAGCATCCATGCCTCCTGGGAACCACCCTGTCAGCACCTTTTGCGTAAGGCGCTGACAGGGTAGGTTTCATTTGCTTATTTACCCTTATAGACTGGACTGTTTTCATTTCCACCGGCCATCAGATAGGCAATCAAATCTTTCAATTCCTCTTCATTCAACACGTTGAGCGTTCCCGGAGGCATTGTAGAAACCTTGGCTACCTTGATCTCCGTTACGTCGCTTTTGGGTATCTCCTTCAACACCTGCGGAGCGTATGGATTCTGTGACATCGCGTACACGTCTCCTTCTTGGCTGATCAATCTACCCAAAACGGAAGATCCATCTTTCAACACCAGCACTTTGGATTCGTATTGGTCCGAAATGGTTTTATTGGGTTCAATAATGGATTCCAGCATATCGTGAACAGAGAAGCGCGTTCCCAATTGCGTAAGGTCCGGGCCGATTGCGCCACCTTCTCCCTGTATCATATGGCAGGACGCGCAGCGAACTGCTGCAAAAAGTGATTTTCCTTGCTCAAAGTTTCTTTCGCCCTTATCTCCTTCAACCGCCTTTACCGCCTCATCAATTTTCCAATTCCGACCGGGGCCTTTTGGCGGTACGATATTCTCTACCAATGCTTTACCCGACTCGGCGAGAAGCGAATCGCCGGATATGGCATTGTAATGTGCAAACTGATCTTCGGGCACCTTTTCCAGGGCTAACTTACGCGCGGCGTCAATAAACCCGATGTAGCTGGCCCCACCTTTGTAGCCAAAGGCATCGTAGAACCATTTGAAGTACCGATCCTGTAATTCGGGGGTCCATCCTGCAGTAGCTTTACTCAAGGCTGTCGCATAGTAAATCTGTTGGGCTGGAGGCGTCTTGGACAGCATACCAGCGATGTCCATTCCATATTGGGGATTCCGTAATATTAAATCGGAAGAACTGGTTAAAGTGGTCATCATCGTTGTGGAATCGTCTTTAGCACTATCCAACAATGACAGCGTTCTTTCTACTGCATAAGGGGCTCCGATGCGGATCAATAGTTTGCTGAATTCCCGATTGAGCGCATTATCCGTCGTGGGGTAAGAATCCGCAAAATAAGCTGCCATCCGGTTGGCGATATCAGGTTCCGGATCGCCCGTCCGATAAAGTATTACCTCAAATGCGCGCAGCAAACCTATTTGGCTATCCTTTGATATCCGGTTAATATCAATGGTCATCAACTTGCGCAGCATAATTGATTGTAATTCGGGATGTCCCGCCCTTGCCATTGCAGTCATTGCGTTTGTCACCGTCCGGATATTCCGCTCACGGAACACCCTTTTTCCCCACAGCTTGAGTGGCTGGTGCCTCAATGCGACGTTTGCAGCATACCGGATATACCGATCCTCGTGATTCAGGTAAGGCCAGACTTCGGTAACCACATTGGAGTCGGGAGCATGCTCGAAATAACCTTCAATCCGCTTGCGGATGGCCATTTCTTCCGTGACATCACCTTCCCGTTTCGATTTGTCTTTGACCTTGTCCTGATCTTTATAGGATACCCGATACAGGTCGGATTCCAGTCTACGTCCGCCGGTAAGAAAATAGAGCGCACCATCCGGACCGATTTCACCGTCGGTAAGCGGCAGGGGCGTTCCCGAGAGAAATTCTTCTGCTTTCGCGCGGTAGGTTGCTCCGTTTGCTTCCAGCTGTACGGCATACACAATACCAAAACTCCAATCAAATGCCAATAAGCTATTACGGTATTTATCGGGGAACTTCGCGTTGCCGGCATAGACCAGATTCGTTGGTGATCCCTGACCGATATTGAGCAGGGAAGGAAGTCCATCCGGATAATAGGTAGGCCATTTGCGGGTACCGGTACGCCAACCGAAATCCGCTCCCTTTGCGACATGCAAGAGCCGTGTCGGCCGGTACCAGGGCATTCCGAAATCCCATTCCATATCCGAATCATAGGCGAACAACTCACCATCGCCGTTGAATGTGATATCAAACGTATTCCGGAATCCTCCCGCAACTAGTTGCCAATGTTGCCCCAATGAATCGATGTGAGCAATCCATCCACCCGGAGCCATGCGGTCTACTGCGTGGCCCCGTGGATCTCTGATATCCTGATAGACATTGTCTTCGTCCCAATTGTGAGGCAATAAATAACTATCCATTTCAGGCACGTCGGTATGGTTACCGCATACGAGGTATATGGATTGTCCATCGGGTGCGAGGATGATGCTATGAGGCCCATGTTCACCCTCTCCTGCAAACGACTTCAACAGCTTAATTTCGTCAAATTGATCGTCGTTGTCCGTATCCTTTAACCGATATAAACCACTGCCTTTTTCAAACTTATCGTCCTCCCGGTGATTCACCATTACATACAGACTGTTAAATGCCCAAAGCAGTCCCTGTGCATAGCCCATTCCGACTTTGGTCTGTGTGGTATCATCCTTCCACTCATCACCCGGAATTACCAGCCGCTCGGGTTCAGCCGTTAGCGTGTCCGCGCCGATTTCGGGAAGATTGATCCGGTATAAGGATCCATACTGATCCGATGTGATCATCCGACCCTTGTCGTCAAACGTCATCGCCACCCATGACCCCTTTTTATTTTCGGAGGGGCTATAGAGGTGCTCCACCACAAAGTCCGGAGCGACGTTGATTTTTTCCACCTTGGGCTTCAATTTTACCTGTTCTGTTTCCTTTTTGTCTTCGGTCTGGCACGCTGAAGCCAGCAATAACGTTGCGAGCGTTACTGCTAAACCGGGGCTTTTTTTCATGAAAGTTTGCATATAGTGATTAGTACGATGTCTGTGCGAAAATAAGGGCTTCGATTATATCATAAAGTTTAATCAGTATTCGTAATTGGGAAACCGGTATTTCATCAGTTTACCGCAATACTACTGCCTTTTGGATAAAAAGGCAACCTGTGCTGTCCTGTGACAGACGCTTTGCATGCGAAACACAACAGGGACGCTCGCGTTTGTTCACGCCCGAGGCTGCCGTTTCGCATGCAAAGCTGCAATGTTTCCTAATCTGTCTTTTACCAACCGGGATTCTGTTCAAATCCATTCAGCCGGATTTCCCGTGCTGGAATGGGGAACAACAACTTATGGGGTTGGATATTATACGAAGCACTACTCAGTCTGTTCAACCGGGCTTTCTCCTCAATGCCGTGCTCGGTCATCACCTCGACCGCCTTACCCGTTCGAAGCAACTGGTACCAGCGGTGATTTTCGAATGCCACTTCGACGCGCTGTTCGTGGGCAACGGCCTCCCGGAACGCCTCTTGGTTGAGTCCCGATAATGGATCCAGACCGGCCCGTTCCCGAACCGCATTGATATACGGATACGGGTCGCCGTCGCCCGTTTCATTCAACGCTTCTGCCAGCATTAGCAAGACGTACGAATACCGGTATACGGGCCAATTTTCATCGGCACGGCCATCTTCCAAAAAGGGCGGATGGTAATATTTCTGAATGAAAGGAATGTCGCCATCAAATGCCTTAGACTCTTCAAAAGCTGAATTGGATGGATCACTGAACATCGCAATAGACGCATCCCGGCGGGCATCACCGTCCTCGTAAGCACGATAAATGCTGGGGGTTGGGATATTGCTACCTCCCAGATTACCCGAAAAGCCGATGAGCTCATCTTTGGCATTCCGTGGCCCAAACATGAAAATAAAATTACTCGCTTCGGTTTGCAACCCGGCATCAAACTGGACGGCAAATATAGATTCGGCATTGTTCTTGAATGCAGGATCAAAATTGTCTGCGTAGTCGGGCAATAAACTGTAACCCAAATCCACCACCTGCTCAAATGCAGTTGCGGCTTCATCAAAATTGTGCAGGGTCATGTGTACTTCGCCCAGCAATGTCAATGCGGCGCCCTTGGTTGCCCGGCCGATATCGGATCCCGAGTACGATTCAGGAAGGCTGGCTATCGCAGCGTTCACGTCGGCCAGAATCTGTTCGTAAACAGCCTCTACGCTGGCCCTGCCTTCGGTAAATGCACCTTCCGGATTTTCCACCTCATTCACCACGAGCGGAACCGCACCAAACAGTCGGACCAAATGAAAATACTGCAACGCACGTAGGAACTGTGCCTCTCCTTTATACCTTGCCTTCACTGCTTCATCAGAAAATTCTACGGGATCAATGCGATCAATGATCACATTTGCCTGCATGATGTTCCGATAGAGCATATTCCATGTATTATTCACGTAGTTGTTGGTCGACGTAATCAGAAATTCGTCAATTTCTTCCCGCTGTTGAGCGCCCCGATCGGATGCATCAAACTGGTAATTGGTATTATCTGCCACCATTTCCGTCATCGGGAAAAAATAATCGGCGGTGTAAAGTTCCTGCAGGGAACCGTACGCACCATTAACCGCCCGCAAAAACTGTCCTTCGTTCTCGTAGTAATTCACGCCGCTTGAAAAGGTATGCGGCTCGACATCCAACATGTTATGACAGGACCCTAGTGTGAACAACGTCAACAATAGAATCGAATATCTTTTTTTGTTCATCAATTTACTCCTTCAAAATGACTGACTAAAAACCTACATTCACTCCCAACGTGTAGATACGCGGCACCGGATAACCGGAGTAATCAATACCGGGTACAAGGGCTCCGGTATCGCCCCGGTTGTAGTTGGTACCTTCCGGATTGCCGCTATAACCAGTAAACAGCAATGGATTCTGGACGGTACCATATACCCGCAAGCTATTTATCCACCGGTTTTCCACCAATGTGGCGGGGAGGTTATAGCCCACTGTGATGTTCTTGATCCATGCATAGTCGGTCTTTTCAACCCACAGGCTATGTGTATCCCGATACATTACCCTTCCTCTACCCGTTCCTGTAGTGGTGGGCACTTTGCCATTCCCCGGTTGTTCGGGCGAGCGCCACCGATCCTTTACACTCCGATTTATATTGAAGACCCCGTCGATATTCCCGGTATAAAAATTGGTAGCGCGAAGCATTTGGGCACCCATGGCACCCACTACCATTACCCGGAAGTCAAAGTCTTTGTACCGCAAGGTATTTGTCATCCCCCAGTTGAAATTCGGATAAGGGTTCCCGATTACGTCAAAATCCTGGAAGGGCGTGATTTCGCCGTCACCGTCCACATCCCTGAAGCGCATGTTTCCCGGAACGGCCCCCGGGAATGCCGGATAGTTCTCGAGGTCTGCCTCGTTCTGATAGATCCCTTCATACACATACCCGATGATCATCCCCACCGGTTGACCAATCCGGGTAATGTTTGTGGGGTTACCCTCGCTGCTTTGCCCGGAATAAATCGGATCGTCACTTCTCCCCAAGGCAATGACTTTATTGCGGTTGAACGAGATGTTGAAATTGGTCGACCAATCAAAATTATCCGATAAAATGTTATGTGACAGGATGCCCAATTCAACTCCTCGATTGAGGACATCGCCCCGGTTTTCGGTGACCGTCCCAAAACCGGACGACTGCGGAATTTCTACGTTCAGCAGCAGGTCCTGCGTATTCCGATTGTAAAAATCAGCAGTTAAATTGATCCGATTGTTGAGGAAATTGAAGTCGATACCTAAATTGAGCTCACGCATCCGTTCCCAGCCGAGGTTGGGATTGGCCAGCGAAGTCATCACACGACCACTGCCTAAGGTTCCATTAAAGACGTAATCTCGGGTACCGATTTGGCTCATGTATGGATAATCCCCGATGTTGAAGTTCCCGGTGAACCCGTACGATGCACGCAATTTCAGTTCATCGATCCACGAACTGTTTTTCAGGAAATTCTCTTCTGACAGCCGCCAACCCAGTGCAAAGGAGGGGAATGTACCCCAACGGTTGTTCGGTCCGAAACGGGATGAACCGTCCGTCCGGATGGTAGCGGTCACTAAGTATTTGTCGGCATACGAATAATTGACGCGCGCCAAATAGGAAATCAATGCCCAGTCGCTGATATTCAACGCGTCCAGATTCATGACGACCCTTGCTGCCGCATTCAATGACTCAATATCATCGTCTGGGAATTGTTGGCCATCAAACCTAATATTATAAACCTTGTTAGATTGTACGGTATACCCTGCCAGTGCCGAAATGGAGTGTCCCGATGCAGAATTATAATCATACGTCAGCGTATTTTCATTCAGCCAGTTGAGATACTTCACGCTGGCAAAGTTGCCCGAAGGAACCGAAATGCCTGGAGCATTCTGGTTTGGCAACGTCGAAGGCCGGAAATATTCGGAATCGCCATTCTCAAAATCCACATTGAACGAAGACCGAAACTTCAGGTTCTTGATGATTTCGAGTTCAGCGAACGTATTCATCAGAATCTTAGTCCGGCTGCCCTTATTGGTGGTTTGATTTAGCACCATAATGGGGTTTGGATTACCGAATGAGCCGGGTGTTTGAATGTACTCGTTGTAGCTGCCATCCGGATTGTAGGCAGGCGGAATGGGGTTAGCAATCTCAAAAAATTCGTCACGCCCCTGTCCACGCACACCTCCTCGCAGGAACGTCATTGCAGGCGCCACGTTGACACCGACTTTCAACCGGTCTGTAATGTCGGCATCCATGTTCGCACGCAGCGAAAACCGATCAAATTTTGTATTCATCATTACCCCACCCTGGTTGAAGTAACCGGCAGAGACGAATGTCCGGATTTTCTCGGTGCCGCCGCTTACACTTAAGCCGATATCCGACATGGGTGCCACACGGGTGACGGCATCGTACCAGTCCGTTCCTTTTCCGATTGCTTCCGGATTCTGATATTCTTCAGGGATATCATTCAAGGTCGGTTCGCGTCCCTCTTCCGATCGGATGCGATCTTCGATGGATTCCTTCATGAACTGGGCAAACTCCTGCCCATTCATCAGATCGGGTCTACCTTTTTGAGGCACCTGTTGCAAGCCCGAGCTCATCGAAACCTGAATCCGGGGTGCTCCGCTGGCTCCGCGCTTAGTGGTGATCATGACCACACCATTCGCACCCCGCGATCCGTAAATTGCCGTTGCCGACGCGTCTTTCAATACGGTCATCGACTCGATATCCTGCGGATTGATCGCACTCATGGGATTGGATTGCTGCCCAGAGGAAGAAGGTACGGGGAAACCATCAATGACATACAGCGGATCGCTGCCTGCACCGATTGCTCCAATTCCCCGGACCTGAATTTTAGGTCCACCGCCGGGAGTTCCGTTGGATGTACTCACATTCACACCCGCTACCTGACCGGATAACCCCTGATCGAGACTGGCGATGGATTGCCCCCGCACATTGGTCATGCTAACCGGCGAAATAGAACCTGTAACATCCTTTTTCTGTTGGCTACCATATCCTACTACGACCACCTCTTGCAGGTCTTCCGTTTCTGCCTCCAGAACCACATCGAGACTTTTTTGATTGCCAATCACAATTTCCTGAGCCACATAGCCCACATTTCTGAAAATTACGACCTCTCCGCTTTTTGCGTCAATCTGGAAATGGCCACTGGCATCGGTAGCAGCACCGCGCGATGTACCTTGAACCAAAACGGAAACCCCTTCCAGGGGGTTGCCTTCGACATCTTTCACCGTACCCACGATCTGCTCTTGGGTAACGGTCGCCGACTCTCCGACATCCACATCCGATGATTCCCTTGATTTGATAATCACCGTCTTGTCTTTGAAGACAAACTCGACGGATTGATCGGCGAAACACTGTTCCAGCACTTTCCCCAGTGACTGGTTTTTAACATCCAGGGATATCGGTTCTAAATTGACCAATAAACTGGCGTCATAAATAAAGTCGTAGCCGCTCTGTTGCGATAGCTGGTATAGCACATTTGCTACGGGGGTGTTTTTCACGCGAATGTTCACATTCTGCCCATGACTCGCCATAGCAAATTGCACAAATACCACGGTCAGCAAAATGATAATCTTCATCAAGACTAAAACGTTAACCGGTTTAAAAAATGGTTTGTGGCAATGCCAAACATATTTTTTTTTATACATTTGAAGCTCAATTTGTGATTAAAAATTTGGTTGCGTAATCAATTTTGTGGTCACTTTTTTTGTCTAACTAAGACCGGAACCGAGTGCGGGCCAACGCCTCGGTTTTTCCTTGTGACCATTGGTTAGCTAGTCGATAGTTTTTTCTATTACTGTAATCCTCCTTCCTTCAATATTGAATGCTACCAGGCCAGTTGCTTCGAAACTTTCCAACAACTGTACGATGCTTTTAGAACGCTGAAAAATCCCTCCCAAACGAATGTTTTCTAACCTACCCTTAAAGCTGACGTCAATATCGTACCATCTTGCCACCCGCTCCATGATGCTAACAATCTCTTCGTTTTCAAAAAGAAAGTAATCGTTATGCCATGCCAAATCTTTGTCGATATCGCCTTTTTTTATGTAAATATCATATTGTCCCGGTCTGCTTACCGCTGTTTCTCCCGGCTTGAGTGTGGTGATGCGGTCTTGTTGAAGTACCTCGACGACGCCCTCCACCAACGTCGTTTTCATTTTGCCCAAGTCGGGGTATGCGTGGATATTGAATGTCGTACCCAATACGCGAACGGTTTGCAAAGGTGTCTTTACGAGAAAGGGCCTTTTCGCATCAGTGGCCACTTCAAAAAGGCCTTCTCCTGTCAATTCTACTTCACGTGGTCCACCGTTAAAACGCACAGGAAACCGCAGTGTCGATTCCGCATTCAGATGGATCTTCGTACCATCCTCCAACGCGACGCGATAATGGCCTCCTTTGGGGACTTTGATGGTATAATAGGTACTGTTACCGATTCCCTCCGACAGCACTTCGTACAAAACCCGTTCATTTGCCGCATTATACACATATGCCCGACCGTCTTGGGTCTTTAACCCGGTATTGGATTCATCCAATGTCACCGCATTTCCATTTGCGAATACCATCGTTGCCTTATCACTACCGGGTTCTATTCCCGACTGCGCAACGGCTTGTTCGAGGGTCAGTCTTTTGGTATCGCTGTTACCGAAATAAAAATCGATTACTTTCCAGGCGGTTGCTAACAGTAAGACTACTGCAACGATCTTAAACCAGGGAAAGAGTGCACGCAGTTTTCTACCCGGTGACCGGCCACCTTCGTTACGGTCAAGAATCTGCTGCAAGATCTTGTGCCCTTGTTCTTTCGAAAAAAAAGGTTTTTTGGACTCAAACAGCTCCCACTTGTCTTGGAGGGCTTGCCTAATCACTTCTTCATTAGACAAATCGGCTAACAACTCTTGCAGTTCATCCCGCTCCATGGCGCTGATGTCACCGTTGAGGGCCCGGTCAATCAATAGCAAGAGTCTTGTGTTATCCATGTTTTTCAAAAGCAGAACAATAAGTTCTAATTGGTCCTACATGATAAAGACACCAGACTTTCAAAAAGTGGATATAGAAATTTGATTTTTTACAAACTCGCTGATAAATTTTACCGCCAGGTGCTGATATTTTTTCACGGATTCGATAGACAGGTTCATCCGTTCGGAGATTTCCGGATTTTTCAACCCCTGTCTTCTGAGGGTAAATACTTGTTGCTGTTGGGGTGGTAATAATTTGACTGCCTGGTCAATCAGCTCATATTGGTCGCTCGTATTTTTAATTTCCACAACCTCTTGTATGGTCTCAACTTCCGACAGGTAGGCCTCTTTTCTGGTCCGTTCGGCTACGATCCGGCGAATATGGTTTAGCGTATGGTTGCGACATATGATAAATAAATAAGCATCGAACCGCTTTACCTGTTTAAGAGATTCGCGATCGACCCATATTTTGGCAAACACCTCTTGCACAATCTCCTCCGTAACTTCGTGATTTTGTGTAAGTCCCTGCACAAATGCTCCTATCCGGTTGAAATAGGTATAAAACAATTTAGCAAACGCTTGTTCATCGCCGTTCGCTACCCTCTTTACAATATCTGTATCGTTGTCTAGTTTATTCAGCGCCATAATTGGAGGTTGGCATTCCAATTTCCGATAACTGGTATTGCAATACTAACATCTTTTGGCGAAAAAGGCAACCTGTGCTGTCCTGTGATAGGGCAGCTATTTTAGCGACTGGCCATTAGCCGATAATGTCCTGGTTTCAGCTCATACCGTAAAAGCCCATCCTGGTCTTCGAGCGCTGTAATGGCATCGTACTGCGCAACATCCACGCGTTCGGCCGGAAGTAATTCCAGTATGCCAATACTATTCGGCGGCACAGTGATTTCCAGGGTCAGTCTACCACGCTCTCGCGACCAATGTGACTTGATGAGTCCCTGAGGCGAATCAAAAGCAGCTTTCGCCCATTTCACATCCGTGGCATTTGGCGATGGGGGTCGAATGATAAATCGACGGAAGCCCGGTGCCTGCGAATCCCGTTTGATTCCTGCCAGGCCATCCATGTACCAGGCACCCGGGTAAAGGTAGGAGCTATGTAACAGCGAATGTCCCGGCAGGTCTTTTTCCCACATTTCCCAGATGGTGGTCGCCCCGTTATCTTTCATATACCCCCAACTGGGGTAGGTTGTTTGGGACACCATGCTGTAGATCAGATCGTTTCTTCCTTCTTCACGCAGTAATTTAAAGAGCAATGCCCCGCCCGTAATGCCTGTGTGGATATGTCCTTTTCGGACGTGCAGGATTTCCCGTTCCAGGCGCTGCATGACCCGTTCGCGCAGCGTTGCCGGCGGTATTTCAGCAAGTAATGTGGCTGCGAGGTTGGCCATCGAGCTATCCGCATAACTATCGTCGCCCGCATTGAAAAACCGGGCGTGAATAGCTTTTGCCGATGCGGCGGCCTGTTGCTCCCATTGGTTTGCTTCGTCTGACCGGCCCAATATCCGGGCAATTTTAGCTGCCGTACGCAGGTTAAACACATAATAGGCATTATTAAGGCACAACGTCTCCGGTTTGTCGTTGTTCATCCCTTCCGCAGTCGCATTCGGCCAAAGCCAATCGCCCAGAAAGTCCCATTGCCCACCGAAACGCTGCAAAAGATCCTCTTTGGTGTGAGACTTTAAAAAACCGAGCCATTCGCTGATCAGGTTGAAATTAGTTTCCAGTGCCTGCCTGTCGCCATAATGCTGATACATAAACCAAGGAAGCGTTACCACGATCCCTCCCCAAGCTGGGCCACCGCCGCCCCAATAGGTGGGCGCGGTATGCGGGAGCACACCGTTATTCCAGATCCTGCCGCTAGTCACAGCCTTCCTTGCATACTCCGGATCGAGCATATTGCCAACCATGGGTTCGGTACCCTGCACATCCCGCCAGTCCTGCATCCATTTCGTATAAAATGCACCCAGCTGATAGTTAAACATACCGGTTTCGCTGGTGGCGTGGGCATCGCCACCGTATCCCATCCGTTCCCGCTGCGGACAATCCACAATATAGCCACCTAACGAAAGGTTTTCAAATGTCCAACGAACACGGTTGTATATCCAGTTTTGCAGCGAATCCGAGCATTCGAATTGCCCCACTGTTTGGTAATCCGTCCGTACCATCCATCCTTTTACATCCTCGATAGCAGGCGCTTCCTTTAGTCCACGTATGGTTATCCATCGCCCCGAACTGTAATTGAAGCGATTGCGGAAGGTGCCCACCCCGGATGGCCCTACAATATATGCGCTGTGGAGGTTAAAAGTCATGTCATCTTGTTCCCGCTCGGAATACTGGAATTGAATGGTGTCGCCCGGATTTCCCTTTATCCTAACTTCTGTCCAACCTGCAAAATTCACCCCCATATCCACCCGATAAGATCCATCGGGCCGGGCCTCGATACGCACGGGTTTAATTTCCTCAAACAACCGGTTGCCCGCTACCATTTGGGCCGACAGCGCCAACTTCGTAGGGTATTCGACAGCGGGCTGCCACTCCGACTCGTCGCATGTCGACCCATTCCAATCAGGCACTTCTTTCCGGGCATCCCAGATTTCTCCACCCATTTTAGCAAAGTCCCACTTTCCCAGCAGCCGATTCGGACTCGGGTGTGTTTTCCATGAAGCATCCGTTGCGAGAGTAGCCATCGGAGTAGCATGCCCTGCGGGAGATTCTTCCCGGTAAAACGCTCCCTGAGCGGCGACAATGGGGGTCAGGGGACGATCGGTGTTCAAGATATACGCAGGAAAAATGGACCAGGATGTGCCCAGCCAAATGGCAATGACGTTGGTTCCGCGCTTCAACTGATCAGCGATATCATAGGCAATGTACCGGGCGCGTTTGGTGTGATCGGTCACTGCGGGGGCCAATACCTCATCACCGATCCGCTCACCATTTACATACAGCTCGTGATAACCCACCGATGCAACAAAAAGAGTAGCTTTCCGGGGCTTCTCAGTCAGTTTTATTGTTTTCCGAAACCAGGGGTCTGAAATGTTATTATCGGCAGCCGTAGGATCATACAACTCGCCGCTTCCGATCCAATTGGCATTCCATTCATTGGCATCCAACAATCCCGTGGTCCAGGAAGCCGGTTCGCTCCATGCTGATACCGTTCCGCTTTCATCTTTTACCTGTACTTTCCAGTGGTAGGCCCGATCGGACAGCAAGGTCTCACCGCTGTATTGAACGTGCTGTGTTTCGTCTGAATCAATCCAGCCGCTGTCCCAAACATCGCCATTTTCTTTCTGTAATAATCGAGGGGTAGAAGATACCAAGATGCGATATGCCGTTTGACGCTGCCTGAAAGCGGCTTCATCGGTTGCTTCTAAGGTCCAGCCCAACCTGGGTCGGAGCACGTCCATTCCTTCAGGGTTTTCCAGGTATTCGCATTGAAGGCGAACAGGAACCACGGAGGCATTGGATTTTGAAGCCCGGGCATTCAAACAAGCGTATAAAAGAACTATCAATAGCGGAAAAATTTGCACCTTCTTCATCAGCACAAATTTAACAGATCTGCCACAACGGCCATCCTGAACTGTTGGCTCAATCCTTAATCATTCCGATCAATTCTTCCAGGTACTGTTCATAGACGCCTCGCGGAGTAGTATTATGCGTGTGGGCAATGGATGCGGCCATACCGATTACCTCTCCCATCATCCCACAGGTACGCATTACCCGCGTACTTCCGAAGGCAACATGAGTGGTGCTGATGTTGCGGCCGGCCATAAACAGGTTGGGCACATTGCGGCTATACAAACATCGGTATGGGATGGTATATGGCGCGACACGGATATGTTTTGTGCCGGCGAAAAATTCCTCGCCCGGAAAATACAAGCTATTCTTCTCTTGCGGGAAATGCAAGTCGATCGTCCATGTCGCTGTTACTGTGGCATCGGGATACATTTTACCTTCTTGTACATCCATTTGAGTAAGGATATGGTCGCCCGTCAGACGCCGTGATTCCCGTTTGCCACCGATGTATGCCACCCATGCCAGTTCCCTTTTTCCATACTTCTCGGGTTTATTATTTTTCAGGTACGACCAGTTGCCGTATACCGCCCGCAGGTTATGGTCCCGGATCTTCTCGGCTTCCGTGATCGTATTCATGTTGCCGAAGCCGGTTTCCCACTGCCAGTCTGACCGCTCCTCGTCGATGTGATATTCATCCGAAAACGGAAGTGCCCAGGGGGTCTCCGGAAAAGCTGTTGCCGAATCCACGGGTAGTGAGGCCCAAAGGTTGGACGTGCCGAGCGTAAAGTTATCCGATTTTTCCGGTGCAAAAGATTCTCCGGTTTCTGCGCGACTTTCTCTTCCCATACGGTAATCGGCACCGGCCAGGAACCCCACCGTACCATCCCCGGTGCAATCCGAAAAATAAGTTCCCGTAAATCGTGTTTCCCGGTTGGTTTGAATATCCCGTCCGACTACCGCTGCAATCCGGTCGCCCTCCATTTCCACCCGATACACGTGTGTATTCAGGAATAAGCTAATATTTTTTTCGTACTTGATGATATCGGTCTTCCGCTTATCGCCATATTCCTTTGCATCCGGATTACCATTCCCCGGGTCGCCGTTATCCAATTCTCTAACAATGCGTCCCAGCTTCGGATAGTGGTTTTTATCCACATCGCCCATCAGATGCACCCGCACTTCGGAGCTGTTATTGCCCCCCAGCACGGGACGGTCTTGAATGAGTGCTACTTTCACGCCCAATCGTGCTGCGGAAATCGCTGCACACGTACCTGCAATACCACCCCCCACAACAACCAGATCAAAATGTCCTGCATCTTGGCGTGTGCCGTCCAAGTTGAGTAATTCTTTCCGCAGCGCGGCCATGCCAACCGAATCCTGTGGGGGTTCAGCCGCCGACTGCGTGAACAGCAAGGCGTCGCAGCGACCGTTGAAACCCGTCAAATCTTTCAACCGGATTTCGACGCTGTCGCCATCTACCTTTACTTTTCCACCATCGTACCACATCCAATCGGCCTTACCGCTTTCTCCGAACACCCCGCCCACAGATTTGCCATCCATCCAAACTTCAAACTTCCCCGGCCCCTTTGGAAAGGGAGCCCAGTCTTTTGTACGCACCCAAAGGTGATACGTGCCTTTTTCCGCGAAGTGCACATGGGTCACGGCATCCGCCACGGGCCGTCCCATTCCATGCGCCATCAGATAGGAAGAGTGGATTACCGGAAATGACTGCTGATCAATCACCCAGCCCCCTGTATTTTTAAACGACTCTGCTTCTACCAATAGCTGATTTTGTGCAAAGCCAAGGTGGAATAGGGCTATTAACAAGGACAAGGAAACAATACATTTTCTTAACCGATTGTTCATGATCTTTTATTTAATAACTTTTCAATTTTCGTGGCGATCTCTTCGTTAAAGTCTCGCCGGTGGACTTCCAAGGTTTTTTTTAGTGTTCTTTCCAAGGTTACCTCTTCAAACTTCGCAAGCAGTGCCAATTGAAGTCGGTAATTGGCCTCAACGAACAACTGCCCCAGCCAGCGTTGGCGCTCGGCACTTTGCAAGTACCCGGGAGCAATCGCTTTCAATACCCGTTGAGCCAAAAAGATATTCGGGCTGCCGATCAGGTTGACTACATCCTGTTCAAACCCGGGATCCACCTTACCTTGCGCGTCCATCAGTCGATCCAGCGCATAATGCTGATAATGATAGTTGCCGCTGCGCAGGAAATGCGATAGCAGTGCCGGCGATACCAATGAGTCGGTAACTGAGGCAATCGTATCCCTCACGCGGCCATGGACGATGTGCCACAGGGTATAACACGTGTAGAGTGCCCCCGGAATGACAACTGCCTGCAGCGATTGGGCTGTCGCCCCGGTTACCGCATCCACATCTCCTCCCGGACGGGCGTTCGTAGTCGATTCCACGAGTTCTTCAATTTGATACGCTTTTAGGAGCGATTCGGGATCCTGTAGCATGTCATGGAGCTTTTCATATTCTTCAGGTGTGAACACCACATGGTCCAGCTTGGTCAATGGCTGGTCTGAAGGCACCTCATAACGCAGGTAATTGCCCAACAGATCCCAGTACAGGTCGATATATACCGGCTTACAGAGGTTGTCCTCACAAACTGGCGTGAAGATATATGCGTGGTAGCAGGCTGGATTCCCGCTGCTGTCTTCCTGTAAATGCACGACATAACTGATACCGTTGTATTCGTTAACAGTGCGGAATACCGAATCTGCATGACCAGATGAACCTGCTGCATCCGTAGCATACGCCAACCCCGCCATTAAACAAATCAGTACCCCTTTATTCATAATTTAACGTTGCCGTGGCCCGGCAGTCCATGTTGCTAACCAAGCGAATCCACCGAGCTTGGAAGGCCTCGGGAAACACGTAATCTACCTGTTGTCCGGGAGCCACTTTCCAGTCTTTGTAATCAACCCACATGCCCTGCCCCGTCGGGTCGGCCTGCAATGTAAAAGTAACCTCTTTTTCGGAATCATGCAAAAGATGCAAACTACGTTGGTCATAAAATGCAATGAGATAAGGGTCTGAAGGTGCATTTGCTTTGATCTGAGTACGATTCCAGGGCCCGCCCTGTCCAGTCGGCTTCCCAAGTTTCCACAGGTCATCGATCGCGCCTACCCAAACGGCGGCTTCGCCGTCATCGGCTACGACAATGTGCTCACTGCTAGGCGCCTTCATCTGTTCGGGGTCGATGCCGGTCATGACAAGCATCCCCCGGTAAGAAGCGTAATCCTGTATGCCATACGGGTGGGAAGCAATCGGTCTGATTTTGGCGTAACCATCTGCATTTTCAGCAGGAAGTTCGTAAAAGGTACCGTGACACGAAAACAAGTCGCGCTCGGTGGCTACTTCACGGCAGATCCGCAGCTCGCCTCCGTTGGTAGCAGCTGTATACGGATCGGGGCCGAAGGGCAATCTCCAGCGGCGTCCTTTGTCATCCACCATCAATACGGAAGCGCCATCCATCGTTACCACGTGCCTCGGAATGGCAAAACGTTCACGGATGAAAGATTCTGTCGTGTCGTCCGTTTTCTTCACCAATTTCAAGTGTTCGTCCAGTTCATAATAGCCCACCGGGTGGGACGCTCCCCGACTCACGGTTGTTGCCGCCAGGCCCAACGCACGACGATCATCTCCCAGTCCGTACAGCAATCCGCCGCGATATGCAGATTGGGAGATGGAGCGTAAGCCGGTAAAGATTCCATCCGGATGGTTACTTCGACCTTCCGCATCGGTATAGCTGAATTGGATCGACACTTTAGCAGATACATTTACCCGTGCGCGAATCCATTCTCCCCGGTCGCTCTCTGAAAAGAAATGTGAAACCCCGCTTTTTGCGGGTACCGTTGTGGCGTGAAGCGTAGTCCATTTGCCATCACCTTTTGCATCTACTTCAAACGTCACATTCAGATCGTGTTCGCTCTCATTCTGCAGCCAGGCCATGCGTTTGGGCCATCCGGCAAAGAGGAACGGTTCAGAGGGGGTGTCGGGTGTTACTTCCTCTGCCATCCAAACAGCCCCTTCAGCCGTTGCGGGGCCCAATTCATCGGGCAGTGTGTACGAGGTAAACCACAAATTGGAATTGGATTGCCCCGGTCCCTCAATGTCCCCTTTGGCTTTCCGTTTATTCAGGAACTCCCGTTGCGCTGAGTCGTCGCAGCCGAACACCAATCCACCTCCCCAACGGGTAAAGTCGCCAACCACCTTTAAGTATGCCGATCGCGGACGGATGCCGGCGCTGTTGACCGAACTGAAGGAAACCGGAAACGTCCAAAACATGCCATGCATCGTCATGAGGTAATCGGGTTCCGACTCCGTCCCCACATTCCGTATGCGGGGCCACTCGGTATTCCATCCGTGGGCACCATCGTAGCTATGACTGGCTTTCGGCAGTCGGTAAAAATGCCAGGACTCGTGATCGCGAACCCCCAACACCAACGATCGATGATCCCATCCGATGGTCCAGATAGGATCTGACTTCGGGTTTTGATTACCCCGAATACCCCCCGGGCCGGTAACTTCCGTAAACTGCATCCGACGGATCAGCTTCCAGGATTTGCCATCCCATTCGCTTAATCCCCCTGAGGGTGCATCATATTCCTCCAGTGCCCGCTTGCCGCGTTCGCCATTATTGCTATATACGACCACTCCCTGACCGGAGTACATTCCTTTTCCATGCCAACCGACAAGCTCCGCACGCGGCACGCCACGTGTATCTGTATCGTTGAGGTTTTCATCCGACGTGATCCATGTGGGCTTGAGCGTATGCACATCCACGTCGTAAAATCCTTCTTCCATCGTTCCGTAATAAATACGGTTGGTCGGGTCGGCCAGGTGCCGCGCATTGCCCGTATGCCGACCCGGCATCTCGTTATAGGGAATCACCCGTACGCGTCCATTCGCATCAATCGCATAAGGGCCGATAAACAGTTGATTGCTTTCTGGGTGAATCATCCGGTTTGCAGGCGTTCCGCCGATGCTTTCACTACGGATAACCCGAGTAAAATCGGGCGCAATTTCATACAGCTTATCTGATGAGCCGAATGGCATATGCGGACCATAGGTAATGGCCCATAGCTTACCTGCCCAAGGTACTACTGCACCTGTGCCACATTCGCCTTCGTCATTGTACATTGCCAGGTGCGGATAGATGCCGCTAACAGCTACAATGTCTGCAGGTTGCTGCTGCGCCCATCCGACTAACGGCAACAGGAATCCCGCAATAACCAAGGGGCTGATTTTAGGTAACCTTGTCCTCGTCTTTATCATAAATTTAGTTTGTAATTCTGATTCTGCGTCAGTCCGCTACCACTTTCTGGTGAGAGAATCACTTAAGGGTTTAATTGGTTCTGGTTCTCATACATTCTTCAGCGCCGAACGCAATCGGGCGATTTCCTCCTGCAGCTCGAGTATACGCTGATACAATGTATTGGCAACCTCTAATCCTTGTGGATTTACTTCGAGCTCTATATGCCAATTGATTAAGCGCTCCACCGCACCCAGTGCGTCATGCGGAATGCAACGCTGTCGGTTTACCGACACAAGCTGCACCAGGCCACTTTCTTCCAGGCCATTGATAAAAGCTACATCGATTTGATGGATATGGCAATATTCTTTTACGGTAATGACGTCCTTCTTCATGCTTTTTCCTCCTTTACAATTGGGCCAATTGGTTGAACAGTTCCTTCTGTTTGGCGGTCAGGTTGGTGGGAATTTTCACAGATAGCGTGATATAGAGGTCACCAAACTGCCCTTCCTTTTTGTATACAGGAAATCCTTTGCCCTTCAAACGCACCTTTGTGCTGTTTTGGGTTTCTGGCTTGATTTTCATTTTCACCGGTCCGGCTAGGGTATCGACCAGGAGTTCGCCTCCCAGTACCGCCGTGTATAAATCGATGTCCATGGTACGAAACAGGTCATTTCCCTGCCGTTTCCAGGTAGCATCCGGGGCGATGTTGAATTTCAGATACAGATCACCCTTGGGCCCGTCGTTCATACCGGGGCCACCCCATCCAGCCAATTTAATCGTCTGCCCATCGGCAATACCGGCCTGAACCGTGATCCGCACATTTTTACCATTGACCGTGAACATCCGTTGATGGGTACGATAGGCTTCTTCCAGGGACAATTCCAATTCTGCGTGGTAGTCCTGTCCCTTGAATACCGTACGCCTTCCGCCGCCAGTGCGGGTACCGAAAAGAGACTCGAAGAAATCCGAAAATTCGCCCTCATCAAAATTTCCGGTATACTCGTATTGAGACCGCTCACCCGAAGTATTTCGGCCACGCGTGCGCCCCTGTTGCCCCTGCGCTTGCTCAAACTGTTCGCCGTGCCGCCAATTCGCTCCATATTGGTCGTACTTCTTACGTTTTTCCGGATCGGACAACACCTCATTTGCTTCATTGACTTCCTGAAAGCGTTGCTTTGCCTGTTCATCATTCGGGTTTACATCCGGATGATATTTCCGTGCCAACTTGCGATATGCCTTTTTAATGTCGTCGGTGCTGGCGTTTTTATCTATTCCCAGTATGTTATAGTAGTCAACAAATGCCATTTTTTTAGAGTAATCTCTCAAACTTAGCCAACTTTGTTTTTATAAACAAGGGGAGTACGACAAAAATGGTAAGAGATTTGTATAGGAAGCACATTATATAGAAATTTGAACAACAATTCGTTTGCAGCAAAACAAACAAATATGAAACCATCGTGATTTTTCAGGCCACACACGGGATAAAAAACCGAGCTTGCGAGCTCTTGAACACCCCAGATAGGAAACAGTTGTGAAAAATCTGATCGCTTCATCACCTTTCAAAAACAAATTATATACAGATGAAAAAAGCATTCGCTTACTTAGTTATTGCGCTCTTGGCCTTGACAATCTGGAGTTGCACAAGGGAAGACGACACACTTGGCGATTCAGGTATCTACGCGCCGGTCGGTGGAACCATCGAGATAAACGAGTCGGCACATGCCTCGGGAACGGCTGAAGGGATGACCGAAACCGGTCATGACGAAGAGGACCTTCCGGAAAATTCGACGTTTAGTAAAACGGTAACCATCACCTTCGGCGAGACGGTCCAAGTGGAAAATGCGTATGCCGATGCGGGAGTAGCCGTGACAGTAAGTGGGCAAGATGTCGAAGTAAATGCGACCCTTGAAGAGGTCGAATACGTGCTGACGGGGACATCAACCGACGGCGGCTTTAAGATCTATAGCGACAACAAATTTAAGCTGGCACTTACCGATCTTTCTCTCACCAATTCCGATGGTCCTGCTATTAATAACCAATCAGACGAACGTGCTTTTATTGTTCTAACCGGAACCAATCAACTTACCGACGGAACGACCTACGCCGAAACCCTAGATGAAGACCAGAAAGGAACACTTTTTAGCGAAGGACGATTGATATTTTCCGGGGAAGGTACGCTTACCGTGCAAGGCAACAACAATCATGCAGTCGCCAGCGACGACTACATCCGCGTACTTTCGGGCACGATCGCGGTCACCGGTGCCGTATCAGATGGCATCCATTGCAACGATCACTTCATTGCAGACGGCGGAACTTTCGACATCAAGGCGGGAAATGACGGCATTGAAACCGAGGGAGGACCTATCATTATCAACCGGGGCGATTTTACATTTGAGGTGGTAGATAACGGTATTTCAACGTCCTATGAAGATGAAGATCCGAGTGATGATGAAGCCCCGGTTGACGATGAAACCCCAGTTGACGATAACGATCAAAGCATTGATCCGTACGTGATTATCAATGGCGGAACCTTTGCCATCAATTCTTCGGAAGGCAAAGGCATTGTGAGCGCGAGTACGCTCACGGTCAATGACGCAAATATGATCGTCAATAGTACCGATGATTGCATTAGCTCGGCCGATGCCTTCTATATCAACGGAGGTTTACTCTATTGTGTAAGCACGAGCAACGACGCGATGGAATCGGGGGGTACATTTACCATTACCGGGGGTACGGTTATCGCCATCGGATCCGAGCAGGAAAATGGTATTACGTCTAACGGCAACGAATTAAAGATTACTGGAGGGCTGGTATTCGGTAGTGGCAACGCCACCAGCGCCCCATCAGAAAGCTCATCCATTTATTCTCTTATTGCAGACGGTAGTGAGGCGGATCAGATTATACACATTGAGGATGCTAGTGGAAAGGAAGTTTTTACGTTTATGAACCCGAAAAGCTCCGGCACCCTGTTATTTGCCAGCGCTAAGCTAAAGGACAACACTACCTATAACATCTACGTTGGCGGAGCGGTTACGAATGATACCAACGTACATGGGCTCTACACCAAAGGTAAGTACTCCCGTGGCACGGTAGTCGCTCAATTCAGCACGACCAACAAGGTTACTCAAATAGGTGGACAAATCACAGGCAATCAAGAGTTGCTACGTTAATTATTGCAAACATATCATATCATAATGGAACAAATCATGAATCTTTTGAATGGTGATCTCGGTAATCAGCTTACCGCGGGGATTTCCAAACAAACCGGGGTTTCCGAAGCGGAAACCCAAACGGTCGTATCTGCAGCCTTGCCCGCATTATTGGGTGCGTTGCAAAACAATGCCAACAACGGGCAGGGAGCTCAGGGTATTCTAAGCGCCCTTGCTTCTAAACATGACGGAAGTATCCTGGACAACCTTTCCGGCTTTTTGGGAAGTGACGATACATCGGAAGGAAACGGGATATTAAAACATGTGTTGGGTGATAAGCGGGGGGTCCTGGAGCAAGGGATAGCCGGAAAAACGGGAGTATCTTCCAGTGCGGTATCCAAGATATTGGCTATGTTGGCACCTATCGTTATGGGATACCTTGGGAAGCAAACCCGCAGCAGCAACGTGAGTGACGGAAATGGATTAAATGACCTCTTGGGGGGGCTGTTGGGCGGACAATCCGGCAGTAATGCATTAGGCGGCATTCTGGATCAGAACGGCGACGGGAAACTGGGCATCGATGATGTAGGGGGTTTACTGGGCGGATTTTTCGGAAAAAAATAGCTACACCATTTGCGTAACAACGAAAATGACATATTGACACGCGTCATCAATCTGCACGGCTTTTGCTACTACTAAGGGCAAAAGTATTTTTATGACCACGCAAATCACGCAAGATAACAAGCTCAAAAAACTGATTGTTGTGGGCGACCGGATCTTAATAAAGCCAACAACGCCCAATGAACGGACGGCCAGCGGTCTTTACCTGCCTCCGGGTGTGCACGAGAAGGAAAAGGTGCAATGGGGGTACGTAATGAAAACCGGCCCGGGCTATGCGCTGCCGGTGCCGGCCGAAGATGACGATGCTTGGAAACCTCAGGAGGAAAAGGTAAAATACATTCCTTTGCAAGTGAAAGAAGGAGATTTAGCTATTTTTCACGTGGGTGCTTCAACGGAAATACAATACCAGGAGGAGAAATATTTCATCGTACCCCAAAGCGCGATCCTCATGCTGGAGCGCGAGGAAGAATTCTAAGCTAACCGTCCAGCCCGAGATAGCCTGTTAGTTCAGTAGCTGCTGCCCTGCCAGCACGGTTTGCACCAATGGTAGAAGCGGATGGGCCATACCCCACCAGGTGTACGCGGGGTTCCTTTGCTACCATCGTCGCGAGCCTTCCTGCCATGACAATGCCGCCATTCTCTTCCCGTAGCATCAGCGGCATCAGGTGATCGAGTGAGCTTCGGAAACCCGTGCACCAAAGGATGACGTCTGCACTCATCGCTTTTCCATCAGCCCAGCGCACACCGTGTTCCGTGATTTCGCTAAACATCTCCTTCCTTTCCAACACACCGCGGGTTCGCATCGCCTCAATAGCGGGCGTAAGGGGAAGTCCTGTAACGGAAACAACCGAAGCAGGGGGCAGTCCACTTCGTACCCGTTCTTCTACGGCGGCCACAGCGGCACGCCCTTCTCCCGCTCCAAATGGCCCTTCACGGAACAACGGTAGTCTTCGGGTAACCCACGTAGTGGTCGTTACCTGCGAGATTTCATCCAACAGTTGGATGGCCGATATACCTCCGCCGACAATGATGACATGCTTGCCCTTAAATGCCTCGGCGGCTTGGTAGTCTTTGGTATGCAATTGCTCCCCCATAAATTTATCTGCACCAGGATATTCCGGAAAATATGGAGCTTCCCACGTACCCGTGGCATTGATAATTCCCCGGGCAGAAAAGAAACCTCGATCTGTTTCAACGCGGAAACGCCCTTCCCGTTCACAAACGACCTTTACTTTCACCGGGCGATAAACCGTTATGTCAAATGTCTTTTCATACACCTCAAAATATCGGGGTACGGCAACATTCGCCCGCACTTGTGCCGCATCCTTGTCCAACGTTTCGGAAAACGCCAGTCCCGGCAAGTCATGCACCCGATTTACCGTACTCAGGGTAAGCGACGGCCACCGGTACTGCCATGCACCCCCCGGGTGGGGTGATTGATCCAATACCACAAACCCTCTTCCCATTGTCAACCCCAGCTTCTTGAGGTGATACGCAGACGACAATCCCGCTTGCCCCGCTCCGATGACGACAATATCCGTTTTGTACAGTAAGTTAGATTCCATAATTACCGAGGATTTCCAGCACTGCTGGCCGGATCTTCTGGAGCATACGGTCGAAACCCAGGTCATTTGGGTGTGTGCCGTCTGTCGTCCCCTCGTGATCGTTTCCCAACAGGTTTTCAGCGGTAATAAGATAGAGATGTTTGTCCTTTTGCTGCAGTTGTTGAATTTCGCGAAGGAAATTTCCATTTTGTGCCGCTACCCGCTTCGCAATGGATGCATCAAAGTTGCCTCCTTCACGAACAATACTCTGAATGGCTATAATCGGAGCATTGGGATGCGCTGCACGAATGGTGTTGACGAGATTAGCTGTACGTTCCATTACTTGCTCAGGCGAAGAATTCGGCACGCAGTCCAAAATAAACGCATCCATCGGCATGGTAGCTATCATCTCGGCTACCGCGGCTTCCATTTTGGCATTACCGCTAACACCAAGATTGATAAAATTGTATCCAGTTTCACGCGAGAGCCGAGCGGGGTATGCCAACCCGGGCCGACTTGCAGAAGCACCATGGACGATACTTGACCCATACACCAGGATGTTCTTTTTGAACGGATTTGGCTTGGCCGTAAGTCTTGTCCCGGCTTCCACACCGATCTGTACCGAAAGGGTTTCGTCATACAGCGGGAGATATAACAGACACTCTTTATCACCCGGAACCATGTGCTGCACCACGGTAAACTCATTGCATTCGTGTGTCGATGGCTGTGCCACGCCAGCATATTGCCACTTCCCGTCTCGTTTAATGTACAGATCCATCCCCTCTTGGGCAATTGCTGTCAGGTTACTTCCCGGCTCTTTTGGCGTGGTACACCACTTTACGGCAATCTGGCTGCTATTGGTCTCAAAGCTGATGGCTAAACCTGCTGAATGCGTGAGCAATCGCTTCACTACACGTGGTATACCGGGAAAGGCAGCGGTGTCTATCCGATGGAAAAACGAATCGGTTGGTAAGGCTTTACCGATTAGCGTGAGTTGCCGGGCGTCGGTGAAGGTAAATGAGCTTTCTTTCTGTGCCAACAACTTATTCGTTAACACAGAAAGAAAGCATACAAGTAAACAGGAAGTTATTTTAATCATTGCTTATGGTAATTAGATTGCCTAAGTTACCAATCCTTTTGGAATTTGCCAGCGGCCCATCATCCGGCTGGTTTTAAACTTTCTCACTCTTGCGCAACATAACGCTTAATTGCATCGACACTCTGTTTGTCCGTTTTAATTCCTTCCCAATTAAAAATGCAGAGATATCTGATTAAAGGGATAGACAAGGTATTGGTGATGGCTGACAACCAACTATCGGCATTTTTGCCATTGTATAACCACTCAACCGCCCCCCAGAAGGGTGCATTACTTTGCTGCAGGGCATCCATGGCTGTTGTATCCATCAATGGATTGCCAGCAAAATCATAGAAACTCCATCCCGGACAAGCATATTCATTTATTGCAGCTTTATATAATGTTTCTCCCTGACTCCATCCCCCACAGTGAGTGAATAGCCTATCACGGGGTACCCCCATCTCCGCACAAAGCTTACTAAGATCTGATAGATGCGCATGCACTACCGTCGTAAGTTGTTCTTGTTGCAGCGCACCAGATTTAGCTAATCCAACCGTGCTTACTGCCGCATATCCAATGGCTGTCACCCCCCGTGTCGGGAGACTATCCAGGGTCAATCCGTATTGCGGATCCTGTTCTTCTGGTTTATTCAGCAATTCATTACCATTTGGATAATACCAATTATTTACCCCAATAGAACTTTCCCATCCAACTTTTAGTCCCACGAATAAGTGTTTCTTATTGGCTGGCAAGTGCTGATACCAAGATACCACCATGGGTACCAGCTTCCTCATCTCTGTGTGACAGGCTGTTCGATATCTGGGACTCATCAAATTTGGCATAGGCAAGACCCTCAATTGTCTCCCCCAATTGCGCCATCCGATTTTTACCGCATCCTTGGAATCCCAGCTTGTCCATTCCACATTGTATTTATTTTCAGGATCGTATCCGGGTTGATTCGGATCCCACCAATTCCAAAGATCGGGCCTATTTTCCCACCATTGTTCGCCATCCAATTGAATAACAATAGGGAGGTCATACTTTTCGGCATATGACAGGTAATTTTTCAGTCTTTTCGCTGCTTCTTCGGGTGCATAAGCTAAGTAGGAAATAATCGCACCAACGCCAATTTTGATGGAATCGTTCGCATGTCCCTTAAACGTGTCGGCCACTTCTTGAAAGGCTTTTTCTGAAGGATGGCTAAAATTTATCACAATGTATTGGGGAGTCTTTTCCCGCTCATTGCCAAAAGCTGAAACCGTAAATAAAGGTATCGCCAACCAAAGCAAGAAAATTGAGACCTTCTGTTTGATGTTCATAAAATTTAAATAGTTGTTAATCAAAAAATTATTGTACCGCTTTAATTCCCGCGACAGCCGCTGGATTAGGGGAGGTATGAAAAACGTCGCTTCCGACCACATTTTGGTAAATACTCAGGTACCTGCATTTTGGAATCGCCAACCCGTCCCGTATTGGACCACTCCATGCGTTAGGATCGGTAGCCGCACCAATGGACCATTCGGCTATTCCGAAGTAAGGGGCATCTGATCTTTCCAGTAAAGCCAGCGCTTCGTTATATCCCGAAGGTTGCGAAGCGGCTTCCAGGTAGAAACTCCAAGCAGGGCAAGCATATTCATTGAGGCATGCTTCCAAGTCGTTCCCTGCGCCACCGGCATGCGCAAAAACTTTTTCTCGGGGCACACCCGAATCCATGCAGAGTTTGCTCACAAATTCCGAATGTTCTTGAGCCAAATGGGCAATATCTTCTCCGGTAATGTTTCCGGACGACTTCATCCCTCCGGTTTTCAATCCCGCATACCCGATGGTCTGCACGCCCCTACTTGGGTAATCATACAGATTAATCCCATAAGTGGGATCGTCGGACGTCTCTTGGTCGATGTATTCATTCCCGTTGGGATAGTACCAATTGTTTACACCGATGGCCATCTCTCCCGTCACCTTAATCCCGGCAAACAGCCATTTCTTGTTTTCCGGGAGGCTGCCATACCATTCGACAACCATCTGGATAAATTCATTCATTTGGTCCCTTACGGCGGCTCGATATTGTGGACTCATCAAGTTGGGCATCGGAGTCAAACGAATTTGCTGTCCCCAATTAAGCCAGCCGATTTTGACCGCATCAGCTGCAGACCATGACGTCCATTCGACATTGGCTTTGTTGGCCGGATTGTATCCGGGGGATGACTCATCCCACCAATTCCATAAATCGGGTCGCGCATCCATGAACGTGATGGCATCCAGCTGTACTAAAACAGGGATTTCAAACTCCAGCGATTGCTGTAAGTGTTTAAACAGATTGTTCAACATCACCTCCCTTGGTCTTTCAAAGCAGTACAAGATAAAAGATTGCCCGATTGCCACGCGCTTCCCTTCTTGCGGGCCAAAATGATTCTTGATTTTAGCATAGTTAAACTCTAAATCAATTCCGTTAATAAAAACAAATTGTTCGGGACCAGACCACCACTTAGCATATAATGTTTTGTCAGAATCTGCGATTGCCACGTTGAAATCTACGCGTTCACCCGATGCGGTGTACCAACCGGCAAACATCCAATTTGCTTTTATTGGGCTTTCATCAGGTTCGATGATCTTTTGACCTGCTGGAATTTTTTGTACTGGAGGTTCGGGCGCCCCTCCACCCACATCAAAACGAATGGTATACACGGCCGGTTCGTCCGCCTGGACAGGGTCTTTGCAACCCGCACATAACAAAACAATTGCCCAGCTTATGCTCCAAAAGACCGCTTTCACACCTTTTCTTATATATTTCATTTTTGTCGATTTCATTCACAGTTCTTTTTCAAGTCAATATTAGGTACCTTGTGCTGATAGCGTGAAATTTCGGAAGCTTACCTTGCCAAACCGTCCCCACAGCCCGAAATACCCGGGGCTGGGCTTAGGCCCATCGATTTCAAACCTTCGACTGAAATGCTTCTGCAACACTTTGGTTTCACCATTTTTAGTTTGGAGGGAATAAACATTGACTTCACTTTGCCACCAATTCGGCAGGGTTTCTACATTGGTAAATTCGATACGCATGTATTCGTCGCGCTCCCCCAGTGGCGGAATTTCCGGCATACCAGAAGCCGGTATAGCATCGCCTAACGCCATCGGATTGTCATTTCCATTGATGTGCCGAAAGGCATAAAAGGCTCCTTTGTTGTCGGTGTTTACCGTAAAAAAGAACTTAAACTCTTCGCCTGTTTCCGGATTGAAATATGCTTTGAGCCCACCTTCCACACCCGCGTCTACTTTTACATCTACATACGCTGTGACCGCATGGCCCATTCCGCCGTTTGATTGAGCAACTAGCCCTTCCTGAGTTTGGAGATATACACTGTTTCCAATGCCATTAGGTGCACCCTCTACGGTTAAATTGCCCGACCCCAGTGTCACTGCGGGATTGCTCGTAGCTACCCAGCCAACATCGAGCACATCGCCAGTAAAACTATCAAATCCAATCCGGGCTCCTTTGCCGGCTTGCACAAGATTAAGGGTGGATGATGATTCCGTTTCGCCAGTAATAGTTGTTAATGTAATCACGCCCGTGCGGACCCGGTCTGACGTAGCGTTTTCATCGACGGTTATCGTGAGACTTGTGTTGTCATCGTTAAGCGATGCGGTTTTTACCCAATCGGGCAAATCACCTAATGCCAAGTCTGTCGCATTGGTATTAACGGCGGCCGACAATGTTTCTCCGCCACCATCGAACTCCAGATACCGGGGTTCAACTTTCAGTTTGGTAGCCGGCTTGTTATTCCCGATCGGATCGTAATTATCTTCACAGGAAACAAACAAAAGCGGGACCAATGCCATCGTGGCAATTGTTATGATTATATTTTTCTTCATGACTTGAATTCGTTTAGTCTACGGAAATCTGTGTGATGGGCGAAAGGTTATAACGTCCCAATGTATTTTCGCACAACACGGCAACCCGCGCATAGTAAGTGACACCTTGCTCCAACACAGCGGGTAGTGTCAGTGTTTGGGTCATATTTTGGATATCAACATCCGGAATATCTGATAAATCCTTGGCTACATTCCAATCTTTGCAATACATCCCCACATTTGGATTCCATTTGGTAACCAGCAATTGTACGTCCTTTATTTTTCCGGCTCCTGCCGCTTTGGAAATCTGGAAAGTAGCATTGATATTCTTTCCTTCTTCTACGATGGATGCCTGAATTTTAGCATAGGGAATGACGGTAAAATCTACTGTCAGAACTCCATTTAGCTCTCTTTCTACCGGTTCGACAGGAAAAAACGGCCCATCGAACGGGTATATAGTGTACGTAGCAGGGAATAATTTCGTATTGCGAAATGTTCCGTCAGCCTTTCCCCAGAAATCATAAAACTGAGAAGCACCTTCCTCAAGCAATCGGACCTGAAACCCATTGGGTTGTTCTGTAATGAGTGGTTCCCCTTGCGGGTCGATCAACCTTCCCTGTAATGTTTCATTTGGCAGCTCATAAGAGTCCGTTTCACAGGCTGATACCAAGAAAATTGCGGTCAATGCAAGCAGATAAGTTAACGTTTTCATCGAAAATAACTTATTAATGATAATGAAGTATATTAATAACCCGGATTATTGGGCAACAATTTATTGTTCCGATTTATCGCGCTGCTGGGGATGGGCGCATAATACGCTTTTGCGTCAAACGTATACTGCAATTCAGAGCGATTGTGCTTTTTGAAAATATACCTTCCCTCGTCAAAAACATAATAGGGATAGAGGGCATGGTATGTTTTGTTCTGAAGTATCGTTTCGAATATCCGCCAACGCTTAAAATCCCATATCAATTGATTTTCAAACGCAAGTTCACACCGTCGTTCCTGAATAACTTTCGCTTCATCTAAGGTCGTCAATACGGGCAGCCCTGCCCGTAAACGCACCGGATTAATCGCATTGAGCGCATCTTCCATGGTTACTATCTTCCCATCTACCTCCTGACCGATGATGTTTATGGCAGCTTCGGCCTTATTCAGCAACACTTCGGCATACCGCATATCGATCCAGTCTACATTACCAGCCCAATCCACACCCGCCGCATTGGGATCAACATACTTCCATACCACGCATCCATTCCCGTTCGTATTGGGATTGCCCACACCGCAGAGCCCTTGTATGGTCATGTTCTGGTAAGTGTCTGTAAAATTTGATGATTCGTGCAACTTACCGCCCGGATAACTTTCATATATACCTTTCCTGACCTCGAAAATAGCCGATGCATCGTTTTTCCCGGGTATGTGGCTCCCTGGCAGCAGAACCGTGGCTCGCATGCGCGGCTGGGCCTTTTGAAAAAGATCTAACGGATTGCTGTACCTAACCGGGGTGCTTTCCGTACCGATATTAAGTACGAATGGCTGACCATCAATATCTTCAAAGAGCTCCAACCATTCCGTAGTCACGGAAAGTTCCCCACTATTCGCTTGGGTCGTAAATCCGTGGGGTAACTGCCGAGCAGACCAATTCTCCGGACGGTTGACCGCTCCGGTGGCATCGTACTGCTTGATAAACATCCGTTCTCTATTTTCCGTCGATTCATCCAAAAATAGGTTCCAGAAATTGGTGGTTTTTCCTTCGATCGTCCCGTCATCGTATTTGCTATAAAGTGCATATTTGCCATTATTGTCTATTGCAAACTGAGCGGCTTCATATGCTTTTTTATAATAGTCTGCTTGTTCGGATTGCGGGATTCCCACTAACCCTTCCAATTGAACGGTTCCATTCTTAGCCTCGCTGGCCGCAAACAACATGACCCTTGCTTTTAAATTTGCGGCCACATACCGATTTGCACGGCCGCTCATGGCTTCATTAGGCCCCAAAAGAGACATGGCCAAGTCTAAATCTTCGCCAATAAAATCCACCACCTCCTTTTCGGTATTTCGAGGAATGAAGAGTTCTTCTTCTGAGAGACCGATATACGATTCCGATTTCTTTACGATAGGCACCCCACCAAAGCACTTTACCATGTAGGCATACATATAAGCCCGGCAGAAATATAGCTCACCAAGCCAATGATTGTATTTTTCCGGTTGAGAGAAGAATAGATCTGCGTTCGCTTCCAACTCTTGTATTGCCACGTTTACATACCGAATGCTTGCATAGTCCCACCAGGAAAGATGTCCGCCCGATAAGGTCTTCGGTGCCATTCCGACCCGTAACGGCATTACCTGGGCTTCGCCAGTTAGGACACTGGGATTATTCCAATTTGAAAACGGCATATCCGGGTCGCCCCGCAGTCCGTACACACTTGCATTATGAGCTGCAATCGGAAGATTGGAATAACAGGTTACGATAACCGATTCGACACCCGCTTCACTTTGAAAAACTTGATTGGCCGTAAGATTGTTTACAGGCTCGATGTCCAGTGTATTACATGCGTAATAATTAACTATTATCAAGGCGACTATCACTAGCCTTAGTAGCTTATGTATCATTTCGAATTTCATTAGATCTTAATATTTGCACCGATATTTATCGTCCTGATCAATGGGTAAACCAATCCGTAACTGCTACTCGGGTGTTCAGGATCGAGATATTTCAAACCGGTGATGGTAAATAAGTTATAGGCGCTTCCAAATACACGAACACCTTTTATTCCCAGCCATTTTATCGTGTTTTGAGAAAACGAATAACCCAGTTCTACTGATTTGCACCGGATGTAATCGGTACGATAAATGGAACTGGTGGATGCTGAGGCGTTGAACGCCATCGCCGGGCTCCCTTGGCTGGTCGTAGGGAGTTCCCCCGGAACCCAAACCGTTCGTGGATCCCCAGGATCGGCCAAGGGATTTTCCATATGCCACCTGTTATAGAAATAGGCGGGGCCGCTTTGGTCTGAAATAAACGGTCGGGCCAATATCCAATCGTACATGATGGTTCCCAATGCTCCACCTTGCATGACGACATTTACGTCAAATCCTCTATATTGCGCATCCAAGACCATTCCGTAAGAGATTTTTGGTGTACTCTGCTGTCCGTAGTTTCCGCCCATGATCGGATGCGTATCCTTGTCATCAATGACACCATCCTCATTCCAGTCTACATATTTATAATCGCCTGGTTTAAGTTCTGAATTTCCAGCATTAGTGGAAATATACTTGGCGTGTGACCAGATATCTTCATAATTCTGAAATTGGCCTTCGGATTCGTAACCCCACCAAATATCCGACCAACGGTTATTCGTGTTACCACGCCAGTCAGCGTACTGGTTGTCAGACGGAACGCGCGTAATAAACCTGTACTTATGCCGGGTAAAGCTGAGATTGCCTGCTATTCCATAACTGAACTCTCCCATCTGTGTATTACGATGCTTCAGCGTAATGTCAAACCCTTGCGTAGCATCGCTGTTTAGATTTTCCTGGGCGAAGCTTTCCCCGATCCAATCAGGGATGGTTCCAGTGCGAGTAGCCATCAGTCCATCCCGATCCCGACGGAATACATCCACTTCGAGGCCAAACAGCCCTTTCCATAAATCCGCGTCTAATCCGATGTTATATATTTTGGACTCATACCAAGTAAGATTAAGATTGGGTGTCGCTTTCAAATTAATTGTTTCGCGCGGTTGTCCTCCCAAAAAAACAGGCCACCAATCGGTATTACCGCCTGGAAACTCGTAGCCCGGGACAAACTGGAACGTTGCGGTAATGTCGTCGCCCGTGACTCCGTATGAAGTCCTCAGCTTCAACATATCAATGAACGATAGTGCGTTTGAATTTTTTATAAAAGACTCTTCAGATATTCGCCACGCAGCCGACACGGAAGGGAAAAACCCCCATTGATGGCCTGGTGCAAATTTTGAGGATCCATCATAACGGAACGAAAACTCTGCATAGTAACGATCGTTATAATGGTAATTAGCTCTACCTACCACCGCCTTGTTTGCAACTTCCCAGAGCCCGTCTGTTGCTCCTTGTGTATAGGGCGCACCATTCATGCCCCCAGCCAAGCTTTCTTTTGTTGCCCCCAATAATTCTTCGATAGCGGTCATTGGAATATAGCCTGACGCATAAAAATTGTCCATATCGGTCACCCCCTCTTCATACAACGCCAATAAACTTATGCCATGGTCTCCAAACGTATTGTCGTAATTCAGGGCAAATTGAAGCAATGAATTTTTGCCGAAACGTGTACTTCGATTGATTGACGAATTAGTGCCTGCCGCGGGGTCTCCGTATTGCTTTGGCAGATACACATCGTTATTCAAATCATAGTCATACAGATGGTAAGGCTTTTGAAGCCATTTATTCTCCCCAAAAGTGAAGTCATAAGAATACGATGCTTTTGCAATCAACCCTTCTACCCAAGGTACATTCCAAATAAGATTTCCCGTGGACTGAAATAACTTCTGATCATCTCGCTTAAACCCTACAATATCCGCATCGGTTATCGCCAACGGGTTCAACCCCTGTTCCGTATTTTGCATGTATCGCCGATCGTAATTCGCGTAAGCGGGCGTTATCGGGGTATAGGTCCAAGCGGCTCTCCAGAAGTTAAATGCTTCTTCAAAAGGTCGGTTACGTGTATCTGTTGTGGCATTGATTCGAAGTTCAGCACGTAAATTTTCGGTGATTTTAGCATTCAGGTTATTCCGGAAATTATATCGCTCGTAGTTAATGTCACCGTTTTTGTAAATTCCATCCTGATTGTAATAAGAAAAATTCACAAAATAATCAACGGCTTCCGATCCACCTGACACCTGCAAATTGTGCTGATATTGCGGGGCATAATAATTTGTATTTATCCGATGCCAGTCTGTTCCTGTCCGCTGCCCGCTGCGGTATTTCTCGATGGTTTCTTCTGAATAAACAAGCGTACCCGGTGCCACAGAACCACGCATGATATTATTCTCATTCGTCAATTCCATAAATTGCACCGCATCGAGCCCCTTTGGGGTATTAATTGGCGTTTGGGTACCGTAATAAGTAGAATATTCAAAAGCCGTTTTACCCTTGCTACCGTTTTTGGTTGTGATTAAAACAACACCGTTGGATGCCCGTACCCCATAAATAGCGGCCGATGCATCCTTCAGAACCGATATGCTTTCAATTTCATTGGCATCCAACCTTGATATGTTGTTTCTTGGCACCCCGTCAATGATGTATAGCGGTGTGCCTAAACCACGAATCTGTATACCGGAAGCAAATGCCCCAGGCTCTCCCGACGATTGTACGACCCTAACTCCGGCCATCTTCCCCGCCAGCATATTTACCACGTTTTCATTTTTCGTGACAACCAAATCACTTCCCTTAACAGCGGATACTGCCCCCGTTAATGAGGCCTTTTTCTGTGTACCGTAGCCCACTACCACCACTTCTTCCAAATCTGACGCTTCGGACCGTAACACGACATCAATCGTTTGGAGTTGTCCTACGCTGGTACGTTGTGGAGTGTATCCTACAAGTCGAAATAGAAGCACCGCCCCTTCATCAGCCTGCAATTGGTACCGTCCCTCGTTATCTGTTGCTGTGCCGCGTGAAGTACCCTCTACAAAAACTGATACCCCTTCCAGTGGGGCGCCAAGCGAATCTGTAACTCGCCCTCGAACTACAAACTGCCGGCTTTCGGCAGCTACCGGGATAGTTATCACATTTTCTTTCGGGATCAATGTGACGATCTCACCCTCAATCCGATAATTGTACGGCTGATTTTTAAAAATCAGTGAAAGCGCCTCTTCAATCGACTTATCACGAATATCAACGGTCACCGGCCTGGCAGTTTTGAGATATTGGTTGTTGAACAGGAAGTTATAACCACTTTGTTTTTGGACACGTTTCAATATGTCCCCCAACGATGCTTCCTTGACCTGTAGATTAATACGCTGTCCGTATGTGAAAGCAGATACTTGAAAGGTAAAAACCAGTAATAGCAATGCCGTTAGTTTCATCATCAAGATCGTGTTTATAATTGGTTTCTTGCATCCAAAAACCTTATGCGGATGATTCTCTTGAAGGGCGAATACTTCCGCACGAATTTGACTGTGCATAAATTGTTAATCGTTTTCCGACACATAACGCCATAAATCCCCTGTTTTCCTGTTTTGTCACAAGGTTTTAGTAGGTTTGTATCGCAGGTTAAATAATTCAGTTACTAACTTGGTTTTTGATTATTTTGCCTTATATCACGCCGGGAGTGATTGCAGCACTTCCGGCATTTTTGGCAAGTTGTTTCTGTAGCTAACGATGAACCATAACATGCCTCCCTTCTTGTGTAAATTTTAATGGTGTATTCAGTTCGATCACGTGCAGTATCTCGGAGAGCGTCACGTCACGTGACAATTTCCCCCAAAGCTCGATATCGTTAATGGGCACCGTTACCTCAAACGATACGTCGTACCAACGTTCGATCTGCTTGATTAAGGCAGGCATTGACGTGCCATAGAAGACAAATTGACCTTGTTTCCATGCAATGTAATCGCCCACGTCAACCGTAGCCATTTCAACCGTACCGTTTCTATTGATCAATTGCTGACCAGGCGCTAAAACGTTGGTTTGCGCTTTACCGTTAGCCGCCGATACACGCACACGGCCTTTCACTAATGTGGTTTTAATTTCCTGTTCATCCGAATAAGCCGCAATATTAAATTCTGTTCCAAGCACTTCAACCACTTGATCCTCGCTTATCACCCGAAACGGCCATGCCGCCCCCGAAGTGCGAGATACGAGGTTCGTACTTCGTACCTCAAAATACGCTTCACCTACCAACTTCACAACCCGTTCGCGATCGTCAAACTGGGAAGGATACGTTAATGTAGACGCAGAATTAAGCCAAACATGGGTGCCATCGGGTAAGGTAACTTGGTAAGTACCTCCTTTAGGGGTAGCGAGCGTGTGACCTTCTGCCCGAAGCAGTTCCCTCGTTTCCGGATTGCCGGGTTCTCCAGCCACAGAGCTTCCGTCTGTATACCGGATATCCTTTCCTACAATGATCCCGCTTTGATCCGCGCTTAAATCAATGGCTTGGCCATTAGCGAGCGTAAGTGTAGCCCGGTTTGTACCTGGGCCGATATCTGCCTCGACCGTTGCCGAGCGTTCTGCCTTTCCATTGGGTTGCCGCATCAACAGCCAACCCAAACCAATGACAACAACAATCATGGCAGCTGCCGCGACTTTAAACCATAAACCTCTCATGAGAAATCTCGCTGGACGATTAGAGAATTCGGTGTGACCTGTGGACAATGTATCAGCAAACACCTTTGCTTCTACCTTATCGACCAGGCGTTTTACGGACATGTCGTCTACTTCGTCCGTTTCTTCCAGCTGACGTTGAATCATTGATGTAAGTTCATCTCCGGCTTTGGACTGTTCGATGTATCGCAATAATTTCGCTAATTCCGCGGGACTTATAATCCCTTGCAGATATTTATCGAAAAGCTCGGCAATAGGTGTTTTATTGGTCACGTTTTTTTCTTAAGCCTATACGAACAGATCGATCGAATCAGGTGCTTCGAATTCTAAAAAAAACACAACACATTGTTAAACAGAAGAATAATTTTAAGAAAAGCAGGAAAACGACAGCCAAGCAACCAACAGCGCAACCCCTAATTCTGAATGTTGCGCCAAATACTGCCTTAAAAACGCGTTGGCCTTTTTTATGTGATCGTTTACTGTTCCTGGACTGATTTGAAGTAATTGACTAACTTCTTCATAGCTCTTCGCTTCCAATTTGCACAACACGTACACTTCCTTTCTTTTAGGCGGGAGCAGCTCGATGGCTATGCGCAGCTCTTCTTTTAGTTCTTGTGACATCAGCTGCTCCTCCACATGGGTATAGACTTCACCTATTGCCCGTAAGAGGTGTTGCTGCATCCGCTGGTCTCGTGCAGCGCGGCGAAACATATCGCGTACCAGGTTTTCGGCGACACGAAATAAATAAGCCTTGATAGGGCGCTCGGGATCGATCTGCTCGCGATGGGTCCAAAGCCGCATAAATAGGTCTTGCAAGACTTCTTCGACCCATTCAGGCGATTTGAGTATACGCAGGAGGTTTCCAGCCAAGCGCATTTTATAGCGGTGGTATAGTGTCTGGAATGCAGCATGATCACCCTCCCGCAGTTGGATAAGCAGATCACGGTCTTCCATATATTGCCCAACAGCCATATCCACTTAGGTTAATAATACCGCAAATATAACCTTTTCGTTAATATTTGCGGTATTTGAAACTACCACCCTGTATTCAGCAATTTGTATTGAGCCTGAGCTCACGAGCGGGCAATGATACAGCGTCATGTAACTTTCTATTTGATACGCATTAAATAACCGGGAATGGTCGATCTTTCGGCCTAGTATGGCCTGTTCCTGCAGTAAAAAGTTAGGGTTGAATTGGCTGATTAGGCCAGTTTTCCGGCAGATAGAGGGACCATACATCATTTGTGAGTGGCGGTACCATGCCACCAGCTATCCACAATTTATCTTTGAAAACAAATGCTGAGTGCTCATGGCGTTCCCGCCAAACCCGCTCGGCCTTGAACTCCTTCCAATGCTTTCCATCAGGGCTGTACCATACATCTGACCAATTTTTATACGGATTCCCAGACCACCCACCCAATAGCCATATGTGGTTGCGATAGATCACTGATGAAAACCAGATACGCCCGGGCCAAGGTGCCTCTGCGGTTTCCTGCACCCAATTGATCCCATCAGCCGAACTCCATACGTCGTGGTATGTGAAGTAATCCGGTGTATAATTACCTCCGCCAAAAACATAGATCCGATCGTTCAGTACCACGGCTTGGTGATAGGCTCGTGGCGCCCAGGGTGCATGCCCGGTGGCCTCCTGCCAGTGTACACCATCCGCTGAATACCAAACGTCGTTCTTTAAGCTGGTTGTGTCGCCAAAATAATAGTTTTCGGTGCCCCCGAGTATCCACATGCTACCTTTAAATTCCACGATGGCCGCTCCAAGACGAGGCGACCACGCGGCGGCAGCCGTTTCCGGTTTCCAATCGACACCATCCGTAGATGACCAGACTGCATTGCTGGCTGAATGTCCGGGCAACCGTCCGTTGTACCAACCACCCATCATCCACATCCGGTCATTAAACGTAAGGGTCATGGGAAGATCGCTATGTAGCCACGGAGCAGATGATTCAACAAGCTTCCAATTTTTGCCATCCTCAGAACTCCATACATCGCGTGGCGGTGCCTCATCGGAATTAAACCATCCCCCGAAGATCCAAAGCTTGTTTCGGTACACCAACTCTCCCTGTGAATCGCGCGCTTGCCAGTTGGCATGTGCCGTTTCCCGTCTCCAACAGGCGTTATCCTCCTGCGCGGTAACTGTGCTGCATGCGAACACTAGGAATGACCATGCGAAACGTCTATACCTCATGCTCCAGATTCATTGCAATATCCCCTTCAAGTTAGGCACGAAAGAAGCTCACTGCTTTCTGACTTTCTGGAACACTCAACTCAATTTTTCAATTCATAAACAGCATCTTTTGTCGCTGGTGTCCATTTATCTGTCCGGAATGGAACAGCAGGCAACCCTTCATTATTAAAGAGATTACTTGTTCCGGGATCATCCGCCCATGCATAGCGCACGGCCTTGGGATTGGTCACGGAGGAGGAGCTCAGCACAATGGTTTCCCCTTCAATCCGTGCCTCCGCAGGATAGAAATGCTGATCAGCACCCGCGATTTCAAATCCGATAAGTTTGTCAGACCCTTTGGCGGTTAACCCACTATGCACGTGATCAAAATATATCGTCACTTGGTTTCCGCTTATTTTCTGTTGTTTGTACTCGGGACCACTATACACCACGTCTTTACCATAGCTATCGTGCAATGCGATGGCCGCTAAACGTTTTCCGACATCCTGCTTGTTGCGTGGGTGGATGTCATCGGTATTGCCAATGTCGGTAATCACAGCCTCGCCCGTACGAGGCAAGGATAAAGTCAGGTGTTGTGCCTCCCGTAACTCGGCCCAAGTACTTCCGGTTGCACTGGTGCCCCCGGCTGCTTTAAAGCTGGCTAACTGCACAAAATAAAACGGAAAATCTCCGAGTCCCCATCGTTTACGCCAATCCTTGATCATCATGGGAAACGATGTGCGATATTCATAGGCTCTCCCTGCATTGCTTTCGCCCTGATACCAGATCGCCCCTTTCACCGTATAGGGAATCAACGGATTAATCATGGCGTTGAATAACAAAGTCGGATACCGATTCGGATCTGCATTCTGCTGTATGGTATCCGCAGGCACGCTCTCATAAACACGGACGGCCTTTTTTAAGCTTTTATCTTTCTCCAACGCTTCTTTGCTGATCCAGGTTTCTACAATGGTGCCACCCCATGAGGTATTGATAAGGCCGATCGGAACATTCAACTGCTTTTGAAGTTCACGGGCATAGAAATAACCTACGGCAGTAAAATCACCTACATTTTTCGGATTGGCTTCCTGCCATTCCAACGGTTCCCCGATATCATCCTGTGGGGCACCAGCCGTTTTTCTTGGAATTTTCACATGCCGGATTTGGGGATAGTTTGCATTTGCAATCTCTTGTTCTGCGTTGTTGGAATTTGCGACAACCCATTCCATATTAGACTGGCCCGAACAGATCCAAACTTCTCCGATGAGCACGTCCGACAACGTCAACGTGTTCTTACCCGAAACCACCAATTGAAACGGCCCACCGGCTTCTTCGGGAGATAGTGTCAGCTTCCATTTACCATCAGCATTGGCAGTTGTTTCCTGCCGCTGGTTGTTGAGATTAACTTTTACCGGCTCACCAGGATCGGCCCATCCCCACACCGCTATGGGCTGATTCCGTTGAAGTACCATGCCGTCGGCAAAAATCTGCGGTAGCCTCACATCGGCAATCAATGCGTTGATTGAAAACATCAAACCGATGCAAAGTAAGATTGAATACTTTCTCATAATTGTCTATAATTTATTCCGTTGCAAGTATATCGATTATCCCCCTGTTTTCAAACTGCTATCGGGAACAGAGATCAGAAGATTAAACCTTCCACCCGGAGCGGCATCGCCATTGACATACCAGTCCAGCGGATCCGCCTTTTGCATATTATCCGACCATTTAAATTCCAGTTTTGCTCCCTGCGAAGGTAATCCCAGTGTTGCAAAGGGAATGGTGACCATCAACTGATTGCCGGAAACCTCGGCATCCACCGTTTGGATATCCAGCCAGGCACCGTTTATATAACGTTGGAGCTGATCGCCCCGAATCACGCGGAAATCATATCCATTCCATCCAGAAAGGGTAGATCGGTCGACATCGAGCCAAAGCGTCATCCAGTTATTCCCGGAAACGGGAGTCATGTCGCTAACCGTCTTTGCATAAAAAAACAGCGCTTCGGAACTTGCAGCGACCTTGAGGGTGTCGAAATCGTTGCGACCCGTTTCATTGACATACGTAACCTGTGGATCGGACTGGGCCCCCGGATGATTGCGGTGCAATACATCGCCCACATAGTCAACATAAATGGGGGCGATCGCCTTCCAATCGGACCAATCTTTAATAGATTGCATCCTCCCGATTGTTTGCAGCGAATCGACACCTTTATAACGTCTGATGTTACTGACCATTTGCATGTAATAATGGTCCCGCAGTCCTGCGGTATGGGCCGGTTCGATGTCGCGGCTATATTCGGGGTTAGCTTGGTCGACAAATAAGGCTTGGTTCTTGTCGCCCGTGCTGCGCCGCCACTTTCCGGCTACCCATTCATTCCATCCGGTGATGAAGATAAAGGGAACATCTTGCTGTAACGCGAAATCCCATTGTTCCTGTATGTTATAGCCGTACCAGAGGTCTTTTGCAGGATCGCCTGGAGAACCATTCCGGAAGCTTCTGCCCCAATTGCCTGGTTGCCCGTAAAAGGCAGATCCACCCATCGAGGCGTCCAAGTTGGGATGCTGCGCAGTGGCAACATTGACAATCTCCCGTTCGCCCTTGTGGTTCTGATACACTTTTTGTGGGCGCTGGAATTCAATCCAAGGCCAGCCGTTGACTTTTTGCGGTTCATTGGGCCATTGCGATTCACGGATGGTGAAAAAATCTGCATAGTTACGGCCGGTTGCCTCTTTAGACAAGCCGATAATCAACGGTTTATTTTCGAGATAAAACCAACTATCCGGATATCGATACGGCGCTCCCTCCTTGTAATAGTTGTCATAAATTTCCTGCATACCTTCGCCCGAAGCCGTATTGGTGTAATAAACGACTTTGGGAGCTTCCTTCCCCTGCTTCTGAAGGGCATCTATAGCCCTCATTAATGCATCGGACTGCTGTGGATAAGTTAGTCGGTTTGTGGCATCAATCACCAAGAAATCCACCCCGGCGTCTGCGAGCAATTGCATGTTCTTCAGGTGCACCCAATAATCGTCGCCCCGATAGTAGCCATAAATGGATTCCCCCCAGAAATAATACCTACCTGGCCGGCCGGCTCCTCCGCCCCATCCGGGATGGTCGAAGTCGTGGAGGACCTCTGGTGTCTTTTCATATATTTCGTTGAGATCCCAAACTTTTTCAGATACGGGAGATGCTTTATCGCCCTGCCATAAAAAGTAAAAAAGTCCCACTTGTTTATCGGATTTTGCCGCTCCTACTTCTTCATATTGGGGTATCGTACGCCCTAACTCATCGGTGCCCGCCAATAGCTGGCCGTTACTATCCGAGGGTCTGGCCAGTATGACTACCGCCAAGGCAAGAATATAGTATTTATAACCGTTACAAATCCGTTCAATTCTGATACGGTTGATCCTTGAGGAATCCTTTTTCTTTCCAAACATCTTCGATGGCTTTGAAATTTTGAATAAATTGTTCATAAGAAGGTTTTTGATCCGGATCTGCCCATCCGACGACTGAATAAGCAGCTAACCTGGGAAATATTTGGTAATACAACCGTTCTGCTGTGGGCGTAAACTCGCCCCACATCTGGCAGCCTAATCCCAGAATTTTTTTCCGGTCCCGTGGAGCAATACCATCCGGTATCGGATTGAAGGAATACGCTTTTTCCAGCGACGTAGTCTCATAGGGATAATCCAAGTAGGTAAAAAAGCGATTGGAATTGACGACATCGTACCCTTTGGCGATTGCTTTATTGATGAGGCTTACCTCTCCATCCCAAAACTGCACCAGCGTACCAGGAGCCAATTTTTCCGATTGGCTTGCTTCGACGTGCGCCTCACCCCTTACGTTGTCTCCTGTGATTTCGTTCCATCCGATCATCTGATATCCCTTGGATGAGATATAAGTCGACAGGCGATTGATTGCCCACACCTGTAAGTCCGCATACGTCGGAATACCCTCTTTCTGCATGAATGCATTAATTGTTTCGGATTGCTGCCAATGGGCATAATTTGCTTCATCGCCGCCGATGTGGATGATGCCGCCGGGGAACAGGCTGATGATTTCATCCAACACGTCATGCATGAACTGTGTCACTTTTGGATCTGTCACATCGTAGAGGTCACCGGGAACCGGTTTACCGGCCTTTTTACTGGAGGCACCCAACCATGGATACGCGTAAACGGAAGCGGAGACGTGGCCGGGCACCTCAATTTCGGGGATGATACGGATGCCCCTTGCGGCTGCATACGAAACAATTTCGCGGATATCCTGCTGCGTATAAAAAAGCCCAGGTTTATGCTGGTATAGGCTGTCCCACTTAGCCGGGTTTATTCCCTTGGACATGTGGGTGTGATCCCCTTTGGAAGAAACTTCGGTCAGCAACGGGTATTTTTTGATCTCGATGCGCCAAGCGGGATCGTCTACCAAATGCCAATGGAAGGTATTCAACTTAAGACGGACCATTTCATCGAGCAACCGCTTTACCATTTCTTTGCCATGGAAATGCCGGCTTTCATCCAGCATGAAAGCCCGCCAGGGAAAATACGGTTCGTCCTTGATTTCGCAGACCGGAACGATCAGCTGGTCGTCCTGTTTCTTTTCCAACAGCTGTCGCAAGGTTTGCAGCGCATAAATAGTACCCTGGCCGGTATTGGCTGTCGCCTCTATGGCAGGGTCTCCGTCCGCTATTACCGCTAGCCGATATGATTCATCACCTTTTCCTCCTTGTTTGCCTCGCAGGAATGAGAGTTGCGCTTGTTTCTGTTTCGATGTGAATACCGGTTTAATTCCCATTTCACCGAGCAATATCGTTACGTATTCCTTATCTACTCCTAGTTTGGCATCGAGGTATACAGACATTGTCGAAGAAAACGACGCATAATTACCGCTTGCAGAGACCTGCTTGGGCTCGGGCAATATCCGAATGGAGGATTCCTGTGCATATCCGAAGTGCAGACACGAGGCGGTGGCAAATACGATGAAGGCAATGGCCTGAAAAAAAACCCGCGTGGGCCGGATGGTTATATATAAACTATTCATTTTCAATAAATGCTTTTTTTAGAACGTCCAAATAGCCGAGTCCATGTACCGTATCGGGTTCCAAGTAGCTTCCCTCGGACCATTCGTTCCACGCATTGATGGTGATTAACTTAGGTTGGTCCGGGTGGGCGTCTGCGTAGGCTTTGGCCTTTTCCACATACTTACCAAACTTTTCCGGTGCCGGATTGGTGATGTATCCTGCCTTGAATAAGAAGCGCGGATTAGCATCCCATCCCACCGTTACATTTGGAAAATAAGGGATGGAAAAATCCCGATCAAAATCGGTCCACATTGCGGTGGACGCCTCTGCCCACTGGGTATAGTCCCCATCGGGATTCTGTAGATGCGCCCAGCAATAGTTGGTCAGGCTATTAAACCCGAAGTACTTCAGGACATCTTCCTGCGTTTCAATCTGATCGCCGGGCACCCCTGCAATCGTGGAGGGCAGGGCCGACCATAGAATTCCCTGCAGATGTAGCCCCGGAAAACCTGCGGCTTTCACCTTCGCCCTGAAATCATCCAAAGCCTCCTTAGTCTGTTGGGGTCCTCCCAAACCATTGATCAAGGTCTGCAGCTCGTAGATGCAGAACACTGGCTCGCCATTGATCTTGTAGTACGACGGGTTACTGAAATACTTGTCAATCACACGATTTACCACGTTGTCAAACTGTTCGCGATCGACCCCGCCTTTCCAAATCACCGAATCGATATTCGGATTATCCACATCCCAATAGGTAGTTGCATCATGATTGGCCCACATCAGGTAAAAGTTCATACGTTCCTTATTGGCTTTCAGAAATCCATCGTTCACACAGCTTTCCAAGAAGGGCTGACCTTCGTACCAGTACCAGTCAAAGATGAAGGTATTAACCCCATGGCTCACCGCTGCTGTTATTTTTTTGTCCATATCTGCGGAATCGGCCTCGTCCAGGTACCCCCATAGGGGTACCTTCGGCTGGGCGTGCCCCTCCTCCTTGGGCTGGGCGTTGTATATGATTTCCCACTCGCCTTTTTTATCCGGAAACAGAAATTCCGCGCGGGGTTCGTAATGATAGGCCGGCCAGTAAAAAGCGGCCACGTCGTATGCTTGCTTGGGTTTATCCGGTTGTTGGCAAGCAGTTACCGCCCCCACGGTCAATAGGGCGCAAACAAACCGGTTCATATTTCGAGTTTGTACGTTCATGTTCATTATACTGTCTATTTTATTTTGCCTTCTTTTTGATGCCATATACATCGGTAGTTGAACCGCCGGTTGGGTGCCGTATCTCCGTCTATGCACAAGGAAATCGGGTCCGCCAGATCAGCAGCATTATCGCTCCATTTAAAGTCAAAGCTGACTGAATCCCCCGTGAGTCCGAGCAGTTTCCTTGGAATGGCCAGTTCCAATTCGTTGCCCCGGTAGTGATAATCCAATTCCGTAACGATTTGCCATGGATCGTCTTTATGCGTGGCATCGTAACGCATGAGTGTAGTTCGGCTATCATTTTTCACATTTTTGTTCACCAGGAAATCATATCCAAACCATCCCGTTTCGGGATTCTGATCGGCGTCAATCAATAGCAGCATCCAATTGGGATCCGTGTGGGACGACAGGTTTTCGGACGTCTGGACATAAAAAGCAACCGATGTCCGGTCGAATGCGACCTTGCTGGTAACGATATCGTTCCGGCCGGATGTATTCGAATAATGAAGCCCTCCATATCCTTTGTAATCACGATGCACTACATCTGCCTTGGTATCGCGGTATTCCACATCTACTTCATTCCAGTCGGTAAAATCTCCGTCGATTGCCACGGGATGATTTCCATATAGCGCGGGAATGGGTCGACTTCCCTTATACCTGCGTATATTCTGCGCCATTTGCATGTAGTAATTGTCCGTATACCCTCCCTTCATGGGTTGAATGGCCCGATTGAACTCGGCATTGTATTGGTCAACAAAGAAATACGGACTTTTACGACGCATAAAATCCGTTGTTTCCTTTTTTTCCGGATGGTATTTACCGGCGGTCCATTCGTTCCAGTCGTTGAGGTATAAAAATTGCGGATCAGCGCGAAGTGCTTCCTCCCACCGTTCCTGAAAGTAAATTCCGTAGCCTTCGGGATGGGCAACGGTCTTCTTCAGCCAAGGTACCTCCACCGGTTCGGGTAGGTCCTGATCGTTCAAAGAAGGCTCCCCATGTTGCCGGCTCCACGATTTACCAACCAGACTCGATGGGTGCTGGGCCGGAGTTACTGCTGCCTCTTCTTTTTTACCGTTGTGCGTGGACACGAGGCTGTCGGGGTCCATTCCGCGTACGGATTCATTGCCAAGATCATAGCCAAAACTCCAATTATCTTCCGTGCCGACAAATCGCTCGCCTGCCCATTTGTAATAACCCCACCACATGGTGCGTAACGTGAAGAAGTCCTTCACCTCCCGGGTATAATCGCTGTAAAACTCTTCCGTATAGGCTGGATCTCCGTAATGTGGATGGTTGACATCGGTTTTGGCCGCTGCATCATAGTGCAGATTGGGCTGCTTGGTATCCTGCCCATTGGCGTCGTATTTCGGATTGCCATTATAGAGCAGCAACGGCTTGCCATCCCAGTAAAACCACAGGTCGCGGAAACGTTCTGCTTTGTAAATACGGTCATAGAGATCTTGCACTACCGTGATCACTGGCCCGTTAAACGCCCAGAAACAGAATTGCGGCACTTTGTTCCCTTCTGCTTTCATATCCTGCATGGTCTTGAAAAGCACCTCCCATTCGTCCCAGTACCGCACGGCATTGGTCACATCCATCACCAGCACATCTACGCCGGCATCGGCCAACATGGACATATCTTTCCGGATGACGTACGCATCTTTGCTGAGAAAATATCCCACTTCGGGCTCGCCCCAATGGTAGGATCCTGCCGTCCACAGCGGATGCTTTGCATCCAGCCGGGCCGTTGGATCGGCGGCTAACACACGGGAAACATCGGCTGTATAGGGTGCAGGCTGATCCGCATGGCCGTCTCCGTGCCAGGTAATGTAAAAAATACCGACGACCCTGCGTTGATCATTTTTTACGGGGCCAACTTCTTCGTAAGCTGGCATCGTCCGGCCTAACGCATCCGAAGCTACCCATGTGTCCGGATAAATATCTCGATAGTATGTGCTATCAGGCCCATGCTCGGGTAGCGAACCGGTTCCTTGGGCTAACAAGCAGGTGTTCATAGCCAGCAGTGCAGCCGTAGCCAATATCCTGAGGCGGCGCGATAAGGTAGCATGTGTAAGGGTCAACATGATTGCGGAGTTTTAATGCGTCGAATAAATGAAATTAAACCGTCCGCCGGGGGCTGTATCTCCATTCACATAGAAGTCCATGATGTCTCCGTTTTCCTGCATGTTGTCATTCCATTTGAACTCAATATCTACCGCCTTCCCTTCCAATCCAAGCAGGTGCTTATCCACGCCGAATGCGAGTTTATTCCGGTCGACCGAAAAAGGTACCTCTGCCACCTGTTCCCATTCCCACCGGTTGCCTACATTCCGTTCTACCACCGCTTGATTGCTCCGCGGACTTACCCGGTTTACGATAACATCATAACCGTTCCATCCTGTGGCTTTATTACGGTCGGTATCGATGAACAGCATCATCCAGTTACGGTCTTGCGACGAGGTCAGCTTATCGGCCGTTTCGACATAGAAATAGAGTTGTTTGTCATCCCGTGCCACTTTAGCGCCGACGATGTCGTTCCTTCCGGTCGTGTTTGTATAATATTCATCATACCGTCCGCGATGGTCGCGGTGCAGCGTATTGCCTTTATAGTGCTTGAAATAAGGGGTTACATCGTCCCAATCCGCCCACCTATTGATCCGTACGGTTTTAGATTCCGATACATGTTCCGAAGGTGACATTCCCTTAAATTTTCGAACATTGTCAATCAATTGAAGATAGTATACATCGCCTTTATCGCCCCACCCTTTGTTCGGTTCGATGTCACGACTGTGTTCCCAGTCGAATTGATCGACGAACGAAAAGGGGTCGCCGGTCCAGTTATGTTCGGGCAGCCACTGGCCGGCAATGTATTCGTTCCATCCAGTCACGAATATCAATTCCGGATCAATTTCCCTAGCCCCATCCCATTGCTCCTGGAAATTCCAGCCGTATAAATAGCCATCAACCCGGGGATCAAATCCATTGCGTTGACTAAAGCTGCGTCCATATGTGCCCGGCAGATTAAAGGCGCTGCAATGGCCATTGGTCTCAGGCCCGGCATTTTGTGCAACACCCACGGTGGCCTGTTCGAATTTGCCATCGCTTCCTTTTACGTAGCCATGCTGGGGATAATTCTCCAGCCATCCCCATTGGTCATTCCGTTTAGGGCCGTCCACATAATCCGGCTGCCCCGGACGGAAGGTGAAAAAAGATGCGATCTCACGGTCCTCTTCCGAGTCTTCCAGGTTGTCTGGATACCCCATGATACAAGGCTTACCTTTCCAGACAAACCAAAGATTTTTATACCGACCTGGTTTATAGAGATCCTTATAAAGCTGTCGCAAGGAAGCCAATGAGTGCGGCGCCGCTCCAAAAGGCAGCATAAACGCAATCTTAGGGACGTTCACGCCGTCGCGCTGTGCTTGATCCCATGTTTTCAGCAACGCTTCATACGAATCTTGCCAAGTAATACTCCCGTTGGTACAATCAAAAAACACCGCGTCCACTCCTGCATCCGCCAACATCTCCGCATGTTTGCGCAGCACCCACGGATCTGTGGTTTTGTAATAGCCAAACAGGGGTTGTTCCCAGTAAAAAAAGCCGGGTCTTTTGGTGCCCCAAGCTGGGTGGTTGTAATCTTTCATCGCTTCGGGATGTTCCCTAACTATTTCCGTGATGTTCTTTACTTGATAAGTCGTATCATCATTGCCTTGGTGCCATGTCCAATAGAACATCGCGACGAACTTATCTTTCTTTTTGTCTCCGGCAGCCTCATATTCGCTCGCTTTTCGACCCAATGCATCGGTCATGGCCCACTGGTCACTATTTACGAATTGGGCATGAAGCGTCATAGGAAGTGTAAGTCCGCTGAGGACGATAAAATTACGTGTTAATTTATTCATGTTTTAGTATCGTTTCTGTAATTTATTCGGTTGGATCTTTTTTATTTTACGTTATCAAAATTAATCGGATGCCATTTCGTCTTCCAGTTTCCCCAGTCGGTACCATAGGCATAAGCCACAAACTGCGGCTTTGCCGGATCAATGTGGCCATGGATATCTCCACTCCAGCCGCAATTATGTAAGTTGGGTTCCAATTGGTCTCGCAACTCAGCCTTTTTGGTGAAATGGATTCCATCCGCCGATTCCCACAAGATAATGTAACTATTGGCAGTTAACCGCGATGCGGTGTGAATGGCCTGATAGCGTTTTAAGTCTGTACGATATTTTACATCGCAATGGTCAGCGCCTTCAATCGCTGTTTTATCTACCGCAGTACCCTGAAAAGTGAGGTGTGACGGCCAAAATTCATCGTTTGCGTCTGCCGTAGCAACCCGTGTTTCATTCTTATCCTTATCGGTCCAGGTGTAATAAAAAAATAAGGTATCGTTATTTACTACCATGGAAGGCTCTCCAGCGCCCCAAGCATCGGCGTCCCCATCAAATGTAACGATGGGCTGAGGATCGTCTCCCCAATCGTTGCCATCCCATTTCTCCCAAGGACCAGTTGGCGAAACCGATCTTGCGACATAGGCGTGATTGAACAGCCCTCTAACGTCTTCGGTGGAAGTATACCCGATATAATAATAATTTCCTACTTTGATCGCTCCGGGGTCACAGATCGATAATTGATCCCGCGAGTACTCTGTTGGTTTCAACACCATTTGTTCTTCTGTCCAGGTTTCTCCCCCATCGGTCGTCCGCCGGTAAGCCGCCTGGTCCCAATAAGCCCCACCAGACGATTGGTCGAGCATTAGATAGGCCTGGAAGCTACTGCCATTCATCTCCGCTCCGTTTAGGTAGTTAATCACGCCATCAACATCCCCCTCTTTTCGCCACACACCGGCCGTTCCCGATGGCTGGTCCAATACCCAAAGGTATTCACCTGCGGAGAACATTTCGTCGCTTTTCAGTTGCAAGTTCTGATTATCGGTAAAGTTTTCATACCGATGGCGTGCGATGGCAGGAGCCGCAATGCTTGTATTATAGTCGCCTTTCCACAGAAAAAGTGACAAAGTAAGACTGCTGTTCGAGGTACCCCAATTCGGACAAACCACGCCCAGTCCAAAAAAAGCATGATCACTCGAGAAGCGCTGCGCAGCCACGTCCTGGCCATTAAGACTCACTGGGCTTTGGGCACCTGTTGTCTGATGTGTCGGCTGCCGTTGTCCGAAAACATCACCGGGCGCGGCAAACCACACATCCATGCTTCCATCGTCATTTGTGAGCATAGAAGGACCGTATCGATATCCGCCGCCGGCATAGATATCCCAACCCGGTTTGACGGTAAAAACTTCGGCATAGCCTGCTTCGTGCTTACTGGGTCCTTCTTCCGGATTGCTCACGTTGGAATTGGAACAACGATAACCGATCGTTAGCGTTAAAATCATCCCAAAAAAAATCTTGATGTTCATCTGCTGACCTCCTTCATGATTTCACTCCAATTATTTATGCCGATGATTGCCTTATACGGATCGAAGACCTCATCTTCGCGCTCCGTTTCTGCTGCTTGGTAAACATACCAAACTGGCTTCCTCCCTCCGGGGTCTTCCTCATCATCCGGAAACCTGCGCAATCCAATCCGTAAGCCGAACTCACCACGGTTGTCGATCCAGTTATGCCACTGGATGGCATCAATCCCGTCCAGATGTTTGAGTTTTTTCCAGGCATAGGCAAGTCCGGCAGCTTGTTCCTGTAAATCCTTTTCTTCATACGTACGGGAATTGGTTCCATTTTCAGACAGCCAGAGTGTACGCTTATTTGTTCCCAGATACCTATTCTCTGGTTTTTTGATCCAATCGTCCAACACTTCCAGGTTTTTGAAGGTCACTAGCGGACTTCTTGCGCTGAACGTCGCTTGACCATCGTTCCAAGTTTTCGGTTCGTTCAGATCTTCCGGATAAGGATGATAGGCCAATCCCCATTGGAAGTCGCCTTCGGCCTCCGAATACCGAAGCAGCCCGTTAATCATGTCAAGGGTTGCATAATCACCACCAGGTGCGGCATCCACCCATGAATGGGTGAATGAACCCAACACTTCTGCCCGCTCATCATAGCTTCTCGCGATATTGTAGCAGATTCGCATCGACTTATAGTAGTTATCTAAAAACACAAATAAGGGTCTTCCTTTTCCCATGTTGGTCCATGTACTGCCCGCGTCCACCTCGTTGTGCATAATCCAGTGATGGATCCGTCCATAAGGACTTCCGGGTTGACAATACCGGCTGGCCAGAAAATCAAGCGCCGCGGCATAGCAATTTAAACTTTCCGCTTGGTCGAGTCTTGGCATCGTAAAGAATGCATCGTCGGTATAATTTTCATGTTGCAGTAACCTGCCTACGGATGGATCGGCACATTCGGACGCTTTTTGCACCAAGATGATAGCAGATACGATGATGTTCCTCGCAGCTGCAGCTCGAAAGGTCTGGTCCAGCTCATCTATCTTTGCCTTATCAAAATAGTAAGGTCTGCCACCGTATTCATGGACGTAAGCATCCGCACGCGCATCCAAATAGATAAAACTGGTTATCGTCACATTCACAGTGACGCTGCCTATCGGTAGATCATCGAGATCTTCGATAAACCCCCTGTTGGCGGAAAATCCCCCTAACCCCTTCTTGTGTGCAAGCGACTGAGCGGGTAGACCCCATTGGGCCTGAATGTCGTTTGCATACCGGGCATGTGAAAACAGCTCGTCCGGATTGCCTTCCCTTACAACGGCCCAAGCCGAAAGCGCTCTATCATACTGAAATCCTGCTCTCTCTATGTAACGCTCGAATGATAGACTGAACTGCGATCCATCAATCGGATATGTGTTTTCGAATTTGGCAACTCGGCTAAGCTGCTCGTAGGGTGTAATCTCAGCGAGCATCAGGGATTCCCCGTTGGGAACAGTCCCACGTATGGTAATCGCTTCCCGGCTTACCGAAACATCCACTACCTCGGCGGGATAACTTTTACTCAGATAGGCTGTGATTTCCTCATTTAACGCCTCATCATCCTGTCGGAAAAGTTCCCGCTCTTTCGCCAATTTTTCTTCTGCTTCGTTTCTTTTGCGAAGCCGGAGATGCCGGATATCCACCGTGATGTTTGCTTCGTCGCCAAAATCCAGTCTCAAAAAATCTCCCACCTTGCCCCAATTGAACTTCGCAATTTGATCGCCCAGATCGATGGAGAGCGTTTTCCAAGACGAAGAGGGGGCAATCTCCGAAGTCTTCAGCGACCGTTCTTCATTGATCGGTGAACCGAAGAAAACCTGAAAATGCTGAAGTGATGAAGTAGTTTGGTATTCGAAAGTAAGCACCACATTGCCATCAGTAAGCCCGGATGTCAGCGGAATTAGATGGATATAAGGGTCCGCTCCTGTGGTTTGTATTTGATATTGATGATCGCCCGTAGACGTAACATCAAGTTGGTTGGCTGTCGCTTTATCCAATGAAAGATAAGCGATCTGTTCAACAACCGGTGGCAACTCGGGTTGCTTTCCCTTGCATGCCAAAAAGCTGACAAAACCAAGGCAGAACAAGGTGGCCCTTATATACTTCGTCTTCATTTCATTCCTATAAATCAATCCAACCAACCGGGATTCTGCCAATTTTCTCCGGTCAGGTTAAAAATCTTATTGACTTCATCTTGATCAATCGGATATAATAAATACTTGTCGGAAGAACAATCCCTGTCCCGGAATTTAAAACGGGAATAGGTAAGTGTTGCACCTTGTTTTTGAATGCGTATACCAGTGACAAACTTGTCAGTTTCAGAGAGCACTTTCCAACGTCTGACATCGAAATAGCGGTGTTCTTCAAAAGCGAGCTCCACGCGCCGTTCGTTGCGATACCGTTGCTCAAAATCTTCAGCACTAAGTCCGGCAGGCAATGCAGGCATCTTCGCACGTAATCGCACGGCATTTACCGCATCCCGTGCACTCATCGAGAGACCACCTTCGGTAATGGTCACATCCGGGCCGGCAGATTGATATGCTGACTCTGCAAAATTGAGATAGAGTTCCGCCAAACGGAATAACCGAACGGCACCATCGGCATCGCTGTTCTGTCCCGAACGATGGTTGTTGAACTTCCGCATGTAATATCCGGTACGGGTATGCCTTCTATCCGTTGCGGAAATCCCTTCGTCACCTCCAACAAACGTTTCTACGATACGTCCTGAACTTTCTCCCAAGTTGCGTGGGGCACCGTTATAATAAATAGAGGCATAGAATCTTGGATCCCTTCCGACGTACGGATTATTTTCATCATATCCCGATGCCGGATTGACGATCGGCTTAAGTCGCTCTGCATCTTCGTATCCCAATATGGCCGGTTCGCCATTGGCCATTTCATAACTGTCTATCAAATCCTGCGTAGGGCCTGGACCTGAACGGTCCATGCCTGGATTGGTAGGCATACCTGCGTAACGCCACACCTGCATTTGCCCCCCCAGCTGATAAATGGTTTCTTTGTCGACAGCCCGTTGGTCGTTGGAAGAGGTGATAAAATATAACGCATACGCGTTTTGTGCCACATCTGCAGCGGGCTGCACGTCAAACAGCCGATAATCATTACCTAAGCATTGCGCTAACGCTTCAGCATTAATACGGGTTGCATCTTCCCAAGTAAACGTACCGTCCGCCCACAATGGGCTAGCAGCGTAAGTAACAGCCTGCGACATGATAGCATAAGCAACTGCGCGGGTCATCTTACCAAACTGATTATCGTAGATTTCCCAGGAAAAACCATTGCGCGTTGCCGGAACAGCCAATGCGGCATCACAATCGCTCAGGATAAACTGCACAACTTCTGAGAACGATGAACGTCTGTCTATCGAGAAGTCATGTCCGATTTCCAGTGGTTTATCAAAGATCGGAACCCCGCCGTAACGTTTAATCAATTGCAAGTAATACAACGCCCGTAATGTATGCGCTTGCGCGATCCAGCCACTTTTCTCCTCTTCTGACACATACGCTGTTGCCGTTTGGATATTTTCTAAAAAAACATTGCACTTCCGGATTCCTTCATAGAGGTTTACCCAAGGACTGCCATCCACGGAAAAAGCGGGAAAAGAAGAAGAAGTGATATTTCCGCCATACCAAATGATATACCTGGAGCCCGGTGTTACGTCATCTGCATCCTGCGCTTCATCGGTAAACGAAGCACGGTCCATATAGGGTGCTGGCGCATGTCCATAGCACGAATTAAGATATCCCCGTGTGCGGTTGTAATCGCTGAATACCTCATTCATGGTAATCCGCCCATCGGGTGCCAAGTCCAGCTGCTTTTGACAGGCAGATGCCATCAAGATTACCAATAGTGTATAGCTTATTTTACTGATTGTTTTCATAACAAATTTGTTTATCCATTCAAAATGAATCCTAGCATTCTCATCATAACGAGACATTTATGCCTACACAATATACCCGGTATACAGGGAATGACAGAAAACCACCTCCCTCGGGACCGAAATCCTTCGTTTTCATATTGTCCCATGTGATCAGATTCTGCCCACTTAATACAAACCGAATCTGGTTCATGCGAAGCGCTTTGATCTTGGTTCCTGATAGCGTATAGCCAATTTCCAGATTTTTAAGCCGAAGGTATGAACGGTCGAAATTCACGAAATCACTCCCCTCGTGGTTGACCGACTTGGCGAGTGATAGTGCCGGCCACGTGATCGATTCGCCATTTTCATAACGCTCCAGTGTCCAAGCATTCTGGTGAAGCGATCCGAAAATCCCGTCATACTCCGTTTCCCATACCCCTGTGCCACCAATAAGGGACGAATATTGGCCGATCCCCTGGAAAATCAAATTCACATCAAATGCGCCATATTTGACACCACCTGCCAGGGAATAGTTCATACGGGGGATTGCTCCGTAACCAATCGGTGCTTGATCCCGTTCGTCAATGGTTCCATCTCCATTCAGATCCTGGTATTTCAGGTCGCCAACCCTGGGTGTGCCGAAACCATATTCCAGTCCACTCCGCGAGATTTCTTCGGCGGAATTAAAGAAACCATTGCCATTGCTATAGTCAACCAAATATCCGAACGATTGTCCATAGGGAAATCCTTCTCGCCGCAGGCGATAGGCATAGTCTTCTGTCCTTACCGCTTCATTAACGTCTACCACATTGTTTTTCACGTACGAAAACATCCCTTGAACGTCGAATGAAAACCTGGAATTGACGGCCTTAGAATATCCAAGCGTAATTTCGTAACCTTTGTTTTCAAAAACACCATCATTCACTGAGGGGTAGTTGTCAAGCGGCACACCTTGGTAAGAAGGGATGGTTGCCGTCGCACTGACCACCATATTCTCCATGCGTTCCTTGAAAATATCAACACTTAGACTGAGCGAATTAAACAGCCCTAAATCCAATCCTAGGTTTGCTTTGGTTACGATCTCTGCTTGTATGGTTGGATTACCAATCTGGTCCTCAATTATATTATATTGTAAATAACCAATAGGGCCACCTGATGTCTGCCGGATATTATCTAAATAGGCATATCTTCCCAAACCACTTTGGTCGTTACCCGTCTTGCCCCACGAACCTCTAATTTTCAGCAGTGAAAGCCAATGCTTTGTGCCTTCCATAAAACTTTCATTGGAAGCCACCCAACTGGCACCAACAGCAGGTGTAAACACGTACCGGTAGTCCCGGGCATATTGCTCGGAAGCAGAATATCCGGTCACTCCATTGATAAAATATTTGCCGTCAAAGCCATAACTCAACGACAATCCAGTATTCACACGATTGTAAGGTAGTAATGCTGGAGAACTGTTATCGGCCTTAGTCAGGTTTTGATAAAACATGTAACCCATTCCGCTGAGTTGGTGGCGCCCAAAGGTACGCCGATAATCCAACTGGGCTTTATACGATAAGTGATAATAATATGAATGGCCTTTTCCGTACTCCAATGGCGTGTTCTGCTCGCCACCCTTTTTGGTAAATTCCAACACATCCCAGTCATTTGTTCGCTGATAGCGCTCAAAGTCCTGCGTTGTACGCAGGCTTCCAACTGAGTTGGTTTGGTAAGCGAACACGCCCGACAGGTTCAGCCCCTTGGTCAGGAAGCTCATATCGAGATCCAATCCAAATTGTGAAGTGATATTCGTTACTGTATGACGGATATATCCTGTCCGGTTCAACAATCCATACGTCGGCGCTCCAATCCGTTCGGTCGTAATCACCTCGCCTCCCGGGCTAAGGATTTCTCCCGTTTCTGGATCTAGAACCTGCGGAGTGACCGGTCCATACAGGGTAGGCGGCAACTGGAAAATACTTCCATATACAGCTGCGTTCGACTCTCCGCCTGGCGTGCGCTCACGCTTGATATTCCCACTGAGACGTACAAAGCCAGTCAGGTAATCATTAAATCGCATATCCACATTCGAACGGTAGTTAACCCATATATTGTTGGCATCCGAATTGTATCGGTCTTGGTCTGTTTTGAAATACCCACCTTGATGCATGAAATTCAAATTGGAAAAATAGGTCACTCGATCGTTACCCCCAGTCACATTCACGCCCACTCGTTGCATTGAGGCAAAATCGCGCATAAAGCGATCATACCAGTTGTTATCTGGATACAACTCTGGTAAATCTCCATTCCGGAAATGGGCAATTTGTTCATCCGTAAACAGATAATTTGCACCAAGGCCGTCGTTAAATGCAGCTTGGTTACGCAGTTCCGCGTATTCAGCAGCCGAATAAAACACGGGCTTATTGGTTACCTGCTGAATGGATTGATCGATCCGCGCATTAACATCCACCTGACCAGCGCGACCCCGTTTAGTAGTCACCACAATTACGCCGTTGGCCCCCTGGATACCGTACAATGCCTGCGTGGATGCATCTTTGAGCACGGTGATTGACTCGATTTCATTCGCCGATATATATTCTAACGATTGGTTGCTGTTGTAAGAGGTTGGAATACCGTCAATGACAACCAACGGACCATTCGACCGGGCGCCGGAGACACCACGAACATACAAACTGGTATTGGCCCGAGACAACTCGGAAAAAGTCTCCTGGGTAGTGAGCCCAGCTAATCTACCCGCAAAAGTTTGACTCAAATTAGCCACGGGATGCCTTTCCAATATGGAACCTGATACCGTAGCAACCGCGCCTGTCAGTTCATTTCTGGGTTGTCGGATATATCCCAATTCAATCATTTCGTCTTGATGCTGGTTATCCTTCACCATTGTCACTTCCATTTCCGTTCCTGCTTCCGATAATATGACTGTCTGCTTGCTATAAGCATCATCTGCGAAGACAAGATAGGTGCTGCCATCTGAAACGGTAATCGAAAACGTACCGTCCCAATCAGAAGATGAGCTATTTTTACCATTTTCGGATTGAATCCGGATATTGGCTAAAGGCTGACTGAATTCGTCAACCACGCGTCCGCTTACCGTACGGGTAACTTCTTGTGCATTGACCCAAGAACAGAGTGTCAACAAGATTGCCCAAGCAATACCCTTTTTATAATCAAAAAAATACTTTGTCATCTGAATAAAGTTTTTCCGTGTTCTACCATCCCGGATTCTGCCAATCGATTCCGGTTACCGACTTCAATCTATTTGCCTCATTCAACGGAATGGGCAACCAAATAAACCGGTTGATATAGTTCCGGCGTTCCACGTCGCGTACCGTACGCCTTTTGTAGGTATACGAACCATCGCTATTGCGGGTAATGTCGGCCGCCGTAACCCATTTATCGGTTTTTGAAAGGTCCTCACCGGGGCTGAGCCAGCGCCTCACATCGAAATACCGATTTTCTTCCATTGCCAATTCAATACGACGTTCATGACGGACTCTGAGAATCAGTTGTTCCTGGTTCAACGTTTCGGGCAATTCAGGCATTCCGACCCTACTGCGGATCTCGTTGACTGCCTCGCGAGCCTCATCCAGATGTCCTGTTTCTGCCGCCGCCTCTGCAAAATTCAGAATGATTTCACCCAAACGGAAAACTTTCCAATTCGCTCCGGCTACCGGGTTGTTCGATCCCGAATTCGGATGCAGAAATTTCCGTTGATAATACCCTGTTCGGGTTGCCTTTCGTACTGTGGGATGAAGACCGGTTTGGGGTTCGCCCGCCCAAGTAGCAATGATTCTGGTCCGTGCACCAATCGGTGCCGGATAGTTTTCCACCGACTCCGGTGCCTCCGCAAAATTCCAGAATGCATTCCGTTTAGATCCGTTGTAATAAATGGACGCATAAAAACGCGGATCACGATTAGCATATGGATCGTTTGGATTATACATGGTGTTCTCCGTATTATAATTAGGCTGCAAGTGTTTTTCATCCGCATAAGGATTCTCCAAGTTTAAAATCGGTTGGCCATTTATCGTTTCATATGCATCTACCAACTCCTGAGAGGGGCAAGTACCTGACTTATAACCGTCCTGTGAACCGATACCATCGATATTCCAGATATTTCCCTGGCCATCGCGGCTTTGGTAAATAGTTTCCCGATCAATGGGAGCACCTGAAAACTGCATATTCTGTGTAAAATATTCATTATACAAGGCAGCTTTTTCATTTTTATCCGGCCCAATAAATGCAATATCCGAAAGATAGGTTTGGGGAAAATTGATTTTGTTGTAAAGCTCATAACCATTGCTCCGTAGGTTAGCAAGCGATTGCTTATTAACCTCATAAGCCTCCGACCATAGATCTTGACCAGCATTATTCTGCGGACTTGCCGCAAAGAGAATCATCTTAGACTTGATGGCTTCGGCCAAGGCTTTTGTCAGCCGATAGGCTTCTCCATCGGTCGTAATCCGCCAAGGTAGTTCAGCTGTGGCTAAGGCGACATCGCAATCTTCCATGATAAATTTGGTCAGCTCATAATATGTAGGTTTTTGAACATCAGAGAAATCTGCATCAAATTCGTAAGGTTCACGGACAATCGGCAATGCAGCGCCGTACCACTTGAGCAATTCATGATAATAATACGCCCGCAACAAATGAGCTTCCGCTTTCCAACGCTTTCTATCCGCCTCGTTGTTCACAACGGCATCGTCAATACGGTTGATAAATACGGCACAATTGCGGATACCTGCCCAATACCGGGCCCAATAATTTCCGTTTCCGCCCTCTTCACTTACATTTACGGCAGGATGATTCCCAGCTGAGGCGTCGCCATTATACATCCTGCCGGACATCAGTCCGGATTCGGCTTCCGCATCTGTGTCCCAAGCCTCGTCACTCCACTCGACCGGTCCCCGGCTCCAAAAGAAATAACGTGCTCCCTTCGCTGGCATATAGTTGTAGCAGGAGTTCAAGAATGCACCGACCTTGTCGTTGTCGGCAAAAACATCATCCAATGACAACCGGCCATCAGGTGCCATATCCAATGCTTTTTTACACGAGAACGAAACACTCAATAGCAATAGACACGCAATACCCCATGTCATGTATTTTTTTAGTTGCTGTATCATTTCATCTCTAAATTAAAAGGTCACATTTAATCCAAAATTGATCATCTTGGTCACGGGATAACCGATGGGATCCACATTTTCAGGATCCAAATGATTCATCGGCAGTTTATCCCATAAGAATAGATTCTGTCCGCCCACATACACGCGTAGCGCACCTACACCAATTCCCTTTAATGTATTCGACGGTAGTGTGTAGGCTAGCTCGATATTTCTAAGACGCAGATAAGATCGGTTCATGATGAAAAAATCGTTCGCCACGTGGTTCGTTGTCCGGTGCGTACTTAACGCCGGATAGGTAATTTCTTCACCACTCGCATACCGTTCCGGCGTCCAAGCAGTTTTGTGGTACCCAAAATATGTGCCTTGGTAGGTAAACTCATATACTCCCTGATCTCCGCCCCACATGCTCGCGTACTTCCCTACCCCTTGAAAAAAAGCCGAGGCTTCAAATCCTGCATAACCTACAGATAGCCCAAAACCATATACAATTCCGGGTATGGAGCTATAATGGATGGGAACCTGATCTTTGTCGTCAACCACACCATCTTCGTTAAAATCTATGTATTTAAAATCACCCACCCTCGGCACACCAAAACCGTAAGAAGTGGTAGCCAGGTAATCATCAAGTTCTTCCTGTGAATTAAACATTCCGTTTCCGTTGCTATAGTCGATCTTATAACCCCAATTTTGGCCGAGTGCGTATCCGGTATTACGGTATTGGTAGACGTAACTTTCATCCCGGATCGGTTCATCCAGAAACTTGACCACATTTGCGTTCTGCCCGTAGTTACCCGTAAAGGAGATGTTTACATTATTGCCAATCGTTTTATTGTAAGTGGCTTCAATTTCAAACCCTTTGTTTTGTACAATCCCCATATTGACACGAGGTATGTTGCCAAGCGGCACTCCTTGGAATTCAGGAACGGACTGTCGGTTAATTAAAATATCGCTACGATCTTCAATGTAATAGTCAAATGCGATATTCAACGAGTTAAATAGGCCCATATCAATCCCGTAATTCTGTTTCTCGGCCACTTCCCAGGTGATATTGGGATTTCCCAACAATCCTTGATTAATGCCTTGCCCTCTTCCCAGGCTACCTAGTGGGCCTCCACCCATCGTGATGTTCGATTGATACAGAAACCGGGTGTCTCCTATCCGGTCATTACCCACCTTACCATACGACGCTCTTAGTTTCAAATTTGAGAGCACATTGCTTTCGGGTATAAAATGTTCATTGGTGATTACCCAACCTACCGATGCGGCCGGAAAGAAACCGAAACGACGGCTTGGAGCAAATTGCTCTGAACCATTATAGCCCATGTTAAATTCTGCCAGATAACGGCTATCGTATGCATACGTGACCCTGCCCGCAATTCCAATCACATTAAATGGAATTTCTCCGGCAGTCGATTCCCAATAATCCCGTTGAGCAAGGACCATACCTCCCACTTCATGCTTATCAGCAAATGTACGCGCATAATTTATAGCGCCCTGTAAGTTTATGTTGTACCGGGAATCTGCTCCCTTTACGAGACTGAGCAATGTTTCATCGGAGCGTTTGATTGCATAATCCATGGCATTGGTTGCTGGATTGACCTCTGCCAAATACAACCGCTCGGTTTTATAGGCTTGCATAGCCGTAGTTGCACGCGAATCATATGAAACCATACCCCGAATACTGAGGCCAGGCGTGAGTCTCTCAAGCGAAATATCCATACCCAGCGAAGCATTCAGGTTTGACCGGACTTCATTTCGATAGCCCATACGATTTATAATTTCAAATGCGGATCGATCCATATAGCCCGGATCTACGATTTGTCCGGGCGCTACACCAAAACCGTCAATCGTCACCGGACCTGGCGTAATAGGCAAAATAGACTGGGCCTGATAGATCAAATCCCGTATCATCCAGTTGGTATCTCCACCATATAGGCCCGCTGACGGCATATTGACTTTTTCAATGTAGCTACCGATATTCAAGAAAGCTTTAACTGCTGAGCTCACTTTGTAATCAAGGTTAGCTCTGAAATTATATCGTTCCATCCAAGAAGATGGATCGTACCCCAGTACTGACTCGGGTTCGGTATTTAGATTTCCACCTTGCCTTAGCAGTGCGCCGTTTATGAAGTAGCTCACTTTATCTGTTCCCCCTAGCGCGTTAACGTTCAACCGTGTTTGCGGTGTATATTTGGAAATGAACATCCGATAATAATCATGGTCGGGATACATGTACTCACGAATGAGAGCCTGTTGGGCATAATCTGGATCGTTGGGATCCAATCCCGCCAGGGGATTAAGGTAACGGTCCATTACCTCTTGACCGAACGGAGGGGTCTCCACGCCGTCATTTTCCGCCGCTTCATTGCGCAATGCCATATAATCCCATGAGTGCAAACGTTCAGGTTCACGCGTAAACGATGTATAACTTTGGTCTAAACTTACGTTCAGTTCCATTTTCCCTTCTTGCCCTCTTCGTGTGGTAACAAGAATAACTCCATTGGCTCCTCTTACACCAAATACCGCCGTTGCAGAAGCGTCTTTTAATACCGTTACAGATTCGACTTCATTGGCATCCAATGTGCGGATATTGTCTCGTGGCACGCCGTCAATCAAAATCAGTGGCGATTGTCCATTGGTTGTCGCTGCCCCTCTCAAAAACATCGTGGCGTCGTCCCTGCCTGGCTGTCCGCCCCCCCGCTGCAAAGACGCCAACCCCGGAAGTTTCCCTGCCAAAGCCACCGCTAAACTTGCGGATGAGCTTTTTCGCAATTCTTTGTTACCCACACTCGAAACGGCGCCAGTTACCGATATCTTTTTCTGTTGGCCGTATCCGACGACCACCACTTCATCCAGCCCCTGTACCGCGGAACCAAGCTGAATATTGAGGTTACCCCCATCTTGCACTGTCCTATAAGCTGTATTGAATCCCAAATAGGCAAAAACTAATGTGCCACCCCTCGGCATATTGATCTGGAACTCACCAGCCCCATTCGTTTTTGTACTGATCGCCAAACCCTGAACGCTGACAGTGACCCCCGGGAGTGGGGTGTTGTCTAATGAATCCAGCACCGTGCCGGTCAAGGTAATTTGTTCCTGAGCATAACTGACGGAGTTGATACCTACAATTACCAACAACATCATAAACACTATGCCCAGTTTCATGTAAAAATTTTTTATTCCCATAATTTTAAAGTTAAGAATTGATTAATTGTCAACTTCTACTCTACATTCATTCAAACCATGCTCCTATCTTACGAAGTGAGATTCATCCCATTGTAATAGGCTTTCATTTAGCCTTTGGAGCATTTCAACCGCTATTGCTTGATTTTCCTCATTTTTCATTTATCCTCTTATTTTGTTTGCAATATTTATTCCCGAATCAATTTCTTTGGAATGACCTCATTTCGGTTTACATAGTTAGGTACATCTGATATGCCACGTCACAACATAATGAGAACGAACGAAGCAAAAACCCACAATAGAAAGAATTCTCTCAGTCTGCTTAAGGTATAAAACTTGGTTAATGACAACGCCTTTATTAAGACACTTTTTTTTGTTAAAGTTAACACGAAAAAAAGTCACATGATAATAATGCCATTAGTAAATGTTTCACATACTCTGTTTGTTATGGGTTTATAACAAAACAAAAATAACGAATACGTCATCCGATGGCAACCCGCTCTATACTGAAGCCACCTGCACCATCCTGACATGCGCACGAAAAACAAAACATTATGTTTTGTATCTAGAACGTACTTTGTATCTGCAATGGCTATGAAACAGGACAGCACAGGTTACTACGGTATGGAGCGGGTTGCCGGAAGAATATTCATTGCTACTTTTGTATAGTTATAAACCCATATTATATGAACCAAACTTTACGAATTATGAAAAAGTATAGTGAGCGCCCGTTAAATATCGTTGACTATTAGTTAACCATTAGCCTATCTACTGCCAAGCAGTCGACACGCCGGAGATATCTTCATTAAAATTAGTCATTAGGAACAAAACCTAATAAATGGGGCATCATTTCGATGCTATGGAGGCCCCATTTATCGAAAAAATTGAATCCGCGTTATTTTCCTTGACTGGAAAGTCGCGATGCAAACCAAGTATGAACTAAATTATTTATCCAATTAACTGTAAATTATGTTTAAACGCTTTCGAAATGTAAAAAATTCGTGGCTGTTCTGTATGCTTGTTTTCACCATAGCTTTAGCACCAATTGCTTTGATTGCGCAACAAGGGCTGAATATAAGCGGAAGGGTAAACGATGCTGATGGCCCACTGGCTGGCGTAACCGTCAGTATTAAAAACAAGCGTATTGCCGGCTCCACAAATACCGAAGGAGCCTTTTCCTTAGCAGGAATAAACATTGGTGACACGTTGGTTTTCCGCATTGTAGGCTACTTGGAGCAAGAGATTCCAGTTCACGATACCAAGTTCATTGAAATCACGTTGGATGCTGAAAACTTCGGTTTGGATGAAGTAGTGGTCGTAGGCTATGGTACTCAGAAAAAAGTATCGGTGACAGCGGCAATTTCGACAATCGATACCAAAGAATTGAAGCAGAGCCCGTCGGCCAACCTGTCCGCTGCGTTGGCCGGTCGCCTACCCGGTTTGACGGCGATGCAGTCGTCAGGGCAACCCGGAGCTGATGTGGTCAATCTGTATCTTCGTGGAGTAGGCACCTTGAATGATGCTTCACCCCTTATCTTAATCGACGGTGTGCCACGGTCGAATATCAGCAAAATAGATCCAAACGAGGTAGCATCGGTCAGTATCTTAAAAGACGCATCGGCCACAGCAGTATTTGGTGTGCGTGGGGCAAACGGGGTGATTCTGATTACAACACGTCGGGGCCAACCGGGCAAATCAGAGCTCAGTGTTTCGCTCGATCGCAGTTACCAGAAATTTTTGGTGCAGGCCGACCGTATTCATTCATGGGAATTTGCCGAATTGCGCAATCAGGCTTTCTTGAATTCGAATCCCGACGCTACCGAAGATCAGATGCCGTTTACGCAGTATATGATTGATAAGTATAGGAGTGGTGAAGATCCTGTATTTTATCCTGATCGCGATGTGTTTCACGACTACTTCCGTGATTGGGCACCACAAACCCGCGCAAATGCTAATTTCAACGGTGGTGGAGAACGATTCACCTATTTTCTGAATGCAGGATATATCGGTCAGGGAGGTAATTTCAAAACCGAACCTGAAAGTTTCCTCGGTTACGATCCCAGCTATAAAATGGATCGCTATAATTTCCGTGGAAACATCGATTACAGCATTGCCAAAAACCTGAAGGCGTCGTTGAATATCGCCACGTATTTGGAGAAGATGAATACGCCACAAACCATTGCCTTGTTCGGTGGAAGTGTGGCTGGTATGGTGCAGAATATGATTGCGTACGCCTGGGGTACGCCGCCCACTGACCCCGGGCCGGTTACGATGCCGGGTTACGGTGTGCCAGCAAACGATGTGGTTGCCCAATCCGGTCAAGACCGAAATACGTATGGGGAAATCAACCGCCGTGGCTACCGTCAGGAAGCGACCAACATGCTAAATTCGTCGTTAACACTGGATTGGGGATTGGACTTCATCACCAAAGGGCTGTCAGCAAAAGGAATGATAGCCTTCGACAGCCACGCAAGCACAGTATTGCAAGGGGTTCGTGGTGTGGATTATTATGCATTTGATGTCGCCCGCAGCGCCGATGAAACCAGTGGTTACAATGCTATCCGTACTAACCAGGATGCGGCCATTGAGTTAAGCAAAACGATGGGTACCCGCTACTACGTGAACTATCAAGCGTCATTGAATTATGAGCGGTCATTTGGCCGACATAACGTCGGTGGGATGCTGTTGGGTCAACGCGACAATTGGGATGAATTTGGCGCCCAATTGCCCTATAATATCGTAGGCCTTGTGGCACGTGCTACCTACGATTACGACAACCGCTATTTGGCTGAATTCAATTTTGGCTACAACGGATCGGAGCAGTTTGCCCCAGACAATCGCTTCGGGTCATTCCCGGCATTTTCAGTGGGCTGGGTAGCCAGCAACGAAAAATTCTTAGCCGAGAGCAACGTGTTGACCAGTTTGAAACTTCGGGCCTCCCACGGGATTACCGGTAACGATAAATTAGGTACTGATCGATTCCTTTACCAGAGCTTCATCAATATCGGTGGCGGTGTATTCCCAACCCTGGGTCGTGGACAGAGCATCGTACAGGGTCGGATGGGCAACGAAGCAATCCAATGGGAAAAATCCCGGAAGACCAACCTGGGCCTCGATATGGAGTTGATCAATAGCATTTCGCTGACAGTGGATTTGTTTAAAGAACACCGGGATAAGATCCTGATCAGCCGGAAAACTATTCCCGCCCTACAAGGTGTTCCACTGGGTGATATCCCAAAAGTCAATATCGGCGTGGTGGACAATAAAGGTTTTGAAACGGAATTAACCTATCGGAAAAATGTGAATCAAGACTTCTCATTTCTGGTAAAAGGGAATTTTGCATACAACAAAAACACCGTAATATATTCGGATGAAGTGCGGCTCGGCGAGGACTATGCATACCGGTACCGCAGCACCGGATTCAGCATCAGGCAGGATTTTGGTTATCAAATCGATTACAGCAATGGCAACGGCTACATAAACACACCTGAAGAGCTGGCTAACTTGCCCGATTACGAAATGGGTGGTATTCCTCGTCTAGGTGATCTTAAGTATGTGGATGTAAACGGGGATGGTGTAATAAACGATCGTGACATGGTGCCCATCGGATATCCAAGCATACCGAGAGTATCTTACGGACTTACCGGTTCGGTCACCTTTAAAAATTTCGATATCTCATTTCTGTTCACAGGTATTGGCCAAAGCCATAAGCAATTTAATGGTTTCGGGGTGACGGAAGTAGGTCTGGTTGGTTTTTACAGCGGATGGCATCGCCAGGCGTGGACGCCGGAGCGCTTTGCCAATGGGGAAACCATTAATTACCCCGCCTTGGCACTGAATGGTGGCGTAAGCCAAGTCAGGAACAATCTATTTATCATGGATCGATCGTTCCTCCGCCTAAAAAATGCCGAAATCGGTTATAACCTACCGAAGAGCTTGCTCAATCCGATTCGGGTACAGCAAGTAAGGGCATACGTAAATGGAAACAATTTGTTAACCTTTAAAAAGTTGCCTATAGACACCGTTGATCCGGAACAAGACGACCCGTTAGTATATCCATTGACGCGAATGATCAATTTCGGGATTAACGTAACTTTTTAACCCTAACTTTTAGCATGATATGAAAATACAACGTTTAATAGCCATCATAATGCCGCTAATCCTGTCTGCCTCGAGTTGCACCGACGTATTGGACATGGCGCCTGATGGCAACATGCAGATGGATGAGGTATTGGCCGATCCAAATAAAGTGGAAGGCTTGCTGAACCAATGTTATAAAAGCATACCTCAGAAAGGATATACGTATTATTGGTTTGAATCGGCGGTCGTAGCGGCCAGCGACGACGGGTGGACGTCTGACGAAGGCCAGGGATTGCTTGTTGGAAATTTCTACCAGGATAATAACTCTGCGAGCGCCCATGTAATGTGGAACAGTCCCGACGAAGGGGGCGGAAATGCACAATACTGGGCTCGTTTCTGGCAACAGATCCGGTTATGTTCGCAGTTTATCGAAGTGATTGACGGAGCAGCGGTAAACAACGAGACCGACCGCGGCCGGTTCAAGGCGGAAGCACGGCTCCTCCGAGCGTTTTTTTATATGGAATTGGTCAAATGGTTTGGTAAACTGCCCATTCTGGATGCAACCGTTCCATTTGATACAGACTTCTCGACCTTGACCCGTTCTTCGGTCTACGACGTGGCTAAGTTTATTATCTCAGACTGCGACGCGGCACTGGCAGAACCCAACTTGCCCTGGCGCGTAGATAATGCCAATGATGCAGGACGCGTGACCAAAGCCTTGGCGTTGGCTCTCAAGACCAAAGCGATGCTCTTCGCAGCGAGCCCCCTCCACAATGAGGGACAGAACCATTGGGATGAGGCGTATCAGGTGGCTAAAGATGCCGTGTCTAAATTGAAGGCGAATGGGTATGAATTATTTACTCAAACTACCCAACCGGGGGTGTTCGGCACCGATCCAGCAGCTGCACTGCGTCAATTGGTTTGCCAGAATGCTGATTATTCGGCTACTCCGCGTGACAAGGAAACTATTTACCAAGCAAGGGGCGGTGGGCTTTTCGTTTGGCATATCGGCTATATCGGCAGCAATATGCCCAACACATACAAGTGCGGTCTAGCGCCAACGCAGGAGTTGGTAGATGCCTTTGAAACCACCGATGGCGAGCCTATATTGAACCTAAGCAAGCCCTATCTGGACGAACGGCATTTGCAACCGAATTACAATCCAAAGTCAATGTATGACCCAAACAATCCCTATGCGAATCGGGATCCCCGTCTGCACCAAACCGTGCTGCATAATGGTAGCACGATACTGTTCGATAATCAGACGGTTGAAATACAAACCTATACGGGAGGGCCTCATGCACCGAGTTTCGATGTGACCAACCGTTCGGCATCACGTACCGGTTATTACCACGCCAAAATGGTAACGCCAGGCGCGTCGGGAACAAACCAGATCAACAATTCAGACTTTAAGTACTATAGACTTGGTGAAACTTTGTTGGATTTGGCCGAGGCAGCAGCTGAAGCAGAGCATTTGGATGAAGCCCGGGCAGCGGTAAATGAAGTGCGTGCCCGCTCGGGTATGCCTGGGTTTTCGGTGGCGCTTTCCAAGGAAGAACTCATTCTCCGTATCCACAATGAGCGCCGTGTGGAATTGGCATGGGAAGAACAACGGTATTTCGACGTACGCCGCTGGAAAAACCCCGATGGAGACCTGAGCGAAACCGCCAAATGGCTTACTGCAATGGTCATTACAAAAAATGGGGATGGTAGCTTTACGTATACCCGTCGGAATATCTCGACTAACCCGCGGGGTGGCCATCAAAACCGGGACCTGCTGCTGCCGATTCCCCTTAGTGAGGCATCGACGCTGGAATCTGTTACGGGTCAGAAATGGCAAAATCCAGGATGGTAATTTCATGATTATGACTAAGATGGAGAAATATATAAAATTCATTGCGCTACACATCATTTGCTTGGTGATGTCGGTACCGCTATATGCTCAGGAGGCAGGCGACGCACAAAGCCGGGTAGTTAACCAGTATAATCAACCGGTACAGGGAGCGACGCTGGTAACCGAGGATGGAAACCATCAATCGGTTACGTCGAAGGATGGGACGTTTAATTTGGCTTTTGATAAGCAGAATGAATATGTGGTGGTAGCTGCTGCGGGTTATCAAAATGTGCGCATTTCTATCGGGCAAATCGCGGAAGGGGGTGATATTGTACTGGCTTTCGACCCTCACAACTTGGGAGGGTCGGTAAACTTCGGCTACCAATCCTACACGAGGGAATCGCTTACGGGAGCCGTATCGTCGGTATCAGGCAGTGTGTTAGCTAAATCACCCACTAACGTTCTTTCTGAAACGTATGCCGGTCGTCTGCCGGGATTGACCGTGATATCCAATATCGCTGAATTGACCTTCTTTGGATACGGAAATCTGTCCAAAGCGATAAGAGGTTATTCATCCGTAAACGGCAATGACCCACTCATCATCATCGATGGGGTGATTGCACCTACGCAGTATTTGGAATTTATCTCTCCGAAAGAAATCGAGAGCGTGTCGGTATTGAAAGATGCGTCTGCGACTGCGGCTTATGGAATCCAAGGTGCGGCTGGAGTGATTGTTATTACCACGAAGCGAGGCTTCACCGGCAAGCTTAATGTCGAAGGATACGCCGATTATTCCTTTCAGCAGATAACGAGACGCCCCTTATTTGTCAATTCTGCACAGTATGCCGAATTGCGCAATGAAGCAGGTGAACGCGATGGGTTGGGAGCCTACTCCCAGTTTTCCCAGGACGAGATCGACCTGTTTCGCTCGGGAAGCGACATGGGCTACCCTAATAACAACTGGTTTGATGAGTATGTGAAGGACTATGTAATGCGGCAACGTGTTGGGGTGAACGTGTCGGGTGGAACCGATAAGTTCAGGTATTACACAAACCTGAGTTTCATAAACCAAGAGGAACCCTTCATCATCACGGACGAGCCCGGCCGGAAATACGATCCAACACCACATGTGAATATCGGGAATTTCCGCACCAACATGGATGTCAAATTCAATAACTACCTTTCAGGTTATATGCGACTCACCGGTAATGTGAAGCAAGAAAAGCTAGCTGGCGCTACGATGGGTTGGAACGTGTATAGCCAGATTTTCAACCAGCCGCCTACCATGTTTGGCCCCGTTTCGCCCATTTTTGAAGATGACCCGGATATGAGCAATCAGGTCGTTACGGTAGATGGTTTGGATAATCCGGTATATGGCACCTTAAACCGCTCTGGCTACAATAGCGTAATAGAAACCAATGTGATTGCCCAAACCGGGTTAATGTTGGACATGAGCTTCCTGACCAAAGGCCTGTCGGTAAGCGGCGGCATGGCGTATCAAACCTATGTACGGAACGAAACCCTTACGACGCAAAGCTATAAACGCGTACTGCGAGGAAGTAATTTTTCGGTACTGGATAATTTCTCACCTTATAAAACGTTTGAAAACACGCCGCTTGCATATGGTAAAGGTTCGGTATTTTTCTATTACCTGAACTTGCTTGGACGGGTAGACTACAATCGTCGCTTCGGCAATCATAGCATCGACGTATCTGCACATACCTACTACTTAAAGCAGGAGAAGGAATCAGCGGGATCAAGCAATACAGTATTACCCTATATGAGGCAGAATTTTGGTATTTCAGCATTGTATGGGTATAAAGATCGTTACTACCTGAAAGCGGACATGGGATATTCAGGTTCGGAGCAATTCCACCCCGACAACCGCTACGCTGCGACACCCGCTATTTCAGCTGCCTGGATTGCGTCTAAGGAAGACTTTCTCCAATCGGATGTTTTGACGTTATTGAAACTTCGGGCCTCGTATGGCGTTACGGCAAATGATCAATTGGGGGGCGCACGGTTCTTGTATTTAGACAATATCCGTTCGGATGGATCCGAGTTGGAGCGGGGTAACCCCGAATTGGAGGCAGAGCGTATTAAAAAGCTTAATCTCGGTATCAACATCGGCTTATTGAATATGTTTACCTTGGAAGCCGATTATTTCACGCACAAGGTAGATAACATGTTGATAAACAGCAGCGCCAGATTGCCGGAATACCAAGGGATACCGCTTAGCTATTACCCTAAGTTGAATGATGGTAAGATGGAGAATAAAGGCCTCGAACTTTCATTGGGATTCGATAAACATTTTACCAAAGATTTTTCGGTGTTTGCACAGGCTAACTTCATGCAAGCGAAAAACAAAGTCATCAACATCAATGAAGCAATTGCGGGTGAGGATTTTGCCTATCCGTATCGTACCCAAGGATTTTCACTCGGCCAGCACTGGGGGTATCGGATTGATTACAGCAACGGTAATGGGATGTTCAATACTGCTGAAGAATTAGCCAATTCGGGGCTTACCTATTCGTTCGGAACACCCCGTTTGGGAGATTTTATTTATCAGGACTTGAATGACGACGGCGTAATCAATGAAGAAGATTTGGCACCGATGGGATATTCCTCGCTACCGCAACAGGAATACAGTTTTGTGGGTGGTTTCACCTGGAAGAGCTGGGATCTGTCATTCCTCCTCCACGGGGTTAACAAAACTTCGCAATTCATAAGTGGCACAGGTGCCTATGAGAACCTGGGAAGAGGCATATTCAATGATATTCACTTGAATGCCTGGACGCCTGAACGGTATGCGGCTGGTGAAACGATTACTTACCCCGCGTTATCGCTATCGCCCTCGGTGAATCATCGAGCCAACGACTACTTCCTGAGCAGCCGCTCTTACTTGCGGTTACGCAATGTGGAAGTCGCTTATACGCTTCCTCAACATATCTCACAGAAAATCCGCTCGGAAGCGGTGAGGGTGTCTCTGAATGTGCAGAACCTGTTTACCATTGATAACATGCGGTCGAAATACATCGATCCGGAAATCGGAAGCATAAGCACATTCCAGCCCTATCGCGTATTCAACATTGGTTTAAGTGCAAACTTCTAAAATCGTATTAGAATGAAGAATAGTATTTTAAGAATAGTTGCCCTGGTTATCGGTCTCTTCTGTTTTGAGTCGTGTGCAGACCTCGATTTGCCTTCCGATGGAAGGATGACTCTGGAAGACATGTTTGGCAACTATCAACGTACGAGGAACTACTTCAACGCCTGCAAAAGCTATCTACCTCAGATTGGCTTTACATATGGCCAGACGCCACTGGCGTCTTTCAGTGACGAAGCCCACGACGCTAGCGACGGCGTAAGCAGCAACGTAAACAATTGGTACAACAACAGGACCTCGGCTACGAGCAATCCGGTCGCGGGTGACTACTCTTGGGGCCATTATTTTCAGGCAATCCGGAAATGTAATACGTTTCTGGCGAGTATCAGCGACCCGAATGTAGCGACTGCCGATATCGATGAAGATGAAAAGAATGGGTGGATTGGTGAGGTGTTGGTCATGCGGGCGTTTTATTACTTGCAGCTGATCAAGCGGTTTGGTGGTGTTCCTCTTATCAATACTCCCTATGAGGTAACACACGATTTCTCTCAGGATCGGCGGGCCAGCTTCGAAGAATGTGTGGATTTTATCATTGCCGATTGTGATGCCGCATTGGCGATTCCCGAAAGTGGCAAGTCTACCATTGGTTTCCGTTGGGATATAAGCGACAATGAACGAGGAACCATTACCCGTGCATTTGCGTATGCCGTGAAATCTCAAACAGCATTATATGCTGCCAGTCCACTTTGGTATACGCCCGGCAGCAAATATACGTGGGAAAAGGTGACGGAGATAACTAAAGAGGCACTCGACCGATGCCTAGCGCACGGCTTCCGGCTGTTCGAAACCACGCCTCCGGCAGACGTTGCACAGAACGCTTACGCCTACTACTTTATTTTGCGATCAGATCCAAGTCGTTCGGTTGATAAAGAAACCATCTTTGAAACCACGGCTGCTCGGACCAATGTGTGGAAGTGGGCAGGGACACCGATCACCGAAGGTGCGGAGAAAGCAGGGGCCGGCCCATCGCAAGAGCTCGTTGACGCGTATGAAATGCGGGCTACCGGCCAAATGCCGATACTGGGTTATTCCGATGCCCAACACCTTCAGCCGATTATCAATGCGGCATCGGGCTATGACCCCTTAAATCCATACGAAGGCCGGGATCCCCGTTTTTACGCATCGGTTTACTATAACAATGCCCCCCGTTCCCTGACCACCGGCAATGTGTCGAAAGATTTGCTTCCCCTTAGTTTCGCTGAACCGTTGAACAACATCGCAACGGCTTCAAATGGAGACGAATTTACCATCACGACAACAGGGGGCGACCCGTGGATAACGACCTCGAAACTTAACGAGGCGCTGCCAGCCGGTGAAAAACGCATGATTACCTTCGAGTACAAAAGCAATAAGACCGTGACAGATGCAGAATTCTTTTATTGCGTAGCGGGTGGACCCCAAGGAGGAGTTTCTTCCGGTCAAAATATTGTTATTGAACAAGCATCCGAATGGACCAGGTTTGAATTCGACCTTTCGTCAGCAACTACCGATTTCGGATTTGGCGTCAATGCAAACGGCGGACAAGAACCAGCAAACCACTTTTTTCGGTTTGATCCTACCGGTGGCGATGGTTATGAGCTTACGGTTCGGAACTTCCACATCGAGAGTTTCACACCGCCGCCATCAGCTACACCTGTGGAAACCTATGTAGGCGGCAATAGCGGGATTTCCAACAATATCACCGAAACCCGGTTTACGCGTACCGGCTATTACCTGCGTAAATTCAACAATTACCGGTCAAATGTCAATGTCGATGCCGACGGGTTGATGAAGATTTTCAGGCTGGGTGAGCTTTACTTAAACTTTGCTGAGGCTGCGTACCAATCTGTTGGACCTGATGTACCTGTCGAATCGAAAGCCAGCGGCGCGGGTGCACTTTCTGCTCGGGAAGCGGTGAACATCATTAGGGCCCGCGCAGATATGCCCGCACTGCAAGCAGGATTAACTCCAGCCGAATTTGAAGTGCGTTATCGCAACGAACGCCAGGTTGAACTCGCATTTGAAGAGCATCGGTTCTTTGATGTTCGCCGCTGGAAGATACTCAATGAAACAGATAAGTTCGTAACCGGTATGCGAATTGTGAAAGAAGGCAATAACTTTATCTACAATCGGATTAAGTTGCAGGATCGGAACACCAATACGGACAAATACTTGTTACAGCCAATTAGTCAGTCGGAAGTCTCAAAAATGGCTTCCTATACCGGAGAGAATTGGCAAAACCCCGGTTGGTGATAGGGAATAGCTATTGTTAAAGACTTATGCGGAGCTTCAATTCCGATGTTGAACACCATTGGGATGTCGGAGCCCCGCTGGTTAGTTTATTATCGAGTGCAATAGAGTAAAAAGAAATGAAAGACTACAATGTGACGATCGCGATGGCTTGTTTATTATTGGGAGTTTTTATCTCATGCTCGCCAAGTGCCAAACAAGAAATACCCGTAGTGGCATCTTCCATGCGGTACCTAGAAAACGACCGTTTAAAACTAGGAATAGATTTAAGTCTGGGAGGAGCGGTCACTTTTCTGTCCGACCAAAAAAACGGCGGAAAGAATATGATTAACAGTGCCGACTGGGGCCGGCAGATACAGCTTTCTTTTTACAGTGGTCCATGGCCCTATGTCGGACCAAACGGAGAAACTCCAGCACCCGAATGGGCCGGTCTGGGCTGGAATCCAATCCAATCGGGCGATGCGGGCGGAAATCGTTCGAAACTGGTGACGTTTGAGGAACGCGGCGACAACGCTTTTTTTGTGAGCAGCATCCCCATGCAGTGGCCCCATAAGACTGGTGTAGCTGGAGAATGCGAATTCGAATGTCTCTACACGCTGAAAGACAATGTGATTACGATGGAAGCGGCTATCGTCAATAGAAGGATGGATACGACGCAATACCGCGCATGTGCACAGGAAATGCCAGCAGTATATACAAATGGCCCGTGGTATCAGGTAGTTACCTACCTCGGCGATAAGCCGTTTGCCGGCGAGCCTACAACGACGGTAGTGGACAAGGGCGACCATAAAGGATGGCCCTGGGTACACTTTTATACACCGGAAAACTGGGTAGCATTACTTGATGATAAGGGATATGGTATTGGAGTGTTTCAACCTGAAGTGATGACTTTTAACAGCGGATTCCATCCCAATGATGAACACAAAGGCATAGGAGAAGAGAAGGATGGACCAACCGGCCATATCGCGCCGATTGGCAAACAGATCCTCGATCACAATATCCGGTGGTCTTATAAAACATCGTTGGTGTTGGGCACGGTAGACGATATCCGCGGCTACGCGAAGGCGAATTGGCAAGTGGTGCCTCATCCCGAGTGGAGTTTCGGAGATTCACGGCACAATTGGTATTATGAAGGCGAGATGAATGATGCGGGCTTTCCCATAAAGGACGGGTTAGATGTTCAGTTCCAACCCAACGCTGCACTGGTAGGCCCCGTAACCTTTTGGGAAGCCGCTAAAGCTCCGTACCTAGAAATAGAAGGTACCTTCAAGACAGCAAGCGGTAAACTGATGCTGTCGGTCGACGTACAGCCGGTGAGCCAATCAGATTTTACCGATTGGTTGAATTGGAGCGAAGGGGACCACGATGTGGAAGTCGAGAAGAAACAGAAAGCTTCTGAATTTCCAAGCAAGCCGGCGGTTTCTATCCAACAAGCTATTCCAGCCGATGGGAAATACCGCACATATCGTATCCATCTGGCAAAATCAGAAGCATATAGTGTCGCTATGAAAAGTATAAAAATCTCCTTTTCGAGCGATGGGTCTGCAAAAATCAGCAGAATCGGGCTTGGAGAATAATTTTTTTGTAGATACATTTTTTTAGAAGTTATGAGATTCCTTATTTTTATTTGTTTGTTACATGTGAGCTTTCTTTCCCGAGCCACCGATATTACTCCGGTAAACCTGCGCGCAGAATATAAGCGTAATCCTTTTCTGGACGACCGGTCACCCCGACTGAGTTGGGAACTTGTATCCAAAAAACATAATCAATATCAATCGGCTTACCAGCTTATTGTTGCCTCTTCGGCCGAAAAACTTCGTAAGGGGGAAGGCGACATATGGGATACCGGAAAAGTTTCTTCCAGCCAAACGAATCAAATCGAATATCAGGGCAACGATCTCCGGTCCCGGCAACAGGTTTGGTGGAAAGTACGCGTTTGGGACGCAGATGACGAGGAGAGTCCTTGGAGTGAGGTTAATTTCTGGGAAATGGGGTTATTGGATGACGGTGATTGGGAGGCCAAATGGATCGGTTATGACCTGAACGACCGCGCGAAGCCCGGAAAGTATCATTTACCACCATCACCCTATCTCCGGAAGGAAACCGCGATTACCAAAAAGATCCAGTCAGCAAGACTTTATATCAGCTCGCTTGGATTGCATGAGTTTTATGTGAATGGGAACATAATAGGAGAAGATTATTTTGCATCCGGATGGACAGACTATAATAAAAGGGTATATTACAATGTTTATGACGTGACTGAACACATCAAAGAAGGCACCAATGTGTTCGGCGCTGTGTTATCTGACGGCTGGTACGCTGGATACCTGGGGTATGCAGTACTGGTGGGTACGAAGCAAGTTAGAGGGTACTATGGCGACGTCCCGTTGCTGAAGGCGCAAGTAGAACTCACTTACGACAATGGAAGCAGGCAAGTTATTTCGACCGATGCGGATTGGAAAGCGTCCACAGGCGCTATCCTTGAGTCCGATTTTCTACAAGGCGAAACTTATGACGCCACCCAAGAAAAGCAGGGGTGGAATAAAACCGGTTTCGATGACGCTGGTTGGGATCGCGTTCAAGTAGTTAGTGAGAAAGCAGGCCGTGCAATACAACTCTATCCTGGTAATCCGGTTCAGGTTATAAACGAATTACCCATAAAATCGATCCACCGACTGAAAAAGGGCAAGTACGTGGTTGATTTCGGTCAGAACTTTGCAGGAATCATCCGATTAAAGATAAAGGGAAAACCGAATGATACATTGGTTTTCAAATATGGAGAGATGCTCCATCCAGATGGCACCTTGGTAACCGAGAATTTGAGAAGTGCTCGAGCAACCGATATGTATGTAATTCGGGGAGACCAAGAAGAAGAGTGGAGCCCTCGTTTTACATTCCATGGGTTTCAGTTCGTGGAGGTTTCTGGATTAACGGACGAGCCGGACGACGATTTCTTAGTCGGACTGGCCCTTAGCTCCAACTTGGAAACTACCGGACACCTCGAGACAGACAATAGCTTATTGAATCAAATCTATAGCAATATCGTCTGGACGCAACGAGCCAATTATCTCGATGTGCCTACAGACTGCCCACAGCGCGATGAGCGCCTGGGATGGACTGCGGACGCGCAGGTGTATATACGTTCGGCTACCTATAATAATAACATAGCGGTGTTTCATAAGAAATGGATACAGGATTTGAATGACGCTCAATGGCCCAACGGAGCTTTCCCGGTATACGCACCCATACCAGTGAATCCATCCACAGGCAAAGCGGCGATACGGGCATCCGATACTTTTTCGCCTGGTTGGTCGGAAGCCGGGATCATCTGTACTTACGAAATCTTCAATACCTACAACGACACACGGATTGTACGTGCGTCTTTGCCCTATATGGTTAAGTTCATGAACTTCTTGAGAACGAGGGCAGATGATGATGGTCTCCTACGGGAAGGAAGTTTTGATGATATCAGCCCCAAGGGTGGTTTTGGGGATTGGCTCTCGGTGGGCAAGAAAACCAGCCCCGATCTGCTGGCAGCGATGTATTATTTTCACTGCGCGCGATTGATGGAGGAAATGTGTACAGCTATCCATGAAACCGATCTCGCTTCGACTTACAGGAAACTCGCGTCGTCCATCAAAGATGCGATTATGAGCCATTATATGGATAACGGCGGTAGATTTAAAGTCGACGCAGCTTATTACGGTGATGGCAAGGGATATGTAGAGGGGCAGAATGGTTTTGCTGGTCACACCCAGACCGCCTACGCGAATGCCATATATATGCGGCTGCTTGATGAGCAGGACCTCCGGAATGCAGGCGGCTTCCTGCGTGAGCTGGTTGAGCAAAATAACGATCAGTTGACCACGGGCTTTTTAGGCTTCAAGCCCCTGTTACCTGCACTATCGATGACCGGCTCTTCAGATAAGGCATATAAGCTCTTAACGAGCACGGAGTATCCCTCGTTAGGCTATGAGGTGGTAAACGGTGCCACCTCGATCTGGGAAAGATGGGATAGTTATATCAAGGATAAAGGCTTCATTCACAATGCGGAGATGAATTCGTTCAGCCATTACGCGTTTGGCGCAGTAAATGAATGGATGTTCGAAAATATGGTCGGCATAAAACCAATTGAAAGCGGGTTCCGCACGTTTCAGATTAAACCCGAAATTCCTACCTCCGATATTGAATTGAAAAAGGTTAACGGGACTTATCATTCCATCGCTGGACTAATTAAATCAGCATGGGATTATTCTGGAACGGAGAAACGTCACTCTCTTGAAATACCCGTAAATACGACGGCCTATTTCTATTTGGAATCGCCCTCGTTAGATCGGGTTTACTTGAACGGTAAATCAATCACAAAGAGCGAGTTGGCACAAAATATTAAGCAAACTGATGCTGGATTTAACATCAAGCTAGGCTCAGGCAAGTATGAAATAACCATCAAGGAGTAGCGTAAAAGTCATCATTGGAAATACATCTAAGCAAATAGAGAAAAAATGAACAGTAAATTAATTATTCTCCTTCTCGTAATTCTAAGTTTTGCACAACCGGCAAGATCGGAAGTCATCATTCTTACTTCCGACCAGCAACTTTATGATCTAATGGATCCGGACAAAAAAATTGATATGTCACTCGGATATAACCATTCCATGCGAAGCTTACGGGATGTGTGTGAGGCGGGGCAAAAACGTGGGGATAAAGAGTTAATTATTGCATTTGATGAATTTTTCAGGCAGTATCGACCCCAAGCCGGAACAGAACGACGGCTAACGCCGGATATGGATGAATATGTCGATAAGATCAAATTCATCAGTGACTTCGCGAAAAAACACGGGATGGGTATTTGCCTGAGCCTCCTCAGTCCGCTTGAACTTGGACCTGCCTACAAAAATCAGACAGATGAATCTGGAAGGTGGCTCGGCTACAAAGTAGGCTTACGCAATCCTTCTGACGGTAAGTTCAGTGTTTCCATGTGGCAACAGCTTTTCTGGACCAACAACAAGGGGAAATTCCGTGTCACACTGAAAGGGGTAAAAGCCTATGCATTTAAAGAGAAACCGATAAAATCATCTCATCACCTGGCTGTCAATCCGGATGATATCATCGAAATAAGTGATGTCAAATACGAAGCAGGAGATACCGTAGATGTCGGTGGCAGCGGATACGGAATAAAAAACGATCCGGCCGACATGATCTACCCCGTCAGAAATCTCCGGGTTTACTACGATGGCCCAAAACAGTTGGAAGGCTATGATCGCGTGATGGTTTTATTGGAATATGAAACCCCGGAAATGGACTATTTCAGCGAGCTGGCACCCGGGTTCCTAAACAGTCTGATTGATAAATATAAGAAAAAGGACGTGAACCTGACTGCCTTTTATTCCGATGAAATGCACATACAGCAGGATTGGGTCTATTTTTCACATCACGAAGGCGGGCAGTTTAATACCCGCTTTTTGACAGCGGGATTTTCCAAGCAATACCAGCAGAAATATGGACAACCGTTTGACGATAAATATATGCTGTATTTCGTTTACGGAGCGCCCTATTATCAAGCAACCGCCGAAGCAGTACGCAATGTTCAATATGTGATGGGTGAAAAGCCGGAAGATATCCATCGTACCTATTTATTACGAGACCGATACTATAAAATGCTCAATCACGGAGTGGTCGACCTGTTTAAGCATGCCAAAGACTATGCCGAACAGCTATTTGATCGGGAAATGCCGACAAGTGCGCATTCGTCGTGGGCGGAAAGTCCTACCATTGATCTTTGGGACATGGAAAAACTCCATGACAATGCGTATAAGTACGAATATACATCAAACTTCGTATGGGGTAATACCGTGCATCAAGCCGCTGCAGCATGCTATGATTATTTCAAATGGGGTGAGTACCTTCAGCCAACCGGAAATGATTTTGCAGAATGCGGATGGGGAGACCGGAATTATTACGGTGCGGCGATGGGCACTTCCATCGGCGTGATCAACAAATATCCAAACGCGTATGCCGCCGCATGGGGATTTCCCAACGCTGCACTTCACTGGAAGAATATGCTCAACGAAGCGTTTGGCGCTCAGCCTTCGAAACCGATGAAACTAATGACCGATAACGTCCATCGGGATATTGAGGTCCTCGTACTATACCCGATGAATCTTGTGGCGGTGGAAGAGCGATTTGGAAGCTGGATGACACAATACGGCTACGCAAATTACCTCACTGCCGATAAACTGCTGGAAATGGGGAAAGTCTTGCCTGACGGCCAAATCCAGGTAGCAGAAAAAAAATATACGACGGTTATTGCCCTGTTTGAGCCACTACCGGAAGCTGGATTACTCGACATGATGGGCCAGTTTGTCGAAAACGGGGGGAATGTGATCTGGTGCAGCACCCCACCACTGATCGACAGCAAGGGAGTTGACTGCTCAGAGAAATGGCGGACGCTCTTCGGAGTCAATTATGCGTTCGATGAATATATGGGAGAAATCGCAACCGGAAAGAAAATCGAGTTTGAAAATAGTTTTTCAACAGTGCCTGCACAGGTGGTTCTGACCGATTTCCTGGTCGACCGGATTTATCCCGTAACAACCACTTCTCCCACCGTAGAGGTGGTAGCAAAAGTCGAAAATACGATTGTGGGGACCAAATTAAAAAAGGGAAAGGGCACCGCCTACTATTGCGGGTTCCGTCCGCGTGACGACCAATCCGCAAGCCTTGGTTATGAATCGCGCACACTGTTCGAAATCCTGTCGGCCGCAAATGCCTATCCTTCAACCGGTACGTTCCCTGAAAATGATAACCCTACGTATGTATCACGCACGACTGACTTCTTTGCAACCAAATTTCCAAATGGCACCACAGCCCTTGTGAAGCACTATCGTACCCACCGTGAAAACTGGGAAGGAGGATTTTCCCGGAATGAAGAAGCCGATGCGAAAGCGTTAGCCGAAAATCCCATGCCATCCGATGAATTGGATATCCAGGGTCTGAAAATCAATGGCCATGAGGTGACGTATCACGGAAAAATGAATATGGCATTTCACACGGATCCTACAGGAAGGCTTATTGCATTCAACGGAGTTCAATGTACTGGGATTACCCTGGATGGAGTCGACTATCGATTCAGCGACCATCCGGTAGATATTAGCTATGTTCCAACGGACGCTCAGTTGAAAACGTACCAGCTCCGTGTGGGAGGGGAAGGCGAAATCGTGTTGCCTGTTCCCGCCACTGCCGCAAAAGCCACGATTAAAAACGGGAAATCGAACGTCAAACACGCTATTAAAGACAGAAACGTGGTATTGAATATCGACGGTGAACTATCCGGGAAATGGGTCGATATCACGTTTAAATAAAAGATTGCCTCAACCGGGCGAAGTTGCTACGGATTGAGGCAATCTTGATTTTCATAGGATTAATGTCTACTCTTTCGTCGGCACCCACGTACATACATGCTTCCCATTATCCCAATTGTTGACCGACGCATAGTCGATCATGGTGATATGTCCTCCCCCTTCGACGGGTATGGAAAACTGCATGTTGACATTTTGCACTTGCGGTGTTTCCTGCACGGCATCAATGAATCCCTTCGCTGATTGTAGCGATACAGGCTGATTATAGTTTGTATCCATGCCCTCATCCCTTGCCAATACCACGGGCCCGCGCAAAACAGCCTGAAAATGATCGCCTGCCCGATTACTTCCATGGGGGGCATCAACCACCCGGCACCTCATATCCAATGACAAAGTGATCTCGTCTCCTTCTTTCCATTTCCTCGTGATCGCTGCATAAGAGCCTGGGGAAACGGACATCTTTTTGTTATTTACGCGTAATGCCGTTGCTTTGCTCCACTCCGGAATCCTTAATTTCAGGGTAAACTTCTCCGTTCCCTCCAACTTAACCTTCATACGGATATTACCCGAAACGGGGTAATCCGTGACAATGGCAATTGCACCAGATTGATGATCGGGAGATTGAAAATGAATTTCGCCCGCATTATACAGATTAATAACAGGACCCTCCTGCGAATTCATCGCTGCCACATAAGGAATATATGCCACGCCCATGGGGCCGTTCAGGTTGCAGCAGGTGACATGTAAATCCCCGAAATGCCATCCCCAGCCTTGACCATTTACCTTGCAACCATTCAACAGGTTCACGTAGCTGAATCCGTCTCCTGTTGGCTTCATAGCACCGATGAGGCCATTGTACACATACTTTTCTATTTCATCCATGGCCGAAGGATCACCTGTGAGGCGCAATAGTTGACTGCAGAATTTCAGCCACGTAACCCCTACGCAGGTTTCCATCATCCGGGTTATATCTGGGTTGGTTTGTTCCAGTGCAGTGTTTCCCCACGCTTCCCCCGCAACCTGGGGATGGTAGGGTTGATCGGATCCTCCATTTCCGATGATGGTGATTTCATACTTGCGAACGTTGTTATATAAGTTAAGCAACATCTGCTTAATTTCAGGCGCTCCTGTCACGCGGTAATATTCGGCCAACCCTTCAAAAATCGATAGCATTTCATATGCTTTAGGATAATGTCCTGCCATTTTATAGGGTTCAACATTCTGCAGTGCCATCTGGAAGATATTATAATGCTTAGTTCCTCCCGCTTCAATGATATAAGTGGCAAAGTCCAAAAACCGCTGTTCACCTGTCCATTTGTAAAGTCTCATAAAGGGCTCCAAAAGAGAGCTGGATTCGATATGGCAAGGCTCAAAACCAATATTTGTGGCGCTCCATCCCAAATCCGTGATTTCTATTTTCGGTGCTTTGCCCACCTGAGACATGATGCAATCGGCCTGCTGGATTAAACTCGACAAAACCGCCGGATCAGGATGCACCCATTCGTAATACTCTTCCATGCCGAGCATGACGTATTTCCGCTCCCACAAATCGCCATTCGGGCCATCAGGTTGTTTTTCCGGTTCCGAACAACTGATGCAGCCATTCGCATCCTGGGCGGAGAGCATATCACTAACCGTTTCCTGCATGATCCGTTTTAATTCCGGGTCGCGTGTATAGCGATAAAACATGCACCCCGAACGGACGGCCTTGCCCCACATTTCGCCCAAGGCAAACTGAGGTCGTCCTTCCTTAAAGAAATTCACAAATTCCGAATACGGCAGGCCGCCTTTATTCCATTGTTCAATTGATCGTTGGATATAAACATCCAAGTATCCATCCAATTGAATGCTGTTAGGTGCCAAAGGAAATAACCGATCTTCAATTTGGCTAAAAAGAGGGTTTGATACGGATAAAAAAAAGATAATTATTAAAAAATAAACTCTCATTTCAAATTTTCTAATCCTCGAAAACCTCAAGCCGGACCGGACCGGTCAATCCCGAGGGATGTAAAGGACTGTCTGCGTTATATGGATTTACAAGTGTCCAGGTCGCGCGTTTTTCGGCAGGCAATTGCTGATCACCGATCAGCCGATTCGCCCAGGTATTTACCACCTTTATCTCAATCGTATTATCACCTTTTTTCCAAGCCGAAGTAATATCCAGCCGATATGGCGGAGTCCATACGCCTCCTACATCTTGTCCGTTGACCCTTACCTTGGCGACTGCAACCACGGATCCTAAATTGATAGACATACGTGCGCCATCCGGCAAGTCCATCGAAGACAACTCTTTGCGATACCATGCTGTACCTGAAAAATGTGCCACCGCGGTATCGGCAACCAGCGACCAGTCGGTCAGTGTATCCATTTGGAGTGTAAATTTCGTAGAATCCGGGCGGATAAAATCGACTTGCCAACTACCCTGCAGCGGCATGGTACTGATAGGTGCAGGAAAATTTTCATCCGTATCCAATGGCGTTTTGTCGGCATTTTTCCGGAATATAATAAAAGCACTTTCGTAGCCATCCAATTCTAACGGCACCGTTGTCCCACTGCCCGTATCGTTAAATTCCGGCAAATCCCGCAACTTGCCGTGAACAGCGTTCCAAAGCTCCGGTTGTTTGCCGGCAACTCGAAAAGTTGGATTGATCTGGATTTTGCCATCACTTTGGTTGGAGACGAAATAAATATCCCCTTCAGGTAGTGTACGGTGTAGGAATGCCACCGGATCTGAATCTCCGAGCTGTATGTCTGGCAGCACGTCGGCCCGCTCCAGTGCTTCTTGCATAGTAAGCCCCTGCAGTACCAGCCCCTTTCCGTAAACGTGTTCTTTCTGCTGACTGCCGTCCAGATTGCCCCATAACTTGTCAGCTAGCTCCCGGACCTCTTTATCGGCTTCACCATAGTTGGCCAAACTGGGCGAACGTTGCGGCTTGGGTCCCAGAATAATCCCCCCCTCAGCCACCAGCTGCTCGATTTTCTGCAGCAGCTCGGGTCGTATCGTTTCCAACTTTGGCAGCACCAAAATTCGGTAGGAAAGGCCATCCGGTAATGTAAAACGGCCGTTCTTCATGGAAATCCGGTTCAAAATTACCTCAGCATTCATGTAGTCAAAGGAATACCCCTTAGGCAAGGCCGGATCCTGCACACCAGTCATCTTGGGAGCATCCTCTCCAATGAAATAGGCCACATCGGCTACATACCGTCCCTGCTGCAGCAGGAAGTTACAGCGTTTCAAGTAATCTACGAATAGATCCATATCGTCATACCACGTGTTGAAACGGTTGAACTCGTTGCCAAACCAAGCGTTCACCCCCGGTCTTTTGTTTTCGTACGGCTGATGAATGTATACATGGAGCAATGTATTGTTGATCCCTTCCGCAAAAAACCGGTCTCCACGCTGTTTAAACATCGCTGGGTAACGGCCGAAGGTATTCCCCGCGGCGGTAAACGATTCGGCAGATACCTTTGTTTTTCCATAAATGTGGGCAGCGGAAGAGGCAGCTCGGTTTTCGATGTCGCCTAGCTCACCTTCACTCCAGAATTCACCCGCTACTTCGTCCGATTGTCCCCCATATTGCAGGAACTCACCGGGAAAACCCCAATGTCCGTAGTTTTCCAACCAGATGGTCAATCCGTGTTTATGGCTGACATCACGAAGTCCACCTACATATTCGTAGGCTACTTTATCGGCCACAAAACGCCGGACATCCCACAGGAATCGATCGGATTGATCCTGGCTACCTACCACATGGCCATAGAAGGTCGGAATGTAAGGCGTGGGATCATACCCGAATGCCTGCTTGAATTTATCTTCGAAATTGTCCGTCCAATTCTGTCCACCGGTTTCGTAACTGTCCTGCACGGCCACTTTAAAAGTTTTCCGATCTTCTTCTGGTATACGGCGCAAGATCTCTCCGAGAAATGCATCAAAATGTCGGAGCACATGCTCGTGATTCATTTTATCCACTTCCAGGCCTGTCCCCTCCGGACTTGCCGGTGCATTGGTTACCCCGGTGGGCAGCATGCCTGTTTGGAGAATGGTCCAGTTGCCCTCGGGAATATCCCACGTCACTTCGCCCGTGGCCGATACATGCGACGTGATGTCTTCCACTTCGGCAGGCGACACGGTGAAAAGCGCATCATCCGGCTCCGCCTGACGCTCCCATTGGTAATCGTGCCAATACGGCAACGGTGTGGGATGCATGCGTACCAACGACTTTTCTTTGAAGCGCTCAACAAGCGGTGTCGAAGTCAACTCAATTTCTGTAATACCCGCATTTCCCGCTACCCTGTCAAACACCAAACGGAAGGTATTGCTTTCCGTGGCATCAAATGACACGACCACCGGTGCAAAGGGTTCAAAACCCACATTCAGCGCATTGTTGGTACGATCCAATCGGAACGACTTAATGGGCTCAAACGCTCCGTTCTTCATCGCTTCCAACGTGACGTCGAAGCCCATATTACGCCGGGCAGGACGGACAGTCAAGCTCCGTGCAGTGAAGGCATCTGCTACCGATACAGTGACCGTAGACTTTGTACCTGATGGCAAGGCAACCTCCGTCTGTTGATTTTTATCAAATAGATTCTCCAATGATTGTCCGGCGAAATCCGCCGTTGCTTGGGGATGAATATCTGCCAGGCTTTTACCGTAATCCTTCGGCGTTTTGAATGCCAACGTCTTCAAACGCTGAAAGTCGCCTGAAGGTGCTGACAACCTTCCCGTGAACTTCGCAGGGCCCTTTACGAGGGTATCCGCTGCTGCAAGGTAGCGCATCGCCTGATCCGGCTTAACCCAGGGACCACCGGATTGACTCCACCCTGGACTATTGAAAATACCGATGTCGATCCCCAACTCCGTAGCTGTTTTTAACGCAGTGTGCAAGATTTCCCACCATTCATCCGTGAAGATTTTGACCTTCCCATAGCCCCCATTAGGCAGGTCATCCAGCCCGATATTACCGATAAATGCCCGGTTGATACCGACTTTTTTCATTGCATGGAGATCGGCGACAACGCCTTCTTTCGAGAGGTTATCCGAAATCCAATACCAATACACGCTGGTTTGGATAGAATCCGGAGCTTCAACAAAAACCTTTTCAAGGGTATTCCAATCTGCTTTTTGGGAATACATGTTGGTACAACCTACGAACGCCGATAAGGCAATCATACTAAACAAGGAATGCGAGACTTTCATGGATGATATTTTGTCTATAATCGCTGTAAAGTACGCAAACTTGAGGAACTTGATTGTCCTGTGCTTACCTGCTTACGACAACTTCATAGGTTCCCGCATCTAATAGTGGGGAAACCATCCAACCATTCTGCAAACGGGCTTTTACTGATTCACCATTGATTTTTATACGCCGATTGCTCGTCAATTCGTTCGGTAATTCAACGGTTCCATGCGTATTGGGCGGCACAACAAGCTGCATCACATAAACGGATTGATCTTGCTTACAGGAAACCGTTATGTCGCCCTTGATGGTAGGCACTTTGATATTCGCCCATTTCAGCGAGCCGATTTGAGGCCGCACGCGAAATGTTTTCCAGCCGGGTTCCAACGGTTCAACTCCCATCAGTTTCCTTGGAATAACATTGGCAGGAACAGCACCCCATACATGGTTCCAATCCTGATTGGGCTTGTACTTATTGTCCCAAGCCTCCATGGTGATGGTACTTCCTGCCCGGATCATGTTGTACCAGCTCCGGTCGCTTTGGGATGTAAGTAGTGAAAGACCGTAATCCGCATCGCCGGCCATATACGTCGCATCCATCAAAAATTGGCTACCGTATACACTGCACGCCATACCACGCGAACGGATGAACGCCATCACCTTACTCCGATCTTTTTGAGGTACCAGACCGAAAGCCATTGCCATCATGTTGGTGTGCAAAGAAGCATGGTCGGTATCTATCCCATCACGAAAAACTCCTCTTTGCTTGTCCCATAATGACGATTGAAATGCGTCGTATGTCTCTTGCGCTTTCTCGGCAAACAGCGTAGCGTCCTCTTTCCTGCCCGTAGCTTTAGCCAATTCGGCCATATCCTTCAGCGCCTTGTAATGAAACGCATTTACTACAGCATTGTAGTCAGTAAACACAAAACCATCGGTTTCGCCATTTCCGACCATGCCAAAGCCTCCCGTATGCGGCCAATCCACGATATCGCGCAGTGAATCGCCTTGGTAGTGGACAGCTTTCATCAGCGCTTCGGTCTGCTTGCCGGCTTTGGTGCTGATCAAGCCATTCGCTTCACGTAGCGGCAATAGCAATTTAGCCTTTAGATCGTCGTAATGGTAACTTGCTGATCGGAGATCACCAGTATAGAGGTAATCGTTGTGGGCCATGAGTACCGATTGCAGGATCCATTCGGTAGGCCAGGTGGCGTGGTGCAATAAGTACTCATGCGACCTGCGAGCCATGCTGTATTCGTTGTCTACACCGTAATGGCACAATTGGTTGATGTATGCATCCGCTTCATAGGGTATACGCTCGCGATCGCCATCCACATAAATACCAGCAAATGTAGTCGCTTTCACACTGTATTTACAGAGTTCCCATACCGCATTCAGTATGGAATCCGAGCTCTCAAATTGCGAAGCAAAATCATCAAAAGGATAATGGACATTGGAACGGACGACATCTGTTTCTTCCATTGTTTTTGCATAACCCTCTAACTCCACGTAACGGAACGGCAGCACTTCGCCGATATAATCGGGCATCTTGATCGCTTGCGGGCCGGTATTGCGCTTGTCGGGCCGAAATTGCAACTGATAGGTATGTATTCCTTTTTTCAGCGGTAGCTGGTATTCCGCGTAACGGATCGTTCCGCCGGGCTTGCGGTTGATACGGCCATCGGGGAGGACAGCCTCACCCAACCTGACCGTGACGACATCCCTTCCATTTGGTGAATCCAAAGTTAGGCGTAGTTGTCCGAATGCGGCCCTGCCAAAATCTACGCATACGGTATTACCCATATGACGGATCTGCCCGGGAGCCTCATCGGTTTTTTGCAATGGATAGTAGGATGTCTGATAATCTGTCAATGCAGCTGCGGTCCAAAATCGGCTCACAGACGACCAAGACGATGGCGATCCGTCTCCATCCCATACCATGACGGCCCATACATAACCGGTATTAGGAGCCAGCGGAGGTCCATCGTACTGCACATTGGTTGATTCATTTGACGTTACCTTTCCCGAATTCCAAACATCGCCGACACCTTTGGCAATGCTATCCAGACTGTTTGACAGTATAATACGGTAGGCAGACTGCTTCGTACCTTGCCCTGCTCCTAGAAGTTCCCAGCCCAATACAGGCTTTTTGTTGGCGATCCGTACCTGTTGTTCACCACCCGTTTCGAATCCGATGACAGGATACCCATTGACCACTTGAAAATCTGCATGATATAGGTGATCCACAGCAAGACGGGATACCTGTATCGTTTGTGCATTTAAGATCAGTATGGCATTCAGCAGCGGATAGAGGAAACTAATTTTCAAGTAGAGGGCATTCATCTCAGGCGTATTGTCTATAATCGCAGCAAAGTAAGTAACGCAGTAAAGTAAGTAAACTTATTGAATTAAGTTGTCCTGCTCTTACCTGAATGCCTGCGATAAAATTTCCTGCGTTGCTTAAACCAACTTATTAAACCAACTTACCTGTTGCCGGCTTGAGCGCTTAATTAAACTTCGGAGCCAATTGATTTATTTTGTCTATTATTTTGTTGGTTGTTTTTCCACAGCCATGCTCAGCAAGAATGCCACTTCCGCGAATTAAATAACATAGCTGGGGAGTGCGAGGTTCCGATACCGGGACAGTAAACTACGTCGCGAAGGATGCCGCTGTTTACCGGGTACAAACCGAGAACTGCGATGAACCGGCTAGCTAGTAAAGCCCGACGCCAAGGACGTACCTACTACCAGATATCGGACAAAATAACAACAGCTACGATTTCCGGTAAAATCATCACGATTGTTCATCTTCATTAGCAACCGGCTTGTGCTACTCAGTATAACTTTACCGCAGTGGCACAGGCCGGTCATTAAATTCTATTTGACACTCAACAGATACCGCAATCTCTACCGAATCAAATCCCCAATCCTTTGAACTGGGCAAAGAGGGATACGCTATCGTTTGTAAACGAGCTCGTGAATAGAAATGTATTCATTCCAAATTTTGCCCTGAATTATTTTTAAGGAACAGTAATTTCAAATATATCGCTGTAGTTATATCGCCCAAGCGCCGACTCGATTCTCGCGGCTACCCGCACATAGTATTTCTTGCCTGAAGTCAATCCCTCAATTTCGTCAACAAAAGTATCTGTCAGTATTTCTTGATCATCTACGGCCGACAAATCAGTTGCTCGTCGATGATCAAAGACAACATTATTAACGGTGGGAATTTCGGATACCAGCGTCATGCGATCCAGTATCTTCCCACTCACTTGTTGCCGGGCAATGTTGTAAGTAGCGCTGATTTTTCCTGTGGAAGCGGTCACGTCGACATCGGTTAATGCCACGTAGGGCATTACTTCGAAGTCAACTTCTGTTCGTTCCCCAATCTGCACGACTACCGTATCCAAGGGGAAAAAAGCACCCTCCGTAACGATAACTTTATATTCATTTTGGAAAATATAGGAATTTTCAAAAGTACCATCCGGCTTGCCTGTAATGATCAATGGGATGTTTTGTGATCCGCCTTTCTCAAACAATAAGACATTATATCCATTGGGTTGCTGGGTTTGAAAATTTGTGTTAGTAATTTTGTCTATCAATTTTCCGCGGATCCCCCCATTGGGTGGATCATAATTATCAATGCTACAAGAAACGGAAAATGCCAATAATACGATAACAATAATTCGTAAGCTGTTCATATCACAAATAGTTTAATATCCCGGATTTTGTATAAGATTGGGGTTGGCAGCCAGTTCGGATGCCGGTATGGCCGTATAATAGGACGTGGGTACAAACGTCTTAAAGACATTTGGTACAGTTGATGTTTCAAATCGATAAGCATTCGCTTGGATATCAAAATAGCATTTAAGCACTCCAGCGGTCGAGTTATTATACAACCTGTCTGTCAATCGCCAACGCTTGTAATCCCATAGACTCTGACTTTCAAAGCCCAGTTCTATCAATCGCTCATGCCGAACCCGGTCGATGGTAACTTCCTCATCGGTGAGTAAATCGATTCCCGCCCTTGATCTGATTTCGTTGATGGCCTCTTTAGCTTCCGCAATTCTACCGAGTTCAACAGCTGCTTCAGCATAATTCAACAATACTTCACCGTAGCGCAACGCAATCCAGTGTTGGGACGAACCATTCGTACGCACGTTGGCACGTGCCAATGTATTGTCCAGGTACTTCCTTAAATAAAATCCCGTTTGTGTCTTTTCCGAGCCGAAACTGCTCGATCCTACCACTTTAATCGTCCCATTGGCGTCAATCCGCTTGGTTGTGGGGTTATACCTTACATTGGGATCTCCCGACTCGATTTTAACGCCCTGATCGAAAAGTCCGGCTTGGATATCAATTTCCTCTCCTCGCCATAAGCTGGAGGGCAGAATGACCGTTCCCAAGAGGCGGGGATCGTGATTGGCGAAAAGGTCCATGGGATGGTCATAAAAAATGGGAGCATTGGGTGTACCAATTTTCAATGTACCCGGTGACCCATCCTTCAATTCAAATTGTTCTACGAACTCCAATACTGGGCCCACTCCCGAGCCATAACCATCTGGTCCACGAACACCGAAGGGAATCACATCGCGATCATAGTTATGCGTTTTTTCGGGATATGAGTAATACCGAACCAAAATTGCTTCAGGATTATTATCATCCAAAAACAGCTGCGCAAAGTTTTCGGCTAAATCGGTTTGTTGTCGATATAATGAAAAAGCGTGGGAATCAATAATGGTCTCTGCCGCATCAAAGGCAGATTGCCAGAATCTGTTTTGTTCCGATTCGGGGACACCCACGATTCCATTTAGTTGTACCGGAGCATACTTTGCCGATGAAGCGGCATATAACATTGCCCTTGATTGAAGGGCTAACGCACTGAATTTCGTTGCCCTGCCTTTACTACTTGTTTCGGGCAACAATGCCGCCGCTTCGGTCAGATCTTCGCGAATAAAATCATACACATCCACCTCGTTATCGCGAGGCACCTGATACTCACTGATATCTCCGTCGCCTGCATACTGCTGCACTACTTTGACAATCGGCACTCCACCATATCGTCGAACCATTCCGAAGTAATAATAGGCTCTCAGGAATTTCGCTTCTCCAATCAAGATCGTTTTAAGATTTTCATTAAGTGGCGACTCCGGTAGCTTCTCCAACAACGCATTGACTCTACGTACATGGCTGTATCCCCAGAAATCACCTCCACTTCCCGTACCACCCGTACTTTCATTGGGACCTAACATCGCATTGCCGAAATTATCCATAGGCAATGCGTCATAGAGTGTAGCTAGATAAGATAGAATAAGTGACTCGTCTTTAAATACGTCCTCATCACCAATGATATTTAACGGCTTAGTGTTTAAAAATTCTTTACAGGAGGTAACGGCCATCATCAGCCATATTCCTATAAACATATATATGTATTTGGCTTTCATATCGTTTTGTTTGGATAATTTTAAAAGGATTACAACCGGAGGTTCAAACCGATGTTGTATGTTTTTGTATTCGGATAGATCAGGTTCTGAAGCCGCTCCGGATCCACATCTTCCAAACCCGTCCATGTTACTAGGTTAAATCCACTTAACACGATCCGGAGATCTTGTATTCCTATTTTAGCAAGGAAAGCATTTTGCAGCGTATAACCAAACGTCACACTTTTCAGCCGCACATACGATGAGTTGTTTACCCAAAATGTGGAATTGGCGATATTGGATTGAGTAGAAGGTGATTCCGGTCCCCTTGAATAAGTAGACGGATACCGGCCGGGAACCCACGGACTGTTCACGTCGAACAAGTCTTCGCGATGCCACCGGTCGGAAAATTTCATGAGCCCGTTGCGTCCAATCCAATGTATACCCTCCCGCGCATACCACGTACCATCGTTTAGGTAGTTGACATTGGCGGCTCCCTGAAACAATATATCCAGGTCAAATTGCTTATAGTTGAATGTTCCACCAAGACCGAAGCTGATCTCCGGCGTATTTCCCCGCGCAATGGGAATCTCATCTAACCGATTGATCAGTCCATCGTTGTTCACATCCCGATACTTGAGATCTCCGGGTTTCAAGAACCGATTGGCAAGTGCATGATTACCCTGTAAGGGCGAATTGATGATTTCTTCATAGGTCTGGAATTGTCCGATATAATCATATCCCCAAACGATATTGGTCCACCTGTCTGTACCGTTATTCCTCCAGTTCTCCCAAGAGTTCGGATCGGCATTGCGCTCGATATGGGTAAGCCGGCCACGGGTGTAGGACATATTGGCCGATATATCATACAAAAAATCACCCTTCTTTTTGGAATGCCCAACCACAATTTCCATCCCCTGTATTTGGTCGCTATTTAAATTCTCTTGGGATAGCGACTGCCCGATGGTTCCAGGTATAATGGTTGTCCGGGTAGCCAATAGCCCGGATCGATCCCGTTGGAAGAAATCAAGATTGAGATAAACAAACCTATTCTTGATATCTAAATCCAATCCAATGTTTTTTGTAACACTTGTGCTCCAGGTCAAGTTGGGATTGGGAATGCTCCTAAAACCCAGCCCCCTAGTAATCTGGTCATCAAACACATACGTTCCGCTAGGATAATCATAGCCTTCCAAAAACTGGAAAGCAGCCGCACCGTCATCGCCCATTTTCCCCCACGATCCCCGTAGTTTCAGTTGGGAAATTAAAGACGACATCGGTTTAAAAAAATTTTCCTGTGATATCACCCAGCCCGCAGATGCATACGGGAAAAACCCCCACCTACCGTCCGTAGGGAATTGTGAGGATCCACCGAAATTAAAACCGGATTCCAAAAGATACTTAGAATCGTAGTTATAGTTGACTTTGCTGATGATATTCTGATTATTGATTTGGTAAATATCGGCAGAGGTGACCCGGTGATTACGTGTTCCCGCAAAAAATTGGTCAACGTTGGCATCAAATTCACTATAAGCGGATAAATTGTCGTTTTTTAACTGTTTTTGCTCAAAAACCAACGTGACGTTCAGGTTATTCTTCAAAAATGATTTGGCGTAGTTCAGCTGTCCGTACAAGGTATGGCGCTGCATGGTGGTATAGTCGCCCATCAAATTTGCAGGATCATTCTTTGTCGCCGTGTTCCGGTATGTCCCCGTAGATTCTTCATAAGAATACATCTGAAATTTTGGCGCCCATTTTTTTATATATTGCTCAAGGTTATAATAACCATACCGAAGACTGGCATTAAGTCCCTCAATGAAAGGCACTTCATAGTCAATCGTATAATTTCCCTGAAAGGTTTTCAGTTGTGTGTGTGTGTAGCCACCGATATCGGCATTGGATATAGCGAGCGGATGTTGTCCATCGTAAGAATCCTGCAAATATTCCGGATTGTTATTTGCATAGACAGGATTGGTTGGAACTTGCATGAAAAGTGAGAAATACATACTCCCGATCACTTCCGGTAGAAATGCGGGAGCACCCGGTTCATTTTTTTGATCCTGCATTCCATCAATGCTTATACTCATTTTCAGATTGTCCGTGATCTCACCGGTCACACTTGCCCTTAAGTCGTACTTTTTATAGTTGAGGTCACCGCTTCTCCACATCCCGTCTTCGCCGGTATAGCCAATAGAAGTAAAGTATTGGATACGTTCACTGCCCCCATTTACACTGATGTTATGACGTTGCTTGTCAGCATACGGTCTCGTCACTAAATCGTACCAATTGGTACTCTGTTTAGTACCGTCTTTATAAGCCTGGATATCTTCGGGACTAAAGGTTGTCGCATTCGGTGGAATACCATTATTGATTTCTGCCTCTGTGTTTAACACGGCATAATGGTAAGCATCCAACGGTGTCAGTGTGTTGGTAAATGACTGGATCTCGTAATCCCCTGAATAGTTAATCACAGGTTTCCCTACTTCACCCTTTTGTGTGGTGACAAGTACCACGCCGTTTGCTGCTTTTACCCCGTACACGGCAGCTGAAGCATCTTTCAAAACACTGATATCCTTAATGATGGTGGGGTTTAATCTGACAAAATCCCGCTTTGCCATTTCCATACCATCAACGATAAACAGCGGGTCAGAAAACCCACGGATATCGAATCTAGTATCAAAAGAACCCGGTTCACTGGAGTTTTGCACTACCCTGACTCCCGGGAGGCGACCAGCTAACCCTTTGGATAAATCGGACGTGGTAATTGATTTGACAACTTGCTGACCAACCGATGTAATTGCTCCGGTGATGGTGGCTTTCTTTTGTGTACCAAAAGCTACAACAACCACTTCGTCAAGATCTGCTAATGTTTCAGTTAATACGATCTGTAAATTGTTTTGGTCATTAACAATGACCTCATGAGCTTCGTAGCCAATATTCGTGAAGACCAATAGCTGACCTTTTTCAGCGTTAATCCTGAAATTTCCGCCTTCATCGGTTACTGTACTTATGTGCGCGCCTTTTAAGGAAACCGTCACGCCTGGCAATGGACCTCCGGACTGGTCCGAAACCGTACCAACCACCTCACGTTGTACTTCCGCTATTTTTTCGATATGATTTGCTTTTCTTTCAGTGGATTCCTTTTCCTCGCCCTTACGTATGATGATAATACGCTCTCGAATCTCATAATCGCATGCCAATTCCTGAAAAATTACGTGAAGTGCTTTTTGCAAATCGACTTCACGCAAATTGACACTAATCCGTTTGGTTTCATCTATATCCTTCTTTCTGTAAAAGGCAGTAAAACCTGTCTGTTTCTCTATGTTCTTCAGTAATTGAACAACCGTTGCTTCCTTTTCCTGAAGTGTGACTTTTTGTGCAGCTATTTTTCCGGCAAAGGCAACCTGAAAACATACAAAAGCCAAAGAAAATAAGGAAAGATTCATAATTAGCATTCGTTGCTGTGTTCCCGGCACCATTTTTATAAATGCCACATGAGGCAGCGGCCAAAGGCATTTCAGCCGCTTGCCAAATCCATTTAAATACATAATTTTGCAATGTTTGAGTTTATCCTGGTCTTCTCATTTTTGACACGATCTAATCGTGTTATTATTTGATCATGATCCGCTCATATTAGCCGGTAGTGCTTCCACCCACTGCCGGCATTTTTGCCGAATCATTTTGTGGTCACTTATTTCCCATATTAACCTCCTTTCTTTGGTATTCCTTATTCATTTATACCCTGTTGCTGTGAATAAAACACACCCTTTTTATTGGAAACAACGATATCCAGCAACCCATCACCGTTTACGTCTTCTACGATAACCTGTAAACCAACGCCTGAATCACGATCAATCTGATGCGCGTGCCAATAGGGCGGGTTATTAGGCATATACTCGTACCAGTGCAGCACGGCGGGTTCAAACTCGCCCGGGTCGTGCCCGTTATGGGCGAAGAAGCGCTTTCCGGTCACCAAATCCGGGTGCCCGTCGCCATTGATGTCCTTTAGGGCAAGCGCGTGACTCTGCGAAAACGTGCTGTCTATCATATGTTTTACCCAGCGTGAACTGCCAGCATTGTCAAGCTGCTGTTCATGCCACCAAATGCCGTAATTATGTGCAGATGAACTGACTACATCCACTAAACCGTCACCATTCACATCGAGCACATGCATCTGCGCGCAATCTTCCCCGAAATCCGCTGTATGGAACTGCCAGGGCTGTCCGCTATCTTGGGCAGGCGCCTCCCACCAGCCCTTCGTAATCAATACGTCGGAACGGCCGTCGCCATTGATATCCCCTACACCGAGTCCGTGCGTGAACTGATGCGTACCAAGCCCCGCTTCTTTACTGATCACGTGTTTTTCCCAACTCGTACTTCCGCGTTTATTGGGAGCTTGCAGCCAGATCACTTCCTCAGTTTCCGGATCATTACCTACCAGATCCGGCCGACCGTCGCCATTCATATCCACAAAAAGTGGCGTCTCATTTCCGAAAGCAGCATAAATAAGGTGTTCTTCCCAGGATCCGGATTCGTTTCCCGGATTTTGATGCCAGACTACCGCTTTACCGGGAAAGTCCACCCGGATAATATCAACCCACCCATCCTGGTCAACATCAAGGGCAAAATGCAGAAAAGCGTTACTATAACCTTTGTCGTATTCAAATGTCTGAGGTACAGCCAGTTTATGTTGCTTCCACATAGGCGCCTCAAACCAATAGGCACCGGCAATAATATCTAAATGCCCGTCTTTATTGACATCCGCGACGGTCACTCCCTCCGATACAAACGTATCGCAGAGCACCTGTTTCTCAAACAATACCCCTCCCTGCTTCGCCGATTGTCCGGTACAACCGATGCTCGCCGATACGATCAGCAGCACAATCCAGGTCAATTCAGTTAGTTTTTTCATGATCATCTCCTCCTTTTTATATCAGGCTATTTAACACTCAGTAAGTATTCCAGCAACGCCCCAAATTCATCTTCCGAAAGAATGTGCCTGAATTGGTCGGGCATCAATGTATAGGGTGATGGCGTATAGGATTTCATATCTTTTTTGGCGATCTTAAATTCCTTCCCGCTTATATCCGCAAACACCATCACCTCTCCTTCGGTTCTCCGGTACAACCCGGTCTGCTGCTTTCCATTATTCAAGACAATGTTGTACGTGCGGAATGATTCGGAAATGTTCCGGTTGGGGTCCAATATTTTTTCCGACAGTGCCCGCACCCCCCAATTTCCGATACCATTAAGTTGCGGACCGACCATACCGCCCGTTCCGCCGATCTGGTGACATATAGCACAGTTTGTTTCGAACAGGGCGCGACCTTTTTCCAAACGCTTTCCGGTCTCTTCGAAACCAGCAATCCGGTCCTCGATCATTTTTTTTCTAGCCGCCCGCTCATCTTCCCCTTTGGCCAACAGGTTTTTAATACGTGCCAGTTGATCGGGTTGGGCATTTGCATCAAGCAACTCTTTTACCCTGAACTCCGTGAGTAAATCAACAGCGGCCTTTCCACCCTCAATGGTTTGCAGCAGCACCCCTATTCCTGTCGATGATCCCGCCAATGCAGTGGTTGCCGCGAGTTGTACCGGTCTCGCACTGCCTTCCAATCCCTGTTGGAGGTATTGCAGGGCTTGCAGCTGTTCCAGAATTGCCGCCAGACGTTCTCTTAGTAAAGCAGGTTCCGATTTATCCACAAAGATCTTACCCAGCAATTCTGCATCTCCCTTTGCGGGCATGCCGGCCAGTGCATTGGCCGCGGCTAACCGCGTATCGGGATTCATCCATGGCGCTTTAACGATCTGAACAAGACGGTCCCTTAAGCCGGCAATTTTGAAGTTCCCGGCTATCTCAGCGGCCCTCTGTCGCAAAGCGTCTACGTCGGATGGCGTGTAAGGCGGCATTTCGACAACGACCGGCTCCAGCTTCCCGATGCCAATGGAACCCGTCTCCGAACTATCCACCACCTCGATATACCCCATCTTCCCCTCGTGCCCCCGCAAATCGAAAGAAGCCGGTTTGATGAGATCTTCAAACGCCATTTTGGTATCCTGCTTCATTCGGTATTCGCCAATGATCTGGTCGTTATCTACCAACCGGATGCGTACGGCATTTTTTGATGTGCCCACTTTTTCTTCGGTATTGTGCACATCATTATCAAACACATTCATGCGGATTTCGGCGGGTAGCGTAAACGGCTTGGTGTAGAGGATAGCCCTCGGCTTATATCCATTGCGTTCGCTCAGATAAATCCGGAAGGCGGGCGTTACCTGTGTAAGGAAAGCGTCCGACATCGACCAGGGACTGAGATCTTCGGGACGGGTCTCCATAGGTTTACTCATCCAACTGTCCTGACCGTCTGTCATGTCATTCAGAAAATAATTAGCAAGTTGGCTACCCCAGACCTGAAGCCTTGGATGGATAGCTAAACCTCGTTGCGCAATTCCTTCTTGAATATTGAGAAACAGTGAAAGCTGGGTTTGTTTATTCGCTGCAAACTTCTCCGTGATAATCGGTACAATTTGTGATAGCTGCGCAGAACTGGCATACCTTCCGATAAATTCGAGATTTTTCTGCAATGCGTCATGTGGTATATCTTGGTGAAGCACATAGTCCAGTACGAACGTCGCAGCTGCCTGCGATGGCACATCCCGCATGGCGGTAGCGATGGTGGCTAGTTTGGCTTCGTCCCATTTCATTTTTGAGGCCCGTTCGGCTACGCCGGCTCCTCGCAGGTTATTGCGGACAGCCAGCAATGCTGTATACTTCAGGTGCGAATCTTCTGTGGGACAGTTCACATACAAGGTCAGCAACGGATCTATATGGGCGATATCGGGAAAATGACTCAGCACTTCGGATGCAGTACGCTTGATGAATGGATCCTTGTCCGCAAGTGCGGCCAACACGGTACGCTCCTGCACATCGGTGAGTTTGTCCGATTCTGCTAGTATGCGTAACGCATGCTGACGGACGATGGGCTGATCGTGATGCAGTGCCTGGTCGATAATAGATTCGGGTAACGCGTGCAGGCGGTGCAGTATCCACAATCCATGAATGTATTCCGTGGGTGATAAACCTGCAGACGATACCCGTTCGAGCACCGGTTGCACGGCCTTGTCTTTGAAAACTTCAACCAGCCGGTCCGCCACCTTCAAACGAGTTGCCAGATGTGGATGGCCAAGCCCGGCGATCAACTCGTTCAAATCCGCCTTCGCCCAATTTTTGACGGGCACAGTGCCTTTGTCCTTTCCGGTATAGGTGATTTTCCATATGCGCCCGCTCAGTCGGTCTCGCCCAGGGTGATCCAGCGACACTTCATAGTGCCCAATGATGCGATTGTAAAAGTCAGCAACATACAGTGAACCGTCGGGCCCTGTTTTAATATCCACGGGCCGGAACCATGGATCTTCGCTGGTTAAAAACGGATCTTCTTTTTTTGCTATGGGCGTGGTTCCCTGATAGGTCACCGTGTTGCGGTCAATCCGGCAGGTGACAACATCTCCTGTAAAAAAGCTATGGCGGTAGGTTTCCGGAAACTGCTGGTCCGTATAATAAACCAATCCGGCAAGTGCCGTGGATCCCAGCTCATAGCTCATCATCTCCGGTGCATAGCCGATGGCGGGATCCTTCCGGCCCCACTGGGGGTAATCCCCGCCTGGGATCAACTGGAAGATCGGCTTGCTGTGGCAATCCACGGAATACAGGTATCCCCGCTCGTCGATGGCCGAACCGAAAGGATTGATCCGCCCGTTGGTAGTCTGTTCCACCCGACTCCCGTCGACACGGAAACGGAAAGTATTGCCTGAAACAAGCGTAACCGAGTCTCCATCTGCACCAGCGATCGTTGAAATATTGGTAAAACCATGGCAAGCATGAATCCAACCGTCATACCCGCGGATGAAATTATTGACCATGCCATGTGTATCCTTAAATCCAAATGGCCCCACAAGCACCTCTTCCTCGTCGGCTTTGCCATCGTTGTCATTATCCTTAAAATGATAGATATTGGGAATGCTAAATCCAACGGCACCGTCGGATACGGGCATAATGCCGATCGGTATATTCAGGTTATCGTCAAAATGTGTAAATACATCCGCCCTTCCGTCGCCGTCACGGTCTTCTAAAATCGTGATGCGGTCCTTTCCCGTGCTGGGGCCAGCCGCAATCGGGTACTCGGATGACTGTGTGACCCATAATCTTCCCTGGTCGTCAAACTCCATGTTGATCGGCTTCGTGATATCGGGCTCCGAAGCAAACAGGGTGATTTCAAAACCGGGAGGAAGTTTGAAACCAGCCATTTCTTCCTCCGGTGTCTGGAATTCGGTGGTGCGGACATGGTCTGCAAACTTATCATCATTTGATGTTTTCTTAGCATGATCCCCGCATCCCAATGGGAAAATCCAGACAAAGCATAAGACAACAGTCCATAGTCCCACTCCACGATTCCCTTTTCTTTTACTTGTTAGATCAATCAATGTTTTATACATTTTTCTCGTTGTTTATTTTATCAATACTTGTATGTTAAACCAGAAACAAAATCAATCCCCTACAGAGTCCTTAATAAGGACCAATCGCTGTGACTCCCGGAAGTCGATGTAAACCCCCGTTCCCTTTATCACTTGTATGGCTGTAGCCAAACTTACAGATTTGGGTATTTTTCCGACAAAAAGGTCCTTCTCATCCACAGAAAGCATATCATATTTAATTTCAACATCATACCAGCGACTAAATTGTCTCATTACGTCTTGTATGGTTGCGTCATTGAAATAAAAATATCCGTCTTTCCAGGCGGTAAACTCTTCCGTATCCACCTTTTTTACCTGTAATTCTTTATCCGTCAATACAGCCTGCTCACCCGGCACCAGAATCATTTCTTTGGCGATCTCACTATCGGTTGCATTATGGTGCACAGCGACAGAACCTTCTACCAGCGTGGTTTTTATCCCTGCCTCATCTTTATATGCGTTAATATTGAACTGGGTGCCGAGAACTTCAACAGTCTGGCTTTTACTCACCACCTTAAAAGGTATATTGGTCGAAATCCGCGTCACCTCAAAATAAGCCTCTCCTTCAAGCATCACCTCTCGTTTATCGGGAGAAAACACTGCCGGGTATTTCAACGAGGATGCTGAGTTCAACCAAACTTTGGACCCATCCGGCAATACGATTTGATATTGCCCCCCTTTTGGGGTAGCGATGCACATCAACCGCGAGGGATCACTTGATGGTTGGAATTCACGCCCAAGAATGGCAGTCCCGTCGCCATAAGTTAGTTTTTCTCCAATAACGACGCCCGACTGATCAGCACTTAAATCGATAACACGCCCATCTGCCAACATTAATATCGCTCGATTACCTCCCGGCTGTACATCTCGCTGGGTCAGTTGGCTATCGACGGTTTGCTGAACATTTCCATATCGTAGATAAACACCGATGGAGACAAATAGTAAGATAGATGCGGCAATACCAACCGCCCAACGCAATCGTGGCTTCCCGGTATAAGAGGTTTCCTGTTTTATGTCCGCCCTGATTTTCGTCAGAATCCGTGATCTCAGTTCTTCTTCGGTACTTGCAAACGATTGAGGCAATTCAAATTGACTATCCACGTGCGCATTATACCATGCCCTAAACTCCGATTTCTCCTCCTCGGTGATGGTACCGTTCAGCCATTTGGATGCCAATTCGTGATATCGTTTATCATCGGTCATAAGTGGGTCTTTGATTATATGTATCGGCAATGAAACAAATCCCTTAGTCCGTCGAAATATTTTCTGGCATATGCTAGGAATATAGGAGAAGTATCCACGCTGGGGTAGAATTGCGCAGAACAATGATCATAAATTTACCAAAGATGCTTTAAAACAACGTCATCATGAAACCAGCCAACTTAGATCGCAGTGTCTTGAACGCCTTCCCAAGATGCGCTTCAACGGTTTTTTCGGAAATCTGCAGGGTTTCTGCGATCTGTTTCTGAGAATAGCCCTCCTCCCGGCTCAATTGAAATACCAATCGGCATTTTTCGGGAAGTTGCCGTACATGCTTGGCAAGTTCTTCCTTAAGTTCATCAAAAGCTAACCATTCCTGGGTGGAGTCGTCGACCTGTTGTTTGTATAACATCGAATCGATATATCGCTCTTGGTTATAGTATTTATCCAGCATTTTGATAATCCGATATTTCACAGATACAGCAAGATAGTGCGTTAATTCTGAGGTGAGATTTAAGGTCTGTCGTCTGCGCCAAAGTGCAGTAAATATATCCTGAACAATTTCTTCTGCATCTTCAAGACGAGCGGTTCGACTGGCAGCAATGACAAAAAGCTTCTTCCAATACCGATTGTACAATTCTGTAAAAGCACCCTCATCGTTACTTCTCAGCATATTGACCAAGTCGGCGTCCGCCTTATCTGTATAAATATACATAAGCAGGTTATAAAATTGGTAAGATGCAATTAACTAAAAAAACCTGTACTGAATGAACAGCTAGTCAGGCTAGCTGTTTTCTACTTACGTGCTAATTGCTTCGTAAAAAACACTCCCTTTTTATTAGAAACCACAATATCCAGTAATCCATCGCCGTCCACATCCTCAACGATTACCTGTAAACCAACACCCGAATTGTCGTCAATCTGATGTGCACGCCAATAGGGCGGATTATTTGGCAAAAACTCATACCAATAGAGAACCGCGGGTTCAAACTCACCCGGATCATTTCCGTTATGCGCAAAAAAACGCTTCCCGGTTACCAAATCCAGGTATCCGTCGCCGTTGATATCCATTAGCGTCAGCGCATGACTTTGAGAAAATGTGCTATCGATTACGTGTGTTTTCCAACGGGTACCGCCGATATCATCACGCTGCTGTTCGTGCCACCAAATGCCATAATTATGCGCTGACGAACTGATTATGTCCAGCAGGCCGTCGTCGTTTACGTCGTAGGTATACATCTGCGCGCAATCTTCTCCGAAATCCGTGGGATGAAATTGCCAGGGTTGACCGTCGTGCTTAGCGGGTGCTTCCCACCATCCTTTGTTAATCAGAATGTCACGGCGGCCGTCGCCGTTAATATCTTCAAAGCCAAGTCCATGTGTATATTGATGAGTACCTAACCCCGCTTCGTTGCTGACGATGTGTTTTTCCCAGGTGGTATCCCCAGGCTTATGCGGTGCCCGCAACCAGATTACTTCTTCGGTTTCGGGATCATTTCCAATCAAGTCCGGCCGGTCGTCACCATCAACATCTTCAAAAAGTGGAGTCTCATTTCCAAATGCAGGATATATAGGGTGTTCTTTCCAATGTCCCGGTTCGTTTTTCGGATTTTCGTACCAAACCACTTCATCTCCGGGCAGCCCTATTCTGATAATATCCACCCAACCGTCTTGATCCACGTCGAGGGCAAAGTGCAAAAAGGCATTGCTATATCCCTTGTCGTATTCAAATGCTTGCGGTTCAGCAAGCTCGTGCTGCTTCCATGTCGGCGCTTCAAACCAATAAGCACCGGCAATAATATCCAAAAGGCCGTCTCTATTTACATCTGCAACCGTAGCTCCTTCCGAAACAAACGTATCACAGAGTACGTGCTTCTCAAAAACAATATCGGTCTCTTTTTTTGACTGACCTCTACCCAGAAAAGCAATAGCCATCAATACTGAAAGAAAAACAATCCGCAAGTTATTTACCGCTTTGGCATTTCTTAGTATGCACATAATCTGTAAAAAGGAGTTCATTTCGAAACAAATTTTGCACATTAATACATGGGTTTATAAAATTGGCAATATACGGTAAATCCGACTATCTAGTCCCCAAAGGTAGAGATTCACATAAAAAAAGCAACCTGCACTGTGCTGATACAAAAGATCGGTATGCGTATATTTGCCAGGGTATGAACAAAATTCTCGTTACCGGCAGTAATGGCCTGTTGGGCCAAAAGATTATCGACTTAGCGTTGGCAGATACAACCATTGAACTGATTGCTACTTCGCGCGGCGAAAATCGTCACCCTATCAAAAATGGATATCGCTACGTTGATGTGGATATCCTCGACAAACAACGTCTCCAAGAAACGATAGCAGAATACCGACCCAATGTCCTCATCAACACCGCGGCCATGACCAATGTCGACGCATGTGAGCATGACCCCGAAGGGTGCCAGAAACTAAACGTTGAAGCGGTGACATCGCTCGTCGAGCTATGTGAATCCTACAGCATCCACCTGATCCATCTGTCCACGGACTTTATTTTCGATGGCAAAGAGGGGCCTTATGCAGAGGATGCAGAACCTAATCCATTGAGCCTATATGGTCGAAGTAAATGGGATGCCGAAAAAATCATCCAGCAATCCACCTGCAAATGGGCGATCCTGCGCACCATTCTCGTGTATGGCGTCGTGGCCGACATGAGCCGGAGCAACATCGTTCTTTGGGCCAAGGGTGCACTGGAAAAAGGGCTACCGCTTAACGTCGTGAATGACCAATGGCGCATGCCGACACTGGCAGAAGACCTGGCGCAAGCATGTCTACTGGCTGCCGCTCGGAAAGCCGAAGGGATTTTCCATATTTCGGGGGAAGATTGGTTCGCCATCCACGAATTGGTAGCGGCCGTAGCCGACTTTTGGGGACTGGACAAATCGCAGATTCGCGAGATAAGCTCTTCTACACTCAGCCAGGCGGCTCCTCGTCCTGCACGAACGGGATTTATACTTGATAAAGCACGCAGGGTATTGGGCTATCAACCTCGCAGCTTTCGGGAAGGGCTGGAGCTGGTGGATCAGCAATTGCGTGAAAAATAGCACACTCCGAAAAATAATCTCATCTTTGCAGCATGACTCAAAAGTTCGCACGCGAATCGTATACCATCATGAACGAGCTGGTACTACCCAATGACACCAATACGCTCAACAACCTCATGGGTGGAAGGCTACTCCACTGGATGGACATCGCCGCAGCAATATCGGCCCAAAAGCACTGCAACCGGATCGTGGTAACTGCCTCCGTCGACAATGTCTCATTCCGGCATCCTGTAAAATTGGGTGATGTCATCAGCATTGAAGCACAAGTAACGCGGGCATTCAATACGTCTGTAGAAGTGCGGTTAGTTGTGTGGGCACAAAACATACCTTCGGGCACAAAGGTTCGTTCCAACGAAGCATTCTATACCTTTGTCGCCATCGACCAAAATAGCAAAACCATTGCCGTCCCCCAGCTGATACCGGAAACTGACGAGGAAAAAAAATTGTACAACGAAGCACTCCAACGCAGGGAACTCCGACTGGTGTTAGGTGGCAAATTGAAACCGAAAGATGCCAAAGAGCTGCAAAACCTCTTTAAAGAGCTGGTGCGGGACTGACTGCGATGACCTTCACTTCTTGCCCGGCTTTTTGCTCATTACAAATTCCAATACGCCTCCACCCATGATTTCTTCGTGTGTGATGGAATGCCGTTTCAAGGGGGTTCCGTTTAATAATACCTTGGCAACATACACATGATCCGGCGACTGGTTCGTCGCCAGGATGGTAAATGTATTGCCGTTTTCCAGATTCAGCTCTGCCCGTTTGATCAACGGGCTGCCCAAGTCGTAGGTTAACGATCCCGGCGAAATCGGGTAAAAACCCAATGCGCCAAAAATATACCATGCGCTCATCTGCCCGCAGTCGTCATTGCCCCCCAGTCCGTCAGGCCGTGCCTGATACATTTCATGGAGTATATACCTCACCTGCTTCTGTGTCTTCCAGGGCTGTCCGACATAATTGTAAAGGTATGCGACATGGTGCGAAGGTTCGTTGCCGTGCACATAATTGCCGATGATCCCATCCCGTGAGATGTCTTCGGTGTTTTCAAAATATTTATCGGGTAGTTCCATGGTAAACAGGCTATCCAGATAGGCGGCAAATTTTTCTTTATCGCCGTGCAGCCCGATAAGTGCGTTGGGATCATGCGGAATAAAAAGGCTATAGTTCCACGAATTTCCCTCGATAAACCCCTGTCCATGCGTGTCCAGCACATCAATATCCTGCACAAATTCTCCATTGGAGTTTTTCGGCCGCATAAAACCGATGCGTTCGTCGAATACATTTTTCCAGTTACCCGCCCTGTCCATGTATTGGCGGTAAACTTTTTCTTTCCCCAGTTTCTTGGCCAACTGTGCTATGCACCAGTCGTCATACGCATATTCGAGTGTTGACGAAACCGAGGTTCCATTGAGATCTGCCGGGATATATCCCCGGCGAATGTACTCGCCGATTCCTTCGTAATCCTCTCGGTTTGATGTGGCGATGCAAGCTTCCAGCGCCTTTTCGGCATCTCCGATGTATACTCCTTTCAGGATTGCATCCGCAATAACCGAAACGGCATGGTACCCACTCATACACCAGTTGTCGTTTGCATAATGGGACCAGATTGGCAGCATTCCCAACACACTCTGGTCATAATGCGCCAGCATCGAAGCGACCATATCGGCATTGCGGCGGGGTTGCACGATATTGAAATAGGGATGTAGCGCTCGAAACGTATCCCACAGGGAAAATGTGGTATAATTGACAAAACCATCTGCAACGTGCGTCTCCTGATCCAATCCCCGGTACTGTCCATTTGTATCCATATAGACGGTCGGCCCCAAAAACGTGTGATACATCGACGTGTAGAAGTTTACCTTGTCATCTTCTGTCACCGTTTCGATGTTGATCTTGGATAATTCCTTGTTCCACCATTCCTGTCCGGAAGTTTTCACCGCATCGAAATCCCAATGCGGGATCTCCTGATTCAAATTCGCCAGGGCATTCTGTTGGCTCACCGGTGAAAGTGCGAGTTTGATCAGCACCTCATCGTCTTCACGGGTATCGAAATCAAAATACAGCGTCTGGTCCCTTCCCGCCAAGTCCGCGAAGTTTTTCTCTTGGTTAAACTTCCGCCAAAACCCTTTGTATACCTGAGGATTATCGTGGCTTTTCCGTCCGTAACTTTTAAATGGCTTGGAAAATGTCATCGCGAAATATACGGTGCGCGTGCGTGCCCAGCCGCTTGTCTGCCGGTATCCCGTAACCAGGGTGTCATTTACCACCCGGACGAACGTCCAAACGTTCTTCCCATCGTAATTATAAATACCCGCTTTAAGGTCGAATACAACATGTGCATCGGCCGTTTTGGGGAAGCTATATCGGTGAAAACCGACCCGCTCCGACGTGGTCAGCTCGGCAGTGATGTTGTAGTCGTCCAGCAATACCTTGTAATAGTTCGCCTCAGAAACCTCATGGTCGTGTGAGAACTTGCTACGATACCCCGTTTGGGTGTCGTCTGCCGTACCGGGATTCAGCTTGAGTTCACCCACGGTCGGCATGACCAAAAAATCCCCCAGGTCGGAGTGGCCAGTGCCACTGAAATGCGTATGGCTAAACCCGACGATACTTTCGTCCTCGTATTGGTAGCCGGCGCAGTACCGATACACATCTGGGTTATACGCGCCGTCCACTTCGTAGGACAATGTATCGGTTTCGGGGCTCAGCTGCACAGATCCGAAAGGCACGGTCGCCCCCGGAAATGTATGCCCCATCCGCGCGGTACCGATCAGGGGATTGACATAATCCACTGGCCGTTTCTGTGCGCTCACCGCACCACAAGAAAGAACCAAGCCGGCAATTAGGATTGAAACTCGCATCATTTCTTTGAATTTTGTACAAAGATCTGTTTTTTCTTTTTATTCCTTCCCTCTTCCACGGTCAACCCCGACACATCGTAGCCGTTTACCTCATCCAAGACCAACGCGGGCCGGTAATCATTCGCCTCTGCCCGCAGCTTGACGTTTTCGAATTTGATTCCTTCTGCATGGCGGATATAGAAACCCCACGCGGGAAGCTCCTTGAATTGGGAGAATTCGGGGTAAGCATCTGCCATTTCCGGAATAGCGGCTAACTCCTTCTCGGTAGTCCCCCGATACGCATAGTTCGGGTTCCCGCCTCCTGGATAGACCAGCTCAATGTTCCGAAGGGTAACGTTGCGGATCGGCTGACCTTCCAGCCCAACAATACCGGATGGGGATACATTCCGCGGATTGTCTTCGATCGGCCCCTCATAGGAATAGCCGGCATCCGGCTTATCAGCCGCTACTTCTACATACACGTTCTGGATCACCACGTTGTTAATGGTGCCCTGTCTACCGTTGTTCCAACGTGCGCCGATGCGCAGATATAACGGATTACCGGTATTGTATGCGTGAAGGCTATCCACCAGTATATCTTCTACCACCCCACCATCCGGCGTAGCAATAGTAAATGCCGAACGGAACGTATCATAGACCTTGTTGTTGACGATCCGGATATTTTTATATCCGCCTGCGGACACGGTGCCAAACTTGATCCCGTTTGCGCTTGACCGGGCCACACAGTTCCGGATTTCCACGTTTTCACATCGCTTCGATGCATCGTGCGACTTCAGGCATATCGCATCGTCTGCCGAGTCGATGAATGAATTCAGCAGCTTGAAATTCTTGCAATCCACGATATCGATTCCGTCATTGTTCCAGAAATTCTTGCTATCTACCGTGATTCCGTCGACCACCATGTCTTCGCATTGATCGTACGTCTGCACCCAATCCGCCGCATTCCGGATCGTGATTCCTTCAATCTGTACGTTGCTGCATTCGCGCAAATAAATCGCTTTCGGACGTCTGTTCCGGGGGCGGTCGTAATCCAGCGGATCCTCAATGACCCCGTTGTGGATCTGATCCATCAAATGATAGGCTACTTCTCTGCCCTGTCCGTCAATCACACCCTTCCCCATGATGGAAATGTTGTCAACCCCTTTGCCATAAATCAACGCACAATTGGGCGTATCAATGTTGTAGTCGTAAATATTGGTTGATCCGACCAGCACGGCTCCCTCCTCCAGGTGGATCGTCACATTGGGCTTCAGCACAATGGTGCCCGTCAGGTATCGCCCGACGTAGAATTTCAATGTGCCACCGCCCTGTTCACTGATAAAATTGACCGCTTTTTGTATTGAGCTCGTGTTCAGCGTGGTTCCATTGGATTTAATCCCAAAAAATGAGGCATTATATTCGGTCGAAAAAACCGGAGAAATCAAAAGGAAAAAAATAACGCTGAGTATGTATCGCTTCGTTGGCATCTTCTTGTTCATATTTTATAGCTTTTTTCCGTTAGGTGTCACACTGTTTTCCTGAACGCGGATTTCATTTTTCCCCTCTTCTCGTAGGGGTTTGCCCGACACATCGACATACAACGAGCGCAACTCAACCCCCGAGCAGGTTGATAGGAACACCCCTGCGCTGTTTTCATACACGTTGCTTTTGATGATCTGATTGGAAAGCGTTAACTGCGTGCACCCTACGTAGGATTGGACGTTTTCCAAGCCATTCAGCAGCATAATTCCATCCACTGTCACCTGCTCCGAATTCTCGATCCGTATCAGATCGGGTAGCAACCGTTTGCTAGTACTTCCGATAAGCCCCTTCGATACCAAATTTTCTAAATTTCCAGTTAAGAGCGGCACCTGTCCCTGGATGACACCTTTTCCCTGTATCTTAATATTCGATTGGCTCTTGGCGTAAATCAATGCCCTGCTGCCCGAATAATCCAGGTAATCGTAGACATTCGGGCTCGCTAGTAGTACGGCACCCTCATGCAATTCAATGGTTACATTGGATCTCAGTTCAAATGAACCGGTAAGATATCTGCCCACGTAAAAATGCAGTGTCCCGCCTCCCTTGCCGGCAATAAAATCAATGGCATATTGTATGGAACTGGTGTTATTGGTAACCCCATCCGATTTGCAGCCGAAAAGCGAAGCGTTGTATTCGGTTGCTTGTACGTTGGCTGCCGTCAGAAAAAACAACAATAAATAAGCAATTCTCTTCATAGTATCAGACTTAATCAACGTTAATGTTTTGGGAGTTGTGGAAAATATACTGTTTCTTCTCGTCGGACTGCGGCTCCTCGAAACGCACACCGGTCCAAGCCCCACCAGTTAAATCGTCGGTCACGATTGCAGGCCGGTAGTCTCTACGCGCCGCTTTGAAGGTCACATTCTTAAAATCGATATTTTTTGCGTGCCGGATATAAAATCCCCAGGCCGGCAATTCCTTAAACTGGGAAAATTCGGGGTATTTATCGGCCATTTCCGGAATGCTGTCCAGCTCGGCTGCCGTAATGCCCCGATATGCATACAGCGGATTCCCGCCTCCCGGATAAACAATTTCAATGTTCTCCAGCCGTACGCTTTCTATTTTGTATTCCGGCAGTCCCACGATGCTAGCAGGAGAAATATTTCGCGGCAAATCTTCGATGGGTCCTTCGTAATTATAGCCTGCATCTGGCTTATCCAAGGGCACTTCCGCGTATACATTTTTGATGGTAATGTCTTTCATGTAAGGCGTCTTCCCTTGGCTCCAACGGTCGCCGATGCGAAGAAAGATCACGTTGCCGGTATTGATCGAGCGCACACCGTCTACCAGAATGTTTTCGACAAAACCTCCGTCGACCGCCGCAAAGGTGATGGCCGAGCGATACGTATCGTAAACGGTCAGGTTCCGGACGACAAAATTCTTAAACCCACCCCGGGAAACGGTTCCGAACTTCAGGGCACTCGCGCTGGAGCGTGCCACGCAGTTTTCGACCAGGATGTTGTCGCAAAACGCTTTGGCATCGTGAGATTTGAAGCAGATTGCATCATCTGCCGCGTCAAAATAACTGTCCCGGATGACGACGTTTCTGCAATCGACGATATCTATTCCATCGTTATTCCAATACGACTTGCTATCTACCTTGATGCGTTCTACCAACAGGTCGACACACTGGTCATAGGTCTGGTTCCAACTACCCGGATCACGGAGCGTGATGTCCTGAATGGTCACGTCCTCACATTCACGGAAATAGATGTTTTCAGGCCGGTTCCACTCCCGCACACGGTCTAATTTCAATTCATCTTCAACGATCCCCCGGTGAACGTTCTGCACTGCATTTACAGCAGTTTGGAAACCCCTTCCGTTGATCGTTCCTTTTCCGGTAATGCCAATATGTTGCTGTTTGATCGCAAAAATCATCGCCTGCCAGTTCACGTATGGATCCTTGACGTAGTCAAACGGATTATTCGATCCCAACAAGCTCGCTCCTTCCTCCAGATGAAGGGTAACGTTCGATTTCAGATAAATGGTGCCGGTTACATAATTACCTGCACGGAACACTAGTTTCCCACCCCCCTTTTCATGGATGTGATCGATAGCCGCTTGGATAGACCGCGTATTCAATGTCTGTCCATCTGCTAAAATACCAAAGTCGGCCGCTTCAAAATCCTGCGCACGGCACCATTGGGAAATTACTACAAAAACAACGAGAAATAATTTGTTCATCAATTAAATACTTAAATTTCATATAACGTTACCGGCCCGATCATTCCCATGGATTGTATTTCCTGCTCCCGTCCCCTCCGGTTGACCCAGAATTGGGCAATTTCGTTATCTGTCAATGTTTTCAGATAATTACCCATGGTCGTAATCACATGAATCTCCAGGAGGTTATCGCCGGTTTTTAATATACCCGACAGGTCAAACAGCCGGCGTCCGAACCATTTTACCCCAACTTGCTCTCCATTTACGTAGACATCCGCGATTCCCTCCACATGCCCCAGGTTTAAGGCATAGGCTGCGGCACCCCCGATCCGGATATTTTTCCGGTAAATGGCGGTACCTGAAAAATGCACCAGATCTTCCCGTTCTTTAAAATCGACAAGGTGCTCAAGCTCGATCGTCTGCTCGGTCGATTCCGGATGATGTCGAAGCACCAGCTCCCAGTCACGGTCCAGTGTTTGCGTATCCGTCCCGGTTATCGGGATGGGTTTCCATTTTTTCCCCTTCCGATGGGTATCAAATACCAGCATCACTGATTCACTCGGACCGAGATCAATCCGGATTGACCGACCCCTGTCTAAATCCACCCGGTATCGCTCCCCTTTTTCCAAATCCCAGACCCAGCATGTCCGCCCCTTTACGATCGCTTCCGCAAAAGAAACGTTGGTCACGTGCGAATCGTAGCGATGGGCGTTTTGGAAAAAGAACAGTTCACTTCCGTCGTCGCGCAGATACCGGATCTGCATGAAATAGCTATCCGGAATCTCGATTTTTACGTACAAAGGCAATCCGTGGACAGCCGATATTTCCCTATACCACGCCAAAAAATTACCATCAGCCGGTTTATCCAATTGCACAAAACGCTGAGGAAATGCCTGGAGTTTGGACACCCATTCCTTCACCTCCGTATCTTCACCCTCAAATCCTTTCAAACCCAGTCCCTTTTCGGGCAATGCGTCTATGCAATACACCCGACCGCCGCTTTGAATGAATTGATGAATTTTTTCCAATGAAGGCGTGCCCATGCTGATGACACCGGGTAAGAAAAGTACCGTGTATTTCCGTTCGCCGTAACAAAGTTTGCCATCGGAAACCGAACATTCGCCCAATATAATTTCAGTAATATAGTCCGCACTTCCACCGTTCTTATTGATCGCTTCCCATAACAACGAAGTGTAGGGCACATTTAATTTTTCCGGGAATGGATCCGTTTGCACGCCATAGTTTGTCCAAAGATCATAATTTGCCGGCAGAATCGCTATATCAGCAAAATAATCGCCATTTTGCAGTTGCGATGACAACCGTGCCTTATAGTCGTTCAGGTAGTTGAAATACGGCCACCAATTATTTTTTTCGCTATAATAGGAGCCATACTGTATCCATCCGGGAAAAGGTGCTTCCTTTGGAGAGTAATTAAAGCCATGCCATACCGAATGGGTGATACCCGCCATTACGCTCTGATCGGATCCACGTTTCAAGAGCTCCAGGGTCGCATTGAAGACCAGGTACGTATTAGTCATTTCTTCGCAGCTTACCACCCGTTTTCCTTTTAAATGCGCCGCAGAAGAAACGTACTTATCGATCATGGTATAGCCACGCCCTCGTCGGTAATCTTCATCGGACATCTCTTCACCCAATTTGTGTCTCAGGTAGTTCGTCGTCCAAGATTCACCTTCGGGGATGTCATAATCCAGGCTGCTTTCCAGCGGAAAGAATCCGCGGCCATAAGCCTGGGCACGTGACTTGACGCCCAGATCGCGACACCAGCGCAAATAGGTATCTGTAAATCGTTCCTTCAGGATGCACGCTTTGGTAAACTCATAGTCAAACCGCACACGACTGAGCAACTCGTTGAATGCTTCTGTTTTTTCAGCTCCGTAGTTCTCATCAACCACCGCTCCTAGTCGCCCGACTTTAAACAGAATAAATGGGAGATACGGCATTAGGTCGTAACCACATCGTTTCTCAAATTCCGCTGCAAAATCAGCCGTCCAATTGCTTCCCTCCAGTTCCATGCTATCAGTGAACAATGCCCGGAGGTAGTTCTTCAACGGGCCGATGCGGTTTTGCATGGTATCCGACATCCGATGGAGATACCGGTTTACCGCCTCCCGGTCCATGTGGTTTAAAATAGAACCGGCGGCACCGGGTGCACCGTTTATGACCGCTGCAAAGGCATTGAATTTCACCAGCGCATACAGCACGTACTTACCCTCTGGGATGTCAATAACCATTTCCTCTTTTCCGATCTTGCCGGATAGATCCGTGACGTCGGTCAATGAACCGATCGGATTTTTTGCCAGTTTCAACGCGAGCAGTTCCGGGTTTCTCAGCGCATTCTTATCTGTCACACCCGGATCCACCGCACTGAAAAAATGGAAAGGTTTTGCACGATAGCTTGTCGGTCCCTCGATTTCCTCGGCGTAAACAAGCACCACTTGGGCAGTCTCTTCATCACTGAGATCTTCTGAGCCGAAGGGCCAGCCCGAGCCGACGATGAGATCAGCGGTCATTCCCAGCCCCCTCGCCTGCTCCGCCGCATATTTCACTAGATCAATCCACTCATCGCTGAGCCACCGGAGCGATTTGATTCCCATATCGTCGGCTCGGTCGGGAAATGAAATCGGATTGATCTCAACCCCTCCGATACCCGCCTCCTTCAGTAACTTCAGCTCCCTGAGTATCTCGGCTTTATTCACTTTATTTCCATTCCACCACCACCGCACAAAGGGCCTGTAAATGCTTTCCGGTTCCTGAAATATCCGGAACAAATCCGGGTTGGCTGATGAAGAGCTGGTGAGCGCTTTTACATTCTTTTGATCCAGCAACAGCAACGATGAACCAAGTATTGAACTTGTAACTAAAAAAGATCTTCTATCCATATCGATTTTACTACGTATTTTTTGCAGAATGGATACTGCTATAATAGGAAGGGGAGATCCGATCCCCCCTTTCTTACGAAATACTTACCAAACGAGGCCGTCGAAAACAGGATCCGTTAATTTTGTACCATTTTATCGTTGTACATAATCTCGTCTAGCGGGATTTGTACCGTCATTTTTGATACCGAATAGGTAGACTTGTCTACATGCGTGGTGGAAGAGGCACGGTTTACCGCTATATCCCAACGTTTGTTATTATAAAACTCGCGTCCACCTTCACCCCACAATTCAATCCGGGATTGCAATTGAACCATTTCCAAGGCTGATAATCCAGCCATGGCTGGGTAATTGTCACAGGTCAATGGCGACGATCCGGATTTTGTCCGGGCAGCCAGTAACACATTTAAGGTCGCTTCAGCACCCGCTCCGTCTCCATTTTGCGCCTGAGCCTCTGCTTTCATCAATAACACCTCTGAAGACCGCATGTAATAGCAGGTAACCGTTCCGACATTCTTTTTATCGTCGCTACCCAACCCATGCGTCGCAGCAAATTTCAGGTTGGTAAGCGCAGGAATCGTACGCTGGTCGCCGTTCGTCGGATAGGTATAATCGCCCCAAGATTGATCCATAAAACAGTCTTTTCGGTAATCCGAATTTGATATCCGATCATACAGACGATTATCGATCCGTTGAAAGCCTTGGCTTAAGCCACCGTACCCCTCGGCAAAGGGATTCATCCAGCTATTATGCGCTGTCAGTGCCTCACCCAACGGAAACCCCAAAATAACTTCGGGGTTTGCCGCGTTGTTCAGGAATCCATTTGGTTCGGGTCTCAATACCGGGTTGCTATTCGTACCGGTGTTTTTGCCGCCATACGCAGATTCCCCCATTAAATCGGGATAGTGAGAAAGAATGTCATTCGAATGGCTGATAACCGTAGCCCAATCACCGGTCGACAGGGCCACGCGAGCTAAAATAAACTTAGCTACACCTAAATCAAAATCAGCAAGTTCTGCAGTGTATCCAACACCCGCTTCCTCCAGCAGTTGGATCGCGTCGGTGAGGTCCTTTTTAATGAAATCGTAGGTCTCACCGGCACTTGCCCGCCCTTTACTTTCTTGAACGGGAGAATAAAAATCATAAAGAGGCATGCCCAATTTTCCCTGTCCTCCCTGCAAGTACGCATCCTGGTAATTTTCCATCAGGTAATTGTACGCATAAGCCCGCAAAATAAGCCCGCGGGCCTTGTATTCCTGTAGCTTATTATTGCTGCCTACAGTTGCATCATCCAGGTAGTTCAGCATTTTGTTAGCCGTCGTGATTGCACCCCACGCATAAAACCAATACGGGGAATTCTTGTCCGAGGAGGCTGATGTGAAATCCAGCAGGTTGTATTCGTCTGCACCAAACATGTTAAGACTCCGGTCAGCAAACACAATGTCGTTGCCCTCGAGGTTCCGCATGACGTCCAGCCCCTGCACACTCCTATATCGACCATCGGCGGTACCCGTACCATTGATGCCACTGAAATTGACCATTTTCGGCATATTATTGGCCATTCCGCCTAAAATCAATTCGATCGTTTCTTCATCCCCGCTTCTTAGCAGTTCCTGAATCTGCTCATCCGTAATGTTATTGGGAGGAGCCACATCCAGCTTCCCACTACACGAAGCGATTATCATGCCCCCGAACAGGTATATAAAAATCTTTTTCATTGTTCTTTTGTCTTAAAATTCCAAATTTATACCACCAGAAAAAGTACGCATCGTGGGATAGGAGAACGCACCGACTTCCCATCCACCCACCAACGATTGCCGGGGATCAATGCCTGAATGAGAGGTAACCATAAATAGATTATCTCCCGATGCAAAAATTCTCAATCGTTTTATCTTGTACTTATTCAACCAGCTGTCAGGGAATGTATAACCGATTGTAATATTCTTGAAACTCAAATACGAAGCGCTAAACATAGCCATATCTGTATACATCCAACTGCCGATTGTAGAGCCGTTGCCATAGGTATTATTATACATCACCATGGGGAATTTTGCCGACGTGTTTTCAGGCGTCCAGGTATTTCCGATCAATTCGGCAGAAATCGCACTACCCGGATTTTCGCTGACATACAAATTGTTCGCGTACTCAGTGCTCAAAAACTTGCCGCCTAATTGGTAAGCAAGTGCACCGTAGAGATCGAAATTTTTATACCGCAGCGTCGTACTGATGCCTCCGATCCAATCCGGCAGTGCACTTCCCATTTCATAGCGGCTGGCAAGGGAATAGTCGGTTGTCGTGAAGCTTTCTCCAGTACCGTAATTCGGGTACAATCCGGCAGTTGCCTCCGCCTCCGTAACCTGATGGTAGAACAGCGGCAATCCGGTTGCCTGATCCACCCCGCCATACTTGTATAGGTACATGTTAAAGTAGTCCTTATCAATTCCCCTTAGATAGGTGATATTGCCTACAGAACCAGTACCTGCGGCTGTCCATCCATCAATACCTGAAGTCCAGTTGCCATCCAATGCATCGGATCCGACACCGTCTGGAACGGCTTTCAGGATCGTTTTATAATGCGTTCCGTTTGTCGAAACCGTCCAACCCCAATCAGCATTGCGGATGATATCCACCGAAAGATCAACTTCAAAGCCTCGGTTGTTCAACTTGGCGGAATTCGTGGAGATGGAAGACTGTCCCATCGAAAAGGCAATGGGCTGGCTCCAAATCGCATTCACGGTGGTACGGTCGTAAAAGTCCACTGATCCTCTTACACGTCCGAGAAAGCCGAAATCGATACCTCCATCGAATGTATTGATATTTTCCCAAGTCAACTGGTCATTCACGTAACCGTTTTGTGTAAGGGTGTACGACGCCGGAACACCGGTTCCGCTGGTCGTCTCCGTATACGTAGCTCCGTAGCCCCATGTCTGGTATCCGGAATAATTGGATATGCCGTTCTGGTTTCCAATTACGCCGTAGCTGGCCCGGATTTTGAAAATATCCAACCAGTTCTTGGTATCTTCCAAGAAGCTTTCACCGTTAACACGCCATCCGGCTCCAATCGACCAGAAGGTTCCCCAGCGCTTATCTTTCAACTTAAACTTCGACGAACCATCGCGTCTGATGGACGCCTGGGCATAATATTTATCGTTGTAGATGTAATTTACCCGACCGAAATAGCTTTCCATCCGCCGGGTATCGATAAAACCACCCGGATTGGAGAAAGTGCCTCCGTTGTATCTACCGACGAAATTTACGTAACTTGGGAAGTTATCAATCAATTCGTAAGAAGAGTTGTAATTCAGCCCTTCCAAATCGAAAGAATCATATTCGTGCCCAAGCAACGCCTCGACGGAATGTAGCCCACTCACTTTATTGTAATTAAGTAACTGCTGGGTGTTTAGGATGGTCACGGTGGAAAAGACTTTACCAAAAGCTCCCACTCCTGCGGCCTGCCCTGATTCACTGTTCCAATAACGTGTTCTTCGCTCGTTGTATTTATCCAACGAAAAATTGACCGTGAACATGAAGTCCTTCAGGAAGCTAATCTGTCCATACGTTCTCGTATTCCAATCATCGGAAATGCGCGTGTCGATATCATTGTCCAGCACGGTCAGGATGTTGGTTGTAGAAAGTGCAGACGATGTAGGTCCCAATGGCGAATAGGTGTCTCCTGCTAACACATGCACTTTTTTCACACCGTTATCCATCACAACGTTGCCCGACTGGTCGCGTGCATACAATTGCGTCAGCTGGTTTTGCCCATTCATAAACCGAAAGACGTTGGCCACTGCACTTCCGGGATTTCTGCCAAAACGAGTTGCCGGCGACTGGGTGGTACGGTTCGAGAACCCTACATTCGTACCGACTTTCAGCCAATCAAACAACTGTGCATCAACGTTTGCTCTGGCATTGTATCTTTCAAATGCAGATCCCCGTATATAAGACGGATCTTCCAAATATCCACCCGAGAAAAAGTAATTCACACGATCCGTTCCTCCAGAAGCGGATAAGTTATATTCTTGCCGCAATCTATTTTCAAGCAAATACTTATCGTAGTTGTCGTCATAAAGTAATTTCGCTGCTGGATTAATCTTTCCATCGGTGTTAACCAGATAGGATCCCGACATTTTGGAACTCGCAGATGATCCGGAGCCCGAAGGTGTATATACCGCTCCCGGAACATCATAAAGCATCCAGTTGCCTAAATTATTCATCTGAAAATTAGATGTTGAGCCGACATAATCGAATAAATGAGCACTGGCAAACTCAGCCGCCTCGTCGTGGTTCATATTTGGATTTTGGACATTGGTTGTATACCCCTTGGAAATGCCCGATCCATCCACGCCATATCTTGCTGAGTTGTAAATAGAGAGCCAAGCAAATTCATAGATATCTTTCGGATCGGATATCTTGTCGAACTGGTAAGGCCCGACTTGGTTCACACCGGTTTTTCCCTCAAAAGAGATTCTCGGCACTCCCCTGCTCCCTCGTTTTGTGGTAATCAGTACCACTCCGTTTGCTCCCCGCGAACCATACAGCGCGGTAGATGCTGCGTCTTTTAAGATGGTGACATTTTCGATATCCTTCGGATTGATTGTTGACAACGGATTATCGTTTTGAGCCGGCACACCATCGATAACGACCAAAGCATTGGATGTATTTTGGCTCGCGGATCCCAAGCCCCGAACACGGATTCCCATGTCCACACCGGGCTGGCCATCCACCGCCGACACCTGAATACCGGGAGCAGCTCCCTCCAATGCTCTGCTTACCGTTGAATTTGACTGGTTTGTAAGCACTTTCGAATCAACGGTAGAAATTGAACCTGTCAGATCTCTCTTCTTGGCCGTACCATAGGCAACTACAACCACTTCGTCCAACCCCGTATTGGTTGCCTCTAATTGAATAGCCATGTCTGAAGTTGCTATTTCCTCACGTTCTTTGTAACCGACGAAGGAAAACACCAAGACATCACTGTTGGCTACCGCCATAATACGGTAGGTACCCGTTCCGTCGGTAACCGCATGCAGACCGGTACGTTTGTTGGTAACCGTCACACGTTCCAATGGTTGACCATCAATGGCAGACGTCACTTTACCTGTCACGACAGATTGCTGGATTACGAGACTATGGGTTGGTGCCTTGGCTGATAACGACGATAGCAATGCCAGCACTGCCTGCGTTTCTGCACGCTTCTTCAACACTACGTACCCTCTATCCTTTTCTTCATATTGAATTTCAAGCGGAGAAAGTAAGGTGTTTAACACGTCCGACGCGGGTCGCCGCTGCACATCGAGTGTCACATTTTCTGCTCCGTCCAACAGATTATTGGTATAAATGAAACGGATATCCGTTTGCTCTTCGATCTGACGGAGTACTTGTGTAATCGGCTTATTTTCGATAGTAAGGTCCACACGTCGCTTTAACGACTGAGCATCAGCAGGATCGGCATACAACAGCCCTCCCCCTAACAGCAACGCAACCATATAAAAGAAAGTAATACGGATCATATGCCATAGTATGGCTTTTCCATACAATTGGATTTTCATATTTTTGTTTCGGTTTGGTTGGGAATTGTCAGTTCCCAAAATAAAGTACTACATTTTATTAAACCACCGTCCGGGTTCCGGTTGCAGCCAGAATCCGGACTCTTTTTGGAATATCATAACTTGGTTTCACTCCTTTTGATTGATAAGGGTGTATCCATCAAATCATAGGCAACCTCCTCCTTTCAGTATGATCTTATTTTTTTTTAGTTCATATTGAGCTCCCAGTGCAGCGGCTACCAATTCAGTGCTGTATTCAAGCGACTGATCGCTGAGGTTGGCACTGATACGACAAGTGTCGTAACGATCGCCTTCGGCTTCCACGGCAACACCAAATTTCATCGAAATGCGGCGGATAACTTCCTTAAAAGGTGTATCATTAAACCACATGTTGTAGGCGGTCCCTTGCGTGTATTCATTCTCCTGCCGCAGTTCAAGGGTTTCCACAGGCGGCACCTCCATCCTCTGCCCCCTGCCTGTCTTCAGCCGTTGGTTGGGCATCAAAACAACTTCCGGAGAGGTCATTGCTGTTTGATCTTGGCGCCCCACTTTCGGCTGCTGCTTACTGATGGCCACTTTACCTGTAAGCACCACCACCTCCATATCCTTATGATTGTCTGACTGGCGGATATTGAAACTCGTACCCAGCACGGTAGCAATGTAATCTCCTACCCACACCCGGAAGGGCCGTTTGTTGATCTTGGACACCTCAAACAGTGCTTCACCCGTCAATTGTACATTACGTTTTTCAAAAGCTTTTAGGTAATGAAGGGAGGCACCGGGTTTCAGCCAGATGATGGAGCCATCGGGCAAAATCTCTTGCCTGATGGTATCTCCAGCATGAATATGTATATGAGCAATCCACGGTCGGTCACTGAAAGCATTCTGATGATTCCAATAAACAAGAAAAAGCGCAAGTAGCAAAGCAGCGGCTGCAGAATAACGCCACCAAACTGCATGGTTAGGTGTCTGCCGATCATCGGCTATCGTCCCCGACCTCGCGATTTGCCGGTAAAGACGGGATTTCATCACTGCTTCACCTTCATCGGAATCGATTTCGAGCCTCGTATCATCAAACGAACGGTACCATTGTTCAAACCTCGCCCGCTCTTCAGTGCTTATCGTCCCTTCCTGCCATTTTTTAGCCAATCTATTGACTTCCTGTGGGGTCATTTTCCTCGCCTTTTCTATATAGCCAAGGAAAACCAGGATAACCCTACCTTTTTTTGAAAATTTTTCTTCGGTGATCTATTGTACCCAATATAATAGTTACCAAGACGTCTGCGCAGCGCTTTCAACGCCTTGGAAATATGCTTTTCAACCGCTTTTTCAGTAACGCCAAGTTCCTGAGCAATTTGTTTATTGGAATAATCGTCATCCCGGCTGAGACGAAAGACGAGTTGACATTTTGGAGGAAGACTATTAACGGTATGTTCTAATTGCTGTTGGAGATATTCCAAATCAAAACTGCCCTTGTCATCATTTACCGGCGGCAACAGCGATTCCAACTCGACATGCAGTGCGTTCTCCCGCACGCGTTTGGCCCGACGGTTAATAACTTCAAACTTAACGGCTACAGCCAAATAATTTTCAAACGATGCTTTTAATTGAAATGTCTCGCGCTTACGCCAGAGATTTAGAAAGATATCTTGCACCACTTCTTCGGCTTCCGGCATACTCCCCAGCCGTTTAGCGGCCACGACGAGCAGCTTGTTCCAGAACCGATCGTAAATGAGTTTAAACGCATTGGAATCGCTTACTTGCAGCAACGAAACCAATTGTTGATCGGTCAGGATAGCGTAGTCTCTCTTCACGACTACGAAGATAATGATATTTCCGTGTTTGAGGAACCTCGTCTGCGCAGCTATTTCCTGCGTGGAATCAGTAGTAGAACCACGCCAGCAACCAGGATCACACCTCCCACATAAGGCGGCCAATTCACCTGCTCCTTTTTGTCGGCAGTGATTTCCAGCGAACCGATATCCACCACTTTTTCCTTTTTCGTAAACGAGAAGCCGGTCCACACCAGCATGATCCCCCCTACGATTACCAAAATAATTCCGATTGTCTTTGCCATATGATTTACGCTTAGTAAACAGTCAACAAAGACAATCGGAAAATGTTTGGCTGGGTATGTAGCCTATGGTAGACTACTTCGCCGGTATTACAGTGATTTTGCGAAATTCTACGCCCGTGTGGTCTCCCTGTATGTAAATGGGGCCGGGTTCTCCTTCGTGACTATCCAGCGCACCACCTGTAACCCCCGGGATTTCCTGGTTGTTGATAATCGTTTTGCCATTGGCCACAATGGTCACCATACGCCCCCGTAGGGTGATTTCGTATTTGTTCCATTCATTCGGCCCCAATGTTGCCATTTCACTGGGCGACAAGAAACCATATACACCTCCGAAATAATGCGACTCAGGATGCCTGTCTTTCGGTGAGTCCTCGATTTGCACCTCGTAACGTCCCCGTAAATAAATACCTGAGTTGGCTCCCTCTTTATAACGGAATTCAGCAATCAGTTTAAAGTCTTCAAACTGCTGCTCGCTAATCAGGTTCGCCCCGGATTCTTTGTTGATCAAAATCCCATCTTCAACCGTCCATTGGCTATTATCGCCTGAAGTTTTCCATCCGGTTAAATCCTTGCCATTGAACAGTTCAATCGGTTCGCCCCACTTCACCTCACCTGTTCTCACCAAGTAAGGCGCTTTAACTCCCGTAAAATTGAATGTATTCCCTTTGTTGGTCGTAATTGTCCCCTTTATACCATCACCTGCCAGTTCCCCCTTTATCGTAAACAGTCCGTCTCCCCCTTCCCACTGTGGCGGAATCTGAAAGGAAAACACGCCATCTTTTAGGGTGATGTGTGAGACCGGGCGGCTACTTCCCGCATCGGCCACAAACGCACCTGTCAGCACATCAAGGCCTGATAGATTGACTTCCAACCACGATGGTACTTCTTTGCCGTCTTTATCTACGGTGATATCCCACCGCCCGATTAACCCTTCAGCTTCTTCGGGTACCACTTGTGTGGCTGCATTATGTATCTCTTCTTCTTGCTTTTGCGTCGAGGTTCCGTTGTTGCACGACACCACGCCCATTGTCAATAAACACGCCAAGGGGCCATATTTTGCATATTGTTTCAACATATCCATGGGGTTAATTTTCATAAGGGTGCTAATCTACAAAATTAATCTGCAAATCCTAGATCATCCCTATTCGGATACTTACTCCCAAATAAATAGGGCATTATACCTATTATCAGATAATTATCTAGGATTTATATACTATTTAGTTAATGAGTAAAATTCCCAGTGCCTAACGCAACGATGCGGTCAAACTCCGCTTGCTTAAGTGGCATGACCGATAAGCGACCCTGGCGAACCAACGCAATATCCTGAAGCAGTGGGTCAGCTTTAATGGTTTCGAGCGTAACGGGATTTTTCAGGGTTTCTACAGGCGACAGATCCACCACGACCCACCGCTCATCCGTAGTGGTAGGATCTTGATAGTATTCTTTTACGACTTTGGCAATCCCGACCACTTCCTTACCTTCGTTACTGTGATAAAACAATACCAAATCGCCTTTTTTCATGGCTTGTAAAGTATTACGTGCCTGATAGTTCCGCACGCCATCCCAAAAGGTCTGTTTGTCTTTGAGAAATTGCTCCCAGCTATATTTGAAAGGCTCGGATTTTACTAAGAAATGATTCATATAAGCTGATTCGTTGACTTGTTGTTTTGCTAATTTTGCTTTTGTGTTACTTCCATCTTTTCGGCGAAATGATCGCAATAGTCACGCAAGTCGCCAATTACGGCCTTTGCCATTTCATCGTCGCCCGATGCCCGGATAAACGTATCGCCCATCGTCTGCAGGGTTTCATAGAAAAACCGTTTCATTTCGTCCAACGGCATGTCTTTTGTCCACAAATCGATCCGCAGCGAGTTTTTATAGTGGTGATCCCACAAGGCTAAAAACAACGCTTTTGCGGGAAGGGCTTCCTTGTTTTCACCATCGGTAGATTCCCAGGTAATGTTATCCGGCACGTTATTGTCGTCCAGTTCGATTGTTAATTTTATTTCTGCTTTCTTCATGTTTAGTTTTTAATTGAACATCCATCCACTACCATACCTTCAATATCCAGATAGCCAGCGCTACCAGCACCACAAAAAACCCTTCCGCAATCCATACCCGCTTCAGGCGGCGCAGCATAAGCCTGAAAAACTGGTCGGCCACAACCAGTACCAACAAAAGTAAGAAAATCCATCCAATGGTGCCGGTTGATATCTTATCGATAACAATCTGCCACAACAGCCAGGTCAGCAGCAACGCAGATGTGATATTCAACGGAGTGATTCTCAGCTTCTTCATCGCTTCTTTCTACCCCGGGTCAGACCGATGCGCTTTTTGTCGCTTCGTCCCTGTTTGTTCGTCTTTTGATTAGCGACTTTCTTTTCATGGAACGCTCCTTTGAATTCCGGATTATCTTTCCGTTTCTGCGCATCGATTTCACGTGCAATAGCCTGTCGCTCGTCGAAATCTGTTTTCTCTACAAATACGCCTTCGGGAATAGCAGCCACGGGAATCTGTTGACGGATCAATTTTTCGATTTTTCGGATATAATATTCCTCTGCGGGGTTACAGAAGGTGATGGCATCACCTTTTTGGTATGCCCTGCCTGTGCGGCCGATCCGGTGCACGTAATCTTCGATGACAATCGGCACATCGAAATTGATCACATGGCTTACGTTGCTCACATCCAATCCACGCGCTGCCACATCGGTCGCCACCAGTATCCGGATGCCCCCCTCTTTAAATACTTGGATGGAATTGATCCGTGTATTCTGCCCTTTATTGGCGTGAATTACCCTGACACTGTCTGCACCATACCTACGTTCGAGGAAATGAAAAACATTATCTGCCACGGCTTTGGTTTTGCAGAACACGATAAGACGGTTTAATGCATCGTCGTCTTTTAACAGATGTTGCAGCAGATTGATCTTGGTCTTCAGATTGGGCACGTGGTAGAGTGTCTGTGTGACCGTCTGTGCCGGTGTTGCCTGTTCGGTTACTTCTACAATGGTAGGAAAAGCGAGGAAATCACCCGCAATCTTATGTACCAATTCGCTCATTGTTGCTGAAAACAACAAGTTCTGCCGTTTTCGTGGTACTACTTCCAATATACGATGCAATTTTCCGATGAACCCCATATCCATCATCTTGTCTGCCTCGTCCATCACCAAGACATTCAAGGATTTGGTCACAATATGGCCGGCAAGATAAAGGTCCAAAAATCTTCCGGGTGTGGCGACAATGATATCTACCCCCTTTTCCAATTCCGATAATTGGGTTTTGGGCCCCAGTCCGCCATATAATACGACGGTGCGCAAATCGGTATAGGTTGCAAACAAGCGAATATACTCCTCGATCTGCATAGCCAGTTCGCGGGTAGGCGAAAGGATGAGTGCACGGGCGTCGTTACCCTGCGCATATTTCAGCTTCATCAAAATAGGCAATACAAAGGCAGCGGTTTTGCCGGTACCCGTTTGTGCAACGCCCATTACGTCCTGCCCGGCCAAAATTGGCGGAATGGCCTTCTGCTGGATGGGGGTAGGAAGGTTGTAACTTGCTTCCTCAATAGCGCTAAGGATCTGTTTATTAAACTTGAAATCCGCAAAGGTTTTCCGCTCCATTCGGCAAAGATAAGAAAACGATGCCACCGTTTTATTTCCGGCAGTCAATCAGTGTCACGCTCTTCCGCGAATTTTCAGGAAACTTGATCCGGTTGATCTCTTGGACGGGAGCAAATAAAATCTTGGGACTTACCCGCAATTTGGCCCGGAAACGGTCCTTGATTTTAAGCAATAGCTCTTCTGAGGGTCCTTCTGACCCCACTTTCACGGTAATTTCGTCTTCACCAAATTCATCCGATGAAATCTCAATCACGTAGTTTTCTACCTCCTCAAAATCGTTCAATAAGTCAAACAGCACCGGGGGATAAAGGGTGGTTCCTTTATATTTGACCATTTGGTTTTTACGACCGATAACCGGTCCAATCCGCATGGTGGTACGCCCGCATGCACAGGGTTCAGCATGTGGCTGCACAATATCCCCCGTCTTGAAGCGTAATAAAGGCATCCCTTCCACACCCAACGTCGTCACTACCAATTCACCCGGTTGCCCTTCCGATACTGGATTACCGTCATCATCCACAAACTCAGTAATGATCAATTCGGGGTGGTGATGTCCTCCTACCCCCTGTTCACATTCCGTGAACGCCGTAGCCATTTCTGTCGAAGCATATGTAGAAAACAGCTGAATATCCCAATGACGGCGGATGCGCTGTCCCAGTGCATTGAAGGAAAAATCGGGGTTACGCAGTGGCTCCCCTATACAGAGTGCTTTTTTGACGCTGCTTTTTCGATAGTCTATACCATTTCCCTCTGCAAATTCAATCATCTTAAGCAAAAATGATGGTACGCAAACCAATGCATGGGGTTGAACCCGTGCAATGGTATCCCACTGCAATTCGGGTACGCCCGACCCGACCCGTACGATACCGATACCCGCTTTACGCGCTCCCAGGAAATAAGCTAGTCCCGCCATGAAGCGCCGGTCGATCGTCGTCGTGAGCTGTAATGAATTTCCCTGTTGCAATCCCATACACTGATACGATAGTGCCTCATTGTAAGCAAGGCGGTCCAAATCCCGATCGGTCAACGCCAAAAGTACCGGATCACCCGAGGTGCCGGAAGTGGTCACATAATCGGCTATCTGGATGGCATCAACACAGCGAAAGGCCTGATTGTGATCCTGCAGATCTGCTTTGGTCGTCATTGGAATCCGCGTTAAGTCCTCCAGGCTACGGATCGTATCGATGTCAATACGATGGCTTTTAAATAACCTTTGATAATAAGCCGAATGGCCTTGCAGATACACCAACAACTGCTGCAGTTTCTCTTCCTGAAACTGCTTGATGGTTGCACGATCCGCTTGCTCTATGATTGGTATCGGTATCATCTATCACTGTGTGTTTCGGACTTTATACTTTGGTTCGGACTTTTGACTCCGGTCTTTCCGTCTTCCGGCCTTTCCGTCTTTCAATCTTCTAATTCGTTTCTCAATCAACCGGCGGTCCGGTGCCGTCGTCACTTCCTTGCTGATAGCCATCTGGAAATAATGCAGCGCTTCTTTATACCGTCGGTGTCTTTTATAGTACTCACCCACCAGAAAGTGCGCTTTCCAAAAATCCGGATTGCGCGCAATGAAGCCGGTTAGCACCGTATCGTCGATCCGCTCGCCGCCTTCGATAGCGGCCTCCAAGGTACGGGTTTGGTGCCGAAATATTTCATAATTCCTAAAGGTATCGGTGTGGACAAAGGGATCTGCTGGAATGCGAAGATTAGCTTCATCCACCGGTAGCGCCATGGACAAGGTATCCATCCGTGAAAATACGCTATCTAAGTCGTAGGCCACAAAGGCTCCCAATTGATAGGGATTGGCAGAAACCCAAAGCAACCGATCTTCGGGTTGAAAGATAACTGCATGATGGGCTAAGAGTTGATTAATGGCCTTTTCATTCCCATATCCCAGTTTGACACCATCGATCCCCGCCCGGTTGCGCAGTATGGAAGCCGCCCACGTAGGAGTGAGTGGAGGTGCCGATGTGATGAGTTGATTCATACGCTTAAATCGATATGCGGAATGGCTTTCCTCCAGTTGTCGCAGGTTGTTCTTATCCGTATCATAAGCCTGGCTTTGGAAATGATTGGCGCAGATCAACAGGTCCGCGTTATTCTCCACCTCATAGACACCGAATTTCTTTGGCGAGACCTCGATCAACACAGCTTTCTTGTCGACCGCGCTGCCTACCAGGATGGATTCAGACACAAACACTTCTCGTTGTTGAGCGATGCGAATCGCTTCTTCGATCGTCCCGGCATATTGCAGGATTTCACGCGTAACCAGGGATATCGGTGTCCTGGCTTTGTAAGGTAAATCGGATTTACCTGCATTAATGGTCGCGGTCAGCCCTTTTTCGTTCATTCCCGATACGGCGCCGACCATACCGGCCCACGTAACCATCGCGTGTTTGTATCCCTGATCGGGATGGATAAAAGCGATTACTTTCTCTTTCGAAAAAGCATCGCCCGCATAAAAGTCAAAATTACGACCGATTAACAGCTTTCCATCGGCCGTATGTGTTCCCCAAGCTGCAAACGACGTGCAACCCACAAGCGCCAGGTCCTGTAACGCATGCCCGATGTCGTGCGCACCGTGAAAATACAACAACCGCTGGTAAGGGGGTGCAATAAAATCATATGCGTCGGAGGCCGATCGAGAAAGTCCGTAAATCTCGGTTTGGTATTCAGCAGGCACGTAATCGGTTAATCGCCGATTGAAAAATTTCAGGAATCCACGTAACAACCACTGACGGAACCGCGAGGGCACCAACTCTCGGATCTGAGAAACAAACGCTGCTTCCTGCTCGTCAAGCAGTTCTTTGGTAAGCATTCCGTTGGTTAGCCCCCTCTCCAGCGGATCGCCCGACACATACAGTTCCCAAATACCCTGGTCATTTCTATGCAGCCTTCCATGTGGCATTGCATAAAAATCGGAGGATACCGCAATGCGTTTTCCAACGCTATCCGTATACTGTTCCATGGTAGGCAATTGCCTTGCACCACCACATGCTGTAAGTAACAGTGAGGAGCATCCTACGAGAAGGGTGTAGATTCCTAGCCTCATGACATACGGCTTAGTGCGCGGCTATACCGAAAACTTACGGCAACATATGGGTTACCGCTCTTACAGCGCGGTCGTGCTTTTTCACAAAGGGATTCTCCTTGTCCCAAACATATCCCGCCAAAACCGAACACACCTTACGGCGTACATCTTCGTTGACTTCCGGATGAAAAATAAACTTCTGTAAATCCCCCGAATACCAATCGCGTATATATGAACGGAATACATCGACACCCCAAAGCATGTGCTCTTCATACTCATGCTCCCAGTCTATCGCCTCGCCAGCCAGCTGCCTGATCGCCAATTTCGCAGATAATGCCCCCGATTCGGTAGCAAAGCAGACACCCGATGAAAATACCGGATCCAAAAATTCAGCGCTATTGCCCGTTAGAGCATAACCCGTTCCATACAACTTCTTCACTGCTTTTGCATAGGAGACAATTTTCTTGGGTTCAAACAGAAAGTCCAATCTATCAAATCGCGCCCGATAGTAATCCGATTGGCGAATGATATGCCGAAACGTATCTGTGTTATTGCCTTGATCCAAAGCTTCCAGGTGTTCTTTGGGACAAACCAATCCCAACGAGGAACGGCCGTCAGAAAATGGAATAACCCAAAACCAAACTTTCTGCTCCAGTATATCAAAAGTAATCATTGTTCCTTCTTCGCCCGACGGACGACGCTCGTCGTCGACATGCACAAACGTTGCCGCCATGGGCGGGAACGAAGATGGGGCATCCAAATCCAGCAAACGGGGCAACACACGTCCATAGCCGCTACAGTCGATCAGAAACCGCGCCTGTATTTCCCGGCGGTTCCCCGCTTCGTCAGAGACCGTTGTCAACGAATCAGTTCCGTTGAATACCACATTTTCTACCGTGGTACCAAACGCAATATCTACCCCCCGGCGCTGCAAAACATCGGTAAGCGTTTGGTCAAAGTCAGCCCGGGGTAACTGCCACGTCCAATCCCAGCCCTTCGAAAATTTCTGACTGAAATCAAACCAACAAACCTCACTTCCGCGGAGAAAGCGGGCACCAAATTTTTTCTCGAATCCTTTCGCTTCTACCTCTTCAACAAACCCAGCCTCGTCAAAATGGTCCATGCAACGGGGGATTAGACTCTCCCCAATAACGAAACGCGGGAAGTGCGCCCGCTCGACAACCTTAACCTTAATTCCCTTCTGATGGAGAAGCGAAGCCGCCACAGCTCCAGACGGCCCGGCTCCGATCACTAAGACATCAACGTGCTCTGAAATCATTATTATAATATGGGATATGTACGGGCCAAACTTAGGCAAAGTCGCCTATAAAAGCAAGCCAGGCCTCCCTTATCCTACACACGTACATTCTTATACGTTTTGTTGTATTTTTCAAAATTGAGTTACATGGAGGTTAATCATTGTTGGGCCCTATCGATTTCAGGAATCGAACGGATCTATTAACCGCTGCAATTAACTTATTTCTCAATTCCGAGGTAATTCTGAACTATTTTTTTTCCTTGTAATAACCATTATATCCTATGAAAGGGAATCGGGAGTTCATAAGAATACGAATTCTACCGCCCCGGATCCAACGGGGTTACGTCCAATCCAACGAGGGGAATTCGAAAACATTAAATAAGATATTCCCTTACGACTTTTAAGGTATGACTACGGTTTTATAAAATGCTTCAAATTTGGGAACATTGATACTGAACGTTCCCGGTGTCGCCGTGAACGTGACGATATAACCTCTGCCATTTTTAAAAATAAAATACTGTTGAGATACATACGAAACATTTTTCATCAGCGTGTTGGTAACATAAGCCGTGTGTTCAACAGAATCGATCTTCACCTGATTTAGTATGGTTCCGATGTTTTTAACCCTATTGAACTCCGCTTTAACCAAATCGTCAAGGTTTTTGATCCGCGGATGTTCAATAGCTGTGATAGAAACCGCATTTTCGACTTCATGTTTATCCATTTCGGTATACACTTTTGGCAATCCCCATCCAACAATCGTATAATTGAGCGTATCCGCTTTAATTTCCTGACGTAGTATCCAATCATCAGGAATGGACGCCTGAAATTTAAACTTGCTATTTTCAAAGATTGATTGGCCCAGGGCGCCATTGCATACTGCTAAAAAAAGGAGTACCGGGAAGATTAGCGTTGCTTTCATAGTCTTTAGGTGTATAATGTATTCTCAAATATACAGATTTTATGAGCATTGTACTTTCAAAATGGATGGAATTGTTAGCGAAGATTCTTCTTTTGTGTGAAGAATGGCGAAGGACTGCTTAAACCTGATTAAGTCATCTTTTTGACTAAAAAACTTTTCTTATCATTGTAGTAGCCAATAGATAACGCCCCCTTCATGATAAGATCACGCCGTCCAAATTCGCTATTTCTTCTTTTCGTTGTATTCGGAATACCTACGGATATCCAACAAGGAAAGTCCGCCTTCCCCGAAAAAGTTGCCGTATCTCAGACTGAATACGGGACTTTTGAAAACTTTGCATTTGTCCTGAACGGGAAAGTCATCCAGCAACATGCGTTGGCCGATTACCCAGGAGCTGTATTGGATAAGATATACTCTTATGGTAACATTGAATTGGAAGGGCGTAAATACCGTGGTGCCGTGTATTTCCATACCCCGAAACATCCGGCTCCTCCCGTACCATATGCCGATGACCCAGCCTGGTTTATCAACGGCAGGCAGGTCAGTCCGTTTGATATCCGTTCATCGCGGCCAGAACTTTACACCCGGATCACAAAGTCGGCAAGCGACACCTTAATCGACGGCAATCGGTACAGAGGCTCCATATATGTGGATACGGATGAAGATTTTTTTTCAGGGCGCATCGCGCTACCGGAAGTCCTCAGCAGGTATGCCGACCTACCTGCCGAGCAGGTTATCGTCCATTGGTATAGTCGGTTGCCTATGAGCGCCCGTGCATCCGATATCAGTATGGTCATCCCGGGTCATTTCCCAATATACTACCTCGATAAGAGCGATTCATCAAGAGTAAAAGTGAACAGTATCCGTTTTGCCGAGGGCGAGCGGTATGTTGTTCATCTGATGGACGGCAGGTATAATCAGGTAAATTTTAGCAGCAATAAAGCCCGAGCAATTTTTGAAGCCCCCTTAACAGTCGACCCAGACTGCACGTGTTATTTGGACCGCTTTGACAGTACCTCCGTTGATATTTTCAACGCTGTAGAGCTTATGCCGGAGCCCTATGAGGGCGAAGAGGCGTACCTGAAAAAGCTATCGGCCACGATGGGCTTGCCTGCTGAAAAACCCGCAGCGCCCATGGTATCCGATTCGATAACCGTCCGGTTCTTTTTGACCAGGAGCGCTATGCTTGCCAAACTTGAATCCACCGGCTCCGACAAACCAGGACATGCACAGATTTTGTACGCCATCAAAAGAAATTCCTGTATTTGGTCAGCGGGAATACAGGGCGGGCGACTGGTGCCGGCAACCAGACGGAAAATGACAATCAATTACTCGAGAGACAAAAAAGGAGCCATCCGATCATTGGAGTCTATAAAGTTTCATTAAAAAAGCATTCATGGGAATAGGATTCGGGGCTCACGACCGCAAACGCGAAGGATGGCCACTAATTTCCGAGCGAGTCCAGATTCTTTGTCAGTTGTATATCAATGCCAATTTGCCTAAGTTTGCATCCGCTTAATTTTAATGCGTTTCTAATCAGATGATAGAACTGACGAATCCGATCACGCTGGCAGATTTCTATGGGGTGTTGTTCGAAGACCAAAAGGTCGATTTACCCGACAGCACATCGGATAGAATAAGGCAAAGCCACACCTTTCTGAAGCAATTTGCCAAAGATAAGATCATCTACGGGGTGAATACCGGTTTTGGCCCTATGGCACAATACCGGATCGACGAGGTCGATCAAATCCAATTGCAATATAACCTCATCCGCAGCCATGCCGCCGGAATGGGCGACATTTTGGACCCGGTTTATGCAAAATCTACACTCCTGGCTCGTCTCCATACCTTGTCTTTGGGCTATTCGGGCGTACACCCGAGCGTGGTGGAACTGATGAGGGAGTTTTTAAACCGCAATATACTGCCAGTAATTTACCAACATGGCGGCGTGGGGGCCAGCGGCGACCTGGTCCAGCTGGCACATCTCGCGCTAAACCTCATCGGCGAAGGGAATGTCATCTATCAAGAAAAACAAACACCCGCAGCAACGGCCTTGGCCAGTGAAGGGCTACAGCCTATGCAGGTGCATATACGCGAGGGGCTGGCTCTCATCAACGGCACGTCGGTTATGACGGGTATTGGAATTGTTAACGCCATCTATGGCAGACGGTTGCTCAACTGGTCCATCGCTTGTTCGGCATGGATGAACGAACTGGTGCGTGCGTATGATGACCACCTTTCCGAGACACTTAATGGCGTAAAAAAACACAAAGGGCAGCAACAGGTAGCTGCACGCATGCGGGAGATCATCGCCGACAGCCAGCTGATCCGCAAACGCCACGAACATCTGTACAGCCGCAAGGTGGAAGAAAACATCTTCAAGGATAAATTGCAGGAGTATTATTCTATCCGCTGTGTACCGCAAATACTGGGGCCTATATGGGATGCGCTCCAGCATTGCACCACCACGCTCATCGAAGAGGTTAACTCGGCAAACGACAATCCCATCATCGATGTGGCTTCTGAAACCGTATATCATGGGGGTAATTTCCATGGCGATTACGTTGCCTTCGAAATGGACAAGCTCCGTATCGCCATCACGAAGTTAACCATGTTGATGGAGCGGCAATTGAATTACCTCCTCAATTCATCATTAAATGAAATATTGCCATCGTTTGTCAACCTGGGGAAACTGGGACTAAATTTTGGCATGCAAGGCGCCCAATTTACGGCCACATCTACCACCGCCGAAAACCAAACGCTGGCTACTCCGATCTATACCCACAGCATCCCGAATAACAAAGACAATCAAGATATCGTCAGCATGGGTACCAATTCGGCTTGGCTTACCAAAAAGGTAATCGACAACGCTTATGAAGTACTGGCTATCCAGCTGCTCACACTTACACAGGCTGTCGAAGCGCTGGGATGCGCCCCACTCCTTTCGTCAAAAAGTAAAAAAGTTTATACGGATATCCGATCAATTGTTCCTATCTTTAAGGAAGATATGGTTTTATCACCCTATTTGACGGCGATAAAGGACCATGTGAAAACACATGAATTAATTCACTACCATCTAAAACCATGAAAGTAATCCTTAGCTGTTTGTTGGGATTGGCGGTCTCGCTTGTGCATGCACAAGAACTAGCCTTGGTTAAGAAAGACAAAAAAATCAGTTACATCGATACCCAGGGAAAGCTGATTATTGCCCCGACCTATGCAAAAGCGGAGTCATTTTCGAATGGCTTGGCAGCGGTCTTCATTGATGGAAAATGGGGATATATCAATACCTCGGGGGAGGTTGTTATCGAACCACAATTTGACAATGCCAAAGCCTTCCACAGTGGCATAGCCATCGTAGCCAAAGAAAAGAAGTGGCAATACATCGATAAAACCGGCCAACTAGTTGAACTGCCTCATTCGGATAAGTTGTATGACTTCAATAGCCATGGGCTGGCTATTCTCCGGGAAAGCGATTTAATAGGCCTTATGGATACCAAGGGAAATGTCGTTCTTAAGCCCACTTACACCGAAATCAAAGCTTTTGAACACGGATTCGCTAAAGTGAAGCGAGGCAATAAATGGGGGATTATATCCCCAACAGGAGACGAAGTTATTCAGCCGGAATACGATGAGATCGACATCTCGGGCAACGGGGTGTTCGTGGCACGCAAAGGCACCGCCTTCGGCATCATCGCGAAGGACAGGCAGTTCAAACACGTAAAAGATGCAACCAAAATATGGCCATTCCTAGCAGGTGAGACATTGACCTATGCGCGGAAAGACGATAAATTGGGTTTTATCAATACACAAGGTGAATGGATCATTGAACCCCAATTTGAAAAGGCAAGGGCCTTTCGCAATGGTCTTGCTCCGGTCTACCAAGATAAGAAATGGGGATATGTAAATGCACAAGGTGAACTCGTTATCCAACCCGAGTACGCCGATGCCGAAGTATTCAGTTCCGATGGGTTGGCTCCGGTGAAAGTGGGCAAAGAATGGGGGTTCATCAACAAATCGGGCGAACTGGTTATACCTGCCGAATATGGCATCTCTGTGGCACTCATTGGCTTTCTGACCAGTGGTGAAGATAAAGGATTCATCAATGGCCTCGCTCGGGTAAAGCACAATGGAAAGTGGGGATTTATCGATACAAAGGGTCAGGTACTCGGCAATGAATGGTTTGAAAACGCAGAACCTTTCGAAAAAACAAATTGATGGAGCGTAGAAATTATGCATTGGTAACCGGTGGTTCACGGGGCATTGGTAGAGCCATTTGTATCGCATTGGCCCGCGACCTTCAGTATCCCATATTGATTAACTACCAATCGAATGCCAGAGCGGCGGAAGAGACCAAGGAAATCATCATCGCCACCGGCGGTCACGCCGAAATCATTCGCTTCGATGTGAGCAATCAAGTGGACACTCATGAACAACTGACCCTTTGGAAAGAACGGCATCCCGATGATGGGATCGAGGTAATTGTCAACAACGCGGGCATCACACGCGATGGGTTGTTTATGTGGATGGAGCAGGACGATTGGAACCAGGTGATGCAAACCAGCCTAAACGGGTTTTATAATGTTACCAGGTTTTTAATTCAAGACTTACTCCGCCATCGGTATGGGCGTATCATCAATATCGCATCGATATCCGGTGCAAAGGGCACAGCCGGGCAGGCCAATTATTCCGCTGCCAAGGCCGGTCTCATCGGTGTTACCAAGGCTTTGGCCCAGGAAATTGCGAAGCGCAATATCACCGTAAATGCTGTGGCTCCCGGTTTCATTGAAACCGACATGACGAGCACATTGGATGAAAAAGAACTAAAAAAATTGATACCTTTAAACCGTTTTGGGAAAGCGGAGGAAGTGGCGGATTTGGTATGCTTTCTCGCATCCAGGAAAGCTTCGTACATTACAGGAGAAGTAATCCACATCAATGGCGGAATTTATTCTTGAATGGAACGGCGTGTAGTTATCACCGGAATGGGCATTTATTCGTCACTGGGCAAGAACCTGTCCGAAGTGAAAGAATCGCTGTATCTAGGCCGCTCGGGAATTGTTTTCTCCCCCGAAAGGAAAGAATTTGGATACCGGTCGGCACTAACGGGCTTCGTTGAAAAACCCAACCTGGCGAAGGTGCTCTCCCGCAGGCAACGCATCAGCATGGGCGAAGAAAGCGAATATGCATACGTAGCCACTAGCGAGGCCCTCCGAAATGCCGGGATTGACGTAGCACTTTTTGATGAACAGATCATCGGTTTGGTATACGGAAACGACAGCGTATCCCAGGCGGTGATGGAATCTATCGATATCGTGCGGCAAAAAAAGGATACCATGTTGGTGGGTTCCGGTGCTATCTTCAAGTCGATGAACTCCTCGGTGACGATGAACCTCTCGACCATCTATCGCGTGCGCGGTATCAACATGACCATCAGCGCCGCCTGTGCCAGTGGCTCGCATGCCATCGGCCTGGCTTACTTGTTTATCAAACAGGGCCTGCAGGATTGTGTCATCTGCGGGGGTGCCCAAGAGACGAACAAATACGCGATGGCCAGTTTTGACGGCCTGGGCGTATTTTCAGACCGCGAGGGTGAACCTACCAAGGCCTCCCGCCCGTTTGACAAAAGCCGCAATGGACTCGTGCCGGGGGGAGGTGCTGCCACGATTATCCTCGAAGAATATGAGTCGGCCGTACGGCGTGGCGCCCCCATTTTGGCAGAGATACTCAGCTACGGGTTTTCCTCCAATGGCGACCACATTTCGACACCTAATGTAGAAGGCCCCATACAGGCTATGGAAATGGCCTTGCATCAAGCTGCCCTCGCTCCGAATGACATCGAATACATCAACGCCCATGCCACATCCACACCCATGGGCGATGCCAACGAAGCGCGCGCCCTATCCCAACTGTTCGGCTCGGCCCCGTATGTCAGTTCCACCAAATCGATGACAGGGCATGAGTGTTGGATGGCGGGGACAAGCGAAGTTGTCTATTCGCTCCTGATGGCGCAACATGGGTTTATTGCACCTAACATCAATCTGGAAGAAGTAGACGAAACCGCCAAGGATCTGAGTTTGGTAAAAAATACGATAAACCAAAATTTTAATGTATTTTTGTCAAATTCTTTTGGATTCGGCGGGACAAACTCCGCTTTAATTGTAAAAAAACTCTAATAGCGCAGCATTTAGCCATGAGCAGGGACGAGATTATTGATATCACCAATACGTTTTTAATCGAAGAGTTTGAGGTGGAGTCGGAGGTTATCCAGCCGGAAGCAGACTTGAAAGAATCGCTCGATTTGGATAGCCTGGATTATGTGGACCTGGTTGTCATTATCGAATCGAACTTTGGAATTAAACTAGAAAGTAAGGATTTTACCAATGTTCTTACATTCAACGACCTATATGATTTGATCGGCAGTAAGCTGCACGCCATCGCCTAATCACATCCAATGACTGAATGGGAAGGAAAGTCGAGGGGAACGGTTTCCGGATACCGAATATTCATTTTCCTGATTAAACACGCAGGGATCAACGTTGCCTATTTATTACTTGTATTTGTTTCCCTGTACTACGTAATTTTCTCTCCGGGGCAGACCAAAGCCATTTATCGATATTTCCGCCACCGTCGTCACAACAATGTATTTCGCAGCCTCGCCAATACATACCGCAACTATTTCGTCTTTGGTCAGACCCTCATTGACAAGGTTGCGATCACCGCAGGGCTGGAACACAAATATACCTATGAATTTGATGGCATCGACCACATCCGGCAGCTGGCCAAAGACAACAGTGCCGGCATCCTGATCAGTGCCCATGTGGGAAACTTCGAGGTATCCCAGTATTTTATGGGTGAATTTGACAAACAGATTCATCTAGTGACAACCGATGAAGAACAACGGGCAATCAAATCGTACCTCGCCAGCATCATGGCCAAGCCCAGAACGGGCTTCATCGTGGTTAAAGATGATTTGTCGCACGTATTTGCCATCAATCAGGTGATCGAACAAAAGGAGATGATCTGCTTTACGGGCGATCGCTTCGTAGGGGGGAGCAAAACATTGACGGCCGAACTTTTCGGCCAACCAGCCCGCTTTCCTGCGGGACCCTTTCTGATCAGCTCAAGGCTTAGCACGCCTGTGCTTTTTGTATATGTAATGCGCGAACGAAATAAGCATTATCATCTTTATGCACGTAAGGCAACGTTCAATCATCGCGACGCGCAATCCTTACTGCAGGCTTTTACGCAAAGTATTGAACAGATTCTAGCAAAATATCCTTTGCAATGGTTTAATTATTACGATTTTTGGAAAGCTTGAGAAAAAGTTGGGAAGCCTGGAAGTCCGAAAGCTGATCGCTGACTACCGAAAGCTGATCGCCGATTGCCGAAAGCCGATTGCCGAAAGCCGAGATCAAGAATCAGGAAATGAAAAAAGTTTTAGTTGTATACTATACCCAAACGGGGCAGCAAAAGGAAATCCTGGACCATTTGTTGGCTCCATTGGCAGATGACCCGGAAGTTAAACTCACCTTCCATCGGATCCAGCCGGTTGACGACTATCGGTTTCCGTGGGATGGCGTTCGCTTTTTCGATGCTTTTCCCGAATCGTTCCTGCAGATCCCTTGTGCATTGGAGCCGATCGACCAACAGATTCTTCAGGAAGATTATGATCTCGTTGTTCTGGGCTATCAGGTGTGGTACCTCTCCCCGTCCATTCCATTTAATTCATTTCTAAAGAGCGATGAAGCGAAGGTATTGCTAAACGGCAAACCGGTGGTGACAGTCATCAACTGCCGCAATATGTGGGTCATGGCACAGGAAAAAGTAAAAAGGGCGCTGCAGGAAATTGGCGCCAACCACGTAGGAAACGTTGCACGGGTAGATCGGCATCTCAACCACGTCAGCGTGATCACCATCGTGCACTGGATGATGAAAGGCCGCAAGGATTCTTATCTCGGGCTATTTCCCAAACCGGGAGTTTCCGACCGGGATATCCGCGAGTCCCGCAAATTTGGTTCCGCCCTGCTGCCCCATTTACAGCGTGGTGATTATACCACCCTGCAATCCGAATGGATCGAACAGGGAGGCGTCCGTATCAAACCAGTGCTCGTTTTTACCGACAAACGAGCCAATACACTCTTTGCCAAATGGGCAAAACTTATCCGGAGTAAAGGCTTGCCGGGAGCTAAATCGCGCAAACCTTGGCTTAAAGCCTTCAACTATTATTTGCTTTTTGCAATATGGGTACTCGCTCCTATCGTGACTTTATTATTTTTAATACTACATTTGCCGTTCCTTTCCCTCGTTAGGAAGGAGAAAAAGTACTATCAGTCGATTCAATTAAAAATGCCCCGGTAATGCCAAAGGTATATATTAATGCGATAGCGAAGTTCTTGCCGAATGACCCCGTTTCCAATGACCACATGGAGCAAGTCCTGGGTGTGATAAACGGTGTTCCATCGCGGGCGCGTTCCATCGTACTACGCAACAATCGCATTACCTCGCGCTACTATGCGATCGGAACGGATGGGCAGCCTACTCATAACAATGCAGAATTGACCGTGGAGGCCATCCATCAATTGATGGACCAATCGGGCGCAGATAAAAAGCAGATTGACATCCTCTCATGTGGTACCTCCACGCCCGATCAATTGCTCCCCTCGCATGCCAGTATGGTACATGGCCTCTGGCAAAACAAGCCTATGGAACTCAATTCCGCTTCAGGCATCTGCACCTCCGGCATTAATGCACTCAAATATGCCTACATGGCACTGGCTACCGGAAGCGCTAGCCAAGCGGTTTGCACCGGCTCCGAGCGGGTCTCATCGTGGTTACGCGCAGATAAGTTCATCAATGAATCCGAGCGACTTGCCGCTCTTGAACAGAACCCCATCATTGCTTTCGAGAAAGATTTTCTCCGGTGGATGTTGTCCGATGGAGCGGCTGCCATGCTGTTAGCCAACGAACCCGGTTCATCGGGCACCTCGCTTGCCATCCATTGGATTGAAGGCATCTCGTATGCCCACGAACTGGAACCCTGCATGTATGCCGGTGCTACCAAGATCGATGGAAAGCTTTTAGCGTGGAGCGACTCCGCTCCCACTGAGTGGCTCTCATCATCTATCTTTGCGATCAAACAGGATATCAAGTTGCTCGAAGCGCACGTCATTCCCAAAGGTGTACAAAGCATACAGGAAGTACTGCATCGACATCAGGTGGACGTACGCGATATCGACTACTTTCTTCCGCACATCTCATCCTATTTCTTTAAAGACCGGTTATCGGAAGCCTTCGCCAAAGCCGGCATCGATATCCCCGAAGAAAAATGGTTTATCAACTTACATCATATCGGCAACGTGGGTTCGGCTTCCAGTTATATCCAACTGGAAGAACTTTTCAACGGCAAGACACTTCAGCGTGGAGAAAAAATACTGCTATCCGTACCGGAAAGCGGAAGATTTTCTTATGTTTACGCACTGTTGGAAGTAACCTAATGATATGAGCCTAGTTTCATCACAAGAAGCAATCGGTAAATTGATTCCGCAGCAACCTCCGTTTGTTTTGGTTGACAAACTCATCGAATTCGGAGACGACTGCATTGTTTCCGGTTTTGAAATTCCCCAAAAACACGTGCTGGTAAACCGAGATGGCTTTCTAACGGAGTCTGGAGTCGTTGAGCATTTTGCTCAGACCATTGCCCTGCACCAAGGATACGATTATTTTCTGCGCGGGATGGTACCCCCTGTTGGTTATATCGGGTCTATTAAGGATTTTGAAATCCATCAGTTGCCACGTGCCGGCGACGAGCTTCGTACCAGCCTTCAAATCCTGCAGCGCGTATTTGGGGTTACACTCGTCAGCGGAGAGGTCAGGTTGCATGAACAGATCATCGCCATCGGCGAAATGCGAACCGTCATAGCCAAAGACCTTGAATAAACACACGTCATTCCCGGGTATCGAAGAACTCATTCCCCACCGCGTTCCCATGGTGATGGTCGATCGTGTCGTGACGGTAGACGGATTCAAAACGGAAACCTGTTTTGAGGTCAGGTCCGACTGCCTGTTTGTACTGGAAGGCACATTGTCCGAGATGGGAATGTTGGAAAACCTCGCCCAGACCAGCTTCATTTTCCTAAACTATTTTTTCATTAGGCCAAATGAAGTACTGTGGGATAAAGAAAAGGACAATCTGGGAGTAATTAGCACCATTCTCGATCTGGAAGTCCAGCATTTACCCAGGGTGGGCGATCATTTGCTGACCTGCACCCATACCGAGCTTGTTTTTACCTCAGATTTTTTGAAAATTTGCAACATTCAGGGCCGGGTTTCAGTAAATGGCAAAACGGCCTTACAAGCAACCATGAAAATGCTGCTGCAAACGAAGGAACACTGAGGGATACATGAAACCTGCGGGAGCCCGAGGCGAACGCAAGTTTCATCACCGTTGAAGCATAAACGCCGATAAAAATGCAGGTTCCACGAGGCCACTAAGGGCAAATTATATTCGAGTGAAAAAAAACGAAGTACCTCAAGATGAAGGGAGTCTGGCCAAGAAAAATGTCCACGAACTCTGCTATGCTGTTGATGAAAACGGTCGCTATACCACGGTCCAGAGCCGCGGATGGGAGGTCAAGACGTTGGCACTTAACGAGTCGCTTGAACTGATCGAGGAGCGTATAGCCGACACCAAACGTGCGGTCATGGCTGGAACACTTAGCCCCATCGCCTATTTCATGGAACTTCACCGGATGGATCTCCCCTTATTGGCCAGCTATGTAGGGATACATCGTTGGTTTGTCAAACGGCACTTTAATCCAAAACACTTCCGAAAACTGAGCGAAAAAACGCTCCGAAAATATGCAGATGTATTCGGTATCAGCGTTGAACAATTAACATCGGGCATCTGCTGACACAACACATGGAGATCAATTTTGAACACCGGCAATCGGCCCACTGCGAGAACGGGGTCATTTCAAATTTATTGAATCACCGCGGCATCCACATTTCCGAACCGATGGCTTTCGGAATCGGTAGCGGCTTGTTCTTTGTTTACCTTCCCTTTATCAAGGTTAATTTTGCACCCGGTTTCAGCTACCGGCCGATGCCAGGAAAGATTTTCAGAAGGTTGGCCAAGCGGCTCGGAATTGGAGTCAAGCACCAACGCTTTTCATCGCCTGAAAAGGCACAGGCTAGCTTGGATGAAAAATTGAAACAAGGCATTCCGGTGGGGTTGCAGGTGGGCGTTTACCACCTCACCTATTTCCCTGATGAATACCGATTCCATTTCAATGCACATAACCTGGTTGTCTACGGAAAGGAAGCCAGCGAATATTTAATCAGCGATCCGGTCATGGACTACGCTACCCGGCTAACTGAAGAAGAACTGCAACGGGTCCGCTTTGCGAAAGGGGCACTTCCTCCCAAAGGACACCTCTATTACCTGGAACGGCTGCCTACTAACTATGATCTTGAAAGGGCCATCAAAAAAGGAATCCGCCAAACATGCAACGACATGCTGGCACCGGTCCCCATTGTGGGCGTGCGTGCCATGAAATGGGTAGCTGCTAATATCCGAAAATGGCCGAAAACCATCGGCATTAAAAAGACCAACCATTACCTGGGTCAGCTCGTACGTATGCAGGAAGAAATCGGCACAGGAGGTGGTGGATTCCGCTTTATTTATGCCGCTTTTCTTCAGGAAGCGGGCACCTTGCTCAACAATCCAGCATTAATCCAGCGATCGGAAGAAATGACTGCTATCGGCGACGCATGGCGCGATTTTGCATTGGATATTTCCCGCATCTATAAAAACCGCAAATCGGGCAGTGATGTGTATGAAAAGCTCTCCGACCAATTGCTAAACCTCGCCGAGCGGGAAAGAGAGCTCTTTATGAGATTGAAAAAGGATGTTTAGTGGCTAATTCAACAACTTTCCTTATTTTCGTCCCATGGAGCAAATCATCCGCGTACACCAATTGTCCAAAAAATATGCGGGCAGTGACCGGTATGCACTGAAGGATTTATCGCTTTCTATCGAGCAGGGAGAGATTTTTGGTTTACTTGGCCCCAACGGGGCGGGAAAGACCACATTGATATCCACCTTATGTGGCATGATCAAACCCTCATCCGGAGAATTGTGGTTCAAAGATCTCAACTATCGGCAGCATCGACGGAAAATACAGCAGCAAATCGGCGTGGTTCCACAGGAATATGCACTATACCCGACCCTCACCGCAGCCGAAAACCTCTATTACTTTGGCAGCCTGTACGGCCTACCCGCTGCAACCTTAAAACAAGATGTTGCCCACGGACTGGAACGTGTAGGCTTGGCGGACTTTGCCAAGAAAGCGATCAAAACATTTTCCGGAGGCATGCAACGGCGGGTCAATCTATTGGCGGGTATCCTGCATCGGCCGAATGTGTTATTTTTGGACGAGCCTACGGTGGGAGTGGATGTACATTCGAAGGAGGTAATCATGGCATTACTGCATGAACTCAATGAACGAGGAACAACGATTATATACAGCTCGCACCACCTCAACGAGGCGCAGCATTTTTGCACCGAGATCGCCATCATCGATGAAGGAAAAATCATTGTGGAAGGAAAGCCCCAGCAGCTCATCGAGTCGATAGCCGGAGCTACCACTCTTGAAAATGTGTTTATCCATCACACGGGGAGCCAACTCAGGGACTATGCGTAAATTGATCGTATCCGCCTACAAGGAAGTGCTGCTTTTATTGCGTGACTGGGGCGGGTTGGCCATCCTATTTTTCATGCCTTCGGTACTGATCATTACAATCACACTCATTCAGGAAAGTACGTTCAAAGCCGTAGGTGAGTCTGTATTACCGATTGTATTGGTCGATGAGGATCAAGGGGAAATCGGCCAACTGGTGGCCAAGAACCTTGCCGATGCCCCCAATGTAGAATTAATCACTGAATTGGACGGGTCCCCCATTGATGACAACCGCGCACACGCTTTGGTGAGTAGTGGCAAATACCAGATTGCCCTCGTTATTCCCAAGGGTATCAGCGATGAACTGAATGACAAAGTAAATCATAACGTTGATAAGATATTGGGTGAATTTGCGTTGACGGAAAACGACAGCTCTGCCGCCGAAAACCCGCTCGAAAAAAAGTGGCAAACCAAGGAAATAACCATCTATTTTGATCCCGCTGCGGGACAAACCTTCCGGAACGGTGTCAAAAGCAACATCGAGCGGATGCTTTCCAAAGTGGAAGTACAGAAAATTTACGACGTATTCATCAATCAGATGGAACTGTCGGAAGATCCCGGCCTGCTCAATGATGAAATCATCACGTTTAACGAAACCATTGCCCAAAAAGGTAACGATGGCATTATCCCCAATGCCGTGCAACACAACGTCCCTGCGTGGATTCTGTTTGGCATCTTCTTTATCGTCGTTCCGCTGGGCATCAACCTGGTAAAGGAAAAGAACCTGGGCACCTACATTCGGCTGCGTACCAGTCCGGTCTCTTACGCCATCATCCTTGGAGGCAAAATCATGACCTATACCGCTATTTGCCTTATCCAGTTTGGCTTGATGTTGCTTATCGCCAAGTATATTTTCCCGCTCATTGGACTTATTGAATTTGATCCAGGGACACAGCTTCCGTTGATGATACTGATTGCATTTGTAGCAGGCCTCGCAGCCATCGGGCTGGGCATCCTCATCGGTACAGTGGCCGAAACCCAGGAGCAGTCGGCCCCATTTGGTGCTATCTTTGTGATTATACTCGCTGCACTTGGTGGCGTATGGGTACCCACCTTTATTATGCCGGAGGTAATGCAGAAAGTATCGGCATTTTCACCTATGAACTGGGGTATCTCAGCCTTTTATGACGTCATCTTGCGCAATGGCACGATAGCCGATATCGCACGCCCGCTGGGGTATTTATTGTTGTTTTTTGCAACTACCCTAATTGCAGCCCTATTTTATGACAAAAAACATCAAACGCATTGACGCATTTACCACTTCAACATACCACCCGATTCCGTGTACGGTTTAATGAGACAGACCCATTAGGCATTGTATGGCACGGGCACTATATCACGTATTTCGAGGATGGGCGGGAAGCATTTGGGGAAACATTCGGTATTTCTTACCAGCACATACAAAATAATGGCTTCCTGGCCCCGATCGTCAAATGCACCTGCGAATACAAATCGCCACTGCGGCATGGCGATTGGGCGACTGTAGAAACCACCTTTATCAATAGCCCCGCCGCCAAGATGACGTTTAGGTACACCATTTATAGCGCCTCCAAACAGATCATTGCTACCGGAGAAACGATTCAGGTGTTTACAGATACCAGCGGCGAGCTCATGCTCACCAACCCACCGTTTTTTGAAGACTGGAAAGCATACCACGGATTGTTATGAAAACGGATGTCTTTGTTGTCGGCGATTGTGTCATCACTCCGTTGGGTACGGGGAGCAAGCTTAACTTTGAGAAGCTGTTGGCTGGGGACACCGCGATTGCTCCGGTTGACGACGCGGCGCTTGCCGACCATCGCATCCATGCAGCACGCATAGCCGATAGCCAATGGACCGGGAAGATCCGGAACGCACAAGACTACACACGTCTTGAAACCCTGTTTATCCTAGCCATACAATACCTCATCGACACCTATGACATTCCCGTCGATAGCCGCACGCTGGTATTGCTATCTACCACCAAAGGGAATGTATCCTTGCTGCATAATCCTGCCGCACGATTCCCCGAAAGCCGCGTATACCTTTCCGAAATGGCTCTCGAAATCCAACATTACTTCGGGTTCGCTAATCAGTCTATCACGATTTCGAATGCGTGTATTTCGGGCGCTTTGGCGTTATCCGTTGCCCGGCAGCTCCTGCAAAGCAGCGATGCCTACGAGCACGTGCTGGTGGTAGGCGGCGACGAAATTTCGAAATTTATTGTTTCGGGCTTTGAGGCGTTCCAAGCACTCTCCGATGGTCAATGCCGTCCATTTGACCGCGACCGCAACGGTTTGAATCTTGGCGAGGCGGTTGCTGCGGCGTACGTAACAAAAAATGCCACCGGCGATGCCGTCCGCATCAGTGCTGCAGGGTCATTCAACGATGCCAACCATATCTCGGGCCCTTCGCGCACGGGAGAAGGGTTATATCGGAGCATCCGCGAGGCCATACGACTGGCCGGAGAGCCTGTGCTTGATTTCATTTCCGCACACGGTACGGCAACGGTTTATAACGATGAGATGGAGGCCATCGCACTGCACCGTTGTGGCTTATCAGAAATACCGTTGCATAGCCTCAAGGCCTACTATGGCCATACGCTCGGGGCAAGCGGCCTGTTGGAAACCATTTTGGGCATACACTCGCTCAGGGCCAATCGACTGATTCCTTCGCTCGGCTTCCAGCATCCCGGTACGAGCAAGCCGCTGAACCTCATTACGCAGTCAACTGTTCGACCCCTAAGAACGTTCCTGAAAACAGCATCCGGATTCGGTGGCTGCAACATTGCGTTAGTTTTTGAAAAAGTGTAACCCCATGGATACTCCTTCTTACTATATCCAATCCTACTGCACGATCCGCAATCGCTCCATCGCACTGAATGGAACGGCTTTCTTAAAAATGGATGCCGATACCCCGTTGGCCGACTTTCTCAAATCTGCCTATCGCCAACTGAACATTGACTATCCGAAATTCCATAAGATGGATAGTCTGTGTAAAGCCACCTTCATTGCGACTGAGCTCATGGCCAGGCACTCGGGTCCATATACGAGTGATACAGCACTTATTTTTTCCAATCGTTCTTCCAGTTACCTATCTGACAACAAGCACGCGGAGGGCATCTTCGATCCGGAAAATCGGACCGCCAGTCCCGCTACATTTGTTTATACCCTTCCAAATATCGCATTAGGCGAAATCAGCATTCGCCATCAATTGCATAGCGAAAATGTTTTCTTTATTTTTGACCACTATTTGCCCGAGTTTCTTGTCCCTTACACCCAGGTGGCGTTGGACGACAAACAGATTGAACATGCGATCGGTGGATGGGCGGAAATAGGCGAGCATACGTGTGATTTGCTGCTATATCACATCGGTAAGTCGGGAAATATACCGCATACCGTTGCGAAGTTGAAACGAATATATAACGAACATGAGTGAATTGACACAAGAGCTGAAAGCAAAAATTATTACTCAACTGAACCTCGAGGATCTTACCGTGGACGACCTGGATGACCATACACCGCTATTTGGCGACGGGTTGGGATTGGACTCCATTGATGCATTGGAGCTTATCGTGATGCTCGATAAAAGCTACGGGATTAAACTGTCTGACCCCAAAGAAGGCCGAAAGGTTTTTGAGACGGTCCAGACGATGGCCGATTTCATTGAGGCAAATCGCAAATGAACCCGATTGTGCCGATCGCTGTAACCGGAATGGGCGCCATCTCCGCCATTGGAAACAATGTGGCCGAAAATTTCCAGTCGCTCGTTGATTCGAAGCACGGTATTGGGCCCATCAAACAACTTGACACCTACTACCGCGAACGGCTATTGGCCGGCGAAATACTTATGAGCGATGCCGAGCTGTATAACCGCTTACATCTTTCTGCGAAAGAATCCTACACACGCAGCACCTTGCTGGCGCTACTGGCGGCAAAAGAAGCATTGGAAACCGCTGATTTCAACCCGGGAGACGGATACCGAACGGGCCTGATTTCTGCCACCACGGTGGGGGGTATGGATGCCACCGAACAATACTACGACGACTACCTCGTATCGGAGAAAAACCGATCGTTTATTCCCACACACCCCTGTGGATATGCGGCCGAACAAATGGGCAGGCACTTTGGAATATCGGATTTCGTAACCACCATCAGTACCGCCTGCTCTTCTGCGGCCAATGCCATTATGCTGGGTGCGCGGATGATTAAAGCCGGCCTGCTGGACCGGGCCATCGTAGGTGGTACCGACTGCCTTTCCAGATTTACAATTAACGGATTCAACTCCCTGATGATCTATACCGATAGCCATTGCAAGCCATTTGATGAAGATCGCAATGGATTGAATTTAGGTGAAGCGGCGGCCTATCTGGTATTGGAAGCTCCGGAAGTGGCGCACAACCGCGCGAAACCGCCGATCGCCTATTTGACGGGGTATGGCAATGCCAACGATGCATTTCACCAAACCGCTTCCTCTGATAATGGCGAAGGCGCTTATCTGGCCATGCAGCAAGCCCTGAAAATCGCGGGACTGAATCCGGCCGATGTCGACTACATTAATGCCCACGGTACTGCGACACCAAACAACGACCTTGCTGAGGGCAACGCACTGCTGCGGATTTACGGATCGGCATCAGTACTTCCGCCCTTCAGTTCGACCAAAGCCTTTACCGGTCATACATTGGCGGCTGCCGGGGCAATTGAGGCCGTTTTTTCGGTCCTGGCCCTGCAACACCAAGTGGTTTTTCCAAACCTGAATTTTTCGCGGCCCATTGCCGCCCTGGAAATTGTTCCCCAAACGGAGTTAACGGAAAAAAGAATAGACCATGTGCTGTCCAATTCCTTCGGATTCGGCGGCAATTGCAGCACCCTGTTATTTTCCAATGATCATGACTAAGCCCATTTATATTCATGGCAGCGGCTGTGTGTCTGTACAGTCCACGTTTGAAGCCGACTATTTCTTCGACGCCATAACTTCCTACACACAGAATCCTATTCCAGCGTTGGATCCCGATTATAAGGCGTTCATTCCCGCCTTGCAACTCAGACGCATGAACAAAAGCATGCGGATGGCTATTTTCGCTTCCAAACTGGCTATGCAACAGGCGGATACCACGACCGTGGACGCCGTAATCACCGGCAGTGGTTTGGGCTGTCTGCGCGATTCGGAACGCTTTGTCGAAAGCCTGCGGGCTGAAGAAGGTCTGTCGTTGAATCCCACTCCCTTTATCCAGTCGACACACAATATGGCGGCGGCAGCTCTGGCGCTTTCGCTGGGATGCAAAGGCTACAACATGACGTATGTAAACAATGCCAACTCGTTTGAATCAGCATTGCTGGATGGGATGATTTACCTGATGGAACACCCCTCAGCAAGAATTCTACTGGGTGGTGTGGATGAACTGGGCGAACGCACTACCCAATTCTGGAACCTTGCTGGCTATCTGAAGCGTGACCATATCATCCTCCCGCTGCCATTGACGCAGCAAGCCTCTCCCGGCGAAATTGCAACGGAAGGCGCTACCTTCTTCGTGGCATCCCAAGAACGGGGAGCTCATGCCCTGGGAAAGATACGAGCCGTAGAAACACGCTTAGAAACGGAAACCCCGGAAATCTTTATTAGCGATTTCCTGCAACGAAACGACATCGTAGCTGAAACGCTGGATGCAGTCGTTTTGGGCTACAACGGGGATTCACGTTACGACAAAATCTACCGGATATTGGGCGAGTCATCTTTTGCGGGCTTACCGCAGGTAGCTTTCAAACATGTATTGGGTGAGTATGACACGGTAGTCGCTGCAGCGCTTTTCCTGGCGTTGGGGATTTTTCAGCACCAATACATACCACAGCCGATGCTACTGAATAATAATGGTACTATACCGCATGCCTTACAACGGATTTTAATCTATACCCAACGTCGGGGACAAAACCATAGCTTGATCTTGGTGGAACGTGCATCGGCATATAGCGGTAGATAGGCCAAAGCCGAAGGTTGGTTCAAACCCCGGTTGCCTACCCATTCTAAAAAACGTACCTTTGCATAAAGCTATTAATGAAAGGAATAAAATATGAACTACAGAATCTCATTAATGGAAATGGACAGGTTGGCACTACAAGCCAACTCAAGAAAACACAAAATTTCCTTAGAGGACATGCGCAGACAGGCGCAGGATTTGAAAAACAGAAGTATATCAAAAGTAAAGAAGAAAAGCTCCTGATTGACTTTGCGAGTAAAAGCGGGCTTTTTTTCCCAAAAAACATATCGGAAGACATGTTTATCAGCGAGGGCGCCGAACAGCGTGTCTATCGCTATGATGACCATAGTGTTATTAAACTTAACAGCAGTGTCTTCTACGAGTATTGGCTTGATTATTTTAATAGCCTTTTGATACACAACTTTTTCTTTAAATCGACTGCCTATCAATTCTTAGGATTCAAAATGACGAACGGTCGCCTTGCTGCCGTTGTCAAACAAGATTTCATCGTAGCTACGGAACCGACAGACATCGAAACGCTGAAATATTTTTTATCCTATAATTCATTCACTAATATCAGAAACAACGACTACGCAAGCGTCGAGCTTGGTATTATCTTTGAAGATCTCCACGATGAAAATGTATTGTCTCGTGACGGTCTACTATATTTCATCGATACCATTTTTTACTTAACCAAAGATTTTTTCAACTAACTTTAGTGTTTCTTGGTTAGCTGTCGTGTGATTTTTGAGTACCTACACGCTAACAGTTAAATTATTTTCTACAATCGTGATACTGCTCCTCATTCTATTACTTGTGCTTGCAGCTGGGTTGATCCTGATCACGCTAGGCGCCTTCAACATCCAGTGGAATTTTTTCCTGAAGGCTGTACACCGGGCAAATACCGCAACCCGGCAGATTGCGCTTACGTTTGACGATGGCCCGCATCCGATGTATACTCCACGGGTACTTGAACTCCTGGAGAAGCACGGAATCCGCGCCACCTTTTTCTGCATTGGCAAGCACGTGGCACAATACCCGTACGTGGCGATGGAACTGCAGCGTCATGGCCATGTGGTAGGCAACCACTCGTTCACCCATGCTCCCACGATTGATTTTCATAATCGCGCAAAATGGGTGGTGGAAATCCGGCAGACAGACGACGCGATCGAGCAGGCCATCGGAAAGCGGCCCCGATTTTTCCGCCCCCCTTATGGAGTAACTACTCCCCATCTAGCCAAAGCAATCAAACAAACCAACCACACGGTCATCGGGTGGAAAGTACGCCCGTATGATACGCTAAACCGCCCGCCTGAGCAAATTGTTCGCACAATCCTCCGGAAGACTAAGCCAGGCGACATCATTCTGCTTCATGACACACATGAACGGATTGTTCCGGTTTTGGAACAGTTGTTGCCTGAATTAAAGAAGCGGACGTTTGATATGGTGACCGTGGAAAAATTAACCCAACAACATGCTTATACACAAGATTAGCTACATAGGAATCGTACTGTTTTTGGTGGGTCTGACGGCGTCTGCACAACAGCCATTGACAGTCTCAGAAATTGCTTCTCTAAAGGAAAAGATGGCCACAAGTGCAAAAAACCTACAATCGCTTGAAAGCAGCTTCACGCAAACCAAGCAATTGAGCTACCTGGAAAAAGCCGCTGTATCTTCGGGCAAACTTTATTTCAAGCCCCCCAGGAAAATTCGGTGGGAATATACCAGCCCTACGCCTTATACGGTGATTTTCAACGACGACAAAATGTACACACGTAACGAGGCTGGTAAGACGTCCCAAACCGACCTCTCGGCAAACAAAAGATTTAACGCGTTGAACGGCCTATTGACTGAAACGGCTCAAAACGGGAATTTTTTCGATGAAAATCGCTTTACAATCGCTTATTATAAAAACGGGCAAGGATATGCGGCGGTGCTGATTCCAAAAGAAAAGGCTCTCAATAAATACATCAGACAGATTGAATTGGCGATTGATGGCACCTCTTTTTTAGTACAACAGGTCAAGATCGTCGATCCTTCATCCGATTACATGCAATTGGACTTTGCAAACCAACGAAAAAATGCACCCATACCGGAGGATAAGTTCATAGCCAAATAGTTTTCATAATTTTTTACTTTTGCTCCCTATGTCGCTTTTACACGACTTCTATTCCATCGCATCATTTTCTGCCCAGGATCAGAAAGTGTTGGCTTCCATCGTGATCAACAAAGATCATCCGGTATTCGCGGGGCATTTTCCAAACCGCCCTGTCACACCGGGTGTGTGTATGATGCAGATCATCAAAGAGCTGGCCGAAAAATGGGCGACCCATACACTGATATTGAAAAAAGCCCGCAATGTAAAATTCATGGCAATTATCAATCCGGAGGAACATCCAAACATTCAGGTAACCCTGGATGTTGAGGAAGAAGATGGGTTGCTTTCCGTTAAAAGTATCACATCATTTGACGACACCGTGGCACTCAAGTTCAGCGGTGTCTTTCAGAAGGAAACGCTTTAAGATCGAGTCATGAGAAAAGTAATAGCTCTTTTTGTTATCATAATCAGTGGGTTGGCTATGTACGCCCAGGACCTGACAAACATTCGCCTGCTGTATAAAGATGCCACTAAATCAGAAGAGCAGGCTCATACATTTTATGAACCCCTGAAGGAAATAACCCAAGCCGATAAGCCCGTTTTAGTGGCTTACAAGGGAGCGGGCCTGATGCTGCTGGCCCGGTACGAAAAGCTGGCCGACCGCCGATCGAAAGTAAAAGAGGCGGCGCAATGGATTGAGCAGGCGGTGGCGGATGACCCAGATAACGCCGAAATCCGATTGATCCGGCTTAGCGTACAGGAACACCTTCCCCGCTTCCTGAAATACAACCAACACATTGAAGCGGATCGGCAATTTGTACAGCAGGCACTGCCGTCGCTCAAAGAGGAAAGTCTGAAGGCCATGATAAATGGTTATTTTGAAGAGTTTTCAAAGAAATGAACGAATCAACCTGAATGGTCAACGCCGACGTATTAATAGCGATCAATGCTTGTGTAATTATTCCCACCTACAACAATGCAAAAACCCTTTCCAAGGTGATAGATGGGGTGCTCGCCTATACGTCTCGCCTGATTGTGGTAAACGATGGAAGTACGGATGGAACCGACGAAATCTTATCCCGGTATCCTACACTGACCCGCATTGACATACAAAACAACCGCGGAAAAGGAAACGCGCTGCGCGAAGGATTCCGCGAAGCACTAGCGCAACGCTTTGATCATGCGATTACGCTGGATTCAGACGGACAGCATTTCCCCGATGACATTCCTGCATTTGTACGTGAAATTGAGCAAAACGGGATGGCTTTGCTAATCGGTGACCGCAATATGAATCAGGAAGGCATTCCCGGAAAAAGCAGCTTCGGCAACCGATTTTCCAACTTTTGGTTCCGGTTTGAGACAGGAATCACACTTTCGGATACCCAATCCGGTTTTCGCCTTTATCCGCTCAAGCGGATGCGTGACATCCGATTGTACACGACGAAATTCGAATTTGAAATCGAAGTGATTGTCAAGGCTGCGTGGCGCGGGATCCCGATACGCAACGTGCCGATACGCGTGCTCTATGACCCCCATGAGCGGGTTTCGCATTTCCGGCCCTTCCGCGACTTCACCCGCATCAGCATCCTCAACACCTGGCTCGTGCTGGTCACCCTCTTGTATATCCGTCCGCGCGATTACTTCCGCACGTTCCGGGAAAAGGGGTTTAAACGCTTTTTCTTCGAAGATCTGTTGCACAGCGAAGACCCGCCCCTGAAAAAGTCGCTCTCCGTGGCATTGGGTGTGCTGATTGGGCTCTCCCCTTTCTGGGGATTCCAGACCATCATCGTGCTGTTTCTGGCGTGGATATTCCGGCTTAACAAGCTGATAGCGTTTGCCTTTTCGAACGTAAGCATTCCCCCGCTCATCCCGTTTATCGTGTACGCATGTCTAGAAACCGGCGCGTTTGTGTTGGGACAGTCCAGTGCGGCATCGTCTTTCAACTGGCGGCAGTTTGACACATACCGCCCTTATATCCAACAGCACCTTACCGAGTATGTGGTAGGGAGTTTCGTATTGGGTATTTTTGCCGCTACAGTAGCTGGAATGCTAGCTTATCTGTTGCTGAACATCCGGTCGGGCCGGAACGTGCAGAAAACGACTTAATCAAATTTTGAAAAAGCCGGGCGGCTTTTTCATAGATAGCAGTGTATTTTTACAACCTGGACGCATCGATTGTCCCGGTGATGTCCGTTTTCTTCACGTAATGTGTTCAATTACGCAATTTGCAGGTGGCAAATTCCTAATATAATCTGCTACCTTTGTATCCCAAACGTTTTGCATTTGGCTTCCTTTTTTTACGCTATATACTGTTTCCTTAAAGACCACCGACGGGCCTTTCTTTTTGCTATCCCGTTGATCTTTGTACTGCTGGCTTATTGGGGCAGCCGCATCCAGTTTGAAGAGGATATTACGAAGCTCATTCCGGCTAGCGAGGATTCCGAAACCATCACAGAGGTACTGCAGTCTGTCAAGTTTGCCGACAAGACCGTGATCAACATTTCCACACCTGCGACAGATCAGGTAGGCTCGCTACAGCAATACGCCGATGCCTTTGCTGAGGCAATAACGCAGGAGGCTGGTTCGCATATCACCCGCCTCCAAGTAAAGTTGGAAGATGACCAACTCATGGATCTGCTGGACCTGGTAGCTGCCAACCTACCGCTATTTTTGGATGAGGGCGATTACCCACACATCGACTCCCTGCTGCACACAGATTCCGTGTCGATAAGCGTACAAGATGCCTATCGCACAATTACCAGTCCGCAAAATTTTATTACTGCGCCGTTTGTACGGCAGGATCCACTGGGATTAATTTTTTTGGGATTGCGCAAGTTTCAGCGGCTGCAATCCGGCGAACAGTTAATCCTGGAAGACGGCTATCTGATGGGTCGCGACCGCAAAAACCTGCTCGCTTTTATCACTTCGTCGGGAAGCACGGGAGAAACCGCTAAAAATACCGAATTTATTCAAATACTTGATCGAACGATCCAACAGCTTAATACGCAGTTTGAGGGGCGGGCTCAGGCTGAATATTTTGGTGCAACAGCCGTAGCCGTGGCCAATGCCCGCCAGATCAAACGCGACATTCAGCTTACGCTGTCCGTGGCGCTCGTATTGCTCATTGCCTTATTTATCTATTTTTATCGGCGTGCTACGATCCCCCTGATCATTCTCTTTCCGGCTATTTTTGGCAGCCTGTTGGGAATATCCGTACTATATTGGCTCAAAGGGACGATCTCCGCCATATCAATTGGCATCGGGTCGGTGCTACTGGGTCTCACGCTCGACTATTCCCTCCATATCCTAAGCCACTACCGGGGTACAGGAGACATAAAAAAGCTGTTTGAGAGCACCACAAAACCCCTGCTGATGTGCGCAGTTTTTACAGCCGTCGACTTTCTTTGCTTGGCATTCCTGCACTCGGACGTGCTAAAAGATCTGGGCATTTTTGCGGCAGTAAGCGTATTAGGGGCTGCGGGCTTTGCATTGGTTTTTATACCACAGGTATACACGCCTTCCCAAAATATTTCCGCCAGGCAAAATACGTTTGTTGATGCTATTGCCCGATATGATTTCAGTCGAAATAAATGGATATTGGGTTTCGGGATTGCGCTCACCATCGCGAGCCTCTTCACGTACCAGCGTGTAGGTTTCAACGATGATCTGGCAACGCTGAACTACGAACCGGAATACCTCAAACAGGCTGAGCAGCGACTTGATACGTTGACCAACTACGCAGCAAAGTCCATTTATCTGGTGTCACACGGCCGCACATACGAGGAGGCCGTCGATCGGAATGCCCGACTTTTCAATCAACTGGCACAACAAGAGGCGCAGGGTAACATTCACAGCTTCCAGTCGGTGGGCGGTATTGCCCTGTCCGTTGCTCAACAACAGGAACGAATCACTCGGTGGAACCGGTTTTGGTCGGGGGATAAAAAGGAACAACTCACGCAGCAACTTCTTGCAGAAGGTCGTCGCATAGGCTTCAAGGAAAACACCTTCCAACCTTTCTTTGAAATACTTTCACGTACATTTTCCCCGTTGGATACAGCTAGCGAAGCACTACTGAGCAACTTATTCCTCGAAGAATTCATATCCAAACGCAAGGACTTGACCACGATTACCAGCATTGTAAAAACCGACGATAGCCTTGCTACCCAAGTCGTTGAATCGCTGACCAATGAAGAGGCGGGTGTGCTGGCCATCGACCGCAAACACTTGCAGGAAAAGTTGCTTGGCAATTTAGAGTCCGATTTCAACACGCTGTTTTTCATTGGATCGATTGCCGTTTTTGTGGTTACTTTTTTGTTCTTCGGCAGTTTGGAGATCACGCTGGTTACCAACATCCCCATCTTTCTCGGATGGTTGGTAACATTGGGTCTTATGGGTGCACTTGGCATTCAATTCAACGCATTCAACATTATCATCACCACGTTGATCTTCGGTTTGGGTGTCGACTATTCTATTTTTGTAACCAAAGGTCTCTTGGAACAATACACCTATGGTAGCCGTGACCTGCCGGCATACAAAGCCGGCGTGGTCATGTCTGCTCTGGCTACCCTACTTTGCTTCGGGATACTCATCTTTGCCAAACACCCAGCTATCCGGTCCATCTCCATAATCCCGCTGCTGGGCCTGCTGGTGGTAGTATTGATGTCGTTTTCCATACAGCCGTGGCTTTTCCGCATCTTCATCATTCATCCACAGGAACGGGGGAATACGCCCTGGCGCATCATCAACCTGATTCTCACCGGATTTACCTTTGGTTATTTTTTTCTTGGCGGACTGTTTTTGAGTCTTTTAGCGCAACTATTCATTGCCCTCACTCCCATCAGCAGAAAGAAAAAGTTTGCCGTTTTCCATCGGGCATTGCAGCTTTTCTTCCACAACCTGATGTATCGCACCCCGGGCGTCCGTATGAAGGTCATGGGTCGTAGTCCCTCCCATTACGATCCGCCCGTTATTTTAATCGCCAACCACACATCGATTTTGGACACACCTACGGTAGGTCTGCTGCATCCCAAGCAGATCTTCATGATGAACGACCGCCAGTTCCGGTCGCCCTTCTTCGGCCGCGCCATGCGGATGGTGGGTGCTCCCCCAGCTTCTGAAAACCATCCCGAACGTCTGGAGAAAATCCGTAAAAAAGTAGCGCAAGGGTATTCGATCATCATCTTCCCGGAGGGTACCCGTTCGACGACTACCACCATTCAGCGGTTTCACAAGGGAGCTTTTTACCTAGCGGAACAGCTCCAATTGGACATACTCCCGCTGCTGGTACATGGAAATGTGCATGCGCTGCCCAAAAATGACAACATGCTTAAACCCGGGCCCATTACCCTCAAGTTCCTATCCAGAATCAAACCTGACGATCCCGCATTCGGCCAGACCTACGCGGAACGGACAAAACGCATATCGGCGTATTTCCGGACAGAATTCCGGGCATTACGCAACGAGCGCGAGCCTGCTGGTTATTTCAAAAAGAAACTCTATTTCAATTTTCTTTATAAACCGCGGCACATTCAGCAAGCAGTTAAAGCTACGTTCAATGCGCACAAAGAAACCTACCACCGGCTATTGCGCCAACTCCCGCTGAAGGGACATTTTCTGCATCTCGGTTGTGCTTATGGTGTATTGGATTTCCTACTGGTCTACGATAGCGCGGAGCGCCGTGTTACTGCTTGGGATGCCGATGAAGAAAAAGTTTGTGCAGCCCGCCATACCTACACGGTAAACCGTTACGCGCTCCGGTTTGTAGCGGAACTTCCACCGGTGAAAGACTACGAAGTACTCATCGTCTCAGATCCAGCATCCGTCAATTGGATGGATCATGCCATAGTGGCCACTTGGGTTGTCATTGAGGGAAACTACCCCGACCTTCACACCACCTTGCAAACGCATGGTTTTCAATTGGCTTTTGAAAGCAATCGTCTCCGTGGATATCGGAAATCAGCCGTATAAAAGCCGACAAATTTTTATCTTTACACCGGTATGCATGAATCATTTGATATCATCGTCATCGGAAGTGGCCTCGGCGGGCTGGTCTGCGCTACCATCCTTGCGAAAGAAGGGCTAAAGGTACTGATGCTGGAGAAAAACAACCAGTACGGGGGCAACCTGCAAACATTTGTGCGCGATCGATGCATCTTCGACACGGGTGTGCACTACATCGGCGGGTTGGAAAAAGGGCAGAATCTTTACCAGTATTTCCATTACCTGGGCATTGCCGACAAGCTCCGTCTCAAGCAAATGGACCGTGACGGATTTGACAGGGTGACCTTTGACGGCGATCCCATCGAATACCCATATGCACAGGGAGGCGCCAATTTTGTGGAACAGCTCAGTCGCTATTTTCCGGATGAGCGGAATGGCATCAAACGGTTTTACGCAAAAATGAAGGAAGTCTGTCAAAGCTTTCCCTTGTACCGACTAAATGCTGAAGAAACGTATCAATGGAATGAAGAAACCCTCAGTCTGAAAGTAAGCGATGTCATCAATAGCTGCACGACGAATCCCAAGTTGCGTGCCGTATTGGCCGGAACCAACTTGCTGTATGCGGGCGTTGAAAATAAAACACCGTTTTATGTACATGCACTGTCTGTCAATTCGTACATCGAAAGTGCCTGGCGATGTGTCGACGGAGGTGGGCAAATTGCCAAACTCCTGATACGGGAACTTCACCGGTATGGCGGAAAATCCTTAAAATACAAAGAAGTAGTCCGGTTTCATATCGACGAAGGTTTGCTCCGCGCGGTCTCCACCGCCGATGAAAAGATCTATCGGGCAACCTCATTTATCGCCAATATCGACCCCAAAAAGACGCTCGATCTGGTTGGGGATTACCCCATCCGCAAATCCTATGCGAACCACATCCGAAAGGCCGAACATACAATCTCCTCGTTCAGCCTCTATATCGTGCTGAAACCGAAATGCGTCCCTTACCTGAATAAAAATTATTACCACTTCCGGAACGAAACGAGCGTATGGAGCAACATTCATTACACACCGGAGGAGTGGCCGATGGGATATATGGTATCGATGAATGCGAAGCGTAATCAGGACGAATGGGCAGAGGCTATGACGGTATTCACCTATATGCATTATGACGAAGTGAAACAGTGGGAAAACACCTACAATACCGTGGCGGAAACGGGCGACCGCGGCAGTGACTACGAACGATTCAAGCAGGAAAAAACGGAAATCATGCTGAACGAATTGGAAAAAAAATTTCCGAATCTGCGCAATCATATCCACGCGACGTATGTATCTACTCCTTTGACTTACCGCGATTACATCGGAAGCGAAACCGGCGGCATGTATGGCTTTGTTAAAGATGCCAATCATCCGCTGAAGAACTACCTCCCACCCCGTACCAAGATCAAGAATCTGCTGCTAACCGGCCAAAGTGTGAACATGCACGGTATTTTGGGTGTCACCATCAGTGCGGTACTAACCTGCGCGGAATTGCTTGGCAAATCTTATCTTTTAGCCAAAATAAATCGGGCCAACCAATCGGAATCGTCAACTGTCGAAGCTTATGGCAACGTTTAATCTGGAACCCTTAGAACGCATCCAACCCATTTCCAAGTCCGAGTTTATCCGACTGTATCATCGCCCCCAGCGGCCAGTCCTGATCGAGAACTTAACAAACACCTGGAACGGCAAGTGGACATTCGATCATATCAAGTCGTTGGCCGGTGACCAAACTGTACCGCTGTATGACAATAAACCTGCAACCGGCAAAGAAAGTGTATATGCACCGGTGACTTCCATGCGGTTTGGCGAGTATATCGACTTACTCAAGACGCAGCCTACAGACCTTCGGATTTTCTTCTATACGCTGAAAGACCATTGTCCGCAGTTGCTGGAGGATTTTGAGTATCCCGATATCGGCTTAAAATTTTTCAAGCGGTTGCCCGCATTGTTTTTCGGCGGTGGTCTGTCTAAGGTTTTTCCGCATTATGACATCGATTTACCCGACAATCTCCATATCCACTTCGAGGGAAACAAGCGGGTGGTACTTTTCGGTCCTGACCAGAGTACCCACTTATACAAAGTACCTTTTTCTATCCATAACATAGATAAAATCGACATGGATAATCCCGATTTCGAACGGTATCCGGCATTGCAACATGCCAAAGGATATGAGGTATACATGAAACATGGCGACGCACTGTATATGCCTGGAGGCTGGTGGCATTACATCACCTACCTGGACGGCGGTTTTTCCATGACGCTGCGTGCACTACCCCGCACCCCCAAACGTTTCGCAAAGATGCTTTACAACGTCTTTGTCATGCGTCTGATTGATAATACTCTGCGAAAAATACAGGGACAAACATGGCTGGACTATAAGGAACAGTGGGCGTATAGGCGAACTAGTCGCCGTGTATCATAGCAGCCCCGTTTCCGAGTTTCCAAAACGGTAATTTAGCCCAATTTCATGCGTATTGCTATTGATTCGACGATTCAGCGGTTGGTTCTTTACATTGAATTGATAGCTGTAGCCCAGGCTTATTCGTCCGATATTCAATTGCAGCATGCCCGACACGTCGCCATATGTACGGAAATTGGCTCCCAACCCAACGGTTCTGTGGATGAACACGACGGTTGAGAGGTCCACCTGCGGTCTAAGATTCTCTGCGTATGAAACGAGTACACCCGGGCGGATGTGAAAATCAGGAGCAGGTTCGAACAATACCGCCGCAGTTAGGTGATATTGGTTACGGAAACTGTACTGCTTGTCGCCTCCTAACCCCAAATTGGAAAACATGAGCCTAGGCAGGGACAACCCGACATAATACCGTTCAGGCCGATACAACATAACACTGAACCCCGTCAGCATATCGACATCACGTATATCCTCCCGAAAAGCCGGATCCTGCGGATCGATACCCGAGAAGCGTCCATCGTAATAGTTTACGCCAGCATTGATAGATAAAGCAAGATACTCCACAGCAGACAACCTGACAGACTGCGAAAAGAATGCGCTCACCTCACTCGACTGCTCTACGGCTACTTTTTCATGACGCAGATTAAGTCCTATTTTAGCCCCATAATCACTGAGCGGGGCGTATACGCTGCCCCAGAAAAAAGTGGGTGCACCTTCCATGCCCACCCATTGGCGCCTGCCCAAAAAGAATGCCTCGCCTCCTTCCCGGATTTGGCTTGCCGCAGGGTTGAGCGCCACTTGATTACTACCGTATTGCGTATAGGTAACTCCCTGCTGCGCATATACATGGACGGCAAACGATAACGCGGTCAATAGCACGATCCAATTCTTCATTTTACTGATATTACTTAACTTCATCTTGTTTCTCTTATCCAAATGCGCCCCATTCCGGTGAGGTGCTGCACACCTCGCCGGAATGGGGCCAAAGCCTTAATAACGCATGACGAAATATCCCTTCTGCGCACGCAATTTGCCATCGTGATCTTTGATTTCGATGACATAGAAATACGTACCTGCCGGCAGCTGTTGCTGTCCGGTAGATATACCACGGAACACGTTGCTGCCATTATCGTATCCCGTGGTCTCATAAAGCACCGTACCATTCCGATTGAAAATAGTCACCCGGTTTTCCGGATAATCCCGTATTCCTTCGATCATCAGGAACTCGTTGATACCGTCGCCATTGGGCGATACTGCTTTATGAATCCGTACCGGAAAGTCGCCGCCGTTCGTCACGTGGATGGTTACCGTCACCGGATCGGCGGCATAGTAATTTCCGTTGCCTTCCTGTGCGGCGGTAATCCGGACTGTTCCGATGCGGAGCACTTCGAGTAGGGTACCTTCCAGCGTTGCCACCTGTTCGTCGTCGAGCGACAGCGTAACCGGCAGGCCACTGCTGCTTTGAACATCCAATGGTACACGGCCCGCATCGCGGCTCAGTTCCGCATCGGCGTTGAAGGTGATCTGCTGATGCGCCGGTTCAATGGTCAGCGTTCCACCGACATAGGTAAACTCGTAATTGCGCGACTGGCCACCACCCATGGTGATGGGATACTCGCCTACATCGCTGGCGGGCGTGGCCGTAGTAACTGCCAGCGGTTTCTGATCGAACGCCGCTTCCGTATCGCCATTTACAAAGTCCGAATACCTGAGTTTAACCGCAGGATTTTCCTGTCCATACGGACGGCTTATGGATTCCGCCGTTACGGTAATGCCTGCCCGACTGATCACAAGTGATTGTACCACCTCGTTGGACGCCGCATAATGTCCGTCGCCAGGCTGTGAAGCAACCACCCGCACCCTCCCTGCGCCGTTGATGCGCAGCTTGTTGCCATTAATCACCGAAGCAATATCAGTACCGTTGCCTTCCATGTCGGTGACACGGTAGGACACGGGTAGGCCGCTGTCGGATGCTGCATCCAATGTAAGAGGCCCAGCACCGTATGCCACATTTGGCAAGGCGTTGAAGGTAACCTGTTGTTCAAACTTCTCGACCACCAGCACGCCAACCGATACGGAGCGTTCCTCTTTGGTATCCCGTACCACACCATTCGCCTGCAACGTATGGTAGCCCAATTCGAGGTCGGCCGGAATTGGCAGCGTACCATTGAATGTACCATCAGTCTGCACAGGAATATGACCCAGTAGTTGTGACGTTGAGAATATATACAAGGTCACGACCGTGCCGGGCTCAAAGCCATATCCGTTGACCCGTACACTGGCGCCCTGTCCACGGACGATGCGGATAACCGCATCGACGTCCGTAATAGGGATAATCTGATCATTGATACCAATGGACGTCAAGTCTATCGCAAATCCATCGTCACTGAGGTGAAGGTAGCTATCATCGATTACTTCCAGTGTCACGGATGCGGGCTGACCATCTATAATCACTACCGTCTCTCCCGGCTGCAGGTTGGGCAGTTCGCCTGTTTGATCCGGCACCGGTGCCGATGGCACCACCTCCGAGGTGGCGGCACTAAACGCGCCCGTACCGGCCGCATTTAGCGCCGCCACGCGGAAGCGGTACGGCAGGTTGTTCGTCAAGCCCGTTAACGTGGCTTCGGTAGCCACAGAAATACCGTTGTCAATGGTATGCCATGTGGCTCCGTTGTCTGTGGTGTATTGAATGAGGTAATCTGTTATTGGAGCACCTGCTTCATTTTGCGGAGCATTCCAGGTGAGCTGTACCTGTTTATCTCCTGCCTGCGCTTCGACATCGGTGGGTGCTGTCAGGGTGTTCCCTGCCGAAAGACCTGTCCGTGCAATATTCAGGTTTTCCAACGCTTCGTCCACTTCGGCCTGGGTAGCATTCGGATTATCCAATACCGCTTGGGCTTCTGTAACTGCATGCTGTAGGTTGGTCCAGCTTTCCGGGGTATAATTTACCTCACTTAACTCATTGGCTTCCGCTACACCGTTCTGAAGTGCAGTTTTGTCAACTGTCAGGTTAGCCATCGCTTCGCGAAGTGACTGCTCCGCGGCGTCGATCTCCGACTGCGTAACGTTTGCATTATCGTATACCTCCTGCGCGGCTTCCAACACTTCCTGCAAATCGGCCCAGCTCGTTGACGAGTAATTGCGCTCTGTTAGGTTATTGGCCTCGTCGATTGCTGAATGCAAACCGCTCTTATCGACTGTAATTGTTAACATCAACACGTTAGATGTCAATGCTGGATTCGCGACACTAGCAACAAGCATCACGTCACCTGCTTTTTCGCCCGTCAGCGTAATTCCGGCGATACCGTTTTCCGCATCAACCGTTGACAGGCCTGTTACTGAACCCAGGCCGCCTTGCTGGGTAAAGATGACTTCCCATGTGTTTTCTGCTCCAGAAGTAACCCTATTTCCGTAGGCGTCTTTTAATGTCACCGTTATGCTACGGGTATTACCAGATGCCAGATCTGTCGCGTCCGCATCCAATACTAATTCCGCAAGTGCGCCATGAGATACGTTGGAAGTATAGGGGCTGCCGCTAATCTCGCTACCATTCAGTTTGATGGTGATATAGTCTTCTCCCGATCTGGTTGGTGTGTAGGTAATGATATACGTACCATCGCCATTGTCGATTTCTGTCACGGGTTGAATGTTTGCACCCGTGACTACCGCCTGGACATTAGCCCCACCAATGCCTATCATGTTACCAGATGCGTCTTTAACAGTGACAATGATTGTCGTAAGCACCCCTGCTGTTCCAGCTGGCACAAAAGCTGTGGTATTCGTCGCGCTCGCATCACCGGCACTTAGGGTAACCGTACCCGAGGTAACTGGCGTCAGCCCCGAGGAGCCGAAGGTGATCGTATACTCCCCAACAACACCGCTGATGCCTAGACCGCTGAAGGTCGCAACACCGTCCTCATCCGTATCCGCCGTCGCAGTACCCAGGATCGTGCCGCCCGTACTGACCGTAGCCGTGATTTCTATCTCGGATGCCGAGACGGCGTTGCCGTAAGCATCACGCAACTGGATAGCAGGCTGCTGGACGAAAGCCTTACCGCTCTGAGCGGCAGCACTCGGTTCCGTCGTGATCGACAGCTGGCTCGCTGCACCAGCAACAAAGCTGATCGTGGCAACATCTTCCAACTCGACACCGCCCGCAGTGACCGTCACTTCAACCGTGCCCGCTACATTATCCGACTTGCTAACCGCAAACGTATAGGTGCC